>JAESGD010000014.1_pt1 | contig 749174 bp, 709 predicted proteins | sample 9269581 | NCBI WGS metagenome assembly JAESGD01 (sample SAMN14515903, study PRJNA621661) | algae metagenome | isolation source: Cyanomargarita calcarea GSE-NOS-MK-12-04C and co-occurring heterotrophs from... | place: USA: Grand Staircase Escalante National Monument, Utah | collected 2007-12-30 | reverse complement strand
GCTCACGCAGATCCTCGGAGTAAGGGCGCATCCAGCGCTGGCCTCCATCGCCCAGCCCAGAGCTTGAATCAGATCTCAGCCCGTTTCGGAATCCCGATTCCGATCAAACACAACATGCTCTAGAGCAATATGCGTTCAGACGAAATCATCCGCACGCATTTCTTGCTCTAGAAACAACGTTTTCTAGAGCATAAGTTGCGTTCATCTGAACGCAGCCCGCTAGACCTTCGGCCTTGCGCGCAGCTCGTCGCGGATTTCGGCGAGCAGCGCCTCGGTCGGCGTCGGGCCCTTCGGCGCGGCATCCTGCTTCTGCTTGAAGCGGCTCAGCACGCGCAGCAGCCAGAAGATGGCGAAGGCGACGATCAGGAACTTGATGATCGCGTTGATGAAGCGGCCGACCGCAAGCACGGCGGCGCCGCTTTCGCGCGTGGCTTCCAGTGTCGCCTGGCGCTCACCGCTCAGCACCACGAACAGGTTCGAGAAGTCGATGCCGCCGATCAGCAGGCCGATGATCGGGTTGATCAGATCCTCGACCAGGCTGCCGACGATCGCCGTGAAGGCGGCGCCGATGACGATGCCGACGGCAAGGTCGATCACGCTGCCGCGCATGATGAAGGCCTTGAACTCGCGCAGCCATGCGGGTTCCCTGATGGCGATGTTGATCGGCGGTTGCATGCCCGATGCTCCCTGTCTGGTTGACTATTCGGCCCCGCACCAGCCGGCGATCAGTGCGGCAATCACCGCGACGCCGCGCTGGTAATCCGCCACATCCACCCATTCATCGCGCCCGCCATTCTGCGTGAGGTCGCCACACAGCGGCCCGAGGCCGACGCAGGGGATGCCCGATTGCACCATCGGGTTGCGGATGTCGGAGGAGGTGTGCAGCGGGTTGATCTCGGGCGCCGTGCCGGTGCCGCGCAGCACCGCCGCATGCGTCGCCTGCCACAGCGGATGATCCAGCGTGACTTCGGCGCCGGTCACGCCCGACAGCAATTCGATGGTGGGCGGTGTCTCGCGGAGGAAATCATCGGCCTGCACGGCGGCCTCGATGGCGGCGAGGAATTCGGCCTGCACATCGGCAAGCGTCTCGCCCGGCGGGAAGGACAACGCGCCGCGCATCTCGATCGCCTGCGCCACCCGCGCCGCGCGCCCATCGCCGAGGCTCCGGATATCGCCCACCAGGATATTCGTGCTGCGGCCGATGAAGGCCGCGATCGCCGGGTGATGCACGCGCGCGCCGCGCGCCGCATCCAGCGCCTTGAGGGCCGCCAGCAGCACCATCGCCTTCTCGATCGGGTTCACCGCCAGATGCGCGAAGGCGGTGTGGCCGGGTTCCTGTGTGGGCGGCAGGCGGCCCGGCACCACGATGCGGAACACGAGCTGCCCCGGCGCCAGCGCCTTCACTTCCCGCATGCCCACACCTGATTCGGCCGGGTGCAGATACACCGCCGCATCGGCCGTGACGCCGCCATGCAGCAGCGCGTGCACGCCGCGCGCATGGCGCTTGCTCGGCGTACTGGCCAGGATCACGTCGCCCTTGGGCGTCAGGCCGGCCGCGCGCACCACGCGCAGCGCCTCCACCATGGTCGCCACGCCCGCGAGGTCGTCGGCCACGCCCCAGCCATGGATGCGCCCGGCCTCGACCGTGCCGGCGAAGGGGTCGTGCTTCCAGCCATGCTTCGGCTGGAACGCCTCGCCATCCGGATGCGCAAAGAAGATCACGCTGCGGCCGCCGCCGGCGCCGGGGAAGCGCGCCAGCACCGATTCACGTTCATCGGCGGCGATCGCGGATTCGCTCGCGAATTCCTCCCGCAGCACGACCTCGGCCGGCTTGTAGCGCCGCCGTTCCACCTGGCAGCCGAGGTCGCGCAGCGCCTGTGCGACATGGCCCTGCACGGCTTCTTCGCCCTTCGCCTGCAGGCGGATCAGCTCCTGGAGGAAGGCCAGCCTCTGCGGGGCGCCATCGGCCGCCGCCTGGTCCACGCGCGCCGCAACTTCCATCATCGAAAATCCCTGGAGTCAGTCGCGGATGGTTGAGCGCGGCGACGCGGCGGGTCAATCCTCATGCTGTAGGTCGGGGGGCGCGGATGATGCGATTGGTGATCGGGGCCAAATGGTCCTCGACCTGGACGATGCGCGGCTGGCTCGCCTGCCGCCTCTCGGGCCTGCCCTTCGAGACGGAGACGCTGTTCCTCTCGCGCGCCGACAGCAAGGCGAAACTGGAAGCGGCCTCGCCCACCGGGCTGATCCCGGTGCTGTTCGATGGCGATGTCGTGGTGACCGATACGCTGGCCATCGCGGAATACCTGTGGGAGCTCTCACCCGGCTGCGCCATCTGGCCCGCCGATCGCGCCGCCCGTGCTGCGGCGCGCAGCTCGGCGGCCGAGATGCATGCGCATTTCGCCGAGTTGCGGGCGGCGATGCCGATGAATTTGGTCAAGCGCTGGCCGATCGCGAACGGCATCCCCTCCAACGCCAAGCTGCTCGGCCGCCCGGGCGTGGGGGGGCAGGTGGCGCGGGTGCAGGAAAGCTGGCGGCAGAGTCGCGCGGCTTGGGGCCAGAGCGGGCCGTATCTGTTCGGTGCCGAGTTCTGCTTCGCGGATGCGATGTGGGCGCCGATGGCCAGCCGCTTCCGCACCTATTCGGTGCCGTTGACCGCCGAAGCGCAGGCCTATGCGGACACCGTGCTGGCGCACCCGCTGGTGATGGAATGGGTGGCGGCCGCGGAGGCGCAGGCGCGGGACATCGGCTGGGAAGCCTGCGCCGCCTGGCCGTAAGGATCAGCCCCTCGCCAGGTGTCGGGCCACGAAATCCAGCCGGTCCTGCCCCCAGAAAATCGCGTCACCGATGACATAGCTCGGCGTGCCGAACACGCCCCGCGCCAGCGCTGCCTCGCTGTCGGCCTTGCGCTGCGCGGACCAGCGGGGATCGGCGGCCAGGTCCAGCACCTCCGCCACGTTCAGCCCGACATCGGCGATGCAGGCCGAGAGGGTCGCGGTATCGCCAGGGTTCGCTTCCTCAGCCCACAAGGCGCGCAGCAGGCGATGCGCGAGGCTGACGGCGGCGTCGTCGCCCACCGCCTCCCGCACCGCCATCACGGCCGCGGCGGCGAAGCCTTCGTCATAGGGGAAGTGCTTCGGCGTGAGCGTCAGCGGCACGCCGAGATGGTCGCGCCAGCGCGCCAGTTCCTGCATGCGATAGGCCTGGCGCTGCGGGCTGCGGCGCGCCAGCGGCAGGCCGCCGCTGCCCGGGAAGATCGTGCCGCCGAAATCCACCATGAACGGGCGCAGTCGCGCACGATGCTCCGCCGCCAGCGCCGCGATCCGGGCCGAGCCCAGATAGACCCAGGGGCTGTTCAGCGAGAGGTAGTAGTCGATGGTGGTGGTCATGCCTGCGCCTCCTCCAGCAATCGGGCGAGCCATGGCCCGAATGCCGGCGCGCCGAAGCTTATCGGGTTACCCTGCGCCAGCCAGGCGCCGCTGTCGAAATCGCTGGTCCAGCAGCCGGCTTCGCGCGCGATGGCGAGTGCGGCGCAGGCATCCCAGGAATTGATGTGCAGCTCGACATAGCCATCGAGCCGCCCCGCCGCGCAGTCCACCAGGCCGAGGCTGCCGGAGCCGCCGAGCCGGATACCGGCGCCACCCGCCATCACGGCCTGCGCCAGCGCGTGGAAGCGCGCCACCGGCACACGCATGGACCAACCGACCTCGATGATCGCGCGGCCGCGATCGGTGGTGGCGGCGGCGCGGATCGGCTGGCCGTTCAGCGTGGCGCCATGGCCGCGCGCAGCCGCGAACACTTCCTGCGTCGCATGGCGCGCGATGGCGCCCGCCACGGCGCGGCCGCCCTTCGCGATGCCGACCGAGACACACCAGCGATCGCCGCCGCGCGCGAAGTTGGAGGTTCCGTCGATCGGGTCGAGGATCCACACGATGCCGTCGGGCGCGGGGGCGCCGCCCTGTTCCTCGCCGATGATGGCGTCCTGCGGGAACAGTTCAGCAATGCGCTTGCGAAGGAAGGTCTCGGTGGCGCCATCGGCCACGGTCAGGAAATCCTGCGCGCCCTTCATCGTGGCTTCCGCCAGGCCCGAGGCGCGCATGCCGGCGGCCATCGCCGCGGCCTCCCGCGCCAGCATGATGGCGGCGTCGCGCCGGGCGATCAGCTCATGGTCCATCATGCGGTCTGTTCCTGGCAATCGGCCGGGCGCACGCTTGCCCGCGCTGGCCCGGCGCGCAAGATGCGCCGGAACAAACGGGGCTGCCGCATCCATGTCCGAAATCCTCCAAAAATTCGGCATGGGCCAGCCGGTGCGGCGCTTCGAGGATGTTCGACTGTTGCGCGGCCGTGGCAGCTACACGGATGATGCGGTGCCGGCGGCCGCGCTGCATGTGGCCTTCCTGCGATCCCCGCACGCGCATGCGGCGATCGGCGGCATCGACACCGCGGCGGCGCGTGCGCTGCCCGGCGTTGTGGCGGTGCTGACCGGCGCCGATTGGGTGGCGGATGGCCTGGCCGGCCTGCCATGCGCCGTGCCGCGCCAGCGCCCGGATGGCACGCCCATGCCGCGCCCGCCCTACCTGCCGCTGGCGCATGAAGCGGCCAAGCATGTGGGCGACCCCGTGGCGATGGTGGTCGCCACAAGCCGCCACGCAGCGCGCGACGGGGCGGAGGCGATCGAGGTGGATTGGCAAACCCTGCCCGCCGTCACAGGCGCCAGCGCCGCCCTCGAACCAGGGGCACCCGCCGTGTGGCCCGATCTCTGCCCGGACAATCTTTGTTTTCGCTTCGCACTGGGCGATGCGGCAGCGGTGGCGGCCGGTTTCGCCCGCGCGGCGCATAGCGTGACGCTGCCCTTCCGCATCTCCCGCATCTCCGCCAACCCCATGGAGATGCGCGCCGCCGTCGCGGAGTGGGACAGCATCGCGGGCCGCTGGACGCTGCGCACCGGCTGCCAGGGGCCGCACAGCCTGCGCGACTCGCTGGCGCCGGTGCTGGGTGCGACACCGTCCGATCTGCGGATCGTCTCGCCCGACATGGGCGGCGCCTTCGGCCTGCGCAGCCATCCGACGCAGGAACTGGCGGCGTTGCTCTGGGCGTCGCGCCGGCTGGATCGCCCGCTGCGCTGGGCGGCGGATCGCAGCGAGGCGCTGCTGTCCGATGCCCATGCGCGCGACAATGACAGCGTGGTGGAACTTGCGCTGGACGATGAGGGCCGGTTCCTGGCGCTGCGTATTCGCACGGTCGCCAATCTCGGCGCCTATCTCGCGCTGCTGACGCCGCATTCCTCCACCAACAATCTCGGCGGCCTCGCCGGCACCTATCGCACGCCGGCGATCTTCGCGGAGGTGCTCGGCGCCTTCACCAACACGCAGCCCACCGCGCCCTATCGAGGCGCCGGCCGGCCGGAAGCGACCTATGCGATCGAACGCGCGATCGACGCCGCCGCCGCGAAGCTCGGCCTGGACCGCGCGGAAATCCGGCGGCGCAATTTGATCGCGCCGGCGCAGATGCCGTTCCGCACCGGCCTCGTGTTCACCTATGACAGCGGCGATTTTCCGCGCGGCATGACGCTGGCGATGGAGGCCGCGGACTATGCCGGTTTCGCTTCCCGCCGCGCGGCGGCGCGCGCGCGCGGTAAGCTTCTCGGCATCGGGATCGCCAACGCCATCGAGATCAGCGCCGGCCCGCCCCGCGCGCCGATGGAGGAAGGTGTCGAAATCCGCTTCGCCTCCGATGGTGGTGCCACGCTGCTGCTCGGCGGGCACAGCCATGGCCAGGGGCATGAGACGGCGTTCCGGCAGATGGCGGCGACGATGCTCGGCCTCAATCCGGCGCGGGTGCGCGTGGCGTTTGGCGATACGGACGCGCTGCCGCATGGCCGCGGCAGTTTCGGCAGCCGGTCCATCGTGGCGGGCGGCACCGCCATGGCACAGGCATCGCAGCGGATCATCGCCCGCGGCCGCCATATCGCGAGCTTCATGCTGGAAGCGAGTGCGGCCGATATCGACTTCGCCAATGGCCGTTTCACCGTGGCCGGCACCGACCGCGCCGTCGCGATCGAGGATGTGGCGCGCGCCGCCCACGCGCCCGGCGTGCTGCCACACCGGGAGGAAAAGGGCCTGTTCGCCAGCGCCGTCGTGGCCCCCGATGACGCGACCTTCCCGAATGGCTGCCACATCTGCGAGGCGGAGGTGGACCCGGAGACCGGCGCCGTCGCCGTCACCCGCTATGTCGTGGTGGATGATGTCGGCGCCGTGGTGAACCCCTTGCTGCTCAAGGGCCAGATCCAGGGCGGCGTGGCGCAGGGGCTCGGCCAGGCTTTGATGGAGGAAGCCCGGTTCGACGCCGAATCCGGCCAGCTTTTGGCGGCCACCTTCATGGACTACGCGATGCCGCGCGCCGCCGACATGCCGCTGGTGGAAGTGCTGGGCAACCACCAGCCGACACCCTCCAACCCGCTCGGCGCCAAGGGCGCCGGGGAAGCGGGGACGGTGGGGGCGCTGCCCGTGATCATTTCGGCGATCTGCGACGCGATCGGCGTGGTGCATCTCGACATGCCGGCGACGCTCGAGCGCGTGTGGCGCGCGCTCAATCCGTGAGGGTGGCGGGGTCGAACAATTCCTCGACGGTGAGCAGCCGACGCGAGAGATGCTGCGCGAAGGACCAGCGGCAGATCGCCTCAAGCTGCGCGCGATTGGCGCCGACGCCATAGGGGTAGGGGTCGTCGCCGAGCAGCGCCTTCGCGTCCGACCAATCCTCCGCGGCGAAGGGCAGCATCGTCGCCGGCGAGGATTTTCTCGAGTCCGCCTCCAGCTTCGTGAGTGCCACGCGCTTGGCGGCTTCGAAGGCATCCAGCAGCGCGCGGCCGATTTCGGGGTGCTTCTCCAGCACATCGCGGCGCACGCCCATCACATGCATGATCGGGAAGAAGCGCATACGGCGGTGATAGGCGATGGCGGCTTCGCGGGGATCGGGGAAAAGCCGCATCACCCGCGGATCGCCGGCCAGGAAGGCATCAGGCGGCGTCGGGGAAAAGATGGCGTCGATCTCGCCCGCAAGCAGCGCGGCGTTCAGCGTGCTGCCCGCCCGTAGCGGCGCTACATCCATGGATGGCGGGAGTTCGAGCGGCAGACGTTCGCGCCGCCCGGCCTGGTTTGTGCCGGCGGTGCGGTAGCGGATCGCGTTGACCTCCACGCCATGATCATCCGCCAGGATGCCGCGCAGCCAGAGCGCGAGCGTCATCTGATATTCCGGCACGCCGACCAACCGCCCCTCCAGGTCGCGCGGCGTGGTGATGCCGGCATCCGCGCGCAGATAGATGCAGCCATGCCTGAAGGCGCGCGCGACGAAGACCGGGATCGCGGCATAGGGCGCATCCCCGCGCGATACCTGGAGCAGTTGCGAGGACAGCGACAGCTCCGTCACGTCGAATTCCGCCCGCGTGACGGCGCGCGGAAAGCTCTGCTCGGACGGCAGCACCACGGGCGCGATGGTGGCGCCCGTCACTGTCACGCGGCCATCCATCAGTGGCCGCACGCGGTCATAATCGCCGACCGCGAGCGTGAGCGTGGGCGTCAGATCAATCGGCCTTGATGTTGGCGCGCGCGATCAGCGCGCGGAACCGGTCGAGTTCGCCGGCGATCAGCGTGCGGAAGGCATCCGGGCTGCGCGGCGCGGGCTCGGCCCCTTCCAGCGCCAGGCGCTGCTTCACCTCGGCATCGCCGAGCAGGCTGTTGATCGTGGCATTCAGCCGCGCAACGACCTCGGCCGGCATGCCGGCGGGGCCCACGATGCCATGCCATTGCGACATGTCGTAGCGCGGCACCGCCACACTGGCCGAGGGCACGCCCGGCACCAGCGGCGAGACCTGGGCCGAGCTGATCGCGAGCGCGGTGAGGCGGTTGTCGCGCGCCGCCGGCAGCACCACCGGCGCGCCGGCGAAGCTGCACTTGATGCGGCCCGAGAGCAGGTCCGTCAGCATCGGGCCATTGCCGCGATAGGGCACGTGCACCAGCTCGATCCCCGCCGCATCGCAGAAGGCCGCCATGGTGATGTGGCTGGCCGACCCATTGCCCGCGCTGCCATATTCCAGCGCGCCCGGCTGGCGCTTGGCCAGGGCCACGAAGTCCTCCGTGCTGCGCACGCCGACGGAAGGATGCACCACCAGCACGCCCGGCAGGGTTGCCGCCATCGCCACCGGGGTGAAGTCCCGCAGCACGTCATAGGGGTTGTTCGGGTAGATGAAGGGGTTCACGGCCAGCGTGCCGACATGCCCCCACATCAGCGTATGCCCATCCGGCGCGCTGCGGACGACATGCATCGCCCCCACCGTGCCGCCCGCGCCGCCGCGATTCTCGACCACGACCGGGTGGTTGTTCAGCGCCTGCTGCAGCTTCTGCGCCATCGGCCGTGCCAGCAGGTCGTTGGACCCGCCGGGCGGGAAGGGCACCACCAGCGAGATGGGGCGCGACGGCCATGCGGCCTGCGCGCGGGCGAGGCCCGGTGCTGCGAGGGCGGCGGCGCCCGCAAGGATCGTGCGGCGGGGGAGGGTCATGCGCAGGCTCCGGATGGTTTCGCAGGTGATAGGCGATCCGGGCACGGAAAGGGAAGCGCCGTGCCGGGCCGCACGGGGCGGTGGCGATCAGACATGCTTGCCGATAGTCCACCCCTCGGCCGCAAGGTTCTTCTCTCCGGCGGCGATGCCGATGGGCTCCAGCGTCGTGCCCATGGAATCGTTCCAGCGATTGAGGAAGCCGAACAGCGCCACCACGCCGAGGATCTCCACCACCTCATCCTCCGTCCAGCTTGCGCGGAGCCTGTTCGCGATGGCGGGGGTGACGGCGTTGGGGATGGAGGCGGCGGCGATGGCGAAGTCGAAGGCGGCGCGCTCGGCCTCGGTGAAATGCGGGCTGGTCTCATAGCACCAGATATCGGCGAGCCGTTCCGGCGTGGCGCCGAAGCGTTCGGCGGCGAGGATGGTATGCGCCTCGCAGTAATGGCAGCCGGCGGTGTGGGAGGCCACGTAGCCGATCAGCCGCTTCTGCTCGGCGGTGACGCGGGCGTGATTGGCCATGACGGCCTTGTTGAGCTCGGTGAAGGCGCGCGCCAGCGCCGGGCGGCGCTGCATGGTCAGCACCGAGTTCGGCACGGTGCCGAGCGGGCCGCCGAAAAACTGGATGAGGTCCACGAGGTCGGGGTCGTGGTCCTCGGGCAGGGGATCGACGAGCGGCATGGGGGCTTTTCCTCGGCGCTTGGTCTTTGGGACGGGGTGCGGGGAGGATGCGCGGGGTGTGGGGTGCGGGCAACGGGCCGGGGGATCGACGCCCTACTCCGCATCCGCCTGCCTGTCCGGCACCGCCTCCGCGAAGGCGGGCAGCGCCATGCACGCCGCCTCCACCGCCAGCACGCGCGGATAGGGCGAGAGGTCCGCGCCGAAGCGCCGCGCATTGCCGAGTTGCGGCAGCAGGCAGGCATCAGCGAGGCCCGGGGCATCGCCATGGCAGAACCGGCCCGCCTCCCGCTCACCGAGCCGCGCCTCGAAGGCGGCGAGGCCCAGCGTCACCCAATGCTGAACCCAGGCGTCGATCGCCGGCTGGTCCTGGCCCAGCTCGCGCTTGAGGTATTGCAGCACGCGCAAATTCTGGATCGGGTGGATGTCGCAGGCCACCACCTGCGCCAGTGCGCGAACGCGCGCACGGCCCCAGGGATCGCCGGGCAGCAGCTTCGGCCCCGCTTGCGTCTCGTCCAGCCATTCCAGGATCGCCAGCGACTGGGTCAGCGCACCAACTCCCTGCACCTCCAGCGCAGGCACCAGGCCCTGCGGGTTCAGCGCCACATAGTCGGGCGCCGATTGTTCGCCCTTGCGCAGGTGCCGGAATGCATGGATGTGCGCCACGCCCTTGAGGTTCAGCGCGATCCGCACGCGCCAGGCGGCGGAGGATCGGAAATAGCCGTGCAGCGTCATCTCGGTCATTGCGGGTCTCCCTGCGGCCCGCGTGCTGGCTTGTCGCGGCGCTGTCAATCGGCGCGACGCATTGCTAGCATCGCCGGTCAGCGGAAAGGACCGGCCATGGCCATGAAAATGCGGATCGAGGGCAGCTTCGTCGCGCTCATCACCCCGTTCAACGCCGATGGCCGCGTCGATTTCGGCGCCTTCCGCACCTTGCTGGACTGGCACGCCTCGCAGGGCACCTTGGCGGTGCTGATCATGGGCTCTACGGGCGAAGTGTCGATGCTGACGCCGGAGGAACGGCGCGAGATCGTCGAAAAGACCGCGGCAATGAAGGATGGCCGCATGAAATTCTTCTACGGCTGCACCGGCCCCTCCACCGCCGCCACCATCGCCCATCTGCGCCATGCCAAGGCCGCCGGCGCGGATGGCGCGATCCTCGCGGCACCCGCCTACATCTGCGCGCCAGAGGACGACATCGAAGCCTATTTTTCCGAGTGCGCGGATGCGGTGGAACTGCCGATCGGCATCTACAACAATCCGCCGCGCGTGAAGTCCGATCTGCATTGGGACCATCTGCTGCGGCTGCTGCGCCACCCCAACATCGTCGTGCTGAAGGAAAGCACGACGCGCGTGGGGCAGGTGGCGCAGGTGTTGGCGGCGCAGCCGGACGCGGCGGTGATGTGCTGCGACAGCCCCAATCTCGGCCTGGTGGTGCCGACCATGTCGCTCGGCGGGCATGGCACGGCGAACATGACGGGCAATCTCGATCCCGCTGGCATGGCGGAATTGTCGCGGCCCTGGACCACGCCCGCGCAGTCGGTCGTGTTCCGCGACACCTATCTGCGCCTGCTGCCGCTGCTGCACTTCACCTACAGCGCGATCAACCCGGTCGCCGTGAAGTCGCTGATGCAGGCCGTGGGTTTGCCCGCCGGCGATTTGCGGCGGCCGCTGACCGGCCTCAATCCCGATCAGCTGGCGCGCGGCGTGGCCATCGTGCAGCGCCTTGGCCTGGATGGGCGCTATGGCTGGACGCTGCCAGCTGCGCGGCGGCCCCTGGCGGCGGAGTAGACCCCGACGCCCCGTTGCGCCCCGCGCATGGTGGCTTATGTTTCTCTCAATCAAAAGGTTGGGAGGATAAAACCATGTTGCGTCACGGAAAGCCGGAACGGTCCATCCAGGAACTCTACCGCGACGACCCGCAGCGCGCGGATGCGCTGGCGTTCAGCCGCCGCGGCGCGCTGAAGGGCGCCGCACTCGCCGCCATGGGCGCCACTGTCGGCGCCGCCATCCCCTTCGCGCGCACCATGCCGGAGGGGATGCTGCCCGCGCTGTTCAGCCGGCCTGCCGCGGCCCAGGGTGCCGCGCCCACCTTCCTGCGGATGGATGGCAAGGCGCCGCTGATCATGCAGGGCGAGCGCCCGCTGAATGCCGAGACGCCGGAACACCTGCTGGACGAGCCCGTCACCAGCTACGCCAACCACTTCATCCGCAACAATGGCGGCGTGCCCGACGCGCCGGCCGAGCCCCGCGCCTGGAAGATCACGGTGGATGGGGAGGTGAACGCCCCGCTCGAGATCACGCTGGGCGATCTTGAATCGCGCTTCCCGGTGGTGACGCGGCAATTGCAGATGGAATGCGGCGGCAATGGCCGCAGCTTCTTCGCGCCCCAGACCCGCGGCAACCAATGGGGCAATGGCGCGATCAGCAATGCGGAATGGACCGGCGTGCGCCTGCGCGACGTGCTGGCCGCGGTGGGCATGAAGGACACGGCGCGCTTCACCGGGCATTTCGGTGCCGACCCGCATCTGTCCGGCGATCCGAACCGCGCCGCGATCAGCCGCGGCATGCCGGTGGCCAAGGCAGTGGACGAGGACACGCTGATCGCCTTCCGCATGAACGGCCAGCCCGTGCCCCTGATGCATGGCGCGCCGGTGCGGCTGCTGGTGCCGGGCTGGCCGGGCAGCCTCAGCCAGAAATGGTTCACGCGCATCACGCTGCTGGCGCAGCCGCATCGCGGCCAGGGGATGGGCGGCACCAGCTACCGCGTGCCCGTCACGCCGATCGTGCCCGGCAGCCAGAACAATGGCGCGAGCTTCGCCGACATGACCTCGATGCCGGTGCGCTCCATCCTGTCCTCCCACGCGCATGGCTCGCGCCTGCCGGCCGGCACGCGCGCGCTTGATCTGCGCGGTGCGGCCTGGGCGGGCGACCTGACGGTCTCCGCCGTGCATGTGAGCGTCGATTTCGGTGCGACCTGGATGCCGATGCAGGTGGCGGCACCGGCCAACCGGCACGCCTGGCAACGCTGGACCGGCCGCGTGAGCCTGCCTTCGGATGGCTATTTCGAAGTCTGGTACCGCGCCACCGACAGCCAGGGCCGGATGCAGCCGCACATGGCCGCCAACTGGAACCCGCAGGGCTATGGGTCGAACCCTGTCAGCCGCGCGGCCGTGCTGGTCGGCTGATGCGGGCGCTGGTTCTGGCGGCGCTGCTCGCCTTCATGCCGCCGGGCGTCCTGCATGCGCAGGACGCCGCGCGCGATGCCGCCGCCGCCCATGCCATCCAGGGCGCCGCCGAGGAGGAGACAGTGCTGCCGGATGGCGAGGGGCGGAGCGAGGTGTTCGGCTATTGCACCGCCTGCCACAACACCGCGCTGATCCGCCGCAGCGCCTTCAGCCGCCCGCAATGGGACGGGCTGATGGATTGGATGACGGAACGCCACGGCATGAACCCGCTGGAGGGCGAATTCCGCGATACCATCGTGGACTACCTCGCGCAGCATTTCGGCCCGCGCCAGGCGCCGGCGCGGGGACGCAACCCGTTCCTCAACTGAACAGGCCCGGCCCCGCCATCGACAATATCTTGCGTCGAGCATTTTTTGTCGATAAAAATCCCGCGGACCATCCTTGGGGGGAACCGCGGCATGCGTCTGGTCAGTTTCGCGGAACAGGGGCGCTTCGTGCCCGGCGTGCGCATCGGCGATCAGGTCGTGCCCGTCGCGGCGCTCCAGGGGTTTCCGCAGGACGCGGTCGCACTGCTCGCGGGCGGGGCGGAGGGGCTCTGCAAGCTCGGTGCGGCCGCCGCGACGGCGGTCGAGAGCGCGGGTCGGAAGCTGGCGGGCCTGACGCTCGGCATGCCGGTGCCGCGCCCCGGCAAGGTGATCTGCATCGGGTTGAACTACGCGCTGCACGCGAAGGAAGGCGGCAACCCGATCCCGGACTATCCGGCGGTGTTCCTGCGCACCCAATCCTCGCTGGTCGGCCCGAACGCCGCGATGCTGCGGCCGGGTTGCTCCGACAAGCTCGACTATGAGGCGGAGCTCGCCATCATCATCGGCACGCCGGCACGCAACGTCACGGAAGCCACGGCGCTGCACCATGTGGCCGGCTATTCGCTGTTCAACGATGGCTCGGTGCGCGACTACCAGCGCAAATCCACGCAATGGACGATGGGCAAGAATTTCGACGCGACCGGTGCCTTCGGGCCGGAGATCGTCAGCGCCGATGAATTGCCGCCCGGTGCGGCACCGCTGCGCATCACCGCGCGCGTGGACGGGCAGACGGTGCAGGACAGCACGACGGGCGACATGATCTTCTCCGTCGCGCGCTGCATTGCGATCCTGTCGGAAGTCATGACGCTGGAGCCGGGCGATGTCATCGCCACCGGCACGCCTTCCGGCGTCGGCTATGCCCGCAAACCGCCGCTGTTCCTCGCACCCGGGATGACGATCGAGATCGAGGTCGAGGGCATCGGCGTGCTGCGCAACAGCATCGCGGAGGATCCCGCCTTCGCGCGATAGACGCGGGCCAGACGGCCCGCGCGCGCCGGTGATGCGCGGGTCGCCCACATAACACCGGCAGGGAGAACGAACATGAACAGGATCACGCGCCGCACGGCGCTGGCCACCACCATGGCCACCACCATGGCCTCCCTGGCGGTGCCGCGCGCGGCGCAGGCCGCCTGGCCGGAACGCCCGGTGCGCATCATGGTGGCCTTCCCGCCGGGCAGCAGCACGGATGTGCTGTGCCGGGCGCTCGGCCAGGTGCTGACGCCTGTGCTCGGCCAGCCGGTGGTGGTCGAGAACCGGCCCGGTGCGGGCGGCAACATCGCCACCGTCGCGGTGCGCCGCAGCCCGGCGGATGGGCAGGTCTTCCTGGCCCATTCCGTCGCCTACGCCGTCAATTCCAGCCTGTACCGCAATGCCGGCTACGATGCGCTGACGGATCTGGAGCCGGTGGCGCTGCTGGCCAGCACGCCCAACGTCATCACCGTCAACCCGGACCGGCTGCAGGTGCGGACCCTGGCCGACTTGCTGGAGGCGGCGCGTGGCGGGCGGCTCGACTACGGGTCCTCCGGCACCGGCACCACGACGCATCTCGGGATGGAGTTGCTGTTCCGGACATTGGCGAAGGTCGAGGTGCAGCACGTGCCCTTCGGCCCGGCCCAGGCCGTCACCGCCGTCGTCGGCGGGCAGGTGCCGATCGGCAGCACCAGCCTGCCGCCCGCCCTGCCGCTGATTCGTGAGGGGCGTATCCGCGCCATCGCCGTCACCGGCGCGCGCCGCGATCCCGCGCTGCCCGACGTGCCGACCGTGGCCGAGAGCTTCCCGGGCTTCGAGGCGCTGACCTGGTTCGCGCTGTTCGCCCCCGCCGGCACCCCCGCCGAGATCACGCAGCGCATGAATGTCGAGGTGAACCGCGCGCTGACCGCGGATGGATTGCGGCAGCGCCTGGACACGATGGGCTTCGTGCCAGACCCGCGGGACCGCGCCGCGATGGCGGTCTTCCTGCGGGAGGAAGTGGCGAAATGGGCCGGCGTCGTGCGCGCCTCCGGCGCCACGGTCGATTGAGGAATCCAGCCGATGCGCGATGTCACCCCAGAGACCCTCACCAGCACCTTCGCCGCCTATGCGGCGAAGGCCGAGGACCCGCGCATCCGCGACGTGTTCTGCAGCCTGGCGAAACACCTGCACGCCTTCGTGCGGGAGACGCGGCTGACCCACGCCGAATGGCGCGCGGGGTTGGCGGCCCTGACCCGCGCGGGCGAGGTCACGACGCCGGAGCGCAACGAATTCGTGCTGTTCAGCGATTTGTTCGGCGTCAGCTCCCTGGTGGACATGGTCAACACCCCGCAGGGTGCCACCAGCTGTTCCAACCTCGGCCCGTTCCACCAGCGCGGCGCGCCGCCCCTGGCCGATGGCGGCGATCTGTGGAAGGGCCAGCCCGGCGAGGTGATGGTGGTGACCGGGCGCGTGCTGGATGCGACGAGCGGGCAGGGGGTGACGGGCGCCACGCTCGACCTCTGGCAGAACGCCGACAATGGCTTCTACGCCGCGCAGGATGCCGATCAGCCGGCCAAGAACTACCATGGCACACTCACCTGCGCGGCCGATGGCAGCTTCGCCTTCACCACCACGCGCCAGCAGCCCTACACCGTGCCCTATGACGGCCCGGCCGGGGACATGCTGCGCGCACTGAAGCGCGACGCCTGGCGACCCGCGCATCTCCACGTGATTGCCGAGGCCGCGGGCTATCACCCGCTGGTGACGGAATTGTTCCTCGAGGACGATCCCTACCTCGACTCCGACGCGGTGTTCGGCGTGCGGGAGGATCTGGTGGTACCGCTCGGCACCATGGCGAAGGGCGATGCGCCGAAGCACCTTCAGGCGCGCGACGCCCTGCCGGAGACGGTGCTGCACGCGCCGCTGATCATCCGGATGGCGCCCCGGTAGCGCGGCTTAGATGAACTGCCCGCGAAGAAAGCCCAGCGCGGGCAGGGGGCTCCATTTTTTTGGCAGATCGGCGCGGCGGATCGGCGCCACGCTGTAATGGGGGACGGGTTGGCGGGACCGCCGGAGAAAATCCTCATAGGCGGAAACCTGCTGCGCCCGCCAGGCGCGGTCCTCCAGCGCTTCCGTCCGGCTGCGATAGACATTCGCCACGCGGGAATTTCGGCCCGCGGTGGCGATCACCGCCCAGAGGGTGTCGTCGGTGCCGGCGCTGGGGCCCTGGATGGTCTGCACATCTTATGCATCGCAAATGCCGGACGCCCCGGTCAAGCGCGGCAAACCCCCTGGCGTCGTTCCGAAGGGCGTGGGATCAGGGTGCAGGCTTGGCAGGGACGGATGGCCGATGATCGATTTTCACACCTTCAACACGCCGAACGGCCGCAAGATCAGCGTGGCACTGGAGGAGATGGGGCTGCCCTACCGCGTGCATGTCGTGGACATCACCAAGGGCCAGCAATTCGACCCGGAATTCCTGAAATTCGCGCCGAACAACCGCATCCCCGCGATCGTCGATCCGGATGGGCCGGACGGGCAGCCGATCGGCGTGTTCGAATCGGGCGCGATCCTGCTGTATCTGGCCGAGAAGACCGGCCGCTTCATGCCGACCGATGCACGCGCCCGCGTGGCGGTGCTGGAATGGCTGATGTGGCAGATGGGCGGCTTCGGCCCGATGCCCGGCCAGGTGCACCATTTCCTGATGCAGCCCGAGGGCCCGGCCCGCGACTACGGCTTGAACCGATACCACACAGAAACGAAACGCTTGTATGGCGTGCTGGATCGCCGCCTGGCGGGGCGCGACTTCGTCGCGACCGCGGGCGAGCCGAGCATCGCCGATTTCGCCATCCTCGGCTGGGCCTGGCGGCATGAGCGGCACCAGGTGCCCTTCGATGACCTGCCGAATGTCGCCGCCTGGTACGCCCGCATGATGGCCCGCCCGGCGACGGCGCGCGGCTTCGAGGTGGCGCTGAGCTGAGGCCCCGGCTGACGCGCTTGCCCGCCGGCAACCACGTCGCTACAAGGCTCAGGCACACGTCGTGCAACTTCAGAACGTCATCTGCGCATCCAGGTGGAGGGGTGGCCGAGCGGCTGAAGGCGACGGTTTGCTAAACCGTTATACGGGTTAAACCGTATCGAGGGTTCGAATCCCTTCCCCTCCTCCACCTCCGTATCCCATCCGCGGCTCAACGGCCGATCACCGCCGGATACCCCCGCCGCTACCCCCCAACCGCGTTTGCGACGTGTCAGCACGCTCGCGCCTTCCAGCCGTGGGGGGCAGGGGGGCCGATGCCAAGGGGCGGATGCCAAGGGGCCGATGCCACGGAGCTGATCTCACAGACCTGATTCCACGGGGGTGCGACGTAGGGGTGACCCGTTGGGGCGGGGGGAGGGGGAGGGTGCCGCAAGCCTCGGCCGTCCGCGAAGGTCGGCCCCGGGATTTTGCCGGCGGCGCCGGACGGTTGCCAGCCCGCATCCGCTGATTGTGGGCGCATCGTGAGGCTGGCGGCCCAGCGGGCGTATTGAAGCCTCTGAGCGAAGACGCCGGCAGCATCGACACCGCGAGTGCTGCCGCCGGCCTACTGCAACGCTGGGAAGGTTGGCGCGCCGCTGGTCGCGCGGCCCAACAGCCCTGGCGGCAAGGTAGCGACCGTGACCGACGCATGAACCCATCGCGCGCGCGATCAATCCAGGCTGACCCGCCCGTCCCGCACCACCACCGCCCATTTGGCGACTTCGGCGCGCACGAAGGCATCGAATTCGGCCGGCGTCGTCGCCTCCACCGTGAAGCCTTGCGCGGCGAAGCTGTCGCGGATCTCGGGCGAGGTCATGGCGCGCGCCACCTCCGCATGCAGTCGCGCCAGGATCGGCGCCGGCGTGCCGGCGGGCGCGAACAGCCCCTGCCAGGAGGTCGCGGCGAAGCCCGGCACGCCGGCTTCCTGCATGGTGGGAACCTCGGGCAGCAGCGGATGACGCGCGAGCGAGGTGACGGCCAGCGCCCGGATGCTGCCCGCGCGAACCTGCGGCAGCGCCACCAGGAAATCCGCGAAGCTCGACTGCACCTGGCCGGCGATCAGGTCGGTCAGCGCCTGGGCGGAACCGCGATAGGGCACATGCGTCAGCTCCACCTGCGCGGCTTGGCCGAACATCACGCCGGTCAGGTGCATCGACGTGCCATTGCCCGGCGTCGCGTAGGTGACGCGGCCGGCGGCGGCGCGGGCGGCGGCGATGTAGCCCGCCACGTCGCGCGCCGGATGGTCCTTGTTCACCACCAGGATCAGCGGCGCCGACACCACGCGCGACAGCGGCGCGAAGGAGGTAGCGGGGTTGTAGGGCAGGGTGCGGAACAGGCTGCCGGCGATGGCATTGCTGCCGGTGACGCCCATCAGCAGCGTGTAGCCGTCCGGCGCCGATTTCGCGACCGAATCCGCGCCGACCGTGCCGCCGGCACCGGGCCGGTTCTCCACCAGCACCGTCTGCCCGAGGGAGGCGGTCAGCGTCTCCGCCAGCCGGCGCGCCAGCACATCGGTGCTGCCGCCGGGCGGGAAGGGGACGACGATGCGCAGCGGGCGCGTGGGCCAGCTTTGCCCGAGTGCGGGGGTGGCCAGCACAGCGACGAAAGCGGCGCCAAGGCCGCGACGGGTGAGGGTCATGTCCGGGAATCTCCCTGGTGTTGCGCGGGGCCGAAGCCGCCCCCGCCCGCGGTTTCTAGGATGAAGCGCTCCCCCGCCGCCCAGGCGATCCGCGCCTTGGACGGCAGGGGGAGGGGGGTGCCATCGGCGCGGATCAGCCGCGCGGCGGCCGGCGCGCCGGGGCCGCCGCCCTGCGCGCCGGGCGCGCCGGCCAGGTGCCGTTCGCCGCGATAGGAGATTTCGGCGCTGCCCGACAGCAGCCGGTAGACGCGCCGCACGCCATCGCCGCCCGCGTGGCGGCCAGCGCCGCCTGAGCCGCGCCGGCGCTCGATCGCCTCGACCCGGATGGGTGCCACGGCTTCCAGCATCTCGGCGGGCAGGTTGCGGGCGTTGGAGACATCGGCGGAGAGGCCCGGCAGGCCAGGCCCGTCGGGCCGCCCACCGGCGCCGCCGGCCACGATCTCGGTGAACAGCCATCGCCGCCCGGCGCCGTCCACGCCGCCGATCGACAGCACGACGGCGACACCGGCATTGGGCGCGGCGGCTGGCGTGGGGGAAAGGCGCGCCAGCGCCGCGAACAGCGCATTGCAGGCCAGCTTCACGGTGGCGGTGCGCGCATTCACCGCGGCCGGGAAGCGCGGGTTCACCACGCTGCCCTCCGGCAGGTGCAGATCCAGCAGGTCCAGCAGGCCGTGATTGGCCGCGGCGTCGGGCGCGATCCGCCGCAGCAGGCAGAAGCAGGCAGCCAGCAGGCCGGAGGGTGCGGCATTCACCGGCCCCTCGGTCTGCGGCGCTGACCCCGTGAAATCCACCGCGAGGCGCGGCCCGGGCAGGCGGCGCAGCGTGACGCGGATGGGCACGGGCTTGGCGCTGCGGCCATCGCCCTCCAGCGCATCCTCGGCGCTGGCTTCGGCTTCTGGCAGCCCAGCCAGCGCAGCGGCGAGCTGGGCGCGGCTGTCCGCCAGCAGCGCCTCGCACCCCGCTGTGAAGGCGGCTTCGCCCATGGCGGTGGCAAGCTGCGCAACCTCCCGCGCGGCGAGCGACACGGCGGCCCATTGCGCGGCGAGGTCGCCCGCGAGCATGGCCGGCGTGCGGCTATTGGCAGCGAGGATCGCGGCGATGCCGGCATCCTCCACGCCCGCGTGGCACCACTTCACGGGCGGCAGGCGCAGCCCTTCCTGAAAGATGCTGATGGCGTCGGGCGGGACGGAGCCGGGGGCGATGCCGCCGACATCCTGGTGATGCAGAATGGTGGCGGCGAAGGCCACCACGCGCCCGGCCGCGAAGACCGGCCGCGCGACGATCAAATCCGGCAGGTGCGTGCCGCCGGACCAGGGATCGTTCAGCAGCAGCCCATCGCCCTCGGCCAGGGTCTCGGGCGGGAAGGCGCGGGTGAGGGCGGCGATGCCAGGGATCATGCCGCCCAGCAGCAGCGGCAGGGAATGCGCCTGCGCCAGCACCCGACCATCCGGCAGGAACAGCGCGGCCGCGCAATCCATCCCCTCCCGCGCCACCGGCGACAGCGCGGCGGCGAGCAGACTGTCCTGCATCCGGTCGGCGAGGCCTTCGAGCGCGAGGCGCAGGATGTCGCGGGACGCGGCCTCGGCGAGGCTCATGCGGCGGCTTCCAGCAGCAGCGCGCCATCGCCGCGCGGCGTCGCCCGCCAGCCGGGCGGCATGCGGATGGTGGCGTCCGGCCCGTCCAGCAGCGTGGTGCCATCGGGCAGGTCGCGTCGCGTGGTGGCAAAGGGTGGCGGAGGCAGCGGGGCCGGGCCGAGCGGCGCTTCCGCAACGCAGCGCAGCGCCAGGATGCGCCGCGCGCCGCCCGGCGCATGGCCGCGCAAAGCCGCATGCGCGGCGTCGAAGCGCGCGGCGAGGGTTTCGGGGGGCTCGCCGGGCGTCCAGGGCAGCGCCAGCGGCTCCGACTGGCCGGCATAGGCGATGTCCAGCGCATGGCGCGGCGCGGCGGCGCAGCCCCAGGCGGCGAGGCGCGCGGCGAGCAGCCGGGCCTGTGCCACGGCTTGCGGCGCCAGCGTCGCGACTGCGTCCAACGGAAGGTTGCAGGGCGCTTCCAGGCTGGCCGCAGCCGGGGCCAGCGCAAGGCCGAAGGCAGCGAGCAGCCCGGGTGCGGGCGGCACCAAAACGCGGCGTGCGCCGATGCGCGCGGCGATGGCGGCGGCGTGCAGCGGCCCGGCGCCGCCGCCCGCCACCAGCAGCGCCCGCGTCGGGTCGATGCCGCGCCGCAGCGCGATGCGGCGCAGCGCATCGGCGATGATCGCTTCGGCCAGGTCCAGCGCCGGCGCGATCTCCGCCGTGCCGAGCGCCGCCACCAGCGCGGCGCGGGCGGCATCGCGGTCGATCGCCAGGCCAGGCGCCGCGCCGGGCAGCCAGCCGGCCACCAGCGCCGCATCGGTCAGCGTCGGCCCGGGTGATGTGCCAAGGCGCAGCCGCCCGCCCGCCAGGGCGATGCTGGTGCCGCCCCCGATCGCCAGGCTTTCGACATCCAGCGCCGGGCAGCGCAGCCGCAACGTGCCGAGGGCGATCTCCCGCGCCGTCAGCGGCGCGCCGCCGCACACCAGGCTGATGTCGGTGGTGGTGCCGCCCATGTCGAGCCCGATCGCGTCGGCGCCGGCCGCCCAGTGGGCCACGGCGCGCGCCCCCGCGGCGGGGCCGGAGGAAGCCAGGCCAAGGGGCTGCGCCAGGGCATCCTCCAGCGGCGCCAGCCCGCCCTGCGCACGCAGCAGCCATGGCGCGGGGAGGACGCCGTCGAAACGGCCGGCGAGCAAGGGTTTCAGGCCCGCATCGGCGAGCGTCGCCAGCGTGCGTTCGAATTCGCGCAAGCCTGGATCGACGCGGTGCGATAGCGATACGGGCAGGTCCGGCCGCGCGAGGTCGATCGCCTCGGCGACCGCCACTTCGTGCGCGGGATTGAGCGGCGCGAACAGCAGGCTGATCGCGATGGGCGTGCCCGGCGGCAGCGCCGCGATGCGGGTCAGATCGAGAGGCTCCAGCGCCTCCACCTCCTGCCCCGCCGCGTCGATGCGGCCGCCGATCTCCATGCGCAGCGCTTCGGGCGAAAGCGTCGCCGGCGTGGGCGGTGGCGGGTTCTCATCCATCGGGTCGCGCTTCGACTGCCTGCCGAGATCCGACACATCCGCGAAGCCGCGCGTTGCCACCAGCGCCACCGGCCCCACGCCGCCGCTGGCCAGCGCGTTGGTCGCCAGCGTCGTCGCGATGCGGAGCTGCGCGACCGGATCGATGCCGGCCTCGGCGAGCAAAGCCGACACCGCATCGGCCAGGGGCGCGCGCGATGCGGGGCGCTTCAGCAGGCGCGGCGCCTCGCCCGGCGCACTCGCAAAAACATCGGAAAAATCGCCGCCGAGATCGATGGCGACGGTCCAGCCTGGCATCACGCCGCCCAGCGCGTCGGCGCGAAGGCCGAGAGGTCGATCTCCGGATCGCGCCCCGCCACCAGATGCGCGACTTCGCGGCCCGTGCTGGCGGCGCCGCACATGCCGATATGGCCGTGGCCGAAGGCGAACCAGGCATTGTCCACGCGCGGCGCCCGGCCGATCACCGGCAGGCTGTCCGGAAGGCAGGGGCGGTGGCCCATCCATTCGGTGGTCTGGCTGGTGTCGAGATGCGGGAACATCTCCCGCCCGCGCTCCAGCAGCGACGCCGCCCGCCGGAAATCCGGCGCGGCGTCGAGCCCCGCGAATTCGACCGAACCCGCAAGGCGCAGCCCCATCCGCATCGGGTTGACCATGAGGTTGTGCTCCACCGCCATGACCGTGTGGCGCAGCGACAGGTTGTTGCTGCCGACGGTCACATGGTAGCCGCGCTGCGTCTCCAGCGGGATGCGCGGGCCGAGCTGGTTCGCGAGCTTCGCGGACCAGGCACCGCCGGCCAGCACCACACCCTCCGTCGTGAGGCTCGCGCCGTCTTCCAGTTCGAGCGCGTGGACCGACCCGCCCTTGACGCGAAAGCCCGCGACGCGCGCGCGGTGCACGGCGGCGCCATCGCGGACGCATTGGTCGAAGATCGCGCGCGTCATCGCCGCGGGGTCGAGCGTGCTGCCATTCTCGGGGGCCAGGATGCCGAAGCGGAAGCGGCCCTTCAGGTCAGGCTCCAGCGCCACCAGCTCATCCTCATCGACATCGCGCATCGCCACACCAAGCGACCGCCGCAGATTCATCCCCCAGGCCCATTGCCGCGCCGCCACCGGCCCGGAATAGACATAAAGGCAGCCGGAGCGGCGCATCAGGCCGCTGGCATTGGCGCGCTGCAGCAGCGGCTCATAGCAATCGAAGATCGGCGCCAGCAGGCCGCGCAGCGCCGTCGCGATGCGCACGACGTCTTCGCGCGAGGAATGCCGCAGGAAGCGCGCGAGCCAGGGGGCCACGACCGGCGCATACCACCAGCGCACCGAAAGCGGGCCGAGCGGATCGAGCAGCCAGCGCGGTACCTTCTTCCACATCCCCGGCATGCCGACCGGCAGGCAGGCGGAGGGCGACAGCGACCCGGCATTGCCGAAGGACGTCGCCTCGGCGGGGCCCAGCGGATCGACGAAAGTGACCTGGTGGCCATCGCGTTGCAGCCAGGCGGCGGTGGCCGTGCCGACGATGCCATTGCCGATCACCGCGATGCGCATCCTGCCTCCTCTCCGCGCCGCGTTCGCAGACCGAACGCCTGTGCGAATGGTAAGCTGCGCGCGAGGCTCGGCGCAACGCCGCTACAGGAGTTGCGGCGCCAAATCCGCGGCCTCCTGCCGGAGCATCCCGAGGAAACCGTCGCGCAGCGATTCCGCCGTGCCGCGCTGCGTGTGCATGCCGATGTTCAGCGCCGCCACCACGCGCCCGTCATGCCGCCGCAGCGGCACGGCGAGGGAGCGAAACCCTTGCTCCGCTTCCTCCTCCACCAGGGCGAAACCCTGCCCGCGGGCCTCCGCGATGCGGGCGGCGATGCGCGCGGGATCGAGCTCCGTCCGGGGCGTGACCGCGAAGGGCGGGTGCTGAGACAGCAGCCCGGCCGCCTCGGCCTCGGGCATGCCGGCCAGCAGGGCGCGGCCGAGTGCCGTGCAGAAGGCCGGCAGTCGCAGCCCCACCATGGTGGTCAGGTTCAGCAGCCGCGCCGGCTGGCCATAGGCGATGAAGACGATGTCGCCGCCATCCAGCACTGCCGCCGAACAGGGCGCGCCGACGGCGGCGCTGATCGCCTCGCAGCGCGGTTGCAGGATGGCGGACAGGCCGTTGCTGCCGAGATAGGCGGAGGCCAGGCGCAGCACGCGCGGCGTCAGGCGGAACAGCCGCCCGTCGCTCTCCACATGGCCGAGTGCGACCAGCGTGTGCAGGGCGCGGCGGACGGTGGCGCGTGGCAGATCGACGGCGCGCGCGGCCTCGGCCAGGGTCATTTGCCGGCGCTCCGGCCCGAAGGCCTGCAACACCGCCAAGCCGCGGGCGAGTGCCTCCAGATAGTCCGGCCCATGCCCGGCGATGGCGCGGTTCTGGGCGGCCTCAGCGTTCAGGCGCGGCATCTTTGATCCTGTTCCCCTCATTCCCCGCTTGTCGGCGGGCGTCGGCCTTCGCTAGGCTATCGCACAAGTGTTCGGTCAGTGAACACTTCCGCCGGAGCCGCCGCCGCATGAGCCAGACGCCATGATCTCCGCCGAGATGAATGAACGCCTGACGCGCGTCGGGCCCTCCACCCCGGGCGGCCGCGTGCTGCGCCGCTACTGGCAGCCGATCGCACTCGCCGATGAGCTGGACCCGAAGCGCCCGGTGCGCGCCGTGCGCGCGCTGGGCCAGGATTTCGTGCTGTTCCGCGATGAAGCCGGGCGTCTTGGGCTGCTCGACCGGGATTGCCCGCATCGCAATGCGGACCTCGCCTTCGGCCGGCTGGAGGATGGCGGGCTGCGCTGCCCCTTTCATGGCTGGCTGTTCGATACGCAGGGCAAATGCCTTGAGACGCCAGCGGAACCCGAGGGCAGCACGCTGTGCACCCGCATCCGCCAGCGGTCCTATCCGGTGGAGCTGCGCAGCGGCATCGTCTTCGCGTTTCTGGGTGAGGGCGCGGCACCGCCCTTTCCCGCCTTCGATTGCTTCACCGCGCCGGACAGCCACACCTTCGCCTTCAAGGGCCTGATGTCCTGCAACTGGCTGCAGGCGTTGGAGGTGGGCATCGACCCCGCCCATGCCAGCTTCCTGCATCGCTTCTTCGAGGATGGCGACGCCGCGGAATCCTACGGCAAGCAGTTCCGCGCGACCTCCGACGGGTCCGACCTGCCGATGACCTATGTGCTGCGCGAATATGCAAGGCCGCGGATCGAGGTGGAGACCACCGATTACGGCCTGCGGCTGACCGCGCTGCGCAGCATCAACGACGCCACCACGCATGTGCGCGTGACGAACCTCGTGTTCCCGCAGGCCTTCGTCATCCCGATGAGTGCCGAGATGACGATCACCCAGTGGCACATGCCGGTGGACGACACGCACAGCTATTGGGTCGCGATCTTCACGAGCTTCGGCAAGCCCGTGGACCGCGCGCAGATGCGGGCGCAGCGTCTGGAATCCTACAGCCTGCCGGACTACTTGCCAAAGCTAGGCCGCCACAACGACTACGGCTTCGACCCGGACGAACAGGCGACCGAGACCTATACGGGCATGGGCGATGACATCAACGTCCATGACCAATGGGCGGTGGAATCCCAGGGGCCGATCCAGGACCGGACTCGGGAAAACCTGGCCAGCACCGACAAGGCCATCGCCGCCAACCGCCGCCTGCTGCTGCGCGCCATGGCGGCGATCGAGGAAGGCGGGTTGCCCGCGCTGATGCAGGACGCGGCGACGACGCCCGGCATCGTCGGCCCCGCCACCATCGACACCATGGCGCCCGCCGCCGAATGGCAGGCGCGCTGGCGCGAGGCCGTGGCGCGCCGGCGCGGCGCGGCACCCTGGGCGCCGCCGGCGCTTGCGGCCGAATGATACCAGGCATGCGCAGCGCCGTCTCGCGGCCCGCAGGGCCGAGCGGCCGAAAGGCCGCCGCCGCCAGTGCGGCGAAGCCAAGGCGGCCGGATGGCCGCCGCCCGGCGTCTGAGGGTTACAAAAAGTGAGTTTTGTCGAACGGCACGGGCTCGATCAGCCTGGGCCGCGTGCGGAGGTGCTGCGGCGGATCGAGGCCGCGGGCATCGGCGTGCTGCGCCTCGCCTTCCCCGACCAGCACGGCATCCTGCGCGGCAAGACCATCATGGCCGGCGAGGCCCGCGGCGCGCTGGCCAATGGTGTCGCGATGACCACGACGCTGCTGCTGAAGGACACCGCGCATCGCACCGTCTTCCCGGTCTGGTCCGCCGGCGGCGCGCTGGGCGAGAAGGCGATGGAGGGGGCGGCGGATGCGTTGCTCATCCCGGACCCCACGACGTTCCGCATCCTGCCCTGGGCGCCGCATACGGGGTGGATCCTCGGCGACGCCTATTTCCCGGATGGCCGCCCCGTGCCGCTCGGCACCCGGCATCTGCTGCGCGACCAGGTGGCGCGCGGCGCGGCGCAGGGCTTCGACTATGTCACGGGCCTGGAGGTGGAATTCCACCTGTTCCGCCTGACGGACCCGAAGCTGGCGCCGAGCGATGCCGGCCAGCCCGGTACGCCGCCGGATGTCGCGCTGCTGACGCAGGGCTACAACTACCTGACCGAGCTGCGCTACGACCAGCTCGACCCCGTGCTGGAAATCCTGCGGCGGGAGGTGCAGGCGCTCGGCCTGCCGCTGCGCTCGATGGAGGTCGAATACGGGCCGAGCCAGGTGGAATTCACCTTCGGCCCGCAGCCGGGCCTAGCCAGCGCCGATGCCATGGTGCTGTTCCGAAGTGCCGTCAAGCAGGTGGCGCGCCGGCACGGCTACCACGCCACCTTCATGTGCCGCCCGCGCATTCCCAACGTCATGTCGAGCGGCTGGCACCTGCACCAGTCACTCGTGAAAAATGGGCGCAACGCCTTCATGGGCGAGGGCAGGCTGCTGTCGGAGACGGCGCTGCATTTCCTCGGCGGGTTGCTGCATCACGCGCGCGCGGCTGCTGCCTTCTCGACGCCCACCATCAATGGCTATCGCCGCTACCGGCCCATGTCGCTGGCACCCGATCGCGCCATCTGGGGCATCGACAATCGCGGCGTGATGGTGCGGGCGCTGGGCGCGCCGGGCGACCCCGCCACACGGCTTGAGAACCGCGTCGGCGAGCCGGCGGCGAACCCGTATCTGTATCTTGCCTCGCAACTCGCCTATGGGCTCGAAGGCATCGCGGCACGGCGTGACCCCGGCCCGCCTTCCGACACGCCCTACGAGACCGCGGCCCCGCTGCTGCCGCGCAGCCTGGCCGAAGCGATCACCGCGTTGGAGGACAGCGCCGCCGCGCGCGACGCCTTCGGCGACACCTTCGTGAACTATTTCGCGCGCCTGAAACGCGCGGAGATCGCCCGCTTCGAGGCCGAGGTCTCGGAGTGGGAACACCGCGAGTATTTCGAGATCTTCTGACAGGGAAGGGCAGGGCAACGACCCTGCCTGCGGAACGCCGCACGGCTCAATGGAAAGGGTGCGCATGCTCCTGGAGCTGGATGCGGTCAGCAAGGCTTTCCCAACCCGCGACGGGCAGCCTGCGGTGGTGATGGACCGCGTCTCGCTCCAGGTGCGGGCGGGCGAGTTCATGGCGGTGCTCGGCCCGTCCGGCTGCGGCAAATCCACGCTGCTGCAGATGGCGGCGGGGCTGCTGCCGGTGACGTCCGGCGTGGTGCGCGTGGCCGGCCGTGCCATCACCGCGCCGCCGCCCGAAGCCGTCTATGTGTTCCAGCAATACAGCCGTTCGCTGCTGCCCTGGCGCAATGTCCGCGACAATGTGGCCTTCGCGACCGAGCATCGCATGGGCCGCCGGCGGGCCCGCGAAGCGGCGGAGGAGCCGCTGGCGCAGGTCGGGCTGGCCGGTTTCGGCGACCACTATCCCTGGCAATTGTCGGGCGGCATGCAGCAGCGCGTCGCCATCGCCCGCGCGCTGGCCGCCGAGCCCGCGCTGCTGCTGATGGATGAGCCCTTCAGCGCGGTGGACGCGCTGACACGGCTCGATCTGCACGCGTTGGTGCTGGAGATCTGCGCGCGCCGCGCGCTGACCGTGCTGCTGGTCACGCACGATGTCGAGGAAGCGATCACGCTGGCCGACCGCATCGCCGTGCTGACACCGCGCCCCGCCCGCGTGGCGGAGGTGATCGAGGTCGGCATCGCCCGCCCGCGCGACCCGGTGGCGACACGCGAGGAGCCGCGGTTCCTCGAACTCCGCCACGCGCTGCTCGCACGCCTGATGACGCGCCATGTCTGACCGGCTGCGCGCCATCCTGCCGGGCCTGGCCGTGCTGGCGCTGTTGATCGCCGCGCTGGAATGGGCGGTGCAGGCGGGGCTGATCCGCCGCGTGCTGCTGCCACCACCCTCCGTCATCGGTGCCACGCTGTGGGAGTTGCTGGCGAGCGGCGCCTTCATCGAACCGCTGCTAGCGACCTTGCAACTGGTGTTCGCGGGCTTCGCGATCGGCACGGTCATCGGCATCACGCTCGGCACCGCGATGGGCTGGTGGACAGCGGCCTTCCGGCTGTTCGAGCCGCTGGTGGAGTTGGTCCGCCCCGTGCCGAAATCGGCGCTGGTGCCGCCCCTGATGCTGTTCCTCGGCATCGGCTTCACCATGAAGGTCACCTCCGTCGCGCTGGTGGTGATTTTCCCGGTGCTGCTCAACACGATGCAGGGCGTGCGCGGCGTCGATCGCGTGATGCTGGACGCCGCGCGCACGCATGGCTGGGGCACGGCGCATACGCTGCGGCATCTGGTGCTGCCGGCAGCCCTTCCCTTCGTGCTGGCCGGCATGCGCATCAGCCTGGGCCTGGCACTCGTGCTCGCGGTGCTGGCCGAGATGCTGGCGGGGGAGGGCGGGCTCGGCTTCCTCATCCTCGACATGCAGCGCAGCTTCCTGATCCGCCAGATGTACGCCTGGCTGGTGATCCTGGCCGTGCTCGGCCTGGTGCTGAACGGTGTTTTCGCGGCGCTCGAACGTCGTGCGCTGCATTGGCAGAACCACAACCCCTGAGGAGGTTTCCATGACGATCACCCGCCGCGCGACGCTCGCGCTTCCTGGCCTTTTCGCTGCGCCAGCCTTGGGCGCGCAGACGCTGACCCGCATGCGCGTCAGCGTCATCCCCGTGCTGGACGTGGCGCCGCTGCATGCGGCGATCCGGGAAGGCTATTTCGCGGCGGAGGGCATCGAGATCGACACCTCCACCACCGCCGGCGGCGCCACCGGCCTGCCGGGCCTGGTGGCCGGGCAATTCCGCGTGGTGTTCTCGAATGTGGTGTCCATCATGCTCGGCGTGCGCGAAGGCTTGCCCTTCCGCTTCATCTCGGGTGCCAGCAAAAGCAAGGATGCGCCGCCGGATGCCATGGCGATGCTGGTGCGCAAGGGCACCGGCATCACCACGGGCAAGGACCTCGAGGGCAAGCGCGTGGCATCGAACACGCGCAACAACATCATCTGGCTGCGCGGCATGGCGTGGGTCGAGAAGACCGGTGGCGATTGGCGCCGCGTCTCCACCGTGGAAGTGCCATTCCCGCAGATGGCGGATGCGCTGGCGGGCGGGCGCGTCGATGCCGCTGTCTTCTCCGAACCTTTCGTCGCCGCGGCGCTGGAGACGCATGGCGACCGGCTGGAGCGGATCGGCTGGCCGATCAGCGAGACCGCGCCGGGCGGCACCATCGCGCAATATGTCGCGATGGCCGAGGATCTGGCCGCCAATGCCGAGTTGTTCGAGCGCTTTGCCCGCGCGCTGCACAAGGGCGTGGATTGGGTGAATGCCAATGCCGGCCAGCCCGCGCTGCTGGAATTGATCGCCGCGTTTTCGCGCGTGCCGCTCGCGCGGCTTCAGAAGGCTGCTTTCACCGCCTATCCGAAAGGCGTGACGACCGCAGAACTCGATGAGATCGTGGCGACAATGCAGCGCTTCGGCCTGACCGGCACCTATCCCGCCAGCGCGGGCCTGATCCACCGCACCGCGCGGGCCTGATGCGTCGCCTAAGTTCCGGCGTCTGGCTCGTGCTGGCCCTGCTCGCGCTGTGGGAAGCCTCGGCGCGGCTTGGCTGGGTGGACAGCCCGAACTGGCCGCCGGTGACGGAGGTGGTGGCGGCGCTGGTCCGCGACAGCCTCACCGGCGAATTGCCGCAGCGCGTCGGTGGATCGCTGTGGCGGATGTTCGCGGGCCTTGGTGCCGGCGGGGTGGCAGGTGTGGCGGTCGGGCTCGCCTTCGCGCTGGTGCCGCTGACGGCGCGGTTGTTCGGCGTGGTGGTGGAGGCGGTGCGGCCCATCCCGGTGCCGGCGGTGATCCCGCCGCTGGTCCTGTTCCTCGGCCTCGATGACCCGATGAAGATCACGGTGGTGGCGCTGACCGTGTTCTTCCCCGTGCTGACCAACACCATGCAGGGTGTGCGCGCGGTGGAGGCCGAGGCCATCGCCATGGGCCGCACCTTCGGCATCGGCCCGTGGCGCCGCGCCGCCTGCATCGTGCTGCCGGCCAGCCTGCCCTACATCCTGGCAGGGCTGCGCGTGGCGCTGGGGTTGGCCCTCGTGGTGACGGTGGTGGCCGAGATGATCGCGGGCGAGCAGGGGGTGGGGAACTACCTGGTGGTCATGCAGTTCGCGGGCCGCGCGCCGGAGATGTACGCGACGGTGCTGCTGCTGGCCGCGCTGGGCTACGCGCTGAACCGCGCTTTCGTGAGCCTGGAGCGGCGCGCAATCCATTGGTGGGCGGCGATGGGGCGGCAGATCGGATAGCGCGAGGCGCCGATTGACGCCCCCCGGCCCCCCGTGCATAAGCCGCGACTGGCACGATCCGGCGTGGCGCAGCGGTAGCGCAGCGGACTGTTAATCCGTTGGTCGTTGGTTCGAATCCAACCGCCGGAGCCAAGGTCCACCGTGCAGCGCCGGTCGCCGGGCGCACTGCCGGGCAACCCACCCAAAAGCCTCAAAACAGCGGGGCGGCAGCCCCGGGGCTGCCCACGGCGTAGCCCCGTGCCCCCGGCGCGACACCGCGGCACTGGGCGTTCAGATCGGATCATCCGAACGCCGCCTGCTGGCGCGATTTCCGATCGAAGGGGATCAGCCGATCGGAAATTGCCTCAGCCAATGCCGTGAACGTGGTCAGGTCTGCGCGTTTCCGGAACGCGACCGGGACGGTGCACCAGGCCAAGCCCACCCCATGGCAGCCGGACCTGGTCGAGGGCGGGTTGGAAATCACCTCCGCCTGCATCCGTGCGTTGACCGCTTCGCTCAGGCAGCCCAGATGACCTGAGCGGGCCATCGCGGCACGCGTCGAGGAGCGGGACGCACCAGTTTGGACACCCAGATGCCAGCCCGGGTGACCGTGCGGCCCGCCACCAGACCGTCGCCCTTCCGGCGCGGTTGGGTTTGGCTGGCGACCGCCCTGCTGATCGCCGGCGGTGCCTTCGGCTGGTGGTGGCAGTCCCCTCCGCCCTCGTCCTCCCCCGCCGGGCCGACTGCGCCCACCGCCCTGCCGGTGCTGACGGTGGCTGTCGCCATCGCCACAACCCGCGCCGCGACCGCCGAGGTGGTCGGCGATGGTTCGGTGGTGGCCTGGCAGGAATTGGCCATCGGCGCCGAGATCGGTGGCCTGCGGGTGGTCGAGGTGCCGGTCGAGGAAGGCCAGGCGGTGCGCGCGGGGGATTTGCTGGCCAGGCTCGATGCCGGCGTGATCCGGGCGCAGGCGGCCCAGGCCGAAGCCGCGGTGGCCGAGGCCGCGGCTGCGCGCGACATTGCCCGCGCCGATCTTGGCCGCGCGGATCAGCTGGCGCGCAGCCAGTCAGGCTCCGTCCAACTCGCGGAGCAACGGCGCGCCGCCGCCCTCCAGGCCGAGGCGCGCCTCGCCTCCGCGGAAGCCCGGCGCGATGAGGCCGCGGCCCGCTTGGCGCAGACCCGTATCCTGGCCCCGGCGGACGGCATCCTGGCGCGCAGCAGCGCGCGGATCGGCAATGTCACCGCCATGGGGCAGGACATGTTCCGGATCCTGCGCGATGGCAGGCTGGAACTGGATGCCCGGGTGCCGGAGCTGGACCTGGCATCGGTGCGGCCCGGCCAGCCCGCCACGGTGCGGCATGGGGATCGCAGCATAGTGGCGGAGGTCCGCGACATCGCGCCCCTGGTGGCGCCCGACACGCGGCTCGGCATCGTGCACATCGCCTTGCCGGCGGGGGCGGGGCTGCTTCCCGGCATGTTCGCGCGTGCCGAGATCGCCACCGGCACCCGGCCGGTGGTGGTCGTGCCGGCCGCTGCGGTGGTGTTCCGCGACGGCGCGCCGCAGGTGTTCGTGCTGGCCGAGGGCGGCGCCGCGGACACCCAACGCGTGGCAATGCGCCGGATTGCCGCCGGCGCGCGTGAGGGCGGCATGGTGGCGGTGCATGGCGGCATCGCGGCCGGCGAGCGCGTGGTGGTCGCCGGGGCCGGCTTCCTCTCCGACGGCGATCTGGTGCGGGTGTCGTCTCCGGGCACGGAGCCGCGCGTTCCATGATCGAACCGCAGCACCGCAACATCTCCGGCTGGGCGATCCACAACTCGGTCGCCACCATCGTGCTGTTCCTGCTGCTGACGGTCGCCGGCATCGCCGCCTATCCGATGCTGCGGATCAACAACTCCCCCGATATCGACCTGCCTGCCGTCGTCGTCACCGTCGCACAACCGGGTGCCGCGCCGACCGAGCTGGAAAGCCAGGTGACGCGGCGGGTGGAGGATGCGGTCGCGGGTCTCGGCGACGTCAAGCACATCACCTCCACCGTGGTGGAGGGCGCGTCCACCACCGTCATCGAATTCGCCCTGGGCAAGAATGTGGACCGCGCGACCAACGATGTGCGGGACAAGGTGGCGCAGATCCGCTCCGACCTGCCGGCCACCATCCGCGATCCGGTGGTGACGCGGGTCGAGATCACCGGCGGCGCCATCGTCACCTTCACCGTCGCCTCGCCGCGCCTGACGGTGGCCGAACTCTCCTGGTTCGTCGACGACACCATCGCCAAATCCATGCTGTCGGTGCCCGGCGTCGCGCAGGTGAACCGCATCGGCGGCGTGGAACGCGAGGTGCGCGTGGCGCTGCGGCCGGACCGGCTGCTGGCACTCGGCATCACCGCGGGCCAGGTGAATGCGCAGCTGCGCGAACAGAACATCAACCTGCCAGGCGGCCGGGGCACGGTCGGCGCCGGGGAACAGGCCATCCGCACGCTCGGCTCCGCCGCCACGATCGCCGAGCTGCGGGAGCGCACCATCATCCTGCCGAATGGCCGCAGCGCGCGCCTGGGCGACCTCGCGGAGGTCGAGGATGGCACGGCGGAGGTGCGCACCGCCGCGCGGCTGGATGGCCGGCCCGTGGTGGCCTTCGAAATCCTGCGCACGCGCGGATCGTCCGAGGTGCGCGTCGCCGATGGCGTGATCGCCCGCGCGGGCGCGATCATGGCCGAGCATCCGGATGTGCGGATCGAGGTCGTGACCTCCACCGCCGTCTTCGTGCGCGCCGGCTATCTGGCGGCAGTCGAGGCACTGGCCATCGGATCCCTGCTGGCCATGCTGGTGGTCTATGCCTTTCTGCGGGACTGGCGCGCGACGATCATGGCCAGCGTGGCCATGCCGCTGTCGTTGATCCCGACCTTCTTCGTCATGCAATTGCTGGGCTTTTCGCTCAACAACGTCACGCTGCTCGGGCTGACGCTGGTGGTCGGCGTGCTGGTGGATGACGCGATCGTCGAGATCGAGAACATCGTCCGGCACATCCGCCAGAACCCCGGCATAACCGTATTTCGCGCCGCCCTCGATGCCTCGGCGGAGATCGGGCTGGCGGTGGTCGCCACCACGGCGACGATCCTCGCGGTGTTCGTGCCGGTGGCCTTCATGCCGGGCATCCCCGGGCAGTTCTTCCGGCAGTTCGGGCTGACCGTCGCGGCCGCCGTCGCCTTCTCGCTGGTGGTGGCGCGGCTGCTGACGCCCCTCCTCGGCGCCTATTTCCTGAAAGCCCATGACGCGCCGCCGCGGCCCGAAAGCCGCTTCGCCCGCGGCTACTACCGGCTGCTGCGCTGGTGCCTGCGGCACCGGATGGTCACGCTGCTGGCCGGCATCGCCTTCTTCATCGCGTCCCTGGCGCTGGTGCCCTATATCCCGCGGGATTTCGTGCCGGGTGCCGATCGCGGCCGCGCCGCCATCGCGCTGGAATTGCCGCCCGGCTCCTCGCTGGCGGAGACCACGGCGGTGGTGATGGAGGCGACGCGCATCCTCAAGGCGCGGCCGGAAGTCGTCTCGGTCTTTGCCAGCATGGGCACGAACAGTTCCGGCATGGGCGGGCCGGGGCTTGGCACCACGACCCGTGCGGGGGACCCGCGCACCGGTAATCTGGTGGTGTCCCTGGTGCCGCGCGGCGAACGCCGCCTGACGCAGCAGCAATTCGAGACCGCCATGCGCCCCGCACTCGACCAGATCCCCGGCATCCGCGTGCGCTTCGGCGCCGATGGGCAAAGTGGGTCGCGGTTGCAGATCACGCTGGTGGGCAGCGACGGCGATGCGCTGAACGCCGCCTCCAGCCGGCTGGAGGCCGAGATGCGCGGGCTGCCGGGACTGACGGGTGCCCGTTCCACCGCATCCCTGGCGCGGCCGGAATTGCAGATCATGCCGCTGGAAGCCCGCGCCGCGGAGCTTGGCGTGTCGGTCGCCGCCATCGCCAATACCGCGCGGCTGGCGACGGTGGGCGATGTGGACCAGGCCCTCGCGCGGTTCACCCTGGCAGACCGGCAAATTCCCATCCGCGTGATGCTCGACCAGCCGGCGCGGAGTGACCTCGCCAACCTCCGGTCGCTGCGCGTCGAGGGCCGCGCGGGCGTCGGCGTGCCGCTGGAGACGGTGGCCGAAATCCGCCACGGCTCCGGCCCGACGCAGATCGACCGGCTCGATCGCCAGCGCAAGGCGACCGTGGAGGCGGAGCTGAACGGCATGCCGCTGGGCGATGCCGTGTCGATGGTGGCGGCCCTGCCGGCGATGCGGTCGCTGCCGGCCGGCGTGCGCGAACAGGCGGTGGGCGACAAGGAGGTGATGGCCGAGCTGTTCGGCGGCTTCGCCATGGCCATGGGTGCGGGAATCCTGCTGGTCTACCTGGTGCTGGTGCTGTTGTTCGGCGGCTTCCTGCAGCCGATCACCATCCTGTCCGCGCTGCCGCTTTCGCTGGCCGGCGCGCTGCTCGCCCTGCTTTTCGCGCAGAAATCGCTCGGCGTTTCCGCCGTGATCGGCGTGCTGATGCTGATGGGCATCGTCGCCAAGAACAGCATCCTTCTGGTGGAATACGCCATCATGATCCGCGCCGAGGATCCGCGCCTGACGCGCGACGATGCGATCGTGGAGGCCGCGCGCAAGCGGTCGCGGCCGATCGTCATGACGACCATCGCCATGGTGGCGGGCATGCTGCATATCGCGCTCGGGATCGGCGCCGATGCCGAATTCCGCTCGCCGATGGCGCTGGTGGTGATCGGCGGGCTGATCACCTCGACCCTGCTGAGCCTGATCTTCGTGCCGGTCTGCTACGTCTATGTCGATGCCGCCGAGACCTGGATCGCCCGGCGATTCGCGCCGCGTGCGGCGGCGTTGCCCGCCGAATAGTCAGTCGTAGCCGAGCGCCGCGAGGCCCGGGGCGCAGGCTGCGTGCAGGGCCTTCTGCTCATCCGCCGGCAGGGTCGCGAATTTGGAACGGGCGGGCCGCGGCACCGCCGCCGCAGCGTCGAGCCACCCCTCATCCTCCAGCGACGGATCGATGAAGCGGATCATCGTCTGCAGGGTTTCCCGCGGCGCCAGCTGCAAATCCTCGAAGCGGAGCGGGAGAACGCGGTCCGCCGGCAGGTCCCGCAAGGCGTTCTGGCCGAACAGGATCAGCTCCGACCAGAAGCGGCCAAGCTGTGCCGGGCTGACGCCCGCTGCCAGTTTCGGCACGTCGGCCAGCGTGAACACGATGCGGTTCAGCCAGACATCCGCGGCGCTGCCGCGGTCCTGCTCGAAGTGCCGGAAGGGATCGAAGCCGAAGCGCCGCGCGGCGTCGATGGCGCCGACCAGAACACGGAAATTGTTGTGCTGCGCCATGGACATCGCGGTGTCGCGGCCGTCTCGGAACACATGGATCACCCGTGCCTCGGGGAACAGCCGCAGCAGTTTTCGGGTGAGCATCAGGGAGCCACCCGACCGCTCCACCCAGACGCGGCGGTCGAAATGCCGCAGCAGGTGGTCGAACAGCGCATTGTACTGCCCAGCCAGCTCCCGGCTCGGCCAGGCCGGGACCGTGGCGGCCAGCGCATCGAACAGCGCTTCGTGGCGCTCCGTCAGATGCGGCAGGGTGACCATGGCGATGGGCGGGATGCTGGCCGCACGGAAGCGCGCGCCGTCCGCGCCCAGCGGGTACAGCATCTCATCCACCACATGGCCGTGCTTCAGCATGGCGTGCAGCGCCGGGCTTTGCCGCGACAGGATGCGCCACATCTGCCGTCCATCAAGCTGGCGGCGGGCGAAGGCTTCCGGGCCCAGGGGCACGAAGAATTCTGACAGGCTGAGCACGCCTGGATGGCTGTTCAGAAGCGCCGAGACCATGGTCGACCCGCATCGACCCGTGGACAGGATCAACACGGGCGCGATCACGGGCCGATATCTCTCTCCGCGTGCAATTCCTTCGGCAGGCGATAGCGGGCTTCGTCGCCCTGGTGGTGCGGGGAATCGAAGGACAGGTCCAGCATCTGCACGAATTGGCCGGCCCGGCGGTGGCGGTCGACCGCGGGAATGACGCGGCGCAGGATCCGGTCGGCGCGGTTGCGCAGGCGGATCGCGGCCAGCACGCCGAAGGTACGGCTGCGCGGGTAGCGCAGTCGGTCTGCCATCTGGTCGCCGATCAGCGCGCGCGACACCGTATAGATCTTGCGCACCAATCGGCGCCTCGCGGCTGGCTCGGTGATGCCGGCAACCAGCGGCGCCGAATTGATCAGGCCGTTGGCGAGTTGGATGGAGTCGATGTCCGGCGGCGGCTCGCACAATGCGCCGATGCGGTGCAGGTGCAGGGCTTCGGCTTCCGTCGCGCATTGCAGGGAAGGCGGCACGCCCATCAGATGGCCGGAATAGCGCCAGACCAGCATGAAGCTCTCGCGTTCCGCCGCGGTCAGCCGCACGCCCAGCCGACGCGCACGCTCCAGCAGCAGGCCGGAGAAGGCGGCCGTGGCGAAGCCGATATGCGCGGCGCTCAACGGCGTGCCCCAGGCGGTGGCATCCCACTCCGGCGACCGCTCCAGCATGAAGCGCAGCCGCGCATGCATCAGGCGGATGCGCACCGACAGCGCGAAACCCTCCCCATGGCGCTCCAGCCCGCCCGGCAGGAAGATTTCGGACAGGTGCCGGTTGTTCTGTTTCAGGCGGCGCACGCCCTGGTCCGTCAGCCGTCCGGTGATGGCGAAGGAACGGCTGATGAGCGTGGAGAAGCCCTCGATCAGGACGGCGCCGACGAAGGCGCCGACGAACATCTCGGAATTGCCGTGAAAGGCACGGCAGCCGGCGCTTGTGCGGGCGGGGTCGAACCAGGGCGGCACGATTTCGGCCTCCGCCAACAGGTTCCGCAGCGCGGCGGGTGCGTCGGGGATGGCGTCGGGCCCCTGCTGGATGCCGCGTTGCAGCCAGGCCTGCTGCGCACCGGCCGAGGTGCCATGGAAGGCCGCGATCGCCGCATCAGCCAAGGGATCGCCGATGGTGGTGTGGTGCAGATACAGCGCGGCCAGTCCTGCATCCACGGCGCGCGCTGCGGCGAAGCCGGCGCCATAATCCGTGGGGATGTCGGAAGACGCGATCATGTCGCCAAAATACCCCGCGCGGCGCGAACAATCCATCTGCCGGATGGGCCGCCATGGCCTGCCATGCGGCGACCGCTGCATGGGGCGTGATCCGCGACACGGCCAGGCACGCAGCCGGCACCGTCGAAGGGGGTGCGCGCGCGTCGCCTCGCCCCCTGTCCTGGCGCGCCGGCGAGGGACGCGGCATGGCGCCGGCGATCAAGCGCAGCCCGCTGGTGCCGGGCGGCGGCGCGCGCATCTGGCTGACCTGCCCGGGCGATATCGCGCCGGCCGCGCGGGCCGGTTTCCGGGCAAGGATCGCTGCCCGGACATTCACCCTGAATACAAGGCGACCAGACCCCAAGCGGCGGAGACGCGACGGGGGCCGCGTGCGCGGCCGCGGCATCGGCGCCTCCATCTTGCATGATATTTCCCATCCCCGCGCGCCCACCCCGCGTCGCGGTGCTTCGCCTCACGGGTGTCATCGCGGCGCGCAGCGGGGGTTTCGGCGCGCCCGGCATCCCGGACGCCACCACTGGCCCGCTGATCGAGCGCGCCTTCCGCATCAAGCGGCTTGCTGCCCTGGTGGTGGTGATCCATTGGCCTGGCGGGTCGCCAGTGCACTCCAGCCTGGTTGCGTCGCGCAGATGCGGCATCGCGGGATCGGGCGGGTGGCTGCGGTGTTTTCGCTGGCCGTCACCGCCCACAACCTGATCCGGCTGCCCAAACGTCTTGGTCAACCAGCCCGAAGCGCCGCGCCGGCCACGGACAGCACCCATGCGCGCCGCCACCAGCCACAGGCGACGCCGGTCTCAGCCGACGCGCGCACACCAATCAGCGCAAAAGCAGGGGTGTTTCAGCAGCCTGCCAGAGACCGGTTGGTCTTGGGTGCTTATCGCCATGCCATGTCACCCATCAGTTCGACATCCCCCCCGCGTCGCGCCGCCCCCGAGCCTTTGGCGCAGCGCGGCCGCCGCCTCCTGCGCGAAGCAGCGCACGGCGGCGTCGCGCGGGCGGCGCAGGACGGCCAGTGACACAGCGTGACGCTCCGCCACCCACGCCTCCAGCACGGGCACCAGCGCGCCGCCGCGCAGATGCGGCGCGGCCAGGAACGTCGCGATGCGGCACACGCCGCGCCCCGCGAGTGCGGCGGCCAGAAGCAGGTCGGGATCGGTCGTGATCAGCCGTGGCGTGAACGTCACATCCTGCACGCCGCCCCGCGCATCGGTCAGGGACCAGCGCGCAGCGCCCCCTGGCGCGCAGCCCTGCGCCAGGATCGGCAGGCGCGACAGCGCCGCCACGCCGTGCGGCACGCCCAATTCCCCCAGCAGCGCGGGTGCCGCGTAAAGCCGTGCCTCGACGAAGCCAAGCGGGTGCAGCGCCAGCGCATCCTCGGGCGCCACGCCGACGCAGAACGCCACATCGGCCGCCGGCGATTCCGCCGCCGAGAACCGGTCCGACAGGGCCAGTTCCAGCGCAATGGCCGGGTGACGGCCGAGGAAATCCGCCAGCACATCCTGCAACAGCCCGCGCGCGAGCATGGTGGGCGCGGCGATCCGCACGCGGCCGGCGACCGGCGCGGCCAGCATGTCCGTCCGCAGGGTTTCGAGCGCCGTCATGGCGCCGCGCGCCTGTTCATACAGGCGGCGGCCGGCGCCGGTCGTGGCCAGGCCGCGGCCGCTGCGTTCCAGAAGCTTCTCGCCGAGCCGCGTCTCCAGATCACGCACCTGCCGGCTGACGCTGGATTTCGGCAGGCCGGCGCGGCGCGCGGCCTCCGTCACGCCCCGGGCTTCCACCACCAGCACGAAGGCGCGCAGCGCGTTGAGGTCGAAATGCATTGTCCCGGATATGGAACCCATCGTCCCGAAATGCCCTGATTGTCCCGTTCCTGGATCGCATGACATAGCCGTCATGCACAACACTGCCAGGACAGCCACGCCGATGCCCCACGGTTTCAGCCATCGCAAGCTTTTCGCGAACGGCATCATGCACCACGCCGTGGTCGGCGGCGCCGGCCCCGCGGTGCTGCTCGTGCATGGCTGGATGGGCAGCTTCTACCACTGGCGGCACGTCATGCCGCTGCTGGCCGGCGCGCACAGCGTCGTGGCGGTGGATGCCCGCGGCTATGGCGAAAGCGACAAGCCCTATGCCGGCTATGATGGCCGCACCATCGCCGCCGATCTGCGCGGCGTGATGGAGGCGCTGGGCCATGCGCGCTACCTGGTCGTGGGCCATGACATGGGCGCGCTGCCCGCCCTGCTGCTGGCCGCCGAAAGCCCGGATCGCGTGGCGGGCCTCGGCTACCTCGATGAGCCGCTGCCCGGCTACAACCTCGACCGCTTCACCGCCTTCGTGCGCGAAAATCCCTTCCCGTACTGGTGGTTCGCCTTCAACGCGCAGCCGCATCTGCCCGCCCTGATGTGGGCGGGGCGGGAGGATGCGCTGGTGGACCACTTCCTGACCGCCATGGTCGCCGACCCCGCCTGCATCACGGAGGCCGACAAGGCCGAATATGTGCGCGGCCTGCGCAAGCCCGGCGGGCTGCATGGCAGCTTCGGCTGGTACCGCGACGCCCTGACCACTGCCGAGCAGATCCGAGCCGCCACCACGACGAAGCTCAAGGTCCAGGTGCTGGCGCTGAACGGCCAGTTCGGCCATCCGGGCGTGCTGGAACAGATGCAGCTGGTGGCGGAGGACGTGACCGGCACCACCATCCCCTTGTGCGGCCACCTTCTGGCCGAGGAACAGCCGCAGGCGGTGGCGCAGGCCATCCTGGACTTCGCGACCCGGCTGGAGTTCGGCGCATGAGCCCGCTTCGCCATCACATGGTCACGCGCGATGGCGTGGCGCTGCACGTGGTGTCGCAAGGCGAGGGCCCGGCCGTGCTGCTCATCCATGGCTTCCCGCAGCATTGGTGGATGTGGCGCGGCACCATGGACGCGCTCGCCAGGGGCGGCTATCGCGCCTTCGCGATTGACCAGCGCGGCATGGGTGGTTCGGCCATTCCCGCCAGCGGCTACGACAAGCGCAGCCTGGCGCAGGATGCGGCTTCGGTGCTGGATGCGCTCGGCGTGGAAAGCGCCGCGGTGGTCGGGTACGACCATGGCGCCGGCACCGCGCTTGCGCTGGCCTTCGATGCGCCGGCGCGCGTCGGCAAGCTCGCCGTGATGGAATACGCGCCGCCGGGCTATGGCTACGAATACGGCCTCGCCGCGTCCCCAACCAATGTGAACTGGCAGCTTGCCTTCTTCACCCAGCCCGATGTGGCGGTGCAGTTCATCGCCGGGCGCGAACGCGAATTGCTGGCATGGTATTTCTGGCACTGGTCCAACAACCCGGATGCCGTCGGCCAGGCCGACTTCGAGGTCTATGTACGGCAATTGCAGAAGCCCGGCGCGCTGCGCGGCGGCTTCATGCATTTCGCCTCCGTCTGGCAGGACATGGCGCTGTTCAAGGCGTGGGGGGAGGGTGGCAGGCTCGGCATGCCGGTGCTCGCCATTGGCGGCGCGCGCGGCGCCGGCGGCTTTCCAGAAATGGCCATGCGGCAACTGGCCAGCACGGTGCAGGGCGTGGTGATTCCCGATGCCGGGCACTGGCTTGCGGAAGAAGCGCCGGAGGCGCTGCACGCAGCCCTGCTGGACTTCCTCGCATGAACCGGCGCGCAGCCCTCGCCATGCTGGCTGCCGCGGCGGTGACGCCCGCCGCCGCGCAACCCGCGCCGCGCCGCGTGCTTTGGGCCGCGAATGTCCGCACCAAGCCCTTCGCCGCGCGGCTGCAGGCGGCGGCGGTTGCGGGCTTCACGCACATGTCGATGTTCCCGATCGACTACCGCCTGCTGCGCGACAACGGCATGACGGATGCGGCCATCACGCGGATGATCCGCGACAGTGGCGTCGCCGTGCATGTCTGCGACCCCTTCGTGCAATGGGTGCCGAACTTCGCGATCCCCGCCGGCTACCCGGCCGACTACGTCGCTTTCATCGGGCATGACGAGGCCTTCCTCTACCGCATGGCGGAGACGCTGGGCGCCACCGGCGTGAATTGCGTGGAGGGTCTCGGCCAGCCGCATGAGGCCGCCGCGCTGTCCGACGCCCTCGGCGAATTCGCGCTGCGGGCGCGCCGGCGCGGCCTTGCGACGGCGTTCGAATTCATGCCGATCTCCTCGGTGCCCGATCTCGCCGCCGGCTGGCGGATCGTGGAGCCGCTGGCCTCCGCCGGCGTCGGCCTGACCTTCGACACCTGGCACTATTTCCGCAGCCGGCCGGACGCGGCGCTGCTCGCGCGCATTCCCGGCGCGCGCATCCTCGAGGTGCAACTCGCGGATGCCCTGCTGGAACTGCGCGGCGCGAACCTGACCGAAGACCTGCTGCGCTACCGCATGCTGCCCGGGGACGGCCGGTTCGACCTTGCCGGCGTGGTCGCCATCCTCAAGCGCATCGGCGCCTGGCGGTCGGTGGGGCCGGAGGTTTTCGCGGATGCGATGGATGTGCTCGACACACCGGAGGCGGCGCGCGCCGCTGCGCGCAGCCTGGATCGGTTTCTGGGCTGAAGGGCGCCGCGCCGTCTCACGGCGTGGCGGATGCCAGGATCGGCCCCTGCGTCGCCTGCAGCAGCACGGCTACCTGCTCGCCTTGCGGGCGCGCGGCGCGGTGGGTCTGCGCCTGGCCGTCCCAGCCGCCAAGCCGGGCCAGGCTGCGCACCACATGGGTGTGGCTCAGCGTGCGGCCGGCATTCTCGCCGCCGCCGATCGGCGTGACGTGCCGCGCATCGAAGCCGATGAGCCACAGATCGCCCGTGCCGTGGCCGGCACCGACCGCCACCGACACGCCGGCGGCTTCCGCTGCCACCTGCAACGCCACGCTGGCCGGCGTCGCCGCCTGGATCGCCGCCAGCACGCCAGCGCGGTTGGAGCCGACGGCATCGCGCTGCCCCTGCACCACCGTCTGCGGCGTGTAGATCTGCCGATGGCCGAGGGTGGCCGCGTAGCTGCGCTGCCGCTGCGTCGCTTCCTCCAGCGAGAAACGGTCGCGCCAGCCGAGCCGGTTCCAATAGGTCACGTGGTAGGACAGAACGAGCAGGTCCGGCCGTGGCGCCAGCGTGCCGAGCAGCGCATCCGCCGGCGGGCAGGACGAACAGGATTGCGAGGTGAACAGCTCCACCACCACGCGCGGCATGGGCGCGGCGGCGGCGGGCCGTGCGGCAAGGGCCAGGATGGGCGGGGTGGCAAGCAGCGTACGGCGGAGCATGGCGATGAACCCTCCAGCGGCGCGCTCAGGGCGCCCGACAGTGCTTCGCACCAGGCCGCCGCGGCGTTACGCGAGCACCGCCAGCCCATCGGCGGCGCGCACGCCCTGGCCGGCGGCGCGGACGAAAAGCGGGTTGATCTCGGCCGTGACCAGCCGGTCGCCGAGCGCGTCGCCCATCGTGGCGAAATCCAGCACGGCCTGCACCAGCGCGGCTTCGTCCGCCGGCGGGCGGCCGCGAAAGCCGCGCAGCAGGGGCGCGCCGCGCAGTTCGTCCACCATGCCCTGCGCGGTGGCGCGGTCGATCGGCAACAGGCGCAGCGCCGTGTCGCCGAACAGCTCCGCCGCGACGCCCCCCATGCCGAGCAGGATCGCGGTGCCGAGGTGCGGGTCGCGCGTCAGGCCCAGGATCACCTCGACGCCCGACGCCATTTCCTGCACCAGCAGCCCGTCCGGGGGTGCGCCCGTGGCCTGCGTGACGGCCGCGAAGATGCCGTCGCCGGCCTGCGCCACATCCCCCGGCGCCAGGTTCAGCCGCACGCCGCCGGCATCGCTTTTGTGCGCGAGCGTGCGGGACAGCGCCTTCAGCACCACGCGCCCGCCCATGGCGCGCGCGGCCAGCGCGGCTTCTTCGGGCGTGGCGCAGGCGGCCTCCCGCACCGCAGGCACGCCAAAGCGGGCGAACAGCGCCTTGCTCTCGGCCTCGTCAAATTGGCCGGCGCGGAGATCGGCGGGCGGACCATGGGGCGGGCCAGGGGGCGGGCCAGGGGGCGGACCAGGGGGCGCTGGCTGCACCGCGGGCGCCATGGCCGGCGCGGCCAGCGCCGAGAGGATGGCGGCGGCGGCTTCCGGCGCCGTCGCGGCCGGGATGCCTTGCGCCTGCAAGGCGGCGCCGATGGCGGGCGCGTGCGGGCTCACGAAGGCCAGCACCGGCTTGTCGCGGCCGACTAGGCAGGCGGCGATGGCATCCGCCGCCAGCCGCGGCTGCGCCAGCGCCGAACTGCCGACCACCACGGCCAGCGCGTCATAGCGCGGGCTGTCGAGCAGTGCCGCGATGGCGCCCTGCATGATCTCGGTCTTCACGCCGGCGAGTGTGAGGTCGAGCGGGTTGCCCACGTTCGGCTCCCCGGTCAGGGCCGAGAGCGTGGCGGCGGTTTCGGCATCCGGCGGCGGCAGGTCGAAGCCTGCCAGGCCGAAGGCATCCGCCAGCAGCGCGCCGGCGCCGCCGGTGGAGGTCAGCACAGCGACCCGCCGGCCGGCCATGCGCTGCCCGGTGGCGAGTGCGGCCGGGATATCCAGCAGGTCGGAGAAACGCTCCGCGCGGATCGCCCCGATCTGGCGGAACAGCGCATCATAGAGGCGATCGGCGCCGGACAGCGCGCCGGTATGGCTGATCGCGGCCTGCGCGCCCGCTTCCGACCGGCCGACCTTGAAGGCGACGATCGGCTTTCCGGCAGCCTGCGCCCGCGCGGCGGCGGCCCGGAACGCGGCCGGGCGGCGGATGCCCTCCAGATACAGCGCGATGACCCGCGTCGCATCGTCATCCACCAGCAGGTCGATGAAATCCGCCACGTCCAGATCGGCCTCATTGCCGGTGGCGATCAACTTCGCGAAGCCCATGCCGGCGGCGGCGCCGCGCGACAGAACCGCGCCCAGTATGCCCCCCGACTGCGACACGAGGGAGACGGCGCCCGCGCGAAACCCCTCCATCTCCAGCGCGCCGGTGGCGCTCAGCACGATGCCGTCGGTCAGGTTGACCAGGCCGATCGTGTTCGGGCCGAGCAGCCGCATGCCGCCCGCCGCGTGGCGCAGGGCGGCCTGGCGCTTGGCGCCATCCGGCCCGCCTTCCGCATAGCCGCCGGCCAGCACGATGGCCGCACCACAGCCGCGCGCGGCCAGTGCGCGCACGGCATCCTCCGCGCGGTCGGGCGCCAGCAGCACGATGGCGACATCGGGTGCGCCGGGAAGGCTTGCGATATCCGGGAAGCAGGGCAGGCCCGCGATTTCGGTGGCGCGGGGATTGACCGGCCAGATCGGGCCGCGGAATCCGTGCGCGCGGAGGTAGCCGACCGGCCGCCCGGTCATTTTCGTCGGATCGGCGGAAGCACCGACCACGGCTACGCTCGCTGGACGCAGCAACCCCTCAAGGGCGTTCACTTCGCCTTCGCCAGGAAGGCGGCAACGGAAGCCCGGTGCTCGGCGGTGGTGTAGCAGATGGCCTGGGCCTTGGCACCTTCGGCCAGCACCTGCTCGAAGCTCATTTCCAGCGAGCGGTCCATCACCGATTTCGCGAGTGCGAGCGCCGCCGGAGACCCAGCCGAGAGGTCACGCGCCCAAGCGGCGGCCGCCGCGGGCAGATCGGCATCCGGCACCACGCGCTCGATCATGGCGATCGCCAGCGCCTCCGCGGCGCCGACGCGCCTGCCGGTGAACACCAGGTCCTTGGCGCGGGCCAGGCCGACGCGGCGGGGCAGGAAATACATGCCGCCGCCATCGGGGATCAGCCCGCGCGCGAGAAAACTCATGGTGAAATGGGCAGTCTCGGCCGCGATCACGACGTCGCACGCCAGCGCCAGGTCGCAGCCGAGGCCGGCGGCCGCGCCGTTCACCGCGGCGATGGTGGGCTTGGGGAAAGTGTGCAGCAGCGCCACGGCGCGATGCGTGCTGCCCTGGCGGCGCCAGCCATTGAACGCCACCTGGTCGGCCGGTGCCTCCAGCCGCGCCTGCATGCCGCGCACATCGCCGCCGGCGCAGAAGGCGCTGCCCGTGCCGGTGATGACCAGCGCCCGCACCGCCGGATCGGCGGCGGCCTGTTCGAGCATGCCGATCATGACAAGGCGCGTGGCATCGTCGATGGCGTTGCGCCGTTCCGGCCGATTGAGGCGAAGCGTCGCGACGCCGTCCTCGGTGGACAGCAGGATGCCTTCGGTCATGCCCTCACTCCACGCGCAGCTTGGCCCGGTCCACCACGCGCTGCCAGCGGATGCGGTCCTGTTCCATGAGCGTGGCGAAATCCTCGGGCCGGGCGCTGGGCGCGATTTCATCGACGCCATTCTGCACCAGGCGGGCCCGGATGCCCTCATCGGCCAGCACGGCGTTCAGCGCGCGGTGCAGCACGGCGATGCGGTCGGCCGGCGTGCCGCCGGGTGCCAGCAGGCCGTACCAGGTGGCGCTGTCGAGATCGGGGAAGCCGGTCTCGACGCTGGTCGGCACGTTAGGCAGCGCGGCGCTCCGGCTGCGGCCGGCCACCGCCAGCGCCCTGAGCCGCCCGGCCGCGATGTGCGGCTGCAAGGGTGCCGAGGCATTGGTCAGGATTTCGAGGCGGCCGGCCAGCACATCGGTCAGCGCCGGCCCGGTGCCGCGGTAATGCACGGCGTCGAGCTCGACGCCCAGCACCACGCCGATCATGGCGCCAAGCGCATGGCCCGTGGTGCCCACCCCCGGCGAGCCGAAGCGCAACGGCGTGGGGGAAGCGCGCGCCACGCTCTGCAGCTCCGCCAGCGTGCGCGCCTGCACCCCGGGGTTGACCGTGATGATGTTGGGCGCCGCGCCGATATAGCCGACCGGCGCGAAATCCTTCACCGGATCGTAGGGCAGGCGCGGCTGCACCAGGGAGGAAATCAGGAAGCTGCCCGAGCCCGCCAGCAACAGCGTGTGCCCGTCCGGCGGGGCCTTCGCGACCGCATCATTGCCGATCAGCCCGCCGGCGCCGCCGCGGTTTTCCACCACGACCTGCTGGCCGAGCCGCGCCGCCATCGCTTCGGCCAGCATGCGGCCGACGATGTCGTTGCTGCCGCCGGCGGTGAAGGGGATCACGAGGCGCAGCGCGCGAGAGGGGAAATCGGTGGCCTGGGCGCGCAGCACGCGGGGCGCGGCGAGCAGCCCGGCCAGGGGCAGCAGCCCGGCCAGGGCGCGACGGTTCATCATGTGTTCCTCCTTGGATTTTGTTCTTGTCGTCTTGTGCCGCGCACCGGCGCGGCGCGCCAGGGTGGGCGCTACCCGCTCAGCCCATTCGCCTGGGCTGCGGCCAGCGCCGTCAGGTTGACGATGCCGCGCGCCGTGACACTCGGCACCAGCACATGGATCGGCTTCGCCATGCCGAGCAGCATGGGCCCCACCTGCAAGCCCTCGCCGGCGGCCTTCAGCAGGTTGAAGGCGATGTTGGCGGCATCGAGGTTCGGCATGACCAGCAGATTGGCGGCCTCCGTCAGCTGCGAATCGGCGACTGCGCGGTCCCGGATGGCGGGGACCAGGGCGGCATCCGCGTGCATTTCGCCATCCACCTCGAAATCCGGCTTGCGGGCGCGCAGCAGCCTCAGCGCGTCGCGCATGCGCTTCGCCGATGCCGCGCCGGAACTGCCGAAGGAACTGTGCGACAGCAGCGCCGCCTTGGGGGCGATGCCGAAGGCGCGGATCTGCTCGGCGGCCAGCAGCGTCATGTCCACGATCTGCTCGGGCGTCGGCTCCACCGTCAGATGGGTATCGACGAAGAACAGATGGCCGTTCGGCACGATCAGCGCCGAAAGCGCGTAGACGCGCGCGACATCGGCGCGCTTGCCGATCACGTCATAGACCTGCTGCCAATGCGCGAACCAATCGCCGGTGCCGCCACACAGCGCCGCATCCACCTCGCCCGCTTCCAGCAGCAGGGCGGCGGCAATGGCCGGACGGGTGCGGAGCGCGCGGGCAGCGGCGGCGGGCGGCACACCGCGCCGGCCCACCTTGGCCTGGTAGAGCGGCAGCAGGGGCGCGAACACGGCCTCATCCGCGGCGGGGTCGAGGATGCGCACCGATTGCTGGAAATCCATGCGTAATCCCATGGCGCGCGCGCGCTCCGCGATCGCGTCATGGCGACCGATCAGGATGGGCTCCGCCAGCCCCTCATCCAGCACGGTCTGCACGGCGCGCATCGTGCGTTCATCCTCCCCCTCGGCGAAGACCACGCGGCGCAGGCGCTTGCGCGCGGCTTCGAAGACCGGGCGCATGAGGTTGCCGGAGCGGAAGACGAAGCGCTCCAGCTCCTGCCGGTATTTCGCCATGTCGGTGATGGGGCGGCGGGCCACGCCGGACTCCATCGCGGCGCGCGCCACTGCGGGCGCGATTTCCAGGATGAGGCGGGGGTCGAAGGGTTTCGGGATGATGTAGTCGGCGCCGAAGATGGGCGCTGCACCGCCATAGGCGGCGGCGACCACTTCGCTGGCTTCCATCCGCGCGAGAGCCGCGATGGCGTCCGCCGCGGCGACCTTCATCGCCTCGTTGATGGTGGTCGCACCCACATCCAGCGCGCCGCGGAAGATGAAGGGGAAGCACAGGACATTATTGACCTGGTTCGGGTAGTCCGTCCTTCCGGTGGCCACGATCGCATCCGGCCGTACGGCGCGCACCGCCTCCGGCAGGATTTCGGGCTCCGGGTTGGCGAGTGCGAAGACCAGCGGCTTCGGCGCCAGCATCGGCAGCCATTCCGCCTTCAGGATGCGCGGCGCGGACAGGCCCAGGAAGATGTCGGCGCCGGGCAGCACCTCAGCCAGGGTGCGGGCCGCGGTGTCCTGCGCATAGGCGGCCTTGTAGGGGTCGGTGCCGGGGCGGCCCTTCCAGACCACGCCGTCGATGTCGCAGATCGTGATCTTGGCGCGGTCGGCGCCCATTGCCACCAGCAGGTCGAGGCAGGCGATGGCCGCGGCACCGCCGCCGGTGTTGACGATGCGCACATCCTCCAGCCGCTTGCCCTGCACCAGCAGGCCGTTGCGCACGGCGGCGGCCACGATGATGGCGGTGCCGTGCTGGTCGTCATGGAAGACGGGAATGTCCATCTGCGCGCGCAGGCTGCGCTCGATCTCGAAGCATTCGGGGGCCTTGATGTCCTCGAGGTTGATCGCGCCGAAACTCGGCCCTAGGGCGGCGACGGCGGCGATGAAGCGCGCGGGGTCGCGTTCCTCGATCTCGAGGTCGATGGAATCGATGCCGGCGAACTTCTTGAAGAGCACCGCCTTGCCCTCCATTACCGGCTTCGAGGCGAGCGCGCCGATCGCACCCAGCCCGAGCACCGCCGTGCCATTGGTGATGACGGCCACCAGGTTGCCCTTGGTGGTGTAGTCCCAGGCGAGGTCGGGGTTGCGGGCGATTTCCTCGCACGCCGCTGCCACGCCGGGCGAATAGGCGAGGCCCAGATCGCGCTGGGTGGCCATGCGCTTGGTGGGCTCGATGGCCAGTTTCCCGGGGCGGGGAAACCGGTGGTAGTCCAGCGCGGCCTTGCGGAAATCCTCGTCCATTCCGGCACCTCCGCCTTCCGCTATAGGCGATAAGGCGGCAGGCGGCGACCCGCGGCGCCGGCGGCACCGAAAACAGGCAGATAGGAAGAAGATTTTTTTCGGGCGGCGTGCGCGGAATACAGTTTGGCGAGCTCCAAGAAGAATTGGCCCCTTTCCCGTAGCCCTTGCCATTGCCGGAAAATCTCCCGTTGGCTTTGGCGGCCTTCGCGGCGGCGGATTTGGCCTTTTTCAGGCGGAATGCCATGTCATGCAGCGGCGGGTGGTCGCGGCATTCAGCCGCGCTGGCTGTCATATCCACAATCGTAGCAGGATCCCATGTTTCCCCTTCGGGCCTGGCAGGCCCTCACTTACTGCCCGATTTCCAAGGACCAGCTGGAAATCGTCTCCGCCATGGACCTCGATCCCGCGCAGATCGACGAATATCTCGGCCCCCTGGCCGACATCCTGGCCACCGTTCGCGCAGGTGCAGCGCATTCGCTGATCGGCATCGCATCCGAGGGCCGATTGATCGGCTTCTATGTCGTGCACCCCGATCCGCGCGATGCCGGCTGCTGGTGGCTCGGCTGGTTCATCCTGGCGCGCGCGCAGCAGGGCAGGGGCCTTGGCCGCGCGATCCTGGCGCGCATCCTGGCGGGTGTCCGCGGCGTGCCCGGATGCCAGCGGATCAGGCTGATCGTGGTGCCCGGGAATGCGGGCGCCCTGGCGCTGTATGGCAAGGCCGGGTTCCGGCTGGTCGGCACCATGCCGGGCACGGGCGATCTGGTGATGGAATGCGCGCTGCGCCCGGGCTCGCCGGTGGCCGGTACGGCATCCACGCCAGAGGCGCTGTGCCCGATCTCCAGCCGGCGCGGCCGCAGGCGGCTGCGCGTGCGGCCACGGACAGGGCCGCATCCGGTGCGGGTGATCGGCGTGGAGCGCGGCCCACCGGTGGCTGGGATGCTGCTGGGCTGAGGGTGTTTGGTGCGGTCGAGAAGATTCGAACTTCCACGGGGTTGCCCCCACCAGCACCTCAAGCTGGCGCGTCTACCATTCCGCCACGACCGCAAACCGGGTAGAGGCGCGGCGTATAGCCGATGACATCGCACCCGACAACGCCCCAACCTGGCCCAGAGACTTGGCGCCCAGAATGGCTGACCACCGAAGGGCGCCTGCCCTACGCCCAGGCGCTGGAGGCCATGGCGGCGCGCGTGGCGGGCATCCGCGCCGGCACGGCGGCCGAGGCGGTGTGGCTGGTCGAGCACGAACCCACCTACACCGCCGGCACCTCCGCCCGCCCCGAGGATCTGCTGGCGACGCGCTTCCCCGCCATGGCGGCGGGGCGCGGCGGGCAATGGACCTATCACGGGCCTGGCCAGCGCACGGCCTATGTCATGCTCGACCTGACGCGCGACCATGGCAGCCTGCGGGGGCGCGATGTGCGCGCCTATGTGCAGGGCCTCGAGGAATGGCTGATCCGCGCGCTCGACCGCTTCGGCGTGAAGGGGGAGCGGCGGGCGGGCCGCGTCGGCATCTGGGTCGTCGATCGCGCCCGTGGCACCGAGGACAAAATCGCCGCGATTGGTGTGCGCGTGACGCGCTGGGTGAGCTGGCATGGCGTGGCGCTGAACGTGGACCCGGATCTGAGCCACTACGCCGGCATCGTGCCCTGCGGCATCGCGGAGCATGGCGTGACAAGCCTGCATCGGCTTGGCGTGCTGGCGACGATGGCGGAGGCGGATGCCGCGATGATGGCGGCGTGGGCGGAGGTTTTCGGGTAGACCGGGGGTATGGTGCCCAGGAGTGGAATCGAACCACCGACACTGCGATTTTCAGTCGCATGCTCTACCAACTGAGCTACCTGGGCCCAAGCGCCGCGGCGCCGAGGCACCACGTGGTAGGAGCGGGGAGATAGCGGAGGGCGCCCCGACTGTCCACCCGCGCCTGCGCCGGAATCCGCCACGCTTCGCGTGGCGGCTTAACGCCAGCGGGGCAGGGTCGTAGAACCCGCCCAATGACCTACGACATCCTGCGGCTTCTTCACCTGCTCGGAATCGTCCTGCTCGTGGGGAATGTCACCGTCACCTCGATCTGGAAGCTCTACGCCGATTCCACGCGCGACCCGGTGGTGATCGCCTTCGCGCAGCGGCTGGTGACGATCACCGACTGGTTCTTCACCTTCTGGGGCATCGTGCTGCTGATCGTGGGCGGCTATGGCGCAGCCTTCCTCGCGGGCATGGATGTGCTGCGCGACGATTGGCTGGTCTGGTCGGAAGTGATGTTCGCGGCCGCCGGCGTGATCTGGCTGGGCCTGCTGGTGCCCATCCAGATCAGGCAGGCGCGCATGGCGCGCGCCTTCGTGCCGGGCCAGGCGGTGCCGGAGGCCTATCTGCGCCTCGGGCGGCTTTGGATTCTCGGCGGGTCGATCGCGACGATCCCGCTGGTGGCCGCAACCTGGATCATGCTGCGGCGGGGCTGGTGAGGGCGGGCGCCGGCTACGGCCCGTCCTCCTCGATCTCCCAGCCCAGCGCCAGGTAGCGCGTCAGGATGGGTTCGTGCTGGTCGTCCTTGTGGACTTCCAGCACCTCGTCTTCCTCATCGAGCACCGTCGTGCCGGTCGTGGTGGTGACGATCACGATCGTCGCCACCGCGCCCTTCATCAACACGGTTTCCCGCACGGACGGGCCTCAGCGCTTCCGGAGGAAGGCCGGCGCGGCGGCCGCATCGCGGAAATCGCCGTCGCGCCAGTTGCGGTCGCGCGCAGGTGCCGCGGCTGCGGGCGCCGAGGGGCGGCGCACCGGGGCGTCGCCGCCACGGGCGGGTGCGGCCACCACGGCGCGTTCCCGCGCCGGCTGACCCTGGCGCTGGCCACCGCCGCCACCACCACCGGAGCGGCGCGGCGGGCCGCCACGGCCGCGGCCGGCGCCACCCGCCGGCTTGATCGCATCCGGACGTCCCGGGGTGCGATACATCGCCACGCTGACATCCTGGCGTTCGTCGGTGGCCGGGATCGAGATGCGGATCAGCTTCTCGATCGCCCAGAGCTTCTCGCGCTCATCCGGCGCGCAGAGCGTGATCGCGATGCCGGAGGCACCGGCGCGGGCCGTGCGGCCGATGCGGTGCACATAGGCTTCGGGCGTGTCCGGCAGATCGTGCTGGATCACATGCGTCACGCCATCCACGTCGATGCCGCGTGCGGCGATATCGGTCGCCACCAGCACCGGCGCGCGGCCGGTCTTGAAATCGGCAAGCGCGCGTTCGCGCTGCCCCTGGCTCTTGTTGCCATGGATCGCGTTGGCGGCGATGCCGTCGATCTCGAGGTTCTTCACGATGCGGTCGGCGCCGTGCTTGGTGCGGGCGAAGACCAGGGCGCGGCCAACGCCCTCGGCGCGCAGCAGTTCGGCCAGCTTCGGGCGCTTGCGGCCCTGCTCGACGAAGACCAGTTTTTGGGTGACGCGCTCGGCGGTTGTGGCGACGGGCGCCACTTCGACGCGCACCGGGTCGCGCAGGATCTCGTTGGACAGCTTGGCGACTTCGGGCGGCATGGTGGCCGAGAAGAACAGCGTGTGGTTGCGCGCCGGCAGCTTCGGCAGGATGCGGCGGATGGCGGGCCAGAAGCCCTTGTCCAGCATCTGGTCGGCTTCATCCAGCACCAGCGTCGTCACCATGTCGAGGCGCGCCGTGCCCTCATCCATATGGTCCTGCAGGCGGCCCGGCGTCGCCACCAGGATGTCGATGCCATTCGACAGCGCGCGGCGCTGCGGCCCATGCGGCACGCCGCCGAAGATCACCGCGACCGACAGGCCGAGGTGGCGGCCATAGGCCTTCAGGCTGTCGGCGATCTGGCTGGCCAATTCGCGCGTCGGGCTGAGGATCAGGGCGCGGCAGCCGCCACGCGGCGGGCGGCCCTTCTGCTCCGACAGCAGGTGCAGCAGGGGCAGGCCGAAGGCGGCGGTCTTGCCGGTGCCGGTCTGGGCGATGCCGAGCACATCGCGCCCGGCCAGCACATGCGGGATCGCATCGCGCTGGATCGGCGTCGGGGTGGTGTAGCCTTCCTCCGTCAGCGCCTGGAGCAGGCGCGGGGCGAGGCCGAGGTCAGAAAAGGTCCCGGGGGTAGAAAGGGTCATGGAGGTTCGGTCAAATCCGGTCATGCCGCGCGGCGATGTGCCGGCAGCGATGGCGATGGACTGGCCCGCGCGAAGGGGCTGGTCCGATGATGTCCGCAAGACGGGGCGGAGTTGCCCCAAACGGCTGCGCCCCGGTCCGGGCCCTGTGGATGCCAGCCCCCAGCAGGGGCGCGGCACCAAACCCGCTCACGCGGCCGGGGCGCGGCGGACAAACAGCCCGCCGACCGCTGCTCACTAGGGCAGGGGCTCTGCCGAAACAAGCGAAATCCGGTCAGAGTGTCGGCAGGCGTTGGAAACCCTGGATTTCGGGCGGGGCGGCCTCGACCTCGGTCACCATCGCGACTCGCGCCAGGAGCGGCCCGGTGCGGCAGGCGGCTGTCAGGCCAGCGGCGCCGTCCCCGGCCAGCAGGGCTTCCACGCTGCCATCCGCGCGGTTGCGCACCCAGCCGGAGACGCCCCGCCATGTTGCCTCCCGCACCAGCCAGTCCCGATAGCCGACGCCCTGCACGCGGCCGGTGATGCGCAGCAACCGGGCGGTCACGCCCGGACCAGCGCCAGCAGCCGGGCGGCCAGGGCGACATCGGACGCGGCGGCGGCAAGGCGCACCGTCGCATCGGCATCTTCGCCCCAGACTTCGCGCTGGAACTCCTCCTCGATGCTGGCGAGGCGATGTGCCTCCTGCGCCGCAAGCCGCGCCTCGGCCAGGGCAAGGCCCAGCACCAGGCTGCCCATCGCCGGCACGGCCACGCCAAGCGCGGCCATTTCCAGCGCGGAAAGTCGCATCAGGCGGGCATGCAGCGCGGCCAGCGCTTCCCGCGACTGCGCCACCGGCATAACGCCGGTGGTCACGCGCAGCGGTGCATCGAGATCCTGCGCCGCCCAGCGCAGCCAGGGGTCCCACCCCTCCGCCTGGCGGGTGGCCAGGCGGCGATCCTCGGCGCGGTAGCAGAGCAGGTCGGTTGCGCCATAGGTCACCAGGGCCGCGGCGGTGGCGGCGGGGTCGGGCGTGATCCGGTCGGTGGCGGTGCCGACCAGGCGGGTCAGCGGTACATCGTCCGGGCGCATCGTGCCGCCCTTCTCGCCGCCCGCTGCCTGCCATTCGGCGGCGATCGCCGCCGCAAGGGCTGGCTGTGGAATATGCAGCGTGCCGCCGCCCGGCAGGCGCAGCGGCCGGCCATCGAGCAGGATCGCGTGCCCGTCTGGCGTGGCGCTGGCCTGTGCCTCCGCCCAGAAGCGCTTCAAGGCGGCAGGGATCAGCGGGAGGCGGTGCGCGTGGCGGTGCGGCGGGCCGGCGCGGCCCGTTCCGGGCAGGTCGTGGCGTCCAGCGGGTTGAGCACGTTCCGTTCATGCACCAAATCCGCCAGCGCCGCCGCGTTGGACTGGCTGAGCGCCATGCCGAACAGCGGCGTCACATTCGGGCAGAACTGGCTGCCCTGGCGGATGCCGTCCTGCGAATGGGCATTGGCGAGGCCGGTGATGAAGCCGTCCATCTCGCGCTGCGAATTGCGGCTGGCGCGCCGGTAATGCGTTTGGATGGTGCGGTAGCTGCCAGCGAGGTCCGCCTGGAACTTGCGCACGAAGCTGTTGTAGTCGCTGTCCCTGTTGCAGGACAGCGCCGCCACCATCAGCTGGCTTTGAAGGGCGCGCAGATCGAAGGCAGCGCGTTCGGCGGGCTGCACGCAGGCCTGGGCCAGCGCCGGCCCCGCGAACAGCACGGCGCCGAGTGCGGCGAGGGTGGTGCGGAAGGTCTTGTTGCGCAGAATCATGGGGCGGTGTGTTCCGTCTGGGGTGCGCCGGGATGGGCGCCGCATTCGCGTGGCGCTGGCGTAGCCGGCCAGCGCCCGTTTCGGCAAGCGGAGACGCTCAGGCCGCTTCGGCTTTCGGCTTGCGCGGCCGCTGCAACTTCGCGAGATCAGACAGCCGCCGGTCGAGGAAGGCAAGCGTCCGGGGGAAGCCGGGTTCGCCATCCTGCAGCCAGAACGCCAGTGTTGCGCCATAGACCCCGGCCAGGGTCGCGCGCCGGGTGTACCAGGAGAAATCGGCCGAGGTATCGCCGGCCGCGGCCCACATCGAATCCGCGGTTCGCGCGATGGTGCGCATGGCACCCGGCACATTCCAGGGCAGCGCCTGGTGGCCAAGTGCGAGGCGGATCGCTTCCCGGTGCGGCTCCGCCTGTTCCAGCCGGATCACGATGACGCGGCGAATGCGGGCCGGGATGCGCAGCCCGGCCAGGGTCTCGGCCAGGGCGGCCGCTTCCATGTCGCGATCGGCGAGGTCGCACCACGCCTCGATCACCTCCGCCGGGCCGCGCGGGAACAGCCAGTCCTGCTCGAGCGGGTCCAGGCCGAGATCAGCGAGCCCGGCCGAGAGCGCGGCACGGGTCCAGCCCAGCGCCGGCACATGCGGCAGGGCGGCGCGGATGGCGCGATCCCGGTCTTCGCTGCGTTCGATCATGCGGCGGTCTCCTCCGCCCGGGCCTTGGCGGCGGCGCGGGACAATTCCTCGGTGAAGCCGAACAGCGACAGGTCCGGCATGCGCATGGGGTACAGCACGCCGTCCAGATGGTCCGTCTCATGCTGGATGACACGGGCGGAAAGCCCCGCGGCCTCACCTTCGATGACCTGACCCTCGATATCCAGCGCGCGGAAGCGGATACGCGCGGCGCGCGGGACGGAGCCGCGCATCCCGGGGATGGAAAGGCAGCCTTCCCACGCGGTTTCCATCTCCTGCCCGACCGGCTCGATCTCCGGGTTGATCATCGCCAGGATGTTGCCGGCGCCGCCGCGCCAGACGAACAGCCGGAGCGCGACATGCACCTGCGGCGCGGCCAGGCCAAGGCCCTGCGCATCCTCCATCGTCTCCGCCATGTCGGCCACCAGGCGGCGGATTTCGGGCGCTGCCGGGTCGAGCACCGGGATCGCCGGGCGGATCAGGACAGGGTGGCCCATGCGGGCGAGCTTCAGCAGGGCCATCGGCGGCGGGTTCCAGGCGGGCTTCCGCTATCTAATGCGTCGGCGCCGCGGCGCGAGCCCTGTTGCGGCGGTTGCCGTCCATGCTATGAAACGGGTTGAGCGAAGCGGGGGGCCGGAAGCGATTCGGCGCCCTGCTTCGCAATGCTTTGTCATTCCACCCTACCATCATCCCACCAGGAGGTTGCCCCGCGTGCAGGTCGTCGTCCGCGACAACAATATCGACCAGGCCCTGAAGGCCCTGAAGAAGAAGCTCCAGCGTGAGGGCGTCTTCCGTGAAATGAAGCTTCGGCGGCACTACGAGAAACCGTCCGAGCGCCGCGCGCGCGAAGCGGCGGAAGCGGTGCGCCGCGCCCGCAAGGTGGAGCGCAAGCGCCTGGAGCGCGAAGGCTTCTGAAGAAGCTCGCCCGCTCCGCGGGCGGTGTTTTTCTGGATCAGCGACGCGGAACGCGGCCCGGGCCATGCCCGAGGCCCCCTTTGCCGGTCATCCCACCCCGACCAACTGCATCAGGCTGCGCAGGGACAACAAGGTGATCATCGCGCCGACGATGATCATCAGCGGGCGGTCCGGCACGCGCTTCGTGACCAGCGCCGCAAACGGCGCCGCCAGCACCCCGCCCACGATCAGCCCCAGGATCACCACCCACAGATCGAGGCCGATGGCCGAGAAGAAGGCGATGGTGATCGATAGGGTCACGAAGAATTCCGCCGCATTGGTCGAGCCGATGGCGATGCGCGGCGTGTCCCCGCGGCCGATCAGGGTGGACGCCACCATCGGCCCCCAGCCGCCCCCACCCACGGCATCGAGGAACCCGCCGCCGAGGCCGAGCAGCGCCACGCGCTCGGTCGGGCGGGGCTCACGCGGGCGGACCGCGCGGGCCAGGATCAGCGTGCCCATGCACAACAGGTAGATGCTGACGGCAGGCTGGATCACGTGGATCGGCAGGTAGCTTGCGACCAGCGCGCCGGCCACGCCGCCCGCGGCCCCGGGGATGGCAAGCCGCGCCATGAGGCGCAGGTTCACATTGCCGACGCGCCAATGCGCGAAGCCGGACGCGCCGGTGGTGAAGACCTCCGCGGCATGGATGCTGGCGGAGGCCACCGCCGGCGGCGTACCGAGGGAGACCAGCACGCTGGTGGCGGTCAGGCCATAGGCCATGCCGATGGCGCCATCCACCATCTGCGCCGCGAAGCCGACAGCAACGAACAGCAGGAAATCGTCCACGCAACGCCTCCAGGGCTGGCGCCACAACCGGGGCGCCGAGACGAACGTTTCCCTTGGATCGCAGCCTAGACTGGAAATGCCGCGCAGGGCGAGCGTCTTGGTTGGGCCTACCACCATCCCGCGCGTGCCTGCCCCCGCGCTGACCTCGGCCGGCAGGCTTTGCGGCTGGGCTGGGCCGGCGGATGCGCCACCCACCGGCACGGTCCCGGCACACCAGACGAGAGTGCACCCGGCCAATCAGCGGCACGCCGCGAAGGCAGGGGCAAGGGTGGGACGGGGAAGGGGGCGCGGAGCCCCCTTCGCCGGGGCTATTTCTGCAGGCTCTGCACGATCTGCTGGGTCACCTTCTTGGCGTCGCCGAACAGCATCATCGTGTTGGGGCGGAAGAACAGCTCGTTCTCGACGCCCGCATAGCCGCTCGCCATGCCGCGCTTGACGAAGAACACGGTCTTGGCGCGCTCCACATCCAGGATCGGCATGCCGTAGATGGCGCTGGTCTTGTCGGTCTTGGCGGCCGGGTTGGTCACGTCGTTCGCGCCGATCACATAGGCCACGTCGGCATCGGCGAATTCGGCGTTGATCTCCTCCAGCTCATGCACCTCGTCGTACGGCACATTCGCCTCGGCCAGCAGCACGTTCATGTGGCCGGGCATGCGGCCCGCGACGGGGTGGATGGCGTAGGAGATCTCGGCCCCTTCCTTCTTCAGCAGGTCGGCCATTTCGCGCACCACCTGCTGCGCCTGCGCCACCGCCATGCCGTAGCCCGGCACGATGATGATCTTCTGGGCGTTCTTCATGATGTAGGCGGCGTCTTCCGGGCTGCCGGCCTTCACCGGCGCGCGGTCCGCCGTGCCCGCACCCGGGCCCGCCGCCGCGCCGCCGTCACCGCCGAAGCCGCCCAGCAGCACATTGATGATGCTGCGGTTCATGCCCTTGCACATGATGTAGGACAGGATGGCGCCCGAAGCGCCCACCAGCGCGCCGGTCACGATCAGCAGCAGATTGCCAATGGTGAAGCCGATGCCCGCTGCCGCCCAGCCGGAATAGCTGTTCAGCATGGACACCACCACCGGCATGTCGGCACCCCCGATGGGAATAATCAGGAGAAAACCCAGCGCAAAGGACAGGATGGCGATCATCCAGAACAGGAAGGGCGATCCGGTGATGACGAAGGCGATCACCAGCACCAGCAGCAGCGCGCCCAGCGCCGCGTTCAGCATATGCTGGCCCTTGAAGATGATCGGCGCGCCGGACATGCGGCCATCCAGCTTCGCGAAGGCGATGACCGAGCCCGAGAAGGTGATGGCGCCGATCGCGAGCCCGAGCGACATCTCGACCAGCGAGGCCGCCTTGATGTCGCCGGGCAGGCCGATGCCGAAGCTCTCCGGCGAATAGAAGGCGGCCGCCGCCACGAACACCGCCGCCATGCCGACCAGGCTGTGGAAGGCCGCGACCAGCTGCGGCAGGGAGGTCATCTGGATGCGCTGCGCCAGCAGCGTGCCGATGGTGCCGCCGATCGCGAGGCCGGCCAGCACCAGCACGATGCCGCCGGCACCCATGCCCGGCTGCAGCAGCGTCGCCAGGATGGCGATGCCCATGCCGACCATGCCGAACACATTGCCCTGCCGGCTGGTCTCGGGGTTCGAAAGCCCGCGGAGCGCCAGGATGAACAGGACCGAGGCGATCAGATACGCCAGGGTGGAAAGGGACTGTGCCATGGCTCAGCTGCCCTTCTTCTTGAACATCGCCAGCATGCGGCGCGTCACCATGAAGCCGCCGAAAATGTTCACTGACGCCAGCGTGACGCCGATGAAGCCGAAGACCTTGGCGGTGGTGCTCTCGGCCAGGCCGGTCGCCAGGATGGCGCCGACGACGATCACCGAGGAGATGGCGTTGGTGACGCCCATCAGCGGCGAGTGCAGCGCCGGTGTCACGTTCCACACGACATAATAGCCGACGAAGCAGGCCATGAGGAAGATCGTTAGCAAATACAGGAAGGGCTCGGCCGCGGCGGCCACGGGGGCGGCGCTGACCAGCAGGCCGCGCGCCTGCTCGGCCAGCATCGCGGCGCGGTCGGCCAGGGCGGCTGCGTCATTGGCGATCTGTTGCGGGGTGCTCATGATCCGGTCTCTCCTCAGGCCGCCACGAGGGAGGCATGCACCACGGCGCCGCCGCGGGTCAGGGTGACGCCCTTCACGATGTCATCGTCTTCCTTGAGCAAGGGCTTCTTCGCATCCTTGTCCCAGAAGGTGGTCAGGAAGGTCAGCAAGTTGCGCGCATACAGGGCGGAGGACGCGCCGGCGATGCGGCCCGGCCAGTTGCGCCAGCCCAGAATCTTCACGCCGTTCCCGGTCACGATCATCTCGCCGGGGCTGGTCAGCGCCACATTCCCGCCGGCGTCGCTCGCGATGTCCACGATCACGCTGCCCGGCTTCATGCTGGCGACCATCGCTTCCGTCACCAGTGTGGGCGCGCGGCGGCCCTGCACCAGCGCGGTGGTGACAACGATGTCCTGCTTGGCGATGTGGGCGGCCACGACCTCGGCCTGCTTCGCGTAGAATTCGGCCGAGAGCTGCTTGGCGTAGCCGCCGGCGGTCTGAGCGGCCTTGCTTTCCTCATCCTCATAGCCGACGAAGGTCGCGCCGAGGGACTTGATCTCCTCCTTGGCGGCCGGCCGCACATCGGTGGCCGACACACGGCCGCCGAGGCGCCGCGCCGTCGCGATCGCCTGGAGGCCCGCGACGCCCGCGCCCATGATGAAGACACTGGCGGCCGAGATCGTGCCCGCCGCCGTCATCAGCATCGGGAAGCCGCGGTCGAAGGCACCCGCCGCCTCGATCACCGCGCGATAGCCCGCGAGGTTCGCCTGGGAGGAGAGGATATCCATCGACTGGGCGCGGGTGATGCGCGGCAGCAATTCCATGGAACACGCCTCGATCCCGAGCGTGGCGTAGGTGCCGGCCAGCGCCTTGTCGGCGGCCAGCGTGCCGATCAGCAGGGCGCCGCGCGGGATCATCGACAGCTCATCGACCTCACCCTCCCCGGTGCCCAGCGGCGCGCGCACCTTCAGCACGATCCCGGCACCAGAGAGCGCTGCGCCGGCATTCTGCGCGATCTCGCAGCCGGCCGCCGCATATTCGGAATCGGGCAGGCCCGAGGCCAGGCCCGCGCCGGTTTCGATCGCCACCGAGCAGCCCAGGCCGATCAGTTTCTTCGCCGTCTCCGGCGTCGCGGCCACCCGCGTCTCCCCGCCACGCCGTTCGCGCAAAACCGCCACGCGCATGAATATAGACCCCCATCCGAGGCTGAAGCGGCGGCCATATGACCGGCCCTGTCCCATCTGGCAAGGACATGGCGCGCCGGGCCATGCTGCGCCCGCACAGAATGAGGCCGCCCCGATGCTGTTCCGCGATCTGCCCGATGGGTCCTGGCTGGCCGTCAGCCAGCCCATGCATGCGCTGGTCTCGGGCCAGATCCTGCGCGCCTGGACGCGGGATGGCGGGGCGCGAGGCTTCGCCGTGCCCGAACCGTTCGAGCCGGTGGCGACAGCCTGCGCCCAGCATGATGTGGCGTGGATGGCTTGGGAATCGGCGCCCAGCTTCGACGCCACCACCGGCCGCCCGCACGTGTTCCGCGCGGTAGGCGCCCGATTCCACGCGCCGATGTGGGCCGAGGGGGTGGAGCGCGCGCGGGCAAGCTGGGGCCCGCTGGTGGCGCTGCTGGTCAGCCGGCATGGCAGCCTGATCTATGCCAGCTATGACGACCGCCACCAGGACCACCCGGAGGACGCGCCGGCCGCCCGCCACTACCGCGAGACCCAGGCGGTGCTGCAGGCGCGGCTGCAGGCGCAACTCGGCCTGTCCGACGCGGCCCTGGCAGCGGCCAGCGGGCTGGTCGCGGTGACCGACGCGCTGAGCCTGGCCGTCTGCGGCGGCATCATCACCATGGGCGGCGCGGGCCGCGCGCCGCTGGCGGCGGGTGGCACCCTGGATTTGCGGATCGAGGAGGGGGAGGGGGCGCTGGCGCTCGACCCCTGGCCCTTCGCGGCGCGCTCCGTCACGCTGAGCTGGCAGGGGCAGCGCTTCGCAGGCGGCACACGCTGGGCGGATGAATCTGCGATGCGGTCCGCACTTCGTGCACAACCCTTTGAGACATTTACGACACGGTTGCAGCCGCTCGCGTAGGGGTCCGGTAAAGATGACAACGCTGTAAGTTTCATAGTTCTGCAACAGACAGTGTAGGCTCCCTCCTGTATCGCGCCGCCGACCGCAACAGGGGAGAACCTTTCACATGCTCCGTCGTGCCATTACCGCCGGGCTTTTCGCGCTCGGCGCCGCCTTCGCACCCGCCCAGGCGCAGGCCCCGGCCGCCGACTGCCCGCGCGGCACCCTCGATGCCCGCTATTGCGACCGCAATGGCGACCTGGTCGCCGACCTGCCGACCAATGCGCGCGACCTCACGGACCCCGCGACCCTGATCTTCGCCTATACCCCGGTCGAAGACCCCGCCGTCTACCGCACCGTCTGGCAGCCCTTCATGGACCATCTGGCGCGTGAGACCGGCAAGCGCGTGCAGTTCTTCGCCGTGCAGTCGAACGCCGCCCAGATCGAGGCGATGCGCGCCGGCCGCCTGCACATCGCGGGCTTCAACACGGGGTCCAACCCGCTGGCCGTGAATTGCGCCGGCTTCGTGCCCTTCGCCATGATGGGCAGCACCGACAACCGCTTCGGCTATGAGATGGAGATCATCGTCCCCGCCTCCTCGCCCGCGCAGAAGATCGAGGACCTCCGCGGCCGGACGATCGCCTTCACCTCCGAGACGTCGAACAGCGGCTTCAAGGCGCCGTCCGCGCTGCTGGCCAGCCAGTTCAACATGCGCGCCGGCACGGATTTCACGGCGGCCTTCTCCGGCCGGCACGACAACTCGATCCTCGGCGTCGCCAACCGCGACTATGACGGCGCGGCGATCGCCAATTCGGTGATGGCCCGCATGGTGGCGCGCAACGTCATCCGCGCCGACCAGGTGCGCACGATCTACCGCAGCCAGTCCTTCCCGACGACCGGCTATGGGCACGCGCACAATCTGAACCCGGCGCTGGCCGGGAAGATCCGCGCCGCCTTCTTCAGTTTCGACTGGGCCGGCACGACCCTGCTTGCGGAATTCAGCAAGTCCTCGCCGCCGCAGGAGAAGTTCCTGCCCATCACCTACCAGGAGCATTGGGGTGTGGTGCGTCAGATCGACGCGGCGCTGAACGTCTCCTACGCCTGCCGCTGATGCGGGCGCCGCCGCCGCCCCCATCCCGGGGCGGCGGCTTTTCGTCTTCTTGAGAGTGACGCCATGCTGTTGCAGATCCAGGGCCTGACCAAGCGCTACCCGACCGGGGATGTCGCGCTGAGCGCCGTGGACCTGGTGGTTCCCGCGGGCCAGGTGATGGCGCTGATCGGCCCTTCGGGCGCGGGAAAATCCACCCTGATCCGCTGCGTCAACCGCCTGGTGGAGCCAACCTCCGGGACGGTGCAGCTGGATGGCATGCCGCTCACGGGGCTCGGCACCCATGCGCTGCGCCGCGCGCGCCGCCGCATGGGCATGATTTTCCAGGAATATGCGCTGGTCGAGCGCCTGACGGTGATGGAGAACGTGCTGTCCGGCCGGCTCGGCTATGTCGGGTTCTGGGCGTCCTGGTTCCGCCGCTTTCCGCGCCGCGATGTGGAGGAAGCCTTCCGCCTGCTGGACCGCGTGGGCCTGGCGGCCATGGCCGACAAGCGCGCCGATGCGCTGTCCGGCGGGCAGCGGCAGCGTGTCGGCATCGTGCGCGCGCTGATGCAGGACCCGCAATTGCTGCTGGTCGATGAACCGACCGCGAGCCTCGACCCCAAGACCAGCCGGCAGATCATGCGCCTGATCGTGGAATTGTGCGCGGAACGCGGCCTCGCCGCGATCATCAACATCCATGATGTCGCACTGGCGCAGCAATTCGCGCGTCGTATCGTGGGTCTTCGCGCCGGCCGCATCGTGTTCGACGGCTCCGCCGAGGACCTCGGTGCCCAGCAGCTCACGGACATCTACGGCGAGGAAGACTGGTCGCAGACGATCCGCCGCACCGATGACGAGGAAGAGGTCGCCGAGGCGGTGGCATGAGCGCCACCCCCATGGACGCAACCGCTTTCGACGCGCGCGCCGCCGCCCGCGCGTGGCGGCCGCCGCCGCTGATCGCAACGCCCTGGCTGCGCTACGCGATCGACCTCGGCGCGCTGGCCTATGCCGTTCTGGCCATCGGCACCATCGAGGTGAACTGGACCCGCGCGGCGGAAGGCATCGAACGCGCGGGCCGCTTCCTCAGCGGCTTCTTCCCGCCGGATTTTGTCTCCAAGGGCGATGACATCCTGAGCGGGCTGCTGGAGAGCCTGACGATGACGGTGGTCTCCACCGTGCTCGGCATCGCGCTGTCCATCCCGGTGGCACTCGGCGCCTCGCGGAACCTCGCACCCCTGCCTGTCTACCTGGCCTGCCGCGCGATCATCGCGATCTCGCGCACCTTCCAGGAGATCATCATCGCCATCGTCTTCGTCGCCATGCTGGGCTTCGGCCCGCTGGCCGGCACGCTGACCCTGGCCTTCGCCACCATCGGCTTCATGGCCAAGCTCATCGCCGAGGATATCGAGGATATCGAGGCGTCGCAGGCGGAGGCGGTGCGGGCCACCGGCGGGTCCTGGTTCCAGCTGCTCGCCTGGGGCATCCTGCCGCAGGTGAAGCCGCGGCTGATCGGGCTTTCGGCCTATCGGCTCGACATCAATTTCCGCGAAAGTGCGGTGCTCGGCCTGGTCGGCGCGGGCGGCATCGGCGACACGCTGAACACCAGCTTCGACCGCTACGAATTCGACACCGCCGCGGCGGTGCTGCTGGTGATCATCGCGATCGTGCTGGCCTGCGAATACTCCAGCGGCTGGATCCGGCGGAAGGTGCAATAGCATGGCGATCCTGACCCGTGCCGATGGCACGCCGGATTGGCGCCGCCGGACGCCGCGCGCCGACCTGCTGGTGTGGTCCGGCTGGCTCGCCGCCGTCGCGCTGACGGTGCTGTGTTTCCAGTTCATCTCCGACCGTACGATCTGGCCCTTTGTCTGGGATGCGCCGACGCAGGGCGCCGACCTGATCGCGCGGATGTTCCCGCCGCGCTGGTCCTACGCCGACCAACTCTGGAAGCCGCTGTGGGACACCATCAACATGGCGACCATCGGCACTGCGCTGGCCGTGCTCATCGGCGTGCCGCTGGCCTTCCTGGCCGCGCACAACACGACGCCGAGCGTGGCTTTCGTGCGCGCACCGGCGCTGTTCGTCATCGTGGCCTCGCGCTCCATCAACTCGCTGATCTGGGCGCTGATCCTGGTGATCATCCTGGGGCCCGGGATCCTGGCCGGCATCCTGGCGATTGCCCTGCGCTCGGTCGGCTTCATCGCCAAGCTTCTGTATGAGGCGATCGAGGAGATCGACGCGACGCAGGTGGAGGCGATCTCCGCCACCGGTGCCTCCCGCTCGCAGGTGCTGGGCTGGGCCATCGTGCCGCAGGTGATGCCCGCCTTTGCCGGCATCACCGTGTTCCGCTGGGACATCAATATCCGGGAAGCGACGGTGCTCGGCCTGGTCGGCGCCGGCGGCATCGGCATGCAGATGCAGGCCAGCATCAACGTGCTCGCCTGGCCGCAGGTGACGACGATCTTCATCCTCATATTGGGCACCGTGCTGGTCAGCGAATGGCTGTCCGCCCGCGTGCGCCACGCGATCATCTGAATCACGAACGGGCAGGCTGGTCCGGCATCGCGGCTTCGCCCTGGTCGCCTCCGGCCCTGCCGCCCGATGGCTGCGGCGTGCATCCGCTGCTGGTCAAGGGCGGGCTTTTCCGAAACACTCGGGCGCGATGCGCCACAACCGGAGAGACCGATCATGATCGACCGTCGTTCAACCCTTGGCCTTGCCATGGCCGGGCTGCTTGGCGCGCCCGGCCTCGTCCGTGCGCAGGCGCGCGGCGTCGTCGCCTACACGGCCTTTTCGGATGCGGTGACGGCGCTGGCGCCGGGCTTCCGCGCGGCATCCGGCATCGAGGTGCAGACCGTCGCCGCCGGCTCCGGCGAGTTGGTGCGGCGACTGCTGGCGGAGCGCGCGCGGCCATTGGCCGATGTCGTGGTCTCGATCGGTGGCGAGCCGATCGACGCCAATGCCGCGGTGTTCGCCCGCTACGCCCCGCGGGACGACGCCGCGATCCTGCCTGTGCTGAAGGTCAGCCCGAACTGGATTCCCTTCTCGGTCACCATCCCGAACGTGCTGGCGGTGAACACCCGCCTGGTGCCGGAAGCCGAAATCCCGCAGACCTGGGCGGAGCTCGCCGATCCGAAGTGGAAGGGCAGGATCGCCTTCGCCGGGGCCGACCGTTCCGGTTCCGCCCTGCAGCAGATGCTGCAGATCGTGTTCAATTTCGGCGATGACGAGGGCTGGAAGCTGTTCGAGCGGATGGTCGAGAACTTCGTCATCACCGGCTCCTCCGGCGCGGTGCCGCGCGGCGTCGCGCAGGGCGAATACGCGATCGGCCTGACGCTCGAGGATTTCGCGCAACGCTTCATCGCCGGCGGTGCGCCGGTGAAGATCGTCTATCCGCGGGAGGGCATCACGCTGGGCGCCGACGCCATGGCGCTGGTCGCGGGCGGGCCGAACCCCGAAGGCGGGCGCGCCCTGCTCGACCACATCGCCTCGGCAGAGGGCCAGAAGCTGATCGTGGAGCGCTTCGGCCGCCGTCCGATTCGCACCGATGTCGCGCCGCCTGCCGGCGCGCTCGCTCCCGCGGCGCTGCCGATCAAGAACATCCCCGTCGAATGGTCGAACGCCCGCCAACGCGACCTGCTCGCCCGCTATCTCCGCCTTGTCCGTCGCTGAAGGACCTGGCGCTGAAGGACCTGGCGCTGAAGGGCCTGGCGCTGAAGGGGCCGGGCACCTCGAAGTCGCCGGGCTGGTCAAGCGGTTCGGCGATTTCACGGCGCTCGATCGCGTTTCGCTGACCGCCACGCGCGGCGAACTGCTCACGCTGGTCGGCCCGTCGGGCTGCGGCAAGACCACGCTTCTGCGCGCCATCGCCGGTTTCCAGACCCCGGATGCAGGCCGCATCGTGCTCGGCGGCCGCCCGCTGGAGGGCGTGCCGCCGGAACGCCGCAACTTCGGCATGGTGTTCCAGAGCTATGCGATTTTCCCGCATCTGAGCGTGGCGGAGAATGTCGCCTACGGCCTGGCGTCCCGCGGCATCAAGGGCGCGGCCGCGGCACCCCGCGTGCAGGCGGCGCTGGAGGCGGTGCAGCTCGGCCACCTCGCGGCGCGCTTCCCCGATGCCTTGTCCGGCGGCCAAAAACAGCGCGTGGGCCTGGCGCGCGCCATGGTCATCCAGCCCGACCTGCTGCTGATGGATGAGCCGCTGTCGAACCTCGATGCCAAGCTGCGGATCGAGATGCGCAGCCAGATCCGCCGCATGCAGCGCGACGCCGGGATCACCACGATCTACGTGACGCATGACCAGGAGGAAGCGCTGGCGATCAGCGACCGGATCGCGGTGATGGAACGCGGGCGCATCCTGCAACTCGGCACGCCGCGCGCGGTGTTCGAGGCACCGAGCCACGCCTTCGTCGCGGAGTTCATCGGTGGCTGCACCTGGTTCGCTGGCGAGGCGCGTGACGGCGCGCTGCACCTCGATGCCGGTGTGGCGCTGCCCATGCCGGGCCTGCCTGCCGGCCAGCTGCGCGCGGCGCTGCGGTCGGAGGACCTGTCGCTGGCCGCCGATGGACCGGCGCTGGAAGGGCGCGTGGAGCTGCTGAGCTATCTCGGCCACCGCACCCGCGTGACGCTGCGCCTGGCCACCGGCGCCACGCTGGACGCGGACCTGCCGAGCGATGCGGCGCTGCCGGCCGAGGGCAGCACCGCGCGCCTCGGCTTCGATCCCGCGCGGCTGCGGCTGTTCGGCGCGGATGGCGCGCGCATCGCATGATCCGCGGCGGGTTGCGCGACCCCTGGATGCCGCTCGCCTGGGCGGTGGTGGCGTCGATGCTGGTGTTCGTCGCCTGGCCGCTGGCGGAGCTCGCGCGGCAATCCTTCATCGGGCAGGAAAGCGGCAGTTTCGGGCTGGAGAATTACGCGACCTTCTTCGGCTCCGGCTATTTCCGGCGGGCGCTGTTCAACAGCCTGAAGGTCGCGGCGCTTGGCACCGGCATGGCCCTGCTGCTGGGCGTGCCGCTGGCGCTGGCCTTCGCGCGCTACGATTTCGCCGGCAAGGCATGGATCGAAGTCGGCATCCTGCTGTCCATGCTCTCGCCGCCCTTCGTCGGCGCCTATGCATGGATTCTGCTGTTCGGGCGCAGCGGGCTGGTGACGGAAGCCGTCCGCGGCATTGGCGTCGAGATGCCGCCCATCTACGGCACCTTCGGCATCGCGCTGGCGTCCGCCTTCGGGATGTATCCGATCGTGTTCCTGGTGGTGCGGGGCGGGCTTGCGCGCATCAACCGGCAGTTGGAGGAAGCGGCCGCAAGCCTTGGTCGCGGCCGGCTTGCGGTCATCCGCACGGTGACGCTGCCCTTGATCCTGCCGTCGCTGCTGACGGCAGCGCTGCTGGTCTTCCTCGGCATCATCTCGGATTTCGGCACGCCCGCGATCCTGGGGGAGGGGGAGCGCTTCCCCGTCCTCGCGACACTCGCCTTCTCGCTCTATCTCAGCGAGGTCGGCGCGGAGCCCGGCATGGCGGCAACCACCTGCGCCGTGCTGGTCGCCATCGCGCTGCTGCTGGTTGTCGGCGTGCGCACGCTGTCCTCGCGGCGCTCGGTCGCCAATGACGGCGGCGGCGGCGCGCCGCCGCTTCGCCTGAGCGGCCGCGCGAATCTGCTGATGGCAACGGGCACCACCTTGCTGGTCCTCATTGCCGCCACGCCGCAGATCGTGGTGACGGTCTGTTCCTTCCTGGTGGTGCGCGGTGTCGTGTTCCAGCCGGCCTTCACGCTGGACAACCACGCCCGTGCCATCGCGGCCATGGGCGATGCGCTGTGGAACAGCCTGGTCTTTGGCAGCCTGGCCCTGGCCGCCATCATCGTGCTGGGCGCGCTGGTCGGCTACCTGATCGCGCGGCGGGCCGGCCGGCTGACCCGCTTTCTCGACCTGCTGATCATGGTGCCCTATGTCGTGCCCGGCACGGTGCTGGGCATCGGCTATGCCACCGTGTTCAACGGCCCGCCGCTGCTGTTGACCGGCACGGCGACGGTGATCGTGGTGATCTACCTGGTGCGCCGCCTGCCCTACATGACGCGCGCGGCATCCAGCATCGTCTACCAGATCGATGCCGGGCTGGAGGATGCGGCGCGCAGCCTCGGCGACCGCCCATTCACGGCCTTCCGCCGCGTGACGCTGCCGCTGATGCGCCCGGGCATCCTGGCCGGGGCCAGCATCGCCTGGGTGGAGGTGTTTTCCGAGCTCTCGGCCTCCATCGTGTTGTATGCGGGCGGCACGCGCACCTTGCCGATCGCGGCCTATCAGCAGTCCCTATCCGGCGATGTCGGCATGGCGGCGGCCTATGCGACGATGCTGGTGGGCGTCGCGGCGATCGGCCTGGCGGTGTTCGCGCTGGCGCGCGGCACGTCGCGGGAACGCAGCCTGGGCTGGCTTTAGGGTGCACTGGCTCTGATCCTTCACGGAAGGGTCACACCGCTGACATCCATGTTTCTATAATAATCGAATCATGACGAGCGACGACGCCGCCACAGCCTTCACGGCGCTTGGGCAATCGACCCGCCTGGACATGATGCGCACCCTGCTGGCCGCGGGGTCGGACGGGCTGGCCGCTGGCGTTATCGCGGAGCGTCTCGGCGTTCCTGCCTCCACCCTGTCCTTCCATCTGCGGGCGCTGGAGGGGGCCGGCCTGGTCGCACCGACCCGGCACGGCCGCAGCCTGGTTTACGCCGCGCAGATGGTCCGGCTGCGCAGCCTGATCGGCTTCCTGATCGAAGCCTGCTGCGGCGGTGATCCCGCGCGCTGCGGCGAATTCGCAACCCTCCTCCCGCATCGTTCGTCGGAGCCCAGACCCATGTCCACGCCGTTCAACGTGCTGTTCCTGTGCACGCGCAATTCTGCCCGCTCGATCATGGCGGAGGCGATCCTGACCAAGATCAGCGCCGGCCGCTTCAACGCCTTCTCCGCCGGCTCCGACCCCTCATTGGACGGGCCGATGCCGGAGGTGCTGAGCCACCTGAAGGCGCTCGGCCATGACACCTCCGCGCTGCGGTCGAAATCCTGGGAGCTGTTCGCCGAGGCCGATGCGCCGCGCATGGATTTCGTGATCACGCTGTGTGACACGCTGGCCGGCCAGACCTGCCCGGATTTCGGCGAGACGACCGTGACCGCCGCCTGGCCGCTGCCGGACCCGGCGAAGTTCAGCGGCAACCCGGCCGAGCGTGCGACCCTGCTGAACGAACTGCACGCGGCGCTGCGCCGGCGGCTTGAGATCTTCGCCGCACTCCCCTTCACCTCGCTGGATCGGATGGCGCTGAAGGCGCGCCTTGATGAGCTGTCGCAGCCTGTCACCACGGGGCGCTGAGACGGATGAAGGTTGGCATCAATGGGATGGGCCGCATCGGCCGCCTCGCGCTGCGCGCGGCGATGGGCGCGGCGGACCGGCAGGCGGATGATCCCCGCGCCGGCAACCGCCTCGATGTCGTGCATCTGAACGAGGTCAAGGGCGGCATCGCGGCCACCGCGCATCTGCTGGAATTCGACAGCGTGCAGGGCCGTTGGCGCGCGCCGATCGCGGCGGAGGGTGGCGCCATCACCATTGCCAACCATCGCATGACGTTCAGCGAGCATGCGAAGCCCGGCGAGATTCCCTGGGGCGATATGGGCGTCGATCTCGTGCTGGAATGCACCGGCAAGTTCCTGACGCCGGAGACCATCCAGGGCCATCTCGACCGCGGCGCCAAGCGCGTTGTCGTGGCCGCCCCCGTCAAGGACGACAGCGTGCTCAACGTGGTGGTCGGCGTGAATGAGGGGCTGTACGATCCTGCGAAGTACCCGATCGTCACGGCGGCGTCCTGCACCACCAATTGCCTCGCGCCGGTGGTGAAGGTGGTGCATGAGGCGATCGGCATTCGCCACGGGCAGATCACGACCATCCACGACCCGACCAACACCAATGTGGTGGTGGATGCGCCGCACAAGGACCTTCGCCGCGCGCGGTCGGCCATGCTGTCCTTGCAGCCGACCACCACGGGCAGTGCGACCGCGATCGCGCTGATCTATCCGGATCTGAAGGGCAAGCTGAACGGCCATGCGGTGCGGGCACCGGTGCTGAACGCGTCGCTGACCGACTGCGTCTTCGAGATGCAGCGGGAAACCACCGTGGAGGAGGTGAACGCGCTGTTCGCCAAAGCCGCCGCCGGGACGCTCGCCGGCATCCTGGGCTATGAGGTGAAGCCGCTGGTCAGCGCCGATTATGCGCGCGACACCCGAAGTTCGATCGTCGATGCGCTGTCCACCATGGTCACGGACGGCACGCTGCTGAAGGTCTACGCCTGGTACGACAATGAGATGGGCTATGCCTGCCGCATGGTCGATCTCGCCTGCCATATGGAGGGCGTTGGGCTGTGACTGCCGGCACCCGCAACTATGCCATCGTCACGGCCGCCTATTGGGGCTTCACGCTGACCGATGGCGCGTTGCGGATGCTGGTGCTGCTGCACTTCTTCCGGCTTGGCTATTCGCCCTTCACCCTGGCCTTCCTGTTCCTGCTGTATGAGGCGGCGGGGATCGGCGCCAATCTGATCGGCGGGTGGCTGGCGACACGCTTCGGCATTGCGCGGATGCTGGCCGTGGGCCTGGTGACGCAGATCATCGGGTTTCTGCTTCTGTCGGCCGTGTCGCCGGACTGGACGGCGGCGTTGTCGGTCGCCTGGGTCGTCATGGCGCAGGGCATCTGCGGCGTGGCGAAGGACCTCACGAAAACCGCCAGCAAATCCGCGATCAAGCTGACCCATGCAGCCGCCTTCGGCGGCGCGGCCGATTCACGCCTCCGGGCTTCGCCCTCCGACGATCGGACGCGCGGCGACGCTTCGGGGACCCTGTTCAAATGGGTGGCGTTCTTCACCGGCAGCAAGAACGCGATGAAGGGTGTGGGTTTCTTCCTCGGCGGGTTGCTGCTGGAAGCGCTGGGCTTCGCGGGCGCGCTCTGGGCGATGGCGGCGATGCTGGCGCTGGTCCTGGCTGGCGTGGTGCTGGCGCTGCCGCCGCTGATGGGCCGCGCCAAGGCTTCCAAATCCGCGCGGGAATTGTTCGCCAAGAATCGCGGCATCAACCTGTTGGCACTGGCGCGCATCGTGCTGTTCGGCGCGCGCGATGTCTGGTTCGTGGTCGGCCTGCCGGTGTTCCTCTATGCCTCCGGCTGGACCTTCACCATGGTCGGCGCCTTCCTGGCGGTCTGGACCATCGGCTACGGCGTGGTGCAGGCGGCGGCACCCGCGCTGATCGCCCGCAGCCCCGATGGCCTGACCACCGAGGTTCCGGCCGCGCGGCTCTGGTCGCTGCTGCTGGCGCTGGTGCCGGCCGTGCTCGCCGCGATGATGCTGCTCAGCGTGCCGCGGCCCGATCTGTTCTTGCCGATCGGCCTCTGCGTGTTCGGCTTTGCCTTCGCCGTGAATTCCTCGGTGCATTCCTACCTGGTGCTGGCCTATGCCGGCAGCGAGAAGGCGGCGGAGGATGTGGGCTTCTACTACGCCGCCAACGCCGCCGGTCGCTTCGGCGGGACGCTGTTGTCGGGTCTGCTGTATCAATGGGGCGGGTTGTTCGCCTGCCTCGCCGCCGCGACGGTGATGCTCGCGCTGTGCTGGGCCGCGACGCTCGCGCTGCCCACGCGGCGGGAAATCGCACTTTCCCCCGCCGCCTGACCAGAACGCGATTCCCGCCGGGCAGGGGGCTGCGTTACGCTGTCGCACATGACCGGCGCCCCGACCCGCTTCGCCGCCTTCTTCACCACGCTGCCGGGCGTGCTGACGGGTGTCGCGGCCGTGGTCACCGCGCTGGCCGGGGCCTGGGCCGTCCTCGCCCCGCGGCCGGCGCCGCCGCCGGCCGCGCCCATCCTGCTGCGGGCCGTGGAGTTCGCGAACGGCCCGGATGTCGCGCCGGCGCAGCGCACCTCGGCGCCGCGCGAATTCGGTGATGTCCTGATGAACCGGGAACCGCCGGACAATGATCGGCCGAACTGGGCGGAGTGGAATTTCGTCAGCCGCGCGGGCGGCGCCTACCTGCTGCGGATCGAATATGCCGCCGGTGAACCGCGGCCGCTGACTGTGCTGGTCAATGGCGAGATCGCCATTCCCGTCGCCCTGAACGCGGTAACCGGCTGCTGGGAAGCGCGCTGCCAGGCCTGGCGGGATGTCGGCGTGGTCAGTCTGCGGCGCGGTGCCAACCTGCTCCGGCTCGATCGGCCGGAGGGGGTGTTCCCGCACATCCGATTCCTCGAATTGCGGCCGACGGAGTAGGCGCGCTTTCGTCAGACCACCGCCGTCATCCCGCCATCCACGAACAGCAGGTGGCCGTTGACGAAGTCGCTCGCCGGCGCGGCCAGGAACACCGCGGCACCCACCAGCTCCTCCACCCGCCCCCAGCGCCCGGCCGGCACGCGCTTCTCCAGCCAGGCGGTGAAGTCCGCATCCTTCACCAGCGCGTCCGTCAGTTCCGTCGCGTAGTAGCCCGGCGCGATCGCGTTCACCTGCAAGCCATGCTTCGCCCATTCGGCGCACAGCGTGCGGGTCAGCATGCGCACCGCGCCCTTGCTGGTGGCGTAGGGCGCGATGGTGGCGCGGCCCAATTCGCTCTGCACGCTGGCGATGTTGATGATCTTCCCATGCCCGCGCTGGATCATCCGCCGCGCGCAGGCCTGCGCCATGAAGAACACCGCGTCCACATTGGTCGCCTGTACCGCCCGCCAGGTGGCTTCGCTGACGTCCACCGCCGGACCACGGAGGTTGATGCCGGCATTGTTCACCAGCACCTCGATCGGGCCGAGCCGCGCCTCGATCTCCGCCACCGCCGCCTCGGCGGCCTTGGCGTCGGTCACGTCGAAGCCGGCTTCCGTGGCCTCCAGCCCCTCGGCCCGCAGCTTCGCCGCCGCAGTGGCCAGCGCCGTGCCATCGCGTCCGTTCAGCACCAGGCTGGCACCGGCCTGGGCGAGCCCGCGGGCGAGGGCGAAGCCGATGCCCTTGCTCGACCCCGTGACCAGCACGCGCCGACCCTTGAGGTCGAACAGGCCTTGCGCCATCACCGTCTCCCGCCCTTTGCTGCGGGCCAGAGTGGGAGGAAACGCGCGTGACCGACAAGCCCGGGCTGATGGTGATGGGCGACCTGCCCGAATGGGACATGGCGGCGCTGCGCGAGGCCTTCGTGCCGCATCTGTATTATGAGGCTGCCGACAAGGCCGCCTTCCTCCGCCAGCATGCGGCCGGTGTCCTGGCCATCGCGACCAAGGGCGAGGTCGGTGCCAGCGCCGCGATCATGGATGCGCTGCCCAACACCAGGATCATCGCCTGCTACGGCGTCGGCGTGGACGCCATCGACCTGCCGGCGGCCCGCGCGCGCGGCATCCCCGTGACCAACACGCCTGATGTGCTGACCGAGGAAGTCGCCGACATGGCGATCGGCCTGCTGCTGGCCGCCGCACGCCGCATCCCGCAGGGCGATGCCTGGGTGCGCAATGGCAGTTGGACACGGCGCGGCCCGGCGCCGCTGGCGACGCGCGTCTGGGGCAAGCGGCTCGGCATTGTGGGGCTCGGCCGGATCGGCGCCGCCATCGCGCGGCGGGCGGAGGCCTTCGGTTGCGCGATCAGCTATTCCGCCCGCGCGCCCAAAGACAGCGTTGCCTACACGCATTACCCGACTCCCGCTGCCCTGGCGCCGCATGTGGATATCCTGGTCGTCGCCGCCGCCGGCGGGCCGGCCACGCGCAATTTGGTGGATGCCGCCGCCATCGCCGCACTTCCGAAGGGCGCGGTGTTCGTGAATGTCGCGCGCGGCAGCGTGGTGGAGGAAGCCGCGCTGCTGGCGGCGCTGCGGGATGGGCGCATCGGCGCGGCGGGCCTCGACGTGTTCCTGAATGAGCCGGAGATCGACCCGGAATTCCTGTCCTTCCCGAACGTGGTGCTGCAACCCCACGCGGCCTCCGCCACGGCCGAGACGCGGCGCGCCATGGGGCAGTTGATGCGGGACAATCTGGCGGCCGCCATGGCGGGCAGGCCTTTGCTGACGCCCGTCCCATGACCGCCATCGTCATCCATGCCGCGCATGATCTGCGCGTCGAACCATGGTGGACGCCGCCCCCCGCGCGCGGCGAGGTCACGATCCTGGTCGTCCGCGGCGGCATTTGCGGCAGCGATTTGCATTACTACCATGCCGGCGGCTTTGGCGCGGTGCGGCTCAGGCGCCCGATGGTGCTGGGGCATGAGGCGGTCGGACTGGTCGCGGAGCTGGGTCCAGGCGTCACCCATCTGACGTTCGGCGATGCGGTGGCGATCAACCCCTCTCTGCCTTGCGGCGCTTGCGCCCAATGCCGTGCGGGACGACAGAACCATTGCCTCGACATGCGCTTCCTTGGCAGCGCCATGCGCGACCCGCACCTGGATGGCGCCTTCCAGGCTAAATTCACCTGCGAGGCCGCGCGGGCCGTGCCGTTGCCCGCTGGACTGTCGATGGAAACCGCAGCCTTCGCTGAGCCGCTTTCCGTCGTGCTGCACGCCGCCGCGCAGGCCGGCCCGCTGCTCGGCGCGCGGGTGCTGGTCACGGGCTCGGGCCCGATCGGCGTGTTGTGCGCGGCGGTGGCGCGGCTTGGCGGCGCGCGGCAGGTGGTGGTGACCGACCTGCACGCCGAACCCCTCGCCATCGCCGCCGCGATGGGTGCGACCGAGACGCATGCGGTGGGTGCCAACCCCGACGCCCTGGCGCCCTATGCCGCCAACAAGGGCAGCTTCGACGTGGTGTTCGAGGCATCGGGCAGCGCGCCCGCCCTCGCCACGGCGCTGGCCTGCACGCGGCCGGGCGGCACCATCGTGCAGCTTGGCCTCGGCGGCGATGTGGCGCTGCCGCTCGGCGCGCTGGTCGCGCGGGAGGTGCGGCTGGTCGGCAGCTTCCGCTTCCATACGGAATTCACCCATGCCGTGCAGGTGCTGGCCGAGCGGCGGATCGACCCCGCGCCGATGCTGACCGCGGTGGTCCCGGTGGCGGAGGCCTGGCGGGCCTTCGAACTCGCCAGCGACCGCCGCCGCGCGATGAAGGTGCAGGTCGCGTTCTGAACGCCACCCTTTCGCCCGCGCGCTTCCGGGCCCACATCGCTCGCATGAGCAATCTGCCACAAAAGCCGGGCTCCACCGCGGTGGCGCAGTTCCTCCAGAAGGTGGCGTCCATGCCGGCCGTGACGCCGGTCACGGGCCAGCCCGGGCGGCTGCTGTTCGCCATCGACGCCACGGCCAGCCGCCAGCCGACCTGGGATCGTGCCTGCCACCTCCAGGCCGAGATGTTCATGGCGGTATGGGACATCGGCGGGCTGGCGGTCAGCCTCGCCTATTTCCGCGGCTACCAGGAATTCGCCGCGACCCCCTTCCTGACCAGCGCCGAGGAACTGGCGCGGCGGATGGCGGGCGTGCGGTGCCTGGGCGGCCAGACGCAGGTCGCGCGCACGCTGCGCCATGCGCTGGACCAGACGAAGCAGGCGCGCATCCACGCCATGATCTTCATCGGCGACGCCTTCGAGGAGGATGTGGACGCCGCCTGCCACATCGCGGGTGAGCTCGGGCTGCGCGGCACGCCGGTGTTCTGCTTCCAGGAAGGCGGCAACCCGATCGCCGAGGCCGCGCTGCGCCAGATCGCCCGGCTTTCCGGCGGCGCCTGGGCGCCGTTCGACACGGCCAGCGCCACCGCGCTGCGCGATCTGCTGCGTGCCGTCGCGGTGTTTGCGGCCGGCGGACGCGCCGCGCTGACACGGCTTTCCGGCCCGGTGGCGCGTGGCATCGCCGGCCAGCTTCCCGCGCCGCGAAGGGGCTGAGCCCGCCATGACCTGGATCGCGCTTGGCGTGTTGGCGCTGGTCGTGCTGCTGCTGCTGGCGCGGCTGTTCGTCGATGCCAAGCCGGCCCAGGTGAAGCAGGGCGTCGCGTGGGGCGCCGGCGCGCTCGGCCTCGTGCTTCTTGCGGCGCTGCTGATCTCGGGCCGGGGCATGCAGGCGCTCTGGGCCGGCGTGCTGTTCGGCCCGGCGGTGATGCGCGTGGTGCGAAGCTGGCGCGCCGCGCGCACCTTCGCCCGGGGCGGCGCGGCCAGCGCGGGCCAGGCGAGCGATGTGGACAGCGCGTGGCTGTCGATGGTGCTCGACCATGACAGCGGCCAGATGGCGGGCCAGGTGAAGCAGGGCAGCTTCGCCGGGCGCGACCTCGCCGATCTCGACCAGCCGCAATTGCTGGCGCTGCGGGCCGAATTGGCGGGCGATGCAGACAGCCTGGCGCTGCTCGATGCGTGGCTGGATCGCGCCTGGCCGGAATGGCGCGCCGCCGCCCCGCCTGCGCGCGAAGCCGGCCCGATGAGCCGCGCCGAGGCGCTGGAAATCCTTGGCCTGCCGGATGGCGCGACGGAGGAGGAGATTCGCGCCGCGCATCGCCGCCTGATGCGCAGCGCCCATCCGGACCAGGGCGGATCGGATTGGATGGCCTCACGCCTCAATGCCGCGCGGGATTTGCTGCTCGGCACATAGGCTTCGCCCGATGGACGCAGGCGGGCGGGCATGGCACTCAGGCGGGGCCAATCGCCGCGAGGATGAACGCCCGTGACAAAGCCGCTCCGCAAGGCCGTCCTGCCCGTCGCAGGGCTCGGCACGCGCTTCCTCCCCGCCACCAAGCAGATGGCCAAGGAAATGCTGCCCGTGGTGGACAAGCCGCTGATCCAGTACGCCGTGGAGGAAGCGCGCGCCGCGGGCATCGAGCAGTTCTGCTTCATCACCGGCCGCGGCAAGACCATGCTTGTGGACCAGTTCGACGTCGCCTATGAGCTGGAGCGCACCCTGACGGAGCGCAACAAGACCAAGGAACTCGCGATGCTGCACGCGCAGGCGCTGCCGCCGGGCTCCATCGTCTCCACGCGCCAGCAGACGCCGCTTGGCCTCGGCCACGCCATCTGGTGCGCGCGTGCCTTCATCGCGGACGAGCCTTTCGCGATCCTGCTGCCGGACGACCTCATGCTGTGCGACGTGTCCTGCACGAAGCAATTGGCGGATGCCTACTACGCGACCGGCGGCAATGTGGTGGCGATCGAGGAAGTGCCGATGGCGCGCGTTTCCTCCTACGGCGTCATCGCGCCCGGCGAGCACAAGGGCAACCTGGTCGAGGTGAAGGGCCTGGTGGAAAAGCCGCCTGTCGAGCAGGCGCCGTCGAACCTGACCGTTATCGGCCGCTACGTGCTGATGCCGGAGGTGATCCAGCACCTGGCCAAGATGGAACGCGGCGCCGGCAATGAAATCCAGTTGACCGACAGCATGGCCAAGCTGATCGGCACGCAGCCTTTCCATGGCGTGAAATATGAGGGCCGGCGCTTCGATTGCGGCGACAAGGCCGGATACCTGGAGGCGCAGGTGGCCTTCGCCCTGGCGCGGCCGGACATGGCGCCGGCGATGCAGGCGATCATCCAGAAGTATTCCTGAGCATGGCCGGCTTCCAGCACCGCTTCGACCCGACCTCGCTGCGCGAATACGACATCCGCGGCATCGTGGGGCAGACCCTGCATGAGGCGGATGCCTTCGCCATCGGCCGCTGTTTCGGCAGCATCGTGGCGCGCGCCGGCGGCAGCACGGTCGCGGTCGGCTTTGATGGCCGGCTGTCCTCGCCCATGCTGGAAGCCGCACTCGTCGCCGGTCTCAAGGCCAGCGGCATGGCGGCGGTTCGGATCGGCTGCGGGCCGACGCCGATGCTGTATTTCGCGTCCTACCACCTCAAGGCCGATGGCGCGGTGATGGTGACCGGCAGCCACAACCCGCCGAACTACAACGGCTTCAAGATGATGCTGGGCAAGAAGCCCTTCTTCGGGCCGCAGATCCAGCAGATCGGCAGCATGGCGGCCAGCGGCGACGTGGTCGCCGAAGCCGCGGGCAGCGACCGCCAGCAGGATGTGTCAGACGCCTACCTCGCCCGGATGATGCAGGATTGGGATGGCGGCGACCGCAAGCTGAAGGTCGTGTGGGATCCGGGCAATGGCTCGGGCGGCGAGATCACGCAGCGCCTGGCGGCGATGTTGCCCGGCACGCACACCGTCATCAACGGCACGATCGATGGTACATTCCCCGCGCACCACCCGGACCCCACCGTGCCGAAGAACCTCGCGCAGTTGATGGCGGAGGTCGCGCGCCAGGGTGCGGATCTCGGCATCGCCTTCGATGGCGATGCGGACCGCATCGGCGTGGTGGACAATGACGGCCACATGCTGTTCGGCGACCAGCTTCTGGTGGTGCTGGCGCGCGATGTGCTGCGCACGCATCCCGGCGCCACCATCATCGCCGATGTGAAAGCCAGCCAGGTGCTGTTCGACGAAGTGGCCAGGGCCGGCGGCACGCCGCTGATGTGGAAGACCGGCCACAGCCTGATCAAGGCCAAGATGGCCGAGACCGGCAGCCCGCTGGCCGGCGAGATGTCGGGCCACATTTTCTTCGCCGACAAGTGGTTCGGCTTCGACGATGCGCCCTATGCCGCGCTGCGCCTGCTCGGCATCGTGGCGCGCCTGCCGACCAGCCTTTCGGCGGTGCGTGCCGCCCTGCCGCAGGTGACCAACACGCCGGAATTGCGCTTCGATTGCGCCGACACGCGCAAATTCGACGTGGTGGCCGAGGTGAAGGCCCGCCTCGCCGCCGCCGGCGCCCGCGTGCAGGATGTGGACGGCGTGCGGGTGCTGACCGGGGATGGCTGGTGGCTGCTGCGCGCCTCCAACACGCAGGCGGTGCTGGTGGCCCGCGCCGAGGCGAGCAGCAAGGCAGGCCTTGATCGGCTTAAGGCCGACATCGCCGCCGCGCTCCAGGCATCGGGCCTGGCGCCCCCGGATTTCTCCGGTGCCAACGCCGGCCACTGACCGGGCGGTCACCGTCTTTCTCTACGGCACGCTTCTGGACCCTGAAGTGCTGGCGCGGCAGGCGGGCCGGCGCGGCCTGCATCGGGCCGCACGCCCCGCGGTGCTCCCCGGCTACCGGCGCGTGACGCTGCGCGGCACGCCGTATCCGACGCTGATCCGCGGGCGGGGCAGGGTGGTTGGGCTGGTGCTGCGCCTGCCGCCGGCGGCCTGGCGGGCACTGATGCGCTACGAGGGGCCGCTGTATCGCCCGGTGCCGGTTTCGCTGCGCGCGCCGGCCAGGTTCCGGCGCGCCCTTGCCTGGATGGCCGCGCCGCGGCGCGCCGACCTGGCCCTTGGCCTGGAGGCCGGTCGGACCATCCGTCACGGCACCGTGACAAGACCCGTGATTGCCGGCATATGCCCGAGGCGCAATGTCGTGCAGCTGCGGCATGATCTTGCTGCGCCGGAGGCAGCGGATGACCAAGTCCACGCGAAAAATTCTGGTGGTCGAGGATGAGCCGCTGGTGGCGATGCTGGTCGAAGACGCGCTGGTCGAGGCCGGCTACACCGTGCTCGGCCCCGCCGGCACGGTGAAGGATGCGCTGCGGATGCTCGGCCAGGACAGGCCCGACGCCCTGGTGCTTGACCTGAACCTGGGTGGAGAGGCATCGACGCCGGTGGCGGATGCCGCGGCCGCGCGCGGCATTCCCTATGTGATCGCAACTGGCTATGGCGCGGCCGGGGTGCCGGTGGCGCATCGGGGCGCCGCCGTGTTGGCGAAACCCTATGACCCGGACCACCTGACGGCGCTCATCGGGCGCTTCTGGGCAGCTTAGAGCGATATGCGCTCAGATGGAATCATCTGATCGCATTTCTTGCTCTGGAAACAATGACTTCTAGATAACGAGCTGCGTCCATCCGAACGCAGCGTGCTCTCTAGCTCGCGGCGGTCAGGTCGTCGCCGGCCATCGCGGCCGGGGGGGCGGCGCCCCTTCCATCGGTTCCGCGGCGAAATCCGGACCTGTCGGCGTGGCCAAGGGGGCTCTCCGGAACACCAGCGTGAACTCGGCGCCACCGAGCCCCTGGCCTGGCAAATCGCCGAAGGGGGCGGCATTGGCGGCGCTGATGCGCCCACCCAGGCCGCGCATGATGGTGCGCGAGATCGACAGGCCGAGCCCGGTGCCGAGCCCCGGCGGCTTGGTGGTGAAGAAGGGCTCGAACAGCCTCTCGACCACCTCCGCCGTGAAGCCGGGGCCGGAATCGCTGACCCGCAGCGTCACCTCCTCCGCCCCCGGGCCGATCGCCGCGCCGATCCGCAGGCGGCGCCGTTCGGCCGCGCGTTCGCGCAGCGCGTCGCGGGCGTTCAGCGCCAGGTTCAGCAGCACCTGCTCGATCAGGATCGGCTGGCCGACAACCGGCGGCAGGGCGTCCGGCAGCTCGATCTGCACCTGCACATTGTCGTCGCGCAGCGCCTGGCCGGCCAGCACCATCATGCCATACACACAGGCGCCGAGATCGACCGGCTCCAGCGCCGCCACATCGACGCGGGAGAAGGCACGAAGCTGCGTCACGATGGCCTTGGCGCGGTCCGCCTGGGACATGATGCGCCGCAGCCGCACCAGCGCGTCCTTCACGCCATCCTCGCCGGCTTCCAGCGCCTCGGCCGCGTTTTCGGCGGCCAGCGACATGATGGCGATCGGCTGGTTGAGTTCATGCGCGAGGCCGGCCGCCATTTCGCCGAGGGTTGCGAATTTCGCCGCGGCGGCCGCCTGCAACGCCAATTCGCGCTCGGCCGAGATATCCTCGAGCGCGCCGGCGACCTCGGCGCCGTCGGGCCCGCGGCCGAGCACACGCGCCGTCTCCCGCAGCCACATCCAGCCGCCGCCGGCGCGGCGGAAGCGGTATTCGACACTGGCTTCCGCCTCATGCCGCAGGCGTTCGGGCAGATCGGGGCCGAGCGGCAGCGTCGCCGGGTCCATGCCGCGGTTGCGCCAGCCGGGGCGCAGCGCGGCTTCGCGGGTCCAGCCGGTCAGGCGTTCGACGGCGGGGCCGATCTCGGTCACGCGGAACACCCCGCCAGGCTCGAGCAGGCCGCGATAGGCGATGGCGGGCAACGCCTCATCGAAGCGGGGGCCGGCGGGCGACGCCGGCCGTGCCGCGCGCAGGAACGGCAATGCGAGGGCGAACAGCGTGACCAGCGCCGCCAGCCCGTAGGCCAGCAGCGCCAACTCGGCGAGGGCACGCCGCGCCGCCGCATCCTCCAGCGAGGCCAGCAGCGTGAGGTCGGTGCCGGGTAGCGCCGCTGCTGCCATCGCCCGGCCGTCGGCGGCGATCCAGCCGCCGCCATCGCGCCGAGCGGGCGGCCAGGCGAGGGCCAGGTTCGGCGCGGATGCGGCGATCGGCGTGCCATCGGGCCGCAGCAGGCCGAAATGCAGGCCGGGCAGCAGCGCGGTGCGCGTCAGGACCTGTTCCAGCCGGTTCGGATCGAGTGCCACGGCCACCAGGCCCCCCCCCGGGTCGGGATGGCTGAGCAGCAGGCTGCGCGGCCCGCCGGGCAGGTCGAGCAGCGCCGGGGTCAGCAGGGGGCCGGGCGCGCCGCCGCGATGCGCGGCGAAGGCTTCGCGGTCGGCGATACTGCGTCCCTGCAGGCTGGGTTGGCTGGACCATGTCACGCGGCCGGCGGCATCGGTTAGCAGGACGAATTGCAGCCCATCCCGGCGCAGCGCGTCCTGCACCTGGCGTTCGGCGGCGGCGATGGCCGCGCGGTCCTGCCGGGCGGCGGCCTGTGCGCGCGCCGTGGCGGCGGCCAGCGCCTCCTGCCCGGATCGCAGCGCCGGCTCCAGCAGGTCGCGCGCGGACAAGGCGCTGCGCGCGGCCTGGCGCTCGGCCGCCTGCCGTGCGGCTGCCGCGCGCCCCTCCACATGCCAGGCCGCGGCCGCCCAGGCGAGGGCAGCTGCCACCGCGCCGCCGAGCAGCAGGGATTTCGGCAGGCGCTGGCGGAGGCGTGGCCGCTTGGCCGGAATGATCTCAGTCCCCCAATGGCGCGCCAGGCGGCGCCCCCGATTCGCGCGCCAGTCTACTGGAGGTGCAAGGCTGCCGCAGGATGGATGCGCCGCCGAAAGCACCGAAGGCGCCCCGCCGAAGCGCTACGCGCATCCCGCGTCGCTGGATGCAGCAATCGGTTGCGGTCTCAATGGCTGGTCCGCTCCAGCGCGGCGAGCCTGGCGGGCAGGTCGTCCTCGCGGCAGACCATCAGGCCGGTGAGGCCGACCCCAACAACCCGGCGCGCGCGGTCGTGGAGCGGCGTGCCGTCGCCGGCATCGAGATCCACCGCGATGCCGCCCGGCCCGGCCGCCGCCTGCAACACGCAGGCGATGCGCTGGCCGGGAACAAGCCGCAAGGCCCGCCAGGGGGCGGCTTCCGCGCCGCGCAGCCGCAACCGCAGCGCCGCCCCGCCCGGCGGCGCGCGCAGATGCAGCAGCACGCGAAGCGCCGTGCCGGCCGGGTGATCGAGGCCGAGGCGGAGTGTCGCGATGCCATCCCGCGTCCAGACGCCATCGGCCTCCGGCCACCACCAGCCCAGCCCCTCCCGCAGGGCATCCGCCCAGCCGAGATCGGCGCTGGGCGTGCGGGCGTTGCCGGTGCCGAGCGGCAAATGCCGCCCCTCCGGCGGCGCGATCGGCGCGGCGGAAGGCGGTGCGGGGGCCAACAGATGGGCGAGCAGTTCCTCGGCCGCCGCCGCGAAATCCCGCGCGGCGGCCGCGCGGTCGATCCTGGCTTCCAGCGCCGCGCGATGCGGCGGATCGGTGATCAGCCGCGCCAGCGTTGCGACCAGCGCCGGCAGATCCTGGCCAGGGAAGAACACCGCGCCGGGCGCGCCGGCCTCCAGCAGCCCCGAATGCGCCGGCACCACGCAAAGCCGGCCCATGGCCAGGCTTTCCGTGACCGGCAGGCCCCAGCCCTCATGGTAGGAATTGTACACGGTGAACAGGCTGCGCGCCGTCAGCCCGGCCAGCGCCATGTCCGACACGCCGGTCAGGAACAGGATCTTGCGGCGCAGTTCGGGTGAGCGTTCATGCAGGCCGAGCGCCGGTTCCGCCTGCCAGCCCGGGCGCCCCACGCAGATCAGCCGCGGCACGGCGTCCTCGCCCAATTGGCGGACCAGGCCGAGCCAGGCCTGGAACACCATGAGGTGGTTCTTGCGGCTTTCGATGGTCGCGACGAACAGCACGAAGGGCGCGCCATCGCTCGGCAGCAGCGCCTCGGCCGCCGCCGCGGCCACCTCCGGCGGGGGCGGGGCCTCGGCGGCCAGGGTCACGACATGGATGGGCGGCAGGCGTGGCAGGTCAGCGGCGAACCGGTCGCGGTCGGCGGCGGTGGCGCGCGAATTGGCCAGCATCGCATCGGCATGCAGCGACAGCGCGCTGAACCAGCGGGCATAAAGCCGCACGGTCAGGTCGAGGCAGTGTTCCGGCATGGCCAGCGGCACGCAATCGTGCAGGAAGGGCACGTAGCGCAGCGCCACCTCCGCCCGCAGCAGCCGCAGGCCGCGGAAATAGTCCTCGATGCCCCAGGCATTGCCGAGCGAAACCAGCGTCGTGCCATCCGGCAGCGCCGCATCCGGCTGGCGATCGGGCTGGTACAGCGCGGCCGTCGCCGCGCGCCAGGCGGGATCATCCTGCTGCGCGCCGGACCGCACGAGGGCCAGCACGCGACGGAAGCCGGCTTCATCCACCTGCCACCAGCGCCAGCTGGAGGGATCGTAGCCGACAAGATGAATCGGCACCGGGCGTGTGGTGCGCGTGAGCAGCGCCCCCAAAAACCCCATCTGCACGCGCTGGATGCCTGTGGGGGTCCGGCTGTCCTTCACATAGTCGAGCAGGTCGGTGACATCGAAGGCCAGCGCGGTCGGCAGGCCTTCCGGCGCGGGGCGCGGCGGCAGGGCGGGGCCGGTGGGCTCCGGCGCACGCCGATGGCGGGACAGCGCCATCTCCCGCGCCAGCAGCGGGTTCTGGGGGTCCCGCGCGAAGGCCGCTTCCATCGCCGCCGCCGATTCCGCGCCCCGGCCGAGCAGCCGCAGCGCGTGCCCCATTTGCAGATGCGCGTCCCAATCATCGGGGGCGAGCGCCACGGCGCGCCGGTAATGCGGCAGTGCCTCCGCGACGCGCCCCTGTTCCTTGATCGCGTGGCCGAGTTGCACATGCAGCGCCGCATGGTCCGGGCGGCGCGCCAGATAGTCCCGATAGGCATGCTCGGCGCCGACCCAGTCGCGCGCATCACGCAGCGCATCGGCCTGGGCGCGAAGCTGGTCGGGTGTGGCGGCGCTGCGGGTCATCGCCCCCTTGATAGGGGCGCGGGCGCCGTTCGGTCTATGCCGAGACGGGCAGGCGCGGGCCGCTATCGGCAAACACATGCCAGGCGGCGGCCGGCAGCGCCACCGGCAGCGTCGCGCCGATGTCGGAGGCGGCGACGGGCAGGCGCGCCGTGAGGATTTCATCGCCAGGCAGGCGGCCATGGATCACGGTTTCGCTGCCCAGCGGCTCGACCAGGTCGATGGTGAGCGGCAGGCCGTTCGGGTCGATCACGATATGCTCGGGGCGGATGCCCAGCGTGATGGTGGTGCCGGGCGCGCGCGGACCATCGGCGAAGGGCGCGGTCAGGCCCGATTTCAGCGTCGCGCCCGTGCCATCCGCCGTGACCTGCGCGCCGAGGAAATTCATGGCCGGGGAGCCGATGAAGCCCGCCACATAGGTATCCGCCGGCATCCCCCAGACCTGCATGGGCGAGGCCACCTGCGCGGCACGGCCCTGATGCATGACGACAAGCCGGTCGCCCAGCGTCATCGCCTCCACCTGGTCATGCGTGACGAACAGGGAGGTGACGCCGAGCCGCTTCTGCAGGCGGCGGATTTCCGCGCGCATCTGGACGCGCAGCTTGGCGTCGAGGTTGGACAGCGGCTCATCGAACAGGAACAGCTTGGGTTCGCGAACGACCGCGCGGCCCATCGCCACGCGCTGGCGCTGGCCGCCCGACAATTGGCGCGGCTTGCGGTCGAGCAACGGCGCGATCTCCAGCATCTCGGCGGCGTCCTGCACGCGGCGGCGGATTTCGGCGGTGGGCAGGCCGCGGATTTTCAGGCCATAGGCCATGTTCTCGAACACGCTCATGTGGGGGTAGAGCGCGTAGTTCTGGAACACCATGGCGATGTCGCGGTCGGCGGGTTCCAGCGCCGTCACGTCGCGGCCATCGATGCGCACCGTGCCGGAGGAGGGTGTCTCCAGCCCGGCCACGATGCGCAGCAGCGTGGATTTGCCGCAGCCGGACGCGCCGACCACCACGATCATCTCGCCATCCGCGACATCGAGGTCGATGCCGTGCAGCACCTGCGTTGCGCCGAACTGCTTCTTCACGGCGGTGAGGGTGAGCGTGGCCATTACTTTTCGGTCCCCATCACTTTTCGGTTTCCGTCAGGCCCTTCACGAACCAGCGCTGCATCAGCACGACCACCGCAACCGGCGGCAGCGTGGCGAGCACGGCGGTGGCCATGATGACGTTCCATTCGTTCTGCTGGTCGCCGCTGCCGATCATCTTGGTCATGCCGACGACCACGGTTTCGAGGTCCTTGTCGGAGACGATCAGCAGCGGCCAGAGGTACTGGTTCCACCCATAGATGAACAGGATGACGAACAACGCGGCGATGTTGGTGACACTCAGCGGCAGCACGACATCCTTGAAGAAGCGCAAGGGACCGGCGCCATCGATCTTGGCGGCTTCCACATATTCGTCCGGGATGGTCAGGAAGAACTGCCGGAACAGGAGCGTGGCGGTGGCGGAGGCCATGAGAGGCACGACAAGGCCCGCCATGGAGTTGATCAGGCCGATATTCACCATGACCTCGAAGGTCGGGATGATGCGGACCTCGACAGGCAGCATCAGCGTGATGAAGATCAGCCAGAAGGCGATCATGCGGCCGGGGAACCGGAAGAACACCACGGCATAGGCCGACAGCAGGCTGATCGCGATCTTGCCGATGGCGATCAGCATGGCCATGACCAGGCTGTTCCACAGCATGAGCCAGGCCGGCACGCCGCCCGTGGTGCGCCGCTGCGACCCGCCCGTTGTCCAGGCAGAGGTGTAGTTGGTGACCACATCCAACCCGAACCACAGCGGCACCTCGCCACGGCCGATCGTGCTGACGTCGTGGGTGGAGCCGACGATGGTGATCCAGATCGGGAAGGCGAAGACCAGCACGCCGAGGCCGAGCACGGCATGCGCCATCCATCGGCTGCGCGCATGGCGGCGCGCGGTGTCGCGGATGAGGGCGGTGTCGTCGAGGGCGGAGGCGCTCATGCGTCGATCCAGCAAGGAGCAGAAGGGGCGGCCCGCCGCACTTCAGGCGGGCCGAGCGCGCGAAGGCGCGCCGCGCACAACCGGCCAGCGCGGCCAGGTGCGCCAGTGGCCTGCGCGAAGCCAAGGCCGCGGATGCGGCCGCACGTCACGCCGCAGGCGTGCCTTCGGCACGACGCATGAGTGCGCACTAATAGTGCACCTTCTTCTCGATGAAGCGGAACTGGATGGCGGTCAGGCCGATGACGATCGCCATCAGCACCACGCTTTGCGCGGCGCTCGATCCGAAGTTCAAATTCTGCACGCCATCCACATAGACCTTGTAGATCAGCGTCGATGTCGCCTGGCCCGGGCCGCCCTGGGTCAGGGCGTGGATGATGCCGAAGGTGTCGAAGAAGGCGTAGACGATGTTGACCACCAGCAGGAAGAAGCTGGTCGGCGCCAGCAGCGGGAAGATGATGGTCCAGAAGCGCCGCACCGGGCGCGCGCCATCGATGGCGGCGGCTTCCAGCACGGCGCGCGGGATGGATTGCAGGCCGGCCAGGAAGAAGATGAAGTTGTAGCTCACCTGCTTCCAGGCGGCGGCGATGATCACCAGCAGCATCGCGTGGTCGCCATTCACCTTGTAGTCCCACGGGATGCCGATGCCGTTCAGGAACCGCCCGAACAGGCCGATCTGCGGGTGGAACATGAACAGCCACAGCACCGCGGCCACGGCCGGCGCCACCGCATAGGGCCAGATCAGCAGCGTCTTGTAGGCGGATGCGCCGCGGATGGCCTTGTCGGCCTGCACCGCCAGGAACAAGGCGGCGGCCAGCGCCGAAAACGCGACGGCGGAGGAGAACACCACGGTGTTCCAGCCGGCCGCCAGATAGTTCGGGTCGGCGAAGATATCGGAGAAATTCTCAAGCCCCACAAAGTCGCGCGAAAGGCCGAAGGCGTCTTCCCGCAGGAAGGAGCCGTAGATGGCCTGGCCCGCCGGCCAGAAGAAGAACACGGCGGTGATGGCCAGCTGCGGCAGCAGCAGCAGCCAAGGCAGCATCGTGCCCTTGAAGATCACCTTCTTCTGCATCTTGTCGATCCGCCCGTCAGGTAGCCGCGACACCAACACTACCTGCCGAGCGGAACGGGGGGCAGTGGCCAGCCCCCCTTAGACCCCCCGGCTCACATGGCGCGAGCGCCATGTGAGACTGGATGCGCTGCCTCAGCTGCCGCGGTTCTGCCGCTCGAAGTTGCGCAGCACGGCGTTGCCGCGCGTGGTCGCGTTGGTGATCGCCTGCTCGGCCGTCTGCTGGCCCTGGAAGGCGCGCTCCAGCTCCTCCTGGATGATGGTGCGGATCTCGACGAAGCCGCCGAGGCGGATGCCCATCGAGTTCTCGGTCATCTGCCCGCCGCCGCGCAGCATCTGCTGGATCGGGATGTCGGCGCCGGCATTGGCGGGCTGGCTGTAGAAGCCGCTGGCGCGCACGCGTTCGAAGGCGGCGCGCGTCACCGGCAGGAAGCCGGTATCGGTGTGCCACTTCGCCGCCACTTCCGGCCGCGCGATATAGGCGAAGAAGGCGGCGATGCCGCGCAGCTCGGCGGCCGAGCGCGTCGCGTTCGGGCCGCGGTTCATCGTCCAGAAGGACGCGCCGCCGATGATCGAGTTGATCGGCGTCGTGCCCTCGTAATAGGGAAGCTGCGCCACGCCCCAGGCGAACTGCGCTTCGCGCTGGATGCGTGCCCGCAGGCCGGAGGACGCAAAAATCATCGCGCATTCGCCGGACGGGAACAGCGCATCGGCCGCACCGTCGCGGCCGCCATAGCGGAACAGGCCGTCGCGCTGCCACTGGACCAGATTCGTCATGTGCTTGACGAGGGTCGGGTTGTTGATGCGCAGCTCGGCGTTCATGCCACCGAAGCCATTGCCCTGCGTCGCCAGGGGGATGTTGTGGATGGCGCTGAACTGCTCGACCATCAGCCAGGTCGGCCAGGCGGTCGTCATCGGGCAAGCAACGCCGGCGGCCTTCAGGGCCTGCGCGGCGGCGGCCACCCCTTCCCAGGTCTGCGGGAAGGCATCCGGGTTGAGATTGGCGCGGCGGAAGGCGTCCTTGTTGTAGAACACCACCCCGGTCGAGCTGTTGAACGGCATCGACATCATGCGGCCATCCGGCAGGCTGTAATAGCCGCGGACGCCGGGCAGGTAGTCGTTGAAGTCGATCGTCGTGTTGGTCTCGGCCAGCAGCTCGTGCAGCGGCTTCACCGCGCGGCCGGCGGCCATCATCGTGCCGGTGCCGACTTCGAACATCTGCACGATGTGCGGCGCCTGGCCGGCGCGGAAGGCGGCGATGGCGGCGACCATCGTCTCGGGGTAGCTGCCGCGGAAGCTCGGCACCACGCGGGTGTGGGTCTGCGTCGCGTTGAAGTCGGTGGCGATCTGCTCCAGCAGGCCACCCAGCGGCTGGGTCAGCCCGTGCCAGAACTGGATTTCGGTGGGCTGGGCCCGGGCCGGCATGGCGGCGGCCAGCGACGCGAGCGCGACGGCGCCCGCCATGATGGTGCGGCGAAGCATGGCTTTGTTCTCCCCGTGTTATCGGTCGCGGGCACCTAGACGGCCCGCGTTGCCGGCACTTTACGGTTTTGCGTCAGTTCCGTGAAGCGCGGCGCCGATTCATTCCACGGAAGCCGCCGCGCGCAGCCCGGCAATCATCGCGCTTTTCAGCAGGTGATCCCGCGCCCGCACCGGGTCCGCCGCCACCGCCTGAAGGTCCGCCAGCAGCGCCGCGCGCCGTGCAGGATCGCGTTCGCGCATGCGCGACCGGTTGCGGTCCGCCTGCGCGATGATCTCCCGCTTCGCCACCGGCTGCCGGCGGCGGGTGTAGCGGTCGAGCAGGCTGTCCCCGGCCTCGCCGCGCAGCACGGCGGTGAGGGTGGGCGCCAGCTCCATCGCGTCATGGATGCCGCCATTCATCCCCATGCCGCCGGCCGGGCTGTTGAGATGCGCCGCATCGCCCGCCAGCAGCAGCCGCCCCACGCGGTAGCTCTCCACGATCCGCTGGTGCACGCGATAGGGGCGGAGATCCGGCACGTCATAGGGCGTGGGCTTGGGGTGGATCGCCTGCAATTTCCGCTCGATCGCGGCAGGCTCCAGCGCCGCCTCGATGGATTCGTCCGGCGCCGGATACAGGCTGGCGCGCCACTTCCCCGGCACCCGCAGCAGGGAGAAGGTGCCGCTGAAGGCCGCGTGTTCGGTCCACATGTAGTTGACGTTCGACAGCCCCTCGAAAACCTCATGGAAGGGGAAGGTCGTGGTCGCGAGGATGGTGGTCTCGGGGTAGGTGTCGCCCTCGAAGGCCAGGGCCATGGCGCGCCGCACCACGCTGCGGGCACCATCGCAGCCCACCACGAAGGGGGCTTGGATCGGCGCGAAGCCGGCGCCCGTCACCGTCACGCCATCCGCATCCTGCACCACCTGCGCGACCGGCGCGCCGAAGCGGATGTCCACGGCCCCGGCGTGCTCGGCCGCGAGCTTGGCCAGGATCAGGCGCGAGAGCTTCCATTGCTCCGCCTGCAACCGATAGGGGTGCGCCGTGTCGCCCGCCAGCACGCCGAGGTCGAACACCGCCCGCGCGCCATCCTCATGCCGGCGGATCTGCCAGGTCGGCGTCACCAGCCCCTGCGCGATCAGCGGCGCGGCCAGGCCGAGCGTGTCCAGCATGTCGAGCGAAGGCGGGTGAAAGGTGCTGGCGCGCAGCGCCTCGCTGATATCGGCCACGGCCTCCAGCACGGTGGTGGGCACGCCGAGTGTCGCGAGCCGCAGCGCCAGCACCAGCCCGACCGGGCCGGCGCCCACGATCACGATGCGGGGTTCGGTCATCGCGGCCTCAGTCGCGCAACGCGCGGCGCATGGAATCGCGGATCGGCGCAACCAGGTAATCGAGGGCGGAGCGGGTCTCACCCAGCACGAACAGCTCCACCGGCATGCCGGCGTTCAGCCGCAGATCGGGGATGCGCGCCACCTCGCGGGGGTCGATCTCGGCGCGCGCCAGGAAGAACACAGCACCCTGCGGGTCCACCTGCTGGTCGGCGGAAACATAGGTCAGCCGGCCCGCCAGCAGCGGCGTGGTGCGCGTGCGCAACGCCAGCAGCCGCACATTCACCGGCCCGCCCACCAGCAACTGCTCCACGTCGCTGGTGGCGACCTTCACCTCCGCCACCAGCCGATCATCCACGGGCAGAAGGTCCAGCACCGGCTGCCCGTCGGTGATGCTGCTGCCCGGCGTCACGAAGCGGATGTCGGTGACGATGCCGGGCTCGGAGGCCAGCACGTCGCGCCGGCTCCGGACGTTCTCGGCCGCCAGCACGCGCTGCTCGGCCTCGACCAATTGCTGCTGCGCTTCCTGCAATTCGCGCGCGATCTCCTGCGCCCGGGTCAGCCGCACGGTGGAGAGTTCCAACTCGGCCTGCGCGATGGATTGGCGGAACTGCGCTTCCTGCGCGCCGAACGACCCGATCTCGCCGATCGCGGCGGCTTCCTGGCGTTCCAGCTCCCGCACGCGACTCATCAGCGCAAATCCCTGCCTGGCCAGTGGCCGCTGTCCGGCGAGGTCGGCGCGGAGCGACGCCAGCCGCCGCTCGGCCGAGATGCGCTGCGCGGCGGCGGCGACCAGGCGCTCACGCTCCACCCCGATGCGCCGTTCGGCGACGGCGATGCTGCCGTCGAAATTCTCCCACCGCGCGGTGAACAGGCGCTGCTCGGTCTCCAGGATGCCGGCGAGCGCGAAGTCGCCGCGTGCCGCGGCCAGCAGCTGGGGCGGCACGGCGAAGCGGCGCTGGCCGGCCTGCTCCGCGCGCAGCCGCGCGACGCGCGCGCCGTAGGTCAGCGCCTGCGCCCGCGCCTGCGCGGCGGAGGCTTCGGCGGTCGTCGGGTCCAGCCGGAACAGCACCTGGCCGGTCTCCACGCGCTGCCCCTCCCGCACCAGCAACGCCTGGAGGATGCCCGGTTCGCTGAGCAGGATGGATTTGCGCCGTCCTTCCGCCACCAGGTTGCCCCGCGCCACCACGGCGCGTTCCACCGGCGTGATCGCGCCCCAGAACAGCAGCCCGCCGCAGCCGACGAACAGCAGCAGCATCGCCGCCACCATGATCCGCCGCACGCTGGGCGCCGCGGCGGCCGCCTCGGCTTCGGCGAAATTCAGCGGAATGGCGCGTCTGGTCCCCTGGGGCGCGCCGAGGCGTGCGCTCATCGCCGGGTCTCCACCGTAAAATGCCCGCCCGGCGCCAGGCGCACCACCTGGTCCACATGCCCCTGCCAAAGCGCAGGGTCGTGGCTGACCACGAGGCAGGCGGCGCCGCCGGCGCGGGCCGCCAGCACGGCATCCCGCGCCGCCTGCCGCCCATCGGCGTCGAGCCCCGCCTCCGGCTCATCCAGGACCAGCAGGCGCGGCTTGCCGTACAGCGCGCGCGCCAGCCCGACCATGCGGCGCTGGCCCATGGAGAGCCCGCCGGCGGGTCCGGCCTCGCTGCCATAGCCCTGCGGCAGCCGCCCGATCATGGCATGCGCGCCGGCCTCGCGCGCGGCCTCCACCGCACCTTCCGGATCGCCCTCGTTGAAGCGGGCGATGTTGTCCATCACGCTGCCTTCCAGCAGCTGCACATCCTGCGGCAGGTAGCCGATGGCCGGCCCGATCACGGCGCGATCGGCGGTGGCCAGGTCCGCGCCATCCAGCACGGCGACGCCCTTCGCCCCTGGCAGCAGGCCGAGGGCGGCGCGCAGCATGGAGGATTTGCCGGCACCGTTCGGCCCGGTGACCAGCGTCAGCGTGCCGGGCGGGCAATGCACCGACAGGCTGTCCAGCACCGGCCGCGCGGCCTCGGGCGGGGTGAAGCCGATGTTCCACAGCGTCAGCCCAGCGCCGGTATCGCTGCGCGGCGGCAGGGGGGCGGGGGGTGCGAAGGTGGCGAACAGATCCTGCAGGCGCCGCCAGGCCAGCGCCGCCAGCGACCAGTCCCGCCAGCCCAGCACGATGCGTGCGATCGGGTTGGTGGCATTCCCGGTCAGCATCATGGCGGCGATGATGCTGCCCGGCGATGCCTGGTCGCCCAGCGCCAGCACCACGCCCACCAGCACGACCAGCCCCTGGATCGCATAGCCGAGGAATTCGGTGATGCCGCGCAGCGCACGCGCCCGGGCCTGTGCCGCATCCGATCCATGCAGCGCCGCGGCTTGCGCGGGCTCCCACCGCCGCACCACGGCGCCGAGCATGCCAAGGCCTTCCAGCAGGTCGGCCTGCCGCAGCCTTCCCTGCAACTCGCCCGCCGTCTGCAATTGCCGGTCGGAGGCTTCGCGCAGCATGCCGCGCGTCGTGCGGTCCAGCACCACGCCGAGCACGCCCAGCAGCAGGCAGGCCGCGCCCACCACCACCGCATAGACCGGGTGCAGCAGGTACAGCACGAACAGCACGATCGGCACGCCGACCATGTCGAACAGATCGGCGAGGCTGCCGCCGCCGAGGAAGCGCCGCAGCTCCGCGGTGTCCTGCAGCGCCGCAAGCCCAGGGCGGCGGCTGCCGGACAGCGCACTGCGCACCGCGGTCTGCAAGGCTTCCAGCGAAAGGCGGCGCGCCATGTCCTCGGCCAGCGCCGACATCAGCGCGCTGCGCACGGCGCGCAACGCCCCCGCCATGACCAGCGCCACCACGAAGGCCAGACCGAGGATGGTCAGCGTATCCAGATTGCCGCTGGCGATCACGCTGTCGAAGACGTGCATGGTCAGCAGCGGCATGCCGAGCAGGCAGGCCTGCCGCGCCACCGACATGCCCAGCACCAGCCCGAGCAGCCGCGTGAGGCGCGGTGCGGCCGCGAGCGCCGCCGCCACCTCGGCCACCTTGCCGCCGCGGCGGGAATCGGCGGCGCTGGCGATGCGGCCGCTCACGCCGCTTCCCCCCGGCCCCGCGCCGGCCCGGCGATCGCCGGGCGCGGCGGCGCTGGCACGATCTGCCCGGCGCGCAGCACCAGCATCCGGTCGGCCGCGTGCAGCAGCGCATCCCGGTGGGAGGTCAGCAGGATGGCGGTGCCCTGCGCGGCCAGGCCGCGCAGCAGGCGGATCAGCCGCTGCTCGCCCTCGGCGTCCAGCCAGGCCGCCGGTTCATCCAGCACCAGCAGGCGTGGCCCGCCATACAGCGCGCGGGCCAGCGCCACGCGCTGTCGTTGCCCGGCGGATAGCGGGCCCTCCGCGCGGATCTTCGTGGCGTAGCCGGCCGGCAGCGCGGCGATCAGCGTGTGGGCATCGGCCAGCCGCGCCGCGCGCAGCACCGCCGCCATGTCGGGCGTGCCAAGCCGCGCGATCGCCTCCGCCAGCGTGCCATCCGTCAGCAACGGGTCCTGCGGCAGGTAGCCGACGTGGCGGGCGAAATCCTCCCGCTCCCATTGATGGGTCGCATGGCCATCCAGGAAGCACCCGCCGGCGGCGGGGCGCAGCATCCCGACGGCGATGCGCAGCAGCGTGGTTTTCCCCGCACCTGCCGCGCCCGCCAGCGCCACCACCTCGCCCGGCGCCACCACCATGGACACATCGCGCAGCAGCGGCCGCGCCGCGCCGCGATGCGCCCAGGTGAGGTGTTCCATCACCAGCCGCGCATCGCGCACCGGGAAAGCGGTGCTGGTCTCCGCCAGGCGCTCGGGCCGCAGCAGGGTGCTCAGCCGCCGCCATGCGCCAAGCGCGGCGGCCCAATCCTGCAACGACCCGCCGAGCCGCGAAAACGGCGCCAGCACGAGGCCGGTGATCATCATCGCGACGATCATCGAGAAGCCGATGGTCACACCGCTGGTCCCGAGCACGGCGCCCACCACCAGCGCCCCACCGGAAGCAATGCCGGTGACCACGGCAAGGCTGGCGCCGATCCAGCGCGAGGTCGCCTGCGCGCCGCCCAGCGCTTCCCCGCTGGTGCGCATCCGCGCCTCCCAGCGGCGGGCGAGGGTGGCGCGCAGCCCCATCGCCTCCACCGCCTCGGCGCAGCGCATCGCATCCGCCACCAGGCCGGCGGTGCGGGCATGCGATTCGTTGGAAGTCAGCAGGGCGCGCCGCACGGCGCGCTCGCTCGCCAGGGACAGCCCGGCCGCGACGGCGCAGCACAACAGCGCCCAGGCGGCGAAGGCCCAGTGGAAGATCAGCAGCAGCAGGATCAGCGCCGGCACCAGCACCGCATCGACCATGCCGGTCAGCAGCGGGCCGGAGAGGCCGCGGCGCAATTCCTCCACATCCCGCAGCGCCTGGCCGGCGGCGATGTCGGCGCGCCCATTCTCCCGCGCGACCGCCAGCACCAGCGGCGCGGCCAGCCGCCGCGCCACGCGATGCCCGATCGCCATCAGGCCGAGTTCGCGCAGCTGGTCGAGGCCGACATACAGCGCCATGACGATGCCGAGCAGCACCGCCATGCCGGCCAGGGTCCAGCCATCGCCGGTCGGCAGCACCAGATGCCACATCGCGAGCTTGGCCAGCACCAGGGCGAAGGCGCCGATGCTGAGCAGCAGGCCGAGACCGAAGGTGAGGCGCGCGGCGGACCAGATTTCCGCGCGCACCACCGCCATCATGTCGCGCTCCTCCGCCGGCCTGGCGCGCGGCGCGGCGCGCAGCGGGTCGGCGATCGCGAGCGGGGCGATGCGCTTGATCGACATCGGCGGCTACAGCGCCAGCAACACGGCGAAGGCGGCCACCGCGCCCAGGCCGAACAGGGCCAGCAGCGCCAGCAGCACGACCTGCCAGGTATCCAGCCCGGGCCTGGCCGGCGGGCGCTGCTGCGCCTGCGCCTCCAGCAGGGGCGCCAGACGCTCATCGATGCGGGCGACCCAGGCTTCCAGAACGGCCAGCCGCTGCTCAGCCTCCACATCCAGCCCGGGCGCCTGCGGCTCATCGGCGGACTGGGCGGGCAGGGCGGCCAGGCGTGTCGCTACTTCCGTCAGCCGTGCATCGAGCATGCGCTGGCCGGCAACGAGCTGGTCGATCGCCTTGAAGACCTGCGGGCCCGGCGCGGCCGGCACCGCCGCCGCGCCGCGCTGGAACAGCGGCAGCGCGGCCTGGCCCCCCTCCACGCCGCGGCCGACCACCGTGAGCTCCGCGCGGCGCTCCGCCCAGGCGGGCAGCAGGGGGAAGCGGAAGCCGTGATAGGCATCGCCGATGCCGGCGCGCACCAGATCCGCCCGGTGGCGATCGGCCACAGTGGTCGCCAGCACCTGCTGGCCGAGCCGCAACTCGACCACCACGCGTTCCGTAGGGTGCGCGGGCTCGAACGCCCAGCCATCGATCTGCGCGCCGGACAGCCCATCGACATAGCCCCGGATGCCCTGGGGGATGCCCGGGGGGATGCCCGGGGGGATGCCCGGGGGGATGCCCTGGGGGATGCCCTGGGGGATGCCAGGGGGGATGCCCTGGGGAATGCCCTGGGGGGGGCCGGCCCCGGCGCTGGCTTTAGCGGGCGCGGACACGCGGCGCCTCCTGCGCGGCCGAAGGCCTGGCGCCGCGCGTTGCCGCGGCGACCGCCCCGGCATCCGCCGGCCCGTCGGTCGGCCTGGCTTCGAGCAGGCGTCGATAGAGCGCCAGATGTTCCTCGGCGCAGGCATCGATCAGGCGGGGCGGGCGGATGCCGGCGACCAGCTTCTCCCACAGGCCCGGCGTTTCGGCGGCGCGCTGCATCACCGTGGCCAGTGCCGCGCTGTCGCCGATCGGGTAGTGCAGCCCGTCGATTCCATCGCACACCGATTCCGCCATGCCGCCCCCATTGCCGCAGATCACCGGCCGGCCATGGCGGAAGGCCTCCATCGCCACCAGCGGCGCGTTTTCCCACCAGATCGAGCCCATCACCACCCAATCCACGGCGGCGACGCGCCCGGGCAGGTCCTGCGCGCTATACAGGCCGGTGTGGCGCGCATCCGGCGCGGCGTCGAGGGCCGTGCGGAACTCGGCCAGGAATTCATCGGGTTGCCAGGCGGTGCCCCCATGCAGCGCGACCTCATGCCGCACCCCCGCGCGCGACAGGCGCTGCGACGCGCCGAGCACGACCATCGGCCCCTTGAAGCGGTTGATATGCCCGAAAAAGCCGAACCGGTCGCGCCGGCCGCCTTCCGGCAGGCTGCGATGCGGCGCGATGGAAGCGGGCGGGATGCCGTTGCGGACGACCTCGATGCGCGCGGGGTCCCACCCGGCCGCGACGAAGCGGCCGCGCAGGAAGTCGGAGGGCGAAAGGATGAGGTCCGCGACGCCGAAGGCGCCCTTCACCGACAATTCGCGCAGCATCAGGTCGGTGCTGCCGCGGCCGGGAAAGCAACGGCGGCAGGCATCCAGCGAGGGGCCGTTGCACAGCCTGCCATCGGTGGTCAGAAGCTGGCCTTCCTGCGGGCAGATCGCGAAGAAATCGTGCAGCGTCACGATGATCCTGGCGCGTGGTGCCGCGCGACGCACCAGCTCCAGCGTCTCCAGCCCGAAATACAGGAAATGGTGGAAATGGATGATGTCCGGCGCGTAGCTCTCGACGAAGGGCAGCAGCTCCGCGAGCCCCCAGGTATCGAGCTGCGCGAGCTGGAAACGGTCGAAATGGCTGAGCCAGACCAGCATTTCATCCGGGTGCGCGCCGGCCGCCTGGAACAGCGTTCCGGGGCGGCGTTCGCGGTGCTGGCCGGTGACCGCCGCCAGGAACAGCCCCTCAACCCCATGCCGATCCCGCAGCTCACGGAACAGCCCGCGCGCCACGACTTCCGTGCCGCCAGGCTGCAGGTCCGGATGGTTGTGGCAGACGACAAGGAGGCGCATGGATCCGCTTGCTCGCAACGCGTTCATCCGCTGGCGCGGCGTGCCCCAAAGGCACCGAATTCCAGCCGCCGCGCAAGGCCCGGCGGCGCTTGCGGGCGGCTCAGGCGGCGGCGTTGGTCGCACCCGTGCCGGGGAAGCCTTCCATCAATCGGGCGATGGCTTCGGACCAGCGCCGGTGGTGCAGGCGCCGGTTGTAGGCGGCGGCGACGGTGCCTGAATACCCGGCATGCTGGGCGATGGACTGGCGCTCGAAGTGAAACAGCTCGGCCGCCGGCTCGTACCAGATGTCGAAGCCGGCCTGCCGCAGACGGAGGCAGAGGTCGCTATCCTCATAGTCACCCACGATATAGTCGGCGTGGAAGCCGCCAACCTCGTCCCAGGCGCGGCGCGGCATGAACATCGCGGCACCGGTCACGCCCGGGCTGCGCCGGGGGCGGTTCGCATCCGGGTAGTACCGCGGGAAGCCCTTGAAGTAATGGCAGTTATACCAGTCATCCAGGGGGCCGCGCGCGAAATACAGCCCGGCATGCTGCAGCGATCCGTCGTCGAACATCAGCTTCGGCCCGACGCAGCCGATGCGCGGATCGCTGGCGAGGCGCGCGAATAGCGGCGCCATCCAGCCGGGCCGGTCGGGGATCACGTCGGAGTTGAGCTGCAGCAGCATCGGCGCGCGCGCCAGCGCCGCGCCGCTGTTGCAGGCGGTGGCATAGCCCGCATTGCGCCCGTGCACCACAAGGGTCACCGGCAGACCCGTGAGGCCGCAGATGCCGCGCAGCATGTGCTCCGCCTCGCCCCGCTGTTCCGGGCTGTCCAGCACCATGATGATCTCGCTGTCGCGCAGCATCGGGTCGCGCGCGAAGGCCGCCACCTGGTGGCGCATGAAGCGGAGGTTGCGATAGAGCGGGATCACGACGGAGCAGATCGGGCATTCCACCGGCGTGCCGATCTGCACGACTTCGGTGTCGAGCGGCTCGGCGGAGGCGGCCTTGTGCAGGCGCGCCGCGGCGGGGGCGATGCAGGTGTCGAGCATCAGCGGCCCGACATCCAGCGGGTTGACGCTGCGCAGCACGGCCTCCCGCGCCTGTGCGGGCGGCAGCAGGGCGGAGCCGGCCACGAGTTCGATGGTATCGCCGGAGCCGAGCGTGATGCCGAGCCGCCATTGCGCGACCGGTCCCGGGCCGGCATCGGGAATATGCGCAGCGAAGCCGGGCCGCGGCCCAGGATTGCCGAAGGGTCCGGCCTCGAAACGCTTGGCGATATCCGTGCGGGTGCAGGGGAACATGGTCCCCGGCGGGATCGGTACCGGGCCGAAGGGGCCGCGCAAAGCCATGCCGCGCACCAGCTTCAGCGGGTCGTGCAGCCAGCCGGTCAGGAAGATCCCGCCGCCATGGTCGGACAGCGCGCGATCGACGGCGCCGGCGACGGCGTTGGAAGGCTCGGTCGCGGCGCGGGCCGGGGCCATGGCCAGCACCTGCGCGTCGCGAAGGCTGTCATGGCACCAGGGCTCGGCCGTGTAGCGGCGCAGCGCCATGAAGCATTGACGCAGCAGCCCGGGCTGTGCGCCAGCCCCCTGGTTGCCCCCTTGGCGGGCCAGCTCGACCAGGCTGGGCAGCGTGGCGGTGGCGGCGGGCAGCAGCCAAGGCTGCGCATCGCCACGCAGCAGCAGCCCGCCGCGGGGAAGCGGGGGCAGGGGCAGCAGGCCGGCTTCCGGCTCCGCCAGGCGGGTGACGCCGTGCGCTGTAAGCAGCCAGCCGCCCTGGTCAAGCCGCCACAAGGCCCGACCCATGGCGAGACCCACGAGCGGGCGAGCGCCTTCCGGCGCCGGCACCGCCAGGGCGCGGCAGAGCGCGCCGAAATCGCGCAGGAACGCCGGGTCAGCGGCGGTGCGGAGCGTGCCTGTGGCCTTGCTGGCGATCAGGCCGAGGGTGCGTGGGACGCTGGCCAGGAACTCGGCCAGCAGGCCCAGGGGTTGCGCTTCCCCGACCGGCTGCCAGGCCTGGTTTGCCGCACGGATGAACAGCGGCTCGTTGCCATCGCGGCGCAGCAGCAGCAGGGCGCGGTCCGGGCCCACCGGCACCAGGGATGCGGCGCGAAACGGCGCGCCTTCCCCCCCATGCCGGAACTCGATGTCACGCAGCGTGTCGGCCGGCTGGTCGGTGGCCAGGCATGCGACATGCGTGCCGACGGAAAAAAGCCGGCGCCCAGACACGTCTGGAGCCGGCTTGGCGGGGACAGGCGTGTCGATCGGTCCTTCGAGAACTGCCACGGATCCGGGTTAGCCCGGATCAGACGATCTGGACAATGCTGCCGATGTTGGTCGCCAGGTCGGCTTCGCTGATGCCCTGCAACGTGATCGTGTCGCTGCCAAGGGTGATCACCGCGTTGCCAAACCCATCCGAGGAGATGCTGGTCAGCAGATCCGAGGGATCGGCGACGCCGGACCCGTTGATGTTCGCCGCAATCTGCAGGACGTCTGTGCCGATCTGGAAGCCGATGATCAGGTCGTTGCCGAAGCCGTCGTCGAAGCCGAAGGCATCGGCACCGGCGCCGCCGCCGAGCACATCGTCGCCCGCGCCACCCTCAAGGCTGTCCGGGCCGCCGCCACCGAGCAGCACATCGTTGCCGCTGCCGCCGAGCAGCGTATCCGCGCCAGACCCGCCGAACAGGCCGTCATCGCCTTCTTCGCCGAAGATGCGGTCGGCGCCGCCGCCGCCGAACACGACATCCTTGCCGCTGCCGGCCAGCACCACGTCATCGCCAGAACCGGCGAGCACGGTGTCATGGCCGCCAAGCGCGGCGATGACGTCGTCGCCGCCCAGACCCTCGATGAAATTGTCCTGGTTGAAAACGGTCGGCGTGAGCGCGTCATCGCCATTGCCGCCGTAGATCGAAGCGAAGCCGGACATGGTTCAAACCCCCGGTCGGGCAACCCTTTCGGGTGCCGGAAAACTGCCTGTGCGCATTAGGGATGAAGCGCTGTCCGAGTCAACCGAAATTCTTGACGCAAAACCTACATTGCCTGACAAATCAGACGATCCAACCCAATGATTCATCGACCAAATCGCAGGGCTGTGTGCGGCGCAAACAGCCACGGTCCCACAGGGTTCACACAACACGGAAGCGTGAGCGGGGCTGCGGGGATCGCCGCCTGCGGATTGGCCCGCGCCCTGACGCCTCATCGCTTGCGGCGCGCCGCGCGCCTGGCGGGGGTTGGCGCGGGGGCGGCGGCCATCGCGGCCGGGCCATCGGGGCGCGACGCGGCCGGGGCAGGGTGCGGCAGGTGGCGCAGCGCCACGCCTTCCAGCGCCAGCGCGCCCTCCGCAGCGTCGGCCAGGGCGGTCAGGACCGCCCCAATACCGGCTCCGGTCCCGGCTCCACCGCCGGCTCCAGCCTGAACCCTTGCCAGCGCCGCCTCCAGCCCGGCCCGCCGCCAGAGCACCGCGCCGGGGCCGGCCATGGCGGCCGGCGCGCGGGGGACGCTGGCCAGCGACGCCGCGGCGATTCGCAGGAAGGCGGAAGCCGGCGCGGTCGCCGGATCGACCAGCCAGATCAGCGGCGCACCGGTTTCGGCCAGGGCCATGGCGGCCGCCGACGCGATGACCGGGTTCGGGGCCAGGCTGCGCAGCGTGCGATTCCAGCGCTGCGCCGCACGGGCCGCGCCCTCGGCCACGCGCGAATCCGTCGGGTCATCCAGCAGCACCACCTCGGCCACCGGCAGATCCTGGCCGAAAACGGCGTCGAGCCGGCTTCCCAACAGCCCGCCCTGGCCGGTGCCCGGCACCACCACCGCCACGCCAGGCAGGTCGGGCATCACTTCCCGCAGTAGGGCCGCCGCGCTGCGGGACGGCTCGAAGCGCCGCCGCGCCGCCTCATGCGCCGCCAGTCGGAAAGCGGCATCGGGCGGCGCCTCCAGCAGCCGCAGGCAGGCCGCTGCCATCGCGCCCACATCGCCGGGCGGCACCGCTGCGCCACCGAAATCCTCGGCGAGCACGGCGCCGCCGCCGGAACCCGCGAAGGCCACCATGGGCAGGCCGGCGGCGGCGGCTTCCTGCGCCAGGATCGGCGCCGCATCCTCCCGCGCGGTCAGCGCCAGGACATCGGCTGCCAGCAGCAGCGCGCCAGGATGCGCCAGCGCCTCCACGATGCGCAGGCCGAGCGGGGCGAGTTGTGCCAGTTCCAGCGCCAGCCAGCCGCGCAGCGCGGGATCGAGGCTGCCGACCCAGACCGCGCGCAGCTCCGGCCGCGCCGGCTTCATCTGGCGGAACAGGTGCAGGAACAGGTCGATCCCGTGTTGCAGATCGCCGGGCCCCGCGCCCAGCAGCAGGGCTTCGCCCGGCTTCAGGCCGTACTCCTCGCGTGCCGCCGCGCGCGCCCCGGACTCCGCGGCTGGCGGCAGGTGCTGGCCGGGCTCGACCACGGCGCAGCGGGCGGGCAGGGGCAGCATCGCACCCAGCGCGCCCTGCACCGGCGCGGCCGGCACCACCAGCGCCTCGGCATGGCGCAGCCCGGCGCGCAGCCCGGCGGAGAGGTCGCGCGCGCGGATTTCCGCCGGCATCTCATGCGCGAAGACCGTGACGCGGATGCCGCGGGCGGCAAGCGGCGCGGCCAGGCGGCCGACCGCGGCGCTGGCCACCAGCGCATGCCGCACGCCCTCGGCGCGCAGCTGGTCGAAACGGGCGTCCAGATCGTCGCCCGCATGGAACACCGGACCGACCCGCGCGAAATCCTCCTCCCGCGGGCCATGGCCCAGCAGCAGGACGGCGATGTCGAGGCCCGATATGCGACGCAGCCCGCGCGCGGCGTCCACCAGCCGGGTCGTGGCTTCGGTATCGGCGGCGTCGGCCGCGGCGAGCAGCAGGCGCGGCGCGCCGGCGGCGTGGCCGGCGGTGACGGCGCGCGCGGTCGCGTTCAGGAAGGCCGCGCCGAAATGCAGATCGGGTTCGAGATAGGCGCCCTCGCACCATTCGTTCCAGGCGTTCACGCAGACCAGCGGCTCGCCGAAAAAGGGGTTGCGCACCGCGCGCCCGGTCAGTTCGGCCATCCAGGCCTCGTAGCTGGCCGGGGTGCCGCCATGGATCACCACGGTGCCGTTGCCCTGCTTGCGCGGGTCGTTGTCCCAGCCAGGCACCGCGCATTTGATCAGCGGGAATTCGGGCTCCGGCTCCTCGAGGGAGGCCTGCACCACGGCGTCGTAGCTGAACACCGTGCCGGTGAAATCGGGGTCGAGATAATCAAGGGCGGCGCTGATCGGCGTGGTGCGCTTGGCCAGCTTGTGCGGCGGGAATTCGATGGCGCCGTCGAAGCCGAAGTCGCGCGGATCGACGTCGTCGAAGCTTTGCGCCATCACGAAGACAGGATCCTCGCCATGGCGTTCGCGGAAGCGCCGCCGCCAGCCATCCACCGTGTCCTTCGGCGCCGGCATCAGCCCCGCGCGATACATGGTCAGGATCGGGCGGCCCTGGAGGCGGATGTAGCGCGGGTCCGCGAAGTGGCGGGCCAACTCGTCGATCAGCGTGTCTTCTTCCTCGGCACGGTAGTCCTGGCTCATCAGCACGTCGGCTTCGGCGCCGTCCCAGCGCCGCGTCCAGTTCTCATTCGCCCACATCAGCGCGAAGGGCATGTCGAGGCTGCGATCGGCCAGGAAGGCCTCGACCGGCTTTTCCAGCAGCCGATGGCCGTTGAACCAGTACCAGTAGAAGACGAAGCCATGCACGCCGCCGGACTTCGCCATGGCGATCTGCCGGCGCATCACGGCGGCACCGGCATCCGGCCCGCCGAGGTTGTAGTGGCCGAGGTCGCGCGGGATCCGCGGCTGGTAGTGGCCGGCGAAGCGCGGCGTGGCGCGGCCGAGATTGGTCCATTCGGTGAAGCCGGTGCCCCACCAGGTGTCGTTCTCGGTGATCGCGTGGAACTGCGGCAGGTAGTAGGCGATCACCTTGGCGCGCGGCACGGTGCCGTCGGGCAGCGGCACGGGGCGTTCGAAATGGGCGCCCGGGCGTGTGTTGCGCCGGATTTCCCGGGGGATGGTCGGCGTCTCCTGCGGCATGCGGGGCTGCACGGCAGGGTCGTGGCGGTGGCGCAGCCAATGCAGCAGCGGCGCCTCGGCGGGCCGCCCGCCCATATGGGCGCGCGTGTAGTAGGCGGTGTCGAAGTCCGGATGCGGCTCGCGCCCTTCCTGCCAGCCGATGGTGACATAGTGCTCGAAGGCATCGGCGCCGGCGCGGGCCACGTCGCGATAGGTCGAGAGGTAGAAGGCCGCGTCGAAATCCGGGTTCGGCGAGACACCCTGCGGCCGCATCGCGAGGTAGTGCGGCAAGGCGCGGTCCGCGGTGCCGAGGCCCTGCGCGGTGCGGTACCAGGCGGTGTCGAACCACGGCCCGGGCTGCCGCCCCTCCGCATCGCCATGCAGGATGTAGTGCAGCACGGGATCGATGCCGGAGGCGCGGACATCCTCATAAGTGCTGAGGTACCAGGCCGGGTCGAGGTAGAAATTCGGCGCGCGCCCCTGCTTCCACCCGGCGTCGATGAAATGCTCCGCAGGATCGACCCCGGCATGCCCCACATCGGCGTGCGCGGCGGCGTACCAGGGTGCATCGAAGATGCCGCTGGCCTCCAGCGCCGCCAGGTCGCGGGCGCGCGTGGCGGACTGCTCCGGGGTCATGGGTCCTCGCGGGCGAGCAGCGATTCGAGGTAGGTGCCGTAGCCGCTGTTGCGCAGCGGCGCCGCCAGGGCGCGCAGCTGGTCGCCGTTCACGAAGCCCATCCGCCAGGCCACTTCCTCGGGCGCCGCAACCTTCTGCCCGGTGCGCTTCTCGATCGCGCGGACGAATTCGCCGGCTTCCAGCATGCTGTCATGCGTGCCGGTATCCAGCCAGGCATAGCCGCGGCCGAGCCTGACGACGCGGAGCGAGCCTTCCTCCAGGTAGACCCGGTTGAGGTCGGTGATCTCAAGCTCGCCACGCGGGGAGGGGTCGAGCGCCTTCGACAGTTTCGCCGCGCGCCCGTCGTAGAAATACAGGCCGGTGACGGCCCAGTCGCTGCGCGGCAGGGTCGGCTTTTCCTCGATCGTCAGAGCCTTGCCACCGGCATCGAATTCCACCACGCCGTAGCGCTGCGGATCGGCGACGCGATAGGCGAAGACGGTGGCCCCCGGCGCGCCCGTCACCTGGGATTGCGCTTCCCGCAGGCGTTCCTCCAGATCGTGGCCGTGGAACAGGTTGTCGCCCAGCACCAGCGCGCAGGGCTGATCGGCCAGGAAATCCTCGGCCAGCACGAATGCATGCGCGATGCCGCGCGGCTTGTCCTGCTCGGCGTAGTCCAGCTTGAGGCCCCAGCGCGCGCCGTCGCCCAGCAGGCGCTGGAACAGCGGCAGGTCGTGCGGTGTCGAAATGATCATGATCTCGCGGATGCCGGCCAGCATCAGCACCGACAGCGGATAATAGACCATCGGCTTGTCATAGACGGGCAGCAGCTGCTTCGAGACCGCAAGCGTCGCCGGGTGCAGCCTGGTGCCGGCGCCCCCCGCCAGAACGATGCCTTTCATCCGCGTGTCTCCTTCGCCGGAACGGCGCTTATGCCGCACCGTTCCTTACCCAAAGCCTGCCGCCGCGCAAGGGCGCCCACCCGGCGCGGGGTTTCCATGGCCGCGCGGTCATGCCGGCGCTTCCGCCTGCGGCCGCCCGCCGGCCGCCAGCACTTCGATCATGTCGAGCTGCCGGGGCAGGCAAAGGCCGCGCAGGTCGTAGCGGGCGACCACGCTGGCCCGCCCGGCTTCGGCCATCGGCGTGAAGCGGTCGCGGTCGGCCAGCACCTCCAGCACCGTGGCGGCCAGCGCATCCGGCTCGAAGAAGGGCACCAGCAGGCCCGTGCTGCCATGGGTCACGGCTTCGGCGACGGGTGGCGTGTCGGAGCCGACGATCAGCGCCCCGCAGGCCATGGCTTCCAGCAGCGACCAGGACAGCACGAAGGGATAGGTGAGGTACACATGCGCCTGGGTGACGCGAAACAGCGCGTGCAGATCGTCATGCGGGACGCGACCTGTGAAATGAATGCGCGACAGGTCGAGCTGGCCGTCGAGCTCGGCCAGGATCTTCGCCTTCCAGCCCTCCGCCCCGTCCGGCCGCTTGCCGTAGGACACCTCATTGCCGCCGACCACCACCGCGTGCAGGTCGGGCCGGGCGCGCTGCATGATGGCAAGGGCGCGCATGAAACTCGGGAAGCCGCGATAGGGCTCGAGGTTGCGCGCGACATAGGAGATCACCGGGTCGCCGCGGCGAAATTCGCGCCCCTCCGGCGTGCGGAACACCGCGCCGGGGCGCGGTGCGCAGCGCTGCGTGTCCACGCCCTCATGCAGGCAGGAGATGCGGGCGCGGGCCCAGTCGGGGTAGCGGCTCCATTGCCAGCGCGTCGGGCTGACGCCCCAATCCGCCGATTGCAGGGAGACAAGCTGAGTCGCGTTCAGCACCCGCACCCGCGCGGCATCGTCCAGGCTGACCGGGGCGGCGGGGTCGAAGCCCATGTCCTGCCCCACCGAGGCGTAGAAGAATTCCCAGTAGAACAGGGTGCGCGCCTGCGGGAACACATCCTTCAGGAACAGCCCCTCGCCCCAGCCGGGGTGGCAGATGATGATGTCGGGGCGCACGCCCTGCTGGTCGCGCAGCTTGACCAGGTGGTTGGCCAGGTGCTGGCCGCGCCGCGTGGCGGCTTCGAAGGGGCGGAGATAGCGATGCGTCTGCTCGCCGGCGGCGCGCGGCTGGCCATAGGGCAGGTAATGCACGCCCGGCGCCGCGTAGCCCGGCTTCTCCCCGATACCCCAGACCGTGACGCCGAGGCGCTCGGCCAGCGCCGGCGCGGCATGCGCGTATTGGCCGGGGAAGTTCTGATGGATGAACATGGCCTTGAGGGGGCGTTTCGGCGCAAGCGAGGCCATGTCGGTTCCGGCGGGAGCAAGGCGGGCACGCTGCGTCGCACGCATGCCCGGGTCAAGCCGGTGCGTGTCTGGCGGGGCAGCCCGGCCGATGGCAGGCTGCGCCGGTCACGGAGGGAACGGCACCATGGCGCCACGCAAACGCGCGGACGAATTGCGCAGCCATCGCTGGTATGGCGTCGATGATTTGCGCGCCTTCGGCCACCGCTCCCGCATGGCGCAGATGGGCTTTTCGGAGGCCGATTACCGCGGCAAGCCGGTGATCGGCATCATCAACACCTGGTCTGACCTCAGCCCCTGCCACGCCCATTTCCGCACGCGGGCGGAGGAGGTGAAGCGCGGCGTCTGGCAGGCCGGTGGCTTCCCGGTGGAATTGCCGGCGCACCCGGTCACCGAGCAATATATGAAACCAACCTCCATGCTCTATCGCAACATGCTGGCGATGGAAACCGAGGAACTGGCCCGCAGCCAGCCCTGCGATGGCCTCGTGCTGCTGGGCGGCTGCGACAAGACGCCGCCCGGGCTGGTGATGGGCGCGCTGTCGGCCGGGCTGCCCTTCATCTTTGTGCCCGCCGGCCCGATGAACAGCGGCGCCTGGCGCGGCAAGACGCTGGGATCGGGCTCCGATGCCTGGAAATACCATGCGGAGTTGCGGGCGGGCACGATCACCCAGGCGCAATGGAAGGACATGGAAGGCGGCATGGCGCGCAGCTTCGGCACCTGCATGACGGCAGGCACCGCCGCCACCATGATGCTGGCGGTGGAGGCGATGGGCCTGACCTTGCCCGGTGCCAGCTCCATCCCGGCCGCGGACGCCGCCCACCCGCGCATGGCGACCGATTCCGGCCGGCGGATCGTGGACATGGTCTGGACCGACCAGACCCCGGCCCGCCTGCTGAGCCAGGGCAGCGTGGACAACGCCGTGGCGGCGACAATGGCCTTCGGCGGTTCCACCAACGCCATCATCCACATCATCGCCATGGCGCGGCGGGCGGGCCTCACGCTCGACCTCGAACGGTTCGACGCGATCAGCCGCCGCGTGCCGCTGATCGCCAATCTCCGGCCGAATGGCGACACCTATCTGATGCAGGATTTCTTCCTGGCCGGCGGGTCGAAGGCCTTCCTGCGCACCCTCTCGCCCTTCCTCGACCTCGACGCCCGCACCGTCAGCGGTGCCACGCTCGGCGCCGACATCGCGGATGGGGATGTGTTCAACGCGGAGGTCATCCGCCCGCTGGACAACCCCTTGCAGGCGGAGGGCGGGCTGGCCGTGCTGCGGGGTTCGCTCGCGCCGGATGGGGCCGTCATCAAGACGAGTGCGGCCGATCCGCGGCTGCTGGACCACACCGGCCCGGCGGTGGTGTTCGAGAATTACTCCGACCTGAAGAAGCGCCTCGACGACCCCGCGCTGGCGGTGACGGCCGACAGCATCCTGGTGCTGAAATCCGGCGGGCCGCAGGGCGGGCCCGGCATGCCGGAATGGGGCATGCTGCCGATCCCGCAGAAGCTGCTGCAGGCCGGCGTGCGGGACATGGTGCGGCTGTCCGATGCGCGCATGTCCGGCACCAGCTACGGCACCTGCGTGCTGCATGTGTCGCCCGAAAGCCATGTCGGCGGGCCGCTGGCCCTGGTGGCCGATGGCGACCTGATCAGGCTCGATGTGCCCAACCGCCGGCTCGATCTGCTGGTGGATGCGGCGGAGATGGCGCGCCGGCGCGCCGCCTGGGTGCCGCCCGCCCGCCGCTACGCGCGCGGCTGGACGGCGATGTATCTCGACCAGGTGACGCAGGCCGACCAGGGCTGCGACTTGCGCTTCCTGGAGGGCCAGCAGCCGACGCCCGAGCCCGACATCTATTAGCCCCGGATCTCAAACCCGGATCTCAGGCCCGGACTGGCTGCGTTGCACTGGCCGTCAGGGTGCGCGGGTTTTCCGCCAAGGCGATCCGCGCCAGCAGCGACAGCGCCGAGGAGTAATAGTCGGTCGTCTCGGTGATGCCGGGCAGGGTGCCGGCGATCGGGCGCTGCCACCCTGCGGCGGTGGTGACCTCCGCGATCGCCTGGATGCCCGGCGGCGCGACGAAGGGCGCCACCTGCCCGGTGCGCAGATCCGTCCAGGCCGGCCGAACCTCGAGGCCTGGCTGGTTCCAGAAGGATGCGGGGGCGCGCACCGCGGGCTCATCCGACATGCCCGCCCAGGCCAGGTGCAACGGCACGCGCGCCGCATCATAGCCGAAGCGCGGCGGCCAGCCCTGGGCCGGGCGCAGCGGCCCGGCCGAGGCCACAACCCCCTGGCCGCGCTGGATTTCGACCCAATCGGCCGGCAGCGACCAGCGGCCGAAGCGCGCCTGGCGCAGCAATTGCGCGCCATCGGCCATCAGCCGGTTCCAGGCGCGGTCCGGCACGGCCCGGGACAGGGCGAACAGCGCCGGGAAGGCGTAATAGGACGGGTTCACCACCACCCGGTCCGGATGGTCGAAGCCGAAGGCGCCCGGCAGCAGCAGGGTGCGGCCGCCGACCTCCACCACCAGCTTGGTCAGGATCGCCTGGCCGATCCCCTGGGCTTCCCGCCGCCACTCCGGCTGGCCCCAGCGCTCGGCACCGCGCAGCAGGGCATAGGCGATGTAGATGTCGCCATCGGTCGCATTGTTGGGGTCCTCCACCGGCGTGCGGATGCCGGGGCGCCAGCGCCAGGCATACAGCCCGTCCGGGCGGCGCAGGTTCTGGCGGGTCCAGCCGAAGACCCGTTCGAAGGTCTCGCGGTCGTCGAAGGTCTCGGCGAACAGCATGGCGTAGCCCTGCCCCTCGCTGTGCGAGACGCCCTGGTTGCCGCTGTCCACCACCCGCCCGTCGGCGTTGATGAAGCGCTTACGGAAGGCCGCGTATTGCGCCTGCGGGTCGTCCGGCGCGGCGAGCGTGGTCTGCCGTGTGCCTGAGACACAGGCCGGCGTCGCCACCAGCGCGGCGGTCGAGATGGCGAGAAGCGCGCGCCGCGTGACCGGCGACAGCCCCCCGGGGGTAGCGGGCGGGATGGCGCGCGGCCCGGCGAGGGGAAGGTCTTCCGGCGGGGCGAGGGAAACGGCGAGCATCGGGGGCAACTCCAGGCAGCGGATCGGATGAGGGACGGGGCGGAGATCAGGCGGCGCCGAGGATCATGCGGGCGCGCAGCCCGCCTTCCGGCAGCAGCCAGGCATCAAGCCGGCCGCCATCCAGCGCCACCAGGCGCCGGGCGAGGGTGATCGGCAGCAGGGCATGCGGTGGGCTGTCCGGTGCCGCGGGCATCGGCGGCGTGCGGATCGTCAGTTCGATCCGGCCCTGGCTGGCTTCGGCATCGAGTGCGAGGTCGGCGGAGGCGGCGCCCGGCGCGTCGCCCAGCGCGCGCTCCACCAGCAGGCCGAAGGCGCGGCCGAGGCGCTGGAGATTGACCTGGAAGGCCGGGGTCGCTTCCGGCTGCAGGATGATGCGCTGCCGGCAGGGAATGCCCGCGGCCGCCAGGCGCGCCGCCACCGCGCCGATGATCGCATGGGCGGAAGCGCGGGTGACATCGCCGGGCAGCCGCCCCTGTTCGAGCGCGGCAAGCTCGACCACCTGACGGAGCAGCGCACTGAGCCGCACGGCCCGCGCGTCCGCGTCGCGCGCATCGCACAGGGCGGCCAGCGGTCCCTCCGCCTGGGCGGCGATCTGCGCGAGCTTCCCGGCATCCTCCGACCGGCTGGCCAGGCTGTGCAGCAGCGCCTCGGCTGCGGCGATCGGGTCGTTCGGGTGGCGCGCCGGCGGGCGCGGGTCGAAGCGGCGGGCGCCGAATTCCGCCGCGGCGCGGCGGCGCACGGCCGCACGCTCCCGCGCTGCCGCCACGAGTTCTGCCAGGCGGGCCGCGCGGACCGGCTTCGGCAGCACGCCGAAAGCGCCGATCCGGCTGGCCGCGATGCCATGCGCCGGTGTCGCATAGCCGGTGATGAGCAGCACTTCCAGCGCATCCGCGGCCTCCCGCCCTTCCAACGCCTGCTGCGCGAGGTCGAGGCCGCAGAGGCCGGGCATGCGGATATCGGTCAGCAGCACGCCGATATCTGGCCGTGCGGCCAGGACGGACAGCGCTTCGATGCCGTTGCCCGCCGTCATCACCCGCATGCCGCGGCGCAACAAGGTGTCGGCGAGCTCGTCGGCGACGGAGGCCTCGTCATCGACGACCAGCACGGCAAGCGTGGCGGAATCGGTGCGGGAGAGCGCATCGGGCGACATGGGAAGACATTGGGCGAGGCGGTGGGCGGCAGAGGGGCTGAGGGGCATGTTCACGGGGCTGCTCCATCCGGTTGATGCGATCGGCGACCGCGTCGTGGCGTCGACCTCTCCATGCCGTGAGTTCACGTCGCCGTGTTGTCGGGTTCGGTCTTCATCCTTCGTTAAGCATCGCCTCACGCGACTCGACGTCGTCCCTGGTCTTGCGCTAAGGACAATTGTTGGAAGATGTCTTGCCTTTTCTGAGACATGGTCCGTCACGGGAGACAGGCGATGAGCGCAAGGCTTATGGACGCTTCCCCGGGTGGCCTGCCCGTGGCTGGGGTGCCGGCGACCGGCCCCGCGCGTGACCGCCGGCCCGAGGATGCGGCGCCAGCGAAACCGCTGGCGCTGACCCCGCTGGTGCTGCTGGCCGATGATGAGCGGGAACTGACCGACGAAATGGCGGCCTATCTGGCGCGCTACGGCTTGCGCACGCTGGTCGCCAATTCCTTCCAGGCTGCGCTGGCCATCATCGACACGCACCAGCTTGACGCCATCATCCTGGATCAGCGGCTGGGCCCGGTGGACACGCTGCCGCATCTGCCGGAACTGCGCGCCCGCACGGATGCGCCGATCCTGATCGTGACCGGAAACCGGGAGGAAACCGACCGAGTCCTGGGTCTGGAGCTTGGTGCCGACGACTTCCTGGTCAAGCCGGTGTCGGGCCGCGAATTGGTGGCGCGGCTGCGGGCACGGATCCGCCGCCTGGCGCCGCTGCCGCCGGCTGCCTTCGCGCCGCGCCGCGAACGCTGGCGCCTGCAACCGGTGGAACGCTGCCTGATGCGCCCGGATGGCACCGTGCTGGAGCTGACCACCGCCGAGTTCGACCTTCTGGCGGCGCTGGCCACCAACCCCGGCGAGGTCCAGACGCGAGAGGCGCTGACCCAGGCCGTGTTCCGCCGCACCTGGCGGCCAGCCGACAGGGCGGTGGACAATGCGGTGCTGCACCTGCGCCAGAAGCTTGCCCCTGAACTCGGCGAGCGCTGCATCGTCACGATCCGCCAGGTTGGCTATGTCTTTATTGGCTTTCCGTCGCCCTGATTGCGCGACGAAGCACAAAAAATAATACGGTTCTGCTCACGTGATCGTGAGTCTCAATTCACGAGACATTTCGTCTGGCTTCCGCCACAACCGGCGCGAGCTTGCGGCCTGAGATCACGCGTCCGTGACAATTGGCGACCTGCGCGCCGCCCGCCGCCGCTTCGCGACATTTTCCGGCAGTCGGGCGCCGTGTCGCCGTCATGTCGCCGCGCGGCGGCGATTGTCGCCGGCTGCACCAACGCGCATCGTGGCGCGACGGCGCCCTGAGCATCGTGGCGCGACGGCGCCCTGTGGCATCGTGGCGCGACGGCGCCCTGTGGCATCGTGGCGCGACGGCGCCCTGTGGTATGATGGTGCGGGGTTTGCTTGACTGAGGGGCATGCACACCCCCGCCATCGCCTTCCTGCTGAACGGCCAGCCGGCCCCCCTGCCTGCCGGCATCTCCCCCACCATGACGCTGCTGGACTGGCTCCGCGGCCCCGGCCAGCGCCCCGGCACAAAGGAGGGCTGTGCGGAGGGCGAATGCGGCGCCTGCACCGTGGTGCTGGAGGGTGCCGATGGCAGCCGGACGCCGGTGAACGCCTGCCTGACCCTGCTCGGCCAATTGCATGGCCGCGCCGTGCGCACGGTGGAGGGGCTGGTCCGCCCCGACGGCACGCCCCACCCGATCCAGACCGCCATGGCGGAAAGCGACGGCACGCAATGCGGCTATTGCACGCCTGGCATTGTCATGACGGCCTGGGCGCATGCCCGCCACGGCGGGGAGGTGCATGAGGCGCTGGCGGGCAACCTCTGCCGCTGCACCGGCTACCGCCCGATCCTTGAGGTCTTTGCCGGTCTCGCCGATGACGGCATGCCGCCGCCCGCCCTGCCAGCGCCGGCCGCGGCACGGTTCGCGGCGCCGGGGCAGGTGTTTCATCTGCCCGCCGCGCTGCACGAATTGCTGGCGCTGCGGGCCGCCCACCCCGAGGCCTGGCTGCTGGCCGGCGGCACCGATCTCGGCCTGCGTGTCTCTGACCACCGCGAGGTGCCGCCGGCCGTCATCTGCCTGCTTTCCGTGCCGGACCTGCACGCGCTGGAGGCGGCGCCGGATGCGCTGACCATCGGCGCGGCGGTGCCCTATGCGCGACTGCTGGCGGCCTGCCGCGCCGAGGCCGGCTTCGCGCCGCTGGCGGTGCTGCTGGCGCGGCTCGGGTCCCGCCAGATCCGTGGGCTCGGCACGCTTGGCGGCAATCTCGGCACCGCCTCGCCGATCGGGGATGCCCTGCCGCCGCTGGTGGCGCTGGGTGCCACAGTGACGCTGGCCTCGGTGCGCGGGCAGCGCTGCCTGCCGGTGGCGGCGTTCCTCACCGGCTACCGGCGCAACGCGCTGGCGCCGGATGAGGTGATCCTCTCCGTCACCCTGCCGCGCCCCGCCCCGGGTGCCATCTTCGCCTGCGAGAAGATCAGCAAGCGCCACGACCAGGATATCGCGACGGTCGGCTTGTCGGCACTTCTGGAGATGGATGCGGGGCGCGTGCGCGCCGCGCGCCTCGCTTTCGGCGGTGTCGGCGCCACCGTGCTGCGTGCGTCGCGCGCCGAGGCCGCCCTGGTCGGCCGCCCCTTCGACGCCGCTGCCGTGGCGGATGCCGCCGAGGCGGTGCAGGCCGATATCGCCCCCTTGGCCGATTGGCGCGGCAGCGACGCCTATCGCCGCGCCGTCGCCGCCGGCCTGCTGCACCGGCTGTACCGGCGCGTGGCGCATCCGGGCATGCCCGTCGATGTGATGGAGGTGGCGTGATGGACGGCATCGCGAGCCTTCCGCGCAAGGGGCCGGGTGCGGCACTGCGCCATGACAGCGCGCTGAAGCACACCACCGGCGCGGCGCGCTTCGCGGATGACGCGCCGGAACGGCCGGACCTTCTGCATGCGGCGCTGGTGCTGGCGCCCATCGCGCATGGCCGGCTTCTGGCGCTCGACCTCGATGCACTCCGCGCCATGCCGGGCGTGGTGTCGGTGATCGGGCCGCGCGAATTGCCGGGCAGGAACGATGTCGCCGCGATCGGCAGCGATGAGCCGCTGTTCGCCGACGACATCATCGAATACGCCGGCCAGCCGCTGGCCATGGTGCTGGCCGGGACGCGCGACGAGGCGCTGCGCGCCGCCGCGACCGCCCGGCCGGAGATTGAGGCGCTGCCGCCCGTGCTGGGAATCGCCGCCGGCCTCGAACGCGCCCGCTACGTCGTGCCGCCGCAGGTGATGAAGCGGGGCGATGTCGCGGCCGCCCTCGCCGCCGCCCCCCGCCGGATCGAGGCCGAGTTCGCGGCCGGCGGGCAGGAGCATTTCTACCTCGAAGGCCACATCGCCGTGGCGACCCCGGGCGAGGATGGGGAGATGCAGATCCTGTCCTCCACCCAACACCCTTCCGAGGTGCAGCATGTGGCGGCGCGGGTGCTCGGCGTGGACTACAACCGCGTCACCGTCACCTGCCGCCGTATGGGCGGCGGGTTCGGCGGCAAGGAAAGCAATGCGAGCTGGGTTGCGGCGGCCGCGGCAATCGGCGCCCGGGTTTCCGGCCGACCCGTAAAACTGCGTCTGGCGCGGCGGGCGGACATGCTCGCCACCGGCAAGCGCCATCCCTTCCTCTATCGCTGGACCGCCGGCTTCGACGCCACCGGCCGCATCACCGCGCTGCGCGCCTTGCTCGCGGCCGATGGCGGCTGGAGCCTGGACATGTCGGCCGGCGTGGTCTGGCGCGCCGTGACGCATGCGCTGAATTGCTGCGACGTGCCGGATGTGGAGATCACCGGCTGCGCGGTGCGCACCAACACGCAGTCCCACACCGCCTTCCGCGGCTTCGGCGGGCCGCAGGGCGCGCTGTTGATGGAAGACGTGATCCACCGCGTCGCCGCCGCCTGCCTTCTGCCGCCGGAGGTGGTGCGGGCGCGCAATTTCGCCGGTGCGCCGGGGAACGGCACGGAGACGCCCTATGGCCAGGCGCTGGAAGGCGACCTCATCCAGCGCGTCTGGGCGGAAGCGCGGCAGGGGTCCGAGTGGGACCGCCGGCGGGCTGAGATCGCCGCCTTCAACGCCCAAAACCCCACGCTGAAGCGCGGCCTCGGCTCCATGGTGCTGGCCTTCGGCATCTCCTTCGGGATCATGCATCTGAACCAGGCGGGCGCGCTGGTGCATGTCTATAGCGATGGCTCGGTGCGGCTGAACCATGGCGGCACGGAGATGGGGCAGGGGCTGTTCATCAAGGTGGCGCAGGTGGTGGGCGATGTGTTCGGCGTGGACCTGGACCGCGTCGCCATCACCGCCACCACCACGGCCGAGGTGCCGAACACGGCTGCGACCGCCGCCAGCACCGGCAGCGATCTGAACGGCTGGGCCGCGCATGCCGCGGCCAGCACCATCCGCGACCGCATGGCGGAGGTTGCGGCCCGGCGCTTCGGCATCGCGGCCGGGGCCGTCGTGTTCGCCGACAACCGCGTCTGGGCGGAGCGCGTCGGCGGGAATGTGTTCCTCGATTTCGGGGAACTCGCAAAACTGTGCTTCCTGGAACGCGTCAGCCTCTCGGCGACCGGGTTCTACAAGACGCCTGATATCCACTGGGACCGCGCGACCATGCGCGGCAAGCCGTTCTTCTATTTCTCCTACGGTGCCTCGGTGTCCGAGGTGGTGGTGGATACGCTGACCGGCGAGCACCGCTGCCTGCGCACGGACATCGTCCAGGATTGCGGCCGCAGCCTGAACCCCGCCGTCGATCGCGGGCAGATCGAGGGCGCCTTCGTCCAGGGCATGGGCTGGCTGACCTGCGAGGAATTGTGGTGGGACGCCGAGGGGCGGCTGCGCACCGTCGGTCCCTCCACCTACAAGATTCCCGGATCGCGGGACGTGCCGCCCGCCTTCAACGTGCGCCTGCTGGACGGCGCGCCGGCGCGGAGCGAGACGATCTTCCGCTCCAAGGCAGTGGGGGAGCCGCCGCTGCTGCTGGCCATGTCGGTCTGGAATGCGCTGAAGGACACGATCGGCGTGGAGGCGCTGGACCTGCCGGCCACGCCGGAACGGGTTCTGATGGCGATACGCAGCAAGACCTGATCCTGATACAACAGGGCGGGAGGTAGCCATGCCCGAAAGCCCGGCGCCCGCGATAAGGGCCTTCTTCGACGAGGCGACGAACACCGTCACATACCTGGTCCATGACCCTGGCTCGATGCGCGGCGCCGTGGTGGATCCGGTGCTGGATTGGGATAATCGCAGCGGGGAGGCCGATACGCGTTCCGCCCAGGCGGTGCTGGATGCGGCCGCGCAAGCCGGCATTGCCATCGACTGGGTGCTCGAGACGCATGTGCATGCCGACCATCTGACCGCCGCGCCCTGGATCAAGGCGCGCACGGGGGCGCGGATCGGCATCGGCGCCGGCGTGAAGCAGGTGCAGACGATTTTTCGGCCCGTCTTCGGCCTGGAGGATGTGCTGCCCGAAGGCGGCGATTTCGACGTGCTGTTCGCGGATGGCGATACCTTCGCCATCGGCTCGATCCCCGTCTCGGTGCTCCACGTGCCGGGCCACACGCCGGCCTGCGTTGCGTTCCGGGTCGGCGCCGAGGATGTGTTCGTGGGCGACACGCTGTTCATGCACGATTACGGCACGGCGCGCTGCGACTTCCCCGGTGGCGATGCGCGCACGCTGTTCCGATCCATCAAGCGCCTGCTGGCCCTGCCGGATCAGACGCGCCTTTGGATGTGCCACGACTACAAGGCGCCGGGGCGCGACAGCTTCGCCTGGCAATCCACGGTGGCCGAGCAGCGCGCGCACAACCCGCATGTGAAGGACGGCCAGACGGAAGACGAATTCGTGGCGTTCCGCACGGCGCGCGACGCGAAGCTGGCCGCGCCCGCGCTGCTGCTGCCCTCCATCCAGGTGAACATCCGCGCCGGCCGCTTCCCGGAGGCGGAGGCGAATGGCGTGCGCTACCTGCGGATTCCCGTCACGCCGAAGCAGCCGCACGCGCTCGCCTGATCCCGCTTGCCGGCGCGCGGGGCGCGCCGCATCCTTCCCGCAATGATGGGGGAAGCGATGAACGCGCGCGGCATCTACCCGATCCTCTACGCCTATTTCGACGCCTCCGGCCGGCTGGATGAGGGCGCGATGCGCCGCCAAATTCGGCTTTGCCTGGCGGGCGGCGCGCATGGCATCGCGGTGCTCGGCCTTGCGACCGAAGTCAACAAGCTGTCGTCCGCCGAAAAGCGCCAAGTGGTGCGCTGGACCGCGGAGGAGGTCGCCGGGCGCGTGCCGCTTGCCGTGACCGTCGCCGAGGGGACGGCCGACCTCGCCGCGGATTTCGTGCTCGAAGCCGAGCAGATGGGCGCTGCCTGGTGCATCCTCCAGCCGCCGCCGGTGCGTGGCCTGCCGGAGGGCGAGTATGTTTCCTGGTATGCCGATGTGGCGGGCATGGTGGCGCGGCGCAGCGCCATTCCGCTCGGCATTCAGAACGCCGCGGCCTATATCGGCATCGGCCTGTCGATCCGCGGGATCCAGGACCTCGGGCAGATGGCGCCCAATGTGACGCTGCTGAAGGCCGAGGACAGCGCGGTGGATGTGGCGCGCCTCGTGGAAGCCACGGGGCTGACCGTGTTCAACGGCCGCGCGGGCCTCGAACTGCCGGACTGTCTGCGCGCGGGCTGCGTCGGCATGATCCCCGCGCCCGAATGCGCCGATGTGCAGGCGCGCATCTTCGATCTGATGGCGGCGGGCGATGAGGATGCGGCGGAGGCCGAATACCGCCGCATCGCGCCGATGATCGCCTTCGCCATGCAGGGGGTCGCGATGTTCCTCTGCTACGGCAAGCGCATGGCGGCGTGGCGCATGGGCCTGCCGGAGGTGGTGGAACGCGCGCCGTCCCTGGCGCCGACCGAATTCGGCATGGCCTGCGCGCGGCGTTTCGCCGACGCGCTCGGCCCCTATCCGGGTGTCTGAACGAAGTCGGCACGCGTCAGCGCGCCGACGCGGCGGATCAGCGCGACCCAGGCGGCGAAACCTTCGGGAATCGCGCTTTCGCGCCAGCCTTCATTCGGCGCGTGGAAATCCTCGTCGGCCGTCGCGAAGCTGAACATCACCGTGTCGATGCCGAGCACGCGCGCCACGATATCGGTCAGCGGCAGCGTGGCGCCCATGCGCACGCGGATGGGGGCCACGCCGGTGGTCTCCAGCAGCGCGGCTTCGGCTGCGATCAGCAGCGGATGGTTGGCGGCGACCTCCGTGGCACGGGTGCCGTCGCGCGTTGGCGTGATGGTCAGCGCAACACCCGGGCCTGCGACGGTGCGGAGATGCGCTTCCAGCGCCTGCGTGACGCGCGCCGGGTCCTGCCCGGGCACGAGGCGTGCCGAAAGCTTGGCATGCGCGCTGTCCGGGATGACGGTCTTGCCGCCTTCGCCGGTATAGCCCGCCCACATCCCGTTGATGTCGAGCGTGGGTTGCAGCCAGAGTCGTTCCAGGAATTCCGCCGTGCTGCGGCCGGAGGGCACGGCGCCGATGGATGCATCATGCGCCGCCACATCGTACGGAATGGCGGCGAGTGCGGCGCGCTGGCTGTTGGTGACGGGCGGAATGCCCTCGAAAAAGCCGGGCACCGCGATCTCGCCCTCGGCATCGCGCAGCGTGGCCAGGATGCGCGCCATCTCCTGCGCGGCATTGCGTGCCACACCGCCATAGCGGCCGGAATGCAAATCCTTCGCTGCGGTGCGCACGCTGAATTCCAGCGCCGCCAGCCCGCGTGTCGCGATGGTCATGGTCGGCATGTCGGCCCGCCATCGGGCGCCATCGGCGGAGAGCACGGCATCGGCGTGGAGCGCTTCGCGGTGGGTTTCGAGGATGGCGGCCAGCGTCCGGCTGCCGATCTCCTCCTCGCCTTCCAGCAGGATGGTCACGTTGATCGGCAGGCGTCCTTCGGCGCGCAGGAAGGCGCCCAGCGTCTCGATCGCCAGAAGCGACGGGCCCTTGTCATCCGCGACACCGCGCGCGAACAGTCGGCCATCGCGCGCCGTCAGCGTGAAGGGCGGCGAGGTCCAGGCGGGCAGGGGATCCGGCGGCTGGACATCGTAATGGCCATAGACCAGCAGCGTCGGCGCATCGGGCCCCGCGCCGTGCCAGCGCGCGGTGACGGCCGGGTGGCCGCCAGCCGCGATGTCCCGCGCATCCTGGAAGTCGAGCGCGGTAAGGCGCGCGCGCCACCAAGCCCGCGCCGCCGCCATGCCTTCGTGATAGGCGCTGTCGGTGGAGACGGAGGGGCAGGCGACCAGCGCGCCGAGGCGTTCGACGAAGCCGGCGCGGTCGTCCAGCAGCGCCGCGAGAACCGCGTCTTTCAAGCGAGTGCGTCCAGCAAAGCGCCGAAGGTCTCGCGCGACTGTTCGCGCTGTCCTTCCTCGATATCGGCGATCAGTCGCCCCACCGCGGAAAGGCCGGGTGTGGGAATGCCAAGCTCCGCCGCCAGCCTCGGAACAATGTTCAGCTGCGCGCCGGCTTCCGTCTTGCGCCTGCGCACCGCGAGATCCCGCCAGATGCCCGAATGGGTCTTGGCGCCGATTGCGGTGTAGTCGCGCAGCCAGTGCACGATGGCGACGCCATCCGCATCGGGTCGGCCGGGCGCGAAGACCATCGGATCGAAGCCGCCGAAGCCGCGCGGTGTCACGCCCTTTGCCAGCGCGGTCGCCACCACTTCACGCCCCAGCGCCAGCCAGGCGGGCATGCGCGCGGGGTCGGCGAAATTCTCGCTCATGCTGTCGTGGTTGAGCGCGGTCGCGAACAGCATCGCGCCATAGGCCATCTTGCCCCAGAGGTAGGACCAGACATCCGTGGTCAGCACCGCGTCGGGTTCGAATTCTTGCGCGAGGGCGAACATCTGGCGCGTGCGGTCGCGCGTGCTGCCATCGATCTCGCCGACCACCAGCGCGCCGCGATTGCCGTACAGGATCTGCCCTGGCCCATGCCAGTCGGCGCCGAAATTCACGAAGCAGCCCATGGTGCGGTCAGCACCCACCGCGGCGGCAATCTCCAGCTCGTTCAGGCCATTCTGCGCGGAGAACACGAAGCCATCGGGGGCCAGATGCGGCGCCAGCATGGGCAGCGCGGCGGCGGTTGCTTGCGCCTTCACGGCCAGCACGATGCAGCGGTACTGGCCTTGCAGCTCGGCCGGCGTGACGGCGGGCACCACCTGCGTGAATTCCACCACCGGGCCGGTGATGGACAGGCCGGTGGTGCGGCAGGCCTCGACATGCTCGGCGACCATGTCCACCAGCAGCACGTCATGCCCCGCCCGCGCCCAATGCGCGCCAAGCGTGCCGCCGATGGCGCCGGCGCCCCAGATCAGGATGGAGTCTGGCGCAATACGGGCCATGGGCCCTCCAGGGCTTCACGCGTCTCGGCGACACCTTCACGCCAGATCGCGTGGGACACGGCATCCGGCAACTGCCAGGGGCCGCCAAAGGAACCATCATCCAGCATCTGCCGGAGGATGGCGGGGGGGCTTGCCTTCATCAGCGCCATGTCCACCATCGGCTTGCGCCCGATGGGCGCCGGCGCGTGATCGAGGCGCGTCCAGGGGAAATTCTCGAACCAATTGCCATGGCTGGCCGAGGGATCGGCGGCCAGTGCGGCGGCCCAGCTGCGTGGCGCGTTGTACCAATTGTGGAATTTCAACGAGATATCGCCGCGTTCTGCCATCATTTCCTGGAGCAGCGCGGCCACGGGCGCGTTGCCGCCATGGCCGTTCACCACGACGATTCGCCGGAAGCCGCTGCGGATCATGCTGCCGAGCACGTCGCGTGCGACGGCCAGCAACGTCTCGACCCGCAACGAGATGCTGCCGGGAAAGTCAGCGAAGTAGGGCGCCAGGCCATAGGGCATGACCGGGAACACCGGGATGCCGAGCGGTGCCGCCGCTTCCTGCGCCACGCGCTCCGCCAGGATCGCATCGACACAGAGCGAGAGCTGTGCGTGTTGTTCCGTGGAGCCGATCGGCAGGATGCCGCGGTCATCTCCTTGGAGATAGGCCGCGACGTCCTGCCAGTTGCTTTGTGCGACGATCACCGTCCGGCGACGGGCGCCACGTCCATCGCGTAGGTTTCCTCATCGGCGCGGCCCACGCGCAGCGTCACGCGGTCCCGCCGCATCGCCCAGGCCGAGCCCACGGCGGCCAGCGGAATGGCGATCCGCTCGGCGGTATAAAGGGCGCCCACCTCCTGCAGCAGCGCCTCGCGCTTCTTGTCGTCCAGCTCGACATTCGCCTGCTGGATCAGCGTGTCGATGCGCGGGTTGGAATAGCCCACCCAGTTGAAGGCGCCGAGGCGCAGGCCTGGATTGTTGGTGTGGGCATTGGCCGAGTAATAGTAGTTCGCCTCGCCCGTCAGCGTGCCCCAGCCGGCCATGATGTTGGACAAATCGCCGCGCGCGCGTGCCGGGAAAATCACCGCGGCGGGCTGGCCGGCGGCCTGCACCTCGATGCCGATGCGCGCCAGCATCTGCGCCATGGCGGTGCCAACGCCATTGTCGCCCGGCAGGCGATTGTTCGTGTAGTTCAGCACCATGCGGAAGCCGTTGGGGAAGCCCGCTTCGGCCAGCAGCGCCCGTGCCCGCGCCACGTTCGGCGTCGGCACCGCCAGGGCCGGGTTGTAGCCGAAGATGCCGGGCGTCACCATCTGGCTGACGGGCGTGCCGAGGCCCTCCATCGCCACTTCCGCCAGCGCGCGACGGTCGATCGCAAGATCGATCGCCTCCCGCACGCGGGCATCGCGATAGGGGTTGGCGGGCAGGCGCGAGCCATCCTTCGCCGTCACCTGCGGCGTGGGTTCGCGCTGGTCGAGGGCCAGGTTGAACACATAGACCGTCTCGCCCTTCAGCACCGAAAGCGTCCGGTCGCGTTCCAGCGTCGGCACGTCGGCGGCGGGCACGCGGACGATCATGTCCACCTGGCCGGTGCGAAGCTGCGCCACGCGCGCGGTCGGGTTCGTGATCTCGCGCCGGACATGCCGGGCCCAGGGCTGGCGGCCGCCCCAATGGGCGTCGTGGCGCTCCACCGTGAACTGCTCGCGCGGGGTCCAGGAGCCGAAGCGGTAGGGGCCGGTGCCGATCGCGGCGCGGCCGGAATTGAACGCCTCGTTGCTGGTCTCCGGCGTCAGGCCGGCGGTGGCGCGGGCCGAGGTCACGAACAGGCGGATGAAGTCGTTGGGCAGCGTCGGCGCCGGGCCGTCCGTCACGATCTGGATGGTCAGCGGATCGACGATGCGGATTTCCTGCACGCGGCGCACGTAGATGCGCGTCGGGTTCGGCCCCGACAGCGTCTGCATGCGGCGGATGGAGGATGCGACATCCTCCGCCGTCATGTCGCTGCCGTCATGGAATTTCACGCCGGCGCGCAGCTTGAATTCCCAGGTCGTGGCGTTCACCACGCGCCAGGACTCCGCGAGGCCGGGTTCGATCTGCAGGCGGTCGCCCGAATGGGTCAGCGTGTCGAAGACATGCTTCAGCGCCTCGGAATGCGTGCCTGTCGCGGTGAAATGCGGGTCGATGCTCTCGGGCCCCGCGATGACGCCCATGGTGAGCGTCTGCGCGCCGGCGCTGCCGACGCTGAGCGCCGCGGCGGCGACCGTGGAAAGGGCAAGTCGTCGGAAAGCGCGCATGGTTTGTTCATCCCCACCGGGTTGCGTATCGCAATCATGCTAGGGACGCCTTGCGCCGGCTGTCCACTCCCCGATACTGCCACGCATGCTCGGTTATGTGATCCAGCGGCTTCTGCAATCGGCGCTCGTGATGCTGGCGATGTCCGCCTTGGTGTTCGTGGGCGTCTATGCCATCGGCAACCCGATCGACGTGCTGATCAGCCCGGACGCGACGCAGGACATCCGCGCGGCGGCCATCCGCAGCCTCGGCCTCGATTTGCCGCTGTGGCAGCAATACGGGGTGTTTCTGGGGCGTCTGCTGGGCGGCGATTTCGGGCGGTCCTTCGTGTTCGACATGCCGGTGATCGACCTTGTGCTGTCGCGCCTGCCGGCGACGCTGGAACTGGCGCTGATCTCGGTGCTGGTCGGCGCCTTCATCGGCATCCCGCTTGGCATCTATGCCGGCTACAAGCCGGATGGGGTGATCAGCCGCGCGATCATGGCGGTCTCCGTCCTCGGCTTCTCGGTGCCGACCTTCTGGGTCGGGCTGATCCTGATCCTGACCTTCGCGGTGAACCTCGATTGGCTGCCGGCCGGGCAGCGGGGCCCGACCGTGGTGATCCTGGGTGGCGAGTGGTCGTTCACGAGCCTGGAGGGGCTGACCTATCTGCTGCTGCCGGCGCTGAACCTCAGCCTGTTCAAGCTCGCGATGATGATCCGCCTGGCGCGCGCCGGCACGCGGGAGATCATGCTGACGGATACGGTGAAATTCGCCCGCGCGGCCGGCTTGTCGGAGTTCACCATCCTGCGCCGGCATGTTCTGCGGCTGATCGCGATCCCGCTGGTCACGGTGTTCGGGCTGGAGTTCGGCAGCACGCTGGCTTTCGCCGTGGTGACGGAGACCATTTTCTCCTGGCCCGGTGTCGGCAAGCTGATCATCGACAGCATCACGGCACTCGATCGGCCGGTGATGGTGGCCTATCTCGTGCTGGTGGCCTTCTTGTTCGTGACGATCAACCTGGTGGTCGATCTGTCCTATGCGGCGTTGGACCCGCGCTTGCGGCGTGGGGGGCGCGCCGCATGATGGCATCCGATGGTCGCAGGGCGCAGGCGCCAACGGCGCCGAGCACCGGAGAGCTGAATCGGATGCCTGTTCGATGAAAGCCTTCTGGAGCGAGTACAGCGAGAACAAGATTGCGGTCCTCGCGCTGTTCATCGTGGTGCTGACGCTGCTCGCCGCGATCTTCGCGCCGGTCTTCGCGCCGCAGGACCCCTACGACCTCGCCAATCTCGAATTGGCGGATGCGCGGCGCGCGCCGGGCTTCGTGGGCTCGGGCGGCTACGCCCATTGGCTGGGGACGGATGCGCAGGGGCGGGATCTGTTTTCGGCCATCCTGTATGGCCTGCGCATCAGCTTGCAGATGGGCATCGCGGCGGGCGCGGTCGCCATGACCATCGGCGCCGGGCTCGGCATCCTGGCGGCGCATGCCGGCGGATGGGTCGAGAACGCGATCATGCGCGTGGTCGATCTGCAATTGTCCTTTCCCGCCATCCTGCTGGCCTTGGTCTTGGTGGCGGTGCTGGGGCAGGGGACGACGCAGCTGATCATCGCGCTGGTGGCCGCGCAATACGCCTACTTTGCCCGCACCGCCTATGGCGCCGCCACCGCCGAGCGCCAGAAAGACTATGTCGAGGCCGCGCGCGCCACGCCCCTGCCGGGCCATCGCGTGGTTCTGCGCCATATCCTGCCGAACTGCCTGCCGCCGCTGATCGTGGTGGGCACGGTGCAGGTGGCGAATGCGATCTCGCTGGAAGCGACGCTTTCGTTCCTCGGCCTCGGCCTGCCGCCGACCGAGCCCTCGCTCGGCATGCTAATCGCCAACGGGTTCCAGTACATGATGAGCGGGCGCACCTGGATCAGCGTCTATCCCGGCACCGCGCTGATCGTGCTGATCGTCGCCATCAACATCGTCGGCGACCAGATCAGGGACCAGTTCAATCCGAGGCTGAGGCGATGATGCCTCAAGCGCCGGCGCGGCGTCCCGCCGCTTGGCTTTCGCGCCGACGCGCTGTCGCGCCAGCGGCGCGGGTGCCCTGCGCGCGCCGGCCGCCTTCCGGCCGGAGGTGCCCGTGACTGCGCTGTTGGAAGTTGCCGATCTGCGCACGCATTTCTTCACCCGCGCCGGTGTGGCGAAGGCGGTCGAGGGCGTGTCCTTCACCTTGCACCGCGGCGAAATCCTGGGGCTGGTCGGCGAAAGCGGCTCCGGCAAGTCGGTGACCGGCTTCTCGCTGATCGGCCTGGTGGACCCGCCCGGCCGCATCGCCGGCGGGTCCATCAAGTTCGAAGGCCGGGAGTTGGTGGGCCTGTCGCCGGCCGAGATGCGGAAGCTGCGCGGCAAGCGCATCGCGATGGTGTTCCAGGACCCGGCGGCGACGCTGAACCCGGTGCTGACCATCGGCCAGCAGATGACGTTGGCCGTGCAGGCGCATGGCGGCGGCGGCTCCGATGTGGCGCGCGCCTTGGCCACCAGGATGCTGACGCGCGTCGGCATTCCGGAGGCCGCGGCGCGGCTGGATGCCTATCCGCACGAATTCTCGGGCGGCATGCGCCAGCGCGTCGCCATCGCGACGGCGCTGCTGCATGGCCCCGATTTGATCATCGCGGATGAGCCGACGACAGCACTCGATGTCTCGATCCAGGCGCAGATCCTGGCCGAGATGCGCGCCCTGGCGCGGGAGACGGGGACGGCGCTGATCTGGATTTCGCACGACCTCGCCACCGTCTCGGCGCTCGCGGACCGGGTGATGGTGATGTATGCGGGGCGCATCGTGGAAAGCGGGCCGGTCTCCACAACGCTGCGCGCCCCGCGCCACCCCTACACGCGCGGCCTGCTGGACAGCCTGCCGGCGACGGCCAGGCCCGGCCAGAAGCTGAACCAGATACCCGGCACGACGCCATCGCTGCTGGCGCTGCCACCCGGCTGCCCCTTCGCGCCGCGCTGCACCCATGCGGATGCAGTCTGCGCCACCGACCCGCCGGCGGTGGTCACGGGCGATCGGCTGGTGCGCTGCCATCATCCGCTGGAAGCGGCGGCATGACCGCGATCCTTGTCGCCGAATCCGTGACCAAGCGCTTCTCGCCGAAGATCACGCTGGGCGACCGCATCGCCGGCATGCTCGGCGCCACCGTCGATACCCGCGCGGTGCAGGCGGTGGCCGAGGTGTCGCTGGCGATCGAGCAGGGTGAGACGCTCGGCCTGGTCGGCGAATCCGGCTGTGGCAAATCCACGCTCGGCCGCATGCTGGCGGGTATCATCGCGCCCAGCGAGGGGCGCGTGCTGCTGTCGGGCACGGCACCCATGCAGGGCAAGCACAAGGTCAGCACGCGCATCCAGACCGTGTTCCAGGACCCTTTTGCGAGTCTCAACCCGCGCATGCGCATCGGCGAGACCATCGCGGAAGGCCCGGTGACGCACGGCCTGACGACGCGCGCCGATGCGCCGGCCATGGTCGCGAAGTGGCTTGCGCGCGTGGGACTGGACCCCGCCTTCGCCGCGCGCTTCCCGCACCAATTCTCCGGCGGGCAGCGGCAGCGCGTGGCGATCGCGCGCGCGCTGGCGATGCAGCCGGAAGTGCTGGTCTGCGACGAACCCGTGGCCTCGCTCGATGTCTCGATCCAGGCGCAGATCCTGAACCTGTTTCTCGAATTGCGGCAGGAACTCGGCCTGACCTGCCTGTTCATCTCGCATGATCTGAGCGTCGTGCGGCATGTCAGCGACCGCGTCGCCATCATGTATCTGGGCCGCATCGTCGAAGCGGGGCGCGCCGCCGACATCTATGCCGCGCCGCGCCACCCCTATACGCAGGGCCTGCTGGCCAGCGTGCCGAAGCTGCGTCTCGACGGGAACGAAGTGGCGGAGTTCAAGCCGATTGCCGGCGAATTGCCCTCGCCCCTGTCACCGCCCTCCGGCTGTGCGTTCCATCCGCGCTGCCCGCTGGCCACCGCTATCTGCCGCGCGGAACGGCCGGCGCTGACACCGCGGCCGGATGGCGCGCTGCTGGCGTGCCATCACGCGTGATGGTCAGAACCCGACGCGATCCCCGCCCTTGAGGCTCAGAATCTCCCGCGCCTCATCCGGTGTCGCGATGGTCAGCCCCAGCCCCTCGATCACCTGCCGCGCCAGACGCACCTGTTCCGCGTTGCTCTGGGCAAGCCGCCCCGGTCCGGACCAAAGGCTGTCCTCCAACCCCACACGCACATGCCCGCCCATCGCCGCCGCCATCGCCGCCACGCGCAACTGCGCGCTGCCCGCACCCAGCACGGACCAGCGATAGGCATCGCCGAACAGCCGGTCGGCGGTGCGCTTCATGTGCAGCACGTCCTCGGGGTGGGCGCCGATGCCGCCCTGGATGCCGAAGACCGTTTGGATGAACAGCGGCGCCCGGACCAACCCCTGATCCAGGAAGTATTTCAGGTTGTACAAATGCGCCGTATCGTAGCACTCGAATTCGAAGCGCGTGTCGTTCGCAGCGCAGGTGGTCAGGATGTATTCGATATCCGCGAAGGAATTGCGGAAGACGATGTCCTTGTTGGCCAGGTAGTCGGCTTCCCATTGATGCTTGAAGCTCTTGAAGCGGTTCAGCATGCCGAATAGGCCGAAATTCATCGAGCCCATGTTGAGGCTCGCGACCTCCGGGCGGTAGGTCGCGGCGGGCGCCACGCGCTGTGCGATGGTCATGGTCGGCGCGCCGCCGGTGGTCAAATTCACCACGCAATCGCTGCGCTGCTTGATCACCCGCAGGAAGGGCGCGAAGGCCTCCGGCGTCTGGTCGGGCCTGCCATCCACCGGGTCGCGCGCATGCAGATGCACGATGGCGGCACCGGCTTCGGCAGCGCCGATCGCGGCCTCCGCGATTTCCTGCGCCGTCACCGGCAGGTGCGGCGACATCGACGGCGTGTGGATGGCGCCCGTCACCGCGCAGGTGATGATGACCTTGCCCTTCATGGCGTCGGATTCCTTTTGTGCGCGGCGAGTGCCGCCAGCTTGCGGTCCCGCGCCGCGCTTTTCTGCGGGATGTCGGTGGGCTTCCCCCAGGCCGCCGTGATCGCGGCCACCGCTTCCGAACCGAACACGGTGGGCGGGGGCGGATCGCTGGCGATGCGCGCATAGAACGGCCCATAGCGCGCGCAGTAATCGGCGATGCCGCCCGGTGCGTTCAGTTCGATGGTCGCGAAGGGGCCGAGGAAGGACCAGCGCAGGCCGAGCCCTTCGGCCACCGTCGTGTCGAGGTCCTGCGGCGTCACGTAGCCTTCCTGCACCAGGCGAAACGCCTCGGCCAGCAGCGCGCCTTGCAGGCGGTTGAGGATGAAACCCTCGATCTCCCGCAGGACCGCGACGGGCGCCTGGCCCACCTCGGCATAGACGGCGCGGGCCCGTTCCAGCGTCGCCGCGCTGGTCCAGGGCGCGCCCGAAACCTCCACGACGCGCACCAGATGCGGCGGGTTGACCGGGTGGCCGACGACGCAGCGCGCCGCGCCCGCCAGCCCTTCGCTGAACACGCTGCACGGGATTGCGCTGGTGGAGGAAGCAAGGATGGCGTCGGGCTGCGCACACTGGTCCAGCTCGGCGAAGATCGCGCGCTTGGTGGGGCGGTCTTCCGGCCCGCATTCCTGCACGAAGCCGGCGCCGGCCAGCGCGTCGGCCAGCGACAGTGCCACGCGGATGCGCGCAGCGGCGGCGCGGGCATCGTCGCAAAGGTCGTGGCGGGCAAGTTCCGTCAGCCCCGCCGCGCAGCGTTCGGGCGCGGCGGCGAGGGTAGCGTCGTGGGGGTCGTGCAGCGCGACCTGCCAGCCTGCCCGGGCGAAGACCATCGCCCAGGAACAGCCGATCAGCCCCGCGCCGATGATGGCGATGTTCGGTGGCATGGCGCCCTCCCTCGCGGGGAAGGCTAACGGTAAGCGCGCGGCGCGGCTATTGGGGCCGGGCGAGCGCCGTCCACACCGAGACGGCGACCTGCCGCGCGGTTTCGGGATCGGTGACGAGGGTCAGCTTCCGCCCATCGCGGGCGACGAAATGCACCTCACCGCGGTCGCTGGCGGTGAGGAGGGAGGCGGCGATCAGATCGGGCACATGCCGGGCGTGGCCGGCGGAAAACGGCAGCATAGGGTGAGTCCTCTTGCCTTCCTGCCGCCATTTTGGCGGCCACGCGGGAAGAGTGCGTCAGCGCGCTTGCGCGAAGGTTAACGCCGACGCGGTTTTGTCGGGCTGCGTTCAGACGGCGCAGGAGGTGCCGCGATGCGGAGCGGCGTCGCCGGCCGCAGCACCTCCCGCAATCGCCTGAGCATGGCCAGCGCTGCGTCGCCCAACTCCTCCTCCGGCCCGGCCACATCGGCGACCGCGGCCAGCGCGCGCGCGCAATCGTCGGCGTTCGGCAGCAGCTTCGGCAAGCTTGCCAGGGCTTCGTCGGGGGCGAATTCCACCAGCAGCGTCTGTTCGCGGATCAGCGCCTGGCGGGCACTGATGCTGAGCTCGGAGAAAGGTGGCTCGCCCGTCAGCAAGGCGTTCGACCGCGCCAGGCGCGAACGCCGCACGCCGCCGCGGGCGCGCGCCAGCAGGATCATCATGCGCACGACGGCTTCGGCATAGCCGCCTTCGCCGATGCGGGTCAGCGCGTCCTGCACGTCCGGGCCCGGCGTGCTGTCGGGTTCGAGCGCCACCGGGGTCGTCGCGGCTTCCGTCAGGCCGAGGGCCGCGAGCGAGCCATAGACGGCGTGGAAGGCGAGTTCCTGGCAGGCATCGCGCCAGTCGCGATACAGGTCGATGCGGCGGCCCACGCCATCCGCCATGGCGCGCTCCAGCGCGATGAAGGGATTGTCGGGTGCCACCGGCGCGCGCGACCGCTTCACCATCTCCGCCATGCCGGACAGGGGCCGCATGGCGGGATTGAGGTCAGACACCATGTAGCGGCGCGCGCGTAGCGGGTGCATCTGCCGGCGCAGTTCCGCGCTGGCTTCCGTCGTCGCCTGCCGCACGAGCGGCGAAATGGCGAGGTCGTAGATCGTCTGGTTGACCTCCGCGATGCGCGCGACGGCGGGGAAGACCTCGCTGTCGGCATCGCCGGTCGCGGCGCGGATATCGGCGATGGTGCGGGCCACCAACTCCACCTGGTAGCCGGTGTTGAGGCCGCTGCCCTCCGCACCCGTGATCCGCATTTCATAGAGCCCCGGCGCCACCGCCTCGATCAGGTCGAGGGTATTCGCGATCTCGGTGTGTTCCTTGTTGGCGACCTTGCCGGAGACGAAGATGCCGAGATGGCCGATATCGTCATGCACGAGATAGACGATGGTCTGGCCGAGCGCCTTGATCTCCTGCTCATCGCGATACACGTCGGCGATCCAGCGCAGCGCCTGCGCCGGCGGCGTGATGTTGTCGCCGGCCGAGGCGAAGACCACGATGGGCGACGTCACCGCGCGCATGTTGAAGGAAGCTCCGCCGCCGGCGCTGATTTCGCCGCGGGCGAAACGGTCGCCGATGAACAGATTTTCGACGATCCAGCGGATCTCGTCGCGGTTCATCAGGAAGTAGCCGCCCCACCAGCGCTCGAACTCCAGGAAGCGCTCCGGCTCGGTGTCGGCGCGCTCATACAGATCCCAGTATTTGCGGAACCAGGTGTTGCCGGGCGAGAGGCTTTCGAAGTTGGCCACCAGGCTGGCACCGTCGAACCGGCCATTGCCGAGGTCCGCCATGAGCGCGGCGGGCCAGGAGCCACCGGCCAGGCCCCCCGTATAGCGCATCGGGTTGCGGCCCTTCTCGCCGGCCCAGTACGAGAGGGGGGCGCCGTTGAGCACCAGGGGGCCGGTCAGATCGGGCTCGCTGGCACCCAGCATCATCACCGCCCAGCCGCCCTGGCAATTGCCGATGACGACAGGCTTTTGCGCATCCGGATGCAGCGCCGCGATGCGGCGGAGGAACACCGCCTCGGCATGGGTGATGTCGAGGATGGTCTGGCCGGGCTCGGGATCGCGGAAGAAGATCACGAAATACACGGGATGGCCGCGGCGCAGCGCGACACCCACCTGGCTGTCCGACTTGAAGCCGCCGATGCCCGCACCATGGCCGGCGCGCGGGTCGATGATGACGAAGGGGCGCATGCCGGGCTGCGTCGTCACGCCGGCGGGCGCCTTGATCCGCACCAGCGCGTAGTTGCAGGGGCGCGGCAATTCGCGGCCATCCACCACCATGTCCCAGTCGAACACCAGCACGGGCGGGCAGCCGGCCTTCTCATGTTCCGTGAAGGCATTGCCGGCGCGGCGCATCGTGTCCCAGAACAGGACCGAGCGCTGCGAGGCATCGATCGCATAGGCCATGGCGTCGCGCGCCAGCGTGAGCGGGGTGCGCCCCCAGAAGCCGGCCATGGTGGCGGGCAGCGTGGTGGAGGAGGGGGGCGTCAGGGTCGCCGCCTGGCGCGCCACGACCTCCGTCATCACCCGCGCCTGGTCGAGCACGCGGCTGACGGCTTCCGTGCCCTTGGCGAACAATTCCCTGGAGGGCGGGGGCATCACGGTCATGCGGGGCGGTTCCGATCGTCTGGCGTCGCTGTTGCGGCGCAACATAGCGCAGCGCGGTCGCCGGGTCACGGAAAGGCTTCCGGGAGCTATTCCAGCTTCGCGCCGGCCGGCACCCGCATGCCGCGCTGCACCGCGGGCCGCGCGCCGACCCGGGCGAACCAGCCGGCGAGGTGCGGCGTATCGCCAAGCTCCCGCGCCGCCCAATGCGCCTTCGCCACCCACGGATAGGCCGCGATATCGGCGATCGAGCATGCGGCGCCCGCCAGGTAGGGGTGCGCCGCAAGCCGCGCCTCGAGCAGGCGATAGGCGCGATCGACCAGGCCGGTGGTGTGGGCGCGCGCGGCCGGCGGCTGCTCCGGCGCAAGCTCCGTCCAGTGATGCGCCTGGCCGGTCATGGGGCCAAGGGAGGTCAGCGCCACCATCAGCCAGGCCAGCACCTCCGCCCGCGCATCGCCCTCGCGCGGCAGCAGCACGCCGTGGCGCTCCGCCAGATGGATCAGGATCGCGCCGCTTTCGAACAGCACCAGCGGCGCGGCGCCCGGTCGCTCCTCGACCAGGATGGGAATCTTGCCATAGGGGTTCAGCGCCAGGATTTCGGGCGCGAATTGCTGGCGGGCGCGGATGTTCACGCCCGTCACGCCATAGGTCAGCCCGCATTCCTCCAGCATGATGGAAACGCGTTGCGAATTGGGCGTGGCCCAGCCGTAGAATTGGTGCATGCGCCCCTTATGCCATGCCGACCGAAGGCAGTCTGTCCCGCCGTGCATCGTCGGGGCGGGCGGCGATCATCGCCTCCAATTCTCGGCGGCGCGCGGCATGGCCAGCGTCATCGGCGATGTTCGTGGTCTCATGCGGATCGTTGAGCAGGTCGTACATCTCCGCAGCACCCGAGATCGCCTCGATGGTCAGCTTGTCCCGCGCCGTGCGGACGGTGCGGAGTTCGAGCGGCACGCCGCAGCGGCTGTCCGACAAATCCCATTCCGAATAGGCGAAGTCTCGCGAATCTTCGCCGCGCGCCACGCCGAGCAAGCTTCGCGAATGCCAATGCTCCGGCCGCGCCACGCCGGCCATCTCCAGGAAGGTTGCCGGGAAATCCAGCGAGGACACCGGCTGATCGCAGACGGCGCCCTTCGGCAGGCCGGGCCCGCGCATCAGGCAGACGACTCGCAGAAGGCCCTCATAGGGGATCGGCCCCTTCAGCAGCAGCCCGTGATCGCCGAGCCAATCGCCATGGTCGGAAGCGATGACCACCAGCGTGTTCTCCTCGAGCCCGAGGCGATGCAGCTCGATCAGGATGCGGCCGATAGTGTGGTCGGCCAGCGAGATCATGCCGTAGTAGTTGGCGATCACCTCGGCGAGCTGTTCGTCGCTCAGCACCGGCGTGCGGCTGTGCTTGGCGCGGAAGTCACGCAATTCCTTGTCGGCGAGGTTCGGTACGCCCTCCAGGCTGGCGCGGTGCCACCACGGCCGACGGTCGAGGTCGAGGGTGCGGTGCGGCGGCAAATCCACATCCTGCGGACGGTGCAGCAGGCTCCACGGCAGGGGGCAATCGAAGGGGTGGTGCGGGTCGGGGATCGAGGCCCAGAGGCAGAAGGGGCGGTCCCGCGCCTCGTTCAGGAAGGCGACGGTCCGGTCGCCGATCCAGGTGGAATTGTGCCAGGCGGGCGGCAGGCCGGAATGCCAGGTCTGCGGCGCGCCCTTCACATCCGGCCCGGCATTGGTGCGATACAGCGCATCGCGCTCCGCACCGCAGCCATCGGCGTGGTACCAGGCCTCATAGGATTGGCCGTAGGGTGGGGCCATGGGGGGGAAGGTGTTGTGCCCCTCGACCATCAGCTCGACGCGCTGGAAGCCCAAATAGGGGCCGGTCCAGTTCGGCCCGTAGCGATGCATGCTGTGCCGGCATTCCGGCGAGCCGGTGGGGTGGAAGGTATGCGCCGTCGCGAAATGCGCCTTGCCGATCAGCGCCGTGTCGTAGCCGGCGCGGCCGAGTTCGGCGGCAAAGCTGTGCTTCGCGGGCTCGGCCGGCAGGTCGATGCCATTGTCGCAGACGCCATGGGTGCGCGGCAGCAGCCCTGTCAGGATCGAGGCGCGCGTCGGCTGGCAGACCAGATTCGGCGTGATGCAGCCGCGGAACAGCACGCCGTCCCGCGCCAACTGGTCCATATGCGGCGTGTGGACGCGGCGGCCCATCACGCCCAGGCAATCGGCGCGCTGCTGGTCGGTGGTGATGAACAGGATGTTCGGGCGTTTGTCTCGCAAGGTCTTGGGCCTTCTTGCCTATTCGATCTTGACGCCGGAGGCGCGGGCGGCCGCGCCCCATTGGGCGCGTTCGGTGGCCATGAACGCATCGAATTCCGCGGCCGGCATGTAGCGGGCCGTCAGCCCCTGCCGGCCCAGCTTCTCGATCACGCCCGGCGTTGCCAGCGCGTGCTGAAGCGCGCGGCTGACATGGGTGACGATGTCGGCCGGCAGGCCCCGCGGGCCGACCACGCCATACCAGACCGCGAAGGCGACACCGGGCAGCCCGGCCTCGCTGATCGTCGGAACATCCGGAATCACCGGGGACCGGCTGGAGGTGCTGATGGCGATGGCGCGCAGCTTGCCCTCCCGCAGATGGGGTACCAGCGGCGGTAGGCCGATGGAGCCGACCAACATCTGCCCGCCCAGCATCGCCGTGGTCGCCGGGCCGCCGCCGCGATAGCCGACATGGCTGACCCGAAAACCCATGCGCTGCGCCACGATCTCCATCGCCAGGTGGTGCTGGCTGCCGGGATTGGGGCTGGCGAACAGCACCGGGTCCGGCTGCGCCTTCGCCCAGGCGGCGAATTCCAGGAGGTTCTGCGCCGGCACGGAGGGATGCAGCACAAAGACGAAGGGGAACTCCGCGATATGCGCGATCGGCGTGAAATCCGCCGCCGGGTCGAAGGGCACATTGGCGAACAGCACGGGGTTGATCGCCATCATCGCCCCGTCATTGACCAGCAGCGTGTAGCCATCGGCAGGCGCGCGGGCCGTTGCCTCGGCGGCGATGTTGCCGCCGGCGCCGGTGCGGTTCTCGATCGCGAAGCCGCGGGGGAAGGCCTCGCCCATCGCCTCGGTCAGGATGCGGGCGGTGATGTCGGTGGCGCCACCGGCGGCCGAGCCCACCAGGATGCGCACCGGCCGCGACGGATAGGGCGCCCCCTGCGCAAGGGCGGGGCGCACGGCGAAGGCTGCCATGAAGGGAAGCGCGCCCAGCAGGGCGCGGCGGTCCGGTGCCGGCATGTGTTTCCTCCCTGCGGATCTGCGCTCCGCGTTGCCGGGAGGATGGAAGCGGGGCAGCCTGCTGTCCAATGCATTGTTGGGCCGCCATCGATGCCTCAGGGGGCATGAATGCTGGAATTGCGCGAACTCCACCGCTTCGCGATCCTGGCGGAGGAGGGGCATTTCGGCCGCGCCGCCGCGCGCCTCGGCATGGGCCAGCCGCAATTGAGCCGCGCCCTGCAACGCCTGGAGCGCGCGGTGGGCGCCACGCTGCTGGCGCGCACCAGCCGCGAGGTCGGGCTGACCGAGGCCGGGCGCAGCCTGCTGGCCGATGCGCAGCGCCTGCTGGAGATCGCCGAGGCCGCGCCGCATGCGGCCCGCCGTGCGGCGCGGGGGGAAGCGGGGCGGTTGGCACTCGGTTTCTCCGGCTCCTGCGCGTATTCCTTTATGCCGGGCGCGATCGAGGGGTTCCGGCGCAGCCACCCGCAGGTAGAGCTGGCACTCTCCGAAATGGCGGCGGACCGGCTGATCGAGGCGCTGCGGGAAGGGCGGCTCGACCTGGTGCTGGTGCGGCGGCCCGGCACGCCGCAGGGGCTGGCGGGCGCGCTGGTGTTCCATGAGAAGCTGGTTGCGGCCCTGCCGCGCGTGCATCCGCTGGCGGGGCGCGCACGCATAGCGCCAGCCGCGCTGGCCGACAGCCCCTTCGTGATGTTCCCGCGCGACAACGGCACCGACTTCCACCGCCAGGTCGCGCAGATCTGCGCCGCCGCCGGCTTCACGCCCCGCATCGCGCAGGAGGTCTCGCCGATGCATGCGCTGATCGGCCTGGTCAGCGCGGGAGTCGGCGTGGCGATCGTGCCGGCCTCGGTCAGCAAGCTGCGCTTTGCCGGCGTGGTCTACCGGCTGATGGTGGACATCACCGCGCGGTCGGAGGTCTGGGCGCTGTGGCGGCCCGAAACCCTGCCCGCGCCCGCCCGCGCCTTCGCGCGGCACCTCGGCATCGCGGAGGCGTGAGCGTTACGCCGCCGCCCGCTTCTCCCGCGCATTCCGCAGCAGCGCGATGCCGCGATAAATGCTATGCACCATCTTGGAATAGGGCAGCACCACGAAGAAGGCGATCACCAGGCCGAGATGGATCGCCAGCATCACGCCCATCGCGCCGGTGTGCCGGATGGCCAGCAGCAGCAGGCCCGTGGAGCCGATCAGGAACAGCAGGCCGAGCATGGCGTATTCGCCGCCCGCCAGCTTGCGCGCCACCGGCACGGGATCGGTGATGGTCTTCACCACGATCAGGCCGGCGGTGCCGATGCACAGCAGCACGCCGCCCCAGGTGCCCAGCTGCACCGGCAGGCTCAGGAAGGCATGCGGCGAATGCCAGCCCATGACGTGGTGGTAGAAGGCGCCGGTGCTGGTGGCGGCGAAGCACAGCATGAAGCCGTAGAACATGGATTGGTGCAGCCAGCGGCGATGCTGCGCGAAGCTGTCATCGAGGTCGTTACAGCCATGCCCGCCACCGCCGAGGTTGCGCAGCGTCAGGATATCCACTGCCGCATCAGCTGCGGGGGCGGGGGCAAAGGCGCCGCCCATGCCGCCCGTGCCGCGCCAGTAGCGAACGGCGCCCATGCCCATGGCGAAGATCGCGAACAGGAAGGTGCCGCCCGCCAGCAGGTTGATGAGCCAGAGCGGGATCACCCGGAAGAACGCGCCGACGCCGGTCTGCGGCGCGTAGAGCACGGCGGGGTCCACCAGCACCGCCGCCAGCACCAGCGCGAGCGTGGCGACTGCGAAGGCCGCACCCGTCACCAGCATGCCGTTGCGCTCGAACAGCGCGCCGGCGCCGGCTGGCCAGGCATACTCGGCGTAGCTCTCCTGCCGGATGGTCGCGAAAGTCTTGGGCAGGTTGATGCCGAAGGGGTGCGGCGGCGCGTATTGGCAGGCGTGGTAGCAGCCCTTGCAGCCATGGCAGAGGTTGGCGAGGTGCGTGAGGTCCGCCGTCTCGAACTCCCGCCGCATGGCCATGGCGGGGAATACGGCGCAATAGCCCTCGCAATAGCGGCAGGCATTGCACACCGCGAGCGCGCGGCGGGCTTCCTGCATCGCCTCCGATTCAACGACCGGCAATTGTTCAGTTCCGAGCATGACGCGCGGCCCCCTCGCCCGCGAGGCGTCCAAACACCGTTCCCATGGTCATCCCGAACCCCGCCAGATAGCCCTTGCCCAGGATGTTGCCGGCCATGATCTCGCCACTGGCAAACATGTTGGCCGCGGGCTTGCCATCCGCCATTTGCATGCGCGCCTTGTCGTCCACCTTCACGCCCAGGAAGGTGAAGGTGATGCCCGGGCGCAGCGGGTAGCCGTAATAGGGCGGCTGGTCGATGCGCCGCGCCCAATGCGATTTCGGCGGAGTCAGGCCCTCCGTGTGGCAGTCATCCTTCGTCATCGGCGTGAAGGTGCCCGGGCGGACGGCGGCGTTGTACTCCGCCACCACGCGCGCCAGCTTGCCGGCATCGAGCCCGGCCATGCCCGCCAATTCCTCGATCGTGTCGGCCTTGTAGGGCGGGTAGACGCTGGGCAGGAAGTTGCGCACCGCCTGGCTGTCGGTGACGGCCAGCGCCGTCTGCCCGGGCTGTTGCGCGATCAGGCGCCCCCAGATCGCGTACCGCTTCGGCCAGACATCCTCGCCCTCATCGTAGAAACGCTCCACATCGCGGTTCACCACGATGGCGAAGGGCACGCAGTCGAGCCGCATGGCCAGGCCGCCATCCTCCATCGGCGCGCGGGCATCATTCGCCACGGCGTGGAACTGCGTGGGATCGCCCACAGGCTGCACGCCCTGCGCCAGCAGATCCTTCAGCACCGTGCCCGTGGCATAGGGCGTGCCGCGGATCTGGAAATTGTCGGCGGCATCGCCCCAATACTGCCGCAGCCAATCGCGGTTCGCCTGGAAGCCGCCACTCGCCGCGACCAGCGCCTTGAAGCGGATGCGCTCGGGGAAGCCGCAATGGCTGACGATGGCTTCCGTCGCGAAGCCTTCCTCCACCTGGATGTGCTGCACATCCGTATCCATCAGCGTGACAACGCCGAGCTTCTGCGCCTCGCGGTACAGCGCATTCACCAGCGCCTTGCCGCCGCCCAGGAAGAACGCATTGGTTCGCGACAGCGATAGCGTGCCGGAGAGCGAGGGCTGGAACACCACGCCCGCACTCGCGAGGAACTCCGGCGCGTGCTGGCTCGCGCGGATGCACATGCGGGCCAGGTTCTCATCCGTCTTGCCGCCGGTCACTCGCAAAAGGTCGTCCCAGTATTCCTCCTCCAGGTAGCTGTCGGTCAGCACCTGGGTCGGCGCGGGGTGCAGGGCGCGGAGGTTGCGGGTGTGGCGCGAATTGCCGCCGCGCATCGGCGCGGGTGCCGATTCGCACAGGATGACCGAGGCGCCGCCGCGCCGCGCGGTGATGGCGGCGCAGAGCGCGGCATTGCCGCCGCCCACCACCAGAACGTCGTAGAGTTTCGCGAAGTCGGGCATGCCGTTCCCCCGGATCGGCGCTTCTGTATCCCGCGGTATCCATGAATGTCCAGCAAGCTGCGCCGGGAAGCGCGACCCCGCGCAAGCTTCCGTGAGCGGCGCCAACGCCGGACCGTCCGGACCGTTGAACAAAGGTGGCGCAACAGCCCGGCGACACGACCAAGCCATCAGGAGGACAGCCCATGCGCAGCCCGACCCTCATCGCGACGATCCTCGCCGCAGGTTTCCTGGCCGGTCCCGTCAGCGCGCAGATGGCGCCAGGGACCCGCGCGGGTGATGCGCCCGGCATGGGCTCGATCGGCGGCCAGTTGGAGGGGCGGCGCCTTGGCCCGCCGGCGCAGCCGGCCCTTCCGGTGCCGACCACCCCTGGGATCGTGGTGACGCCCGCCCCGATGCCCGCGGCACCATCGGCCGCTGCGCCGGAAAGCCCGGCCCGTGGGATGCCTGCCCCCGCAGCACCGGCGCCCGAAGCCCCGGCCAATCCCGCCCCGGCCCCGCCGGCCGCCAGCGCCCCCGCGAGCCCCGACGCCGCCGCGCCCAACCCCGCCGCGCCGTCCACCGAACCCGGCTCCCCACGCCCCGCAACCTCCGGTGAGCCGCTGGCCCCGCCCCGCGCCGATCCCGTGCCTTCCGGCCCCGGCCTCACGGAGCAGCAGGCGCGCACCCAGCTTTCGGGCGCCGGCTATGGCGAGGTGCAGGATCTGCAGCGCGGTGAGAACGGCGCTTGGCGTGGCCGCGCGATGCGTGATGGCCAGCCTGTCTCCGTCACCATCGGGACGGATGGTGAGGTCACCGCCGCGCCGTAACCGTTCGGCGGCCGATATGCTATGGGGCATGGCATGGACAGCCTGCCCCAAGCCCCCCCGCCGCCGCGCGATCTTGGCCAGGAAGCCTATGGCCGCATCCGCGCCGCCATCCGGGCCGGCACCCTGCCGCCCGGGCTGCGCCTGACCGAGACCGACCTCGCGGCGCGGTTCGGTGTCTCCCGCACGCCCGTCCGCGCCGCCATCGCGCGGCTGGAGGCCGAGGGGCTGGTGACGCATGAAGCCCGCCGCGGCCTGACCGTCACGCGGCCGGACCATGCGCAGGTTGTGGAACTCTACGTGATGCGCGAAGTGCTGGAGGCAGCGGCCGCGCGCCTGGCCTCGCAGCACGCCAGCAGCACCGAGATCGGCGCGATGGCGGAACTCGTGGCCGGCGAGCCTGCCTTGTTCCAGGACGCGCGGGCGCTGGCCGAGACCAACCAGCGCCTGCACGGGCTGCTCTACCTGGCCGCGCACAACCGCTATCTGCTGCGCAGCCTGGAGCAGATCGCCGCCACCATGGCCCTGCTGCCGAGCCTGCTGACCCAGGGGGACCGCGCCGCCGCCGCCCATGCCGAGCACGCGGCGCTGCTGGCGGCGCTGCGCGCGCGCGATGGCGACGCGGCGGAGGCAGCGGCGCGGGCGCATGCGCAGGCGGCGCAGCGGCATCGCCTGGCCTGGATGGTGGCAACGCTCGGCGTGCCCTTCGCCGCACCCGGTGGCTGACTATTCTGCCGCCAGCCGCGTGCGGTCGAGCTCCACCTGCTTCACGTCATAGGCTTGCAGGTCGGCGAAGTAGCGGGGCAGGTCGGCCTCGAACAGGCCGCGGGTGATGCCGGCGGCCAGGCGCGGCACGGCGATGTTCATCGCGTTGATCGAGGCACCGGCCGGTCCGAAGGACATGGTGGAGCCGATGCCGAACAGATGGATGTCGCGGATCCAGGGCGCCGTGCCTGGTTCGCGTTCCATGAAGCTGTAGTCCGCCGCGAGATAGGGGAATTCGCCGAGCCGCGCATTCGCCTCCGCCTCGGGCGGCGTGTAGCGGTCGGCCCAGCGGGCGATGGCGCCGTGGCAGTCCGCCAGCATGGGCACGAGGGCGGGGTCCATGCGCACGCCGGTGCCGCAGATCAGGAAGTCGGCGAGGGCATCGCCGCGCGATGTCGCGAGACGCACGCGGCCTTCCGCGGTCACGGCTGCGTCCGTCCAGGGCCGGCCGACATGCATGCGGAACTGCGGAAAACGCATGACGCGATCATAGGTGTCCTGCGGGAAGCCCTCCCGCAGGCCGAGCACATGCGCCATGAAGCGCCAGCGCCATTCATCCGGCATTTCGTGCATGTGCCGCAGGAAGCCGGCGAAGGTGAGCCAGCGATAGGGCTGGATGACCATGGGTTCCGCGCGGCGGCAGAACAGATGCACCTCGGCTGCGCCGGCCTCCAGCGCCATTGCCGCATTGTCGAAGGCGGAGGCGCCGGCGCCGAGCACCGCCACCACGCGGCCGCGCAGACCATCGAAGTCGATCGCATCCGCCGCATGGGCGCGGAGATGGCGGGGCAGGGCGCTCACGAAATCCGGCATCCACCAGATGCCGGCCCCTTCCTGGCCCGTGGACAGCACCACCTTGCGCGCCAGCATCGGCCCGGCGCTGGTCTCGATGCGGAGGCAGGGCAGGTTGTCATCGGTGCGCGTCGGCGTGATGCGCCCGGCCTCGATGCCGTTGCGCACCGGCACGCCGGTGACCCGGCGCAGCCACAGCAGATAATCGTTCCAGAGCTGCTTCGGGATGTAGCGCAGCGTGTCCCATGCCGCGCGGCCGAACTGCGCTTCGTGCCAGGCCTGGTAGGTCAGCGACGGCACGCCGAGGTCGGGGCCCGACTGGTCCTTCCAGGAGCGGAGGGTGTGCATCCGGCCATAGGTGGTCCAGGGGCCTTCGCGGCCTTCCGGTGCGCGGTCGATCACCAGGATGTTCCGCACCTTGTCGCGCAGCAGCGCGAAGCCGGTGACCACGCCGCATTGCCCGCCGCCCACGATCAGCGCGTCCAGCACCGGCGCGCCGCCACAGGTCTTGGGTGTCAGCCAGGGCATGCGCGGATGCGCGGTGAGGTCGAGGTCGCGGGCGACATCGGCTTCCAACTCGGCCAGGGTGCGGGGTGCGGGCATGGTCCTCGATCTGGTCGTTCAGGCGGCGGGGGGAAGGGCCATGCCGGCGGCGTCCGCCTCCGCCGCCCAGCGCGGGCCGGTGGTGAGCGTCGCGGCGATATCCATTGGCACGAAACGGGCCACCAAAACCGCCGCCATCGCGGCCTGCGCTGCCGCATCACTGTGCAGGGCCAGCAGCGCATCGCGCAAGGCTTGGGCGATCGGCGCGGGCGTGTTCGGTGCGGCAACCAGGAAGGGGATGGGCGCCGGATCGGTGCTGTCCAGGATGCGCAGCCCCGCGACCTTTTCCGGTGCGTGGGCGCGCAGCAGGTCATGTGCGAAGCCGTCCATCGGGCCGATTTCGCAGCGCCCCTCCCGCACGGCCGCGGCGACGGCCATCGGCGTCACCAGCGGGCCGACCGCGCCGGCGAAGGGGAAGTGCTGCGCGTGGCGCAGAAGATGGTGGCGCGGCGCGTTGCAGCCGGAATGGCTGTGCGTGACGGTCCAGCCCATGCGCCCGCCGAAGGCATCCGGCAGGGTGGTGTAGGGCGCATCCGCGCGCACCACGAAGTCGCTGCGGTATTCGGCGCGGCCCTGGTAGCGCGGCGGGCTCGGCACCGGGGCGGCGAGGGGCACGGGGCGCGGTTCCGCATGCATCGCCCAGGGCCATCCGCACATGAACACGCAGCCCAAGTCAGGGCGCGCCCAAAGGTCCTCGATCGGGTCGGGCGCGGCGTGAACGATGGCCGTCAGCGTCACGCCCGAAAGCGCCGACACGCAGGCAAAGATCGTATGCCAAGCGGCTCGCGCATTCGGGGCGACGTCGTACATGCGCGAACAGGCGATGCGGTCCATGCCGCGCAACTTGCCAGCGGGGCACGCTTCTTGCCAAGCTTGCCGCATGTTGGAGACAGAACTCCCCCGCGCGGCCGCCCTGGCGCCGTCACCCATCTGGTGGCGGCGATGGGAGGTGCCAACCTGGGGCGTCGCCGCCGCGATCTATGCAAGCTGGTTCGCGCTGGTCTGGTTCCACGCCAGCATTCCCTGGCCGATCCTGATGCTGGCCGGCGGCTATGTGCTGGCCTGGCATTTCTCCCTCCAGCATGAGGCGATCCATGGCTGGCGCAGCATCCCGCGCTGGCTGCGCACCGCGCTGGTCTGGCCGCCGATCGGGGGCTGGTGGCCCTTCGAGCTCTACAGACGCAGCCACACCACCCATCACCGCAACACGGTGCTGACCTATCCCGGCGAGGATACCGAGACGCAGTATCACCGCCAGGTCGATTGGTCCGGCTACAGCGCGCCGTGGCGGGCCGTGTTGCTCGCCAACCAGACGCTGGCCGGGCGCCTGCTGATCGGGCCGTTCCTGCGGCTGCGGAAGCTGGTGCTGGTGGAGTATGCCAAGCTCGCGCGCCGGGATTTCAGCGATGTGCCGGTGTGGCTCGGCTTCTTCGCGGGGCTCGCGGTGGTGCTGTGGTTCGTGACTGCCGTCGCCGGCATGCCGGTGTGGCAATACTACCTGTTCATGGTGCTGCCCGGCATCTCGGTCGGCCTGCTGCGCGCCTTCATCGAGCATCGCTGGGGCGCCACACCGGGCGAGCGCACCGCGAGCGTCGAAAGCAACTGGGTATTCGGGCTGCTGTTCCTCTGGAACAATCTGCACATCGTGCATCATCTGTATCCGCAGATGCCGTGGTTCGAGATTCCCGGCTTCTGGAAGCGCAACCGCGAACGGCTGCTGGCCCATAACGGCCACTTCGTGTTCCGCGGCTATTTCGAGATCGCACGGCGCTGGCTGTTCCGGCCGGTTTTCGTGCCCGCGCATCCGGCGCGCTGATACCGGTCAAACAGGGGGCAATTCCATGCAACGTCGTCTTCTTCTCGGCGCCACCGGCGCCATGCTCGCGGCACCTTTGGTGGCGCGCGCGCAGAGCCAATTCACGCTGCGCTGCCATTCCTTCTCCTCCCCCACGGCGCTTGACCACACGCTGCACCTGGATCGCTGGGCGGAGCGTGTGGGGCAGCAATCGCAGGGCCGGATCAAGGTCGAGATGTATCCGGCGATGCAGTTGGGCGGGCAGCCGCGCGACCTGCCGCAGCAGCTCGATGACGGCGTGGTGGACATGATCTGGACCGTGCCGGGCTTCACGCCCGGCCGCTTCATGGGAATCGAGGGCATCGAGATGCCCTTCATGAACACCGGCAAGTCCGCCACCATGTCGGCGGCGGCCTATGAATATGCCTCGAAGAACCTGGCCGATGCCGATTTCCGCGGCATCAAGATCATCGCGATCCACGCCACCGACCGCGCGCTGGTCCACACCAGCCGCAAGCCGATCCGCGTGCAGGAGGATTTCCGGGGGCTGCGGCTGCGCGTCGCCGGCCGCTTCATCGGCGATGCCGTGACCGCGCTGGGTGCGACACCCGTCGGCATCCCGCTGGGTGGCGTCTATGAGGCGACGGCGCGCAACCAGGTGGATGGCTTTCTGATCAACTGGGCCATCACCCACCCCTTCCGCCTGTATGAGGTCGCGAAGTTCCACAGCGAACCGGCGGGCGTCGGCCTGTTCCAGGGCATGCTGCTGACGCTGATGTCGGGGCGCAGCTACAACCGCCTGCCGACCGAACTGCGCGCCGTCATCGACGCCAATTCCGGCGAGGGCTTGTCGCGCCAGCTCGGCGAAATCTGGGACACGCAGACCCAGCAGGCGATCGACGCGACGCGCGCCGCCGGCAACGAGATCATCGAGATCAGCGATGCCGAGAAGGCCAAGTGGCGCACCGCCGTGGCGCCCGCCTATGAAGGCTGGGCCGCGGAGATGACGCGCCGCGGCCGCAACGGCCGCGCGCTGTTCGACGATCTGCTGGCGATCACCGCGCGGCACGGCCGCACGTGATCGACGGGCTGCGCGGCGCGCTGACGCGCGCTGCGACCTTCGCGGCGCTGGTTGCGGGATTCCTGTTGGTCGGGGCGGTGGGTGTCACCACTGCTTCCGTCCTGCGCGGCGCGCTGTTCGGCCGACCGCTGCTCGGCGATTCCGAGATCGTCGAGATGCTGCTCGGCGTCGCGGTCGCGCTGTGCCTGCCGCTGGTCGAGATGAAGGGCGCGCAGGTGATGGTGGATTTCTTCACGCAGAAGCTGCCGGCCCGCGGCATCGCGGGCATCGATGCGCTGATGCGCGCGCTGGCGGCGCTGGTGATCGCGGTGCTCGCCTGGCGGCTCGCCATCGGCGGCTGGAACGCCTGGGACCGCGAGCGGGAGACGATGTTCCTGCAACTGCCCTATTGGTGGGGCTATGCGGGCGCAGCGGTCGGCATGAGTCTCTGGACGGTCTGCGCGGGCTTCGTGGCGGTTGAGGCGGCGCAGAAGGCGCGCCGGCCAGCATGAGTGGTTTTGATATCGGGCTGCTGATGTTCGGCGGCGCGCTGCTGCTGATCGCACTCCGCATGCCGGTTGGCGTCGCCATGCTGCTGGTCGGCGGGCTCGGCTACGCGGCGCTGACCGGCTGGACGCCCCTGTTTGCCTCGCTGAACAGCATGACCTTCAGCCGTTTCTCCTCCTACACGCTCTCCGTCATTCCGCTGTTCCTGCTGATGGGCGATTTCGCCACCAAGGGCGGCATGAACCGTGCGCTGTTCCGCTGCGCGCGGGCCTGGATGGGGCATTGGCGCGGCGGGCTCGCGGTCGCCACCATCGGCGGCTGCGCGGCCTTCGGCGCCATCTGCGGATCATCGCTCGCCACCGCCGCCACCATGTCGCAGGTGGCGCTGCCGGAGATGCGCCGGCATGGCTATTCGCCGGCGCTTGCCACCGGGACACTGGCGGCGGGCGGCACGCTCGGCATCCTGATTCCGCCATCGGTCATCCTGGTGATCTACGCGATCTACACGGAGCAGAGCATCGGCCAGATGTTCGTGGCCGCCGTGATCCCGGGCCTGATCGCGACGGTCGGCTACATGCTGGTGGTGAATTTGCACGCCCGGCTGCGCCCGGGCGAGGCACCGGCAGCGGAACGCATGCCGATGCGCGAACGTGTCCGTGCGACGGCCGAGGTCTGGCCGGTGGTGCTGGTCTTCGTGCTGGTCATCACCGGCATGTATGCGGGCTGGTTCAGCGCGACCGAGGGTGCGGCGATCGGCGCTGCCGCGACCGGCATCCTGGCCGTGACGCTCGGCGGCATGCGCTGGGAAGGGCTTCGCGAGTCGCTGCTCTCCACCGCCGTCACCACCGGCCTGATCTTCGTCGTGTTGCTGGGTGCCGAGTTGTTCAGCGCGGCCCTCGCACTGTCCCGCCTGCCGGCCGAATTGTCCTCGGCGGTCGCCGCGCTGGATGTGGCGCCTATCGTCGTGCTGCTGGCGATCCTGCTGGTCTACTTCATCCTGGGCTGCTTCATGGAAAGCCTGGCGATGGTGCTGCTGACGCTGCCCATCTTCGTGCCGCTGATGCTCAGCCTGGATTTCGGCCTGAGCCAGACGCAGGTCCTGGTCTGGTTCGGCATCCTGGTGCTGATGAGTGTCGAGGTCGGCATGATCAGCCCGCCCTTCGGTCTCAACCTGTTCGTCATCAACGCCATCGCGAAAGACGTGCCGATGGGCGAAACCTATCGCGGCGTGCTCGGCTTCGTCGCCTCCGACTTCGCGCGCATCCTGCTGCTGGCGCTGCTGCCGGCACTCAGCCTGTGGTTGCCGGGCCTCTGGTGAAGCGCAGGAAGGGCGCGTTTACGCAGGTGGGCATCGCGCCGGTGAGCAGATACTGCATCGTGTAGGTCATCGACAGGCGACGGATGTCGAGGATGCTGCTGGTGGAATAGAAGGCGGCGTGCGGCGTGAGGGTCAGGCGGTTGTCGAGCCATTCCTCCCCATCCGCCCAGGCCGCGACCAGCGGATGCGCGCGGTCCAGCGGCTCCGTCTCGAACACGTCGAGGCCGGCGCCGGCCAGATGCCCGGATTTCAGCGCGGCGAAGACGGCGTCGAGGTCGAGGATCGCGCCGCGCGCCGTGTTCACCACCACCGCGCCCGCCGGCATGCGCGCCAGCATCGCGGCATCGATCAGGCCTGACGTGGTTTCGTTCAGCGGCGCGTGGATGCTGAGCACGTCGCTGCGGGCCAGCAGTGCCTCCGGCGTCGCGAAGCGCTCAAAGCCGAAGGCGAGTTCGTGGCCCACCGCCACCGCCGGGTCATGGAAACCCACCTGCATGCCAAGCGCCCGAAACCGCAGCGCCGCCGCCGTGCCGATGCGCCCGAAGCCCAGGATGCCCGCCCGCAATCCGCCGAGCCGCCGCACCGTGGTGAGGCGGCGCGCATCCCAGGCCTGGTTGCCGCGGCGCAGCGCCCGGTCATAACCCTGCACGCCGCGCAGCAGGTTCAGCGCAAGTGCCACCGCATGGTCGGCCACTTCCGTCGTGCCGTAATCCGGCGTGTTCAGCACCGGAATGCCGGCTTCGCCGCAGGCGGCGAGGTCGATATGCGCGAAGCCGACGCCCCCCTGCACCAGCACGCGGGCGCGCCGAAAACGCGCCACGACCTCGGCAGGCACGCGATGCGCGCTGCGGCAATTCAGCACGGCATCCGCCATCGCGTAGTCGTCGGGGTTCTCCAGCGCGCCGCCGACCGACCGGCGAAAATGCAGCACGGCGTCATCGCCGACCACCGCCTGCTCGATATCCGGCGTGTCGGTCCATTGCTGGTCGATCACCAGGATGTTCGGCCGCCCCACGCTACCTCCGCGATGCAAGCTGACGGTTTTCGAGCCGGCTGAGCAGCCGCACGCAAGGCCAGAGCAGGATGAAATAGGCGAGCGCGGCCGCCACGATGGGCGTCGCGTTGAAGGTGATGCTCTGCGCCTGGCGTGCCTGGAACAGCAATTCGGGCAGCGCCACGACGCTCGCGATGGATGTCAGCTTCACCACCTCCAGCGTGTTGGAGACGAGGTCCGGCAGCACGTTCCGCACCGCCTGCGGCAGCACCACGAACAGCCAGACCTGCCAGCCGCGCAGCCCCAATGCCCGCGCCGCTTCCGGCTGGCCGCGCGGCACGCTCTCGATGCCCGCGCGCAGGATTTCGGCGTAGTAGGCGCCCGTGTTCAGCAGGAAGGCCAGGGCCACCGCGCCCCAGGGGCCGAGATCGACGCCGGCGAAGGGCAGGCCGGCATAGAGGAAGATCAGCAGCACCAGCGGCGGGATGGCGCGGAAGAAATCGACGAAGGCCATCAGCGGCCAGCGCACCCAGCGGCTGCGCCGCGTGGACAGCATCGCCAGCGCGAACCCCGTGCCGATGCCGAGCGGCACGCACAGCAAGGCCAGCAGCAGCGTCTGCACCAGGCCCATCCACAGCAGCGGCCCGGCGGCGATCGCGATCTCGACATTCAGGAAGGCGTCGATGAAATCCATGTGTTCAGCGCCGCCACGCGAAGCGCGTCTCGACCCATCGCCCCGCCACGACCACCGGCAGGAACAGCAGGATGTATGCGATGGCGCCGAGCGTCAGCGGTGTGGGGTTGCCGCTGAACGCCATGCCCGACTGCGCCGCGCCCAAAATCTCCGACACCGCCACCACCGATCCCAGCGCGGTGCCCTTGGTGATGGCGATGGTGCGGTTGGTCAGCGGCGGCACCGCGATGCGCAACGCCTGCGGCAGCACCACCAGCGCCAGTGTGGGCAGGAAGCGCAGGCCGAGCGAGCGCGCGCCTTCCCACTGGCCTTTCGGCACCGCGCAGATGCTGCCCCAGAAGATCTCCTCGGCGAAGGCCATCAGCACCAGCGTCAGCGCCAGCCAGGTGGCCATGAAGCCGGAGAAGCCGATGCCGGCCGCCGGCAGGCCGAAATAGATCAGCACGATCAGCACCAGCGGCGGCAGCGCGCGGAACAGATCGACCGTGAAGATGATCGCCCAGTTCAGCGGCCGGATCGCCAGCGCCCGCAGCACCGCCAGCAGCAGGCCGAGGGCGAGGCCGGCCAGGATGACCAGCACCGCAAGGCCGATGGTCACCAGCAACCCCTCCGCGATGCGCGGCGCGTATTCGGCGGCGACGCGGAGGTTGAAGAAGGAAAAGACGAAGGCGTCCCAGGCGGACATGCGGGTCCCTCAGGCGCCATGCCCCGCCGGCGCGCGCCGGCGGGGGGTCGTGATCAGCAAGTGGGCGCGCGCGGTGTGGCGTCATAGCCCGGCAGGCCCGGCACGCCGGTGCCGGGGAACACCGTATTCTCGGCGTCATCGGCAGTCGGCGCCACGCCGAACCATTGCTGCGACATGCGCGCGATGGTGCCGTCGCGCTTCATGCATTCCAGCGCGTTCTCCAACTGCACGCGCATCGCCGTCGCCTGGATGGGCAACGGGGCGGACCAATGCGCGCGGGTTTCGGTGATCACGAAATCGGGCACGAACTGCGGGGTGCGGGTGCCGGCGTAGCGCACCGCCGTGTTGCCGCCGAGATTGGCATAGGCGCGGCCGGACACCACCGCCTGCACCGCATCCGGCTGCGTGTCATAGGCCTGCACGGTGAAGCCGTATCGCGCCGCGTTCGCCTGCCCCCATTGGTCATAGGCGCTGCCCTTGTTCACGCTGATCGCCTTGCCGCGCAGATCAGCGAGCCCGGTGATCGGCGCGCTGCCGCGGCGGATGCCGAACTGGAAGGCGGTGAACAGGTAGCCTTCCGTGAACAGCATGTTCGCCGCGCGCTCCGCCGTGGCGGTGGTGGGCGCGCAGAGGAAATCATAGCGACCGGCATTCATCGCCGGGATCAGGCCGGAGAAGCTGGCGCTGTCGATGGTCAGTTCCCTTCCCATCCGCTTCGCGGCTTCGCGGAACAGGTCGATGTTGAAGCCCTGCACCCCGCCCTGCAGCGTCGGGAAGGCGTGCGGGGCGAAGGTGCCGTCCACCGCGCAGCGCAGCGGCGGCTGTTGCGCCATCGCGGGGCCGGCGCCCAAGGCAAGCACGCAGCAAGCGGCCAAAATCCGTCGCATGTGTCTCATTCTCCGCTGATGAAGGCTCCCGGTGCGACGTTCCCACCGCATGCTGCGTTGCGCCATGCGGCCGTGATCCACATGGACAAGGTTTCATCTTAACCGCGTGAAAGCGCCCCGTGCCTTATTCCTGCCGCGCCCTGGGCGCTGGCGTGCCGCATGCCGGCTGCATCAAGGGTCCAGTGAGACGACCGACAGGAGCCTACCGCATGCCCCGTTTCGCCTTGGCGTCCGTGATACTCGGCCTGGTCGCGATCCTGACCACGGTGGTGCTGGTGCTTGGCGATGCAACCGTGCCGGGCCGCGTGCCGCCGCTTCTCGCCGCTGGCCTCGCCGGCCTGGGCGGCCTGTTCCTCGTGCTCGGCCTCTGGCGCCTGGAGCTTGGCACCCGCCGTCAGGGCTTCCCCGGGTAAAGCCGCGCGATCCCCTCCGCGGTCGCACGCGTGCGACCGCGTTCCGTGATGAGGCCGGTGACCAGCCGGGCGGGTGTCACGTCGAAGGCCGGGTTGGCCGCCTGGCTGCCTTCCGCAACCACCCGGATCGTCTCGATACGGCCATCGGCGGTGCGGCCCGTCAGGTCGGTGATCTCGGCGGGTGCCCGTTCCTCGATCGGGATTTCGGTGAGGCCGTCCGCCACCTGCATGTCCAGCGTGGAATGCGGCAGCGCCACCCAGAACGGCACGCCATTGTCGGCGGCCGCCAGCGCCTTCAGGTAGGTGCCGATCTTGTTGGCGACATCGCCGGTACGGGTCACGCGGTCGGTGCCGACGATCACGATATCCACCTGGCCATGCTGCATCAAATGCCCGCCGGCATTGTCGGCGATCACGGTGTGCGGCACGCCGTGGCGGCCGAGTTCCCAGGCGGTGAGTGCGGCACCCTGGTTGCGCGGCCGGGTCTCGTCCACCCAGACATGCACGGGCAGGCCGGAATCATGCGCCTGGTAGATCGGCGACAGCGCCGTGCCGTAATCCACCGTCGCGATCCAGCCGGCGTTGCAGTGGGTCAGCACATTCACGGGCTGGCCGGGCTTGCGCGCGGCGATCTCCCGCAACAGGGGCATGCCGTGCGCGCCGATCAGGCGGCAGGTTTCCACATCGTCGTCGCAGATCGCCGCCGCCTCGGCATACGCCGCGTCCGCGCGGGCTTCGGCGGGCAGGTTGTGCAGCGCGGCCAGCATGCGGGACAGTGCCCAGCGGAGGTTGATGGCGGTCGGCCGGGTTTCGCCCAGCTTCGCCACCACCTGTTCCAGAGCTGCGGTCGAGGCATCGGCCCGCAGCGCCAGCGCCACGCCATAGGCCGCGACCGCGCCGATCAGCGGCGCGCCGCGCACCTGCATCGAACGGATGGCATGCGCCACCTGGTCCGCATCGGTCAGCCGCAGCACCTCCAGCGCCCAGGGCAGGCGTGTCTGGTCGAAGATGCGCACCGACCACCCATCGGCGCGATCGACCCAGACGGAGCGATAGGAGACGCTGTCGATCCGCATGCGTCAGGCGACCGCCACCGCCTCGATCTCCAGCATCCAGGCCGCATCGGCGATGCCGGCGATGATCAGCGTGCTGGCCACCAGGCGATCGCCCAGCATCTCGCGGCGGATGGCGCGATTCTCGACCAGCAGGGCGCGGTCGGTCAGCAGCGTCGTGACCTTCACGATGTTGTCGGCCGTCATGCCGGCGGCGGCGAGCTGCGCGAAGATGTTCTTCCACACCAGCCGCGCCTGCGCCTCGAACCCCGCCGGCACGGTGCGGTCCGGCGTCTCGGGCACCTGGCCGCTGATGTGCAGGATGCGCGTGGCACCGGTGGCGAGCACCGCCTGCGCATAGGCGCCGGCCGGGGGCGGCGCGTCCTTCGCCTGGATGATCTCGATCTGCATGGCTGGTCCCCGTGTGACGGTAAGGGCGGTCAGATGCGCTGGTGCAGCGCGCAGACCAGGGTGAACAGGCGGCGCGCGGTTTCGAAGTCGATCTCGATCCGGCCGTTGAGGCGCTCCGCCAGCAGGGTGGCGCCTTCGTTGTGCAGCCCCCGCCGGCCCATGTCGATGGCCTGTATGCGGGCTTCCGAGCCACCCTCCGCCACCGCCTTCTCATGGCTTTCCACGACCAGGTGGTAGTCCTTGATCAGCCGCCGGAACGGGCCCAGCGCCAGCACCAGCGCATGCAGCGGCGTATCCGCCTCCGTCCGGATATCCAGGATCAGGCGCCCATCCCGCACCGCGATCGCCACGGCATAGGGGCCGGGGGGCAGGCCTTTCGGCCGGAAGCGGTTGCCGGCCAGCAGGTCTTCCACCGCCTGCCGGCGATCGGCCTCGGCATAGGGGCTCGGCAGCGTCACGCCATCCGGCAGCAGGATGCGCACCACGTCGCGCTCGGCCACCACGGTGCCCGGCCGGTAGGTTTCGCTGAAGCCGTGCTCAACCATGGGTGCCGGGGGCATAGGTCTTCGGGGGGGTGGTCTCGGGTGGCAGGGGCTCCGCCCCGCCCTCGGCGCCCGTCATGCCGAGGCGCATCATCCAGCCGAGCGTGGCCCCCTTGATCGGCCGCAGCATGGCGATGCAGACCACGCTGAACAGCGGCAGCCAGAGCAGCATGTGCAGCCACATCGGCGGCATCCAAACGCGCTCCACCCACAGCACGATCGGAATCAGCACGTGTCCCGCGATGAAGATCGTGAAATAGGGCGGCGCATCGTCCGCGCGCAGGCTGCCGAGCGGCGCGCCGCAGTGGGAGCAGGCGGGCGCCACCCTCAGATAGCCATCGAACACATGCCCGACCCCGCATGAGGGGCAGCGGTCCTGCGCCCCCCGGCTGGCGGCGAGCCAAAAGGAGGTCGGCTGGACATAGGGCAAAGCGGGTGCCGAGCGGTCGGGCTCCCAGCGCATGAGCGGCGTTCCTTGCGGCGCTTGCTGCGCCGTTGTGCATTGCATCATGGCGGTCGCACCGGCTGCGATCAAGGCTTGCGATCCGGGGGGTGACAGGGGGTAGGCTGACGCATGAGCGAACGCATTCTGGTGATCAACCCCAACAGCACCCGCGCCTGCACGGATGGTATCGCGGAGGCGCTGGCCGCCTTCCGCGCCCACGGCCTGCCACGGCTGGAGGTGATGCAGCTCGATGACGGCCCGCCGGCCATCATCACCTGGCGGGATTGGGTCGGCGTGGCGGAGAAGCTGTGCCGGGTGGCGGAGGCTGAGCCCGCCGCCGCCTACATCGTCGCCTGCGTCTCCGACCCCGGGGTGGACGCGATGCGGACCGTCACGCGCGCCCCGGTGTTCGGGCCGCTGCGCAGCGCCATCGCGGCCGCGCTCGCCCGCGCCGACCGCTTCGGCATCATCGCCTTCGCCGACCCGTCGCTGCAACGCCAGCGGCGAACGCTGGCCGCCATGGGGGTGGAGGCGCGGCTCGCGGGGCATGTGCCGCTGAACCTTTCCATGGACGAACTGACCCGCCCGATGGCCGCCCGGGCGCCGCTGATCGCCGCCGCGCGCCGCATCGCGGAATCAGGCGCGGAGGCCGTGATCCTCGGCTGCGCCGGCATGGCGGCGCACCGTGCCGCCGTGGAAGACGCGATCGGCCTGCCGGTGATCGAGCCCTGCCAGGCGGCCGCGGCGCTGGCGATCCAGGCCGTGCTCGCGGCACGACCCGCCATGGCCCAGGCGGCCGAATGAAGCGCGTCGCGCTGCTGCTGGGCCTGCTCGCCACGCCGGCGTCGGCGGTGATGCCGGGTGCCGCGGATGATGCGCAGGTGATCGAGGGCGCGCGGCTGCTGGAGGATGGCAGCTATGAGCTCGGCCTGCCGCTGCTGCGCGCCGCGCTGGCCCGGCTGCCGAACGACCCGGATATCCTGGTCTACATCGCCTTCGCGGAACGGCGGCTGGGAAATAGCGAGGGCGCGATGGCGGCCTATCGCGCCGCGCTGGCCGAGGTGCCGACCCATGCCGGCGCCCTGGCGTATCAGGGCAGCCTGTTCCTGGCGCTTGGCGACCGGGAGGGGGCTGCCGCCAACCTCGCGCTGCTCGGGCGGAGTTGCGGCGGCTGCGCCGAGCACGAGACCCTGGCGCGGGAGATCGCCCGCGCCCGGTAGGCTTACTTCAGCTTCGGGCCGGCGGGCTTGCCATCCCAGCTCTGCACCATCCAGGCAAAGGCACTGGTCCAGGCGGCATCGGCGCCGGGCGGCAGGCGACCGGCGGCGAGGTCCGCCACCTCCACGCCCGCCAATTGCAGATGCGGGCGTTCGCCCGGCTTGGAGACCAACCCCTCATCGGCGCCGATCGCCTCCAGCCGGTCCCACATATGCGCCTGGCCCTCATCCGCGTCCCAGGACCAGCGGCCTTCGAGCGCCAGGACGAAATCCGCGGCCAGGCCGAATTGGTGCAGGCTGTCCCAGGCCTGAACCGGCGTCAGCAGGCGGCCGGTGCGGCTGCGGCCGGACGCATAGAGGTGGTTCTGCCGCCAGGGGCCGCGCATGCCCTCATAGATGCCGAACGGAATCCCCTCCGCGTTCAGCCGCGACACGGTGCGCAGCGCGCGGTCGCGGAAGGCGGCGTGCAGCATCTTGGGGTCGCGGTTGACGCGTTCCACGTTGCGCCAGGGGAAGGTCTCGGTGACGTGCTGCGGCGGCTTGGCGCCGGCGACCTGGCGGCGCAGCAGCCCGGCCGGGGCGAAGCCCTGCTGGCCGGTCGGCACCTGCACCTGAATCCAGCCATCCGCGGGCTCCGCCACCATCACCACCACCTGGTCGGCCGGCAGGGCGCGGATGGCCTTGTGGTCGGCGCCCGGCCCCTCCCGCAATTCGGTGGCGGCGGCAACGCGGTACAGCGCGGGGTAGGCGGCGTCTGACATGGGCGGGACCTTTGGGTGGACGTGCGTGACGATGTAACGCGCCGGCCCGGGATGGCCAAGCGCAGGGTCTCAGGGTGCGGGCGTCCAGTCGGGCGGCGCTGCGCTGCCGGTCTGCGCGGTGATGCGCGTGTAATGCTCCGGCCGGCGGTGCCGGGCGAAGTTGAAGATCGTGTTGCGGCCGAGCTCACACATGCCGAGGTCGCATTCGGCGACGATCACTTCGTCATCCCAGCTTGTCGCCTGGGCCATGATCTCGCCCTGCGGATTGACGATGATGGAATGGCCGAACAGCTCATGCCCGTCCTCCGTGCCGGCCTTGGCGACGCCGATTCCGAAGCAGGCATTCTGGTAGCAGCCGGCCTGGATGGAGAGGTGGCTGTGCAGCACGCGCAGATGATGCGCCTCGAAGCCCCTGTTCTCCATGTTCAGGCTCGGCGTGTTGTAGCCGAGCATGACCAGCTCGACCTGCTGCAGGCCGAGCACGCGCCAGGATTCCGGCCAGCGGCGGTCATTGCAGATCATCATGCCGATGTTTACGGGACCGGCGCTGCCGACGGGGGCGCGCACCACGGGGAAGCCCAGGTCGCCCGGTTCGAAATAGCGCTTCTCGAGGTGCTGGACACGGCGGATCGGGTCGTATTCGGCGTGACCGGGCAGATGCACCTTCCGATATTTCAGCGCGATCTGGCCGCAGGGGTGCACATAGACCGCGGTGTTGTAGCGATGCCCGTCCGGCGTCTTTTCCGCGTAGCCGAGGTGGAAGCCGATGTTGAGGCGCCGGGCGGCATCCCACAGCGGCGCGGTTTCGTTGGAAGGCAGGGCATGTTCGTACCAGTGATCGGCTTCTGCCAGGTTCTCATGGTACCAGCGCGGGAAGAAGGTGGTCAGCGCGAGCTCCGGATAGACCACCACCTCCGCCCCACGCCGCGCCGCCTTGTCCATGAGTGCGACCATGCGCGCCACGGCGACATCGCGGCCTTCGGCTTTCTGGACCGGGCCCATCTGCGCGGCGGCGACGACAAGGCGGCGGGTCATGCGGTGGTTCCCCAGAATGGCGACATCGCTTTGCCAGAGGGGGCGGCGGGTGGCCAGTCCTGCGCCCGAGGCTACGGCGCCGGCGTGGCGGGCGGCAGGGGCGTCGGCGGTGTGGGCGCGGCGGGCAGGTTCAGGATGATGGGCGGGAGTTGCGGTGGCTCGGGACGGGTCGTAATGCGCTGGTCTTGCAGATAGGCGAGCACCCCCACGAAAAGCGCCATGATCGCGATCGCCACACTGCCGCCGACGGCGAGGCCGTTCCACGAGGCGTTCTCGGCCCGCTTCACATCCTCCTTGGTGGCGACATGACGGAGGACGTCAGAAATCTGGTCGAGCTTGCCTTCCATCCGGCCCAACCGCTGATCGGCTTGGTCGGCGCGCTGTTTGAGAAGGGCAATCTCGGTGTCCATGCCAGGAGGTTGGCCACCGCCGCCGTCGGATACAAGGTCGGCGCCCATGCTACGGCGCCGATTCCGCTCCGACTTGATATCGATGATCCCGATCCGATCCCGATCAGCCGGCATTTTCAAATTTTTCGAACTGCTTGAAGGTCCGGTCCCAAGCCCGTTCCAACACCTTTTGGTCTGGCGTGACGTCTTGGTCAGCGTCTTCCCTTGACCGGCCCGCCGATGGCGAAAGGCGTTCCAGGCGTCGGACAAGAGATTCGACGACCATGATGGCCTCCAGAAGCGAGCCTGCGGTGGCGATGCCGAACGCCGTCGACTCCTCGAGCCGACGCTCGAGTTCGGATACCCTCGCTTTCAAGGCCTCGGGGTCATCTCCGGCGTCGTTCACATGCTCGCCTTTCTCGGTCATTCCGGCGCCACCGCCCCCACCTGCTCCACAATCCGACCATACCATTGCGGCCGCCTGTGCGCGGCGAAGTTGAACATCTTTTCCTTCCCCTGCCGGCAATCGTCGAAGTCGACCTCTGCGACAATGACCTCATCGCCCAGGGTCTTGGCCTGCGCGACCACGATCCCGTTCGGGCTGACGATGCAGGACGCGCCGATCAACCCGGCGCCGTCCTCCACCCCCGCCTTCGCCACCGCCACCGCCCAGGTCGCGTTCATATAGGCGTTGGATTGCGCGGCCAGGGTGGAGTGGAAGCTGCGCAGCTCGGCGCTTTCTCCCTCGCCACCATTCGGGTCGTAGGCGGCGGAATTGTAGCCGACCATCACAAGCTCCACGCCTTGCAAACCAAGGCAGCGCCAGCCCTCCGGCCAGCGGCGGTCGTTGCAGATCAGCATGCCGAGCACCGGCGCACCCCAGGCGGCCGGGCCGCGCACCGCCCGAAAACCCATGTCGCCATACGCGAAGTACATCTTCTCGAGCTGCTGGTAGCGCTGGCCGGGCTTCACCTGGTCCGACCCGGGCAGGTGGATCTTGCGGTACTTGAACAGCGCCGACCCATCGGGCCCCACCGTGATGGCGCTGTTGAAGCGCTGGCCCTCGGGCGTGAGTTCGGCATAGCCGACATAGAAACCCACGCCCAAGTCACGCGCGCGGTCGAACAGAGGCTGCACCGCGGGGTTCGGCATCGCGGCCTCGAAGCAGCCCAGCAGCTCCGGCGCGTCGCGCTCCATCGGCCAGCGCGGGAAGAAGGTGGTGAAGGCGAGTTCGGGGAACACCACCAGCCTGGCCCCCTGCGCCGCCGCATCCTCCAGCAGGGCGATCAGGCGGGCCAGCGTCGCCTCCCGCCGATCGGCGCGCTGCGTCGGCCCCATCTGCGCGCCGGCGACTACCAGCTTCCGGCTCATTTGAAGAATTCCCGCAAATCCTGGAGCGTGTAGCCCATGGCGCGCCACATCACGGCGAAGCTGCCGGTGAACGCCACGCCCGCCAGCAGCCCGGCCCAGCCCTCGCGTTGCGTGACCATGGGCGTGATCACCGCGGCGGTGATCCCCGCGGCCAGCCCCATGCCGAGCGCCATCAGCAACGGCTCCCACCCCGGCTTCCGCCGCCGCGGCTGCACCACGACGGTGCTGGGGCGTGAGGGCCGCGGCGGCCGCTTCACCCAGCGCTGGGAGGCAGGGCGGGAGCTTGGCGGGCGGCGGGGCTCGGGCGGTTTCATACGTCCAGCGCGCTCCGCTTGTGCTGACGCGGCACGAAGCGGCCGGTGCCTGGCACGGCCTTCACCGCCGACCCATCCCAGATTTCCGCGCCGCGCAGCCAGGTGGCGGCGACACGCGCGCGCATCGCCCGGCCATGATAGGGCGACCAGCGGGCATCCTCGCGGTCCTGGATGACGCGCTCGTCGAAGACGAAATCGCCGGTTTCCAGCACCACGACATCGGCATCGGCGCCGAGTGTGATGGACCCCTTCTTCGGGTCGAGCCCATGGAAGCGCGCGGGCTGCTGCGCGCACAGCTTCGCCATCTCGGTGGGCTCCAGGCCACGCTCGGCCAGCAGCGTGTACATCAGCGGCGCGAAGCTCTGCATGCCCGTCAGCCCGGCGCCGACGGCGAAAATGTCGCCGGTGTATTCCTTCTTGGGCTTCGGCCAGGGCGCGTGATCGGTGGACACGTAATCGACGATACCGGCGTTCACCGCGCCCCACATGCGTTCCACCTCGGCCGCGCTCCGGAAGGGCGGGTTGCACTTCCCGAAGCCCTGGAGGCGGACGATGTCCTCCTCGGTCATGCACAGATACTGGATGCAGGCCTCGCCGGAGGTGCGGGCACCCTGGCTGCGGTACAGCCGCGCAAGCTCGAAGCCGCGCGCCAGGCTGGAATGCGCGATGTGCACATGCGCGCCGGTTTCCAGCGCCATCTCGAAGATTTCGAGGTCGGCCATGGTTTCCGTGATGGGCGGACGGGTGCGGCAATGCCAGATCGGGCTGGTGTTGCCGGCGGCTTTCGCGGCCTCCGTCAGCTTCACCACCAGCTCCTGGTCCTCATTGTGGACCGCGACCATCAGGCCGGTTGTCGCGATCTCCGCGAAGGCCGCCAGCATCGTCGGGTGGTCGATGCGCGGGAAGCGATGCGCGTCGTATTCGTAGGTCGAGACCTTGAAGGCGCTGGCCCCGGCCTCGGCGAGCGCCGAGATATCATCGGCCCCGCCCGTCTTCTTGATCGTCGCGTACAGCGCCATGTCCACATGCGCGAGGCGTTCCACATGCGCGACCTTGTCCGCGAAGATCGCCGCGGTGGTGACGGGGTTCGGCACGTCGTAGGGCATGTCGCAGACGGTGGTGACGCCGCCGGCGGCGGCCGAGCGGGTCGCGCCCTCGATCCCCGGCCAGCCGGTGCTGCTGCTGGTGTGCATATGGCCATCCACCAGGCCCGGCATCATCAGGCGGCCCCGGTAATCCACCATGCGCGTCGCGGGCGGCGGCACGCCTTCGCCGATCGCGGCGATGGTGCCGCCGCGCACCGCGACATAGCCGCCCCGCACCACCCTGTCCGGCACCACCACATCGCCCAGCAGGACAAGATCATAGGGCGCGGCGGCATCGGTCATGGGCGGGCGTCTCCAGTTTCGCGGCGGCAAGCCTAGGCCGGGCCGCTGCGCGCGCCAACCGGGCGGCCTTCGGCATTCAGCCGCGAAGGGCCTGGATTTGCGCCGGATAGCCCGCCGGATCCACGCGCACATCGATCAGCGCGGGGCCGGCTTCCGCGAAGGCCTGGCGCAGCGCGGCCAGGTAGCTGGCGGGGTCGTCAGCGGCGAAACCGCGCAGACCGAAGCCGCGCGCCACCGCCGCGAAATCGACCGGCACGGCGTAGCGCGCGCCGGATGGCGGCAAGTGCCGCGCCTGCTGCTTGATGTCGATCAGCGACAGCGCGGCGTCGTTGAACACCACCACCACCAGATTGGCGCGTTGTTCCACCGCCGTCGCCAATTCGCCGAGGCACATCAGCAGCCCCCCATCGCCGGTGAAGGCGATCGCGCCGCGCGCCGGGTCATGCAGCGCGGCGGCGATGCCGGCGGGAAGGGCGAAGCCCATGCTGGCAAGCCCATTCGAGATCAGCAGGTCGCGCGGCGCCTCGCACGCCCAGAAGGTGGTGGCAGAAAACATGTGCGCGCCGGCATCGACCGTGGCGCGCGGCTGCTGGCCGGCATGCAGCGCCGCCGCCTGCGCCATGCGCACGATATCCGGCGGCGAGACGCCCCGCGCCACCGGGACCTGCCAATCCAGCGCGGCCAGGGTGGCCGCGCGCAGCGCCGCGATCTCCGCCGGCGTCCAGGCGCCCCGCCGCGCGGCCGGCAGCAGCGCGGCGAGGGAGTCCGCGATGCCCCCATGCCGCGCGGCCGCCGGCGCGGCATAGCGCCGCGGATGCGGCCGCACCGCCAGATCCAGGACCGGCGCGGCGTAGCGCCAACGCTGCGGGATGAGTTCCACTGGGTCGAGCCCGGCCTGGATGATGAGGTCCGCCTGGCCGACCAGCCTTGCCTCCGCGGCACCCCCGGTGAACACGCCGCCGAACAGGGGATGCGCATCCGCCAGCACGCCCTTCGCCTTGTAGGTGACGAGAACGGGCGCGCCGAGCGCCTCCGCCAGCGCCCGCAGCGCCGCCGCCGCCGGCGCCGTCGCGGCCTCCAGCCCGGCCAGGATCACCGGGCGCCGGGACTGCGCCAGCAGCGCGGCCGCGTCGCCATGGTCGGGGGCAAGCGGGGCAGGGGGGGCGGGCGGCAGGGCTGCGCCGGCCGGGCGACGCGCGATACGATCCGCGAGGTCGAGATGCACCGCGCCGCGCGGCGCTTCCATCGCCAGGTCGAGCAACGCGCCGATCTCGGCCTCCGGCGCTGCGTCATCCGCCCGACCATGGCCCTTGGCCAGCGGCGCGGTCGCGGCACGCTGGTCGAAGGCCTGATGGCTGACCCAGTCGGCGTCCTCATCGGCGAAGCCGTCCGACAGCAGCGCCAGCGGCGCGCGTTCCAGCGTGGCACAGGCCACGCCGTTCAGCGCGGCAGAGACGCCCGGCCCCTTGGTGGTCAGCACGGCACCCGGCGCGCCGGTCAGCTCCGCATCCGTGAGCGCCATGATGGCAGCCGCACTTTCCTGCCGCGCCAGGATGAAGGAGAGGCCGGCCGCCGGCAGCGCCGCGATCAGGTCGAGCGCCGCCCCGCCCCCCGGCACGCCCCAGACGCGGCGCGTGCCGCGCAGGCTCAGCGCCTCGGCCACCGCCATCGCGACATTGCGCGTGTTGTCCGCCATGGTCGTCCCCTGTTCCCGCCCGCGACCGGCATGCCCGCCAGGGCCAGCCTTGCCAAGGGGCGGGCGAGCGCCGCAGGTGGCGGCGGCAAGGGAGGCAGGCGATGACGGACTTCACGGGCAAGCGTGTTCTGGTGGCTGGCGGCAGCCGCGGCATCGGGCGGTCCATCGCGCTCGGCTTTGCCCGGGCGGGTGCCGCGGTTTCGATCTGCGCGCGCGGTGCCGAGGGCGTGGAGGCCATGCGCGCCGAGCTCCAGGCCCTGGGCGGCGTGGCGCATGGCGTCGCGGCCGATCTCGGCGTGGAATCGGCCGTCACCGGCTGGGTGGCGGCGGCGGCCGAGGCGCTCGGCGGCATCGATGTTCTGGTCAACAATGCCAGCGGCTTCGGCGCCCGCGACACGGAGGAGGATTGGGCGCGCGGCCTGTCCGTCGATGTGATGGCGACGGTGCGCGCCAGCCGCGTGGCGGCACCCTTCCTGCGGCAGGCCCGCGGCAGCATCGTCAACATCACCTCGATCTCGGGCTTCCGGCCGTCCCGCCGCACGCCCGCCTATGCGGCGGTGAAGGCGCTGCTGGTGAACTACACCGCCAGCCAGGCGGCGGATTTCGCCCCCGATGGCGTGCGGGTGAATGCGGTGGCGCCCGGCTCGATCGAATTTCCCGGCGGGTCGTGGGAACAGCGGCGCAGCAGCGACCCGGCGCTATATGGGCGCATCCGCGATTCGATCCCGTTCGGCCGCCTCGGCACGCCCGAGGAAATCGCGGAGGTGGTGCAGTTCCTGGCCGGGCCCGGCGCGCGCTGGATCACCGGCCAGACCATCATCGTCGATGGCGGCCAGATGCTGGGCTGAGCGTCAGGACAGGACCGAGGCCGCCACGAAGGCCGCGACCGCCAGCGCGATCGAGACCAGCAGCACGATCAGCACGCGGCCCGTGATGAAGCCCTGGCGCACGCCGGTTGCGTTGGTGGGGGCGGGCGGTGTGCGAGGATCAGGGTCTTGGTTCATGCCGGGGCAACGATTCGGCGGCAATCGGGTTGCATCCCCTTGCATGGCAACCGCTTTCGCCGCGACATGGGGCGGCTGAACAGGACGCCCTTGCATGCGCACGCCGACACCCAACCCGCCGCCCGGCATCATCGGCCACAACCGCACGATGCTGACGCCCAACTACTGCGTCTTCCCGCCCGAAGGCATCATGGACAGCCTGCTGCCCGACTGGCCGGGCTGCGTCATTCGCTTCCAGACCTCGCCCGCCATGGGGGCCCGCTTCGCGCAGGCGCTGCTGATCGCGCCGGAAGGCTGCGGAAGCAATGCCATCGATGATGGGCTGGAACACTTTTTCTACGTGCAGCAGGGCCGGTTCAGCGTGGCGATCGGCGGCGTGGACACGCCGCTGGCGCCCGGCGGCTTCGTCTATGTGCCTTCCGGCACCGGGTTCGCGCTGCGCAACACGGCGGATGGCGAATCGCGCGCCATCTGGGTGAAGCGCCCCTACCAGCCCGCCCCCGGCGTGCCCGCGCCCGGCGTCAAGCTCGGCCATCGCGACGACGCCCCGCGTGAGGACAGCGGCCCGCGCTGGCGGCACTTCCTGATCGGCAACAAGGACATCTCGATGGATTTCGAGATGAACATCATGTGCTTCCGCCCCGCCGCGCATTTCTGGTGCATCGAGACGCACATCATGGAGCACGGCATGGTCATGCTGCAGGGCCAGGCGCTGCAATTGCTCGGCCGCGACTGGCACGAATTGTGGACCGGCGATTTCGTCTGGATGGGCCCCTATCTGCCGCAGCAGATCTACGCGGTCGGGTCCGAAGTGGTGGAATACCTGCTCTACAAGGACGTGAACCGCGACGTGACTTTCTGACACCAATCGCAGGAGTTTCCGACCTGCGGCCCGGAGGGCCGAGCGCGCGAACGCGCGCCGCGGCTTGTGCGTCATGCGTAACGCATGCCTCTGGCATGACGAAGCCAAGGGCCGCGGATGCGGCCCGCCCGGCGTTTGAGGGGCACGAAGGTGAAACCTTCGTGCGCCACATATGAGGCACTCAGTCGGCGAAGACGCCGACCGGCGCGCCGGCGACGCCCACATCCAGGCGCAGCACCGCGCCGTCGCCGGGTTCCGCGCCCGGCCCGCGCAGGCTGGTGACGAACAGGTCGCGCAGGCCCGGGCCGCCGAAGCAGGGCATGGTGGGTGCCCGCAGCGGCAGGCGCACCACGCGGTCGAGCCTGCCATCCGGCAGCCAGCGATTGAGCACGCCGGCCGAGACGCCGGCCGACCAATAGCCGCCCTCCACATCCATCGCCGCGCCATCCGGCCGGCCCGTCGCCTCGTCGGGCGCGGCCACCAGGCGGCTTGCGCCGATCGTGCCGGTGGCACTGTCCCAGGGCGCGGTCCAGATGCCGGTGCGGCGGCTGTCGGAATACCAGAGCGTGCCGCCATCCGGGCTCCAGGCCAGGCCGTTGCTGACGATCAGCCCATCGCGCAGCAGCGCCACGCCGCCATCCGGTGCGATGGACCACAGCGCGGCGGTCGCGTGTTTCGCTGGCCGGTCATCCATGCCGCCCACCACGAAACGCCCGCAGGGCGAGGCCTTGCCATCATTCAGGCGGTTGTGCGGCCGGTCGGACTCCGGCGCGGCGAGGGGCTCCATGGCGCCATCGCGCGGATCGAAGCGCACCACGCCGGTCTTCAGCGCCAGCAACACCCGGCCGGACCGGCATAGCGCCAGCGATCCAACCGGGGCGGGCAGGGGCCAGGTTTCGGTCGCGCCATCGCGCGGATCGGTGCGGTGCAGCGCGGGGGCGCGCACATCGACCCACCAGAGCCGGCCGGCGGCGTGATCCCAGACCGGGCTTTCGCCGACCTGGGCGCGGGGTGTGTCGAGAAGGTCCATCAGCACATCTTGTATTTTATAAAATGTAAAGTCTAGAATGACCCATGGCCAGACACGCCGCCTCCACCCCCGCCTACGCCATCCTCCGCGACCGCTTCCGCGACGACATCCTGGCCGGCGCCTGGACACCGGGCACCCATCGCACGCTCGGTGCGCTTGCGGCCGAGAATGGCGTTTCGATCAGCCCGGTCCGCGAGGCCCTGCTGTCGCTGGCCGGCGAGGGGCTGGTGGAACTGCGTGAGCATCGCGGCGCGGTCGTGCCGGTGCTGAGTGCGAAACTGTTCGACGACCTCTATGATCTGCGCGGCGCCCTGCAGGCGCTGCTCGCCCGCCGCGCCGCCGAACGCGCGACTCCTGCGATGCTGGAAGCCATGGCGCGGCATGAGGCCGACTACGCCGCCGCCGCCGCCGCGCAGGACCCAGCGGCCGCCCTGGCGGCGAATGAGGCCTTCCACGATGCGCTGGAAGACGCCGCCGACAATCCGCAGGCGACCGCGCTCTACAAGTCGCGAAGCGCCTTCGTGAACGCGGTGCGGCTCCGGCTCGGCTTCGGGGCCAGCCGCATGGCGGAAGCCGCGGCGCAGCATCGCGCCATCCTCGCGGCGATCGCCGCCCAGGACGCGGAGGCAGCCGCTGCCGCCGCGTTCCACCACGCCATGGCGGCCAAGCGCGACCTGATGGCGCGAATCGGGGAAGGAAAAGACAGATGACACGGATAACCCGCCGCGGGGCACTCGGCCTCGTGCTCGCACTGCCGGCGCTGCATCGCGCGCAGGCGCAAGCCTGGACCGCGGACCGGTCTGTCCGGCTGATCGTGGGCTTCGCGCCCGGTGGCGGCGCTGACCTCGTCGCACGCCTGGCCGCGCCCGAAATGGCGCGTGTGCTCGGCCAGGCGGTGGTGGTGGAAAACCGCACCGGCGCCTCCGGCAACCTCGCCACGCAGGCGCTGGTGGCGGCGCCGGCGGATGGGCACACGCTGGGCTTCGCCGGGCTGCAATTGGCGACCAACCCCGGCCTGATCGCGCAGCTCGGCTATGATCCGGCCGGCGACCTCGCCATGGCCGGGCAATTGACCGCGCTGCCGGTGGTGGTGATGGCAAGTGCCAAGTCGGGCATCACGACCCTGGCCGAGGCGGTGGCACGGGCGCGCGGCCCGGGTGTCACCATCGGCACCGCCGGCGTCGGCACTTCCTCCCATCTCGGGGCGGAGCTGCTGTTCCGCACCGTGGGCGGGCGGTTCGAGGGCGTGCAGTATCGCGGCGGCGCGCCCGCCTTCCAGGCGCTGCTGACCGGCGAGGTCGAGATGATGTTCGACATCGCCGCCGGCTACCAGGCGCCCGCCGCGGCCGAGGGGCGCATCCGCATCCTCGGCGTCATGCAGGACCGCCGCGCGGAGGGCCTGCCGGACGCGCCGAGCTTCACCGAGGCCGGCATCCCCGCCGCCGCCCAGATGCGCTCCTGGCAGGGAATCTGCGTGCGCGCCGGCACGCCGCCTTCGGCCCTCGCCGCCATCCATCGCGCGACGCAGGCCGCGGTGCGCGCGCCGGATGTCGTGCAGCGCCTGCGCGCCATGTCGGTGGAGGCGGTGGAAAGCGACACGCCCGCCACCTTCGAGGCGCTGTACCGCGCGGAGCTCGCGCGCTGGACATCGCTGATCCGCGAAGCCGGAATCCGCGTCGGGTGACGGCCCCGCCCCGCATCACGGCGATCCGCACGCATCTGATGCAGGCCGGGCCGCTCGGCGTCTCCGGCTGGGCGGCGGATGTGCGCGCCAGCATCACCAGCGGCACCCGCAACTGGCTGTTCGTGACAATCGAGACCGATGCCGGCATCACCGGCCTCGGCGAAGGCAGCGGCTGGCCGCGTGTGGTCGAGACGGCGGTGGCCGACCTTGCGCCGCTGCTGGTCGGCCAGGATGCCTTCGCGACGGAACGGCTGAGCCAGCTTATGGCGGTGGCCATGATGGGCCATGGCATGTCCGGCGTGGTGGGGCAGGGGGCGATCGCGGCCATCGACATGGCGCTCTGGGACATCAAGGGGAAGGCGCTCGGCGTGCCGGTCTGGCAATTGCTGGGGGGCGCGGTGCGCGACCGCATCCGCTGCTACACCCATGCCGCCACGCCCGAGCAGGCGCGGGATGCCGTGGCGCGCGGCTACACGGCGGTGAAGACCGGCGGCGTCGCCAATCCGGTCGCCAGGGCGCGCGCCATCCGCGACGTGATCGGCCCCGATATCGACCTGATGGTCGATCTGCACGGCCCGCCCTGGCTGACCCTGCCGGATGCCATCGCCATCTGCCGCGACCTGGCGCCGCTGCGGCCGCTCTTCGTCGAGGAACCGCTGTGCCCCGAGAATATCGAGGGCTATCGCGCGCTGCGCCGCGCCGTCGATGTGCCGCTCGCTGCCGGGGAGCGGCATGGCGGGCTGCATGGCATCGCGCCGCTGCTGTTCCAGAACCTGATCGACGTGGCGCAGCCCGATAGTGGCCGCTCCGGCGGGCTGACCGGCATGCGCAAGGTGGCGGCGCTGGCCGAGGCGCGCTTCGCGACCGTCGCACCGCATTCCGGCTCGCTCGGCCCGGTCGCGGAATTCGCGGCGATCCATCTTCTGGCCGCGATCCCGAACGCGCTGATCCTGGAACGCATGGATCCCGACTGGCCGGGCCGGGCCGCCGTGATCCGCGGCGGCTGCCCGGTGCTGCGGGACGGGCATGTCGATCTGCCGATGGCGCCGGGCCTCGGTGTCGCGATCGACCTCGATGTGGTGGCGGCCAGCCCTTCGATCCACAATGTCGGCCTGCCCTCCGGCGGCTGGCCGGCAGGCACGGAGGCTTCAACGCTGTATGTCCAGCCGCGCACGCCGCGGCCGGGAATCGGGTAGGCGCGGCCTTCTATCGCGCGCGTTCGGCGGCCAGCCTCGCGTAGCGGCCGCGCGCCGCCTCCAGGTGCTGGCGCATGGCGGCCCGCGCGGCGCTGACATCGCCGGAGGCGACGGCGGCGACCAGTGCGCGATGCTCTGCCGCGACCTGCGTCAGATAGGCCCGGCGCTCCGCCTCCTCGCGCTCGGCCAGGCCAAGTGCGCGGCGGGGGATGGCGTGGCGGCCGATGCTTTCCAGGAAGCGCAGGAGATAGGGGTTGCGGGTCGCGGCGAAGACCGCGCGGTGCAGCGCGAAATCGGCCTCGGCCGCGTCGCCGCCGGCGGCCGTGGCCGTGGCAAAGGCCGCTTCCGCGTCTTCCATCGCGGCCAGGGCGGCGGCGTCGCGCCGGGCGGCGGCGAGGCCCGCGGCCTCCACCTCGATGGCCAGGCGCAGTTCCAGCACCTGGATCACTTCCTGCAAGCCGGCGGCTTCGGTCGCGGACAGCCGGAAAATACCCTCGCCTGGGTGGTCGGTGACGAAGGCGCCCACCCCCTGGCGCGTCACCACCAGCCCCTCGGCGCGCAGGGCCGCCACGGCTTCGCGCACCACGGTGCGGCTGACGCCGGCTTCGCGCATCAATTCCTGTTCGGTCGGCAGCCGCGCGCCCGGGGCAAGCCGCCCGGCGCGGATTTCCTCGGCCAGGCGATGCACCAACGCGCCGGTCAGGTTGGCGGGCGGGCGCAGCGGCGCGGGCCCGAGGGCACGGCGGCGGGCGGGACGGGGATCTGGATGTCTGATCATCATACGACCCGGCAACGCTAGAGGTCCGGCCGCCGGGTTACAAGACGGCGCCGCCCCGCGCCCCCGCTTCCGCAGCGGTGAGCAGCCGTTCCTCGAACCACAGCGCGGCCGCCACCCGGGACATCGCGGCGCCGTCATGGCCGATGCCGGGCACGGGGATCAGCGTCCAGGCGCAGGCGATGCCGCGCTGCGCGGCCGCAGCCTGCCCGGCGGCAAGGTAGCTGTGCGCGCGCGCGAAGCGGTGCGGCCCCTGCGCCAGCGCGGCGGCGGTGGCGGGCAGGGAGGGGCCGCTGGTCTCGATATCGCGCTCGCCCGCCAGGATGGTCATGGGGTAGGTCAGAAGGGCCACGACATCCGCCTCCGCCAGCCCGATCCCGCCCAGCCCCTCCGGAAACGGGCGTTCCAGCGTGGGGAGGGAATACCAGCCGGGATTGCCGATGGTGACACGCTCGAGCAGCGCATGCGGCTGTGTGGACATCAGGCGATGGCCGAACTGGCCGCCGGCCGAATGGCCGAACAGATGCGCGCGCGGCCGGTTGGTGATGCCGGCATCGCGCAGCGCCGCGAAGATGCCGAGCGGGATGGCGTAGGACCACGCATCACGCGGGCGCGGCACGCCGGCATCGTCCAGCACCAGGCCGTTGTTGTAGGGCTCGGCACCCGGCCAGGCCGCGTTGCCGAAGGTGGGGGCCAGGATCAGCAGCCCATGCCGGTCGGCCGCGTCGATCCAGAAATCACGGTATTCGTCGCCATTGCGACCCATGCCGTGCTGCACGATCACCACCGGGCTGTCAGGCGTGGTGGTGCCAGCGCGATAGGCATGCAGCGTGACCGGCCGTGTCGGGTCGCAGGCGGCATCCACCCAGGGGATGGCGTGCCGGCCCGGGTTCCGCAGCACATCCAGGGCGCTCATTCCGGGTGGATGTCCTGCGCCAGGGTCTGCTGGTCCATCCGGCCCTCGAATTTCAGGCCGCGGCGGAAGGCCCAGACCGCGCTTTCAAAATGGATCGGCAGCACCGGCATCTGCTCCATCGCGCGGGCGGAGGCGGCGCGCAGCAGAGCGCCGCGCTGGTCCGTATCCATGGTCGTTAGGGCGGTGACTGCGCTGCGGTCGAACTCCGGATCGGACCAGCCGGAATAGTTGCTGGTGCCGATCCCGCGCGCGCGGTCCAGCGTGGCCACCCAGGTGCGGAAGAACAGCAGCGTCTCCTCCGCGCTGGCGGCCCAGCCGCCCATCGGCACGCTGAATTCCCTGCGGGCACGGCGACCGAAGAACACGTTGGAGGGCATGGCATCGACCTCCGTCCGGACGCCGATGCGGGTGAAATACTGCGCCAGCGCCTGGGCCACGCGGGCATCGTTCACATAGCGGTTGTTGGTTGCGTGCAGCGTCAGGGTGAAGCCGTTGGGCAGGCCGGCTTCGGCCAGCAGGGCGCGGGCCCGCGCCGGGTCATGGGGCAGCACCGGCAGGCCGGGCAGGGTGCCGAACATGCCATCCGGCAGGAATTGCGTGGCGGGCAGCGAAAGCCCGTCCATCACGCGCTCGGTGATGGCGCGGCGGTCGATCGCCAGCGACAGCGCCTGCCGCACCCGTACATCGCGCAGCGGGTTCGGGCCGGTGCCGCCATTGACGAAGGGTGCCGGCTCCCGCTGGTCGAGCTGGAGGAAGATCAGCCGCGTGGTCGGCGCGATGGCCAAGCGCATATTCGCATTGCCGCGAAGGCGCGGAATATCGGCGGTGCCCGGTGCCTCCACCACGTCATGGTCGCCGGCCAGCAGCCCGGCCAGCCGCGGGCCGGCGGCGGTCACGGGTTGCAGCCGCACGGTCTGCCAATGCGGCTTGTCGCCCCAATAGCCGTCGAAGCGCGTCAGCTCCGTCACGTCGCTGCGGCCGAACCGCGCCATGCGGTAGGGGCCGGTGCCGATCGCGGCGCTGCCTTCGTTGAACTGTTGAAGGGTCGGCCACCCCGATTCGCGGGTGCCGCAGCCGCCCTGTTCGTCGAAGGTGATGGGGCGCGGGGCCACCAGGCTGGCGCTGATCATTCGCACGCTGGAGAGGTCGCTCGGCAACAGCGGTTCCGGCGCCTTGGTGCGGATCACGACCCGGTGCGGCCCTTCCGTGGCGGCGCTGGCCAGCCGGCGGAGGGTGGAGGAATAGCTCGATGCCAGCTCGCTCTCGTTCAGCACGATGCGGCAGAGGGAGAAGTGGACATCGGCGGCGCTGAACGCCGCGCCATTGTGGAAGCGCACACCGGGGCGGAGGTCGAACACCCAGGTCAGATCGTCACGCCGCGACCAGCCGGTGGCGAGCGAGGGCTGCGCCTTCAGCCGCGGATCGAGCGCCACCAGGCTTTCATAGATGTGATTGTGGATGGTGGAGTTGGGGGCGGCGGCGAAATGGTGCGGGTCGGCGCTGGTCGCCTCCGCCGCCATGGCGATGCGGAGCGTCTGCGCCTGCGCGGATGTGGCGTTGAGGGCCAGGCAGGCGGCGCCGGCCAGGAAAACGTGTCGCATGGGGTGCCTCGCGGATGCCGCGCGATCATGCGCGCGGCATCCGTGAAAGCAAACCGCTCATACCACCCGGAAGTTCGCGAACTGCCAGGGGTCCTCGGCATCCAGCGCCTCGGGGAACAGCCGCGCGCGATCCTGCAGGGGCGTCCAGTCGGAATAGACGCCGACAAGGTCGCCGAGATAGGGCCGGCAGATATCCAGCGCGCGGTCGTGGTCGATCTCATCCGATTCCACGAGGCCCCGGCGCGGATTCTCGATCGCCCAGATCACACCCGCCAGCACCGAAGCCGTCACCTGGAGGGAGGTCGCGTTGTTGTGCGGCACCAGCGCGCGGGCCTGGTCGATGGTCAGGCGCGATCCATACCAATAGGCGCCCTTCGCATGCCCCATCAGCAGCACGCCCAATTCGTCCATGCCGTGCGTGATCTCATCGGTCATCAGCCGCTTCTCGGGCTGCATGACCCAATTCTTGCCGGCGAGCTCATGCACCGACAGCACCGCATCGTCGCACGGGTGGTAGGCGTAGTGCGCGGTCGGGCGATAGGCGACGGCGCCCCCGGCGTCCTTCACCGTGTAGTAGTCGGCCAGCGAGATCGCCTCATTGTGGGTGATCAGGAAGCCATGCATCGGCCCCTCCAGCGGCGTCCAGGTGCGGACGCGGGTGGAGGCGCCGGGGCGCATCAGGTAGATCGCCGCATCGCAGCCGAAGCCGTGGCGGTGGCCATCGGCGGGCAGCGCGCGTTCATGGCTGCCCCAGCCGAGCTCGGCCGGCTGGCTGCCTTCGCCGACGAAGCCATCGACCGACCAGGTGTTGACGAATTCGCCCGGCTTCTTCGGCGTGGTGCCCACCTGCGTGTCGCGCTCCGCGATGTGGATCACCTTGATGCCGAGGGTCTGGGCGATGCCCGCCCATGCGGCGCGGTCGGATGCCGGCGGCGGGCTTTCGACCGGTGCGCCCGTGTCTCGGGAAATGTCGAGCAGCGCCTGCTTGACGAAGTGGGACACCAGGCCAGGGTTCGCGCCATGCGCGGTGACGCTGGTCGCACCGCCCGCAAACGCCGCGCGCAGCGCCACCGCCTCCTCCCGCATCGCGTAGTTCGAGCGCTGCGAGGGGGTGAGGGACGTGTCAGTATAGCCGCCGGCCCAGGGCTCCACGACCGTGTCGAGATAGAGCACGTCGAGCTTGTGGCACATCTGCATCAGCGCGACGGAGGACACATCGACCGACAGGTTCAGCAGGAAATCGCCCGGTGCGAGCATCGGCGAGAGCAGGCTCTCATAGTTCTCCCGCGTTGCCGCCTGCTCGATGAAGCGGATGCCGTATTCGGCCGCGACTTCCCGCCCGCGCGGCTCGGCGGTGACGATGGTGATGCGCGCCGGGTCGATCGCGATGTGGCGCAGGATCAGCGGCAGCACGCCCTGGCCGATCGAGCCGAAGCCGAGCATCACCAGGCGGCCCTGGAAGGTGGCGTGGATCATTGGGAAAGTCTCCGAAGCAGGCAGGAACAGGATCGGGCGCCCGATGACCGTGGGGCCGCATGGCCCGTAGGTCTGAATCGGCCGCCCTGGCCGCCGTCAGGCGGCCAAAGCAAGATAACGCGGGCGCCCGATGACCGCAGGGCCGCATGGCCCGTAGGTCTGAATCGGCCGCCCTGGCCGCCGTCAGGCGGCCAAAGCAAGATATCCAGGGGTTTCGAGCATGGGGCGGTCGTCCACGTCCACCATGACAGCGCGATCGAAGCCGTTGAAGCCGGTGCGCAGGCAGCCGCCATAGGCGCCGAGCTGCCCGATCTCGATCCAGTCGCCCTCCGCGATATCGGCGGGCAGCAGGAAGGGGCCGTGCATGACATCGGCGGTGTCGCAGGTCGGGCCGAAGAAGCTGAAGGCCGCCAGCGGCGCGGTGCTGGCGCTGCCGGGCCGGATCAGTCGCGTCGGGAAGCGGAAGCCGGGGGCGCCGGCATCGCTGAGGGCGCCATAGACGCCGTCATTGATGAACAACTGGCTCCCGCGCCGATGCTGCACCTGCACGACGATGCTGGACCCCGCCGCGACCAGCGCGCGACCAGGCTCCGCCCAGAGCTGCACGCCAGGCAGGTCGGCGGCCGCGAAGGCTCGCGCGATGGCGTCCATGAAGGCAACGAGCGGGGGCGGGACGACGTCCGGATAGGCGACGGGGAAGCCGCCGCCGACATCCAGCACATCGACCTGCACGCCCGCGTCCCGGATCACGCCGGCGGCCAGCGCGATGGCGCGGGCATAGGCGGGGGGCTCCAGGCATTGGCTGCCGACATGGAAGGACACCCCAAGGGTGCGGGCCACCGGCCGCGCCGCGCGCAGCAGCGCCACGGCCTCCTCGGCCTCCGCGCCGAATTTGCCCGAGAGGTCGTACACCGCGCCGCCCTTGGGCAGGGCGAGGCGCACGACGATGCCGAGGTCATCGGGCGCGCCCGTCTCGGCCAGAACCTTGGCGAGCTCGGCCGCGCTGTCGATGACGAAGTCGCGCACGCCATGCTGCACGAAGGCCTCGCGGATGGCGGAGCGCGCCTTCACGGGGTGCATGAAGTGGATATGGGCGGCCGGGAACAGGCTGCGCACAAGCCGCACCTCGCCCGCGCTCGCGCAGTCGAAATGGCGGATGCCGCCTTCCCACAGGGCGCGCAGCACGGCGGGTTCCGGGTTGCACTTCACGGCGTACAGCACCGTGCCCGGGAAGGCCTGGCGGAAGGCGGCGGCGGTTGCGCTGATGGTGGCCGGACGCATGGCGTGCATCGGCTCCTCCGGCCGCAGGGCCGCGACCAGCGCATCCACCTGCCGCGGCAGCGCGGGCGCCGCCACGGGCTGGGCCCGGCGGAGGGGGGAGACGGCGGTGCGGCGGCGGATCGGGTCCATCGATGGCTCCTGGCGGAAGGGGGCTGCGCGCCCCGCCGCCACGCCTTGCGGCGGGCGGCGGGGGGAGACGAGGGACCCAGGTGTGCCTGCGTGCCAGCCATTCACGCGCCAGGGGTCGCGACACGGCACGCCATCCGCAAGCGCGCGGGTGGACGGGACGCGAGGCGATCGGCCCGGAAGTCGGGCCGATGGCGCGGCGGCGATGGACGGGGACGTCCTCGCAGCGCGGCGGGCAGGCAACACAAACGGCTCCCTCGAACCGAACCGGCGTAGTGGGGCCGGCGAGGAGAAGGACGCGGTCCGTCGTTGCTTGTGCCTTTGCCCCGGGGTGTCACCCCCGGCGGCGCAGGCTCGCGGCACGTGCGATTTGCGTCGTAGTGCGGCGCCTTTCCGTGGGGTCCGGCGCCGTGGCGGGAGAATTAGTGGCAAACCCCGCGGCACGCAAGCGAAAAATGCGGTGCCTGCATTGAACGGCGCGCATGGCATCCGGGGCTTGTCACAAAACCCCGGAAAACTTTGGGTTCAGTCGCGCTTGGCCCAGCTTTGGCCTGGGAGGCACAGGTATTCCCAGGCCATTGTCGCCGCAGCCAGCGCCGTGATCTCGGCGGTGTCATAGGCGGGCGCCACCTCCACCACATCCATCCCGCGCCAATCGAGGCCGGAGAGCCGCCGGATGACGCCCTGCGCCTGCCAGGAGGCGAGGCCGCCAATCTCCGGCGTGCCGGTGCCGGGGGCGAAGGCCGGGTCGAGCGCGTCGATGTCGAAGGTGAGGTAGGCGGGGGCGGTGCCGACCAAGTCCCGCACACGCGCCGCCACCGCGGCGGGGGTGGATTCGTGCACGGCCTGCGCGTCGAGCACGGTCACGCCCTGCGCCAGCGTCCAGCCCATGACGTCCCGCGACACCGGGGAGCGGATGCCGATCTGGATGGCGCGGCGCGGGTCGATAAGCCCTTCCCGGATGGCGTGCCAGAACACCTGGCCGTGGCCGAGCGTCTGGCCGAAGCTTTCGGGCCAGGTGTCCACATGCGCGTCGAAATGCACCAGCGCCAACGGCCCACCCACTTTCGCGGCCAGCGCCCGCAGCAGGGGCAGCGTCACGCCATGCTCGCCGCCGAGTGCCACCAGATGCGGGGCCTGCCGCGCCTGCGCCTCGATGCGCGCAAGGCTGCCGGGCAGATCGCCCATGGCGATGGCGAAATCGCCGAGATCGGCGATCGGCAGGTCGAGCGGGTCCACCCCGAAGGACGGGTGCGCCCCGTCCACCAGCATGCGCGACGCGGTGCGGATGGCGCGCGGACCGTCCCGCGTGCCGGCGCGGTTGGAGGTGCCGAGGTCGAGCGGGATGCCGGCAATGCCGACCGCGCCTTCCCGCCGCTGGATGCCGAGAAAGCCGGGGGCGGTGGCGAAGGTGGGGGTCTCGGTCATGGCGGGTCCTGCGCTGCGGCCGGAGCCTGCCGTTGGAAGGGGCCGCCCTGCAAGACGCGATGCGAGCGGCCGACGCCACTTTTTTGGGCATCCGCGTCGCGCGCCGTGGGAATGGCAAGGTTTTCCAGCGTGGCACGGGCATTGCAACCGTACGCCCAACCTCGGCGGCCAAAGGGGTCGCCGCCCATACGTGTTGCAACAGGGGGCCCTCATGCAGCGTCGCAACCTTATCGCCTCGGCCGCGGCCGGCACGGCGGGCGCGCTCGCCGCGCCCAGCCTCGCCACCGCGCAGACCACCTTCAACTGGCGCATGACGAGCTTCTACGGCCCGCAGGCGGCGTTCTACTCCACCGGCCCGGGATCGGCCCGCGACCTGATCGACCGCATCCAGCGCATGTCGAACAACCGCATCCGCATCCAGTTCTTCGGCGCCGGCGAATTGGTGCCGGCGGGCGAGGGGTTCGACGCCGTCTCCTCCGGCATTGTCGAGATGAACTACGCGAATGCCTATTTCTGGACCGGCAAGACCTTCGCCGCGCAATACTTCACCGCCGTCCCCTTCGGCCTGAACTACCAGGGCCTCAATGGCTGGATGTATGATGGCGGCGGCCTCGACCTGTGGCGCGAGGTGTATGACCGCTTCAATGTGGTCCCCTTCCTGTGCGGCAATACCGGCGTGCAGATGACCGGCTGGTTCCGCCGCCCGATCGAGACCGTCGAGGATTTCCGCGGCCTCAAGATGCGCATCCCCGGCCTCGCGGGGCGGGTGTACCAGGCGCTCGGCGTCGATGTGCGGCTGTTGCCGCCGGGCGAGATCTTCCCCGCCCTGGAGCGCGGCGTGATCGACGCGGCGGAATTCGTGGGCCCCTTCCTCGACCGCCAGCTCGGCCTGCAGCGCGTGGCCAAGCACTACTACACCACCGGCTGGCATGAGACGGCGACGGCCTCCGAGCTGATCATCAACAAGGCCGCCTGGGCACGCCTGCCCGCCGACCTCAAGGCCATCGTGGAAAACGCGGTCGCGGCCTGCAACGTGATCAGCGAGGCCTGGTGCCAGAAGAACAATGCCGAGGCGATGGAAGACCTGATCCGCAATCAGGGCGTGGAGGCGAAGCAATTGCCGGACGCCGTCGTCGCACGCCTGCGGGAGGAAACCACCAAGGTGCTCGACGCCGCCGTGGCGCGCGATGCGGTGACCAAGCGCGTGCATGACAGCTACATGGCCTACAAGGCCAAGTTCGATACCTGGTCCACCTATTCGGAAGTGCCGTACCACACCAAGATCCGGCAGGGCTGACGCGCATGGCAGGGGCGTGGAATCGCCTCGCCGACCGGATCGACAGCGTGGTGGACCGCCTCGGCCATATCTCGGTCGTGGCGGTTGCCGCGCTCATCCTGGTGATGGCGGGGAATGTGCTGCTGCGCTACGGCTTCTCCGCCGGCAGCGTCTGGGCGCAGGAGCTGGAGTGGCACCTGATGGCGCCGATCGCGCTGTTCGGTGCGGCCTACGCGCTGCGCCATGGCGAGCATGTGCGCGTGGATGTCCTGTATGCCGGCTTCCGCCCGCGCACCCAGGCCGCCATCGACCTGGTCGGCAGTGTGGCCGGCGTGCTGGTCTGCATCGCCGTCATCTGGCTGTCCTGGCGCTATGTGATGCAATCCTGGGGGCAGGGGGAAGGCTCGGCCAATCCGGGCGGCATCCCCTATCGCTATGCGCTGAAGGCGCTGATCCCGGCGGGCTTCGCCCTGCTTTTCCTGCAATTCCTGGCCGAGACGCTGCGCGCCACAAGCCGCCTGCGCGCCTGAGGCACCCCTTTCTTCGAGAAACCGATGCCGATCACGGAAATCTACGCCATCCTGATGCTGGTGGCGTTCTTCGGGCTGCTGATGGTCGGCATCCCGGTGGCACTCACGCTCGCGGTCTCGGGCTTCGTGTTCGGCTGGCTCGGCTTCGGGCCGATGCTGTTCAACCTGCTGCCGTCGCGCATCTACGGCGTGGCCACCAACTACTCGCTGCTGGCGATCCCCTTGTTCGTGTTCATGGGCGTGGCGCTGGAGAAATCGCGCCTTGCAGAAGACCTCATGGAGGTGGTGGGGCGGCTGTCCGGCGCGCTGCGCGGCGGGCTTGGCTTGGGCATCGTCTTCGTCGGCGTGCTGATGGGCGCCACCACGGGCATAGTCGGTGCCACGGTGGTCACGCTCGGCCTGCTGACGCTGCCCGCGCTTCTTGCCCGCGGCTATGACAAGGGCCTGGCCTGCGGCGTCATCTGCGCCTCGGGCACGCTGGGCCAGATCATCCCGCCCTCGCTGATCCTGATCCTGCTCGCGGACATCATGAACCTGTCGGTCGGCACGCTGTTCGCCGCCGCCGTGTTCCCCGGCCTGATGCTGGCCGGCATCTACTGCGTCTACATCCTTGCACTCGGCATCCTGCGGCCGGAGATGGTGCCGGCGGTTTCGGCCGAGGAACGGGCGCTGACCTCCACAAGGCAATTGCTGGGCAAGCTGGTGCGCGTCATCGCGCCGCCGCTCGGCCTGGTGGTGGCGGTGCTGGGCAGCATCGTGGCCGGCATCGCGGCACCGACCGAGGCAGCGGCCATGGGCGCGCTCGGCGCCATGATCGTCTGCGGGCTCGGCCGGCGCCTGAGCTGGACCCTGGTGGTGGAGACGTTGCGCAGCACGGCGCGGATCACCGCCATGATGATGTTCATCCTGATCTGCGCCCAGGTTTTTGCCTTGTCCTTCCGGGGTCTACAGGGCGAGCAGCTCGTGCATGATCTGTTCGAATTCCTGCCCGGCGGCGCCTCGGCCGATATCCTGTTCATGCTGGCGCTGATCTTCGTCCTCGGCTTCTTCCTGGAATGGATCGAGATCAGCTACATCGCGGTGCCGCTGTTCCTGCCGGTGCTGTTGCAGGCCGGTGTGGACCAGGTGTGGCTGGCCATGCTGATCTGCGTCATGCTGCAAACCAGCTTCCTGACACCGCCCTTCGGCTGGGCGCTGTTCTTCCTGCGCAGCGTGACGCCGCCCGGCGTGACCACGCGCGACATCTATGTCGGCGTGATCCCCTTCGTGATCATGCAATTGGCGGCGGTTGCGATCGTGTTCCTCGCCCCCGGCCTGGCCACCTGGCTGCCGCGGGCCATCGGCTGGTAGGGCTACGCCGTCGCCGCGCACAGCCGATGCGCGGCGGCAATCATCGCCGTCGGGTCCGCCTTGCCCTGTCCCGCGATATCGTGCCCGCTGCCATGCGCGACGGAGCTGAACAGCACGCCCGTGCCGATGGCGAGACCCGCCGTGCGGTGCGCCGCCACCATCTTGGCGGCGATATGCCCCTGGTCGTGCAGCATCACGGTGAAGGCGTCGTAGCCCTGCTTGTGGAACATGGTATCGGCGCCGAAGGGGCCATCCACGGTAGCGCCGGCTTCGCGCGCATCCGCGATGGCGGGCATCGTGACCTCGATGTCTTCCTGCCCGAACAACCCGCCTTCGCCGGCATGCGGGTTGAGCCCGCCCACCGCGATGCGCGGCCGCGGGATGCCCAGCCGCTTCAGCGCCGAATCCGCCGCCAGGATGGCGCGGGTGATGCGCGCCCGCGTCAGCAGGGTCAGCGCGCGTGCGACGGAGACATGCAGCGTGACATGCACGATGCGCGTCGTGTCGAAGCACAGCATCAGGAACACGTCTTCCTCGGCGAAGCCGCATTCCCGCGCGAGGAAGCCTGGATAGCCGTCGAAGGCGATGCCGGCGGCGGCGATCGCGGTCTGGTTCATCGGCGCGGCCAGCACGGCCTGCACATCCCCCGCGCGGGCTGCGGCGATGGCGGCGGCCGCGCAATCAAGGCTGGCGCGGCCGTTCTGCGCGGTGACGCTGCCCAGCGTGAACTCGCCGGGGCCGAAATTGTCGCGGGGCTGGATCGCCACATCCGGGAGGCGCGCGGTCAGCCCCGCGCCCGCCGCATGCACGGCGATCACGCCCGGATCCCCCACCAGCACGGGCTGGCAGATCGCCCGGACCCGGTCATCGAGCGCGGTCTTGAGCGCCAGTTCCGGGCCGATCCCGGCCGGGTCACCCACCGCGATGGCAAGCCGGGGCAGGCTCACGCGGCGATCCGCCCGGCGGCCGGGTCGATGCAGACCTGGCCGTCCTCCACCGTCACGTCCCAGATCTTCAAGGGATCGGTGCAGGGGGCCGCCGTGGCGCGGCCGGTGCGGATATCGAAGCGGCCCTGGTGGAAGTCGCACTCGATCTCGTCGCCATCGACGAAACCGTCGCCCAGGCTGCCGGGCCCATGGGTGCAGACATTCTGCGTCACGAAGAACACGCCGCCGAGATTGTAGACGGCATAGTCCATGCCGCCTGCCCGCACCTTCAGGGCCTCCCCCTCACCGATCGCGGTGGTGGCGCACAAGGAAAGTCGCATCGGTGTCCCTCAGCCTGTGCGCACGCCGGCGGCGCGCGCGATCGGCGCCCAGCGCGCCGTCTCGGTTTCGACGAAGCGGGCGAATTCGGGCGCGGTCATGGCGACGCTCTCGGTCGAATCCGCCGCCAGCCGCTGCTGGATGCGCGGCAGCGCCATGGCCTTCACGACCTCCGCATTCAGCCGCTCCACGATGGGGCCAGGAATGCCGGCGGGGCCGGACAGGCCGAACCAGGTCATGGCGGACAGATCGGGGTAGCCCTGCTCGGTGAAGGTCGGCAGGTCCGGGAAGGCAGTGGTGCGCCGTGGCGAGGCCACGGCAAGCGCCCGCACCCGGCCCGAGCGCATTGCCGCGGCCGCGCTGCTGAGCGTCATGGAGCCCGCCGGCACCGTGCCACCGATGATGTCGGTGATGGCGGCCCCCGCGCCGCGATAGGGGATGTGGTCCATCTCGAACCCCGCGCTGCGGCCGAGTGCCACGCCGAACAGATGGCCATGCGTGCCGGCACCCGGCGAGCCGAAGGCAAAGCGCCGGCCGCCCTTCGCCAGCGCCACGAATTCCGCCAGCGTCCGGGCCGGCACGCTGTCATTCACGACAAAGACCGCCGGCGGGCCGCCGAGGAAGGCCACATGCGTGAAGTCGCGCAGCGGGTCGAAGCCGGTCGAGGTGTTGATGGCGGGTGCCACCACATGGCTGGCCACGCCCGAGATCACGAAGGTGTAGCCATCCGGCGCAGTCCGCGCGACCGTTTGTGAGCCGAGCACGCCGCCCGCCCCCGGCCGGTTTTCCACAACCACCGACTGGCCGAGCGTGGTGGTGAGTTCCTGCGCGACCAGGCGGCCGAGCGTGTCGGCGCTGCCGCCCGGTGCGAAGGGCGCGATGATCCGGATGGTGCGCGCAGGCCAGGCTTCCTGGGCGCGCACCGCGGTGATCAGCGCCGGGGAACCGAGCACGCCGAGCAGCGCCCGGCGGCCGAGTGCGAAGCGGGTCATTCCTGGTCCTCCATCCTCGCCCGTTTGCGGGCGTTGGTTTCCATGGTCACAAGGCCCGTGGCGCAGTCGCCGGTCAAGCCTTGAGCGCGCCACGCAGATCGCGCGACGCATCCGCCAGCAGCGCCGGGTGCGGCCGCGCACCGGCGGCGATCAGCCTTCGCGCCACGGCCATGGCGCGGCTGTCCCCCAGCGTGGCCGCGCCCATCACGCGGCCGGTGGCGTCGAGGTGGAAGGTGACCGGCTTCTCGCCCTCACGCGTTACGGTGGTGGCGCCGAGCGCGGGCAGGCCCTCCACCAGCAGCCGAGCGCCATGCTGGTCGGACCAGAAGCCGGGCACGTCGTCATACGGCGCGGCGCTGGCATCCAGCAGGCCGGCGGCGGCGGCGCGGGCATGCGCTTCGGCATGGCGCCAGCTTTCCTGGCGCAGCGTGATGCCGAAGCGGGGCAGGGGGTGCCGTGCGACATCGCCGATCGCCAGGATGCGCGGGTCTGTCACGCTGCGGGCGAGCCCATCCACCAGCACGCCATCCCGGGTTTCGAGGCCCGCTGCGGCGGCCAGCCCATCCTCCGGCACGGCGCCGATGCCGAGCACCAGCAGGTCGGACGCGATCCGCGTGCCATCGGCCAGCGTCGCCACCAGCCCGGCACCGGCCCGCTCCACGCGCTCGACCTGCGCGCCGAGGTGCACGTCCACGCCGCGCGCGCGATGCAGCGCCAGAAGATGCGCCGCGATCTCGGCCGGGCAGCCGCGGGGCATCAGGCGGGGTGCCGCTTCCACCACAATCGCCTGCACGCCGAGGGCTGCCGCCGTCGCCGCCACTTCCAGCCCGATCACGCCGCCACCCAGCAGCAGCAGCCGCGCGCCGGGCGTGAGCCGAGCGCGCAGCGCCGCCGCATCGGCCAGCGTGCGGAGCGTGAAGGACGGCACATCCAGGTCGAGCGTGCGGGCGCGCGATCCTGTCGCCAGCACCAGCCGGTCCCAGGGCCGGGTGGTGCCATCCTCCAGCGTCACGCGCTGCGCATGGCGGTCGATCGCCACGGCGCGCGCGCCTTGCCGCACATCGATCCGCAGCGCTGCCCAATCGACCGGCAGCGCGGTGGTTTCGGGCGCGTCCTGCCCGGACAGCACGCCCTTCGACAGGGGCGGGCGTTCATAGGGGGTGTGCGGTTCGTCGGCCAGCAGCGTGATCCGGCCGTCATAGCCGCCGGCGCGCAGGGCCTCCGCAAAACGGCCGGCCGCCTGGCCGCCGCCGACCACGACCACGTCCCGCATCAGGCGCGCAGCGCCTCCAGCATGGCGGCGACATAGTCGCGCCCCTCCGCCACCACCAACATGCCCGCATGTGGGCGCAGCGCGGCGAGGCTGCGTTCCAGCGCGGCAGCATCGGCGCCTTCGCTGTCCAGGATGAGCCCCACGATCATGCGGCCTCGGGCGGCGGCGGCTTCCGCCACCGGGCCGGCGATGGCGGCATCCGCCCCCGCGGTCGCGATCAGCACCACCGCCTGCGCGCCCTCGATCGCATCCAGCAGCGCGCGGGTCTGGCCGCCGAGGCGCGCCAGCCAATCCGGGCCGTCCGCGAGCGCCACGAAGCGGGCGCGGGGGAAGCCAAGCGCCGCAACCTCCGTCGCCATGGCGCGCGCGGCTTCGTCCAGCGGAATCACGGCGAGGCTGCGGGGCAGGGCGTTCGGCGCCTGCAACCGGAAGCGGGATTCCGCCGCGGTCGTGGCGCGCGCACTTTCGGAAACACTCATACGCTGCTCTGCGCGACACCCTCGCGCACCCGCAGCGCATCGGCCGCGGCATCCTTGAAGGGCTGGTCGGGCGGCAGGATGACGGCGGCGGAGCGCACGCGTTGGTGCTCCACATCGCGCCCCGGCGGCAGCACGCCCTTCTCCGCCAGGGCGCGGGCGGCGCGGATCAGGCGGTGGCGGGCCATGATGATGCCGTTGTCGGTCGAGACCAGGTTTTCCTTCGTGCGGTCCACCACCGGCCCCATGCTTTCCTGAAGCGAGGCATCCTGCATCGCGATGCCAGCCACGCCGGAATAGGTGTCGCCCCGCTTCTGCGCCTCACGGTCGATCAGGTAGTCATTGTCCTTGTTGGCGGCGGGCCGGAAGGTGCCGGGCACATAGGTCACGTGGATGCCGTGGCCGTCCCGCATGTGCTGCCGTTCCTCGGGCGTGAGCGCACGCACCGGGTGGTAGTCGAAGGACCAGGCCCAGCAGGTTTCGTCGTCGATCGGGATCCAGAAATGGCCATGCACCGGATGGTCGCCGCGCGGCGGCACCATGGTGAAGCTCGGCATCACCCAGGGGGTGATGCGCCAGTAGTACTTCCCATCCTCGGCATTGCGGCGGGCGCCGACGAACAGCCCGCCCGGCATCTCCACCACCTCGAAGACCGGCTTCGAATCCTTGAGGTTGTACTGGTTGCCCTTCGCCCCCTTGAACAGCGGGTCCTGGTTCAGCGCGCCGCGGTGCAGCCAGGAGACGTGGGAACTGTCGATGCCGCCCTCCATCGCCTGCAGCCAGTTGCACTCCTGGAGGCGCTTGGAGGTGAAGGTCTGCTCGGCCGGCACGCGGGCGAATTCCCATTCCGGCAGCGGCGGCTGCTGGTCTGCGGGGCCCATATACGTCCACAGGATGTCGCCCACCTTCACAAGCGGATAGGCGGTGAGCTTGATGCGGGAGCAGAAGCCGTTCTCCGCCGGTTCGCTCGGCACCTCCACGCATTGCCCGGTCACGTCGTATTTCCAGCCATGATAGGGGCAGCGCAGCCCGCCTTCCTCGTTCCGGCCGAACCAGAGCGAGACGCCGCGATGGGCGCAGAACTCATCCATCAGGCCATACCGGCCTTCGCTGTCGCGCCAGGCCAACAGGCGCTCGGACAGCAGCTTGAGGCGAACCGGCGGGCAGCCATCCTCGGGCAATTCCTCGGCGAGCAAAGCCGGGATCCAATAGCTGCGGAACAGCTTGCCCATGGGCGTGCCGGGGGCGGTGCGGGTCACAAGCTCATTCTGTTCCTGGCGCAGCATGTCCCGTTCCCTTCGGTCTCGAAGCAATGTGAGAGGCCGAGCCCCCGGTCTTGTCAAGCCGTTCGGGTTGTGTCGCGGCGCGCAGGCGGCATAGATCCTTGCGATGCACAACATGCCCCTGCCGCTGGCGACCCTGGTGGTCGGGCTGATGCTCGCCTTCGCCTTCGGCCTGGTGGCGAAGCTGCTGCGCCTGCCGCCGCTGCTGGGCTATATCCTGGCGGGGCTGGCTGTCGGCCCGCACACGCCGGGCTTCGTCGCCGATCCCGGCATGACGGAGGCGATGGCCGAAATCGGCGTCGCACTTCTGCTGTTCGGCGTCGGCCTGCATTTCCGCGCGCGCGACCTGCTGACGGTGTGGCGCGTGGCGCTTCCCGGCGCGCTGGCACAGATCACGGCAGGCACGCTGCTCGGCGCCGCGCTCGGTGTCTTCGCCTTCGGCCTGGGCATCGGGCCTGCGGTTGTGCTCGGCCTGGCGCTCTCCATCTCCTCCACCGCTGTTTCCACCCGCACGCTCGAGGAACGCGGGCGGCTGACCGGCGAGGCCGGACGGCTCGCGCTCGGCTGGCTGGTGGTGCAGGATTTCGTGGTGATCCTCGCCCTTGTGCTGGTGCCCGCCATTGGCGGAACCTCGGCCGATGAGGCGGGCATCGGCATGGTGCTGCTGCGCACCGCCGGCGAGATGCTGGCCTTCCTGGTCGCCATGGGCGTGGTCGGCCGCTTCCTGCTGCCGCGGCTGATGGCGCTGGTCGCCGGCACGGGTTCGCAGGAACTGTTCACCCTGGCGGTGGTGATGGCGGCGCTCGGCACGGCCTTCGGGTCGTCCGTGGTGTTCGGCGTCTCCCCGGCGCTCGGCGCCTTCTTCGCCGGCGTGCTGCTGGCGGAAAGCCATCTCGGCCACCAGGCCTCGGCCGATGCGGTGCCCTTGCAGCGCATTTTCGTGGCGCTTTTCTTCGTCTCGGTCGGCATGCTGGTGGACCCCTCCGCGGTGGTGGCGGCGCCCTGGCTTTCGCTGGCCACGCTCGGCGCCGTGTTGCTCGGCACCGGCTTCGCCATGCTGGCGCTGCTGACAGTGCTGCGCGTGAACCTTCCGACGGCGGCGACGGTCGGCGGCAGCATGGCGCAGATCGGCGAATTCAGCTTCGTGCTGTCCGAAATCGCGATCCGCCAGCAGATCCTGCCGGAGGAGGTGCGCGGGCCAATCCTGGCGGCGGCGGTGGTGACCATCGTCGCCACACCGCTGTCGCTGGCGACGGCCGACCGCCTCGCGCGCTGGCTGTCCGGCAAGCGCCGCTTCCGCGCCTGGGAAAGGCGGCGCGGCGGCGCCCGCGCTTGGCCGCCACTGCCGGCGGGCATGAAGGATCATGTGATCGTGGTGGGCTATGGGCGCGTTGGCCGCGTGGTCGGCGCCGCGCTGGCGGAACATGGCCTGCCGTATGTCGCGGTCGAAGCCGACCATCGCCTGGCCGAGGCGATCCGCGCCGAGGGCGTCCCGGTGATCTGGGGCGATGCGTCGCGCCCGGAGGTTCTGCAGGCCGCGCTGCCCGAACACGCCAGGCTGATCGTGCTGGCCATGCCCGATGTGGCCGGCTGCCAGCGCGTGCTGCAAGTGGCGCGGGCGGCGAACCATGGCCTGGCCGCCGCCGCCCGCGCCCATGATGAGGACGCGGCCCGCCTGCTGGAAAGCCTGGCCGGCATGGGCCTCGTGGTGATGGGGGAGCGGGAGATCGCGCTCGGCATCGCCGGCCACAGCCTGAAGGTGCTGGGCGTGCGGCTGGAGGATGCGGACCGCACCGTGGAACGCCTCCGTCGCGGCGAATAGCGGGGCGGCGCGCGCGGTCGGGCGGGTCCCGGCATGGACGATCGGGCGCGGCGGTAGCACAAACCAATCCTGCGCTGCCCGCGCGGGCTGTCGCCCCCTGGTCACGGCAAGGTTGAGGAACGCACATGAAACTGCACCCAGTGAAGGTCCACCCCTCCAAGGCGCTGCTGGCGCGCGAGGACCAGCTCGCCTGGAAGATGGCCGGCGTCGCGGTGGACAAGGTGGCGGTCCAGAAGGACGTGGCCGCGATGATCATCAATCGCATCATCGACAATGCCTCGGTCGCGATCGCCGCCATCAACCGGCGCCCGGTGGTCTCGGCGCGCGGCATGGCGCTGGGGCATGGCAAGAAGGCGGGGGGTGCGACCGTATTTGGCATGAAGTCCGGCACCACCGTCTCGCCCGAATGGGCGGCCTTCGCGAATGGGACGGCGGTGCGTGAGCTCGACATGCACGACACCTTCCTCGCCGCCGACTATTCCCACCCCGGCGACAACATCCCCCCCGTGCTGGCGGTGGCGCAGGCCATGGGGCGTTCGGGGCGCGACCTGATCCGCGGCCTCGCGACCGCCTACGAACTCCACATCGACCTGGTGCGCGCGATCTGCCTGCATGAGCACAAGGTCGATCACATCGCGCATCTTTGCCCCGCCGCGGCCGCCGGCATCGGCACGCTGCTCGGGCTCAAGCAGGAGGTGGTGTTCCAATCCATCCAGCAGGCGCTGCACACCAGCATTTCCTTCCGGCAGTCCCGCAAGGGCGAGATCAGCTCCTGGAAGGCCTATGCGCCCGCCCATGCCGGCAAGCTGGCGATCGAGGCGGTGGACCGCTGCATGCGCGGCGAGGGCGCGCCGAGCCCGATCTATGAGGGCGAGGACAGCGTGATCGCCTGGGTGCTGTCGGGCCGCACACAGGCCGACAGCAAGGGCCGCAAGACGGTGTACGACCCGGTCTACTACGAGGTGCCGCTGCCGGAAGCCGGCGAGCCGAAGCGCGCCATCCTGGACAGCTACACGAAGGAACACTCGGCCGAGTACCAGTCCCAGGCGCTGATCGACCTGGCCTTCCGCATGCGGGAACAGGTGGCCGATTGGGATGCGGTGCAAAAGATCATCCTGCACACCAGCCACCACACCCACTACGTGATCGGCACCGGCGCCAACGACCCGCAGAAGATGGACCCGAAGGCGAGCCGCGAGACGCTGGACCATTCCATCATGTACATCCTGGCCGTCGCCCTGCAGGACGGGCGCTGGCACCATGTGGACAGCTACGCGCCGAAGCGCGCCGGCCGCGCCGACACCGTGCGGCTGTGGCACAAGATCGAGACGCGGGAGGACCCGGAATGGACCGCGCGGTACCATTCCAAGGACCCGGAGACCCTGGCCTTCGGCGGCCGCGTGGAAATCCTGATGAAGGATGGCTCGCGCATTGTCGATGAATTGGGCGTGGCCAACGCCCACCCCAACGGCGCCCGCCCCTTCGCCCGTGCGCAATACATCGAGAAGTTTCGCATCCTGACGGAGGGCATCCTGACCACGCGGGAAGCCAACCGCTTCATCGAGGCGGCGGAGAATGTGCAGAGCCTGAAGGCCGGCGAGCTTTCGGCGCTTAACGCGGCGCTGCCGGCCGGCGCGCTCACCGACGCCAAGCCCGGCATCTTCTGAGGGGGGCGGCCAGATGACCGAACCCACGATCTACAAGGGGCTGGTCGGCGTCTATGCCGATGTCTCGGCGGTATCCAAGGTGATGCCGGAGACCAACAGCCTGACCTATCGCGGCTATGCCGTGCAGGATCTGTGCGAGGAGAGCAATTTCGAGGAGGTGGCCTACCTGCTCTGGCACGGCGAATTGCCGAACGCCGCGCAGTTGGCCGAATTCCAGGCCGAGGAACGCGCCAACCGCGCGCTGTCGCCAGCCATGCTGCGCGTGCTCGCCGAAATCCCGCGCGACGCCCACCCGATGGACGCGATCCGCACCGCCGTATCGTTCATGGGCGCGGAGGACCCGGAAGCCGCCGATGTGTCCGACGCGGCGCAGCGGCGGAAGGCGATGCGCCTTCTGGCCAAGTTGCCGACCGCAGTCGCCGCGACCAACCGGCTGTCGAAGGGCCTCGATCCGATCGCGCCCGACCCCGCGCTGCCCTTCTGCGAGAACTTCTTCCACCTGGTGTTCGGGCGCGTGCCGGAGCCCGCGGTCATCAAGTCCTTCGATGTCTCGATGATCCTCTACGCCGAGCACACCTTCAACGCCTCCACCTTCACGGCGCGGACCGTGACCTCGACCGGGGCCGACATGCATGGCGCGATCGCCGCCGGCATCGCGGCGCTGAAGGGCCCTCTGCATGGCGGCGCCAACGAGGCCGTGATGCATATGCTGAAGGAGGTCGGCAGCCCGGAGGCGGCGGAGAGCTGGCTCGATGGAAAATTCGACCACAAGGCGCTGGTGATGGGCTTCGGCCATCGCGTCTACAAGAACGGTGATTCGCGCGTGCCGACCATGACCAAGTACGCGGAGCGCATGGCGGAGGTTGTCGGCGACCGCCGCTGGATGGAGACATCGCGCGTGCTGGCGGCGAAGATGATGCGGGTGAAGGGCATCCACCCGAACCTCGATTTCCCGGCGGGCCCTGCCTACTACCTGATGGGTTTCGACATCCCGATGTTCACGCCGATCTTCGTGTGCAGCCGCATCACCGGCTGGGCCGCGCATGTCTTCGAACAGGCCGCCGACAACCGGCTGATCCGCCCGCTGTCGCACTACACCGGGCATGAGCAGCGCGCCGTTCCGGCGATGCACGCGCGCTGACCACGGCGACAGGTGCACGCATCGCGGTGTCCCGCCGCGATGCGTCGCCACCATCTCGCCACATCCTGTTCGCGCGATGTCGCATGCTGTGCTGATGCGCGCGCGCGACACGCGCGATGTTCATCGCGGAAATCGCACGGGCGTTCATCTTCTCGATGCGATTATGTTTGACACTGTGGTTGCGTGACCGGATAGCGTCGCCATGCACGCATCGCTTGACGCGATTCGCACACAACATCCTCAGCATCGACGCGCAGGCGTCGCGCCACGAGGATCGCAGTGTTCGGCAGATCAGCGGCGCGGCAACGGGAAGGGTCGGTCCGTGAACCGCAGTCTCGTGGAGCAGGAGATGCTGACCGGCATGGAGACCATGCGGCACGTCCCCCGTTCTGCACCGCCGCCTGGCGCCGTTCCGGCGCCCGATGCGTGCGGCAGGGAAGCCGGGACAGGCGCGATGCGGCAGGGTGCCGCACATGTCGCGCTTCAACTCGGCCACTGCGGTGGACGGATGGTGGCAGGCCTCGCTGAGCGCGAAACAGCAACCGCGCGAGCAAGGCCAGGCCGCACGCCCCTGCCCAGCTGGATGCGCAGAATGCGGTGCCCGCCGCGCCACCGCGCCGCCATCGGAACACCAAGCACCGGAAGAGATCGGAGATCCTCGCTACCATGACCGACAAGACCCTGACCGAGACGACCGAAGCCGAAGCCGCACCGCGCGCCCAGGCGATGGCGATGGCCGCCGCGAAGAAGGCTGCGCCGAAGAAGGCCGCCGCCAAAAAGCCGGCCGCGAAGAAGGCCGCCCCCAAGGCTGCGGCCAAGAAGGCCGCTGCCAAGAAGCCGGCCGCCAAGAAGGCCGCCCCCAAGGCTGGGCCGAAGAAGGCCGCTGCCAAGAAGGCCGCGCCGAAGAAGGCTGCCGTGAAGAAGGCCGCGCCGAAGAAGGCCGCTGCCAAGAAGGCCGCGCCGAAGAAGGCTGCCGTGAAGAAGGCCGCGCCGAAGAAAGCCGCTGCCAAGAAGGCCGCGCCGAAGAAGGCCGCCGCCAAGAAGGCCGCACCGAAGGCCGCGCCGAAGAAGGCTGCTGCCAAGAAGGCCGCCCCCAAGGCTGCGCCGAAAAAGGCTGCCGCCCCCAAGGCCGCGCCGAAGCCTTTGCCCAAGAAGACGCCGGACCCGAAGCGCGTGGAAGCCGCCAAGAAGGCCGCCGCGACGCGCGCCGCCCGCAAGGCCGCCGCCGCCATGCCGGCGCCCGCCGCCGAACCGACGACCTGATCCCGACCGGATCGGGGGGCGCCGTCCGCACGCGGGCGGCGCCCTTTTCATGCGCGCCAGATGAGCCTTTCCATCCGCGCCATCGCGCCGGCGGAGCGCACGGCGCTCGCGCCCCTCTTCGCGGCCTATGCGGCCGAGATGCGCGGCGTCCTGGCCGGCGCCGCGATTGCATCGCCCGAAGCGCAGGCCGCGCTGCTGGCGCGCCATCCCGCTGCCGAAACCCTCATCGCCGAACGCGAAGCGGCGCCCATCGGCTTCGCCATCTTGTTCGACCTGCCGGAAGTGGTTTTCGCGCGAAGCTGCGGGCAGCTCGATGATCTCTTCGTGCTGCCAGAAGCGCGCGGCCAGGGAATCGCGCGCGCCCTGATCGAGGCCGCCTGCGCCCTCGGTCGCATGCGCGGCTGGAGCCATCTTCGCTGGATCGTGCCGGAGGGCGATGCCGCCGCCATCGCGCTGTATGAGCGGATCGCCACCCGCGCCGATTGGCGCAGCTACGTGATCCGCCTCGACCCCGCCGCGTCGCTCTAGCCGAAGGTCGCCAGCAGGTCGTCCACCTGCGCTGGCGTCAGCCGCCGCACGCCCGGCACTTGCGCCAGCAATAGCGCGAGGCGTGCCGCTTCCTCCAACTCCTCCGCCGCCGCCACCGCATCGGCCAGCGTGGCGCCGCTGACCACAGGGCCGTGGTTCGCCAGCAGCAGCGCCTTGGCCGTCAGTGCCGCTTCATGCACCGCAGGCTCCATAGCCGCGTCGCCCGGGCGGTGATACGCGACGCAGGGCAGGCGGCGCCCCACACGCATCACGAAATAGGGCGTCAGCGGCGGGATGTCGGCGTCGCCGCCCTCGGGTGCGATGCAACTGATCGCGGTGGCGTGGGTGGAATGCAGATGCACCACGGCGCCCGCTTCCGGCCGCGCGACCAGCACGGCGCGGTGCAGGAACACTTCCTTGGAGGGCCGGTCGCCGCCGATATGCGCGAATCCGGCGTCGAGCCTGCTGATCCGCCCGGCGTCCAGCCGGCCGAGGCAGGAATTGGTCGGCGTCATCAGGTAGCCATCGGCCAGCCGCACGCTGATGTTGCCCGCCGTGCCGACCGAATAGCCGCGCTCAAACAACGACCGCGCCAGCAGCACGAGTTCGGCGCGGGCTTCGTCCTCGGTCACGCGAAGGCCTTGAGGAAGAAGTCGCGCCCGCCGAAATTCCCCGACTTGAGCGCCATGTGGATGCCGATGGGTTCCGCAACGGTCCAAGGCACGCCGGTGTCGATCTCGGCGCCGATCCGCAGCCGTGCGACGCCCAATCGCTTGACGACGGCGCCGGATGTCTCGCCCCCCGCCACCACCAGCCGGCCGACGCCGCGCGAAACCAGCCCCGCCGCAATGGCCGCCATGGCGTCCTCCACCAGCACCCCCGCCGCATCGCGCCCGAGTTTTTGCTGCAAGGCCGCCACTTTCTCGGGCGGGGCGGAGGCCGCGATCACCACGGGAAGCGCGGCATCGAGCCGCCCTTCCACCCAGGCCAGCGCCTGCGCCGCGAGTGTGGCGGCATCGGGCGTAGTGAGCGCATCCAGCTCCAGCGTCGGCGCGTGGTCGCGGGCAAAGCCGATCTGCCCGAGCGTCGCGCGGGAGCAACTGCCGGCGACCACCGCGCAGAACCCCTTTGCAGGCGGCAGCGCGCCGGCATCCTCGCGCGCCGGCAGCAGCCCGGCGCGCCGAAAGTTTTCTGGCAGGCCCATGGCGATGCCCGAACCGCCGACCAGCAGCGGATGCGCGGCCGCAGCCTCGCCAAGCGCCATCAGATCGTCGTTCATCACCGCGTCCACGATCGCGTAGCGCCGCCCGCCTTCCGCCAGGCGGCTCGCCGCGCTGCGCAAGGCGGCGGGACCTTGCGCCACCACCGGGTAGGGGATCAGCCCGACCGACCCTTCCGTCTGCCGCGTCAGCACGCGCACAAGGTTGGGGTCGCGCATGGGCGTCAGCGGGTGGTTCTCCATCCCGCTCTCGTTCAGCAGATGTGCGCCGACGAACAGATGCCCCTGGTAGACGCTGCGGCCGTTCGCGGGGAAGGCCGGGCAGACCAGCGCGAAGCCGGCGCCAAGGCGCTTCAGCAGCGCATCCGCGACGGGGCCGATATTGCCGGCATCGGTGCTGTCGAAGGTCGAGCAGATCTTGAACAGCATCTGCTTCGCGCCGGCGGCCAGCAGCGCCTCGGCGGCGGCCAGGCTGTCGGCGACCGCCTCTGCCACCGGTGCCGTGCGCGACTTCAGCGCCACCACCACGGCGTCCGCTTCCGGTAGGGGCCCATCCGGCACGCCGATCACCTGCACCGTCCGCATGCCGTTCTGCACGAGCATGGAGGCAAGGTCGGTCGCCCCCGTGAAATCATCCGCGATGCAGCCGAGCAGCGGCATGGGTCAGGCCTTCCCCGGCAGGCAGAGGATATCGGTGTGTCCGATCCGTACCGAGAGGCGCTGCAGCCCGGCCTGGGCGCGGCGGTCGATGATCCAGTCCATGATCCGCGCGCGGCCGCGGCGTTCGCGGGAGAGTGCCGCGCGGGCGTGACCATCGGCGAGTGCGGCCGCCATGGCGGCGTCGCGGCGGTCGATCACCCAGTCGCTCGGCGCGCGATGCACGGTGTAGCCGTGTGCTGCGAAGGCCTCCGCGATGACGCCGGGCGCGCGCGCGCCGAGAGCGAGGCCACCAAACCCCTTGTCGCGAAGCTGGTCGCGGGCGAAGCCGCGCGCCATCAGCGCGTCCGATGGGTGGCCGGGCATGAAGCGCTCCCGCCCCGTCACGTTGAGCGCGGCGTAGAAGGGCAGGCGGTGCTTCGCGCAGCCGGCCGCGATGCGCGCCACCCACTCGGCCGAGACCAGGTCGCACAGCGCCGTGTTCACCACGGCGTCCACCTGGGCCAGCGGCAGATTCCCCGGTGCCTCACGGAGGTCGGCGACCAGCCCCTCCACCCGCCAGGCGCCGCCGGGCGCGTGCACCAGCAGGGTCTTGCGGTTCGGCCAGGTGACCGTCCAGCCGACTTCCACGCCGACCTCGGCGGTGGTCGCGAAGGCGCGCTCGATCAGCCCCGCATCGGCGTCCACCAGCGTCCAGGCCTGCGCGCGGCCGATGAAATGCGCCATCCAGCGCAGCAGAGACCCGGTGCCGGCGCCGAGGTCCATGATGCGCGGCCGCGTCGGCAGCGCCGCGGCCAGCAGCATCGCGAGGCGCATGTCGCGTGCGGCGGCGTCATGCGGCTCCCGCAGGTCGAGCCAGTCGCCGTCGAAGCTTTCCGTCATGCCCGTTCCAATTCTGCGGCGAAGCTGCGCGCGCGGTCGGCCCAACGGGGCAGCGCCTGGCCGGCCTGCCAGGCCGCCTCGGCCATCTCGGCGCGCAGCGCCGTGTCGAAGATCGGGCGGCGCATCGCCTTGCCGAGCGAAACCACATCGCCGGGCGGCGAGACCACGCCCGCACCCACGGGCACCACCTCCGCGATGGCGCCGCCGGCGGTGATGGCAACGGGCAGGCCGCGCGCGAGCGCCTCGGCCGCCGCCATGCCATAGCCCTCCCAATGCGTGGCGAGGGCGAACAGATCGGCCTCCGCCCACAGCGTGGCCAGCGCCGCATCATCGACCTCGCCGGCGAAGGTCACGCGCGTGGCGATGCCGAGCTCCTCGGCGAGTGCCGCGAGGCCATGCGCATGCACCGGGTCGCGCGGGGCGCCGGCGATGGTGAGCCGCCAGTCGAGATCGGGCAGCGTGCCGAGCGCGCGCAGCAGCACGTCATGCCCCTTGCGCGGCACCAGCGTGCCAACCGAGAGAATGGCGCAGCCATGCCCGCGCGAGCCCGTGCTGCGCGGCGCGGGATCCGTACCGGGCTCGACCACGCCGATGCGAGCGGGTTGGGCGCCGAAGTCTTCCGGCAGGCGACGGGCGGTGAGGGCGCTGGTCGTGATCAACCGCGGGAGCCGGGGAAAGATCGCCTGCTCGGCCGCACGCAGCGCATCGCGCACCGGGCCCGGGTTGCCGTGTTCCAGCGCGGTCGGGTGATGGATCAGGCCCACCGCGCCGCGCGCCGCCAGCGTGTCGGCGAGCGGCGCGAAGGCGGGCAGGCCGAGGCCGTCGACGATGATGCGCGTGCCATCCGGCACGGCCTCCAGCGCGGCGCGCGCGGAAGCCAGGGCCGCGTCATCCGGGTGCGGATGCCGGCCCGCGAGTTCCACGACCTGCACCTCATGCCCGGCCTCACGCAGGCCAGCGACGATGCGCCGGTCATAGGCGTAGCCGCCGGAGATCGCGTCGAACGGCCCGGGGACCAGCAGCGCCACCCGCATGGCGTCAGACCGGCCCTTCGAACGCCGCCCAGGCGATGTGGCTTTCGCGCAGCAGCACCTTCAGCGCCGTCACCGCCTTGCCGCCCTCGCCCAGCACGCCATCCCGGCAGGCCTTGGCGAGTGCGCCATGGATGTGCAGGCAGAGGAATTCGGTGGTCGTGTTCTGACCCGCGAAGACCGGCTCGGCATCGAGGTTCCGGTAGTCGAGCGGCGCGAGAATGGCGCGGAGCTGGTCCTTCGCCAGGCCGATATCGACCAGCAGATGCAGGTCATCCAGCTTCGGTGCGCGGAACTCCGCCTCCACGATGAAAGTGGCGCCGTGCAGGCGCTGCGCCGGGCCGAATTCGGCGCCGCGGAAGCTGTGCGCGATCATGATGTGATCGACGACGGTCAGGCTGAACATCTGTGCAGACATTGGGGGGCGTTCCACTCATCTATAGGTGACGACGGGACAAAGCGGCTGCATGGCACCGGCCGGTGGCGAGAGAAGGGCAGGGAGCGCATCCGGCAGCGCTTCGAAGGTGGTGTCGGGGCCGAGCAACGCATCCAGCGCCGGATCGGAAAGCAGCGACAGCGCGAGCGCCAGGCGCTGCCCATGCGTGCGCCGCCCGCGCAGGGCCGGCGCCACCTGGCCGACCTGTGTGGAGATCAATTGAAGGCGCTTGGCGTGGAAGGCCTCGCCCAACGGCAGCGCGACCTCCTTGGTCCCGAACCAGGAGGCTTCGACGATCCGCGCCTCGAAGCCCGCGCGGTCCAGCGCAAGCCGCAGCCCGGCCGGGTTGGCGGAGGCGTGGATGATCAGGTCGCGCTCACCCGGCGCATCCTCGGGCGTGCAGAAGCGCGCGCCGAAGCGCGTTGCTATGGCGCCGCGCGTCGCATCGGGATCGCAGACATGCAAATCGACACCCGGGATGCGCGCGAGCAGCCAGGCGCACAGAAGCCCGACCACGCCCGCGCCCACCACCAGCGCGCGTTCACCCACCAGCGGCCGCGCATCCCACAGCACATTCACCGCCGTTTCCATGTTCGCCGCCAGCACGGCGCGGCGATCCGGCACATCGCCCGGCACCAGGGCGCACATGGAAGCGGGGGCCAGGAAGCGGTCATGATGCGGATGCAGGGCGAAGACGCGCTGGCCGAGCAGATGCGCGGGCCCGGCCTCCACCAGCCCGACGGCGGCATAGCCGTAGGAGATCGGGAAGGGGAAGGCGCCATGGGGGATGGGTGCGGCCATTGCGGCCCATTGGCTTTCCGGCACGCGGCCCTCGAACACCAGGCGTTCCGTGCCGCGCGAAATGCCGCTGGCCAGCGTACGCACCAGCGCCTGGTCCGGCGTTGGCGCGGCCAGTTCATGTTCGCGGATTTCGGCGCGCCCCGGCGCCACCGTCCACAACGCGCGCGCCTTCATGACTGGCACATCCCCGGCCGGGCGCGGTCCAGCGCGATGTCGAACAGCATGTCGTCCCCGATCGGATAGGCCTGCCAGCGAAACCGCAGCCCGTCATCGATGCGCGCGGCTTCCGGCAGGGTGAAGGCCGGCAGGCCGGAGCCGAGGATGACGGGTGCGACGGTCAGATGCAGCCGGTCCAGGCACCCCACCGCGAGGAAGGCGCTGACGGTGCGCCCGCCACCCTCCACGAACAGCCGCGTCAGGCCGCGCCCGGCCAGGGCGCACAGCAGCGCCGCGGGATCGGCGCGCGGCAGGCGCAGCACCTCGGCCTGTCCATGGGTGGCCGGACCGTGGATCGCGGTGATGAGAAGCGTGGGCGCCGCGCCGTCCTGGAACACGCGATGCGTGGCCGGCAGGCGGCGATCGGGGTCGAGCACGATGCGCGTCGGGTTCGGCCCCGCAACCTCCCGCGTCGTCAGGCGCGGATCGTCATGCGCCACGGTGCCGGCGCCCACGATCACGCCATGGCACAGCGCGCGCAGCCGATGCGTGTGCAGGATATCGCCCGCGCCGCCGATCCATTGGCTGGCCCCCGAATTTGTGGCGATCCGCCCATCCAGCGTCTGCGCCAGGCGCCCGATGACGACGCAGCCATCCGGCGTGGCGGGGGCGGCGAGCAGCGGCGCGAACAGCGCATGCGTCCGCCAATCCGAGGTGAGGTCATCCGCCATCCGCCGCCCTATGCCCGAACGGGCGAGCCCGCGCTAGCGGAGCGTGGCACTCGGGAACAGCGGCAGCAGCGCCTCGGCCGCCAGGCCCGCCAGCAGCGGCAGCGCGAAGCTGGCCGCCAGGCGCAGCACCACGAAGCGCGCGCCGAGCACACTGAGCTCCCACGTCATGGTGCGGTGCAGCCCGAGGATCGCCCAGCCTGAGATCAGCGCCACCATCTGCGCCGTGCCGGCCCCCGCCTTGAGGAAGCCCAGCACCAGCGGAAAGGTCACGAAGGGGCCACCCGGCAGCAGGCCGCCGGCCAGGGATGCGATCACGATACCGACCACGCCGCTGTCGGGGCCGAGCCAGTCGCGCGCCCAGTCGGGTGGGATGATCTCGGCGATGAAGGCGGCCATGGGCAGCGCCAGCACGATCACCGGCAGGACGCGCGTCAGGCTGACACCGGTATCGGCCAGCGCCCGGCGCGCCGTGGCGGGGCTGCGGCGGAGACAGAGGACGAGCGAGATCGCCGCCAGCACCACCAGCACAACCAGGCTGGCGCTCATGGATCGCGCCGCGGAGGCAGGTAGCCAGGGGCGTCGGCCAGCGTCCAGGGCAGCGGCAGGCGGCGCGCGACCAGGCCCGCGATCAGCGGCAGGGGCAGCCCCACCAGGAAGCGCAAGATCGCGAAATCCGGCCCGAGAACCGGCAATTCCCAGATCACGATGCGCTGGAAGCCGTTGAGCGCCCAGGACAGCACGAAGGCAATCAGCGCGCCGCGGTCCGCCCCCGCCTGCGCCAGCACCAGCACCACGGGAAAGGCCGCGATCGGGCCGCCGGGCATCACCAGCCCCGCCGCGGTCGCCACCACCAGGCCGCGCAGGCCGGATTCCGCGCCCATCCAGCGGGCCAGCGCGCCCGGCGGCACGAGCTGCCGGAGTGCCGCCGACAGCACCAGTCCGCACACCACCGCCGGCGCCACCATCAGCAGCAGCGCCCAGCCCGCATCGATGCCGCGCCACACCGCCGGCCAGCCATGCAGTGCGAAGGCTGCCAGGCCGGAGGCCAGGGTCATCAGCGCGACGATGATCAGGGTGAGATTGCGGCGCAGCATTTCCGCGGGACGCTGCGCCCCGGCGCCACAGCCGACAAGGGCCTATACGCGATTGGACAGCGACAGCGGCCCGGCCGGCGCGGGCCGGCGATCACCGCCTGCCCTGTAGGTTCCGGGCCCGGGCCCACGCGCCGCGCCAGCGATGGTCTCGATGACGCGGGATTGCAGGTCGATCGCGCGTTCCAGCAGGCGCCGATTCTCGGCCGACAAGTCGCGCAGCCGCGCCGCGACATCCTCCGCCGTGCCGCGCTCATGCTCCCCGGGCCGGCTGCCGAGCTTGCGGGCGGCGTCGAAAGCGGCGGCGAAGGCATCGCTGGCCTGCCGCTTGCCGAGCGAAAGCCGCGCCGCCCCCGCAAGGTCGAGCCGCGCCAGCGCTTCGTTTTCGGCGCGCAGCGCCTCGGCCAGGCGTTGGGCGGCGATCAGCAGCGGCTGCATCATGGGGCGCTTCCTTCGGTTATGCGGGTAATTTCGCGCAGCACGGCATCGGCGATGCCGAGCCCGCCGGCACGGGCGAGGTCGGTCGCGATGGCGTCCACCAGCATCGGCCGCCACTGCGCTTCGGCCGCACCGCCGCCGAAGAAGCCCTTGGTTTCCAGGCCGGCGAACATCGGCTGCAGCAACGCGCCCAGCGCCTGCGCCTCGAAATCCTGGGCCGTGCGGCGGGCGGCGCCGGCGTCGGCCGTCGCGGCAAGCCGCGGCGTGGCCTGGGCCATCGGGGGGGTGAGGGGGGTCATCGCACTTCCAGCTCCGCCTGCAAGGCGCCGGCGGCCTTGATCGTCTGGAGGATGGTGATCAGGTCGCGCGGGCCGACGCCGAGGCCGTTCAGCCCGCGCACCAGCTCCTCCAGGGTCACGCCGCCGCGCAGGATGCCGAGGCGCCGCTCCTCCTGCCCATCCACCTCGATATTGGTGCGCGGTACCACCACAGTCTGGCCGTTCGACAGCGCATTGGGCTGGCTGACCTGCGGCGCCTCGGTGATGCGGATGGTCAGGTTGCCCTGCGCGATCGCGACCGTGGAAACCCGCACATTGGCACCCATCACGATGGTGCCGGAGGCTTCCTCGATCACCACCCGCGCCATCTGGTCCGGCGTCACGCGAAGCTGCTCGATCTGCGCAACCAGCGCCACAGCGTCGCGCCCCGTGAGGGAGACGGCGACGGTGCGTGGGTCGGTGGCCGTCGCGGCACCGCCGCCGACCGCGCGATTGATCGCCTCCGCCATCCGGCGCGCGGTGGTCAGGTCGGGGTTGCGCAGTGCCAGGCGTAGCACCTCGCCCTGGGCGAAGCGGAAGGCGACATCGCGTTCCACCGTGGCGCCATTGGCGATGCGGCCTGCCGTCGGCACGCCGCGCGTGACACTGCCGGCGGCCCCGCGGGCGGAAACGGCACCCGTCACCACCGCCCCCTGCGCCACCGCATAGACCTCTCCATCGGCACCCAGCAGGGGGGTGACCAGCAGCGTGCCGCCGGTGAGGTTGGTGGCGTCGCCGAGCGTCGAGACGGCGATGTCGATCCGGCTGCCCGGGCGCGCGAAGGGTGGCAGGTTGGCGGTGACCACCACGGCGGCGACGTTGCGCGTATCCAATTGGCGTTCCTGGTCACGCGTGTTCACGCCGAGGCGCTCCAGCACGCCGATCAGCGATTGCCGGGTGAAGACGGCGCTGCGCAGCCGGTCGCCCGTGCCGTTGAGGCCGACAACCAGGCCGTAGCCGACGAGCTGATTGTCGCGCACACCCTCGACGTCAGCGATATCCTTGATGCGCACCTGCGCCACCGCAGGGCCAGGGCACAGCCCAGGGACCAGAAGAGAGAGGAGGATGAGCGCGACCCAAAAAACGCGCGCCACGCTCATCCTCGGGCAATGTTTTGTCGCCACGCTCTCCTCCGTGTCGCCGCCATCCTGGCCGGGTGGTGGGCGTCTTCGCCCAAAGCCGGTGTCGCAAGCGGCGTGCCAGGGTTTCGGGCGGATCAGGGCGGCAGTTCCTGCCCCGCGCGGGCAGGCCGCGCCGGGGATGGGCAAGGGAGGATGCGGGATGGGACCGTTGCGGCCGGTGGGGGGTGGGCTGGTGCGGGGCGCGCGGGCGCCGCGCGCGGCGGGCGGCTTTGCCGTGCCGGATGGCGCCGCAGCCCCCGCCGTCGCGGCCACCGGTGCGGCGACCGCGCTGGGCGGGCTGCTGGCGCTGCAACAGGCCGAGTCGCGGGAGCCGGCGGAACAGCGCGCCCGCCGACATGCCGCGGCAGCCCTGCGTGACCTGGCTGGCTTGCAGGCTGAATTGCTGGGTGCCGGCGCCGACCCCGCAAGGCGGGCGCGGCTGGAAGCGCTGGCCCTGGACACGGCCGAAGACGGCGAAACATCGGTGCCGCCGGCCCTTGCCGAGATCCTCGCCGAGGTTCGGCTGCGCGCCCGGGTGGAGCTGGCCCGGCGCCGCCCGGCACAGGGTCCGTCATCAATCTGAAAACCGTGCGAAGATCAGCGGCTTGGCCCAAAGGACCCCTTGCAGCCGCCCCATTGCCGCCACTATGGTCCGCCCGCTTCCGCCGGCCGGGCGCCGGGCTCAGGCCGGTGGGGGTTGGGGAAGTATGCCATGCTCGTGACCTTGCCGCCGGACTACCGTCCGTCCGTCGACGATGAGTTCATGAATCCGCTTCAGCTTGAGTATTTCCGGCAGAAGCTTCTGCGTTGGCGCGGCGATCTGGTGCGGGAGGCGGGCGAGACGCTCTCCTCCATGGGCCAGGGCGGCATCGTGGAAGCGGACCTGACCGACCGGGCCAGCGTCGAGACCGACCGCGCCCTGGAGCTTCGAACCCGCGACCGGGCGCGCAAGCTGATTTCCAAGATCGACCAGGCGCTGGAGCGGGTCGAGAACGGCACCTACGGCTATTGCGAGGAAAGCGGGGAGCCGATCGGCCTGCGCCGCCTGGAAGCCCGCCCCATCGCGACCCTGTCGATCGAGGCGCAGGAGCGCCACGAACGCATGGAACGCGTGCACCGCGACGACTGAGCGCGCCTGGAACCCTCTCCACCCCCGCACGGGGGCAGGGTGAGGGGGGTGCTACCGCACCCACTCCGGCGCCGAATCGTCCAGCTCCGGCGGGGGGCTGGCCGCCGGATCCCGGCGCAAAAGACGCGCGTCGTTCTCCGCCACCTTGCCGACGCGGTTCTCCACCGGCCAGATCGCCAGCTCCTCCGGCGGGCAGGGCAGCAGCAGTTCCTGCAATTCCTCCGTCGTCGCTTCCTCGGCGCCGAGCCAGGCGTCCCAGACTTCGGGCGGCAGGATGGCGGGCATGCGGTGGTGCACCAGCGCCTGCTTCTCGTTCGCCTCGGTGGTGATCACGGTGAAGGTGCGCAGCCATACGCCATCCGGCTGCTTCCAGCCTTCCCACAATCCGGCCACCGCCATCGGCTCCCCGCTGGCGAGCGCCACGGCATAGGCCTGCTTGCTGCCATCCTCATGCTTCCGCCACTCGAAAAAACCGTCCATCGGCACGATGCAGCGGCGCTTGGCGAAGGCATCCCGGAAGCTCGGCTTTTCGGCCAGGGTGTCGGCGCGCGCATTCATGAGCTGCGCGGCGCCCTTCGCATCCTGCGCCCAGCGCGGCACCAGGCCCCAGCGGAGCTTGTCGAGGTGCCGCTCGCCGGATTGCGGGTGGCGCCGCACCACCAGGCTGTCCTGCGTGACGGCGATGTTCCACGACGCCGCATGGTTCGGCAGCGGGTTCACCGTCTCGAAATAGGTGGCGAGACCCGCCGGGTCGCGCTGGAGGAAGAAGCGGCCGCACATGCCGCCACCTTGGCAAGCGGCTGCCACGCCTGGAAGCCCTGTGCGGTCAGAACGGCAGGATGATGTCCAGCAATTGCTGGCCCACGCGCGGCGTCTGCACATCGCTGATCGTGCCGCGCCCGCCATAGGCGATCCGCGCTTCCGCCAGCCGGTCATGCCGCACGGTGTTGTCGCTGGCGATGTCTTGCGGGCGGATGATCCCACTGACCTGCATGTCGCGCAATTCGCTGTTCACGCGCACCTGCTGCCGGCCGGTCACCACCAGATTTCCGTTCGGCAGCACCTGCGCCACCGTCGCCGCCACGCGCAGCGTCACGGTTTCGTTGCGCCGGATCGCGCCGGTGCCGTTCGTCGTCTGCTCGCCATTGGTCTCGACCAGGCGGGACGGATCGACGGTGTTGGGGAAGAACCGCGTGATCGAGGTCTCCAGGCCGAACAGCCGCGGCAGGCCGAAGGTATCGGTGCCGGTGCGCTCGCGCTCGGTGCTGTTCTGCAATTGCGCATTGTCCTGGATCGCCACCAGCACGGTGACAAGGTCCCCCACCGCCGCGGCCCGCTGGTCGCGCAGGAAGGTGCGGCTGCCGGCGCGCCACAGGCTGTTGGCATGCGCCGTCGGGTCCTGGGCTGCGGGCATCGGCATCGACACCTGCCGCCAGCGGGGATCGGTGATCGGGTTGTCGATGCCGGCCAGGGCTGGCGGCCGCCCCACTTCGGAAAGGCGTTCGCAGGCGCCAAGCAGCAGGGGGAGAGCAAGCAGCAGCGTCCTCATCGCGGCGGTCCCACGCGCACGCGGCCGGGGGCCAGCACCTCGGCCTCCACCACGATGCGGCTGTTGAGGTTCATCACCGGCACCATCGCGCCGCGCGCGGCGGCCGCCATGGCGCGGCCCTGCGCTGTCAGCGTGATGCCCGGCGCCTGGTAGATCATCGTCACCGAGGCCCCGCGCGCGATGGCGATCGGCGGCGCGATATCGGCCAACAGCAGCGGCTGGTCGCTGGCCGCGGGGCGCCGCAAGGCCTGGCCGAGCACCTGGTCCGGCCGTTGCGCCGCACCCGGCCGCAGGCGGGAGGCCGGGACGCGCACCACCCGCACATCGCCGGCGCCAAGCACCTCGCCGGCGATAACGCGCCGCGCGGCCACCAGCATCGGCGCGGTCTGCACCACGCGGCCCACCAGGCGCGTGCGGGCGGTGGGCATGCCTTCCGCCGCGATGGCCAGCGTGGCGGCGAAGCGGCCGAGCGAGGCTTCCAGCGTCGCCTGCTCGATCGCCAGCTGCACGAAGGCGGCGGCCGGCACCAGCGGCGTGCTGAAGGCGGTGAGATCCACCTCGGCCTCGGCATCGAGGCCGAGCGGTTCGAGGGCGTCGCGCAGCAGCGCCTGCACCTCGGCGGTCGCGATGGCGCGGCCGGGGCGTTCCAGGATCACGCGGTCGCCGCCGATCGGGCGCCACGCCACGCCCTGGCTGCGCGCGATGGCGGCCAGCTGCGCGGCCTCCACCACCAGGCGCTGGCCGGGCGCGGGGGCGGGGCCGAGGGTCACGGCGCCGCGCTCCCCCACGCCATCGAACAAATCCGCAAGCCGGACCACCGGCCCATCCACGGCGGCGAAGGGGCGGAGCGTCGCGAGGTCCTGCGCGGCGGCAGGACAGGCGAGCACCAGCAGGATCAGCGCGTGCTTCATGGTCAGCGCAGCCGCGACAGGGTGGAGAGCATTTCGTCGCTGGCCGAGATCACGCGGCTGTTCATCTCATAGGCGCGCTGCGCGGTGATCAGGTTGGTGATCTCGGTGACGACGTTCACATTGCTGGTCTCGACGAAGCCTTGCAGCACCTGGCCGTAGCCGGGCGCGCCGGGGGCGGCGGCCTGCGCCCCGCCGGAGGCCGCGGTGGCCAGCAGCAGATTGTCGCCGATCGCATCCAGCCCCGTTTCGTTCGGGAAGATCGCAAGCTGGATCTGCCCGACATTCTGCGCCTCCACCTGCCCGTCGATGGAGGCGAGCACTTCGCCATTCGCGTTGATCGTCACGTCGCGCGCCGCGGCGGGGATGGTGATGCCCGGCTGCACGACGAAGCCCTCGGCGGTGACGATCACCCCTTCCGGCGAGAGGGCGAAGGTGCCGTCGCGCGTATAGGCCGTCTCGCCGGAGGGGAGTGCGACCTGGAAGAAGCCATTGCCGCGGATCGCGATGTCGAAGCGGTTCTGCGTCTGCGACAGATTGCCCTGTTCGGAGATGCGATAGACCGCGCCGGTCTTCACGCCGAGGCCGATTTGCGCGCCGGAGGGCAGCACGCTGCCGGTCTCGGCGGATTGCGATCCGACGCGGCGGAGGTTCTGGTAGATCAGGTCCTGGAATTCCGCGCGCCGGCGCTTGAAGCCGGTGGTGGTCATGTTGGCGATGTTGTTTGAGATGACCTCGACATTCGTCTGCTGGGCCATCATGCCCGTGCCGGCGATGTGCAGGCTGCGCATGGTTCAGTGGTCCTTTCGGGTGAGCCGGCACAAACGCGATGGTTGGCCGGCGATGTGCAGGCTGCGCATGGTTCAGTGGTCCTTCCTTGTGATGGCGCGCATGGACGATGCGGTTACTGCTTGCGGCGCAGAATGCGTTCGACGGCGGAGCCAAGGCGCTCGCCCTCGCGTTCCGCCATCTGCGACACGAACTGGAAGTGGCGCATCTCATCCGTCATGCGCGTCAGTTCGATCACCGGGCGGACATTGCTGCCCTCGACCGCGCCCTGCACCACGCCGGGGCGGGCGATGTTTTCGGCCTGTGTGTCGGCAGGCGCAGCATAGAGCCGGTCGCCCTCGGCCTGCAGCGCCTGCGCATTGGCGAAGCGCACCACGCGGATCGTGCCGACCGGCCCGTTCTCGGTGCGCAGCGTGCCATCGCCCAGCACCTCGATCCGGCTGTCGCCCCGCGCCACGCGCAATGCGCGCCCATCCGTGCCGAGCACCGGGTTGCCGTCCGGGTCCACCACCTCGCCTTCGGCATCGAGCGTGAAGCGCCCGGCGCGGGTGAAGCGTTCGCCGCGCGGCGTCTCGACCACGAAGAACCCGTCCTGGTCCGACAGCGCGAGGTCGAGCGGATTGCCGGTGCGCGCCAGCGGTCCGGCCGCCGTCTCCCGCCAGGTTGCGCGGTCCTGCGCGAAGGCCAGGTCCTGGCCACCGCGGGGCGCCGCCACATCCATCTGGCGTTCCAGCACGGTGCCGAACAGCGGGCGCTGCGTGCGGAAGCCGGGCGTGTCGGCATTCGCCACATTGTTGGCCGTCACGGCCATGGCGCGGTTCTGCGACACCAGGCGCGACAGAACGATATAGCCAGGGCTGTCCATGCGAAGGGTCCTCGGGAAGCGGTCGAGCCGGACATCGCAAGGCCCGTGCCAGGGCGATGCCGGCAAGCGCCGCACCTTCCTGCCGCCCGGCCGGCAAATCCTGCCCGGCTTCGGCATGCATCACCGGGCGCAAGGCTTCGTTAAGGCCTCCCGGTCATTCTGCCGCCCCGGGCGACAGAAGGGCGCATGAGATCCATGGCAGCGGCCAAGGCAGCGAAGGCCAAGCCGGAAGGCGAGGCAGCGGAAGGCAAGCCGAAAGGCGGGGCCAAGAAGAAGCTGCTGCTGATCCTGCTGCCCGTGCTGCTGCTGGGCGGCGGCGGCGCCGGGCTGTGGTTCACCGGCATCCTGCCCGGCCTGCTCGGCATGGGGCCAAAGCCAGAGGAAGCGCCGGTGGAGGTGGCCGAGCCCGCGCCGCCGCCGCGCATCCCGCCCGCCTTCGTCGAACTGCCGGAGATCGTCTCGAACCTGAACGCGCCCGGCCGGCGTGCGTCCTTCGTGCGCCTGAAGGCCAAGCTTGAGATCGGGCAGGCCAGCGATACCGAAGCCGTGCAGGCCGCCATGCCGCGGCTGCTCGACCTGTTCCAGACCTATCTGCGGGAAGTCCGGCCGGAGGAGTTGCGCGGCAGCGCCGGCACGCATCGCCTGCGGGAAGAACTGATCGCGCGCGCCACGCTGGCCGTGGCCCCGGCGCGCGTCACCGACGTGCTGTTCCTGGAGATGCTGGTGCAATGAGCGGATCGGCCGCGGAGGAAGACGACCTCGCTGCCGCCTGGGGCGCGGCGCTGGAAGCCGATGCGACGGAGGCAGCGGCACCGCCACCACCGGCGGATGCCGCGCGCGTGCTCAACCAGGCGGAGATCGACAGCCTGCTCGGCTTCGAAAGCGGCCCCTCCAGCGACCGCGAGCAATCGGGCATCGAGCGCATCATCAGCTCGGGCCTTGTTGCCTATGAACGCCTGCCGATGCTGGAGATCGTGTTCGACCGGCTGGTGCGGCTGCTCTCCACAACCTTGCGCAACTTCACCAGCGACAATGTCGAAATCTCGATCGACACCATGACCTCGCTGCGCTTCGGGGACTACCTGAACAGCATCCCGCTGCCCGCCATGCTGGCCGTGTTCAAGGCCGAGCAATGGGATAATTACGGCCTCGCGGTCGCGGACAGCAGCCTGATCTATTCGGTGGTGGATGTGCTGCTGGGCGGCCGCCGCGGCACGGCCGCCATGCGCATCGAGGGCCGGCCCTACACCACCATCGAGCGCACGCTGGTGGAACGCCTGATCAGCGTCGTGCTGTCCGACCTCCGCGCGGCGTTCGAGCCGCTGTGCCCCGTCGATTTCCGCTTCGACCGGCTGGAGGTGAACCCGCGCTTCGCCGCCATCTCGCGCCTGTCCAACGCCGCCGTGCTGGCGCGCATGCGGATCGACATGGAGGATCGCGGCGGCAAGCTCGAAATCCTGCTGCCCTATGCGACGCTGGAACCCGTGCGTGAATTGCTGCTGCAGCAATTCATGGGTGAGCGTTTCGGCCGCGACAGCATCTGGGAAACCCATTTGGCCGAGGAACTCCGCCAGACGGATGTGGCGCTGGATGTGGTGCTGGACCAGCAGACCATGGCGCTGTCGCAGGTGCTGAAGCTGCGCGTCGGCGACCGCATCCTGCTGTCTGCCCCGCCCGGCGCGCCGGTGCGGCTGCGCTGCGGCGATGTTGCGCTGTTCGAGGCGGAGCTCGGCCACCGGGAGAATCGGGCGGCGGTGCGCATCGCGCATGAGATCGTGCGCCACCGTCCGCCCGAGGAAACCGGCATCCGCCCGATGACGGAGGCCCAGGCATGAGGCCATTGCCATGACGACGCTGGAATGGGCCGTGCAGGGCGTGCTGATCGCGCTGCTGCTGGTGGCGCTGCCGGTCGGCTGGCGGCTGGAACGGCGCATCGCGGCGCTGCGCCGCGATGGCGGCGCCTTCGAACGCGGTGCGGCGGGTGTGGCGGAAGCGACGGGTGCCGCCGAAGCGGCGCTTGCCCGGCTGCGCGCCACGGCCGAGGCGGCGGGGCGTGGCGTCGCGGAACGCGTCGCGGCGGCCGAGCCGCTGCGCGAGGATCTGCGCTTCCTGACCGAACGCGCCGAAGCCATCGCCGACCGGCTGGATGGCCTGGTGCGGGCCAGCCGTGGCGAGGCCACACCCCCTGGCGCCACCACCGCCCGCAGCGAAGCCGAGCGCGACCTGCTGCGCGCCCTGCGCGGGGGGCGCTGAGATGCCGCGCCTCCGTCTTTTGCCCTTCGTCCTGGTGCTGTTCGCGACGCTGGTCGTGGTGAAGGTGGGCCGCGTGCTGGATGCCTGGCCGGACATGGCGGCACTGGCGCAAACGCCACCTGCGCCCACACCGGCCGCCGCGCCTGCGGCCCCCCTGGCGCGTGCGCCGCCTTCGGCCGAGGCCGTGGCGGAGCGCGCGGTGCTCGAGGCGCTGCGCGCCCGGCGCGCCGAACTCGAAGCCCGCGAAGCCCATGCGGCGGCGCGCGAACAGGTGCTGGCCGCGGCCGAGCGGCGGCTGATGCAGCGCATCGAGGATCTCGGCGCCTTGCAGACCCGCCTCGAAGCGCTGGAGCGGGACCGCGTGGCGCGGGAGGAATCCGGGCTTCGCGGCCTGGTGAAGCTCTACGAAGGCATGCGCCCGCGCGACGCGGCGACGATCTTCGATGAGCTCGACCTGCCGGTGCTGGTCGCGATCGTCGATCGCATGCGCGAAGCCAAGGCCGCGCCGGTGATGGGCGCGATGCGCCCGGACCGCGCGCGCGTGCTGACCGCGGAACTCGCGAAGCTGCGTGCCGAGCGGCTGGCGCAGGACCGGATGGCCGCCGCGCGGTAGCGGGCAGCACGATGGCGTCCGCGCATGGGGCGCGGGCGCGGTACACGGCGCCAGGATGGCGATCCGCAGGGCAACAGGGGCGGCCGGAAGGGCCGGGCAAGCATGGACAAGAACACCAACGTCCTGATCGTGGACGACTACAAGACGATGCTGCGCATCATCCGCAACCTGCTCAAGCAGCTCGAATTCGAGAATGTCGAGGAAGCGACGGACGGGTCGGAAGCGCTGGCCAAGCTGCGCGCCGGCAATTTCGGCCTGGTGATCAGCGACTGGAACATGGCGCCGATGACGGGCCTCGATCTGCTCAAGGAAGTGCGGGCCGATGCGCGTTTGAAGAACACGCCCTTCATCATGATCACCGCCGAGAGCAAGACGGAGAATGTGGTGGCGGCGAAGCAGGCCGGCGTTTCCAACTACATCGTCAAGCCCTTCAACGCCGAGACGCTGCGCGAGAAGATCGAAAAGGTCCTGGTCCATGCCTGACGGAACCGCTGCCGGCATGGCGCCACAGCCCCACCCCGACACGCCGGCGATCGAGGCCGCGGTGCGCGCAGTGCTCGGCTCCATGGCGGGCGACCTTTCCGTCACCGAAGCGGCCTTGCTGGCGGAGCTCGAAGGGCTCGGCCGGACCGTCGCGCGCGCGAAGCGGGAAATCGCCTCGCTCCGCGTCGACGACATCACCGAGAGCCACATCCCGAGTGCGACGGATGAGCTGGATGCGATCGTCGGCCACACCGCGCAGGCGACCAACGAAATCCTCGATTGCTGCGAGGTGCTGGAGGGTGTGGCCGCGCATGTCGGCGGCAAGGACGCCGGGGCGCTGAGCGGCGCGATCACCCGCATCTACGAAGCCTGCAGCTTCCAGGACATCACCGGCCAGCGCATCGGCAAGGTGGTGCAGGCGCTGAAGGCGATCGAGGCGCGCGTCGCCGCCGTCACCGGGCGTTTCGCGGGCGATGCGCCGGCGCAGGCCGCTGCGCCGCCGCCGCGGCAGGACGACGCCACGGAGGGACGGCGCCTGGCCAATGGCCCGCAGCTTCCGGGTGCCGGTGTCAGCCAGGCGGATATCGACCGGCTGCTGGCGGATTTCGACTGATGCGGAAGCCGACCCTCGCCCTCCTGCTGCTGCTGCCCGGCGTCGTCTTCGGGCAGGAGGCGCCACGGGTCGGCATCCGCGGCGGCGACCACCCGACCTTTGGTCGCATCGTCTTCGACTGGCCAAGCCAGGTCGGCTACCGTGCGGAGCGGGACGCCGATCGGCTGGTGCTGCATTTCGCGCAGCCGGGCGCCTTCGACCTCAGCGTGGCGCGGCGCCTGCCACGCAATGTCCGGGCGCTGGAGGCCGAGCCCAGCCGCGTTACGCTGACCTTCGCGGAGGGTGTCACCCCGCGTGTCTTCCGCCTGGGGAACCGGGTGGTGGTGGATGCGACGCACGACGCGCAAGCGCCGCCGCACGCGCCGACGCGCGAGAGGGCCGCGCGGCCATTGCCCGTCCGCGCCACGCCCGCGCCGATCCTGGCGGAGCCTTGGACTGCCGTGCCGCCCCCGGCGCCTGCCCCGGCGCCTGCCCTTGCCCATACCGTTGCGCCTGCCCCTGCGCCGGCGCCGGCCGGGCCCCGGCCCATGGCCGGCGTGCCGCAGGTGCAGGAAGGCGGCGGCCTGCTGGTGCCGGCGCCCGCCGGCATCGGCGCGGCGTTGTTCCAGCGCGGCGATCTTTGGATGTTCGTGCTGGATGCGCCTGTGCCGATCGATGTCGCGCCGCTGGCGCAGCATCCCCGCCTCGGCGGCATCGTCGCGGCGACCGGTCCGGCCGCAACCACGCTGCGCGTCCCGGTCACCGCCTTCGCCCAGCCCCGGGCGCGGCGCGTGCCGGCGGGCTGGCTGATCGAGGCGCCCGCAAACCCCAGCCCCGGCCGGTCCCTGCTGCCGGAGCTCGAGGAAGGCCCGCCGCCGCGCCTCGCTTTCCGCAGTGATGGCATCGGCGCGAGCCTCGCCGTGCTGGACCCCGAAACCGGCGGCGTCCTGCTGGTCGGCACGCTGCGGGAAGGCAGCGGCGCGGTGCCGTTCGGGCGCCGCAGCGCGACCGTGGAAATACTGCCGACGCGCCTCGGTGTCGCCCTGGCGCCACGCGCCGACAGCCTGAGCCTGCGCGGGCTGGAGGATCGCTTCGTGCTGGATTCGGCGCCCGGCACGGCGCTGGCGCTGGGGACCGCGCCGGGCGCGCCGCTGGTCGATGCGGCCATGCTTACCCGGCATTTCGACCTGCCGGCGGAGGGCGTCGGTGCGCTGCAGGACAGGCTGCGCAACGCCAATGCCGCCATCGCCGCGGCGCCGCCGCTCGGCCGCGGCCAGCCCCGGCTTCGCGCGGCGGAAGCGCTGCTGGCGCTGGGCCTGGCGCAGGAAGCGCAGGCGATGGCCAACCTCGCGCTGCGCGACGATCCGCGCCTGGCCGAGCAGCCGCGCGCCCGCGCCCTGGCTGGTGCGGCGGCGCTGGCGGCCGGGCGCGTGGCCGAAGCGCAGGGGCTGCTGGCGCCGGGCCTGCCCGAGACCGATGAGGCTGGGCTGTGGCAGGCGCTGCTGGCCGCCGCCGAGGGGCGCGCACCGGACCGGCTGCGCCTTGCCGCCGGCCTGCCCCTGCTGCTGTCCTACCCCGAGCCGCTGGTCGCGCGCCTGCTGCCCCTGGCCGCCGAAGCGCTGGTCGAAGCCGGCGAACTGCCTGCCGCCGCGCGCGCCCTGGCCGGCCGGCCGGAGGATGACCGCAGCCTGGCCTTCGCCCGCGCCCGCCTGCTGGAAGCCGGCGGGGAACACGACGCCGCGCTGGCCGCCTATGGCGCATTGGCGCAGGGGCGTGACCGGCTGGCGCGCGCCCGAGCAATCCGCCGGGCGGCCGAGCTGCGGCTTGCGACCGGCCGTGCGGATGCCGCCAGCACGGCGGCGGTGGTCGAGACGACGCTGGCCGCGTGGCGCGGCGATGCCCTGGAAAGCGAGGCGCGGCTCCGCGTCGCCGCACTCCGCCAGCAGGCCGGCGACCCGCGCGGCGCCTTCACGGCCCTGCAGGAAGCGGAGGCGCTGTTCCCCGACCTCGCGCCCCGGCTGCGCCCCATGCAGGTCGCGGCGCTGCTCGGCGCGCTGCAATCGGACGCGGCGATCCCCGCCGTCGCGCTGTTCGACGCCCATCACGAGATGCTGCCCCCGGGGCCGGAGGCGGAGCAGGCGGTGGCGGCCTTGGCCGACCGGCTTGCCGCGCTCGACCTGACGGACCGCGCGCAGGCCGTGCTGCGGCGGACGCTGTCGCGCGCCGCCGGCGATGAAGTGCGCGCGCGGCTTGGCGAAAAGCTGGCGTCGCTGGCGCTCGGCGCCGGCGATCCGGCGGCGGCCGAGGCGGCACTGGCGGAAACCGAGGGTAATCTGCTGCCCGAACCACTGGTCACGCAGCGCCTGCTGCTGGCCGGCCGCGCCGCGCAGCGCGCCGGTGTGCCGGAGCGTGCGATCACGCGGTTCCGCGAAGCCGGCGAAGCGGGCCTGCCCGAACTCGCGGAATTGCTGGCCGCCCAGCAGGATTGGCCGGGAGCCGCGGCCGCCATGGCGCGGCTGCGCGCCACCACCACCCAACCCGCGCCCGCGCCGCTGGATGAGGCCGCGCGGCGCCTGCTGCTGCGCCAGGCCGCGCTGCTGGCGCTGGCCGGCGACGAAGCCGCGCTGGCCGCGTTGCGGGCGGAGGAAGCCGCCCGTATGGCGGAGGGGCCGCACAGCGAGGCCTTCGCGCTGATCACCAATGGCCGGCTGCGCGGGGCAGAGGACCTGCCCCGGCTTCGGCAGGAACTCGAAATGGCCCGCGCGATGCCGGCCGGGCTGGAGACTCTCCGGGCGACAAGCATCGTCGCAAGATGAAACGCCGGACCCCCCCGGGGGGAGACCGGAGGCTTCGCCGGACCCCCCCGGGGGGGGACACGCTTTTTTTTCGGCCGATGGGGTCGATTTCAGCTTGCGCCCCTGGTCCGCTTGCCCCATACGCCGCCCCGTTGACCTGATCGATCCCGATCAACCCGGTCATCTACTGGCTGGAAGGAGCCCGACTATGGAAGCTCTCGTCCAACTGGGGATGGTCTCGGATCTGCCGAGCGAAGCCCAGACTGATGAGAACCGCTCGGCGGAGGCGAAGGATTACTTCGTCAGTCGCAATGGCGTGCGCTATGCGGGGACCCATTTGATCATTGATCTTTGGGGCGCCACGAATCTGGACGACCCGGAGCACATCGATGCTGTTCTGCGCGAAGGCGCGCTGGCCACGGGTGCGACCATCCTGCACGGCCATTTCCACCATTTCTCGCCAAATGGCGGGGTGTCCGGCGTGCTGGTGCTGGCCGAAAGCCATGTGTCGATCCACACCTGGCCGGAACGCGACTACGCCGCGCTGGATATCTTCGTCTGCGGCGATTGCGATCCCTACAAGGCGCTGCCGGCCCTCAAGAAGGGCTTCCTGGCGGACCGCGTGCAGCTTGCCGAGCACAAGCGCGGCCTGATCGGCTGACTTCCGCATCCACGCGGGCTAAAGGGGCCGGGCCGCAGGGTCCGGCCCTTTTTTGTGACCACAGGATGACGCGATGACGACCGACGCTTGGGTGAACGAGACGCTCTACGCCGAATGGGGGCAGCGCTTCCTGGTGAAGCGCGAATTGGCGCGCGTCACCTCGGCCTTCCAGGACATCGTCATCTTCGAAAGCCACCGGCATGGCCGCGTCATGATGCTGGACGGCGTCGTGCAGATCACCGAGGCGGATGAGTTCGTCTACCAGGAAATGCTGGCGCATGTGCCGCTGCTGGCGCATGGCGCCGCCCGCCGCGTGCTGATCATCGGCGCCGGCGATGGCGGCGTGCTGCGCCGTGTGCTGGAACACCGCACCGTTGAGCGCGCCGTGATGGTCGAAATCGACGGGGAGGTGATCCGCCTGGCCCGCGAATTCCTGCCTGCGATCGGCGGCGATGCCTGGACCGACCCGCGCGCGCAAGTGATCGTGGGCGACGGCATCGACCATGTCCGCCAGGCGGAAGCCGGCAGCTACGACGTGATCATCGTGGACAGCACCGACCCGATCGGCGTCGGCGAGGTGCTGTTCACCGACGAATTCTACGCCGGCTGCGCCCGCATCCTGACCGAGCGGGGCCTGGTGGTGAACCAGTGCGGCGTCCCCTTCATGCAGGCGGAGGAGCTGCGCGAAACCACGCTCCGCCGCGGCCGCGCCTTTCCGGACGTGTATGCCTATGTGGCGGCGGTGCCGACCTATGTGGGCGGCTTCATGACGCTCGGCTGGGCGGCGAAGGATGCATCCTGCCGGCATGTGCCGCTCGGGGAAATCCGCCGCCGCGCGGATATCGACGGCGTGCTGGACACGACGCGCTACTGGACGCCGGAAATCCACCTCGGCGCCTTCCACCTGCCGCCCTACATCGCGCGCCACCTGCCGCGGTAGCGACAACAGGTCAGGCGGGCTTCAGCGTCACCGCCGTGCCGCTCGCGCTGACCATCAGCATGCCATTGCCGCTGCCGAGAACCTCATAGTCGATGTCGATGCCGACCACGGCATCCGCGCCAACCGCCCGCGCCTGTTCGGACAGCGCCGCCAGCGCGGTGTCGCGCGCTGAGCCGAGTTCGCGTTCATAGGTCCCGGACCGGCCGCCGATGATGTCGCGGAGGCCGCCGAGCAGATCCTTGAACACATTCACACCCAGCACGGCATCGCCGAACACGACGCCGAGATAGCGGTCCACCGCCCTTCCCTCGACGCCGTGGGTGGTGGTGAAGATCATCGCCCGTCCTCCTGCTGACGCCGCAGGCTACCATCGGCCGCGCGGCCGGTGCAGGTCGCATCGGTGCGGGCGACGATTGGATCATCCGAAGCCCTGCACCAGACTGCCCGCCACCAGCCGCCAGCCATCCACCAGCACGAAGAAGGCGAGCTTGAAGGGCAGCGCCACCACCGTTGGCGGCAGCATCATCATGCCGAGCGACATGAGAAGAGAGGCCGCGACAAGGTCGATCACCAGGAAGGGCAGGAAGATCAGGAAGCCGATCTCGAAGGCCCGCCGCAATTCGGAGACCATGAAGGCGGGCGTCAGGGCGCGCCACGGCGCCTGGTCCGGCGCGGCAGCCGGCAGCCCGCCGAGGTCGAGGAACAACACGAGGTCCGCCTCGCGCACCTGCGTTGCCATGAAGCGGCGGAAGGGTTCGGCGGCGGCCTGCAATCCCTCCATCTCGCCGATGCGCCCCTCGCTCATCGGCTGCACCCCGGCTTCCCAGGCGGCCAACAGCACCGGTTCCATCACGAACAGCGTCAGGAACAGCGCGAGCCCTATCAGCACCGGGTTGGGGGGGATGGAGGGCGCGCCGATCGCGCTGCGTAGCAACGCGAGCACGATGACGATGCGCGCGAAGGCCGTCATCATCACCAGCAGCGAAGGGGCCAAGCCCAGCAGCCCGACCAGCGCCGTCAACTGCACCAGCCGTGCCGTGGTGCCGGGCTGCCCGCTGGCGCCGAGATCGATGTTGAGGCTTTGCGCGGGTGCCGCTTCGGGCAGCAGCAGCGAAAGCAGCACGATGGCGCGCAGGATCATCACGGCGTGCCGCCTTCCGGCGGCAGCCAGCCCACCACACAATCCTGCGCGCCGCCGGTCAGCAGCAGCACATCCCGCCCGTCGCAGCGCACCAGAGTCAGTCGGCGGCGGGCATCGAGCGCCAGCACATCCTGCACCGCGAGGCGCCGCCCCGCGCGCACGCCGACACCCGCCGCCCGCGCACCCCGCGCGGCCAGCCATAGCGCCCCGAGCACGGCGGCCAGCGCCACCGCGGCGGTCAGCGCCGCCGGCAGCAGCGCGCCGAGATCGAGCCCGGATGGGGGCATGGAAGCTCCGTTCTGGAGGGCGCGGTCATGGCGCCGGGATCGCTTCGGTCAAGTCGTGCAACTGGCGCACCAGCGCCTCAAGCGCCGGGATCAGCAGCCGCCCATCCTGCCGTTCGAGCATCATCACGGCGGTGCATAGCGCGGCGCCGTCGCGGTCGAGGCCCTCCAGATCCACCTGGCGGCCACCCATCACCAGCGCCTGCGCAATGGCGATCGTGCCGCCCATGCCCTCGATGGCGGCACGCACGGCGTCGAGGGGGGTGGGTGCGGGCATGCGGCAAGGATTGCCCGGCGCGGGTTAACGCTTCCTTCGCGCACCGGGAAAATTATGCTGGGTCCCAGCGAGGTGCCGCGCACGAAGGTTTTGTTCATCTTTTGCAGTTGAAATGCCGGCCATGGACATGAACCTCCCCGGCGGCATGGCATGGCGCAGCCTCTGGCAGCGCCCCGCCAGCGATACAGGCCACGCGCATGGCCTGGGCGGGCCGGTGGCCCTGGCGGAGCGTCGCCTGGGCTGGCTCGATCGCCGACAGGCCGTGCTGTCGCAGAATGTCGCCAATGCTGACACGCCCGGCTTTCGGCCGCGCGATGTGGTGCCTTTCCCGCAGCACCTGGCCGGGCGGAACGGCGCGCAACTGGCCCGCACGCAACCCGCGCATCTCGGCCCCGCCCGGCCGGGCCAGGCCGGCGCGCGGGAGGATCGGTCGGTGGCCGAGGCGGCGCCGGACGGCAACGCCGTGTCGCTCGACCGGGAGGCGATGCGCATCGCCGAGACCGATACCGCGCATGCGCTGGCCATGGCCGTGCATCGCAGCTTCGCCGGCATGTTCCGCCTGACGCTCGGCCGGCAGGGCTGAGCGCGCATGAACCCCGAGCCTGGAAGGGAATAGCCCATGGACCTGGACCGCGCGCTCCGCATCTCGGCCGCCGGCATGGCGGCGCAATCGACAAGGCTGCGGGTGGTTGCGGAGAATCTGGCGAACCGCGACAGCACCGGCGAAAGCCCGGGCGCCGACCCCTTTCGCCGCCGCACCGTGACCTTCGCCAACCGCCTCGACCGCGCGATGGGGGCGGAGGCGGTGGCGGTGAACCGCATCGCCCCGGCGCCCGGCGACTTCCCGACCCGCTATGAGCCAAGCCACCCGGCCGCCGATGCCCGCGGCTACGTCAAGACACCCAATGTGGACAGTCTGGTCGAGGTGATGGACATGCGGGAGGCGCAGCGCAGCTACAGCGCCAACCTCTCGGTGCTGGAAACCACGCGCGGCATGCTGACACGCGCGATCGAGGCGCTCCGCTGATGGCGCTGTCGGGTCCCGGCGCGGTTGGCGCGGCCGGCGCCGCGGCGGCCTATGCCTCGTCAGGCGTCGCGGGCGCGCAGGCCAGCGCCACGGGCTTCGGCGATCTGGTCGCGCGCGCGGTGGAGCAGGGCGTCGCCGTCAGCCGCAGTGCCGAAGCGGCTTCGACACAGGCGCTGATGGGGCAGGGCAGCGTGACGGAGGCGGTGCTCGCCATCTCCCGCGCGGAACTCGCCTTGCAGACGGCGGTGTCGCTGCGGGACCGCGTGGTCTCCGCCTATCAGGACGTGATGCGCATGCCGGTCTGATCCGGCGGAACTCGAGTGCGCGGCAAAATGCCTCGTATGGGGGACAGGGTGCCATGACGGCCGAGGATGCGCTGGCCCAGGCTTTGCGGGATTCCCTTTGGGTGGCGTTGCAGGTGATGGGCCCGCCGCTGGTGGCGCTGCTGGCCATCGGCCTGGTCGTGTCGCTGTTGCAGGCGCTGACGCAGGTGCAGGAAGCGACGCTGTCCTTCCTCCCGAAGCTGGTGGTGGGCGGCCTGATGATGCTGCTGCTCGGCCCCTTCACCGTCCAGGTGATGCGCGCCTACACGGAGCGCCTGTTCGACCGGATGATCGCGATCGGCGGCGCCGGGTGACCGCCGCCGACCTTTTGCTGCTGGAGGCGCTGCCGGGCCTGGCGTTCCACGCCGTGCTGCTGTTCGCGCGGCTGGGTGCGGCGGTGATGCTGCTGCCGGGGCTGGGCGAGGCCGAAATCCCCGCGCCGATCCGGCTTGCGATTGGCGTGCTGCTGGTGCCGCTGCTGCTGCCTGTGGTGGGCCCCGCGCTGCCCCCGCTGCCCGCGGCACCGGCCGACGCCTTCGGATTGCTGGCGGTGGAGTTCGGCATCGGGCTTTGGCTCGGCACGCTCGCGCGGATCGCGGTGATGGCGCTGGCGATGGCGGGGCAGGCGATCGCGGCGCTGATCGGCCTGTCGGGCATGCTGGTCGGCGATGCCGGGCTTGGCATGCAGGCGACAGCGCTCGGCCGCGCCTTCGGACTGCTGGCGGCGACACTGGTTCTGGCCACCGGGCTGCATGGCGTGGCGCTGACCGCGATGGCCGAGAGCTACGGCGTGCTGCCGGCGGGCGGCGCGTTGCCGGCGGGGCTCGCGGCGGAGAGTGTGGCCGCAGCGGGCGCGGCGTCCCTCGATCTCGCACTGCGGCTCTCGGCGCCCTTCGTGGTGGGTGCGGTGCTGCTGAACATGGCGCTCGGCCTGCTGTCGCGGCTGGCGCCGCAGGTGCAGACCTTCTTCGTGGCGGTACCTGGGCAGATCCTGGCCGGGATCGCGCTGCTGATGGCGCTGTCGGCGCCGATGCTGGCGGTGTTCGCGAGCAGCCTCGGCGCCGCCTTCCAAGCCCTGCCGGGGGCGCGCTGAATGTCGGAGGACAATGAAACCGACGACGACAGCAAGACGGAGGCCGCGACCCAGAAGCGCATCGACCGCGCGGCCGAGGAAGGGCAGGTGGCCCTGTCGCGGGAGGCAATCGGATGGTTCGCGCTGCTGCTGGCCACCGTCGCGGCGGCCACGCTGCTGCCGACACAGGCGCTGGTGGTGCTGCGCGCGATGCGCGGCGTGCTCGAGAATGCGCATGACCTCCAGATGATGATGGTTGCCGGCCATCTGGCGGAGGCCGCGCTGTATCTTGTTCTGCCGGTGGCCGGCGCGGCGGCGATCGGCGCCACCGGGGCCACGCTGTTGCAGACACGGGGTGCGGTCTCCGCCAATCCCCTGATGCCGAAGCTGTCGAAGCTGAGCCCACTGGCCGGCGCCAAGCGGCTGTTCAGCCCGGAATCGGCCATCGAGATGCTGCGGACGCTGGTGAAGCTGGCCGTGGTGGGGGCGGCGCTGTGGTGGGCGGTGGGCGACCTCACGGGCTTGCAGGCGTCGCTGCATGCGCCGGCGGGGCATCTGATCGGCACGGCCGGCTGGGGCGCGCTGCGGCTGATGGCGGCGGCGCTGGCGGCCTTCACGGCGGTGGCGGTGTTCGACCTGCTCTGGGTGCGGCTGCGCCACCTCGACCAGCTGCGCATGACCAAGCAGGAACTGAAAGACGAGGCGAAGGACAGCGAGGGCGACCCGACGCTGCGCGCCCGCCGCCGCCAGCTGCGCGACAAGATGGCGCGCGGGCGGATGCTGGCCGCCGTTCCCCGCGCCGCCGTGGTGGTGACCAACCCGACCCACTACGCCGTGGCGCTTGCCTATGAGGGCGGGCAGGCCGCGCCGCGCGTGGTCGCGAAGGGTGTCGATGAGGTGGCGGCGCGCATCCGCGCGGCGGCCGAAGGGGCCGGGGTGCCGCTGGTGGCGAACCCGCCGCTGGCGCGCGCGCTGCACCGGCTCGACCTCGATCAGGAAATCCCGGCCGAGCACTACCAGGCGGTGGCCGAGATCATTGCATTCGTCTGGCGCCGCCGCGGCGGCCCGAGCGGCATGGGACTGGACGTGGGGGCGATGGATGGCGGAAACTCACGCGATGGTTGATTGGGGGGGCTTGCGCGCCGCTGTCATGGCGAAACTGCGTCCCACCGTGACGCCGCAGGCGACATTGCTGCGGGCGGTTCTTGATGCCTCCTCGCCGGGGCTTGCGCTGCTCGACGCCGATGATGCGCTGCTGGCCTGGAATGCCGAATTCGCGGCGCTCATGGGCCCCGCCCTACCGCTCCGCCCGGGGCTGGAGTTCGAATCGCTGGTCGCGCCGTCGATCCGCAACGACGCCACGGCGCTGCTGGCCGCCGGCCATCGGATGAATGTGAAGCTCGCCTCCCCCGGCGAGCCGAGCCTGGAGATGGAGCGGCGCATCCTGCCGCAGGGCGGCGCCATGCTGCGCGCCTTTCCGCGCCCGGCCGCGCCGCCCGAGGATGCCGATGAAGCCGCCGCCGCCAGGCTGCGCGCCGTGGGTTCGCTCGCCGGTGGGATAGCGCATGATTTCAACAATCTGCTGACGGCGATCGGCGGCAGCGCCGAGACGGTGCTGAGCCGTGGGGAAAGCCAGGAGGCGACGGCGGAACTCCACCAGATCATGGACAGCGCGGCGCGCGGCGCGGCCCTGGTGAAGCAATTGCTGGCCTTCGCGCGGCAGCAGAGCCTGCGGCCGCGCGTGGTGGAGCTGAACGACGCGGTCGGCGGCATGGGCGAATTGCTGCGCCGCCTGCTCGGCAGCCGCGTGCGCCTGACGCTCGAGCTGGAGGAGCCCGGGCGGCGGGTGAAGATCGACCCGACGCAGCTCGACCAGGTCATCATGAACCTGGCGCTCAACGCCCGCGACGCCATGCCGGAGGGCGGGGCGCTGACCATCGCGACCCGGCACGCGGTGGTGCTGCGGCCGGAGCCGATCGGCACGGGGCTGCTGCCCGCCGGGCGCTGGGCCGTGCTGGAAGTGCGTGACAGCGGCGCCGGCATTCCCCCCGACGTGATCCCGCGCATCTTCGAACCGTTCTTCACGACGCGCCGGGAACAGGGGGGCACGGGCCTTGGCCTCTCGACGGTGCATGGCATCGTCCGCCAGTCCGGCGGCTTCATCGCGGTGGAAAGCGGCCCGGCAGGGGGCACGACCTTCCGCATCTGGCTGCCCCGCCATGACGGCCCGATGGACCCCAGCCTGCCCAGCAGCCTGCAGATCCTGCCTGCAGCGGTGTCGGCGCCGCCGCCGGCGACCTCGGCCCCACTCGCCCCGCCCTCACTCGCCCCGCCCTCACTCGCCCCGCCTCCTATGGGGAAGCGGCCCGTGCTGCTGGTCGAGGATGAGCCGCCGTTGCTCCGCCTCGCGGAGCGTGCGCTGAGCCGGGCAGGCTTTACCGTGGTGTCCGCGGCTTCGGCTGAGGAGGCGCTGGAGCTTGTGGACGGTGACGCCGTGCAACCCCTGGCGCTGGTCTCCGACGTGGTGATGCCGGGTGTGGACGGTCTGGAACTGGCCACCCGCCTGCGCCGGCGGGACCCGCTGCTGCCGGTGCTGCTGGTGTCCGGCTATGCCGAGGCGGCGCTCGGCCGGGACTTGGCGGCCGAGCGGCTGCGGCTTCTGCCGAAGCCCTACAACCTGGCCGATCTGGTGGCCGAATTGCGGGCGATCCTTCCGCTTGACGTCCAGGAAGTTTCCTAAATGTTCTTGTCTGGCGATCGGGCTTGAGCCATATCCTTCATCTGTGATCACTGGTCGCGCAGCTGCCGTCGAATCGGCCGCGTGCCAGCACAGGGAAGCGGGCGCTATCAGTCAGGGAAAAATCCTGCCTAATATACGCCCATAGGTTGATAGCCAGACCGGAGTGCACGCCTGATGGACAAGAACAAGGCTCTGGATGCCGCGCTGAGCCAGATCGAGCGGGCCTTCGGCAAGGGCTCGATCATGCGCATGGGCAACAAGGCGGCGATGGAGGAGGTGGAGGTGATCTCCACCGGCTCGCTTGGCCTTGATCTTGCGCTCGGCATCGGCGGCGTGCCGAAGGGGCGCATCATCGAGATCTATGGGCCGGAAAGCTCGGGCAAGACGACGTTGGCACTGCACATGATCGCGGAGGCCCAGAAGAAGGGCGGCACCTGCGCCTTCATCGATGCCGAACACGCGCTCGATCCCGGCTACGCCAAGAAGCTCGGCGTCGATGTCGAGAACCTGCTGATCAGCCAGCCGGATGCCGGTGAGCAGGCGCTGGAGATCTGCGACACGCTGGTGCGCTCGGGCGCGGTCGATGTGCTGGTGGTGGACAGTGTCGCGGCACTGGTGCCGCGCGCCGAGCTCGAGGGCGAGATGGGCGACACCCATGTCGGCCTGCATGCCCGGCTGATGTCGCAGGCGCTGCGCAAGCTGACGGGCTCGGTCAGCCGGTCCAACACGCTGCTGATCTTCCTGAACCAGATTCGCCTCAAGATCGGCGTGATGTTCGGCAACCCCGAGACCACGACCGGCGGCAATGCGCTGAAATTCTATGCCTCCGTGCGTCTGGAGATCCGGCGCACCGGCTCGATCAAGGACCGGGATGCGACGACGGGCAACCAGACGCGCGTGAAGGTGGTGAAGAACAAGATGGCGCCGCCGTTCCGCTCCGTCGATTTCGACATCATGTATGGCGAAGGCATCAGCAAGACCGGCGAGTTGATCGACCTCGGCGTGAAGGCCGGCGTGGTCGAAAAATCGGGGTCCTGGTTCAGCGCCGATGGCCAGCGCATCGGCCAGGGGCGGGAAAATGCGAAGCAATTCATGCGCGACAACCCCGCCATCGCCGACGGCATCGAGAAGCGCATCCGCGACCAGGCGACCGGCCTGGCCAGCGCGATGATGGCGACGGATGACGGGGATGCTGCCGCCGCGGCGGAGTGACGCGGCTTCGGGCATTCCGGCCGCCGGGCCAGCGCCCGGCCGGCGGCTTTCGCGTCGGCCCGTTCTGCTCTAACGATCCCGGCCCCTTGCGAGACATGCCGAGACCATGAGCAGCAGCAACGACATCCGCGCCACCTTCCTCGACTATTTCGCCCGCAACGGCCACGCGGTGGTCGAGAGCAGCCCGCTGGTTCCGCGCAACGATCCCACGCTGATGTTCGCCAACAGCGGCATGGTGCAGTTTAAGAATGTCTTCACGGGCCAGGAAAAGCCCGGCTACCAGCGCGCGACCACGGCCCAGAAATGCGTCCGCGCCGGCGGCAAGCACAACGACCTCGACAATGTCGGCTACACGGCGCGCCACCATACGTTCTTCGAGATGCTCGGCAATTTCTCCTTCGGCGACTACTTCAAGGAGATTGCGATTGAGCATGCCTGGACTATGCTGACGCGGGATTTCGCCCTGCCGAAGGATCGGCTTCTGGTCACGGTCTATTCGGAGGATGATGACGCGCCGGTCTACTGGAAGCGCATCGCCGGCCTGCCGGACAGCCGCATCATCCGCATCCCGACCGCCGACAATTTCTGGCGCATGGGCGATACCGGCCCCTGCGGCCCGTGTTCCGAAATCTTCTTCGATCATGGCGACAGGATCGCCGGCGGGCCGCCGGGCTCGGCCGACCAGGATGGCGACCGGTTCATCGAGATCTGGAACCTGGTCTTCATGCAGTACGAGGAAGGCCCCCCGGGGGTTCGCGTGCCGCTGCCGCGCCCCTCGATCGATACCGGCATGGGGCTGGAGCGCTTCGCCGCCATCCTGCAGGGCAAGCACGACAATTACGACACGGACACGCTGCGCGCGCTGATCATGGCGAGCGCCGAAGCCACGGGCCAGGAGGCCGACGGGCGCTGGCGCACCAGCCACCGCGTGGTGGCGGACCATCTGCGCGCCGGCACCTTCCTGATGGCGGATGGCGTGCTGCCGAGCAATGAGGGCCGCGGCTATGTGCTGCGCCGCATCCTCCGCCGCGCCATGCGCCACGCCCACATGATGGGCGCGCGGGAGCCGCTGCTGCACCGGCTGGTCCCGGCCCTGACCCGCCAGATGGGCGCCGCCTATCCCGAGCTGTTCCGCGCTGAATCCCTGGTTGTTGAAACCCTCCGTTTGGAAGAGACGCGGTTCAGGTCGCTGCTGGAACGCGGCCTGGGTCTGCTGGCGGATGAATCCGGCAAGCTCGGGGAAGGCGGGACCCTGCCGGGCGATATCGCCTTCCGCCTGTATGACACCTATGGCTTCCCCTTCGACCTGACGCAGGATGCGCTGCGCGGCGAAGGCAAGACGGTGGACATCGCCGGCTTCGAAGCCGCCATGGCCGAGCAGAAGCGCCGCGCCCGCGCCGCCTGGGCCGGCAGCGGCGAGGCCGCGACCGAGACGGTATGGTTCGACCTGAAGGAGAAGCTCGGCGCCACCGAATTCCTCGGCTACGCGACCGAGGCCGCCGAGGGCGCGATCCAGGCCATCGTGGTCAACGGCCAGGTGGTCGACAGCGCGCCCGCCGGCACCGAGGTGGCGGTGGTGCTGAACCAGACGCCCTTCTACGCGGAATCCGGCGGCCAGGTTGGCGATACTGGCCTGGTCAGCGCCGGCGAGGCCTGCCGCATCGTGGTGCGCGACACGCAGAAGAAGTTTCCCGAGTTTTTCGTGCACTACGGCGTTGTTGCGCATGGGGAGGCGAAGGTCGGGCTTGCCGTGCAGGCCGAGGTCGATCATGCGCGCCGCAGCGCCATCCGCGCCCACCATTCGGCGACGCATCTGCTGCATGAGGCGCTGCGCCGGAAGCTGGGCACGCATGTGGCGCAGAAGGGTTCGCTCAACGCGCCGGACCGACTGCGCTTCGATGTCTCCCAGCCGACGCCGATTTCGGATGCCGACCTCGCCTGGGTGGAGGCGGAGGTAAATGCCCGCATCCGCGAAAACGCAGAGGTCACAACGCGCCTGATGACCCCCGAACAGGCCGTCGCCGCCGGCGCCATGGCGCTGTTCGGCGAGAAGTACGGCGAGGAGGTGCGCGTCGTCGGCATGGGCCACGACCCGCAAGCCACCGAGAAGCACGGCGTCTATTCGCTGGAACTCTGCGGCGGCACGCATGTGCGGCGCACCGGCGATATCGGCCTGTTCCGGATCGTGGCGGAAACCGCTGTCGCCGCCGGCGTGCGCCGGGTGGAAGCGGTGACCGGCGAGGCCGCGCTCAAGCTTCTGGAGGAACGCGACCGCTTCCTGAACGAAGCCTCCGCGGCGCTGAAGGCCCGGCCGGCGGAACTGGCGGAGCGGATCACGAACCTTCTGGAAGATCGCAAGCGGCTGGAGCGGGAGGTGACGGACCTCCGCAAGAAGCTGGCAACCGGCGGCGCCGCGGCAGAGGTCGAGACGATCGCCGGCCTGCGCGTGGCGCTGCGCGAATTGGGCGAAATGCCGCCCAAGGATCTGCGCGGCGTGGCCGAGGCGATCCTGAAGGCCGATACGGCCGATGTGGTGGCGCTGGTTTCCACCGCCGATGGCAAGGCCAGCATCTTCGTGGGCCTCGGCGAGGCCGCGAAGGGCAAGGCGGATGCGGTGGCGCTGGTGCGCGCCGCCGCCGCCGCTGTGGGCGGCAAGGGCGGCGGCGGCAAGCCGGACATGGCGCAGGCCGGCGGGCCGGAGTCGGAGAAGGCGGGTGAGGCGCTGGCGGCGGTCAGGGTGGCGCTGGGGGGGTGATGGCAACAGCCGCCGTGGGCGGCCCGAGGGCTATCCCGCGACGGGGCTACAGATCGCTTTCCGTCAAGTAGCCGTCGCAGCCTATGCCGATCGATCTGTGTATTGGTGTGACGTCTGGCTCATATGCGTAGAGTCCGATCGCGCTTGGCGGGACACAGCGATCCATCCCCTGGTGTCCGCGCGTTCCAGCGGCACGGCTGAATTGGCCGCGATCGAAAAAAAAGTGACTACGCGGTGCACAACCATTGCAAATAACGACGCGGGTCTCGAGAGGGTCCTGCTCAGTTCCCGCAATGAACTGGAAGTCTGCGTTTATATTCGTCGAATTGAGGAAACTTGCGTTGAATTCAAGCGGACTGTAGCACGCCATCATCCAACGCTCGCACCGGGCCCGACGTCCGACGCCAATGATCACGACCTGATCCCTGAAGTCAGAACACAGGACAAGCTGGGTCATGCTGATTGCTGCCGTGGGATCAAGTTGAAAGCCGGCGAAGCTACCCCGCCAATTTCCACGCCGTAGGCGATAGTTAATGCCGTTGCGGTCGTCCGTAAAGGAGCACACAACCGTCGCGTCAGGGCCACCCCGTTGCACTGGAGAGCCGATAACGGCGGGTCCGAGCACCGGCCTGCGCACGGCCAGTGATGTTTCGTCGCCAGCTTTTGTATAAGTCGGTGGCGGCGCGAGTAATTCCCGACCGGCCGTCACGCGCCAGGCATTCATCCCGCGGGCGCTGTTCACACGATGGACGCTTGTCTCATCAATTGCGGCGATATGCCCCGACATGCCGGCGCTGATCAGCTGACTGACCGTTGTATACGACCAAGGCGGCTTGGCATGAGCACGACCCTCACTGGATGTAGGGCTTGTCGGGTGCGGTCGGGTGCGGCGGGTTCTCGTGCATAGGCAGACCTGTCAGATCATAAGCCTGTGCGATTACCATGCCCCCATTGCTAACGGTCGCCAGCGGGACGCCGTGGTGCCACACGCTGAGCACGTCCATGATCTGCCATCGCAGGACGAGCATTGGCTTCTCCGACGTGTTGGTCACCGTGGAGGATATGAATGTGGTCGATTGCTCGGAAATCGCCACCTGCTGGAAGAAGCTGGCATTGGCGTTGACCGCGACCGACAGACCCGCAGAGATTGGCCCCCAGCCGATATTGCCGGAGAGGCCAAGCGACGCGCCAACCGTGGTTTCCGAGGACGATGTGGATTGCCGCCCGGTCACCACCGTGTAGCTCACTTGGTGCATTTCGCCGGGAAGCATTGTGAAGGAGTCCCCGATCAGGTTCCAATATTGCTCCCGGATTACGATATTGCCGTTTGCTGCGGCGCCGCATGCCACGACGATGTTGGGGGAGTTCTGCGGGATGGGGATGGCCTGCGACGGCTGCGGGATCGGCCCAATATCGTTCGGCTTGGTCAGCGTCGAGGTGTTTGCGGAATAGGCATAGCGGCCAGGCTCGATGTTCAACAGCGTCACGAAACCGCCGCCATAGGCGGAGGTGAGGACCACAAGGCTGTTTGCGTCAGCGGTGAATTGTACTGTGCTGCCCGGCGCGATCGAGCCGCCATCCCCGAACCGCCGTCCCGCCGAGTCGATATTCCAGAGTTGTAGCGAAAACGGTAAGCTGTTCTGCAACGTGCAACTCTGTGGCGAAGCACCAGAATTCGGTCCGGACATGCATTCCTCCCCTGGATTAAACCGAAGATGCACGGAGCCGCAGAATCGCTCAAGTGACATTTTCCCCCCAGGATGCCCAGCGACCTGCCGGCCCTGCCGGGGTCCGCTCCCGGCTCACCCCCCCCGGCTCACCGCCTCACGCACCTGGCTGTGAAACTCCCGCCGGTGCAATTCCCGCAGCACCAGAAGGCTGGCCGCAATCAGCGCCAGCGGGTGCAAAATCCATGCGAGTGCCGCCAGGCCGAAATAGTAGCTGCGCAGCCCCGTGGTGAAATGGCGCGCCGCCTGGTTCAGCACGGCGGCGGCGGCATCGGCCTCTGCTTCCGCCGCCGGGGTCACGCCGATCGGCAGCGAGCCCACCAGGATCGACGCATAGTTGAACTGGCGCAGCGCCCAGGTCAGCTCGAAGAAGGCGTTGACGAAGATCACCAGCAGCAGCGCGATGCGCAGCGCCCAGCCGCCTTCCGGCGGCAGCGCCGCATAGGGCAGCGCCGCCACCACGCGCAACCCCATGTCGGAGGCGCCGAGCAGCGCCACCAGGCCGCCCAGGATGAAGATGCTGGTGGTGGCCAGGAACCCCGTGCTGGTCATGAGGTTGCCGATCGCGGCGATGTCGGGAATGCGGTTGTCCCGCGCGAGCATCGCATGCGCCCAGCGCCGCCGATGGTCGTCCATGGCGGCGATCACGCTGACCGCCTGGATGCGCTTCACGCGGTCCACCACATTCGCGTAGCCGAGCCAGCAGGCGCCAAAGACGGCGAGCGCGATCCAGTCCAGCAGGCTCAGCGGCAGCATCCGGTGGCCCCTCCGCGCGGAAAGTGGGCCACCGGCGGTAAGCCTCAGGCCATCTTCTTCTTGAGGTTCTCATCCAGCTTGGCGAGGAAGTCCTGGGTGTTCATCCAGGGCTGCTCGCGCCCGATCAGGCTGGCCAAATCCTTGGTCATGAAGCCCGCCTCCACCGTCTCGATGCACACGGCTTCCAGCGCATTGGCGAAATCCACCACATCCGGCGTGCCATCGAAGCGGCCGCGATAGGCCAGGCCCCGCGTCCAGGCGAAGATCGAGGCGATCGGGTTCGTGCTGGTCTCCCGCCCCTTCTGGTGTTCGCGGTAGTGGCGCGTCACGGTGCCATGCGCGGCCTCGGACTCCACGGTCGCGCCATCCGGCGACAGCAGAACACTCGTCATCAAGCCGAGGCTCCCAAAACCCTGCGCCACGATGTCGGACTGCACGTCGCCATCGTAGTTCTTGCAGGCCCAGACATAGCCGCCTTCCCACTTTAGCGCGCAGGCCACCATGTCGTCGATCAGGCGATCTTCGTAGGTAATGCCGGCGGCCTTGAAGCGATCGGCGAATTCCGTGTCGAAGACGCGGCGGAAGATGTCCTTGAACTCGCCATCATAGGCCTTGAGGATCGTGTTCTTGTGGCTGAAATACACGGAATAGCCGCGGCTCAGGCCGTAGTTCAGGCTGGCGCGGGCAAAGCCTTCGATGCTGGCGCGGGTGTTGTGCATGCCCATCAGCACGCCGCCGCCGGCGGGGAAGTTCGTCACCTCCAGCTCGACCGGCGCGCTGCCATCGGCCGGCGTCCAGCTGAGCGTCGCGCGACCGGCACCGGGGATCTTGGTTTCGGCGGCGCGGTAGATATCGCCATAGGCGTGGCGGCCGACAACGATGGGCTTCGTCCAATGCGGCACCAGGCGGGGGACGTTCCGGCAGATGATCGGCTCGCGGAAGATCGTGCCGTCCAGGATGTTGCGGATGGTGCCGTTCGGGCTCCGCCACATCTTCTTGAGGTTGAATTCCTTCACGCGGGCTTCGTCCGGCGTGATGGTCGCACACTTCACGCCGACGCCGTATTGCTTGGTGGCGTTCGCCGCATCGACCGTGACCTGGTCATCGGTCTGGTCGCGGTATTCGACGCCGAGATCGTAATACTTCAGGTCGATGTCGAGGTATGGCAGAATCAGGCGATCCTTGATGAACCCCCAGATGATCCGCGTCATCTCATCCCCATCCATCTCGACGACGGGGGTCTTCACCTTGATTTTTGCCATGGCTCTGTCCTTGCCTTCTGCCCGCGCCAGCACAGCCTGAAGGCCACACCCCACGAGAAGTGCCCCGGAACATGCCAACCGGGGCGAAGCCCGGCAAGTCCGCGGTGCCACTTGCTGCCGCATGGCACGCGGGGGTAGACGAACCCTGCGTCTGGACAACCGCGGCCGAGGTATGCTTGGGCAATCTGTTGGTGACTTCGCTGCTGGCGGTGATCGCCGGCACACTGGGGCTCTGGGCCTATCGTCTTCGCGGCCGCGTGGCGACGCTTTCGGCCCGGGTGGCGCAGCTCGAAGCCGCACGCATCCTGGCGGAGCACGCGCAGGAACGCGCCGATGCCCGCACGCGTCTGCTGGATGGCGTGCTTGCCGCGCTCTCCGATGGCGTCGCCGTGGTGGACAATGAATTGCGGTTGCTCGCCTGGAATTCCCGCTTCGCCGATTTCGCAGGCGTGCCGCGCCGCGCGCTGCGCATCGGCATGCCGATGGCCGAGGTTCTGCGCCTCCAGGCCGAGGGCGGCGAATTCGGCATGGTGGACCCGGAAGCCGAGGTCGCGCGGCGCATGGCGCTGCTGCGCGCCGGGCCCGTGGTGGCCCGCACGCAGCGCGAAAGGCCCGATGGATCGCGCCTGGAGCTGCGCCGCGCCGCGCTGCCGGGCGGCGGCTTCGTGACGCTGTATTCCCCGGTCACGCCGGATGCCGCCACGCATGAAAATGCGCAGATCGTCGCGGCCTTCCAGGCCGAATGGCTCGCGCGCCTGCCGCGCCTGGCCGCCGCCGTGGCCGAGGGGGATGTGGCGGCCGCGCGCGCCGCGGCCCACGCGCTGCGCGGCATCGCGGCGAATGCGGGCTGGACGGCGCTTGCGATGACGCTCGGCTCGATCGAGGCCGCCGCCGAGGCGGAGAACCTGCCCGAGCTGCGCACCCTCACGGCCATCCTGCCGCCGGAGCCACCGGCGTGAGCGGGAAGCCCGGCGAGGTCCTGGAATGCCCGCATTGCGGGGAGCCGACGATGCCCAACCGCCTGGCGGATGGCAGTCTCGTGTGTTCCTGCCCGGCATCGCGCATCCTGCCCGGACTTCGGCTTGTGCCGGGCACCCCGCCTCCCATGTCTGGCGGGAAATGAGGAGAAGATGGGCATGATGATCCGCTGTGCGGCCCGCACCCTGGGGGGTGCCGTGCTTCTGTCCGGCCTGGCAGCCGCGGCGACGGTGGCCGCGGGCGGCATCGGCGCCGCCTTGCTGGCCAAGCGCCTGTGGGAGGAACGCAAGGGCTGGCGCGACGGCGCTTCCGCCACCGATCCGATGCCTGAGGCGATGGGCGAGCCCGCCCCGGAAGCGCCAAGCGCCTGATTCTATCGTTTTGATGCGCGCGGCGGCGGCTATCGAATCGATGCGCCGCTCGCGCACCTTTCAGTCGGGAATGAGGGCCGTCGCCTCGATCTCGAGGCGCGCCTCAGGCTCCACCAGCGCCACCACCTGCACCAGCGCCATGGCCGGGAAGTGCTTGCCCATCACGGCGCGATAGGCCGGGCCAAGCTCGGCCAGGCTCGCCCGGTATTCGGCGATGTCCACCACATACCAGGTCAGCCGGCCGATATGCTCCGCGCCGCCGCCGGCTTCCCGCAGGACCGCGAGGATGTTGGACAGGGCCTGTTGCGTTTGCGCGATGAAGCCCTGCGCGAAGCGGCCTTGCGCGTCCCAGCCAATCTGCCCGCCCACCAGCACCACGCGGCCGCGCCCGACCATGCCGTTCGCGTAGCCGCGCGGGGCGGGCCAGCCCGGCGGCTGCAAGGCGGTGAGGGGGTTCTCAGCCATGGTCGCAACGCTCCTGGTAGGCGGCCAGCGCGCCGCGCAGATCATCCGGGATCGGGATGGCGCGGCGCGCATCGAGGTTCGTGACGGCGGTCACGAGATGCAGACGGAGCAGCTCCTCCTCCGCGCGGTGCACATGCACATCCAGCGCGTAGGATGCGCCGCCGATCCGCGTGACCAGCGGGGTGACGGCGATGCGGTCGCCCATCAGGCCGGGGCGGAAGAAATCGGCCTCGGCATGGGCGAAGCCGGTGCCGATGCGCCGCGCGCCGTGCAGCGCGTGGAAATCGAGGCCGAGCGCCTGATCGAACCCATCCTCGATCGCTGCATGGGCGATCGCGAACCAGGCGGCGAAGAAGACGATGCCGGCCGGGTCGCAATCGCCGAAGCGCAGGCGGGCGGGCGCGCGAAAGGCGGCGCGGGGCAGGCTGCCGGCGGCGATCGGTGCCGGCCGAGTCACGTCGAAGCCGCCTGGCTGCGCAGCGCGAAGCGTTGGAGCTTGCCGGTTTCCGTGCGCGGCAGGCGTTCCACGAACACGATGCGGCGCGGATATTTGTAGGGCGCGATCTCGGCCTTCACATGGTCCTGCAACGCCCGCACCAGCGTGGCGTCCGCCGTGTGGCCGGGCTTCGGCACGATATAGGCGCAGACCACCATGCCGCGATCGGCGTCCGGCGCGCCGACCACGCCGCATTCGGCGACGGCGGGGTGCGTCAGCAACGCAGCTTCCACCTCGGGCCCGGCGATGTTGTAGCCGGCCGAGACGATCATGTCGTCGTTGCGCGCCTGGTACCAGAAATAGCCGTGCTCATCCTGCACATAGGTGTCGCCAGTGATGTTCCAGCCATGCTGCACATACTGCGCCTGCCGCGGATCATCGAGGTAGCGGCAGCCGGTCGGGCCCTTCACCGCCAGGCGCCCCGGCGTGCCGCGCTTCACCTCGACGCCCTGTGCATCGACAACTCGGGCAAGATAGCCCGGTACGGGAATGCCGGTGGAGCCGGCGCGGATCTGGCCCTCAGGGGCGGCGATGAAGATGTGCAGCATCTCGGTGGCGCCGATGCCGTCCATCAAGTGCAGGCCCGTGGCCGCTTCCCAGGCCTCGAAGATCGGCTTCGGCAGCGCTTCCCCGGCCGAGACGCATTTGCGCAAAGATGAGAGATCATGCTGCCCGGCGAGCCCCGCCATGATCCGGTAGGCGGTGGGTGCCGTGAAGCAGATGGTGGCGCGGTGGCGGGCGATGGCGGCGGGCAATTCCTCCGGCGGGGCGCGTTCCAGCAGCACGGCCGTCGCGCCGACGCGGAAGGGAAACAGAACGAGGCCGCCGAGCCCGAAGGTGAAGGCCAGCGGCGGCGATCCGATGAACACGTCGGCTGACGTCGGCCGCAAAATCTGCGCGCTGTAGCCATCGCAGATCGCCAGCATGTCGCGGTGGAAATGCAGCGTGCCCTTCGGTTCGCCCGTGCTGCCGCTGGTGAAGCCGATCAGGCAGACATCGTCGCTGGCGGTGTCGCAGGCGGCGAAGGGAAGCGTGGCATCGGCGACCATCGCCTCCAGCATGCCATCGCCCCAGGTGGCGATGTGGCGAAGGTCGGGCGCGTCGGTCTTGCGGAGTTCCTCGATCAGCCGCGCATCGCAGAGCGCATGGGTGATGCGCGCCTTGCGACAGACCTGGCCGAGTTCCTTCGCGCGGAGCAGCGGCATGGTCGCCACCACCACGCCGCCCGCCTTCAGCACGGCGAAGGCGGCGGCCACCAGCCGGGCATTGTTGGCACTGCGCAGCAGCACGCGGTTGCCGGGGGCAAGGCCGAGGCGCCGCACCAGCACGTCTGCGATGCGGTCCACGCGCTCCGCCAGTTGCCGATAGGTGAGCGTCTCGGCGGGCGTGACGACCGCGGGGTGGTCGCCGCGCGTTGCAAGGTTGCGGTCCAGCAATTCGACGGCGCAGTTCAGCCGCGACGGATAGCTGAATCCGGGCTGGTCCAGCAGCAAATCCGGCCATTGCTCGGACGGCGGCAGATGGTCGCGGGTGAAGCTGTCGAGATGCGCGCTCGGTTGCATGCGATCACTCCCGGCGGTCACGTTCGGCGCGCGCGATCACCACGCGCTGGATCTCCGAGGCGCCCTCATACACGCGCAGCGCCCTCACTTCGCGATACAGCTCCTCCGCCTTGTGCCCGCGCGTGACGCCGAGGCCGCCATGCATCTGCACGTTCCGATCGGCTGCGCGTTGCGCGGCTTCCGTGGCATGCAGCTTCGCCATGCTGGCCTCCCGCGTCACACGCTCCGCCCCGGTATCCTTGAGCCAGGCGGCGCGATAGACCAGCAGCGCCGAGGCTTCGACATCCACGGCGCTGTCGGCGATGGCGGCCTGGCTCATCTGCTGGTCGAACAGCGTGGCGCCGAACAGCGGGCGGGTCGTGGCGCGCTCGACCGTCATGTCGAGGGCGCGGCGCGCGAAGCCCAGCGCCGCGGCGCCGACCGTCGCGCGGAACACATCCAGCGTCGCCATCGCCACCCGGAAGCCGCGCCCGGCCTCACCGATCAGATCGTCGCTGGTCACGCGCACGCCATCGAAGCCGAGTGTCGCGAGGGGGTGCGGCGCCGTGACCTCGATGCGCGCATCGATGGTCAGGCCCGGCGCATCGGCGGCGACGAGGAACGCCGAGAGGCCGCGCGCGCCGGCGCCCTCTCCGGTGCGGGCGAAGACGATATAGGTGGACGCGATCCCGCCATTGCTGATCCAGGTCTTTTGGCCATCCAGCCGCCAGCCATTGCCGTCGCGCGTCGCGGTGGTGGCGAGTGCGGCGACATCGCTGCCGGCTTCCGGCTCGCTCAGCGCGAAGGCAGCCAGCGCCGTGCCCGCGCGCGCATTCGCCAGCACGCGGGCATGCTGCGCCTCCGTGCCGAACAGCGTGATCGGCCCGGTGCCGAGGCCCTGCATGGCGAAGGCGAAATCCGCGAGCCCGCTATGCCGCGCCAGGATATCCCGCGCGAGGCACAGTGCCCGCACATCCAGCACGCCATCCGCAGGGCAGGGCACGCGAAGCAGGCCGGCATCGCCCATGGCGCGCGCCAGGCGCCGCACGCTGCCATCGGCGTCATGTTCATCGGACAGTGCCTCGGCGTGCTGCGCGGCCCAGGCCTCCACCTCGGCGGCCCAGGCGCGGTGTCGGGCCTCGAAGAAGGGCCAGTCGAGGAAGGTGCTGTCCGCCATCAATCGCCCCGAAACACCGGGCGCGCCTTCGCCACGAAGGCATCATAGGCGCGCCGGAAATCCTGCGTGGTCATGCACAGCGCCTGCGCCACCGCCTCGGCCTCGATCGCCTGATCGACGGCCATCGCCCATTCCATCTGCAACATGCGCTTGGTCATGGCATGCGCGAAGGATGGCCCCTCCGCGATCTCCCGCGCCAGTTTCGCCGCGGCCTCGGCCAGCGCATCGGGGTCGTGCAGCGTGTTGAAGAAACCCCAGGCATGGCCCTCGGCGGCGGGCAGGCTGCGGCCGGTGTAGAGCAGTTCGCTCGCGCGGCCCTGGCCAATGATGCGCGGCAGGATGGCGCAGGCGCCCATGTCGCAGCCAGCGAGGCCCACGCGGTTGAACAGGAAGGCCACCTTGGCGCGTGGCGTCGCCAGTCGAAGGTCCGACGCCATGGCGATGATCGCGCCGGCGCCCGCGGCAATGCCATCGACCGCCGCCAGGATCGGCTGCGGGCAGCCGCGCATCGCCTTGACCAATTCGCCGGTCATCGCGGTGAAGCGCATCAGCCCCTTGGTGTCGCGATCGAGCAGCGGCCCGATGATCTCATGCACATCGCCGCCCGAGCAGAAATTGCCGCCCGATCCCGTCACCACGAAGGCGCGCACCGCGTCGTCATGAGCGGCCGCGCGAAGGATGGCGGCCATCTCCGCGTAGCTGTCGAAGGTCAGCGGGTTCTTGCGCTCCGGCCGGTCGAGCGTGATCGTGGCCACCGCGCCCTCCACCGTCAGGCGCAGATGTTGTGCGGTGTAATCGGCCAGCGGGCCAGAGATGGCGGTGATCAAGCCGGATCCTCCTGCGTGAGGGCCGCGCGCACGGACCCTTTCGCCGTGCCGAGAAGCCGAAGCAGGGCGGCGCGTTCGGCTTCCGTCAGGCCGCCGAACAACTCGGCGATCCAGCCCTCATGCGCCGCCGATTGGCGCGCGAATTCGCGGCGGCCCTTCGGCGTCAGCCGCAGCATCTGCGCGCGGCGGTCGCCCGGGCGGGCGCGGCGTTCCACCAGGCCCTCGGCTTCCAGCCGTGTGGCCAGGCCCGTGACATTGCCGTTGCTCACCATCATGCGCTTCGAGATGTCGCCGAGGCTGAGGCCCGCGGGCGCGCGGTCCAGCGCCGCCATCAGATCGAAGCGGGGCAGGGTGGTGTCGAAGTCGCGACGGAGCCGGGTGCGAATTTCGCCTTCCATCAGCGTGGTGCAGGTCAGCAGCCGCAGCCACAGGCGCAGCTCATCCTTGTGGCCGGGCGGCGCATGCGCCAGCGCGGTTTCGGCATCGATGGCCAGCATCGCGGCGTCCGGCGTCACGTCTCCCCCCCATCCACCGCGATCGCCTGGCCATTGATGGCGCCGCTGCCGGGCAAACACAGCGCGAGCACGGCGGCCGCGACCTCCGCCGGCTGCACCAGGCGCTTCTGCGGGTTGTGTCTTGCCAGTTCGGCCCGCGCCTCCGCCTCGGTGCGGCCGGTGCGGGCCACGATGCGGGCGATGCTGTCCGCGACGATCTGGGTTTCCGTGAAGCCTGGGCAAACCGCGTTGATCGTGACGCCGGCTCGGGAAAACTCCTGCGCCAGCGCACGCGTCAGGCCGAGCAGCGCATGCTTGGAGGCTGTGTAGGCCGCGACATAGGGGTAGCCCTTGAGTGCTGCGGTCGAGGCGATGTTGACCACGCGCCCGAAGCCCTGCGCTGCCATGCCCGGCAGAAGGGCGCGCGTGGTGGCAGCGCTGCCCAGCACATTCACCCGGAACATGCGCTCGAACAGGGCGTCGTCGCTGGCCAGGAAGGCGGCACTTTCAGCGATGCCGGCGGCGTTCACCAGCAGGTCGCATGCGGGCAAGGCGGGCAGGGCGTTCACATCGGCCAGGATCGCGCCATGCGCTTCGCCACGGGACACCACGGCGTGCAACGGCCCCGGCCGTCGGCCCAGCACGAACACCCGCGCGCCGGCCGCGGACAGCGCGGCGGCGCATGCGGCGCCGATGCCGCTTCCCCCGCCCGTCACCAGCGCAACCCGGCCAGCCAGCACGCCCTAACCTCCCGCGATCCTTCAAGCTTAAAGGATTTTTCCGAGGCTCCGCAATCTTGCAATTCGGTGGACCGGCCGATCTTTGAAGCTTAAACTATCTCGGCGGAACAGAGGGGGGTGCGGCATGCGCATCGCGGTCATCGGCGGCGGCCCGGCGGGGCTGTATTTCGCCATCCTCATGAAGCGGGATTTCCCTGGCAGCCGCATCACCGTGGTGGAGCGCAACCGCGCCGATGACACGTTCGGCTTCGGCGTGGTGTTCAGCGACGCCACGCTGGATGCCTTCCGGCAGGCCGATGCGCCGAGCTACCGCGCCATCACCGACAGCTTCGCCTATTGGGACGATATCGCCGTGGTGGCGAAGGGCGTCGAGCACCGCATCGGCGGCAATGGCTTCTGCGGCTGTTCACGCCGCACCCTGCTGCTTCTGCTGACCGAACGCGCCCGCAGCCTTGGCGTCGAGCTCGAGTTCCGCCGCGAAGCGACGCCGGAGGATTACCCCGACGCCGATCTGGTCGTGGCGGCAGACGGCATCGGCAGCCCGATCCGCACCCGCTACGCCGACCATTTCAAGCCGGAAGTCGACCTCCGTCCCAACCGCTTCGCCTGGATGGGCAGCACGCGGCCCTTCGATGCCTTCACCTTCTTCTTCAAGGAACGGCCGGAAGGCATCTTCATCGCGCATTGCTACCAGTATGAGCCGGGCGCCAGCACCTGGGTGCTGGAAACCGACCCCGAGACCTTCGCCCGCGCGGGCCTGGCCGACATGGACGAAGCCGCCAGCGCGCGCTTCCTGGAAGCCGTCTTCGCGGAAGAATTGCAGGGCCACAAGCTGGTCACCAACCGCAGCATCTGGCGGCAATTCCCGATGATCCGCTGCGAACGCTGGGTGCGCGGCAATGTCGTGCTGATCGGCGATGCCAAGGCGACGGCGCATTTCTCGATCGGGTCGGGCACCAAGCTGGCGATGGAGGATGCCATCGCGCTGCACCAGGCATTCCGCGTCGGCGGCGACGTGGCTACTTGCCTCCATCGCTTTGAGACGTCGCGGCGGGAAGACGTGGAGAAGACGCAGCACGCCGCCAATGTCTCGCTGGTATGGTTCGAGCAGGTGAAGCGTTTCTGGGGCTTCTCCCCCACGCGCTTCGCCTTCGGCGTGATGACGCGCAGCAAGGCGATCACCTGGGACAACCTGGCACTGCGCGCGCCAGAATTCGTGAAGGCGACCCAGACGGCCGTGGTCGAGGAAGCGCGTGCCGCCGGTCTTTCCGCAAACGCCAAAAATCCGCCGATGTTCCAGCCCTTCCGGCTGCGCGACATGACGGTCGCGAACCGCGTCGTCGTCTCGCCGATGTGCATGTACAGCGCGCAGGACGGTGTGCCGGGCGACTTCCATGTCGCGCATTACGGCGCCCGCGCCATGGGCGGCGCGGGCCTGGTGTTCACCGAAATGACCTGCGTGAGCCCGGAGGCGCGCATCACGCCGGGCTGCACGGGCCTCTGGAACGACGAACAGCAGGCGGCGTGGACGCGCATCGTGGACCTCGTCCACGCGAACTCCGCGGCGAAGATCGCGCTGCAGCTTGGCCATGCCGGGCGCAAGGGCGCGACGAAGCTGATGTGGGACGGCATGGACCGGCCGCTGGCGGAGGGCGCCTGGCCGATCCTGTCCGCCAGCCCGATCCCCTATTATCCGGAAAGCCAGGTGCCGCGCGAAATGACGCGCGCGGACATGGACTGGGTGATCGGCGAATTCGTGGCCGCGACGCGGCGCGGCATCGCCTGCGGCTTCGACATGCTGGAACTGCACTGCGCGCACGGCTACCTGCTCGCCAGCTTCCTCTCGCCGCTGACCAACCATCGCACCGATGAATATGGCGGCAGTGTCGAGAACCGGCTGCGCTATCCGCTGGATGTGTTCCGCGCGATGCGCGAAGTCTGGCCCGCCGAACGCCCGATGTCGGTGCGCATCTCGGCGACCGATTGGGCGGAGGGTGGCCTCACGGACGAAGACTGCCTCGCCATCGCGCGCGCCTTCGCCGATGCGGGCGCGGATTTGATCGACGTCTCAACCGGCCAGACGGTGGCCGATGCGCAGCCGAGCTATGGGCGGATGTTCCAGCTTCCCTGGGCCGACATGATCCGCAACGAGGCCGGCATCGCCGTGATGTGCGTCGGCAACATCACCACCGCCGACCAGGTGAACACCATCGTGGCCGCCGGCCGAGCGGATCTGGTGGCACTCGGCCGCCCGCACCTGGCCAACCCATCCTTCACGCTGCACGCCGCCGCGCAGTACGGCGTGCGGGACCTGGCCGTGCCGCCGCAATACGCGCCGGGCCGCGACGCCGCGCTGCGCAACACGGCGCGGGACGTCGCCGATCTGCGGGAGCTCAAGCTGAAGGCGCGCCCGAAAAGCCACGCGCCTGCCGCCAGGGCCGCGGAGTGATCAGCCGGGGGCGCCGAACACCGCCGCGATGGCGGCCATCGCCACCTCGCGATCCTGGTCGCCGGTGCCCGAGCCCACGCCGATGCCGCCGACCACCTGCCCATCCACGATGATGGGCATGCCGCCCTTGAGGTTGGTCATGTGGCCATCCGTCGCGATGGCCAGCTTGATCTCGATATCGTCATGCATCGTGCCGCTCGGTCTCCCCGTCGCCGCCGCCGTCTCGGCCTTGCGGCGGGAGGATTCGAGCGCCAGCACGCGCGCCCCATCCATGCGGATGAAGGCCAGCAGATTGCAGCCTTCATCCACCACCGAAATGCATTGCGGCTGCCCCATCGCGGCCGCATGCGCGACGGCGGCATCGAGCAGTTTCAACGCGGCTTCATGCGTCAGCTTCAGGGCGGGGCGGGTCAGCGTCGCGTCCATCACGCGTGTCCCGCCAGCACCGCCAGCAGCCGCGCATGGCTCCGCGCGCCGCGCCGGAAGCAGCGCATCTCGAATTTCTCGTTCGGGCTGTGCACCTGGTCGTCCTCCAATCCGAAGCCCATCAGAACGGTGTCGAGGCCGAGGATGTCCTTCATGGACGACACCACCGGGATCGATCCGCCGCCGCCGATCAGCGCCGCTGGCCGGCCGTATTCGGCGGCAAGCGCCGTCTGCGCGGCGCGGATGAAGACGCTGTCCGCCGGCACCTCGACACCGGGCGCCGCGCCGAACAGATGGAATTCCGCCTTCGCATCGGACGGCAGGCGGGCGCGCACGAAATCCTGGAAGGCGCGAAACACCGCCTGCGGGTCCTGGCCGGGCACCAGCCGGAAGCTGACCTTCGCATGCGCCTCGCTGGCGATCACGGTCTTGCTGCCTTCGCCGGTATAGCCGCCCCAGATGCCGTTGATGTCGGCGGTCGGCCGCGCCCAGAGACGCTCCAGCGCGCTGCGATCGCGTTCCCCGACTGGCACGGACAGGCCGATGGCGCCGAGGAAATCATGCTCGCTGAACCCGAGCTTCTGCCAGGTGGCGCGCTGTTCGGCCGACAATTCCGGCACGCCGTCATAGAAGCCGGGAAGCTGGATGCGCCCATCGGCGTCGTGAAGGTCGCCGAGCACGCGGGTGATGAGGTTCAGCGGGTTGAGCGCCGCGCCGCCATATTGCCCGGAATGCAGGTCGCGGCTGGCAGCCTTGATGTCCACCTGCGTGTAGCACAGGCCCCGCAGCCGCGTGGACAGCGCCGGCGTGTCGATGTTCCACATGCCGGTGTCGCTGATGATCGCGACATCCGCCCGCAACTCCGCGGCGTGATCGGCCAGGAAGGGGTCGAGGTTGGGGGAGCCGATCTCCTCCTCGCCCTCGATCACCGCGGTGATGGCGCAGGGCGGGCCGCCAACGAGCGTGCTCCAGGCGCGCAGCGCCTCGATCCACATCATCGTCTGGCCCTTGTCGTCCACCGCGCCGCGCGCCACCACGCGCTTGCCGTGTGGGCCATCGGTGACCACGGGGTCGAAGGGCGGGCTGTGCCAAAGCTCCAGCGGATCGGCCGGCTGCACATCGTAATGGCCGTAATACAGCAGATGCGGCGCATTGCCGCCTGGCCCGGGATGGTGGGCCACCACCACGGGATGCTTCGCGGTCGGCCGCAGGCTGGCGGTGAAGCCAAGCCCGATGAGCTGGTCGCGCACCCATGCCGCGGCCCGCACGCAATCCGCCGCATGCGCGGGCTGCGCGCTGACGGAGGGGATGCGCAGCCATTCCAGCAGGCGGCCCGTCGCGGCCGCATGGTCGGCATCGAGATGGGCGATCAGATCATCGGTCAGCGACACGCTGCGTTCCTTCAGAGTGCTTCGGTGATCAGGGCGAAGGCGCGGGCGACGGTGGCGGCGCGCACGCCGCCGCGGTCGCCGGCAAAAACCTGCCGCTCGACGCGGGTGGCGGCGCCACGCCGCGCGAGGCCGAGATAGACAAGCCCGACCGGCTTGCCCGGCGTCGCACCCCCTGGCCCGGCGATACCGGTGCAGGAGATGGCGATGTCAGCGCCCGAATCCCGCAGCGCACCCTCCGCCATCGCTTGCGCGACCTCCGCGCTGACCGCGCCGACCGCGGCGATCACCGCGGGATCGACGCCGAGCATGCGCGCCTTGGCGTCGTTGGAATAGGTCACGTAGCCCGCGAGCACGGTCGCGGAACTGCCGGGCACGGCGGTCAGCGCCGCGGCGATCAGCCCGCCGGTACAGCTTTCCGCGGTGGCGAGCGTGCGCCCCGCTTCCTGCATGCGGGCCAGCAGCGTGGCCGCTTCTTCCAGCCTTGTCTCTGGCAGCATCAGGCGAAGACCTCCGGCGCGAGGGCAATGGCGGCCAGCAGCAGCGCCGCCGCGATGCCGCCCGCGATCGCATCATCCAGCATCACGCCCATCGCGCCAGGCTGCCGATCCGCCCAGGACACCGGCCAGGGCTTCGCGATGTCGAACAGCCGGAACAGCGCGAAGGCCAGCGCGACCCCGGCCCAGGACGGGCCGGGCAGGGCGGCGAGGGCCAGCAGCATGCCAGCCCCCTCATCCGCCACGAACCAGCCCGGATCATCCGCGGTCTTCAGCACGCGCCCCGCCGCCCAGGTGCCGACAACAGCCAATGCCACGGCCAGCACCAGGCACGCGGCCGGCCCCAGCAGGACCAGCGGCAGCACGATCGCCGAGCCCCAGGTGCCTGGCCCCGGCCGCAGCCGCCCCGCACCGCCGAGTGTGGCGACCAGCATCGCGGCATTCACGGGATGGCATCCAGGAAGGCATCGATCGCTGCGATCGCCACGGGCTCATCCAGGGTCGGCGCGTGGCCTGTGCCCGGCACCTCCGCGAACGCCATATCCGGCCTCGCGCGGCGCATCGCTTGCGCGGTGCTTTCGGGCAGCATCTCGGACAGCGCGCCGCGCAGCAGCAGCAGCGGCGCATGCGCCAGCGCGCCGAAGGCCGGCCATAGGTTGGGCGCGGCGCCGCCGCCGCGCATCGCCTCCGCAATGCGGATGTCCCAACGCGGATGCCAGCGCCCATCCTTGCCACGCGCAAAGGTGCTGCGGGCGAAGCGCTCCCACCCCGCCGCATCGATGGTCAGCGGCGGCAGCGTCGCCTGGAGATGCGCCACGCAGGCGTCCAGGCTCTCCAGCGCCGGGTCGCGGCCCACGTGGTTTTGCACATGATCGAGGCCGAGCGGCGCGATCTCCGGACCGATATCGTTGAGCACCACGCCGGCGATCGCGGTGGGCCGCAGCACCGCCAAGACCATCGCCAGAATCCCGCCATAGCTGGTGCCGACGATCGCCACGCGCGGCGCGTGCAGCGCCGCCATGCCGTCCAGCACGTCGCGCAGGCTTTCCTCGATGCGGTAGCGCGCGGGCGTGGCGGCGCGGGCGCTTTCGCCATGGCCGACATGGTCAAAGGCCAGCACACGGCGCGTGGCGGCGTGGCGGGCGGCGAGGGGCGCGAAATCCTCCGTGCTGCGCGTGACACCGGGCAGGCAAAGGATGGGCGTCCGATCCTCCGGCCCTGCCCAGTCCTGCGCGGCCAGCATCAGTCCGTCGCGGGCGGAATAGCGTGTGCTCACCGGCGGCCTTCCATCAGCGAGGACAGCGGATTCGGCAGGCCGGCGCCGGCCGGGTCCCGCGCGCGGTACACCACGACATTCTCGATCACCCGCTGCACGTAGTTGCGCGTCTCGGAGAAGGGTATCTGCTCGATCCAGTCCAGCACATGCGGGCCATCCGCCTGGCGCGGATCGCCATAGGTCACCAGCCAGTCATCGACCCGCCCCGGCCCGGCATTGTAGGCCGCCGCCGCCAGCGGCATGGCGCCGCCGAACCGCCCCAGCATGCTGCTGATATAGGCCGAGCCGAGCCGCATATTGTGCGCGGCGTCCCGCGTCAGCATAGCCGTATTGTGCGGAATGCCGAGGCGCCGCGCCACCTGCGCGGCGGTGGAGGGCAGCAGCTGCATCGGCCCCCGCGCGCTGGCCGAGGACACCGCCGTCAGCTCGAAATTGCTTTCCTGGCGGGTGATGGCGTTCACCAGAGCGGGCTCTGTCATGTCGGGCGGCGTGGGATAGGGGGTGGGCCAGCCATCCTCCAGCAGCACCACGCCATCCGCCCCGGCGCGCCGCGCCACCCAGACGGCATGGTCCGGCCGGCCGACCAGCACGGCAAGCCGCGCGATCATCCAGCGATCCGTGGCGTCGGCCGCCACATCCTCCATCCGCAGCAGGAAGATGCGCGCGCGGGTCGATTGGTCGAGATCCGCCAGCGTCACCACGGCTTGCGCCAATTCCCGGCGCACGAAGGCCTGGCCGCGCGCCGGGTCGGGCGGGGGAAGCGCCGTCGCGTTGATGCGGGCCGCAAGCTGCGCCGGCGTCTCGCCCAGAGCCACGCTGGCCAACTGGCCGTAGAAGGCCGTCGGGAAGGATGCGGCGGCGGTGAGACGGGCCCGGGCCTCCGTGCCGCGGCCGAGCGCGGCCAGCGCCATGCCCTGCCAATACGCGCTGCGCACCAGCGTGATGACGGCCACGCTGTCGGCGCCAACCTGAGAAAAATGGCGCTCGGCCGCGGCGGCGTTGTTCAGGAAGCGCAGCGCGATGAAGCCGGCCAGGAACTCGCCCTCCTGCCGCGGCTCGCCGGGTGCTTCCTGGCCATGCGCGGCCGCCACCTGGTAGGCCAGCTCCGGCTGGCGAAGCCGCAGCAGCTTGCGGGCCAGCACCTGGCGTTCCACCCAGATGGCGCGCGCGGCCTCCGGCGGCAGACCGCGTTGCAGCGGCGCGGCGGCGGCCCAGGCGGCAGCTGCCTCGGCATCGCGATCGCGGCGGCGGAGGAAGCGCGCGCGGTCCGCCAGCAGGCCGAGGTCGCGGGCGTTCGGCGTGGGGGGCTCGACCGTCGCGCGATCATCGCGCAAAGCGAGGCGCGCCCCCGCGATGCCGGCGCGCGATGCCTCCAGCCGTGCGGCGGCGCGGCCGGCGGCGGCGGGCTGGCCGTCCCAGATCAGGCGGTCGAACCGCGCCTGGTGGTCGGCGGCGCCGAGGCGGGCGCCATGGCGTTGCAGGAAGGCGTCCTCGGCGATCGGGTCGGCGGCGCCGTCGCGCCAGCCGGCGGCGATCACCGCGGCGGCATCCCGCCCCCGACCCGCGCGGGCCAGCGCCTCGGCGAGACGGTCGGCGCTCGGCAGGGTGCGGGGGGCGGCGCGGCTGAGTTGGCTGATGACATCCGCGTCCCGCACGGTCGGGTCGCCCACGATCGCGTCCTCTGCCCGGCGGGCGAGCGTGTCGGGGAAGGGCCAGTCCGGGTTGGCGTCGAGCCAGGCGATCAGCTCGGCGGCGGTGGCCGGGGCGTTGCGCGAGGAAAGGCGCCACCAGGTGACCAGCTTCGCCGCCATCGGGTCCGCGCCGCGTGCCAGCGATTCGGCCTCCGCGAAGCGGCCGGTGGCGGCGGCGGCCAGCGCATCGCGCCCGGCGGCGCGGGCGGCGTCGCTCGCCCAGGGCTGCGCCGAAGCGGGGGAGAGGAGCAGGAGGAACAGCAGCAGGGTCCGCATGGGTGGCAATGTAGCGCATCTGCGTCGCTTGGCGCGCCCTTGCCGCGCCAGCCCGCAATGCCTAGGTTCGCCGCCCTGTTTCGGGATGGGATGGCCGTACATGTTCAGGGGATCGCTGGTGGCGCTGATCACGCCCATGCAGGCCGATGGCGCCCTGGATGCGAAAGCCTTTTCCGACTTCGTCGCCTGGCAGATCGCCGAGGGCACGCAGGGCTTCATCCCCGTGGGCACCACCGGCGAAAGCCCGACGCTGAGCCATGCCGAGCACCATCTGGTGGTGGACCTCTGCGTCGCCGCCGCCCGCGGCCACGTGCCGGTGATGGCCGGCACCGGCAGCAACAGCACCGCCGAGGCGATCGACCTGACCCGCCACGCCAAGGCGGCCGGCGCCGATGCCGCGCTGGTGGTGACGCCCTACTACAACAAGCCGACGCAGGAAGGGCTCTACGCGCATTACATGGCGATCGCCGATGCGGTGGATTTGCCCATCTACATTTACAACATTCCCGGCCGCAGCGTCGTGGACATGAATGTGGACACCATGGCGCGCCTGGCCCGGCACCCGAACATTGTCGGCGTCAAGGATGCCACGGCGAATCTGACGCGCCCTTTGCACACCACCGCCGCCTGCGGCGCGGATTTCGTGCAATTGTCGGGGGAGGACCACACGGCGCTGGCCTTCCTGGCCGCCGGCGGCCATGGCTGCATCAGCGTCACGGCGAACATCGCGCCCCGCCTCTGCCGTCAGATGCATGACGCCTGGGCCGCGGGGCGCATTGCCGACGCGCAGGAAATCCAGGCGCGGCTGACCCCGCTGCATGATGCGATGTTCTGCGAAACCTCGCCCGGCCCGGTGAAGGTGGCGGCGGCGCTGCTCGGCCATGGCACGGCGTTCTGCCGCCTGCCGCTGGCGCCGGTGGCCGACTCGACGCGGCTTCGCGTGCGCGCGGCGATGACCGGCGCCGGATTGCTGAATTGATGGCAGAGGCGAAGAAAAAGGGCCTGATCAGCCACGGCATCGCGGCGCAGAACCGCAAGGCCCGCTACGACTACAAGATCGGCGAGGAGATCGAGGCCGGCGTCATGCTGGTGGGGCCCGAGGTGAAGTCGCTGCGCGCCGGGCGCGCGACGCTGACCGAAGCCTGGGCGGGCGAACGGAACGGGGAGATGTGGCTGTTCAATTGCTACATCCCCGAATGGCAGGCCGGCAGCCATGTGGCGACCTTCGAGCCGCGCCGGCCGCGCAAGCTGCTGCTGCACCGCAAGCAGGTGAAGGAACTGGCCGCCAGCATCGCCCGCGACGGCGTGTCGCTCGTGCCGCTGGCCATCCACTTCAATGAGCGCGGGGTCGCAAAAATCCAGCTCGGCGTGGGCGAGGGCAAGAAGAAGCATGACAAGCGCGCCGCGATCGCGGAACGCGACTGGTCGCGCGACAAGGCAAGGCTGATGCGCGACCGCGGCTGAGCGGCTACCCTTCGCCGGATAGCGGATGAGGGCCGGGATGCTTCTGCTGCGGGGTGGCTGGGTTCTGACGGACCCGGCGAAAGGCATCGTGCTGCGCGATGGCGCGGTGCGGATCGTCGGCAATTTCGTGGCCGAGGTTGGCGACGCCGCCGATCTGATGCGGCGCTATCCGGGCGCCGAGGTGCTCGGCGGCCCGGACGACATCCTGATGCCTGGCCTGATCGACGCACACAGCCATGGGCGGGGCCTGTCGCCCATCCAGAAGGGCGTCACCTACGACTATCTGGAAAACGCCTTCCTCGACTGGACGGCGATGGCCTATCTGCCGAACGAATTATGCGCCGCGCTCTCGGCCGTGCGGCATCTGCGCTATGGCGCCACCACCATCCACCACACCGGCTGGAATGATGAAGGGCCGCGCGCCACGGAGGAAGCGCGGAAGGCGATCCGCGCCTATGCCGCTTCCGGCATTCGCCTCGCCTACAGCCCGGCCGTGCGCAACCGCAACAAGTTCTGCGTGGACGAACAGGGGTTCCTCGCGACCCTGCCGCCCGACCTCGCGGATTACGTGCGCCCGCTGACCAGCTACGACGCGGACGCGATCGAGGCCGGCTACATGGCGCAGTTCACGGCGCTGTTCGAGGAATTCAACGGGCCCATGAGCCGCGTGTTCCATGGGCCGAGCTGGGCGCATGGCACGACCGAAAAATTCTTCGCCCGCATCCGCGACGATGCGGCGGCGCGGGGCGGCATTCCGATCCACATCCACACCTTGCAGACGCCGCACCAGCGCGCCCATGGCCTCAAGGCGCATGGCAAGTCGCTGGTGGCCTATCTCGACGATCTCGGCCTGCTGACGCCCTCCACCACGCTCGGCCATGCGGTCTGGCTGAGCGAGGCGGATATCGCGCTGCTGGCGGCGCGCGGCGCGGGCACCACGCACCATGCCTCCTGCAACCTGCATGTGCGCAACGGCATCAGCCCGGTGCAGCCCATGGTGCGCGCGGGCGTGCGGGTCGCGATGGGGATCGACGACAAGTCGATCAATGACGATGACGATCCCTTCATGGAATTGCGCCTGATCTCGCTGCTGGCCCGCGTTCCGGGCTTCGATTTGGCCGCGACCGATCAACTGACCGCGACCGATGTGCTGGCCATGGGCACGGTGAATGCCGCCGTTTCGCTCGGGCTTGGCGGCACGCTCGGCCGGCTGGAGCCGGGGCAGCTCGCGGATGCCGTGCTGCTCGACACCGCCGAGATGCGGCACGATCCCTGGACGAGCGACCGGCTTGCGATCCCCGATCTGATCCTGCTGCGCGCCAAGGGCAGCCACACGAGGCACGTGGTCGTCGATGGCCGCGTGGTGCTGCGCGACCGGCGCCTGACGATGGTGGATGAGCACGCGCTGTATGCCGAAATCCGCGGCTGGTTGGCGAAGCACGCCGATGCGGCGGCGGACCCGGCGAAGGTGGCCATGATCGCCCGCATCAAGCCGCACTTCCACGCCTGGCACGCCGCCATGCTGGAGCATCTGGACGTGACGCTGCCGCACTACCTGATGAACGGCGCGCGCTGAGCCCCTTGCATCGGGGCGGCGCCCGCGCACCTATCGCGTCATGGAACAGGACGATCCGGTGCCGACCACCGGCGCCATCCGCCAGAAGCTGGTGGAGACCAAGGAGGGCTGGGCGCGCGATGGGCGGCTGCTGACCGGCACGACCTACCCAGCCGGGGCCGACCCCGCGCGCGACCGGCTGCCGCCGGGGCAGCGGCTGGTGACCGATTGGCCGGTGCTCGACCTTGGCGTGCAGCCGGATGTGAACCGGCAGAACTGGCGCCTGCGCGTCGAGGGGCTGGTGCAGGCGCCGCTGCGCCTCACGCTCGATGAATTCCTCGCCCTGCCGCAGGCGACGCGCCGCAACGACATCCACTGCGTGACCCAATGGTCGCGCTACGACAATGCCTGGGACGGCGTGCCGGTAGCCGATCTTCTGGCACTCGCGCGGGTCAAGGATGAGGCACGGTTCGTCTCGCTGACCAGCTACGATGGCTACACGACCAACCTGGCGCTGGAGGATTTCGCACGCCCCGAAAACCTGTTCGCCCATGCCTGGGAAGGCGCGCCGCTGACGCGCCAGCATGGCGGGCCGGTACGCCTGGTCGTGCCGCATCTCTATTTCTGGAAGAGCCCGAAATGGATCACCCGTGTGGAGTTGCTGCGCGAGGACAGGCCCGGCTTCTGGGAGGTGCGCGGCTACAACAACCGGGGCGACCCGTGGATGGAGGAACGCTATGCATAGACGCAGCCTGCTCGTGGCGCCCCTTCTGATGGCCGCCGCACCCGCCGCCGCCAACCCAACCGCGTTCGATTTCACGCTGCGCGCGCTGGAGGGCGGCGACCTGCCGCTCGTCGAGTTCCGCGGCCGCGCGCTGCTGGTGGTCAACACCGCCAGCTTCTGCGGCTTCACCCCGCAATTCGCCGCGTTGCAGGCCCTGCATGACCGGTTCGAGGCGCGGGGCTTCGCCGTCATCGGCGTGCCCTCCAACGATTTCCGCCAGGAGAACAGCAGCGAGGCGGCGATCCGCCGCTTCTGCGAGGCGAATTACGGCATCGACTTCCCGATGGCCGGCATCACCCCCGTGCGCGGCAGCACCGCGCATCCGCTGTTCGCCTGGTTGGCGGCGCGCGCCGGCGGCGCGCCGCGCTGGAACTTCCACAAATACCTCGTGGCGCGCGACGGCGTGACGGTGCGCGCCTTCCCGACCAGCACCGAACCGCGCAACCCGGTGCTGGTGCGCGCGGTGGAAGCGGCGCTGGACGGGCGGACGATTTCCTAGCGGAGTCGCTCCAGCACCGCCTCCACCACCGCCTCGAACATCGGCGTGGTCAGGCGGCCGGTCTGCGTGTTGTAGCGGCTGACATGGTAGCTGTCGGCCAGGATCAGGCCGCCCGGCAAGGTGTGCACCGCACCATGCGCGAAAACGTAACGGCTGGCGGGGATGCCCTGGGTTTTCAGCAGCGCCTTGTGCGCGACCAGCCCCAGCGCCAGCACGGCGCGCAGCTTCGGCAGCGCCGCGAGCTCCGCCTTCAGGAAGCGGTTGCAGGTGGTGATCTCGGCGGGTGTCGGCAGGTTCTCGGGCGGCACGCAGCGCACGCCATTGGCGATGCGGACGCCGCGTAGCTCCATGCCGTCCGCCGGGTCTTCCCGGTATTCGCCCGCCGCCAGCCCGTATTTCCGTAGCGTCGCGTAGAGCAGCTTGCCCGCATGGTCGCCCGTGAAGGGCCGGCCTGTGCGGTTGGCCCCCTTCACCCCCGGCGCCAGGCCCAGCACCAGCAGCGGCGCATCCTCCGCGCCCCAGCAGGGCACGGGCGCGTTGTGCCAGTCGGGCCATTTCGCCTGGTTGGCGGCGCGATAGGCGACAAGTCTCGGGCAGAGCGGGCAGTCGGCGGGCGGGGTGCGCATGCTTCTCAGGGGCCTCCCTGCGCACTAGGTGCTGCATGCGGTGCGGCCGCAAGGGGAGGGGTGATGATCCTGGTGGCGCTCGGCGCGAACCTGCCCGGCCCGGACGGCGCCTCGGCGCTGGAGACCTGCCGGCGGGCGGCGGTGGCACTGGACGGCCTGGCGGGCCTTCGGCTGCGCGCCCTGTCGCGCTGGTACGCGACCGCGCCGGTCCCCCCCACGCCGGGCGTGCCGGACTACGTGAACGGCGTGGCCCTTCTGGAAGGCCGGGCGCCCGACCCGGGCGCGCTGCTGGCGGCGTTGCAGACGATCGAGGCGGCGTTCGGCCGCACCCGGCCCTACCCGAACGCGCCCCGCACCCTCGACCTCGATCTGCTCGCCATCGGGCAGACCATGCGGGATGCGCCGGACCCGATCCTGCCGCACCCGCGCCTGCATCTGCGCGCCTTTGTCCTGGCGCCATTGCGGGATGTGGCGCCCGGCTGGGTGCATCCGCGCCTGGGTGGCGCGGCCGCGTCCTGGGCCGCGCGTGTCGATAGGGCGGGCATCCGCACGCTCTGACCTTGCGCCAAGGCGCGCGGATGGCTAAATCGCGGGTTCACCAGAGATGGGATTGGGTGCGGCCGCGCGGCATAGCGGCTGCGCACCTGCATCCCCGCGTCAGCTAGGAGCCGCCATGGCCCGCGTTACGGTTGAAGATTGCATCCTCAAGGTGCCGAACCGCTTCGAGCTGGTTCTGTACGCGGCGCAGCGCGCCCGCAACATCAGCCGGGGCGAGGATCTGACCCTCGATCGCGACAACGACAAGAACCCGGTCGTCGCGCTGCGCGAGATCGCCGAAGACACGGTCGAACTCCCCGCCCTGGAAGCCGATCTGGTGAAGTCGCTGCAGCGCGCGCCGGAGCCGGAGCCGGCCGAGGAAGAAGTGCTCGACCTGATCGCCACGGATGAAAACATCTTCGGCGTGATGGACGTGAATGAGGAACAGATCGGCGATGGCGCCGGGCTGGAAGACCTCTCGGCCGACGATATCGAGGCCGCGATCGCTGCCGAGCTCGGCGGAAAGCGCTGAACCCAGCCTGTCCCCGCGGGGGCTTGGCCCCCGCGACCCCGCGAACGGCCCCGTGTCAGTCTGGGCAGGGCCGCCGATGAACGCGCCCGGTCCGCCGGATGCCGGCATGCCGGACATGTCGCTCGCGGTCGATACCACGGGCCGCGACCTGGCCCGCGCCGTTGCCGCCTATGACCCGCGCGCCGATGGGGCGCTGATCGAAGCCGCCTATGCCGTGGCCGTGGCCGCCCATGCCGGCCAGAAGCGCGACAATGGCGACCCCTACATCACGCATCCGGTCGCCGTCGCGCGCATCCTGATCCAGTATCGGCTGGACACCGCCAGCATCGCCACCGCCCTGCTGCACGATGTGGCGGAGGATACGAAAACCGGCCTGCCGGAGCTGGAACGGCGCTTCGGCAAGGATATCGCCCGGCTGGTCGATGGCGTCACCAAGCTGACGCGCCTGGAATTGCAATCCGAACGCACCAAGCAGGCGGAGAATTTCCGCAAGCTCGTGCTGGCCATGTCGGAAGACATCCGCGTGCTGCTCGTGAAGCTGGCGGACCGGCTGCACAACATGCGCACGCTGCATTTCGTCCCGCAGGAACCCCGCCGGCGAAAAACCGCGCGCGAAACCATGGACATCTTCGCGCCGCTCGCCGAGCGCATCGGCATGGATGCGCTGAAGACCGAGCTTGAGACGCTTGCCTTCCGCGAGATCGAGCCTGATGCCGCGCAGAGCATCGTGGCGCGCCGGGCCTTCCTGTATGGCCAGGGTGCCGATCTGATCGAGGAGATCAAGCTCGACATCGCCGAGGTCCTGCGCGAGGCCGGCGTGGACGTCACGGAACTGACGGGGCGGGAGAAATCGCCCTACTCCATCTGGCTCAAGATGCACGGCAAGAAGGTGGAGTTCGAACAGCTTTCGGACATCATGGCGTTTCGCGTGATCGTGCCGGACAAGGCGGCCTGTTATGCGGCACTCGGCGCGGTGCACTCGGCCTATCGCGTCGTGCCGGGGCGCTTCAAGGACTACATCTCGACGCCCAAGCCCAATGGCTACCAGTCGATCCATACCGGCGTGACCGTGCCCGAGAAGCGCAACGCCAAGATCGAGGTTCAGATCCGCACCGCCGAAATGCATGAGGTCGCGGAATTCGGCGTCGCCGCCCACTGGATCTACAAGCAGGGCAGCGACGGCGCGCGGGACCGCCAGAAATTCGCCTGGGTGCGGGCGCTGCTCGACATCCTGGAACAGGCGGCCGAACCGCAGGAATTCCTCGATGCCACGCGGTTGGAGCTGCACCGCGACCAGGTGTTCTGCTTCACGCCGAAGGGCGATCTGATCGCGCTGCCGCGGGGCGCCACCTGCGTCGATTTCGCCTACCAGGTGCACAGCCAGGTCGGCGACCAATGCGTCGGCGCCAAGATCAACGGCGCGATCAAGCCGCTGCGCACGCCGCTGGAGAACGGCGACCAGGTGGAGATCATCACCAGCCGCGGCGGCAGCCCGAACCCGCAATGGGAACGCTTCGTCATCACCGGCAAGGCACGCGCGCGCATCCGCCGCTTCGTGCATGCCGAGCAGCGCAAGACGCAGCAGCAGGAAGGCCGCTCGGCCGTTGCGCGGGCCTTCCGGCAGGAAGGCGTGGAGTTCTCCGAGAAGACTCTGGAACCGGCGCTGAAGGCGCTGAAGCAGCCCAGCGTCGAGGATCTGTACGTGATGGTGGCGGCCGGCAGCATCGCCGGGCGGGACGTGGTCTATGCCACCTACCCGGAATTGCGCGGCCCGCCCCGCGCCGTGGACCCGCTGCCGATCGCACGGTCCCGCCCGCGGGCGGTGCCGCTGGTGCCGGGGAAGGGGGGGCGGCGCGATGTTTCCATGGGCGTCACGGGCCTGGTCGCCGGCATGCAGGTGAGCTTCGCGGGCTGCTGCCACCCGGTGCCGGGCGACCGCATCGTCGGCATCGTCACCACCGGCAAGGGTGTGACCGTGCATCGCGCGGAATGCGGCAACCTCTCCGCCTTCGCGGACAGTCCGGAGAGGTTCCTCGATATCGACTGGGATTATGAGGGCGGCGCGGGCGGCGGGCATATCGGGCGGATCGATGTGATCACCGGCAATGACCGCGGCGCGCTCTCCGCCGTGACGGATGCGATCGCCAGGCAGGATGGCGCCATCGACAACCTTCGCATTGCCCACCGCGCCGCCGACTTCACCGAGGTGACGATCGATGTGGAGGTGAAGGACACGCGGCATCTATCGGGCATCATCGCGGCACTCCGCGCCTTGCAGGGCGTGGCGCAGGCGGAACGGGCGAAAGGTTGACCCCACCACCATGATCATCGGTATCGGCAACGACATCGTGGACATCCGCCGCATCGAATCGGTGATCGCCCGCCATGGCGCGCGGTTCCTGGACCGCGTCTTCACCCCCGTGGAGCGTGCGCGTGCAGAACGCCGCACGGAAAAGCTGCGCGCCGCCACCTATGCCAAGCGATTCGCGGCGAAAGAAGCCGCCTCCAAGGCGCTCGGCACCGGCTTCGCGCAGGGCGTGTTCATGCGTGACCTCGGCGTGGTGAACCTCTCATCCGGCCAGCCCACGCTGCGGCTTTCGGGCGGCGCGGCCGCGCGGCTCGCCGCCATCACGCCGGTGGGCTACGCGGCGCAGGTGTCGCTGACCATGACCGACGAATACCCCTATGCCGAGGCGATCGTGATGATCGGTGGCGTGCCCGTGACCGGCATGGTCGCCGGAATAGCCGGGGGCATGGGCCGGGGCGCGGTTCCTTGACAGGCTTCACCCCAGCGCGCTCTAACGCCCGCCGGTATGACGGTCTCGAAACCCGGGCCGGCCGTTAGGATGTCCACGAAAACCTCCCCCATGGCGAAGCAGAAGTCGGGCGGCTGGCTCGAGAGCATCAAGACGGTCGTCTATGCGGGGCTGATCGCGATCGGCATCCGCACCGTGGCGTTCGAGCCGTTCAACATCCCCTCCGGCAGCATGATCCCCACCTTGCTGGTGGGCGACTATCTGTTCGTCTCGAAATTCTCCTACGGCTATTCGCGGCATTCCATGCCGTTCAGCCCCGGCCTGTTCGAGGGCCGCATCTTCGGCCGCCTGCCGGAACGCGGCGATGTCGCGGTGTTCAAGCTGCCGCGCGACAATTCGACCGACTACATCAAGCGCATCATCGGCCTGCCTGGCGACCGCATCCAGGTGCGCGCCGGCATCCTGCACCTGAACGGCCAGCCGGTGCGCCGCGAGTCGCTCGGCCCCTACACGGTCGAGGGGGGCGGGCAGGGCATGGTGGTGCGCCAATGGCGCGAAATCCTGCCGTCGCAGCCGGGCATCGCCGGCCACGCCCACAACATCCTGGAAGAATCGGACGACCAGCCCTTCGACAACACGCCGGAATTCCGCGTGCCGGAGGGACATGTCTTCGCGATGGGCGACAACCGCGACAATTCCCTGGATAGCCGCGCGCAGAACGCGGTCGGCTTCATCCCGGTGGAGAATCTGGTCGGCCGGGCGGAGTTCATCTTCTTCTCGGTCGATGGCTCTGCGCGCATCTGGGAAATCTGGGCCTGGCCGGGCGCCATCCGCTGGTCGCGCCTGTTCAGCGCGGTCAGGTGAGCGGCGCCGCGCCTGACGCGCTGGAGATTCTGGCGGCGCGCCTGCCGCACCGCTTCGCCCGGCCGGACCTGCTGACCCACGCGCTGACCCACCGATCGGCCGCCGATCCGCGCCGGCAGATGCTCGATTCCAACGAACGCCTCGAATTCGTGGGCGACCGCGTGCTGGCCCTGATCATGGCGGAATGGCTGGCCGAGCGCTTCCCGAAGGAGCGTGAGGGCGATCTCGGCAAGCGGCTCGCCGTGTTGGTCGCGCAGGAAAGCCTCGCAAAGGTCGCGGTGGATCTCGGCGTCGGCGCGGCCCTGCGCCTGCCGCCGAATGAGGAACGCACCGGGGTGCGCGCCCGCCCGACCGTGCTGGCCGATGCGCTGGAGGCGCTGCTGGGCGCGCTGTATCTGGATGGCGGGCTGGAACCCGCCCGCGTGCTGGTGCGCCGCGAATGGGAAGCCATGCTGGAGGCACCCGTCCGGCCGCCTGTCAGCCCGAAGACGCGCCTGCAGGAATGGACGCTGGGGCGGGGTCTTGGCCTGCCGGAATATGTGCCGGTGTCTTCCCTCGGGCCGTCGCACCACCCGGTCTTCGTGGTGCGCGTGATCGCCGCGGGGCTGGAGGCGGAGGGCACTGCCGAGAACAAGCGCGCCGCCGAACAGGCCGCCGCCGAACGCCTGTTGGCCGAGTTGGAAAAGTGAACGAGCAGCCCCCCACACGCTGCGGCCTGGTCGCCGTGGTCGGCGCGCCGAATGCCGGCAAATCGACGCTGGTCAACGCGCTGGCGGGCACCAAGGTGACCATCGTCTCGCCCAAGCCGCAGACCACGCGGTTTCGCATCCGCGCCGTGGTGATGCAGGGCCGGTCGCAGATCGTCATGGTGGACACGCCCGGCATTTTTCGGCCGCGCCGGCGCCTCGACCGGGCGATGGTGGCGGCGGCCTGGGGCGGCGCGCAGGACGCCGATGTGGCGATGCTGATCGTCGATGCCCGCGCGGGCCTGACGGACGAAGTGCGGGAGATCGTGGCGGGCCTCAAGCGCGGCGGCCGCCCGGCCATGCTGCTGCTGAACAAGGCCGACCTCGTGGACCCGCCGCGGCTGCTGCCCTTGGCGAAGGCGCTGAACGACGAGATCCCCTTCACCGAGACCTTCATGGTCAGCGCGCTGAAGGCGCGCGGCCTGGATCGCGTGCTGCGCGTGCTGGCCGAGACGGTGCCGGAAGGCCCCTTTCTGTTCCCGGAGGACGACCTTTCGGACCTGCCGCAGCGCATGCTGGCGGCGGAACTGGTGCGCGAACAGGTGCTGCGCCAGACGCATGAGGAAGTGCCGCACCACGCGACGGTCGAGACGGAAAGCTGGGTCGAGAAGCCCGATGGCAGCGCGCGGATCGAGGTGACGATCTACGTCAACCGCGCGACCCAGCGCGGCATCCTGATCGGCGAGGGCGGTGCCAAGGTGAAGGAAATCGGCCGCCGTGCGCGGCAGGAGCTGGAACAGCTCCTGGAACGCCGCATCCATCTGTTCCTGAACGTCAAGGAACGCTCCGGCTGGGATGAGGAAGGCGGGCGGATTCGCGCGATCGGGCTCGACGATCCGGGCTAGAGTGTCGCCGTCCGATGCTCCCGCCAATGGGCGCGGAGATCGACCACGATCTTCAGCATCACCAGCAGCACCAGCATGGCGACCGGCTCGCCCAGCGCCACCACCAGCGCGCCGCCCCCCAGGATCAGCAGGTGCAGCTGCACCACGCGGACATAGGGCGCGCCCATCATCTTGCCGATGTCGAAGCCGCGCCATTCCCCATTGCCGAGGAAGTTCACGGCGAAGGACACGAGGTGGCTCGCCACGAGGCCGAGCAGCGGCCAGAGCAGGCCCGCGGGCGCCAGCAGCAGCGCGACGCCGGTATCAAGGTCGGCGCCCGGTTCCGGGCCGAGGATTCCCACCACGAATTTGCCGTGGACCAGCGTGAACAGGCCGTAGTGCAGCGTGAAAAACACCGACAGCGCCACCGGCGCGACGCTGCGGGTCAGCACGCCGATCGAGACCATGCGCAGCACCTGGATCAGGCCGAGAACCACATTCTCCGCCCAGAACAGCAGCACGACCTCATACACCGTCCACCACCCCGCCAGCACGGCGCCGAGCGGCAGCAGGTTCGCGAGCACGAGGGCGGCGGAGGAGATGGCGAGTGGCCGGGTGAAGGCGGGCGGAATCATCATCCGAGACTGGCACGCCCGGCGCCGCATATCACCCTTTCCACGCAGCGCGGCCCGCCCCACCTTGCCCGTCGTGAGCATCGAATGGACCGCCCCCGCGATCGTGCTGGAGGCCCGCCCGCATGGCGAGGGCGGCGCGGTGGTCTCGGTGTTCACCGAGGAACATGGCCGCCATGCCGGGCTGGTGCGCGGCGGCACATCCCGCGCGCAAGTCGCGTTGTGGCAGGCGGGTAACCTCATCGAGGCGCGCTGGGTAGCCCGGCTGCCGGACCAGCTCGGCACCCTCACCGGCGAGCTGGTGCACCCCGCCGCGTCGCTGGCGATGGAGGACGCGCTGGCCCTGGCCGCCTTGCGCAGCGCAACCGCCATCGCCGCCGCCGCCCTGCCGGAGCGTGAGGCGCATGCGCGGCTGTTCCGCGGCCTGGTCGCCTTCATCGCCACGCTCGCGCGCGATCCGCACCTCGCCATTGCTGACTTGGTGTCGTGGGAAGCGGACCTGCTGACGGACCTTGGGTACGGCCTGGATCTCGCGCGCTGTGCGGTGACGGGCAGCGCGGACGATCTGCACTTTGTCTCGCCACGCTCCGGCCGGGCGGTGTCGGTCGCCGGCGCGGGCGAATGGTCGGACCGGCTGCTGCCCTTGCCGGCCTTCCTGCTCGGCCAGGGGCCGTCCACGCCGGCGGATTGGGCGGCTGGCTTGCGCCTGACCGGGCATTTCCTGGCGCGCGACGTGTTCGGCGCGCGGCACCAGGGCGTGCCGGCGCCGCGCGACCTGCTTCTCGACCGTGTGGCCGCGATGGGCTAAGCCCGGCCGCCATAGAACGAAGCACGAATCAGCACCATGCCCGACGATATCCGACTGCCCGATGATGGCGGCAACGCCCGCGACACCGGCCTCGCGGCCGCGCTGAGCGAGCGCTATCTGGCCTATGCGCTGTCCACCATCGTGTCGCGCTCGCTGCCGGATGTGCGCGATGGGCTGAAGCCCGTGCATCGCCGGCTGCTCTACGCGATGCACCAGTTGAAGCTGGACCCGGCGGCCGGCTTCAAGAAATGCGCGCGCATCGTCGGCGATGTGATGGGCAAGTATCACCCCCATGGCGACAGCAGCATCTATGAGGCGCTGGTCCGCCAGGCGCAGGATTTCGCGGCGCGCTATCCGCTGGTCGAGGGCCAGGGCAATTTCGGCAATATCGACGGCGATAACGCCGCCGCCATGCGCTACACCGAGGCACGGCTGACCGATGTCGCGCAGGCGCTGCTCGACGGCATCGAGGAGAACGCCGTCGATTTCCGCCCCACCTATGATGGCGAGGAGCGGGAGCCGCTGGTGCTGCCCGCCGCCTTCCCGAACCTGCTCGCCAATGGCGCGGCCGGCATTGCGGTGGGCATGGCAACCTCCATTCCGCCGCACAATGCGGGCGAGCTGTGCGACGCCGCGATCGCGCTGATCGAGAACCCCGACGCCACGACGGATGACCTGCTGCGTCATGTCCGCGGCCCGGATTTTCCGACCGGTGGTCTGCTGGTGGAAAGCGCGGAATCGATGCGCGAAGCCTACGCCACCGGCCGCGGCGGCTTCCGGCTGCGCGCGCAATGGAATGAGGAAAAGCTGAAGGGCGGCACCTGGCAGATCGTGGTGACGCAAATTCCCTACCAGGTGCAGAAATCGCGCCTGATCGAGCAGATCGCGGCGCTGATGGAAGAAAAGAAGCTGCCGCTTCTGGCCGATGTGCGGGATGAAAGCACAAACATCGTGCGCCTGGTGCTGGAGCCGAAATCGCGCGCCGTCGATCCCGCGATGCTCATGGAATCGCTGTTCCGCGTGACGGCCCTCGAAACCCGCTTCCCGCTCAACATGAATGTGCTGGACGCGGACCGCACGCCGCGCGTGATGGGTTTGCGCGACGTTCTGCGAAGCTGGCTCGACCACCGCCATGTCGTGCTGGTGCGGCGCTCCGAGCATCGGCTGGCGGCGATCGCGCGGCGCCTCGAAATCCTCGACGGCTACCTGATCGTCTATCTCAACCTCGATGAGGTCATCCGCATCGTCCGGGAGGAGGACAAGCCGAAGGAAGCGCTCATGGCGACCTTCACCCTGACCGAGGTGCAGGCGAACGCCATCCTCGACATGCGGCTGCGCGCGCTGCGCAAGCTCGAGGAGATGGAAATCCGGCGCGAGCACAAGAAACTCAGCACCGAGCAGAAGAAGCTGCAGGGCCTGCTGGCCAGCCCCGCGCAGCGCTGGAAGGCGATCGCCGAGGAAGTGGCGGAGACGCGCCGGAAGTTCGGCACGGGCGCACTCGGCAACCGTCGCACCGAAATCGGCGCGAGCCTGCCGAGTGTCACGGTGGATGACAGCGCCTTCGTCGAGCGGGAATCGATCACCATCATCCTCTCCGACAAGGGCTGGATCCGCGCGCAGAAGGGGCATCTGGCCGCCGATGCGGAGCTTCGCTTCAAGGAGGGCGATGCCCTGAAGCTGGCGCTGCACGCCGAGACCACGGACCGGCTTGTGCTGATCGCGACCAATGGCCGCGCCTTCACCCTGAAGGCCGATGCCATCCCGCGCGGCCGCGGTGATGGCCAGCCGGTACGGCTGCTGCTGGACCTCACGAACGAGGACGACGTCGCGACCATGTTCGTCCCCACCGAGGGCGGGCGCTATCTTCTGGCCGCCCTCGACGGCAAGGGTTTTGTCGTGAAGTCCGAGGACCTGCTGGCCGAGAAGCGCACCGGCAAGCAGGTTCTGGTGGTGGAGCCCGGGCAGGAAGCGCTGCTCTGCGTGCCCGCCATCGGCGACATGGTGGCGGTGACCGCCACCAGCCACCGCATGCTGGTGTTTCCGCTGGACCAGGTGCCGGAGATGACGCGCGGCCGCGGCGTGCAGCTGATGGCGCTGAGGGACGGCGCGCAGTTGGCGGACGCGAAGGTGTTCGCGGCCAAGGAAGGGCTTTCCTGGCGCAGCGGCGGCGGCTTCCGGACCGAGACCGATTTGCGCACCTGGCGCGGCACGCGGGCCGGTTCGGGCAAGGCCCTGCCGGACCGCTTCCCGCGCAACCGGCGCTTTGATGGTTAACCCCCGATCGTGACCTTCGCGGGGTCGGCCAGCGGCGCGTCCTCGAAAGGCGACGCGCCGTCGATCAGCGGGCGCCAGGTGCCGCCAGCCAGCGTCTCGCTCGGCCGGAAGCGCGCCTTGTAGGACATCTTGGGGCTCTGCGGCACCCAATAGCCGAGATAGACATGCGGCAGGCCGAGCGCGCGGGCGCGGGCCACCAGCCACAGGATGGCATAGGTGCCGAGGCTGCGGCGCACCTCCTCCGGTGCGTAGAAGGAATAGACGGCGGAAAGGCCATCCGACAGCCAATCCGTCAGGCAGGCGCCGAGCAACTGGCCGTCGCGGCCGCGGAACTCGACGATGCCCGTGGTGATCGGCGTGTCCTCCACCATGGCGCGGTAGTCGTAGAAACCCATCGCCGCCATGTCGCCATCGCCATGGCGCGCCGATTGGTAGCGCTGGAACAGCGCGAATTGCTCGGCGCTCGCCCGGGCTGGCACTTCCGCCGTCACCAGATCCTCGTTGAAGCGCATGATCCGGCGCTGCGTGCGGTCCGGCAGGAATTCGCCCGCGACGATGCGGATGGGGATGCAGGCGCGGCAGGCGGGGCAGACCGGCGAATAGGCGATGTTGTGGCTGCGGCGAAAGCCGGCGCGGCTCAGGCGGTCGTGCAGCGCTTCGGCTTCGGGGCCGGAGAGTTCCGTCACGATCTTCCGCTCCGTCCTGCCCGGCAGATACGGGCAGGGCAGGGGCGCGGTGGTGTAGAAGAACTGCGGACGGCGGTGGGTGCGAGCGAGCATCTTTGCCCGATCATCCGGGGCGCCGCCCTGCGAATCAACCCCGTCGGAGGCCATGCCGCGTTATCTTCCGTTCACGGGCGCAGCGTGATGCGCCCGGTCTCGCCCGCCGGCTGCCGGCCGAGGCGCAACAGCGCGCCGCGCTGCCACATCGGCAACAGATCGCCATAGCGGTCGGACAGCGGGTGGCCGGATTGCCCGGTCGCGATCATCACATGCACGCCGTCCGGATCGGCGAGGTCGAACACGCCCCGAAACCCCGCGCCATGGACATGCGCGAAATCGCCCCCCGCTTCGCCACGCAGCCCGCCGCGCGACAGGGTTTCGCCATCGCCGCCGGTCGGCACGGCAAGCCGCGTCAGGCCAGACAGCACGGGCACGAAACGCAGCAGCGGGTGTTCGAAGGCGGCGACATGCACCGCACCCCAGCGCCAGTCGCGCGGGTCGCTGCCATGGGCTTCCCGCAATGCCGCGACGGCGGCATCGAGGCTTGGGGCGAGCAGCGGCTCGCAGCCCGTGGGGCCGCACCATGCGCGGCTGCGAGCGGGATCGAGCAACAGGCGCAGGAATTCCGGCCGGGCGCCGGCTTCGGCATCCGTGACGCCGGCGGCGGCCAGGGCATCGGCGCGAAAGCGCCGCATCCAGGCGTGGAACAGCAAGGGCTGCGGCAAATCCGCGGCCATCTCCCCCTGCCATTCGGCCAGCAACGCATGGGCGGGCGCCGCGCCGGCGCTCGGCGTCACGGCGCGCAGCACGGGCAATGCCTCGCGGGCGAGGAGGGAGACGGTGTCGCTCTGCATGGCGCCGAAGCTGGAAGGCGTGTGGCGGGGTGTCGCGGCGAGCAATTCGCCGATGCGCCGCAGCCGCCAATCGCCATACCAGTCGCGCCCCAGGAACACCGGGTGGTCCGCGGGTGCGGGGCGGCTGTTGGCGTTGGCGACGATGCCGCTTTCCGGGTTCTCGACATGCGGCATGGCGTCGAAGGGCACGAAGCCCGCCCAATCCTGGCTGCCATCCCAGCCGCGCGCCGGCAGCGTGCCGTCCCCGCTGCGGCGCATCGGCGTGCGGCCGACCAGATACATGGCGATGCCGCCGGCGCGGTCCGCCACGATCAGGTTCTGCGGCGGGCTGCTTATCAGGGCAGCGGCGGCGCGCGCCTCGGCCAGGGTGGTGGCGCGGTTCAGCGCGGTGATGGCGGCAGCCGCGGTGTCGTTGGGGGCCAGGTTCGCCATCGCCACGGCCAGAACCGTGCCGGCTGGGGCGCTGTCGTCGAGGTCGCTGATGATCGGGCCGTGGCGGCTTTCCCGTACGCGCAGCAGCACGGGCTCGGCCTCGCCCCGCACCGGGATGCGTTCCTCCCGCACGGTGAAGGGGCGGGGGCCTTCGGGGGTTTCGTAGGCGTCGCTCCCCACCAAACGCTCGACGAACACGTCCTGCGTGTCGCTGTGGGTGGTGGTGAAGCCCCAGGCGATGGCTTCGTTCCGGCCGATCACAACGCCGGGCACGCCGGGGGCGGTGGCGCCGGCGCGGAAGCGGCCATCGGGCAGGTTGATGCGGGCCAGATACCACAGGATCGGTGCCTGGAAGCCGAGATGCGGGTCGCTGGCCAGCAGCGCGCCGCCGCTGGCGGAACGTGCGGGCACCACCGCCCAGGCATTGCTGGCGCTGTCCGGCAGCGGCGCATCCACGCCGAACACCGGCACCTGCGCCAGGACGCGGCCCGCGAAGGCGGGGTCCAGCGCCGCCTGCAAATCCGGCCGGCCGGGGCTGGTATCCTCCGGCCACAGCAGCCGCAGGCGTTCCGGCGGCAGGGTCGCGGCAAGCCGCGCATTCTCGAGCTCCCGCCGCCAATTGCCTGACAGCCAGAGCCCCATGACCTTGGCCCAGAGCAGCGAATCCCGCGGCTTCCAGGGCGGCGGCTCGCCGATCACCAGGAATTCCGGCGCCGCCAGGCGGCCGACCACGGCGAGGCGCGCATTCACGCCGGTGGCATAGGCTTCCAGCATGTCGCGCGCCTCATCCGGCAGCGTCTCGAAATCGGCGGCGGCGCGCTGCGCGAGGCCGAGCGTGCGGGTGAAGCGGTCGAGCCGCAGCGCGGCCGGGCCGGCAAGCTCCGCGAGCCGCCCTTCGGCGCCGCGGCGCATCGTCTCCATCTGGAACATGCGGTCGCGCGCATGCAGCCAGCCCAGCGCCATCGCGGCGTCGCGGTCGGAGCCCGCCGTGATGTGCGGGATGCCGTGGCCGTCCAGCGTGACCGCCACCGGCGCCTGGAGGCCCGGGATCGCAAGGTCTTCGCGCGCATCGGGGATCGCCACATAGACCAGCGAAAACGCGAAGGCGGCCACGATGCCGGCCAGCACGAAGACGAAGGCCAGCAGCCGGCCGCCGAAGCGGAGGATCATACGCATGCCCGGCAGATGGACCGGGGCGGCAGGTTTGTGAAGCCAGGGCCCGGTTGACGGCTGCCGATCGAGCGCCATTGGTTACGGTGTTGGTCGAGAAGGATCGGGTCCGGGCATGAGTGGTGTGTTCTTCAATCGGTTTTGGGCCGGCACGGCCGGCAACGACACCTTCACGGGCTTCGACCAGGCGAATCCCGGCTTCACCCTCACCAGCAGCATGGAAACCGACGAGTTTCCGGGCCGGGACACGATCATCGCCGGGCAGGGCGACGATTTCGTCAGCGCCCCGGGCGGCAACAATTCCATCGAGGGCGGCGACGGCAATGACACGCTGTTCGGCCAGGGCAATTCCGACACGATCAATGGCGGCGCCGGCGCGCTGGACAGCCTGGCCGGCAGCAGCGGCGCCGACCTGTTCATCGAGACGGCGGAGCCCGGGACCCTCGATGTCGCGGATTTCCTCGATGGCGGCGAAGGGCTGGACACGCTGCGCCTGATCGGCGGCGGCCGGCTGGTCGGCACGCAGATGCAGGGGATCGAGGTGCTGGAGGCGTCCAGCGGCACCATCACGATCACGGCCGCGAATTTCGCGCTGTTCGACACGCTGCGCTTCGGCACCAGCCAATTCCAGACGGATGTGCTGATCGCGGGGGTGGGCGGCACCTATGATTTCTCGCCGATCGCCCTTCAGACCCTGATGGGCCCCTCCCTCGCCGTCGCCCGGTTCCGCGGCGGCGCCGGCGATGAGGAAGTGATCGGCACAGACCGCGACGATGTGCTGGAAGGCCAGGGCGGCAACAACGATGTGCGCGGCGGCGAGGGCAATGACGCGGCCAGCGGCGCCGGCCGCGTGCGCGGCGACGATGGCGACGACACAGTCCAGGATTTCCAGGGGGCGATCAGCGATGACCGCCTGGAAGGCGGCGAAGGCGCCGATACCATCCTGTCCTTCCACGGTGCCGACACGCTGACGGGCGGGGCGGATGACGATTATCTGCAGGGCAGCCAGAATGGCGCCGACAGGCTGGAAGGCGGCGGCGGCAACGACACGCTGATCGGCGGCGCGGGCAATGCCGGCATCCAGCACAGCCTGATCGCGGGCGATGGCGATGACTCGCTCACCGCCTCCGGCCTTCTGGGCTCGGGCGGCGTCTTCGATGGCGGCATCGGCAATGACAGGCTCGATGCCGGCGGCGCCACCCTGGCCGGTGCAACCTACACCGGGATCGAGGTGCTGGCGCTGTCCTTCCGCACGGTGATCGGCGCGGCCGATCTCGCGGCCTTCGGCACGCTGGACCTCTCTTCGGACGCGCTTCTCGACGCCGCCGCCGCCGGCAGCTTCGATTTCCGTGGCAAGATGATGCTGGGCGGCGGGGCGTTCTTCCAGGGCGCCCTCTTCGCGAACGACACCATCCTGGGCAGCAGCCTCGGCGATACCCTGCGCGGCCAAAGCGGCGATGACAGCATCGGCGGTCATGTCGGCAACGATGTGTTGGCCGGCGGGGAGGGCAATGACCGGCTGGATGGCGGCGCCGGCTTCGACGTGGCGAGCTTCTTCGGCACCCAGGCGGCCTACACCGTGACCGCCATTGGCGGCGGGGCCTTCATCGTCTCGGGCACGATCGAAGGCGCGGACACGCTGAACGGGATCGAGCAGCTGCGCTTCAGCGACGGGACGGTCGATCTCGGCAATGGGCCTGCCGCGACCGCGGGCCCGGACAGCATCGCCGGCAGCGGCTTCGACGATCTCGTCGCCGGCGGCGCGGGCGATGACACGCTGGCCGGCGGCGAGGGCGCCGATACGCTGGTTGGCGGCATCGGCGATGATGTGCTGCAAGGCGAGGGTGGCGCCGACCGCCTGGTCGGCAATGGCGGCGCCGACACGCTCCAGGGTGGGGACGGCAACGACCAGCTGTTCGGGATCCTCGGCGCGAATGTCCTGGAGGGCGGCGCCGGGTTCGATCGGCTGTCGGGCGGCATCGGCGATGATGTGCTGCGGGGCGGTGCCGATGACGACCGCGTGCTCGGCGGCATGGGCGCCGACACGCTGGCGGGCGACGGCGGCTTCGACCTGCTGCTCGGCCAGGTGGGGCCGGATGCGTTCCTGTTCGCATCGCCCATGGAGGGTCGCGACCGGATCGGCGATTTCGATGCCGGCGAGGATGTGATCGCCCTGTCGTCGGCCAGCTTCGGCCTGGCCCCTGGCGCGCTGGACCCCAGCCGGTTCGAGGTGAACGCCACCGGCCAGACGAGCGTCGCGGGGGGGGGCGTGCTGGTCTACCTGGAAGCGGCCGGGCGGCTGTTCTGGGATGCGGATGGCTTTGGCGGTGCGGCGCGGGTGGAGCTTGCGGTCTTGTCCGGCGGGCCTTCCCTGACGGCCGCGGATTTCGTCGTCGTCGCCTAAGCTTCACGCGCCTGCCATCGCCGCGTCGCCGCACTCCGCACTTATGCGGTGTCCCGACGCAGGAGAATGGGCATGGCCGTGAAGATCGAGATCGAAGGCGACTCGGAAGGTGCCATCGCGCTGGCGCTGTTGCAGATGGTGGCGCGCGCCGAGGGCAAGCTCGATGCGCTCGGTGAGATGAAGGGTGTCGATCGCGACTGGATCCTCGACACCTATGTCGCCTGCCTCGCCGCCGCCTTCGGCGACCGCAACGGGCCGGACGATGACGCGGACGAGGATGACGACCTCGACGAGGATGATGGCGACGACGGGGACGAAGGCGAGGACGACGAGGAAGACGCCCCCGCCGACAAGCCGGCGGCCTGAACCCATACCGCCCGCCCCCGCCCGGGGGTTGGCGGATGGCGGGCGGATCGCCTTAGCCCATGTTCACCATGATCGTCTTCTTGTGCGTGAAGTGCTCCAGCATCGCCTCCAGCGAGGCTTCCTTGCCAAGCCCCGATGACTTCACGCCGCCGTAGCTGAGGTTGGCCTGCACGACCAGGTTCTGGTTGATCTGCACCAGGCCCGCCTCCAGCCGGTGCGCGAGATCGAGGCCAACCTTGAGGTTGTTGGTCCAGAGGCTGGCCGCGAGGCCGTATTCGCTGTCATTCGCCTCCTCCAGCACCGCCTCCGGGTCGTCGAAGGGCTGGATCACGGTGACGGGGCCGAAGATTTCCTCCCGCACCAGGCGGCTGCTGCGGTCGAGGCCGGTGAAAATCACGGGGCGCATGAACAGGCCCTTGCGCAGCGCGGGGTCGGCGGGCATCGCGCTGCAGACATGCGCGGTGGCGCCTGTGGTGGCGGTGCCTTCCGCGATGAAGGCCTGCACCTTCTCGAACTGGCCCTGGCTGATGATGGTGCCGATATCGGTCGCCTCGTCCAGCGGGTCGCCCATCACCATCGCGTCCACGGCGGTCTTCATGGCGGTGACGAAGCGGTCGAAGATCGGGCGCTCGACATAGATGCGGCTGGCGGCCGTGCAGGACTGCCCCTGGCGCGTGAAGCGCATGGAGGTCAGCGCGCCGGATACCGTTTTCTCGAAATCGCAATCGGCGAAGACGATCATCGGCGACTTGCCGCCCAATTCCAGCGTGACGGGGATCAGCTTCTGGGCCGCCGCCCGGGCCACGATCTTCCCCGTCTCGACGCTGCCGGTGAAGGTCAGCTTGCGCACGAGGGGGTGTTCAACGAGCGGCGCACCGCATTCCGGGCCCTGGCCGGACAGCATGTTGAACACGCCGGGCGGCAGGATGCGGTTCATGATCTCGCAGATGCGCAAGACCGCCAGCGGCGCTTCCTCGGCGGATTTCACCACCACGGCATTGCCCGCCACCAGCGCGGGTGCGACCTTGAGCGCCATCAGCAGCATCGGCACGTTCCAGGGGATGATCGCGCCGACGACGCCGAGTGGCTCCCGCACCGTGACACTCAGCACATCGGGGGCGAAGGGCACGCTCTCGCCCTTGAGCTCACCGCCCAGGCCGCCGAAGAACTCGAACACATCGGCGACCACATTGGCCTCGACCCGGCTTTCGGTGCGCAGCGCCTTGCCCGTCTCGAGCGCGATCAGCCGGCCGAGCTCATCCACATGCGCGCGAATGGCGGCCGCGCAGGCGTGCACCAGCGCGCCGCGCTTGCGGGCGGGGACGCGGGCCCAGGCCTTCTGGGCGGCGGCGGCGCTGCGCACGGCGGCATCGACATCCGTCGCATCGCCCTCGGCCGCGGTCGCCACCTGTTCGCCGGTGGCCGGGTTCACCACGGGGAAGGTCTGGCCGCTGCGCGCCGGCACATAGCGTCCGCCGATGAAATGCAGGCCGGACAAGGCGTTCGCGAGAGCGAAACAATCCGCCGTCGGTGCCTCGGGGGTGGGGTGCGGTGTGTCGAGCATGGGTTTCCTCTGGCCTGATCGGGGCCTTATAAAGTGCGCGACGATGCGCGGCACCCCGGTTGCGGGCAAGTCGGCGCGCTGGTCGAGAAGGAATACGCGACCCATGGAGAAGACCCCAAGCGGCCCCTTGAAGGGCCTGCGCGTGCTGGACCTCACCCGCGTCCTGGCCGGGCCCACCTGCACGCAGATGCTGGGCGACCTCGGCGCGGAAGTCATCAAGATCGAGCGACCGGAAGCCGGCGACGACACCCGCGGCTTCGCGCCGCCCTTCTGGCCGGGCACGACGGAAAGTGCCTATTTCCTTGGGGTCAATCGCAACAAGAAGTCGATCACGCTGGATATCGCGGCACCCGAGGGCCAGGCGATCGTGCATCGGCTGCTGGAAGGCGTCGATATCCTGGTCGAGAACTTCAAGGTCGGCGCGCTGGCCAAGTACGGCCTGGGCTTTGAGCAGCTGAAGGCGGCGCATCCGGCGCTGATCTATTGCTCCATCACCGGCTTCGGCCAGACCGGGCCCTACGCGCCGCGGCCGGGTTATGACTCGCTGATCCAGGCGATGGGCGGCGTCATGTCCCTGACCGGGGAGCCGGACGGGCTGCCGCAGAAGGTGGGCGTGCCGGTCGCCGATCTGTTCGCCGGCCTCTATGGCTGTATCGGCATCCTCGCCGCACTCCGCCACCGCGAACGCACGGGGCAGGGGCAGCAGGTGGATATCGGCATGCTGGATACGCATGTCGCCTGGCTGGCGAACCAGGGCATGAACTACCTGGCGACGGGCGAGAACCCGGAGCGCCTGGGCAACCAGCACCCGAACATCGTGCCCTACCAGGTGTTTCCGACGCAGGACGGGCACATCGTGCTGAGTGTGGGCAACGACCCCACCTTCAAGCGCTTCTGCGAGGCGACGGGCCAGGAAGCCCTGCTGGCCGATTCGCGCTTCGCCACCAACGCCGCGCGCGTGGCGAACCGCCAGCTTGTGACCGACACGCTGACGCCCATCATGCAGTCCCGCACCACCACGCAATGGGTGGAAAAGCTGGAGGCGCTCAAGATCGGCTGCGGCCCGATCAACAGGCTGTCGGAGGTCTTCGCCGACCCGCATGTGCAGGCGCGCGGCTGTGTGGTGGAGCTTGAGCATGGCAGCGGCGAGACCATCAAGGTGATCGCGAATCCGGTGCGGCTGTCCGGGACGCCGGCCGATTACCGCGTGCCGCCGCCGCGCCTCGGCGAGCATACCGACGAAGTGCTGCAAGGCCTGCTCGGCATGGATGAGGCCGCGATCGCCGCGCTGCGCGACAAGAAGATCCTGTAGGCGTGATGCGCCACGCGCAGCTGCGCTACCTGCTCGGCGGCGCCTTCCACACGCTGGCCTGGACGGAATGGGGCGCCGCCGACGGCGCGCCGGTGATCTGCGTGCACGGGCTGACGCGCAACGGGCGCGACTTCGATGTGCTGGCGGCGGCGCTGGCCGAGGCTGGACGGCGCGTTCTGTGCCCCGACCTGCCGGGCCGCGGCGCATCCGGCTGGCTGCCCTACCCGCAATTGTACACGCCGCCTTCCTATGTGGTGGCGCTGGCGCATCTGCTGGCGCGGATCGACGGGCCGGTCGATTGGGTCGGCACTTCGCTGGGGGGAATCTGCGGCATGATGGTGGCGGCGGGGCAGGGGCACCCGATCCGACGGCTGGTGCTGAACGATGTCGGCGCGCGCGTCCCGGCCGGGGCCGCCGCGCGCATCGCCGCCTATGTGCGGCAACAGCCGCGCTTCGCCGATATCGCGGCCTATGAGGCGCATCTCCGCCAGGTGCACGCCCCGTTCGGCGAACTCAGCGATGCCGCCTGGCGCCGCATGGCCGAAACCAGCCATCGCGTGCTGCCGGATAGTGCAATCGCCCCGCACTACGACCCGGCGATCGCGGTCCCCTTCGCGGAAAGCGCCACGGGGCCGATCGATCTCGCCTTCATCTGGTCTCTGGTGTCGGTCCCGACCCTGCTGATCCGCGGTGGCGAAAGCGATGTGCTGGAGGCCGAGGTCGCGGCCGAGATGGCGATGCGCCCCCATGTCCGGCTGCACACCATCCCGGGCGTCGGCCACGCGCCGGCGTTGCAGGATCCGGCGCAGGTCGCGCTGGTGGCGGAATTCCTGGCCTAGCCATCCCGCAGCTTCTGCGCCGCGCTCACCGCGAAATAGGTCAGCACGCCATCGCATCCGGCGCGCTTGAAGCCGAGCAGGCTTTCCAGCATCGCGCGGTCATGGTCGAGCCAGCCGCGTTCCACCGCCGCCATGATCATCGCGTATTCGCCGCTCACCTGGTAGGCGAAGGTCGGCACGGCGAAGCGGTCCTTCACGCGGCGGACGATATCCAGGTAGGGCATGCCCGGCTTGACCATCACCATGTCGGCGCCCTCGGCGATGTCGAGCGCCACTTCGCGCAGCGCCTCGTCCGAATTGGCGGGGTCCATCTGGTAGGTCTTCTTGTCGCCCCCCTGGAGCGACGCGCCGGAGCCGACTGCCTCCCGGAACGGGCCGTAGAAGGCGCTGGCGTATTTGGCGGCGTAGCTCATGATCCGCGTGTGGATCAGGCCGCGCGCATCGAGGGCGGCGCGGATCACGCCGACGCGTCCGTCCATCATGTCGGAGGGGGCGATCACGTCGATCCCGGCCTCCGCCTGGATCACCGCCTGGATGGCCAGCACCTCCAGCGTCTCGTCGTTTGCGACGTATTTGCCGCCCGGCCCATCGCGGAGAACGCCGTCATGCCCGTGGTCGGTGTAGGGGTCGAGTGCGACGTCGCCGATCAGGCCGAGGGCCGGGAATTCGTGCCTCAGCAGGCGCGCCGCGCGGCACATGAGGTTCTCGGGGTTCTTCGCCTCATTCCCCTCGCCATCCTTCTTCTCGGAGGGTGTGGCGGGGAACAGCGCGACGGCCGGCACGCCGGCGGCGACGGCGGGGGCCACGTGATGCGCGAGCCGATCCAGCGTCACGCGCTTCACGCCGGGCATGGAGGAGACGTCGGTCTCGATGCCGTGCCCCTCGATCACGAAGATCGGCCAGATCAGGTCATCGACCGACAGCTTGTTCTCGGCAACCAGGCGCCGCGTGAAGGCATCCACGCGGTTGCGGCGCGGCCGGATATGCGGAAAGCCGTGCCGTGTCGCCGGCCGATTCACGCCTTCGGTGCTCGTCACCTGCGGTGCCTCCGCCCTGCGGCGATCGGACGGCGTCACGCTGCCGCCGCCGCCAGCGCCTGGTCGAGGTCCGCCAGGATGTCGTCGATATGCTCGATCCCGATCGACAGGCGCACATAGCCCGGCGAGACGCCCGACGCCGCCTGTTCCTCGGTGTTCAGCTGGCTGTGGGTGGTGGTGGCGGGATGGATCGCAAGGCTGCGGGCGTCGCCGATATTGGCGACGTGATAGAACAGGCGCAGTGCCTCGATGAACTTGCGCCCGGCTTCCGCGCCGGCCTTCAATTCAAACCCCATCAGCGAGCCATAGCCGCCGCGCAGCGCCGCATCGGCGCGGCGCTTCAATTCGCCGGTTTGCAGGCTCGGGTGGATCACCTTCGCCACCGCCGGGTGCTGCGCGAGGTGCGCCGCGACGCGGATCGCATTCGCGCAATGCCGCTCCATCCGCAGCGGCAGCGTCTCCAGGCCCTGGAGCGTCAGGAAGGCGTTCATCGGCGCCATCGGCGCGCCGAGGTCGCGCAGCAGGATGACGCGCATCCGGATGATGTAGGCAATGGGGCCGAGCGGCTTCACCGCCTGCGTCCAGACCGCGCCGTGATAGCTCGGATCGGGCTTGTTCAGCGTGGGGAAACGCGCGGCATTCCCCTCCCAGTCGAAATTGCCGCCATCGACCACGACGCCGCCGATCGAGGTGCCATGGCCGCCGATCCACTTCGTCGTGGAGTGCATCACCACCGCGGCACCCAGCGCCAGCGGCTGGCACAGCACCGGGGCCGCCGTGTTGTCCATGATGAGCGGCACGCCGATCCTGCGGCCGAGTGCGGCCACCTCCGCGATCGGGAAGACCTGCAATTTCGGGTTCGGCAGTGTCTCGGCATACCAGCAGCGGGTGCGGTCATCGGTCGCGCGGGCGAACGCCTCCGGCTCGGCCGGATCCACGAAGCGAACCTCAATGCCAAAGGATTTCAGCGTGTTCGCGAACAGGTTCCAGGTGCCGCCGTACAGATCGGTGGAGGAGACGATATTGTCCCCCGCCTCGCACAAATTGAGCACCGCGAAGGTCGTCGCCGCCTGGCCGGAACCGAGTGCCAGGCCGGCCACGCCGCCCTCCAGCGCCGTCACGCGCTTCTCCAGCACATCGACGGTCGGGTTCATGATGCGGGTGTAGATGTTGCCCATCTCGGCCAGGCCGAACAGGCGCTGGGCGTGGCCGGTATCCTGGAACTGGAAGCTGGTGGTCTGGTGGATGGGCACCGCGACCGAGCCGGTGGTCGGGTCGGCCCGCCAGCCGGCATGCAGCGCGATGGTCTCGGGGTGGGTGCTGGTCATGGGCTCGGTGGCTCCCGCGTTGCGCTTCCTCAGGGCCGAAGTCGTCGCATGAAGCGCGGCGTCCGTCCAACCGGCGGTTGTCAGGATTCCAGGCGGCGCGGCAGGGCCACCCCTTCGGCGCTGGCATAGCCCCAGCGCTCCGGCAGGTCCGCATGCGCTTCCACGAACAGGCGCATCACGCGTTCGGAGAAGCCGGTTCTCCATTGCCCCGGCTGGCCGCTGCGGACATGCCCCGGATTGCTGACCTTGCCCGAAAACAGGCTGTGGTCGTGCGCGACCTGCAACAGCGTATCGCGCGCCGCACCTTCGAATCCCGCCCAGGTGAACAGCGCGTGATAGGCGCGGAGTTCCACATCGGTGACCAGATCCTCGAACTTCTCGACGCGGAAAGCGGGGAAGGCGGCGCGCGCGGCCTCGATCTCCCGCAGGGTGCGGCCACCGACATGGCGCATCTCGAACAGCAGGCGCGCTTCCTCGGTCGGCAGGCTGTTGATCTTCTGCTGGTAGGTCATGCCGCCGAATTCCCGCCGCGGCCGGTGCAGCCATTCCTCCTGCGAGTGCCGGTGATAGTGCATGCCGCTGATGATGATGTCGCGCGGGTCGCGGATCACCAGGATTCCCCGATGCGGATGGGCCAGCAGGGCGGGGGGGAAGCGGGAATGATCCTCGAAACACACATCCCAATCCGGCGGTTGCTGCCGTCGGTCGGGGTAGATCGGCCAGAACCGCAGGCCGAGCTGCCGGCACCCCTCCCGCCAGATCCTCACCATCAGAACCGAGCCGGTCTTGTGGAAGGTGCCGACCAGCAGCTTGTGCGGGAGCAAGGCAGGCATCGGGACTCCATCCGGGCAAGGGGGGCGCAACATATCGCGGCGGTGGTTCCGGCGCGCCACCGGAAGTGGTATCCCTCGCGCATGAGCAGCGCCCGCCCGACGGTCGCCCTCGGCGCGGACCATGCCGGCCTGGCCCTCAAGGCCGCGCTGCGGGACGCGCTGGAGGCTGCCGGCCACCAGACCCTCGACCTTGGCACCCATGACGGCGCCAGCGTCGACTACCCCGATTTCGGCGCCGCCGTGGCGGAGGAAGTGGCCAGCGGCCGCGCCCGCTTCGGCGTGCTGGTCTGCGGCACGGGCATCGGCATTTCCATCGCCGCCAACCGCAACCCCGCCATACGCTGCGCCGTGGTGCATGACGTGACCGGCGCCCGCCTGACCCGCGCCCACAACGACGCCAATGTCATCGCCTTCGGGGCGCGCATGATCGGGCCGGAAGTTGCGCTGGATGCGATGCGCTGTTTCCTCGACACCCCATTTGACGGCGGCCGTCACGCGCGCCGCGTGCAGAAACTCAGCCCGGAATGGACCCCATGAACGAGACGACGCCCGCGGTCACCCCGGACCGCTTCTTCACCGCCGGCCTCGCCGAGACCGACGCTGGCATCGCCGCCGCCATCCAGAATGAGCTGGTCCGCCAGCAGGACGGCATCGAGCTGATCGCCAGCGAGAACATCGTCTCCCGCGCTGTACTGGAAGCCCAGGGCAGCGTGATGACCAACAAATACGCGGAGGGCTACCCCGGGCGCCGCTACTATGGCGGCTGCGAATTCGTCGATGTCGCCGAGACGCTGGCGATCGAGCGCGCGACCAAGCTGTTCAATTGCGGCTTCGCGAATGTCCAGCCGCATTCCGGCGCGCAGGCGAACCAGGCGGTGTTCCTGGCGCTGCTCGAGCCGGGCGACACCTTCATGGGCCTCGACCTCGCCGCCGGCGGGCACCTGACGCATGGCCACCCTGCGAACCAGTCAGGCAAATGGTTCAAGCCGGTGCCCTATACGGTGCGGCGGGAGGACCAGCGTATCGACATGGCGGAGGTGCGGCGCATTGCGCTGGAAGCCAAGCCCAGGCTCATCATCGCCGGCGGCTCCGCCTACGCCCGCGCCTGGGATTTCGCCGGGTTCCGCGCGATCGCCGATGAGGTCGGCGCGTATTTCATGGTGGACATGGCGCATTTCTCCGGCCTGGTCGCCGGCGGCGCGCATGACAGCCCCATCCCGCATGCCCATGTCGTGACGACAACCACCCACAAGACGCTCCGCGGCCCCCGCGGGGGCATGATCCTGACGAACGACGAGGCGCTGGCCAAGAAGTTCAACTCGGCCGTGTTCCCTGGCCTCCAGGGCGGGCCGCTGATGCATGTCATCGCCGCCAAGGCGGTCGCCTTCGGGGAGGCGCTGCGCCCCGAATTCCGCGCCTATTGCCGGCAGGTCGTGGCGAACGCCAAGGCGCTGGGCGAGGAATTGCGGGCCCAGGGCCTCGACCTCGTCACCGGCGGCACGGACAACCACCTGGTCCTGGTGGACCTTCGCCCGAAGAAGCTGACAGGCAAGGCGGCGGAGGCGGCGCTGAACAACGCGCATCTCACCTGCAACAAGAACGCGATCCCCTTCGACCCCGAGAAGGCGATGGTGACCTCCGGCGTCCGCCTCGGCTCCCCCGCCGCCACCACCCGCGGTTTTTCCGAGATCGAGTTCCGCCAGGTCGGCATGCTGATCGGCAAGGTGCTGGATGGCCTCGCCCAGGCCAATGCCACGGATGGCAACACGGCGGTCGAGGCCGCGGTGAAGGCCGAAGTCCTGGAGCTCTGCCGCCGCTTCCCCATCTATCGGGACTGAGCGCCCATGCGCTGCCCCTTCTGCGGGCATGAAGACACCCAGGTGAAGGACAGCCGGCCGGCGGAGGATGGAGCCTCCATCCGTCGTCGCCGGTCCTGCCCCGCCTGCGGCAACCGCTTCACCACCTTCGAACGCGTGCAACTGCGCGAATTGGTCGTCATCAAGACCGATGGCCGCCGCGTGCCGTTTGATCGCGACAAGCTGGCCCGCAGCGTGCGCATCGCACTTCGCAAGCGCCCCTTCGACGAGGAACGGATCGAGCGCATCGTGACGGGCATCCAGCGGCGTCTGGAGGTGGAAGCCGATAGCGAAGTCACCAGCCGGCGCGTCGGCGAAGTGGTGCTGGACACGCTGCGCGATGTGGACCAGGTGGCCTTCATCCGCTTCGCCAGCGTCTATCGCAACTTCCGGGAGGCCCGCGATTTCCAGGCCTTCCTCGGCAGCATCGACGGATCGTAGCAGCTTGTGACCGACGCGGAGCATATGCGTGCCGCCCTTGCGCTGGCGGCGCGGGGCCTTGGCAATACCTGGCCCAACCCCTCGGTCGGCTGCGTGCTGGTGCGGGACGGAAGCGTGGTCGGGCGCGGCTGGACCAAGCCAGGCGGCCGCCCGCATGCCGAGACGGAGGCGCTGAAGCAGGCCGGCGCGGCCGCGCGGGGTGCGACCGCCTATGTCACGCTGGAGCCCTGCTGCCATTGGGGCCGCACGCCGCCCTGCACCGATGCGCTGATCGCCGCCGGCGTGGCCCGGGTGGTGGTGGCGCTGCGCGACCCTGATCCGCGCGTGGACGGGGAGGGGTTTTCACGGCTCCGCGCCGCCGGGATCGCGGTGGAGGAGGGGCTGCTGGCGGCCGAGGCCGCGCGCCAGAATGCCGGCTTCATCAAGCGCCTGCGGCACGGCCTGCCGATGGTGACGCTGAAACTGGCCACCAGCCTGGATGGGCGGATCGCGACCTCCACCAAGGAAAGCCAATGGATCACCGGGCCCGCCGCGCGCCGCGTCGCGCATGCGCTGCGGGCCAGGCATGACGCGATCCTGGTCGGCTCCGGCACGGTGATCGACGACGATCCCGATCTGACCTGCCGCCTGCCCGGCGGCGTGCCGGTGCCCGCACCGCGCGTGGTGGCGGATGCCAGGCTGCGCATGCCCATCGCCGCGCGGCTGGTGCGGACGGCGCGGGCGGTGCCGACCATCCTGGCCACCATTCCCGGTCACCCCGACTCTGCGCTGGCGCCGTTCCGCGATGCGGGCGTCGAGGTCATGGCGCTGCCGCCCGGCCCGGAAGGCCTGGAGATGCGCGGCATCCTCGCGGCCCTCGCCGCGCGCGGCATCACCCGCGTGCTGGCGGAGGGTGGCGCCGGCATCGCCGCCGCCCTGCTGCGGGAAGGGCTGGCGGACCGGCTGGCCTGGTTCCATGCCGGGATGCTGATCGGCGGCGATGGCATGCCTGCCGCCTATCCGCTGCCATTGCCGGAACTGGCGCATGCGCCCAAATTCCGCCGCACGCGCGTCCTGCCCCTCGGGCCCGACCTGCTGACCGAATTCGACCGCGAGGCTCCCTGAATGTTCACCGGTATCGTCACGGCGCTGGGCGAGGTGACGGCGCTCGATCCGCTCGGCGACGGCCAGGACATGCGCCTGCGGATCGCGACGCCCGCCGGCTGGCTGGCGGGCGCGGCGATCGGCGCCTCCATCGCCTGCTCCGGCTGCTGCCTGACCGCCATTGCCTTCGAGGGCGATGCCTTCATGGTGCAGGCCTCGGCCGAGACACTCTCGAACACCACACTCGGCACCTGGCGCGTCGGGCGGCGGATCAACCTGGAACGGTCGCTCCGGCTCGGCGATGAACTCGGCGGGCATCTGGTGTCGGGGCATGTCGATGGCGTGGGCCGGGTGCTGGCCGCGACGCCCGAGCACGGCTCCACACGCTGGGTCTTCGACCTGCCGGCCGCCCTGGCGCCCTTCGTGGCCCGCAAGGGCAGCATCGCGGTGGATGGCTGTTCGCTGACGGTGAACGGCGTGACCCAGGACGGATTCGACGTGAACATCATCCCGCACACCGCAGAAGTTACTGGATTCGCGACCCTGGCCGTTGGCGACATGGTCAATCTGGAGATCGACATGCTGGCCCGCTACGTCGCCCGCATGCGGGAGTTCGCAGCATGAACATCCAGCCGGCCGCAACGCGCTTCGCCGATTTCATCAGCCCGACCGAGGAGCTTCTCGAGGAAGCCCGCCGCGGCCGCATGTTCATCCTGGTGGATGACGAGGACCGCGAGAATGAGGGCGACCTGGTCATCCCCGCGCAATTCGCGACACCGGACGCCATCAACTTCATGGCCCGCCACGCCCGTGGGCTGATCTGCCTGGCGATGACGCGCAACCGCGTGGAACAGCTCGGCCTGCCGCTGATGGCGCAGTCCAACGGCACCCGCCACGCAACCGCCTTCACCGTCAGCATCGAGGCGCGGGATGGTGTGACCACCGGCATCTCCGCCGCCGACCGCGCCCGCACCGTGGCGGTCGCGATCAACCCGGAAATGGGGCGCGAGCATATCGTGACCCCCGGCCACGTCTTCCCCCTGGTGGCCCGCGATGGCGGCACGCTGGTGCGCGCGGGGCATACGGAAGCGGCGGTGGATTTCGCGCGGCTGGCGGGGCTCAACCCCTCCGGCGTGATCTGCGAGATCATGAACGACGACGGCACCATGGCCCGGATGCCGGATCTGGTGGCCTTCGCGCAGCATCATGGCCTCAAGCTCGGCACCATCGCGGACCTGATCGGCCATCGCCGCCGCACCGAACGCCTGGTGAAGCGGGTCGAGGAAGGCACGGTGGAGGGGGTGGGCGGCACCTGGCGTGCCATCGTCTATGCCTCCTCCCTCGACCAGGGGGAGCATCTGGCGCTGGTGAAGGGCGATCTGGCGCGGCCGGAGCCCGCACTCGTGCGCATGCATGCGGCGTCCCTGATGCGGGACCTCGTGCTGGGCCACGCCGATGTGGAACTGCACGCGGCCATGCTGGCCATTGCCAAGGCTGGGCGCGGGGCGGTGGTTCTGCTGCGGGATTGGCGGCCGGATGGGCTGTCGCAGCAGATGCGCGCGGCGCGCGGGGGCGGCGGCACCCCGCCCGAATTGCGGGATTACGGCATCGGCGCGCAAATCCTGGCCGATCTGGGCTTGCGCGACATCATCCGCCTGTCCGACAACCCGCGCCCCGTGGTGGGGCTGGAAGGCTACGGCCTCACCGTGGTCGAGAGCCGGCCCATACCGAGGGACACGCCGTGAGCACCAGGGACGCGCCGATCCGCACCGCACAGCCCCTCGGGGGGCCGGCCGCGCGCGTCCTGGTGATCCAGGCGCCCTACTACGCCGATGTGGTCGGCGGCATGCGGGAAGGGGCCGCGAAGGTCCTGGAGTCGGCCGGCGTCGCGCATGAGGTCGTGGATGTCGCCGGCGCCTTCGAATTGCCGGCGGCCCTGCGGATGGCCAGCTTCGCGGAGCCCGGCTGGGACGGGTACCTGCTGCTCGGTTGTGTGGTGAAGGGCGAGACCGACCATTACACCTTCATCTGCGATGCCGTGTGCCAGGGCGTCATGGCGATTGCGGCCGAGACGGGCCTGGCGCTCGGCTTCGGGCTGCTGACCGTGGCGACACTCGACCAGGCCATCGCGCGGTCCCGCCAGGACGGCATGAACAAGGGGGCCGAGGCCGCGCATGCCGTGCTCGGCCAGATCGCGCTGACGCGCCGCTGGGCCGCCGCCTGATGGCCGAACCGAAGCCCGCCGCTGCTTTCCGGCCCCGCACCGCCGCGCGGCTTGCCGCCGTGCAGGCTCTGTTCCAGTCCGAACAGGCCGGCGAGAGCCCGGAGACTGTGATCGACCAGTTCGTCCGCCATCGCCTGGGCCCCGACGGGTCGGAGGATGGCATGGCCGAGGGCCGCATCCCGGAGGCCGACGCCAAGCTGTTCGCCCGCATCGTCCGCACCGCGGCCGCGAAGATCGAGGCGCTGGACGGCCATATCGCGGCCGCCTTGGCCAAGGATTGGCCGCTGGAAAAGCTGGACCCCGTGCTGCGCGCCCTGCTGCGCGCGGCGGCCGGCGAGTTCTCCAACCCGCGCGATCCGCCGGCGCGGGTCGTCATCAACGAATATCTCGACATCGCGCATGGCTTCTTCGTGGGTGATGAACCGCGCTTCGCCAATGGCGTGCTGGATGCGCTGGCGCGCGGCCTGCGCGCCGACGAATTCGCCCCGCCACCCGCACCCTGATGACCCTGCCCGTCGAATTCGGCCTGATCGCCCGGCATTTCCGGCCGCTGGCCGGGCCCGGCGCGCTTGATCTGCTGGATGACGCGGCGCTGCTGGACCCGCCGGCCGGCCGCAGCCTGGTGCTGGCCGCCGACGCCATGGTGGCCGGCGTGCATTTCCTGCCCGAGGACCCGCCGGAGACCATCGGCCGCAAGCTGTTGCGGGTGAACCTCTCCGACCTGGCCGCCATGGGCGCCGTGCCGCTCGGCTACCTGATGACCTGCGGTTTTCCGAGGGGCACGCCGGATGACTGGATCGCGCGCTTCGTGCAGGGGCTGGCGCAGGACCAGCGCGAATTCGGCCTGCAGGTGCTGGGCGGGGATACGGTGGCGACACCTGGGCCCGCGACATTTTCGCTGACCATCCTCGGCACGGTCATCCCCGGCCAGGCGCTGCGCCGGGCGGGTGCCCGCCCTGGCGACGATATCTGGGTCTCCGGCACGATCGGCGACGGCGCGCTCGGCCTTCTGGCGCTGACCGGGCGCCTGCCGGGGGACGCACATCTGGCCCGCCGCTACCGCCTGCCGGAGCCGCGTCTGGCGCTCGGCCAGGCGCTGGTTGGGGCGGCGCGGGCCGCGATGGATGTCTCGGACGGGCTGGTGCAGGACCTGGGCCATCTGGCGCGCGCCGGTGGATGCGGGGCGGATATACGGGCGGAGGCGGTGCCGCTGTCGGCGGCCGCCGGGGCTGCGCTTGCCGCCGACCCGGCCTTGCTGCCGCGCATCCTGGCCGGTGGCGACGATTATGAATTGCTGTTCGCCGCAGACCCCGCCGATACCGGGCGCATCCGCGACGCGGCGCGGCGCGCAGGGGTCGCGGTGACGCGGATCGGATCGTTCACTGCGGGCGAGGGGGCGAGGGTGTGGGATCCGCAAGGCGCGCCGATCCCCCTGCACAAGGGCGGCTGGAGCCACTTCTGATGGACATGGCAATCAAGTCGGCCACGGACGATCGCGCCATGAAGCGCGACGTCTGGCTGCTGTTCTTCTGCCAGGCGCTGATGAATGCCAGCGTGGTCGGGCAGGTGACGATGGGCGCGCTGGTCGGCTGGTCGCTGGCCGATGACAAGGCGCTTGCCACCCTGCCGCTTGGCCTGCAGATGGTGGCGACCATGGCGGCCTCGATTCCCGCCGGCATCATCTTCGCCCGGCTCGGCCGCCGCGCCGGCTTCCTGATGGGGGCGGCGGGTTCCGCCGCCGGCGCGCTGATCTTCGCGGCTGGCATCTACCAGGCGGATTTCTGGCTCTATGCGCTGGGTGGGCTGCCGGCCGGCATCGGCTTCGGCATCGCCCAGCACTACCGCTTCGCCGCCGCCGAGGTCGCCTCGGCCGCCTATCGCCCGAAGGCGATCAGCCTGGTGATGGCGGGCGGCGTTCTGGCGGCAATCTTCGGGCCGGAACTCGTGAAGCACAGCAAGGATCTGTTCCAGCCCTTCCTGTTCCTCGGCACCTATCTGTTCCTGGCTGTGTTGCCGGTCATCTGCGCCGTGCTGCTGACGCTGGTGCGCCTGCCGCCGGCCTCGCCGCGCCCGAAGGTCGCGACCCCGGTGATGGAGATCGTGCGCCGCCCGGCCTTCCTGACCGCCGCCATCACAGGAGCCATCGCCTATGGCGCGATGAACCTGCTGATGACCTCGACCCCGCTCGAGATGATGGCCTGCGGCTTCGGCGTGGCCGCCAGCGCCACCGTGATCCAGGCGCATGCCGTGGCGATGTTCGCGCCGGGCTTCGTGACAGGGCGCCTGATCGCCCGCTATGGCACGCGGCGGATCATCGCGATCGGTATTGTTCTGAATATCTTCTGCGTCGGCGTTGCCATCATGGGTGAGACATTCCTGCACTTCACCGCCGCACTCGCGCTGCTCGGCATCGGCTGGAACTTCATGTTCACCGGCGCCACCACGCTGCTCGGCGAAAGCCATCGGCCGGAGGAGCGGGTGCGCGCGCAGACGGCCAACGACTTCATCGTCTTCGGCACGGTCGCCTGCACCGCGCTCGGCTCCGGCGCGCTGCATGCGGCGGCCGGGTGGAACGTGCTGAACCTGGCGATGGTGCCGGCGCTGCTGGCGGCGCTGGCGCTGACCCTCTGGCCGCGCCGCGCCGCGCAGCAGGCGTAGAACCTACCGGCCGGACGGTGAGGTCGAGCCGGGGCCGGCCGGTTGCGCGCTGGCCGCGATGCCCGGGCCGAGGCGGCCGAGATTGCCGAACAGCCGCTGGAGGAAGGTGCGTTCCGTGCCGGGCGACAGCGTCTCCCGCGAGACGAAGGCGACCTCGCGGCCGTCATCCGCATCCAGCTGCCGCACCTCCTGCACCGTGCCGCCGGCATCGAAGCGCACCACAACCACCTGCTGCTGCTCCAGCGCCAGGTTCCGCCCCGGCCGCTGCCGCGTGATGCCGCTGATGTAGTACCATTCGCTGTCGTCGAAGGTGCCGGTGGCCGAGGGGCTGCCGATCAGCGCCCGCACATCCTCCCGCCGGGTCACGCCGGGCGTCACCTGCGCCAGTGTCTCGGCCTCGACCGCATGGCCGCGCTGGGTGCGGGGCACGTCGAACACGTCGCGCCCCGGCAGATTGGTGCCCCAATTGCTGGAACAGCCCGCGAGGCCGCCCAGCAACAGCAGGCCAGCGATACGCGACAGATTGACCGGGCGGGCAGGGCGATCCATGTGCGGGCAATGCCACCCCGCTGCCGGCCGGTCAACGGCACAGGCCGGCCAGCCGCGCGCGCAGCATCGCAGGAGTTTTCCATGGGCCTGTTCGGCCTTTTCCGTTCCAAGCCGCATGAGCGCCCGGGCTTCGCCCTGTACGGCGCCGCCGTGGCCGCCGCCCGCCAGCCGGAGGTGTTCGCCGAACTCGCCGCGCCGGATACGCTGGATGGCCGCTTCGACGTGGTCTCGCTGCATGTCTCCCTGGTGATCCGCCGCCTCCGCCGCGATCCCGATCCGCGCGGCAAAACTGTGGCGCAGGCGGTGTTCGACGCGATGTTCGCCGACATGGATGTGAACCTGCGGGAGATGGGGGTCAGCGACCTGGCCGTCGGCAAGCGCGTCAAGCGCATGTGGGAAGCCTTCCACGGCAGGGCCGCCGCCTACGAAGCGGCGCTCGACGCCGGCGACCAGGCGGCGCTGGCCGCGGCGCTGGGCCGCAATGTCTGGCGCGGTGAGGCGCCTTCCGGCGCGCCGGAGCGCCTGGCCGCGCAGGCCTTCGCGATCGATGCGGCGCTGCGCACCCAGCCCTTCGCAGCACTGCTGGCCGGCGAGATCCATATCCCGCAGATGGCGCTGTCCTGATGCGCGACGCGGATGGCGTCGCCCTGCCGCCGCCGGAATTCTCCCGGATGGCGCGGCTGCCGGAGGCCCCGCGGCACCTCACGCTGGCGGCGACCCCGGCGGAATGCGCGGCGCTGGCCGAGCGTTTCGTGATCCTCGGCGTGGAGAGCCTGCAGGCCGAGCTCACGCTGACCCCCGCCACGAGCGGCATCGTGCGGGTGGGCGGCACGCTCCGCGCCGCGGTGACGCAGGCCTGCGTCGTGACGCTGGAGCCGGTGGCGGAGCAGGTGGTGGTGGACCTTCACCTGGTCGTGCTGCCCGACGGCACGCCGCCCACCGATGACGACCCCGAAAGCCCCGACGAGATCGAGAGCCAGGCCGGGATGGTGGATTTGGGGGAGGCGGTGGCCGAACAGCTCGCGCTGGCGCTGAACCCCTATCCCCGCCTGCCGGACGCCGCGGTGCCCGACCTCGACCCGCCGCAGCCCGACGCAGCCCCGAACCCCCGCCCCAATCCCTTCGCGACGCTGGCGCAGTTGAAGCGCGGCTGATATGCGGGGCGCGTTGGGGGTAATGCTTGCGCCCAATTCGGGGCGATGCTATCCGCCGCGACCCCAGTGATTTGCAGTTTTTTGACGAGAGAGGCTCGGCACCATGGCCGTTCCGAAGAAGAAAGTTTCGCCCTCACGCCGCGGCATGCGCCGCAGCCATGAAGCGCTGACGGCATCGGCCCATGCTGAATGCTCCAATTGCGGTGAGCTGAAGCGCCCGCATCATGTCTGCTCGCATTGCGGTCACTATGACGGCCGCGAGGTGATGGCGGCGGACAAGGCCAAGGGTGTCGTCCGCGTCTAAGGGCGCGCCGCAGCCGGGCGCGCCAGGACGGCGCAGGGCGTGAGCATGTCGTCAACCGGAGCGCCAGGGGTTGCCGCGGCACCTCTGCCGCGCTTCGCGCTCGCCATCGATGCGATGGGCGGTGACCATGCGCCCGTATCGGTGATCGAGGGTCTTGAACTCGCCGCGGAGCGGCATCCGCAGGCGCGCTTCCTGCTGGTCGGCGATGAGGCACGGCTGGGCGCGCTGCTGGCGCGCAAGCCACGCGCCGCCAAGGCGTGCAGCCTGCGGCATGCGCCGGAGGCGATCCCAGGCGACATGAAGCCGACCGCGGCACTGCGCGTGCGCGGCAGCTCCATGCGCGTGGCCATCGATGCCGTGGCGGCCGGCGAAGCCTCCGGCGTGGTATCGGCGGGCAATACGGGCGCGCTGATGGCGCTGGCCAAGATCGTCGTGAAAACCCTGCCCGAGATCGACCGCCCGGCCCTGGCCGCCATCGGCCCCTCCGCCCGCGGCGATGTCGTGATGCTCGACCTCGGCGCCAATCTGCAGTGCGATGCGCGGAACCTGGTGGAATTCGCCGTGATGGGCGATGCCTTCGCGCGTGCCGTGCTCGGCCTGACCAACCCCTCGCTTGGCCTGCTCAATGTCGGCAGCGAGGAGCTGAAGGGCGATGAGCGCGTGCGCCAGGCGGCCGAGACCCTGCGGGACAGCCATATCGGCCAGAATTTCCGGGGCTTCGTCGAAGGGCACGACATCGCCGCCGGCACTGTCGATGTCATCGTGACGGATGGCTTCACCGGCAATGTCGCGCTGAAAACCGGCGAGGGCGCGCTCAAGCTGATGCGCGACCTGTTGCGGCAGGTCTTCACCAGCAGTGTGCCGGCGCGGATGGGCTATCTGCTGGCGCGCCCGGCGCTCGATCGGCTGCGGGAATGGATGGACCCGCGCCGCTACAATGGCGCCGTGCTGATCGGGCTGAACGGTGTGGTGGTGAAAAGCCATGGCGGCACCGATGGCGTCGGCTTCGCGCATGCCGTGGATGTCGCCATGGATATGGTGACGCACCGCTTCAACGACCGCATCCGGGAAGGGCTCGCCCTGCTCGCCGCGCGCCGCGCCCCCCTGGCGGCGTCGCTCTGAGATCGGTATCCGGCACCGGGCGCCCGATTCGGGGCGGGGAGAAAAGATGCGCGCGGCAATAAGGGGCACGGGCGGCTATCTGCCGGCGCGATGCCTCACGAATGACGAACTCGCGGCCTGGAAGGGCCTCGACACCAGCGATGCCTGGATCGTCGAGCGCACGGGCATACGCTGCCGGCATATCGCGGCCGAGGGCGAATGCGCCTCCGACATGGGCGCCGCCGCGGCCCGCGCCGCCCTGGCGCAGGCGGGCGTGGCGGCCGAGGCGGTGGATTGCATCATCGTCGCGACCACCACACCGGACAGCGGCTTCCCGGCGACGGCGGTGCGAATCCAGGCGGCGCTCGGCATCACGCGCGGCTTCGCCTTCGACATCGCGGCGGCCTGCACCGGCTTCGTCTACGCGCTGGGTCTGGCGGATGCGCTGATCCGCACGCGGCAGGCCAGCGGCGTGCTGGTGATCGGCACGGAAGTCTATTCGCGCATCCTGGACTGGACGGATCGCGGCAGTTGCGTGCTGTTCGGCGATGGCGCCGGCGCGGTGTTCGTGGCGGCCGCCGACCTGCCGGAAGGGCAGGGCGTGCTGTCCACCCATTTGCACAGCGATGGCCGCCATGCCGACATCCTGCGCGTCGAGGGCGGGGCAGGGTCCACCGGCGGCGTTGGCGTGCTGCGGATGGCGGGGCGGGAAGTGTTCAAGCACGCCGTCACCAAGCTTGCCGCCGTGGTGGACGAGGCGCTGGAGGCCAACGGCCTCGGCCATGACGATGTGCAATGGCTGGTGCCGCACCAGGCGAACCGCCGGATCATCGACGCGATGGGCCGCAAGCTCGGCCTGCCGCCCGAGCGGGTGGTGGTGACGGTGGACCGCCACGCCAATACCTCCGCGGCGTCCATCCCCCTGGCGCTGGCGGAAGCGACGCGGGACGGGCGGATCAAGCCGGGCGACCTGGTGCTGATGGAAGCGATCGGCGGTGGATTGACGTGGGGTGCGGCGCTCGCGCGCTGGTGATTTTCACGAAAACAATTGGTTGTGCGGCTATCCGGATGTATCACCTGAGTAGATGCCCCGCGGCTTCGGACATTGCGTGGTTGACGCCTGGCGCTGGACCCGGTTTTGTTGATGCTTGAAGGGGTTGCGGGGCCGGGTTCCAGGATGAAGACGATCACGCGCGCAAATCTGGCGGAAGCGATCTACACACAGGTCGGGCTCTCCCGGAACGAAAGTGCGGCGCTGCTGGAGACCGTGCTGGAGCGCGTCTCCGCGGCGCTGGAGGCGGGCGAGTCGGTAAAGATTTCCGCCTTCGGCAGTTTCGTGGTCCGGCAGAAGGGCAGGCGGGTCGGCCGCAACCCCAAGACCGGAATCGAGGTGCCGATCCTGCCCCGCAAGGTGCTGGCCTTCCGCCCGTCCCACGTGCTGAAGGCCCGGCTGAACCCCGGCCAGGCGATCGAGCCGGATGACGAGGCATGAGCGACCTTGACCCGGATGGGGAGGCCGGCCGCGCTCGCGCCCGCAAATCCCCCACCGCCTTCCGCACCATCAGCGAGGTTGCCGACGACCTCCAGATCCCGCAGCACGTGCTGCGCTTCTGGGAGAGCAAGTTCCCCCAGTTGAAGCCGCTGAAGCGCGGCGGCGGGCGGCGCTACTACCGGCCGGAGGATATCGGCCTGCTCAAGCGCATCTCCGACCTGCTCTACACCCAGGGCTACACGATCAAGGGCGTGCAGCGCCTGCTGCGGGAGGGTGGGCTGGACGATGCGCTGTTCGCCCCCGAACTCCCACTCGACCACCCCGAACCGGAAGAGGCCGAGGCGGCCGAGCCGCTGCGGGCAGCGCTGGATGCGCTGGAGTTGCTGTCGCACGAATTGCGGGCGCTGGCCGCGCGCGGATAAGCGCCGCGACGGGGCTTGGCGCCTGTCGCGGCGCGGTGCTATTGCCGCCTGCGTCGGAGCGTAGCGCAGCCTGGTAGCGCATCAGTCTGGGGGACTGGGGGTCGTGGGTTCGAATCCCGCCGCTCCGACCACCGCGCAGCCCCCGCCTGACCGAGCGCCAGCATCGCCGCGTGCACGGGGCCCGAGGCCAGGGCATAGGCGGCGGCGAAGTGGTTGGTCCCCTCCAGCACGATCGGCGCGACATCCAGCGCCCTGCCGAATTCCTGGGTCTGCCGGATGAATTCCGGGCTTTCCTGGTCCCCATGCGCCAGCACCACCGGGGCCTGGATGCGGCCGACATGGTGGATCGGGCTCATCGCCCGCGCCTCCTCCGGCGTCAGCCGCACATAGGTGCCGCGCGCGGAGAGCAGCACGGGCGCCATGTCGAACAGGCCTGAGATCAACGTGACCGAGGCCAGAAGGCCGGCCAGGCGTGGATCGGTCGCCACCACCGCCGCCACATGCGCGCCCGACGAATGCCCCGACAGGTGCAGCCGACCGCGCCGGGCCGCCCAGAGGCAGGAAGCGACCACATCCTCCACCATGTCGGGCAGGCGGTGTTCGGGCAGCAGCCGGAAATCCGGCACCGCCATGTCGAAGCCCGCGGCGAGCAAGGCCGGGGCCGCCATCCCCGCATCGCCGCGCGTCAGGCTGCGCCAGGCGCCGCCATGCACATGCAGGTGGATGCCGCGGGGTTTCGGCGCGCGATACAGATCGAGCAGGTTGGCGCCGAAATCATGCACCTCCGGCGGGTGGGCGGCGCGGGCGGCGGCGGTATCGGCGGCGTAGCGCGCGATCCACTCGGCGGCGTCGGGGGCCCAGACGCGCTGGTCGTAGGCGGCATCGAGCGCCGCCTGGTCGTAGTCCAGCCAGATTTTCGGCATGCCGGCGTTCAGATCGGATAGGCCAGCAGGGTCTGCACACGGGCCGTGTCGTAGATCACGCGCTTCTCCGCGAAACGCCAGGCGCCGTCCCGCAGCACAACCCGGTCGCGATAGATGCCCGCCTGGTAGACGCTGGTGTTCCCCTCCAGCGACGTGTTGATCACCATGTAGCCGCAGCGGAGATGCACCGTCTCGGCCGTGGCATCGATGATGACCAGGCCGGACAGCATGTGCCGGTAGATCGGCTGCTCAAAGATGTTGGCGTGGCGCAGGCTGGCCACGCGGTCGCGCAGCATCGCCGCATTGTCGCAGCGCAGCAGGGGGGCCGGCAGGCCGGCATCCTCGTTTTCCTTGGGGATGATCTCGTAGAGGCAGTCTTCCGTGAAGAAGCCGGGCCATTCCTCCAGCCGGTCATCGTCGATGGCGGCGACGTAGCGGTCGAGCAGATCCTGCATGGTCAGGCGCAGCAGCAGCGACTCGGTGATCATGCCTGCGCGCCCTCGACCTCGAAGCCCATCAATTCGCGGTAGCCGACCCAGAACCGGCGCACCAGGCTTTCGGAGATCATGGTCGCCGTCTCATCCGGGGCGGAGCGCGACATCTCCAGCACGGAATAGGTGTCCCCCGCGCCGGCGGCGCCACGCTGCACAAGCTCGGTCGCCTCGGTATCCTCCATCGAGATGTAGCCGGCGGGGCCGACAAGGTTCGCCTGCTTGATGCGCATGGCGCGCAATTCGGGCGTGTCATCGGCGTAGCCAAAAAAGTGGAAGACCAGCTCGAAGCGGTCATGTGCCTTGGCGATCAATTGCCGCGCGACCAGCGTGTTGTGGATCTGCTGGATGACCAGTTGGGGAAACACCGGCTGGATGTGGTTGGTCGAAAGCTCGGCGTATTCCTGCACCATCTCCAGCACGCTCGGGTCTTCCAGCCGGAAGCCTTCGTCATAGGAGCGGATTTTCTGGTCGCGATAGGCGGCGTCATTGCCGTGCGGCGCATTCTTCACCACCAGCAGCGCGCTGTGCAGCCCGGTGCTGTCGGTCAGCGCGGTCGCCTGCATGCCGACACGGAGGATGTTGAAGGTGGTGTGGAACAAATGCAGCAGGCTGGCGTGGTAGGGGTCCTTCACATTCTCCATGTACAGCTTCCAGTTGCTGTTGGAGTATTGCCGCGTGCAGCCGAGGTATTCGATCGGGCGGTTGAAGATACGATCGACAAAGGGGCGCATCACCGGGCCGATATAATCGGGCAGATCGGCCACCGTGTCGCTGAAGGTGGCGAAGACCAGCCCCGCATAGCTGTCCACGCGCAATTGCCGGAGGTTGTGCTTCGAAGGCTCGAAATCCTTCGGCATGCCGGTCATGTCCTTCTGGCCACGCCGGAAGGGCACGCCCTGGAGGTTGCCCTTCGTGCCGTAGTTCCACTGGTGATAGACGCAGGTGTGGTTCAGCGCATTCCCCCGCCGCAGGCGGCACACCTGCGCCCCGCGATGCGCGCAGCGATTCACCCAGGCGGCCAGCGTGCCGTCCTCGGCGCGGGTCATCACCACCGGCGTCTCGCCGATATAGGTGCTCTTGAAATCGCCGGGCTTCGGAATCTCGGCCGCGAGGCCGAGGAAGCTCCAGGTCGGGCCGCGAAAGATGCGCTCCTGCTCCAGCGCATACACCTCCGGCGCGGTGAACACGCTGTAGGGCACACGGGAGCCATCGGTGCGTGGGAAGCGGGGCGCGGCGGGGGTGGTCGGGTGCGGCAGGCTGTCCATGGCGGGTCCTTCCTGGCGGCGGCGGGGTCCGGGTCGTGGAGTCTAGCGTGGATATCGGCCCGCGCGCGCGTCCGTCCATCCGGCGCGCGCAGCCGCCCGCCACGATCATCCGAATCGCGCAGGAAAATGCGCATGACGGGTGCCCGCGCCGCGCGCTTGGCGTAGCAAGGCGGGATGGACGCCACCGCCATCCCGCGCCTGGTTCGCGCCGAGACGCTGTTCATCCTGGCAACCCGCCCTTGGGAGGCGCTCACCCTGACCGGCGGGCTGATCGCCGAGGCTTGCGCGCGCGGCCGCCCGCCGTTGGTCGCCGCGCTCACCGATGGCAGCGGCGGCGGGGCGGAGGCGGAAGCTGCCGCGCGCGCCGCCGCAGCGGAACGCGCGCTGCGCGCCGGGCTTGCGGCGCTGGGGCTCAAGCGGGACCGGCTTTTCCTGTTCGGCCTGCATGATGGCAGCCTGCCCGAGGCGCCGGCCGCCTTTCAGGACGCGGTGATCCGCGCCGTGGCTTTTCTGATGTGGCAGCGCGATTGCGGCGTGCTGGTGGCGCCGCCGGCGGGGGACGGCGCGACCGACCACGACGCTGGCGCGCGGGTTGCGGCCGAAATCGCCACCCGCACCGGGGTTGGGCTGCTGACCACGCCCGGCGCCATGGCGACCCTCCCGAGGGAAGGAGCCCGCGCCGCCGCATTGCAGGCCGCCCTGGCCGCGTCCGGCTGGCAGGCGGGGCGCGCCGGCCCGGCGGCCGAAACCTTCGCGCTCGACCGGGCGCTCGCGGCACGTTTCTTGGGAGGCTCGGTGTCATAGACCCCGGAGGATCGAGGATGCGCCCTGCGGCGGCGGATGCCGGCCATGCGCTGTCGGGCCGGGTGGTGCTGCGCACCGCCAGCCTGGACGCCGCGCGCGCCCACCTCTCGCCGCTGTTGACCGCGCATCGGCTGGAGCGTGTGCAGGCCATGCCCGCGCTGGATTTCGAACATCGCCAGGCCAGCTTCGGCGGCCTGTCGCTGCACCAGATCCGCTATGCGGCCTCGGTCCGGCTGGACGCGCTGGACGCGCCGGATTTCTACCTGCTGCAACTGACCCTCGCCGGCCGCGCCTGCGCCTGCATCGACGGGCAGGTGGTGGTCGCGGGGCCTGGCGAGTTCATGGTCGTCAACGCCGGCCGGCCGCACACCAAATGGTGGGAGCCGGAGACGGAGCAGGTGATGCTGCGGATCGACCGCGCCCGGCTGCAGGCGGCGCTGGGCGAGGGGCGGGCACAGCGACCCGGCCGGCCGCTTCCGCGCTTCCTGCCGCGCGCCATCCCCGCCGCCACGGTGCCGGCGCTGCGGGGCCTGCTGGGGGCGGCGATCGCCGACCTGAACGGGCCCTGCCTGCTGGCCCGCCCCGGTTTCGGCCGGCAGGTCGCGGATGTTCTGGTGGCCGCGCTGGCGGAAAGCCTGCCGATGGTGGTTGCGCCTGGCGCGGCCTCACCGGCTGCCCCGGCCAGCGTGCGTCGCGCCGAAGCCTTCATGAAGGCGCATCTGGATCAGGAGCTCGACCTCGCGCAGGTCGCCGCCGCGGCGGGTGTTTCGGTGCGCGGCATCCAGGCGGGCTTTCGCCGGTTTCGCGACGCGACCCCGATGGGCCATCTGCGCGCGCTGCGCCTGGACCGCGCGCGCATGCTGCTGGCGCAGCGCGGTGGCGCGGTGGCGGAGGTGGCCGCGGCCTGCGGCTTCCGCCATCTCGGGCGCTTCGCGATGGCGTATGCGCGGCGCTTCGGCAAACGGCCGACGGAAACGCGCCGCCGGCGGCGCTGACGCAGCGGGCGCGCCTGATCAGCTCCCGCCGGTCAGCCCCCCCCGATCAGGCCCACGGATCAGTCCCGGACCGGCGCAGGCACCATCGGCAGATACAGCGTGATCGACGTGCCCTTGCCCGGCGCGGCGCCGATGGCGACGTGCCCCCGCGATTGCTGGATGAAGCCGAACACCATGCTGAGGCCGAGCCCGCTGCCCTTGCCCACGCCCTTGGTGGTGAAGAAGGGCTCGAAGGCGCGGGCGGCGATTTCGGGCGGCATCCCGGGGCCGGTATCGGTGACGGTGATCGTCGCATAATCGCCCGGCGTGAGGTCCGGCGAACCGGGCGGCGCGGCGCTGAGCGCGGCGGAGCCGACCTCCACCCGCAGGCCGCCGCCTTCGGGCATCGCCTCGCGCGCATTCATCGCCACACTCATGAGCGCATTTTCGAGCTGCGAGGGGTCCACGAGGGCGAACACGGATTCGGGCGCCGGCAGGACGAGCATGGCGATGTCCTGCCCCAGCAGCCGCTGGATCACCGCCTCCGCATCCCGCACCAGCCGGTTCACATCCGTGACCCTGGCGGCCAGGGGTTGCAGCCTGGCGAAGGCCAGCAGGCGCTGGGTCAGCATGGCGCCGCGCTCCGTCGCCGACAGGATCATCGCCAGCTCCTCCGGCGGGTCCGCGCCTTCGCCCAGCGTCTCCGCCAGCATCTCCGCATTGCCCATGATGACGGCGAGCAGGTTGTTGAAGTCATGCGCCACGCCGCCGGTCAGGCGCCCCAGCGCGTCCAGCCGCTGCGCCTGGCGCAGATCGTCCTCCAACTGCTGCTGCCGGGTGATGTCCACCATGCTGCCGAGCATCCGCACTGGCCGGCCCTCGGCGTCGCAGATCAGGAAGCTGCGGTCGCTGACGCGCGCCAGGCGGCCATCGGCGCAGCGGAAGCCGTATTCGTCGCGCCATTGCGACGCCCCTTCCGCGATCGCGCGGCGCCGGCCATCGACCACGCGTGCGCGGTCGGTGTCGGCAAGGCAGGAGGTCCACCACCCGGAAGCCCGCACCGTCTCCGCCGCGTCATGGCCGAATTGCGTCGCGATCCCATCGCCCCACCAGACCATGTCGGTGACCAGGTCCCAGTCCCACACTGCCTCTCCGGTGGCGCGCGCCACCCAGCGCAGCCGCTGTTCGCTGAGCGCCACGGCGTCGGACGCGCGCTTGCGTTCGGTGATGTCGCGTTCGATCGCGACCCAATGGGTGGGGGCGCCGGTTCGGCTCGGCAGCGGCGCCATGTGGCATTCGGCCCAGTAGATCGTGCCGTCGCGCCGGCGGTTGAGCAGGTCGAGGCGCGCGGGCCGGCCGGCGCTGATCGCGTCGTGCAGGGCGGCCTCCGTCGCCGCGGCCGCCTCGATGTCGCTGGGGTGTTCGCCGGGGGGCACGCGCAGCATGGCGTAGGGCGCGCCGATCACCTCGGCCGGCAGGTAGCCGGTCTGTGCCGTGAAGGCCGCGTTGACGCTGAGGATGACGGGCTGGTCCAGCGCTTCGGGGTCGGCCGCGCTGATGAGCACCGGGTCATGGCTGGCTTCCACCACCCGGCGGAACAGCGCGATTTCCTCCGAATCGCGCAGGCGGCGCAGTAGGGGGCGAAGCGCTCCGCCGATACCGGCCAGCATGGACGCGACCGCATCGAGGTCTGGCGGCGTCTCCCCATAGCCGACGGCGAAGGCATAGCGTTCCTCGCCGAGGGAGATCGGCGTCACGACATTCGCGCTGATCCGCTGCGCCACCGAAAGCCCGATGGCCGGGTAGCGGTCCATCACCGCCTGGTCGATATGCGCCACCACCTGCTGCTGCCCGGTGGAGGCCGCGCGCCCGACCATCGAATTGTCGGTCCGCACCGGCATGGAACGCACCCATTCCAGATAGGCGTCCGTGAGCTGCTGGGTATCGGCCTGGCCGGTGATGAGCTGCATGCGCACGCCATCCGGCGCCAGGCGGAAGAACAGACACAGCTTGGATTGCGTCGCATCCCGCAGGATGGCCATCGCGGTCTCGACCGCGACCGTGAAACTCGGCGCTTCGGCCACGGCGCGCAGCAGCGCATCCTGCAGGGCCGCGCGGGCGCTGTCGCGGCGATGCGCCTCGACCTCCTCCGCCAAGTCCAGCGCCGCGGTCGCCATGGCGGCGATATCGTCGAGCATCACCCGTTCGGCGTCGGAAAGCGCGGCGCGGCCGGCGCCGTGCCACAGATGCAGCATGCCCAGCAGCCGACCCGCCGCCGCGCCATCGGCCGCGCGCAGCGGCAGGCTCAGCGCGAAACCGGCGGCGGGCAGCGTCGCCTCGGCGGCGCCCCGCGTGATCCGCGCGCCCGAGACGCCGAGCATGCCGGCGGCCAGGCGCTCCAGGCGCGCGCGGATATCCGCCGGCGCCGTGGCGGACCGGGAAGCTGGTTCGGTCGGTCCGGTCATCGCGCTTCTCCCCGCGCGGGCGGCCGGATGGGATCATCGGGCCGCGTCCGTTGTCGTGACCTCACGAGCCTTGGTCGCAGGCCGCGCGACGCCAGCCGGACCCGTCAGCCGAGGCCGAGAAGTTCCACGTCGAAGACCAGCGTCGCGTTGGGCGGAATGACCCCGCCGGCGCCGCGTGCACCATAGCCCATCTCGGGCGGGATGGTCAGGCGGCGATGCCCGCCGATCCGCATGCCGGCGACGCCGCGATCCCAGCCCGCGATCACCTGGCCGCCGCCGAGCTTGAAGCTGAACGGGTCGCCCCGATCGCGGGAACTGTCGAATTTGCGGCCCTTGGTCTCGCGCGCGGCCGGGTCGAACAGCCATCCCGTATAGTGGACGGTCACCGTCTTGCCGGCCAGCGCCATGGCGCCGGTCCCCTCGGTGGTGTCGATCATCTGCAATGGCATGGAGCACTTCCGCCGGTCTGAACGCGGTGCAGTCTGGCCGAGCCGGCGCGCGCGCGCCAGATGACCGGAAGATGCGCGTTTCGCCATCTGCGCCGGGCCGGGGTTGCGCCGCGCGCCAGGTTGTGGCGATCCTCCCCCCACAAGAACTCGGGAGGGCACGACCCCATGCATATCTCATCCCCCGCCATCGGGCGCCGCACCCTGTTGCTTGGCGCCGCCGCCGCCGCAACAGCCTTGCCCGGCACCGCTGGCGCGCAGGATTTCGCCGGCCGCACGATCGAGTTCGTGATTCCCTTCGCGGAAGCCGGCGGCAGCGATGTGTGGGCGCGCTTCATGGCGCCCTATATCGGCAAATACCTGCCGGGGCAGCCGAACGTCATCGTGCGCAACGTGCCCGGCGGCGGCTCCATCACCGGCACCAACCAGTTCGCGCAGCGCGCGCGGCCGGATGGCCTGTCCTTCATCGGCACCTCGGGCTCGACGCAGTTCCCCTACCTGCTGGGCGATCCACGGGTGCGTTATGAATTTTCGAAGCTGATCCCCTTCATGGTCTCGCCGACCGGCGGCGCCGTCTATTTGCCGAAGTCGCTCGGCATCAACAGCGCGGCCGAGATGGGGCGGCTGCGCAATCGCGAGCTGGTCTATGGCAGCCAGGGCGCCACCTCGCTCGACCTCGTGCCAATGCTGGCCTTCCTCCTGCTCGGCCTCAATGTGCGCTTCGTGTTCGGCATGCGCGGGCGCGGCGAGGCACGGCTCGGCCTGATGCGCGGCGAGATCACCATCGACTACCAGACCAGCTCGGCCTTCCTGACGCAGGTGATGCCGCTGGCACGCGCCGGCGATGTGGTGCCGATGTTCTCCTGGGGTGTGCTGGACGGCCGCGGCAATGTGCAGCGCGACCCGACCTTCCCCGACCTGCCGCATTTCGTCGAAGTGTTCGAGATGCTGAACGGCCAGAAGCCGTCGGGCGTCGAATTCGAGGCCTACATGGCCTTCTTCGGCTCCGGCTTCGCCGCGCAGAAGCCGGCGATGCTGCAGGAAGGCACGCCGCCCGCCATCGTCGCCGCCTATCGCCGCGCGTGCATCGACGCCGTGGCGGATGCCGACCTCCAGGCCAAGAAGGGCGACATCCTCGGCGACTACGCGCAGGCGGTGGGGGATGACATCCCGGCGCTATACCGCGTGGCCACCACCATCGCGCCGAGTGCCCGCGAATGGGTGCGGAACTTCCTGACCAACGCGCCACAACGTGCGCTTCTGATCCGGTGGCGGCGCCCCCCGGGGCGCTGCCACCTGCTGTCGCGAAGGCAATGCGCCCATGATCGACCTGCTTTTCGCTACCCTCGCGAGCCTGCTCACCGTCCAGCATATGGGCTTCATGACGGTGGGCGTGCTGCTCGGCCTCGTCATCGGGGTGCTGCCTGGCGTGGGCGGCATCGCTGGCCTGTCGCTGCTGCTGCCCTTCGTCTACGGCATGGACCAGACCTCGGCGCTGGCGATGATGATCGGCCTGCTGGCGATCGTGCCGACGGCCGATACCTTCACCTCCATCCTGATGGGCATCCCAGGCTCCTCGGCGAGCCAGGCGACGGTGCTGGATGGCTTCCCGCTGGCGCGGCAGGGGCAGGCGGCGCGCGCGCTGTCGGCCGCCTTCGCCGCATCGCTCATCGGCGGCCTGTTCGGCGCCCTGCTGCTGACCGGCGCGGTGCTGGTGGCGGCCCCCATCATCCTGTCCTTCGGCTCGGCAGAATTGTTCATGCTGACGCTGTTCGGCCTTTCGATGGTGGGCGTGCTGTCGGGTGCGAACATGGTGAAGGGCGTGGCCTCGGCCTCTCTCGGCCTGGCCTTCGGGCTGGTCGGCGCGGCGCCTGCGACCAGCGAGGCACGGATGGATTTCGGCAGCCTCTATCTGCTGGACGGAATCCCGCTGGTGATCGTGGCGCTGGGTGTTTTTGCGCTGCCGGAAATCCTGGACCTGCTGCGGGGCGGCGGCGCCATCGCGCAGCAGGGCACGCCGCTCGGCCGTGGCTGGTTCCAGGGGGTGCGGGACACGTTCAAGAATTTCTGGCTGACGCTGCGATGCTCGGGCGTGGGCGCGCTGATCGGCGCAATCCCGGGCATCGGCGGCAGCGTGGTGGATTGGATCGCCTATGGCCATGTGGTGCAGACCAGCAAGGACAAGAGCCAATTCGGCAAGGGCGACATCCGCGGCGTGATCGCGCCGGAGGCCGCCAACAACGCCACCGCCGGCGGCGCGCTGCTGCCGACGCTGCTGTTCGGCATCCCCGGTTCGGGGTCGATGGCGATCTTCCTGGCGGCGATGATCCTGCTCGGCTTGCAGCCGGGCCCGAACATGGCCACCAGCAACCTCGGCACCACCTACACCATCATCTGGTCGCTCGCGATCGCCAATGTGATCGGCACGATCTTCTGCATCGGCCTCGCCCCCGGCATCGCGAAGCTGACGGCGGTGCGGTACCCGCTGATTGCGCCCTTCATGATCATGGTCATCAGCTTCGCGGCCTTCCAGGCGACGCGGGACTTCATGGATCTGTTCGCGCTTCTCCTGATGGGGCTGCTCGGCATATTCCTGCGCCGCTTCGGCTGGTCCCGCCCGGCCTTCCTGATCGGCTTCGTGCTGGCCCTGGGGGGCGAGCGGTATCTGTACCAGGCGGTGCAGTTCTATGGCTGGGACTTCCTGACGCGGCCGATCGTGCTGATCATCGGCGCCGTCACCCTGGTGTCGATCTGGGCGGGCGTGCGCCGCAGCCCCGGCGGCGCCACGATCGAGACGGAAGGCGCGGCCGACACGGCGGTGGCGCGCAAATTGTGGCCGCAGATCGTCTTCGGCCTGTTCGTGCTCGGCGTGTTCGGCTTCGCCCTGCAGCAGGGGCTGCAGGTGTCCTTCCTGGCGCAGGTCTTCCCGGTTTCGGTCGCGGTGGTCGGCGGGCTCTCGGTGCTGCTCATCCTGGCGCAATTGCTGCGCGGCCCGGCGGCCGCCGGCACGGCCAATTTCGATTCCGACGCCAACACCACCGATTCCGGCCCCTGGCCCTGGCTTGGCTGGTTCGTGGGCTTCATCGGGTGCGTCGCGCTGGTGGGCTTTTTCGCGGCCCTCGCCATGTTTTTCGTGGCCTTCCTGCGGATCGTCGCGAAATCAGGCTGGGTGCAGACCCTGATCCTGACGGCCTGCGCCACCGGCCTTATGCTGGTCATGGGCCAGGCGCTCAACCTCGTCTTCCCAGGTGGCCTGGCGCAGGAGATGTTCGACCTGCCCTGGCCCTTCCGCTGAGGTTGCCATGACCCTCCAACGCACCATCCGCTGCACCTTCATGCGCGGCGGCACCTCCCGCGGGCCGTATTTCCTGGCCTCCGACCTGCCCGCCACGCGGGCGGAAATCGCGCGCGTGCTGCTGGCCGTCGTGGGCTCCCCGGATGCCCGGCAGATCGATGGGCTGGGGGGGGCCACCACGCTGACCAGCAAGGTCGTCATCGTCTCGCCGGCCGCCAAGACCGAGAAGCAGGATGTGGATTATCTTTTCGCTCAGATCTCACCCACGAGCGACACGGTCGATTGGGGCCCGACCTGCGGCAACATGCTGGCCGGCGTCGGCCCCTTCGCCATCGAGATGGGCCTCGTCACGCCGCAGGAAGGCGAGACGAAGGTGCTGATCCGCGCCGTCAACACCGGCGCGCTGGTGGAGGCCGTGGTGCAGACGCCGGGCCGCCGCGTGACCTACCAGGGCGAGACCGCGATTGCCGGCGTGCCGGGCACGGCCGCCCCCGTGCTGCTGAACTTCGCCGATGCGGTGGGGGGCGCGTCCGGTGCGCTGCTGCCCACGGGACATGCCATCGACCGGATCGAGGGCGTGGAGGTCACCTGCATGGACATCTGCATGCCGGTGGTGATCGCGCGCGCCGCCGACCTCGGCAAGACGGGCCGGGAGAGTGCGAAGGACCTGGATGCCGACCGCGCTTTCATGGACCGGATCGAGGGCATCCGCCGCGCCGCCAGCCTCGCCATGGGCATGGGCGATGCGACAGGCCGGGTGATCCCGAAATTCGCGATGGTCGCGCCACCTGCGACGGAGGGGGGGTCGATCCTGGCGCGCTATTTCACGCCGCTGGCGACGCATGAGGCGATGGCCGTGACAGGCGGCATCTGCATCGCCTCCGCCGCCATGTTTCCCGGCACGGTCGCGGCCGAGGTCGCGCGCGTGACCGGGGCCGACCGCCAGGCCGTGGCGATCGAACACCCGACCGGCAGCATGGAGGCGGTGATCACGCGCAGCCGCGACGCCGCCGGCCAGGTGACGATCGAGACCGGCGGCACGCTGCGCACCGCGCGGCGGATCATGACCGGGGAGGTGCATGTGCCGCCGGAGGCCTGGCCGGGCTGATACGGGCGCGAAAGTCGGGTGCCAAGATCGGGCGCCAAGATCGGGCGCCAAGATCGGGCGCCGAGATCCCGCGCCCTGCCGATTTTCAGGCCCGGATCAGCCGCAGGCGGATGCGGCGGCTCAGCGTGTCGATCACGCCGACCGTCACCAGGATCAGCAGCACGATGAAGGCCGCTTCGTCCCAGTTGTTGATGCGGATGCGGTCACCCAGCGCCAGCCCGATGCCGCCGGCGCCCACCACGCCGAGGATGGTGGCGCTGCGGGTGTTGCTCTCGAAGACATAAAGAAGCTGCGCCAGCATCACTGGCGCCGCCTGCGGGATCAGCCCGAAGCGGATGGCGTGCAGCCGCGACCCGCCGGCCGCGCGCACGCCCTCCACCTGCCGGCGATCGGCGGATTCCAGCGCCTCGGAGAAGGTCTTGGCGAACAGGCCGATATCGGGCACCGCCAGCGCCAGGATGCCGGCGAAGGGGCCCATGCCGACGGCGGAGACGAAGATCAGCGCCCAAACCAGGCTGTCCACCGCGCGCAGCCCGTCATAGCTGCGCCGCACGGTGAAGCGGGCCAGCGCGCTGGCGACGATGTTGCCGGCGCCAAGGAAGGACAGCGGCAGCGCAATTGCCGCGGCCAGCAGCGTGCCGAGGAAGGCCATGGCCACCGTCTCGGCCAGGGCGCGCAGCAGCTCCGCCAGGTCGCCGCCGGTGGAGGGCGGCCACATCAGCGCCAGCAGCCAGCCGAGCTTGCCGAGCCCCTCCCAGATGCGGAGCGGCGAGGCATCGACGCGCCAAAGGCCGAGCGCCAGCAGCAGGAAGCCGGCCGCGAACAGAAGCTGGGTGCGCGACAGGGTCATGCGGCGCGCAGGCTTTCGGCGCCGATCACCCGGTGGCGAAGCTGCGCGCAGAGCAGGTCGATCAGCGTCACGGTCAGCAGGATCAGCAACAGGATCGCCGAGATGTCGGGATAGGAGAATTGCCGCACCGACAGGTACAGCTCCTCGCCGATGCCGCCGGCGCCGACGATGCCGAGCACGGTTGCTTCCCGCACATTCACCTCGAGCCGGAGCAGGCCGAAGGACAGCAGGCCGGGCAGGGATTGCGGCAGCACGCCATAGCGCATGGCCTGCGGCCAGCTTGCCCCGGCGGAGCGCAATGCCTCCACCGGGCCGGGATCGGTATTTTCATGCACCTCGGCGAACAGCTTGCCGAGCGCGCCCATGGTATGCACCGCGATCGCCAGGACCCCGGCGAGCGGTCCGAGGCCGAAGGCGTAGACGAAGATCAGCGCGAAGACCAGGACCGGCACGGTGCGCGCCAGTTCCAGCAGCCGCCGCGCTGCCTCCACCGTCCAGCGCGGCGCCAGCGTTGCGGCCGCGGGGAAGGACAGCAGCAGCCCGGCCGCGGCGCCGAGCGCGGTGCCGGTATAGCCGATCAGGATCGTGTCCAGCAGCAGCACGACCCAGTGGTCGAGCCCCCACATCCATTCCGCGACATCCGCCGCCAGGCTGTCCCAGCGCAGCACCGGGATGGTGCGCCAGATATAGTCGGCGGCGAGCGGGAGGCCGCGCAGCAGGCGGTCGAGGCTGACCTCGCCGATCTGCGCCGCCACCGTCGCCGCCAGCAGGAAGGCGGCGAACCACAGCGACATCGACACCCTGCGCCGGCGCGCCGCATGCCGCCAGGCGGCCTCGGCGCCCACCGTGGCGGTGCTCATCAGGAGCGTTGCCGGCGCCGCGCCAGGTTCTCCTCGACCACGGCGATCACGTCGAGATAATCCGCATGCCCCGATGGCACCACGCCCTTGGCGCCCGAGGCGGCGACGGCGAAGGCGGCCGGGTCGCGCTCCGGCATCGCCAGCACTGCCGCCGTCCAGTCGCGGCGCAGCGCCTCCGGCAGGTCGGCGCGCATCACCCAGGGGGAGTTCGGGATCAGCGGGCTGGTCCAGATGATGCGGGTGGTGCCGGGCTGGATCATGCCCTTCTCGATCATGCGCTGGATGTTGCCGCGCTGCTCGTTCGACCAGAAGGTCGCGGCGGCGTCGTAGGTGCCGTTCAGCACCGCGATCACCGACTGCTCATGGCTGCCGGAGAAGCCGGTGCGGCCGAAGAAGCTGTTGGGATCGAAGCCCGCCTTGCGCAGGAAGTAGGAGGGGAAGGCGAAGCCCGAGGTGCTGTTCGGGTCGGCGAAGGCGAAGCTCCTGCCGCGCAAATCCTCGATCCGCTGATAGGGGCTGTCCGCCTTCACGAAGGCCACGGAATGGTAGCCCGTGCCGCCCTGCTGGTCCATGTCGCGGGCGAAGGCGATCACGCGCTCACCCATCACGCGGCGGGCCAGGGCGTAGGTCGCGGGTCCGAAGCGGGCGAATTCGACATTGCCGCTCCGCATCGCTTCGACCACGCCGGCATAGTCGGTGGCGCGGAAGACGCGCAGCGGCACGCCGAGCGTGCGCTGGATGTAGTCCTGGAAAGGCTGCTGGCGGGCGATCGCGTCGCGCTCGTTCTCGGCCGAGGAGATGCCGAGGCGGAGTTCGCGATGCTGCGCGCGCCAGTCGGCCTGGGCGCGGGCGATGCCGGGGGCGGCGAGCAGGCTGGCGGTGGCCAGCAGCGTGGTGCGGCGGGCGATCATGGATGCGGCTCCTGGAGCGGGGTCAGCGGGGGAGGGGGGGCGCGCGTCGGCAGGCATCGGCGGAACCCCTCCACACCCCACTCCTAGGGACAGGATATTGCATGCGGTTGGCGGGCCGGTGACCGATCCATGTCACCCCGTCCCTGGGACCGCCCGCGAACACCGGGCGGGTCGGCTCCGCGGGCCCCCTCCGCCGCGGCAGCGCTTCCGGGCCTGCGGATGCAGCCGGCAGCGCTCCGAAACGGTCTCTCAGCGCCGGCGCCAGCCCTGCGTCTTGCGGTCCACCAGCCGCGCCAGCAGCAATTGCGCCGCCTTCACGGTGATGGTGGCGGCCAGCAGCATGCAGGCCATGGCGGCGGCCGCGCTGGATTGCCCGGCCTCATCCATGTGCACCACCGCGACGGAAGCAGGCTTGGTGTCGGGGCCATAGAGGAAGATCACCGCGCTGACCGTCGTCATCGCGTTGACGAAGACATAGACCCAGATCTCCATGATCGCCGGCAGGCAGATCGGCACCGTCACGCGGCCGAAGGTGCTGAACAGCGGCACCCGAAGGGAGGAGGACACGGCCTCGAATTCCGGGTCGAGCTGGCGGATCGCGGTGGCCGCGGTCAGGTGGCCGACGGTGTAGAAATGCACCAGCGAGTTGAGCACCAGGATGGTCAGCGTGCCGTAGATGAAGCCCAACGGATTGGCCGGGTGGTTGAAGAACAGGATGAAGGCGAGGCCGAGCACCAGGCCCGGGATCGCCAGCGGCGCCGTGGCCAGCAGGCCGACCGTGCCGCGCAGCAGCCGGTCCATGCGGGTCAGGCGCGGCCCGCGTTCCAGCACATAGGCGACCACGAAGATCAGCGCGGTGCCGATGCAGGCGGCCAGCGTCGCCAGGCGCAGGGAGGTCGCGAAGGCGCCCCAGCCGGAACTGTCGAAGCGGCTGAATTCGTAATTGTCGAGTGTCAGCGTCAGATTGTAGGGCCAGAATCGGATCAGGCTGCCCCAGACGGCGGTCGCGACGATGCCGACCAGCACGGTCGCGATGAGCAGGCACAGCAGCAGCAGGGGCAGGTCGCGCGCGGTGCGCGGGCGCGGCACATAGGGCACGGCGCGGCCGGTCAGGGTGAAGCCGCGCTTGCCCTCCGCCCAACGCTGGGCGGCGAAAGCACCGAGGGCGGGGAGCAGCAGCACCAGGCCCACCACGGCGCCCATGTTGAAATCCTGAAGCCCGACGACCTGCTTGTAGACATCGGTCGCCAGCACCTGGAACTGCCCGCCGATCACCTTCGGGATGCCGAAATCGGTGATCACCAGGGTGAACACCACCACCGCCGCCGAGACGATGCCGAAGCGCGCGCCGGGCAGGGTGACGGTCGCGAAGATGCGGGCGCGGCCAGCCTTCAGCGCCTCGGCCGCTTCGTAAAGCCGGGCATCGGCGGTGGCGAGCGCCACACTCAGGATGATGGCGGCGGAGGGGAAGGTGTAGAAGCTTTGGGCCGCGATTATTCCCCACGGGCCGTAGATGTTCTCGCCGAACAGCAGCCCGCGCAGCATGCCCTGGTTGCCGAACAGGTAGATCAGCGCGAGGGCGGGCAGCAGGGAAGGGGCCAGGATCGGCAGCAGCATCACCGCGCGGAACAGCCCCTTGAAGGGCATGCAGGACCGCGTGAGCGCATAGGCATAGGCGAAGGCCAGCGGCAGCACGATCAGCGTGGTGACGCCCGCCGTCCACACGCTGTTCCAGACGCTGCGGACCAGCGATGGCGTGGTGACATAGGTGACGAAGTTGGACAGGCCCACGAAGTCGCCCTGCGCATTCTCGAAGGCGCGCAGCAGCAGCACGATCATCGGCAGCGCCAGCGCCACGGCCAGGAAGGCCAGCGCCAGCCACAGCCCGGCCTGCATGATCCGCTGGTCGATCGAGGGCGTGAGCCGCACCGGCGCGCCGACAGGGGCGCCGCGCCCGGGTCCCGGCGCCCGCATGCCCTCGCCGAGCACCGCATCCGACATCAGCGATCGGCCGGGAAGATCATCAGCCGGTCGGCCGGCACGGCGGCGCGCAGCATGGCGCCGGGCTGCGCCTGGAGGGCGGCGATCGCATCCGGCGCGGCATCGGCTTCCAGATGCAGCCGCGGCCCTTCCAGCGTCAGCCGGCAGGTGGCGCCGAGGAATTCCAGATGGGTCACTTCGAGGTCGAGCGCGCCTGGCATGCCCTCGGCGGCGGGGCCGAGCCGCACATCCTCCGGCCGGACGAACACGCGCACTTCCGTGCCGTACAGCAGGCCGCGCGCCGCCTCGGCCGGCAGGCGATGGCCGGCGGCGACCAGCGTGCCCGGCGTTGCGTCCACCACCGCGTCGAAGGCGGCGGAGCGGCCGATGAAGCCGGCGACGAAGGCGCTGGCAGGGCGGCGGTAGACATCCTCCGGCGTGCCGACCTGCTCGACATGGCCCCTCGACATCACGACCAGCCGGTCGGAGACGCCCATCGCCTCCTCCTGGTCATGGGTCACCATGATCGTGGTGACGCCGAGGCGGCGTTGCAGGGCGCGGATTTCCTGGCGGAGGTGCAGGCGCACGATGGCATCGAGCGCCGAGAGCGGCTCGTCCAGCAGCAGCAGGCCGGGCTCCGGCGCCAGGGCGCGGGCGAGGGCCACGCGCTGCTGCTGCCCGCCCGAAAGCTGCGCCGGGTATTTGTGGACGTGGTCGGCGAGGCCCACCAGCCGCACCAGTTCATCGACGCGCGCCAGCCGCCGCAGCTTCGGCCATGCGGCGCCGCGCAGGCCATAGGCGATGTTCTCCGCCACGCTCAGATTCGGGAACAGCGCGTAGGATTGGAAGACGATGCCGAAATCCCGCTCGGCCGGCGGCAGGCCGGTGATCTCCCGCCCCGCCTGCCGGATCACGCCGGTGGTGGCGGGGTCGAGCCCCGCGATGGCGCGCAGCAGCGTGGTCTTGCCGCAGCCGGAGGGACCGACGAAGGAGACGAACTCGCCCTCCTGGATGGTCAGCGACACATCCTTCAGCGCGGTGAAGCTGCCGAAGGTCTTGCCCACGGCCGTGATGTCCAGATAGGGCGCGCGCGGCGCGGCACGCAGGCCGCCCTCGGCGAGGCTGTCGAGGGCGGCGGACATGCTGGGCTTGCGCAACCGGCGGTCAGCGCGGCGCGGATTTGCCGTCGAAGCGCTGCGCCCATTCGCGCAGGATACGCTCCCGCTGACCGGCGATCTGCGTGAAATCGGCGGAGACGAGGCGCTGCGCGAATTCGGCCGGGTAGCCGCGGACGGTCGGCTCCACGCCGGGCAGCGCCAGCAGCGCGTAGTAGCGGCCATACAGCTCCATCGCGGGGCGGGAGACGGCGAAATCGGCCAGGCGCCGCGCGGCTTCGGCGTTGCGGGTGCCGCGCATGATGGCGGTGGCTTCCAGGTCGAAGCCGACGCCATCGGTCGGCACGATGATGTCGATCGGCGCACCCTGGTTCTTCAGCGTGACGGAGCGCATGTCGAAGCTCAGGCCGACCGCGTATTCGCCGCGCGCCGCGTTGTTGCAGGGCGCGCTGCCGGAATGGGTGTAGACCTGGATGTTCTCATGCAGGCGCGTCATGTAGTTCCAGGCATTCGCCTCGCCTTGCGTGCCGATCCAGCCGGCCAGCGTCAGGAAGCCCGTGCCGCTGCTGTTCGGGTTCGGCATCACGATCTGGCCGCGGAAGCGCGGGTCCAGCAGGTCGGCCCAGGTGGTCGGGCGCGGCAGGTTGCGCTGCTGCGCCACCACCGTGTTGAAACACACGGCCGAGACGAAGGCGTCCATGCCGGTCCAGGTCATGGGCGATTGGCTGGCGCGCATGTTCGGGCGCAGCGCTTCCGCCCCGCGCGGCGTGTAGGGCTCCAGCATCTGCAGCGCTTCCATCTGCAGCAGCGAGAAGACGGAAAGCCCCCAGACGATGTCGGCGCGGGGGTTCTGCCGCTCGGCGATCAGGCGTGCGGTGATGACGCCGGTGCTGTCGCGCACCCAGGCGATCTCGATACCCGGCACCGCCGCTTCGGCGGCCTGCTTGAAGGGGGCGAGCTGCTCATTCTCGATGGCGGTGTAGACCGTGAGGCGCGTGCGCGGCTGCGCCTCCGCCGGAAGGAACTGGGCCGCCGCCAGGGGAAGGGCGAGGGCGGAGGCGGCGAGGGCGCGGCGCAACATCAGGGGGCTTCCTTCGGGCGGTCAGCGCTCAGAGCTTGGCTCGGTTCGGCAACAGGCAGATGACGAAAATATTTCAGTTCCGCGTCAATCACCGCCAGGCCGGATGCGCAGGCTACCCGCGCGGCGTCCGGGGCCGGCCGCGGCGCACCACCTTGGCGCCGGCGCCGCCCCGCACGCCGCCGGCCTCGGTCGCCATCTCCCGCGCCGTGCTGGCATCGGCCTCGGCGGCTTCCTGCGGGGTTTCGAGCGGCGCGGGCTCGGCGCCGGCGATCAGCGGGGCCAGCGTTCCCTGGGTTTCGAAAAAGCCGCCGCCGGGGCGGCGCACCAGATGCGGCACGCCATCCACCATGAAGATCCGGCGCTGCATGGTCAGGCGGGCCACCTGGTCGGCGGTGGCGGCGATGAGGTCGCAGCCCGCGGCGCGGGCGGCGCGGACCTGGTCAGGGGTGAGTTCCATGGCGGGCGGAATAGCACGGGCGGCGCGCCAAGGGAGGGGGCCATGGAGGGGGCCTTTGCGCAAAGCGTGGCGGCCGGCAGCATCCGTCCCATCTGCACGCGGCACGGCCATGCATCGGGACCGATGAACGACAGCTTCGACCTTCTGGTGATCGGCGGCGGCATCAATGGCGCCGGCATGGCCCGCGATGCGCAGGGCAGGGGGCTTGCCACCTGCCTGGTGGAGCGGGGCGATCTGGCCGGTGCCACATCCTCCAACTCCTCCAAGCTGATCCATGGCGGGCTGCGCTACCTCGAGCAATACGAATTCCGCCTGGTGCGCGAAGCGCTGGCCGAGCGGGAGGTTCTGCTGCGCATCGCCCCCCATATCGTTTGGCCGATGCGCTTCGTGCTGCCGCACCGGGCCGAGATGCGGCCACGCTGGCTGATCCGCGCGGGCCTGTTCCTGTACGACCACCTGGCGCGCCGCGTCAGCCTGCCAGGGGCGGAGGGGCTGGATCTGCGCTGCCACCGCTTCGGCGCGCCGCTATCCCCCGGCATTTCGGCGGGCTTCGCCTATTCGGATTGCTGGGTGGAGGACAGCCGCCTGGTGGTGCTGAACGCCAAGGACGCGGCCCAGCGCGGCGCCGTGGTGCGCACCCGCACGGCGTTCGTCGCTGCCACCCGTGATGCGGAGGGCTGGACCTGCCGGCTGCGCGACGCGGCGGGCGGCGAATCGACGCTGCGCGCCCGCGCGCTGGTCAACGCGGCCGGGCCGTGGGTGATGCCGGCGCAACAGGCCGCGCATGCCAAGCCGGCCGGCGGTGTGCGCCTGATCCGCGGCAGCCACATCGTGCTGCCGGCGCTCCATCCCGGCGCGCAGGCCTATATCCTGCAGAATGACGACCGCCGCGTGGTGTTCGTGATCCCCTATGAGGGCCGCTTCACGCTGGTCGGCACCACCGATGTGCCGCATGAGGGCGATGCCGCGACGGCGCAGTGCACGCCGGACGAAGCGGTGTATCTGTGTGACGCGGTCAGCCGGCAATTCCGCGTGCCGATCACGCCGTCCGACATCGTCTGGTCCTATTCCGGCGTGCGGCCGCTGTTCGATGACGGGGCCGAGAACCCTTCCGCCGTCACGCGCGACTATGTTCTGAAGCTTGACCGCGAGGGCGCGCCGCTGCTCACCATCTATGGCGGCAAGATCACCACCTATCGCCGCCTGGCCGAGGATGCGGTGGCGCAGATCGGCGCGGCACTCGGCCGTGAGGGTGCCGCCTGGACCGCCAATGCCGCGCTGCCGGGTGGCGAACTCGGCGGCGCCACGCTCGCCGGTTTCACCGAATCCTTCGCCGCCAGCCGGCCATGGTTGCCACTGCCGCTCGCCGCGCGGCTGGTCCGCGCCTATGGCAGCGCGGCTGCGGCGCTGCTCGGCGATGCGCGGAGAATGGCCGATCTCGGCCAGGATTTCGGCGCCGGCCTGACCGCGCGGGAGATCGCGTGGCTCCGCGCGGAGGAATGGGCGCGGACGGCCGAGGATGTCCTCTGGCGCCGCTCCCGCCTCGGCCTGCACATGACGGCGGCGCAGCGGGACGCGGTGCGGGCTGCGATGGAGGGCGCGGGCGTGGCTTGAGGGCGGTGGTCGCTCCGAAAATGCCTGCCCTCAGATCGTCGTCATTCGTCCCCCGCGCACCCGGGTGGACTTCGGAGACCAGCGGGGGGATGGGCGCACCGCCCCACCGGTAGACCTCGGGCTGCGATGCCGCGGGGGACGGCCCGTGTCAGCAGGATCGGGAAGGCGCACGCCATACCGGAAATGTCCAAGGAGAACAGGAAGCGGTGAGGCCGGTCCTCACCGTCGCTGTCGCGCCGTGCACGCTGGAGGCGGTGCATCCAGCCGGCCAATCCAACACCGCACACGACGCCCCAGTCGTCGGACAGGTTGACGCGTTCCCATTCGGCGAGTTGGAAATCCGGCTCCGCCGGCGGATTCGGCGCCGCGCGGCTGCTGCATCCTGCCAGGACCGGCGGTGCACCTGCGGCGCCGAGCAACAGCATGCGACGGGACAGCGCGTTCCGTCTCATCACGGTTCACCAGGATCAGGCATGCGTGACAGCGGGCGCGGGTCGTTGCAATTTCTGGCGGACGGGGTGGGATTCGAACCCACGAGACGCTTTCACGTCTACACACTTTCCAGGCGTGCGCCATCGACCACTCGGCCACCCGTCCCGCGCAGGCGCCGGGTATTAGCGAGGCGCGGCCAGGCGGGCAACCCCGCCTGGCTGGCCGCTGCCAGCCTCAGTCGGCGTATTGCCCGGCGGCCTGGATCAGCGGCCGCCACTTCTGGATATCGGCCTGCCAGAAGGTCCGGTGCGCCTCCGGCGTCGCGCGCGCCACGGGCACGGGCGCCGTGCCAAGGTCGGCAAAGCGGCGCGTGACGTTGGGGTCCTGCAGCGCTGCCACAAGCGCCTGGTTCAGTCGCGCCACGATCGGCGCGGGGGTGCCGCGCGGGGCGTACAGGCCGTGCCAAACGCTCACCTCGAAGCCGGGCAGACCGCCCTCGGCGCTGGTCGGCATGTCCGGCAGGGCGTCGATGCGGGCCGCGGTCGTCACCGAGAAGCCGCGGATGGTGCCGGCGCGGATCTGCTCCGTGGTGTTGGTGGTCTGGTCGCACATCAGGTCCACCGTGCCGGCGACCAGATCGTTCATGGCCGGGCCGGTGCCGCGATAGGGCACGGTGGTCATCGGGGTATCCAGCGCCTTCATCAGCAGCAGGCCGCACAGATGGCTCGCGGCGCCGATGCCGGCATTGGCGTAGTTGAGCTTGTCACGCTCACGCCGGACCAGCGCGATCAGTTCCGGCATGGTGGTGGCGCCGAGGTTGCGGCGGCCGACCAGCGTCATCGGCACTTCGGTCACCAGCCCCACCGTCTCGAACCCGTTGATCGGGTCGTAGGGCAGGCGGCGGTACAGGGTGGGGATCGTGCTCATGCCGATATGGTGCAGCAGCACCGTGTAGCCATCCGGCCGCGCCACCGCGACGCGCTGCGCACCGAGCGAACCGCCGGCGCCGCCGACATTCTCCACCACCACGGTCTGGCCGATCTCGCGGCTCATCGACTGCGCGATCAGGCGCGCGACCGTGTCGGTCGGCCCGCCGGCGGCAAAGGGCACGATCATCGAGATGGTACGGGTGGGGTAGGGCGCCTGTGCGAGGGCGGGGGCCGTGAGGCCCATGGCGAGGCCGGCGCCAAGCAGGGCGCGCTTGCCGATCTGGAACATGCTGTCTCAGTCTCCCTTGTCGCGATCCCGCCGGTGGCGGGCCGTGCCAAGGGTATTTAAGCGGCCTTGCCCGGTTCCGCTATTCCTTCACCGCACCGGTCAGAGAGCTGACATAGTAGTCCACGAAGAAGCTGTAGAAGATCGCGACCGGCAGCGACCCCAGCAGGCTGCCCGCCATCAGCGCGCCCCATTGGTAGACATCGCCCGTCACCAGCTCCGTCAGGATCGCCACCGGCACCGTCTTGTTCTCGCTGCTCTGGATGAAGGCCAGCGCGTAGATGAATTCGTTCCAGGACAGGGTGAAGCTGAAGATGCCGGCGCTGATCAGCCCGGGCACCGCCAGCGGCAGGGTGATGCGCCGCAGGATCTGCAGGCGTGTGGCGCCATCGATCAGCGCGCATTCCTCGAGCTCATAGGGGATCGACTTGAAGTAGCCGATCAGCAGCCAGGTGCAGAACGGGATCAGGAAGGTCGGATAGGTCAGGATCAGCGCGAAGGGCGTGTCGAACAGGCCGAGCTGCACCACCATGGTGGCCAGCGGGATGAACAGGATCGAGGGCGGCACCAGGTACGCGAGGTAGATCGCCAGCCCCACATACTGGCTGCCCCGAAACCGCAGCCGCTGGATCGCATAGGCCGCGAGGGTGGAGGCAAACAGCGAGATGATGGTGGCGCAGACCGAGACCAGCATCGTCGTCCACAGCCAGCGCGGATAGGCGGTGTTGAACAGCAGGTGGTAGATATGATCGAGCGTGGGGGAGCTGATCCACAAAGGATTGTGCCGCGCGAAATTGTACAACTCGGCATTCGGTTTGAAGGCGGTGATCGTCATCCAGTAGAACGGGAACAGCAGGATCAGCACGAAGCAGGCCAGCGGCAGATAGAGCATCACCATGCGGCGGGACCGGCTGTCCCACTGCATCGCTTCCGGAACCGAGGTCGCGCTGTTGGCGGGCGGGGTCGCGGCGTCAGTCATTGCTTTCACCCTGCTGCCACTTGCGCCGCGCCAGCGCGAAGTAGCTGAACAGCGTCGCGAAAACGAGGAAGGGGATCATCGAGACGGCGATCGCCGCCCCTTCGCCCAACTGCCCGCCGGGGATGCCGCGCTGGAAGGCCAGCGTGGCCAACAGGTGGGTGGAGTTCACCGGGCCGCCGCGCGTGATCGAATACACAAGCTGGAAATCGGTGAAGGTGAAGATGATCGAGAAGGTCATCACGATCGCCAGGATCGGCAGCAGCATCGGGAAGGTGATATGGCGGAAGCGCTGCCAGGATGATGCGCCATCCAGCAGCGCGGCCTCGTAGAGCGAGGGCGAGATGGTCTGCAGCCCCGCCAGCAGGCTGATCGCGACGAAGGGAATGCCGCGCCAGATATTCGCCGCGATCAGGGACCAGCGGGCGGGCCAGGCGGAGTTGATGAAATCGAAGGGCGTCTCGCGGATGCCGAGCATCTCGATCGCCACATAGGACAGGATGGAGAATTGCGGGTCGTAGATCCACCAGAAGGCGATGGCCGACAGCACGGTCGGCACGATCCATGGCAGCAGGATGATGGCGCGGATCAGCGACTTCATCGGCAGATGCTGGTTCAGCAGCAGCGCCAGCCACAGGCCAAGCGCGAATTTCCCGATGGTGGCGACGCCCGTGTAGAACACGCTGAAGAACACCGCGTTCCAGAAGATCGGGTCGGTGAAAAGGTATTCGAAATTTTCGAGGCCGACCCAGATGCCGCGCCGCCCGATGGTGGTGTCGGTGAAGGCCAGGAAGATGCCGAGGCCGAGCGGATAGGTCAGGAACACCAGCAGCAGCCCGACCGCCGGCGCCAGGCAGACCAGGATCAGGAAGGGCTTCCAGTCGAACAGCCGCGTCAGCGCGCCGGGCTGCACGCGGGCCTTGGTCCAGACGGGGGCTGCGGTGGTGGCGGACATGGCGGCTCCGGCGCGAAAGGCCGGCCCCGGGATGGGGCCGGCCGGCAGGCACGCCTCAGCGCGCGCGGAAGAAGCGCCGCGCGCGGCGTTCGGCCTCACGCACCGCGGCCTGCGGTGTGGCATCGCCCGATGCGACGGACGCGCACATCTGCACCATCACGTAGTCGGCTGTCGCCGCTGCCGAGCCTTCGGTGATCGGGCCCTTGTAGCCAAGCCAATAGTTGCTGTTCATCTGGTCCTTGAAGACGGCGATCTTCGGATCGCTCTCCCACACCTTGCTTGCGGCGTAGTTGTTCAGCGGCTGCGACCAGTAGCCGATATTCGCCTGCAGCCAGGGGTCGTACTGGTCGACCTCCATCAGGAAGGTCAGCAGAGCCTTCGCCGCATTCGGAAAGCGGCTGTGGCGGAACACCATGGCGTTCAGCGTCAATCCCGCATTCGGTGAGCTTTCGGCCAGCCCCTTCGGCATCGGCGTCATCTGAGTATCGGCCGCAAGGTCTGCCATGGCCGGGTCGTTCTTCATCGAGAAATACAGCGAGACGCCGTTCTGCGTCATCGAGCATTCGCCGGCGATGTAGGCGCGGTTGTTGCTGATGTCGCCCCAGGCCAGCGTGCCGGGCACGAAGGTCGGGTAGAGCTCGCGGAGGTAGTTCAGCGCGTTGATGGTTTGCGGGCTATTGATCGCCACCGCGCCCTGCTCATCCACCAGGTAGCCGCCATGCGACCAGACCAGCCAGTTGGCAAAGGAATTGCCGTCACCCACCGCATTGCCGAGCGCGAAGCCGACCGGCTTCTCGATCCGCTTGAGCTCCTGGCACAGGTTCAGAAAGCCCGCATGATCATCGGGCGGAGCCTGGAAGCCGGCTGCCTGCACCGCCGAGGTGCGCCAGATCAGCGGCCCGCCGGACGCGCCCATCGGCAGACCGATCCAGCGCCCCTGACGCAAGCCGTAGGCGCCAGCCAGCGCCCGCCAGCCGCCGTACTTCGCGCCGAGGTAATTGGCCACATCCGACAGGTCATGGATCTTGTCGGCGTAGATGTGCGGCGCCTGGTCGAAGCCGATGATGATGTCGGGTCCGGCGCCGGTATTCGCAGTCACCGCCGTTTGCTGCGTGATGTCCTCCCAGCCGACGAAATCGACCCGCACCTGCACGCCGTGCTGCTGTGCGAAACGGGCGCAATTGTCGCGGAACACGTCCTCATCCGGCTGCACGAAGCGCACCGGGCGGATCACGCGAAGCGTCGCGCCGCGTTCGATCGGAAGCGCAGGCGCTGCGGCCGGCGCGGTGGCGATGGCGCTCGGCACCGGCCGCACCAGCGGTGCGGCGGCGGCCGGCGCAGCCGGTGCTGCCGCCGGCGGAACAGCGGGGGCTGGCGCCTGGGCCTGGGCCTGGGCCTGGGCCAGCATCGACGTCCCCGCCAGTGCCGCCCCAGCCAAGGCAACGGCGCCGCGGCGGGTGATGGTGTTGTCCATATCCTGGTTCCTCCTTGTCGTTTTTGACGTGTTGGTTTGAGCCACCGGCTCGGGCCTCAGTGCACGAGGCGCTGTCCATCCGCCCCGAACAGGTGAACCAGCGCGAGATCCGGCCGCACATGCAGCGTGTCGCCGGGGCGGCCGCCGACACGTTCGCGAAAGGCGCCGATCAGTGTCGTGCCGCCGATCCGCATCGTCACCTGCGTCTCGCTGCCGGTCGGCTCCACCAGCACGATGGTGGCGCCGATACCGTCCTGGTCGAGCGAGAGGTGTTCGGGCCGCACGCCATAGGTCGCGACCGCTTGCGGTGCGCCCGGCGGCAGCGGCAGCACCGCGCCACCTTCGGTCACGAAGGCGCCATCGGCCACGCTTCCGGGCAGCAAATTCATCGCCGGGCTGCCGATGAAGCCGGCCACGAACAGATTGGCCGGCCGGTCATAGAGGTCGAGCGGCGATCCCGCCTGCTCGATCCGGCCATGGTTCATCACCACGATCTGGTCGGCCATGGTCATGGCCTCGATCTGGTCGTGCGTGACGTAGATCGTGGTGGTGTCGAGCCGCTGCTGAAGCTCCTTGATCTCGCTCCGCATCTGCACGCGAAGCTTGGCGTCGAGGTTGGACAGCGGCTCATCGAACAGGAACACCTGCGGGTGGCGCACGATGGCGCGGCCCATCGCCACGCGCTGCCGCTGGCCGCCCGACAATTGCCGCGGATAGCGGTCGAGCAGCGCTTCCAGGCCGAGGATCTTCGCGGCCTTCTGCACCTCATCCTCCATGACCGAGGCCGGCGCCTTCGCGAGCTTCAGGGAGAAGGCCATGTTGTCCCGCACCGTCATGTGCGGATAGAGCGCGTAGTTCTGGAAGACCATCGCGATGTCGCGATCCTTCGGCGGCAGCGCGTTCACCACGCGCCCGCCGATCGCGATCTCGCCGCCCGAAATGTTTTCCAGGCCTGCGATCATGCGCAGCAGGGTGGATTTGCCGCAGCCCGAGGGGCCGACCAGCACCACGAATTCGCCATCCGCGATCTCGACATCGACACCATGCAGAATCTTGGTCGCGCCGAAATTCTTGCGCACCTGTCGGACGGAAACCGTCGCCATGCACGTCTCCCCCTGGCGCTGCCTGTTCCCGGCACGCCTTGGCGCGGAGGCTACACACGCCTTCGCCGCGGGCGCAACCGCGCGCATGGCAGGCGGGGTGCGGGCGCTGGCCTTGCGCGGGGCGCCTGCGCGGGTCTACGCCACTGCTGCATTGCAACATCGGGTTCCCATGCCACAGGGCCATCGGCTGCTTGCCATCCTGCTCGGCGCGCTGACCGCGCTCGGGCCGCTCGGTGTGGACATGTATCTGCCCGCCTTCCCCGCGATGGCCGAGGCGATGGGCGCCACCCCCGGCGCCATCCAGCGCACACTCGCCACCTTCCTGCTCGGCATGGCGGTGGGGCAGCTTGCCTATGGGCCGTTGTCGGACCGGATCGGCCGGCGCCGGCCGCTGTTCGTGGGCCTTGCGGTATTCACCCTGGCGTCCGTCGGCTGCGCCTTGGCGGATGACGCGACGGTGCTCGCCTGGCTCCGCCTGTTGCAGGCTTTGGGCGGTTGCGTCGGCGTGGTGGTCGCGCGCGCGGTGGTGCGCGACGTCTCGGATGAACGCGGCGCGGTGCGCATGCAGGCCATGCTGATGCTGGCCATGGGCGCAGCCCCCATCCTGGCGCCGATGTTCGGCGGCTGGCTGCTGGCGGGCCTCGGCTGGCGGTCGATCTTCTGGGTTCTGGCGGGCTATGGCGTGCTGGCCGCGATCTGTGTCGCGGTGCTGCTGCCCGAAAGCCTGCCGCCGGAGCGCCGCCGGCGCGACAGCCCGGCGCAGATCGTCACCGTCTATCTCTCCATCCTGCGCGACCGGCGTTTCCTGAGCTGCGCGCTGGCCGGCGCGCTGCCGATGACGGGGCTGTTCGCCTATCTGGTGGCGTCGCCGCATGTGCTGATGCAGGTGCACGGGCTTGACCCCGTCACCTATGGCGTCGCTTTCGGCGCCAATGCCTTCGGCCTGATCCTGGCCAGCCAGGTGATCGCCCGCCTGGTCCGCACCCATGCACCGGCCGTGCTGCTGGACCGCGCGCTGATGGTGCAGGCGGCGGTCGGCGTGTCTGCGTTGCTCGCGACCCTGTCCGGCCTGTTGTGGCCCTTGCTGGCGGCGCTGTTCCTGTACCTGTCGCTGATGGGCGCGGTGCTGCCCATGGCGGGTGCCATGGCGATGGCGCCGCTCGGCCGCGTGGCGGGCAGCGCTTCCGCGCTGATCGGCACGCTGCAATTCGGCAGCGGCGCGATCGTGGGCGTGTTGCTCGGCGCCTTTGGCGGCGCGGCGGCCTGGCCTATGGGCGCCCTTCTCGCCTGCGCCGGGGTGGCGGGGCTCGTCGTGCATCGCGTGTTGCGGCGCTGATCGGCGCGGACTCCAGCAACGCTTCCGCGGCCGCCACGATCTTCGCCGCATCCGGCTTCAGCGCTTCCTCGAGCGGCGGCGCGAAGGGCACCGGCACGCGCGGCTGACCGACGCGTCCTGCGGCACGCAGCGCGCGGGGGCCGAGCACTTCCATGACGCGGGCCAGGATTTCGCCGCCGAAGCCACCCGTGGTCACCGCCTCATGCGCGACAAGCAGGCGCCCGGTGCGCGCCACGCTGTCGCACACCGCCTTCTCATCCCACGGCCAGAGCGTGCGGAGGTCCAGCACGTCGCAGGTGATGCCGCGCGCCGACAGCTTGGCGGCGGCTTCCATCACCGCCGGCACGATGGCGGACCAGGTGACCAGCGTGAGGTCCTCGCCCTCGCGGATATGGCGCGCGACGCCGAAGGGGATCGGCTCGATCACCGCCTCGACCTCGCCGGTCAGGGGGAACAGGTTCTTGGGGTCGAAGAACAGCACCGGGTCGTCGCTGCGGATCGCCGAGACCAGAAGGCCGGCGGTGTCCGCGGGCGTGCTCGGCACCGCCACGATCACGCCAGGGATATGGGTGAACCAGGATTCCAGCGTCTGCGAATGCTGTGCGGCGCTGTTGCGCCACATGCCATGCGGCATGCGCACCACGACCGCTGGCTTGGCCTGCCCGCCGAACATGTAGCGGACCTTGGCGATCTGGTTCACCAGCTCATCCATCGCGCACATCACGAAATCGAAGATGCGCATCTCGATGATCGGCCGCGTGCCGACCAGCGCCGCACCCAGGCCAGCCCCCATGATGGTGCTTTCGGAGATGGGCGTGGAGACGATGCGGCTCGGGCCGAATTCCTCCAGGAATCCCTTGTACTGGCCGAACAGCCCGCCGCGCGCGACATCCTCGCCCAATACCCAGATGGTCGGGTCACGGCGCATTTCCTGCAACGCGGCGCGGCGCGCGGCTTCCACCAGCGTGATCTCGGCCATGGTCAGGGGTGTTCCGACCCAAAGGGGGAAACGGCGCCGACATCCTGCACGTCTTCCCAGGCCACGGCCGGGTCCGGCCAGGGCGCGGTGAGGGCGGCGGCGCGGGCGCTGCTCATCTCGGCTTCCGCCTCGCCAGCCAGCGCATCGAGCACGCGGGCGGAGACGCCCTCGGCCAGCAGGCGCGCGCGCAGCCGGCCGATCGGCTCGGCATCGCGCGCGGCCGCCACATCCTCAGGCCGGCGCCAGCCTGCGGGGTCGGTGCTGGTGTGGCCGGTCAGGCGATAGGTGGTGGCGTGCAGCAGGCGCGGGCCGCCGCCGGCGCGGATTTCAGCGACCAGGCGCCCGGCCGCGTCATCCACGGCGGCGGCGTCATTGCCATCGACGCTGAGCCCCGGCACGCCGAGGGACGCCGCGCGCGCCATAACGCCCGGGCCGGCCGTGACCGCCTCGGCCGCGGTGAAGGCGGCGACGCCATTATCCTCGCACACGAACAGCATCGGCAGGGCGAACAGCGCGGCCCAGTTCAGCCCCTCCAGGAAGGGGCCGCGATTGATCGCGCCATCGCCGAAGAAGCAGGCCACCAGCGCGTCCTGGCCGAGCAGCTTGAGGCCCTGCGCCGCGCCGACCGCGATCGGGATGCCGCCCGCCACGACGCCATTCGCACCCAGCATGCCCACCGAAAAATCCGCGATGTGCATGGAGCCGCCCTTGCCGCGGCAATGCCCGCCGGCGCGGCCGAACAATTCCTCCATCATGCCCGAGACACCGGCACCCTTGGCGATGGCATGGCCATGGCCGCGATGGTTGGAGGTCAGGCGATCATCCCGCCGGAGGTTGGCGCAGACGCCCGCGGCCACTCCTTCCTGCCCGATCGAGACATGCAGCGGCCCCGGAATTTCGCCGGCCTTGTGCGCGGCCAGCGCCGTCTCCTCGAAGGCGCGGATGCGGCACAGCGTGCCATACAGCGCCAGCAGGCGCGCGCGGTTGTCGCCGCCATTCGTCATTCGCCGTTTCCCGGTCCCCAACCTCGCCCCCGCAACCAGGGGACTTGCGGAGCATGCGGCACCGGGCGAAGGAATCAAGCCATGGGGATGGAAACGGTTGCGCCAGCGATGCTGGTGCTGGACAGCGTGACGCAGCTTGGTGCCGAGGCGCGCGGGCGCGTGGCGTGCTGCGCGAGCCATGGCGGCGTCTATGCCGCCTGGTACGCGGCGCGGCGCGGCGTGGCGGCGCTGGTGCTGCATGATGCGGGAATCGGGCGGGAGCAGGCGGGCATCGGTGGCCTGGCATGGCTCGCTGCGCGCGGCGTGCCGGCGGCCTGTGTTGGGCATGAGACGGCGCGGATCGGGGATGGCGCCGACATGCGGGCGCGCGGCGCGCTGTCGGTGGTGAACGCGCCTGCGACCAAGCTGGGCGTGCGCGTCGGCATGAACTGCGCCGATGCGCTGGCGCTGTTCGCGGCCGCCAACCTGCCGCCCTGCGCGATCAGCGAGGGACTCGGCGAGGCGCGGCATCGGCTGGGCGCGCGCGTGGTCGCGCTCGATTCGAACGGGCTGGTCGCGCCGGAGGATGCCGGCCGCATCATCGTCACCGGCAGCCATGGCGGGCTGTTGGGCGGCAATCCAGCGACTGCGGTCAAGCAGGCGGTGAGTGCGGCCATCTACAACGATGCCGGCATCGGCATCGACCGCGCGGGCGTCTCGCGCCTGCCGGCGCTGGAGGCGCGGGGCATCGCCGGCGCCACCGTCTCCTGCTTCTCGGCCCGCATCGGCGATGCGCTGTCCACCTGGAACGATGGCATCGTCTCCGCGCTCAACGCCACCGCCGCCGCGCGCGGCGGGCGCATCGGCCAATCCACCCAAGACCTTGTCGCAGCCCTGCTGGAGCACGCCTGAATGTCCCAAGCCCCGAACGCCACCCGCACCATGAGCGGCGGCCAGGCGATGGCCGAGATGCTGAAGCTGCATGAGACGGGGCCGATGTTCGGCATGGGCGGTTTCCAACTGCTGCCATTCTACGAGGCCTGCCGCGCGCTCGGCGTGCAGCACTACCTGATCAACGATGAACGCTGCGGCGCCTTCGCGGCGGACGCCTATGCCCGCGTGACCAACAAGCCGGGGTTGGTCGATGGCACGCTCGGCCCAGGGGCGACGAACCTGGCGACCGGCCTCGCGGAGGCGTTCAACGCCGGCATGCCGATGGTGGCGATCATCGGCGACGCCAACCGCCAGCACGCCTGGAAGAACATGACGCAGGAGGCACGGCAGTTCGACGTGCTGCGTCCCCTGGTCAAGGAGGCGATCCGCGTCGAAATCATCTCCCGCATCCCGGAGCATTTCCGCCGCGCCTTCGCGGTTGCCACCAGCGGCCGCCCCGGCCCCGTGCTGATCGCCGTGCCGGAGGATATCGCGCATGGCGAGCATGATTTCGACGCCGCCGATTTCTGGGTGGACCCCGGCACGCTGCGCGCCCAGGCGCGCCGTTTCCGGCCGGCCTCGGAAGACCTCGCCCGCGCCGCGCGCCTGCTGGCGAAGGCCGAGCGACCGCTGATCCTGGCGGGTGGCGGCGTGCATATCAGCGAGGCGCAGGCAGCGCTGACCGCCTTCGCCGAAGCGCAGGGCATCCCGGTGGCGCACACCATGTCCGGCAAGGGTGCCATCGCCTGTTCGCATGGCCTGTCCGCCGGCGTCTTCGGCCGCTATTCGCGCATCGCCAACGATTTGATCGCGATGAGCGACTGTCTGCTGGTGGTCGGCTGCAAGCTCGGCGAGATCGCGACCAAGCGTTTCACGCTGATGCCCTCCGGCGTGCCGATCATCCACCTGGATATCCTGCCGGAGGAAATCGGCCGCACCACGCGCCAGGATGTGGCGCTGGTGGGCGATGCGCGGGAAGGGCTGCTGGACCTTGCGGTTTCGCTGGCGGATGCCGGCCAGCGCCGCGCCGATTGGTGCGCGGAAGTGCCGAAGCGCATGGCGGTGTGGCGCGAAAGCGCGCGGGAGCGGCTGGAAAGCATCGAATCTCCCATCAATGTCGGCCGCATCCTGCATGAGCTGAACGGCGTGCTACGCCCGCAGGATGTGCTGGTGGCGGATGGCGGCTTCGCGGCCCATTGGGGCGCGCTGTTCTACGACACCAAGCAGGCGGGCCGCGGCTTCGTGGCGGATCGCGGCTTCGCCTCCATCGGCTATGGCGTGCCGGGCGGCATCGGCGCGCAGCTTGGCGTCGGCAAGGGGCGGCGCGTGGTGTCGCTGACCGGCGATGGCGGCTTCAACATGTCGATGGGCGACCTCGAAACCGCGCGGCGCGTCGGCGCGCCCCTGGTCGCCTGCGTCTTCAACAACGCCGCCAGCGGCTATGTGAAGGCGCTGCAACACGCGGTGTTCGGGCCGGGGAACTACCAATCCTCCGACCTGATCGAGATGGACTATGCCGCCATCGCCAACGCCATGGGCTGCCAGGGCATCCGCGTCAGCGACCCGGCCAAGCTGCGCGGCGCCATCGAGGCGGGGCTGGCCAACACCGACACGCCGACGGTGCTGGACATTGTCGTGACACGCGATCCGGCGCGGATGCTGCCGGCGGCGGACAACCGCACGCTCAAGGTGAACAAGGGCGACCGGCCGGTCTGACCCGCCGCCCGGCGACACGCATTGACCCGGAGACGAAAGGGAACGGAAACCTTTCCGTCACCACGAGCGAATAGCCTGCGCCGGAGGAAGGAATCCTGCCCATGCTGCGACTGCTCCCGCTTGCCCTGACGCCGCGCTATGCGGTGCTGACCCTGGCCCTTGGCGCCACGCTTGTGGCGGGGGTGGGGCTGCTGGCGGCGCCCTGGGCGTGGCGGTGGCTGCTGCCGGTGCTGCTGGTGGCCGGCGCGCTCGGCGCGCTCGGCCTGCGGGATTTGTTCCACCCGACGCACGCGATCCTGCGCAACTACCCGATCATGGCGCATTTCCGCTTCCTGCTGGAGGGCATCCGGCCGGAAATGCGGCAATATTTCTTCGAGGATGAGAAGCACGGCACGCCCTTCAGCCGCGACAAGCGCGCCGTCGTCTACCAGCGCGCCAAGATGCAGCTCGACAAGCGCCCCTTCGGCACACAATACGATGTCTATGCCCCCGGCTTCGAATGGCTGCACCACGCGGTGGCGCCCCGCCCGGTCAGCGATGCGCCACCACGCATCACCATCGGCGGGCCCGATTGCTCCCAGCCTTATTCGGCCTCGGTCCTCAACATCTCCGCCATGTCCTTCGGCTCGCTCTCGGCGGCCGCGATTCGGGCGCTGAACCAGGGCGCGCGGCGCGGCGGTTTCGCGCATGACACGGGGGAGGGCGGCATCAGCCCCTACCACCGCGAGGCCGGCGGCGATCTGATCTGGGAAATCGGCTCCGGCTATTTCTCCGCGCGCGACACCCATGGCCGCTTCGACCCCGCGCTGTTCGCGAAGAACGCCAGCGATCCGCAGGTGAAGATGGTGGAGCTCAAGCTCAGCCAGGGCGCCAAGCCCGGCCACGGCGGCGTGCTGCCCGGCGCCAAGGTCACCGCCGAGATCGCGGCGACGCGTGGCGTGCAGCAGGGCGTGGATTGCATCTCGCCCGCCGGCCACAGCGCCTTCTCGACCCCCGTCGAAATGCTGCGCTTCATCGCCGAGATGCGGCGCCTGTCGGGCGGCAAGCCGGCCGGCTTCAAGCTGTGCATCGGCCATCGTTGGGAATTCCTGGCCATCGTGAAGGCGATGCTGGAAACCGGCATCACGCCCGACTTCATCGTGGTGGATGGCTCGGAAGGCGGCACCGGCGCCGCGCCGCTGGAATTCATGGACCATGTCGGCATGCCCCTGCGGGAGGGCATCGCCTTCGTCCACAGCGCGCTGATCGGCGCGGGCTTGCGCGATCGCATCAGGATCGGCGCCAGCGGCAAGATTGCCAGCGCCTTCGACATGGCGCGCGCCTTCGCGCTCGGCGCCGATTGGTGCAATGCCGCGCGGGGCTTCATGTTCGCGCTGGGCTGCATCCAGTCGCTCTCCTGCCACACGGATCGCTGCCCGACCGGCGTCGCGACGCAGGATCCGTTGCGGCAGCGGGCCTTGCGCGTGCCGGACAAGGCAACGCGCGTGGCGCAATTCCACGCCGCGACGTTGAAGGCATTGGCAGAGCTGGTGGCGGCCGCTGGCCTCGACCATCCGAGCGACATCCGCCCCGACCATGTCTGGCGCCGCGTCAGCGCGCAGGAGGTGCGAAGCCTCGCGGATCTGTATCCGACGCTGGAGCCTGGCGAATTGCTGCGCGGGACGCAGGATGCGCGCTTCCGCGATGCCTGGGCGATGGCGGATGCCCACAGCTTCGCGCCGCGGGCCGTGCTGCGCGCCGTCGCGTGATCCGCTAGCCTTCCCCGATGAACGGGGAGGGGTCGGATGCGCGCACAGGCCAGCAACCTCGCGCGGCTGCTGACGCAGACGGCGCGCCGCCTGCCGGATGCGCCGGCGCTGTTGTGGCGCGATCGCGCCTGGATTTTCGCCGAGTTGGACGCGCGCGTGGACCGCTTCTGCGCGGCGCTACGCGCCGTCGGCGTGCGACCCGGCGACCGGGTGCTGGTGCATGCGCGCAATTCCAACGCGATGTTCGAAAGCATGTGGGCCTGCTGGAAGGCCGGCGCGGTCTGGGTGCCGACGAATGTCCGGCTGACACCGGCCGAGGTCGCCTATCTCGGCGCGTCCTCCCGCGCGGTCGTCATGCTGCGCGATGCGGGCTTCGCGGCGCATGCCGATGCGGTACGCGCTGAAAGCCAGGCGCTGCGCCACGTGATCGCGATCGGCGATGCCGGGGCAGGGGAGCATGATTACGAATCGCTCCTCGCCGCCGCCACGCCGCCGCCGCCGGATCATGAGGCGGTGGTGCGACCGGGCGACCCGTGCTGGTTCTTCTACACCAGCGGCACCACAGGCCGCCCCAAGGCCGCGGTGCTGACGCATGGGCAGATGGGCTTCGTGGTGACGAACCATCTGGCCGATTTGCTGCCCGGCACGACGGAACGCGATGCCTCGCTGGTGGTGGCGCCGCTCTCGCATGGGGCGGGCATCCACCAGATCACGCAGGTGGCGCGCGGCGCCGTCTCCGTGCTGCTGCCTGGCGAGAAGCTGGACGCCGCCGAGGCCTGGCGGCTGGTCGAGCGCCATCGCGTCACCAACATGTTCACCGTGCCGACCATCCTGACCGCGCTGGTGCGCGACCCGGCCCTGGACGCGCATGACCATTCCAGCCTGCGCCATGTGATCTATGCCGGCGCGCCGATGGCGATCGCGGATCAGCGCGAGGCACTCGGAAAACTCGGCCCCTGCCTGGTGCAGTATTTCGGCCTCGGCGAGGTCACCGGCAACATCACGGTGCTGCGCGCCGACCAGCATACGGAGGAGAACCTCGCCACCGCCGGCACGCCGCGCACCGGCATGGAAGTCGCGATCCTGGACGAGGCAGGCACGCGCCTGAACTCGGGTGAAATCGGCGAAATCTGCGTGCGCGGCCCGGCGGTCTTCGCGGGCTATTTCGAGAATGACGCGGTGAATGAACGCGCCTTCGCCGGCGGCTGGTTCCACACCGGCGACCTCGGCTTCTTGGACGCCCGCGGCTTCCTGACCATCACCGGCCGCGCGTCCGACATGTACATCTCCGGCGGATCGAACGTGTATCCGCGGGAGTTGGAGGACGCGATCCTGACGCTGCCCGGCATCGCCGAATGCGCCGTGGTCGGCGTGCCGCACCCGAAATGGGGGGAGGCCGGCGTGGCCTGCGTGGTCGCGCGCGCGGGTGCGAACATCACCGAGGATGCGGTGCTGCACCATCTGCGGGGCCGCATCGCCCGCTACAAGCAGCCGCTGCGCGTCGTGGTGTGGGACGCCTTGCCGAAATCCGGCTATGGCAAGGTGCCGAAGGCGCTGCTCCGCGCCCGTCTGGCCGAGGAGGGCATCGCGTTCTAGCCTTGCCGGGCATGGAGACACCGATGGCCACGATCCTGTTCGAGAATGCGCATATCCTGGATGGCACCGCCGATGGCCCCGTGCCCGGCCATGTGCTGGTCGAGGGCGACATCATTCGCGAGGTCTCCGACAGGCCCATCACTGCCAGCACAGCCCAGCGCATCGATCTGCGCGGCCGCACGCTGATGCCCGGGCTGATCGATGCGCATGTGCATGTGATCGCCAGCATGGTCAATCTCGGCCAGAACGCGCTGCTGCCGGATGCGCTGATCGCGCATCGCGCGGCGAAGATCATGCATGCCATGCTGATGCGCGGCTTCACCACCATCCGCGACCTCGGCGGCGCCACCCATGGCCTGCGCATGGCGCGGGACGAGATGCATTTCGACGCGCCGCGCATGGTGATCTGCGGCAAGGCCATCTCCTCCACCGGCGGGCATTCCGACGCGCGCGGGCGGCTGGATACGCGCGACAATGGGTGGGTGGAGGGGCGCCTCGGCGCGTTGGGCCGCATCGCCGATGGCGTGGATGCGCTGCGCCGCGCCTGCCGGGAGGAGATCAAGGCCGGAGCCGACTACATCAAGATCATGGCGAATGGCGGCGTCGCCTCGCCCACGGACCCGATCGCCTTCCTGGGTTACTCCCGCGCCGAGATGCTGGCGGCGGTGGAGGAGGCGGAGCTCGCGCAGACTTACGTGGCGGCGCATCTCTACACCGACCAGGCGATCGCCCGCGCCGTGGAATGCGGCGTGCGCAGCCTGGAGCATTGCAACCTCATCACCGAGGACACGGCCCGCCACGCCGCCGCCGCCGGCGCCATCGCCTGCCCGACGCTGGTGACGTACGAGGCGCTGAAGAACGAAGGCGCCTCGCTCGGCCTGCCGCCCGCAAGTGTGGCCAAGATCGACGATGTGCGCCTCGCGGGGCTCGAGAGCCTGGAGAAGATGCAGCGCGGCGGGCTGACCATGGCCTTCGGCACCGACCTTCTGGGCGAAATGCACCGCCACCAATCGGAGGAATTCGTGATCCGCGGCCGCGTACTGCCCGCCATCGAGGTGATTCGCAGCACCACGATCCACGCGGCGAAGCTGCTCCGGATGGAGGGGCGGATCGGCACCGTGGCCCCTGGCGCCTATGCCGATCTGGTGGTGGTGGAGGGCGATCCGCTGCGCGACCTGTCGCTGCTGACGCATCAGGGCGCGCATTTGTCCGCGATCATGCAGGGCGGGCGTTTCGTGAAGCAGGCCGCGTGAGGGCGGCGCGCGCCCTGCCTGCGGTGGCGCTGCTGCTGCTCGGCGCCTGCGCCGATCCCGCGGCGGAGCATCTCGGGCGCTTTGGCGACCCGGTGCGGGGTGCGGCGCTGCATGCGCCCTGGTGGCTTGCCGACACGTCGCGCCTGGCGGGCCAGCCCGCGCAGGCGGCCAGGGCCGCCGTGCAGATGGAGGTGCTGGCCGAGGCCTTCCGCACCGATCCGCGCTGGAAGCATGACGGCACCATGGCGACCTGGCATTTCACCGGCCTGGCGCGGGCGGAGCTGCGTGCGGCGGTCGGCATTGCGCCGGATGCGCCCAGCGACCTTGTCATCATCGCGCTGCGCGATGCGGCCAGGGCGCTGGATGCCGGGCTTCCCCTGCGCGCCGAAGCGGCGCTGAGCGGCCCGGCCTTCGCCGTGCCAGGCGCGGAAGTGCTGCGCAGATTGGCAACGCTGCCGCGCCTGCCGCGCGTGTCGGAGGGCGCGCAGGCGGCCTATGTCGAAATCCGCAACGCCGACCGCAGGCACCGCCCCGGCGGCTGAAACGCCAAGGGCCCCGGGTTTCCCCCGGGCCCTTGCGTGGGACGGTCCGTCGGGGGCGGCCGGGCGGTGGAACACCCCGGCCGCCTAACCGCGAGCCTGCGCTCGCTACCCAACCGCGAGCCTGCGCTCGCTACCCAACCGCGAGCCTGCGCTCGCTACCCAACCGCGAGCCTGCGCTCGCTACCCAACCGCGAGCCTGCGCTCGCTACCCAACCGCGAGCCTGCGCTCGACGATCTGCGTCTTCATGCTCTTCTGCAGCTTCTCGAAAGCGCGCACCTCGATCTGGCGCACGCGTTCGCGGCTGATGTTGTATTGCTGGCTGAGTTCCTCGAGCGTCGTCGGCTCATCCTTCAGGCGCCGTTCGATCAGGATATGGCGCTCGCGGTCGTTGAGCGTCTTCAGCGCCTCACCCAGAAGCTGGCGGCGGTTCGTCATGTCCTGACGTTCCGCGAGCTCGCTTTCCTGGCTTTCGCTGTCATCCACCAGCCAATCCTGCCATTCGCCGTCCGAATCGGCGCGAACGGGGGCGTTCAGGCTGTTGTCCGGGCTGGCGAGGCGGCGGTTCATCGACACCACATCGGCTTCCGGCACGGCCAGAACGCGGGCGATCTTCTCGACCTGCTCGGGCTGCAGATCGCCTTCCTCCAGCGCGGCCATCTGGCCCTTGAGGCGGCGGAGGTTGAAGAACAGCTTCTTTTGCGCGGCGGTCGTGCCCATTTTGACCAGCGACCAGCTGTGCAGGATGTATTCCTGGATGGCGGCGCGGATCCACCACATGGCGTAGGTAGCCAGGCGGAAGCCGCGATCCGGGTCGAACCGCTTCACCGCCTGCATCATGCCGACATTGCCTTCGGAGATCAGCTCACCGACCGGAAGGCCGTAGCCGCGATAGCCCATGGCGATCTTGGCGACGAGGCGCAGGTGCGACGTGACGAGCCGATGGGCGGCAGGCTCATCGCCCGCATCCTTCCACCGCTTGGAGAGGTTGTATTCCTCCTCCGCGGTCAGCATCGGGAACTTCCGGATCTCCTGCAGGTAGCGGGAGAGGTTCCCTTCCGGAGCGAGCGGGATGGACATGGCAGCCATCGTAACAGTTGCCTCCTGGGCCTGGGTTTCCCCCCGTGACGGCGGGGCCCCGTATGGCCGTTGTGGTGTTGACCCTTCGCGATCCCACCCGCCCTGCAACGCCCCCGGTCACGTCGGGTTGCGCGGCAGGCGGGGCGGCATCCGCGGGACGAGGCCCTCGGCAGATGCACACTGGCGGCAATCGCGCCGAATCAACTCCACGCTTGTCTAGCCCAGCCCGGCGGCGAGGGCAACAAAAACCAACCTGTGAGGTTGGTTTACGCTTGGTTACGTTCCGTAAGAATTGGCCAGCGTTGCCAGCAGCGTGGCCATGTCTGGCGGGGGCGCCGATTCGAAGCGCAGGACCTCGCCGGACACCGGATGGCGGAAGCCCAGCGTCGCAGCATGCAGCGCCTGCCGCGGGAAGGACAGCGCGGCATTGCGGGCAGGGGCGGGCAGGGCGGCGGCGCTGGCGGGGGTGCGCCGCAGATAGACCGGGTCGCCCACGATCGGGTGGCCGATATGCGCGAGGTGCACGCGGATCTGGTGCGTGCGGCCAGTGGCCAGCCGGCAGCGCAGCAGGGTGCAGGCCGTGCCGAATTCCTGTTCCACGCGATAGGCGGTCTGCGCCTGCTTGCCGCCACGCTCCACCACGGCCATCCGCTTGCGATCGACCGGATGCCGGCCGATCGGCGCATCCACGACGCCCGTGAGGTGGGCGGTGCTGCCCCACACGAGGGCCAGGTATTCACGGTCTAGGTCACGCGTGGCGAAAGCGAGCGAAAGCGCCGTATGGGCGCGCTCCGACTTGGCGACGACCATCACGCCGGAGGTGTCCTTGTCCAGCCGGTGCACGATGCCCGGCCGCTTTTCACCGCCGATGCCGGTCAGATCCTCGCCGGCATGGGCCAGCACCGCATTCACCAGGGTGCCGTCGAGATTGCCGGGCGCCGGATGCACCACCAGGCCCGCGGGCTTGTCGAGCACGATCAGGTGCCGGTCCTCGAACAGGATGGCCAGCGGGATGGCTTGCGGCTGCGGCGTCGCATCCTCGGGGGGCGGCACGCGCAGCAGGTAATGGGCGCCGGCGCGTACGGGCTCGGCGGGGTCGGTCACGCGGATACCGTCGCGCGTCGCCTGGCCGGCCTCGATGAGCGCCTTGACCCGGGACCGCGACAGGCCGCCTATCGCGTCCTTCAACGCCTCCGTCAGGAAGCGGTCGGCGCGGGTGCCGGCGGCACTTTCGGGGGCGACGGTGCCGGGGGGATCGCCCGGCGTGGATGAGGGGGTTTGCGTGGCGGCGCTCAAATGGCTGGTGGGGGTTATGGGGGTGCTGATCGTGGCCGGCACCGTGGCGCTTGTCGTGCTGATGGTCCAGCGGGTCGGCGGCGCATCCAATGAGGCGGCCCTGCCGCCGGCCTCCCTCGGGCAGCCCGCCGGGTCGCGTATCCTGGGAATCGCGCCGGCGGAAGGGCGGATCGCAGTGCTGGTGACGCACCCGGACGGCACGGACCGCGTGCTGCTGGTGGATCCGCGCCGTGGCCGCGTGCTGGGCGAAATCCGGGCCGCCGAGTGATGGCGCACCGCAAGCCGACCCTGCCCGAGAAGACATGCCTGGCCTGCGGCCGCCCCTTCGCCTGGCGGAAGAAATGGGAACGCGTGTGGGAGGAAGTCCGCTATTGCTCCGATGCCTGCCGGGAGGGGCGGTACGGCAAGGCCCGCGCAAAAACCGCAACCAAGCCCCTTGATCCCAAGCGGGGCCAGGGGTAATCCCCCGCCTCCGCGACGCCTCGGCTTCGCGGTCTGGCCCGGGTCCCCTTCGTCTAGAGGCCTAGGACACCGCCCTCTCACGGCGGTAACAGGGGTTCGAATCCCCTAGGGGACGCCAGGTGCGTGCCCGCCGAGCTCGGTGCAAGCTTCTCCGCCTCAGTTCGCGGGCGCCGTCTCCAGCAGCGGCTTCCACCGCGCAACCTCCGCCCGCCAGAAGGCCTGGGCGCCAGCCGGCGTCGTGCGTTCGCCGGCGCCCGGCTGGCTGCCCAGCTCGGCCATGCGGCGGGTCACATTGTCATCACGCAGCACCGCCAGCAGGGCGCGGTTCAGGCGGTCGATCACTGCGCGCGGGGTGCCGGCCGGGGCGAACAGCATGTTCCAGCCGGACATGCTCATCGCCGGCAGGCCCGCTTCCGCGGTCGTCGGCACGTCCGGCAGCGCGGCGACGCGGCTGGCCGTGGTGATGGCATAGCCGCGAATGACGCCGGCGCGGATCTGCTCCGAATTGTTGGTGGTCTGGTCGCAGCCGAGATCGAGCGTGCCGCTGATGAGGTCGTTCATCGCGGGCCCGGTGCCGCGATAGGGCACGAGCGTCACCGTGGTGCCGATGGCCTGCTGCAACAGCAGGCTGCACAGATGGCTGGTTCCGCCGACGCCGGAATTCCCGAGGTTCAGCCGCATGCCCTCCCGCCGGATCACCGCGACAAGCTCCGCCAGCGTGGTCGCCGGGAAGGTGCGTCGCGCGATGATCGACATCGGCACCTCGTTGATGAGGCCGATCGCTTCCATCGCCATCGGATCATAGCTCAGGCGCCGGTAGAGCGTCGGGATGGTGGCCTGCGCCAGGCTGCCGAACAGGATCGTATGGCCATCCGGCCGCGCCCCCGCCACGCGCCCCTGGCCGATCGAGCCACCGGCGCCGGATACATTGTCCACCACCACCGTCTGTCCGAGATCGGCGCCGAGCGCGGGCGCGATCAGCCGCGCGATGGTGTCGGCCGGCCCGCCGGGCGCGAAGCCCACCACCATGGTGATGGTGCGGGAAGGGAACGCCTCCTGCGCCACGGCAAAGCCGGGCACGCCCAGTATCGTTCCAAGGCCGAGCAGGCCGCGCCGCATCATCTTGAACATCTGTCCGCTCCCGGTGTTTTCCGAAGTGTCGCAGCAACCGATTGCCGGCTCAAGCCTTCAGCCGAGCACCCGCACCGGCGCCCCCGCCAGCCAGGCGGCCACCGCTTCGTGGCTTTCGCGGTATCGCAGCAGGATGTTCTCCCGCGTGCGGCCGCCGATGTGGGAGGTCAGGACGGTGTTGGGCAGCCGCCGTAACGGGTGGTCCGCTGCCAGCGGCTCCTCCTCGAACACGTCGAGGCCGGCGCCGCCGATCGCCCCGCGCTCCAGCGCCGCCACCAGCGCGGCCTCATCCACCACCGGCCCGCGGGAGGTGTTGATGAGCAGCGCGTCGGGCCGCATCGCGCCGATCTCGGCGGTTCCGACCAGATGCCGGGTGCGGGGCGACAGGCGGAGATGGATGCTGACCACATCGGCCTCCGCGAACAGCGCGCGGCGCTCCACGCGCCGCACGCCGGCTTCGGCGCAGCGTGCCTCGGTCAAATTCTCGCTCCAGGCGATGGTCCGCATGCCGAAGGCCTGGCCGACCCGCGCCATGTCCAGGCCGAGCCGGCCAAGGCCGACAAGCCCGAGCGTCCGCCCCGTCAGCCCGCGGCCGAGGCCCGCACCCCAGCCGCCCGCGCGGATCGCCTGGTCCTCCTGCGGGATGCGCTTCACCAGCGCCAGGATCAGCCCCCAGGCGAGCTCGACCGTTGCCATCGGATAGCCGAGCTCCGTCCCGCAGACCGTCACGCCGCGCGCCGCGAGGGCGCGCAGCTCGAGGGCAGCATTGCTCATGCCATGTGTCACCAGCAGCTTCAGGCGCGGAAGCGCGGCCAGCAGCCCAGCGTCGAAGCGCGTTTCCTCCCGCGCGGTCACGATGATCTCGGCATCGGCCAGCAGCGCCGCCGCCTCGGCGTTCGGCACCCGGCCGTGGATGGTCACGGGCAGGCCGAGGGCAGACCAATCGGCCGCATCGGATGACAGCGCCTGATAGTCATTGATGATCGCGATGCGCATGGGGTTCCCGTCTCGGCCTCTGGTCTGTTGCACGGGCCGGGCCGGCGTTCTAGCTATCGCGCGTCCTCGCTTGCGGGGGCGTCAGGCCGAGGTCCCGCCCATGTCCCGTATTGCCCGTATCCATCTTCCGCCGAAATCGGCGATGCAGTCCGGCCGGGCCGGCCAAGGTGCGTGGGTGCTGGAATTCGCGCCCGCCGAGGCCAAGCGCCGAGACCCGCTGATGGGCTGGTCGGGCTCCGGCGACACGCAGGCGCAGGTGAAGCTGCGCTTTGCGACGAAGGAGGCCGCGGTGGCCTATGCCACGGCGCAGGGCATCGCCTTCGAGGTGGAGGAACCGGCCCCGCCGGCGCCGATCAAGCCCAAGGCCTATGCCGATAATTTCAGGTTCGGCCGGATCGAGAACTGGTCGCACTGAGTGCGCTGCACCCGTAGCTCAGCTGGATAGAGCATCGGATTTCTACTCCGTAGGTCGGGGGTTCGAATCCCTCCGGGTGCGCCAGGTTTGCGGTGCAGGGCGATCACGCCGCGCCTTCCTCCGCCAGCAGCGCGAAGCTGGCCAGCCAATGGGCGCCCATGTAGTGCCCATCCAGATGCGGCCAGGCGGCGTCGCGATGCGCCTGCGCGGTCGGCAGCAGCAGGCCGCGCCGCGGGTCGTCCGCCGGATAGGTCGCGGCCAGCATCCGCCAGCACCAAGCGCGCGACAGGTTCAGCCCGTCCAGGTGCACGATGCGCCCATCGCTGCGGTCGGAGACCTCGGCCGGGCTGAACAGCGCGGCCGGGACGCGATCGGCGAGGCCAGGCAAGAAGGCGTCCCGCCATGCCGCGAACTCGGCCGCTGGCAGCAGGCGGGCCATGCAGGCGGCCTCCGTCAGCGTGGGGGAGAGGAAATCCTCGCCCGAGGGCTCCCAGGCCTGCGCCGCCCGGTCGGCGCCGAACCACCTGCGGGCCGCAGCTTCGAAGGCCGCGCGCAGATCGGGCGCATGGCGTTCCGCCCAGGCGGCGCCGAGGCACAGCGCGAAGGCGCTGCTGGCATGGGTGCCGGCGCGCACGGGGTAGGTCGCGCGCGGCAGCCAGGCGGAGAAGCGCGCGCCGAAATCCGCGGCCAGAGGCGCCAGCGTCGCGGCCCAGCGCGGCTCCGGCAGCGCCTCCAGCGCCACCTGGAGTTGCAGCAGCCAGGCCCAGCCATAGGGCCGCTCGAACCCCGCCGCACTTGGCCGGGCGAGGTAGGCGCGCTCAGCCGCGACCCCCGCCCCGGTGAAGGCCGCGTCGAAGCGGGCGCGGATCGCCGCCGCCATCGCGCCATCCGGGAAGCGCGTCAAAACCCGCGCCAGCAGCCAATGCGCATGCACGCAGGAATGCCAGTCGAAGCTGCCATGGAATACCGGGTGGAGCAGGGCGGGGCGCACCAAATCGTCCGTCCCGGTCAGCACATGGTCCAGCTTCTGCGGCCATTCCTGCGCGACATGGCCGAGCGCCACGCGCGCCAGCCGTGCGGCCGCGGCGTCGTCCAGGCTCATCCGCGCCGGGGCCCGCGTCCGGACGGGTAGGGCCAGCGCGGGTCGTTGAATTCCTGGATTTCCAGCCAGTAGCCCTCCGGGTCCCGGAAGAAGGCCGAATAGACGGTGCGGCCGCCGAGCATGTTGGGCGGCCCGTCGAACTGCACGCCGCGCGCCAGGAAGTGTTCGTAGGCGGCTTCGACATCCTCCACCAGGAAGGTGAACATCATCCCCTTTGTGCCGCGCGGCCGCCCTTCCTTGTTGCAGACGCCGAGGAAACCCGTCGGGCTCACCTGGAACACCCGGCACACGCCCTGGTCCAGCACCTGCGGCAGCCCGATGACATCGCGGTAGAAGCCGGCGAGCCGGTCGAGATCGTCGGCGTAGAGCCAGACCACATTCTGCTCGATGAAGATTTTTCCCGGATCGGGCGTTTCGGCAGCCATGATCTTCTCCGTGCAGCGGCAGGCATAGGGCAGGGACACCGGCCCCCCGCGCCCGCAGCATGGATCAACTCCGCCGGGGCGGGAACCAGGCGCCCGGCGGCGCCCCGCCTGGCTTGGCGCGACCCCGGCGAATGCCCTTATCTGGCCGCAACCGCGCGGCGACCCCGCCTGCGCCCCCCGATAAGGACCGCCCGATGAGCATCCAGCTTGGCCAGATCGCCCCCGATTTCGAGGCCGAGACCACCCAGGGCCGCCTGCACTTCCACGAATGGCTTGGCAATTCCTGGGGCGTGCTGTTCAGCCACCCGAAGGATTTCACGCCGGTCTGCACGACCGAACTTGGCGAGACGGCGCGCCTCAAGCCGGAATTCGACAAGCGCGGCGTCAAGGTCATCGGCCTCAGCGTCGATCCGCTGGAGCAGCATGGGCGGTGGGAGGCGGATATCGAGGCCACGCAGGGCCACGCCGTGAACTTCCCGATGATCGCCGACCCTGACCGCAAGGTGGCGGCGCTGTACGGCATGGTGCACCCCGATGCCGATCCCTCGATCACGGTGCGGACGGTGTTCGTGATCGACCCGGCCAGGAAGGTGCGGCTGTTCCTGGTCTATCCGCCCAGCACCGGCCGCAACTTCGATGAGGTGCTCCGGGTGATCGACAGCCTCCAGATGACCGATCGCGCGAAGGTGGCCACGCCGGTCAACTGGCGCCCCGGCGACCGCGCGATCATTCCCCCCTCGATCAGCGACGAACAGGCCAAGGCGCTGTTCCCGCAGGGGTGGGAGGCCGAGCGCCCCTATCTCCGCTGGGTCGATGTGAAGGGCTGACGCCGATGGATGCGATCACCGCCGCCGGCGTGGTGGACGGGTTCTGGGGGGCGGTCGGCCGCACGCCGCTGATCAAGCTCAGGCGTGCGTCGGATGCGACGGGCTGCACCATCCTCGGCAAGGCCGAATTCATGAACCCGGGCGGCTCCGTGAAGGACCGCGCGGCACTCGGCATCCTCCAGGATGCGGTGGCGCGCGGGCTGCTGACGCCAGGCGAGCCGGGCACCATCGTGGAAGGCACGGCGGGAAATACCGGCATCGGCATCGCGCTTGCCGCGAACGCCATGGGCTGGCGCAGCGTGATCGTGGTGCCGGAGACGCAAAGCCGCGAGAAGCTGGACTATCTGCGCATGATCGGCGCCGACCTTCGCCTGGTTCCGCCGAAGCCGTTCAGCGACCCGGGCAATTACGTGCATGTCTCGAAGCGGCTGGCGGAGGAGATGGGCGCCGTCTGGGCCAACCAGTTCGACAACCAGGCCAATGCCAGCGCGCATGAGGCAACGACGGGGCCGGAGATCTGGGCGCAGACCGATGGCCGGGTGGACGCCTTCACCTGCGCCTGCGGCACCGGCGGCACGCTGGCCGGCGTGGCGCGGGCGCTGAAGGCGCGCAACCCGGCCGTGCGGATCGTGCTGGCCGATCCCGGCGGCAGCGGCCTCCATAGCTGGATCAAGACCGGCGAGGTGCGGGCCGAGGGCAGTTCGATCACCGAGGGCATCGGCCAGGCCGCCCGCGCCCCCGGCAACCTCGCCGCCGCGCGCGGCGCGATCGACGATGCGGTGCGCGTGGAGGATGCCGAGGCGCTGGAGCAGGTGTTCGACCTGCAATTGCATGAGGGCATCTCGGTCGGCGGCAGCGCCGGGCTGAACGTGGCGGCCGCCATCCGCGTGGCGCGCGACCTCGGCCCGGGACACACCGTGGTGACCATCCTGTGCGACGGCGCCGCGCGCTACCAGTCGAAGCTGTTCAACGCGGAATTCCTCCGCGGCAAGGGCCTGCCCGTGCCGGCATGGCTGGTGTGACATGGAAGTGCTCGAACTGATCCGCACGATCCGCCGCCGCGACCCGGCCCGCCCGGGGTTCGGGGAGGCGCTGTTCTGCTATGCGGGCCTGCATGCCGTGCTGTGGCACCGGCTGTCGCATTGGCTGTGGGGGCGCGGCCTGCGCGGCCTCGCGCGCTTTTCCTCCCACCTCGCGCGCGGGCTCACGGGGATCGAGATCCATCCCGGTGCCAGGCTCGGCCGCCGCCTGTTCATCGACCACGGCATGGGCGTGGTGATCGGCGAGACGGCGGAAATCGGCGATGACGTGCTGATCTACCATGGCGTGACACTCGGCGGCCTGTCCGGCCAGCCCGGCAAGCGCCACCCGACCATCGAGCATGACGTGACCATCGGCGCCGGCGCGCAGGTGCTGGGGCCGATCCGGATCGGGCAGGGGGCGCGGGTCGGCGCCAATGCCGTGGTGGTGGCTCCCGTGCCGGCCGGCTGCACGGTGGTCGGCATTCCCGCCCGCCCGCCCTCCGGCCAGCCCTGCGGCGACCCCTCGGTCGGCTACGGGCTGACCCATCCGGAGGAAGACCCGGTGGCGGAGCAATTCACGCAGTTGCGCGGCGAGATCGCGGCGCTGCGGCGCGAATTGGCCGGGCTGCGCCGCAGCCAGCCAGAAGGGGTTTGACAGCCCCGCTCGCCGGCCGCGATCCTGCGGCGAATTCGGAGACGCCGGCGTGAGCGACGAAAACCCTGTCCTGGTGACCCGCAGGGGCGCTGTGGTCTACGCCGTGCTGAACCGCCCCGCGCGCCGCAACGCGATGAACGAGGCGCTGGTCGCCGCACTCGATGCGCTGATCGCCGACCTCAACACCGACACCACCGCGCGTGTCCTGGTGCTGTCCGGAGCCGGCGGGCATTTCTGCGCCGGCCTCGACCTGGGCGAGGTCGGAGCCGCCGGCACGCCGGAGCAGAAGCTGGTGCAGCAGCAGGCCCGCAACGCGCGTACGGGCGCGCGCTTCCAGGCCATCGCCGACCTCCCGCAGGTGGTGATCGCGGCGGTGGAGGGCGCGGCCTATGCCGGCGGGCTCGGCTTCGTCTGCGCCGCCGATATCGCGCTGGCCTCGGCCGATGCGCGGTTCAGCGCGCCGGAGGTGCGGCGCGGCCTGGTGCCGGCGCAGATCCTGCCCTGGCTGGCGCGGCGGATGGGGCGAAGCCACGCCACGCGGCTGGTGCTGCAAGGCGATGTGCTCGGCGCCGCCGAAGCCGAGGCCGCGGGGCTGGTCCATGCCGTGCTGCCCGACCGCGCGGCGCTGGAGGCCGAGGTGGCGCGGATCGCCGCCGATGTGCTGGAGGGCGCGCCCGGCGCCGTGTCCGAGACCAAGGCGCTGATCGCGGCCCTCGGTGAGGTGGCACCGCCCGCCTATGCCGCAGCTGGCGCCGCCGCCTTCGCGCGCTGCGCCGCGGGGCCGGAAGCCGCCGAGGGGATCGCGAGTTTCCAGGCCCGCCGCAAGCCGGCTTGGGCGCCCGTCCCAGGGTCTGAATGAAGGAGACAACGCCATGACCGCCTGCATCATCGGCTGGGCGCACACGCAATTCGGCAAGCTGGACGACGCGCCGGATATCGAGACGCTGTTCGGCCGCGTGGCGCGCGCCGCCATCACCGATGCCGGGATCGAGGCCGATGAGGTCGATGGCGCTTTCGTCGGCGTCTTCAACGGCGGCTTCGGCAAGCAGGATTTCTTCTCCTCCCTGCTGTTGCAGACGGTGCCGGAGCTGCGCTTCAAGCCGACCACGCGCTACGAGAATGCCTGCGCCACCGGCACCGCCGCCATCCATGGCGCGCTCGACTTCATCGCCGCCAAGCACGGCCGTTTCGCGCTGGTGGTGGGTGCGGAGAAGATGACGGCGACGCCGAATGCCGAGATCGGCGATATCCTGCTGGGTGCCGCCTATCGCCGGGATGAGGGCGACATCCCCGCAGGCTTCGCCGGCGTGTTCGGACGCATCGCGGAGGCCTATTTCCAGCGCCATGGCGACCAATCCGATGCGCTGGCCGCCATTGCCGCGAAGAACCACCGCAACGGCGTGGCGAACCCCTATGCGCAGATGCGGAAGGATCTCGGCTTCGCCTTCTGCCGCACGGAATCCGAGAAGAACCCCTATGTCGCGCGGCCGCTCAAGCGCACTGATTGCTCGCTGGTGTCGGATGGCGCCGCGGCGCTGATCCTGACCGATGAGGAGACGGCGCTCGGCATGGCTGCCCATGGGGCGAAGGCCGTGCGCTTCCGCGCCGCGGCGCAGGCGACCGACCTGATGCCGATCGCATCGCGCGACATCATCCGCTTCGAGGGCGCGCGCGCCGCCTGGGGCCGTGCGCTCGCGGACGCCGATATGGCGCTGTCCGACCTCGACTTCGTCGAGACGCATGACTGCTTCACCATCGCGGAGCTCATCGAATACGAGGCGATGGGCCTCGCGCCGGAAGGGCAGGGGGCGCGCGCCGCGCTGGAAGGCTGGACGGCGAAGGATGGCCGCCTGCCGGTGAACCCCTCGGGCGGTCTGAAATCGAAGGGCCACCCGATCGGCGCGACGGGTGTCTCCATGCATGTGCTGGCGGCGATGCAGCTCACCGGCATGGCGGGGGACATGCAATTGCCGCGGGCCGACCGCGCGGGCGTGTTCAACATGGGTGGCGCGGCGGTGGCGAATTACTGCTCCATCCTGGAGCGAGTCTGACGCGGGCTGGCATGGGGGTTGCTACCGCCTAGGCGTCATGTGGCGGGCCTTGCCCGCGCTGGCAGCTTAGCCTTCCTCAACCTTGCCTTCGGGGCCGGTCCCACCAGGATCGGCCCCCTTTCTTTGCCCGTTTCGCAGGCGTATTCCCAAATTGCGAACCATTCTGCGAGGCATTCTCGGAAGCTATGCCGGGACGAGCACCGAAACCGCCGCCTGCGCCGCAATCCCCTCTCCCCGGCCGGGAAAGCCAAGGCGCTCGGTCGTGGTGGCCTTCACCGAGACGCGGTCCACCTTCACGCCCAGCAGCGCCGCCAGCCTCTCCCTCATCGCGGTCGCATGCGGCGTGATCTTCGGGCGCTCGCAGATCAGCGTGACATCGGCATTCGCCAGCACCCCGCCGCGCGCCGCGATGCGCCCCGCCGCATGCACCAGGAAGCGGGCGCTGTCGGCGTCCTTCCACTGCGCTTCGGAGGGCGGGAACCAGCGGCCGATATCGCCCTCAGCCAGTGCGCCATAGATCGCGTCGCACAGCGCGTGGATGCCGACATCGGCGTCGGAATGTCCATCGAGCCCCAGCGGATGGGGCACGACGACGCCGCACAGCACCATCGGCTTGCCCGCGACCAGGCGGTGGACATCGAAGCCGGTGCCGGTGCGCGGCAGCATGCGGGACAGCATCATGGCCTCCACCCTGGCCAAATCCTCCGGCCAGGTGATCTTCACATTGGATTCGGCGCCGGCGATCAGCGCCACGGCCACGCCGGCGCGTTCCAGCAATTCGGCGTCGTCGGTCGCCTCGGCGGTCGCGGCTTCATGCGCGGCGAGAAGCGGCGCGAACCGGAAGGCCTGCGGGGTCTGGGCGCGAAAAAGCCCGGCGCGGGGCACGGTCTCAAGGATCACGCTGTCTTCGCCGCGCTTGAGCGTGTCCGACACGGGCTGGGCGGGGATCGCGCCTTCATGCCCCGCCAGTGCTGCGCGCAGCGCCGCGACGCTGCCAGCCGGCACCACCGGGCGCGCGCCGTCATGCACCAGCACGATTTCCGGCGGGTCGCCGGCCAGGGCGCGCAGCCCGGCCAGCACGCTCGCCTGCCGTGTGGCGCCGCCGATCGCCGGCGGCAGCAGGGGGAGCCCGGCCAGGATCGCCGCGACGCGGGCCTGCTCGCCGGCCGCCACCACCGGCAGCAGGGCATCGACGCCGCCATCGCGCAGCAGCGCCTCCGCCGCGTGGCGCAGCACCGGGCGGCCGAGCAAGGGGAGGTATTGTTTCGGCTGGTCGGCGCCGAAGCGGCTGCCGCTGCCCGCCGCCATCAGAAGCGCCACACATCGCATGGAAGAAGGCTACAGCCATCCCGCCCAGGCGCACAGACGGGGCGGCACAGCGGGTGCAGTGCCGGATTTTTCGGCAATTTTGTGGAAAACACCGCCGTCACATTGCCGAAAGGTCCTTCCATGGCTACCTTGCCCAAATCATGAGCATGCCGACTGACGCCCCAACCCCCCGCCTGCGCCCCATCGACCTCGATGGCGCGACGCGTATCGCCATGCCCGTCATCCTCGCCCCCATGTCCGGCGTCACGGATCTGCCCTTCCGCCGCCTGGCGCGCGCCGAGGGCACGGGGCTGGTCGTCAGCGAGATGATCGCCTCCAACGCCATGGTGCGGGAGAACCGCACGACGCTGAAAATGGCCGAGGTCGATGGCCATGGCGCGCCGCCCTCCGTCCAGCTGGCCGGCTGCGACCCGGCGGTGATGGCGGAAGCGGCGAAGCTGGTGGTGGATCGCGGCGCCGCCATCGTGGACATCAATTTCGGCTGCCCGGTGAAGAAGGTGGCGCTTGGCCAATCCGCCGGCAGCGCGCTGATGCGGGACGAGATCGCGGCCGCCCGCATCCTGGAAGCGACCGTCCGCGCCGTCCGCGTGCCCGTCACCCTCAAGATGCGCATGGGCTGGGACCACCAGTCGCTCAACGCGCCGCGGCTTGCGAAAATCGCCGAGGCGTGCGGCATCCGCATGGTGACGGTGCATGGCCGCACCCGCCAGATGTTCTACACCGGCACCGCCGATTGGGCTTTCGTCGCGCAGGTGAAGGCGGCCGTCGCCATCCCCGTGATCGTCAATGGCGATATCCTGACGCCGGAGCACGCGGCCGAGGCGCTGCGCCAATCCGGCGCGGATGGCGTGATGATCGGCCGCGGCTGCTATGGCCGCCCCTGGCTGCCGCGCCGCGTCGCGCAGTACCTGGAAACCGGCGTGGTGCCCGAGGAACCGGCGCTGGTGGAGCAGTATCGCATCCTGCTGACGCATTACCACGCCATGCTCGACCATCACGGCCGCGATCCCGGCCTGCGCCTGGCCCGCAAACACTTGGCCTGGTATTCCAAGGGCCTGCCCGGCAGCGCCGAGTTCCGATCGGAGGTCAACCGCACCGACACGGTCGAAGCCGTGCTCGGCCTGCTCGCGCGCTTCTACGAACCGCTGATCGCGCGCGGCGCCCGCGCCGAAGACGCGGATGCTGGGCTGCTGGCGGCATGAGGATGGGCACCGCAACCCGCGCCCGCGCCGTCCGGCAGCCGGCCCCGGCCACACTGCCCCCGGAGGCCGCGATGGTGCTCGGCGCCTTGCCTGTGGCCGCGGTGGTTCTGGATGCCGAGGACCGCTTCCGCTTCGCCAACCCGGCTGCAGAACTGTTCTTTCGGCTGTCGGCCCATACACTGCTGACACTGTCGCTGCGCGACCTGCTGCCGCCCGACCACCGGCTGTTCAGCGTGCTGGCGCAGGTGCGCGCGCATGACGCGCCGGTCTCCGACCACGATTTGGCCCTCGAAAGCCCGCGTCTTGCGCGTATCGGCGTGGCCGCGCATGGCGCGCCCCTGCCGGAGATGGCGGGCGGCGTCGTGCTGACATTGCAGGACGGCTCGACGGCGCAGATGCTCGACCGGCAGCTCAACTTCCGGGGCGCGGCGCGCGGCGCCTCCGCCATGGCGGAGATGCTGGCCCACGAGGTGAAGAACCCGCTGTCGGGCATCCGTGGTGCGGCGCAATTGCTGGAGCTCGGCGCCAGCGAGGGCGACCGGGAATTGTGCATGCTGATCCAGGATGAAGTGGACCGCATTCGCAACCTGGTCGAGCGGATGGACATGTTCAGCGAACGCCCGATCGAGCGCGCGCCCGTCAACATCCACGAAGTGCTGGACCATGTGCGGCGCATCGCGCTGTCGGGCTTCGCCGCGCATCTCCGTATTCACCAGGATTACGACCCCTCCCTGCCGCCGGTCTGGGGCAATCGCGACCAGCTCGTGCAGATCCTGCTCAACCTCGTGAAGAACGCCGCCGAGGCGGTGGATGGGCGGGAGGGGGAATTGCAGCTCGCGACGGCCTATCACCACGGCGTGCGCATCGCCGTGCCCGGCAGTACCGAACGCGTCCACCTGCCCTTGCAGGTGATGGTGCGGGACAACGGCCCCGGGATTCCGGAGGCCATCCGCGCCACCCTGTTCGAGCCCTTCGTCACCACCAAGCGGGGCGGGCAGGGGCTTGGCCTGGCGCTGGTCGCCAAGCTCGTCACCGACCAGGGGGGGCTGATCGAATGCGACAGCCGCCCCGGCCGCACCATCTTCCGCCTGTCCCTCCCCGCGCCCCCCCGCGCGAGCCCGGAGCCTGACCGCATGAGTGAAACCGCATGAATGAAACCGCTCTGGCCGACACGACGCGCACCATCCTGATCGCCGATGACGACCGGGCGATCCGCACCGTGCTGAGCCAGGCGCTCGGCCGGTCCGGCTATCATGTCCGCGCCACCTCCTCCGCCGCCACGCTGTGGCGCTGGGTGGAGGATGGGGAGGGCGATCTGGTCATCACCGATGTGGTGATGCCCGATGAGAACGGCCTCGACCTGGTGCCGCGCATCCGCCGCGTGCGGCCCGATCTGCGTGTCGTGGTGATGAGCGCGCAGAGCACCTTCTCCACCGCGCTGAAGGCAACCCAACGCGGCGCCTTCGACTATCTGCCGAAACCCTTCGATCTGAAGGAATTGTTGGCGGTCGTCGGCCGCGCGCTGGCGGCGCCGCAGGCGGTGCCCGCAGGCGAGGGGGAGGAGCCGGAAGAGCGCCTGCCGCTGGTCGGCCGCTCTGCCGCGATGCAGGAAATCTACCGCACCGTCGCGCGGCTCACGACCACCGACCTCACGGTGATGATCACGGGCGAGAGCGGCACCGGCAAGGAATTGGTGGCACGCGCGCTGCACGATTACGGCCGGCGTCGCGGCGGGCCATTCGTCGCCATCAACATGGCGGCGATCCCGCGCGAATTGATCGAAAGCGAGCTATTCGGCCATGAACGCGGCGCCTTCACCGGCGCGCTGAACCGGGGCGTCGGACGCTTCGAACAGGCCGCCGGCGGCACGCTGTTCCTCGACGAGATCGGCGACATGCCGCCCGAGGCGCAGACCCGCCTGCTGCGCGTCCTGCAGGAGGGCGAGTTCACCACCGTCGGCGGCCGCCAGCCGATCAAGGCGAATGTCCGCATCGTGGCCGCGACGCACCGGGACCTGCGCCAATCCATCCGCGGCGGCATGTTCCGGGAGGATCTGTTCTACCGCCTCAACGTCGTGCCGATCCGCCTGCCGCCGCTGCGCGAACGGCTGGAGGATATCCCCCTTCTGGCCCGCCACTTCCTGGACCGCGCCCGCGCCGCCGGCCTGCCGAGCAAGCAATTGGATGCCGGCGCGCTGGAGCGCCTCAAGGCACATGGCTGGCCCGGCAATGCGCGCGAGTTGGAAAACCTCATGCGCCGCATGGCGGCGCTGTATCCGCAGGAGATCATCGGCGCCGATGCCGTCGCCGCCGAACTGGCCGAAGCCGCCGTCCCCGCCGAGGAAGGCCCCCGCGCCCCCGAAACCCTGGAACAGGCCGTGGAACGGCATCTGGCCGGCTTCATGAGCGCGCACCGCGACGGCATGCCGATCCGCGACCTGTACGACCGGGTGGTGGCGGAGGTGGAACGGCCGCTTTTGAAACTGGCGCTGTCCGCCACGCGCGGCAACCAGATCAAGGCGGCGGCGATGCTCGGCCTCAACCGGAACACGCTGCGCAAGAAACTGCGCGAGCTCGACCTGCCGGTGGTGCGCGGGCTGCCTTAAGTGTACGGCCCTATCCCCCACTTATGGGGGAGAGGGTTGGGTGAGGGGGACGCGCACTATGTTGGAAAGACTGATGTTTCGGCGCCGCCCCCCTCACCCACCGTTGAACGCATGCGTTCAACCCCCCCTGCGGGTGGAGAGGGCTTTTCTTCGCGCTCTGCTAGAACCAAGCGGATGATCGCGGGGCGCATGCAGGGCCGGTGGCGGGACGTTCTGGGCGGGCGGGCGACCACGCTCGGCCTCGCGATCACGGCCGTGCTGCTGGGCCTGGCCACCTTCGTGCTGTTGGCGGGCGGCAGCCCCTTCGGCCCGACGCGCCCTGGGCAGATCGTGGCGGTCGTGCTGGCCAATGCCGGGGTGCTGCTGCTGCTGGCGGCGTCGCTCGCCACGCGGCTGGTGCGCGTCTGGGCGGATCGGCGGCGCGGCAGCGCGGGCTCCAAGCTGCATGTGCGACTCGTGCTGCTGTTCGGCGTGGTGGCCGTGGTGCCGGCGATGATCGTCGCCGCCTTCGCCGCCATCTTCTTCAATCTCGGCATCCAGGCCTGGTTCAGCGACCGCGTGCGCAGCACGATGGAAGCCAGCCTCGTCGCCTCCCGCGCCTGGCTCGACCAGCATCGCGACGAAATCCGCGTGGACGCCCTGGCCATGGCGGCCGACCTGACACGCGCGGCGCAGGTCTTCCTGCCCGACAACACCGCCGCCTTCGAACGCCTGCTGGCGACCCAGGCCTCCATCCGCGGCCTGTCGGAGGCGGTGGTGTTCGAACCCACACTCGGCCGCGTCATCGCGCAGGCCGGATTCCTCGCCAATGCGGTGATCGAGGCGCCGCCCGGCTGGGCGCTGGAACAGGTGCGCCAGGGGGAGGTCGCGGTGATCCCCGCCGAATCCGGCGCGCGGGTGCGCGCCATCGCGAACCTGGATATCCCGCCCGGCCTGCTGCTGCTGATCGGCGCGCCGCTGGATGCCAGCGTGCTGGAACACATGCGCACCACCGAGCTGGCCTTCCAGGAATACGACCAGCTCGACCGCAACCGCGGCAGCCTCCAGATCACCTTTGCGCTGATCTTCGCCTGCGCCGCGCTGCTGGTGCTGCTGGCCGCCGTGCTGGTGGGCCTGGTGTTCGCGAACCAATTGGCGCGCCCGATCTCCCGCCTCATCACCGCGGCAGAACGCGTCCGCGCGGGCGATCTTTCGACGCGGGTCGAGGAAGGCACGCAGGACGATGAACTCGCGACCCTCAGCCGCGCCTTCAACCGCATGACCAGCCAGCTTGGCGCGCAGCGGGGCGAGCTGATGGAGGCCTATCGCCAGATCGACGAACGCCGCCGCTTCACCGAAACCGTGCTGTCGGGCGTCTCGGCCGGCGTGGTCGGCCTCGATTCGGAAGGGCGGATCAACCTGCCGAATCGCAGCGCCAGCCTGCTGATGGGAATCGACCTCGATGCCGCCATCGGGCTTTCGCTGGCCAAGGTGGTGCCGGAATTCGCGGAGCTCATCGCCGAATGCCGCGACCAGCCGGAACGCCCGCGCACCGCCGAAATCCCGATCGGGCCGCCGCAGCAGCGCCGAACGCTGATCGCCCGCATCGGCGCCGAGACAGAACGCGGAAAAGTGACCGGCTTCGTGCTCACCTTCGACGACATCACGGAATTGCAGTCCGCGCAGCGCAAGGCCGCCTGGTCCGACGTGGCGCGGCGGATCGCGCATGAGATCAAGAACCCGCTGACGCCGATCTCCCTCTCCGCCGAACGCCTTCAGCGCAAATACCTGAAGGAAATCACCAGCGATCCCGAGACCTTCAAGACACTGACCAACACCATCGTCCGCCAGGTCGGCGATATCGGGCGGATGGTGGATGAATTCTCGGCCTTCGCCCGCATGCCGCAGCCGGTGATCCGGGCCGAGGATATCGGGCAGGTGGTGCGGGAGGCGCTGGTCTTGCAATCCAGCGCGCATCCCGAAATCCAGTATGTGACAGCGATCCCCGACCCAGCACCCCGCCTGCCGCTCGACCGCCGCCTGATCGGCCAGGCGCTGACGAACCTGCTGCAGAACGCCGCCGATGCGGTGGCCGCCCGCCCGCGGGAAGCTGGCGCGCGCGGCCGCATCGACCTTCGCGTGGAAGCCATGGCGGATGGCGTCGCGGTGATTGTCGAGGATGACGGCATCGGCCTGCCCGAGGGGGAGGATCGGGCGCGCCTGACGGAGCCCTATGTGACGCACAAGCCCAAGGGCACGGGCCTCGGCCTCGCCATCGTGAAGAAGATCATGGAAGACCATGGCGGCAGGCTGGTGCTCGAGGACCGCGCCGATGGCGCGCCCCGGGCGGAGGAGAGGGGGCCTGACACCATCACCGGTGCCCGTGCGATGCTGATGTTCCCACCGGCCGAGTCGGCGGGGCGGCAGCCGGACGGGCAGGGGATGCGGGTTGGTGGCATGGACATGATCGCCGGCGCAGCGGAGGGCCTCCGCCATGGCGCATGAAATCCTGATCGTCGATGACGAACCGGATATCCGCGCGCTGATCGAGGGCATCCTCTCCGACGAAGGCTATGCGACGCGTCAGGCCGCCAATGCCGACCAGGCGATCGCCGCCTTCCGCGCGCGCCGGCCCTCCCTCGTGATCCTCGACATCTGGCTGCAGAATTCGCGCCTCGACGGGCTTGGTATCCTCGCCGCCCTGCACAGCGAGGAACCGCGCGTGCCCTGCCTGATGATCAGCGGGCATGGCACCATCGAGACGGCCGTCCAGGCGATCCAGAACGGCGCCTACGATTTCATCGAGAAGCCCTTCAAGGCGGACCGGCTGCTGCTGGTCGTGGCGCGCGCGCTGGAAGCCGCGCGCCTGCAACGCGAGAACATGGAACTGCGCCTCCGCGCCGGCGGCGAGACCGAGATCGTCGGCAATTCCGCGCCCATCACGCAGCTCCGCCAGGCGATCGAGCGTGTGGCCCCCACCGGGTCGCGCGTGCTGCTGACCGGCCCGGCCGGGGCGGGCAAGGAAGTCGCGGCGCGGATGCTGCATGCGCGGTCGCGCCGCGCCGATGGCCCCTTCGTCGCGCTGAACTGCGCGACCCTCGCCCCCGCCCGCTTCGAGGAGGAGCTGTTCGGCGTCGAGGCCGGCGCGGACCCGAGCGCCCAGCCCCGCCGCGCCGGCGTGCTGGAACGCGCCCATGGCGGCACGCTGCTGCTGGACGAGGTTGCCGACATGCCGCTGGAAACCCAGGGCAAGATCGTGCGTGCCCTGCAGGAACAGGGCTTCGTGCGGCTGGGCGGCGCGCAGCGCGTGACGGTCGATATCCGCGTGCTCGCCACCACCAACCGCGACCTCCAGGCCGAGATCGCCGGCGGCCGCTTCCGGGAGGATCTGTATTACCGCCTGGCCGTCGTGCCGCTGCGCGTGCCCGCCCTGCGCGAACGTCGCGAGGATATTCCCGCACTCGCCCGGCATTTCATGGCCCGCTCGGTCGAGACCGCCGGCATGGCCAGCCGGGAACTCAGCGAGGATTCGCTGGCCGCGATGCAGGCCTATGAATGGCCGGGCAATGTGCGCGAATTGCGGAACCTGATCGACTGGCTGCTCATCATGGCACCGGGTGACGCGCGGGAGCCGATCCGGCCCGACATGCTGCCGCCCCAGGTCGGCTCGGCCGCGCCGGCCGTGCTCAAGCTCGACCGGTCGAGCGAGATCATGACCCTGCCGCTGCGCGACGCGCGCGAATTGTTCGAACGCCAATATCTGGAGGCGCAGTTGCTGCGCTTCGGCGGCAATATCAGCCGCACCGCGAATTTCGTCGGCATGGAGCGCAGCGCGCTGCACCGCAAGCTGAAATTCCTCGGCGTGCAGGCCGAGGATCGTTCACCCGCCGGCGCGGCTGGCGCCTGAGGAAACCCCGATGTCGAAGATCGCCTATGTGAATGGCCGCTACCTGCCGCAGCCCGAGGCGGCGGTGAACATCGAAGATCGCGGCTACCAGTTCGGCGATGGCATCTATGAGGTCGTGCACCTCTATGACGGCCGCTATGTCGATGAGGAATTGCACCTCGCCCGCCTCGAACGGTCTTTGCGCGAAATCCGCCTGCCCATGCCGATGGCGCGCGCCGCGCTGTCGATGGTGCTGCGGGAGGTGGCGCGGCGGAACCGCGTGACGGAGGGGCTGCTGTATATGCAGGTCTCCCGCGGGGTGGCGCGGCGCGACCATCCGTTCCCCTCCAAGCCCGTGCCGCCCGCGCTTGTCGTGACCGTGAAGCGGATCGCGCCCTATCCGACCGACATCGAGACATGGGCGTCGTCCTGCATCACCCTGCCTGACCTCCGCTGGGCGCGGCGGGACATCAAATCGGTCAATCTTCTGCCCAATGTGCTCGCCCGCCAGGCCGCGCGCGAACAGGGGGCGATCGAGGCGATCCTGTATGATGAGGCGACCGGCATGGTGACCGAGGGTGCCGCAACCACCTTCTGGATCGTGGACGCCGGGGGCGCCATCCGCACCCGCTTCCAGGACCAGGTGATCCTGCCCGGCTGCACCCGCGCGGCGCTGATGGCCGAGCTCCGCCAGGCCGGCATCGCCTGGGACGAGACACCCTTTTCCGTCGATGACGTGCGCGCCGCGCGGGAGGCCTTCATCACCTCCGCCACCAGCTTCGTCCGCCCGATCACCAGGATCGACGGCGCCCCCGTGTCGGACGGCAAGGTGGGCCCGGTGGTGCGCCGCCTGTTCGAGATCTTCGCCCGCCATGTGAAGGGCGATCTGCGCAACGCCGCATGAAGCGCCCTGATGCGATCTTGTGGGATTGGGACAACACGCTGGTCGATGGCTGGGCAGCGATCGAGCGCGGGCTGAACGCCACCTTCCGCGCCTTTGCCATGCCGGAATGGGACCGCACGCAGGTGCTGGCGAATGTGCGCCACAGCCTGCGCGACAGTTTTCCGAAGCTGTTCGGGGCCGATTGGGAACGCGCGCGCGACATCTTCTACACGGAGGTCCGCGCCTGCCACCTCGATGTGCTGGACCCGATGCCGGGTGCGGAGGCTGCGATCCTTGCCGCTGCCGCGCTCGGCCCGCAGGCTGTGGTCTCCAACAAGCAGGGACCGCTGCTGCGCGCCGAAGCCGCGCATCTGGGCTGGGCGGCGCATTTCGCGGCGCTGGTGGGGGCGGGGGATGCCGCTTCCGACAAGCCCGATGCCGCGCCGCTGCGCATGGCGATGACGGAAGCCGCCATCCGGGACGGCGCCCTGGTCTGGTATGTGGGCGATACCGTGCTCGACATGCAGGCCGCGCGCGCCGCCGGCTGCGTCGCGGTGCTGGTAGGCGGCGCACCGCATGATGGCGGCGTCGCGGCCGCGCAGCCTGACCTCGCCTTCGCGAACGCCACGCAACTCGCCCATGCGTTCGCCCGTCTTGCCAAGCCCGGCACCCCTGAGGGAAGCTGATGGATGGCAAAGGGCGTATAAGCGCCGGGCCGCACAACCGGCCAAAGCGCCACCAAAAAGAAGGATCCACCCCCCCGTGGCCGCCGAAAAATCGCAGAACGTTCAGGACGTGTTCCTGAACCATGTCCGCAAATCCAAGACGCCCGTGACCATCTTCCTGGTCAATGGCGTCAAGCTCCAGGGCATCATCACCTGGTTCGACAATTTCTCGGTGCTGCTGCGCCGGGATGGGCATACGCAGCTGGTCTACAAGCACGCGATCAGCACGGTGATGCCGGGCGGCCCGATCATGCTGTTCGACCCCGCCGCCGCCGCCAGCCCCGCCGAGGGCGCCGCCCCCGCGCGCGAAGGCCGGCTGACGCTCGGGCGCGAAGTGAACCCCGCCGGTCCGGGTGACTGAACGCCCCCGCACGCAGGAGACGAAGGCAGCACCGATGCGCGCTGCCGTCATCCTGCCGCATGACCGCTACGTGCCGCGCGGCGAGATTGCCGCCAATCGCGCCGCCGAAGCCAAGCTCGCGGAAGCCGTGGGGCTTGCTGCCTCGATCGGGCTGACCATCGTGCACAGCGCGATCCTGCCGCTGCGCGCCACACGCCCCTCCACGCTGCTTGGCGAAGGCCAGGTGGAATCGCAGCGCGAAGCCTGCGAGGCGCAGGGGGTCGGCGTGGTGGTGATCGACGCGGCCCTCAGCCCCGTGCAGCAGCGCAATCTGGAACGCGCCTTCGGTGCCAAGGTCATCGACCGCACCGGCCTGATCCTGGAAATCTTCGGCGAACGCGCGGCCACCAAGGAAGGCGCGCTGCAGGTGGAGCTTGCGCATCTGAGCTACCAGCGCACGCGCCTGGTGCGGTCCTGGACCCACCTGGAACGCCAGCGCGGCGGCTTCGGCTTCCTCGGCGGACCCGGCGAATCGCAGATCGAGATCGACCGCCGCCTGATCGACGAACGCCTGGTGCGCCTCAAGAAGGAGCTGGAGCATGTGCGCCGCACGCGCGGCCTGCACCGCCACCAGCGCGCCCGCGTGCCGCAGCCGGTGATCGCGCTGGTGGGCTATACCAATGCCGGCAAATCCACGCTGTTCAACGCGCTGACCGGCGCCGCCGTCTATGCGCAGGACCAGTTGTTCGCCACGCTCGATCCCACGATGCGGGCCATCAAGCTGCCATCGGGGCGCACCGTCATCCTCTCCGACACCGTCGGCTTCATCTCGGACCTGCCGACGCAACTGGTCGAAGCCTTCCGGGCGACGCTGGAGGAAGTGGCCGCGGCCGACATCATCCTGCATGTGCGGGACGCCGCGCACCCCGATACCGGGGCGCAGCGCGCCGATGTGCTCGGCGTGCTGAATGACCTGGCCGCGGGCCCGGATGCGGCGCTCGATGAGGGGTGGCCGGCGCGCACGCTGGAAGTGCTGAACAAGGCCGACCTGATGGGCGGGGTCGGCGCCCTGCCGCCGATGCCGGGCGCCATCGCCGTCTCCGCCCTGACCGGCGACGGGCTGGAGGAATTGCGGGCGGCGCTGGATGAGCGGCTCTCGGCCAATATGGAAACCATCGAGGTCGCGATCCCGCCACAGGATGGCGCGCGCCTCGCCTGGCTGTATGAACATGGCGAGGTGCTGGAGCGGCGGGACACCAACAAGGCGATCAGGCTCTCGGTCCGCCTGACCCCCGCCAACCGCGCGCGGTTCGAGCAGGAGCCGGGCTGATGCGCTTCACCCTGGCGCGGGCCAGTGCCGTGGCGCGCCTGCTGCGCGACGCCGCGCAGGCCGAGATCCTGCCGCGCTTCCGCCGCCTGCTGCCCGGCGATGTGCGCGCCAAATCCGGCCCGCTCGACCTCGTGACCGAAGCCGATGAGGCGGCGGAGCGCATGATCGAGGCGGCGCTGGCCCGCATGTTCCCGGGCTGCGTCGTGGTGGGGGAGGAAGGGACCGCGATGGACCCGACCCTGCCGGACCGCCTGGCCGCCGCTGACCTCGCCTTCGTGGTGGACCCGGTGGATGGCACCGCCAATTTCGCCGCCGGCGTGCCGCTGTTCGGCTGCATGGCGGCCGCCTTCGTCCGGGGCGAGGTGGTGGCCGCCTGGATCCACGACCCGCTCGGCGACGATACCGCCGTGACGCTGCGGGGGGAGGGCGCCTGGCTGGAAGGCCCCGATGGCACGCGCATCACCGATCTTCGCGTGGCGGCGCCGGCGCCGGTCGGGCGCATGGTGGGGGCGGTGTCCTGGGGCTACATGCCGGCGGCGCTGAAGGCCGCCGTGGTGCCGCGGCTGCCGATGCTGGCGGGCACGCTGAATTTCCGCTGCGCCGCGCATGAATACCGCCTGGTCGCGTCCGGCCACGCGCATCTGCTGGTCTACAACCGCCTGATGCCCTGGGACCACGCGCCGGGCTGGCTGCTGCACCGCGAAGCGGGCGGGTTCTCGGCGCAATTCGACGGCGGTGCCTATGACGCGGCCCGGCACCGCCGCGGCGGGCTGATCTGCGCACCGGACCGCGCAGGGTTCGAGGAAGCCCGCGCGGCCCTGCAGATCGCACCCTGACCGCCGCGATGGACGATGACGGGGACGACGAAGGCCCGCCCGGCCTGCCGCCCGGCACCCCCTTCTACATGACGCCCGCCGGCGTCGCGGCGCTGCGGGAGGAGCTGCGGCGCCTGTGGGAGGATGAACGCCCGAAGGTGGTGGAGGTGGTGAGTTGGGCGGCCGGCCTCGGCGACCGCTCGGAAAACGCTGATTACCAGTATGGCAAGCGGCGCCTCCGCCAGATCGACAGCCGGGTGCGATTCCTGCGCAAACGATTGGAGCGCGTGCAGGTGGTGGACCCGGCGGCGCAGACGCGGCGCGACCAGGTGTTCTTCGGCGCCACCGTCACCTACTGCCGCGCCTCCGATGACGCCGAGGTCACCATCACCATCGTCGGCGTGGATGAGACGGATGGCAGTGCGGGCCGCATCGCCTGGGTGGCGCCCATCGCCCGCGCGCTGCTCGGCGCCAAGGTCGGGGAGACGCGCAAGCTCCGCACCCCGGCCGGCCTCGAGGAGATAGAGGTGCTGGATATCGCCTATCCGCAAGGGTGATTCGCGAAGGGCCCGCGGACAGGCCATGTTTCGGCCAACCCGAGGAGACACCCGATGCTCGACCCCACCAACCCGCTGCCGCCCGGCCTTGAGACCGTGCTGCTGCCCCGCACCCACGACATCGGCGGCTTCGAGGTGCGCCGCGCCCTGCCGGCGCGGGAACGCCAGATGGTCGGCCCCTTCATCTTCTTCGACCAGATGGGCCCGGGCGAGTTCCTGACCGGCACGGGCGTGGATGTGCGGCCGCATCCGCATATCGGCCTGTCCACCGTGACCTACCTGTTCGAAGGCGAAATCCTGCATCGCGACAGCCTCGGCACCGAATTGCCCATCGCGCCGGGCGATGTGAACTGGATGACGGCCGGGCAGGGGATCGTGCATTCCGAACGCACCGCGCTGCCCCGCCGCGCCGCGCCGCACCGCCTTTCGGGGATCCAATCCTGGGTGGCGCTGCCGAAGGACCAGGAGGAAGCCGCCCCTGCTTTCCACCATCATGGCAAGGCGACCCTGCCCGAGACCGAGGATGCCGGCGCGCATCTTCGCCTGATCGCAGGCAGCGGCTGGGGCCTGACCAGCCCGGTCGCGACCAGTTCCGAGATGTTCTACGCCGACGCCGTGCTGGCCCCCCACGCCCAGGTGCCGATGCCGGACGGGCAGGAGGAACGGGCCGCCTATGTGATGAGCGGCAGCGTGACCGTCGCCGGCCAGCCCTTCGAGGCCGGGCGCATGCTGGTGTTCCGCCCGGGCGACCGCATGTCGCTGGCGGCCGGCGCGGAGGGCGCGCGGCTGCTGCTGCTGGGCGGCGCGGCGATGGATGGGCCGCGCTACATCTACTGGAACTTCGTCAGCTCCTCCCGCGACCGGATCGAGCAGGCGAAGCGCGACTGGGAACGCGACCGCTTCGGCGTCGCCGTGCCCGGCGAGCAGGAGTGGATTCCCCTCCCGGAACGTTGACAGGTTGCGGAGAAACGGCGGGAAGGCCCTCTCCACACACCGGGCTATGCCAGCCCCATATCCGAGTCGCTGCCTTGGCTGATTCCCGTGTTGTGGCGTCGGGGGGCGGCGTGGTGCAGGTGGCGCGGCCCCGCCATGGCCGCGTTGGCAATCTGCCGGTCACGCTCAGCCCGCAAGTGGTGGACGTGCGAGAGGTGGAGGCGCCAGCGGGCTCGCCGCCGATCCACTGGCGCTTGCTGGCAACGCGTTAGAGCACGCTGCGTTCAGATCATTCCATCTGAACGCATATCGCTCCAAAGCCTTGCGGCTTCGCAAAGCGCCTCAGAAAATCCGTAAAAACAGGAGCCTGAAGGCGTTGTATCATGTTCGCTCGTGGTGTGCCGGCCGGAGGACGCTGCGTTCCTGTGAACGCATGCCGCTTCAGCGCGGCCGTCACGGCGCCCGTGGTGCGCGTGGCGACATACTGCCTGGCAGGCGCTGGCATGCGGTGAAGGGCGGCCGGCGCGCCGCACGTTGCCTTCCGGCGCGCCAGTGTCGATAAGGGCGCTGTCGGGGTGTGGCGCAGCCTGGTAGCGCGCCTGTTTTGGGTACAGGAGGTCCTCGGTTCGATTCCGGGCACCCCGACCATCTCCGGGCGGGCCATCCTCAGATGGGCCATCCTCAGGCGGGCAGGCGTCCCAGGATGCCGGCAAGGCGCTGCGCCCAGGCCTCGATCCCCCCGGGCGTCGCCAGCAGGTCCTGCCGCACCTCGATCAAGGCGGCCGGCAGCCCGCGCGCATCGCCATGCACGGGCACGGTGTAGTCTTCCTCCATGGTCACCTGATAGGGCGCGTTGTCGCCGACGGTAAGCGCCGGGTCCCCCCGCAGCGCCGCCACCAGCGCCGCGCCCAGCGCCGTCGCGCCCAGATACAGCACGCCGGCGTGCCAGGGCCGCGCCGCGCCGCGAAAGACCGGCGTGAAGCTGTGGATGCCGAGCAGGATGGTGGGCCGCCCCGCCGCCTGGCGCGCGTCCAGATGCTGCGCGATGGCCGCCTGGAACGGATCGAAGAACGCCACCCGGCGCGAGGCGGCCTGCTCCCGGCTGAGCGCCGTGTTGCCCGGAATCCGCGTGGTCTCGCTGATCACGGGGATGCTGGTCGGGCTGCCGGGCGGGCGGTTGCAGTCGATCAGCAGCCGCGAAGCGCCCGACAGGAACAGCGGCGCATCCAGCAGCGCGGACATGCGGCGGGACAGCGACGCCGCGCCGATGTCCCAGGCGATGTGGCGCTGTAATTCGGCGTCCGGCAGGCCGAGCCCGCCGAACTGCGCGGGCATGTGGTTCGACGCATGCTCGCACACCAGCACGAAGCGCGCGGCGCCGTGCGGGTTCTCGATGGTGACCGCCGGCGGGTCCTGCAGGTCTGGCCGGGTCAGGCCACGACCTCATCGGTGAAGACGCGGAAATCGGCCAGGGTGCAGGGGCCGAAGGTGGTGGCGATGGCGACATCCGTCGCATCCCGCCCGCGCGCCATCAGGATCCGCCCGATTCGCGGCGTGTTGTTGCGCGCATCGAAAGTGTGCCATTCGCCGTCGAGATACACTTCGAACCAGGCGGCGAAATCCATCGGGCCATAGGGCGGCGGCATGCCGATATCCCCGAGATAACCGGTGCAGTAGCGCGCCGGGATGTTGAGGCAGCGGCAAATCGTGACAGCCAGATGGGCGTAGTCCCGGCAGACGCCGCGGCGCTCGGCGAAGGCCTCGGACGCCGTGCGGGTGGCGCGCGCATGCTCGTAGCCGAAGGTGATGTGGGTGTGCACATAATCACAGATCGCCTGCACCAGCTCCCACCCTGCCGGGCCGCCACCGAACAGCGACCAGGCGGCATCGGACATGCGGTCGGTGTCGCAGTAGCGGCTGCCGAGCAGATAGACCAGCATCGCATCCGGCAGCGTCTCCACCCTGTGCTGCCGCGCGCCGGGGGCCAGGCGGTCCGCGGTGCCCGGGTCGCGCACCACCAGGCGGGTCGCGATGGTCAGCCGGCCGGGGGGCGCCACGATGCGCGTGCAGCGATTGCCGAAGCCATCCGTATAGTCGCGCGCGGCGATCGGCGGGTCGAACAACTGCTCGGCCGGGCCAATCAGGTCGCGCTCGCGCTCGGGGTGCGGGCTGACCATCAGCAGCATCGGCGTCGGGTGCGGGCAGTCATAGGTGATCCGGCAGCCTGCGGCGATCCGCATGGTGCTATCCTCTCGTGCTGAAAAAATGGCGGTGATCAGGGCTGCGCTTCCGTCACATCGACCCCGGCCGTCATGCCGCGGCTGTCGCTGCGCGCCGGGACATGCACGCAGCCGGCCAAGAAGCGCGCCGCGATGCCCAGCGCCCGCATCGCCGCGATCATGCGCACGGCGCGATCGCGGCGGGCGCCGCGGTTGCGGGAAACGCGGCGGGCGCCGCGGTTGCGGGAAACGCGGCGGGCGCCGCGGTTGCGGGCCGGCGTCTGCGACGACGCCAGCCCTCGATGTGGCCCTCCCGCGGCCGCAGCACCATCCGGTGTTCGCCAAAGGCAACCGGCCGGGTGTCGCGGTGGGTGGTCGCGTGACGGATCACAAGGATCGGGATGGCGGGTCTCCAGGGGCCGAGGTCTGGCCGAAGGGGTTGGCGCGGTGCGTTCCGCCGACGCGGCCGGCGTGGCGACGCGCGATGCGTATCGCCCCGGGCGCGCCGGCTTCGACATGGATTGGCGACCGCGAGATCGGCGATGGCATGCAAGCAACGCCGAAACGACGCGCCGGTTGCAGCCGGCGCGCCCGTCCTGCTTACAGCCTATGTCGGTGCGAAGCGAGGAAGCCCGCTATTCCCCCGCGAGGCGCGCCGCCAGCGCCGGGACGGCCAGGCGCAGCATGGCGGCCACGCCCGGCGCCTGGTGCAGCGCCAGCACGGCATCCGCGAGGTTCGCCGCGCGCTCGGCGCCGAGCACCGCATCCGCCAGGCCGTGATACTTCGCCATCAGCTCGGCCTCGGTCAGGAAATTGCCAGGCTCACCCTTCGGCACCACCACCTTGCGGGTGAACACCTGGCCGCGCGCGGCGACGCTCAGCTTGCCGGACATGTTGGCGGGGAATTCCGCCTCGATCTCCGGGTCCTGTTCGCAACTGGTCACGCCCATCAGCCGCGTGAGGTCGGGTGCCGTGAGGTCCCGGTAGCTGTCCCAGCCGAATTCGCCGCGGGCCAGCGCGCAGGCCACCACGAAGGGGCCGCTGAACTGGCCATCCACGATGTTGGCCGGGCGGCGGCGGCGCGCGATATCCTCGCCGATCAGGATCATGCCGGAGCGCGGCAGGCCGAGCGTCACCGCCGTGATTTCCGCCGCGCGCAGCCCGTGCTCGGCCCGCAGCGCGAGGGCCGCATCGACGCAGGCATGGCCGTAGCGGCAGGAGGGGTAGGGCTTCACCGCCGTCGCCATCAGCTCCCATTCCAAGCCCAAATCCTGAAGCACGCGGGACGGGTTGGGGTCTGGCGCATAGGCGCGCAGGAACCCGGCCTTGCCCTCGATGGGGTCGGCGGCGCCGCGGAATCCCTCCCGCGCCAGCAGCGCGGCCGAAAGCCCGGCCATCGCGGCCCAGCCCACCTGGAAGCGCTTGGTCCAGGCGCCATTGGCCAGGAATTGCAGGCTGCCCGCGGATTGGCTCAGCGCGATGCCGAGCGCCTGCGCGACGCCCGCCGCATCCAACCCGAAGACCCGCGCCGCCGCCGCCGCCGCGCCGAAAGCGCCGCAGGTGGCGGTCGGGTGGAAGCCGCGCGCGTAATGCGCCCCGGCCGGCAGGGCGAGGCCGAGGCGGTTCGTGACCTCATACCCCGCGACGATTGCCGCCAGCACATCGGCGCCCGAGGCGCCTGCGATCTCGGCGGCCGCCAGCACGGCCGGGATGACAGGGGCGCCCGGATGCAGGGAGGACGCCGCGTGGGTGTCGTCGAAATCCAGCGAATGGGCGAGCGCGCCGTTCAGCAGCGCCGCACCCGCGGGGGTCCAGCGCGATGCCTGCCCGAACACGGTGCAGGTGCCGGCAGCCAGGCCCATGGCGCGCGCGGCGGCCAGAAGGGGCGGGGTGCTCTCGGCCTCGACGCCGCCGCGCAGCATGTTGCCGACGAGGTCGAGCAGCAGGAACCGCGTGCGGCTCTGCACGCCCTCGGGCAGGGCCTCATGCCGGAGCGTAGCCACGAAACCCGCGAGCGGGGCGGTGATGGCGGTCATCGGGCGAAATCCTCCGGCGTGTCGTGTCACCACAGCTAGCGCCGGCGGCTGCCCGGGGCCAGCGGGGTGTCCGTCCGTGCTGCATGCGGCGTGTGCTCCGATCCCGGCCTTGCGCGAAAACTCGCCCGCGCATCCTCACCCACCCGCTTCTCCGCAGCCTGCTTGAGCATCTTCAAGCTCTGCGGCTTCGCAAGGCGACCCGGAAGATGCGGGAACCCAGAAGGCGAGGGCCGGCGTCCCATCCTTGCTCCTGGTGAAGCGGCGCTAGCCGCTCGCGAGTCTCTGCGTTGCGGCGGCCGGCCGGCGTGTGGCAGGAAAGGGGCATGCTTCTTCTCCGCCGATTCCTCGCCCTTGGCCTTGCCGCCGCCGCGCTGCCCCGCCACGCGGCAGCCGCGGCCCAGACCTTCGAGGCGTTCCTCGATGGCGTCCGCGCGGATGCACGGCGGCAGGGCGTGTCGCCGGCCACCCTCTCCCGCGCGCTGACGGGCATCCGCCCGAATTCCCGCGTGCTGGAACTCGACCGCCGCCAGCCGGAATTCACCCAGACCTGGGACCAGTACCGCGACGCCCGCCTGTCCCAGGCGCGGGTCGATGCCGGTCGCCGCGCCTTCGCCGACAACCGCGCGACCCTGGACTCCGTGCAGGCGCGCTTCCGCGTCAGCCCGCGCATCGTGGTGGCGATCTGGGGGCTGGAGACGAATTACGGCGGCTTCATGGGCAATTTCAACATTGTGGAGAGCCTGGCGACCCTCGCCTGGGATGGCCGCCGGGCCGCCTATTTCCGCGCCGAATTGCTGGCCGCGCTGAAAATCCTGGATGGCGGACATGTGGCACCCGATCGCATGCGGGGCAGCTGGGCCGGCGCGATGGGCCACCCGCAATTCATGCCGAGCAATTTCGACCGGCTGGCCGTGGACATGGATGGCGATGGGCGCCGGGACATCTGGGAGAACCGCGCCGATGCGCTGGCCTCCATCGCCAACTACCTCGCCCGCTCCGGCTGGCGGGAGGAGGAGCTGTGGGGGCGGGAGGTCGTGCTGCCCGCGGGGTTCGACCCCGAACAGGCGAGGCGCGAGAATATGCGGCCGCTGCGGGAATGGGCGCGGCGCGGCGTGCGCCGGCCGGATGGGGTCGAGCTGCCGGCGATCGATATGGCCGCCGCCATCCTGCTGCCCGGCGGGGCAGGCGGGCAGGCCTTCATGATTTATCATAATTTCAACGTGATACGGCGCTATAATCCCTCGAATTACTATGCTCTGGCGGTAGGCATGCTGTCGGACCGCGTCGCCTGAATGGCGTTTCCGAGAAGGGCCGCATGGGCGCTGCTGCCGACGCTGGTCCTGCTATCCTGCGCCCGGACCCCGCCGCCGCAGCCGCAGCCGCGCTACCTGGTGGGCGAGCCCTATGCGATGGGCGGCGTCTGGTCCTACCCGCGGGAGGAATTCGCGCTGGTCGCGACCGGCCTGGCGAGCGTCGCGGCCGATGCGCGCGCCGGACGGCGGACCACCAATGGCGAGATTCACGACCCCGCGGCGCTGACCGCCGCCCACCGCACACTGCAATTGCCGGCGATCCTGGAGGTGACCAACCTCGAGACCGGCTTGCAGGTGCAGGTCCGCCTCAATGACCGGGGGCCGGCGGCGCCGGGCCGCGTGGTGGAGCTTTCGCGCCGCGCCGGGCAGTTGCTCGGCGTCGCGCCGGGCCGGCCCGCGCAGGTGCGGATCGCGGTGGTGACCGAGCCGAGCCGCGCGCTGGCCGCCGGCCTGCCGCAGCCGGATGCGCCGCGCCTCGAAATCGCCGCCGCGCCGGTGGCCGGGGTGTCGCGGGAAACCCTGGCGCCGCCGCCCGGCGCCACCCAGGCCGCGCAGGTGCGCCAGGCGCGCGCCTTCCCCGGCGGGCAGGCGGCGACGGTGGCGCAGCCGAGCCTCGGCATGCCGCCGGCGCGCATGCCCGAAGCCGTCACGCGTATCGGCGCCGCGCCGGGCCGGTTGTTCCTGGAAGCCGCCACCTTTTCCCGCCGGGATGCGGCGGAGCGGCAGGCCGCGCGCATGTTCGGCACCGGCGCCCGCGTCGAGCAGGTCGGCGGGCGTGGCCGGGGTGGCGGCACGCCGCAATTCCGGGTGCGCGCCGGCCCCTTCGGCAACGTGGCGGAAGCCGACAGGGCGCTTGAGCAAGCCATCCGTGCGGGCGTATCGGAAGCGCGCATCATCGTCGATTGAACCGCGACCAGCGGAGGGGAGCCTGCCATGCGCCGACGAGACCTGATGGGAAGCGCCGCCGCGCTAGGCTCCGGCCTGTTGGCTGCGGATACCGCCCTGGCGCAGGCCCGCCCCGGCGCCCCGCCGTCCCGTGCCGCGCGGCCGGCGCCGCTGCCGCTGATCGGGGCCGCGAACAGCCCGCTCGGCCCGATCGACACCTCGGCCAGGCAGGTGCTGATCGTCGATTACGACACCGGTGCGACGCTGCTGGAGAAGGCGGCGGATGAGCGCATGCCGCCATCCTCCATGTCCAAGCTGATGACCATGTATGTGGTGTTCGACCTGCTGAAGCAGGGGCGGCTGCGCATGGAGCAGCTGCTGACCGTGTCCGAGCGCGCCTGGCGCATGGGTGGGTCCAAGATGTTCGTGCAGGTCGGCAGCCAGATCTCGATCGAAAATCTGGCGCGGGGCGTGATCGTGCAGTCGGGGAACGACGCCTGCATCGTGCTGGCCGAGGGGATCGCCGGCAGCGAGGCCCAGTTCGCCGAGATCATGAACGACATGGCGCGGCGGATCGGCCTGCGGTCGAGCACCTTCCGCAACGCCACCGGCTGGCCTGAGCCCGAGCACCGCATGACCTGCCGCGACCTCGCGCATCTGGCGCGGCGGATCATCCTCGATCATCCGGAATACTATCGCTTCTACAGCGAGCGCAGCTTCACCTGGAACAACATCGCGCAGGAAAACCGCAACCCCACGCTCGGCCGCGTCGCCGGCGCCGATGGCCTCAAGACCGGCCATACGGAGGAGGCAGGCTATGGGCTGACGGCGAGTGCGATCCGCGGCGGGCGCCGCTTGATCATGGTGGTGAACGGCCTGCCCAGCATCCGCGCCCGCATCGAGGAAAGCGAGCGGCTGATGGAGTGGGGCTTCCGGGAATTCGACAATGTCGTGCTGTTCCGCGCCGCCGATACGGTCGAGGACGTGCCGGTCTATCTCGGCGAACGCCCGACTGTGCCGCTGGTGGCGGGGCGCGACCTGGTGCTGACGCTGCCGCGGCAATGGCGCAGCAATATCGAGGCGCGGGTGCGCTTCGACGCGCCGGTGCCGGCGCCGGTCAGCAAGGGCCAGCCGATCGGCGTGCTGGTGGTGGGCGGGCAGGGCGTGCCGACCATGAACGTGCCGCTGATCGCCGGCGCCGATGTCGAACGGCTTGGCCTGTTTCCACGGATTCCGGCGGTGATCGGCCGCTGGTTCGGATCGTGACGGGGCGGTTCATCACGCTGGAAGGCGGCGAGGGCGCGGGGAAATCGACGCAGGCGCGGGCGCTGGCCGCCTGGCTCAGCCAGCAGGGCCATCCCGTGCTGGTGACGCGGGAGCCCGGCGGTGCGCCCGGGGCCGAGGCCATCCGCGGCGTGGTCCTGGGTGGCCATGGGCTCGACCCGGTGGCGGAGGCGCTGCTGATGTTCGCGGCGCGGCGGGAACATGTGCAGGAAACCATCCGCCCGGCGCTGGCGGCCGGCATGTGGGTGGTGTGCGACCGCTTCGCCGATTCCACGCGGGCGTATCAGTGCCACGGGCAGGGCGTTTCGGGGGAGGTGTTCGGGCGCCTGTCCGACATCGCGCTGGAAGGTCTGAAGCCCGACCTGACCTTCATTCTGGATGTGCCGCCGGAGGCCGGGCTCGCGCGGGCCAAGGCGCGGGGGATCATCGCCGACCGGTTCGAGCGGCTGGACATCGGCTTCCACGCCCGGGTGCGGGCCGGGTTCCTGGCGATCGCCGCCGGCGATCCGGCGCGCTGCCTGGTGCTGGATGCGACGGCGCCAGCAGACGCCGTGTTCACCGCCATGACCCAGGCGCTGGAAGCCCGCCTGCCCGGATGAGCCGCGCCCCCCGCGCCCCGAAGCCGCAGGAGTTCGAGGACGACCCTGACCAGGCGGTGCGGGGCAATGCCGATCTGGTCGGGCATGGCGCTGAGGCGGCGCTGCTGGAACGCGCGGCGCGGTCCGGCCGCCTGCCGCATGCCTGGCTGCTGGCCGGGCCGCCCGGCATCGGAAAGGCGACACTCGGCTACCGCTTCGGCCGCTGGCTGCTGGCCGGCGGGCCAGAGGGCAGGTTGCCGGAAGCGCCGGTCGGGCTGCACCTGCCGCCCGACCACCCGACCTTCCGCCGCGTCGCCGCCGGCGCCCACCCCGATCTGCGGGTGCTGCGGGCGGAAGCCAGCGAGGGCCGGGTGAAGCGCGAAATCCGGGTGGATGGCGTGCGCGCCGCCATCCGCTTCCTGGCCATGACGCCCGCCGAGGGCGGCTGGCGCTTCGTGCTGGTGGATGGCGCCGAGAGCATGCGCACCGAAGCCGCCAATGCGCTGCTCAAGACGCTGGAGGAACCGCCGCCGCGCGCCGTGCTGGTGCTGACCACGGCGGCGCCCGACCGGCTGCTGCCGACCATCCTGAGCCGCGTCCGGCGCCTCGACCTGCCACCGCTGGCGGCGCCGGCGCTGGATGGGTTGCTCGCGAAACTGGCGCCCGAACTCGATGCCGCGGCGCGCGCGAAACTCGCGGCGATCGGCGAAGGCTCGGCCGGCGGCGCGCTGGCGCTGCTGGAGGGCGAGGGCCTGGCGATGCAGGCGCTGGTGGAAGACGCGCTCGGCGGTCTGGACCGCAATCGCTGGCATGCGCTGGCGGATGCGGTGGCGGCGAAGCGCGACGGATCGGGCTTCGCCACCTTCATGGCGCTGCTCCGCCGCGCCATTGCGGCCGCCGTCCGGCAGGCGGCGCGGGGGGGGGCTGCGCCCGCCTGGCTGGCCGGCCGGCCGCTTGCCGAGTGGTCCACCCTGTGGGACACAATCGGCCGCTTGGCAGCCGAGACGGATGCGCTCAGCCTCGACCGCAAGCAGGCGGTGCTGAACACGCTTGGGGCGTTGCAGCCGCGCCGCTGATCTTGGGCGCTGAATCGGGTTGAATGCAGTGAAATCCGCGTATTACATCACGACGCCCATCTATTATGTGAATGACAAGCCGCATATCGGCCACGCCTACACCTCGCTGGCGGCCGATGTGCTGGCGCGGTGGCGGCGGCTCCAGGGCCATGACGTGTTCTTCCTGACCGGCACGGATGAGCATGGCCAGAAGGTGGAGAAGGCGGCGCAGGATGCCGGGCAGGATCCGCAGGCCTTCTGCGACCGTGTCTCCCAGGCGTTCCGCGACCTGACGGGCGTGATGGGTTTCTCCAACGACGCCTTCATCCGCACGACGGAACCCCGCCACAGGGATTCCTGCCAGGCGCTGTGGAAGACGCTGGCCGAGCGCGGCGAGATTTATCTCGGCGCCTATGAGGGCTGGTACGCGGTGCGGGACGAGGCGTTCTACGGGCCGGATGAACTGACCGAGCGCGACGGGGTGAAATACGCCCCCTCCGGCGCGCCGGTCGAATGGGTGCGGGAGCCTTCGTATTTCTTCCGCCTCTCAGCCTGGGCCGACAAGCTGCTGGATTTCTACGAGACCCACCCGGATTTCATCGCCCCCCCGAGCCGTCGGAATGAGGTGCTGGCCTTCGTGAAATCTGGCCTTCAGGACCTGTCCATCAGCCGTACCAGTTTTCGGTGGGGCGTGCCGGTGCCCGGCGACGATGCTCATGTGATGTATGTCTGGCTCGATGCGCTGACAAATTACATCACGGCTGCCGGCTATCCGCATGAGAATGCGGCATTGTGGCAGTTCTGGCCGGCGGACATCCACTTCGTCGGCAAGGATATCGTTCGCTTCCATGCCATCTATTGGCCGGCCTTCCTGATGGCCGCCGGCATCGCGCCGCCGAAGCGGGTGTTTGCGCATGGCTGGTGGACCAATGAAGGCCAGAAGATCAGCAAGTCGCTCGGCAATGTCATCGACCCGGTGGCGCTGGTGGAGGAATTCGGCCTCGACCCCGTGCGCTATTTCCTGCTGCGCGAAGTGCCCTTCGGCCAGGATGGGGATTTTTCCCGAGTGGCGGTGGTGAACCGGCTGAATGGGGAATTGGCCAATGCGCTGGGCAATTTGGCGAACCGGACGCTCAGCCTGATCCAGCGGAATTGCGACGCGCTGCTGCCGGACCCTGCCGAGGCCGGCCCGACCGATGCCGCGCTGGTGGCGCAGCTTGCCGCGCTGCCGGGCACGCTGGGCAGGCACCTCGACGCGCAGGACTTCCACCTTGCGCTGGACGCCGTGATGGCGGCGGTGCGCGACGCCAATGGCTACATTACCGCCGAACAGCCCTGGGCGCTGAAGAAGGCCGATCCCGTGCGCGCGGCCGCGGTGTTGCGGCATCTGCACGATTCTCTGCGCGTCTTCGCCACCCTTTTGCAGCCCTTCATGCCCGGCAGCATGGCGGCGCTGCTTGACCAGCTCGGCGTGCCCGAAGCCGCCCGCGGGCTGGGTGATCTTGGGCAAAAGCTTCCGGGCGGCATCGCGCTGCCGCCGCCGGCGCCGCTGTTCCGGAAGATCGAGGCGTGATCATCGACAGCCATTGCCACCTCGACCATTTCCAGGGCGAGGACGAAGCCGCCGCGGTGGCGCGGGCCCAGGCGGCCGGCATCGCGGAGATGGTCACCATCGGCACGCGCCTCGGCCCGCAGGCCGCGACGGTTCGGGCTATCGCGGGGCGCAACCCGGGCGTCTGGGGCACGGTCGGCATCCATCCGCACAATGCCGGCGAACGCCCGGCGCCGAGCGTGGAGGAATTGCTGGCCGAGGCCGACCACCCGCGCATCATCGGGCTCGGCGAATCCGGCCTCGACTATTTCTACGACAAGGCGCCGCGGGCCGAGCAGCAGGCCGGGTTCCGCGCGCATATCGCTGCCGCCCGCGCCTCCGGCCTGCCGCTGGTGATCCATGCGCGGGATGCCGATGCGGATGTGGCGGCGATCCTGGAAGACGAAGCCGGGCAGGGGGCCTTCCCCTTCCTGCTGCATTGCTTCTCCTCCGGCGCCGATCTTGCGCGCCGCGCCGTGGCGCTTGGCGGCTATGTCAGCTTCTCCGGCATGCTGACCTTCCCGAAATCCGACGCCATCCGCGCGATCGCGGCCGAGCTGCCCGCGGACCGGCTGCTGGTGGAGACGGACAGCCCCTACCTTGCGCCGGTGCCGCATCGCGGCAAGCGCTGCGAGCCCGCCTTCGTGGCCTTCACCGCCGCGCGGCTGGCCCAGGTGCGTGGCCTGGCGCCGGAAGCGCTGGCCGCGCTCACCACCGCGAATTTCCGGCGGCTGTTCTCGCAGGCCGCGGCCTGAGCGGGTGCTGCGGGCAACCCTTCTCGGCTGCGGCGGATCGGGCGGTGTGCCGCTGCTGGGGGGGGCTGGCGGGCGCGGCAATTGGGGGCAATGCGACGCCGCCGAGCCGCGCAACCGCCGCACCCGTACCGCGGCGCTGCTGGAGGACGAAACCGGCCGCCGGCTGCTGATCGATGCCGGGCCGGATCTGCGGTCCCAGTTCCTGGCGAATGGCATCGACCGGCTGGACGCGGTGGTGTTCACCCATACCCATGCCGACCACATCCTCGGCCTCGATGAGCTGCGCATGATCAACCGGCTGCGCGGCGACACACTTGACGCCTTCGGCAGCTACCAGACCCTGGCCGAGCTGAAATCCCGCTTCGACTACGCCTTCCGCCCGCCGACGCCCCCGGTGTTCACGCGTCCCGCTTTGGTCCCGCGTGCGGTGGCGCCGGGGGAGGTGGTGGCGATGGCGGGTCTCAAGGTGCGGGTGCTGCGGCAGGATCATCGGGTGATGGAAACGCTGGGGTTCCGTGTCGGCAGCTTCGCCTATTCCACAGATGTGGTGACCCTGCCGGAGGAAACCCTGACGGCGCTGGAAGGTCTCGACACCTGGGTGGTCGGCTGCCTGCAACGCGCGCGGCACCCGGTGCACGCCAATATCGAGCGCGTGCTCGAATGGGTGGCCCGGCTGCGGCCGCGCCGCACGATCCTGACCCATATGAGCCTCGACCTCGACTGGGCCTGGCTGGTCGCGAATTTGCCGGCGGGGGTGGAGCCTGGGTTCGACGGCATGGTGATCGAGGCGCCCGGATGAGGCGGCTGGCAGCGATCCTGGTGCTGGGGGTGCTGGCGGGCGGCGCCGCAGCGCAGCCGGCACCATCGCGGCATTGCCCGCGCTACGCGGAGAATTGGGCGGAGGCGCTGCGGCGCTTCGGCGCCGGGGGGCTCGGCGCCGACTTCCTGGCGCGCCACGGGGAATTCCTGGCCTCCGGCTGCCGGTCGCGCGTCGCGGTGTGTCCGGCGACGCCGGCGGAGCAACGCATGGCGGATGTGATGACCATCCTGGCGATGAATGCGGGTGCCGCGAGCAGCTTCGTGCCGTTCCGCTGCGGCTGACGCCCGGTCATCCACCGGCTTATCCCCAGCGTACTTTCTTTCCATAATATACATTATAGGATTTCCCGACCTGGGGATATCGGCGCGGACGGCCCGCTTGCCTCGCCGCCCCCGGCGCGCAACACCGCCCGCACCAGACGGAGCCGTCCCATGACCGAGAAGACCGATCCGGCCGCCGCCATCCTCCGGCTGCTCTCCATCATGGCCCGGCTGCGCGCACCGGATGGCTGCCCCTGGGACCGCGTGCAGGATTTCGCGACCATCGCCCCCTACACGATCGAGGAAGCCTATGAGGTCGCGGACGCCATCGCCCGCGGCCCGGATTTTCCGCAGTTGCAGGATGAGCTCGGCGATCTGCTGTTCCAGGTCGTCTATCACGCGCAGATGGCCGATGAGGCCGGCCGCTTCGACTTCGCGAGCGTGGCCGAGGCGATCAGCGCCAAGATGATCCGCCGTCACCCGCATGTGTTCGGCGATGCCGAGGCGCGCAGCGCCGAAGCCCAGGTTTCCGCCTGGGAGGTCCAGAAGGCCACCGAACGCGCGGCGCGCGCCGAAACCGGCGTGCTGGCCGGGGTGCCCACCACCCTGCCCGCCTTGACCCGCGCCCTGAAGCTGACGCGCCGTGCCGCGCGCGTCGGCTTCGACTGGCCGGATGCCGGCGCCGTGCTCGACAAACTCGCCGAGGAAGCCGCCGAGTTGCGCGCGGAATTGCCGGCAGCCGATCCGGCGCGGCTGGCCGATGAGGTGGGCGACCTGCTGTTCGTGCTCGCGAATTTGGCCCGCAAGCTCGACCTCGACCCGGAGACGTGCCTGGCCGGCGCCAACCGGAAGTTCGAACGCCGCTTCGGCGCCGTCGAAGCCCGGCTGGCGGCTGACGGCCGCGCGCCGGCGGATGCCACGCTGGATGAGATGGAGGCGCTCTGGCGGGCGGTGAAACGGGCGGAACGCGGCGGCTGACGCGCAAGCGTCATCGGCGCGTCATCTCCAGCGGCTACCTTGCCGCCGAAGGAGATTCCCATGCCCCAGCCCCTCGCCCTGTCCGTCCAGGTGACCGATCCGGATGCGCGCGACCTGCCCGCCTCCCTCGATGACGCGGTGGCGCTTGGCGTCGATATCGCGGAACTGCCGCTGCACAACCTGCCCCTGGTCGTCGGCGCCCGCGTGCTGGCCGACCGCGTGCGCGACATCCGCGCCATCTGCGCCGACCGGCCGCTCGGCTACGTGCTGCACGGGCATCTCGGCATCAATCTGATGGAGGAAGGCCACCGCATCGGCCTGCATCTCGATGTGCTGCGCGCCAATATCGAGGTGGCCGCGGCGCTGGAATGCCGGCACCTGGTCATGCATTGCGGCTTCGTCGCCGCCGGCCAGGCGAGCGGGATCGAGGCCGCCTTCGCCCGCCAGCGCGAACACCTGGCCGCGATGGGCGATGTGGCGCGGGCGCATGGCGTGACGCTGTGCGTGGAGAACATCTTCGAATTCACCGGCCAGCGCGTCACCGCCCTGCCCGGCCGCCTGGCCGCCGAGCTGCGCGCCGTCGCGCACCCCCATGTCATGGCGACCTTCGACATCAGCCATGGCTGGCTGCATTGCGGCCAGATGGGTGCTGATTTCCTGGCCGAGGCCGCCGCGCTGGCGCCGCTGTCGAAGCATCTGCACCTGCATGACAGCTTCGGCCGCCCGGATGATTTCTGGACCTATACGGCGAACGAGATGGTGGCCTTCGGCGTGGGCGACCTGCACCTGCCGATGGGCTGGGGCAGCATCCCCTGGGACGCACTCGCCGCAACCTGCACTTGGCATGCGGATCTGGTCGCCGATGTGGAGGTCAACCACCGTCACCGCAGCGCCTTCCCCGAAGCCATCGCCGCCAGCCGCGCCTGGGCGGCGAAGCTGAATTTCGCCCGCCCGGCTTTTGCCGAGGCGGCTGAGTAGCGAACGACCGAGCCCTCTCCCCCGCTTATGGGGGAGAGGGTTGGGTGAGGGGGACGCGCGAGGCTTCGGAGTCGCTCATCGTCCGGCCACGCCCCCCCCTCACCCCAACCCTCTCCCCCCTGCGGGCGGAGAGGCAGCGTATCCGCAGCGCCCTATCCCATCGCGGCCTGCAGCCAGCGCGCGGCGGACAGCACGCGCGCATCTTCCCCCATTCGCCCGGCGAGCTGCACGCCGAGCGGCAGGCCGTGCGGCCCCGTGCCCGCCGGAAAGGTGACATTCGGCCCCCAGAGCAGGGTCCAGAGCAGGTTGAAGGTGGCGTCGCCCGTATAGTCCAGGCCCGCCGGCGCCTCCCCCGGCGCGGCCGGCGTCAGGATGGCATCCAGCCCGGCGGTCGCCTCGGCGAAGGCGGCGCGGGCGAAGAAACCGGCGATGCGGGCCTCGTCCAGCTTGGCAGCGGGGAAGCCTCCGGCCCAGTCGAGGCGCTCGAGCAGCACGGCCGACATCTGCGGCCGCGCCGCGCGCAGTTCATGCGCCAGGGCCTGGCGGGTTTCCATGTTCATGAGGTGCGCATGCAGCGCGGCGCCGTGCAGCAGGGCGGGCGGCAGGGCGAACTCGACCACCTCCGCCCCCGCACGCCGCGCCGCCTCGGCCGCGCGCTCCATCAGCGCCACCGTCTCCGGCCGCGCATCCCCCGGCTGGTGGCCGAGCGTGAACCCAAGGCGCGGCGGGGCGCGCCGCGCGTTCGGCTCGCCGTAATCGCGCCCGGTCATGGCACCCATCGCCAGCGCGCAATCGGCGATGCCGCGGGCCATGATGCCGATCGTGTCGAGGCTTTCGGAGCACACCTTCATGCCGGTGCGGGACAGCGTGCCGAAGCTCGGCTTGAAGCCGACCACGCCGCAATAGGCGGCGGGGCGGATGATGCTGCCGGCGGTCTGCGTGCCGAAGGCAAGCGGCACCATCCCCGCCCCCACCGCCGCCGCCGAGCCGGAGGACGAGCCGCCCGGCGTATGCGATGGGTTGTGCGGGTTGGTGGTGGCACCCGGCCGGCGCGTTGCGAATTCGGTCGTGACGGTCTTGCCCATCACCACGCCACCCGCGAGCCGCGCCGCCGCCACCGCCGCCGCATCGGCGCGGGGACGGAAGCCGGCATAGATGGGGGATCCATAGCCGGTCGGCTGGTCCGCCGTATCCAGCACATCCTTCACGCCGAAGGGGATGCCATGCAGGGGGCCCGGCGCCGCCATCCCGCTATCGCGAATCGCCTGGGCGGGGTCGAGGTGCGCGAAGGCCCGCACCACGGGCTCCCGCACCGCCGCGCGCGCCAGGCAGGCCTCCATCAGCGCCTCGGGCCGCAGCCTTCCCGCAGATAGGGCGGCGGCGGCTTCGGTACCGGTGAGATCGGCGGGGTCGGACACGCGCTTGCCTCCATGCAGTGGTGCCATGGGGCAACAGCGCGCACGATCTGCATAGGGTGCGGGTAGCCCTTTCGCGCAGACCGCGCCACACTCTGGCGATGCTTCAGATCCAGGTGGCCGCGGCGCCGGACGGAACGCCGACCTATGCCATCCCGGGTCCGCCCGCGGCCTTGCCGGAAGTCAGCCCGGCGGCGCTGCTCGCGGCCTGGGAGGCCGCGCGCTTGGCCGCGGCGAATGGCCATTGGGGGGCGCCGCGGCTGCTGCTGTTCCGCACCGAGAGCGGCGCCATGCGCATCGCCCTGACCGACCGCGACGCCTGCTGCTGGGCGGAAGCCGTGGATCGGCTGCAGGATCTCGGCACCGCGCGCGGCCTTGCCCTGTGCCTGCGGCTGCTGGCGCTGATCGATGCCATGGGCCGCGCGCCCGACCTCTCCGGCCTGTTCGAGGTGACGGGGGATGGCGTGGTGCTGCACCCTGCCCTGCTGCGCGCCGCCGCCCGCCTGCCGCTGGATGGCGCCGCCCGCTTCGACGTCCCGGCACTTTGCCGCGCCCTGCCCCGGCGGCTGTCGCAGCCGCCGAAACCCCCCCTTAACGCCACCGGCCGGAAAGACCCCGCCAAGATGCGCCCGCTGTTCGTTGCCCTGATGCTGCTGCCCGTCGTCGCCTGCGCGCGCCCGCCCGTGGAGTCCACCCCCGACCGCACCCGCACCGATGCCTGCCGGGCGGAAGCGACGCGCCTGGTGCAGTGGCGCGACCGCGGCCAGTTGATGCGCACGGATGAAGCGGAATCGAGCCGCGGCACCTTCGGCGCCACCCCCTTCAGCCGCCTGGAATCCGATCGGCTCGGCCAGCAATTCGAACGCGACCGGCTGGCGGCAGAATGCCTCCGCCGGCCGGAAAGCGCGCCCCTGCCCGCGGGGCGCTGAGGGGCAGGCCGGGCGCCCCGGTGGCGCAGCTCGGCGCACTCGGGCGGGCGCTGTCGCACCGGGACAGCCGGATTTTCTTCGCCGGCTCGGCGCTGGCCTGGACCGGCCTCTGGATGCAGCGGATCGCGGTGTCCTGGCTCGCCTGGGAACTGACCGGCAGCGCCTTCTGGGTCGGCATGGTGGCGTTCTGCGACCTGGCCCCCGCGGTGGTGATCAGCCCGCTGGCCGGCGCCGTGGCGGACCGTGTGGACCGGGTGAAGCTGGCCATGTGGACGCAGCTCGCCATCGCGGCGCAGTCGGCGCTGGTGGCCGGCATCACCCTCGGCGGTGGCATGACCATCGGCATCCTGCTGGTGCTGGAGGTGGTGGGCGGCATCGCCGCCAGTTTCGCGCAGCCGGCGCGGCAGACCCTGATGCCGGGAATCGTGCCGCGCGCCGATCTGCCGGCCGCCGTCGCCGCCAATTCGCTGTGCTTCTCGGTGGCGCGCTTCCTGGGGCCAGCCCTGGCCGGGCCGATCATCGCGATCTGGGGGGTGGTGCCGGCCATTGCCGGGAATGCGGTGGGCTACCTCATCTCCGGCACCTCGCTGCTGCTGCTGCATGTCGCGGCGGCGGACCGGAAGGGGCACCCGGCCTCGGCCAGCCTGTGGCGGGACGTGGCGGAGGGGCTGCGCTATGCCGCGCGGCATCCGGGGCTAGGACCTGTCCTGCTGTATGCGGCGCTGGGGGCGGTCCTGCTGCGGGGCATGCAGGAGATCCTGCCGCCCTATGTGGCCTGGCTGTTCGGCCGCGGCGCGGAGAGCCTGGCGATCCTGACCGCCTGTTTCGGCGTGGGCGCCCTGGCCGCCGGGCTCTGGGTGGCGTCGCGCGGGCGTGTGGCCGGCAGCACGCGGCTGGTGGTGTTCGCGCTGCTGGCCCAGGCGGCGGCGACGGCCGGGTTTGTCGCCACCACATGGTTCCCCTTCGGCATGCTCTGCGCGGCGCTGATCGGCGCCACGGCCAGCATGCACGGCATTTCCGTGCAGACGCTGGTGCAAAGTGCCACCGACCCGGCCTATCGCGGGCGGATGCTGAGCCTTTGGGGCCTGATCACCCGTGCCTGCCCCGCGCTCGGCGCGCTCGCACTCGGCGCCGCGGGGCAGGCCTTCGGGCTGACCACGCCCACGCTGGTCGCGGTAGGCGTATTCCTTGGCGTCTTCGCCTGGGGCATGACACGCCTGCGGCGGATGGAAGGCGTGCTGGAAACCCAGCCCGCCGCGGCTGCGGCAAACAAACCAGCCGCGGATGCGGCAAACGGGTAGGGGTTTCGGGATGCTGAACGCAGCGATCGTGGGCATGGGCCGCTGGGGCCAGGTGTTGGTGGACAGCGTGCAGGGCAGGCAGGGCAGCGGCATCCGCTTCGTCGCAGGCTCCACGCGATCCCCGGAGAAGGCGCGGGCTTGGGCGCAAGCGCAGGGCATCGCGATCCACCCCGATTATGCCTCCCTGCTGGCCGACCGCGCGGTGGAGGCGGTGGTGCTGGCCACCCCGCATGGCCAGCATGCCGAGCAGGTGATCGCCGCCGCCGCCGCGTGCAAGCATGTGTTCGTCGAAAAGCCCTTCACCCTGACCAAGGCCTCGGCCGCGGCGGCGGTCGCCGCCTGCACCAAGGCGGGGGTGGTGATGGCGCTTGGCCACAACCGGCGCTTCCTGCCGGCGGTGGCGCGGATGAAGGCGATGCTGGAAGCGGGCGAGCTCGGCCGGCTGCTGCATGTGGAAGGGCATTTCAGCGGCCCGGGCGCGGCCGGCTACCAGCCCGGCATGTGGCGCGCGGACCGGGGGGAGAGCCCGCTCGGCGGCATGGGTGGCATGGGAATCCATATGATCGACATGATCATCCACCTGGCCGGTCGCTTTTCCCGCGTTTCGGTGGCCAGCAAGGCGCTGGTCTCGACTACGATCGACGACACGACGGCCATGCTGGCGGAGCTGGAGAGCGGCGCCACGGTCGGCTTCGCGACACTGGCCCTGGCGCCGCGGCACTGGCGCGTGGCCTTGTTCGGGACGGAGGGAATACTCGAATTGCAGGGGCATGAACGGCTTTCCTACACACCGATCTCAGGCGAAGGTTGGGTAAAGCACTTCGACAGGATCGACATAGAAGCAGCTGAACTTGCAGCATTCGCCGAAGCCGTGGCTGGGGGCGCGCCCTACCCGCTGCCACTGGCGGAGGCGATCCATGGCGTGGCGGTGTTCGAGGCGATGATCGGCGCCGCGACCTCCGGCAGCGCCTATGCGGTGGCATGACGCCGGGCGGTTGCGCTATTCTCCGCCAATGATTTTGCGTCGCGCCCTGGTCGCTGCCCTGCCCGCCCTTTTGCCGAACGCCGCCCTAGCATTCCGGCAGGAGGACGCTGCGTCCCCCATTGCCGCCGAGTACGCGGCCTGCGGCGGCGGTGACACGCATGCCGCCCTGCTGGCTGAGCTGGACGCGCTGTTCGCGGGCCGGCCCGTGCCGCCCGAACTGCCGCCCCGGCTGCTCGCCCTCACGCGCTGTCCCTTGTGTGGCTGCGGCGTGGCCGCCCGGTTGGACCCGCCGGGCTGACCGGCTTCCCGGTCGGTCGGGGCTGATCTAGAAGCGCGCGTCCTTTCGAACGGAGCCGCGCATGTCCAAGATCACCCGCCAAGGCAGCAACCAGATCCTGTCCACCTCGGTGGAATACCATGCCTTCGTCTACCTGGCCGGCTTGACCGCCGACGACCTGGCCAAGGACGTGACCGGCCAGACGCGCGAGGTGATCGCCAAGATCGACGCCGCGCTGGAAGCCAATGGCACCGACAAGACGCGCCTGCTGCAGGCGCAGATCTGGCTGAAGGATATCCGCGACCGCGACGCCATGAACAAGGTGTGGGTGGAATGGCTGGGCGATGCCGGCCGGCCGGCGCGCGCCTGCGTGGAGGCCAACATGGCCGACCCGCGCCACCTGGTCGAGATCATGATCACCGCCTGCAAGTGACGCATGCGAAGGGGGCGGGTTTCGGACCCGCCCCTCTCGTTTCGGTGATGTTCCATACGTAACCGGCATGACAGTCATGCGACCGATGCGGACCTTAAGCTGAAACTGCCGTAAACTGTGGCATTTGCGCCGCAACACTGTGTCATGTGTTTCGCGCCTGTTTCACGCTAGGAAGATGTGCGGCTTCTTGCCCGCCCGCCCCCACGGCATTCGACGAATCACGTCGGATTTCCCGGTGTTACGCAAAGCCGGGTTGCCGCATCCCGTGCCGCCCGGTTACCGCCTTGGACCACGGGGGGCTTCCGCTGCGGAAGCCAGGTCAACGAGGGGATGCAGATGCGGGCAAAAGGCACGCTGGCAGTTGTGTGCGCCCTGATCGGGGCGCTGGCGACGACACCACCGATCGAAGCCGCGGAACGCATCGGGCGCACGGCCCAGAAGGCCACGTCGACACCGCCGCAAACGCAACGCCCGCCCGCCCGCCCGCCTGCTCGTGCGGCCGCAGCCCGGCGCGACACCGCGCCCGCCACCCGCCAGAGCCGCCCTGCCGTCATGTCGGTGGCGATGGCCGCGCCGGCGGTGGCGGTGCGCGGTGTCGGCTCGGGCACGCCGATCCTGCCGGTTTCCCGGGCCACCGGCCTGTCCTGCGTGCCTTTCGCGCGGCTGGCGACGGGCATGGAGATCAGCGGCAATGGCGGCCGCTGGTGGTACAATGCCGCCGGGCGCTACCAGCGCGGCCGCGTGCCCGAGCGCGGCGCCATCCTGGCGATGCCGGCTTCGGGCAGCATGCGGCTCGGCCATGTCGCGGTGGTCAGCCGCGTCGTGAATGAGCGCACCATCGAGGTGGACCATGCGAATTGGGGCGGCCCCGGGCTGCGTCGCGGCCAGGTGCTGCGCGGCGCCATGGTCATCGACGTGTCGGACCGCGGGGATTGGTCGGCGGTGCGCCACCAGGTCGGCCATGACCGCACCAGCTTCGGGCGCGTCTATCCGGTGCAGGGCTTCATCTACAACCGCCGCCTGAATGGCCAGACCATCACGGCCGATGCCGGGATCGACGCCGCCGGTCGGTTCAGCGAGGTGGCCGAGGCGCCTTCCCCCCACGCGCAGCAGCATCTGCGCCTCGCGGCCGACCTGCTCGGCAACTGACGCTTCCCGGCGCCCTGCCGGGCTGCGAAGCTGCGGTCGGGCTTCGGCGGGGCGTGGCATGATCGGGATCGACTGGGGCACATCCTCGCTGCGCGCCTACCGGATCGGGCGCGATGCGCGGGTGACCGATCGGCTCGACCAGCCACGGGGCATCATGACCGTGCCGGAGGGCGGGTTTCCGGCGGCCCTCTCGGCGATCATCGGCCCCTGGATCGCGGCGGGCGAGACGCGGATTCTGGCCTGCGGCATGGTCGGCAGCCGCCAGGGCTGGGTGGAGGCGCCCTATTTGCCCTGCCCCGCCGGCGCGGCCGAGATCGCCCGCGCCACCTTGCCCCTGCCCTTTCCGGGCACCGAGGCAAGGCTGGTGCCCGGCCTGACCACGGAAGATGCGCATGGCGTGCCGGATGTGATGCGCGGCGAGGAGACGAAGCTGGTGGCGCTGGCCGCCATCCTCGGCGCCGGCACGCACCTCGCCTGCCTGCCCGGCACCCATGCGAAATGGGCGCGGATCGCGGCCGGCCGGGTGACCGGCTTCACCACCCACATGACGGGCGAGACCTTCGCCGCGCTGTCCACCCACACCATCCTGGCCCGCACCGCGCCCGAGGCCCCGCATGACGCCGCCGCCTTCGCCGCCGGCGTGGCGCGCGCCCGCCAGCCGGGCGGCCTGCTGCACCACATCTTCGGCGCCCGCACCCTGCACCTGATGGACCGCCTGCCGGCCGAGGCGACGCGCGGCTACCTCTCCGGCGTGCTGATCGGCCATGAGGTCGCGGCCGCCCTGGCGGAATCCGGCGCCAGTGCGGTGGAGCTGGTGGGGGCCGCCGGCCTCGCCGCCCGCTATGCGGAGGCGCTGGCACTGCACGGTGTGGCGGTGCGGGTGCACGACCCGGATCTGGTGGCGGCCGGGCTGCATGGGTTGGCGGGGGCGCTCGGATGGCATTGAAACCCTGGCTCGACCGCTGCCCGCTGGTCGCCATCCTGCGCGGCGTCCGCCCGGAGGAGGTCGCGGGCATCGGCGCGGCGCTGGTCGAGGCCGGGCTGGCGGTGATCGAGGTGCCGCTGAATTCGCCCGAACCGCTGGAAAGCATTCGGATCCTCGCCGCGCGCTTCGGCGACCGGGCGCTGGTCGGCGCCGGCACCGTCATCGACCCGGCCGATTGTGCACGTATCGCAGAGGCCGGCGGGCGGCTGGTGGTGACGCCGCATGCCGACCCTTCCGTGGTGCGCGCGGCCAAGGAAGCGGGGATGCTGGCCGTGCCGGGGTTCTTCACGCCGGGCGAGGCCTTCGCGCTGCTGGCCGCCGGCGCCGACGCCCTGAAACTGTTCCCGGCCGAGGCCGCGTCACCCGCCATGCTGAAGGCCCTGCTCGCGGTGCTGCCGCGCGGCACGGCGGTTCTGCCGGTGGGTGGCATGGATGCCACGACCATTCCCGCCTGGCGCGCCGCCGGCGCGGCCGGCTTCGGGCTCGGCAGCGCTATCTATCGGCCGGGCGACACGGCGCAAAATGTTTCAGCGAAGGTCAGCGCGTTGCTCGGCGCTTGATGCCGCGGCCCCTGCCCTCTATTGCCAGCGCAGGCGCCCATAGCGGCGCGTCAGGGAAAGTTGGGGGATATCCAGGATGACCAAGCTGTTCACCACGCGCCGCGGCCTTGGCCTGCTGGCCGCCGGCGGCCTCGCCGCGCCCGCCCTCGTGCGGTCCGCCAGCGCGCAGGCGGTGACGCTGCGGCTGCATCATTTCCTGCCCGCCGTCTCCAACGTGCATCGCCACTTCCTGATGCCCTGGGTGCAGAAGGTGGCAGCCGAGAGCCAGAACGCGCTGCGCATCCAGATCTTCCCCTCGATGCAGCTGGGCGGCGCGCCGCCGCAGCTGTTCGACCAGGCGCGCGATGGCCAGGTGGACATGGTCTGGACGCTGCCCGGCAACACGCCCGGCCGTTTCCCGAAGGTGGAGGTGTTCGAGCTTCCCTTCGTCTGCCACCCGCTTGCGGCGCCGAACGCCAAGGCCTGCCAGGAATTCGCCGAGACGCATCTGCGGGAGGAATTCGGCGATGTGCACCCGATCACCATCTGGGCGCATGATGGCGGCGTCGTGCATGCCAACCGGGCGGTGAACACGCTGGAAGACCTGCGCGGTCTCAAGCTCCGCTTCCCGACGCGCCAGGCCGGTGAGGCGCTGCGCGCGCTCGGCGCCGCGCCGATCGGCATGCCGGTGCCGCAGGTGCCGGAGGCGCTGTCGCAGCGGGTGATCGACGGCGCGGTGGTGCCCTGGGAAGTGGTGCCGGCGATTCGCCTGTCGGAACTGGTCAGCCACCACACGGAAATCCTGGGCACACCCACACTCTATTCGGCGACCTTCATCCTGGCGATGAACAAGGCCAAATATGCCGGCCTGCCGGCGGAACTGCGGGCGGTGCTGGACGCCAATTCCGGCATGGTGGCCGCGACCATGGCGGCGGTGCCGTGGGACCAGCAGGGCCCGATCGTGCGCGAACAGGTGGCGCGCCGCCGCCAGAACACCATCGTGCAGCTGTCGGACGCCGAGAAGCAGCGCTGGATGGCGGCCTGCGCGCCGGTGGTGGAAGCCTGGGTGGCGGGTGCCCGCGGTTTCGACGGCGCGGCGCTGCTGGCCGATGCGCGCCGCCTGATCGCCAAGCACAGCGCCTGAGCGGCCGGCGCGGGGGACGCACGCGATGGCAGACCCCGCGCCTTCCGGCGGACCCGTCGGCTGGCTCGCCCGTGCGCTCGCCCTGATGGGCGGCGTGTCGCTGCTGGTGGCGGGCTGCGTCACCAGCATCAGTGTCGTGATGCGCTGGGCGACCAGCCAGCCGATCCGCGGCGATTTCGAGATCGTGTCCATCGCTGCCGGCGTCGCGGTGTTCGGCTTCCTCGCCTATGGCACGCTGCTGCGCGCCAATATTCTGGTGGACACCTTTACCAGCCGGCTGCCGGGGCGCCTGACCGAGGTGGTCGATGCCTTCTGGATGCTGGTCTGGGCGGCGCTGGTGCTGTGGATCGCGGAGCGGCTGTTTGCCGGCGCCCTCGATGTCCGCGCCAGCGGCACGCGCACCATCGGGCTGCTGGCGCTGCCCTATTGGTGGGCCATCGGCATCGGCGCGTTGTGCTTTTTTGTCACGGGCCTTGCGGGACTGCTCTGGGTGAAGCGGCTGCTGGCGGGACGCCGCTGATGGCGCCGGAATTCCAACTGGCCGCCGCGGGCTTCGCGGCGATGCTGGCGCTGATCGTGCTGCGCGCGCCCGTGGGCCTGGCCATGCTGCTGGTTGGCATGGGCGGCTATGTGCACATCCTGGATTGGACGGCGCTGTCCAACTACCTCAAGACCACGCCCTATCACCTGTTCAGCAACTACACCCTGTCGGTCATCCCGCTGTTCATCCTGATGGGCGCGTTGGCCGAGCGCGGCGGCCTGGCGCGGGATCTGTTCGCGGCGGCCAATGCGCTGATCGGCCGCAAGCCCGGCGGCATGGCGATGGGCGTGATCGGCGCCTGCGCCTGTTTCGGCGCGGTCTGCGGCAGTTCCGTCGCCACCACCGCCACCTTCGGGCGCGCCGCGCTGCCGGAATTGCGGCGCTATGGCTACGACCCCGGCTTCTCCACCGGCACCATCGCGGTGGGCGGCACGCTGGGTATCCTGATCCCGCCCAGCGTCATCCTGGTGGTCTATGCGATCAGCACGGAGCAGAACATCGCCAAGCTGTTCATGGCGGCGCTGATCCCGGGGCTGATCGCGGCGGCCCTGTATATCGTGGCGATCATGGCGATGGTCCGCTGGAAGCCCGAACTCGGCCCGCCCGGGGAGGCGCCGAGCCCGGCCGAGAAGCGCGATGCCTTCCTCAACGTGATCCCCGTGCTGATGATCGCCGTGCTGGTGGTGGGCGGCATCTATGGCGGCGTCTTCACGCCGACCGAAAGCGCCGCTGTGGGGTGCATCGCGACGCTGGCGGTCGGGCTGCTGCGCCGGACCCTGAGCGGCCGGCAGGTGCGGGAGGCGCTGTTCGCCACCGCCGAGACGAGTGCGATGATCTTCGCGATCCTGCTGGGCGCCGAGATCTTCAACGCCTTCCTGGCGCTGTCGCAGGCGCCCGATCTGCTGGGCCTCTGGGTGACGGAGCAGGATTTCCCGCCCTATGCCGTGCTGGCAATCCTGCTCCTGGCCTACATCGTGCTGGGTGCCGTGATGGATGAGCTGGCGATGATCCTGCTGACCCTGCCGGTGTTCTTCCCCGTGATCACCGCGCTCGATTTCGGCCTGACGCCGGAGGAGACGGGCATCTGGTTCGGCATCCTGGTGCTGGTCGTGGTCGGCATCGGGCTGACGGCGCCGCCGATCGGGCTGAATGTCTTTGTCATCTCGGGCCTCGCGCGCGACGTGCCGATCGGGCACATCTATGCCGGCGTCCTGCCCTTCCTGGTGATGGATGTGCTGCGGCTCGGGCTGCTGGTGGCGTTTCCCGTGCTGTCGTTGTGGCTGGTCAACGCGCTGAGTTGACGCGCGGCCCGCGCGGCGGCACCACGCTGGCAGGGAGATAACCGCCATGACCGACGCCTTCATCTGCGACGCCGCCCGCACCGCCATCGGCCGCTATGCCGGCGCGCTCAAGGATGTCCGCCCCGACGATCTCGGCGCCGTGCCGATCCGTTCGCTGATGGCGCGCAATGCCAGTGTCGATTGGGGGGCGGTCGAGGATGTGGTGTTCGGCTGCGCCAACCAGGCCGGCGAGGACAACCGCAACGTGGCCCGCATGTCGGCCCTGCTGGCCGGCCTGCCGGAGGGAATCCCCGGCAGCACCGTCAATCGCCTGTGCGGCTCCGGCATGGATGCCGTCGGCATCGCGGCGCGCGCCATCAAGGCCGGCGAGGCCGACCTGATGCTGGCCGGCGGTGTCGAGAGCATGACGCGGGCACCCTTCGTCATGGGCAAGTCGGCCGAGGCGTTTGGCCGCAGCGCCGAGATCTTCGACACCACCATCGGCTGGCGCTTCGTGAACCCGCTGATGAAGGCCAGGCACGGCATCGATTCCATGCCGGAAACCGCCGAGAACGTCGCCCAGGATTTTCGGGTGTCCCGGGCGGACCAGGATGCCTTCGCGTACCGGTCGCAGCAGCGGGCCGGCGCGGCGATGGCGCGCGGCCGCTTCGCGGAGGAGATCGTCCCGGTCAGCATCGCCCGCCGCAAGGGCGACCCGATCATCGTCGACCAGGACGAGCACCCCCGCCCCGACACCACGCTGGAGGCTCTCGGAAAACTCGGCACGCCCTTCCGCAAGGAAGGCGGAAGTGTCACGGCGGGCAACGCCTCGGGCGTGAACGATGGCGCTTGCGCCATCCTGGTGGCCAGCGCCGCGGCCGCCGCGAAGCATGGCCTGACGCCGCGCGCCCGCGTGGTGGCGGCCGCCACCGCCGGCGTCGCGCCGCGCATCATGGGCTTCGGCCCGGCACCGGCGGTGAAGCGCGTGCTGGCCAAGGCGGGCCTCACGCTCACCGATATGGACGTGATCGAGCTGAATGAGGCCTTTGCCGCCCAGGCCCTGGCCGTGACGCGCGATCTCGGCCTGCCGGACGACGCGGAGCATGTGAACCCGAATGGCGGCGCGATCGCGCTCGGCCATCCCTTGGGCATGAGCGGCGCGCGGCTGGTGATGACGGCAACCGCGGAACTGCACCACCGCCGCGCGCGCTATGCGCTGGTGACGATGTGCATCGGCGTTGGCCAGGGCATCGCGATGATACTTGAGCGAGTCTGACCTAAGCTTTCGTCCCACGCGCCGCCTTCCCGTCCCATAAGGCGAAGTGCTAGAACGAAAAAAGCTAAAAGCGGGGCGTCGGATGTTTCTGGAACTTGGCGACATCGTCGCGCATGTCGCTGTCGATGGACCGGCGGCCAGAATGCCGCAGGATGATGTCCCGCTCATCATGCTGCACTCCATCGGCACCACGATGCGGGTGTTCGACCCCCAACTGGCTGTGCTCGCGCGCACGCGGCGCGTGATCCGCATGGATCTGCGTGGCCACGGCCTGTCGAGCGTGACCGAAGGCGCCTATTCCATGGCAATGCACGCCGCCGATGCGCTGGCGCTGCTGGATGCGCTCGGTGTGCGGCGCGCGCATGTGCTGGGCATGTCGATCGGCGGGCGCATCGCCTTGCAGATGGCGGCGATGGCGCCCGAGCGCGTGGCGTCCCTCATTCTGCTCGACACCGCGCTGGAATTTCCGCCGCCGGAAGCCTGGCAGGACCGGATCGATGCCGTGATGGCGCGCGGCACGGTGGCGCTGGTGGATGTGGTCATGCCGCGCTGGGTCGTGGACACGACGCGGCCGGACAGCCAGGGCTTGCGCACCATGCTGCTGCGCACCGACCGCGCCGGCTATGCCGGCAGCGCCGCGGCCCTGCGCGACGCCCGCGCGGCCGATATCGCCGGCAAGGTCGCCTGCCCCACCACGGTCGTGGTGGGCGACCAGGATGTGGCGACGCCGCCCGATATGGCGCGCGAGATCGAGGCCGCGATCCCGGGCAGCCGCCTGGTGGTGGTGCCGGGCGGCGGGCATCTGATCACGCTGGAATGCGCGGAGGCCGCCACCGCCGTGATCCAGGCGCATTTCGCCCATCTCGCCCCGCCGATCGGGGCCGAGGCCGGGCTCGCGGTGCGCAAGGCCGTGCTGGGGGAGGCGCATGTCGCGCGGGCACAGGCCCGCGTCACGGCGTTCGATGCGGCGTTTCAGGAGTACATCACTGCGAATGTTTGGGGGGGTGTCTGGACCCGGCCGGGCCTCCCGCGCCACACGCGCAGCCTGCTGACGCTCGCGATGATGGCGGCCCTCGGCCGCCATGAGGAGTTCGAACTGCACGTCCGCGCCATCAGGAACACCGGCGTGACGGAGGAGGAATTGTCGGAAGTGCTGCTCCAGGTCGGCGCCTATGCGGGGGTGCCAGCGGCGAATTCCGCGATTAAGATCGCCAAGGCCGTGTTGCAGGAAGGCTGAAGCCCGATGAGCGATCGTGTCCCCTATCGCCGTCCCGAGCCTGGAACGCAGCCGCCCCTTGACGCGCCCGCCTATGGCAGCACGCATAAGCGGCACCCGAAGCAGCCCCTGCTGCGCGTGCCGCATACCCTCACTGAGACCACCGCGCCCCGCTTCACCCCCGCCTGGTATGCGCCGCATGCCGACATGTCGCAGGTTGGCGGCAAGGGCGCGCTGGGTGAGCGGATCATCGTCGCCGGCCGCGTGACGGATGAGGATGGGCGGCCGGTCGCCAACACCATGGTGGAAGTCTGGCAGGCCAATGCCTCCGGCCGGTATCACCACCCGCGGGACCAGCATGACGCGCCACTCGACCCGAACTTCGAGGGCCGCGCGCGCGTGTTCACCGATGGCGAGGGCCGCTACAGCTTCACCACGATCAAGCCCGGCGCCTATCCCTGGCGGAACCACCACAATGCCTGGCGCCCGATCCATATTCATTTCGGTTTGCATGGCGCGGCATTCGCGCAGCGCATGATCACCCAGATGTATTTCCCCGGCGACCCGCTGCTGGCGCTGGACCCGGTTTTCCTCTCGACAGCCGACGAAGCCGCGCGCAACCGTCTGGTGTCGGTGTTCGACCTGGAGGTGACCAAGCCCGAATGGGCGCTGGGCTATCGCTTCGACATCGTGCTGCGCGGGCGCGAGGCCACGCCCTTCGAGAAGGCGTGACGCGCATGAAAGCCGCCACTGCCTCCCAGACCGCCGGGCCCTATTGGCACCTGATCGACTTTCCCGAATGGGCGGATCTGACACGCGCCGATGGCCCCAATGCGGGCGTCGCCGGGGAACGCATAAGCCTGACCGGCCGCATCACCGATGGCGATGGCGCGCCGGCGCCCGATGCGCTGGTGGAAGTCTGGCAGGCCGGGCCGGACGGGCAGTACGAAGCAGGCTTTCATGGCTTCGGCCGCTGCGCCACCGACAGTGACGGCCGCTTCCGCTTCGCAACGGTGAAGCCCGGGCCGGTACCGGGCCTCGGCAACGCGCTCCAGGCGCCGCACATCACCATCGCCATCTTCGCGCGCGGCCTGATGAAGCATGTGATCACCCGCGCCTATTTCGCCGGCGAGGCGCTGAACGCAACCGACCCCGTGCTGACCCTGGTGCAAGACCCGGCGCGCCGCGCGACTCTGCTGGCCAAGCCCGGCGCCGCGGGCGAATGGACGCTGGACATCGTGCTCCAGGGTGCCAACGAGACCGTGTTCCTCGACATATGAGCGTCTTCCCGGCTGACGGCGCGGTCTACGGCGCCGTCTATGGCAGTGACGCGATGCGCGCCGTGCTCGATGAGCGCAACGCGCTGGCAAAGATGCTGGCCTTCGAGGCGGCGCTGGCGCGGGCCGAGGCCGCCTGCGGGTTGATCCCGGCCGAGGCCGCGGATGCCATCACCGCCGCCGCCGATGTGGACCAGCTCAGCCTGCCCGCGCTAGCCAAGGCCACGGCCAATATGGGCTTCCCGACCGTCGGCCTGGTGAAGCAATTGTCCGCGCTGGCCGGCCCGGATGCCGGGCGGTGGACGCATTGGGGCGCCACGACGCAGGACGTGCTGGACACCGCCATGGTGCTGCAATGGCGCGATGCCCTGGCGCTGTTCGAGGCCGACCTGCACAGGCTGATCGCCGCCTGCGCGAAGCTGGCACGCGCCCATCGCGCCACCGTCATGCCCGGCCGCACCCATGCGCAGCAGGCGCTGCCGATCACCTTCGGCTTCAAGGCGGCGCTCTGGCTCGACCCCATGCTGCGCATGCGCGACCGGCTGGCGGCGCTTCGCCCGCGCGTGCTGGTGCTGCAATTCGGCGGCGCGGTCGGCACGCTGGCGAGCCTTGGCGCGGATGGTCCCCGCGTGGCGGCGGCGCTGGCCGCGGAACTCGGCCTCGGCCTGCCCGACATTCCCTGGCACGTCTCCCGCGACCGGCTGGCGGAGGTCGCGTCCTTCGCCGCCATGCTGGCCGGGTGCTGCGCCAAGCCCGCCACCGATATCCTGCTGCTGATGCAGTCCGAGGTAGCGGAGGCGGCCGAGCCCGCCGCACCCGGCAAGGGTGGGTCCTCCACCATGCCGCAGAAGCGCAACCCGATCGGCTGCGAATACGTGATCGCCCAGGCCCGCCACGCCGCGGCACTTCTGCCGCCGGTGTTCCAGGCGATGGCGCATGAGCATGAACGCGGCGCGGGCCCGATGCAGATGGAACACCTGGCGCTGCACCCGCTGCTGCTGGTGGCGCATGGCGCGATGGCGACGCTGGTTCCCATCCTGGAAGGGCTGGAGGTGGATGCCGGCCGGATGCGCCGCAACCTCGCGGCCGGCGGCGGGCTGATCATGGCGGAGGCAGTGATGATGGGCCTGGCGCCCTCGCTCGGCCGCGGCGCGGCGCATGACGTGGTGCACCATGCCTGCGAGGTCGCTATGGCGCGCGGCATTCCGCTCGCGGCCGCGTTGGCGGAGGAGGCCCGGGTGGCCGAAGTGCTCGACTCGGCCGAGATCGCGCATCTGACCGACCCCGCCGGCTATCTCGGCGCCGGCGACGCCTTCATCGACCGCGTGCTGGCCCGCGCGGCGGGGTGATGGGCCTTGCGGGCGCCACTGGGCGCGCCATAAGGGCGGTATGAGCATCACCAAGGTTGCCATCATCGGGGCGGGGCTGGCGGGGCTGGCCTGCGCCCGGGCGCTGGCCGCGCATGACGTCGCGGTGCGGCTGTTCGACAAGGGCCGCGGCCCGGGCGGGCGGATGGCGTCGCGGCGGGTGGAGCATGCCGGGCAGAGCCTGAATTTCGACCATGGCGCGCAATACCTGACGGCGCGCAGCCGCATCTTCGCCGCCACGCTGCGCACCGTCGGCGCCAAGACCTGGCCGCAGGAAGGCCGCTTCGTCGGCACGCCGCGCATGTCTCAGATTCCCCGCGCCCTGGCGGATGGGCTGGATATCGCGCTGTCCCGCCAGGTGGTCTCCCTGGCCGGCGGCGCCGGCGCCTGGCGCGTGCGGCATATCGACGCCACCAAGGTCCGCGCCGGCCGCCCCCTGCCCGACGAGGCACCGGTCGAGGACGGGCCCTTCGATGCCGTGTTGCTGGCCCTGCCCGCGCCGCAGGCGATCGACCTGCTGGCCGGCACGGCGCCGTCGCTGGCCGGCATGCTCTCCGGCGTGACCATGGCGCCCTGCTGGACGCTGATGGCGGCCCTGACAGCGCATCCGAACCTGCCGGATTGGCAACAGATCGAGGGCGGGCCGATCGCCTGGTTCGCGCGCGACAGCGGCAAGCCCGGCCGCGACCACGCGATGGAATGCTGGGTGGCGCAGGCCGGCACCGCCTGGACGCGCGCACACCTGGAGGAGCATGCCGACAAGGTGGCGCCGCTGATGCTGGAGGCGCTGGGCAAGCTCGCCGGCCAGGCGCTGGCGCCGAGCTACGCGGCGGCGCATCGCTGGCGCTACGCCTTCACCGAGACGCCGCTCGGCGCGCCCTGCCTGTGGGAAGCCTCGGTCGCGCTCGGGGTCGCGGGGGATTGGTGCATCGGGCAGCGGGCCGAGGATGCGGTGGATAGCGGCATCGCGCTGGCGGCGGCGCTGCGCAAGGCATGACGCGCACCGCGGATCCGCGCCCGCGGCCAGCCTTCGCGGAGGATCTGGCGGAGACGCTGGCGGAAGCCTTTCGCCTGATCGGCCGTGGTGCCGCGGATCGGCGGCATGGATTCCATACGCCGACCCTTGCGACCCTAGGTCTGGACGGCGCGCCGGAAGCGAGAACGGTGGTGCTGCGCGGCTTCGACGCGGGCATCCGCGCCTTGCGCATCCATACCGATGCCCGCAGCGCCAAGGTGGCCGAATTGCTGGCCGAGCCGCGCTGCGCCTTGCACCTGTATGATTCCAGCGCGCAGGTGCAGGTGCGCGTGGCCGCGCTGGCCAGCATCCACGGCACGGATGCGGTGGCGGACCGCGCCTGGGGCGAAAGCCGCAGCTTCAGCCGCATGTGCTATGCGGCGGAGCCGGCGCCCGGCGTGCCGATCGACGCCCCGATCGCGGCACCGACCGACCCCGATGGCGGCCGCCCCAATTTCCGCGTGGTGCTGCTGCGCATGACGGCGCTGGAATGGCTCTGGCTGGACAGCGCGGGCCATCGCCGCGCAGGCTTCGCCTGGCCGGACGACGCGCCGCCCACCGCATCCTGGATCGCCCCATGACAAGCGCCACCATGATCGAGGCCGAGATCATCCGGCAGACCACTCTGCGCGGCCCCGACAAAAGCATCTGCCCGAGCGAGGTCGCCCGCGCGCTCGAACCCGCCGAGGAAGCCTGGCGGCGCCTGATGGGCCCGGTGCGCGCCGCCGCCATCCGCCTCGCGCGCGCCGGGCAGGTGGAGGTGCTGCGCAAGGGCAAGCCTGTGCCGTCCGATGCGGACATCCGCGGCGTGATCCGCCTGCGCGTGAAGGATTCGGCACCATGATCGGAATGCTGCTGGCGCGCGGCGCGGAGGGGCTGCCGCCCCCCCTGCCCCTGGATATCGCGCAATTGCGCCTGCCCGCCTCCCCCAACGCCGCGCTGGCGGCGCCGCCGGGTGTCACCACCGAACGGCATGAGCCGACCGCGCTGCGGGACATCGCGCCGGACGCGGCCTGGGGCGTGCTGCGCGCACTCGGCGAGGGGCGGCCAAGGGTGTGGGTGCTCGGCGAATTCGCGGCACTCCGGCAGATCCATTGGGTCGAGCGTTCGGGGCTGATGAACTTCCCGGACATCATCGTGGGGCAGGTTGTGACCCTGCCCGGCGGCACCGGCTACTGGCTCTATTCGCGCAGCCTGATCGGGTATTCCGACCTCGGCGTGAACGCCAAGCGGATCGCCGCCTGGCGCGAGGACCTCGAGCGTCGGCTCGGCGCGCTGTAATGCGCGGGGTCGGGCCTTTCCTGCGGGACGCCTGGGCGCTGGCGCGGCCCTATTGGGTCAGCGGGGAACGCGGCCGGGCGCTGGCGCTGCTGGCCGCCGTGGTGGTGCTGAACCTGTCGCTGGTCGGCATGACGGTGGTGCTGACCTATTGGCAGGCGGCGTTCTACAACACGCTGGAACAGAAGGACGCCGCGACCTTCTGGTCGCTGATCCTGCTGGGCGGCGAGGCCGGCGGCACCTGGTTCCCGGGTTTCTGCGTGGTGGCGGCAGCCTATATCCTGATCGCGGTCTACCAGCTCTATCTCCGCCAGGCCTTGCAGATCCGCTGGCGGCGCTGGCTGACCGAGCGGTACCTGACCGAATGGCTGGCCGACCGCGCCTATTACCGCATCGCACTCACCGCCCATGCCGGCGACCCGCAGACGGACAACCCCGACCAGCGCATCGCCGACGATATCCGTCTGTTCGTGGACGATACGCTGACGCTGACACTCGGCCTGATGAACAGCCTGGTGACGCTGTTCAGCTTCATCTTCGTGCTCTGGGGCCTGTCAGGGCCGCTCGACGTGCTTGGCGTGTCGATCCCCGGCTACATGGTCTGGGTGGCGCTGCTGTATTCGGCGCTGGGCACCTGGATCGCGCACCGGATCGGCCGGCCGCTGATCCGGCTCAATTTCCTGCAGCAGCGGGTCGAGGCGGATTTCCGCTACGCGCTGGTGCGCATCCGCGACCATGTGGAGGGCATCGCGCTGCATGGCGGCGAGGCGGATGAGAAGCGCGGGCTGGAAGGCCGCTTCACCGCCCTGATGACCAATTGGTGGGGCATCATGACCGCCACGAAGCGGCTGACCTTCTTCACCGCGGGCTTCACGCAAGTCGCCAGCATCTTCCCGATCGTGGTCGCGGCCCCCGCCTATTTCGCGGGGCGGATTCCGCTGGGGGGCCTGATCCAGACCAGCAGCGCCTTCGGCCAGGTGCAGGGCGCGCTGTCCTGGTTCGTGGACAATTACGCGCGGCTGACGGAATGGCGCGCCACGGTGGAGCGCCTGACCGGCTTCAACCGGGCCGTCGCCGCCGCGCGCATCACCACCGGCGGGCCGCAGGCTGCCGTCTCGGCGGACGGCGCGCTCGATCTCCGCGACATCACGCTCCGCCTGCCGGATGGGCGGGTGCTGCTGGAGGGCGCGGCGCTGCGGATCGAGGCCGCGGAGGCTGTGGTGGTCAGCGGCGCTTCGGGCAGCGGGAAATCGACGCTGTTCCGCGGGATTGCCGGCATCTGGCCCTTCGGCAGCGGCAGTGTGGCGTGGCCCCCGGGGAAGCGCGCGCTGTTCCTGCCGCAGCGTCCCTATCTGCCGCTCGGCACGCTCCGCCGCGCCGTCTGCTACCCGCTGGATGCGGCGACCGTGCCGGAGGCAGCGGTGCATGCGGCGCTGGAGGCCGTTGGGCTCGGCGCGCTGATCCCGCGCCTCGATGAGGAGGATGCCTGGGACCGGGTGCTGTCAGGGGGCGAACAGCAGCGCCTCGCCTTCGCCCGCGCGCTGGTGGTGAAGCCGGATCTGCTGTTCCTGGATGAGGCGACCGCGAGCCTCGATCCGGCGGCGGAGGCAGCGCTGTATGGGCTTCTCGGGAAAGACCTGCCGGGCGCCACAGTGCTGTCGATTGCGCATCGCGAGGCCGTGGCCCGGTTCCACTCGCGAAAAATCGTGCTGCAGAACCAAGGGCTGGTGAACCAGGCATGACACTCTGGCGTTGGACCGCGCTTGCCACCGTCGTGGTGGTGGCGGTGGCCCTGGCGTGGCTCTGGACGCCGGATCGCCCGCGCGCCGCTCTGGAGGCACGCTATGCGGCACCGCCGAGCCGCTTCGCCGATGTGCTCGGGCTTCGCCTGCATCTGCGCGACACCGGGCCCCGCGACGCGCAGGCCGTGCTGTTCCTGCACGGCTTCGGAGCGAGCCTGCACACCTGGGAGGATTGGGCGACGGTGCTGGAGTCAGACCGCCGCGTGCTGCGCATCGACCTGCCGGGCTTCGGCCTGACCGGCGCGGACCCGAGCGGCGACTACAGCGATGAACGCGCCATCGCGGTGATCGCGGCGCTGCTGGACCAGCTCGGCGTGGCGCGCGTGGACCTGGTTGGCAGTTCGATGGGCGGGCGCATCGCCTGGCGCTTCGCGGCGGCGGAGCCCGCGCGCGTGCGGCGCCTGGTGCTGATGGCGCCCGATGGCTTCGCGACCGACCCCGAGCGGTACGGCCGCGCGGGCCGCGTGCCGCTGCTGATGCAGGCCCTGCCCTACACCCTGCCCCGGCGCCTGCTGCGCGGCGGCATGGCGCCCGCCTATGCGAACCCCGACAGCTTCACCGAGGAGACGGTCGATCGCTACCACGCGATGATGCTGGCCCCCGGCGTGCGCCGCGCCATCCTGGACCGCATGGCCGGCCATGTGCTGCCGCGGCCGGAGCCCTTCCTGCGCGGCCTCGCCATGCCGGTGTTGCTGCTGTGGGGGGCCGATGACCGCATGGTACCGGCCAGCCACGCGGCCGACTACGCTTCGCTGCTGCCGGACAGCCGCACCGTGACGCTGCCCGGAATCGGCCATGTGCCGATGGAGGAAGACCCGGCCCGGGCACTGGCGCCGCTGCGGGAGTTTCTCGAAGCCCCCTGAGTCACTCCGCTGCTTCCGCCACCACTGGCGCGGCGTGCTTCGCCAGCAACTCGAGCAACATGCGGCGCATCAGAACGCCGGGCCGGTCGCTCGGCATGTTCATCTCGCGGCCCGTCTGGTCCAGGGGCACGTCGAAATCGGTGCTTTCCAGGATGTCCTTGTCCTCATTCGTCACGATCCGGTCGAAGGCGATGACATCGGCGGCCTTGGCCTGGTCCTCGGTGTCGTTGCGGTAGACGAACTGCACCGTCATCGACGTTCCGTCGTCGATCGGCGTCGCGCAGGTGATGATGCTGTGGGACAGGCCGTTGGGATACTGGATGCGGAGCTTCCGCAGGAAGGGCGCGTACCAGCGGCCGCGCATGTGGCGGACCGTGGTGTCGCTGTCCATGTTCAAGACCTTCTTCTGGATCTCGGGGTTCCGCACCGGGACTTCCGTGATCATCAGGAAGCCGTCGGGGTGTTCCTCGATCTCCAGTTTCGCCGGTTCCGGGTGGCCCTGGTCGCCGAAGCTGGCGCGGTGGACGAAGGCGAAATGGGCGTTGTCGAAGCTGTTCTCCATCAGGCGCAGCCCGGCGCAGTTCCAGACCTCATAGAACTCATCGATGCGGCGGAAGCCGAGCGCTTCCTCCTCGAAATCCGGGATCGGGAACAGCGGATCGTCGAGCGCCACCCAGACATAGCCGTAGCGGCTTTCGGCGCGATACGACGGCACGCGCATGTTGGTGGCACCCTGCCGGTCCACCGGCCGCTGCGGCACGCGCATGACGCGCCCATCGGCCGAGAATTCCCAGCCATGGTAGCCGCAGGCGAGCCGCCCGGCGGTGTAGAACCCCTTGGAAAGCTTGGCGGTGCGGTGGCAGCAGCGGTCATCCATCGCGGCCGCCTGCCCTTCCCCATCCAGCCAGATCACCAAATCCTGGCCGAGCAGCCGGAAGGGCTTCGGCCCGTCCTTCAGATGGTCCACCGGGATCACCGGATACCAGAAGCGGCGGAGCAGCGGCGTGGCGGTGGCGAGCATGCTGGGGACCCCTTGGCGGATGCGCGCCAGGGTGCGGATCGGGCTGCGCCCCCGCAAGCACGACCTGCGCCTTGCCGCGTGCAATCGGGCACCCAATTGCCTATGCGGCAAGCAGGTCGGCCCTACCCCGCCCGGGAAACCGCCACGCGATGTGGCCCGTGAATTGCTGCCCCCCGTCGCCCAACCGCATCACCGAGGAAATCGCCCCCATGCTCCGTCGTCGTGACACCCTGAAACTGCTGGGTGCCGCCACCCTTCCCGCCCTGGCAGCGCCCGCCGTGCACGCGCAATCCCTGCTGGATGTACGCTTCACGCTGGACTGGGCCTTCCAGGGCCCGCAGGCCGCCTTCCTGCACGCGCTCGACCGCGGCTACTTCCGCGAAGCCGGGCTGAACGTGACCATGGATCGCGGCTTCGGCTCGGGCGACGTGCCGGTGAAGATCGCTTCCGGCGCCTACGACATCGGTGTCGCCGACCTCAACCCGACCATCCGCTTGAAGCTGGAACGGCCGGAGGTGGATCTGTTCACGCCCTTCATTGTCTATGATGCGACGGCGCTGGCTGTCATGACGCTGAAGCGCGAGAATATCGCAACGCCGCGCGACCTGGTGGGCAAGACCCTCGCAGCGCCGGAAAGCGATGCCGGCCGCCAGCTTTTCCCCGCCTTCGCCAAGGGTGCGGGCTTCGATCCCGCACGCGTCACCTGGCAGAGCGTGACGCCCCAACTTCGCGAACCGATGCTGGCGCAGGGCCGCGTCAACGCGATCTCGGGCTTCATCACCTCGGGCATCTTCTCGCTGCGCGGGCTTGGCGTGCCGGCGGCCGATATCGTGACCTTCAAATTCAGCGATGTCGGGGCGAATTTCTACGCGACCTCGATGATCACCTCGCGCCGCTGGGCGAATGCCAACAAGCTGGCGGTCACCGCCATGATACGCGCGCTGATCCGCGCGCAATACGACGCGCTGGCCGATATCGGCTCGGTGATCGCAAGTCTCCGCCGGCGTGAGGCACTGACCGATATCGCGCTGGAGACCGCGCGGCTGCAGATGTGCCTGGATGAGCTGACCTTCACGCCGCACGTCCGCGCCAATGGCTTCGGCCAGGTGGACATGGCGCGCTTGCAGACGGGCATCGACGCGGTGCGGGAAGCCTTCAACATCTCGCTCGCGCTGCCGGCCTCCGATATCTACGACCCGTCCTTCCTTCCCCCGGCCAGCGCCTTGAAGCTGGCCTGATCCGAGGCACCGCATGCTCCCCACCCGCTATTGGCAGGACCTTCCCTGGCCGGAATTCAAGACCCTACCGGCCAACACGGTCGCCATCCTGCCGGTGGCGAGCATCGAACAGCACGGGCCGCATCTGCCGGTCTCGGTGGACACCACGATCAACCAGGGCGTCGTCGCGCGCACCCTGAAGGTGATCCCCGACGATCTGCCGGTGCTGGTGCTGCCAACGCAATGCGTCGGCAATTCGGTGGAGCATCTGCGCTTCCCCGGCACCATCACCACGACGCCGGAGACACTGATCGCGCTGGTCTGCGACATCGGCGCGAGTGTGGCGCGCGCCGGCGTCAAGCGGCTGGTGGTGGTGAACAGCCATGGCGGCAATGTCAGCGTGCTGGACATCGCCTGCCGGCGCATCCGGATCCTGCACAACATCCTGGCGGTCAACGCCATGTGGGCGCGCATGGGCAAGCCGGCCTCCATGCAGGACCCGGTGGAGGGCGCCTATGGCATCCATGCCGGGCGCGACGAGACGGCGGTGATGCTGGCGCTGGCGCCGCACCTGGTTCACATGGACAAGGCGCGCAACTTCGTCAGCCGCTGGCAGGGTGTCGCGAACGCCGCGCCGGCCATGGGGCCGCAGGCGGGCGCGCCGCTGGCCTGGCAGGCGCAGGATCTGAACCCGGCCGGCGCGGTGGGCGATGCTTCCATCGCGACGGCCGAGACCGGCGAGGAGATCCTCGATTTCGCCGCGGCGAAAATGGCCGCACTCTGGCAGCAGGTGGCGGCCTTCGACGCGGAAAGCTTCCTCGCGAACGAGCCCGACCATGGTTGACGTCGCGGCGCTGGAAAGCGCGCTGGCTGGTATCGAGCTTTCGACGGACCGCGCACTGCTGCGCCAGAAGTCGCGCGACTTCTACTGGTACAGCCCCATCCTGAAGGCGCAGCTCGATGGCAAGTCCGCCGAGCTCTACGCGCGCCCCCGCACTGAATCCGAGGTGCTGCGAATCCTGACCGCCTGCCGCGCCGCGCGCGTGCCGGTGACGGTGCGCGGCGGTGGCACCGGCAATTACGGGCAATGCGTGCCGATGGAAGGCGGCGTGGTGCTCGACATGACTTCCATGGCCGCCCCCATCGCGCTGGTCGATGGCGTGGTGGAAGTGGAGCCGGGGGCGAAGATGATCGACCTCGATCTCTGGGCGCGCGAGCGTGGGTGGGAGCTGAAACTGTGGCCCTCCACCAAGCGCACCGCGACCATCGGCGGCTTCGTCGCCGGTGGCGGCGCGGGTGTCGGCGGCATCAGCCATGGCACGATGCGTGAGCGCGGGAACTTTTTGGGCGCGCGCGTCGCGACCATGACGGATCCGCCCGCCATCCTTGAGGTCGAGGGCGATGAAGCGACGCCGGTGAATCGCACCTATGGCACCACCGGCGTGCTGACGCGCATCCGCGTGCCGCTGACGCCTGCGCAAGATTGGCGCGACATAGCGATCAGCTTTGCTGGCTTCCCCGAGGCTGCGCGCTTCGCGCATGCGCTGTCCTTCGCGGACGGCATCCCGAAGAAGATGTGCGGCGTCTTCGACAGCCAGTTGCCGCCCTTCTTCCGCGCCATCGCCGATGCCGTGCCTGAAGGCCACGCGCTGGCGCTGGTGATGGTCGCCCCCTCCGGCCTGCGCGCGCTGCGCGACCTCGCGCGCGAACACGGCGGCCGCATCGTGGCCGAGCAATCGACCGTCGAGGCGGAGCGCGATGCCGAGAAGACGCCCTTCTATGAATATTGCTGGAACCACACGACCTTGCAGGTGCTGAAACGCGACCGCGGCGTCACCTACCTGCAATGCCGCTTCCCCTTCGAGAACACGCTGGACGCGATCGAGGCCGTGCGCGTGCCGTTCCGGGACGAGGTCTGGATGCACACCGAATGCGTGCGCTTCGGCGGCCGCATCACCATGTCGGCGCTGCCCGTCATCCGCTGGAACGGCGCGGAGCGCCTGGCCGAAATCATGGCGGCCTTCGAAGCGCAGGGCATCGGCATCGCCAACCCGCATGTGCTGACGATCGAGGAAGGCAGCGGCTATCGCCGGGTGCCCGGCGACCAGCTCGGCTTCAAGCAGCGCGTCGATCCGCTGGGGCTGCTCAACCCCGGCAAGATGCGCGATTTCACCCCCGTGGAGACAATGGCCGCATGAGCGTCCAGGCCGTGATGGCGGCGCTGCCGCAGATCGAGTGGATCACCGATGCGGCGCTGGTGCGCCAGCGCTCGCGCGACTTCTTCTGGTATTCGCCGGTGCTGAAACGCCAGCTCAACGGCGTGACCGCCGAGGCCGTCGCCTGCCCGAAGGATGAGGCGGAGGTGATCGCCGTGATGGCGGCCTGCGTGCGCCACCAGGTGCCGCTGACGCCGCGCGGCGCCGGCACGGGCAATTACGGCCAGGCCATGCCGTTGAAGGGCGGCATCGTGCTCGACTTGATGGCGCTCAACCGCATCGTCTGGGCGAAGCCCGGGCTGCTGCGCGTGCAGGCCGGCGCGAAACTCATCGATATCGACGCCGCGACGCGCCGCGATGTCGCCGGCGAATTGCGCTTCCACCCGAGCACGAAGCGCACGGCCAGCATCGGCGGCTTCATCGCCGGCGGGTCGTCGGGCATCGGGTCCTGCACCTATGGCAAGCTGCGCGAATTCGGGAATATCCTCGGGCTGCGCGTTATCACCATGGAGGAGAGGCCGCGCGTGCTGGAATTGCGTGGGCCGGATATCGACAAGGCGAACCACGCCTATGGCACGAATGGCGTGATCACCGAGGTCGAGGTGCCGCTGGCGCCGGCCTGGGATTGGGTGGATGTCGTCGCCGGCTTCAAGACCACGCCCGACGCCGCGCGCTTCTGCGAGGCGCTGGTGGCCAGCGAGGGCATCGCCAAGAAGCTGGCCTGCGTCGTCGCGCCCGGCCTCGCGCAGACCTATTTCAAGATGTTCCAGCCCTTCACGCCGCAGGGCGTGGCCTGCGCGCTGGTGATGATCGCGGAGCCCTTCCTGGAGTTCCTCCAACCGCTGCTCGACCAGTTCGGGGGCAGCGAGTTGTATCGCTGCGCCAGCGAGAAGGCGGAGACGCCGCTGTACGAATTCACCTGGAACCACACCACGCTCCAGGCGCTCAAGGTGGATCGCACCCTCACTTACCTCCAAACCTTGTTCCCGCCGCCGAACCACCTGGCGCTGATCGAGAAGATGGAGCGCACCTTCGGCGACGAAGTGCCGATCCATCTGGAATTCGTGCGTTTGGGCGGCGTCGTCACCTGCTTCGGCCTGCAGCTGGTGCGCTACACCAGCGAGGAACGCCTCCAGCAGATCATCGACATCCATGAGGATGCCGGCGCGCCGATCTTCAACCCGCACACCTTCACGCTGGAGGAAGGCGGGATGAAGCGGATCGACAGCGTGCAGCTTGACTTCAAGCGCGAAGCCGATCCGCACGGGCTGCTGAACCCCGGCAAGATGCTGGGCTGGGACGACCCGAACTGGACGCCGGATCGCAAGCGCGTCTTCTACCTGTATGGCAAGGCGGATGCGCCGGAAGTGGAGGAAGCGCTGGAGTAGCTGAGTGGCGTGCTGACCTGCGGCCGCCACCGGCGGCCGAGGCGCCGAATGGCGCCCGCCGGAAGTCCGGCGAGCCAAGCCGCCGGAGGCGGCGCCCGGCGCTTGAGGGCGCAAAGGAAGATAGCAACGAGTCGATGCAATCGACCGTTGGTATCAGCCGATCCAGTCTGGGCGCGGGAGAGCCTGGTAGGCCTCCCGCAGGCTTTCCGACCAGCGCTGGCGGAGGAAGGCGAAATACGGATCATTCTCGTCGATGCGGCGCCGCAGCGACACGCGCAGATCGTCGCGCCGCACCACCGTCAAATCGATCGGCAGCCCGACGGTCAGGTTCGATCGCAGCGTGCTGTCCATGCTGATCAAGGCGAGCGTCACGCCATCGGCCAGCGGCGTCGCGCTGCTCAGCACGCGGTCCAGGATCGGCTTGCCGTATTTGTGCTCGCCGATCTGGAGGAAGGGCGTATCGGCCGTCGCCTCGATGAAATTGCCGGCGGCATAGACCAGGAACAGCCGCGGCGCCTGCTCGCCGATCTGCCCGCCGATCAGGATGGAACAATCGAAGGACAGGCCCTGCGCGCGCAATGTCGGTCCGTCGGATTCGAACACGGCGCGCACGGCGGCGCCGACCAACTGCGCGGCGCGGAACATGGTCGGCACGTCGCGCAGCGTGTGCAGCTCGCCTTCCAGCCACACGCCTTCCATCAGACGGTTCCACACCGCCTGCGTCACGGCGAGGTTGCCGGCGGTGTTGAGCACCATCACGCGCTCGCCGGGGCTTTCCTCCATGAAGGTCTTGCCGAAGACCGAGATGTTGTCGACGCCGGCATTGGTGCGCGTGTCCGACAGCAGCACCAGGCCGGCATCCAGCAGGAGGCCCACGCAGTAGGTCATGCCGGCGGCTGCGGCGGCGAGAGATAGTATTCGGCGATGCAGACGCCGAGCTCGGCGTTGCGGTCGATCATCCGCGTCAGCGCATCATGCAAGCCGGCATCCAGGGTATCCTCGATGCGGCCATCGCGCAGGTCGCGATGCATCTCGGCGGCCAGGCGATGGCATTCGCCGCGCCCGCCGCCATTGGCTTCCGCGATCTGGTCGAGCAGCGCTTCCACGCGGCTGTGGCAGGCCAGCAGGGACCGCGGCAGTTCGGCGCGATGGATCAGCAGATCCGCCACCAGCGTCGCCTGCATGCGCGTATGGTACACCCAGTGATAGGCCCGCAGCGCCGAGACGCTGCGCAGCAACGCCTGCCATTGCGCATAGGCCGAGGCGCCCTCGCTGCCCGGGCCGCTGAGTGCCAGGTGCTTCGCATCCAGCAGGCGCGCGGTGTTGTCCGCGCGTTCCAGCATCGTGCCGAGATGCACGAAGCGCCAGCCATCGTTGCGCAGCATGGTGTCGCCGGCGGCGCCGTTGAACAGCAGCGCGCGCGTGCGCACCCAATCGAGGAAGGCGGGTAGCCGATCGACCTCGGTCGCAGTGGCGGCCTGGATGCGCATCTCCCGCCAGGTATCGTTCAGCGCTTCCCACATATCGACGGTAAGCGCGGTGCGCACCGCGCGGCCATTGCTGCGCGCCGCTTCAACGCAATTCGCGATGGAGGACGGGTTGGCCGGATCGACCGCGAGCCAACGCACGACGGCATCGGTGGTCTCGGCCTGTTCGGTCGCGAGGAAGCCGGGTTCGGCGCCGGCGGCCACCAGCAGGCTGTGCCATTCATCGACCTCGCCGCGCAGGCTCTGGCCGAGGCCCGCCATGCGCAGCGCCACCTGCATTCCGCGCGCGAGGTTGCCCGCGCGCTCCATGTAGCGGCCCATCCAGTACAGGCTGTCGGCGGTGCGGGAGAGCATGCCGGGTCAGCCCCCAGACCGAGATTGCGACTGGGATTGGGACGGCCCGTCATCCACCACCCAGGTGTCCTTCGTGCCACCGCCTTGCGACGAATTGACCACAAGCGATCCATCGCGCAGTGCCACGCGCGTGAGGCCGCCGGGGACGATCCGGACTTCCTTGCCCATCAGCACATAGGGCCGAAGGTCCACATGCCGCGGTGCCACCGCCTCCCCCGCCAGGGTCGGCACGGTGGAAAGGGCGAGGGTCGGCTGCGCGATGTAATGCTCGGGCCTGGCCAGGATGCGCGCGCGGAATTCGTCCTGCTGCGCGCGGGTGCTGTGCGGCCCGATCAGCATGCCATAGCCGCCCGAGCCATGCGCGAGCTTGACCACCAGCTGCTCGATATTAGCCAGCACATGCGCGCGGTCTTCCTCCCTTTCGCACAGGAAGGTCGGCACGTTGTTCAGCAGCGGTTCTTCGCCGAGGTAGAAGCGGATCATCTCCGGCACGAAGGGGTAGATCGCCTTGTCGTCGGCAATGCCCGCACCCGGCGCGTTGGCCAGGGTGATGTTCCCGGCGCGATAGGCCCCGAAGATGCCGGGCACGCCCAGCATGCTGTCCGGCCGGAACGCCTTGGGGTCCAGGTATTCGTCATCGACGCGGCGATACAGCACGTCGATCCGCTTGGGGCCCGCCGTCGTACGCATGAAAACGATGTCGTCCTGCACGAACAGATCGGCGCCCTCCACCACCTCCACGCCCATCTCATCGGCCAGGAAGCAGTGTTCGTAATAGGCGCTGTTGTACTGGCCGGGGGTCAGGATCGCGACCGTGGGCTCCCGCTGGCAGTTCGGCGGTGCCGCATCCTTCAGCGTCTCGAGCAATTCTTCCGGGTAGTGGCCGACGGGCAGCAGGCGGTGGTCGCGGCACAGCGCGGGGAACAGCCGCAGCATCGCCTCCCGGTTTTCCAGCATGTAGGACACGCCGGAGGGGGTGCGGCAATTATCCTCCAGCACGTAGAATTCGTCGGCGTCGGTGCGCACCAGATCGATGCCCGAGATGTGCGAATAGACGCCGCCGGGCGGCACGAAGCCCTGCATTTCCGGCCGATACGCGTCGTTGCCGACCACCAGCTGTTCCGGCACGCGGCCGGCCCGCAGGATCTCCCGCGCGCCATACACATCGGCCATGAACAGGTTCAGCGCCCGCACGCGCTGCGTCAGGCCGCGCGCCAGCCTGTCCCATTCCGCTCGCGCCAGAATGCGGGGGATGACGTCGAAGGGGATCAGCCGCTCCGGGTCCCCGCCCTCGCCATAGACCGCGAAGGTGATGCCGACGCGGCGGAACAGCGCCTCGGCCTCCGCCCGCTTGCCGGCAAGGGCGGCCAGCCCGTGTTGTTCGATCCATCGGGCGATACCGGCATAGGCCGGGCGCACCCCCTTCTCATCCTGCATCTCATCGAAGGCGTGCACCAGCCGAAGGCCCCCGTTTGACCCTGTTCGTGTCAAGCTTCGCGAAAAGCGGGCGGCGTGGGAAGTCCCGCAACCTCGCGGATGAGCTTGGCGCGCAAGGCGCGGGCGAAGTCGCGGCGGTTTTCGGCGGCCAGCACGAAGGCGCCGGGGCCGCCGATGACCTGCCGTTCATAGAGCGCGGACAGCGCGCCGCCCCGCCAGGCGGAGCTTGCCTCGATGGCGAGGCCGTTGATGGTGATGCCCTCCGCCACCGCGAAATCCCGCGCGACGGGGGCCGGCATCAGGCTGCGCATGTCCGGCCCATCGCCCGAGACATCGATGGTGCGCTCCGCCGCACGCCAGGGTGCCGCGCCGATCAGGGCCGTCGCGTGGGCAATCGCATCGCCGATGGCGTTGTAGGATTGGCGGGAGCGTGGCGCATCGCGCAGCACGGCGGCCGCGGCCCCGGCGCTGGCGGCGCCGGTGATGCGCTGCCAATCGGCGACGGTCGCGGCCCCGCCGGGGGAGCCCCATTCCACCATCGCAATGCCGATGCCCCGCGGGCGGGAGAGGATGGCGGCAAGCACGGCGGGGTGCATCAGGGCGTCGGCGATGCCATCGCGCTGGAGGGCGAATTCATCGCCGTCGATCGAGCCGCTGGCATCCACGGCCAGCACCAGCAGCAGGTCGAGTTCCGCCGGTTGCGCCACGGCGGCGGGCGCGAAGGCCGCGCCCATCAGGGGTGCCAGCACGGCCCGGCGCGCCAGTTTCGGTGTCATGGCCGCCAGCGTCCCTGACCCGGCGCGTCCGTGTCAACGTAAAGACGCCAGGGCGCGGACGCATGCGGTGAAGCCGGTAAGGTCGTGCCAGCGGGCATCAGGCGGCACGGCGCGCCGCACCAGCAGCCCGCCGGCGGCGCGGATGCCGCCATCGATCATCAGATTGTCGTTCAGGCCGAATTCCTCAAGCGCCAGGCCATCCGCATCCACCCAGCGCCCTTCCGCATTGCGCCGGGCATGGAAGCCGAGGCTGCCGAGGGTGCGTGCCGCGAAATCGCGCCCATCATTCGTGTAGCCGGCCACCGGGCGGCCAAGCGCGCGCATGTAGCCCAGCTCATAGACCGTGCCGGCATCGGCGGAAGGGCCGCGGAAGGGCGTGAGGTTGGCGATCAGCGCGTCGCAGGCGCGGATATGGGCCTCGTTCCGCAGATAGATGCCGAACCAGGGATCGGTCGCGGCATCGGCCGCCGGGTCGGGGCGCGGGTCGGTGGGGAACACGCCCTCCAGCCCATGGTCGGCGCAGATACGCTTCTTCGCGGCCGCGTGCTCGGCGGCGTGGGGGAAGAACACATCGGGGCCGGCCAGATAGACGCGCATCCCACCCTTATGCCCCAAAGTCACGCGGCGGCGGAGGGGGGCTTGCGGCAGGCAAGGATGGCAGCGCGCAATGCGGACATGGACATGGAAGCCGAGTACAACAACCGCGCCCGCGTGCCGGAACACCCGGCCTTCGTTGCGGCGTGGGAAGCGGATGCTGCGGCGTGGCGCGACGCCTGCCCGCGCGCGGAACTCGGCCTGCCCTATGGCCACGGGGCGCGCGAACGGCTCGATCTGTTCCGCCCGGGCGCGGGCGCCGCGCCGCTCGCGCTGTTCCTGCATGGCGGGTATTGGCAGGCGCTGGACCGCAACCGCTTCAGCCATATGGCGCGCGGCCTGAACGGGCACGGCGTCGCGGTGGCGGTGCCGAGCTACGATCTGTGCCCTGGCGTCACCATCCCGCAGATCGTGGCGCAGATGCGCGCGGCGGCGGTGATGCTGCATCGCCGCACAGGCCAGCGCATGCTGGCGATCGGCCATTCCGCCGGCGGGCATTTGGCCGCCATGCTGCTGGCGACCGCGTGGCGCGCGATCGACCCGGCCCTGCCCGAGGATCTGGTGGCGGCCGCACTTCCGATCTCGGGCGTGTTCGAACTGGCACCCTTGCAGGGCACGACCACGGCGGACGCGCTGCGGCTGGATGCGGCGACCATCGCCGCCTGCTCCCCGCGCTTCTTCCCCCCGCCGGGGCGCCCGATCCATTGCGTGGTCGGTGCGGAGGAAAGCCACGAATTCCTGCGCCAGAGCCGCGACATGGCGGCCGCCTGGGGCGGCGGCTTCGAGGCCGTGGCGGGTGCGCACCACTTCAACGTCATCATGAAGCTGGCCGAGCCGGGCAGCGCGATGACGGCCCGCGCAAAAACGCTTGTGCCGGGCCGATAGTTTAAGCTTAAAATATATCCAACGGGAGACGGAGGCGAAACATGACCCATCTGAACACCATCAGCCGGCGCGCGCTGCTCGGCGCATCGGCACTCGGGCTCGGCGCGCTGGCGGCACCCGGCGTGCTGCGCGCGCAGGGCGCGCCGTTCAAGATCGGCCTCGTGGCGCTGGCCACCGGACCGGCGGCGACGAACGGCACGCATCTGCGGGATGGCTTCCTGCTCGGCATGCGGCACCTCGAGAACCGCATCGGCGGGCGGCCCACCGAAGTGGTGCTGATCGACGACGAACTCCGCCCCGATGTCGCCGTCACCAAGGTGCGCGCGGCGATCGAGCGCGATCGCTGCGACATGATCGTGGGCGTCGTCTTCTCCAACGTGCTGGCCGCCATCCTGCGTCCGGTGACGGAGACGCAGACCTTCCTGATCAGCACCAATGCCGGCCCTTCACCTATCGCGGGCCGCGGCTGCAATCCGTTCTTCTTCGCGACCTCCTACGTCAACGACCAGAACCATGCGGTGCTGGGCCAGGCGGCGCAGGATGCCGGCTATCGCCGCATGATGGTGCTGACGCCGAACTACCAGGCCGGGCGCGACGCCGCCGCCGGCTTCAAGTCCCGCTTCCGGGGCGAGGTGCTGGACGAAATCTACACGCCGCTGACGCAGCTCGATTTCTCGGCGGAGCTGGCGCGCATCGCCGCCGCACGGCCGGATGCGATCTTCACCTTCATGCCGGGCGGGCTCGGCGTGAATCTCGTGCGCCAGTATCGCCAGGCGGGGCTGCAGAACATCCCCTTCCTGTCTGCCTTCACGGTGGATGAGGCGAGCCTGCCGGCGCAGGGCGAAGCCGCACTCGGCTTCCAGACCGGCACGAGCTGGACGCCGACGCTGCCGACAGAGGAAAACGCCCGCTTCGTCCGCGACTTCGAGGCGCAGTACAGCTACATCCCCGCCAGCTACGCGGCGCACGCCTATGACACGGCGATGCTGCTGAACGCCTCGGTGGGCAAGGTCGGTGGCAACACGGCCGACAAGCCAGCGCTGCGCACCGCCATCCGCGCGGCCGATTTCAAGAGCGTGCGCGGCAATTTCCGTTTCGGCGCCAACCACTTCCCGGTGCAGGATTTCTGGCTGGCCGAGGTGGCGCGCCGCGCCGATGGCAAGTTCCAGACGCGGCATGTGCGCAAGGTCTTCGACAATGTCGTCGATCCCTTCGCCGAACAATGCCGCATGCCGGCCGCCTGAGGACAGCACGTCGATGAAGCCCTCTCCCCCTGCTTGAGGGGGAGAGGGTGGGGTGAGGGGGAGCTCGCGTGGAGTGATAGCGTTCGCAGACTTCCCTGGCCCCCCTCACCCAACCCTCTCCCCCCTGCGGGTGGAGAGGGCGTCAACGTGCCGGGGGCGCGAATGACCGCGCAGCTTCTGCTCGTGCAGCTCCTCAACGGGGTGCAGCTCGGCATCCTGCTGTTCCTGATCGCGGCCGGCCTCACGCTGGTGTTCGGGGTGATGGATTTCATCAACCTCGCACATGGCGTGCAGTACATGGTCGGCGCCTATTTCGCCGCCTTCTTCGCGGCGCAGACGGGCAGCTTCTGGCTGGCGCTGCTGCTGGCCTTGCCCGCCGCGCTGGTCGTGGGGTTGCTGCTGGAATTCCTGGTGTTCCGACACCTCTATGACCGCGACCATCTGCAACAGGTGCTGGCCACCTTCGGCGTCATCCTGGTGCTGAACGAAGGGGTAAAGGCGATCTTCGGCGCCGCGCCGTTACAGGTGCCGGTGCCCGATCTGCTGACGGGCGGCATCCGCATCATGGATGGGCTGCTGTATCCGATCTACCGCATCGCGATCATCGCCGGCGGGCTCGCGACAGCCGGCATCCTTTGGTACGTGGTGGAGCGCACGCGGGTCGGCATGCTGGTGCGCGCGGGGGCCACCAACGCGCCGATGGTCGCGGCCCTCGGCATCGATATACGGCGCCTGTTCATGGTGGTGTTCGGCTTCGGCGCGATGCTGGCAGGCTTCGCGGGCGTGATGGCTGCACCCATTCTCTCGGTCGAGCCCGGAATGGGCGACAACCTTCTGATCCTGGCCTTCGTCGTGATTGTCATCGGCGGCATCGGCAGCGTGCGCGGCGCCTTCCTTGCGGCGCTGCTGGTCGGCACGGTGGAGACGCTCGGGCGTTCCTCCATGCCGGACCTCATGCGCCTGTTCATGGGCGCGTCGGAGGCGCGGCAGGTGGGCGCCGCACTCGCCTCCATGCTGATCTACATCGCCATGGCGGCGATCCTGGCCTTCCGGCCCGCCGGCCTGTTCCCGGTGCGCAGCGCATGATGCGCGCCATGCGGGGCGAGGCGGCGGCGCTGCTGCTGTTCGCGGGCCTGGCCGCGGCACCCTTCGTGGGGTTCGGCGAGACCTACATGCTGACGCTGCTGGCGCGCGCCATGATCCTGGCGATGGCCGCCGTCGCGCTCTCGCTGCTGGTGGGCGGCGCGGGGCTGATCTCCATGGGCCATGCGGCGATGCTGGGCTTCGGCGCCTATGCGGTGGTGATCCTGGATGATCTGCGCATCGTCGATGCGATTGTCGTGCTGCCCGCCGCCATCCTGGCGGGTGCCGCCTTCGCGCTGGCAACCGGCGCCGTCGCACTGCGGACCAGCGGCGTGCATTTCATCATGATCACGCTGGCCTTCGGGCAGATGGCCTATTTCACCGCAACCTCGCTGGCCGGCTATGGCGGCGATGATGGCTACACGCTGTACAGCCGGACGGAGGTTGCGGGCACGACGCTGTTGCAGGACCGCATCGCGTTCCACTTCGTCTGTCTCGGTGGCCTCGCCGGCACCTATGCCTTGTGCCGCATGCTGCTGCTGTCCCGCTTCGGGCGCGTGCTGCGCGCGGCCAAAGGCAATCCGCTCCGCGTGCAGGCGCTGGGCTTCGATCCCTACCCGTATCGGCTGGTCGGCTACGTGATTGCGGGCGCGATCGGTGGTGCTGCGGGCTTCCTGTTCGCCAATGCGACCGAGTTCGTGGCCCCTGCCTACATCTCCTGGCAGCGCTCGGGCGAGCTGCTGTTCATGGTGATCCTCGGCGGGCTCGCCGGCCTGCATGGCGCGCTGCTCGGCGCGCTCGGCTTCGTGCTGCTGGAGGAATGGCTGAGCCACCAGTGGGAATACTGGCGCATCGTCTTCGGCACGCTGCTGATCCTGGCCGTGCTGTTCGTGCCGAACGGCCTGGCGGGCATTCCGGACCAGATCGGCCGGGCCTTCCGCCGTGGCTGACGCGCTGCTTCGCCTGGTCAATGTCTCGAAGAATTTCGGCGGCCTCGCCGTCACGAAGAACGTTTCGATCGATCTGCGCGCGGGCGAGATCCACGCGGTGATCGGCCCGAATGGCGCGGGCAAGACGACGCTGATCAATGAGATTTCGGGCGTGCTGCCGGTGGATGCCGGGCAGATCCTGTTCGCGGGTCAGGACATCACGCGCCTGTCGCTGCCGCGTCGCGCGCGGCTTGGGCTCGCGCGGTCCTTCCAGATCACCTCGATCATCCCGGCCTTCACCGCGCTGGAGAACACGGCGCTCGCGGTGCAGGCCGGCGCCGGTTCCTCCTTCCGGTTCGTTCGCGCCGCCGCGTCCGAGGCCGCGCTGAACGACGCCGCGATGGCCGCACTGGCGCAGGTGGGGCTCGCCGCGCGCGCCGCGGTTCCGGCGGGTGAGATGAGCCATGGCGAGAAGCGGCAGCTCGAACTTGCCATCGCGCTGGCGACGAAACCGCGCGCGCTGCTGCTGGATGAACCGCTGGCCGGTGCGGGGCCGGAGGAGACGGAGCGCCTCGTCGGCATCCTGCGCCAGTTGAAGACGCAGTACGGCATCCTGCTGGTGGAGCACGACATGCAGGCGGTCTTCGCCATGGCCGACCGCATCTCCGTGCTCGTCTATGGCGAAATGATCGCGAGCGGCCCTCCCGACGCCATCCGCAACGACAGCGAGGTGCGCCGCGCCTATCTCGGCGAAGACGACATCCCGCTGATGGACATGCGCTGATGCTGCGCCTCCAGGGCCTGACCGCGGGCTATGGCGGCAGCCAGGTGCTGTTCGGCATCGACCTCGATCTTGCGGTGGGCGAGGTGGTGACGCTGCTCGGCCGCAACGGCATGGGCAAGACCACGACGGTGCGCGCCATCATGGGCCTGCTGCCGAGTGTCGGCGGGCGTGTGTGGGGTGGCGGCATCGCACTCGATGGCGATGCGGTGGCCGGCCTGCCCGCGCATCGCATCGCGCAACGGGGCCTCGGCCTGGTGCCGGAGGGGCGGCAGGTGTTCCCGACGCTGACGGTGGAGGAAAACCTGCTCGCCACCGCCGCGCATCGCGGCGCCGGCGCGCCGCGCTGGACGCTTGAGGCGGTCTACACCTTCTTCCCCCGCCTTCGCGAACGCCGCCGCAACCCGGGCGCCAAGCTTTCGGGCGGGGAACAACAGATGGTCGCGATCGGCCGCGCGCTGATGACCAACCCGCGCCTGCTGATCCTGGACGAGGCGACCGAGGGCCTCGCGCCGCTGATCCGCGCCGAAATCTGGGAGGTGCTGGCGCGGCTGAAAGCCGAGGGACAGTCGATCCTGCTGATCGACAAGAATTTGGCCGCCGTCACGCGCCTGGCCGACCGGCATGTGGTGATCGAGAAGGGCCGCACGGTGTGGACCGGCACCTCCGCCGCGCTGGAGGCGGAGCCCCGCGTGCGGGACGAATACCTGCACCTGTAGCGAGAGAGCCCTCTCCCCCCAAACGGGTGGAGAGGGCTTTCTCATCACCTTGTCAGGTCGGCGATCCGCGCCCCGAGCAGGTCGAAGAAGGCAGCGGCATCCAGCGTTTCCAGCACGTGGCAATTCGGCGCGAGGCCAAGGCGGCCCCAGCGATCGATCACGGTGCGGCCGCGGTTCAGGCCGGGCGCGCAGTCCACCGCCAGATGCGCTGGTCGCCGTGTGAAAAGCTGTGGCGCCACCAGCCACGCCACGGCGCAGGGATCGTGCAGCGGGAACCCGCGAAACGCCATGCGGCGGGAAGGCGGCAGCGCGCGCAGGATATCCCTGGTCGCCTGCCAGCACGCGCCCCCTGCCCGCCCATCCATCGTCGCGACCAAGCCGGGCGTCACAAAGGCCTGGGCTGTCAGGTCAAGCGTCGCCAGGGTCAGTGGTCGGCCAAGCCCGGCCAGGATCGCCAGCGCCTCCGGGTCGTTCCACGCATTGAACTCGGCCGCGGGGGTGATGTTGCCCTCCCCCCAGGCGCCGGACATCAGCACGATCTCCCGCACCTTCTCGGCCAGGGCAGGCTCGGTGGCGAGGGCCAGCGCGAGGTTGGTCACGGGGCCGAGGCCGAGCACCGTCACGCTGTCGGGCGCCGCGCCACGCAGCAGGTCGCGGATGGCGTCCGCCGCGATGCCGGGTGTCAGCGCCGGGCCTTCCGGCAGCACCACGCCGCCGAGCCCATCCTGGCCATGCACGGCGGTTTCGGCGCGGAAGGGCGCCATCAGGCTGCGCTCCGTACCCGCCACAACCGGCACGGCGCGGCCGCTCAGGCCCACCACGGCGCGCGCATTCCGCGTGGTGCGGTCCAGCCCGACATTGCCGCCGCCCACCGTCACCAGCCGCACATCCAGCTCGGGCGCGGCCAGCGCCAGCCACAGCGCAATGGCGTCGTCCGTGCCGGGATCGCAATCGATGATGGTCGGGATCACGCCAGCGCCTCCGGTTGCGGTCTTGCGGTGCAGCATGTCACGCTGCGCGCCCGCCTTGCACCGGACCCGGCATGGAATTCTGGCAGCGTTTCACCGATGCCGCAGCACCGCCCCCCTACCTGGACCGCTACCCGGCGGTGCTGCCGGATGGCGCGGTGCTCGATCTGCCGATCCGCGATTTCGGCGCGTTCGGCGTGGCCGGCCTCATCGCCAACCAGGCAAGTTTCCCCGTGGTGCGGCGCCTCGCGGCCCTGATGACCGACGCCGCGCGCCCCGTCGGCGCCACCATGGTGGTTGGCCTGCCAAGCCTCGGCCAGGTGTTTGCGCCCCTGGTCGCCGAGGCACTCGGCCACGCGCACTGGGTCGCCCCGGGCTGGTCGCGCAAGCGCTGGTACAAGGAAGCGCTGAGCGTGCCCGTCCACTCCATCACCTCCCCGGCCGAGCGGCGCCTGTGGCTCGACCCGCGCCTGCTGCCGCGCCTCGCGGGGCAGCGCGTGCTGCTGGTGGATGACGTGGTCTCGACCGGCGCCTCCGCCCTGGCGGGGCTTGCGCTGTTGCGCGCGGCGGGCTGCGTGCCGGTGGCGATGGCGGTCGCCATGGCGCAGGGCGACCGCTGGCGCGCGACCTGGCCCGCCGACCTCCCGCTGCGCGCGGCTTTCGCGACACCGATCCTGGCACCCTCGACGCTCGGCTGGGTGCCGGCCCATGATCTCTCCAAGGACCACGCCGCATGAACCGCACCTTCTCCGCCGCCCTGCTTGCGGCAAGCCTCGCCACGCCCGTCGCCGCGCAGGATCAGATACGCATCGCGGTGGAGGCCGGGCCAACCAGCCTCGATCCGCATTTCGCGAGCCTGATCACCAACATCGCCTTCAGCCGGCACATCTTCCAGCCGCTGATGGAGCAGGATGCGCAGCAGGCGCTGCGGCCGGCCATTGCAACCTCGCTCCGCGCTATCGACCCGCTGACCTGGGAGGTGAAGCTGAACCCCGCCGCGCGCTTCCACGACGGCGCGCCGGTCACAGCGGAGGATGTGGCCTTCACCCTCGGCCGCGCCGGCGACGTGCCGAACAGCCCGAGCAGTTTTCGGTATGCCACGCGCCCGATCACCGGGGTGGAGGCGGTGGATGCCACGACGATCCGGCTGCGTACCGCGCAACCCACGCCTCTGCTGCCCAACTTCCTGGCGCTGGTGATGATCGTCAGCAAGAAACATGGCGAGGGTGCCACGACGCCCGACTACAATTCTGGCCGCGCCATGGTGGGCACCGGGCCATTCCGCCATGTCTCCTGGCAGCCGGGCAGCCCGGTGGTGATGGAGCGCAACCCGGCCTTCGCCGGCCCCGCGCCTGCTTTCGCGCGGGTGGAATTCCGGCCGATCGCCAATGCGGGATCGCGCGTCGCGGCCTTGCAGGCGGGCGATGCCGACCTGATCGAAATCGTGCCGCCCGACCATTTTGCGCGTTTCAAGGCGGATGCCCGGTTCGCCACCGCCGAAAGCCCATCGAACCGGCTGATCTTCCTGACTCTGGACAGCGACCGCGCCGAAAGCCCCTTCGTGCGGGCGAAGGATGGCGGGCCGATCGCCAATCCGCTGCGCGATCCGCGGGTGCGGCGTGCCCTGTCGCTGGCCATCAACCGCGACGCCATCGTCAGCCGCGTGCTGCAAGGCCAGGCCCTGGCGGCCGGCGACCTCGGCCCGCCCGGCTATTTCGGCACGCATCCCTCCATGACGCCGCCGCCCTTCGACCTCGACGCCGCGCGGCGGCTGCTTGCCGAAGCCGGGCTGGCCGAGGGGTTCCGGGTGCAGCTCAACGGGCCGAATGACCGCTACACCAACGACGAACAGGTGGTGCAGGGCATCGCCCAGATGTGGACGCGGCTCGGCCTGGCGGTGAATGTCGAGACCCGCACCCGCGCGGTGTGGCTGAGCGAGGCCGCGCAGTTGCGTTACTCGGTGAACCTGGCCGGCTTCTCGCCCAACCCCGAATTGCTCGGCATGCTGGAGACGCAGGTGCATAGCTGGAACCCCACACTCGGCCTTGGCACGGCCAATCGCGGGCGGTTCAGCAATGCGTCGATCGACGCCATCATCCAGCAGGCGCGCACCACCATCGATGATGAGGCGCGGCGCGCGCTGACACAGCAGGCGACGCGCATGGCGCTGGTCGATCAGACCTCGCTGATCCCGCTGTATTTCCAGGTCAACACCTGGGCCATGCGGCGCGGCTTCACCTATGAGGCGCGAACCGACGAGATGACGCTGGCCTTCAGCGCGGGACGCAGCCGATGAACGACCCGGTGGACCCAGGCGTTCGCGCCCGGGCCATCCAGGCCGCGCGCGGCTCGGCGCCCCTCGATGTGATCTTGGCGGGCGGCACGGTGGTGGATGTGGCAACGGGCCAGCTGCGCGCCGCCGATATCGGCATCGTCGGGCCGCTGATCGCCTCGGTCCATCCGGCCGGGTCGCGCGGGGACGCAGCGGAGGTGATCGATGTGTCGGGCCGCTTCCTCGCACCCGGCTTCATCGACAGCCATCTGCACTATGAAAGCAGCCTGATGACGCCGGCGGATTACGCCGCCACCGTCGTGCCGCGCGGCACCACCACCTGCGTGTGGGACCCGCATGAGCTGGCCAATGTGCTCGGCCTGCCCGGCGTGCGCTGGGCGATCGAGGCCAGCCGCAACCTGCCGCTGCGCAGCCTGATCGTCGCCCCCTCCTGCGTGCCCTCCGCCCCCGGGTTGGAAATGGCGGGGGCGGAGATCGGCCCGGCCGAGATGGCCGAGATGCTCGCCTGGCCGGAAGTGGTCGGCGTGGCGGAGGTGATGGACATGCCGGGCGTGCTGCGCGGCACACCGCATATGCGGGGCATCGTGGCCGCGGGGCTTGCCTCGGGCAAGAACGTCAACGGGCATGGGCGCGGGCTGCGCGACGCCGACCTGCAAGCCTATGTCGCGTCTGGCGTCACTTCCGACCATGAGATCGTCGATGCCGAGGACTTCATCCAGAAGCTGCAGGCCGGGCTGACGGTGGAGCTGCGCGGCAGCCATGACTACGTGCTGCCCGGCGTGCTGACCGCGCTGGCCGCACTGCCGATGCTGCCGCCGAACCTGGTGCTCTGCACCGACGACATCTTCCCCGATGAGCTGATGGAAAAGGGCGGGCTGCGGGACACGATTGCCCGAGTCATCGCGCGCGGGCTGAACCCGATCGCGGCGATCCGCCTGGCCACGCTGCATGCGGCGATGCGGTTGAAGCGCGACGATCTCGGCCTGATCGCGCCGGGGCGGCAGGCGGATATCGTGGTGCTGACGGAACTGACCGCGGTCGCGGTGGAGCGTGTGTTCGTGGCCGGGCGCCTCGTGGCCGAGGCTGGCCGGCTTGTCACGCCGCCGCCGCGCAGCGACGGCCCGCGCGATACGGTGAAGCTGGCACCCCAGCCCATCACCGCCTTCATGCCGCGCGCGCGTGGCGTGCAGGATGGCACGGCGCGGCTTCGGAAAATCATCGGCGCGCGCTTCGGGAAGTGGGGCACGGTCGAGGTGGCGGTGAAGGATGGCTACGCCGCCCTACCCCCAGGCCACGCCGCCATCACCATCATCCACCGCCATGGCCGCGCGCCGGCCGTGCCCATGACCTGCATCACCGATGGCTGGGGGGAGCCGCGCGGCGCCATCGCCACCACCATCAGCCATGACAGCCACAATCTGCTGGTGCTGGGGCGCGACGCCGCAGACATGCAAGCGGCAGCGAACGCCCTGATCGCGGCCGGTGGCGGCATGGCGGTGGCGCGGCGTGGCACGGTGACGATGGTCCCCATGCCGCTGTTCGGCCTTTTGTGCGACACGCCGCCGGAGATCACGGCCGCCGCCTTCGCCCGCCTGCGGCAGGCCGCCGACCAGGTGATCGACTGGCAACTGCCCTTCCGCGTCTTCCGCGCCCTCACGGGGCTTTCGCTGGCCTGCAATGCCGGGCCGCACCCGACCGATCTCGGCCTGACGGATGGCGGCACCGGCGAAATCTTCGACCCAGCCGAGCTGGTCTGAACGCCTAGCGCGAACGCGCGGTCGCGAGGGTATAGCCAGTGCGGGCCGGCCCTTTCGGCCGGCCCGACCACCACGCCATCAGCCACAACAGGCCGATGCCGGCCGGGATCATCACCAAATCCAGCCACAGCTTGTCCTCGGGGAAGCTGCGGAAGACCGCGAAGCAGATCCAGGACAGGAACAGGCCGAGGCAAAACACGTTCAGGCTGTTCCGCCCGATCGTCGCCATCACCCGTGCCGGCCAGCTTTGCAGCCACCAGCCTTCGCGGGGGATGATCGCGACAACCACCCAGGCCAGCGCCAGCGCATGCAGCAGGCGCAGCGGCGCCAGGCCCGGTTTGTCGGACAACGCCACCAGCACCTCCGGCGCTTCCGGCAGCAGGCCCATCTGGCCGGCCCGCAGCCAGAAGCCCAGCGCCAGGATCACGAGCGCGGCGTAGGTGACGGCGCGCGGCCGTGGCAGCGGCGCCGCACCCAGCAGCGTCCGGCGGCCAATCCAGATGCCCAGCATGAACAGCACCTGCCAGGCCAGCGGATGAAAGCCGAGCGGCCAGCCGCCGAGGCCCGGGATCGCCACCCCCGTCTGCGCGGCCAGATAGAGTGCGGCCGGCAAGGCCAGCGCGGCATCGCCGAAGCGTTCCAGCAGCCAGACGAACAGCGGCAGCAGCAGCATGCACCAGACGAAGACCGGCAGGATGTCCATGAAGGCCGGCTGGTACAGCATCGCGGCCGCACCGGGGATGGCGAACCAGGGCGCATCGCGCAGCCAATGCCAGCCGAGGATGTCCATCTCCCCCTCCAGGCCGCCGAAGCGTTCGCCGAGGAAGACCATGGTGCCGAAGGCGAGGAACACCACCATGTGCATGCGCCACAGCCGCGCCGCGCGCCCCGCCATGTCCCGCCAGGCGGCGGCGAACCCATCGCGCACCCGCTTCAGCGTGAAGACCGAGCCGAGGGTGATGCCCGACAGCAGCATGAACTGCTCCGAACTGTCGGAAAAACCCCAGCTTGCATGGATGATCCACGCGAAAACCGAGGCGAAGGCGTGGCTGATGAAGATCGAGACCTGCATCCAGCCACGCAGCACGTCCAGCCGCATGTCGCGGACGGGCTTTTGCAGGTGCGTCCCGGCCACCGCCATGGCGTTCAGGCCGTGGCCGGCAGGAAGCGGGCGCGCAGCTTGCCCAGCACCGCCACCACCTCCTGGCGGTGGGCCACCAGGATGAAGGCGGCCATCAGCAGGGTGAAGCAGGCTTCCGTGAACAGGATGCCGCCATCGCCATAGGGGTCGATGCCGAGCGGGCTGACCACATGGAAGAAGATCGCCCCGGCCATGATCCCGAAGGAGAAGGCGGCGCCGAACATCCGCGTACGGGGGATCAGCACCAGGATGGCGGCGACGATTTCCATGCTGGCGACGAACAGGCGGAACGGCGCCTCGCCCCCCGGCGTGCCGAGCCAATCGGACAGGATGGTGAACAGGTGAACGGAGCCTGGATGCCCCGGCAGCTTGTATTGCAGGTAGTGGATGAATTCCCAGGCGATCCAGCCGGCGGCGGGCCAGGCAAGCCAGCGGAGGACACGGTCCGTGCGGGTCAGGGTCTCGGTCATCGCGGCGCTCCAGGCGTTCGGGTCTGCCCTGGTCTTCGGTGGCGATATGGGGGCGGTTACGCGCCGCCTTCGGTGAACATCGCGTCATACCAACTTCTGCCTGCGGCAGATCGTTGGTACGTTTTCGGTGCCCTCAGGCGCCGGGCGCGGCCTCCGGCCGCTTGGCTCGCCGCAGTTGCGGCGGGCCGTATTCACGACCTCGGTCGCTGATCGCGGCCGGGAGTTACCTTCCCGCGCCGCAGGGCTCCGCCGCAAACATAGCCTCCGTCGGCTCGACACCCAGGCCGGGGCCATCCGGCAGGGTGTAGCGCCCCTCGGCACACGCCATGTGGGCAGCGCCGGTCGGGCGCGTCAGGCGCAGATGGGGGTCGAAGATGCTGTGCTGGTATTCGTGCCAGGGCAGGTCGCGCAGCGTGCTGGCCGCCTGCAGACTGGCCGCCATGAACAGGCCGACGCCGATCGCCGCATGCGGCATCACGGGGATGTGATGGGCGGCGCAGAGCGCCCCGATGCGGGCGAATTCGGTGATGCCGGTGCGGCCCATCTCCGGCTGGCCGATGCCCATGCAGCGCGCGGCGAGGCGCGGCTGCCACTCGTGGATGGTGCGGAGTTCCTCGCCGATCGCGACCGGCACGCCGATGGCGCGCGCGACCTCCGCCTGGCCGGCGATATCTTCCGGCGCGCAGGGCGCCTCGGCGAAGGCCAGGCCGTGGGGTTCCAGGCGGCGGATCAGGCGGATGGCGTCGGGCGCGGAATATTTCCAGTGGAGGTCGGCCATGATGGCGGCGCGCGGGCCGAGGCCCTCGCGCAACGCCGCGATCTCGGCCTCCGGCCCGTCATCGGCGACCACGGCCGCGAATTTGAAGCCCCGGAAGCCGCGCGCCTGCCACTCTCGGGCAAAGGCCACGCGGCCTTCCAGCGTGGCACGCGGCAGGCCGCTGACATAGGCGGGGATGGTGGCGTGGCGACGGCCGCCCAGCAGGGTGGAGACCGGCACGCCAAGCCGCCGGCCGAGCAGGTCCCACAGCGCGATGTCCACGGCGGCGAGCGCATCCAGGTAGAAGCCGCCGAAGAAGCCTCGGACACGCATCAAATCGTACAGGTCTTCGTGGATCACCGCGGGCGCCGAGGGGTCGCGGCCTTCCAGAACCGGCGCCACCACATCGACGATGATGGCGCGCACGGCCTCCGGCGCCACGATGCCATAGGTCTCGCCCCAGCCGGTCAGCCCCTGTTCGGTGACGATGCGCAGCACGACGCTGCGATCGACGGTGGGATACAGGGTGCGGTTGCCGGCACGCACGATGTAGCCGGCGCGGTTGACGTTCTCGCCGGGGCGCAGCGGGCCGAGATAGGGTTCCTCGCGCGGGATCGTCACGACATGGGCGGTGACGCTTTCGATGCGGTCGGTCACGGCAGATACATGGTCATCGTGGGCCGTGCCGTGGCGATCAACTCGGCCAGCTCCGCCATGTCGCCCGCATCCATGCGCGGGCCGGCGGCGCGTGCGCCGGTGTGGTCGAGCAGGCCGCGCGCGCGCAGCACCTCCTTCGTGGCGCGCACCCGGAAATTCATCTGGAACAGCAGCAGGGGCAGCGTCTGGGTATAGAGGCGCCGCGCCTCGGCGCGGTCGCCTTCTTCCCAGGCGCGCCACATCGCCGCGTGGACATCGGCGATTTCCAGCGCCGGCATGGTGCCATTCGCACCCCGCGCCAATTCATCCAGCACGAAGCGCGCCCCGGCGCCGCCCATCACGCCATCCAGCGTGCCTTTCGTGGCTTGCTGGATGCGCGTGACATGCTGGCCGCAGGGCAGCGTTTCCTCCTTCACCAGGCGGATGGCCGGGACGCCGGCGGCCACCGCCGCGACGGCCTCCGGTGAGAGCGCCGCCCCGTTCGGCGCGGGCGCGTTCTGCAACATGATGACGAGGCCCGGCGCGGCCGCCGCCACGGCCGCGTAGAACGCAATCTGCTTGGCCACATCCTGGCCCGCGCCGGGCGGCGCCATGATCATCGCAGCGACCGCGCCCGCCGCCATGCCTTCCCGCGCGCGCGCGGCACTTTCGGCCGGGTCGGCATGGCTGGCGCCGACGATGAAGGGCAGGCGCCCGGCCAAGTGGCGGCCGAGTTCGGCCACCATCGCCCCGCGTTCCTCGGCGCTCAGCGTCTCCACCTCGCTCGCCATGCCGGGGAACACCACGCCATCCACGCGCGCTTCCACGGCGAAGTCGATCAGCCGCCGGAACGCTGCCGCATCGGGCGCGCCATCCGTCGCAAAGGGCGTGGGCAGCACCGGAAACACGCCGCGCAACGGGCTCATGCACTTCCTCCGATAGCCGGTCATTGACCTTGGCCGGCTTGCCTCCGCACAGTGGAAGCCGGAACGGCCGCAGACAAGCGGTTGAGGAGGAATGCCATGATCACTCGCAGGTCGCTGGCCGCGCTCGGCGCCGCCAGCCTCGCTTTCCCCGCGCTCGCACAGGGCACCTGGCCCACGCGCCCGGTGCGCTTCATCATCCCCTTCCCGCCGGGCGGCGCGGCCGACCTCGTCGGCCGGATGCTGGCGGCGCATCTGGGCCAGACGCTCGGCCAGGGCGTCGTCGCCGAGAATCGCGGCGGCGCGGGCAGCACGATCGGCGTCGATGCGCTGGCGAAATCGGCCCCCGATGGCAGCGTGATCGGCATGATCAACATCGCAGCCAACGCCATCGTGCCGGCGGTGCGGCGCCAGCCCCTGCCCTATCGCCCGGTCGAGGATTTCGCCCCCGTTTCCAACCTCGCGGTCACGCCTGCGCTGCTGCTGGTGAACCCCGACAAGCTGCCGAACGTTCGCACCGTGGCGGATTTGGTCGCGGCGGCGAAGGCGCGGCCGGAGGCGCTGAATTTCGGCTCCTCCGGCATCGCGTCCTCGCTGCATCTCGGCATGGAATTGTTCATGGCGAAGGCCGGCATCCGCATGACGCATGTGCCCTTCGCCGGCGGCGGGCCGCTGTTGCAGGCGCTGCTGGCCGGCACGGTCGAGGTCTCGCTCGATGTCGCCGCCACCACCGCGCAGCTGATCCGCGACGGCAAGATCCGGGCGCTGGCCACAACAGCGCCGGCGCGGATGCCGAGCTACCCCGATTTGCCCGCCCTGAACGAGACCTATGCGGGCGCGGAACTGGCATCCTGGCATGGCCTCGCGGCACCCGCCGGCACGCCGGCGCCGATCCTGGCGCGGCTTGCCGCGGAAACCCAAAGCTTCCTCCGCAGCGCGGAGACGGTGGCGCGCTACCGCACCACCTTCCTCGAAATGCCGCTTCAGACCACGCCCGATGCTTTTCGGGCGTTCATGGTCCGCGAACTGGCCACCTACCAGGAGCTCGCGCGGGCGCAGAACATCATCGTGGAGGGCTGACCTAAACCAGGTCCAATTCCACGAAGATCGGCAGGTGGTCGCTGCCGGTCGCGTGGGTGTCGATCCAGGCGCGACGGAGGCTGCCGGCCAGCGTCGGGTGCAGGAAGGCGTAGTCGATCCGCGCCCCTTCCTCACCGGCCCAGTCGGACAGCGTCCAGCCGGCCGCTTCGGCGTGGCCGGCGGCCACCCAGGCATCGAGGAACTGGCCGCGCATGGGAATGCGGCCGCGGCGGGCTGACAGCGCGCCGGTCAGCAGCGGGTATTCTGGCCCGTTGGGGCGCAGGTTGAAATCGCCCATCAGGATGCAGCGCTCGGGCAGCGCGGGCTCGGCCCAGCCTTCCGTCCAATTGGCGAGGTCAGGGGCCAGGTCGTCGGTCCAGGCCATGCCGTCGCGCGGGGCGCGCGCCACCATCTCCAGCAGCGCCTGCACCTGCGGCGTGCGCGTGCCGGCGGTCAGATGCGACAGGTGGATCGAATAGACCCGCATCGGGCCGTCCGGCAGCATCACCACGGCTTCCACCGCGCAGCGCTGCACGTCGCGATTGCGCGCCGGCGGCAGGAAGGGCAGCGGCAGGGTGCGCGTGGAGCGGATCGGCCAGCGCGACAGCACGGCATTGCCGAAGCGGCGCCGGCGGTTGGTGATGCGGCCCTGATCATCGGTGATGCTGGCATCGACATCGAAGGTGGCGCCGAACACCATGTGGCGGTTCAGGCGCGCGGCGAACCAGGCCGCCTGGTCCACGAAATCGTTGCGGACGAAGCCGCTGGCCACTTCCTGCAACGCGATCACATCGGCTTCTTCCACCTCGGACGCGATGCGTTCCAGGTCGAAGCGGCCATCCTGGCCGAGGCCGAACTGGATGTTGTAGCTGGCGAAGGTGATGGTCATGCGGCCCTCCGGTTTCGAGGCGCGCAAACTGGCCGGGGCCCGCGGCGCGGTCGAGCGGCGGGCGTGTGACAGCGCTCAGCCGGGGATCAGATCCACACCCACCACCAGCGCCTGGCGCCCGCCGCCCAGCAACTGCCCCTGCACCGGCGACACATCGGCGAAGTCGCGCCCCCAGCCCAGCACCACATGGTCCTGCGCCAGCACGAGGTCGTTGGTCGGGTCGAGGTCCACCCAGCCCTGCGCCGGGCCGAGCCACGCGCCGACCCAGGCATGGCTGGCATCCGCCCCTTGCAGGCGCGCGCGCCCCGGCGGCGGGCGGGTGCGGACATAACCGCTGACATAGCGGGCCGGCAGGCCGATGGCGCGCAAGCCGGCGATCATCGCATGGGCATAGTCCTGGCAGACGCCCGCCCGCGTCGCCATCACCTGCGCCACGGGGGTGGAGACGGTGGTCGCACCGGGGCGGAAGGCGAAGTCGCGCTTGATCCGCCGGATCACCTCGCGCAGGCCCGCCAGCACCGGGCGGCCCGGCGGGAAGCTTTGGCGCACATACTGGGCGGCGGCGCGGTCGAGCGGCGCATGCACGCTCGGCAGCACGAATTCGGTGGCCTCCCAGCCGGCCGGGCTCAGCGCCGCGTCGCGCACATCTTCCCAGGGCAGCGTCGCGGCATCGGCGGGAGGGGCTGCGAAGCCGACCTCCACCTCCGCCTCCAGGATCACCTCGAAGGCAGCGTGCGGCGCCTCCAGGAACAGCCAGGTGACGCCATTGCCGAAATGGTCCTGCCCTTCGCGGCGATGCGCGGGGTCGGGCAGGCAGGTCACCGCGGCCTCCATCACGCGCTGGCCGGGCAGCATGCGGGGCGACAGGTGCAGCAGATGCGCCGCCAGATCGACCGGCCGCGCATAGGTATAGGCCGTGCGATGCCGCAGCCGATATCGCGTCACGCGGCTTCGATCTCCTCCTCGCCCAACGCATGCGGCTGGACGTGGGAGACATAGCGCCGCGCCACCGCATCCGACAGGGCGGCGATCTCGGCTTCCAGCGCGAACAGGGCGCTGGGCAGGGCCGCCGCGGCCGCCTCGCGGTCGGCGGCACCCAGCACCTGGTCGACCAGCGCCTGCGGCCGTGCCGCCAGCCCCGCCGCGGTGGCGGCCAGGCTGTCCTCCGTGCCGCCGATTTCGGTCAGGCGCTGCGCGACCGCGTCGAGCTGGAAGGCGAGGCCGCGCGGATTGCCAGGGTCGGCCAGCACGAGGTCCAGCACCGGCGCCGGCTGCACGGCGGCCAGGTAGCGCGCGCGATAGGTCAGGGTGCTGTCGCACAATTCCAGCGCCAGCCGCAGCCCGGCCTCCATCCGCGGCCCCGCCTGGTCCAGCGCATGGCCGAGGCTGCGCGCCGTCGCGGCACCCCGCTCCACCCGCCGGCCGAGGTCGAGGAACATCCAGGCGCCGCCGCGCACCATGTTCTCGGCGGCGATGCCGGCGAGGGCGGTGCAGGCGCGGATGATCGCACTCGCCGCTTCCAGCAGGCTGTCCGGCCGCTTCGCCCCCTGCGCCAGGCGCGCGCGCCCATCCTGGCTGAGTGTGGCGAGCGCCGCCCACATGTCATGCGTGAGCCGGTCGCGCACTGCGACCTGCGGGCGTTCGGCGAATTCCAGAAGCTGGAAGAAAGCGCCGCCCGGCATGGCGGCGGCGGCCAGCGCGGCGGGCAGCGTGGCACCATCCAGCGGGCTTGCCGCCACTTCCTCATCGAGCAGCCCGGCGGCTTCCAGGCAATGCGCAAGGGCCCGCATCTCGGCCACTTCGCGCGGCAGGGTGGCACCGCGCAGCTTGCGGGCGAGCATGGCGCGGATCAGGCGGGCCGCCGCTTCCAGCCGTTCCAGGTAGCGGCCGAGCCAGTACAAATCGTCGGCCACGCGGCTCGGCAATTCGGCGCCGCTGCGGCGGATGGCCAGGGGTGCGACACGCGGGCCTGTCGGCCCCACGATGTCGGTGGCATCATCGGCCATCACCCAGACATCCTTGGCCGCGCCGCGCCGCGCCGGCGGGCCGGCCATGGCGCTGTCGGTCTCGGCCACGAAGGCCAGCCCCCCCGGCATGGCGCGCCAGACGCCCATCGCATCGAGGGCGAGGAACATGCGCAGCACCACCGGCGCCGGATCGAGCTTGTGCCCGGCGAGGCGCGGCGCGGCGGAAGCCTGCATGGGTTGCGTCGCCACGAATTGCCACGGGTCTGTCCCCCCCAGCGCCTCCAGCGCGCCGAGGGCGGGGGCACGGCCGGGATCGAAGGCGGAGCGGATGTGCCAATCCTCCGGCGCTGTCATCACCCGCGCCCGCGCCGAGGGGTCGCCGAGCCAGACCGTCTCCAGCCAGGGGAGATCCAGCCGGCGGCCGGTCAGCGCCTGCGACACGGATTGGAGGTAGGGCGACAGGCCCGGCGCCTCGGCCAGCATGGAGCCGGGGGCGTTGACCATCCGCACCGCGCCGTCGCGCAGCACCGCCATCAGGCCGGGCACGCCTTCCCCCGAATGGAATTCCAGCGGGTCGCAGGCCTCGCCCTTGATGCGGCGGAGGATGACATCGACCCGCGCCAGGCCGCGCAGCGTCTTCACGAAGACCTGCCCGTCCCGCACCGTAAGATCGCCGGGCTCCACGAGGTCGAGGCCGAGTTCGCGCGACAGGTACAGATGTTCCAGCCAGGTTTCCTGGCGCGCGCCGGGGCTCAGCAGCGCGATGCGCGGATTGTCGCAGCCGGGCGGGGCGATCGCCTGCAGCGCATCCAGCCAGGTATCGAAGAAGGGCCGCAGCGGGCGCAGCTGCGTGGCGCGGAAGGCCTCCGGCAGGATACGCGCCAGCATGGTGCGGTTCTCGGCCGCGAAGCCGAGGCCATTGGCGCCGCCGCAGCGATCCGCCAGCACATGCCAGCGCCCATCCGGCCCGCGCAGAAGATCGGCGCCGTAGAAGGCCATGCGCGGAGAGGGCACGCGCGCCGGCGCCCGGCAGGGCCGCAGGAAATGCGGATTGCCGAGCACGAGCCGCGCCGGCAGCACGCCCTGCGCCAACAGGGTCTGCGGGCCATAGAGGTCTTCCAGCAAAGCCACCAGCACGCCGGCGCGCTGCGCGAGGCCGGCTTCGAGTGTGGCGAAATCCGCCGCACTCAGGATCAGCGGCACCGGGTCGCAGCGCCAGGGGCGGCGCGCGCGGGGTGCCCCGTTCGGCTCGCCGGCCAGCACCGTCGCGACCCCTTCCTCATCGAAGGCGCGGTCGAGCCGCTTGGCGCGCTCCGCCACCTCGGCATAGCCGAGGGCCGAATAGGCCCCGAGCAGGCCGCGCCAATGGGCGCGCACCCTGCCCTGCCCGTCCACCATCTCATCGAGTGCCGCCGGATGCGTGCGGCTGGCCTCGCGGATGGCGCTGTCGCTCAAGCCCGCCTCAGATCGAGGGTGCGCGGCTGCGCGCGGTTGGGGGCTAGGCGGGGCGGGGGCATGGGGCCGGGCGTATGGCCCATCGGCTGGAACAGGCTGCGCCGCCGGGCCTCCGCCTCATTCGCGTTCACTGGGAAGGCCGCGTAGTTCTGCCCGCCGGGATGCGCGACCGCATGGGTGCACCCGCCAAGGCTGCGGCCCGACCAGCTGTCATAGACATCGAAGGTCAGCGGCGCCTGCGCCTTGATGGTGGGATGCAGGGCGGAGGGCGGGGCCCATGCCTTGAAGCGCACGCCCGCCACGAATTCGCCCTGGGTTCCGCTGGGTGAAAGCGGCACCGCGACGCCGTTGCAGGCAAGGGTGAAACGCTCCGGCACCCAGCCCGTCACGCGCGCCTGGAGACGTTCGACGCTGCTGTCCACATACCGGGTGGTGCCGGCGGCGGAGGCTTCCTCGCCCAGCACATGCCAGGGTTCCAGCGCATGGCGAAGCTCAAGCGCCATGCCCCGCATGGCGATGCTGCCGATCTTCGGGAAGCGGAATTCCAGATGCGGGATGAACCAGGCAGGGTCCACGGGGAACCCCATGGAGGCCAGTTCCTCGAGCGCCTCGCAAAAATCCTGCTCGACGAAATGGTGCAGCATGAAGTCGTCATGCAGGCGCGTGCCCCAGTCGATCAGGCGGCGGCTGTAGGGTCGCGCCCAGAAACCCGCGACCATGGCGCGCAGCAGCAATTGCTGCGCCAGCGACATCTGCCAATGCGGCGGCATCTCGAAGCCGCGGAATTCCACCAGCCCACGCCGGCCGGATGGGCCGGAGGGGTCGTACATCTTGTCTATGCAGAATTCCGTCCGGTGGGTATTGCCGGTCATGTCCACCAGCAGGTTCCGGAAGATCCGGTCCACCATCCAGGGCGGGGTTTCCACGCCCGGCGGCGGCACCTGCGCGAGTGCGGTTTCCAGCTCATGCATCGCATCGCCGCGCGCCTCGTCCACACGCGGATGCTGGCTGGTGGGCCCGATGAACATGCCGCTGAACAGGAAGCTCAGCGAGGGGTGGTTGTGCCAGAAGCCGACCAGCGACTTGAGCAGGTCCGGCCGTCGTAGGAAGGGGCTGTCGGCGACGTCGGCCGCGCCCATGACCATGTGGTTGCCGCCGCCGGTGCCGACATGGCGGCCATCCATCATGAATTTTTCCGCGGCCAGCCCGACCTGGCGTGCTTCCTCATACAGCGTCGCGGTACGGGCCGAGAGGTCCTCCCATTCGCTGGCGGGGTGGATGTTCACCTCGATTACGCCGGGGTCCGGTGTCACCGAGAAATGCTGGATGCGCGGGTCGGAGGGGGCGAGGTAGCCCTCCAGGAACACCTTGCGGCCGGCATCGCGCGCCGTCGCCTCGATGGCGGCGACGAGGTCGAGCCAATCCTCGGCCTCGGTCAGCGGCGGCAGGAACACATGGATCATGCCGTTGCGCGCTTCGACGCAGAGCGCGGTGCGGATCACGCCCGGCTGTTCGCGGCCCGGCTCCGGGGCGGGCTGTTCCACCACGCGGCCGCGGGCCTCCGGGTAGTCGCGGCGGGGGCGGAGCGGTTCGCGACGCGCGAAGGGGTCGCGCTCGACCTCGATCTCGATCGTGGCCTCGCTGGCCCAGGGCAGGCTTTCGAGCGGCAGGCGATAGCCCATCGGGCTGTCGCCGGGGATCAGGAACAGCTCGCCCTCGCGCAGCGCCCAAATGCCGCTTTCCCAGGCGCGTGCCGCGCCCTCCCCGTATCGCCGCAGCGGCAGGACGGAACCGGCTTCCGTGGCGAGACCTTGCTTGCCGAACAGGCGCGCCAGGCGCTTGCGCTCCATCGGGTCGCGGAGCTTGCTGTCCTCGGCCAGCACGTTGGCGGGCAGCAGCTTTTCGCGCCACAGATAATGGTGGATGTCCTCGAAGGCCGGGATGCGCAGCTTCGGATCGATGCCGAGCTGCCCGGCCAGAAGCGTGGCGAACTCGGCCGCATCCTTGGCGGTGGCCGTATCGGTGTCGTCGTCGGAGGCCAGCAGCGACGGGTCCGCCCAGACCGGCTCCCCATCCGGGCGCCAATGGCAGTACAGGCCCCAGCGCGGCAATTGCTCGCCCGGATACCATTTGCCCTGCGCATAGGTCAGCGCCGCGCCGGGCGCCCAGAGCGGTTGCAGGCGGCGCAGCAGCCGCCCGGCGTAACGGCGCTTGGTCGGGCCGAGCGCGTCGGTGTTCCACTCGGCCGCGTCGCGGTCCGTCTCCGCCACGAAAGTGGGCTCGCCGCCCACCGTGAGGCGCACATCGCCGGCTTGCAGCGCGGCATCCACCTCGGCGCCCATCGCGGCGATGCGCGCCCATTGGTCTTCCGTGTAGGGCTTGGTGACGCGCGGCGTTTCCGACACGCGCCGGACTTCCATGTGGAAACCGAACTCGGTCTCGGCCTCATCCACCGCGCCGCTGATGGGTGCGGCGGAGGCGGGCTCGGGCGTCGCGGCGAGCGGGATATGCCCCTCCCCGGCCAGCAGGCCGGAGGTGGGGTCGAGGCCGATCCAGCCGGCGCCGGGGACGTACACCTCGCACCAGGCGTGGAGGTCGGTGAAGTCGGAGGTCGGCCCCTGCGGCCCCTCGACCGGCTTCACATCAGGGACGAGCTGGATCAGGTAGCCGGAGACGAAGCGGGCAGCGAAGCCGAGATGCCGCAGGATCTGCACCAGCAGCCAGCCCGAGTCGCGGCAAGACCCCTTGCGGTTCGTCAGGACTTCCTCCGGCGTCCAGACGCCGGGCTCGAGCCGCACGATGTAGCCGATCTCGCCCGCCAGCTTGCGGTTGAGGTCCACCAGGTAATCGACCGTCTTCGGCGCCGTGCGGGGGATGTCCTTGAGGTAGGATTCCAACAGCGGGCCGGGTGCGGCGGTCTTGCGGAAGGGCGCCAATTCCTCGGCGAGCGCGGGGTCGTAGGCGAAGGGGAAGCTCTCGGCACTCGGCTCGATGAAGAAGGCGAAGGGGTTGATGGTCGCCATGTCGGCGACGAGATCGACCGTGACATCGAAATGCCGCACGCGCTCGGGGAACACGATCCGGGCGCAGAAATTGCCCTGCGGGTCCTGCACCCAGTTCACGAAATGCGGCTTCGGCGCGATGTGCAGCGCGTAGCTGAGGATCGGCGTGCGGCAATGCGGCGCGGGTCGCAGCCGGATGACCTGCGGCGACAGCGTCACCAGCCGGTCATAGCTGTAGGTGGTGCGGTGCGTGAGGGCGGCGTGGATGCTCATGCGGCTGGTGTATCCCGGGCGGTCCCATCGCTATCCCACCGGAACGGGGCCGCCCGCAAGGCCGGAGGGTGGACATGCCTGCCCTACCCGCCCCACCCTGCCCCGGTTGAGGGACGGAACAGCACGCGATGACCGCACGATATGCATTGGTGACGGGCGCCGGATCGGGCGTCGGCCGCGCGGCCGCGCTGGCGCTGGCGGCGGGGGGCTGGACGGTGGCGCTGCTCGGCCGCCGGGTGGATGCGCTGGAGGAAACCGCGGGCCTCGCCAAGGGTGCCACGCTGGTGGTGCCCGGCGATGTGTCGGACCCGGCCTCCGTGGAAGCGGCCTTCGCGACACTCGGGAAAGAGTTCGGGCGGCTCGACCTGCTGTTCAACAATGCCGGCAACAATGTCCCCGGCACGCCGTTCGAGGAACTGACCGCCGAGCAATGGTTCAAGGTGGTCGATGTGAACCTCAACGGGGTGTTCCTGGTGGCGCATGCGGCGTTCCGGATGATGGCAAAGCAGACGCCGATGGGCGGGCGCATCATCAACAACGGCTCGATCAGCGCGCATGCGCCGCGGCCGGGCAGCGCACCCTACACCGCGACGAAGCATGCCGTGACGGGGCTGACGAAGTCGATGAATTTGGATGGGCGGCGCTACGACATCGCGGTCGGCCAGATCGATATCGGCAATGCGGCGACACCGATGGCCGAACGCATGGCGCGCGGCGTGCCGCAGGCGGATTGGACCATCAAGCCGGAGCCGCTGATGGATGTGGACCATGTCGGCACGGCGGTGGCGCAGATGGCGGCCTGGCCGCTCACGACGAATGTGCTGACCATGACCATCATGGCCAGCAAGATGCCCTTCGTGGGGAGAGGGTGATGAACAAGCTCGACCTGCAAGGGCGCGTCGCCATCGTCACCGGTGGCGCGCGCGGGATCGGCCTGGCGGTCGCGCGGCGCATGGTGGCCTCCGGCGCTGCCGTCGCCATCTGGGACGCGGACCCGGCGCGGGCCGAGGAAAGCCGCGCGGCGCTGGGTGCCGAGGGGCGCGTTACGGCCGAAATCCTCGACCTGACGGATGAGGTCGCGGTGGCGGAAGCCACCACCAGCACCCTTGCGGCGCATGGCAAGATCGACATCCTGGTGAACAATGCCGGCATCACCGGCGGCAACATGCCGGTGACGGAAATCCCCGCCGCGCAATGGCGCCGCGTGGTGGAGGTGAACCTGACCGCGCCCTTCCTGGTGGCGCAGGCCGTGGTGCCGCATCTGGTGGCCAATGGCTGGGGGCGCGTGGTCAATGTCGCCAGCGTCGCCGGCAAGGAAGGCAACCCCAACGCCGCGCATTACAGCGCCAGCAAGGCGGGGCTGATCGGGCTGACGAAATCGCTCGGCAAGGAACTTTCCCGCGCCGGCGTGCTGGTGAATTGCGTGACGCCGGCGGCCGCCAGGACCGACATCTTCGACCAGATGACGAAGGCGCATATCGCCTTCATGCTCTCGAAAATCCCGATGGGCCGCTTCGTGGAGGTGGAGGAGATCGCCGCCATGATCTGCTGGCTGTCGAGCCCCGATTGCAGCTTCTCCACCGGCGGCGTCTTCGACATTTCCGGCGGCAGGGCCACCTATTGAGGCGGGCCGTGGCCTGATGCGCGCGCTGCTGGCCGATATCGGCGGCACCAATGCGCGCTTCGCGCTGCTGGATGGCGGGGTGCTCGGCCCGCCGCTGATCCTGGCCGTGGCGGATCACCCGACCACGGAACATGCGGTGGCGCAGGCGCTGGCGGCGCTGGCGCCCGAAGGCGGGGTGCGGCACGCGGTGCTGGCGCTGGCAGGGCCGGTGCTGGATGAACCCGTGCGCCTGACCAACGCGCCCTGGGCCTTCTCCCGCGCCGCGCTGCAGGCGCGCTTCGGCTTCGATCATGTGGTGCTGGTCAACGATTTCCTGGCCCTGGCGCATGCGCTGCCGCATCTGCCGACGGAAAGCCTGCTGCCGATCAGCGGCGGCGCCCCGGCAGCGGGCGCGCCGATGCTGGTGCTCGGCCCCGGCACGGGGCTTGGGGCGGCGCTGCTGGTGCCCGGCCCTGGCGGCCCGATCGCGCTGCCGACCGAGGGCGGGCATGTCGGCCTGGCGCCGACCAACGCGGCCGAGGATGCGGTGGTGCAGGCGCTGCGGGCAGAATGCGGGCGCGCCGGCGCGGAGGAAGCGCTGTCTGGCCGCGGCCTTGCGCGGCTGCATGGCATTCTCGCGCGGATCATGGGCGCCGATGTGCCGGTGCGCGATGCGGCCGCCGTGCTGGAGGCCGTGCCCGCCTGCCCCGTCGCCGCCGCGACCGAGGCGATGTTCGCGGGGCTGCTGGCGGGCCATGCCGGCGATCTGGCGCTGGCCACGGGTGCCCGCGGCGGCGTGTTCCTGGGTGGTGGCATCCTGCCCCGCATCGCGCATCGGCTGGATGCGGCCGGGTTCCGCGCGCGGTTCGACGCCAAGGCGCCGATGCAGGGCTATGTCGGCGCCATCCCGCTGGCCATCATCCTGCATCCCGCGCCCGCTTTCCTCGGCCTGGCGGCGCTGGCGCGCATGCAGATGGCGTGACGCCATGGCACGAAGCTTCAATTTGTGCGCCGCATCATGCAGAGTGCCCCTCGAACGCTGCTCTGAAGGAACCGCTCCCCATGGACAATCCGCCGCCCCATGATGAGACCGAGGCGGATCGCGGGGGCACGCTGCACGCCCTGCCGCCCCAAAACGGCCCGCTGCGCGACGCCATCCTGCACAAGCTGACCTACGACCTCGGCAAAAGCCGGCTCGGCGCGCGCGATCGCGACTGGTTCATGGCGACGGCGCTGGCGGTGCGCGATCGCATCGTCGATCGCTGGATCGACCTGACGCGCAACACCTACCAGTCCGGCGCCAAGCAGGTTTACTACCTCAGTCTCGAATTCCTGATCGGCCGGCTGCTGCGCGACAATGTGTGCAACCTCGGCCTGGTCGCCGAATTGCGGGAAGCGCTGGGCGAATTGGGCGTCGATGCCGAGAAGCTGCGCATCGCGGAACCTGACGCGGCACTCGGCAATGGCGGCCTCGGGCGGCTCGCGGCCTGCTTCATGGAAAGCATGGCGACGCTGGAAATTCCGGCCTTCGGCTACGGCATCCGCTACGACCACGGCCTGTTCCGCCAGTTGATCCGGGATGGCTGGCAGCGCGAATACCCCGAGGATTGGCTGAACGCCGGCAACCCCTGGGAATTCGCCCGCCCCGAAATCTCCCACGAGATCGGCTTCGGCGGCAGCGTTGAGGCCGTGACGGTCAGCGAGGCCCGGATCAAGCATGTCTGGAAGCCGGCCGAGAGCGTGGAAGCCGTGGCCTATGACACGCCGATCGTCGGCTGGCGCGGGAAACATGTGAACACGCTGCGCCTCTGGTCGGCGCGTGCGTCGGACCCGCTGCGCCTCGATGCGTTCAACCGCGGCGATCATGTCGGCGCGTTGAGCAACCAGGTGAAGGCGGAAAGCATCTCGAAGCTGCTCTACCCATCGGATGAAAGCCCGGCCGGGCAGGAATTGCGGCTGCGGCAGGAATACTTCTTCTCCTCCGCCGCATTGCAGGATCTGGTGCGCCGGCATGTGCGCGTCTATGGCGATCTGCGCACCCTGCCCGACCGTGTCGCGATCCAGTTGAACGACACCCACCCGGCGATCGTGGTGGCCGAGTTGCTGCGCATCCTGGTCGATCTGCACGACATGCCCTGGGACGAAGCCTGGGACGTGACGCAGCGCACGATCAGCTACACCAACCACACGCTGCTGCCGGAGGCGCTGGAAAGCTGGCCGGTGCCGCTGATGGAACGCCTGCTGCCGCGGCACATGCAGCTGATCTACCTGGTCAACGCCTTCCACATGGACCGGGTGCGGAACGCCTACCCCGATGACGACCGGCTGCTGTCGTCGGTTTCCTTGATCGAGGAAGGGCATGGCCGCCGCGTGCGCATGGGGCATCTGGCGGTGGTCGGTTCGCACAAGGTGAACGGCGTGTCGGCGCTGCATTCCGACCTGCTGAAGAAGACCGTGTTCAGCGACTTCAACATGCTGTTCCCGGGCAAGCTGACCAACAAGACCAACGGCATCACCTTCCGCCGCTGGCTGCAGCAGTGCAATCCGGGCCTGACCAGCCTGCTGGTCGAGACCTGCGGGCCCGAAGTCCTGGATGACGAGACGCGCCTCACGCGCCTGATCCCGCTGGCGCATGACACTGGCTTCCAGGACAAATTCGCCGCCGTGAAGCGCGCCAACAAGGTGGCGCTGGCCAATCTGGTGCGCGACCAGTTCCAGATGCGCCTCGACCCCGACGCGATCTTCGACGTGCAGATCAAGCGCATCCACGAATACAAGCGCCAGCTTCTGAACGTGCTGGAGGCCGTCGCGCTGTATGACGAAATCCGCAGCCAGCCGACGCGCGCCTATGCGCCGCGCGTCAAGATCATCGCGGGCAAGGCGGCAGCCAGCTACCACCGCGCCAAGCTGATCATCAAGCTGGCGCATGACGTGGCGCGGGTGATCAACAGCGACCCGACCGTGCGCAATCTGCTGAAGGTCGTGTTCCTGCCGAACTACAACGTCTCGCTGGCCGAGATGATCGTGCCGGCCGCCGATCTGTCGGAGCAGATCTCGACCGCGGGCATGGAGGCATCGGGCACCGGCAACATGAAGTTCGCGCTCAACGGCGCGCTGACCATCGGCACGCTCGATGGTGCCAATGTCGAGATCAAGGAACATGTCGGCGACGACAACATCTTCATCTTCGGCCTGACCACCGATGAGGTCGCGCAGCGCCGCAATGAGGGCTGGAGCGGCGAGACGGCGATCGGCCAGTCGCAGCGGCTGAAGGAAGCGCTCGACCAGATCGAAAACGGCGTATTCTCCCCGGACGATCCCGGGCGGTACCGCGAGCTTGTCGCCTCGCTCCGCGGCAATGACTACTTCATGGTCGCCGCCGATTTCGACAGCTACTACGAGGCGCAGCGCAGCGTCGCCGAACGCTGGCGGACCCCGAAGGCGTGGTGGAATTCCGCCGTGCTGAACACCGCCAACATGGCCTGGTTCTCCTCCGACCGCACCATCGCGGAATACGCCGACGAAATCTGGAAGGTTCCGGTGAAGAAGTAGCGCCATGGAAGCCTGGCGCGCACCGCAGGGGGCCGTGGACGCCCTGCTCGCGGCGCGCCATGGCGACCCCTTCGCGGTGCTGGGGCCCCATGCGACGCCCGGCGGCGTGGCGATCCGCGCCTTCGTGCCGCATGCGGAGGCGCTGTTCGCGGTTCTGCCGGACGGCACCGCGCTGCCCCTGCCGCGCCGGCAGGATGCGCTGTTCGAGGGGCTGGTCCCCGGCGCGGCCTTGCCGCTGCCCTACACGCTTCGCGCGGTGAATGCGGGCGGCGCGTGGGAGTTGCACGACCCCTACCGCTTCGGCCCGACGCTCGGCGCGATGGACGACCACCTGCTGGTGGAGGGCACCCATAAGCGCCTGCATGAACGCCTCGGCGCGCATCTCTGCGTGCAGGATGGCGTGGCCGGCGCGCGCTTCGCGGTCTGGGCGCCGAATGCGGCGCGCGTCTCGCTGGTCGGGCAATTCAATGATTGGGATGGCCGCGTCCACCCGATGCGCAAGCGCGTGGATAGCGGCATCTGGGAAATCTTCGCGCCCGGTGTGGCCGCCGGCATGGCGTACAAGTTCGAAATCCTGGCGGCGGATGGCACGGTGCAGCCGCTGAAGGCGGACCCCTTCGGCCGTGCCGCGGAACTGCGCCCCTCCACCGCCAGCGTCGTCGCGGCGGACGCGCCATTTCGCTGGACGGATCAGGCCTGGATGGAAGGGCGCGCGGCGCGGCAGGCGCGCGGCGCGCCGGTCAGCATCTACGAACTCCACGCGCCATCCTGGCGAATGCACCCGGATGGCCGGATGTACAATTGGGATGAGCTGGCGGCGGCGCTGATCCCCTATGTCCGCGACCTCGGCTTCACCCATGTCGAGCTGATGCCGGTGATGGAGCATCCGCTGGATGCAAGCTGGGGCTACCAGCCGATCGGCCTGCACGCGCCGACCGCGCGGATGGGCGAGCCCGATGGCCTCAAGCGCTTCATCGACGCCTGCCACGCGGCGGAAATCGGTGTGATCCTGGATTGGGTGCCGGCACATTTCCCCGTCGATGTGCATGGCCTCCGCCGCTTCGATGGCCAGACGCTGTACGAACACCCCGATCCGCTGCGCGGCTTCCATGCCGGCTGGGGCACCGCGACCTTCGATTTCGGCCGCACGGAGGTTGCGGCCTTCCTCGCCTCCAACGCGCTCTATTGGCTGCGGGATTTCCACGCGGACGGGCTGCGCGTCGATGCCGTCTCCACCATGGTCCACCTGGATCACGGCCGCCTGCCCGGCGAATGGACACCGAATGCGGATGGCAGCACCGACAACCGGGAGGCCATCGCCTTCCTCCGCCAGGTGAACACGCTGGTCGATCAGGAAGCGCCCGGGGCGATCATGATGGCGGAGGAAGCGACCTCCTTCCCCAAGGTCTCGCGCCCGGTGGCCGAGGGCGGGCTCGGCTTCCGCTACAAGTGGAACATGGGCTGGATGAACGATGTGCTGCGCTATGTGGCGCTCGATCCCCTCGCGCGGCGCTGGCACCACAACCTGGTCACCTTCGGCCTGGTCTATGCCTTCAACGAGGATTTCGTGCTGCCGCTGAGCCATGATGAGGTGGTGCACGGCAAGGGCACGCTGCTCGGCCGCCTGCCCAAGGGCGCCAGCATCGATGACTGGGAACGATTCGCGACGCTGCGCACCCTGTATGGGTTCATGTGGGGGCATCCCGGCAAGAAGCTGCTGTTCATGGGCGGCGAGATCGCGCAATGGCGTGAATGGTCGGAAGACCGGGAACTCGATTGGTGGTTGCTGCGTTATCCCGCGCATCGGGGCGTTCAGGATTTGGTGCGCGACCTGAACGCGCTGTATCGCGCGACACCGGCCTTGCAGGCGCGCGATGCGGAATGGGAGGGGTTTCGCTGGATCGACGCCGATGATGCCGAACGCTCGGTCTTCACCTGGCTGCGCTTCGGCGGGCCCGACGATCCGCCGGTTGCGGTCTGCGTGAATTTCACGCCGATTCCGCGCCCGGCCTATCGCCTAGGGTTGCCTTGTTCCGGAAATTGGACCGAGGTGCTGAATTCGGACGCCCTGTGCTATGGCGGAACAGGTGCGGGCAATCTCGGTGGCGTCGTGGCGACGGACACGCCCTCGCATGGTCTTCCGGCCAGTGCGGAGGTGCATCTGCCGCCGCTCTCCGTGGTCTTTCTGGTCGCGGGGGAATGGGGAAAGAAAGACAGGGAGAACGACACGCATGCCGAACAGGAGCAGTGAGCCCGGCCTCCCGCCCCTCGCACGCAGCGCGATGGCCTTCGTGCTGGCGGGCGGGCGCGGCTCACGCCTGATGGAGCTGACGGATCGGCGCGCCAAGCCCGCCGTCTATTTCGGCGGCAAGTCGCGGATCATCGATTTCGCCCTGTCGAACGCCGTCAATTCCGGCATCCGCCGCATCGCCGTCGCCACGCAGTACAAGGCGCACAGCCTGATCCGCCACCTCCAGCGCGGCTGGAACTTCCTGCGGCCCGAACGCAACGAGACCTTCGACATCCTGCCCGCCAGCCAGCGCGGCGATGGCGCGAACTGGTACCTCGGCACCGCGGACGCGGTGTACCAGAACATCGACATCGTGGAGGATCTGGCGCCGCGCCACATCGTGCTGCTGGCCGGCGACCATATCTACAAGCAGGATTACGAGCCCATGCTGCAACAGCATGTGGAATCCGGCGCCGATGTCACGGTGGGCTGCATCGCGGTGCCGCGCATGGATGCGCGCGGCTTCGGCGTCATGCATGTGGACACCACCGGCCGCATCGTCGATTTCGTGGAAAAGCCCGCCGACCCGCCGGGCATCCCGGGGCGCGAGGACCTCGCCCTGGCATCGATGGGCATCTATGTGTTCGAGACGAAGTTCCTGTTCGAGCAATTGCGCCGCGACGCCGCCGATCCCGACAGCCAGCGCGATTTCGGCCGCGACATCATCCCCTTCCTGGTCAAGCACGGAAAGGCGGTGGCGCATCGCTTCGAAGCCTCCTGCGTGCGATCGCGCGCGGAGGAAAAACCCTATTGGCGCGATGTCGGTACGGTGGACGCCTATTGGGAAGCGAATATCGACCTGACCGACGTGGTGCCGGGCCTCGACCTCTATGACCGCGACTGGCCGATCTGGACCTACGCGGAAGTCGTCCCGCCGGCGAAATTCGTGCACGACCTCGATGGGCGGCGGGGCGAAGCCATCGCCTCCCTCGTGTCCGGCGGCTGCATCCTGTCGGGCGCGCAGGCGAAGAATTCGTTGCTGTTCACCGGCGTGCACCTGCATTCCTTCGTGAAGATCGAGGGTGCGGTGATCCTGCCCTATGTCGATGTCGGGCGCGGCGCGCGGCTTTCGAACGTGATCATCGATCGCGGCGTGAAGATCCCCGACGGCATGGTGATCGGCGAGGATCCGGAGCTTGATGCCAAGCGCTGGCGCCGGACCGAGAAGGGCATCTGCCTCGTGACACAACCGATGCTGGACCGGCTCGGCTGAAGCGCATGCGGGTTCTGTCCGTTACCTCCGAAGCCGTGCCGCTGGTGAAGACCGGCGGGCTGGCCGATGTGGCGGGTGCGCTGCCGGCGGCCCTGGCCGCCGAGGGCATGCAGGTGACCACCCTGATCCCCGGCTACCCCGCCGTCATGGCCGCACTCGGCGGCGGGCGGGCGCTGCGGCGGATCGACGATTTGTTCGGCGGCCCGGCCCGGCTGCAACGCGGCGAAGCGGGCGGCCTCGATGTGATTGCGATCGATGCGCCGCATCTGTTCATGCGCAGCGGCAACCCCTACCTCGCACCCGACGGCGGCGAATGGGCCGACAATGGCGTGCGCTTCGCGGCCCTTGGCGCCATCGCCGCCATGCTCGCGACCGGGCAGGTGCACAATCTTGCCTTCGATGTGCTGCATGCGCATGACTGGCAGGCGGGCCTCGCGCCAGCCTATCTGCGCTTCGCGGGCATCGGGCGGCGCCCGCCTTCGGTCTTCACCGTCCACAACATGGCCTTCCAGGGGAAGTTTCCGCTGGGCCTGTTCCCGGTGCTCGGCCTGCCGCCGCAGGCCGCGGGTGTGGAGGGCCTCGAATACTACGGCACGCTTGGCTACCTCAAGGCGGGGCTGTGGTTCGCGGATCGCGTCACCACCGTCTCCCCCACCTATGCCGCCGAAATCCGCATGCCGGAATTCGGCATGGGGCTGGACGGGCTGTTGCGCGGGCGCGGTGCGGCGGTGTCGGGCATCCTGAACGGCATCGATGACGAAAGCTGGAACCCGGCGACCGACCCGCACCTTGCCGCGCGCTTCGGCGCCGCCGATCCCGCGCCGCGCGCCGCCAACAAGCTGGCGCTGCAACGCAGGCTCGGCCTGGCAGAGGATGCGGCGGCACCGCTCTATGCTTTCGTGGGGCGTCTGACCTGGCAGAAGGGCGTGGACCTGATCCTGGGCGCCCAACTTCTGCTGATGGGCCAGGGGGCACAATTGGCCATCCTCGGCACCGGGGAATGGGGCCTCGAGAAGGGCTGCCGCGAAGCGGCGGAAGCGCATCCCGGCCGCATCGCATCTCACATCGCCTTCGATGAGGGCCTGGCGCGGCTGATCTACGCCGCCGCCGATGTCCTGCTGGTGCCGAGCCGGTTCGAGCCCTGCGGCCTCGCACAGCTCTGCGCGCTGCGCTACGGCGCGCTGCCGCTGGTCGCGCATGTCGGCGGCCTTGTGGATACCGTGATCGACGCGAGCGAGATGGCGCTGGCCGCCGGCGTCGCCACGGGGATGCACTTCGCGCCCGTCACGCAGGCGGCGCTGGATGCCGCGATCGGCCGCATGGGCGCGCTGTATGCGGACCGCCGCGCATTCCGCGCGACGCAGGCGAATGCGCTGGCCACCGATGTGTCCTGGCGGCGCTCCGCCGCGCGCTACGCCGCGCTGTACCGCGACGCCATCCTGCATGCGGCTTGAGAGGGGCGCGGCCGAGCCGCTCGGCGTCACGCTCACGCCCACCGGTGCCAATGTCGCGATCGCCGCGCCGGATGCGACGGCGGTGTTCCTGTGCGTGTTCGACGCGGCGGATCGCGAAATCGCGCGGCTGCGGCTGTCCGGCCGCACCGGTGCCGTCCATCACGCGCATGTTGTTGGGCTTGCCGCCGGCGCGCGCTACGGGCTGCGCGCCGAGGGGCCGTGGAACCCGGCGCATGGGCACCGCTTCAACCCGGCAAAGCTGCTGATCGACCCCTGGGCAAGGCGGCTCGATCGCAAGCCCGCGCTGCACCCTTCGCTGTTCGATACCGGCGACGCGCCGGATGCTGCCGATAGCGGCCCCTTCGCGCCGAAGGCCGTGCTGGAGCCCCCCCTGCCCGCCACGCATCGCGCGCCGGTTTCGCGCCACCAGATCATCTACGAACTGCATGTCCGCGGCTTCACCGCCCGCCATCCGGATGTGCCGGAGGCGCTGCGCGGAACCTTTGCGGGCCTCGCGCATCCCGCCGCGCGGGCGCATCTCACGCGGCTCGGTGTCACGATGGTGGAGCTGCTGCCGGCCGCCGCCTGGATCGACGAGCGCCATCTGCCGCCGCTCGGCCTGACCAATTACTGGGGCTACAACCCCGTGGCGTTCCTGGCCCCTGATCCGCTTCTCGCGCCGGGCGGCATGCCGGAGGTGCGGGAGGCTGTGGCCGCGCTCCAGGCGGATGGCATCGCCGTGGTGCAGGATGTGGTGTTCAACCACACCGGGGAAGGCGATGATCTCGGCCCCACGCTGTCACTCAAGGGCCTCGGCAATGCCGCGCATTACCGGCTGGAGGGTGATGCGCGGGCTTACGTGAACGACAGCGGATGCGGCAATACGCTGGCCAAGGACCGGCCGCACACGCTGCGCCTCGTGATGGATGCGATGCGGCATTGGGTGGAGCAGGCGGGGCTGGACGGGTTCCGCCTCGACCTGGCAACCACCCTGGCGCGCCGCCCGGGCTTCGACCCTGATGCGCCGCTGATGCAGGCGATCCGGCAGGACCCGGTGCTGCGCCCAAAGCTGTTCATCGCGGAACCCTGGGATATCGGCGCCGATGGCTATCAGCTCGGCCGCTTCCCTGCCGGGTGGGGCGAGTGGAACGACCGCTTCCGCGACGATTCCCGCCGCTTCTGGCGCGGCGATGCGGGGATGCTCGGCGCGCTGGCGACGCGTCTTGCGGGCTCCGCCGACATTTTTGGCGCGCGCGCGGCCACGGACAGCGTGAATTTCATCACGGCGCATGACGGCTTCACGCTGAGCGACCTCGTCAGCTTCTCGCAGAAACGCAACCACGCGAATGGCGAGCAGAACCGCGACGGCACGGATGGCAACCATTCCTGGAATGGCGGCGTCGAAGGCCCGACGGACGATGCTGGCATCCGCGCCCGCCGCGCTGCCGATGCGCGGGCGCTGCTGGCGACCCTGCTGCTGGCGCGCGGCACGCCGATGCTGGCGATGGGCGATGAGGCCGGGCGCAGCCAGGGCGGCAACAACAACGCCTATGCGCAGGATGGCGCGCTGAGCTGGTTCGACTGGGCCGGCGCCGACACGGCGCTGGTGGACTTCACCGCCCGAATGATCGCCGCCCGCCGGACCCACCCGGCCCTGCACGAAGCCGCGCCGCTGACCGGGGCGGAGGATGCGGATGGCCTGCCGGATGTGGCGTGGCTGCGCCCCGATGGCGCGCCGATGCAGAACGCGGATTGGGGCGGCGCTGACGCGCTGGTCATGCTGCTGCATGCGGCGGGCGATCGTTGCCTGCTGGCGGTGAATGGTGGCGAGGCGCGCGCGCTGACGCTGCCCCCGCCCCGCCCCGGCCAGCGCTGGCGCCTGCTGGCCGACAGCAGCGATCCGGGCCGCGCTGGCCTGCCCGAAACCCTGCCCGCCCGCGCCGTGCTGCTGCTGGCCGAGGAAGCGGCGCCCGGGCGCCTGGCCGATGACAGCGCGCTGCTCGGGCAGCTCGCGCGCGCGGCGGGCATCGCGACGTCCTGGCATGCGATCTCCGGCACGCTGCATCTCGTGCCGCAGGAGACGCTGCGCGCGCTGCTCGGCGCGCTTGGCCTGCCCGCGGGGAATGCCGCCGAAATGCGCGACAGCGTGGCGAAGCTGTCGGCGCCGCGCGCCATGCCGCAATCCCACACGCTGCGCGACGGCACGCTGCCCATCGCGCTGGCCGACCGGCCCGTGATGCTGCGCATCACCGCCGAGGATGGCCGCGTGGTGCGGCTGGACGTGCCCCCCGATGCGGGCGCGACGCAGCGCCTGCTTCGTGCCGATGGCAGCCACGCGGCGCAGCGCCTGGTGCCCCTGCCCGCCTTGCCGCCAGGCCGGCACCGTGTGGTGGATGAAGCCACGCCGGATGCGCTCTGCCACCTGCTGGTGGCGCCGCCGCGCTGCCACCTGCCCGCGGATATCGCGGCGGGTGCGCGGCGCTTCGGCGTGGCGGCGCAGCTCTATGCGCTCCGGCGGGCGGAAGACCAGGGCGTGGGCGATTTCACGGCCCTGGCCGAACTCGCGCGGCTGTCGGACCGCGAGGGCGCCGCGCTGCTGGGACTCAGCCCGCCGCATGCGCTGTTCCCCACCGATCGCGGCCGCGCCAGCCCCTACCAGCCGAGCGACCGCCGCTTCCTCGATCCGATCTTCCTCGATGTCGCGGAACTACCCCTGGTCGGCGACCTGCCTTCCGTGCGCGACGCGCTGGCAGCGCACGCACCTGTCTTCGCCGCGCTGCGCGCGCAGGACAGCGTGGACCATGCGGCCGTCGCGGAGGCGAAGCTCGCCGTGCTGCGCGCCGCCTGGAACAGCCTGCCCATGCGCCACCCCGCGCAGGACGCGCTGACGCGGTTCCGGCAGGAAGGCGGCGCGGCGCTCGATCATTTCTGTATCTGGAACGTGCTCGCCGCCCATCACGGCACCAGCGATTCCCGGGCGTGGCCGGATGCACTGCGGGCCAGCGATGGCGCCGGTGTTGCGGCCTTCGCAAAGGCGCATGAGAACGCCATCGGCTTCGTCGCCTTCCAGCAGATGCTGGCGGACGCGCAGCTCGGCGCGGCCGGCGCGGCGGGGGCGGGCCTCTATCGCGACCTCGCGGTCGGCGCGGCGCCCGACGGCGCGGAAGCCTGGAGCGGCGAGATGCGCGTGCTGCCCGGCTTCTCGATCGGCGCGCCGCCCGACCCCTTCTCCGCCGAGGGCCAGGTCTGGGGCCTGCCGCCGCCCGACCCGCGCGCCGGCGCGGCCGATGGCCATGCCGGCTTCGCCCGCCTGATCCGCGCCAATATGCGCCACGCCGCCGCGCTGCGCGTGGACCATGTGCTGGGCCTGCGCCGCCTGTTCCTGGTGCCGGAAGGTGCCCGCGGGTCGGAGGGCGCCTATCTCGCGCAGCCCTTCGACGACCTGCTGGCCGACCTCGCGCTGGAAAGCACGCGCGCGCGCTGCGTGGTGGTGGGCGAGGATCTCGGCACCGTGCCGGAAGGCATGGGGGAGGCGCTGCGCGAAGCCGATGTGCTGAGCTATCGCGTGCTGTGGTTCGAACGGCAGGGCCCGGGTTTCGTGCCCCCCGCCCGCTGGCCCGCCCGCGCCGCCGCCTGCGTCGCCACGCACGACCTGCCGACGCTGGCCGGCTTCTGGTCCGGCGCGGACATGACGGAGCGCGCGGCGCTCGGCCTGCTCGATGCGCATGCCGCCGAAGCCCGCGCCGCCGACAAGCGCGCGCTGATGCAGGCACTTCGTGATGCGGGGTTGTTCGAGGGCGACGCGGAGGCACCGATGACGGATGCAATGGCGGCCGCCATCCATGCGCTGGTGGCCTCCACGCCGAGCAGCCTGATGCTGGTGCAGGCCGAGGACCTCGCGGGGGCCGAGGTCGCGGTGAATTTGCCCGGCACCGACCAGGAACGCCCGAACTGGCGCGCGCGCCTGTCCCCGGACCTCGCCAGGCTGTTCGCGCGCCCGCGCGCCCGCGCGATCCTGGATGCGATCCGCCACCACCGGGGCTGACATCCCCAGACACGCCATGCAGATTGCGCTGGATCAAGGGGAACGATCATGTCCAACGAAGGCACAGAAAAATTCCAGACGCTGCATGAGCTGGTGAAGGCCGCGAAGCTGCGCCTCAACGCCAATATCTGGGATTATCTGGTCGGCGCGACCGAGACCGAGACGACGCTGTGCCGCAACCGCGCGGCGCTCGATTCCGTGGCCTTCCGCCCGCGCGTGCTGCGCGATGTCAGCGAGGTGGATTGCAGCGGCGTCTTCCTCGGCCGCACGCGCATCCGCCTGCCGGTGGCCTTGGCGCCGGTCGGCTCGCTCGACAGTTTCGAGGCCGGCGGCGCCGCCACGGGAGGACGCGCCGCAAGCGAGTTCGGCGTGCCGATCATCGTCAGCAGCGTGACGCAGCCTGGCCTCGAAGCTTCCGCCGCCGCCGCCAGCGGGCCGAAGGTCTTTCAGCTGTATGTCCGCGGCGATGCGGACTTCGTGGATGACCACGTCAAGCGCGCGGTCGCTTCCGGCTACGACGCCTTCTGCATCACCGTGGACACCGCGCATTACTCCCGGCGGGAGCGCGATATCGCCAAGCGCTTCGTCAAGCATTGGCGCGCGCGCAACACCGGCATGAACCACCAGGCCGCGCTCTCCTGGGCGGATATCGCGCGCTTCCGCGAGAAACACCCGGAGGTGACGCTGGTGCTGAAGGGCATCGGCTGCGGCGAGGATGCGGAGATCGCCGTGCAGCACGGCGTGCAGGTGGTCTATGTCTCGAACCATGGCGGGCGGCAGCTCGACCATGGGCGGGGCTCGCTGGAGGTGCTGCCGGAAGTGGCGGCGGCGGTCGGCGGGCGGGCGCGCGTGTGGATGGATGGCGGCATCAGCCGCGGCACCGATGTGGTGAAGGCGGTGGCGCTGGGCGCCGAACTGGTCGGCATCGGGCGCCTGTACTGCTACGGGCTCGCCGCCGATGGGGAGGCCGGCGTCCGCCGCGTGCTCGAATTGCTGGAGGATGAGGTGCAGACCTGCCTCGGCCTGCTCGGCGCCACCAGCTTCGCGGGCGTCGAGCCCCGCATGCTGGGTGCCGCGCATCCGGTGACGCCGCCGCATGTGCATTCTGCCTTCCCGCTGCTGGCGCAGCCCGAGCGCGGCTACTGATCGCACAACGCAACCGCAACGGGCGCGCGCTTGCGGGGCAGGTCACGACAATGGGATACCCGATCCCGATGCATCTGCCCCGCGCGCCCCGACCGTCCCGACTGCTGCTGACGGCGCTGGCGCTGCTGCTGCCGATGCTGGACGCGGTGGCGCAGCAACGCCGCCCGGGCGCCCGCCCGCCGGTCCAGCGCGAAGCCCTGCCGCCACCGCCCGCGCCGCTGCATCGCCGCGTGATGCTGGCCGAGATCGGCCAGCCCGCCGGCATCGTCTTCGACACCACGCCGCAATTCCTGCGCTTCCCGCTGCCGCCGGGCCTCGGCACGGCCGGGCTGCGGATGGCCTTCCAGGTGGAGCTGATCGCGCCCTTCGCCGGCCGCCACGCGGTGGAGGTCGCGGTGAATGGCCGCCCGGTGGGCGCCCTGCCCTTCGCCGCCGGCCAGACGCGCCTGGGCTTCGAGGCGCTGGTGCCGCCGGCCGACATCCTGCGCGATCCCGCCGGGCTTGGCGTGGCGCTGCGACTCGTGGACCCGGGTGGGACGGGCGCGCGGGCGACGCTGCTGCCGACCAGCCACCTGACGCTTCCCGTGCCACCCACGGCGCCGACACTGGCGACGCTGGCCGCGCTGCTGCCGCCGCGCATGCTGCTGCTGGCCCCCCCCAATGCTCCCTCCACGGGATTCGACGCGACCACCGCCGGCGAGGCGCTGCGCATCGGCCTGGCGCTGGCCGCGCGCGGGCATGCGGTGCGCTTCGTGGCGGGCCCGCCGGATGAGGCGCTGATCCAGAATCGCGTCTGGGAAGCCGGTGCCGTGCTGTTCGGCGCGCCGGAAGCCGGCGTGCAGATCCGCATGATGGGCGAGGTGCCGGTGGTGGCGATCGGCCCGGGCGGCGCCGAGACGGTGCTGGCCGCCCTGCTGCCGCCACCACCGCCCGCCGCGGCGGCGAACGGCATCGCCTTCGGCAGCCTGGCCGGCGACCAGGCGCCGCAGGACGCGGCGGAAGCGCGCTGGGGTCTCGGCTTCGACGTCACCGACCTGCCGCCTGGCATGGCGGCCAGCGCCCTTGAAGCCGGCGTGCTGGTGCCGCCGGGCAGCGCTGCCCGCATGGACCTGGCGCTCAATGGCCGCGTCCTGGGCAGCGCGGCCGCAACCGCCGATGGCCGGCTGCGCGTGCTGGCGGAGATTCCCTACGGGCTGATCAGGCCGCAGAACCGGATCGAGGTGGGCGTGCAGCGCGAGGGCGGGCCGCCCGGCCCGGCGCAGCTTCTGCCGGACAGCGCGCTGCGCCTGATGCCCGCCCCGCCGCCGCGCGATTTCCTCGATCTGGTGCCGCATGTGGCGGGCGGGATGGAGGTGCTGCTGGACACGCCGGATGGCGCCGCGGCGCCGGCCACGCTCGACGCCGCGCTTTGGGTGTTGCGCGGCCTGGCGCGCCCCGGGGCGCCGCTGCGCGTGCGCCTGCAGGCCGCAGGCGCCCTGGCGCCGGCGCTGCCCTTCCTGGCCTTCGGCGCGCAGGCCCCGCCCGGCAGCGCGGCCATGCTGCGGCTGGAGGGGCGGAGCGTGGTGCTGCCGCGCGGCGATGGAACGGCGCAGCCGATCGGCCTGCTGGAAGCCGGCTACCTGGCGCAGCGCGTGGCCGCCGCCGGCCAGCCCGGCATATGGCTGCTGCCGGTCGGGCAACCGCCACCCCTGCCCGCGGCCGCGCCGGGCCTTGGCGACGGCGACACGGCGCTGCTCGACCAGCGCGGCGTGGCACTGGCGCTGCGGCTGACGCCGCTGCCCGTGGCGCCGCCCCCCGCCCCGCCCCCGCCTGCCGTGCCGCAGGCGGCTCCCGCCCCGGCGGAGGCAGCCCCGCGCAGCCTGGTGCAAGTCTGGCGCCCCTGGGTTGCGGGGGCCATCTGGCTGCTGGGCTTCGCTGTCATCCTGCACGCCTTTTCCGCCCCGCGGCGGGAGTGGGAACCGTGAGGCAGGCGCCACCCTGCGCTTGATAAGTTGACCGGGCGCGGTGCGTCTGCGTCCTTCACCCGATCGGCGTCCTGGCCTAGCGTCCGGCCGCCATGACCCACCCCGCCGCGCCGCCCCAGCTGGTCTTCATCCACCACCCGAAGACCGGCGGGATGAGCTTGCACACCGCCATCACGAACGCCCTTCCGCCCGCGGCCACGCTGCGGATCGGCGATGCGGCCGAGCACGCGGCCTTCCTGCGCATGGGCCGTCCCGCGCTGCGGGACCGCCGCTTCATCAGCGGCCATATCGGGCTGGAGGAGGCGCTTGTGCGGGCGCAGCCGCATGCGCGCTTCGTGACGGTGATGCGCGACCCGATCGCGCGCATCCTGTCATCCTTCAACTACATGGCGACCTGGGCGGACCATCCGCTGCACGCCACCTTCCGCGACCTGACCTTCGGCGAATATGTGCACAGCGCGGGCGAGAATTTGCAGAGCCAGGCGTGCCGGCAGCTCACCGGCGTGGCGCGGGCGGAGGATGCGATCCCGATCCTGGAAGCCTGCTATGCGCTGGTCGCCACGACCGAGCATGTGGCGAAGCTGACGCCGATCATGGCCGGATGGCTCGGCATTCCCGAGCCCGGCATGACGCGGGAAAATGTCTCGCCGGGCCAGGGGCGCGTCACGCTCGACACGGCCACCTGCGAGGTTCTGCTGGAAGTCACGCGGGAAGACCGCGCGCTGTATGAACATGTGGCGGGCAAATACGAAGGGCTGATGCGCCACCCCGCGATGCGCTGAAACGCAAAAGGCGCTGTCCCGAGGGAGCAGCGCCTTTTATGGGTTCCCCGTGGCGGACCCGAAGGGACTCGAACCCCTAACCCCCAGATTCGTAGTCTGGTGCTCTATCCAATTGAGCTACGGGTCCTCACGGGAAGCGCCGTGTAGCGAAGGGGCGGCACCTGCGCAACCCCTGCGCCGGCGGGATTACGCGGCGAGCTTGTCGAGTTCGCGCAGCACCGCCTCACCCATCACCGTCGTACCCACGCGGGCCATGCCGGGCGCCATGATGTCGGCGGTGCGCAGACCGCCGGCCAGCACCTTCTCAACCGCCGTTTCGATCAACTTCGCGTCTTCCTCCATCCCGAAGGACAGGCGCAGCAGCATGGCAAAGGACAGGATCTGCGCCGAAGGGTTGGCGACACCCTTGCCCGCGATGTCCGGCGCACTGCCATGGATCGGCTCATACAGCGCATGCCGCTTGCCGGAGGGCTGCATGGCGCCGAGCGTCGCCGAGGGCAGCATGCCGAGCGAGCCCGTGAGCGCGGCTGCGAGGTCGCTCAGCACGTCGCCGAACAAATTGCTGCCCAGCACCACGTCGAACTGCTTGGGCCGCGAGGCGAGCTGCATGGCGCAATTGTCGGCATACATGTTCTCGAGCGCGACATCGGCGAATTCGGCCTTGTGCACCTCACCCACCACGGCGCGCCAGAGGCGACCGGATTGCATGACATTCGCCTTCTCGACACTGGTCACCTTGTTGCGGCGCTTGCGCGCGAGGTCGAAGGCGACGCGCGCGACGCGGGCGATCTCGTCCTCCGTGTAGATTTCCGTGTCGATGCCGACGCGGCGGCCGTGTTCGTTCACATGGATGCCGCGGGGTTCGCCGAAATAGATGCCGCCCGTCGATTCGCGGACGATCATGATGTCGAGCCCGCGCACCAATTCGGGGCGCAGCGCCGAGGCATCGGCGAGCGGATCGAGCACGACGGCGGGGCGGAGGTTGGCGAACAGGCCGAGATCCTTGCGCAGCCGCAGGATGCCGAGTTCGGGGCGCTGGTCGAAGGGCAGGCTGTCCCATTTCGGGCCGCCGACCGAACCGAACAGCACGGCGTCTGCCGCGCGGGCAGCGGCGACCGTCTCATCCGGGCAGGGTGTGCCGGTGGCGTCGATCGCGGCGCCGCCGACCAGGCCTTCCTCGATCTCGAAGGTGACGGCGCGGCGGTGATCCATCCAGTCGATGATGCGGCGCACTTCGCGCATCACCTCGGGCCCGATTCCGTCGCCCGGCAGCACCAGGAGCTTCTTGTTGGCGGGCATGAGTGGACGTTCCTCGTTCTTCTAGTGCTGGCGCCAGAGGCCAGGAATCAAGCGTAGAGCCAGGGCTGCGCCGCGCGCTGCCTCGCCTCGAACCCGTCGATGGCTGGCGCGTGCTGCATGGTCTGGCCGATGTCATCGAGGCCGTTCAGCAGCAGATGGCGGCGGAAGCTGTCCACCTGGAAGGGAATTTCCTCCCCGTTCGGGCGAACCACCACCTGGCGTTCGAGATCGACGGTGAGGCGCGCATTGCTGCCGAGGCGGGCATCTTCCATCAGCTGCTCGCACACGGCGCGCGGCAATTGGATGGGCAGGATGCCGTTCTTGAAGCTGTTGCTGTGGAAGATGTCGGCGAAGTCCGGCGCGATGACGCAGCGAATGCCGAAATCCAGCAGCGCCCAGGGCGCGTGCTCGCGCGATGAACCGCAGCCGAAATTCTCATAGGCGATCAGGATTTCGGCGCGGCGATAGGGGTCCTGGTTCAGCACGAAGTCCGGGTTTTCGCTGCCATCCTCCCTGTAGCGCATGCCGGCGAACAGCGACTTGCCGAGACCGGTGCGCGCGATGGTCTTGAGGAAGCGCGCCGGGATGATCTTGTCGGTATCGACATTGGCCGCCGGCATGGGGGCGGCGATGCCGGTCAGGGCCGTGAAGGCTTTCATGCGGCTTCTCCCGCCTGCTGATAGTCGCGCACATCGACAAGCCGCCCGGCGATGGCGGCCGCCGCGGCCATCGCGGGGCTCAGCAGATGCGTGCGGCCCCCCGGACCCTGGCGGCCCTCGAAATTGCGGTTGGAGGTGCTGGCGCTGCGCTGCCCGGGCTTGAGCTTGTCCGGGTTCATGCCGAGGCACATGGAGCACCCGGCTTCCCGCCATTCGAAGCCCGCTTCCAGCAGCACGCGGTCCAGACCCTCGGCCTCGGCCGCCTGCTTCACGAGGCCGCTGCCCGGCACCACCATGGCGCGCACGCCATCGGCGACGCGGCGGCCGCGCGCGATGGCGGCGGCGGCGCGGATATCCTCGATCCGGCTGTTCGTGCAGCTTCCGATGAAGACGACATCGACCTTGAGGTCGGTCAGCTTCTGCCCCGGCGTCAGGCCCATGTATTCGACCACGCGCTGGAGCTGGGCGCGGCGGGTCTCGTTCGGGGCATCGTCGGGGTTCGGGATGCTGCCGGTGATCGGCAGCACGTCTTCCGGGCTGGTGCCCCAAGTCACCTGCGGCACGATCTGCGCGGCGTCCAGCACGACCTCGCGGTCGAACACGGCGTCGGGGTCGGAAGGCAGCGTCTGCCACCAGGCGACGGCGCGGTCGAAGGCCTCGCTCTTCGGCGCGAAGGGGCGGCCCTTCACGTAGTCGAAGGTGGTCTGGTCGGGGGCGACCATGCCGGCGCGCGCACCGGCCTCGATCGACATGTTGCACACCGTCATGCGGCCAGCCATGTCGAGCGCGCGGATGGCGTCGCCCGCGAATTCGATGACGTGCCCGGTGCCGCCGGCGGTGCCGATCTTGCCGATGATCGCCAGCACGATGTCCTTCGCCGTGCAGCCCGGCGGCAGCGCGCCGTTCACCGTCACGCGCATGTTCTTCGCCGGCTTCTGCAGCAGCGTCTGCGTGGCGAGCACGTGTTCGACTTCGGAGGTGCCGATGCCGAAGGCCAGCGCGCCCATCGCGCCATGGGTCGAGGTATGGCTGTCGCCGCAGACGATCGTCATGCCGGGCAAACTCAGGCCAAGCTCCGGCCCGATCACATGCACGATGCCCTGGCGCGCATCGGTCAGCGGAATGTAGGGCACGCCGAATTCGACGACGTTGCGTTCCAGCGTCTCGACCTGCTGGCGGCTTTCCGGGTCCTCGATCACGCCGTAGCGCGACGAATCGGTCGCGATATTGTGGTCCACCACCGCGATCGTCGCATCCGGCCGGCGCACCTTGCGGCCGGTGGTCCGCAGGCCCTCGAAGGCCTGCGGGCTGGTCACTTCATGGGTGAGGTGCTTGTCGATGTAGAGCAGCGCCGTGCCGTCGGGCAGAGTCTCGACGACATGCGCATCCCAGATCTTGTCGAACAATGTGCGCGGCTTCGCCATCGCGCTTTCCCCCACTCCAGCGGAAGCGCGGGGCAATGCGCGCCCCGCGCGAAAAAATCAGGCGGTCGCGGCGTCCGGCTTGGCGCGCGCGCGTTCCTCGATGCGCGCCGACTTGCCGGTGCGGCCACGCAGGTAATAGAGCTTGGCGCGACGCACCTTGCCGCGGCGAACCACGATGATCTCGGCGACATTCGGCGAATACAGCGGAAAGATGCGCTCCACGCCCTCACCGTAGGACAGCTTGCGGACGGTGAAGTTGCTGTTCAGGCCGCGATTGCTGCGCGCGATGCACACGCCCTCATAGGCCTGGGTACGCGTCCGCTCACCCTCCACGACCTTCACCATCACGCGGACGGTATCGCCCGGCGTGAATTCCGGCGTGGGCCGCATGGCGGAGAGGCGCGCCTGCTGGGCGGCCTCGAACTGCTGAAGCAGGTTCATGGTCAGGTTCCTTCTCGTGAATGGGTCTAGGCCGCGGCCGGTTGGCCGTCCAGCCGGTGGGGTTTGGTCGATTGCGTCTCCGCCTGGCGGCGGAGGTAACGGTCCCAGAGGTCCGGCCGCCGCGCGCGTGTCGCGGCTTCCGCTTCGGCGCGCCGCCAGCGCGCGACCTCGGCATGGTGGCCCGACAGCAGCACGTCGGGTACGGCCCGGCCCTGCCATGCGGCGGGCCGCGTGTAGTGCGGGTATTCCAGCAGCCCTTCGGCGCCGTGGCTTTCCTCGGCCGCGCTATGCTCGCCACCCATCACGCCCGGCAGCAGCCGCACGCAGGCATCGAGCAGCAGCAGCGCCGCCACCTCCCCGCCCGAGAGCACCACATCGCCCGCCGAGATTTCGAGCATGCCGCGCGCCTCGATGACGCGCTGATCCACACCTTCATAGCGGCCGCAGAGCAGCGCCACGCCGGGGCCGGAAGCGAGGTCACGCACCAGCGCCTGGTCCAGCACGCGGCCGCGCGGGGTCAGGTAGATCAGCGTGGCGCCCGGCGCCCGCGCCATGGCATCGGCGCAGGCCGCGTCGATGACATCCGGCCGCATCACCATGCCGGCGCCGCCGCCGAACGGCGTGTCGTCCACATTGCGATGCCGGCCGAGGCCATGGCCGCGCAGATCGATCGCCTCCAACGCCCAAAGCCCGTCCCGCAGCGCACGCCCGGCCAGCGACTGGCCGAGCGGGCCCGGGAACATCTCCGGGAACAGGGTCAGGATGGCAGCGCGCCAGCTCATGCCGCGTCCTCCCCCGCTTGTGGCGGCACGACGATCTCGGCGGGCGGCGACACGACCACACGACGCGCGGCGATATCCACCACCGGCACGGCGCGCTTGGTGAAGGGAATCAGCGCTTCGCCGTGCGGCGCGTCGATCACCAGGAAAGGCCCGGCGCCGTGATCCTCGACGGCACGCACACGCCCGAAGGGCGCGCCGGCTTCGTCGAAGGCGGGCAGGCCTTCCAAATCCACCAGCAGGAATTCATCCGGGTCCGCGGGCGCGGGCAGATCGGCGCGCGCGACATACAGCTTCGTGCCCGTCAGGCGCTCGGCTGCCGTGCGATCGGCAACGCCGTCGAAGCGCGCGAGGCCATCGGGCAGCAGCGTCAGCGCGAAGTGGCGCGTGCCGGTCGCGTCCGTCAGCCTGTAGCGGCCGATATCGCGCGGATCGGCAGTGTAGGCGTGCAGGCGCACCAGGCCACGCACGCCATGCGCGCGGCCCACCTCCCCCACCAGAATGCGTTCCACCGACACGCGCTGCCCTCAGACCCGGCGAAAAATCAGCCGCCGGAAGCGGCGCGTTCCTGCGCCTTCTTCTTCGGCGCGGACTGCTTCGGCTGGTCCTTGAACACCGGCATCGGCGCGAGGCCGGCGTGTCCCAGGAACTTCGCCACGCGCTCGGTCGGCAGGGCGCCCTGGCCGCGCCAATGCAGGATGCGCTCGGCGAACAGGCGCACACGCTCGGGGTGTTCGGAGGGCAGCATCGGGTTGTAGCTGCCCAGCTTCTCGATGAAGCGGCCATCGCGCGGGCTGCGGCTGTCGGCCACCACGATGTGGTAGTAGGGGCGCTTCTTGGCGCCGGCGCGCGCGAGGCGAATCTTGAGACCCATGGGGTAGACTTCTCCTGGTTGTCTGGAAAGGACGCTTATTCCGCCATCACCCGGGCGGCCGGCGGCCGCCAAGGCCGGGGATGAGCGCGCCGAGGCCGCCGCGCATCATCCCCTTCTGGCCGAGCTTGTTCATCCGCTTCATCATCGCGGACATGTCGTCGAACTGCTTCAGCAGCCGATTGATTTCCTGCACCGTGGTGCCCGAGCCCGCCGCGATTCGCTTCTTGCGCGACGCCTTGATCAGGTCCGGCATCCGCCGTTCCTTCGGCGTCATGGAGGAGATGATCGCCGCCTGGCGCTTCAGCATGGACTGGTCGAGGTTCGCGCCCTCGATCTGCGCCTTCATCTTGCCGAGGCCCGGCAGCATGCCGAGCATTCCCGACAGGCTGCCCATCTTGCCGATCTGCTTGAGCTGCTGCGCGTAGTCGTCGAGGTCGAACGACCCCTTCTGCATCTTCTTCGCAAGCTTCTCGGCTTCCGCCTGGTCGATCGTCTCCGAGGCACGCTCGACCAGCGAGACGATGTCGCCCATGCCGAGGATGCGGCCGGCGATGCGGTCCGGGTGGAAATCCTCCAACGCGTCGAGCTTCTCGCCCGAGCCGAGCAGCTTGATCGGCGCGCCGGTGACGGACCGCATGGACAGCGCCGCACCGCCGCGCGCGTCGCCATCGACGCGCGTCATCACCACGCCCGTCACGCCAACCTTCTCATTGAAGGCGCGCGCGATGTTCACGGCATCCTGGCCGGTCATCGCATCGACGACCAGGAAGGTCTCGTGCGGGCGGGCGAAGGCCTTTACCTCGGCCACTTCCGCCATCAGCACCTCATCGATCGAGAGGCGGCCGGCGGTGTCGAGGATCACCACGTCGTAGAGTTCGCGCCGCGCCACATCCAGCGCGCGTTCCGCGATGGCCAGGGGGCGCTGGCCGGCGATGATCGGCAGGCAGGTCACGTCCGCGCGGTCGGCCAATTGCTGCAACTGCAACTGCGCGGCCGGGCGATGCACGTCGAGCGAGGCCAGCAGGACCTTCTTGCGGTCGCGCGTGCGGAGCCGCAGCGCGATCTTGCCGGAGGTGGTGGTCTTGCCCGAGCCCTGGAGGCCCACCATCAGGATCGCCACGGGGCTCGGCGCGTTGAGGTCGATGCCGCGCTTGCCGTCATCCCCCGCGCCACCGCCGAGCGCTTCCACCAGCGCGTCGTTGACGATCTTCACGACCTGCTGGGCGGGCGAGACGGACTTGATGACCTCGACACCCACGGCGCGTTCGCGCACGCGGGCGACCAGGTCCTTCACCACCGGCAGCGCGACATCGGCTTCCAGCAGCGCCACGCGCACTTCGCGCAGCGCTTCGTTGACATCGGCTTCCGTCAGCGCGCCACGGCGGCGCAGCTTGTCGAAAACGCCCGTCAGCTTGTTGCCGAGAGCCTCGAACATCCGGGGATAAGTGCCTTTGCCAGCGTCGCGACCACCCCAAACGCGAAAGCGCCGCTGCGCGAGCCTTCGCGGAGCGGCGGAGCCGACCCGCACGAGGCAGGGCGACCGATCGGTCCGGGGCGGACCAGGGATCGGGCGTATAGGCCGCCTGTCACGGATTGGTCAAGCAGCATGGGGTTCCACCACCGGCGCCCCTGCGGCAGCCTGCGCGGACACGGAAGCGAGGAACACGCAGATGGCGATCAAGCGCGAGGGCGCCGCCCATTGGGCCGGCAGCGGCAAGGAGGGCAAGGGGACGCTGACCACGCAAAGCGGCACGCTGCGCGACACGCCCTATTCCTTCCATGCCCGGTTCGGCGACGGCCAGGGCACCAACCCGGAGGAGCTGATCGCCGCCGCCCATGCCGGCTGCTTCAGCATGGCGCTGGCGTTCAAATTGTCAGGTGCGGGCTTCCCGCCGGAGGCGCTGGATTGCAGCGCCAGGCTGACCATGGAGCAGGAAGGCGCTGGTTTCCGGATTGCCGCCATCGCGCTGACGCTGCGCGCCAAGGTGCCGGGCATCACCGACGCGCAATTCGACAGCCTGGCGGAGGATGCCAAGGCAACCTGCCCGGTCAGCCAGGTGCTGAAGGCGGACATCACGCTGGACGCCGCCCTCGACTGACGCCTATTTGGGCGCAAGCACCATGATCATCTGCCGGTTCTCAAGGCGAGGCATCGACTCGACCTTGGTCAACTCGGACAACTCCGACCGGATGCGGTCCAGGACCTTGATGCCAAGGTCCTGGTGCGCCATTTCGCGGCCGCGGAAGCGCAGCGTGACCTTCACCTTGTCGCCCTCGCCGATGAATTCCTTCATCTGGCGCATCTTCACATCGTAATCATGGTCGTCGATGTTCGGGCGAACCTTGATTTCCTTCAGCTCGACGACCTTCTGGCGCTTGCGCGCCTCATTGGCCTTCTTCTGCTGCTCGTATTTGTACTTGCCATAATCGAGGATCTTGACGACGGGCGGAACCGCGTTCGGGCTGATCTCCAGCAAATCGAGGCCGACATCATAGGCGCGGAGCAGCGCTTCCCGCGCGCTCATCACGCCGATCATCTCGCCATCCTGGTCGATCAGGCGCACCTGGGGGACGCGAATATCCTCATTCACCCGCGGGCCGTCTTTCGACGGCATCTGAGCGGGCATTGGTCCTCGAGCTATGGCGTCTTCTCCTGTCGCCGTTCAAAACACCGCGCTTTATGGCGGGGTGGTCACGCCGTTGCAAGCTGAAGGTCGGCAGCCTGCAGATCGGGTGGCGTCGCCTCGGCGCCCAGAACCCGCACCGCTTGCGCCAGCGGCAGCGTCTCCTGCGCATGGCCCGGAAGGCGGCGCAGCACCACCTTCCCCTCCTCCGCCTCTCGCCTTCCGATCACCGCCAGCACCGGCACGCGCTGGCCGATATGGTCGGGCACCTTGCGGTTGATCTTCTCATTCCGCAGGTCGAGTTCCACGCGCAGCCCCGCCTGGCGCATCGCCGCCGCAACCTCCCGCGCATAGGCATCGGCGTCCGACACGATGGTGGCAACCACCACCTGCACCGGCGCCAGCCACAGGGGGAAGCGCCCCGCATGCTGCTCGATCAGGATGCCGAGAAAACGCTCGAAACTGCCGAGGATGGCGCGATGGAGCATCACGGGGCGCTTGCGCGTGCCATCCTCCGCCACGTATTCGGCCTCCAGCCGCTCAGGCAGCACGAAATCCACTTGCAGCGTGCCGCATTGCCAGTCGCGGCCGATCGCGTCGCGCAGCACGAATTCCAGCTTCGGGCCGTAGAAGGCGCCCTCCCCCGGGTTCAGCTCATAGCCGACGCCGGCGGTCGCGCAGGCATCGCGCAGCGCGCCCTCGGCACGATCCCAGGTCTCGTCCGAACCGGCGCGCACCGCCGGCCGGTCGCTGAACTTCACGCGGAAACCATCGAAGCCGAGGTCGCGATAGATGCCCGACAGCAGCGCCACGAAGCGCACCGTCTCCGCCGCGATCTGGTGTTCCTCGCAGAAGATGTGCGCGTCGTCCTGCGTGAAGGCGCGCACGCGCATGATGCCGTGCAGCGCGCCCGATGGCTCGAAGCGGTGGCAGGCGCCGAACTCGGCCATGCGCAGCGGCAATTCACGGTAGCTGCGCAGGCCCTGGTTGAAGATCTGCACATGGCAGGGGCAGTTCATCGGCTTCAGCGCATAGGTGCGGTCGGCCTCATCCTTGTCCTCGACGGTCGCGAGGAACATGGCGTGGCGGAATTTCTCCCAATGGCCGGAGGCTTCCCACAGGCGCCGATCCACCAATTGCGGCGTCCTGACCTCGGCGTAGTCGGCGGCGTCCAGCCGGCGGCGCATGTAATCCTCGACGGTGCGGTACAGCTTCCAGCCCTTGGGGTGCCAGAAGACGCTGCCGGTCGCTTCCTCCTGCTGGTGGAACAGGTGCATCTCCCGGCCGATGCGGCGGTGGTCGCGCTTCTCGGCTTCCTCGATCTGCTGGAGATGCGCGTCGAGTTCCTTTTGGTCGCGCCAGGCAGTGCCGTAGATGCGGCTCAGCACCGGGTTCCGGTGGTCGCCGCGCCAATAGGCGCCGGCCACCTTGGTCAGCTTGAAGGCGGTGCCGACATCGGCGGTGGTCCGCATATGCGGGCCACGACACAGGTCGATCCAGTCGCCCTGGCGGTACAGGCTGATCTCCTGGTCGGCGCCGAGGTCGCGGATGAGCTCGACCTTGAAGCGCTCGCCCTTCGCCTCGAACAGGGCGATCGCCTCCTCCCGCGTCACGACGCTGCGCTGGAAGGGCGCGGCCCTGCCGATGATTTCGCGCATCTTCGCCTCGATCGCGGCGAAGTCGTCGGTGGTGAAGGGCTGGTTGCGGCTGAAATCGTAGTAGAAGCCGTGCTCGATCGCGGGGCCGATGGTCACCTGCGTGCCGGGGAACAGTTCCTGCACCGCCTCCGCCAGCACATGCGCGCAATCATGCCGGATCATCTCCAGCGCCTCGGGGTCCCGGCGGGTGATGAAGCGCAGGCTGGCGTCGGTCTCGATGCTGGCGGACAGATCCATCAGCCTGCCATCGACCTGCATGGCGAGCGCGGCCTTGGCGAGGCCCGGCCCGATGGCGGCGGCCACAATCGTGCCCGTCACCGGCCCGTCGAAGACGCGCTGGTTACCATCGGGCAAGGTGATCGCGGGCATGGGGGCACAAGGCTCCGTCGTGTGAATGGGGCGCGGACATGGCCAGCCCCGCGCGGCCGCGTCAACACCCTACCCGCGGTTGCAAGCGGGGGAGGCGCGGGAAGCGGCCGGATGTGCGACACTGTTCAGTCGCGCGAGATTCGAGGCCAGTCATGTCCGAGACCGTTCCACCCATTGCGACCCCGCCCAGGGCTGCGCTGTATGTCGATTTCGACAATGTCTTCCTGGCCCTGCTGCGCTGGGACGAACGCGCGGCCTATGCCTTCGGCGAACGCCCCGATGCCTGGCTGGCCTGGCTGGAGGGGCGCGAGGATGGCGGGCCGGCCAGCAAGCGCCGCACGCTGATCCGGCGCTGCTACCTCAACCCGGGCGGCTATCACGACTTCATGACGAACCGCGCCGTCGCCCGCTATCGCGCCAACCGGGATCTCCGCAACCGCACCTATTTCGGGGAATTCCGCAGCGCCTTCGTGCAGGCCGGGTTCGACGTGGTCGATTGCCCGCCCGTCGCCTACCTCAAGAACGCCGCCGACATGAAGATGGCGCTGGATATCCGGGAAGCGCTGGACCACCCGACGCGCTTCGACGAATTCGTGCTGCTGTCGGGCGACAGCGACTTCCTGCCGGCGCTGGCACGGCTGCGCGCGCATGACCGGCGCATCACCATCCTGGCGCAGGACACCGCGAAGGCGGCCTATCTGGCGGCGGCCGATCTCGTGGTGGGCCTCGATGATTTCGCGCATCAGGGCATGGGCAATCTGCCGATCGCGCAGTTCACCGTGCCGACACCCCCCATGCCCCAGGCCAGCCCCGTGCGGGTCGAGCCACCGCGGGACCAGGCCAGCCTGCGCGACGCCGCCCTGGCCTGGCTGCGTGAGGCGCTGGCTGCCAGCCCCGCCGGCGCGCTGCGCGCGACCGAGGCCGGCGCCGCCCTGGCCCGCGCTTTGCCCGCGCTGCGCGGCACCGCCTATGCCGGGGCGGGCACTTTCGGCGCGCTGGTCGAGGAAGCGCGCGACCCGCGGCTTTCGCTCACCGGCCCGCCGGACCGGCGCTGGGTGTATGACAGCACCCGCACCGCGCCGCCCGGCGACCTGCCGCCCGGCGTCGAGGAATCGGCCGCGCCGGCGCCCCCTCCCCCCCCGATGGAGCCCGAGGCGCTGGCCGAGGAAGCCCCACCCGAAGACCCAACCGAAGCCCCAACCGAAGCCCGGCCCGAAGCCCCGCCCGAAGCCCCGCCCGAGATGCCGGGTGATGCGCCCGAGCCCGAGCCGATCCCGCGCGAGACGCTGATGGCGGAAGCGGCGCTGCTGGTGCGCGACATGCTTTGGGGTTCGCGCGACATCAAGCAGCAGACGCAGGATCTGCCTGGTTTTGCGCCAACCGAGATCGCCTTCGTGCTGGCTGCCATCGCCGCGCGCCAGCCGCTCGACCTCGGCGAGCACGCCGCCGCCAGCCTGGCCATCGCGCAGGAAGGCGCCGCTTCCGGGCACCTCGTTTCCGCGCGGGAGGTCAATGCCGTGCTGCGCTGGCTGCTGCGCGGCTATGCCAGGCTGGCGGAGCCGCCGGCGCCGGATGCGGCGCTGCGCCTTGGCCGCGTGCTTTACGCGACGCTGGTGGCCGCGGTGCGGGCGGTGGACGAGAAGCTGACCGACAGCGAGAAGGACGCGCTGCGGGAATGGGCCCAGGCGGGCTTCACCGCGGCCGGGCTCAACGGCGCGGCAGACCCGCAATAGCCGCAGCGACCGCCTCCATCGGCAGCGCTGCCAGGGGCAGGTGGCGCAGCACGCGCACGGCGGCGCCGCGCGGGGCACACAGGCCAGGGTCGCTGTCGCCGCCGAACAGCGCGAGCGTCGGGCAGCCGGCCGCGGCGATCAGATGGGTCGGGCCAGTATCGTTGCCGATGGCGAAGGCGGCGCGGCGGGCGAGGGCCGCGATCGCCGGCAGGCTGGTGCGGCCCGTCAGATCCAGCGCGGAGGGCGCCGCTTCGCGGATTTCAACGGCGAGCGGCGCTTCGGCCGCCGCGCCGATCACCACCGCCGGCAGGTCGAGCAACGCGGCCAGTTCGCCGAAGCGCGCGGCGGGCCACCGCTTGCCCGGCCGCAGCGGTGACGCGCCCGGGACCAGCAGACAGAAGCGCTCGGGCAGGCCGAAGGCACCGAGATCGGCATCCAGCCAGCCGAGGTCGGGCGGCGGGAAATGCCGGATGCCCGCGATCTCCAATTGCTCCCGCTGGCGGTCCATCGTGTGCAGCGAATCGCGGGCGGGGTTGGCGTGCTTGTGGCTGGCGCCGCGGCCGATGCCGGACCATTCGGCGCCGCCCACCAGCCAGCGATAGCGCGAAGACCGACCGGAGGTTTGCAGGTCATAGACCCGGTCGAACCGCGCCGCCCGCAGCCCGCGCGCCAGCGCTACCAGGCCGCGCCAACCGGGGCGCCCATCGGCCCGGATGGCGTCGAACCAGGGGGCGCCCGCCAGCAGCTTCGCGAAGGGCGGCGTGGTCAGCAGGGTGATATGCGCGTCCGGATGATGCGCGCGGATGGCGGCGAAGGGCCCGAAGGACTGGATGATATCGCCGAGCGCCCCCAGCCGGATCACCAGCAGCTTCACGCCAGCAATTCCCGATAGACGCCGATGGTCGCCGCCTGCATCGCCGCCGTGGAATTGTGCCGCAGCACGGCCGCGCGCGCCGCAAGCCCGATGGCTGCCCGCGCCGCCTCCGGCATGGCCAGCACGGCGCGCAGGCGTTCGGCGAGTGCCGCGGGGTCTCCGGGCGTCACGCGCCAGCCGGTGACGCCTTCCTCCACCGTCTCGCGCGGGCCGCCGAGATCGGCGGCGACCACGGGGCGCGCCATGGCCTGCGCCTCGATCACCGTGCGGCCGAAGGCTTCCGGCTCCACGCTCGCATGCAGCACGATATCGGCGGCGGCGAGTGCGACGGCCAGATCGTCCACATGGCCGAGCAGGCGCAGCCGGTCCGCGACACCCAGCCGCTCCGCCTGCGCGCGCAATTCCTCGGCGAAGCCCGGATTGCCGCCGCCGGCCACCACGCCGATGGCACCCGGCAGCAGCGGCAGCGCCGCCACCAGCGTGGCCGCGCCCTTCCAGCGGGTGAGCCGGCCGGGCAGCAGCAGGACCGGGGTGGCGGGCAGCGCGCCCCAGGCATCGCGCAGTGTCGCCACCGCGGCGGGTGCCGCGCGGGCCGGGTCGAAGCGACGCGGATCGACGCCACGCGGGATCAGCCGGATGCGCGCCGGGTCGGTGCCGTGCCGCGCCTGGATGTGGTCCGCGATGAAGCGGCTGATGGCGATCACCCGCTCACCGCGCGCCATGATGGAATTGTACAGGCGCTTGCCCGGCACGCCTTCATTGTAGGCGCCGTGATAGGTGGTGACGAAGCGCGCCCCGCCGCGCCGCGCCGCCAGCCAGGCGGACCAGGCCGGCGCGCGCGACCGCGCATGGATCAGGCCGATCTCCTCGGCCCGCAGCAGGCCCGCCAGCGCCGCCGCGTTGCGCCACATCAGGCCAGGGTTCTTGGTTGCCAGCGGCAGCGTGACATGCACCGCGCCGACCCGGCCGAGCTCCGCCGCCATCGCGCCCCCTGCCGAGGCGACATAGGCGCGCCAGCCGGCGGCGGTGATCGCCTCCGCGATCTCGATCGTGCCGCGCTCCACCCCGCCCGAGACCATGGCGGGCAGCACTTGCAGGATGCCCAAGGGACGAAGGGTTGGGGGCCGGGACATGGGCGCCCCTTACGCGGGCAGGGCGCATCCGGGAAGGGTGGGCGCCCCTCCGCCGATACGGCGCCGCGCGCCGCCTTCCCGGCCAGGAGAACGCCGATGCGCACGCATCGGCCCGCGGGCCGTGGCGGCCGCGCGGCGGCCCCCGCCTTCGACAGGATTGCGGCCAACGGCAGCGTCAGCGGTAGAGCGATACGCGTTCAGATGGAATCATCTCGACGCATTTCTTGTTCTAGAATCAGAGACGTCTGGAGCATGAGCTGGGTTCCCGGGAACGCAGCCTGCTAGAGCACGATCCGTCCGCTTGGACGGATTTCGTGCTGTAGAACCCTATGATTCTACAGCAAGAAATCTGATCACACTGATTAAGTGAGATCAGATTTTGCTGTAGGCTCGGCCGCGGGGATGCGGCGGGCACGATCGCCGCGCGCGGCACGCCGATTGCCCCCGACCTGCCGGCGATGCTGGCGAATCCCCCCCTTCGCCGCGCGCAACGCGGAAATGCCCTGGCTGCTGGCGCCGATCGACCTCCAGGTCGTCAAGGCCGCAGGCGTGACCGATATGCGCATCCTCCGGGATCGGGTGGCCGAGGACCGCTGCCGCGGCGATGCCAGCCAGGCGGAGACGGTGCGGAACGGGGGTCCGCGCGCGCATCGGCCACGACCTCCGGAACCTGCACCCCGGCAGGGCGCGGGCGATGGCGGTGAAGATCGCGCTGGCCGGCAAGGGCTGGTTCAGACGATATCCGGACGCCGGCACCGGCGCTTTGCGCGGCAATGACGTGACCCTCCGCAACGGGGGGCACGCCGCGCATCGCCGCTCGGCCGCGCCCTTCATATCGGGTTGTTCGAGCACCATGCGTTCAGAACGAGTCTTCTGGACGCCTTTCCTGCTCCAGGATCAAGACTTTCCCGGGCGCGCGCCGCGTTCATGAGAGCGCGGCGTGCCATGCCAGCACTACCGATCGCGTGATTCCCTTCGATCGGAAATTGCTCTATCGCCATCCGCGGATGTCCGCCGCAACGGCTCATGGGGAGGAAGGCGCTGTTCCGCAGTGTGCGAGGCCCGATGATCCGCCTGTCCGATCCGAGCTTCACGCGGAAGGATCTGCGCCACGAAGCCGCCCTACTGGCTATGAGGCTGGATATCACACGGATACCCTCGGGCGCGACCGATCGACCATGCGCGACTCCGGCCGCATCGGCGCCTTCGGCCGCGATCCGACCGATCGGGTGGGCCAGACGATCGACACGCATCGCCGATACCCGGATTGCGTCGTGCTGTTCCTCGGCACGCCCTTCTCGCCAACGCAGGACCGCGGCGCGCCAGGGATGGGCTTCACCCACCGGGAGGGCGATGTGGTGCGCATTTCCTCCCCCTGGCTCCGCACGCTTTCGAACGAGGTCGATCGCACCGATGAATGCCCGCCCTGGGTGTTCGGCATCGGCGCGCCGATGACGAGCCTGGCGAAGCGCGGCTTTCCGCGATGATGGAGGAAACCGGACGGCTTGACGATCGGCTTGCCTATGCGCGGCTGGCGGGGCGGGGCCCGGGCGTGGTGTTCCTGGGCGGCTTCCGCAGCGACATGCAGGGGGCCAAGGCGCTGGCGCTGCGCGGCCATTGCGCGGCGCGCGGCCAGGCCTTCCTGCGCTTCGACTACAGCGGCCATGGCGCCAGCGCCGGCCGATTCGAGGATGGCACCGTCGGCCAATGGGCGGCCGATGCGCGGGCCGTGCTGGATGCGCTGACCGAGGGGCCGCAAATCCTGGTCGGCAGTTCCATGGGCGGCTGGATCGCGCTGCTGCTGGGCCGCGCACGGCCCGGTCGCGTCGCGGGTTTCCTCGGCATCGCGCCCGCGCCCGATTTCACCGAGGCGCTGATGTGGCCCGCCTTTACCAACGATCAGCGCGACACGATCATCCGCGACGGCGTGCTGCACCTGGACAGCGCCTATGGCGCGCCGACCCCGATCACCCGCGCGCTGATCGAGGATGGCGCGCGGCAGGGCGTGCTCGGTGCGCCGGTGCGCGTGCATGGCCCCGTGCGCATCCTGCAAGGCATGGCCGATCCCGACGTGCCCTGGCGTCACGCCGTGCGGCTGATGGAGGCCCTGGAAGGCCCCGACGCGCGGCTGATCCTGGTGAAGGATGGGGATCATCGCCTGTCCCGGCCGGAAGACCTTCGGCTGCTGACGCAGACGCTGGATCAGATGCTCGGCTGAGCCTCGGCCGCCAGAATTCGGGACAACCCCTCCCGATAGGTCGGGCAACGCCACACGATGCCGAGCGCGGCGCGCGTCGCGGCGGAGGAGACCTTCCGGTTCTCGCCCCAAAAGCTCAGCGCCATCGGCGACATGCGGGGCGCCATCTGGTCGAAGGGGATCGGCGGCGGGGGCGCCACGCCCAGCAGCCGCGCCGCTTCCTCGACGACCGCGGCCGCGCTTGCCGGTTCGTCATCCACCAGATGCAGCACGCGCATGCCGTCCGGACGCAGCGCGGCGGCAACGACGGCGAGGGCGATGTCGTCCAGATGAATCCTGGAAAAACTGTGGCCCGGCTTCTCGACACGCCGCGCCACCCCCTCCCGCACCTCATCCAGCGCGCTGCGGCCCGGGCCATAGATGCCGCCGGTGCGGAACAGGTCGAGTGCGCGCGCGCCGGCGGCTTCGCGCCATGCCTGTTCGGCGGCCAGGCGGCGCTGGCTGCGCGGCTGCGTCGGTGCAGGCGGCGTCGCCTCATCCACCCAGGCGCCGCCGCGGTCGCCATAGACGCCGGTGGTCGAGAGGTAGCCGATCCAGCGCAGATCGGGTGCGGCGGCGATGTCGGCTTCATGGGCGGCCAGAACGGGGTCCCCCGCCCCGTCCGGCGCGGCCGTGACCACGAGGTGCGTGGCGGCGCGGATGGCGGCGCCGGCTTCGGCGAAGGCCATCACCGCCACGCCCGGCGGCGGCCGCGCCGCGCCCGGGCGGCGCGCCGTGCCGGTTACACGAAACCCCGCCGCCACCGCCTCCGCCGCGATCGCCGCGCCGGAATAGCCGAGGCCGGCCACCACCATGTGCATCTCTGTCATGCGATGCGATGTGCGCCCGCCGCCCCGCCGCGCCAAGCCCAGGAACTGGCGCGGCATCGGCGGCCCCGGTAGACTGCGGCCATGCGACGCCAGACCCGCACCGTGCTTCTCGGCGCCTTCGCCGCCGCCGCGCTCGCGGCGATCGGCGCCGGCGTGTGGTTTCTGGCCCCGTCGGTGTCGCCCCTTATCCTGGCCCCGCCGGAGGAGGCTCTGCCCCTTCCCCCGGAATCACCGCGCCTGGTCGAGAACGAGGATATGGCGCAGTGCCTGGCGCTGCTGCGGACCGATCCCGAGGGCGCGCTGGCGCTGGCGTCGGCGTGGGACCGGCGCGAGCCGAATGAGGGGGCACGCCATTGCCAGGCGCTGGCGCTGCTCTCGCTGGGTGAGGCCGTGCAGGCCGCGACCCGGCTGGAGGCCCTGGCATCGCGCTCATCCGCCGGCGCCGTGGCGCGTGCCGCGGTGTTCGCGCAGGCGACTCAGGCCTGGCTGATGGCGGGCGACGCCAACCGCGCGGTCGGTGCCGCCACGCTGGCATTGACCCTGACGCCGGAGGACCCCGCCGCGCTGACCGACCGGGCCCTGGCACTCGGCCTGCTCGGGCGCTTCGCCGCGGCGGTGCAGGATCTGGATGACGCGCTGCGACACGCCCCGGACAGGGTGGAGGCGCTGGTCTTCCGCGCCGCCGCCTATCGGCAGCTCGACCGCCGGCAACAGGCGCTGGCGGATGTGACACGGGCCCTGATGCTCGACCCCGGCAATGCCGAGGCGCTGTTGGAACGCGGCATCCTGCGCCAATTGCAGGGCGACGCCGCCGGCGCGCGGGAGGATTGGGAACGCGCGATCACGGTGGCGCCGGATAGCGCGGCCGCCGATCTCGCGGCGCAGAACCTGGCGCTCAGCGACGCGGCCGCGGCGCCGCGTTGACGCCAGGGCTGGTCTGCGGCGGCGCGGCACCGAAAGGCGCGTTCGGCACCGGCGAGCCGGCGGTTGGATTGCCCGGGGAAGCCCTGCCGCGTCGTGCCGGCATCGCAGCGGATTTCCGCCACGTGCCCGGCGGGAGCCGGCAGTCAGGCGGCGATCAGCCGGATGGCGTCCCTGCGATCGCAACGCCGGCCTGGCGCAGGGATTTCAGCGGCCTCAGAAATCGAGGTCGGCGTAATGCGCCGGCGGCGCGGTGCCGCTGATGCGCTCCGCCAACAAGGGCCGGAAGGACGGACGAGACTTGACGCGCGCATACCATTCCTTGGCGGCGTCGTTCATCGTCCAATCCACGTCGCCTATGTAATCCAGCGCGGAGAGCTGCGCCGCGGCGGCGAGGTCCGCCAGCGACAGCGCCGGGCCTGCCAGCCAGGCGCGGTGCTCCGCCAGCCAGCCGATATAGTCGAGATGCGGCTTGATATTGGCGTAGCCGGCCCGCAGCGCGCCGGCATCAGGATTGCCGCGGCCGAACAGGCGCTTCAACTGCTTCTCGTAAAGCAGGTTGCGGGTGACTTCGAGGTAGAATTTCTGGTCGAACCACGCCGCCAGCCGCCGGATTTCCGCCCGTTCGCCGAGCGTCCGGCCGACCAGCGGCATGTCGGGATAGGCCTCGTCCAGATATTCGCAGATCGCCCCCGAATCCGCGATGGCGAGGCCGTTCGATTCCGTCAGCACCGGGACCGTGGCCGCCGGGTTCATGTGCAGGAATTCTTCCCGCCGGTCCCAGACGCGTTCCACGCGCATCTCGAAAGGCAGCCGCTTCTCGGCCAGCGCGAGACGGACCTTGCGGCAAAACGGCGAGAGGGGAAGGTGAAAGAGAATGCGCATGGATGTGTCACCGGCGTATCGCATGGCGGGCCATGCGGGCCAACCCGGTGCGGGCGGTCACGCGCGCGGGCGGCGCGGCGCGGCGTCGAAGGCAGCGGCGATGGCGTGCCACATCGGCTTGCGGCGCATCTCGGCATCATAGGGCAACGGCCGGGCTTCGGCGGTGTCGCGGCGGCGATGCTCGGGCAGGATGCCGCGCCGGATCCAGGAATGGCGATCCGTCAGGCCCCAGGTCGTCACGCTGGTCACCGCCGGCTCATCCAGCGTGGCGTCGAGGAAGCGGCGCACCAGGGAGGCGGCGGCGGCATCGCGCGGGGCGGGTGCGGCGGGCAGGCCGCGGTCGTTCACATCAAGCTCGGTCACCTCGATGGTCAGGCCGAGGGCGGCGACCTCCGCCAGGAAATCCCGCCATTCCCGTGCCTCGAAAGGCAATTCGGCGTTGAGGTGGCCCTGCACGCCGAGCACACCCACCGGCACCCCTGCCCGCTTCAGCGCGCCGAGCAGCAGCAGCACCGCTTCCCGCTTGCGGCGGCCGTAGAAGCTGGCGTGTTCGCAGCCATAATCATTGTAGGCGAGGCGCGCTGTGGGGTCGGCCGCGCGCGCCACGCGAAAGGCGCGCGGCAGATAGTCCGGCCCGAAGGCGGCCAGCAGCCGGGTCCGCCGCAGGGAATCGGGCCGGCCATCCGCGATATGCAGCGCCTCATTCACCACGTCCCAGGTGCCGATGCGGCCGCGGAAATGGCCGGCGGTCTCCACGATGTGCTGGTCCATCGCCCCCGCCAATTCCTGCCGGCTGAGCCCCGCCGCCCAGCCTGGCTCCGATTCGTGCCAGATCAGCGTGTGGCCGCGCAGCGCCATTCCCTCCCGCGCGGCGAAAGCGGCGATGCGGTCGGCGCCGGCGAAGCTGCGCTGCCCGCGCACCGGCTCCGTGATGCGCCATTTCTGTTCGTATTCGGCGACCAGCAGCCCGCAATCGGCGCGGATGGCCGCGGCGAGGCCGGGTTCCCGCAGATGCCGCGCCGTGACCGCCGCGCCGAAGGCAAGGCCCTTGGCCGCGGCGCGCGCATGCAGGCCGTGGTGAGGCGCGGCCTCCAGCAGCGGCGGTGCCGCCGCACTGGCGCAGGCGCCCAGCAGCGCCGGCAGCGCGAGTGCGGCGCGGCGCCCGATCACTCGGCGGCAACGGCGGCGATGTCCTCCATCGGCTGGGCGAGGTAGCGGGCATAGTCCTTCGGCACGATGTGCCAGAAATTGCCCCGTTCGATCGCCCAGTCGTTCAGGATGCGGGAAGCGAAGGGGCTTTCGGTTTCTTCCACATGGCGGGCGATGTGCTCGCGCAGCACGCCCTCCCAATGGACGGAGGCGCCGAGGCGCTTCCACAGCAGCGTCTCGCCATTCACCCGCTTTTCGAACAGGCCGTCGGGGTCGTGGATGAAGGCCATGCCGCCGGTAAAGCCCGCACCGAAATTGTCGCCGACCGCGCCCAGGATCACGACGGTGCCGCCGGTCATGTATTCGCAGCCATTGGCGCCGCACCCTTCCACCACCGCCAGCGCGCCGGAATTGCGCACGGCGAAGCGCTCACCGGCCTGCCCGGCCGCGAACAATTGGCCGCCGGTCGCGCCATACAGCACCGTGTTGCCGATGATCGTGTTCTCGTTCCACACAATGGGTGAGGAATAGGCCGGGCGCACCACGATGGTGCCGCCCGACAGGCCCTTGCCCACATAGTCATTGGCGTCGCCGATCACCTCCAGCTTGAGGCCCCGCACCGCGAAGGCGCCGAGCGACTGGCCGGCGGAGCCGCGCAGCCGCACGGTCAAATGCCCCCGCTGCAAGCCCTCCATCCCGAATTTGCGCACGATCTTGCTGCTGATCTTGGTGCCGATCGCGCGGTGCGTGTTCCGGATGTTGTATTGCAGCTGCATCTTCTCGCCACGGTCGAACAGCGCAGCGGCGTCGCGGATCATGTCGGCGTCCAGCGTCTCCGGCACCTCGTTGCGGCCTTCCATCGTGCAATAGGGCGCATGTGCCCCCGCATCGGCCTTCACCAGCAGCGGGTTGAGATCGAGGTCGTCGAGGTCTTCCGAGCCGCGGCTGACCTGCGCCAGAAGATCGGTGCGGCCGATCACGTCCACCAGGCGGCGGAAGCCGAGGCTGGCGAGAATCTCGCGCACCTCCTCCGCCACCAGGCTGAACAAATTGATCACGCGTTCCGGCGTGCCGACGAACTTCTGGCGCAGCGTCTCATCCTGCGTGCAGACGCCGACGGGGCAGGTGTTGGAATGGCACTGCCGCACCATGATGCAGCCCATCGCCACGAGGCTTGCCGTGCCGATGCCGAATTCCTCGGCGCCCAGCATGGCGGCGATCACCACATCGCGCCCGGTCTTGATGCCGCCATCGGTGCGCAGCCGCACGCGGTGGCGAAGCCGGTTCAGCATCAGCACCTGGTGCGTCTCGGTTAGCCCCATCTCCCAGGGCAGGCCGGCATGCTTGATGGAGGAAATGGGCGAGGCGCCCGTGCCACCGGAATGCCCGCTGATCAGGATCGCATCCGCCTTCGCCTTGGCGACACCGGCCGCAATGGTGCCGATGCCGGAGCGCGCGACCAGCTTCACGCAGACGGTCGCTTCCGGGTTGATCTGCTTGAGGTCGTAGATGAGCTGCGCGAGATCCTCGATGGAATAGATGTCATGGTGCGGCGGCGGGCTGATCAGCATCACGCCCGGCGTCGAATGCCGCAGCTTCGCGATCAGCTCCGTCACCTTGAAGCCCGGCAACTGCCCGCCCTCGCCGGGCTTGGCACCCTGCGCGACCTTGATCTCGATTTCCTTGCAGTTGTTGAGGTATTCGGCGGTGACGCCGAAGCGGCCGGAGGCGATCTGCTTGATGGCGGAATTCGCGTTGTCGCCATTGCGGCGCGGCCGCGCGCGTGCGGGGTCTTCGCCGCCTTCGCCGCTGTCGCTGCGGGCGCCGATGCGGTTCATGGCGATGGACAGCGTCTCATGCGCTTCGGGGCTCAACGCGCCGAGCGAGATGCCGGGGGCGACCAGGCGCTTGCGGATTTCGGTGATGCTCTCGACTTCTTCCGTCGAGATGGGCGTGCGGCCATCGGTCCGGAAGTCCAGCAGGTCGCGCAGCGCCACGGGCGGCAAGTCGCGCACCGCCTTCGTGTAGCGCTTGAACATCTGGTAGCTGTCGAGCTCCACCGCCTTCTGCAGCGTGTGGATCAGGCTGCCCTCGAAGGCATGGCTCTCGCCGCGCTTGCGCAGCTTGTAGAGGCCCCCTACCGGCAGCGTCACCGCATCCGCGTCCCACGCCTTCGCGTGCAAGGCGAGCACACGGCGCGCGATGCCGGAAAGGCCGATGCCCGAGATGCGAGAGGCGACGCCGGGGAAGAATTCCGCCACCAGCGCGCGCGACAGGCCGATGGCCTCGAAGTTCATGCCGCCGCGATAGGAGCTGATGACCGAGATGCCCATCTTGGACATCACCTTCAGCAGTCCCTTGTCCACCGCCTTCTTGTAGCGCGCGACGCATTCCTTGAGCGACAGGCCGGCGAACAGATTGCGGCGGTGGCGGTCCGCGATACTCTCCTGCGCGAGATAGGCGTTGACGGTGGTCGCACCCGCGCCGATCAGCACGGCGATATAGTGCACGTCGATCGCCTCGGCGCAGCGGACGTTCACCGATGTGAAGGTGCGCAGCGAATTGCGCACGAGGTGGGTGTGCACGCCGCCGACGGCCAGGATCATCGGGATGGCGGCGCGGTCGGGGCCCTGCGCCTCATCGGTCAGGATCACATGCGCGCAGCCGCTGCGCACCCCTTCCTCCGCCTCACGCCGGATACGCTCGATGGCGCGACGAAGACCCGCTTCGCCCTCGGCCACCGGGAAGGTCGCGTCCACCGTGCAGGCGGTGTCGCCCATGAAGTCGCGCATCGCGGCGAATTCGGCGTTGGACAGCACGGGGCTGTCCAGCATCAGCATGTCGCATTGCGTCGGGTCCTCATCGAGGATGTTCCCGAGATTGCCGAGCCGCGTCTTCAGCGACATCACCCGCGTCTCCCGCAGGCTGTCGATCGGCGGGTTGGTCACCTGGCTGAAGGATTGCCGGAAGTAGTGATGCAGCCCGCGATACTGCGCGGACAGCACGGCCACCGGCGTGTCGTCGCCCATGGAGCCCACGGCTTCGCTGGCATCCTCCACCATCGGGTGCAGGATCGATTCCAGCTCCTCCAGCGTGTAGCCGACCGAGAGCTGGCGGCGACGCAGCGCCTCGCCCTGCCATTCGGCGTGTTCATCGGCGCCGGCCTTGACGATGCCATCGATGCGCGTGGTGCGCCGCGTCCACTCGCCGAAGGGTTTTCTCCGAGACAGCATGTCCTTCAGCGCCGTGTCGCCGAAGAACTCTCCCGTCTCAAGGTTCACGGCCACGCATTGGCCGGGGCCGACGCGGCCCTTCTGGATCACCTGGTCCTCCGGCACCTTCACCATGCCGGTCTCGGAGCCGGTGATCAGCATGTTGTCGCGCGTGACCGTGAAGCGCATCGGCCGCAAGCCGTTGCGATCCAACCCGCCGATCACCCATTTGCCATCCGTGGCCGCGATCGCCGCCGGACCGTCCCAGGGCTCCATCACCGCGTTGCAATAGAGGAACATGTCGCGATGCGCATCGGGCATGGTCGCGTTGCTGCCGAGGCTTTCGGGGATCAGCATGGCCTTCGCCATCGGCGCGTCGCGCCCGCCGCGCACCAGCAATTCGAACACGTTGTCGAGCGTGGCGGTGTCGCTGCCGCCGGCCTGCACGACCGGCTTGATGTCCTCCATGAAGGGGTCGAGCAGCGCATGGGCCAGGCGCGTCTCGTGCGACTTCATCCAGTTGATGTTGCCATGCACCGTGTTGATCTCGCCGTTGTGGGCGAGGGTGCGGAAGGGCTGCGCGAGGCGCCAGGTCGGGAAGGTGTTGGTGCTGTAGCGCTGGTGGTAGATCGCGAAGCGGCTGATGAAGCGCGCATCCAGCAGGTCGGGGTAGAACTGCGTCAGGCTCTCCGCCAGGAACATGCCCTTGTAGATGATCGAGCGCGACGAGAGGGAGCACAGGTAAAGCTCGGGGATCGAGGCCACGATCGCCGCCTTCTCGATCCGCCGGCGGATCACATAAAGGTCGCGCTCATAGGTGTCGTCATCGACGGCGCTCGGGTTCCACAGCAGGATCTGCTCGATCTCCGGCCGCGTCGCATTCGCCTTCTCGCCGATGCAGGAAACATCGATCGGCACCTGCCGCCAGGAATAGATCGCGTAGCCGGCATTGAGCACTTCCGTCTCGACGATCTGGCGGCAGCGTTCCTGTGCGCCGAGGTCGGTCTTGGGCAGGAACACCATGCCGACCGCGATGCGCCCGGGCTTCAGCTTGTCGCCGCCGAAGCGCACGACCTCGGCGAAGAAATCCTGCGGGATCTCGATATGGATGCCGGCGCCGTCGCCGGTCTTGCCATCGGCATCCACGGCACCGCGGTGCCACACCGCGCGCAGCGCATCGATACCCGCCTGCACCACCTTGCGGCTGGGCTTGCCGTCCAGCGCGGCGATCAGGCCGACCCCGCAGGCATCATGCTCGGTCGTGTCGATATGCGCGGCGGAGGAAAGCAGCGCCTGGTTGCGGCGGAACGCCTCGGCGAACTCGGCGCCTGTCTCAAGCATCTCGGTCATGTGCGTTACTCCGCCGCCACGGCCATTGCCGCGGTCTTCCTGCTGATGAAGCTGTGCATCGCCTCGGCCGCGTCGCGCCCGTCGCGGATCGCCCAGACAACCAGGGACGCACCACGCACGATGTCGCCGGCGGCAAACAAGCCGGGCAGCGCCGTCATCATGGTGCGATGGTCCACCTTGAGCGTGCCCCAGCGCGTGACGGGCAATTCGGGTTCGTTGAAGGCCTTGGGCAGGTCTTCGGGGTCGAAGCCGAGCGCCATCACGACCAGGTCCGCAGGCAGGTCGAAGCGGCTGCCGGGGATGGGTTCCACCACCTGCCGGCCCGTCGCATCCGGCAGGCCGAGATGCATGCGGTGCGCGCGCACGACGGTGACCGACGTATCACCCAGGAAAGCTTCCGGCGCGCCGAGCCATTCGAAGCGCACGCCTTCCTCCTCGGCATTGTACACTTCCCGCATCGAGCCCGGCATGTTCGCCTTGTCGCGGCGATAGAGGCAGGTGACGGAAGCGGCACCCTGCCGCACGGCGGTGCGCACGCAATCCATCGCGGTGTCGCCGCCGCCGATCACCACCACGCGCTTGCCCTCGGCATTCAGCGCGCCGCTGTCGAACGCCGCCACATCCTCGCCGAGGCCCTTGCGGTTCGACGCCGTCAGATAGTCCAGCGCGGGCACGATGCCGGGCAGGCCGATCCCCGGGGCGGCCATGTCGCGCGCCTTGTAGACCCCCGTCGCGATCAGCACGGCGTCGTGCTTCGCGCGCAATTCGGCCAGGGTGATGTCGGTGCCGATCGCGGTGTTCAGGTGGAAGCGGATGCCGCCTTCCTCGAATTGCCGCCAGCGGCGCAGCACGACATCCTTCTCCAGCTTGAAGTTGGGGATGCCGTAGATCATCAGCCCGCCGACCCGGTCGTAGCGGTCATAGACATGCACCTGGTAGCCGCGGCGGCGGAGCTGCTCGGCCGCGGCCAGCCCACCCGGGCCGGCACCGATGATGCCGACGCTCTCCGCACGCTCGCGCAGCGGCTTGGGCGGCTTCACCCAGCCCTGTTCCCAGGCGGTGTCGGTGATGAACTTCTCCACCGACCCGATGGTGACACTCCCGAAACCCTTCTCGATCACGCAATTGCCTTCGCACAGGCGATCCTGCGGGCAGATGCGGCCGCAAATCTCGGGGAAGGTGTTGGTGGCGGAGGCGACTTCGTAGGCTTCCTCCAGCCGGTTCTCGGCGGTCAGCTTCAGCCAGTCGGGGATGTTGTTGTTGAGCGGGCAATGCACCTGGCAGAAGGGCACGCCGCACTGGCTGCATCGGCTGGACTGTGCCTTGGCCGCTTCCGGGTCGAAGGCGGCGTAGATCTCGGCGAAATCCTCACGCCGGGCGGTCGCTTCCCGCTTGTCGGGGTTGCGCTGGTCGAGGCGTGTGAATTGCAGCATCCGATCGGCCATGGCGACGGGCTCTCCCAGCGAAAATCGGCGTGCGGTCCCCACCGCCCTCCGGACGGCGGTGCCTACACCAAGCTTTTAAGGCGCGCGAGTCCCTTTTTCGCCTAACAGACAGCCTAACTGTCGTATTTACCATCAGCCGGGCACCCGAAGAACCGCCGGAGCGGCGGCAGGCTGCTTGAAAGGTCCGATACGGACCCGTCAGCCTGCGTCGCGGCGCCCTCCGCCCGGGCGATACCGCATAAGATAGGCCGGCACCGCCGCCTCGATCGAGGTCGCCGCCACCCCAAGCGCCGCCAGCCCCGGCGCGCCCTCCGCCACCACATTGTCGCGGCCGAGCAGCAGCAGCTGGTCCAAGGTCACCGGCGGCGTCGGCAGCTTTTCCAGGAAACGCGCCTGCAGGCGCATCAGCCCCATCGGCATGTCGAGCATCGGCCGTTTGCGCCTGGTCGTGTCCAGGATGAAGCGCAGCACCTCCCGCATCGTCATGGCGCGCGGACCGCCCAATTCGAAGGTGCGGCCGGCGGCGTCCGGGCGGGCGATGGCCGCCATCACCGCATCCGCCACATCGCCCACGAAGACCGGCTGGAAGCGCGTGGCGCCGGCGACCACCGGCATGAAGGGCAGCAGGCTGGCCATCTGGGCGAAGCGGTTGAAGAACCCGTCCTCCGCCCCGAACACCACCGAGGGGCGCAGGATCACGGCGGAGGGGAAGCCGGCGCGCAGCGCGGCCTCCCCCTCCCCCTTGGTGCGGGCATAGAGGGAATCGCTGGCGGGGTCGGCGCCGATCGCCGAGACATGCACCAGATGCGCAACACCGGCGGCGCTGGCGGCGCGTGCGATCAGACCTGGCGCCTCCGCCTGGATGCGCTTGAAATCGCCGACTTTCCGTTCGAACAGGATGGCGAGCAGGTTCACCACAACGCTGGCACCCTCCACCGCGCGGGCAAGGTCTGCGGGATCGGTGACGGAAGCCGCCAGCGGGACGATCTGGCCGACCCGGCCCTGCGTGGTCAGGAAGCGCGCGCCGGCCGGGTTCCGTGTCACCACCCGCACCACGTAATCGGCCTGCGCCAGGCGGCTGACCACATAGCGCCCGATGAATCCGGCGCCGCCGAACACCACCGCTACCTTCCGCTCCATGCCCGTCTCCATGCCGCACCTGCCCTGCTGTCGCCGCGTGCATATGGGGCGGGCGGCGTTGCGCCAAGCGGGGGGGCGGGCCGGGCCACCTCACGCAAAACTCAGCAAGTCGATACGCGGAATGCAGGTGGGCCAATGCGTGGCGCCCCGGCACACTCGCGCCACGCCCTTCCCCTGCCTGGAACGCATCCGGATGCTGCTGCTTTCGAACCTGCTGCGCCGCTTCATCCAGCGCGGGCTGCTGACCGTGATCGACCACACCGGGGCGGCGCATCATTTCGGCACGGCGCAGGACGGCCCGGCCGTGACCATCCGCCTGACCGACGCCGCCGTGGCGCGGGAGATCTTTCTCAACCCGGAGCTGAAGGCCGCCGAGGCCTATATGGACGGGCGGCTGGTGATGGAAGGCGGCGCGCCGGTCTTCGACTTGCTGCACGTGTTCTCGGTCAACCGCACCGGCCTGGCCGCCCACCCCCTGCAGAAGGCACTGCGGCGGTTCTGGCGGGCGCTGCGGCGCTGGCACCAGCGCAACCCGCTCGGCCTCGCGGCCAGGAACGCCCGCGAACACTATGACATCCCGCCCGATTTCTACCGGCTCTGGCTCGACCCCGGCATGACCTATTCCTGCGCCTATTACCTGACGCCCGAGACCACGCTCGCGCAGGCGCAGATCGACAAGATGCGCCATATCGCCGCCAAGCTGCGCCTCGCGCCGGGGATGGAGGTGGCGGAGATCGGGTCGGGCTGGGGCGCGCTGGCGACTTTCCTGGCGCGCCACTACGGGGTGCGCGTCACCTCCTGCACGCTGTCGCCGGAACAGGTGGCGGTGGCCCGCCAGCGCGCCATCGACGAAGGCGTCGCGGACCGCGTCACCTTCCTGGAGCTGGACTACCGGGAGCTGACGGGAAGCTACGACCGCGTGGTCTCCATCGGCATGATGGAACACATCGGCATCGACGAATTCGACACCTATTTCGGCACGATCAACCGCCTGACCCGCCCCGGCGGCTATGCGCTGGTGCATTGCATCGGCCGCATGTCGCCGCCCGGAACCACCGCCCCCTTCATCCGGAAATACATTTTTCCGGGCGGCTATGTGCCGGCCCTGTCGGAGGTCTTCGCCGCACTCGAACGCACCGGCACCTGGTGCGCCGACTGCGAGACGCTGCGCCTGCACTATTACTGGACCATCCGCGACTGGCGCCGCGGCTTCGAGGCGCGGCGCGCCGAGGCGGTCGCGATGATGGGCGAGCGCTTTTGCCGGATGTGGGATTTCTACCTGGCCTCCGTGGAGCTCGGCTTCCTCAACGGCTCCAACTTCGTCTTCCAGATGCTGCTGGCGACGACGCGGGACGCGGTGCCCGTCACGCGCGACTTCATCACCGATGAGGACCGGCGGTTGGCGGCGATCGGGGCGGCTTGACCCCGCTTGACGGCCCTCCCCCATGCCTCTACATCGCGGCTCCCGTGACGAAACGCCCCCTGCCCAGGTGGTGGAATTGGTAGACGCGCTGGCTTCAGGTGCCAGTGACCGCAAGGTCGTGAAGGTTCGAGTCCTTTCCTGGGCACCAATTTTGTTCCGCGATGTCGCCCGCCAGCCCATTGCGCCGGTTTCCTGATCGTTCATCCCGGGGTCCCACAAAGAAGCGTCAGGCTTGGGGGTCGCAAAGTGGGTTGCACCCTTTTCACCAGGGACGCCATGATCCAGCTTCATAAGCACGACCTTCCCGATGGCCTGTCCTTCGGCGCCGCCGTCGCGATCGATACCGAGACGATGGGCCTCGATCCGCGGCGGGACAGGTTGTGCCTGGTGCAGCTTTCGGCCGGGGATGGTGCCGCGCATTGCGTGCAGATCATCCCGCCCGGCCTCGGCGGCCGCGGCGGGGATTGCCCGAACCTGAAGCGGCTGCTGGAAGACCCGTCGGTGCTGAAGATCTTCCACTTCGCCCGCTTCGACGTGGCCGCCCTGCACCACGCGCTCGGCGTCACGGTGGCGCCGGTGGCCTGCACCAAGATCGCCTCCAAGCTCGTGCGCACCTATACCGACCGGCATGGGCTGAAGGATCTGGCGCGCGATCTGCTCGGCGTCGATCTGTCGAAGCAGCAGCAATCCAGCGATTGGGGCGCGCCCGAGCTGACGCCGGAGCAACTGACCTATGCCGCCTCCGACGTGCTGCACCTGCATGCGCTCTGGGCGCGGCTGAAGGCGCTGCTGGAGCGGGAGGGGCGCCTCGACCTCGCGGAGGCCTGCTACCGGTTCCTGCCGACGCGCGGCAAGCTCGACCTGCTGGGCTATGAAGATCCGGACCTGTTCCACCACTGACCCCCAAGGTCCGCGACTTCCGGCCCCTCCTTTGGCACGTTTCTTGTCCGCGATTGCGCTGCGCGTTGACCCGCGCCGGGCCGGGGCCCATACAGGCATGGTGAGTTCAACGCCCCCCTCCTCCCCCCGCGCCGTGAAGCTGGCGGTGGCACCCCGCATGGTGGCCACGCGCATGCCGCCCCTGTCGCGGCAGCGGAACACGCTCAGCGCCGGGTCGCTGGCACGGCGTCGTATTTTCGTGGCGGTGGCCAAGCGCGCCCTTCCGGCCATGGCGCTGGCGCTGCTGGCCGCGATCGCGCTGTGGCCCGAATTCGACAGCGCGGCCGAGCGCGGGCGCGTGGCCTTCCGGCGCGTGGTGGAGGCGCGGCCGGATGCGTTGCGCATCGTGGCACCCCGCTATCAGGGAATCGACGCCGAGAACCGCCCCTACACCCTGACCGCCACGGTGGCCGTGCAGGGCGGCAATGAAAGCGTGGTGGCGCTGGAAGCACCGCGCGCCGACATCATCATGGGCGATGGCGCCTGGATCCATGTCGCCGCGGAGGAAGGCCGTTTCGACCGCCCGCGGAACACGCTCGACCTCGCGGGCGCCGTGACGCTGAACCATGAGGATGGCACGCAGCTGGTCACCGCGACCGCGCGGCTGGACCTCAAGGCCGGGAATGGCGCGGGGGATGACGCCGTCGCGGCGCAGGGGCCCTTCGGCACGCTGACCTCCCAGGGCTTCCGCCTGTATGATCGCGGGCAGGTCGTGGTGTTCACCGGCCGCGCCCGCACCCTGCTGGAAGCGCGCTGATGCGCGCGGCCAGGATCGCATCGCTCGTCGGGGCGCTGTTCGCGGGCCCCGTGCTCGGCCAGACGCTCGACCTCAACCAGGGCGGGCCTGTCGAGATCACCGCCGATGACGGCATCGAATGGCGGCAGGCCGAACAGGTGGTGATCGCCCGCGGCAATGCGCGCGCCGCCCGGGATGGCGTGACGGTCGATGCCGAACGCCTGCTGGCGCGCTACCGCAACCGCGCCGGCGCACCGCAGGGCGAAACCCCGCTTTCGGGCGGCGAAATCTGGCGGCTGGAGGCCGAGGGGCGCGTGCGCGTGACCTCCTCCAGCGAAACCGCCGAGGGGCAGCGCGCGGTCTATGACATCGACCAGGCGGTGATGGTGATGACCGGCAACGGCCTGTCGCTGACCACGCCGGACCAGCGCATCACCGCGCGCGACAGCCTGGAATACTGGCCGCAGCGCCGCATGGCCGTGGCGCGCGGCGCGGCGCTGGTGGTGACCACCGATGGCAGGCGCATTTCCGCCGGCACGCTGGTCGCCTATTTCCTGGAGGGGCCGCCAGCTGCCCCCGTGGCCGCGCCGGCAACGGCCCCGCGCCCGCCCGCGCGCCCCCCCGGGGCACCCGCGCCCGCGGTGGCACCCGGAGAAGGCAGCCGGATCGACCGTGTCGAAGCCTTCGGCGGTGTCGAAATCCGCTCGCCGGAGGAAGTGGTGCGCGGGCAGCGCGGCGTCTACAACCCGCAGACGGGGCTGGCGCGGCTGCTCGGCGATGTGCGGATCACCCGCGGCAACAACCAGCTGAACGGGCAGGAAGCCATCGTCAATCTGCGCACCGGAATCTCCCGCCTGGTGGCCGCCACCGGGCAGCGCGTGCAGGGCCTCGTCGTGCCGCAGCAGAGCCAGCCGGCGACCCCCCCGGTGCCGGCGCCCGGCCCGGTGCCGGGGGCCCGGCCATGAGCGCCGCCAGCCCGAAGGCCCCGAACCTGCGCGTCGCCGCCGAAGCGCAGGGGCTGGTCGCGACCGGGCTCGGCAAGCGCTACCGCAAGCGCCCCGTGGTGCGCGGCGTGTCGATCAACCTCCGCCGCGGCGAGGCTGTGGGCCTGCTCGGCCCGAACGGCGCCGGCAAGACCACGACCTTCTACATGATCACCGGCTTGGTGCAGCCCGATGAGGGCACGGTGACGATGGATGGGCACGACGTCACCTACCTGCCCATGTATCGGCGCGCGCGGCTCGGCCTCGGCTACCTGCCGCAGGAAGCCTCGATTTTCCGGGGGCTGTCGGTGGAGGACAACATCCGCGCGGCGCTCGAGGTGGTGGAGCCGATCCGCGACCGGCGGGAACAGATGCTGGATGCGCTGCTGGCCGAGTTCGGCATCGCCCATCTGCGCCGTGCCCCGGCCCTGGCGCTGTCGGGCGGCGAGCGTCGCCGCTGCGAAATCGCGCGGGCGCTGGCGACCCAGCCGGCCTATGTGCTGCTGGACGAGCCCCTGGCCGGCATCGACCCGATCGCCGTCGGCGAAATCCGCGACCTGGTGAAACACCTGAAGGATCGCGGCATCGGCGTGCTGATCACCGACCACAATGTGCGCGAGACGCTGGAGATCATCGACCGCGCCTATATCCTGCACGAGGGCCAGGTCCTGATGGAGGGCAGCCCGCGCGACATCGTGGCGCATGAAGGCGTGCGGCGCGTCTATCTGGGCGAGCGTTTCTCGCTTTGAGCGCGCCATGCGGATAGCCGCCACACCAACCCTACCCGCACGGCGCGGCGGACCAGGCTGATGGGGCTCGGCCAGCGGCTCGATCTGCGGCAATCGCAATCGCTGGTGATGACGCCGCAGCTGCGGCAGGCGATCAAGCTGTTGCAATCCTCCAACCTCGAAGTCACCGCCTTCGTCGAGGAGGAGCTGGAGCGCAACCCGCTGCTGGAACGCGACGAACGCGGCGACCCGCGCACCGTGGCGGATGAACGCGCGGCCGAGCCGCCGCCGCCCGACCACGCCGATACCCATGCCGCCGCGACCTCCGACATCATCGGCAGCGGGGCTTCCGGGCCGCTCGATGCGCAATGGGACAATGTCTACGACTCGGAGGGCGGCCCAGGGGGCGGTTCCGGCGGCGGCGGCGGCAATGGGCGTGGCGGGTTCGATGACGACCTCAGCGGCATCGAAGACCTGGCCGGTGCCAGGCCGACACTGCGCGAGCATCTCGGCGAACAGGTGCGCCTGACCTTCGGCGATGCGCGCGAAAGGCTGATCGCCGCGCAGATGATGGCGATGGTGGACGCCGCCGGGCGCCTGCCGGTGACCGACCTCCAGATCGCCGATGCCATGGGCTGCGATGTGACGCAGGTGGCGGCGGTGCGCGCGCGGATGATGCGCCTCGATCCCGTCGGCATGTTCGCGACCGACCTGCGGCAATGCCTAGCGGCGCAGTTGCTCGACCGCAACCGCTACGATCCCTGCATGGAGGCGCTGCTCGACAACCTCGAGATGCTGGCGCGCCGCGACATGAAGGGGCTGATGCGCGCCTGCGGCGTCGATGCCGACGATCTGGCGGAGATGGTGGCGGAACTCCGCCGGCTCGACCCCAAGCCGGGGGCGAGCTTCGATGCCGCGCCCGCCATGGCCGTGGTGCCCGATGTGCTGATGCGCCGCCTGCCGGATGGCGAATGGGCGGTGGAGCTGAACCCGGAGACGCTGCCCCGCGTGCTGGTGAACCGCGGCTTCCATGCACGCGCCGTGGTCGGCGCGAAATCGAAGGATGAGCGCGCCTTCATCGCCGATCGCCTGCAGACGGCGAACTGGCTGGTGAAATCGCTGGAGCAGCGGGCCAACACCATCCTGAAGGTCGCGGCCGACATCGTGCGCCGGCAGGATGGCTTCTTCCGCCATGGGGTCGCGCATCTGCGCCCGCTGATCCTGCGCGACGTGGCGGATACCGTCGCGATGCATGAAAGCACGGTCAGCCGCGTGACCGCCAACAAGTATATCGCGACGCCGCGCGGCACCTTCGAACTCAAGTATTTCTTCACGACCGCCATCGCCGGCACGGCGGGCGGCGAATCCCACTCGGCCGAATCGGTGCGGCACCGGATCCGCGAGATGATCGTCAACGAGCCGCCGGACGATGTTCTGTCCGATGACGCCATCGTGGAGAAATTAAGAAAAGAAGGTGTGGACATCGCCCGCCGAACGGTCGCCAAATATCGGGAGGCGCTGCGCATTCCATCATCCGTGCAGCGCAAGAGGGAGAAGGCCGTCCCGGCCTGATCCAACCGCATCGCGCGGCCGGACCTTCACGGGCGGCCTTCCCAAGATGAGGAAGGAAAACGCGCTCATGCACATCACTGTCGCGGGCAAGCAGGTCGAAACCGGTGAGGCGCTGCAGGCGCATGTCCGGGACGGCCTCGGCATCATCGCGCGCAAGTATTTCGACCATGCGCTCGAGGCGAACGTCACCTTCCGGCGGGATGCAAAGGGCCATGCCTTCGTCTGCGACATCAACCTCAAGGCCGGCCGCAACCTGTTCATGCGCGGCGAGGGCGAGGGGGCGGATGCGCACCGCGCCTTCGAGGAAGCCTCCGAACACGTGGCCAAGCGCCTGCGCCGCTACCGACGACGGGTGAACGACCATGCCCGCAGCCTGGCGGGCGACCGCGAAAAGCCGGCAGGTGAACCAGCCCGCCGCGTGGTGCTGCGATCCCCGGACGAGGATACCGAGACGGCGGCGGAAGCTGCGTCGGCCGAGGCGAATCCCGGCGACAATCCGGCCGTCATCGCGGAATCACCCGCCGAGATCGAGCGGCTGACCGTGAGCGAGGCGGTGATGCGGATGGATTTCACGCATGTGCCGGTGCTGATGTTCCGCAACCGCGCCACCGATGCGCTGAACGTGGTGTATCGCCGCGGCGATGGCCATGTCGGCTGGATCGACCCGAAGACGGCGTAAGGCGCAACAGGCCGGGCATCGCTGCCCGGCCTGCACACTCTCAATGCACCAGCATCGGCTCCATCTCATGCTGGCGGATGGCCGCGGCGGCCAGCGACAGGCTGGGTGCGGCGCCGATCTGCGTGCCGTCGGCGGCGTGGATCGCAAACGCCACCGCGCCGTTCAGCACCACGGGGCGCACATACGCCACCGCATTGGCGCCGAGCCGCGCGAAATCGAGACCGGACATGCTGCGAAGCTGGCTGCTGGTGATGTAGCGCTCGGCCTCGGCGCCATCCTCATGCTCATGCTCATCCATCATTCGCTCTCCTTCGTCCGCTCATCGAATCCGCCGCCCGCCAGCATGGCGCCGACCACCGGGCGCTGCACGCCGGCGCCGCGCGTCGCGATCTGGATGGTCTTCACGCGCACCTCCGGCACGGGCCGGCGCAGATCCACATGCAGCAAGCCGTTATCCAGCCAGGCGCCGTCCACCTCGATCCCCTCGGCCAGCACGAAGGCGCGCTGGAACTGGCGGGATGCGATACCGCGATGGAGGAAGATGCGGCCTTCCGAATCATCCTTCTGGCGGCCGCGGATCACCAGCTGGTTGTCCTCCTGCGTGATCTGGAGGTCGTCCATCGAGAAGCCCGCGACGGCGAGCGTGATGCGCAGCCGGGTGTCGCCGGTCTGCTCGATATTGTAGGGCGGATAGCCTTCCGAGGATTTCTGCACCCGGTCGAGCATCTGCTCGAGATGGTCGAAACCCAGGAACAAAGGCGACCCGAACAGGGGTGAGCGCGACATCGATGCCTCCTCGCATGGAGCGAAGCTGTGTGGGGCGGGGCCACATGGCACCCCGCGTTCTGCACGATCTTGGCGGCGGCCGCCCCCGTTGCAAGGGGGGGCGCGCGGCGCTACCTGCGGCGCATGTCCGACCTCCTGCCCATTCTGCTCGTGCCAGACCCGAAATTGCGCGCCAGGGCGAAGCCCGTCGAGCCGAAGGATGCCCGCATCGGCAGCCTCGCGGACCGCATGCTGGCCACCATGTACAAGGCGCCGGGGATCGGCCTGGCCGCGCCGCAGGTGGGCGAATTGCTGCGGCTGGTCGTGCTGGACATCCAGCCGGACGACAAGCCCGCGCCGATGGTGCTGGTGAATCCCGAGATCATCGCCGAAAGCGCCGAGACGGCACTGCGGGAGGAAGGGTGCCTCTCCCTCCCCGGGCAGTTCGCGGATGTGACGCGCCCGGCCCGGATCAAGCTGCGCTACCAGGATCTGACGGGGGCGCGGCACGAGATGGAGGCGGATGGGCTGCTGGGGGTCTGCATCCAGCATGAGATCGACCATCTGAACGGCGTGCTGTTCGTGGACCATCTCTCGGCGCTGAAGCGCAACATGCTGCTGCGCAAGCTGGCCAAGGAGCTGAAGGCGAAGCGGGAGGAATAGGGCCAAGCCGATGGCTCATCGCCTCCGCCTTGCCTTCATGGGCAGCCCGGATTTTTCGGTGCCGGCGCTGCGGACATTGCATGCGGCGGGGCATGAGATCGCCGCCGTCTACACCCAGCCGCCAAAGCCTGCCGGGCGCGGCCAGCGCGAGACCCCCTGCCCCGTGCATCGGGCCGCCCTCGACCTCGGGCTGCCGGTGCGCACGCCGGCGCGTGTAAAGCGCGACGTGGCGCAGCATGCGGCCTTCGCGGCGCTCGACCTCGATGTGGCGGTGGTGGCGGCCTATGGGCTGATCCTGCCGCCCGCCATGCTGGCGGCACCGAAGCGCTTGTGCCTCAACATCCATGCCTCGCTGCTGCCGCGCTGGCGCGGGGCGGGGCCCATCCAGGCGGCGATCCTGGCGGGGGACGCAGAGTCGGGCGTGACCATCATGCAGATGGAGGAAGGGCTCGACACCGGCCCGATGCTGCTGGCGGAAGCGACGCCGATCGGCCCGCGCACCACCACACCCGAACTGCACGATGCGCTGGCGGCCATCGGCGCGCGCCTGATTCTGCGGGCTCTGGCCGAAAGCCCCGCGCCTGTCCCGCAGCCGGAAGACGGCGTGACCTATGCGCCGAAACTCGCGAAGCAGGACGGAAGGATCGACTGGACGCAGGACGCCGCCGCGCTCGACCGCCGGATCCGCGCCCTCACCCCCTGGCCCGGCTGCTTCTGCCAGGCGGGCGAGGAAACGCTGCGCATCCACGAAGCCGAACCGGCCGAGGGCCAGGGCCCGCCCGGCGCGGTGATCGGCCCGGCGCTGGTCGCCTGCGGCAAGGGCGCCCTGCGCCTCACGCGCCTGCAACGCCCCGGCCGCGCCGCCATGGCGGCCGAGGATTTGCTGCGCGGCTACGCCCTGCCGCCCATGCTCACCTGATGCCGCGCTACGCGCTGCGCGTCGAATATGACGGCGCAGGGTTCAATGGCTGGCAGCGCCAGGGCGATCTGCCGACCATCCAGAAGGTGCTGGAGGAAGCCGCCGCCCCCCTCAACCGCGGCGAGATGCCCACCGCCACCGCCGCCGGCCGCACCGATGCCGGCGTGCACGCCGAGGCGATGGTGGTGGATATCGCCCTGGCCCTCGACCTGCCGGCGTCGCGCATCCGGGACGCGATCAACATTCGCACCCTGCCCCACCCTGTCGTGGTCACCGCCGCCGCGCTGGTGCCCGAGGATTGGTCGGCGCGCTTCGCCTGCCAGGGGCGGTCCTACCGCTACACCATCCTGAATCGGCCCTCCCGCCCCGCCTTGGCCGCGCGGCAGGTCTGGCATGTGAAGCGCCGGCTGGATGCGGGCGCGATGCACGCGGCGGCGCAGATGCTGCTCGGCCACCACGATTTCTCGGCGTTCCGCGCGGCGTCCTGCCAGGCGAAATCGCCCATGCGGACGATGGACGTGCTGGAAGTCGTGCGGCTAGGCGAACTCGTGGAAGTCCGCACCGCGGCGCGGAGCTTCCTGCATCACCAGGTCCGTAATCTGGTCGGCACGCTGGTCGAGATCGGCGCCGGCCGCCGGCCCGTGACCTGGGCGCGCGAATTGCTGGAGGGGCGGGACCGATCGAAGGCGGGCCAGACAGCGCCGCCGGATGGCCTGGTGTTCGTCGCGGCCCGCTACGACCCGGAGCCGGATTGGACCGGCGACATCAGGGCATAGCGCGCCGCGATCTTTTCGAGCGCCGGCGGAATGGAGGGATGCAGCGCCACCCCCTCCGCCAGCCCCGTCGCGCGGCGGGTCATGGCGAAGGCGCCGGGCATGCGCGGGGTCATGCCGGGGCGCGGCGGGTTGGTCCGAACGGCCTCCGCCATCCAGCCGGATTCGCGGATGAACGCCTCGGCGCCGCCGAATTTTTGCGGGTCCAGCACCAGCACCAGGACGGAGGCGCCCCAGCCGGTCGGCTGTGCGGCCCGGCCGACTCCCGCGAGCCCACTGGTCAGCGCCTCCACCAGCAATCCCAGCGCAAAACCCTTGTGCCCGGCTTCCAGCCCGCCGAGCGGCAGCAGGGAACCGGGCGGGTCGGCCCAGAAGGCGTTCGGGTCCCGCGTCGGGGTGCCGTGGCCGTCCAGCAGCCATGCATGGTCGAAATCGCGGCCCTCCGCGCGCCGGCGGCCGGTCATGCCATTGGTGGTGATGGACATCGACACATCGACCAGCACCGGTCCATCGGGCGTCGGCCACGCCGCCGCCAGCGGGTTCGGCGTATGCGTCCGCCGCGTTCCACCCCAGGGCGCGACCGAGGCCGTTGCGGGATCGGAACAGGTGACGACCAGCATCTGCCCCGCCGCGGTCACGGGCGGCCCGTAGGCGGCGAGGCAGGCGATGTGGTGCGCCTGCGCGATGCTCACCGCGCCCATGCCGAATGTCCTGGCCGCATGCTGCGCGAAGGCGATGGCGCGGCGCACCAGCCAGGGGCCGGGCAGTTTTCGGCCGTGCCAGGCCTGCACGACCGGGGTTTCGGACAGGATTTCGGGCTCGCCCGTCGCCACCATGTCGCCGCTGGCCAGCGCGTCCAGGTAGCCCGACAGCAGCGCCAGGCCGTGCGTGTCGTGGCCCATCAGGTCGCCCTCGACCAGCACCTCCGCGACGCAGGCCGCGCGCTCGGGATCCAGGCCGGCGGCCCGAAAAGCCTCCGTCGCGAAGCGCGTCAGCGCGCCGGCATCGAAGCGTTGCATCGCCCCCCCCTACACCGAAAGCCGTTGCACCACGCCGCCCACGAACAGGCCGATCGAGAGATCCAGCGCCACCATCGCCGCCGCCCGCCCGCCGCTGACACCCAGCGCTTGGCGCACCACGAACCATTCGATCCACAGCGCATAGCCGAGGCCGGCCAGCATCAGCCCCGGCCCCATGAAGGGCGGCAGCGGCAGGCTGGTCAGCACCGCGACGGCCAGCAGCACCATGTACTGCACGACGTTGGACCAGTTCCAGGCGGCCAGGAATCGCGGCCAGGCGGCGCCCCGCCCCCACACCATCGCCAGCGGCATCGAGGCCAGGGCGAAGCCGGCCCAGGCGCAGGCCAGGCCCAGTGCCTCCGCCACCACCGGACGGAACAGGCCATCACTCGGCATCCCGGATTCGGACCAGGCGAAGAAGCGCAGCGCCAGGAAGGCGGGCAGGCAGATCACGGCGGCGAAGAAGCTGCGCCAGGCGCCCTCAGGCGTGTCCTCGATCAGCGCGAGGCCCGCCGGCCGACCGCGCGCCATCAACGCCGCGCCGATCAGCCCGGCCGCCGCCACGAAGCGCAGCGGCGGCGGGGGCGATTGGCCGCTCAGCGGAGCAGATCCTCAAGGATCGCGTGGTAGGTGCCGGCCAGGCGTCGCAGATCGGCGACATCCGTGCGTTCATCGACCTGGTGCGGTGTTTCGCCCACCGCGCCGAATTCCGCCACCGGACAATAACGCGCGATGAAGCGCGCATCGGAGGTGCCGCCGCCCGTATCCAGCGCCGGCGTCACGCCGGTGGCGCGCGCGATGGCGCCGGTCAGCGCATCCACGAAAGGGCCGGGCGTGGTCAGGAAGGCCTCGCCCGAGCATGCGGTGCGGAGGTCGTAGCGCGCGTCGGCGGCCCGCAGCGCCGCATGCAGCCGCTCGATGAGCTGCGCGGAGGTGTGGAGGTTGTTGAAGCGGATGTTCAGCATCGCCCGCGCCGTGGCCGGGATGACGTTGCTGGTCGCATTCCCGACATCGAAGCCGGTCACTTGCAGCGTGCTCGGCGGGAAATGCGGCGTGCCGTTGTCGAGCGGCGCGGCCAGCAGCGGGCCGAGCGCGGCCACCAGCCGGTGGATCGGGTTGTCGGCGGCGGCCGGGTAGGCGCTATGGCCCTGCTTGCCATGCAGCGTCACCCAGGCGTTGAGGCTGCCGCGCCGGCCGATCTTGATGGTATCGCCGAGCACGCGCCGGCTGGTGGGTTCGCCGACCAGCGCCACGTCAGGGATCTGCCCCCGCTCCTGCATCCATTCCAGCACGCGCGCCACGCCATCCACGCTGCGCGCTTCCTCATCGCCGGTGATCAGCACGGAGATGCTGCCGGGATGGTCCGGATGGGCAGCGAGGAAATCGGTCAGCCCTGCCACGAAGGCCGCGACGCCACCCTTCATGTCGCAGGCGCCGCGGCCGAACAACTGGCCGTCGCGCACCACCCCGGCGAAGGGGTCGTCGCGCCACGCCGCCGGGTCGCCGGGCGGGACCACATCGGTGTGGCCGCAATACATGACATGCGGGCTGCCGGTGCCGCGCCGGGCGAACAGATTGTCCACGCGGTAGTCGTCGGGCCCGAAGACCAGCCGCGTGCAGGTGAAGCCGAGCGGCGCCAGCGCCTGCTGCACCACATCCAGCGCGCCATCATCCGCCGGCGTCACCGACCGGCAGCGGATCAGCGCTTGGGCCAAGGGCAACGGGTCAACGGCGAACATTGGAACCAAGCATGCGGGCCGCACAGCGGCCCCGCGCACAGAGCGTCCGAACCGCCAGATGCATCAGTGCGTCGGCGCGGAAGCCAAGCCGGCGGAGCCGGCGCGTCACGCCAGAGGCGTGCCTTCGGCACAACGCGTCTGAGGGCACGCTCAATCCCTCAGCAATTCGTTGATGCTGGTCTTGGCGCGCGTCTTTTCATCCACACGCTTCACGATCACCGCGCAATAGAGGCTCGGCCCCGGCGAGCCATCGGGCATCGGCTTGCCGGGCATGGCACCCGGCACCACCACCGAATAGGCCGGCACGCGGCCGTAGAACACCTCGCCCGTCGCGCGATCGACGATCTTGGTGGACATGCCGAGATAGACACCCATCGACAGCACCGAGCCACGCTCGACGATCACGCCCTCGGCCACTTCGGACCGCGCGCCGATGAAGCATTCATCCTCGATCACCACGGGGTTGGCCTGCAACGGCTCCAGCACGCCGCCGATGCCCGCACCGCCGCTGATATGGCAGTTGCGGCCGATCTGCGCGCAGGATCCCACGGTGGCCCAGGTGTCCACCATGGTGCCGCTGTCCACATAGGCGCCGACATTCACGAAGCTCGGCATCAGGATGACGTTGGGCGCGATATAGGCGGAACGGCGCACCACGGCGCCTGGCACGGCGCGGAAGCCGGCCTGCTTGAACCGGTTCTCGCCCCAGCCCTGGAACTTCAGCGGAACCTTGTCATAGGCGCCGGCGGCGGTTTCCATCGGCGCGCTGTCATGCAGGCGAAAGCTCAGCAGCACCGCCTGCTTCAGCCATTGGTTCACGCGCCAGCCGCCATCGGTGGGTTCCGCCACGCGCGCGCTTCCGGCATCGAGCGCTTCCAGCGCCGCCTCCACCGCCTCGCGGTCCGGCCCGCGCGTCGCGCTGTTCAGCGTCTCCCGCCGCGCCCAGAGCGCCGTGATCTGCGCTTCCAGCTCGGTATGGCTCGGCGTCATGCTTGTCGGGTCCCGCATCTGCATTCCAGGGCTGCGATGGATGGTGGGAAGTGCCGGCCCTGTCAACGCGCGGCGGCCCGGGCGGTAACCAGCTTTTCACCGGAATCCCGCATGCTTTGCGCATGCCTGATCACGATGCCCTCCTCGCTTCCTTCCAGGAAAGCCGCAGCCGCTGGCGCGCCCTGGCCTGCCTGGACACCGCGCTGCTGTTCGAAACCGATCTGCTCGGCAATATCGCCTTCCTGGCACCCGACATGGTGCTGGGGCATGCGGCCGCCTCATGGCTGAACCAGCCGGCGGAAGCCCTGCTCGGCACGCCGTTGCCGCAGGGCCGCACGCGGCGCCTGCGCAGCGCCGCGATCGACGCCGGCGGCGCTTCCCGCATTCTCGACATCACGGCCGAGCCGATGCCGCTCGGCGGGCTGCGCGGCATCGCCCGTGACGTAACCCTGGAAGCGCGGGAGGCCGAGGCCGGCGCGCGGGCGCTGCGCCGCGCCACCACGCTCGGCCGGGTGCTGCGTCTCGGCAGCCAGCAGCGCGGCGCTGGCGCGGCGCTGGACGCCATGCTCGGCGCGCTGCCCGCCGCCCTCGGCGCGGCCGGCGCCGCGGTGCTGGCACGCGGCGTGGAGGGGGAATGGATGGCCGTCGCAGGTGCGACGCCACCGCCCGTGCTGCCGCCGCATCACCGGGCGGAGACCGCCGACCACGCCCTGCTGGCCTGGCGCTGCCAGCCCTTCGACACGGAGGAGCGCGATCTGCTGGCTGCGCTGGCCCTGCCGATCTGCACCTTGCAGGCGGAAGCCGCGCGGCAGGCGGTGTTGGAAGGGGCCGCGCGGCGCGATGCGCTGACCGGGCTGCTCAACCGCTTCGCCTTCGAGGAAGCGGTGGATGCGCGGCTGCAAGACAGCGCCAGCGGCACCATGGCCTTCATCGACCTCGATGGTCTGAAGCCGCTGAACGACCGCTTCGGGCACGATGCCGGCGATGCCGCGCTGCGGCTGGTGGCGCAGCGCCTGCAGTGCGCCACGCGCCGCTGCGATCTGGCGGCGCGACTCGGCGGCGATGAGTTCTGCCTCTGGCTGGAAGGCAGCCTGCCGGCCGAGGTGGAGGCCCGCCTGGCCGAGGCCTGTGCGCCTGGCCCCCTGCCCGATGTGCCGGAAGCCGGCGCCGCCGCCGTCGCGGCCAGCCTTGGCGTGGCGGAGGCCAAGCCCGGCGAGCCCCTGGCCACGCTGATGGCGCGCGCCGACGCCGCCATGTATGCGCGGAAGCGTACCCGCCGGGCAGGCCGCGCGGCATGAGCATGGCGGCGTCCGCGCCCGCTGCGGCCTTGTCCATCCACCTGGCACGGCACGGCAACGCGGAACAGCGGTTGCAAGTGGCCTGCAACGCCGGCACCGCGCCGGAATTGCTGACCTATCTCGCGGCCGATTCCGACGCGGCGGTGCGCGGCGCCGTCGCCGCCAACAGCGCCACGCCGCCGCAGGCGGGCCTTCTGCTGGCGCGGGACAGCGAACCGGGGGTGCGCGCGGTGCTGGCCCGCCGCGTGGCCGCGCTGGCGCCGCGGCTTGATGCCGGGGCGCAGGATCGGCTGACGCGGATCACTGCCGGCACCCTCGCGCTGCTCGCCGCCGATGTGGCGGATGAGGTGCGCGGGGCACTGGCCGAAATCCTGGCCGACATGCCCGATGCGCCGCGCGCGCTGATCCTGCGGCTCGCGCAGGACAGCGCGGCGGCGGTGGCCGAGCCGGTGATCCGCCTGTCGCCGCTGCTGACGGAAGCCGACCTGCTGGCGCTGATGGCCGCCCCGCCGGCGCCCTTCACCCGCCGCGCCGTGGCGCACCGCCCGGGCCTGACGGAGCCCGTCGCCGATGCGGTGATCGGCAGCGCCGACACCCAGGCGATCGCGGCATTGCTGGCCAACCCCTCGGCCGCCATCCAGGAAGCGACGCTCGACCGGCTGGCCGCCGAAGCCGCACCGCATGATGGCTGGCAGCGCGCCCTGATCAGCCGGCCGAGCCTGCCGCCCGCCACCGCCCGCGCGCTGTCCACGATCGTGGCGGAGCACCTGATGGCGGTGCTCGCCCGCCGCGCCGATTTGCCGGAGGATGTGGAGGCGGGCCTGACCGCCCGCATCGCCGCGCGCCTGCAACAGGGCGCGGCGCCAACCCCTGCCGAGAGACCGCTCTGGCTCGCTGCCCGGGCCGGCGACCGCGCGCTGCTTCGCCTCGCGCTGGCGCAGGACAGCGGCGTCGGCGAGGCGCGGATCGACGCGGCGCTGGCGCTGCAAAGCCCGCGCGCGATCGTGGCGCTGTGCCACAAAGCGGGCTGGTCGGCAGCGCTGGCCGCCGCGACGCAGGCCTGCCTCGGCCGGATCGCGGCGGCGGATGTGCTGCGCCCGAATGCCGAGGGCGGCTGGGCGCTGAGCGCGGCGGAACTCGCCTGGCAGGTTGAACTGCTGGAGGGGCTGCCGGGTTGAGCCCGCCCGCTACGCCCGGATCAGCGTGCCCGCGCCCTCATCGGTGAACAACTCGCGCAGGACCGCATGCGGCACGCGGCCATCCAGGATCACCGCACCCTTCACGCCGCGCTCCACCGCGTAGATGCAGGTCTCGACCTTCGGGATCATGCCGCCGGAAATCCAACCCGCCTCGATGCCGGCGCGCACCTCGGCCACCGTCATCTCGGGGATCAGCGTCTTGTTCGCATCCAGCACGCCGGGCACGTCGGTCAGCATCAGCAGCCGTTCGGCGCCGAGCGCGCCGGCGATGGCGCCCGCCGCCGTGTCGGCGTTGATGTTGTAGGTCTGGCCATCGGCGCCGACACCCACGGGGGCCACCACCGGCACGATATCGGCACCGATCATCAATTGCAGCACGCGCGGGTTCACATATTCGGGCTCGCCCACGAAGCCGAGGTCGAGCACGCGCTCGATATGGCTTTCGGGGTCGCGGTAGGTGCGGGAAATCTTGCGGGCCCGGATCAGCCCGCCATCCTTGCCGGAGATGCCGACGGCCAGCACGCCGGCCCGGGTGATCGCCTCGGCGACCTGTTTGTTGACGGGGCCGGCGAGCACCATCTCCACCACATCCAGCATTTCCTCATCGGTGACGCGAAGCCCCTGCACGAAGGTGGACTTCACGTTGAGCCGCTTGAGCATGGCATTGATCTGCGGGCCGCCGCCATGCACCACCACGGGGTTCACGCCGACCTGTTCCAGCAGCGCGATGTCGCGGCCGAATTGCAGGGCGGTTTCTTCCTGCCCCATGGCGTGGCCGCCATATTTCACGACCACCGTCTGGTCGTCATAGCGCTTCAGGAAAGGCAGCGCCCCGGCGAGGATCGCCATCTGGTCGAAGGGGTCGGTTGTCATGGTGATCCGGCGTTCGGTGGGACGCCGCGCGGATAGGGGTGCGCGATCCGGGGGTCAAGCCGCCAGCGTGCTCAACTCCGCACGCAGCGCCGGAATGCCGAGCCCGGTCTCGCTGCTGGTCGTGATCAGCAGCGGATAGGCGGCGGTGCGCTTCCTGATGATCGCCTCGACCTCCGCCTGGCGCTTCGCGAGCGGCCCGGGCTTCACGTCATCCGCCTTGGTCAGCACGATCTGGAAGGCGACGGCGGCTTCCGCCAGCAACTCCATCGCCTGGCGGTCGGCGGGCTTGGTCTCGACCCGGCTGTCCATCAGCAGGATGACGCGGCGCAGCGTGGGGCGGCCGCGCAGGAAGTCGAACATCAGCCCCTGCCAATCGGCCTTCACGGCCTTCGGCGCCTGGGCGTAGCCATAGCCCGGCATGTCCACGAGCGTCAGCCGGTCATCGAGGTTGAAGAAGTTGAGCTGGCGCGTCCGGCCCGGTGTCACGGAGACGCGCGCCAGCGCCTTCTGCCCGGTCAGCGCATTCAGCAGCGAGGATTTGCCCACGTTGGACCGGCCGCAGAAGGCCACTTCCGGCCCGCCGATCGGCGGCAGCTGGTCGATCCGCTGGGAGGCATAGAAGAAGGTGCAGGGCCGCGCGAACAACAGCCGCCCGGCTTCCAGCAGGGCGGCGCGCTCGACCTCGTCACGGGCTTCCGGCAGGCTGGCGGGAAGCACTACTTTTTCTTGGCCGCGATCGCCTTGGCCGGCTTCGGCGGCGGCGGCACCGCGGCGCCGGCCTTCACCTGGCGCTTCTTGTCCATCTGCATGATCCAGTATTGCTGGCCGATGGAAAGCAGATTGTTCCATGTCCAGTAGATCACCAGGCCCGCCGGGAAGCTGGCCAGCATGAAGGTGAAGATCAGCGGCATCCAGGCGAAGATCTTGGCCTGGATCGGGTCCGGCGGCGTCGGGTTGAGCTTGAACTGAAGGAACATCGTGATGCCCATCAGGATGGCCCAGACCGGCATGTGGAACAGGTTGGAATAGACCATCGGGTCGAAGGGGATCAGCCCGAACAGGTTGAACAAATTCGTCGGATCCATCGCCGACAGATCCTGGATCCAGCCGAAGAAGGGCGCGTGCCGCATCTCGATGGTGACGAACAGCACCTTGTACAGCGCGAAGAACACGGGGATCTGGATCAGGATCGGCAGGCAGCCGGAGGCCGGGTTCACCTTCTCGCTGCGATACAGCGCCATCATTTCCGACTGCGCCTTGGCGGGGTCGTCCTTGTGGCGCTCCTTCAGCTCCTGCATCTTCGGCGCCAGCACCTTCATGCGCGCCATGGAGATGTAGGCCTTGTTGGCCAGCGGGAAGAACGCCGCCTTGATGGCGAAGGTGAAGACCAGGATCGCCACGCCGAAATTGCCGAACAGCACGCCCAGGAAATGCAGCGCGTGGAAGAACGGCTTGGTCAGGAAGTAGAACCAGCCGAAATCCACCGCCTTGTCGAAATCCGTGATGCTGTAGCGGCCGGAATAGGCATCCAGCAGGTTCACTTCCTTGGCGCCGGCGAACAGCCGGGTCGCCATCGTGGCCTCCGCGCCGCCCTCGATCACCTGGGCGGAGGGGGTGGCCATGTCCACCTGCCAGCGGTCCTGCCCGCCATCGGCGATGTGGCGATAGGCGGTGCGCAGCGGCCCGCCGCCCTGCACCGTGGTCAGCGCGGCCAGCCAGTATTTGTCGGTGAAGCCGGCCCAGGCGCTGGTTGCCTCCTGCTCGAAGGCGGCGCCGCGGCGTTTCACGGCTTCATCCTTGGCGTCGGAATAGCCCCATTCGTGCAGGCGGCCATCCAGCACGCCGGTGAAGCCCTCATGCAGGATGAAGAAGCCGGCGAGCTGCGGCGTGCGGTCGCGGCGGATGCGCACCCAGGGCAGCACCTGCACCGGTTCGGTGCCGGCGTTCCGCACCGTCTGGCGGACGGTCACCATGTAGTCGGCGTCGAGCTCGAAATTCAGGCGGAACTGCACGCCGGCGGCGTTGTCCCAGGCCAGCACCAGCGGCGTCCCGGGGGCGAGGCGCGTGCCTTCCGCCCGCCATTCGGCATCCGGGCCCGGCACTTCCGTGCGCCCATCGGCGGCGCTCCAGCCCCATTGCGCGAAATAGGGGTTGAGGTCGGCGCGGGGTGCCAGCAGGCGAACCAGGGGCGATTGCGGCGCCGTCGTCTCCCGGTAGTTCTTCAGGACCAGATCGTCGAGCCGCGCGCCACGCAGGTTGATGCCGCCGGAGACACGCGGATTCTCGATCGGGATGCGCACCTCGGGCCGCGTATCGGCGGGGGCGGCGGCGATGCCGCCCGGCGCACCGGGGGCGGCGGCGGGCGCACCGGCCGGGGCCGGCAGCGGCACTGGGGAGGTTGCTGTGCCGGCTGGCGGCCCCGGTTGCTGGGTTGCCTGCTGGGCGGCCACGCGCGCCTGCTCGGCCTCCCGCGCGGGGCGGTTCCAGAGGTCGAACAGCAGCAGGATGCCGATCGAAAGGGCGATGGCGGCAAAGAGGCGCTTCTGGTCCATGTCGGCCCTGGTCTACCCCGGATCGGCGCGCAGCGCGCCCCGGCTTTGAGAAACTTTGGAGTCCCGCGCCGGCGGCACGGGATCGAAGCCGCCTTCATGCCACGGATGGCAGCGCAGCACGCGGCGTGCGGTAAGCCAGGCGCCGCGCGCCGCGCCATGCTCCGCCACGGCTTCCAGCCCGTATTCGCTGCAATGCGGGTAGTGGCGGCAATGGCTGCCGATGATCGGGCGCAGCGTGAGCTGGTAGGTGCGGATCAGGCCGCGCAGCGCCACTTGGCCGGGATTGAGCCGGTTCACGACGCGGGCTCCAGCCGCACCCCGGCCTGCTTCAGTGCCGCGCGAAGATCGCCAAGCAAGACCCTGAAATCGCGCGTGGCCGTCGCTTCGCGCCCCACCAGCACCACCTCATGTCCCGGCGGGGCACCGGCCAGCAGAAGGCGCGCCGCTTCGCGCAGGCGGCGCTTGGTGCGGTTGCGGATCACGGCATTGCCAAGCTTCTTGGTGGCGGTGAAACCAACGCGCAGCGGCGCTCCCGGCACGGCCAGCGCCTGCACGGCCACCCCGGGGCGGGACGCGCGGCTGCCTGCGGCGGCCACGCGCTTGAAGTCGCGGCGAAGCTTCAGACGCGGCGGGCGCGCCGGCATGGCATATACGCCCGCCGACCGCTCAGGCGGACAGGCGCTTGCGGCCCTTGGACCGGCGGTTCGCCAGCACATTGCGGCCGCCAACGGTCTGGGACCGGCTGCGGAAGCCATGACGGCGCTTCCGGACGAGCTTGGAGGGCTGGTAGGTACGCTTCACGACCTGAAACTCCCGCAGGGGTGCGCGGCGCAACCCCTTCACACATGATCCACAGACAAGACGACAGGCAAGGCGCCACGGGGCTTCCCCAGGGCGTGCGCCTTCGAAGGCGGCGACGTATAGGGATGGCGTCGGCGTCCCGTCAACCGCGTGTGTGGCGGTGCGGGCACGGCGCAGGCAGACCAGGAGCCGTTATGGCGGATTTCGACGTGGTGGTGATCGGCGCGGGCGCCGCGGGGCTCTCGGCGGCAGCGCTTTCGGCCGCACTCGGCCTCAAGGTCGCGTTGATCGAGCGCGGCGTGATGGGCGGGGATTGCCTGAATTTCGGCTGCGTGCCGTCGAAGGCGCTGCTCGCCGCTGCCCACGCCGCATCGGATGTGCGCCGCGCCGGCCGCCTCGGCATCCGCGTCGGCGCGCCGGAGATCGACTGGGCCGCGATCCGCGCCCATGTCCGCGCCACCATCGACCACATCGCGCCGACCGATTCGGCCGCGCGCTTCCGCGCCATGGGCATCGAGGTGATCCTCGCACCCGCGCATTTCGCCGCCCCCGACACGGTCGAGGTCGCCGGCCGGCGCATCACCTTCCGCCGCTGCGTCATCGCCGCCGGCAGCGCCGCCGTGATCCCGGACATCCCAGGCCTCGGCCCCGTGCCCTGGCTCACCAATGAGACGATCTTCGACCTCGAAGCGCCCCCCGGGCACCTTGTCATCCTCGGCGGCGGCCCGATCGGGGTGGAGATGGCGCAGGCGCATGCGCGGCTCGGCGTGCGCGTCAGCCTCATCGAGGGCGGGCGGATCATGGGCCGCGACGACCCCGAACTGGCCGATGGCCTCCGCCGCGCGCTGCTGCGCGACGGCGTGGCCCTGCATGAGGGGATCGCGGTGGAGCGGTTCGAGGCGCTGGACGAAGGCTTCCGCGCCGCACTCGCCGATGGCAGCGCCATCGAGGGCAGCCATCTGCTGATCGCGACCGGCCGGGCCCCGCGGCTTTCCGGCCTCGACCTCGGCGCCGGCGGCGTCGCCTTCACCAGGCGCGGGATCACCACCGGCGCGAACCTTCGCAGCACGACGAACCGGCGGGTCTTCGCGGCCGGCGACATCGCCGACCCGGTCGGCATCGGCCCCCGCGCCTTCACCCATGTCTGTTCGCAGCATGCGGGCATCCTGGCGCGCGCCATGCTGTTCCGCCTGCCTGCCCGCGTGGACTACAGCGCCCTGCCCCGCGTGACCTACAGCGACCCCGAACTCGCGCAGATCGGCATGACCGAAGCCGAGGCGCGGGAGGCCGGGCTCGCGGTCCGCCTGCACCGCTTCCCGATTCCAGAGACCGACCGCGCCGTGGCCGAGGGCGTGCATGAAGGCCTGGTCAAGCTTGTGGTGGCCCCGGATGGCCGCCTGCTCGGCGCCGGCATCCTGGCGCCGCATGCGGGGGAAATGGCCGGGCTGTTCGCGCTGATGATCGCCAAGCGCATGAAACTTTCGGCGCTCGCCGGGCTTGTCTTGCCCTACCCCACCCTGGCCGAGGCGGCGAAGCGCGCGGCGTCGGACTTCTACGCGCCGAAATTCCTTTCGGCCGCCGTCAAGCGGCTGGTCGGCTTGCTCAAGCACCTGCCCTGAGCAAGGCTCCGCTGCAACACAGCATACGGAAGGCCAGCTCATGACCAATCTCGCAGGGCGCACCGCGCTCGTCACCGGATCGACCTCCGGCATCGGCCTCGCCATCGCCCAGGCGTTTGCCGAAGCCGGCGCCAAGGTGATGCTGAACGGCTTCGGCTCGGAGGCGGAGATCGCCGCCGCCCGCGCGAGCGTGGGCGCCGCCATGGGCGTGGAGTTGGCACCCTATTCGCCCGCCGACATGTCCAACCCGGCGGCGATCCGCAGCATGGTCGTGGTCTGCGCGGCCGAGCTCGGCGGCCCCGATATCCTGGTGAACAATGCCGGCATCCAGCATGTGGCGCCGGTGGACGAATTCCCCGATGAGCAGTGGGACCGCATCATCGCGATCAACCTGTCGTCCAATTTCCACGCCATCAAGGCGGCGCTGCCGGGGATGAAGGCGCGCGGCTTCGGGCGGATCATCAACGTCGCCTCCGCCCATGGCCTGGTCGCGAGCCCCTTCAAGACCGCCTATGTCAGCGCCAAGCACGGCGTGCTGGGGCTGACCAAGTCGGTGGCGCTGGAGGTGGCGCAGCTTCCCATCACCAGCAACGCGATCTGCCCGGGCTTCGTGCGCACGCCGCTGGCCGAGCGCCAGGTGAAGCCGCTGGCCGAGAAGCACAGCGTCTCGGAGGAGGTGGCGCTGCGCGACTTCCTGCTGGAACGCCAGCCCAACAAGCGCTGGGTCGAGGTCGAGGAAATCGCCGCCGCCGCCCTTTATCTGGCGGGGCCAAATTCCGGCAGCATCAACGGCACCGCGCTGTCCATCGACGGCGGATGGATCGCGCAGTGATGGTTTGCGCCCTCAGGCGGCGGGCGCGCGCTCCGCGCGCTTGCCTTGCGCGCCGACGCGCTGTTGCGTCGGTGCCATCGGATTGTCTGTGCGCGGGCCTGCTTCGCAGGCCGTGGGGGTAGCGCTTCGTGATCGAGGATGAATTCAAGGCGGAGGCCGCGGCCTCCTTCGACAATGGCACCAATGCCAGCCCCCTGCCCCGGCCCGCTGTGGCGCGGCCAGTCACGCGGCGGGTGAACCTTGCGCTGCAAGGCGGCGGCACACATGGCGCCTTCACCTGGGGCGTGCTGGAGCGATTGCTCGAGGACGACCGGCTGGAGTTCGACGCCGTTTCCGGCACTTCGGCCGGCGCGGTCAATGCCGCCGTCTTCGTGCAGGGGCTGTGCGAAGGCGGGCGGGAAGGCGCGCGGGCGGCGCTCGACCGGGTGTGGCAGGACGTGGCCGGGCGGCTGGCGATGTCGCCCTTGCAGAACTCGCCGGTCGAGAAGGCGATCTGGGGGCATGACCTCACCTGGTCCCTCGCCTACCAGACCTTCGAGACTCTGACGCGCGTGCTGAGCCCTTATCAGCTCAACCCAACGCCTTACGAATTCAACCCCCTGCGGGAGGTTCTTGCGGCGTCACTCGACCCCGAGGTGCTGCGGGCGACGAAGGGGCCGAAGCTGTTCATCTCGGCGACCTCGGTCCGCACTGGCAAGCCGCGGGTGTTCACCAAGGGCGAGGTGACGGTCGATGTCATCCTCGCCTCCGCCTGCCTGCCGCAATTCATGAAGGCCATCGAAATCGATGGCGAGCCCTTCTGGGATGGCGGCTATCTCGGCAATCCCGCGCTCTGGCCGCTATATGAGCAGGGCGGCGCGCCGGACATCATCCTGGTGCAGCTCAACCCGATCGTGCGCGACGAATTGCCGACGCGCCCGACCGAGATCGTCAACCGGCTCAATGAGATCAGCTTCAATGCCAGCCTGATGGCGGAGATGCGCGCGATCGACTTCGTGCAGCGTCTGCTGGAAGCCGGCCGCCTGGAACAGCCGCGCTACCGCCGGCTTTTCCTCCATTGCATCGAGGACGAAGACCGGATGCGGAACTTCAAGCTGAGCACGAAGTTCAACGGCGACTGGGAATTCCTCCAGACCCTCAAGCGGTATGGGCGGGAAGCGGCGGATCTCTGGCTCGCGACCCATGGCGAGAAGCTCGGGCAGGAGAGCAGCGTCGATATCCGGGAGCGTTTTCTGTAGCGGGCCGGCGAAAGGCGCCGGCTATCGCGCCGGTCGATCAGCCCTGCTGGCGTTCGGCCCGGCGCATGGCGTCTTGTCCGGGGCATCAAGTGTCACGCAACGCGGCTTGTGCCGCCGCCGCGTGGCGCTTCCCCTGACCACGCATCCGCAGCCCGGAGACGACCATGAGCGACAAGCCCACCGAAATCCGCGCGCTGGACGAGGAGGCGCTGAAAGGCGTCGCCGGCGGCTGGACCTACTACAACACCATGCGCGGCACCGGCGGCGCCGACAGCATGACCGGCACGCATGGCGATGACAGCGTCTGGGCCGCTGGCGGCAACGACACGGTGAATGGCGGCTGGGGCTATGACCGCATCCATGGCGAAGGCGGCAATGACAGCCTGCGCGGCGGCGTCAGCGCGGACAATCTGTGGGGCGAGGCCGGCGCCGACACGCTGATGGGCGATTCCCACAATGACGGCCTCTACGGCGGCGACGGCAATGATGTGCTGATCGGCGGCACCGACGGGGACCGCGTCAGCGGCGAGGCGGGCGACGACCGCATCGTCTGGAACAGCGGCGACGGCGCCGATACCATCGATGGCGGCACCGGCCAGGATACCCTTCAGCTCAACGTCGCGGGCGTGTCGCTCGAGGATTTGCTGGCGTCGATCAGGACGAATTCCGGAAGCGGCGCGCCCTCCATCATCGATGGCGGCATCGACGTGACCGGGTTGCAGGGCACGATCGCGATCGGCGGCACCACGATCAGCTTCAACGGGCTGGAACGGATCGTGCTGGGCTGACGGCGTGGGTTCCAGGGTGCGGCGCCCATAGGCGGAACCGATGGCGGCCATCGGCAAAAGCCGGTGGCGCGCCGGCCCGGGATGGTGGTTTGCTCACGCGAATGAGAGCCCAACGCTGGACGCACCCCCGATGAGCACCCCCCGCCCCCCCCCCCCTTCGCCCTTGATATCGCGACGCTTGGTGCCGTGACCGGCGGCAGCGACCGGCCCGAGCGCGGCCCCGCCGATGCCGGCCGCCACTTCGACGGCACGGACGGGAATGACATGATCGCGGGCGGCAGCGGCGATGACACGATCACCGCCGGCGCCGGGGATGATTATGTGAACAGCGGGCGCGGGGCCGACCTTGTCGATCTGGGCGCCGGCGACGACCGGCTGGCCTGGAACCCCTCCACCGGCAACGACACGGCGCAGGGCGGCGACGGGACGGACACGCTGATCGTCAGCAACCACGAGATCTCGCTGCAGGATCTGCTGGCGTCGATCCAGCCCGACCCGGGCAGCCCCGCGCCCTTCATCGACGCGAACGGCATGATCTCCCTGGCGGGCGTCAGCGGCACCATCGCGATCGGCGATGCCATCCTGGTCTTCTCGGGCTTCGAGCGGTTGTTTATCAATGCGTGACGCGGCCGGAACCCCCCCCATGAAAAAGCCCATTCCCCTATCGCTCGACATGCTGGGGACCGTGGTCGGCGGCCAGTCTGGCCTGACTTTCACCAGCCCAGACGGCGGCGTCACCCTCGGCACCGCGGGCGACGACCACATCCAGGGCTATGGCGGGCACGACACCATCGATGCCGGCGCCGGCAACGACGTGGTCCATGCGGGCGATGGCGTGGACCTGGTGATCTGGCGGCCCGACGGCGGCAACGACCTGGTCAATGGCGGCGAAGGGCAGGATGTGCTGAGCATCGAAGCCTATGGCCTGACGCCGGACCAGGTGCTGGCGGCCTTCAGCGTGGCGCCCGGCGAACCGGCGCCGATCTACAATCCGCAGACCGGGCTGTTCGACGTGACCGGCGTGACCGGCTCCGTCACCATAGACGGGGCGGTGTTGCATTTCTCGAATTTCGAGACGCTGTTCATCCCGATGGTACGGTAGGCCGCGTCGCCCGCAGCAGACGCGCCGGCCGCCCGGGCGCCACGACCAGGATCGCATGCTGGCGAAATTGCCGCGCGAGCACCGCCAGGCGGCGCGGATCGGCGGCCGCCAGCATATGCGCCTCCGCCCAGCGGCCGAGCCGTCCCTCCCCCTCGGCCAGCACGCGGCAGCCAAGACGCCGGCGCAGCGCGCGCTGCATCCGCGCATTCCAGCCCGGCGGCATGCGGCGGCTCATCGGGTTCCAGGCGGTGAGGAAGGCGGCCGGGCCCGGCAACAGCGTATCGAGGGCGGGGCTCCGCCGGCCGACGCGCACGACAATGCCGGCGGCCTCATAGTCCGTGGCGCGGAAGGCGCGGAGAAGCGTAGGCGTCATCGCAAATGCAGCAGCATGCCCTTCAGGTAGGCGCTTTCCGGCAGGCCCGGATGCACCGGGTGGTCCGGCCCGGCGCCCACCGTTGCCAGCAGCCGTGCCTCCCGCCGCGCCTTGTGGACGCCCCAGCCGACGGCTTCCGCGAAATCCGCCACGCCGACATGGTGCGAGCAGGAGGCGATGAACAGCACGCCATCGGGCGAAACGAGCCCCGCCGCGAGGCGCGCCAGCTTGCCATAGCCGCGCAGCGCCGCCGGCTGGTCGCGGCGGGTCTTGGCGAAGGCCGGCGGGTCCGCCACCACCACGTCGAAGCGCCGGAAGCTGGCGGTCATGCGCTCCAGGTGGTCCAGCGCCTCGGCCTTCAGCGGCGTCACGCGGTCGGCGAAGCCGGCCAGGCGCGCGGCCTGCATGGCGTGGTCGAGGGCATGTTCGCTGCGATCCAGCAGCGTGACATGGCTGGCGCCGGAAGCCGCGGCGGCCAGGCCGAAGCCGCCGGTGTGGCAGAAGGCGTCCAGCATGGTGCGGCCGGCGCAGAAGCGCGCGACCAAGGCCCGGTTGGCGCGCTGGTCGAAGAACCAGCCGGTTTTTTGACCGCCGAGCAGATCGACCGGGAAGCTCAGCCCGGATTCCTGGACGGTCGCGGTGCCGTCCGTGCCGTGCAGCAGCGTGACGGCTTCCTCCAGCCCCTCCAGCCTGCGGACCGGGCTGTCATTGCGCGCCACCACCACGCGGGGGCGTATCAGGGATTGGATCGCGGCCATAAGGTGCGGCGTGGCGGCGTCCATGCCGGCGGTGTTCGCCTGCACGGCCAGCGCGTCGCCGTAGCGGTCGATGATCAGGCCGGGGAGCCCATCGGCCTCGGCATGCACCAGGCGGTAATAGGGCGCGTCAAACAGGCGTTCCCGCAGCGCGAGGCACTCTGCCAGGCGCTTCATGTACCAACCGTCGTCGCAGGGTGCCTCGGGGTTGGCGTCCAGCCGCCGCGCGGCGATCAGGCTGTTCGGGTTGAAGTGCCAGGCGCCGTGCTTCACGCCGTCATCGCCCTCCAGCCGCACGACGCTGCCGGGCGGCAGGGTGCGCAAGGCCGGCGTCATGGCGACTTCGTTGGAAAAGGCCCAGGGGTGGCCGGATTTGATGCGGCGGTCGGCGCCGGGGTTGAGGCGGATCAGCGGACGCGAGTCTGACATCCCATGCTTATAGGGCGGTGAGCGCCCGCAGATGAGAGGGCAGCGCGTCGCTATCGGAAGTTTTGCGGGCCGCGCAAAGGTGGCAGGGGCATCGAGGCCATGGTGGCAAGCTGCGCAGGCACTGCTGCCTCGGCCGCCGCGGCTGCTGCGGCATGATAGCCTGCCGTTACCCCCGCGCGCGCGCAAGGCCAGGGCTGCACCGATGTGGTCGGCCCCAGGATTGAGACCTCAAGGATGGTGCACGCGGCGTAGCTGGTGATGTTCATCTGCGTGCGGGTCGGGGCCGGCCGGTCGAAGGCGTGCGGCGCGCCGTGATGCACCGTGATCTCGGCATCATATCCGTTGTTGCGAAGCACTTGGACCACGTGGCTGCACGTGTCGGCCGGGGTCCAATCGTCGCGTTCGCCGCTATGGATGCGCACCGGTCCTGCAGCGTGCAGCCGTTCCGGATAGCGTTGGTTGCAATAGGGGTAGAAGGCCACGAAGCCGCGAAAGCGCGGCCCGTCCGGCGTGCCGAAGACGTCAAGCGCCCAGCGCGTCGAACTCTCCAACGCCACGGCACCGCCATGCGAGAAGCCCATGAGAAAGATGCGCTCGCGGTCGAGGCGGGGATGCGTGGCGAGGACGCGAAGCGCACCATAGGCGTCGGGAACCCGCTGCACCGATGCCATGATCGAAGGAACGGCACAGACGTCGACGATCCCGCGCGGCGCGAAACTGTCCAGCAGGAAGGTCGCGTAACCCTGGTTGCGCAGCAGGCTGGTCCACCTGCGCTCGCGGTCCGTCGGCCAGGCCAGCCCGCCGCAGCCGTGCAGCAGGACCACCACGGGAAAGGGGCCCGCGCCGTCGGGCAGAATCAGGTCGCCCCAGATTGTCTGCGATTCGCCAAAGGTGAACCGCCGATTGCCATGGGGCATGTCCACCCGGGTGAGGCTATCGGCCGAGGCAACAGACACGCGGCCAGCAGCCTCCGCCTGGAGGGTTTCGCGCGGCGGACCGGCACCGGCGCAGCTGGCGAGCAGAAACAACAGAACGATGCCGAGCACCCGCATGTAACAGGTCATAACCGGGAGGTGGCGCAGCGATCAAAACAATTCAGCGCAGCGCCAGCAGCACGCCCGAGATCGTCAAGCCGAGCGCCAGCACCTCCCGCCAGCCCAGCGCCTCGCCGAGGAAGGCCACCGCCCCGAGCACGCCAACCACCGGCGTCAGCAGCGTGCCGGAGGCGGCGGCCGAGGCCGGCAGGCGCTTGAGCGCCGCGAACCACGCCAGGTAGCAAAGACCGAGCGGCCCCACGCCGCCATAGACCAGCAGCGCCCAGCCCGTGGCAGAGACGGCGCCGAGATCGGGCGCATCGATCACCATCGCGGCCACGCCGAGCGGCGCGATGCCCAGCACGATCTGCCAGGTGGCCGCACTGGTCGGCGGCAGGCCGAGCGGCCAGCGCTTGGTGATGACGGTGCCGAGCGAGAACAGCAGCGCCGCGCCCAACGCGAACCCCACCCCCGGCAACGCCGCCTGCCCCGCCTGCCAGCCGCGGCCGAGCACCAGCACCGTGAGGCCCGAGACGGCCACCGCGAGCGCCAGCACGCTGGAACGCGTTGGCCGTTCACCCAACACGGCCCAGGCGAACAACCCCGCCCAGACCGGCATGGTGTAGCAGACGATCGTCGCCTCCCCCGCGCCGAGCCACAGCAGGGAAAAGGTCGCGAGGCCCATCCAGGCGGTCACGTTCAGCAGGCTGACCAGCAGCAGCAAGGGCCAGAGGCGGCGCGGCACGGCGAGGTTTTCGCGCCGCGCCACCGCGATGGCGGCCAGCACCGCGGCGCCGATCGCGCCCGAGATCAGCCGGATGGTGAAGGGCGGCAGCTCGGCCAGCAGCGCCTTCATGGCGGGCCAGTTGAGGCCCCAGCCGACCACCGTCAGCAGCAGCAGGCCGATGCCAAGAAGGCGTGGCGCGGCCGGCGGGACGCTCATTCGGAAAATTCGGGCTCGGATGCCATCAGGATGCGCTTGACGCTCTCCAGGTGCAGGCGGGCGCTTTCGCCATCGCCCGCGCGCATCTGGGCGGCGGTCTTGGCGGCGATCTCGGGGCGCACGGCCTGGAGCGGGCGCCCGGTGGAAAGCGCCAGGCGCTGCGCCTCGGCGGCGCGCTCCAGATAGTACAGATCGTCCCAGGCGGTCGCGGCATCCGGGCCCACCACCATCACGCCATGGTTGCGCATGAAGACGATGTCGGCGTCCCCGATGCTGGCCGCGATCCGGTCGCCCTCATCGGTGTCGAGCGCCAGGCCATTGTAGTCGTCATCCACCACGGTCCGGCCGAGGAATTTCAGCGCGCTCTGCCCGGCGAACAGCAGCGGCTCGCCCTCGGTCATGGCGAGCGCGGTCGCGTTCGGCATGTGGGTGTGGAAGCAGGCGCGGGCGCGGGGGAGGTTCTTGTGGACGCGGGCATGGATGAAGAAGGCCGTCACCTCCGGCACGCCGTGCCCCGCGACGACATGGCCCTCATAGTCGCAGATCAGCAAGCGGCTGGCGGTGGCCTCGGCAAAAGCCCAGCCATAGGCGTTGACCAGGAACAAATCGTCGCGGCCCGGCACGACCAGCGAGAAATGGTTGCAGATGCCCTCATGCAGCCCGAGCCGCGCCGCCATCCGCAGGCAGGCCGCGAGATCCACGCGCGCCTGCCGGATCGCCGGCGTGTCGAGGTCGCTGTTGCGCAGGATGGCGGGCATCGCGGTTTCCTTCCGGCGTGCCTGCGTCGATAACAGGCGGGTTCACCCACCGAGGAATAGCAGCGGATATGAGCGGTACCAATCAGCGGATCGACGGCAAGCGCCTGTGGGACAGCCTGATGGCGATGGCGGAATACGGCGCCACGCCCAAGGGCGGCGTGAAGCGCCTGACGCTGACCGAGGTGGACAAGGCCGGGCGCGATGCCTTTGCCGGCTGGTGCAAGGCGCTGGGTCTCACGCTGCGGGTGGACGCCATCGGCAACATGTTCGCGCGCCGCGAGGGCCGCGACCCCGCGCGGCTGCCCGTGCTGTTCGGCTCGCACCTCGACAGCCAGCCTTCGGGCGGAAAATTCGACGGTGCGCTCGGGGTGATCGCGGGGCTGGAGGTCATGCGCACGCTGAACGACCTGAACATCATCACCGAGGCGCCCCTCGAACTCGTCAACTGGACCGATGAGGAAGGCAGCCGCTTCGGCCATTCGCTGATGGGCAGCGGCACCTGGGCCGGCATCTACCCGCTGGAGAAAGCCTACGCGCTGCGGGATGTCGCGGGTGTCACGGTGGACGAAGCGTTGACGGGCATCGGCTACAAGGGCGAGCACCCGGCACGCCCCTTCCCGGCCGACGCCTATTTCGAGCTGCATATCGAGCAGGGCCCGATCCTGGAGCGGGAGGGCAGGCAGATCGGCATCGTCACCGGCGCGCAGGCGCAGGTCTGGTGGGATGCGAAGGTCACCGGCCAGGACAGCCATGCCGGGACCACGCCGCCCGAATCCCGCCGCGACGCGCTGGTGGCCGCCGCGCGCGTCATCGCCGCCGTCGATGCCGAGATGCGCGCGCGCGGCGCGGATGGCCGCGGCACGGTGGGGTTCCTGCAGGTCTCGCCCAACAGCCGCAACGTGGTGCCGGGCGAGGTCGCCTTCAGCATCGAGTTCCGCCACCCGGATTCGGAGCAGATCATGCGGCTTGCCGATGGCTTCCCGGCGCAGGCCCGCGCCCTGGTGGACGCCACCGGCTGCACGCTGAAGATGTCGGAACTGTTCCGCATCCCGGCCCAGCCCTTCGACGCGGATTGCGTGGCGCTGGTGGAACAGGCCGCCGCGCGCCTCGGCTACCCGGCCCGCCGCATGGTCTCGGGCGCCGGGCATGACGCGGTGTATGTGGCGCGCAGCATCCCGACCGCTATGATCTTCACCCCCTGCAAGGACGGGCTTTCGCACAACGAGGCCGAGAGCATCGCGCCGGAGGAAGCCGAGGCCGGCGGCCAGGTTCTGTTCGAGGCGGTGGTCGTGCGCGCGAACCGCGCGCTGTAGGCGTTCAGAACAGGCTTGCCACCAGATACGCCACCACGGCCGCCGTGCCGCCGATCGCCAGCGTCTGCACGGCGCCGCGGATACGCGGCAGGCCGGTCGCGGCCGCCTTCAGCCAGCCGAAGCCGAACAGCGCGGCGCAAGTCAACGCGGAAGACACCACCAGCGCGGGCGCCGTCGCGTCGAAAATCATGTAGGGCGCGAGCGGGATCAACCCGCCGACCAGATACGCGCCGCCGATGGTCAGCGCGGACCGCGCGGCGCGGTGCGGGTCGGGCTCGGTCAGTTCCAGCTCGAACCGCATCATGAAATCCACCCATTTCCGGCGGTCGCTGGCGATCGCGTCCACCGCCTGGCGCAGCACCTCGCCGCGCACGCCGTAGCGATGCAGGATGGCGGCGACCTCCCATTTCTCGCGCTCGGGATAGAGGCGGCTTTCCTCCTCCTCCCGCCGGCGTTCGGCCGCGTAGTGGTCGGCATCGGTGCGGCCGGCGAGGTAGCCGCCGAGGCCCATGGCGACGCAGCCCGCCGCGATCTCCGCCATGCCGGCGGTGACGATCAGCGGGTTGGCGGCCACCGCGCCGGACAGCGCGGCCGCCAGCGCGAAGGGCACCGTCAGCCCATCCGCCATGCCGATCACCAGGTCGCGGATCGTGGCGTTCTGGCTGAAATGCCGTTCCTCATGCGGGGGGCCGGGCGGCATCGGGGGCAGCCCGTCGCGTGTCGGTTCGGCCAGGGTCGCTTCGCTCATGCGCGGGAGAGTAGCGGCAGGCTGGCGGCGGCGCCACAAGCCATTCAAATACAACAAACAAATCGCGAATGCGAAGCAGGATCAGCTAGCCGCGGCGGGCATTCGCTGGTAAGCAGGCGCCATGGTCGCAGCGCATGCCCGCACCCCCCTCTGGTCCGTCCTTGCGCCGCTGGCGGGGCTTGGCGCCTATCTGGCCGTCGGCGGCATGGGCGGCGCGCTGGTGGGCGTCGCGCTGACCACCGCGCTGCTGGTCAGCGTGATCGCCGCCGTCCACCATGCTGAGGTGGTGGCCGCCCGCGTCGGCGAACCCTTCGGCGCGATCATCCTGGCGCTCGCCGTCACCATCATCGAGGTGGGGCTGATCGTCTCCATCATGCTGGGTGACAATCCGGCGCCCACCCTGGTGCGGGATACCGTGCATGCCGTGGTGGTGATCGTGATGCACGGCATCGCGGGGCTGTGCATCGTGGTGGGCACGCTGAAGCACCGCGAGCAGGAATTTCGCGTGCAGGGCGCGGCCGCCTTCCTGATCGTGCTGCTGCCGATGACGGCGGTGACGCTGGTGCTGCCGAACTATACCACCTCCACGCCGGGCCCCTATTACAGCCTGCCGCAACTCGCCTTCGTCAGCGTCGTCTGCCTGGCGCTCTATGTCGCCTTCACCTTCGTGCAGACGCTGCGCCACCGGGACTACTTCACCTCCGTCCTGCCGGAGGCGGGCGGGGAGCGGCCGTCCGGGCGGCTGGCGGCCATCGCCCTCGGCCTGCTGATCCTGGCGCTGACGGGCGTGGTGCTGCTGGCGAAAGCCTTCTCGCCCTTCATCCAGGCCGCGGCCGATGCGGTCGGCGCGCCGGAAGCCGCCGTCGGCGTGATCGTCGCGGCCATCGTGCTGATGCCGGAAGCCGCGACGGCGGTCGCCGCGGCGCGCGCCAACCGGCTGCAGACCTCGATCAACCTGGCACTCGGCTCCGGCGTCGCCAGCATCGGTCTGACCATCCCGGTGGTGGCGGCGGTATCGTGGTGGACGGCCACGCCGCTGACCCTTGGTGTCACGCCGGGGGGGGCGGTGCTGCTGGCGCTGTCCTTCATGATGGCGCTGGTCACCTACGGCACCGGCCGCACCAACCTGCTTTCCGGCATCGTGCACCTGATCCTGTTCGCCACCTGGCTGTTCCTGATCTTCCTGCCTTGACCGCGCCACACGCCCCGGTCACCTGGGGCCCATGCCGGATCACCAGACGCCGCTGATCGCGACCATCGCCGCCGGTCTGGTGCTGGCCTACCTCGCCGGCCGGCTGGCGCATCGGCTGCGCATCTCGCCCCTGGTCGGCTACCTGCTGGCGGGTGTGGCCATCGGCCCCTTCACGCCGGGCTTCGTGGCCGACCAGGCGCTGGCCAATGAGCTGGCGGAAATCGGCGTGATCCTGCTGATGTTCGCGGTCGGCCTGCATTTCTCGGTGGGCGACCTGCTGCGCGTGCGTGCCATCGCGGTGCCGGGCGCGGTCGCGCAGATGGCGGTGGCGACCGGGCTTGGCCTGTTGCTGGCGCTGGCCATGGGCTGGGGGGCCGGCGCGGGGCTGGTGTTCGGCCTGGCGCTCTCCGTCGCCTCCACCGTCGTGCTGGTGCGCGCGCTGCAGGAACGGCGCATCCTCGATTCGGATCGCGGGCGCATCGCGGTGGGCTGGCTCGTGGTCGAGGACCTCGCCATGGTCCTGGCGCTGGTGCTGCTGCCCACCATCGCGCCGGCGATGCAGGGCGGCGCCGGAACGGAGGCCACCGCGCTTGCGATCACCATCGGTGTCACGCTGCTCAAGGTCTCGGCCTTCGTCGCCGTGATGCTGCTGGCGGGCCGCAAGGTGATCCCGTGGGTCATGCATGACGCGGCGCATACGGGCTCGCGCGAATTGTTCCGGCTCGCGGTTTATGCGGTGGCGCTCGGCGTGGCCTTCGGGGCGGCCAAGCTGTTCGGCGTCAGCTTCGCGCTCGGCGCCTTCTTCGCCGGCATGGTGCTGGGCGAAAGCCGGCTGAGCCAGCGCGCGGCGGAGGAAGCGCTGCCGCTGCGCGACGCTTTCGCGGTGCTGTTCTTCGTCTCGGTCGGCATGCTGTTCAACCCGGGCGTGGTGCTGAGCGAACCGCTGGCGGTGATCGCGACGGTGTTCATCATCGTGGTCGGCAAGGGTGCCGTGGCCTATGCGCTGGTGCGCGCCTTCGGCCACCCTTCCCTCACCGGCTGGACGGTGGCGGCGGCGCTGGCGCAGATCGGCGAGTTCAGCTTCATCCTGGTCGGCCTCGGCATGACGCTCGGCCTGCTGCCCGAGGCGGCGCGGGATACGGTGCTGGCGGGTGCGATCCTTTCGATCCTGCTCAACCCCGTGCTGTTCGGCTATGCGGAGCGCAAGCGGGCGCGGCGCGTGGCGCGCATGGCCCCGCCCGCGCCGGAGGTCGTCCCCACCCCCCTCCCCGAGCCGAAGCCCGCGCCCGCGCCATCCGGCCTGACGCCCACGCACCTGTCCGGGCATGACGTGGTGATCGGCCATGGCCGCGTCGGGCGCATGGTGGCCGCCGCGCTGCGGGCGCAGGGCCATGACGTGCTGGTGATCGAGGAAGCGGCGGTGGCGCTGGAAGCCGCGCAGGCGCTGGGCTGCGAAACCCTGGAAGGCCAGGCCGCCGATCCGGAGGTGCTGGCGGCCGCGGGCCTGCCCGTCGCGCGGCGCGTTTTCGTGACGCTGCCCGAACCCTTCGAGGCCGGCCAGGCGGTGCAGCAGGCGCGCGCGCTGGCGCCGGGCATCCCGATCCTGGCCCGCGCCTATTCCGAGGACGCGGCCGCGCACCTCACCAGCCTCGGCGCCACGCTGACCGTGCTGGCGGAGCAGGAGATCGCGCATCGCATGCTGGAGGCGATGGCCGCGCCCTGACACCGCCCGGCCTTGGCGCGGGTTGCCGGGCGCCCGGGGCGGCCCTATAGCGCGGCCCGAAGCCGAAAGAGACGCCCCACCTTGGCCAGCATCGCGCCCGCGCCCAGCGGCACCGAACCCTCCCCCGCCCAGATCGCCCAGGCCGCTTTGCTCGCGCGCCCCGTGACCGAGACGCGGCGCATGGCGGATGCCATCCGGGCACTCGCGATCGACGCGGTGGAGAAGGCGAAGTCCGGCCATCCCGGCATGCCGATGGGCATGGCCGATGTGGCGACGGTGCTGTTCACGCGCTTCCTGAAATACGACGCCGCCGATCCAAGCTGGCCGGACCGCGACCGCTTCGTGCTTTCGGCCGGGCATGGCTCCATGCTGCTTTACGCGCTGCTGCACCTGACCGGCCATGCCGGCATGGGCATCGAGGACCTCAAGCAGTTCCGGCAATTGCATTCCGCCGCCGCCGGCCATCCGGAATTCGGCGAACACCCCGCCATCGAGACCACCACCGGCCCGCTCGGCCAGGGCATCGCGACCGCGGTCGGCATGGCCCTGGCGGAGCGCATGCTGGCGGCGCGTTTCGGGAAATCCCTGGTCGATCACCGCACCTGGGTCATCGCCTCCGACGGCGACCTGATGGAGGGGATCAGCCACGAAGCCGCGAGCCTGGCCGGGCACCTCAAGCTCGACCGGCTTTGCGTGCTGTATGACGACAACAACATCTCGATCGATGGCGATACCGCGATCTCGCTGTCCGACAACGCCTTGCAGCGCTTCACCGCCTATGGCTGGGCGGTGCGGCGCGTCGATGGGCACGACCATGAACAGGTCGCGGCCGCGATGGCCTGGGCGATGCGCAACCGCAAGCCGACGCTGATCGCGGCCCGCACCATCATCGGCTTCGCCGCCCCCACCAAGGCCGGCACCGCCGGCAGCCATGGCAGCCCGCTCGGCGCCACGGAAGCTGCCGGTGCCAAGTCCGCCATGGGCTGGAACCACGGACCGTTCGAAGTGCCGGAGGGGCTGAAGGCGCGTTGGGAGGAAGCCGGCCGCCGCAGCGCCGGCACCCGCCGCTCCTGGCTCAAGCGGCTGGCGCGCCACCCGCAGCGGGACGAATTCGAACGCGCCATCGCCGGCCGCCTGCCGGAAGCCTGGCACGAGAAGCTGTCGGCGCTGCGCGCGCAGCAGGCCGCCGACATGCCGAAAATCGCGACCCGCATCGCCAGCCAGCGCGCGCTGGAAGCCTTGGTGCCGGCGGTGCTGGAGATGGTGGGCGGCTCGGCCGACCTCACGGGTTCCAACAACACCAATGTGAAGGGCATCCCCGCGATCAGCCCCGGCAACTATGCCGGGCGCTATGTGCATTACGGCGTGCGGGAACACGGCATGGCGGCGGCCATGAACGGCATGGCGCTGCATGGCGGCATCATCCCCTATTCCGGCACCTTCCTGGTGTTTGCCGACTATATGCGCCCGGCCATCCGGCTGGCCGCGCTGATGCGCCAGCGGGTGATCCATGTGCTGACGCATGACAGCATCGGCCTTGGCGAGGACGGGCCGACGCACCAGCCGGTGGAAACCCTCGCCTCGCTCCGCTGCATGCCGAACGTGACGGTGTTCCGCCCGGCCGATGCGCTGGAAACCGCGGAATGCTGGGAATTGGCGATCAAGCGCGCGGATGGCCCGAGCGTGCTGGCCCTGACCCGCCAGAACCTGCCCGCGCTGCGCAGCGAAGCCGGCGAGAATCGCGCGGCGCGCGGCGGCTATGTGCTGGCGGAGGCGAACGGGGCGCGCGCCGCGACGCTGATCGCGACAGGCTCCGAAGTGCACCTCGCCATGGAAGCGCGCGCGACGTTGGAGGCCTCCGGCGTGCCGACCGCCGTGGTGTCGCTGCCATCCTTCGAACTGTTCGCCCACCAGGACGAAAGCTACCGCGCCGAGGTGCTGGGCGCGGCACTCCGCGTCGGCATCGAGGCGGCGCTCGGCTGGGGCTGGGAACGCTGGCTCGGCCCCACGGGGATCTTCATCGGCATGCAGGGCTTCGGCGCCAGCGCGCCGGCCGAGGACCTGTTCCGCCATTTCGGCATCACCGCGGAGGCCGTGGTGGCCGCCGTGCGCAAGCGTCTCGGCTGACAACAGGGGATAGACGACATGACGGTGAAGGTTTCCATCAACGGGTTCGGGCGCATCGGCCGCCTGGTGCTGCGCGCCGCCTGCGAGGCCGGGCGGCAGGACCTGGAATTCGTCACCATCAACGACCTCGGCAGCGTGGAAGCGAACGCCCATCTGTTCCGCTATGACAGCGTCCATGGCCGCTTCCCCGGCGAGGTGATCGTCGAGGGCGACACCATCACCATCAAGAACGGCGGCAAGACCTGGGGCCCGATCAAGGTCACGGCGGAGCGCGACCCGAGCAAGCTGCCGCTGGCCGGCATCGATGTCGCGATGGAATGCACCGGCATCTTCACAGCCAGGGAGAAGGCCAGCGCCCTGCTGACCGCCGGCGCCCGGAAGGTCCTGATCTCCGCCCCCGGCGACAATGCCGACGCCACCATCGTCTATGGCGTGAACCACCAGACGCTGACTGCCGACATGACCGTGGTCTCCAACGCGTCCTGCACCACCAACTGCCTGGCGCCGATCGCCAAGGTGCTGCACGAGAATTTCGGCATCGTGCGCGGCTACATGGTGACCATCCACGCCTATACGGGCGACCAGAACACCGTGGACACGCTGCACAAGGATTTGCATCGCGCCCGCGCCGCCGCGGTTTCCGCCATTCCGACCAGCACGGGTGCCGCGAAGGCCGTGGGCCTCGTGATGCCTGAACTGAAGGGCAGGCTGGACGGCACGGCGATCCGCATCCCCACCCCCAACGTCTCCCTCGTGTCGCTCGACTTCGTCCCGGCCCGCGAAGGCGTGACCAAGGAAGCCGTGAATGCCGCCATGAAGGCGGCGAGCGAGAGCGGTCCGCTGAAGGGCATCCTCGGCTACAACACCGCGCCGCTGGTCAGCATCGACTTCAACCACAACCCCGCCTCGTCCACATTCGACGCGACGCAGACCCAGGTGGTCGATGGCGGCCTGGTGCGCGTGCTGTCCTGGTACGACAATGAATGGGGCTTCTCGAACCGCATGAGCGACACGGCCGCGCTGCTCGGCAAGCTGTAACGCAGGGGAGCAGCGCCATGTCCTTCCGCACCATCGACACGCTGGACGCGGCGGGCAAGCGCGTCCTGCTGCGCGCCGACCTCAACGTGCCGGTCCGCGACGGCCGCATCACCGACCGCACGCGGATCGAGCGCCTGTCCCCCACCATCCGCGAGCTGGCCGACAAGGGCGCACGGGTGGTGGTGTGCAGCCATTTCGACCGCCCAAAGGGCAAGCGCGTGCCCGAGATGTCGTTGCGCCCGATGGCGGAGGCGCTGGCCGAGGCCCTCTCCCGCCCCGTCGCCTTCGCCGAGGATTGCATCGGTCCTGACGCCGAGGCCGCCGTCGCGGCACTGGCGGATGGCGATGTGCTGCTGCTGGAGAACACGCGCTTCCACGCCGGCGAGGAGAAGAACGACGCTGGCATGGCGGCCGCGCTCGCCAGGCTCGCGGATGTGTTCGTGAACGACGCCTTTTCGGCGGCGCACCGCGCTCATGCCAGCACGGAAGGCGTGGCCCACCTTCTGCCCGCCTATGCCGGGCGGCTGATGCAGGCGGAGCTGGAGGCGCTGGATGCGGCGCTCGGCAATCCGGCGCGGCCGGTGATGGCGATCGTCGGCGGGTCGAAGGTGTCCACCAAGCTCGACCTGCTGGGCAACCTCACCCGGCGCGTGGACATCCTGGTGATCGGTGGCGCCATGGCGAACACCTTCCTCGCGGCGCACGGCCATGACATGGGCCGCAGCCTGCAGGAAGCCGAGATGCATGACACCGCGCGGACCATCCTGGCCGAGGCGGCGGCCGCGAAGTGCGAAATCCTGCTGCCGGTGGATTTGGTGGTCTCCGCCGAGTTCGCGGCGAACCCACCGACGCGGACGGTCGGCGTCGATGGCGTGCCCGCGCACATGATGGCGCTGGATGTCGGGCCGGAGACGATCGCGCTGGTGGAAAGCCGGCTGCGCGGCGCCTCCACCCTGGTGTGGAACGGCCCCTTCGGCGCCTTCGAAACCCCGCCCTTCGATACCGCGACGGTCGCCATCGCGCAGTCCGTGGCGGGGATGGTGACCTCCTCCGGCCTCAAGGCGATCGCGGGCGGGGGCGATACGGTCTCGGCGCTGCACCATGCCGGGGTCGCCAATCGCCTGACCTATGTTTCGGCGGCGGGCGGCGCCTTCCTGGAATGGCTGGAAGGCAAGACGCTGCCGGGGGTGGCCGCGCTCAGCCCTGCGTGATTCGTTCACACATTCTTCACGGCCAGCGCCGATTCCACCATAGGTTGCTGGAGTGTTAACGCGCCGGCGCGGCACCTTCCGCGCATGGCACCCATCGGCATTCCGAAAACCACGGCCCCGTTAGCGAAGCGTTCAGACCTTCGCCCCATGGTGATGCGCATGATCGCAACCAACTCCCTCGCCGCCTTCACGGCGGAAGTGTCGCGCAGCCAGGGCATCAGCCAGGCTCGCGGCACAACTTCGGCCAGCCCGGGCACCCAAGCCGCCCCGCAGCCTGCGGAACGGCGCCTCGACGCGCTGCCCAGCGCGCCGACGGGCCCCATGCCCCGCGGATCGCTGCTCGACCTTCGCGTCTGAAGGAACCGGGCCGGAAGCCCTTGCGGCGAAGCCGGCCACGGCCCACCCTTGATGGGTGCATGACAGTCGCTTCATCCGCCGCACGCCGGACGGCGAGGACCGCGAACGCCTGATCTGCGGCGATTGCGGCTTCATCGCCTATGAAAACCCGAAGATCGTCACCGGATCAGTGGTGTCGGTCGAGGGCAAAATCCTGCTGTGCCGCCGCGCGATCGAACCGCGCCGCGGCTTCTGGACCATCCCCGCCGGCTACATGGAACTCGGCGAGACAGTCGAGGAAGCCGCGCGCCGGGAGGCCTTCGAAGAAGCCCGCGCCGACCTTCTGCTGGATGGCATCCTGGCGGTCTATTCGATCGCCCGCATTGGCCAGGTGCAGGTGCTGTTCCGCGCGAGCCTGGCGCAGCCCGGCTTCGAAGCCGGGCCGGAAAGCCTGGAGGTGAAGCTGTTCGCCTGGGACGATATCCCCTGGGACGACCTCGCCTTCCCGACCGTGCATTGGGTGCTGCGGGCGTGGCGGGATGCCGGCCCGGGCCCGCTCGGCGCGCCCGCCACCAATCCGCCGGGCGATCCCCACGGCGCCGACCGGCTGGCATCGGCGTGATCCGCTACGTCCTGCCCTTCGTGGCGTTGCTGGCCGCCAATGCCACGGCGGCGCAAACCCCCCCGGCCCGCCCAGGGTTCAGCCTTGGCGCGCCCTTGCTCCTGCCGCCGGAATCGCCCCTGGTGCGGCCTGGCAGGGCTCGGCCGGAGCAGAGCCTGGCCCCCCTGCCGAACCGCGACATCGAGGCTCCCCCGACCTTCGGCGCCACCGATCCGCGCCTGCCGAGCCTGGAACCCACCCTGCTGGCGCCGACCGACCGCTACCAGGGCACCACCTTCGGCCGCGAACACGCGCCAGACCGAGAACGCGAACGCCTGTTCGAGACGGTTGTTCCCGGCGCGCGGCTGCGAATACCGATCGAATAGGGCGCCGCGTCAGGACTTTGCGGCGTCCGCCGGCTTGGTGTCGTTCGCGGGCTCGGGCGGCTTCACGACGCTGGCAATGGTCCCGCGCACGACCGTGACGCGGACATTCGGCGCGATCTCGACCTCGACCTCGTCGCTGTCGTCCCGGACCTTCGTCACGCTGCCGACGATGCCGCCGGAGGTGATGACCTTGTCGTTCCGCTTGAGGGCGGAGAGCATGCCGCGGTGCTCCTTCATTTTTTTCTGCTGCGGGCGGATCAGCAGAAAATAGAAGACGGCGAAGATCAGGATCAGCGGCAGCAGCTGCATGACCACAGCGGTGGTTCCGCCGGCGGCGTCCTGGGCGTAGGCGGGCGAGATGAACATGGGGACCGGCTTCCGTGGGTTGCTTGGTATCGGCCGGCAACCTAGCTTCCGCGCCCTTTCCGTCAATAGATGCGCTGGATTCCGCCCGTGACCCGATGGCTGCCCGTGCTGACCCGCATCGCCGACGCGCTGGAGCGCCTGGCCCCCGCGGCCCCGCCCAAGCCGGACCTCGGCGCCGCCGACGCCTTCACCTGGGCGCCGCTGCCCGCACCCCGCCTGACGCCCGTGCCGCGCGTCTCGGCGGTGGCGATCGACCTGTTGCAGGGGTTGGCACGGCAGAAGGCGATCCTGACCGAAAACACCCGCCGCTTCGCACACGGCCTGCCCGCCAACAACGCCATGCTCTGGGGCGCGCGGGGCATGGGCAAGTCGAGCCTGGTGAAGGCTGCCCATGCCGACGCGAACGCCGACCGGCCGGGCGCGCTCGCGCTGATCGAAATCCACCGGGAGGATATCCGCACCCTGCCCGACCTGCTGAACATCCTGCGCGGCGAAACGCGCCGATGCCTGGTGTTCTGCGACGATCTTTCCTTCGAGCGTGAGGACGCCGATTACAAGGCGTTGAAGTCGGTTCTTGACGGCGGAATCGAAGGGCGTCCGGCAAATGTTTTGTTCTATGCCACGTCGAACCGCCGGCACCTGATGCCGCGCGACATGATCGAGAATGAAAGACAGGGCGCCATCCATGGCCAGGAAGCGGTGGAGGAGAAGGTTTCCCTCAGTGACCGCTTCGGCCTGTGGATCGGCTTCCACAATTGCGACCAGGACACGTTCTTCGCGATGATCGACGGCTATGCCGCGCGCTACGCCCTGCCCATCGGGCAGGAGGCGCTGCACCGCGCCGCCGTCGAATGGTCGGTCACCCGCGGCTCTCGCTCCGGCCGCGTCGCCTGGCAATTCGTGCAGGAGATGGCGGGGCGGCTCGGGGTTCGGATCGAAACTTGACAGGGCGCGGAAATTCGCCGCGAGAGTGATTGCCTTCCTCGCCTTCGTCTGAGCACGGCTCGACATTGTGTCTGCCTGGGTGTCTGCCTGGGGCCGGTTCGCGTCGGTCTTGCGGCGGTGTTTTCGAACGGCGGACGTATCTCGGGCGCGATCATGCCGTGGCTCCCGGCAGTTTCGGCCATCGCACCAGGGTGTCGGCCGTGACGCGCGGCGCGAACGCCCGGCCGGGACGCGCCAGGCCGCGCAGTCGCATCCGGCGAAGCCCGCCCATCGCCTCGATCCGCTTGCCGATCACCCGGCTGACCGCATGGCCCGGGTGGCGGGCCCTGCGCCTGTCGATTGCCGAACGCCGGCCATGCCTGTGCAGCGCCCCATGCGGCGTCACGCCCCTCTCGCGCATCGCCGCCACGAACCGCCACCATCGCCTTCAGGCTCAGATCACTGAACCTTGCACGCGTCTGACGATCCGCTCCGCGCACCAGACCGCGCCCCATTCCGCCCAATCGGCGAATCGGATCACGGCCGTTCCGACCAGACGGTTTTCCGCAACCTGCTGCGGCACCATCCGCCCCATTGAATGGATTTCGTGCCCCAGGACCTATTGGTTCCAGCGGGGGAAGTCCGATCGCATGCTGCCATTCGACCGGAAATTGCTCCGATCCTGGCGTGCTGCGCCGTGCCGGCGCGCACCCTGAAGTCGGAGGCGCCGCGCCCGGTGCAGGCCGAGGCGAACGCCCTGTCGCCGGCGCTGCGCGGCCCGGCCGGCGTGCCCGTGCCGCTCGCCCTGCCGTTCCGGCGCTTGCCGATCGAAGGAAACCGTTCGACCGGGAGTCTTGCTGCCGAAGCGCGCGCTCACGGGGCACGATATCCAGCCCGTTCTTCCGCAGCCCGTGAAGGGCGCAGCCGGGTGTTACGGCGCGCTGCCGAACATCCGGTGCAGCACGCGGTCGTCGACGCGGATATCGAGCTGTTCGGTGATCCCCGCCCGCAGTTCCAGCGTGGCCCGCACCGGGCCGCGGCTGTCGATCGTGGCGAGGCTGAGCGGCACGGTGCGTTCCGCGATGCGGTGGATGCGTCCATCGGCGGCGATGAACACCATATCGAGCGACGCCAGCGTGTTGCGCATCCACATGCTGCTCTCGCGCGGGGTGCCCCAGTCGAAGATCATGCCCTCATTGGCCGGCACTTCGGGGCGGAACATCAGGCCGACCGTCTGCTGGTCCGGCGTCAGCGCCATTTCGACCATGAATTCGTGCCGCCGCCCGTCGCGCGCCAGAATCACCATGCGCTCCATCGGCAGCTTCGGCTGCGGCCGGTCGATGCCGGGCTGCGCGGCGGCGTGTCCGGCGGCGAACAGCGGAAAAAGGGCGAGGGCGCGGCGCGGGATCATCATGGCGTGGAGACTGCCACGGGGAGGCCCGCTTCCGGAAGCGCGTCCAGGGTGCGGGCCGCCAGCGCCCGGATTTCGGGCCGCACGGGGCCGGGGCGTGGCTCATCCGCGATGGTGGTGAACCAATGCTCCGGCGGGTTGCGGCCGGCGGCGCGGCACCACGTCAGGGCACGCAGCACCGCCTCGGCCGCCGGCGGGATTCGCGGCGGGATCGCCAGGCCGTTCAGCGTCGCCCAGAGCCCCGCCCAGCAGCGCGCCACCGACCACGGATTGTAGCCGCCGCCGCCCAACAGGATCAGCCGCGGCGCCTGCCCCATCACCGCGGCCAGCGTCGCGCGATAGGCGGCGTTCGAAAGGGCGAGGCGCGACAGCGGGTCCTCCGCCACCGAATCGGCACCGGCCTGCACCATGATGGCCTGCGGGCGGAGATGGCGGATGATGGGCAGGATGGCGTGGCGCAGCAGGAAATCCGCCTCGCTGTCATGGGTGCCTTCCGGCACCGGCAGGTTCCGCGCATGGCCGCCGGCGCGGTCCTCGGCGCGGCCGGTATGCGGCCAGCGATTCGCTTCGTGGATGGACAGCGTGAAGACGCGCGGATCGTCGGCGAAAGCGGCCTCCACCCCATCGCCGTGATGCGCATCGAGGTCGAGATACAGGATGCGCGTGAGGCCCTGGTCGAGCCACGCCAGCAGCCCGAGCACCGCATCGTTGAGGTAGCAGAAGCCGCTCGCGCGGTCCGGCATGCCATGATGGGTGCCGCCACCCGGCACATGCACCACGCCGCCCTCGGCGGTCAGGCGCGCCGCCAGCATCACCCCGCCGGCGCCGGTCGCGGGGCGGCTGAACACCTCCCGAAACACCGGGTTGCCATCGGCGCCGATTCGAAAACGTTCGCGGTGCGCGGGGTCCACGCGCTGCGTCGCCTCCGCCTGCATGAGCGCCGCGATGTAGCCCGGCGTGTGGAAGCGCGTGAGGTCGGCTGGCGTGGCGCGCGGGCTGTCGAGGTATTGCACGGGCGCCAACCAGCCCATGGCGCGGATCAGGTCGAGCGTGGTGGACACCCGCGGGATCGCCAGCGGATGCTTCGGCCCGTAGGTCGAGCCGCGATAGATCTCGGAGCCGATCAGCAGGGGGCGTGTCGTCACCCCCCGATTATGGGGGCGCAGGCGGGTCTGGACAGCGGGGCGCGCGGGCCGCATACGCCAAAGCGTCATCGGGGGGAGCCCATTGGGGGCTGAGAGGCAGCGCAAGCTGCGACCCCACGAACCTGATCCGGGTCATGCCGGCGAAGGGAACGGTGTCTGCCTTGGGCTCGCCTGGGATTCGCGTGTCGTTGCCGGATGGCTTGGCGCTGGGGGGGATCCCGGTCCTGGGGCCGCTTGACCTGACGCTGGCGGCGGGGGGCTGCACCGTGCTGCTCGGGCCGTCGGGCTCGGGCAAGTCCACCTTGCTGCGGCGCGTCGCCGGGCTGGTCGGCGGCGCCGGCACGGTCAGCGCCACGGATGGCGCGCCACTTGCCGGCCGCATTGCCTTCATGGCGCAGGCCGACCTGCTGGTGCCCTGGCGGGATGCGCTCGGCAATGTCGTGCTGGGCGCGCATCTGCGCGGTGAACCGCCGGATGTCCCCCGCGCGCGCGCCCTGCTGGCCGATGTCGGCCTGGCGCCGGCAGACCTGCAAAAATCCCCTGCCCTTCTCTCGGGCGGCATGCGGCAGCGCGTCGCACTCGCCCGCACGCTGATGGAGGACCGATCGGTGGTGCTGATGGATGAGCCCTTCAGCGCCGTCGATGCGCCAACGCGCCATCGCCTGCAGGACCTGGCCGCCCGGCTGCTCGCCGGGCGCACCGTGCTGCTGGTGACGCATGACCCGCTGGAGGCGCTGCGCCTCGCGGACCGCATCCTGTTGCTGTCCGGCACGCCCGCGACCCTGTCCGAACTGGCCGTGCCCAAGGGCGCGCCGCCGCGGCCCGCCCGCGATGCCGCGCTGCTGGCGGCGCAGGCCGCGTTGCTCGAACGGCTTGCCGCATGATCCGGGGGGTGATCTCGGCCGGCCTGCTGGTAGCAGCCTGGCAGGTGTTCGTCTGGCTCACCGCGGTGCCGCCCTTCCTGCTGCCGGCACCCGGCCGTGTGGCGCAGGCTTTGTGGGCGCGCGCCGATACCATCGCGGGACACGCGCTGGTGACGGGGGCGGAGATGCTGGCCGGCCTGGCGCTCGGCGCGCTGCTCGGCGGCGCCTTGGCGCTGACGCTGACGGCTTTCCGCGGTGCCCGCCGCTGGCTGCTGCCGCTGCTGCTGGTCAGCCAGGCGATTCCCGTGTTCGCCATCGCGCCGCTGCTGACGCTGTGGTTCGGCTTCGGCATGGCGAGCAAGGTGGTGATGGCCACCATCATCATCTTTTTCCCCGTGGCCACCGCCTTCCAGGATGGACTGCGCCGCACCGATCCCGGCCTTCTCGACCTGGCGCACACGATGGGCGCGTCGCCCTTCGCGGTGTTGTGGCGCGTGCGCGTGCCGGCGGCGCTGCCCGCCCTCGCATCCGGTCTGCGGGTCGCGGCGGGTGTCGCACCCATCGCGGCGATCGTCGGCGAATGGGTCGGTGCCAGTGCCGGCCTTGGCTACCTGATGCTGCACGCCAATGGCCGCAGCCAGACCGATGTGATGTTCGCTGCCCTGTTCGTGCTGGCGCTGATGGCGCTGGCCTTGTGGTTCGCCATGGACCGCGCGCTGCGCCGCGCCATTCCCTGGCAGCCCGACCACCTCACCCCCGATCAACCTGCCATGGAGACCACACGATGATCGCACGCCGCACCCTGCTGGGCGCCTCTGCCCTGCTTGCCACCCCGTCCCTGCTGCGCGCGCAGGCGGCGCGGGAGCCGCTGACGGTGTTGCTCGACTGGTTCGTGAACCCCGACCACGCGCCGATCTTCGTGGCGCTGGAACGCGGCGATTTTGCCAGGGCGGGCCTGGATGTGCGCGTGGTGGCGCCAGCCGACCCGAACGACCCGCCGCGCCTCATCGGTGCGAAACGCGGCGATCTCGGCGTGTTCTACCAGAAGAATTTGCATTTGGCCGTGGACCAGGGCCTGCCCTTGATCCGCATCGGCACGCTGGTGGCGACACCCCTGGCCACGCTGACGGTGCTGCGCGACGGCCCGATCCGCCAATTGTCCGATCTGCGCGGCAAGCGAATCGGATTCTCGGTCGCCGGGTTCGAGGAAGCGATCATGGGCGCCATGCTGGACAGCGTCGGGCTGCGCCTGTCCGACATCCGCCTGGTCAATGTGAACTTCGCGCTGTCCTCCGCGCTGATGTCCGGCCAGGTGGATGCGATCGTCGGCGGCTACCGCAATTTCGAGCTGCACCAGCTGGACATCGAGGGCCGCCCCGGCCGCGCCTTCTACCCCGAGCAGCACGGCCTGCCGCCCTATGACGAGCTGATCTACATCGCCCATCGCGACCGCGCGCGGGACCCGATCCTGCGCCGCTTCATCGACGCGACCGAGGCCGCGACGCATTATCTGGCGAACAACCCGGAGGAGAGCTGGCGCATGTTCATCGCGGGGTCGCGGCGGGAGCTGGACAATGAGCTGAACCGCCGCGCCTGGGCCAGCACGCTGGGCCGCTTTTCCCTGTCGCCCGGCGCGCTCGATCGCAACCGCTATGAGCGCATGGCGAAATTCCTGGCGGACCGCCGGCTGATCGGCCGCGTGCCCGCGCTGGACAGCTACGCCGTGGAGTTGCCGCCGCGGTGAGCAGGTCTTCGATGGCCGGAGGGGCGCAGGCCGAAGGCCGAGCACCCGTAGGGCTGAGTCGATGACCCAGGCAACGCCCCGGTTCCTGGTGGACGCCGATGCCTGCCCGGTGCGGGACGAAGTCTACAAGGTTGCCGGCCGGCTCGGCTTCGGCGTGGTGCTGGTCAGCAACGGATCACGCCCGATCCGCCCGCCGGGCCTGCCCTTCGTGCGCATCGTCATCGTCACCGACGGCGCCGACAAGGCGGATGACTGGATCGCCCAGGAAGCGACACCGCGCGATGTCTGCCTCACCAACGACATCCCCCTCGCCGCGCGCTGCCTCGCGCGCGGCGCGCAGGCGCTGAGCTTCAAGGGCCACGCCTGGACCGAGAACAACATCGGCAGCGCCATCGCCGGCCGCGCCGTGGCGCAGCATCTGCGGGAGATGGGAATGGGCGGCGGCCCGGCGCCCATGGCGCAGGCCGACAAGTCCCGCTTCCTGAACGCGCTGGACGCCGCGGCGCAGCGTATCCTCAGGATGCCTGGGGCATCCCCTCTGGCACCACCGTCTTGATCAGCGAGGAATCCAGCGCCTCATAGGCGTGGTAGCCGATCGCCTCATACAGTTCGGCGCGCGTCTGCATCTGGCCGAGCAGCTTGTGCGTTCCGCCATCGGTGCGGATCGCGGCATACAGCGCTTCCATCGCCTTGTTGGCCACGCGCATATGGCTGACCGGCCAGATCACCATGGCATAGCCGAGGTCCTGGAATTCCTGCGCGGTCAGAAAGGGCGTGCGGCCGAATTCGGTCATGTTGGCCAGCAATTTCACGCCGGGCATACGGCGCGCGAATTCGGCAAACATTTCTCTCGAGTGCAGCGCCTCCGGGAAGATCGCATCCGCGCCAGCGTCCAGATACAGCTTGGCGCGATCGACCGCGGCGTCCATGCCCTCGCTGGCCACCGCATCCGTCCGCGCGATGATCACGAGGTGCCGGCGCGCCTTGCGGGCGGCCGCGACCTTCGCGGCCATGTCGCGCGCATCGGCCAGCTTCTTGTCGTTTAGATGCCCGCATTTCTTCGGCAGCAACTGGTCTTCCAGGTGCACGGCGCCGGCGCCGCCTTCCTCGAAGGCGCGCACCATGTGCATCACGTTCAGCGCCTCACCATAGCCGGTATCGCCATCGACCAGCATCGGCAGGCCAGCGGCGCGCGCCACCTGGCGGATATAGAAACCCACCTCATCCACGGTGATCATGCCAAGGTCCGGCAGCCCCATCGTGGCGGACATGGCCGCACCCGACATGTACAGCGCCTCGAACCCCGCGCGCTTGGCCAGCAGGGCCGCGATGCCGGTATGGGCGCCGGGCAATTGCAGGATCTGCGGCCGGTCGAGCAAAGCCCGAAAACGCACGCCCGCGGGCTGGTCCGGCAGGTCGGCGGCGATCACATAGGGCATGGGGACCTCACACGAAGAACAGGAAGGTGACGAGGACGAACAGCGGCAGCAGGAACACGCAGGCCCAGCCGACATAGGCGAAGAAACTCGGCATGCGGATGCCGTTTTCCTCCACGATGGCCTTGACCATGAAGTTGGGCGCGTTGCCGATATAGCTGTTGGCGCCCATGAACACGGCGCCGCAGGAAATCGCCGCCAGCGTCAGCGCGCCCTGCGTCATGAGCTGCACCGGATTGCCGCCGGCGAGTTCGAAGAAAACGATGTAGGTGGGGGCATTGTCGAGGAAGCTGGACAGCACGCCGGTCATCCAGAAATAGATCCAGGGCACCGGCTGCCCATTCGAATCCGAGATCATGGCGACCAGCGGCGCCGCCGCGCCATCCACGCCGGCGCGCAAAATGGACAGGACCGGCGCCATGGTCAGGAAGATCGCCGCGAACAGCTTGGCCACTTCCAGGATGGCACCCCAGGCGAAGCCGTTCTCCTCCCGCAGCTTGCTGCTGGTCAGCAGCACGGACAGGCCGGTGATCGCGAAGAACAGCGCGCAGCCGATCACGCGCTCGACCTCGATCGACTGGCCAAGCACGTACATCGTGCCGAGCTTGACGTAGCCCATGGCGACCACGACGGCCACGATGGCGACGACCAGCGCGACATTCACCGCGCCCTCGATCCGCAGGGGCTCGCGCGCGCCGGTCACGGGCGGCACGGGCTTCTCGCGCTTCCAGGCGAGCGTATCCAGCACCCAGTAGACCGCCAGCAGCACCACCGCGCAGACCAGGAATTCGCCGAACAGGTGGGTCGTCGGCCAGAAGAAGGACACGCCGCGCAGGAAGCCCAGATACAGCGGCGGGTCGCCGACAGGGGTCAGGCTGCCGCCGATATTGGCGACCAGAAAGATGAAGAACACGAAGGTATGCGTCTTCTGGCGGCGGAAGGCATTGGCGCGCAGCACCGGGCGGATCAGCAGCATCGCCGCGCCCGTGGTGCCCATCACGCTGGCCAGCACCGTACCGATGGCCAGCAGCGTGGTGTTCGTCATCGGCGTGCCGACCAGCGTCCCCTTCAGCAGAACCCCGCCGCCGGCCGTGTAAAGCGCCAGCAACAGCGCGATGAAGGGGATGTATTCCAGCACCAACACATGGTTGAACTCATACCAGGCGGCGTCGAGCCCGAAGACCAACGCGAAGGGCAGCAGGAACAGCACGGCCCACATCGCCGCGATCTTCCCGTAATGTTCGTGCCAGAGATGCGCGGCGAACAACGGCATCAGCGCGATCGACAGCAGGATGCCGATGAACGGGATCGCCCAGGCCACCGAAAGCTCGGCGCCCGAGACACCGCCGGCCGCGAAGGCCGCGCCGGGAAGGCCGCAAAACCCTGCCACCAACGCGGCCTTACCGATCCCTCGCGCCATGCGCCCGCGCCCCCCTTGCTGCCGCGCCGGGCTTGGCGCCCGGCTGCCCGAAAATCCCTTAACCCGCTCGGCCCGGAAGGTCACGCCCGGGCGGCCTTTCCTGCCGCCGGGCCTTCCCGAACCGGGCCGGGCGCACTAAAGGTCGGCGCGATCCTCGGAGACCCGCCTCATGGAAATGATCGGCGAACGCCGCATCAATGCGTCCCGCGACCAGGTCTGGGCCGCGCTGAACGACCCGGACGTGCTCAAGACCTCCATCCCCGGCTGCGAAAGCGTCGAGCGGGTCGGTGATGACCAGTTCACCGCCAAGGTCGCGATGAAGCTTGGCCCGATGCAGGCGCGGTTCGGTGGCAAGGTGCAGCTGACCAACATCATCCCCCCCGAAAGCTACACCATCACCGGCGAGGGCCAGGGTGGTGCCATGGGCTTCGCCAAGGGGGCCGCGAATGTTTCGCTCGCCGCCGATGGCCCGAATTGGACCGTGCTGCGCTACAGCGTGAATGCGCAGGTCGGCGGCAAGATGGCGCAGCTCGGCGCGCGGCTGATCGACAGCACGGCGAAGTCGATGGCCGACCAGTTCTTCGACCGCTTCGCCGCGCAGCTGAACCCGGCACTGCCCGCCCCGGCGGTCGAGGACGCGCCGCTGCCGACCAAGCCCGCCGGCCCCGACATCTACCAGCAGGCGGCGCGCTGGCTGTTCCAGCCTGTCATGGGCTTCCCGCCGCAGGTCATCTTCGGCGCCGGCGCCATGGCGGTCATCCTGCTGCTGATGTTCGCGATGGGCTGAGGCGGATGGTCCCCACTTCCGTCGAGGAGACGGCACGGCTTCTCGCGGAGGGTGGCTATGTCGCCGACCGGCGCCTGGCCACCACCATCCATCTGGCCCTGCGCCTGGGCCGGCCGATTTTCCTGGAGGGCGAGCCGGGCACCGGCAAGACCGAGATCGCCAAGGTGCTGGCGAAGCAATTGCCGCGGCGCCTGGTGCGCCTGCAATGCTATGACGGCATGGACCTTGCCTCGGCCGCGTATGAGTGGGACCACGCCAAGCAACTGATGGCGATCCGGCTCGCGGAGGCCACCGGCAGCGCGGCGGATCGCGCGGCGCTGGAGAAGGGTCTGTATGACCGCCGCTTCCTCCAGCCCCGCCCCCTGCTCGATGCGCTGGAGGGCGAGCCCGCGATTCTGCTGATCGACGAGCTCGACCGCGCGGATGAGCCCTTCGAGGCGTTCCTGCTGGAAATCCTGGCCGATTTCCAGGTGACGATCCCGGAGCTTGGCACAGTGCGCGCGGCGACGCCCCCCGTGGTGGTCATCACCTCCAACCGCACCCGCGAAGTGCATGACGCTATCCGCCGCCGCTGCCTGTACCATTGGGTGGACTATCCCGACGCGGCCCGCGAACGCGCAATCCTGGCGCTGCGGGCACCGGGGATCGGCGCCAAGCTCTCGGCGCAGGTCGTCGCCTTCGTGCAGGCGCTGCGCGCCACCGATACCTTCAAGCCGCCCGGCGTGGCCGAGACGATCGACTGGGCGCAGGCGCTGGCCGCGCTGGACGCGACCGAGCTGGAACCGGCGCTGGTGGATGCGACGCTCGGCGCGCTGCTGAAATACCAGGACGACATCGCGAAGATCCAGGGCGCCGAAGCCGCGCGGCTGGTGGCCGACGCCAAGGCCGCGCGAGGGTAGCCGACCCTCGGTCCGACCTATCCCTGGTCGCCACTCCGCTCCTGCTCCGCGGGCTGTAAGCGGAAGGCAAAGGGCAAAAGCTGGTCGAGCGTGAACCGGCCGACCGCATCGACAAAAATCGGGAGATCGGGAGGCGCGAGCTCCGCCATGACTTGGCGACATGCACCGCAGGGCATGTGAAGTGGGGCCGAGCCCTCCGGACTGGCGTCGACACATGAAAGTGCGATCGCATCAATCCGCCGCGACCCTGCCGCGATGGCGGCAAAAATCGCGACGCGCTCGCCGCAGATGGTCAGCCCATAAGACGCGTTCTCGACGTTGCAGCCCGTATAGATCCTGCCGCCGGCCAATACCGCCGCGCCAACACGAAAGCGCGAGTATGGCGCGTGGGCGTTCAGCGCGGCGGTTCGGGCAGCCGTCAAAAGGTCGAGATCCAGACCGTCTATCAAGCGCCCGATCCGCCGCTCGCACCAACAGCCTTCGATTGCCGGAACGTAACCCAATCCAGCATCATGCTGAGCGGGCTCCGTGCGGGTCGCGAAACAGACCTGGTAGCCCCAAAATGTGCGGCCCATGGGAGCCGTGTCCCGGTTTCGGCGTCAACAACCGTATGATTTGAATGCAAGGCCAGATCTTCGGTATGGCCTGCTGGAGCGGAGGCCCGCTCAGGCTTGGCAGCGTGTCCCATTAGGGTCTCCATTAATGTTCAACTAGTTCGAGAAGGGCCCTCACCCTTTAGAATCAACCAGGCGGGCATTCAACAGACGACTGCAACGCAGGGCGGTTGCTTGCATCACCGCAAAGAGCGCGATGACCGCCGGGCTCTCACCCGCCTTCTGCGGCGCGGGTGCGCCCGGCAGGCTTAGGTCGATGGCTGCATCCACATTAAGGACGCCGAGGACCGGCCCATCCATGTCGAGGCTGAGCGGGGGGGTTGCACCGCGGCTTGCGGGTGTCATCTCCGCCGCATCAATGATCGGCATGCTGATGAGCCAAGTCCGGTCTTCGAGGATGGCGGGCGCTCCTTGGCTGTTGAGCCACGGGTCCTGGCCAGTCCTTGCCTGGGCCGTTTGGCGCTGGCCAGCCAAGTCCGCGACTACAGACACGCACCCTTCGTAAGCGAGCCACACGATTCCCTGCCCACGCTGGAATTTGATGTTGCGGTCGACGTCATTGTCCATGCCCGCTGAATAGGCCAAGCACAGCATCGGCTCGTCGCCAGCCGTCCGGGGCAGTTCTTCGACGAACACATTCGCCCGGACCCGTGTATTCGGCACAAGCCATTCCTTAAGAAGGTGCTCGGCCATTTGTACCAGCGCTCTCAGCTCAACTTCGATGTCCTCAGGCGGCGGGAGTCTGAAGCAACCTTGCTCGATCGCCTGTCGGCCCGCGACCATACCGCGATTAAAAGCGCTGCCGATCAGAATTTCATCCGAAAGCGCATCGAAATCGAGCGCGCCTGTTGGCGCGTCGGCGGCAACAGCCGGGTTCACCATCCTGCGCTTCGCCGCGACCACCGCCAGCTTCTCCTCCAGCCGCGCCCGTCCTCGGCCGATGAGCAGCCCCCAGAGCCGACCTACGAAGCCGCCGATGCGCTCCGGAGAGCCGGGTGAGCCTGCCGGTAGGCGGAGGCCCACATGCAACCAGGGCTTTGCCGCCAAGGCCACAAGCAACGGGACCTGGCTTTCGCGCAACGATCGCCGGTAGGCAGGCCCGAACACCCAGGCAGGAAAGTTGGAAACCACTCCGCCATCGACGCAGCAATCCAGACCGGAATCGAGAGGTGTGAGGGAAACCGGCGTGAAGAAACCGGGAAATCCGGCTGAAGCGCGGACGGCCATGGCAATGGGCGTGTTCGCGCACGCCTTGTCTATGGACGAAACCACGACTTCCTTTGCGCCCCGCAGGTCAGTGACGATCAGGAACAGCGGAATAGCTTGCGGCAGGTCGAGACTGGCCACGTCGTAGAAGCGCAGGGCCGTGCCGGCTGGGAGGCGATCGGCGTGGGGTTTGAGGAGTGGGCTTTCCCGCAGCAGGCGCTCGATTTCGGCCTCCAGGCCGTCACCGGGGAAGATGCCGCGGCTGACCAGCAGGGATATGACGCTCGCTAGCGCCGCGTAGGCCACGATCAGCAGATTCCAGGCCCACCAGAAAGGGAAAACGATCCACCCCCACCACCGGCGGGGCGGCAGCAAAACCTCACGAAGCAATGCAAGCAGACCTGTTCGGCCGGCAGCGACCACCTTCGCGAGGCGCGCGAACTGGGCAAAAGGGAGCGGAAGCCAGCGGATGCCGCCGCGCCCGAAGAACCGATTAACCCGGTCGCGCGCAAACAATCCCTTGACCTCGTCCCGCATCGCCTGAGGGGAATAGCCAGCCCAGTAAAGTGTGGCGATCAGCGCGCCGGCCGAAGTGCCTGCGACCGCCGCTGGCAGCAGAGCGTGGTTGCCGGTGGGCTTGCCACTATCGTCGTGACTGCGACCCGTCAGCCCCTCGAGCTGTCCGATTAGGTCGATCGCCACGGCCCCGCCGCCCTGAATGGTGATGACGCTGGTGCGTGGAAACTCCATACGGCGCATCTGGCACGACCTGTCCGAAGTGGCAACAGATACCGCTGCGTTGTCAGGGCCTCGACACCAGGGAATCTCCGGTTCAAATCAAGAGGTGTTCTTCTCGACCCAACCCGCCGCCGGCGCCCTGCCCGCCAACCTGCTCGCCTTCGGGCGGCTGCTGCGCCGCGCCGGCGTGCCCGTCGGGCCCGGCGAAATCCTGCTGGGGGCGGAGGCGCTGGCCGCCATCGACCTTGGCAGCCGCACCGAGGTCCACGCCGCGCTGCGCGCCACGCTGGTGCATCGGCACGAGCATTTCCTGCTGTTCGACCAGGCGTTTGGCATGTTCTGGCGGGACCCGGAAGCGGCCCGTCACGCCACCGCGCTGGCGCTGATGGATGGGTTCAAGGAACAGCAAAAACCCTCCCCGGCCGCGCGCCGGATGGCGGAGGCGATGCAGGGCGACCGCCCCAAGCCGCCCAAGCCCTCCGACGACAAGCCGGAAGACCGCGTCGACATGACCTTCACGGTCAGCGAACGCGAACGCCTCCAGACCATGGATTTCGAGGCGATGTCGGCCGCCGAGATCAGCGCCGCCAAGGCCGAGATCCGCAAGCTGGTCTTGCCGCTCGATGCCCGCCCGACCCGCCGCTTCCGCCCCCACCATGCCGGCGGCACGCCCGATCTGCGCGCCACCATCCGCCTCAGCCTGCGGACGGGGGGCGAGGTGCTGGAGATCGCGCGCCGGCAGCGCGTGGTGCGGCCGCCGCCGTTGGTGGCGCTGTGCGACATCTCCGGCAGCATGGCGCGCTACGCCCAGATCCTGGTGCATTTCCTGCACGCCGTCGCGAATGACCGGGACCGCGTGCACACCTTCCTGTTCGGCACGCGGCTGACCAACGTCACCCGCCAGCTTCGCGCCCGCGACCCGGAAGTGGCCTTCGAGATGGTGGCGCATGCCGTGCCGGACTGGTCGGGCGGCACCCGCATCGGCGAGAGCCTCGATCTGTTCAACCGCGCCTGGTCGCGCCGCGTGCTTGGCCAGGGGGCGGTGGTGCTGCTGATCACCGATGGGCTGGACCGGGAGGGGGCGAAGGGGCTTGCGGATGCCACCGACCGCCTCGCCAAAAGCTGCCGTCGCCTGATCTGGCTCAACCCCCTGTTGCGCTACAGCGGCTTCCAGCCCAAATCCCAGGGTATCCGGGCGATGCTGCCGCATGTGCATGATTTCCGGCCCGTGCATAATCTCGCCAGCCTGCGCGACCTGATCGCCACCCTATCCGACCCGCGGAAAAGGAGCCTGCCGTGAGCGCCGATTCCGAGGACATCCTGGCCACCGCCGCCGCCTGGGCGGCTGAGGGCGAACAGGTCGCGATCGCGACCGTGGTCGAGACCTGGGGCAGTTCGCCCCGCCCCGCCGGTTCGCGCCTTGCCGTGACCGCGACCGGCCGCATGGCCGGCAGCGTCTCGGGCGGCTGTATCGAGGGCGCGGTCGCCGATGTGGCGCGCCAGACCATGCGGGACGGCGCGCCGCAATTGCTGGATTTCGGCATCTCCGACGAGCGTGCCTGGGAAGTGGGGCTCGCCTGTGGCGGCAAGCTCAAGGTCTTCGTGGAACGAATCGGGTGAGCCCGGAAACCCTGCGACGCCTGATCGCCGCCCGCGCCGCCAAACAGCCCGTGGCGCTGCTGACGCGCCTGCCGGATGGCGCGCAGCTTCTCAGCCCCGGCGAAGGCGTGCCGCCCGAACTGGCCGGCGACATCGCCGCGGCGCTGGCCGCGGATGCCGCGCGCAATGTCACGCTCGGCAACACCACCTGGTTCATCCAGCCCCAAAACCCGCCGCTGCGTATGCTGATCGTGGGCGCGGTGCACATCGCGCAGGCGCTGGTGCCGATGGCCGTCGCCGCCGGCTTCGCCGTGACCGTGATCGACCCCCGCCGCGCCTTCGCCACCGAGGAACGCCTCGGCGCATCCGTCACCATCAATGGCGACTGGCCGGATGAGGCGATGGCGGCGCTGGCCCCCGACAGCCGCACCGCCGTGGTCACGCTGACGCACGACCCGAAGCTGGATGACCCCGCACTGGACGTCGCACTCCGCAGCGCCGCCTTCTATGTCGGCGCGCTCGGCAGCCGCCGCACCCATGCGAAACGCCTCGACCGCCTGCGGGAGGCGGGGCTGGGTGACGACCAACTGGCGAAAATCCACGCCCCCGTCGGGCTCGATATCGGCGCGGTCACCGCCGCCGAGATCGCGGTCTCCATCATCGCGCAGATCGTGCAGGCCAGGCGGCGGCCGGCATGATCTTCGGCCCCACCCCCCTGGAGGAGGCGCGCGGCGCCGTCCTGGCGCACACGCTCCGCCTGCCCTCCCGCGTGCTGAAGAAGGGCACGGTGCTCGATGACGCGGCGGTCGCTGCGCTGCGCGAAGCCGGGCGGCGCGACGTGATCGCCGTGCGTCTCGAAGCCGGCGACGTGCCGGAGGATGAGGCCGCGGATCGCCTGGCGAACGCGCTGCTAGGCCCGCTGCTCGCCCGTTCCCGCGCGGCCACCGGGCGGGTCAATCTGTTCGCCGAAAGTGCGGGGCTGTTCACGGTGGATGCGGCGCTGGTGGACCGCATCAACGCGGTCGATGAAAGCCTGACCATCGCGACGCTGCCGAGCCACACCGTGGTCTCGGCGAAGGAGATGCTGGCGACCATCAAGATCATCCCCTTCGCCGTCCCCGGCCGCGTGCTGATGGTGGCGGAAGCGATCGCGCGGGGTGGCCCGGCGATGGCACTGCACCCCTTCCAGCCGCTGCGCGTCGGCCTGGTGCTGACGGAGCTGCCCGGCATCAAGGACAGCGTGATGGAGGGCGCGGTGGAAGCCACCGAGACCCGCATCCGCGCCCTGATGGGCACGCTGCTGCCGGTGGAGCGTGTCCGCCATGAGGAAGGGCCGACCGCCGATGCGCTGTCCCGCCTGAAACGCGCCGGCGCGCAATTGCTGCTGGTGGCCGGTGCCTCCGCCGTGGTGGACCGGCGCGATGTCGGCCCGGCCGCCATCACCCGCGCCGGCGGCGTGATCGAGCATTTCGGCATGCCGGTCGATCCCGGCAATCTGCTGTGCCTGGGCCGCATCGGCGATGTGCCGGCCATGGTCCTGCCCGGCTGCGCGCGCAGCCCCAAGCTGAACGGCTTCGACTGGGTGCTGGAACGCGTGTTCGCCGGGCAACGCGTGACATCGCGCGACGTGATGCGCATGGGTGTCGGCGGCCTGCTCAAGGAAATCGAGGTCCGGCCCCTGCCCCGGGCCGAGGCCCCGCGCACCGCCCCCGCGACCCTCGCCCCGCGCCGCGCCCGCCAGGTCTGCGCGCTGGTGCTGGCCGCCGGCCGTTCCCGCCGCATGGCGCCGCTCAACAAGCTGCTGGTGCCGGACAAGGCCGGTGTGGCGATGATCGCCCGCGTGGTGGACAACGCCCTGGCTTCCCATGCCAGCCCGGTGATCGTGGTGACGGGCCATGAGCGTGAGCGGGTGGAGGAAGCACTCGCCGGCCGCCCCGTGCTGTTCGCCCATGCCGAGGATTACGCCGAGGGGCTTTCGGCCTCGCTCAAGGCAGGCCTTGCCGCCGTGCCGCCGGATGCCGAGGGCGTGATGGTCTGCCTCGGCGACATGCCTTTGGTGACGGCCGCGATGCTGGACCGGCTGCTGGCCGCCTTCGACCCGGAGGAAGGCCGCGCCATCGTGCAGCCGACCTATCGCGGCAAGCAGGGCAACCCGATGCTGTGGGGGCGGGAATTCCTGGGCGCCATGCTGGGCATCACCGGCGATATCGGCGCCCGCCATTTGGCCGCGCAGCACGCCGACCGGATGGTGGCGGTCGAGATGCCCGACGACGCCGTGCTGCGCGATTTCGACACGACCGAAAGCCTGAAGGCGCTACCGGGGTTCGGTCGCTAAGGCGTCAGGGTTTCGATCCCGCCCATATAAGGCCGCAGAACCTCCGGAATGGTCACGCTGCCATCCTCGTTCTGGTGCGTCTCCATCACCGCGATCAGCGCGCGCCCCACCGCGACACCGCTGCCGTTCAGCGTGTGCAGGTGTTCCGGCTTGCCGGTCCCGGCCCGAAAACGCGCCTCCATCCGCCGCGCCTGGAAATCCCGGCAGTTGGAGCAGGAGGAAATCTCGCGCCAGGCCTGCTGGCCGGGCAGCCAGACTTCCAGATCATAGGTCTTGGCCGCGCCGAAACCGGTATCGCCGGCGCAGAGCAGCACGCGCCGCCAGGTCAGGCCGAGTTCGGTCAGCACACGCTCCGCGCATTCCGTCATGCGTTCATGCTCGGCGGCGGAGTCTTGCGGCGTGGTGATCGAGACGAGCTCGACCTTCTGGAATTGGTGCTGGCGCAGCATCCCGCGCGTGTCGCGGCCCGCGCTGCCGGCTTCGCTGCGGAAGCAAGGCGAAAGGGCGGTCAGGCGCAGCGGCAGGGCGGTGTCGGCGATGATCTCGCCGCGCACGAAATTGGTCAGCGGCACCTCGGCGGTCGGGATCAGGAAGCGGCCGTCCCGCGTCTCGAACAGGTCTTCCTTGAACTTCGGCAACTGGCCGGTGCCATACATGCTGGCTTCGTTGACCAGCAGCGGCACGGCGCATTCGGTGTAGCCGTGCTGCTCCGTGTGCAGGTTCAGCATCCATTGGCCGAGTGCCCGCTCCAGCCGCGCGAGCGGGCCGCGGAGGACCGTAAAGCGGCTGCCGGCGAGCTTGCCGGCCGTGGCGAAATCCATCCCCATCGCCTCGCCGAGCTCGAAATGCTGGCGGGGCGTGAAGGGATAGTTGCGCGGCGCGCCATGGGTGTGGAGGACGACGTTCGCGGTCTCGTCCGCGCCTTCCGGCACCTGGTCATCGAGGGTGTTGGGCAGTGTGGCCAGCAGCGCATCCCGCGTGGCTTCGTGGAGTTCGGGCGTGGCGGCAGCAGCCGCATCCATCGCGGCCTTGACCTCCGCCTTGAGCCGATCGGCAAGCGCCGTATCGCCGGACTTCATGGCGGCGCCGATCTGGCGCGAGAGGTCGTTCCGCGTGGTCTGCGCATCCTGCGTCAGCCGCACGGCGGCAACGCGCAGATCGTCGAGCCGCAGCGCCTCGGCGGAAGCAGGGGCCCCGCCACGCCGCGCGAGTGCCGCGTCGAAGGCGGCCGGATCGGCGCGGATCACTCGGATATCGTGCATGCTCTGAAACTCATCGGTCGCGCGGGAACGCCCCGCGCCTCGCGCTGCGGCTAAGGCAGCTTCCGGAGGCCGTCAATGAAGGCCGAAACGTCCTGACGCATCCAACTCAGCCCGTCATTCCAGAAGGTCAGCAGGGCGCTACGGTTCAGATCCACCGAGGCGACGAGCTTCTCGCGGCCCGCGGCTACGTCCCGCGCATCGAGCCCCTGAGGGATCAGAAGCGGCGGGTCGGCCAGCGTCACGATAAGGCAGGGCCCATCGCGCCCAGGCCGACCTGAAAACCACTTGATGCGTGGGCCGTGCGAACCCTGCGGTGTCGAGATGGTGACGGTGCCCGGCAACCCGGTGTCTCGGGTGCTCAGGTTCGCCATGTCGAACATCTCATCGCGCGAATCAGCGTCAGGCAGGCTTGCCTGGGTCGGCATGACCCAGGCCTGAATACCGTGGGGCCGGTTCACGTCGTCCCCTCCTTCGCTTCCTTCCGCCGCATCCACACCGCGCCGAGGATGGAGAGTTCGTAGAGCAGGATCAGCGGCACGGCCAAGCCGATCTGGCTGATGATGTCGGGCGGCGTGATGACCGCGGCCACCACGAACATGCCGACGATCGCGTAGCGGCGGCCCTTGCGGAGCCCCTCCACGCTCAGGATGCCGACCTTCACCATCAGCATCAGTGCCACGGGCAGCTGGAAGGCCACGCCGAAGGCCAGGATCATGTGCATGACCAGCGACAGGTATTCGCTGACCTTCGCTTCCAACTGGATGGCGACGGTGTCCACACCGGCCGGCGTTTCGAAGCTGATGAAGAAGCTCCAGGCCATCGGGAAGATGAAGTAGTAGGCCAGTGCCGCGCCGGCCACGAACAGGAAGGGCGAGGCCAGCAGGAAGGGCAGGATCGCGGTCTTTTCGCTGCGATAGAGGCCCGGCGCGATGAACAGCCACAATTGCGTGGCCCACATCGGGAAGCTGAAGAAGGTGGCGCCGAAGAAGGCCACCTTCAGATAGGTGAAAAACGCCTCATAAAGGGCGGTGAAGATCATCCGCCGTTCCCCCATGCCCTGCTGCTGGAGGATGTCGGCCAGCGGCGCGGCCAGGAAGCCGTAGATCTGCGTCGAGAAATAGTAGCAGACGGCGAAGGCGATGACGAAGGCGCCGATCGACCACATCAGCCGCTGGCGCAGCTCGATGAGGTGCTCGATGAGCGGCATCGGCTTGTCGTCGATGGAATCTTCGGGATCGCGCGGCAAGGGGATGGGGCCTCAGGCGGCGGTGTTGCGGGGGGCGGGTGCCGCTTCGCCCGGCGGGACAAAAGCGGGCGGGACGAAAGCGGGCGGGACGAAAGCGGGCGGCGGGGCCGGCTCGGGCGGCAGGCCCTCGGCGAACAGCGGCGGCGATGCGGGGGGCGCGGGTGTGCCGGGCGGCACGAAAGCGGGCGTATCCGAAACTGGCATGGCCGAAGGCGGGGGCGTCACTGTCGCGCCGCCCGTCCCGTGATCCGTCCAGGCATCCTTGAGCGGATTGCCGATCGGATCCTGCGTGAATGTATCCCGCAGGGCGCCGTCCTTGTCGATTTCCTTCTCGACCACGCTCTTGAAGTCGAAGCTGCGGATTTCATTGATCTGGTTGCGCACGTCGTCGAGCTTGGCCTCGCGCACCACCTCATCGACCTGGCCCTGGAACTGCCCGGCCATGCGGCGCATCTTCTGGATGAAGCGCGCCACGCCACGCACGGCTTCCGGCAGGTCTTTGGGGCCGATGATGACCACCGCGACCACCGCAATCAGCGCGAGTTCCGTCCAGTCCAGACCAAACATGCAACCCCATTCCCGGCGCCATGAGGCGCGCCTGCGCACGGGCGCCTTCCGTTAGCAGGATCACCGGCGCGCGCCAATCCGCGCCCCCTACTTAGGGTGCCTCGGGCCGGAATACGAAGGCCCGTTCGGGGTCCATCGCCACGGAAACGCGGTCGCCCCGCGAAAGCCAGGTGCCGGGCGGCAGCCGCGCATGCAGGTGCAGCAAGCCCCCCTGCCCGTCCGCCACCGCCAGGTGGACAAGGGTGGTGGCGCCGAGCAGCCGGCAGGCCTCCACCTCGGCCGAGGCGCCGGGCGCCCCGTCGGGCAGGATGCGCAGGCCCTCCGGCCGAAGCAGAAGGTCTAGCGGCGCGCCCTCCTCCACCGCCAGCGCACCGAGGCCGGCGGCGCCGATCACCGTCTCGGCCAGCCCCGCCCGGGCGCGCGCCGGCAGGCGGTTCACCTCGCCCAGGAAGGTGGCCACGAAGCGGCTGGCCGGGTTCAGGTACAATGCGGCTGGCGTGCCGAATTGTTCGATCCGGCCCCCGTTCATCAGCGCGATGCGGTCCGCCATGAACATGGCTTCCTCGGCGTCATGCGTCACGATCAGCGTCGCGATGCCGGCTTCCTGCAACACATGAAGCGTATCGTCCCGCACCTGTTCGCGCAGCCGCGCATCCAGGCTGGCGAAGGCCTCGTCCAGCAGCAGCACGGCCGGGCGCGGCGCCAGCGCCCGCGCCAGCGCCACCCGCTGCTGCTGCCCGCCCGAGAGCATGTGCGGCCAGGCCTTGGCGAAGGCTTCCAGGCCGACGCGCGCCAGCGCATCCATGATCCGCCATTTCCGCTGCCCCGCGGGGACGGCGCGCAGCCCGAAGGCGACATTCGCCTCCACGGTCAGATGCGGGAACAGCGCGTAGTCCTGGAAGACGAAGCCCACACCCCGCCCCTCCGGCGGCGTCTCCCGCCCCGGTTCCGCGATGATGGTATTTCCAAGAGTGATCCGCCCCGCCTGCAACGGTTCGAGGCCGGAGGCGAGTCGCAGCAGCGTGGTCTTGCCGCAGCCCGACGGCCCCAGCAGGCACACGATCTCGCCAGGCCGCGCCGCGAGGTCGAGCCCGCGCAGAACCTCCCCCCGTTCGGGGTAGCTGTGGCGGATGCCCTCGAAGGTGATGGTCACGCGGCGGGGTCGGCCGATGGCTTGGCGAACAGCGGCGCCGCGGCATCGCCGCTGACCAGCTCCTCCCGCTTCGGCAAATCCTTGAGCGAGGTCAGGCCGAACTGCTCCAGGAAGCGCGGCGTGGTGCCCCAGAGCGTGGGCCGGCCCGGCACCTCCTTCTGGCCGCGCGGCGCCACCAGCCCCAAATCGAGCAGGGCTTCCAGGGACGATTGCGCCAGGCTGGCGCCGCGGATGTCCTCGATCTCGGCGCGGGTGCAGGGCTGGTGCCAGGCGATCACCGCCAGCGCCTCCATCGCCGCCCGCGGCAGGCGCTTCGGCACCTCCACCACGCGGGTCAGCACGGGGGCGAGGTCGGGCGCGGTGCGGAGCGCGTAGCCGCCGGCGACCGCCGCCAGATGCACGCCGCGCCCGGCCAGCGCCTCGGCCAGCGCCGCCAGCACCGCCTCGGCGTGCTGGCCCGGCGCCAGCACCGATTGCAGGCGGGCTTCCGTCACCGGCCGGTCGCTCGCGAAGACCAGCGCTTCGGCAAGGCGCAGCGATTCGGCCGAGACAAGCCGTCCGGCGTCTCCCTCGCTGTCCTCAGGCGGCGCGCACATCTCCGTTCTCCTTGCCCCCTGTTCCCTCTGGCGCTTCGGCGCGGCGCAGCATGATCGGCCCGAAGGCGCGGTCCTGCCGGAGCTCGATCGCCCCGCCGCGGGCCATTTCCAAGCCTGCAATCAGCGTGCTGGCAAGGGCTGCGCGACGCTCCACCGGGTCGAGGCCGGCGGAATCGGGCAGGAAGCGCTGCAACACCGCCCAGGACGGCAGCGCGCCCATCACCTGCGTGAGGCGGGAAATCGCGTCCTGCACCGTCCACAGCTTGCGCGCCTTCGGCCGGTAGGGCCGGCGCGCCAGCGCCCGCCGGCGGGCCGTGGCATAGGCCTGGCACAGCGCCGGCAGGTCGGCCCGGATGCCGGAGCGGTCCTCGACAGTCAGGTTCTCGGGCGCGCCGCGGGCGAAGACATCCCGCCCGAGACAGGGCTGGCGCAGCAGCCAGGCGGCGCCTTCGCGCATGCGTTCCAGCTCGGCCAGGCGGTCGGTCAGCCGGGCGGCGATGCTTTCGGGGTCTTCCTGCTCGGCGGTATCGGCGGCGGGCAGCAGCAGGCGGGATTTCAGCCAGGCGAGCCACGCCGCCATCACCAGCCAATCCGCCCGGAGTTCCAGCCGCAGCCCCCGCGCCTGCTCGATCACTGCCAGATACTGGTCCACCAGCGACAGGATCGAGATCCCGGCCAGATCGAGTTTCTGCGCCCGCGCCAGGTCCAGCAGCAGGTCGAGCGGCCCTTCATAGCCATCGAGCCGCAGATGCAGGGTGGGATCGGCCATGCCGCTAATCTCCGTGCCCGGTGATGGAGAACACAAGCCGCACGATCGGCAGCGCCACCTCCCGCACCAGCCAGCCCATCGCGTCGAAGCCGGGGATCGCCCAGGGCAGCAGGAAGATCAGGCTCAGCACGATCAGCAGCCCGAACCGCTCGGTCCGCGCCACCAGCATGGCCAGCGGCGCCGGCAGCACCCCCACCAGGATGCGGCCGCCATCCAGCGGCGGGATCGGCAGCAGGTTGAAGCAGGCCAGGATGACATTCACCAGGATCGACAGCGCGATCAGCCGGAACAGCCATTCCGCGGCCGCCAGCGGCAGCAGGTCGCCCCCCAGAACCACGACATGCGCCGCCAAGCCAAAGCCTATCGCCAGCGCGAAATTGATGGCCGGGCCCGCCGCCGCCACCAGCACCATCCCCCAGCGCGGATTGGCGAGGCGCCAGACATCCACCGGCACCGGCTTCGCCCAGCCGAACATTGCCTCCACCCGGCCGATGGTCAGCAATTGGCTGACCAGCAGGATGCCCGGCACCAACAGCGTGCCGACCGGGTCCACATGCCGCAGCGGGTTCAGCGAAACCCGCCCGAGCCGCGCGGCGGTATCATCGCCCAGCGCCCGCGCCGCATAGCCATGCGCCGCTTCGTGCAGGGTGATGGCGAGGATGGCGGCGATGGCGATCGCCGCGATCTCGCCGATCCAGGCGGGGTTCATGCCGCCACGCGGGCGGTGTCGCGCAGCGCGCGGGCTGCGTGCAGGCGGCGCAGCGCCGCGTCCGACAGATCCGGGCAGGTGGCGAGGATGGCGGAGGTTTCCTCCAGCATGCCGGTGCAATGCAGCACGATGTCGCATCCGGCTGCGATTGCCGTCGCGGCCAGATCACCGCCGAGCCCAGCGACCGCACCCATCGCCAGATCGTCCGAGACCAGCACGCCATCGAAACCGATTTCGCCCCGGATCACGCGGTCGATCACTGTCGGGGACAGGGTGGCGGGGCGCGCGGCATCCCAGGCGGCGTAGAGAATATGCGCCGTCATCGCCCAGGCGCCGCTGCCCGCCAGCGCTCGGAAGGGCGCGATATCGGCGGCGAGCAGCGCCGCATCCGCCTCCACCCGCGGCAGGCTTTCATGGCTGTCCACCACGGCCCGCCCATGGCCGGGGATGTGCTTGATGACAGGCACGCAGCCCGCCCCCTGCAACCCGGCCACCCAGGCGGCACCGAGCCGCGCGACTTCGACAGGGTCGGCCGAGAAGGCGCGGTCGCCGATCACCTGGTGCTGCTCGGGCAGCCGGAGATCGAGCACGGGGGCGCAGACCACGTCGAAGCCGGCATCGGCGCAGGCCGCGCCAAGCCGCGCCGCATTGGCGTGGGCGGCGTCGGCGGGCCCGCCCTCGAAGCTGGCGGCGGGCGGGAATTCGGGCCAGCGCGGCGGGCGCAGCCGCGCCACGCGGCCACCCTCCTGGTCGACCAGGATCGGCGCGGCCTCGCCCAGGACCTCCCGCAGATCGGCGTTGAGGGCGCGGAGCTGCGCGGGGCTTTCGACGTTGCGCCGGAACAGGATGGCGCCCAGCGGCCGATGCGCGCGCAGCAGCGCCGCCTCGGCCAGGGTCAGCGCGGTGCCGGAAATGCCGATGATGGCGGCCTTCACGCGGCGCTCATCCGCGCAGCAGCATGCAATTGCCGCCGCGGGCACGCACCGTTTCGCACAATTGCCGCGCCGCATCCTGGTCGGCGAACCCGCCGGTGCGGAGCCGGAACAGCGGCGGCTGCCCCGGGCGTTCGAAGCGCAGGATTTGCGGGCTGCGGCCCTGCAGGTCCGGCACCCGTCCCTGCAGGCGCACCCATTCGCCGCGCGCCGCTTCCTCTGTGCTCATCGCACCAAGCTGCACCTGCACGCGGCCGCCAACGGGCGCGGGCGCGGGCGCGGGCGTGGGTGCCGGGCGGGGCGTGGCGATCATGGGCGCCGGCACGGGTTCTGGCGCGGGCGCGGGCGGTGCCTCGGCAGCCGGTACCGGCACCAGCGCCCGCAAGGGAATCGCGGGCGGCGGCGGTGTTGTGGCCGCGCGCAGCCCATCCAGGTTCGGCGCCTCCGGCATCCGCGCGGTCGAGCGGCCGGCCTCCGGCGGCTGCGGCCGGTTGGAGGGGCGCTCCAGCACCATTTCGGTCTGGTTGGGCACGCGCATGCCGCCCGGATCGTCCGGGCGAACCTTGAACGGCCGTGGATCGGCCTCGACCACCGGCACGCCGCCGGCGCCCATCGAGCCCCAGGCCCAGACGCCGAGGCCGCCGAGCGCCACCAGCACCAGGATCATGCCGGCCGCCCCCAGCATCAGCCAGGGAATATCGCTCTCCCGCTGCGCGGGCCGCCAGCTTGGAACCATTGCATCGCTCATCGCATCTCCTCGACGGGCGTCACCCCCATCACCGCAAGGCCGGAGCGGATGACGGTCGCCGTGGCCGCCACGAGGGCAAGGCGTGCCTCGGTTGCCGCCGGTTCATCCGCCCGGATGAAACGCAGGGTCGAATCCTCCCTGCCGCGGTTCCAGAGTACATGAAAGTCGGCGGCCAAGTCTTGGAGAAAAAACGCGATTCGGTGTGGCTCCCGCGCCGCAGCAGCCGATTCCACGGTGCGCGGCCAGCTCGCCATCCGGCGGATCAGGGCCAGTTCCGCGGGGTCCGTCAGGCTGTCGAGCGGTGCGGCGGCCAGCGTCCCCGGCGCGGGGTCGCCCGCGCTGCGCAGCACGGACCGGCAGCGGGCATGCGCGTACTGGACGTAGAAGACCGGATTGTCGCGCGACTGCTCGATGACCTTGTCGAGGTCGAATTCCATCTGCGCGTCGGATTTGCGCGTCAGCATGGTGAAGCGCACCGCATCCCGCCCGACTTCGTCGATCAGGTCGCGCAAGGTCACATAGGTGCCGGCGCGCTTGCTCATGCGCACCGGCTCCCCGTTCTTCATCACATGCACGATCTGCGTCAGCACCACGTCCAGGCTGACCGTGCGGTCGGACAGCGCGGCGACGGCGGCCTGCATGCGCTTCACATAGCCGCCATGGTCGGCACCCCAGACCTGGACCAGCTGGGGGAAGCCGCGCTCGATCTTCGCCAGATGGTTCGCCACGTCATTGGCGAAATAGGTGCCGGAGCCATCGGATTTGCGCAGCGGCCGGTCCACGTCGTCGCCATATCCGGTGGCGCGGAATAGCGTCTGCGGGCGCGGTTCCCAATCATCCGGCGTCTTGCCCTTGGGGGGCTCCAGCACGCCCGTATAGATCAGGTTCCGGGCCGCCAGCCGCGCTTCCGCGCGTTCCAGCCAGCCTTCCTCCACCACCTTGCGCTCGCTGACAAAAACGTCGTGCTGCACGCCGAGGGCCGCGAGGTCGTCGCGGATTTCCGACATCATGGCTTCCACCGTGAAGTCCCGCACGGTGTCGAGCCAGAGCGCCGGTTCGGCCGGCGTGGCGTTCGGCCCGGCCAGGCTGTCCTTGAAAATTTGCCGCAGCGCGGCGCCGACCGGCACCAGGTATTCGCCGCGATATTGCAGCCCGCCCGGCACCGCGGCCGCGTAATCCGCCTCGGTCATCGCCGTGCCGAGGGCCTGGAGGTAGCGCCAATAGGCGGCGTAGGCGAGCGCCTGCACCTGGGCGCCGGCGTCGTTCACATAGTATTCGCGCGTGACGGCGAAGCCCGCCTTCCGCAGAAGCAGCGCCAGCCCATCCCCCACCACGGCGCCGCGGCAATGGCCGACATGCATGGGGCCGGTGGGGTTGGCCGAGACATACTCGACATTCACCGGGCCGCCCGCCCGCGCCTTCCCATCCCCATACGCCTCGCCGAGCGCCAGCACCGCCGGCACCACCTGCCGCACGAAGCCGGCATCCAGCGTGAGGTTCACGAAGCCGGGGCCGGCCGGGGTCGCTGACACCACCATCGGCAGCGCGGCCAGCTTTTCGCACAGCATGGCGGCCAGCTTCGGCGGCGGCAGTTTCGCGGCCTTGGCCACCACCATTGCGGCATTGGTCGCCATGTCGCCATGCGCGGCATCCCGCGGCGGCTCCACCATCACACGCGCGAAGGAGTCTTTCGGCATTTCGGGCAGCAGCGCTTCCAGCGCGGCCACCACCTCGGCGCGCATGGCGGCGAACAAATCGGGGGTCAGCTTCATGTCGGGCAGGTCCAGAAATCAGCCGGAAATCGTGGGGTCGGTCAGCCGCCGATGCTCATCGAGGGCGTAGCGGTCGGTCATGCCCGCCAGGTAGTCGCACACCGCCTGCGCACAGGCGAGGCTGCCGCCATCGCCGGCCTTCGCCTGCCACCAGGGCGGCAGCAGGCGGGGTTCGCCATGCAGCAGGCTGAACAGCATCTGCAAGGCCCGCTTGCATTTCTGGGTGGTGCGGTTGACGCGCCAGTGCCGGTACATGCGCTGGAACAGGAAGGCGCGGAGTTCGTTGTTCGCCTCCCGCATCGCATCGCTGAAGGCCACCACCGGCCGGTCATGCGCGCGAATCGCGGCCGCATCGGAAGGCGCCAGCGCCGCGATCCGACGCCGCGTCTCCGCCACCACATCGTTCACCATGGCGTTGATCAGGCGCCGCACGACCTCGCTGGTGGCGCGGTCCTTCGGCAACTCAGGGTGCTGGCGCAGCGCCGCCTCCCGCGCTTCCCGCACCAAGGCGAGCCCCGCCGCTTCCTCCAGCGTGAACAGCCCGGCCTTCACCCCATCATCGAGGTCGTGGTTGTTGTAGGCGATGTCATCCGCCAGCGCGGCCACCTGCGCCTCCGCACTCGCATGGGTGGTGAGGTCGAGCGGGTGGCGCTTGTCATATTCGGCGATGTAGGGGGTGGGGCGCCGCAGCGGGCCATTGTGCTTGGCCAGGCCCTCCAGCGTTTCCCACGTCAGGTTCAGCCCGTCGAAGCCGGCGTAGCGGGTTTCCAGCAATGTCACGGCCTTGAGGCTCTGCGCATTGTGGTCGAAGCCGCCATAGGGCTTCATCGCCGCATCCAGCGCATCCTCCCCGGCATGGCCAAAGGGCGGGTGGCCGAGGTCGTGGGCCAGCGCCAGCGCCTCCGCCAGATCCTCATCCAGCGCCAACTCGCGGGCGATCGAGCGGGCGATCTGCGCGACCTCGAGGCTGTGGGTCAGGCGCGTCCGGAAATGGTCGCCCTCGTGGTAGACGAAAACCTGCGTCTTGTATTGCAGGCGGCGGAAGCTTGTCGCGTGGATGATCCGGTCGCGGTCGCGCTGATAGGGGCTGCGCGCGCCGCCGCCCGGTTCCGCGTGCAGGCGCCCGCGCGATTGCGCCGCGCGCACCGCCCAGGGGGCCAACCCGTCCGCGAGCCGCATCTGTTCCATGGTTTCGGGCGGTAGCACCCCCGGCGCGCGCGCCGCAACCGCACCCCCATTGGAAACCCGACCGCATGCGTCCTATTTAGTGTGGTCAAGGAGCCTCGCATGGACACGCATATCCCCACCCAATTCCGCGTGACGCCGGGCGCCGGCCGCCAGGTGGCCGAGATCGCCGCGCGCCAGGGCCGCCCCAATGCCGGGCTGCGCCTGGCCGTGGATGCCGGCGGCTGCTCCGGCTTCCAGTACCGATTCGACCTGGAGGATGCGCCGGCCGAAGACGACCTCGTGATCGAATCCGGCCCCGGCCGCGTCTTCATCGACCCGGTCAGCCTGGAATTGCTGGCCGGCGCCGAGCTTGACTGGGCGGAGGCGCTGATCGGCGCCCATTTCGCGGTGCGCAACCCCCAGGCCGTCAGCGCGTGTGGGTGCGGCACCAGCTTCTCGGTCGGCTAACTTCTCCCTCTCCCCCCGAGGGGGGGTTGAACGCATGCGTTCAACGGCGGGGTGAGGGGGGCAAGGGAGGTAGCCAAGCCTGCGTCACCAAGGCAGGTTCAGCGCCATGATCCGCCTCGCGACCTTCAACGTGAATTCGGTGCGCAAGCGCGCCCCGCACATCCTGCGCTTCCTGGCGCGCGAACAGCCCGATTTGCTGTTCCTCCAGGAACTGAAATGCCGCACCGAGGAATTCCCGGAGCTGGAGCTCTCGGCCAGCGGCTACACCATGCGCGCGGTCGGCCAGACCGGCGGCCGCAACGGCGTGGCGGTGCTCGGCCGGATTCCCTTCGAGGTGGTGCTGGACCATCTGCCGGGCGACGCGGCCGACACCCAGGCGCGGTATATCGAGGTGGCGGCGGCCGGGATGCAGGTGGGTGGCCTATACCTGCCCAACGGCAATTCCGGCGGGGAGGATGGCTACGCCTACAAGCTCGCCTGGATGGCGCGGCTGCGGGCGCTGGCGGCTTCGCGGCTGGATGCCTTCGTGCCCTTCGCGCTGCTCGGCGATTTCAACGTCTGCCCGACCGAGGCCGATCTGGCGCCGGGCGCCCTGCCCCCCACCGACGCCCTCGTCCGCGCCGAAACCCGCGCCGCGTGGCGCGCGCTGGAACACCTGGGCCTGACCGACGCCCTGCGGGCGCTGCACCCGGCGGAGCGGATCTACACCTACTGGGATTACGGTTCCGCCTTCGAACGCAATGCGGGCCTGCGCATCGACCACGCGCTGCTGAGCCCGGAACTGGCGGAGCGGCTGGCGTCGGTGCGGGTGGATGTGGCGCCGCGGGCGGAGGAAGGGCCGAGCGATCACACGCCGGTGGTGGTGGAGGTCAGCTGACCACGGATGGCGATCCGCCGCAGCACCGCCCGCCGCTCCTCCTCACGCATCACCCCCCACCCCGCAATCTCCGCCACCGTCCGCCCACACCCGCGGCACACGCCCTCCCCGTCCAGCACACACACCTTCGTACACGGGCTCTCCACCGTCACACCGTCAGCCCGCCATCCACCACCACAATCTGCCCCGTCACCATCGCCGCCCCGGCCAGCAAAAACACGATCACCTCCGCCAGATCCTCCGGCGTGCAGCGCCGCTTGAGCAGGGCGTTCTCGATCGAGGCGCGGCGTTGCTCCTCGGTCCAGTCGATCATCCAGGTGCTGTCCACGGCGCCCGGTGCCACCGCATTCACCCGCACCTCCGGCGCCAGGCCGCGCGCCAGGTTCTTGGTCAGGCTGATCACCCCCGCCTTGGTCGCCCCATAGGCCATCGAGGACCCCGGCGCGTTGATCCCGGCGATGGAGGCGATGTTCACCATCGCCCCGCGCGACGCCCGAAGCGCCGGCGCGGCCGCCTTGGCGCAGCTGAACACGCCGCGGAGGTTCACCGCGATCACCTGGTCCCACAGCGCCTCGGTGATGCCATCGAGGTCGGTGGGCGGCACGGCGCGCGTGGTCCCCGGTGTGCCGGCATTGTTGACGAGATAGTCGAGCCGGCCGAGGTCCGCGACCGCCTGCGCCACCATCCGCGCCGCGTCCTCGGCCTCCGCCACATTGCCGGGTGCGGCCACCACGCGGGCGTTGGTCAGCGCCTGCACGGCGGCCACGGCCGCTGGCCCGCGCGGGTCGCCCGCCAAATGGTTGATCGCGACGGCGCAGCCGGATTGCGCGAGCAGCCTGGCCGTCGCCAGCCCGATGCCGGAGGCGCCGCCCGTGACCAGCGCGGACTTGCCCGACAACTCATAGGTGATCATTTCGCCCGTCCGATCCCCGCCATGGTGCCGATCTGCCGCAGCGCGCGCTTGAGCGCCAGAAGCCGCTGGTCCCGCGCCTCGAACAGGGAAGCGGGGTCGGCGCCGCCCCAATCATAATGCCCGGCGCCGGCCTGCACGCCGGTGCGGCCCGCGGCCACCAGCCTATCCACCGTCTCCGACTTGCCGGTCACGGGGGGCGGTTCGTACATGCGGTTGCGCAGGCTCGTCTGCCGGAACGCCAGACCCGTGAAATCATCTTTCGCCAGCGCGCCGAGGATCGGCAGGCGCAGCGCGATGCCCTCGATGATCGCGGTGTCGATCTCCTCGGCGCTGGCATAGCCTTCGTCGAGCAGCTTCTGCACTTCCAGATTCATCGCCGACTGGATGCGGTTGGCGATGTAGCCGGGGATGAAGCGGCGCAGCACCACGGGCGACTTGCCCATCGCCTCCACCAGGTCGCGCGCCGTCGCCACCACGCGCGGATCGGTCTCGGGCCCCGCCACGATGTCCACCAGGTCCACCAGGTAGGGCGGCGTGTACCAGTGCATGACGATGGCGCGCGCCTGCCGTCGCGCGGGCACCAGCGGAAACGGGTCCAGGTAGCTCGTATTGCTGGCGATGATGGCGGCGGAGGGGGCGTAGCGGTCGATCTGCTCGAACAGCGCGCGCTTGGCCTCCGGCTGTTCGATGATGGCTTCCAGCACGAAATCGGCGTCTTCCACCGTCTCGGCCAGCGTCGGCAGGCGCGCCACGCGGGCATGCAACCATTCGGCATCGTGCTCGGGTGCCGCTTCGTCGTGCGCCACCAGCGTGGCGAGCGCCGCTTCCATCAGCGGCCCGGCGCGCTCCAGCGTCGCCATGCTGGAATCCGTCAGCCGCACCTCATGCCCGCCGAGTGCGAATACCAGCGCCAGCGCGTGCCCCATGGTGCCCGCGCCAATGATCGCCACCTTCATGCCGTGCTCCCCCTCGCCGCCAATCTAGCGGCGTTCAGGACCCGCGATAGGTGGCGTAGCTCCAGGGGGAGGCCAGCAACGGCACATGGTAGTGCCCCTGCCCGGCCGAGAGGCGCACGCGGATGGGCACGACATCCAGGAAGCCATCGCCGTTGAAATAGGCGCCTATGTGGAAGCGGAGTTCATGGAGGCCGGCCATGAAGGTCTCCGGCGTCAGCAGCGGCGAATCCGTGCGGCCATCGGCATTGGTCACGCGCGTGGTGACCGGGATGGCGGTATCCCCATCCAGCCGGAACAGCTCTACCGTGACACCCACCGCCGGCACGCCGCGCGCCGTGTCCAGCACATGGGTGGTCAGCGCCGAGGGCTTCATTCGGCCGGCGCCCCGGCCGCCACCCAGGCGATCAGCTTCTGGCGCTCCTCATCCGTGATCTCGGTCAGGTTCCCGGGCGGCATCGCCTCGGTCGAAACCTGCTGTCGCATGGAAGCCGCCCAGCGCCGGATTTGCTGCGGGGTTTCCAGCATCACCCCCTTGGGCGGCGCGCTGAACGCCTCGTCCGTCGGGCGCGCCGCATGGCAGGTGGCGCAGCGGGCGGCGGTGATGGCCTGCACCTCGGTGAAGGCGGGCGCGGCACCGCCGGCCACCTGCGGGCCACGCGTGGGGGCGAGTGCCACCACCATCGCCACCACCACCGCACCCGCCGCCGCTGGCAGCCAGACGGGTCGGCGGCCAAACTGCATCGCCACGAAGAATTGCCGCACCAGCGCGCCCGCCAGCGTGACGGCCAGCAGCACCACCCAATTGTAGGGGCCGCTCCACGTCATCGGGTAATGCGGCGACAGCATCAGGAACACCACCGGCAAGGTCAGGTAGGTGTTGTGGACGCTGCGCTGCTTGCCCCAGGCGCCGTATTTCGGGTCCGGCGCCTGCCCCGCCTGGATCGCCGCCACCATCTTCTTCTGGCCCGGAATGATCACCATGGCGACATTCGCCACCATGATCGTCCCCGTCATCGCCCCCACCTGCAGGAAGGCGCCGCGGCCCGAAAACACCCCGCAGGCAACGAAAGCCGAGACCGCCAGCAACCCGATCGCCACCCCCAGCAGCGCATTCTCGTTCTTCGCGAGACGCGATTTGCACGCCAAGTCGTAGATCACCCACCCCGCCACCAGCATGAACGCCGAAATGGCAATGGCGTTGTGCGGCGAGATATCGGCCACCGCCGGATCGATCAGATAGGTGCTGGCCTGCCCCCAATAGATCAGCACGAACAGCGCAAAACCCGAAAGCCAGGTCCAATAGGCTTCCCATTTGAACCAATGCAGCTTTTCGGGCAGTTGCGCCGGCGCCAGGGTGTATTTTTGCTTGTGGTAGAAGCCGCCGCCATGGATCGACCATTGCTCCCCTTTCACGCGGGGATTCCCATCGCGCGGCGGGTCGAGCTGGTTGTCGAGGCCGATGAAATAGAAGCTGGTGCCGATCCAGGCGATGCCCGCGATCACATGCAGCCAGCGGATCAGCAGATTGGCCCATTCGGCGAAGTAGGCGGCGTCCATGCGTGTCCCGGTCGGCGCGTTGCACCGCAACAATCGCCCCCGCCCCGCGCCGCCGCAAGGGCTGCCGACGCCGACATTGGACGGGAGCAGCCCCGAATGGCTAGGCTTCGGGCAACCCTGGAGACCCCTCGCATGCATATGCGCACCATCGGCCCGACCCTCGGCATCGTCCTGGCCGGCGCGCTGACGCTTTCAACCGCCGGCGCCCTCGCTCAGGCCGCCGCCGAGCGCCGGCTGGATGCCGCGCTCGATCGGCTGCGCGCCGCCCTCGGCCCCACCGCGGAGCTCACCATCGACCGGCGGGAGATCGACCCCGTCACCGGCCGCGCCCGCCTCACCGGCGTCAGCCTGATCGAGGGGCCGCGCCTGATCCGCATCGAGCAGGTCACGCTCATGGACCTGACCGACATCCGCATCGGCCGCGCCGAACTCCGCGGCGTGGTCGCGCAGGAAGGTTCGCAGCCGCGGATCGAGGCCGGGCGCCTGCTGTTCGCGGGCCTGCCCCTGCCCGCCCCCGGCCAGCCCTTCGAGCCGGAGGGTCTCCGCTTCGGCCAAGTCGAGGCCGACAACCTCACCTTCACGACACCGGGGGAGGGCGTGTTCTCCGTGGGCCGCCTCGCCCTCGAAGGCTATGCGCCGGGCGTGCTGCGCGGCGGCCGCGCGGAAGGGCTGCGCTTCGTCGGCGATGGCGCGGACGGCATGCGCATGGCGCTCGGTCGCGTCTCCATCACCGCCATGGCGTTGCCGGATTTCAGCGGCGCGCCGGACCCGATGGCGTTCGGCGTACAGCACCTGGCGCTCGATGGCCTCGCCATGGCGATGCCGGCGGAGGCCACCGAGATCAGCCTCGGCCGCCTCGTCCTGCGCGATGCCCTGCCGGGCGGCCTGCTCGACCTCGCCCTCGACGATGCCCGCGTGGTCGCCCCGCTCGGCAGCATGGGCGCCGCCGAGACGCGGCTGAAGCGGCTTGAGGTGGCCGGTGTGGACGCCTTCGGCATCGTGCAGGCGGTGTTGCTGGGCGCCGACCCGCCGGAGACGCTGCCCAACACGCCGCAGCGCATTTTCGCCGAGAGTCTGACGGTGCAGCTTGGCGGACGGCATCTGGCGGCCATCGGCCGCTTCGCCACCACGGGCACTTTGGACGAGGCAGGCCTCGCCACCGGCGGCGTGGCGCTGGAGGGGCTGTCGGTCGCGCTGCCCGCCGGCACCGTGCCGGCGCTGGAGGCGATGGGCTATCCCGACATCCTCGGCAGCCTCGCCGCCGACGCTTCGCTCCGTGTCGAGGGCGGCGTGCTGACGATCGAGAGCTTCGCGATCGGCTGGGAAGATGCGGCCGCGCTGACCCTGGCCGCGCAGATGACCGACATGCCGAGCACGGCGGCAGGCATGCCGAAGGACCCGTCCGATCAGCTGGCGCAAGTGCTGGCCGGGCGGCTGGCCGGCCTGACCCTGACGCTGGAGGATCGCGGCCTGCTGACCCGCGCCGCCGCCTGGCAGGCCGAGGCGCAGCGCCTGGCGCCCGCCGCGCTCCGCGAACAATGGGCTGAGATGGCCATGGCGATACCCCTGCCTGGGGAAGCGCCGGCGCGTCCCAACCCTGGCCAGCGTCCCGGCCAGCGCCCGGCGCCCCAGGCCGCGCCACAAGCAACCGACCCCTTCCCGCCGATGCGCCAGGCGATCGCCGCCTTCATCCGCGAAGGCGGCGCGCTGACCATCGCGCTGCGTCCCCCGCAGCCGCTGGTGTTCGGCGAAATGGCCGGCCTGCCCGGCCTGCCGCCGGCGCAGACGGTGCAGCGGCTTGGGCTTTCCATCACCCGGCCCTAACCTGTACGTGACACTGGCCCAAACACGCACAAGGATGGCGGCATGTCGGATGCCTTGGGTTGGCGCGCGCGGATCGGCGTGGTCGTGCCTTCCACCAACACGATCGTGCAGCCGGAGCTGGATACGCGCCGCCCGCGCGGCGTGACCTTCCACATCGGCCGCGTCTCCATCCAGGAACGGCCGCTGACCAGCGAACAGGCCTTCCTCGACCACGTCCAGGCGATGCGCGACGGCCTCGGCCCCGCCATCGCGCAGGTCATGACGGCAGCCCCCGGCCACCTGATCATGGGCGTGGCGCTGGAGGCTTTTTGGGGGGGGCTCGCGGCGTCGGAGGCCCTGCAAGCCGAACTTGCGGCCAAGGCGGGTGTGGGCGTCACCATGGGCAGCTTCGCGACCGCCGCCGCGCTGCGCGCCTTCGGCGCCACGCGCATCGCGGTGCTGACCCCGCACCAGCCGCGCGGCGACGCCATGGTGCAGGCCTGGTTCGCCGAAGCCGGGTTCGAGGTGGTGCGCCTGATCGGCCTCAAATGCCCCTCCCCGCGCGAAATCGCCCATGTCCAGCCCGCCACCATCCGCGAAGCCCTGGTGGCGCTGAACGGGGCGGATGTGGATGCGCTGGTGCAGGTGGGCACCAACCTCGCCGGCGCCGATGTGGCGGCCGAGGCGGAACGCTGGCTCGGCAAGCCCGTGCTCGCCATCAACACCGTGCTCGCCTGGGCCGCGATGCGCGCGAGTGGCGTGGAGGATCGCCTGCCCGGCCTTGGCCGCGTGCTGGAGGAACATTGATGGACGCGCCCAGTGTTATCCGGGGCGTCATCATCTGCGGCGCCGGTCCCTCCGGCCTGACGGCAGCCTTGATGCTGGCGCGGGCCGGCGTGCCGGTGCGCGTGCTGGAACGCCACGCCGAGCCCTTCGAGGACCCGCGCGCCGCCACCATCCACCCGCCGACCCTCGAGATGTTCGCCGAAAGCGGCGTGACGGACGATTTGATCGCCCAGGGCATCCGCGCGCCGATCTGGCAGTTCCGCGGGCGCGAGGAAGGCGTGGTGGCGGAGTTCGACCTTGGCGTCCTCGCCGATGTCACGCCCTTCCCGTTCCGGCTGCAATGCGAGCAGCACAAGCTCTGCCGCATCCTGCTGCGCCACCTGGCGCGCTACCCGCACGCGGCGGTGCTGTGGGGTGTCGCCGTCACCGATGTGGCGCAGGACGCGGACGGCGTGGCGATCACCACGGCGGAGGGTGCCATCTACCACGCCGACTACGTGATCGGCGCCGATGGCGGCCGCAGCGTGGTGCGCAAATCCCAGGGGATCGACTTCGCGGGCTTCACCTACCCGGAGCGCTTCCTGGTGGTGACCACCACCGAGGATATGGCCGCCAAGGGCTTCGCCATCTCGGCCTATGTGTCCGACCCCGTGACCTGGTGCGCGCTGTTCAAGGTGCCCGGCAAGGGGCCGCCGGCCGAGCCTGACGGGCTGTGGCGGATCGTCTTCCCGACCGACCCCGCCGCACCCGAGGCAAGCCTGCTGGATTTCGCCGCCGCCGCCGCCCGCGTCGGCGCGCTGATCCCGCAGGACCGGCCCTATACCGTGGTGCACACGAATTTGTATCCCGTGCATCAGCGCGTGGCCGCCCGCTTTCGGCTGGGCCGCGTGCTGCTGGCCGGGGATGCGGCGCATGTGAACAACCCGCTCGGCGGCATGGGCATGAATTTCGGCATCCATGACGCGATGCTGGCGGCGGCGCGCATTGCAGCCGTGCTGGATGGCAGCGCTGACGATCTGCTCGACCGCTACGACCGCCAGCGCCGGCATGTGGCGGATGCCTTCCTGCAGGCCATGACCATCGCCAACAAGAAGACGCTGGAGGAAAAGGACCCGGCCGCCCGCACCGCCCGCCTGGCCGAGCTGCGCGCCACCGCCGCCGACCCGGACCGCGCCCGCGCGCATCTGCTCAAGACCAGCATGATCGAGGGCGTGCGCGCCGCCGCCGCCATCGCCTGAAGGAGACATCGCATGCCCCATGACGGCCACGCCAACAGCGACGAAACCCCGCCCGATGGCTGGAAGCACACCGGCGTCCGCGTGATCCCGGGCGACAGCCTGGATGCCAACACCGCCCAGACCCCTGGCATGAACCGTGCCGCCGCGATCAACGCCGCCCGCGTCGGTGCCCAGAAAATCTGGGCCGGCACGGTGCACATCCACCCGGACGCCAAGACCGGCGCGCATCACCACGGCGCTCTCGAAAGCGTGATCTATGTGCTGCGCGGGCGCGCCCGCATGCGCTGGGGCGAGCGCCTGGAATTCGTGGCGGAGGCCGGGCCGGGCGACTTCATCTATGTGCCGCCCTACGTCCCCCACCAGGAGATCAACGCCAGCAGCGATGAGACTCTGGAATGCGTCCTCGTGCGCTCCGACAACGAAGCGGTGGTGGTGAACCTCGATATCGAGCCTGTCGAGAAGCCGGAGGGCGTGGCCTGGATCGACCCGATCCACAAAACCTGAATGGGCCTACTGGAAGCGGATTCCCGCCACCCGCACCACCTCGTTCCAGCGCGCCACATCGGCGCGCAGCCGCGCGGCGAAGGGCTCCGGCCCCTCCCCCAACGGATCGGCGCCTATCCGCGCCATGCGTTCCTTCACCGCCGGGCGCTGCAAGGCCGCGGCGACGATGCCGTGGATGCGCGCCGCGATCGGCGCGGGCAGGCCCTTCGGCCCCATCAGCCCGTTCCAGGTCACTGTCTCGAACCCCGAAAGCACGCTGGCGATCGCCGGCACGCCCGGCAATTCGGGGCTCGGCTGCAAGCCGCTGACGCCATGGATGCGCACGGCCGGGTTCTGCGTGTGCGGCACGATCTCACTGAGATTGGCGAACATCAGCGGCGCATTGCCGGCCAGCACATCCGCCAGCGCCGGCGCGCCGCCGCGATAGGGCACATGCGTCGCCTGCACGCCGATGCGCTGCAACAGCAACGCCATCGACAGGTGCTGGAAACTGCCGACACCGCCCGACGCATAGGCGAAGTTGCCGTTGCGCGCCCGCATCCAGGCGATCACCCCGGCCAGATCGGTGGCCTCCACGCTGCGATGGCTGATCAGCACGAAGGGGTTGCTGCCGAGGTTCACGATCGGCGTCACATCCGCGACCGGATCGAAGCGCGGCGGCTGCGCCATCGCCACCGGGGCCACCGCCAGTACCGCCACCGCCACCATCATCAGCGTGTGGCCATCGGGCGCAGCGCGCACCAATTGCTCGGCCGCGATCAGCCCGCCGGCACCTGTGCGGTTTTCCACCACGAAGGACGAACCGGGCAGCGCTTCCTGCAAAACATCGGCTGAAAGCCGGGCCAGCGCATCGGTGTTCCCGCCCGGCGCGAAGGGCACCAGGATACGCACCGGCCGCTCCGGCCAGCTTTGTGCGGCAAGCGGGCTGGCCGCGAGAATGGCAGGGGCGGCCAGCAGGACGCGGCGCGAGAACATCGGCGGTCTCCATTCCATGCGCCCCGACCCTACCGCGCCCCGCGCGGGAATCCAGCCAGCGGCGCTTGATTCCCCGCCCCGCCACGGCGAATAAGCCGGGATTCGAGGCATGGAGCAGGCGCGCATGGACAAGGTCGTGGCACCCAACGCGGTGGCGGCGGTAGACGAGGCGCGGCAATGGGCGCGCCTGATGGACCTAGCACAGCTCGGCGCCATCCCGGGCGACGGCGTGAACCGCGCCTGCCTGACCGACCTCGACCGCCAGGCGCGCCGCAAACTGCTCGCCTGGGGCGCCGCACTCGGCTTCGCACCCTCCGTCGATGCGCTGGGCAATCTGTTCCTTCGCCGCGAAGGCACGGACAGCGCAGCCGCCCCCGTGCTGACCGGCAGCCACATGGACACGCAACCCAATGGCGGCCGGTTCGATGGCATCTGGGGCGTGATCGCGGGGCTCGAAGCCATGCAGGCCCTGCACGAAGCCGGCGTCGAAACCAAGCGCCCGATCGAACTCGTCGCCTGGACGAATGAGGAAGGGGGCCGCTACGCACCCGGTTGCATGGGCAGCATGGCCTTCGCCGGCTTCAAGCCCGCCGACACCTGGAACGACGTGGCAGACAGGGACGGCATCCGCTTCGCCGACGCCCTTGCGCACCACCTGGCGACCGAAGCCGACATCCCGCGCCGGGGCCTCGGCGTGGCGGATGGCCCCGCCCCCTTCGCCTACCTCGAAGCCCATATCGAACAGGGCCCGCTGCTGGAGGCGCAATCCCTCGACATCGGCGTCGTCACAGGCATCCAGGGCAGCCGCTGGTTCATCGTCGAGATCACCGGCAAGACCGACCACGCCGGCACGACCCCCCTGTCGCTGCGCAAGGACGCGGTGCAGGACGCCATCCGCGCCATCACCGCACTGAACACCCTGATGCACGACCCGGCCGACATCCTCCGCTTCACCATCGGCAGCATCGAAACCTTCCCCGGCACCTCCAACACCGTCGCCGACCGCGTGCGCTTCACCATCGACTTCCGCCACCCCGACACCACTGTCCTGGCCGCCCGCGGCGACGCCATCCCCGGCGTCATCCAGGCCGCCCTGAAAACCTGCACCGCACACATCACCGAACGCTTCCACGCCCTGCCCGTCACCTTCGCCACCATCGTCACCCAGGCCGTGGAGTCCGCCGCCAAATCCCAAGGCCTGACCACCCTCCGCATGCCCTCCGGCGCCTTCCACGACGCGCAGTTCATGGTCCCCATCTGCCCCTCCGGCATGCTGTTTGTCCCCTGCCGCAACGGCGTCTCACACCATCCGAGCGAATACAGCAGCCCCGCCCAACTCGCCGCCGGCGCCCGCGTGCTCGCGGCTGCGCTGGTCACCCTGGCGAACAGCTAGGGGGGGTGGTTGTTGGCGAGGGGCTCTGCCCCTCGCGCTCCCCGCAAAGGGCCATGCAGGCCCTTTGAACCCGACTGATGGGGTTTGAGGGAGGGGGCCGGCGCGAGCGCCGAGCCAGCGGTCCCTCCTGCCCCCTCCCTCAAACCCCATGAAACGAATGGTTTCCAAAGGCCTGCATGGCCTTTGGTGGGGGGTGCGGGGGGCAACGCCCTCCGCCAACCACCTCCCCCCTTGCCGAACGCCGCGTCACGGCGCACATCGCGGCCGCATGCACGACCGTATTTCGCTCCCCAAGGATCGCATTCGCATTCTCCTCTTGGAGGGGATTGCGGATTCCGCTGTCGAGCTGTTTGGCGACGCCGAGTATGTGACGATTCAGCGTGAGAAAAAGGCGCTAGAGGGTCAGGCGCTGATCGATGCGGTGAAGGGGGTGCATATCCTCGGCATTCGCAGTCGGACGGAGGTGACGGAGGAGGTGTTGGCGGCGGCCGATCGTCTGATTGCGATCGGCTGTTTCTGCATCGGCACCAACCAGGTGGATCTGGAGGCTGCGGCCACGCGGGGTGTTGCGGTGTTCAATGCGCCGTTCAGCAACACGCGCAGTGTCGCGGAGTTGACGCTGGCGGAAGCGGTGATGCTGATGCGCGGCATTCCGGACAAGTCGGTGTCGGCGCATGCGGGTGGGTGGGACAAGTCGGCGGCGAACAGTTGGGAGATGCGCGGCAAGACGCTCGGCATCATCGGCTATGGCAATATCGGCAGCCAGTTGTCGGTCTTGGCCGAGGCGTTCGGCATGCGGGTGATGTTCCACGATCTGACGAACAAGCTGCCGCACGGGAATGCGATGCCGGCAGGGTCGCTGCGCGCGCTGCTGACGCAATCCGATGTGGTGACGATCCATGTGCCGGAGACGGCCGAGACGAAGAACCTGATCGGCGCGGCCGAGCTGGCGCTGATGAAGCCTTCCGCCGTCTTCATCAACAATGCGCGCGGCACGGTGGTGGATGTGGAGGCGCTGGCCGCGGCCTTGCGCGAGAAGCGCATTCTGGGTGCCGCGGTGGACGTTTTCCCGGTTGAGCCGAAGCGCAATGGCGAGAGTTTCGTGAGCCCCTTGCAGGGCCTGCCGAATGTGATCCTGACGCCGCATATCGGCGGCAGCACGGCCGAGGCGCAGGATCGCATCGGCCAGGAAGTGGCGCGCAAGCTGGTGGATTACAGCGACACGGGTGCGACGCTCGGCAGTGTCAACCTCCCGCAGGTGCAATTGCCGCCGCGGCCTTCCGGCGCGCGCTGGACACATCTGCACCGCGATGCGCCGGGCATTCTTTCGCGCATCAACGAGAGTTTCGCCCGGCGCGGCGTGAACATCACCGCGCAGTATCTCCAGACCGACAGCAACCTGGGCTATGTGGTCGTGGAAAGCGTCGAGGCGCGCGCCGATGCGGATGCGATCCTGGGCGAGTTGCGCGCTTTGCCCGGCACCATCCGCGCGCGGCTGATCTACGAGCGCGGTTAACCAAGCGGTAGCCTATTGCGGCGCAGGGTTGCGGAGACCCCGTGGAGAAGCCGCATGAAGCGCGCGCGCAACCGAGTTCTCGTCACCGGCGGCGCCGGTTTCCTCGGCTCCCATCTGTGTGAGCGTTTGCTCGCCGAGGGGGAGGAGGTGATCTGCCTCGACAATTTCTTCACGGGATCGCGCGACAACATCCGCCATCTGGAGGGGCATCCCGGGTTCGAGGTGATCCGCCACGACGTGACCGTGCCGATCCAGCTCGAGGTGGACCAGATCTTCAACCTGGCCTGCCCCGCATCGCCGGTGCACTACCAGCACAACCCGGTGCAGACGGTGCGCACCAGCGTGCATGGCGCGATCAACATGCTGGATCTGGCGCGGCGGCTCGGCGCGCGCATCCTCCAGGCGTCCACCAGCGAGGTCTATGGCGACCCGCTGGTGCATCCGCAGCCGGAGGACTACCGCGGCCATGTGAATCCCATCGGCCCCCGCGCCTGCTACGATGAAGGCAAGCGCTGCGCGGAGACGCTGTTCTTCGACTATCACCGGCAGGAAGGGGTCGCGATCCGCGTCGCGCGTATCTTCAACACCTATGGGCCGCGCATGCACCCGAATGACGGCCGCGTCGTGTCCAACTTCATCGTGCAGGCGCTGCGCGGCGAAGCCATCACGCTGTATGGCGATGGCATGCAGACGCGCAGCTTCTGCTATGTCGACGATCTGGTGGATGGCCTGGTGCGCCTGATGCGTGCGCCGGACGATGTGACGGGCCCGGTCAATCTCGGCAATCCGGCGGAGTTCACCATCCGCGAGCTCGCGCAGATGGTCGCGCGGCTGACCGGCGCGGGCGCCGCCTTCGTACAGCGCCCGCTGCCGCAGGATGATCCCATGCAGCGCTGCCCCGACATCTCCCGCGCGCAGGCCTGGCTCGGCTGGCAGCCGAGCGTGCCGCTGGAGGTCGGGCTGCGCCGCACCATCGCGTATTTCGCGCGCGAACTCGGCGTGACACTCGAAGCGGCCGCGTAATTCACCCTGCGATTCACGGGCGGGAAACCCGCTGGCGCTAGACTGCCGGCATGACGATTGCCGACAGAAGGTTGGCACCGGAACTCACGGCCTTGCGGGCCGTGTTCCTGGTGGCGGCGCATCACGGGCTGCATCTCGCGCCGGATGAGCTGCCGTCCATCGGCCATGCCGACATGGTGCCGCCCGTTCTCACCGCGCTGCGCGCCGTGGGCTTGCGGGCGGAAGCGCAGTCGGGCGGGTGGGAGCTGGCCGCCCGTCTCGGCACGGCCTATCCGGCGCTGGTCCTGCGGCAGGATGGAAGCTGGCTGATCCTGGTGCATGTGGTCGGCCAGGGCGCCGATGCGCAGGCCGCCGTGCTGGACCCGGCCGAGGAAGCCGCCGGCGTCCAGCTCGTGGCGCGCGATGCCTTCCTGGCGGCGTGGTCCGGCACGCTGATCCTGGCCAGGCCCGAGCGCGCCGAGGGCACCTTGGAAAGACCCTTCGGCCTGTCCTGGTTCATCCCCGAAATCCTGCGCCAGCGCCGCCTGTTCGCGGGCGTCGCCGTGGCCGCGCTGGTGGCCAACCTGATCGGCTTCGCAACCCCGCTGCTGTTCCAGGTGCTGATCGACAAGGTGGTCACCCACCATGCCTGGAACACGCTGTTCGCCGTGCTCGGCGCCTTCCTGCTGCTGACCGCCTTCGATGCGCTGTTCGGCTATCTGCGGCAGCGGCTGATGCTGCTGGCCAGCAACCGCATCGATGCGCAGCTCGGCAGCCGCACCTTCGCGCATCTGCTGTCGCTGCCCATGGCCTTCTTCGAGGGCCATGCCGCCGGCGTGCTGGTGCGCCACCTGCAACAGACGGAAAAGCTGCGCCACTTCCTGACCGGCCGGCTGTTCCAGGTGATGATCGACGCCGCGCTGCTGCCCGTTCTGCTGCTGCTGCTGGCGCTGTACAGCGGGGTTCTCACGCTGGTGGTGCTGGGTTTCTCGGCCGCCATCGCTCTGGTGATCGGCGCCATGGTGCCCGCCTTCCGCAGCCGCCTGAACCGCCTGTATGAGACGGAAGGCGCCCGTCAGGCGCATCTGGTGGAGACGCTGCACGGCATGCGCGCCGTGAAGTCGCTGGTGCTGGAAGGGCCGCGCCAGCGCGCCTGGGATGCGCGGCTTGCGGCCGCCATGCGCCAGCACGCCGCGGTCGGGCAGATCGCCGCCATCGGCTCGGTTGCCACCACCACGCTCGAAAAACTGATGCAGGTGGCGGTGCTGGCGGGCGGCGTGCTGCTGGTGTTCCAGGGGCAACTGACGCTGGGGGCTCTGGTCGCGTTCAGCATGCTGTCGGGGCGCGTCACCGGGCCATTGGTGCAGATCGTCGCACTCATCAGCGAATATCAGGAGGCGGCGCTGTCGGTGCGCATGCTGGGGACGGTGATGAACACGCCGCCCGAGCGCGCGCGCCAGCGCCTGTCCCGCCCGCCAATCGCCGGGCGGCTCGATTTCCAGGGCGTGACCTTCCGCTATCCGGGGGCCGCCACGCCCGCGCTGCACGATGTCAGCTTCACGCTGGAACAGGGCCAGGTGATGGGCGTGGTCGGGCGCTCCGGCTCCGGCAAGACCACCATCACGCGGCTGATCCAGGCGATCGCCACGCCGCAATCCGGGCTGATCCACCTGGATGGCGTGGATCTCCGCCATATCGAGCTCGACCATCTGCGGCGCCATGTCGGCGTGGTGCTGCAGGACAATCTGCTGTTCCGCGGCACGCTGCGCGACAACATCGCCGCCGCCCGCCCCAACGCCCCCATCGAGGACGTGGTGGAGGCCGCGCGGCTTGCCGGCGCCGAGGAATTCATCGCCCGCCTCCCCGCCGGCTACGACACGATGGTCGAGGAAGGCGCCAGCAATTTTTCGGGCGGCCAGCGCCAGCGCGTGGCCATCGCCCGCGCCCTGATCACGCGCCCGCCCCTGCTGATCTTCGACGAGGCGACCAGCGCGCTCGACCCGGAGAGTGAGGCGATCATTCAGCAGAATTTGGCCCGCATCGCCGCCGGGCGCAGCATGCTGATCGTCTCGCACCGCCTGTCCTCCCTGGCATCCGCCGACGCCATCCTGGTGCTGGACCGCGGCCGCCTGCTGGATTGCGCGCCGCACGCCACGCTGTTGGATCGCTGCGAGGTCTACCGCCACCTGTGGGGCCAGCAGACGCAGCATCTTCGCGCAGGTGCGACGTGACAAAGCTCGCGCCCGGCGCGATCCCCTTCCAGGACGATCTGCAAGCCCTGCTCGCCGAGCCCGCGCCGCGCGGCCTGACGGCTTCGCCCTGGTGGCTGGCGGGCATGGTGGCGGCGCTGGTGGCGGGCGCGGCGGTGGCGCCGGTGGATATCGTCGTCACCGGCCCAGGCCGCCTGATGCCGGACGCGCCGCCCGTGGTCCTGCAACCGATGGAGCGCGCCATCCTGCGCGAAATCCTGGTGCGCCCCGGCGATGCGGTGCGCGCCGGCCAGGTGCTGGCGCGCCTCGACCCCACCTTCGCCGCCGCCGACCGCGCCGCGCTCGACGCCGAGGCCCGCAGCCTGCGCGCCCAGGCGGCGCGCGTGGCGGCCGAGATCGCGGGCGCCCCCCCTCCCCTCGGCGCCGACGCCGAGAGCCTCATGCAGGCCGCCCTGCACGCCCGCCGCGCGGCCGTTCACGCGGCGCGCCGCGCGACGCTGGAGGCGGAGGCCGCGTCGCTGGCAGAATCGCTGCGCGCCGCCACCGCCGCGCGGCCTGGCCTGCTGCAACAGGTGGCCCTCGCACGCGAGGTCGCGGCGCTGCGCCAGCGCCTGCTGGAGGGCCAGATCGGCTCCCGCCTCAACCTGCTGGCCGCGCAATCGGCGCTGCTGGAGGCGGAGCGCGCCTTCGCACAGGGCGAAAGCCGCGCCGCCGAACTGGCGCAGGCGCTGGCCGCCAAGCGGGCGGAGCGCGACGCCTATCTCCAGGACCGGGAACGCGCCCTGGCGGAAGATGCGGTGCGGCTGCGCGATGCGCTGGCGCGGCTCGACGAACAGGCGGCGAAAGCGGGCCTTCTCGACCAGCTCACCACGGTGGTCGCACCGGCGGATGGCGTGGTGCTGGAAGTGGCGCGGCGGTCGGCGGGGTCGGTGCTGCGCGAGGCCGAGGCGTTGGTGACGCTGGTGCCCGCCGATGCACCCCTGATTGCCGAGGTCGCGCTGCGTTCGGCCGATGTCGGGCATCTGCGCATCGGCGATCCGGTAACGCTGAAGGTCGATGCCTTCCCCTTTCAGCGCCATGGCGCCGTTACCGGGCGGCTGCGCGCCATCAGCCGCGACAGTTTCGACCCGCACGCCCCCGCCGGCGCCGAGCCCGCCAGCCCATCCGCTGGCGCCATCCACCGCGCGCAAGTGGCGATCGAGGCGACGCCGAACCTGCCGCCAGGTGCCGCGCTGATCCCCGGCATGACCCTGGCCGCCGAGGTGAAGGCCGGCAGCCGCAGCGTGCTCGGCTACGTGCTCGACCCGCTGATCCGCGGCCTCGGCGAGAGTTTTCGCGAACCCTAAGCCGCGAGCCTCAACCGCGCCGCTTCCATCCGCGGCTGGCGCAGCACGGCGATGAAATAGCCATTGTGCCAATCGCTGTCGCGGAAAGCGTGGGCGGGGTGGGTGTTGTCCAGCGTGGTGCGAATTTCCGCCCCGTACAGCATGGTCAGCCCGCCCTGCACGATGGCGCGATGCGTGCCGGCCCGGACCTGCCACCAGTTCCAATCGTCGCAGATGAAGACGAATTCGCTGTCCAGCGCGGGAAGTGCCGCGATCAGCCCGTCATGCTGGTCGGCTTCCTCATGCGGGCCGTCGAACAGGAAGACGCGGAAGGGATCGCGGTGCGCGATCAGATCGGCGTAAGGCACGGTGCGGAAATCCTGCTCCAGCACCTGCACGGCGGCGGCCTCCGTGCGGAAGGCGTCGAGATTGGCCAGGAAGGCCTCCCGCGGCCCACCGAATTGCGACCAGTTGTCGATGGCGACGGCATCCACCGCATTGCCATGGATGGCGCTGCACAGCGTGCTGCCCATCCAGGACCCGACCTCCAGGTAGCCCACGCGGCCGAGGCCGCCGATCAGCGCGTTGATGAAACGCCGGTAGCGCGCGCCGGACATGCCCTCGATCGCGTAGAACCCCTGGCCGCGGTCGAGCGGCACGGCGAGCGCGCTGGACAGCGCATGCCGCAGCGGCGCGACAAGCGCGGCATCGGGGTCGATCAGGGTTTCGGTCAGATGGGTCATGGGTTTTTCCTCGCGCGCAGGGACGCGCGATCTGACGCCGGAAAGGTGGACGAAGAATGAACGGCGCGCGCTCATCTTTCGTTCATGCTTTCCCGCGACACTCGCGACGCCCCTTCGGAGACGCCGATTCCATGCCAGACGCCGCCCCCCCGAAACGCGTCCTGCATGTCGGCTGCGGCGCCCCCAACCCCGCCAAGCTGCCGGCGATGTTCTTCCCCGCGGGCGCATGGGCGGAGCTGCGCCTGGATATCGACGCATCGGTCGCGCCCGACATCGTGGCGAGCATCACCGACATGCGCGCCGTGCCCGACGCCTCGGTCGATGCGGTGTGGTCGTCCCACAATCTCGAACACCTGTTCCCGCATGAAGTGCCGCGCGCTCTGGCCGAGTTCCGGCGCGTGCTGAAGCCGGACGGCTTCGCGCTGATGACCATGCCGGACCTCCAGCAGATCGCGGCCCTGGTGGCCGATGACCGGCTGACGGAGGCCGCCTATGTGTCACCCATGGGGCCGATCGCGCCGCTCGATATGCTCTATGGCCACGGCGCCTCGCTGGCGCAGGGCAACGCCTTCATGGGCCATCGCGGCGGCTTCACCGCGCGCAGCCTGGAAGCAGCCCTTCTGGCCGCTGGATTCCCGCAGGTGCGGGTGATGCGGGATGGCGCCTTCGCGCTCTGGGCGACGGGCTGGATGGCGGCAGCTACGGCCGCAGCACCACCCGCTCCAGCGCGGCTTCAAGCCGCCGCGTGAAGCCGGCAGCGTCCCCCAGCGTGCGCGCCCAGGCATCGCCCGCAAGCCGCGCCCGCAACGCGGCATGGCGCGCGGGCTCGGTCGCGATGGCGACCGCGCGCGCGACATAGTCGGCGCGGCTTTCCGCGATGCATTCGGGCAGGCCGATCGCGGCCAGCAGGCTGGTTGCCATGCGCGCCGCAAAAGCCTGCCCCGCCAGTGTCAGCAGCGGCAGGCCCATGCGCAGCGCATCACTCGCCACCGTGCCGGAATTGTAGGGCGTGGTGTCGAGGAACAGATCCGCGAGGCCAAGCCGCGCCAGGTAGTGGGGGGGCGCCACGCGCGGCGCCAGGATCAGGCGCGCGGGGTCGATGCCGGCCTCCGCCGCCCGCCCGCGCAAGGCCGCGCCGGCGCCGTGCCCATCCTCGGCCAGCCACAGCACAGCGCGCGGTGCCTGCCGCAAGATCGCCATCCAGTCGGCGAAGGTCTCGGCGGTGATCTTGTAGAAATTGGCGAAGCAGCACAGCACGAAGGCGTCCCCGGGCAGGCCTTCGCTGGCGCGGGTCAAGGCCGGCAGCGCCGGCATGCGGCTGTCATTCGCCTGGAAGCAGCCCTCGATATACAGCGGCTTCGGCGCATAGAGATGTGCGCGCCCGGGAGGCACCGCCACCGCATCGGTCAGCATGTAGTCCAGCTCGGGCAGCGGCACGCTGCCGATATAGCCGAGATAGGTCGCCTGCACCGGTGCGGGCTTCCGCGCCAGCACGCCAAGCCGCGCACCGCGCGTCAGGCCGTTGAGATCGACCAGCACATCGATCTCATCGGCGCGGATGCGCGCGGCGGCTGCGTCATCGTCCAGCGTCGCGATCGGCACATGATGATCGAGGGCCGCGATGACGCGCGCGCGGATGTCGCTGCCATCCTCCGGCGAGGCGCAGTAGCCGAACACCTCGAACCGCGCGCGGTCATGGCGTTCCAGCACCTCCGCCATCAGGAAGCTGACGGCGTGGCGGCAGAAATCGGCGGAGAGGTAACCCAGGCGCATGCGCGCATGGTCGTAGCCGCGCGGCGGCGCCAGGCGGCGCGGCGCCGGCGGCACCTTGCGCGCGATCCAGGCGGCCACGACTTCCCGTTGCAGGGCGATGTCGTCATGCAGCGCCAACGCGCCGAGCGGCCCGCTATGCAGCGCCGCCTGCGCCGGCGTCAGGCCAGGAATGTCCTGGCCATGCACCGGCCAGCGGCACAGTTTCTGGCGCAGATGCGTCCAGTGCTGCAGCACATCGGGCTGCGCCACATCGATCAGCAGGCTCTGCCGCAGCGAATCCTCGGCCTGCACGAAATCACCGCGCTGCTCGGCGAGACGCCCGCGATTGTTGAGCAATTGCAGCCGCACGGCATCGGGTTGCAAAGCCGCGCGCCAGCTGGCCAGCGCCGCATCGGGCTGGCCTGCCTGCTCCAGCGCGAGGCCGAGATTGACCGCGGCTTCCGCGAAATCGGCCTTGAGCGCGAGCGCGTTGCGGTAGCAGGGGATCGCCTGCCCGGTGTCGCCCGCTTGCGCAAAGGCGACGCCGAGGTTGAACCAGGCGGCAACGGCTTGCGGGTGGCCGGGATTGGCCGCGAGCCACGCCCGATAGGCCGCGATGGCGGTGGCGCGGGGGGCTGCCTCCAGAAGCGGCAGCAATCCTTCGAGCCCCGTGGCCTGCAACGCCCGCTGGCGCCGGGCTTCCTCGGCGGGCGGCAGCAGCGCGGGCCAGTCGCGCAGCAGCGCCGCGAGCCAGGCGCGGTCGCTGGGGGCGATCGCGTTCATGCGGCCCCCCAGCAGCGGCCATCCGCGGGCAGCGGCGAAAAGGCGTGCCGGCGCGCCAGCGCCGCCTGCCATTGCGCGGCATCATCCGCGACCGTCGCCCATTCGACCGCATCGTGGTCGCGCGCCGCGCCGATTTCCAGATAGGTGGGCAGGTTGGTCAGGTTCGGCCGCGGCAGCCGGTCTTCCTCGAAGGCGCGCCACATCGTGTCGTAGCAATCCTCCAGCGCGCGGCAGAAGCGGTCCGTGTCGAACAGCAGGCTGTTCGGCCGAGAGGCCAGCAGCCGCGCACGCAGCGCACGAAGCCGCCCAGGATCGCGACCAAGCGCGATGGCCTCGGCCACGTAGTCATCCGGCGAGTCCACGATCAGTTCCGGCACGCCCGCCGCCGTGACCAGGCTCGCGCAAACGCGGCTGGCGAAGCCGCGTCCGGGCCAGGTCAGCACCGGCGTGCCCATCCACAGCGCGTCGGAGGCCGTGGTGTGCGCGCCATAGGGTGCCGTATCCAGGAACAGATCGGCGCAGGCATAGCGCGCGACATGCGCGGCATTGGCGGCCATCGGCGCGAAGATCAGTCGCGCGGGATCGATGCCAGCCTCCCGCGCGCGGGCGCGCAGCGTGGCATCCACCGCCTCGCTGCTTTTCAGCAGCCAGAGCACGCTGCCGGGTACGCCCGCCAGCACGCGCAGGAAGCGGGCGAAGCCGAAGGGGGTGATCTTCTGGGCGCCGTTGAAGCAGGCGAACACCACCGCACCATCCGGCAGCCCCATCGCTTCGCGCGTCGGCGGCGCCGCCACATCGCGGTGGCGGTCGTTCGGCTGGTAGCAGGGCAGCCGCCGGACTTCCTCGCTGTAGAAATGCTCCGACCCCGGCGGGATGATGATGGCGTCGGCCAGGATATAGTGGTGATGCGCCGAGCCCATGCTGCCCGGATAGCCGAGCCAGTTCACGATCACCGGCGCCGGGCGCCGCGCCAGCAGGCCGGGCCGGCTGCCGCGGGTGTGGCCGTTCACATCGACCAGGATGTCGATGCCATCGCGCAGCACCAGCGCCACTGCCGCGTCATCATCCAGCGCGGCGATATCCACCCAGTGATCCATATCGGCGCGGATGCGCGCCTTCACCGCATCCTCCTGCGGGATGCCGGTGTAGTAGCCGAACACCTCCACCCGCGCGCGGTCATGGTGGCGGAACAGGTCGGCGGTCAGGTGCCCGATCGCGTGGGATCGCAGATCGGACGACAGGTAGCCGATGCGCAAGCGCCGCGCGGCCCCGCCACGCCGCGCCGCGAAATCCGCGCTGGTGCGGAAGTGCCGCGGCATCGGCGCCTCATGCGCGCTGGTCGCGGCACCCACGGCCAGCGCCAGTAGCGGATCATCCGTATGGGCGATCACGCTCAGCGGCGCGCTGCGGGCCAGCAGCGTCGCGCGATCCAGTGCGCCCACCGGTGCGAATAGCGGCCAAATGCATTGCCGCTGCCGCAGCGCCACCCAATGCTGCACCACGTCGCGCGTCTCCGGCGCGATGCCGATGATATTCCCGAGAGCCGCCTCGGCGGCTGCGTGCTGCCGCTGCCCTTCCAGCACACGCGCCACATGCTTGAGCGCGGCGACCTTCCAGCCGATGCCCTCGGCCGAGACGGCGCCGAGCTGCGCCGCCACATGGTTCCAATGCGCCAGCGCGGCTTCGGTGGCGCCAGCGCGCTCATAGACGATGCCGAGGTTGATGAAGGGCGGCAGGAAGGCCGCGTTGCGCTGGATGGCGGCCTGGAAGGCCGCGGCGGCACCGGCCAGGTCACCCGCGCTGCTGAGCACCACGCCGTAGTTGAACCAGGCCGCATGCGCCAGCGGATCATCCGCGTTGCGCGCGAGCCACGCCCGGTACAGCGCGGCTGCATGTTCCGGCGGCAAGGGCTGTGCCGCGCCGAACAGGCCGCCAAGGTTCAGGACGGCAACATCCTCCGGCATGGGGTCCCCTTCTGGTGCGCGGGCCGCGACCATGGCGGCGGCTTCGTTAACGGCGCGTGAACGCACGCGATCGTCTTGCGATTTACCGGACGGAAAGGTTCGCATGCCTAGGCTCCGCGCGCCGCAGACCGGAGTAGGCGATGTCCACGCTCAGCGCCCTGACCACGACGCAGATCGCTGCGCTGACGACCACCACGGTCGCCGCGCTGACCACGACGCAAATCCGCAGCCTGGCCACCACCCAGGTCGCGGCGCTCAGCACGACGCAGATGGGCGCCCTGACCAGCGTGCAACTGGCCGCGCTGACCAGCACGCAGGCGGGCGCGCTGGAGACCACCGACCTCGCGGTGCTAGGCACGGCGCAGCTGCGCGGCCTGGTTTCCACCCAGGTGGTCGGGCTCAGCACGACACAGGTCGCGGCACTGTCCACCACCCAGGTGGCGGGGCTGACCACCACGCAGGTGGGCGCGCTGACCACCACGCAAATGGGCGCGCTGACCACGACGCAGATCGGCGCCTTCGGCAGCACGCAGGCCAGCGGCCTGACCAGCGGGCAGATCGGGGCGCTGACCACCACGCAGGTGGGCGTCCTGACCACCACGCAGATCGCTGCCCTCCGCAGCAGCCAGATCCGCGGGCTGGAGACCACCGACCTCGCCGCCCTGACCACGACGCAGATCGCCGGCCTGACCTCCGCGCAGCTCAGCCAGTTCACCAGCACCCAGGCGGCCGCGCTGGAAACCAGCGATCTCGCGGCGCTCGGCACGGCGCAGCTGCGGGGCTTCGGCACCACGCAGATCGCGGCGCTGAGCACCACCCAGGCGGGCGTGCTGACCACCACCCAGATGGCAGGCCTGAGCTCCTCGCAATTGCGCGGCTTGAGCACCGCGCAACTCGCGGCGCTGACGACCGCGCAGGTTGGTGCGCTGGCCACCAGCCAGCTTGCCGGCCTGGCCAGCACGCAGATGCTGGGCCTGACCACCACACAGGTGGCGGCGCTGACCACCACACAGGTGGCGGGGCTCAGCACGACGCAAATCAGCGGCCTGACCACGACGCAGGTCGGGGCGTTGACCACCACGCAGATCGCCGGCTTCGGCAGCGTCCAGGCCAGCGGCCTGACCAGCGGCCAGATCGCGGCCCTCAACACCACGCAAATCGGCGCGCTGACCACCACGCAGATCGCCGCCCTGCGCAGCAGCCAGATCCGCGGGCTGGAGACCACCGACCTCGCCGCCCTCACCACCACCCAGATGGCCGGCCTGACCACCGCGCAATTGTCGCAATTCACGGCCACCCAGGCCGCGGCCGTCGAGACCAGCGACCTCGCGGCACTTTCCACCGCCCAGCTTCGCGGCCTCGCCTCCACCCAGCTCGGCGCGCTCACCACCACCCAGGCCGCCGCCATCACCACCACGCAACTCGGCGCGCTGACCTCCGCCCAGGTCGCCGCACTCTCCACCACCACCCTCGCGGCGCTGACCACCACCCAGATCGGCGGTCTCGGCACCGCCCAGATGGCCGGGCTGACCTCTGGCCAGGTCGCCGGCCTGACTGCCACACAGGTGGGCGTGCTCACCACCACCCAGCTTGCCGGCATCGGCAGCAGCCAGATGCGCGGGTTGGAAACCACCGATATCGCGGCGCTCAGCACCACCCAGATGGCCGGCCTGACCTCCGCCCAGCTCAACGCCCTGACCACCGCCCAGATCGGCGCGGTCGAGACCACCGACCTCGCCGCCCTCACCACCACCCAGCTGCGCGGCCTGTCCTCGACGCAGCTTGCGGCCCTTTCCACCACCCAGGCCACGGCACTCACCACCACCCAGGTCGCCGCACTGGCCGCCACCCAGATGGCCGGCCTGACCTCCGCGCAGGTCGCCGCACTCACCACCACCCAGCTTGGCGCCCTCGCCACCACCCAGATCGCCGGCATCGGCACGGCCGGCATCCGCGGGCTGGAGACCACCGACCTCGCCGCCCTCACCACGACGCAGATCGCAGGGCTGACCACCGCGCAACTCGCCGCCCTCACCACGACGCAGGCCGTCGCGATCGAGACCACGGACCTCGCGGCCCTCGGCACCGCGCAGCTGCGCGGCTTCGGCACCACGCAGATCGCGGCCCTGACCACCACCCAGACCGCCGCGCTGACCACGGCGCAATTGGGCGCGCTGACCACCACCCAGATGGCGGGCCTCACCACCACCCAGGCCAGCGCCCTGACCACGACGCAGCTGGGCGGGCTCGGCACCACCCAGATGGCCGGCATCACCTCCGCACAACTGGCGTCGCTGACCACGACCCAGATCGGCGCCCTGACCACGACGCAGATTGGCGCCATCCGCAGCAGCCAGATCCGCGGGTTGGAGACCACCGACCTCGCCGCACTGACCACGACGCAGATTGCGGGGCTCACCTCGGCGCAGCTTGGGCAGCTTACCAGCACACAGGCGGCCGCGCTGGAAACCAGCGACCTCGCGGCGCTCGGCACCACGCAGCTTCGCGGCCTCGGCAGCACGCAAATCGCGGCCCTCACCACCACACAGGTCGCGGCACTGACCACGACGCAGCTTGGCGGCCTCAATGTCGCGCAGACCCGGGCGCTGACCACCGCGCAGCTTGGCGCGCTGACCACCACGCAGGTCGCGGCACTGGGCACGACTCAGATGGCGTCCTTCGCCTCCTCCCAGCTGGGCGCGCTGACCAGCACCCAGGTGGGCGCGCTGACCACGACGCAGATCGCCGCCATCGCCGCGGCGCAGATTCGCGGCATCGACACGACCGATATCGCCGCCCTGACCACCACCCAGATGGCGGGCCTGACCACTGCGCAGCTGGCGCTGCTGAGCAGCACCCAGATGGCCGCGCTGGAGACCACGGACCTTGCCGCGCTGACCACCACGCAGCTTCGCGCCCTGACGTCCGGGCAGGTTGTGGGGCTCAGCACCACGCAGGTCGCGGCCCTCACCACGACACAGGTCGCGGCGCTGACTTCCGGCCAGATAGCAGGGCTCGGCAGCGCCCAGGTGGCGGCGCTGAATACGACGCAGGTGGCGGCCCTGACCACGACGCAGATCGGCGGCATCGGCAGCGCGCAGCTTCGCGGGCTGGAAGCCACCGACATCGCAGCCCTGACCACCACCCAGATGGCCGGCTTCACCAGCCTGCAACTGTCGGCTTTGACCACCACCCAGACCGCCGCCCTGGAATCGAGCGACCTTGCCGCGCTGACCGCCACGCAGATCCGTGGGCTTGGCTCGGCCCAGGTGGCGACCCTCAGCACCACCCAGTTGGGCGCCCTGACCACCACCCAGATGGGCGGGCTGACCACCACCCAGATGGCGGCGCTGACCACCACGCAGGCGGCCGCGCTGACCACCACGCAGCTCGGCGCGCTGGGCACGACGCAGATGGTCGGCCTGACCAGCGCGCAATTGGCGGCGCTGAACACCACACAGATCGGCGCCCTGTCCTCCACCCAGATCGGCGGCATCCGCAGCACGCAGATCGCCGGCCTGACCAGCACGGGCATCGCCGCACTGACCACGACGCAGATCGGCGGGCTGACGCTGGCCCAGCTTTCCCGCCTGACCGCCACCCAGGCCGCCGCGCTGGAGACCACCGACCTTGCCGCGCTGACCACCACCCAGCTGCGCGGCTTCGGCTCCACCCAGATCGCGGCGCTGACCACGACGCAGGTGCAGGCGCTGACCACCACGCAGCTGAACGCGCTGAGCATTCCGCAGGCGCGCGCCCTGACCACCGCGCAGATGGCCGGCCTGACCACCACCCAGGCCGGGGGTCTCGGCACCCTCCAGGTCGGCTCGCTGGCGACCAGCCAGATCGCGGCCCTGGCCGCGACGCACATCGCCGCGTTGTCCAGCACGCAGATCGGCGCGATCCAGTCGAACCAGATCCGCGGCCTCGAGACCTCCGATATCGCCGCACTCACCACCACCCAGGCGGCGGGGCTGACCACGGCGCAGCTTTCCATGCTGACCAGCACGCAGGCGGTGGCGCTGGAAACCACCGACCTCGTGGCGCTGACCACCACGCAGCTCCGCGGCTTCGCCGCCACCCAGACCGGCGCGCTGACCACGACACAGGTTCAGGCGCTGACCACCACGCAGGTGGCGGCGCTGGGCAGTTGGCAGGTGGCGGCGCTGACCGCGACGCAAACCGCGAGCCTGACCACCACCCAGATCGCGGCGCTGGGCAGCACGCAGCTTGCCGGCTTCGGCACCGCGCAGATGCGCGGGCTGGAAACCACCGACCTTGCCGCGCTCACCACCACCCAGATCGTGGCGCTGACAGCAACACAGCTCAGCGCGCTGACCACCACCCAGGCGGTGGCGCTGGAAACCACGGATGTCGCGGCGCTGACCACCACGCAGCTGCGCGGCCTCGGCACCACGCAGCTTGCCGCACTTACCACCACCCAGGCGGCGGTGCTGACCACCACGCAGCTCGCGGCGCTGACCGGCGCGCAGGCCGCCAGCCTGACCACGACGCAGGTGGCCGCGCTGACCACAACGCAGATGGGGGGCCTCGCTTCCACCCAGATCGGCGGCCTGACTTCGGCGCAACTCGCCGCGTTGACCACGACGCAAATCGCGGCGCTGTCCTCGACGCAGATGGGCAGCCTGGCGAGCGCGCAGATCAAGGGGCTGGAAACCACCGATCTGGTCGCGCTGACCACCACCCAGATGGCCGGGCTGAGCAGCACCCAGCTTGGCGCGCTGACCTCAACCCAGGTGACGGCGCTGACCACCACCAGCCTGGCCGCCCTGGCCACCGGGCAGTTCGTGGGGCTGACCAGCACGCAGCTGGGCAGTCTGACCACCACGCAGGTGGCGGCGCTGACGGCCGGCAGCATCACGGCGCTGACCACGAAGCAGATGCCGGGCTTCACCACGACGCAGCTTGCCGCGCTGACCACGACGCAGATCGCCGCGCTGGAAACCACCGATATCGCGGCGCTGACGGAAGCTCAGGTGGCGGGCTTTACCACCACCCAGATCGGCGTGATGAGCGACCCCCAGGTGAACGCGCTGTTCGCCTGAGGGCCGGGCAGCAGGAAAGGCTCAGCCGGCGTCGGCGACCGCGCGTTTGGCCATCACGGTCACCAGATGCGCGCGGTATTCGGCGCTGCCATGGATATCGCCGTTCATGCCGCCGGCGTCGAGCTTGATGCTGGCCACCGCATCGGCCGACCAATCGGCGGTGAGGGCGGCTTCCATCTCCGGCACGCGGAAGACGCCATTGGCGCCGGCGCCGTTCACCGCCACGCGCACGCCAGACGCCGTCTTGGCGACAAACACGCCGGCCATGGAATAGCGGCTGGCCGGGTTCTTCATCTTGGCGTAGCCGGCCTTCTGCGGGATCGGGATGTGGATCGCCGTCACCAATTCGCCGGCTTCCAGCGCCGTGGTGAACATGCCCTGGAAGAACTCGTCGGCCGCGATCGTCCGGCGGTCGGTCTTGATGGTCGCACCCATCGCCAGCAGCGCGGCGGGATAGTCCGCCGAGGGGTCGTTGTTCGCGACCGAGCCGCCCATCGTGCCGCGGTTGCGCACCTGCGTATCGCCGATCGTGTGCGCCATCTCGGCCAGCGCCGGCATGGCCCCCTTCACCAGCGGCGAGGTCGCGATCTCATGATGCTTCGTCAGCGCGCCGATGACGATCGTGTTGCCGTTCTGCGTGACGCCGCGCAGCTCCGCGATGCCGGACAGATCGACGACGGCAGTCGGCTTGTTCAGCCGCAGCTTGAGCGCGGGCAGCAGCGTCATGCCGCCCGAGATCGGCCGCGCTTCCGGATCGGCCGACAGGATCTTCACCGCATCCGCGATCGAAGCCGGCTTGTGGTATTCGAAATCGTACATGGTGGTCTCCTTCGCTACGCGGGGCCGTCCGATTCACGCCTCCGGGTGCTCGCGCGTGCCGCGCTGCGCCCTCCGGCGATCGGACGGAAGCTCCTATTCGGCCGCCATGCGGTGGCCGTGGATGATGTTCCAGATTTTCGCGGGTGTCGCGGGCATCTCGACGTGCCGGATACCATAGTCCCGCAGCGCATCCACCACCGCATTCATCACTGCGGGCGGGGAGCCGATGGCGCCGACCTCCCCGCAGCCCTTCACGCCGAGCGGGTTGTGGGTGCAGAGCGTGGTGTGGGTGGCCACGCCGACATTCGGCAAATCGTCGGCGCGCGGCATGGTGTAGTCCATCATGCTGCCCGAGATGAGCTGCCCTTCCGCGTCGTAGATCGCGGCTTCCAGCAGCGCCTGGCCGATGCCCTGCGCGACACCGCCCTGCACCTGGCCTTCCACGATCATCGGGTTGATGACGCGTCCGACATCGTCCACGGCGGTGAAGTTCAGCACCGCGACATGGCCGGTCTCGGCGTCGATCTCGACCTCGCAGATGTGGCAGCCGCCGGGATAGGTGAAGTTCTTCGGGTCGTAGAAGGCGGTTTCCTCGAGGCCCGGCTCGATCTCGTCGATCGGGTAGTTGTGCGGAACGTAAGCCGCGAAGCTGATGTCCGTCAGGCCCTTGGTCTTATCGGTGCCGGCGACGCGGAAGGTGCCGCGGTCGAATTCGACATCCTCGACGCTTGCTTCCATCAGATGGGCGGCGATGCGCTTGCCCTTGGCGATGATCTTGTCCATCGCCTTGTCCATCGCCGATCCCCCCACCGCCAGCGAACGGCTGCCATAGGTGCCCATGCCGAAGGGCACCTTCGCCGTATCGCCATGAACGATATCCACATTCGCCATCGGCACGCCGAGCTTGTCGGCCACCAATTGCGCAAAGGTGGTCTCATGCCCCTGGCCGTGGCTGTGCGCACCCGTCAGCACGGTGACGCTGCCGGTCGGGTGCACGCGGATGGTGCCGACTTCGTACAGGCCGGCGCGCGCGCCAAGGCTGCCCACCACGGCGGAAGGCGCGATGCCGCAAGCCTCCACATAGGTGGAAATGCCGATGCCGCGCAGCTTGCCCCGGGCCTTGGACTCCGCCCGCCGCGCCTCGAACGTTTCCCACCCGGCGGAGACCAGCGCCTGTTCCAGCGTCGAGACATAGTCGCCGCTGTCGTACTGGAGCGCGACCGGCGTCTGGTAGGGGAAGGCATCGGTCGGGATGAAGTTCAGGCGGCGGAACGCCACGCGGTCCATGCCGATTTCATGCGCCGCCGTATCCATCAGCCGTTCCAGCAGATAGGTCGCCTCCGGCCGGCCGGCGCCGCGATACGCATCCACCGGCACGGTGTTGGTGAACACCGCCTTCACCTCGGCGTAGATGACCGGGATGGTGTACACGCCGGACAGCAGCGTGGCGTACAGATAGGTCGGCACGCAGGGCGCGAAGGTGGAGAGATAGGCGCCCATATTGGCCAGGGTGTGGACCTTGAGGCCCAGGATCTTCCCCTGCCCGTCCAGCGCCAGTTCGGCGGCGCTGACATGGTCGCGCCCATGCGCATCCGACATGAAGCTCTCGGTGCGATCCGCCACCCATTTGATCGGGCGCTTCACCTTGGCCGCGGCCCAGGTGACGATCGCTTCCTCGGCATAGTGATAGATCTTGGAGCCGAAGCCGCCACCGACATCGGGTGCCACGACGCGCAGCTTCGATTCCGGGATGTGCAGCACGAAGGCGCCCATCAGCAGCCGGATCACATGCGGATTCTGGCTGGTGGTGTACAGCGTGTAGTCGCCGCTGTTCGCATCGTATTCGCCGATCGCCGCGCGCGGTTCCATCGCATTCGGCACCAGGCGGTTGTTGGTGGTGTCAAAGCGCACGATCCGCGCCGCCCGGCCGAAGGCCGCGTCCAGCGTCGCACGGTCGCCAATGTGCCAATCGTAGCAGAGGTTTCCAGGCGCCGCTTCGTGGATCTGAGGTGCCCCTGGGTTGAGCGCGGTGTCCAGCGTGGCGGCCGCCGGCAGCGGCGCATAGTCCACCACAATCGCCTCGGCGGCGTCCCGCGCCTGCGCCCGCGTCTCCGCGATCACCACCGCGACGGGGTCCCCCACATGCCGCACCTTGCCGAGGGCGAGGGCCGGATGCATCGGCTCCGCCATCGGCGAGCCGTCCTTGTTGTGGATCTGCCAGCCGCAGGGAATGCCGCCGATATTTTCGGCCGCCATGTCCTCGCCCACGAACACCGCGCACACGCCCGGCATGGCCTTCGCCGCGCTGGTGTCGATGCTGCGGATTTCGGCATGGGCATGCGGGCTGCGCAGCATGTGCGCGTAGGTCTGGCCAGGCCGGTTGATGTCGTCCGTGTATTGGCCTCGCCCGGCGAGGAAGCGGAAATCTTCCTTGCGGCGCACGCTGGCGCCAATGCCCTCGAAAGGCTGGATCACGTTCATGATTCTTGGTTCCTCCCCGTTGACGAAGCAACAGGCTGGCCCGCCGCGCGTGCCCGTTACCCGGGCCCCATCGCGGAGCACCCAACCCTAGAGCAATATGCGTTCAGCTGGAACCAGTTGAACGCATGTCTTGCTCCAGCAACTATAACTTCCAGAGCACGAGCTGCGTTCAAGCGAACGCAGCGTGCTCTAGCGTGGTTACTCGGCGGCGCGCGCCAATTCGCTGCGCTTGCCGTGCATCACATCGGCGGCGGCGGCGATCGCCTTGACGATATTGTGGTAGCCCGTGCAGCGGCAGAGGTTGCCTTCCAGCCCCTCGCGGATTTCCTTCTCCGAGAGGCCGCCCGGGTTCTTCTGCACCAGGTCAATGGCACTCATCACCATGCCCGGGGTGCAGAAGCCGCATTGCAGGGCGTGGTATTCGCGGAAGGCTTCCTGCATCGGGTGCAGCGTGCCGTCCGGCGCGGCCAGGCCCTCGATGGTGGTCACGTCCGCGCCTTCGCACTGCACGGCCAGGATGGTGCAGGCCTTGATGCTGTCGCCGCCCATATGCACCACGCACGCACCGCACTGGCTGGTGTCGCAGCCGACATGGGTGCCGGTCAGGCGCAGCTGTTCGCGCAGCAATTCCACCAGCAGCGTCCGCGCCTCGACCGCGACGCTGTGCCTGGTGCCGTTCACCGTCAGTGTGACCTGCGGCATGCGCCTCTCCCCGTTCTCGCTTGCCGCACCCAGTTGGGGACCGGCCGTACCAGCGCAACCCTCGCGCCGCGGCCGAACGGCGTCAAGCGGATCAGGCTACAGCGAGAATGGCCGCGCCCTTGGCGCCGGAAAGCGGGTTTTCGCCCGCCGGCCTGTCATGCAGATGACATGCGGCGACATGCCCCTCCCCCAACGCGTCCGCGATGGGGCGCAGCATCGGTTCCTCGACGCGACAGCGGTCATGGACGTAGGGGCAGCGCGTGTGGAAGCGGCAGCCCTTGGGCGGGTTGATCGGGCTCGGCACGTCGCCGGTCAGGATCTTCCGCTCCCGCTGCGCGCCCGGCATGGGCTGCGGCACGGCGCTGAGCAGCGCTTCCGTGTAGGGGTGCTTCGGCGCCGAGAACAGGCTGCGCTTCGGTGCCACCTCCACGATCCGGCCCAGATACATGACCGCCACGCGATGCGTCATGTGCTCGACGATCGCCAAATCATGGCTGATGAACAGCATCGCGAGACCAAGCTCGGTCTGGAGGTCCTGCAGCAGATTGACGATCTGCGCCTTCACCGAGACGTCGAGCGCGCTGACCGCTTCGTCGCAGATGATCAGGTCGGGCTCGGCCGCGAGGGCGCGGGCGATACCGATGCGCTGCCGCTGCCCGCCCGAGAATTCATGCGGCCAGCGTTTTTGTGCATCCCGCGGGAGCCGCACCTTGTCGAGCAGCCCATCGATGCGGCGGTCGAGGTCGGCGCTGTCCTTCGCCAGGCCGAAATTGCGGATCGGCTCGGCCAGGATGTCGCGCACCCGCATGCGCGGGTTGAGGCTGCTGAACGGGTCCTGGAACACAACCTGCATGCGCCGGCGCAGCGGCCGCAGCGTGCCGGCCGGCATGTCGTCGATCCGCACGCCATCCAGGATCACCTGCCCGCCGGTCAGCGGGAACAGGCGCAGCAGCGCCTTGCCCACGGTGGATTTGCCGCAGCCGGATTCACCGACCAGCGCCAAGGTTTCGCCCTTCGCGATGCTGAAAGACACGCCATCGACGGCATAGACATGGCCTGTGACGCCGCCCAAAAACCCGCCGCGCAGCGGGAAGTGCTTCTTGAGGTCGTTGACCTCCAACACCGGGATGCTCATGCCGCGAGGGCCCCTTCGCGCAGCGCATAATGGCAGGCCGCCATGTGCCCATCCGCCTTAAGTTCCAGCGCCGGCGCCACCGTGCGGCAAAGCTCCGTCGCGTATGGGCAGCGGGAGGCGAAGACGCAGCCATCGATCTTGCGCTTCAGGCTCGGCACCAGGCCGGGAATCTCCGCAAGCCGCGTCTCCTCCCCCGTCAGCGAGGAGCCGAGCTTGGGGACGGAGCCGAGCAGGCCCTGCGTGTAGGGGTGGCGCGGGTTGCGGAACAGCGCGTTGACCGGCGCTTCCTCCACCTTCTTACCCGCATACATCACCACCACGCGCTCGGCGACTTCGGCCACCACGCCGAGGTCATGCGTGATCAGCACGATGGCCGCGCCGACCCGATGCTTGAGGTCGCGCATGAGGTCCAGGATCTGCGCCTGGATCGTGACATCCAATGCGGTGGTGGGCTCATCCGCGATCAGCAGCTTCGGGTTGCAGGCCAGCGCGATGGCGATCATCACGCGCTGCCGCATGCCGCCCGAGAGCTGGTGCGGATATTCGCGCACGCGGCGCTTGGCTTCGGGAATGCCGACCAGGTTGAGCATGTCCACCGCGCGGTCTTCCGCTTCCTGCGCGGACAGACCCTGGTGCAGGCGAAGCGTCTCGCCGATCTGCCGGCCGACATTCAGCACCGGGTTCAGGCTGGTCATCGGCTCCTGGAAGATCATGCTGATCTCATTGCCGCGGATCGCGCGCATCTCGCGGTCCGAGGCTTCCAGCAGGTTCTTGCCGTTGAAGCGCACCGCACCCGCGATCTTGCCCGGCGGCTCCGGGATCAGCCGCAGGATCGACATGGCGGTGACCGACTTGCCACAGCCGGATTCACCCACGATGGCCAGCGTCTCACCGGCATTCACATGGAAAGAGACACCATCGACGGCGCGGTTGATGCCGTCCTGCGTGCGGAAATGCGTCTGGAGATTTTCGACTTCGAGCAGCGCCATCGGTTACAGCCTTTTCGCCATGCGCGGATCGAGCGCATCGCGCAGGCCATCACCCAGCAAATTCACCGCCAGCACCGTGATGGAGAGGAAAATCGCCGGGAAGAACACGATGTAGGGCTTCACCTGCCACAGCGCGCGGCCCTCCGCCATGATGTTCCCCCAGGACGGGATGATCGGCGGCGTGCCCGCGCCGATGAAGCTCAGGATCGCCTCGGTGATCATCGCCGAGGCGCAGATATAGGTGGCCTGCACCATCAGCGGCGCCAGCGTGTTGGGCAGGATGTGGCGGACGATGATCATAGGCGTGCGCGTCCCCGCCGCCACCGCCGCATCGACATAGGGCTGTTCCCGCAGGCTCAGCACCACGCCGCGCACCAGGCGTGAGACCCGCGGAATCTCGGCGATGGTGATCGCGATGATGACATTGCGCACGGAGCCCCGCGTCAGCGCCATCAGGGCGATCGCCAGCAGGATCGGCGGAATGGACATCATGCCGTCCATGATCCGCATGATGATGCTGTCCGCCACGCGGATGAAGCCCGAGATCAGGCCGATGGTCAGCCCAGCGATGCTCGCCAGGATGGCGACCGAGAAGCCGACCTGGAGCGAGACGCGCGCGCCGTACAGCACGCGCGAATAGATGTCGCGGCCCAGCATGTCGCTGCCGAACCAGAATTGCGCCGAGGGTTCGCGCGTGCGCAGCGCCGGCGCCAGCGCCGTCGGGTCCTTGCTGGTCAGCAGCGGCGCGAAGATCGCCATGCAGACCATGGCCAGCACCAGGAACCCGCCGACTGCGATGGTCGGGTTCCGGCGCAGGAAGCCGAGGAAGCCGCCCCGCGCGCGCACCGGCGGCATGATGTCGCCCATCGGCGTCGCGGCGTTGATGCTCTGCGGCGCGCTGGCTGCGGGGCCGCCGGGAAAGGTTGCTGTGCTCAATACCGGATCCTCGGGTCGAACAGCGTGTAGGCGAGGTCGATCGCCAGGTTGACCAGCACGTAGACGAAGCTGAACAGCAACACGACGCCCTGGATCACGGGATAGTCGCGCCGCAGGATCGCATCCACTGTCAGGCGGCCGAGCCCTGGGATCGCGAAGACGCTTTCCGTCACCACGGCACCACCGATCAGCAGCGCGATGCCGATGCCGATCACGGTCACGATCGGCACGGCCGCGTTCTTCAGCGCATGCAGGAACAGGATGGACCGCTGCCCGACACCCTTGGCCTTCGCCGTGCGGATGTAGTCCTGTTGCAGCACCTCCAGCATGGTCGCCCGCGTGATGCGCGCGATCAGCGCGATATACACGCTGCCGAGTGCGACCGCCGGCAGCACCAGATTCTCAAGCCAGGGGAAGAAGCCGCGGCTGAACGGCGTATATCCCTGCACCGGCAGCCAATCGAGCTCCAGCGCGAACACATAAGCCAGCACATAGCCCACGACGAAGACCGGCACCGAAAAGCCGAGCACCGCGAAGGCCATGACCGACCGATCGATCCAGGTGCCCTGCTTCCACGCCGCCGCGACACCCATCGGCACCGCGATGGAAATCGCCAGGATGAGCGTCACCACCATCAATGAGAGGGTCGGTTCGATCCGCTGGCCGATCATCGTGCTGACCGGCAGGTTGGTGAAGATCGACACGCCGAGGTCGCCGCGCGCGATATCCCACACCCAGGCCCCGAACCGCACCAGATAGGGGCGGTCGAGACCAAGGCTGGCCCGGATGCGCTCCACATCCGCCGGCGTCGCCTGGTCGCCGGCGATCACCGCCGCCGGGTCACCGGGTGCGATATACAGCAGCGAAAAGACGAACAGCGCCACCACCGCCATGACGGGGATGGTGGCGAGTACGCGTCGGACAACGTAAGCAAACATCGTTAGCGGCTGCCTTCGGCAGCGCCGACCGATTCAGCCCTTCGGGTGCTCGGGGGCGATGGCCAGGCCATCGCCCCCTGCGCCCTGCGGGCATCGGACGGCGCAAAGGTTTGCGACATCAGGACTTCGTCACGCCCCAGAAGAAGGGCAGCGGCCCCTTCTGGATGCCGGCGACATTGCGGCGCCATGCGGTGTAGCCCAGGAAGAAGCCGGTCGGCGCGTACACCACCTCATCGATGGCGGCGGTGTTGATCTTGTCCATCGCGGCCTTTTCGGCGGCGGCGTTCGGCGCGTTGAACCACTCATTCACGCCGGCTTCCACCGCCGGGATGTTCGGCCAGCCGAACCAGGCACCGTCGCCATTCGCGCGCACGGCGTTGTAGGCGGCGGGGTTCACGCAATCCGCACCGGCGTGCCAGGTGTGGAACATGCCCCACCCGCCCTGGTTCGGCGCGTTCTTCATGGCGCGGCGCTGGCCGGTGGTGCCCCAATCGGTCGCGACGAAATCGACATTCATGCCCATGCGCTTGAGCAGGTCGGCGGTGATGTCGCCCTGCGCCTTCGTGATGGGCTGGTCCTGCGCGACGATGCAGATGACGGGTTCGTTGTTGTATCCGCCTTCCTGCAAAAGCCGCTTCGCCATATCCATGTCGCGCGGACCCTTGAGGATGTCGCCGCCGGCTTCCGTGTAGGCCGGCGTCCCCGGCGTGAAGTAGCCTGGCAGCGGCTTCCACAGCGCATCATCGGTGCCCACCAGCGCGCGCATGTAGTCTTCCTGGCTCAGCGCCGCCATCACCGCCTGGCGCACCTTCTTCGAGTTGAACGGCGCGTGCAGGTGGTTCATGCGGAAGCTGCCGATATTGCCGAGCGGATCGGCGATATCGACGGCGATGTTCCGGTTGCGGCGCATCAGCGGGATCAGGTCGGTGATCGGGTTTTCCCACCAATCGACCTCGCCGTTCTGAAGCGCCGCCGCCGCGGTCGCCGGGTCGGGCATCACCACCCATTCCACGCGATCGACCATCATCTGCTTGGCGCCGGCCAGCCAGCTTGCCGCACCCTGGCGCGGCACATACTGGTCGAACTTCTGGAACACCGCCTTGGCGCCCGGCACCCATTCGTTGCGCACGAAGCGCATGGGACCAGAGCCGACATATTCGTCGATCTGCGTGAAGCTGTCGAACTTCGTGGCGATGCGTTCCGGCATGATGAAGCAGATCGGCGTATTGGTCTTGCCAAGCGCGTATTTCAGCTTCGGGTAGGGGCTGCCCAGCACCCAGCGGAAGGTGGTGTCGTCCACCGCCACCAGTTCCTTCTGGATCGCGCGCACCATCTGGCCCATCGGGTCGCGCGGCATCCAGCGATTGATGGACGCGACAACGTCGCGCGCCAGCACCGGCGTGTTGTCGTGGAAGCGCAAGCCGCTGCGCAGCTTGAAGGTCCAGGTCAGCCCATCCTGCGAGATCGTCTCGCCTTCCACCATCTGCGGCAGCGGCTCGAGCTTGTCGTTCACGCCATACAGCGTGTCCCACACCATCGCGGAGGCGTTGCGCACGACATATTGCGTGCCCCAGATCGGGTCGAAATTCGCGAGGTTCGCCTGCGGCACGAAGCGCAGCGTGCGCGCGGCAGCACCCTGCGACAGCGCCGGCGCCGCGAAACCGCCGATCCCGCTCGCCATGCCGAGTCCGGCACCGGCCTTCAAGAACGTCCTGCGCTCCATGCGTCTTATCCTTTTCCCAATCGTCCGCCCTGATAACAGGCAGAGTGCCTTAACCCTGTGCGACGCGCCAGCGTGGCGGCAAGCTTCCCTGCCGCCAGGCCACTGTCACCCCATGACACAGCACATGCCGTGCCAACTCACGCACGGCGCACGCCCCAGAACAGCGCGGGCCCGCCCGTGACCAGCCCCGTCAGGCTGCGCCGATGCGCCATCACCGGTAGCACCTGGCCGAGCGGCACGAAGGGCACTTCCTGCCAGACGGTGCGCTGAATCTCCTCGGCGATCGCGCGTTCCGCACCGAGATCCGGCGCTTCGAACCAGGCCTCGCGCAGTTCCTCGAGCTTCGGGATCGTCGGCCAGCCGGCCCAGGCATTGGCGCCATGCCCGCGGATCGGCTGGTGGCTGCCGGGGACCGAAACATCGAGCCCCTCCCACGTCGTGCACAACACGTTCCAGCCGCCACCGGCGGCCGGGCCGCGATTGGTGCGGCGCTGGATATGCGTGCCCCAATCCATCGCCTGCAGATCGACGTTGAAGCCGATGCGCCGCAGCACATCCGCCGCCACTTCCGACAGGTTCTGCAGCACCGGCAGATCGCTGGCGGATAGCATGGCCACCGTCTCCCCGCGATATCCGGCGTCCCGCAGCAGGCGGCGCGATTCCTCGATGTTGCGCGGGCTGCTCAGCACCTCGAGGCCGGCGGTGTTCGCCAGCGGCGTGCCCGGCGTGAACACGCCCGCCGGCACGCGGGACATGGCCGGGTCGGTGCCGATCGCCGCATCCATGAAGGTGCGCTGGTCGATCGCCGGCAGCACGGCGCGGCGGATGGCCGGGTTGTCGAAGGGCGGCTGGAGGAAGTTGAAGCGCAGCACGCCGAGATTGCCGGCCGTGTTGACCAAGGGGGTCGCGATATCGCGATTGCGGCGCAGCAGCGGCAGCAAATCCGCAAGCGGCGTCTCCCACCAATCGACCTCATTGTTCTGCAACGCGGCGGCGGCGGTGGAGGGGTCGGGCAGCACGCGCCATTCGACGCGGTCGAAATGCACAACCTTGCCGCCGGCCAGGAAATCCACCGGCTCGTCGCGCGGCGTATAGCCGTCGAACTTCGCATAGACCACGCGGTCGCCGGGCCGGAATTCGTCGCGCAGGAAGCGGAACGGGCCGCTGCCTGTGCCATCGGTGATCTGCGTGAACGGGTTCGTCCGCGCCACGCGCTCCGGCATGATCGCGCACATATTGGCGGATGGCTTGCCGAGCGCGAAAGCCAGGCCCGGCCAGCCCTTCTTCAGGCGGATGCGGAAGCGCCGGTCGTCCAGCACCGCCATCTCCTCCAGCAGCGCATCCAGCCGCTGGCCGAGCACGTCGCGCTTCGACCAGCGGGCGATGGAAGCCACGCAATCGGCGGCGCGGACGGGCTCCCCATCATGGAAGCGCAGACCGGGGCGCAGCGTGATGGTCCAGCTCCGGCCCTCCGCGCTGATCTCATGCCCCGCCGCCATCTGCGCGCGCGGGCGGAAATCGGCGCCCAGCCCGTACAGCGTGTCATAGACCATCAGCCCATGGTTGCGCACGACCACCGCCGTGGACCAGATCGGGTCGAGTGTGGCGAGGTTGGCCTGCGGCACGAAGCGCAGCGTGCGCGCCTGCGCCTGCGCATCGGCGATCCGCGGCGCGGCCAGCGCCGCGGCGCCAACCCCAAGCGCCGCGCGACGGGTGATCATGGGCATGCCGTTCACGCCTTTCCGATGTTCCAGAACACGGTCGCCGGCGCGCGGAACACGCCGGTGACGTCACGGCCCCAGGCACTCGGCTGCCAGTAATAGCCAAGCGGGATGTAGTGCATGAACTCCATCGCGCGGCGGTTCAGCGCCTCCCCGATCCGGCGGCTTTCGGCCGCGTCGCCGGTGTTCACCCAGGCAGCGCGCAGGCGTTCGATCTCCGCATCGTCCGGCCAGCCGATCCAGGCATTGGCGCCATTCGTGCGCAGGAACAAATGGAACACCGGCAATGCCAGCGACTGGCCGGAGGAGGTGGTGTGGATGATGCTCCAGCCGCCGCGCTCCACCGGTTCCTTGCTGGCGCGGCGCTGCACCAGCGTGCCCCAATCGGTGGAGATCACCTCCAGATTCATGCCCAGCCGCGTCAGGATATCCGCCGTCACCAGGCTCAGCGCGTTGATCTGCGGGTAGTCGCCGGGCGCGATCAGCACGACCTTCTCGCCATTGTAGCCGGCGGCGCGCAGCGCTTCCTTCGCGCGCTCGATGCTGCGGGTCTTGAGGATTTCGCTGCCGGCTTCGTTCGCCAGCGGCGTGCCGCAGGTGAACACGCCCTCGCACACGCCCCAGCCATCCGGCTCATTGCCCGCCACGGCGCGCAGATAGTCGCGCTGGTCCACGGCCATGGCGACGGCGCGGCGGATCGCGGGGTTGTTGAAGGGCGGCTGGAGCGTGTTGAACCGCGCCACGCCATAGGTGCCATCCAGCAGGCGTTGCTGCACGACCAGATTGCGTGACCGGCGCAGCAGCGGCAGCAAATCGTGCAGCGGGTATTCCCAGTAATCCTGTTCGCCCTGGGTCATCGCATTGGCGCTGGTGGCGGGGTCGGTGATGATCGTCCACTCGACGCGGTCGATCCTGGGTGCCCGGCCACCGGCCAGGCCATCCACCGCGCCCTGCCGCGGCACGTAGCGTTCGTTCTTCGCCCAGACCGCGCGCTGGCCCGGGTTCCATTCGCCCGGCACGAAGCGGAACGGGCCGCTGCCCACCGCGTCGCGGATCTGCGTGAAGGCGTCGGTCGCGGCGATGCGTTCCGGCATCACGAAGCAGGGGAACTGCGTCTGTCCCAGCGCCATCGTCAGCAGCGGCACGGGCCGGTGCAGGCGGAAGCGGAAGCGCCTGTCGTCCAGCGCCTCCACCTCGGCCACACTCGGCCACAGCACCTGCATGAACGGGTCCCGCCGCGCCCAGCGCTTGATGGAGGCCACGGCGTCCTTCGCCAGAACGCGCTCCCCATCATGGAACATCAGGCCATCGCGCAGGGTGAAAATCCAGGCAAGCTGATCCTCCGCCACCTGCCAGCCTTCCGCCATCTGCGGCTGGATCGCGCCCGCCGCATCCTGCGCGCAGAGCTGGTCGTAGATCATGAAGGCGTGGTTGCGCGTCACCACCGCCGTCGTCCAGACGGGATCGAGGCTGGTGAGGTTCGCCTGCGGGATCACCCGCAGCGATCGCGTGGCACCCCCCTGCGCCCCGACTACGGAGGGCGCCATCACCGCCCCCGCACCTGCCGCCAATACGCCGCGCCTGCCGATCATGGTCGCACTCCGCTGTTGGGTCTCAGGGTCAGGCGCGGCGGATGCCCCAGTACAGGGCCAGCCCCGGCACGCGATCCACGATGTTGCTGCGCAGCGCGGTCAGCGACAGGTAGGCGCCGACCGGCACATAGGGCAGCTCGTCCATGGCCACGGTCTGCATCTCCCGCGCCAGCCGCTGCTCGGTGGGCAGGTCCGGCGCCTCGAACCAGGCGTCGCGCAGTTCTTCCAGCTTCGGGACGTTGGGCCAGCCGAACCAGGCGCCGGTGCCATTGCCGCGCAGCGGGAAATGCGCCGCCGGATTGGCGAAATCGAAGGAGGAGAAGGCCGTGAACAGCATGCTCCACCCGCCCGCCGCAATCGGCTCACGCGAGGTGCGGCGCTGCACCGTGGTGCCCCAATCGGTCAGCACGATGTCGGCGTTGAAGCCAAGCCGGCGGACAAGGTCAGCACCCACCTGCGTCATGGCCGATGGGGCCAGGATGTCGGTCGGCCCGATCAGCCGCATCGGCTGGTTCGTGTAGCCGGCGGCGCGCATCAATCCCTTCGCGCGGTCCAGGCTGCGGGGCCCGAGCAGCGGCGCCAGCCCGGCGTCGTTCGCCAGCGGCGTGCCCGGCGTGAAGAAGCCGACCTTGTCGAAATAGGTCGCGGGATCGGTGCCGACGATCGCCTGCATGAAATCCGTCTGGCTGATCGCCGGCAGCATGGCCTGCCGGATCGCCTTCGAATCGAAGGGCGGATGCAGATGGTTGAAGCGCAGGATGCCGGTCAGCGGCAGCGGGTCGATCGCCTCGATCTTCACGTTTCGGTTGCGGCGGAGAAGCTGCTGGATTTCCGGCGGCGGCTGTTCGTACCAGTCGATCTCGCCCGTCTGCAGCGCCGCCGCCGCCGTCGCCGCATCGGTGATGATGTTCCACTCGACGCGGTCGAAATGCACCACCTTCGGCCCCGCCGTCAGGCTCGGCGTGCCGGAGGAGACGGGGATGTAGTCCGTGTTCTTCGTGTACACGACAAGACTGCCGGAATTGTACTCATCGGCCTTGAAGCGGAACGGCCCGCTGCCGATCGTCTCGCGGATCTGCGTGAAGGCGTCGGTCGCCGCGATGCGCGCCGGCATGATGAAGGCCGGGCTGTTCGACACCTGCGCGAGGGCGGCGAACAGCAGCGGGAAGGGCCGCTTGAGACGGAACCGCAGTTGCTTGTCGGCCACCGCCTCCACCGCATCGGTCACGCTGGCCAACTTCTGGCCGAAGGGGTTGCGGCGCATCCAGCGTTGCAGGCTCGGCACCACATCCTGTGCGCGCACCGCCTCGCCATCGTGGAATTTCAGGCCTTCGCGCAGCGTGATGACCACCACGCGCCCGCCATCCTCCAGCACATGCCCCGCCGCCATCTGCGGCTGCGGCGCGAAATTCGCGTCCATGCCATACAGCGTGTCGTAGATCATGTGCCCGTGGTTGCGGGTGATGTTCGCCGTCGTCCAGATCGGGTCGAGCGAGGTCAGGTTCGCCTGCGGCACCATCTTGAGCACGCGCGCGCCGGCCGGCTGCGCGATGGCGAAATTCGGCAGCGCTCCGGCGGCCGCGCCGGCACCGCCGGCCTTCAGCAGAGTCCTGCGAAGCATCCTGTTCCCCCTTCTTGCAGCCATCCCGCCGCGATCAGAACAGGGGACGCGCCCGCCCGCAAGCACGAAGGGCGCGCGAATGTGTCCGCGCGCCCCCCGAATGCCTCTCGTTCATGCGCAGATCAGGCGCGCTGCACGTTCCAGAACAGCGGCAGGCCCTTCAGCACGCCCGACAATTGCCGGCGATACGCCGTCGCCTGGAAATACTGGCCGAGCGGCAGGTAGGGCACGTCCTGGAAGGCCACCTCCTGGATCTGCTTCGCCACCGCCTGCTGCGCGGCAAGGTCCGGGGCGTCGAACCAGGCGGCGCGCAGTTCCTCGATGCGCGGGATGGTCGGCCAGCCGAACCAGGCGGCGTTGCCATGGCCGCGCAGGCTCTGGTGCACGCCCGGGTTGAACATGTCGACACCCGACCAGAAGGTGAAGAACATGTTCCATCCGCCCTTCTCCGGCACTTCGCGGCTGGCGCGGCGCTGCACGACGGTGCCCCAGTCGGTGGAGACATAGTCCACATTCATCCCCGCCCGCCGCAGCATGTCGTTGCCGACCTGCGCCAGCGCATTGAGGGATGGGAAATCGGATGCCGCGATCAGCGTCACCTTCTCGCCATTGTAGCCGGCGGCGGCCAGGTCGCGCTTCACCTTCTCCATGTCGCGCGGGCTGGTCAGCGCCTCGAGCCCGGCGTCGGAGGCGAGCGGCGTGCCGGGCGGGAAGAAGCCCACCCCCTCCCGCCACAGGCTGCGGTCGGTGCCGATCACCGCGGTCATGAAATCGGCCTGGCTGACGGCGCCCAGCAGCGCGCGGCGGATGGCTGGGTTGTTGAAGGGCGGGTGCAGGTGATTGAACCGCGCGATCGCCAGCAGCCCGGTCGGATCCGGGATTTCCAGCGTCACGTTGCGGTTGCGGCGCAGCAGGATCTGCAGATCGGCGGTGGGCTGTTCCCACCAATCCATCTCGCCATTCTGCAACGCGGCTGCGGCGGTCGCGGCATCCGGCGTCACATGCCATTCGACGCGGTCGAAATGCACGCGCTTCGGCCCCGCGGTCCAGCTCGCCTCGCCCTCGGCGCGCGGCACGTAATCCTCGAAGCGGGTGTAGATCACGCGCGCACCGGGCACACGCTCCGCCGCGGCGAAGCGGAAGGGGCCGCTGCCGATCAGCTCGCCGCGCAAGGGCTGGTTCGGGTCCTGGCTGGCCAGGCGCTCGGGCATGATGAAGCACACCGGCGTGGAGGGCTTGCCCAGCGCCTCGAACAGCAGCGGGAAGGCGCGCTTGAGGCGCCAGGTGATGGTGCGGTCATCCGTCGCCGCAAGCTCATCGACCTGCATCATCAGCACCTGGCCGAGCGCATCGCGCGCCGCCCAGCGCCGGATGGAGGCCACGGCGTCGCGCGCCAGCACCGCGCTGCCATCGTGGAATTTCAGCCCCTCCCGCAGGACCATGACCACGCGCTTGCCGTCTTCCTCGACGGTGTGGCCTTCCACCATCTGCGGTTGTGCCTTGTAGTCGGCATCAAAACCATACAGCGTATCCCACACCATGTAGGCGTGGTTCCGCGTGACATAGGCGGTGGTCAGGATCGGGTCGAGCACCGCGACATCGGATTGCGGGATGAACTTCAGCACCCGCGCGGTGCCGGCGGTCCCCTGCCCCAGGCCTGGCCGCGCCAGACCGGCGCCGAGCGCGGCCCCCGCGCCGACCATCAGATGACGTCGCAGCATGGCCAAACCCCCCCGCTTCCGGTGTTGTTGCGCGCCCATCAACCGCAAAGCGCCGCCGCTTGCAAGCGGCGGCGCCTGTCCCGGCCGCTTTTCCGTCAGCCCCGGCGGATGTTCCAGAACAGCGGCGGCTGGCCCTTCAGCAGGCCCGTCAGGTTCCGCCGATAGGCCGTCGGCTGGTAGTACATGCCGGTCGGCACGTAGGGCACCTCGTCGAAGGCGATCCGCTGCATCGCGGTCGTGGCCGCGAGCGCCGCGGCGTCGGTCGGCGCATCGAACCAGGCGTTGCGCTGCGTCTCCATTGCCGGGATCGTGGGCCAGCCCGGCCAGGCATTGTCGCCATGGCCGCGGATGGCCGCGTGGCTCGCCGGGTTCCAATGGTCGACGCCCGACCAAAAGGTGAAGAAGCCGGACCAGCCGCCCTGGTCGAGCGGGTTCTTGCTGGCGCGGCGTGCCACCACCGAGCCCCAATCCGTGCTGACCAGATCGACATTGAAGCCCATGCGGGTGAACAGGTCGGCGCCCACCAGTGTCGCCGCATTGATCGAGGCAAGGTCGGTCGCGTTCATCAGCACCATGCGGGCACCCATCGCGCCGGCCGCCTGCAATTCCGCCCGCGCCGCCTCGATGCTTTTCTTCAGGCGGTCGAGGCCGACGGTGGAGGCGGAGGGCGATTCCGGCGCGAAATAGCCGATCCCCTCCCGCCGCAGATCGGGCCGGCCATCGATGCCGGACTGGCCGATCACCGCCGTCATGAAGTCGATCTGGTTGATCGCCGTCAGCACGGCACGGCGCACCGCGGGGTTGTTGAAGGGCGGCGTCAGGTGGTTCGGGCGGAAGATGCCGATCAGCCCCGAATTGTTGATGACATCCACCTGGATGTTGCGCGCATTGGCACCGCGCCGGAACAGCGGGAACAGATCGGCCGTGGGCTGTTCCCACCAGTCGATTTCACCCGATTGCAGCGCCGCCGAGGCGGTCGAGGGGTCGGAGATGATGTGCCATTCGACGCGGTCGAAATGCGCCACCTTCGGCCCCGCCGTCATCGTCGCCGCGCCGGAGGACACCGGCACGTAATCGGTGTTGCGCGTGTAGGCCAGGCGCGACCCGGGGACCCATTCGTTCTGCACAAAGCGATAGGGGCCGCTGCCCACGGCTTCGGTGATGTTGGTGAAGGGGTCCACATTCGCCAGCCGCTCCGGCATCACGAACAGGCAGCTTGTCGTCACCTTGGAGAAGGCTTCGAGCATCTTGGGGAAGGCGCGGTTCAGGCGGATCTGGAAGACCCGGTCGCTGACCTCGGTCATCTCGGCGACGCGCGCCAGCAATTCCTGGCCGAAGGCGTCCCGCCGGCCCCAGCGGCGGATGGAGGCCACGCAATCCCGCCCGCGCACGGCGGACCCGTCATGGAAGCGCAAACCCTCGCGCAGGGTGAAGCGCCAGAGCAGGCCATCGTTTTCCACGACATGGCCCTGCACCATCTGCGGCACCGGCTCGAACTTCTCGTTCAGGCCATAGATCTGGTCGAAGACCAGGAAGGCATGGTCCCGCGCCACGAAGGCGGTGTTGGTGAAGGGGTCGATATTGCCCGGGTTGGCGTGCGGCACGTATTTCAGCGTGCGCGCGGCGGTTGGCTGCGCAATCGCGAAGCGCGGCAGGGCACTGGCCACGGCCACGGCGCCGGCGGCGCCCAGCAGGTCTCGACGAAGCATGGTCGCATTCTCCCCCAACGGATGCCGGAGGCTAGCGGAGGCTTGCCCTCCGCCTCAAGTGGGCCGTAGTTCGGCCACCCTTCCATGGTCCCGTGCGCCTATGCCGGCTGAACGCCTACTGCCCCTGATAGAGCCTGCCCTGGGCGCCGCGCGCGCGCGCGCCCTGTTGCAGTTCCTGCAATTCGGCGTGGTGGGGACGATCGGCTTCCTGGTCGATACGGCGGTGCTCCATGCCGGGCTCGCCGCCGGGCTCGGCCTGTATGGCGGCCGGGCGGTATCCTACCTGGCGGCGGCCACCACCACCTGGGCGCTCAACCGCGCCTGGACATTCCGGGGCGCCGGCCAAGCTCCGATGGCGCGGCAATGGGCGGTGTTCGTGCTGGTGAACCTGCTGGGCTTCGCCTGCAACTACGGCACCTATGCCCTGCTGGTCGAGACGGTGCCGCTGGTGGCGGCCTACCCCGTGCTGGGTGTCGCGGCCGGGTCGCTCGCCGGCATGGTCGGCAATTTCGTGCTGTCCCGTCGCTACGTGTTCAAGGCCAGCTGATGACCTCTCCCCGCATCGCCGTGCTGATCCCCTGCTACAATGAGGAGGTGGCGATCCCGCGCGTGGTGGCCGCCTTCCGCGCCGCCCTGCCGCAGGCCACCATCCATGTCTATGACAACAACAGCCGCGACCGCACGCGCGAAGTCGCGGCGGCAGCCGGCGCCCTGGTGCGCACCGAAGCCCTGCAGGGCAAGGGCCATGTCGTCCGCCGCATGTTCGCCGATATCGAGGCCGATGTGTATGTGCTCGTCGATGGCGACGACACCTACGACGCCACGGCCGCGCCGCGCATGGTGACGATGCTGCTGGAAGACCGGCTCGACATGGTCACCGGCGTGCGGGTCACGGATGCTGCCGCCGCCTATCGCCCCGGCCACCGCTTCGGCAACCGCGTGCTGACCGGCGTGGTGCGGTGGATCTTCGGCGACCGCATCACCGACATGCTGTCGGGCTACCGCGTCTTCTCCCGCCGCTTCGTGAAATCCTTTCCCGCCTTGGCGGGCGGTTTCGAGACGGAGACGGAATTCACCGTCCACGCGCTGGAGCTGAACATGCCGGTGGGCGAGGTCCGCACGCCCTACCGCGAACGCCCGCCCGGCAGCGTGTCCAAGCTCAATACCTGGCGGGACGGGTTCCGCATCCTGGTGGCGATCAGCCTGCTGGTGCGGCGGGAACGCCCCCTGCCCTTCTTCGCCACCGCCGGCCTCGCGCTGCTGGTGCTGGCGCTGGCGCTGGCGGCGCCGGTGATCGGCACCTATCTCGCGACCGGCCTGGTGCCCCGACTGCCCACCGCGGTGCTGGCCGCCGCACTCGCCCTGCTGGCCTTCCTGGCCATGGCCTGCGGGCTGATCCTGGATACCGTGACGCGCGGCCGGCAGGAGGCCAAGCGCATCGCCTACCTGGCGATCCCCGCACCGGGCGCCGAGGCGCCATGACGGCACTCTGGGCAGGGACCGGGGCCGCGGCCCGAGGGGGACCCTGGAGCGAAACCTTGGGGAAACCATGCCGTGCGTAGTGTTGCAGTGCCGCAGTGCCGCGCCGTTCCGTGCGCGCAGCGGCTGTGGTAGCTAGCCGCCGAATGGAAGGGCGGGGCGGCGCGCATCAAGGCGCGCGTCCCCCCGCAACCGAGGGTAACGACGTGATCGCGCAGGACACCATGCCCGTGCCCACGATGGGGGCAGTGCCGCAGGCCGGGGTCGCCCGCCCCCGTATCGGGGGCTGACCGCGATGCTCCGCCCCATGGCCCTGCCCGGCATGTCCGACAAGCCGCCCGAGACCGTGCTGTCGAAGGCCATCGCGTCCTGCAAGCAGCAATTGACGGCGGTCGGCCTGTTCAGCGGCGTGGTGAACCTGCTGCAGCTCACCGTCAGCCTGTACATGATGCAGGTGTTCGACCGCGTGCTGTCCAGCCGCAGCCTCGACACCCTGACCTACCTCACCCTGATCGCCATGTTCGCCCTGCTGGTGATGGCCGCGCTGGATGGGCTGCGCAGCCAGGTGATGCAGCGCATGGCCAGCTGGATCGAGGGCAAGGCCGCGCCGGAGGCCTTCGTCCGCGCCATCGAAAGCCAGCTCCGCGGCCGCCCCTACCGCATGGAGGCGCTGCGCGACCTCGCGATGTGCCGCGGCTGGCTCGGCTCCCCCGCCGCGCTGACGCTGTTCGACGTGCCCTGGGTGCCGATCTTCCTCGCCGTCATCTTCATGCTGCACCCGGTGCTGGGCTGGATCGCGCTGGTCGGCGCCGCCATCCTGTTCCTGCTGACGCTGGCCAATGAATGGGCCACGGGCGCGCTGCTGCGGCAGGCCAACACCGCCGGCATGGCCAGCCAGCGCCGCGCCGAAAGCATCGTCCGCAATGCCGAGGTGATCGACAGCATGGGCATGGCGCCCGCCGTGCTGCAGCGCTGGCGCGAGGGGCTTTCCAGCAGCCTGCCGCCCCAGGAACGCGCGGCCGACCGGGCGGCGATGGTGCTGTCCCTCACGCGGTTCTTCCGGCTCACGGTGCAGGTGGCCGTGCTCGGCATCGGCGCCTATCTCGTGTTGCAGCAGGAACTGACGGCCGGTGCCTCCATCGCGGCCTCGATCATCATGGGCCGGGCGCTGGCGCCGGTGGAGCAGATGATCGGCGGCTGGAAGCAGCTGGTGCAGGCGCGCCAGGCCTATAAGCGGCTGGTCGGCTTCATGGGCCTGCCGCGCATCCGCCCGCCCGGCATGCCCCTGCCCGCCCCCGCCGGCCATGTCAGCGCGGAACGCGTGACCTTCGGCTTCCCGGGCCAGCCCGTGGCCATCGTGAAGGGCATCAGCTTCAACCTGGCAGCGGGCGAGAGCCTGGCCGTCATCGGCCCCTCGGCGGCCGGCAAGACCACGCTGATCCGCCTGCTGATCGGCACGCTGCAAGCCTCCGCCGGCACCGTTCGCCTTGACGGCGCCGATGTGTTCACCTGGCAGCGGGAGGATTTCGGCCGCTATGTCGGCTACCTGCCGCAGGATGTCGAATTGTTCGACGGCACCGTGCTGCTGAACATCGGCCGCATGCGCGACGTGGACCCCGAAGGCGTGTTCGAAGCCGCGAAGCTGGCCGGCTGCCATGAGATGATCCTGCGCCTGCCGCAGGGCTACGACACCGAGATCGGCGATGGCGGCCAGCATTTGTCCGGCGGCCAGCGGCAGTTGATCGGCCTGGCGCGCGCCATGTATGGCAGCCCGCGCTTCGTCGTGCTGGATGAACCCAACAGCAACCTCGATGGCGATGCCGAACAGGCGCTGATCCGCGGCCTGGAACAGTTGAAGGCGCGCGGCACCACGGTGATCCTGGTCTCCCACCGGCCGACCCTGGTGCAGGGCGTGGACAAGGTGCTGCTGATGCGCGATGGCGCGGCCGAGGCCTTCGGGCCGCGCGCCGAGGTGCTGAAGCGCCTGGTGCAGGCCCAGCCCGGCCGGCCGACCGAAGTCGTGCCTGCCCGCGCCGCAGGAGCCCCCGCATGAGCGACGCCGCCTTCCCCCGCAACAGCGCCGTCGCCAGGACCGAAGCGGCGCCGCCCGCCCTGTGGCAGCCGGAGGCCGAGCAGCTGATCCTGGACGCGCCGCGCCCCCGCACCCGCACGCCGATGCTGATCGGCTACGCCGTCATGGGCGTGTTCGTGTTCGGCTTCGGCGCCTGGGCCGCCATCGCGCCGCTGACCGAAGCCGCGATCGCCCCCGGCTTCGTCAAGGTGGAAGGCAGCCGCCGCACCGTGCAGCATTTCGAGGGCGGCATCGTGCGGGAGATCATGGTCCGCGACGGCGATGTCGTGCGCGCCGGCCAGCCGCTGATGCGCCTCGACCAGCCGCAGGCGTTCAGCCAGACCGAAACGCTGCGCAGCCAGCGCCTGGCCTTCGCCGCACAGGATGCGCGGCTGGTGGCCGAACTCGCCGGCGCCCCCGACATCGCCTTCCCGCGCGACCTGCTGGTGGCCGAGGGGCTGCGCGCGCAGGAAGTGGTCAGCGGCCAGCGCGCGCTGTTCCAGGCGCGGCGCATCGCCCTCGAAAGCCAGGTGCTGGTGCTGCGCGCCCGCATCGAACAGCATGAGGCCACGATCCGCGCGGCGGAAGGCCAGATGGGCGCGCAGCGCCGCACCCTGGTGCTGCTCCGGGCCGAGGAACAGAGCACGGCGCTGCTGCTGCGCCAGGGCCTCGCACGGCTGCCGCAATTGCTGGCCTTGCAGCGGCAGGTCGCCTCGGTCGAGGGCAACATCACCGACATCACCAACCAGATGCACCGCTCCCGCGCGCAAATCGCCGAGACCGAGCGGGAGATGCAGCGCCTGGTCGATACCCGCCTGGAGGAAGCCTCGACCGAATTGCGGGAGGTGCGCGTGCGCCTCGCCGATATCGAGGAAAGGCTCCGCGCGGCGGAAGATGTCTCGACCCGGATGGAGATCAGCGCGCCGGAGGATGGCATCGTGCTCAATCTCCGCGTCTTCACGGTCGGCGGCGTGATCCGCCCCGGCGACCCTGTGCTGGACATCGTGCCGGAGCGCGACCGGCTGGTGGCCGAGGTCAACGTCGATCCGAACGACATCGATGTGGTGCGCACCGGCCTCCAGGCCGAACTCCGCCTGCCCGCCTTCAAGCAGCGCCTGGTGCCCTATCTGCACGGGCACGTCACCTTCGTCGCCTCCGACATCACGCGGGAGGAACGGACCGGCCTGTCCTACTACCGCGTCAACATCGAGATCGATCCCGCGCAGCTCAGCGCGCTGGACGGCGTGAACCTGCGCGCCGGCATGGCGGTGGAGGCGATGATTCAGACCGGCAGCCGCAGCCTCGGCCGCTACATGGTGCAGCCGCTGCTGGACAGTTTCCACCGCGCCTTCCGCGAACAATAAGCCTCAACCTTCGCATCGACAGGACAGTCTCATGAACGGTCTTCCCACCATTTTCGGCGACGGCGTGACGGATGTGCATGTGGCCAACGGCGTGGCGCGCATCACGCTCGGCGCCGCGACCGGCCAGAACGAGGGCAAGCCGGTGCCGACCGGCCTGCTGGTGATCCCCGTCCTGCAACTGCCCGCACTCGCCCGCGTGCTGGCCGAGGTGACGAAGCAGGTCGAGGCCAAGGCGCGCGAGGCGATGGCCGCCGCCGCGGTCAAGGCCGCCGGCGGCAAGGCCCCCGAAGCCCCCGAAGCCCCCCCCGCCCCCGACCAGATCTCCGGCGCCTTCCGCTTCAACGGCTGAGGGTCGCTGCTCCCTCTCCCGCTTCGCGGGGGAGGGTCGGGGTGGCGGCCCGACCGACCGCGAATTCAGGCCGCCACCCGCGTCCGATACCCCTGCGGATGCGCGGCCCGCCAGGCATGCGCCGTGCGCACGATCTCCTCCAACTCCGGGAAGCGCGGCGTCCAGCCGGTCTCCGCCCGCAGCTTGGCACTGGATGCCACCAGCACCGCCGGGTCCCCCTCTCTCCGCGGGCCCAGCACATGCGGCACCGGGCGGCCGGTGACGCGGCGGACCGTGTCGATCACCTCCTGCACCGAATAGCCGCGCCCATTGCCGAGATTGTAGCGCCGCGACCCGCCCTCCAGCAGCGGCAGCACGCGCAGATGCGCCTCCGCCAGGTCGCTCACATGCACATAGTCGCGCACACCCGTGCCATCCGGCGTCGCATAGTCGCGGCCGAACACGGTCAGCGGCCCGCGCAGGCCGAGCGCCGCATCGATCGCCAGCGGGATCAGATGCGTCTCCGGCTCATGATCCTCCCCCGCGCGGCCAGCCGGGTCGGCGCCGGCCGCATTGAAATAGCGCAGCGAGGCGAAGCGCAGCCCATGCACGCGGTCCGCCCAATCCAGCGCACGCTCGCAGAACAGCTTGCTTTCGCCATAGGGGGAGACGGGGCCGAGCGTCTGCGCCTCATCGATCGGAATGCGATCGGGGAAGCCGAACAGCGCGGCGGTGGAGGACAGCACGAAGCGCAGGCAGCCATGCGCCACCGCGGCCTCCGCCACGGCGAGCGTCGTGGCCAGATTCTCGGCCAGGTAGCGCATCGGGCGGCGCATGCTGTCGCCGACCAGCGAGAGGGCGGCGAAGTGGAACACCGCGTCGAACGGCCCGCGCGCCATCGCCTCGGCCAGCACCGCCGGGTCCTCGCAGCGGCCCGCCACAAGCCGCGCGCCGGCGGGCAGCGCCTGGACGTGGCCCTTGGAGAGGTCGTCGATGACGACAACCTCATCGCCGCGGTCCAGCATCGCAAGTACGGTGTGGCTGCCGACATAGCCGGCCCCGCCGGTCACCAGGTATCGCGCCAATTCGGGCCCCATCGCCATTCGATCAGGCTACAACGTTACCGGCCGAGTATGGCGCCGTCAGGGCGGCATGGCAGGGGATCACAAGGATGCGAGGCTGCGCGCTGCTTCTGGTCCTGGCCATCGCCGGCCCCGCCCTGGCGCAGGACGGGCCGGTCGCGCGTGCCGCCGATTGGGCAGCCCGCGCCGCGCCGAGCGCCGGCCCGGCGCGCGTCATCGGCGGCACGGCGCTCGGCTGCCTCGCCGGCGGCGTCGCGCTGCCGCAGGAAGGCCCGGGCTGGCAGGCCGTGCGTGTTTCCCGCAACCGCCATTGGGGGCACCCGGCAACCATCGCCTTCGTGGCGGATTTCGCCGGCCGCGCCCGCGCGCAGGGCTTCCCGGACCTCTGGATCGGCGACCTCGCGCAGCCGCGCGGCGGGCCGATGCCCTGGGGCCATGCCAGCCACCAGACCGGCCTCGATGTGGACATCTGGCTCGACCTGCGTCCGAAGCCCCGCGTGCCGGCGGCAGCGCGGGAGGAGCTGGCCATCCCTTCCCTGGTCCTGGCGGATGAATCAGGGGTGGACCCGGCACGGTTCACGCCCCGCCACGCGGCGCTGATCCGCCTCGCCGCCGAATCGCCCCGGGTGGACCGGCTTTTGGTGAACCACGCCATCAAGCGGCACCTCTGCACACTGCATGGCGGCGAAGGGTGGCTGCGCCGGGTGCGGCCCTGGCGCGGGCATGACAGCCATATGCATATCCGCCTGCGCTGCCCGCCCGGCAGCCCCGACTGCCGCGATGCCGCGCCGCCGCCAGCGGGCGATGGCTGCGATGCCTCGCTCGCCTGGTGGCTGACGCCGGAGGCACGGCGCCCCCCGGCACCCGCCCGCACCCCTGCCCCGCCGCCGCGCCTGCCCGCCGCCTGCGCGGGGGTTCTGCACGCCCCCTGACGGTTTCCGCCTGCGCCAGGGGCACCCTGCCCGCCTGATGGGCAGATGACAGGCCGGCCATGTCTGGTGCGACGCATCGGCAGGGCCGTCATGCTTGCGGCGGGGCGCTGGCGTGGCGCATGCAGGGGGCTGATGGTGCCGCAGCGGCGGCCGCGCATGTCGGGTCAGGTGGGGGCTTCATGGAACGACCATTCGTCGAGATCAGCGATGTCGCCATGCGCTACGGCGGCGTGGAGGGAACGCTGGCGCTGCAAGGCACCTCGCTGCAGGTGGCCAAGGGCGAATTCATCGCGGTGGTCGGCCCCTCGGGCTGCGGCAAATCCACGCTGATGCGCCTGGTCACCGGCCTCTGGCCCGCCACCAACGGCAATGTCGTGGTGGCGGGGCGGGAGGTGGACGGCCCGCTGACCATCGCCGGCATGGCCTTCCAGAACCCGACCCTGTTGCCCTGGCGCAACATCATCGACAATGTGATGCTGCCGCTCGAAGTGGTGGAGCCGCATCGCCGGCAGCTTCGCGCACAGCGCGCCATGTATGAGGCGAAGGCGCGGGACCTGCTGGCGCTGGTCGGCCTCAAGGGCTTCGAACAGAAATTCCCGCACCAGCTTTCTGGCGGCATGCAGCAGCGCGCCAGCCTCTGCCGCGCGCTGATCCACGAGCCCGCGCTGCTGATGCTGGACGAGCCCTTCGCCGCGCTGGATATCTTCACGCGCGAGGATCTGTGGTCGGTGCTGCAGGATCTGTGGATGGTGCGGCGGCCGACAGTGATCCTGGTCACGCACGATCTGCGCGAAGCCGCCTTCCTGTCCGACCGCGTGCTGGTCATGTCCTCCCGCCCCGGCCGGATCATCGCGGAACGCGCCGTGGCGCTGCCGCGTCCGCGCACGCTCGAGACCACCTACACACCGGAATTCGTCAGCCTCGTGCACGATCTGCGCGAGCACATCAGCGCCGCCCGCAAGGGTGAGGAGGTCGTCCATGCCGCGTGATGCCGTCGCCCCCATGCCGCCCTCGGGGGGCAGTTCCATGTCGCCGGAAGCGATGCGCCGGCTGGAAGCCATGGCCGCCGCCGCACGCCGCCGCCGCCGCCTCCAGGCCTGGCTGCCCTACCTGGTCATCATCGGCATGTTCGTGGTGTGGGAAGCGGGCGTGCGCGCCTTCAACGTGCAGCAATTCGTGCTGCCCGCGCCGACCGATATCGCCGCCAGCATCGTCAAGTGGTGGCAGCCGCTGCTGGACAATTCCTGGCAGACGCTGATGACGACGCTGATCGGCTTCGGCCTGGCGATCGTGTTCGGGCTGCTGCTGGGGGTCGCGATCGGCAGTTCGTCCCTGCTGTATCACGGGCTCTATCCGCTGCTGATCGGGTTCAACTCCATCCCCAAGGTCGCGGTGGTGCCGATCCTGGTGATCTGGTTCGGCATCGGCACGGTGCCGGCGGTGATCACCGCCTTCCTGATCAGCTTCTTCCCGATCGTCGTGAACGTCGCCACCGGCATCGCGACGGTGGAGCCCGAATTGCGCGACGTGCTGCGGGCCCTCGGCGCCAAGCCCTCCGACATCATCCGCAAGGTCGGCCTGCCGCGGGCGATGCCCTACTTCTTCGCCTCGCTCAAGATCGCGATCACGGTGGCCTTCGTGGGTTCCATCATCGCCGAGACGGTGGCCGCCAACAAGGGCATCGGCCATCTGATGATCCTGGCGAGCAGCCGCTTCGACGTGCCGCTGGTGTTCGCCGGGCTGATGGTGACCGCCGTGATGGGCGTATGCATGTACGCCGCCGCCATCACGATCGAGAACCGCACGACCGGCTGGGCGATGCGCGGCCAGACCGACCAGAACCTGCAGGCGCCGGGGGGGTAATCGCTGTCGCGCGGCGGTGGATCTCCGCCGCCGCGCCCGCGCTCATGCCGGCCGGGCCTCAGCGCTCCGGCCGGAACACATGCGCCATCAACCACTGCTCGGGATGCGCCCGCACCACGCTTTCCACCGCCCGATCGAGCCGCGCCTGGTTCTCCAGCGCCACGCCGCGCCCGCCGGCTTCCATCGGCACTTCCGGCAGGAAGGTCAGTTCGAACCGCGCGTCGTCGCCGCAGCGCCGTGCAAAGGCAGGAATAACCGCGGCCCCGGTCGCCGCCGCAAGCCGCGTCGCGAGCGACACATTGCCCTCCGCCCGCATCGCCCGCCCCAGAGCCGGTGCATGCACCCGGCCGCGCCAGTATTCATCGACATAATACAGCAGCATCCCGCCCGGCGCGCGCAGCGCCTGACTGGCGTGGATCAACGCCCGCGGCGTTGGCGCCAGCCGCTGGATCGCGGCGCCATTGCGCCAGGATCGCTGTCGCGCGGTATCGGCGATCCGCATCTGGAACCGGTTCGGCAGCCGCTGGTAGATCAGCGCCGAGGGCAGGCGCAGCGCCGACAGCCCCGCATGCACTACCTCCCAAGCGCCGACATGCAGCCCGGCCAGCAGCACGGGCCGCCCGGAAGCGCGTGCCTGCTCGACATGCGCCAGGCCGGAGACAGCGACCCGCCCCTCCCCCCAGAGCCGATGCAGCACCGACAATTCCGCAAGGCACCGGCCGACATGCGCCCAATGCGCGTCCAGCAGCGCGGCGATCGCGGCATCATCCGCGCGTGGCCGCACCTGGCGCAGCAGGGCGGCGGCCCGCGCACTGGCCTCGGCCCGCCGCCGGCCCGCCCGCCGGCCAAGCCGTGCGCCAATCGCCGAGACCGCCCCGATCGGCAACAGGCGCATGCCGTGATGCAGGCCGAAATCCGCCGCGCCCTTGCCGACGTCCCGCCCCCAGAAGCGCCACAGATCGGCCCGCCCCTCCCACCGCCAGGGCGGCGCGGGATACAGCCCCTCGGGCCCGGACTCAACCACGGCGGCGGATCAGCATCGGCAGGGTTTCGCCCGGGCGGAGCGTGAGGCGCGACATCGGCATAACCGCCGTGCCCGGCACCAATTCCATCTCGAAGGCCTGCACCAGCATCGCCAGGCAGATGACCGCTTCCGCCAGGCCAAGATGCTGCCCCGTGCAGACGCGCGGCCCCACGCTGAACGGGATGTAGGCGTGGCGGGAGGGGCGGGGCGCGTCGGGCAGGAAGCGGTCCGGCAGGAAGGCGTCCGGCCGGTCCCAAAGCTTGGGGTTCCGATGCAGCAGCCACGGCGCCACGATGATGATGTCGCCCCGGACGATCGGCCGTCCTGCGATCGTGTCCGGCCCCAGCGCCTCCCGCGAGAGGATCGGCACGGGGGGATAGAGGCGGAGCGTTTCCTCGATGACGGCGCGGGCGAAGGGCAGCGCGGGCAGGTCGGCAAGGGTCGCGGTGCGGCCGGCCAGAACGCCATCCAGCTCGGCCCGCAGACGCGTGGCGCTGGCAGGGTCCTGGCTCAGGATGAACAGCGCCCAGGCGAGCGTATTCGCCGTGGTCTCGTGCCCCGCCATGAACAGCACGATGGCTTCGTTGCGGAAGGCCACGCGGTCCATCGGCGCATCCGTGCCCGGCACCCGCGCCTCCGCCATCGCGCGGATCAGCGAGGCCTCATCCCGTCCGCTGTCGAGGATGTCGGCGATCAGCGCATCGACCACGCGATGGATGCGCTGTGCCGCACTCCGCGTGCGGAAGCCGACCGGGCGCGGCAGCCACTCCGGCAGGCCGAGCAGGGACAGGATGTCGATCTGGCCGACCTGGCGCTGGTAGTCGGCGAAGCCCGCCACCACGGCGCGCGCCGCCTCCGCGCCCAGGGCGCGGCCGAAGATGGTGCGGCAGATGATCTCGGCGGTCAGGTGGCCCATCTCGGCCAGCACGTCGATCGGCTGGCCTTCCGGGTGCCGGCCCCACTCCGCCACTTTCTCCGCCGCTGCCTCGGTGATCGCGGGGGCGAGTTCCGGCAGCCGCGTGGCGTGGGTCACCGGCGCCACCACGCGCCGCCTTTCCTTCCACAGCGCCCCATCCGAGACGAACAGCCCATCGCCGAGCAGCGGCTGCAGCGCATGCCGGTGCTGCGGGCTTTTCCGCTGGAAGTTCTCGTGCCGCTCCACGAAGACATAGGCGACCGTCTCGGGCGTGTTGCAGACCACGAGGTGCCGCCGGAAGAACGGCCGGCGGGAGATATCCCGGCTGAACGCCGCGGCGGGCCAGACCGCCAGCATGTTGCGGGTTGCCACGCGCAGCAGTTCGAGCACGCCGGGCGTGGTGTCGGCGCGCGGCGGAAAGGGCGGCGTGTAGGGCATGCCGCCCCCTACATCACGCAGCCTCCGCCGTCAGCACGATCCGCCCCGTCACCTGCCCCGCCCGCAGGCGCATCAGCGCCGCATCGGCCTGTGGCAGGGGCTCGCGCGTGACGGGAATGCCCGGCAGCCGGCCGGTCTGCGCCAGCGCCACCAGCGCGCGCAGTTCCTTCGGGTTGCCGACATAGCTTCCCTGCACGGTCAGGGCGCGCATCGCCATCAGCGGCAAAGGCAGCGTGAGCTCGCCGCCGAACAGCCCGACCTGCACCAGCCGCCCGCCCTTGCCCAGCGCGTCGAAGGCGAAGCGCGCGGTCTGCGTGCCGTTCACCAGATCGATCACCGCCATCACGGCGCCGCCGCACAGCGCCACCAGGCGCTGCGTTACATCCGTGCCCGTCGCCAGCAGCGTGTCGGACGCGCCGGCTTCGCGCGCATGCGCCAGCTTCTCCTCGGTGACGTCGACCGAGACGATGCGCCGGTGCCCCATGGCGCGCAGCACCGCGATGGCGGACAGGCCGAGGCCACCGGCGCCGACCAGCACGATCGGCTCATCCGGCTCCATCGGCATCACCTTGTTCACCGCCGAGAACACCGTGACGCCCGAGCACGCATAGGTGCAGGCCAAGGCGGGGTCGATACCGCCAATGTCCAGCAGATGCCGCGGCTCCGGCACCAGCACATGCGTCGCGTAGCCACCATGCTGGAAGATGCCGAGCGCCTTGCCCTGCGCGCACATATTGTCTTCCTCCGCGCGGCAGCGCGCGCAACTGCCGCAGCCGACCCAGGGGAACACCAGCTTGCGCTGGCCCACGGCAAGCCCCTGCCCTTCGGCCTCCGGACCCCATTTGGCGATACGGCCGACGATCTCATGCCCCATCGCCAGCGGCAGCGTCACGCCGCGATCGGTCAGCTTCATCTTGCCGCGGCTGCCGAGGTCGTATTCGCCTTCCCAGATATGCAGGTCGGAATGGCAGACGCCGGCATGGGTCACCTCCAGCAGCACCTGCTTGCCGGTGGGTTCCGGCATCGGCAGGTCGATCTCCTGCAAGGGCTGACCCGCCGCCACCACTGCCCAGGCCTTCATCGGTCGTTCCTCCGCTTCGCCCCGATGCCAGCGGAAGCGGAGGATGCGGTCAAGCGGCGGGCTTCTGGGGCGTCGCCTTGGCGGCCGACAGCGCGCGGCGCACATCCATCTCCAGCTTCTCGAGCTCCTCCGCCGCGCGCAGGCGCTGGCCGCGGGCCTCGTCGGCGATGCGCAAGCTGTCCTCGATGGTCGCGACCAGCGCGGCATTCGCCTTCTGCACGGCGTCGAGGTCGAACACGCCGCGTTCCAGCTCGGTACGGGCTTCGAGGTTGCCGCGGCGGAGCGTCTCGGCATTCGCGGTCAGTAGCTTGTTGGTGAGGTCGGTCGCTTCCTTCACCGCACTGCCGGCTTCCCGCATGCGGTGGATCGCCAGCGCCTGCGCCAATTGCTGGCGCCACAGCGGCACGGTGTTGGCCAGCACCGAATGGATCTTGCTGGCCAGCGCCTTGTCGTTTTCCTGGATCAGCCGGATCGAGGGCAGCGCCTGCATCGCCACCTGCCGCGTCAGGCGAAGGTCGTGCACGCGCCGGTCCAGCTCATCGCGCGCGCCGCGCAGGTCGCGCAGCCGCTGCGGCGCCAGATCGTCGGTCGGGTTGGCGGCGACGAAGGCTTCCATCTCCTTGATCGCCTCCCCATCCGTGCGCGCCAGCACGACCTCGCCGGCCGCCACATGTTCGCCGAGCGCGTGGAACCATTCGAGCGTCGCCAGGTAGAGCCGCTCCAGCCGCTCGACATCCTCGAGCAGGCGGGTGCGGTGGGTGTCGAGCCGGTCGCCGATATCCTCGATCTGGCCCTTCACCGTCTCGTATTTCTGGATGATGCCGGTCACCTCGGCGCCGGCCTTGGTGAACATGCGGGCGAAGAAGCCGGGCTTTTCGTCCAGCTTGGTCACGTCGAAGCCGCGCAGGGTGGACAGCAGGGAGGACAGGGTCTTCCCCGCCTCCCCGGTTTCCTGGTTGCGGGCCCCTTCCAGCATGGCATCCGCCGCCGCCTGGGCGCGGGTCTGCGTCTGCTGCCCGAAGCGCAGGATGGATCCGGGATCGGCCAGGTCGATCTGCCGCGCCAGCTCCGCGATCAGCGCGGGCTCGGGGGAAGCGGCCGGGGTCGGGACCGGAAGTGTGCTGCTCATGCGTATCCTTCCTGGCGCAGCCTTTCGGACAGCACCTTCACTTGAATATCGAGGGCGGCGCTTTCCTCGGCCCGCAGCTTGTCGCCAAGCTCACGCGCCGCGGTCTCAAGGTCGGCCAGAAGCGGCGTCATGCCGGGCGGCGGCGCAGCGCCGACCCGCAGCCGGTCCACGATCCGCTCCAGCCCATCCAGGTGGACGGCCAGGAAGCGGCGGGCCAGCGGCAGGCGTTCCGGCCGCGCGGCCAGGTCCTGCAACAGGCTGCGCATCGCCGCCAGCACGTTCTCGAAGCGGGGGTCCCGCCGCGACGCGATCCGCGCCAGCCGCGCCTCGGCTTCCTCAAGCGGGCCGGGCGGCATGGGCGCCACGGGCTCGGGCGGCGGCGCCACTTCCTGGATGGCACCGTCATACAGCAGCCGCGTGCCGAGCCAGGCGCCGGCGGCCAGCAGCAGCGCGATCGGCACGCCGGTGCGCGCGCCGAGCCCCGCGACAAGCCCCGTCGCGACCGCCACCAGCACCGCCGCCCGCGCGGTATCCCCGGCGCGGCCGCGGCGCAGTTTCCGCACGGCCAGGATCGGCAGCAGCAGGCCGAGCAGGGCGGCGGTCAGGCCCATCGGCTTGCCGCGCACGACCTCCACGATCACGTCGGGCAGCAGCGGCCAGGTGAAGACCGGCAGCAGCAGGCCGCGCGTGGAGGCGCTGAACTTCGCGGCGAACCCCTCGATCCCGGCGCGCGCGCGTTGCAGGCTGCCCCGGTCCGCACCATCTGGCGCGCGGGACGGACCCCGGTCGGGACCCTGGTCAGGACCCTGGTCAGGACCCTGGTCGGGACCCTGGGGCGGCCACATCCCGGCCGCCATCAGCGGAACAGCGCGATGAAGCTGGACAGCCACAGCGTCAGCAGCAGCGTCCAGAAGCCGGCGACGCGGCGGAACGGGGCGGGCAGAGCGGCGAGGAGAATTCGGGACATGGTATCCTTCACATCGCCCTCCGCCGGGCTCGCATCAAGGCCGTATCGCCTGTAAGGCGTGGGGACGTGGCCTGTAAGGCGTGGGGACGCGGGCTGTAAGGCGTGGAGAGGCGGGCTGTAAGGCGTGGGGACGCGGGCTGTCAGGCGTGGAGACGCGGCCTGTAAGGGCGTAGCGGCGGGGGCTGCAAAGGCGAAGGAGCCGGGCCTACACGGGCGTAAGGCCCGGGGCTGCAACGCCGGGATACCCGGGCGGCAAAGGCGTGGGGACCGCATCTGTTGACCCGTGCAGAGACCAAAAAGCTGCCACTCCTGCGTCGATATGCGATAACGCTGGAACGAACAGGGCGTTGCCACAGGTGAAAATTTCAGGAATCGGCCCGCGAAGCACACGCCGCGCTTTGGGCATCGCCCTCGCGGCGCCGCTGCTCGCCGCCCAGGGTGTGGCGCCCGACGGTGGGGGGGGCTTCGGGGCCGGCGGCCAGCGTGCGACCACGCCGGATGCACCGCTGCAATTCGGCGTGCTGCCGAATGTCAGCACACGGATCCTGCTCGCCCAATACCAGCCCTTCCGCCTGTTCCTGGAACAGGAACTGCCCGGCGCGGTGGAGGTGGTGACCGCACCAGGCCTGCGCGCCTTCCATGACCGCACCATGGCGGGCGCCTACGACCTGACCGTGACGGCGGCCAATCTCGGGCGGGTCGCGCAGCTCGATGCCGGCCTGCAACCCGTTGCCATGTATGAGCCCCGCATCCCGGGCCTGCTGGTCACGCATCGCGACCGCCCGCTGGCCGATATCCGGCAAGCCCGCGGCAGCCGTGTCGCCATGGCGAACCCGCTGTCGCTGGTGGCGATCACCTTCCACCAATGGGTGCGCGGTGCCGGCCTGGAATTCGGCCGCGACCTGGACGTGGCGGAGGCGCGGAACGAAGACAGTCTCGCCCTGATGCTCACCTCCGGCGAGGCGCGGTTGGCGGTGATGAGCGCCGGCGAATTCGCCGCCCTCCGCGCCGATCTGCGGGAGACCCTGGTCGTCGCGCGGGCGTTCGCGCGCGTTCCGGGCTTCCTGCTGCTGCTCGGCCCGCGCGTCGCGGCACCGCTGGCCACACGCATCGGCGATTGCCTGGCGCTGTTCCCGGGAACCGATGCGGGGCGGAGCTTCCTGGCCGGCGCCGGCTTCACCGGGCTGCGCCGCGTCGCGCAGGATGATCTGGCGGCCCTGGACCCGCTGCTGCCCGAAACCCGGCGCCTGCTGGCGGCCAGCTGAGCCTGACCGCGGTGCAGCCTGAGCAGCCCAAGGGGGCCGGGTCCGGCGTGGCGTCCCGGGCCGCAACCCGCGCCGATCGGCTGGCCCGCCTGCCGTTCCGCCTGAAGCTGTTCGGCCTTGTCGCGCTGGCGCTGGTGGCGCTGGCCGCGGCGCTGACCCTGGCGCAGGACCGGCTGGTGCTGCGCGCGCTGGAGGCGCAGCTGGCAGACCGCGCCGCCGCCGCCCGCCCGATCCTGCGCGCCGCGCTGCTCGCGCCGCTCGCCGAGCGGGACTTCGCATCCGTGCAGGCGATCCTGCGCGAAAGCGTCGAGGCCGGCGCCTTCACGCAGCTGATCCTGCGCGATCCGCGCGGCGCCGTGCTGGTGGCGGAAGGCAACGAGGCGGCGCCGGCGGACATCCATCGCCTGACGCTGGAGATGGCCGGGCAGGAACTCGGCCTGCTCAGCTTCGGCCTCTCCCGCGCCCCGGTCGAAGCGACGCACCAGGACCTGCTGATCCAGGCGCTGGTCGCGGCGCTGATTTGCCTGGCGCTGCTGGTTCCGGCGGTGGAGCTCGGCTACCGCTGGCTGTTCCGCCCGCTGCGCCGCCTGGAACAGGCCGCCGCCGCCATCGCTGCCGGCCGGCATGACACGGTGCTGCGCCCGGATGGCAGCGACGATGTCGCGCGGCTGACCACGAGCTTCCTCGACATGGCCGAGACCCTGCGCAGCCGCGTCCGCGCGCTGGAGGCGCAGGAGGCCGAGCTGCGCGCCGCCAAGGACCAGGCGGAGGTGGCCACGCGCGCCAAGACCGACTTCCTGACCAATATCAGCCATGAGGTCCGCACCCCGCTGAACGGCATCCTCGGCATGGCGCAGATGCTGGGCGATTCGCCGCTGGCGCCGCGCGACCGCGAAGCCGTGGATGTCATCCTGGACAGCGGGCGGCTGCTGCTGGCCGTCATCAACGACATATTGGATATCGCGCGGCTCGAAGCCGGCCGGCTGGAGATCGAGCCGACGCCGGTCGCCACCGCCGCGCTGCTGCGCGAACCGCTGGCACCGCTGGCCTCCGTCGCGCAGCGCAAGGGGCTGGAATGGCGGCTCGAACTGCCGGCCAATTTGCCGCCCGCCGTGGTGGCGGACCGCACGCGGCTGGCGCAGGTGCTGCTGAACCTGGCCGGCAATGCGGTGAAGTTCACCAATGAGGGCGGCGTGACGGTGCGCGCCAGCTGGCAGGACACGCCCTCCGGCGGCTGGCTGAAGGTGGTGGTGCAGGACACTGGCATCGGCATTCCGGCGGCGGCGCGCGGCCGGCTGTTCGAACGCTTCTCGCAGGCCGAAAGCTCCACCACGCGGCGCTTCGGCGGCAGCGGCCTCGGCCTTGCGATCTGCCGCCAGCTCGTGGAGCTGATGGGCGGGCGCATCGGCTATGACAGCCAGGTCGGCCGCGGCAGCGCCTTCTGGTTCGCCGTGCCCCTGCCCCGCGCCGAGGATGCGCGGGGAGCGCTGTCCCGCCCGGCGCTGCCGGCGCTGCGCGTGCTGGTGGTGGACGAACTGCCCGCCAACCGCAGCGCCGCCGCCGCCCTGCTCGGCCAATTGGGGCATGCCGCGGAAGGCGTGCAGAATTTGGCCGAGGCGCAGGGCGCGCTGGAAGCCGCGCGCTTCGACCTCGTGCTGCTCGACCTCGATGTGGACAACACCTGGCCCGGGGTACTGAACCGCCTGGTGCGGCTGCGCGCTTCGCTCGGCAAGCGCATGCCGCCGGTGCTCGGCTGGTCGCCACCCCTGCCGGAGGTGGAGCGCGCGCGCTGCCGCGCCGCCGGCCTCACGGGGATCCTGCCCAAGCCGGCGCGGCTGATCGATCTGCACGCCGCCATCATCGACGCGACGGTGGTGCCGCGCGTGGGTTGAGCGCTACGACCTGTCCGCCCGCGGGTCGAGCGCGTCGCGCAGCCCATCGCCGAGCAGGTTGAACGCCAGCACCACGATGAAGATCGCCGCCCCCGGCGCGATCGCCAGCCAGGGCGCGGTCTCAAGGAAGCGCTGCGCGCTGTTCAGCATGCTGCCCCAGGACGGCGCGGGCGGCTGCATCCCCAGGCCCAGGAAGCTCAGCGAGGCTTCGGCGATGATCGCCTCCGCGATGGCCAGGGTGGATTGCACAAGCAATGGCGGCACGATGTTCGGCAGCACATGCACCAGCGCGGTGCGCCAGGGCGGATTGCCGAGGCTGCGCGCCGCTTCCACCCAATCGGTCGATTTGGCATCCAGCGCCATGCCGCGCGCGAGCCGCACGAAGACCGGGCTCACGCTGATCGCGATGGCCAGCATGGCGTTCTCGAGCGCGGGGCCGAGGAAGGCGGCGAGCGCGATGGCCAGGATCAGGAAGGGGATCGACAGCATGGCATCGGCGATGCGGGAGATCGCGGCATCCACCCACCCCCCGGCGAGGCCGGCGAGCAGCCCGACCGGCACGCCGATGGCCAGCGCCCCCAGCACGGAAATGACACCCGCCATGAGCGAGGCCCGCGCCCCCCATACCAGGCGGGAGAACACGTCGCGCCCATTCTCATCCGTGCCGAACCAATGCACCGCCGATGGCGGGCGGCGGATGCGGGCCCAGCTGGTCTCGATCGGGTCGAAGGGCGCGATCAGCGGCGCGAGGATGGCGGCAAGCACGAAGACCGCCACGACGACGAAGCCGCCGACGGCCAGCTTGTGGCGCATGAAGCGACGGATCGCGCGGCGCGTCGGGCTTTCGCCGCGCGCGGCGGTGGTGGCAAGCGTGGTGGCGCTCATCGCATGGGCTCCGACAAAGGCGCCTCCGCTGCGCTGGCCTGGGGGCTATGCGGCATAGCGCCTGCCTCACCATTGCCATATCGCGGCGCGGCGTTGCTGTGCGGAAACGCTTCATCCGGCATCGGCAGGCCGAGGAAGGCGCATAGCTTCGGATAGCCATCGCCGGCGAACACATTGAAATGCATCAGGCGTTTCGGTGTGTCGCGGAACACCGCCGCGACGCGCGCCGTGTGGGCGGCGAAGGCAGCGCGGAAGTCGGCGTGGCGGGTGTAGAGGTTGCGGTGGAGGGTCTGCCAATCCACGCCATGCGGCGTGCGGTCGGGCGTCTCGACAAGCGCCCGCAGCGCCGCAAAGTCATGGGCGCCGTGATGGCGCCCGAAATGCGCCGCCATGGAGCGCAGCCAATCCTCGATCGGCCGCAGCGTCAGAATGAAACGCGCATCGGGATGTCGTGCCGCCAGCACTTCCACCGCATCGGCGACCGAGCTGTCGGACATCGCTTCGATCAAGACAGCATCGGAGGGACGCAGCAGAAGATTGGACAGCGGATGCGCCCAATGCGCAGCCACCAGCCCAAGCCGAACCAGCGCATCGTGCATGGAGGAGGTGCCGGTCTTGGACAATCCCACCACGAAGACGCGCGGCCGTGGCGTGGCTGGCGGATCAAGTGCCGCCGCAAGCAACGGCGCCAGCCGCCCGCCCGCCTCCGCCGCCAGCGCCGCCGCGGCCGAGCCGGGGAAGCCGCCCCAATCCCCCAGGGTGAAATCCAGCCTCGCACGCAGCCGCAGCGCAGCCTCGGCCTCGGCCGGCTCCAGCGCGCAAGAGGCGATCTGCGGAAGCCGCGCCGAGACCTGGCGGGTCGCGTCAGCATGCGCCAGGCCGTGGCCAAGCACGCGGCCGGCTTGGTGGAACAGGTGTTCGAGCTGGCGCGGCCGCTCGGCAAGGGGGATTGCGGCACTGAGATCCTCCCGCGCCTCCGCGATCCGGCCGAGCATGATCAGGGGGCCGAGCCGCGCCATCAGTGCCTGCGCCCCTTCGCGGGGCAGCGCCGCCAGGGCTTCCTCGGCACGTCCGTGCGTGAACAGCAGCTGGGCGAGAAGCAGCCGCGCGGGCAGCGCATCGCCCGCCGCCCGCAGCAACGCTTCCGCCCCCAAGGTGTCGCCGAGCGCGATGCCGGCGCGGGCCCGCAGCATCCGCCACGGCAGCTGGCTTGGCAGCGCATGGCGCTCCGCCAGCGCCAGCGCGGCCGCGGCGTCCCCACTGGCAAGCGCCGCCCACGCCTCAGCCAGCGGGGCCATCATGCCTGGCGCAGCCTCGGGTTGATCAGCATGTACAGGATATCGGCGATCAGGCTCAGCACCACGAAGATCAGCGCGGTGGCCAGCACGACGCCCTGCACCACCGGGTAGTCGCGGTTGAACACGGCATCCACCACCAGCTTGCCGAAGCCCGGGATGGTGAAGATCTGTTCCGTGAGCACCGCGCCGGCCAGCAGCCGCCCGAACTCGATCGTGCCGAGTGTCACCACCGGGATCAGCGCGTTGCGCAGCGCGTGCTTCCAGATCACCACGCGCTCATCCAGGCCCTTGGCGCGCGCGGTGCGCACATAGTCCTGGCTGAGTGCCGTCAGCATCGCGGCGCGCGTGTGGCGCATCAGCACCGAAGCGACGCCGGTGCCCAGCACGAAGGCCGGCATGATGGTGGTGGCCAGGCTCTGCACGGGGTCTTCCCAGAGCGGCACATAGCCCGATGGGGGCAGCCAGCCGAGTTGCACCGAGAAGAACAGGATCATCATGATGCCGAGCCAGAAATTCGGCGTCGAAATCCCGAACAGCGCCACGCCATTCGCCAGCCAATCGAGCGGCGTGTCGCGCTTCACGGCGGATAGGATACCCAGCGGCACGCCGATTACGATCGCGATGAGGAAGGACATGGTGGCCAGCTGCGCCGTCACCGGCAGCTTCTGCAGGATCAGCTCCGAGACCGGCAGGCGGATGCGCCAGGAGAATCCGAAATTCCCCTGGAGCACATTGCCGACCCAGGCCAGGTATTGCTCCCAGATCGGGCGATCCAGGCGAAGCTCCGCGCGGATCTGCGCCAGCACCGCCGGATCGCCGCGTTCCTCGCCCGCCAGGATCAGCGCCGGATCGCCCGGCATCAATTGCTGAAGGCCGAAGATCAGGAAGGACAGGATGATCAGCGTCGGCACGATCTGCCCGACGCGCCCGGCCAGCCACGCCCACATCAGCGCGTTCCCCTTAAGCGGTGCGGCAAGGCCGCACCGAGCGGCCGAACGGGGCCCCCATCGAAGCGATCGCTTCGATGGGAACCCGGGGCCGCCGCGCACAAACGGTCAGCGCCGCCGGGCGCACCAGTCGCCTGCACGAAGCCAAGCCGCCGGAGGCGGCGCCCGGCGTCTGAGGGCATCAATTGAGCTTCATGTCCTGCAGGCGCACCATGCCGTCCGCGATGGGCTGGTAGCCCACAAGCCGCGACGAATGGATCATCACGTTCTTGCGGTGCCACAGGTAGATGCGCATCCGGTCCCGCACCAGCGCGATGTCCATCGCGGCGCGATACATCTGGGTTCGCTTCGCCGGGTCCTGCTCCGTCCGCGCCGATTGCAGCAGCGCGTCCACCTCCTCGTTCTTGTAGCGCCCGTCATTCTGGCCGCCAGTCGAGTGCATGAAGGCGAAGATGTTGCCGTCCGGATCGGTGCGGCCCGACCAGCCGAGCAGGAACACCTCGAACTCGCCACGCGTCGCACCCGACAGGGCGCTGGCGAATTCGCTGGCGCGGATCGTGACATCGAAGCCGGCTTCGCGCGCCATCGCCTGCATCACCTCGCCCGCCTGGCGGAGGTCGGGGTTGTTCGGCACCAGCAATTCCACCGGCACCGGCGCGGTGTGGCCGGCTTCGCGCAGCAGGGCGCGGGCGCGCGTCACGTCGCGCGGCTCGGGGGCGAAGTTCGGCAAATGGAAGCTGCTGGCGGGCGGCACCGCCTGGCGCGTCGGCGTGTACATGCCCTCATAGACCACCTGGTTGATCGCGGCGCGGTCGAGCGACAGCTCGAAGGCCTGGCGCACGCGCGCATCCCGGCCCATCGGCGTGTTGGCGCGCGGGCCGTTGCCGACATTGATGGTCAGGCCCTGATAGCCGAGCTCCTCCACCGGCACGCCGACCAGATTGCGGTTGCGCTGGATCGAACGAAGGTCGTCCGGCTCCATCCGTTCGCCGAACTGCACCGCGCCCGATTGCAGGTTCGCCAGACGCACCGTGTTGTCCGGGATCGGCAGGTAGGTCACGCGGGAGAAGTGGATACGCGACGCATCCCAGTATTCCGGGAAGCGGTCGAGCACGATACGCTCCTGCGCCACGCGCTCGGTGAAGCGGAAGGGGCCGGCGCAGACCGGGCGCGTGCCGAAATCGCGGCCCAGCGCCTCGGCGGCCTTCGGGCTCACGATCATGCCGGCGCGGTCGGTCAGCGTGGACAGGAAGGCCGCGTTCGGGCGGCCGAGCTTGATGCGGACCGTCGTCGGGTTGACCACCTCGATCGCCGTCACCGCGCCCATCTCGCTCCGCCGGAAGCTGCCCTGCATGGTCAGGTGGCGGTTCAGCGAATAGCGCACCGCCTCCGCATCCATCATCTCGCCGTCGTGGAAACGCACGCCGCTGCGCAGCGTGATGGTCAGCGTGGTCGGGTCGTCCCAGGTGTAGCCGGTGGCAAGCTGCGGCACCGGCTGCAATTGCGCGTTGATGTCGAACAGCTTGTCGCAGACGCCCATATAGACGATGCGGCCGACATAGGTGCGCGACAGCGTGGGATCGAGGATGTCCGGGTCCTCGCGCAGCGCGATGCGAAGCTGCGGCAGGGTCTGGGCCAGGGCCTCGGTCTGCACCGTGGGTGCTATGGCGAGCGCCGCCAGCACGGCGGTTGCGGTCTTCTTGATCATGTCATGGCTCCCTGTTTGGTATCGGTGAAGTAGGCCTGCAGGCGGCGCAGGCGGTCGCCGCCAATGTGGTGTTCCGCGGCGGCGGCGGTGGCGGGCAGCGATGCGGCGCGGATGCACGCCGCCGCATGTGGGCCTGCGTCCAGTTCCGGCACTGTCGCCGCGCAAGCGGCTTCGGCATAGGCGCAGCGCGTACGGAACCGGCAGCCGGAGGGCGGGTTGATCGGGCTCGGGATGTCGCCCTCCAGCAGCGCCGTCGCCCCCCGCACGCCTTGCCCCGGCACCGCCGCCAGCAGCGCGCGGGTATAGGGGTGGCGGGGTGCCGCAAACACCTGCGCGGTCGGGCCCTGTTCGACGATGCGGCCGAGATACATCACCGCCACCCGGTCCGCGATATGGCGCACCACGCCGAGGTCGTGGCTGATCAGCACGAAGGTCAAGCCGAGCTCGCGGATCAGGTCCTGCAACAGGTTGATCACCTGCGCCTGCACGCTGACATCGAGCGCGCTGACCGGCTCATCCCCCACGATCAGCTTCGGCCCGCTGGCCAGCGCGCGCGCGATGGCGATGCGCTGGCGCTGCCCGCCGCTGAACTCATGCGGCCAGCGCCGCGCCAGTTCCGGCCGCAGCCCAACGCGGGAGAGCAATTCCGCCACGCGCGCCGCCTCACCGGCGCGCGGCACGATGCCGTGCAGCCGCAGCGGCTCGGCCACGGCATCCTCCACCGTCATCCGCGGGTCGAGGCTGCCGAAAGGGTCCTGGAAGATCAGCTGCATGTCGCGCCGCCGCGCCCGCAGCGCGCGGGCCGAGAGGCGGCGGAGGTCATCGCCTTCGAACAGGATGTCGCCGCTGTCGGGCTCGATCAGCCGCAGCGCCAGCCGGCCGAGCGTCGATTTCCCGCAGCCGCTTTCGCCGACGATCGCCAGCACCTCGCCGCGCTGCACCGCCAGCGACACGCCATCCACCGCCCGCACCGCACCCCGCGCCCTGCCGAGTGCATCGCGCACCGGGAAGTGGCGCGCGACGTTGCGCAATTCGAGCAGTGGCGTGCTCATGCGGCGTTCTCAAGCAGCGTGTCGAGCGGCGCGCGCCAGCAGGCCGCCATGTGCCCGGGCTCCACCTCCGCCAGCGGCGGCTGTTCGTCGCAGCGCGCCACCGCGAAGGGGCATCGCGGCGCGAAGCGGCAGCCGGGCGGCGGACGCAGCAGGTCGGGCACCGTGCCCTCGATGCTGGCCAACCGCGCGGCCCCGCCTTCCAGCCGCGGCCGCGCGCCGAGCAGGCCGATCGTGTAGGGGTGCTGCGGGTTGGCGAAGATTTCGGCCGCCGGTGCGCGTTCCGCGACGCGGCCGGCATACATCACCACGACATCATCGGCATGATCCGCCACCACGCCGAGGTCATGGGTGATCAGCACGACGGCCGTTCCCGTCTCCCGCTTCATCTCGTCGATCAGCGCCAGGATCTGCGCCTGCACCGTCACATCCAGCGCGGTGGTGGGCTCATCCGCGATCAGGAGTTTGGGCCGGCACGCCAGGGCCATGGCGATCATCACGCGCTGGCGCATGCCGCCCGACAATTGATGCGGGTATTGCTGCGCACGTCGCGCGGCTTCGGGGATGCGCACACGCTCGAACATCGCGATCGCGGCTTCCTGCGCCGCCGCCGGCGTCATGCCCTGGTGCAGCCGCAGGGCTTCCGCCACCTGTTCGCCAGCGCGAAAAGCGGGGTTCAGGCTGGTCATCGGTTCCTGGAAGATCATCGCCATCTCGCCGCCGCGGCGCGCGCGGCGATCCTCCGGCGACAGCGCCAGCAATTCCTCGCCATTCAGGCGGATCGCACCGCCCACTTCCCCGCCGCGCGGCAGCAATCCCATGACGGCGAGTGCCGTGACCGACTTGCCGCAGCCGCTTTCGCCCACCACCGCCAGGGTGCGCCCCGGCATCACCCGGAAGCTGACGCCATCGACCGGGCGCAGCCGGCCGCGATCCGTCGGGAAGGCGATCTCGACATGCACCAGCTCCAGCGCCGGCACGCTCATGGCGCGCTGCCCGCCGCCGGGGATTGGGCGCGCGCGATGGCGGCCTGGATCACCGCGCGGTCGAACACGCCGGGATGGTCGCGCCCCGGCAGGAAGCGGCGGAAATGCCGGAGGTAGCCATCCCACACGCGATGCAGCCGGCGCAACTCCGCCAGCGGGTCGGCGTGGTCATCGACGCGCAGATCGAGGTCGGGATAGGGGTCGGCACTCGCCACCTGGATCGCGGCCGATTGGCGGCCGCGCTTGTCGCCGCCCGCGGCCTCGCCCGCTTCCATCGCGCGCAGCAGGCGTTCGGCCAGCGGCAGGCCGGCGGCGGAGAGGAACGCATCGCGCGTCGCCGCAATCACATGCGGCCCGACCAGCATGTTGCCGGCCACCGAGACATCGGCCCCGGCGATATCGCCGCACCAGCCGACGCAATCCGCCCCGGTATGGCGGGCGCTGCCGCCATCGGCGGCCATCGCATGCACCTGCCGCACCGCGGCCCCCGGATCGGCGGCCAGCAGCGCGGCCAGCGCCGCTTCCGGCACTTCGCCCCCGCGCAGCAAGGCCAGCGCATCGGGGGCAAGGAACGGGTTCACCAGCGCCTGGGTGCAGGCCACGCCGACCCCGCCCTCCACGCGCGGGCAGAGGGCGCCGGAAGCCAGGAAGCGGCTGGCAACCGCGACGCCCAGTTCGCCGGTTTCGGCGTCCCGCGCCAGGATCGACCACGTCATGCAGCGGTCATCGCCATCTTTCGCCTCTCACGCAACCCGTCAGGGGCGGGTAATGTCGCGGCGATGCGCGGATCTGCCCAATTGCGCGGCAGGATGTGCCGCTACAGCTTCACCCGCAGCCGCGCCGCGATCTCCCCCACCAGGCCGCGGCGGAAGGCCAGCACGCAGGCGACGAAGATGATGCCCTGGATCACCAGCACCCAGGCGCCGAATTCCGCCAGGTAGTTCTGCATGGTGATGATGGTGGCCGCGCCGATCACCGGCCCGAAGATGGTGCCGAGCCCGCCCACCAGGCTCATCAGCACCACCTCGCCCGACATGGCCCAGTGCACGTCTGTCAATGTGGCGATGTTGAACACCAGCGCCTTGGTCGCACCCGCGATCCCCGCGAGCCCGGCCGACAGCACGAAGGCCATCAGCTTGTAGTTGTCCACCCGATAGCCGAGCGAGATGGCCCGCGGCTCATTCTCCCGGATGGCTTTCAGGATCTGGCCGAAGGGCGAATGCACGATGCGGTGGATCAGCAGGAAGCCGGCCAGGAACACCGCGGCCACCACCCAATACATCGAGAAATCCGGCGTCAGGTCGATCGCGCCGAACAGGCGCCCGCGCGGGATGGACTGGATGCCGTCCTCGCCGCCCGTGAAAGGTGCTTGGACGCAGAAGAAATACACCATCTGGGCCAGCGCCAGTGTGATCATCGCGAAGTAGATGCCGGCCCGGCGGATCGCCAGCCAGCCGAAGGGCAGGCCAAGGGCCGCGCCGACCAACCCGCCCGCGACGATCGCAAGCTCCGGCGACAGGCCCCAGACCTTGGCGGCGTGCGCGGAGACATAGGCCCCCATGCCGAAATAGGCGGCGTGGCCGAAGCTCAGCAGGCCCACATAGCCGATCAGCAGGTTGAAGGCGCAGGCGAACAGCGCGAAGCACAGCACCTTCATCAGGAAGACGGGATAGAGGAAGAAGGGGCTGATCGCGACGAAGGCCGCGAGTGCGACGAAGGCGATCGCCTGTGCGCGGGTGAAGCCGAAGAAGACCTGGCGCTCGATCTCGGGCGCGGCGGAGGCTGCGAAGTTACCCTCGGCCATGGCTCAGGCCCTCCCGAACAGGCCGGCGGGGCGGGTCAGCAGCACGATCGCCATGATGACGAACACCACCGTCTGCGAGGCTTCCGAATAGACCACATCGGTGACGCCCTGCACGAAACCCAGCAGAAAGCCGGTGACGATCGAACCCAGGATCGAGCCCATGCCGCCGATGACGACCACCGCGAAGACGGTGATGATGAAGCTGGCCCCCATGCCCGGATGCACCGAATAGACCGGCGCGGCCAGCACGCCCGCCAAGGCCGCCAGGGCGACGCCCGCGCCATAGGTCAGCGTCATCATGCGGGGGACGTTGATGCCGAAGGCCTGCACGAGCTGCGGCTTCTCGGTGGCCGCGCGCAGATAGCTGCCGACCTTCGTTTTCTCGATCACCAGCCAGGTGCCGAGGCACACGGCGGTGCCGGCCACCAGCACCCAGACGCGGTAGCCCGGCATGAAGAAATCGCCGAATTCGAGGTCGAGATTCTGGAATTCCGGCGGTGTCGGATAGCGCTGCCCGGAGGAGCCGAATTCGTTGCGGAACAGCCCCTCGATCACCAGCGCGCAGCCGAAGGTCAGCAGCAGCCCATACAGATGGTCCAGCTTGTACAGGCGGGAGATCATGGTCTTTTCCATCACCACGCCGAAGGCGCCCACGATCAGCGGCGCGATGATCAGCGCCGGCCAATAGCCGATGCCGAGCTTGGAGCTCAGCAGCCAGGCCGCGAAGGCGCCCATCATGAACTGCGCGCCATGCGCGAAGTTGATGACGTTCAGCATGCCGAAGATGACCGCGAGGCCGAGCGACAACAGCGCGTAGAAGGCACCATTGCTGATGCCCGACGCCACCAGCTGCAGGTCGAAAAGCAGGTTGTCGAACACGGGCGGTTGCCTCGAAAAACCGGAGGGTCACGCGGGGGGCATCGTGCCCCCCGCGATCAGGCGATCAGCTGCGCAGCATCGTGCAGCCGCCATCCGCCAGCGGGCGGAAAGCCTGCTCGGCCGGCGTTGTGCCCAGCAGCTTGTAGTAGTCCCAGCGGCCGGAGCTTTCGGCCGGCGTCTTCACTTGGAACAGGTAGCAGGGATGGATCTTGCGGCCATCGGCGCGGATCGTGCCCTCGCCGAAGGCGTCGTCCGAGGTCGGCATCGCCTTCATCTTGGCCACCGCCTCGGCGCCCGCGGCCTTGGCGGCCGCCACGCCCATATCGCCCACCGCCTTCAGGTAATGCAGGACGGAAGCATAGCAGCCCGCCTGCACCATCGATGGCCGCACGCCGCCCGGCATCTGGCCGAGGCGCTGCGTGAAGGCACGCGTGCGGTCGTTCAAATCCCAGTAGAAGGTCTCGCTGAGGACCAGGCCCTGCGCGGTCTCGAGGCCCAGGCTGTCCACATCCGTGATGAACACCAGCAAGCCCGCAAGGCGCGTGCCGCCCCGGGTGATGCGATATTCGCCGGCCTGCTTGATGCTGTTCGTCGTGTCGGCGCCGGCATTGGCCAGGCCGATCACCTGCGCGCGGGACCGCTGCGCCTGCTGGAGGAAGGACGCGAAGTCGGTCGTGCCGGGGAAGGGCGTGCGCGACGACCCGACCACGCTGCCGCCCTGCGCGCGCACGAAGTTCGAGACGTCCCGCTCCAGCGCATGGCCGAAGGCGTAGTCCGCCGTGATGAAGTACCAGGACTTGCCGCCCGCCCGCACCAGCGCGCCGCCGGTCGATTGCGCCAGCATCCAGGTGTCGTAGGTCCAGTGGACCGTGTTGGGCGAACACGCGCTGCCGGTCAGGTCGGAGGTCGCCGGCCCCGAGGCCAGGAACACCTTGTTCCGCTCCCGCGTCAGGGTGTTGACGGCGAGTGCGATGGAGGAGGTCGGCACATCGACCACCACATCGACACCATCGCGGTCATACCACTGGCGCACCACGGTGGAGCCGACATCCGGGCGGTTCTGGTGGTCAGCCTGCACGACCTCGACCGTGATGCCCTTGGAGGCGATGCCGCTCTCCCGGATCGCCATCTGCACGGCATGGGTGGAGCCCGGGCCGGACAGGTCGCGATAGGTGCCGGACTGGTCGTTCAGCACGCCGATCTTGATGGTGTTGGCCGCCTGCGCGCGCGCCGAGCGGAACGGCGCGCCGCCGAGGGCGGGCAGGATGGCGCCGCCGGCGGCACCCTTGATGACAGTACGACGATCGAAGCTCATTGGCTCGTCCTTCCCTCGGGTGTTTTGATAGTCGCCCCGGGCGGCGTCCGTCCTGATGGTCAAGACGTCAGACGCCCAGGTAGTCGTGCAGCCGGTCCATGCTGGCGGCGAGGTCTGCATTCGCCACCATATCCACGACCCGGCCGTGTTCCATCACATAATGCCGGTCCGCGACGGTCTGCGCGAAGCGGAAATTCTGCTCCACCAGCAGCACGGTGAAGCCCCGCGCCTTGATGTCGCGGATCATCGCGCCGATCTGCTGCACGATCACGGGGGCCAGTCCCTCGCTCGGCTCATCCAGCAGCAAAAGGCGGGCACCGGTGCGGAGGATGCGCGCGATCGCCAGCATCTGCTGCTCGCCGCCCGACAATTTCGTGCCCTGGCTGCGCGCGCGTTCCTTCAAATTCGGGAACAGCGTGTAGATCTCATCGAGCGAAAGCCCGCCCGGCGCGATCACCGGCGGCAGCATCAGATTCTCGGTGACATCGAGGCTCGCGAAGATGCCGCGCTCCTCCGGGCAATAGGCGATGCCGGCGCGGGCGATCAGGTCGGGGCGAAGATCGATCGTCTCCCGCCCCTCGAAGCGGATATGCCCCTGGCGGCGGCCGACGAGCCCCATGATCGAGCGCAGCGTCGTGGTCTTGCCCGCCCCATTGCGGCCGAGCAGCGTCACCACCTCCCCAGGGCGCACATCGATCGAGACGCCATGCAGGATATGGCTTTCGCCATACCAGGATTCGAGGTCGCGGATTTCCAGCATGGCGGGGGCGTGGCCGGCGGCGGCAAGGCTGTCAGGCATGGGTGCTGGCCCCTGGGGTGGTGCCCCCCGAAATGCCGGGATCAGTCCCGAGATAGGCGGCCTGAACCTCGGGGTTCGCGCTGACGGCGGCGTAGTCGCCCTCCGCCAACACGCGGCCGCGGGTCAGCACGGTGATGGTGTCGCACAGGCCCGAGACCACGGTCAGGTTGTGTTCCACCAGCAGCACGGTGCGCCCCTGCGCCACGCGCTGCACCAGCGCCATGATCCGCGCCACATCCTCATGCGTCATGCCCGCCGTCGGTTCATCCAGCAACAGCATGGTGGGGTCGAGCGCAAGGGTCGTCGCAATCTCCAGCGCCCGCTTGCGGCCGTAGGGCAGCTGGCCTGCCGTCAGGGTCTCATACCCGGTCAGGCCGACATCGGCGATCAGGTCGCGGGCGCGGTCGTCGAAGCGCGCCAGCACCGATTCCGACCGCCAGAAATCAAAGCTGTCGCCCCGCGCCCGCTGCAGGGCCAGCCGCACATTCTCGAGCACCGTCATGTGCGGGAAGACCGCCGAGATCTGGAAGGACCGCACGAGGCCGAGCCGCGCCACCTCCGCCGGCTTCATCGCGGTGATGTCGCGGCCATCGTAGCGGATCACGCCGCGGGTCGGCGGCAGGAACTTCGTGAGAAGGTTGAAGCAGGTGGTCTTGCCCGCGCCATTCGGGCCGATCAGCCCATGGATCGTGCCGCGCTTGACCTGAAGACGCACATCCGACACCGCGACGAAGCCGCGGAATTCCTTGGTCAGACCCTCCGTCTCCAGGATCGTGTCGGACACCCGTAGCGCTCCCAAGCCTCTTATGCGGGCGCTGCAAAGCGGCCCCGCGTTGAACGCATTCATGTAGGTTCGTGGGCCAAGACGCAAGCCATCCTGCCAGCCGGCTTTCCTCCCCGCGCCGCGCCGCCTAAGCAGACCCCCCGCCCAGGAGGAACCGCCATGCCCACCCCGAAACCCTCGCTCCGCACCTTGCTGGCCCCCGGGCGCTGCCTGGTGGCCCCCGGCGTGTTCGACCTGATCTCCTGCCACATGGCGAACCAGCACCCCTTCCAGGCGCAATACATGACCGGCTTCGGGGTGGTGGCCAGCCATCTCGGCCTGCCCGATGCGGGCCTTGCCAGCTATACCGAGATGGTGGAGCGCGCCGGGCGGATCGCATCCGTGGCCCGTGCGCCGCTGATCGCCGATGCCGATACCGGCTATGGCGGGCTGCTCAACATCCGCCACACGGTGCGCGGCTATGAGGCGGCGGGGGTCGCCGCCATCCAGATCGAGGACCAGGAATTCCCGAAGAAATGCGGCCACACGCCGGGCCGCCGCGTGGTGCCGATGGCGGATGCGGTGCGGCGGATCGAGGTGGCGTGCGACAGCCGCTCCTCGGCCGACACGCTGATTATCGCCCGCACCGATGCCCGCACGGCACTCGGCCTGGATGAGGCGCTGCGCCGCGCCGAAGCCTTTGCCCGCGCCGGCGCCGACATCCTGTTCGTCGAGAGCCCGGAATCGGAGGAGGAAATGGCCGCCATCGGCCGCGCCTTCCACCAGCCGCTGCTGGCCAACATGGTGGAGGGCGGGAAAACGCCGGTGCTGCCCGCCACCCGCCTCGCGGCGTTGGGCTTCCAGTTGGCGATCTGGCCCTCGGCGGGCTTCCTCGCGGTGGCGGCGGCGCTGGCCGGCAATTACCGCGCCCTGCTGGAGACCGGGACCACCACCGACAGCGGCGTGCCCATGCATGATTTCAAGGCGTTCTGCGACATCCTTGGCTTCCAGGATGTCCATGCCTTCGAGCGGCGCTGGGCCGAATAGATACGTCTTGTCACGCAACGCCGATGGACAGGCCGGCCTGCCTCATGAACCCTAGCCTTCCCAAATCCGAAAGCCGTCCCGCATGCTCGCCACCATCCTGCACGTGACGGATGCGCATCTCTCGCCGCGGAACACGCTGTTCCGCGATAATGTTGCGCGCATCCAGGCGCTGGTGGCGGCGGACCGGCCCGACCTGACCGTCGCGACCGGCGACCTGTCGCTGGATGGCGCCGACCGGGACGAGGATCTGGCCCTGGCGGCCAGCATCCATGCCGGGTTCCCCGGGCCGGTTTTCGCCCTGCCGGGCAACCACGACACCGGCAGCCACCCCCACACCATGGCGCGCCAACCCTTCGACAGCACCCGCCTGGATCGTTTCCGCCGGCATTTCGGCCCCGGCCGCTTCCTGCACGACCTGCCCGGCTGGCGCGTCATCGGCCTCAATTCGGAGGTGATGGGCACCGCCCATCCGGAGGAAGCGGCGCAGGCCGCCTTCATCGCCGAGGCCGCCGCCGGGATCGGGGATCGGCGCGTCGCGCTGTTCCTGCACAAGCCGGTGTTCGTGACCGAGCCTCAAGACCCGCATTTCGACTACTGGTCGGTGCCGCCGCACGCCCGCGGCGCCCTGGGGCCGATCCTGGCCCATCCGAATCTGCGGCTGATCGCCTCCGGCCATCTGCATCTGCACCACGAATTCAGCCGCGGCCCGGTGCGCTATGTCTGGGCGCCGCCGCTGTCCTTCGTGGTGCATCCGGCCGACCAGCCGGGCATGCCGGGCCAGCGCCATACCGGCGCGCTGCTGCACCGCCTGCATGAAAACCATGCGGAAACCGTGCTGCTGGCCCCGCCCGGCATGGAGGCGCCGCTGCATACGGACATCCAGCACCTGACCTACCCGCCGCAACCGGCCGAGGCGTGAGCACGCGCGCCCTCCGCCTCGCAGTGGCGCTGGGCGGCTGTGTGCCGGTCTCGGCAGGGCTTGCCGGCGTATTGACCGGCGGCGGGTTTCTCGAAACCCCGCTCAACGCTGCCCCCGACAGCCATCTGCGCTATCTGTCCGGTCTGCTGCTGGCGATCGGAATCGGATTCTGGAGCACCATCCCCCGCATCGCGGAACACGGCGCCCGCTTCGGGCTGCTGACCGGCATCGTGGTGGCGGGCGGCCTCGCTCGGCTGCTCGCCGTGCCGCTGATGGGCTGGCCGGGCGGGCCGATGGCGGCGGCGCTGCTGATGGAGCTGGTCGTGACGCCCGGCCTTTTTCTGTGGCAGCGGCGCGTTGCAGGCGCCAACAGGGCCTGAAGCCATACGACATCGGCCGGAAACGGGGCCGACATCCCCGTCGCGTCGTCACCGCAGGACCCGGCCGATGCCCGATGCCCAGATCGCCCTGACGGAAGCAAGGCCCCGCAGGGTTCCGCGACCGGCTGCGCGAGCCGGGCCGCGATCGGGCTTGCCGCGCGGGCGGCTGCACGCCGGGGGCAGCGGTGCTATAGCGGGGTCGTGAACGTCCTCGCCCCCCCTCGCGCGCGCCTGCAGATCGAGATCGTCTTCGACCTGGTCTGCCCCTGGTGCTACCTCGGCGTCCGGCGGATGCGGCGCACCTTGCAGGGCCGCGCGGACCTGGCCGCCGATCTCAGCTGGCGGCCCTTCCTGCTGAACCCCGACATCGCGCCGGGCGGCGTGCCGCGGGCCGACTACATCCTGCGAAAATTCGGCGCGGAAGATCGCGCGCGCCGCCTGCACGCCACCATCACCGAGCTCGGCCGGGCGGAGGGCATCGCCTTCCATTTCGACCGCATCCGGCGCATCCCGCCCTCCCTCGATGCCCACCGCCTGGTGCGCCTCGCGGAGCGCGAGGGGCTGGGCGATGCGGCGGTGGAGGCGCTGTTCAGCGCCTATTTCACCGAGGGCGCGGATATCGGCGACCATGCGACTCTGGCCGCGATCGGCGCGGCGCTCGGCCTCGACCCCCTGTTCATCCGCCGCGCGCTGCTGGCCGGGCTGGAGACGGAGGCCGTGCACGCCGAAAACCTTCGCGCGCATCGCCTCGGCATCAATGGCGTGCCCTGCTTCCTGGTCCAGGGCCGCCACGCCATCGCCGGCGCGCAGGAGCCGGAGGTGCTGGAACGACTGCTGGACGTGGCGCTGGTGGAAAGCTAGCCCCTACTTCTTCCAGCGTCCGGGGAAGGGGATCGGCTTCATCGTGGCGCCACCCTTGGGCGGTGGCGGAATGCTCGGCCGGCCGAACACGGTCTTCTTCGCCGGCATCGGCGCCTTGACGCCTGCCTTGGGCGGCGGCGCTTTCGGTGCCGGCGGCGCCACCGCGGCGGCCGGCACGCGCCCGGCGACAACCTCCGACAGCGCCGTCAGCAGGCCACGCGCGGCCTTGATCCGCTCCTCATAGGGCATCTCCTGCGCCAGCGCCAATTTGTGGTCCGGGCGCAGCTTCACAGCCCCCCCCTGCCCCGCCACGAACTGGATCAAGCCCCCCGGATTGGCGAAGCGGTTGCCGCGGAAGGCCAGCACGATGCCCTTGGGGCCGACATCCAACTTCTCCACGCCCACCTGCCGGCACAGCGCCTTCAGCCACACCACCTGCAACAGCGTCTCGGCCTCGGCCGGCAGCGGGCCGAAGCGATCGGCGAGCTCGGCGGCCATCGCCTCGATCTCGGCCTCCGTCTGCAAGGCGCCGATGCGGCGATAGAGGCCGAGGCGCACCGGCAGGTCGCGCACATAGGCTTCGGGCAGCATCACCGGCAGTCCAAGATTGATCTGCGGCGTCCAGTCCCGCGCGTCGCCATCTTCCACGGTGCGGCCACCGGCCTTGAGGTCGGCCACCGCTTCTTCCAGCATCTGCTGATACAGCTCGATCCCGACCTCCCGGATATGGCCGGACTGCTCATCGCCCAGCAGATTGCCCGCGCCGCGAATGTCGAGGTCATGCGACGCCAAGGTGAATCCGGCGCCGAGATTGTCGAGCGTCTGCATCACCTCCAGCCGCTTCTCCGCCGCGGCGGACAAGCGGTGGGTCTGCGGCCAGGTCAGGTAGGCATAGCCGCGCTGCTTGCCGCGGCCGACGCGCCCCCGCAACTGATACAACTGACCAAGGCCGAACATGTCCGCGCGGTGGATCACCAGCGTGTTCACCGCCGGCATGTCGAGCCCGCTTTCCACGATATTGGTGGACAGCAGGATGTCGTATTTCTGGTCGCCAAACTCGGTCATCACACGCTCAAGCTCGGTCGGCGCCAGCCGCCCGTGTGCTTCCGCGATGCGCGCTTCCGGCACGATTTCGGCGAGGCGCTCGCGCAGCTTCGGCATGTCCTCGAGCCGCGGGCAGACGCAGAAAACCTGGCCGCCGCGGAAGCGCTCGCGCTGGATCGCTTCGCGCAGCACCACGCCATCCCAGGGCATGATGAAGGTTCGCACCGCCAGCCGATCGACCGGCGGGGTCGCAATCACGCTCATTTCCCGCACGCCCGTCAGCGCCAATTGCAGCGTGCGCGGGATGGGTGTGGCGGTCAGCGTCAGCACATGCACATCGGCCTTGAACTGTTTCAGCCGTTCCTTGTGCGCCACGCCAAAATGCTGTTCCTCATCGACGATCACCATGCCGAGCTCGGCGAATTCGACGCCCTTCGCCAGCAGCGCATGGGTGCCGACGACGATGTTGATGGTGCCGTCCTTCACGCCGTCGCGCACTGCCTGCGCGTCCTTCGCCGTGACCATGCGCGAAAGCTGCGCGATTTTGATCGGCAGGTCGGCGAAGCGCGCCGAAAACGTCCTGAAATGCTGGCGCGAGAGCAACGTGGTGGGCACCACCACGGCCACTTGGGCGCCCGACATCGCCACGCAAAAGGCGGCGCGGAGGGCGACTTCCGTCTTGCCGAAGCCGACATCGCCGCAGATCAGCCGATCCATCGGGCGGCCGGCGCCGAGATCCTCCAGCACATCGGCAATGGCGCGGCTCTGATCCTCCGTCTCGGAGAAGGGGAATTTCGCGCAGAACTCGTCCCAGGCGCCTTCCGGCGGGATGGCGGCGAGCGCATCGCGCATCCGCCTCTCCGCCGCCACCTTGATGAGTGCGGCCGCCATATCCGCGATGCGTGCCTTCGCGCGCGCCTTGCGGGACTGCCAGGACGCGCCGCCGAGCTTGTCGAGCGCGGTGCCGGCGGCATCCGAGCCGAAGCGCGAGAGGACCTCGATATTCTCGACCGGCAAGAACAGCTTGTCGCCGCCATCATAGATCAGCCGCAGGCATTCATGCGGCGCGGCGCCGACCTCGATCGTGACCAGGCCATCGTAGCGGCCGATGCCGTGATCCTGGTGCACCACCAGATCGCCCTCGGCGATCTCGGTCGCATCCGCGATGAACTGGTCGGCGCGCTTGCGGCGGCGTGGCGGGCGGGCGATGCGCTCGCCGAGCAGATCCTGTTCGCCGACCACGGCGACATCGGCGCAGATGAAGCCGCGTTCGACGCCAAGCACCGCGAGGCCCACCACGCCGATCGGCAGGCGCTGGACAGACGCGAAATCCTCCACCGGCTCGCAGCCGACATTGTTCTCGCGCAGCAGATTCGCGAGCCGCTCGCGCGATCCGCGCGTCCAGGCCGCCAGCACGGCGCGCTGGCCGCGCTTGGCGAGGGCGGCGGCGTGTTCGCCATAGGCGGCGAAGACGTTGCGGCCCTCGGCGCGCACATCGCCGAACAGCCGGCCGATGCGCCCGCCGGCGTCGATCCCCTCGCTGCCCGCGGGGATGCCCGCGCTGCCAGCAGCGACGAAATCGAAGGGCGAGAAGCGGAAGACGCGCATCGGCTCCAGCATCGCCTCGATCGCGTCATGGTCGAGGTAGAGGGTCTCGGGCGGCGCCGGGCGATAGGGCACTTCGCCATCGCGCACCGGCATGCGGCGCGCGGCGTAGTGATCCACCACCATCTCCAACCGCGATTCCAGCGCTTCCTGCGTCTGGTGATCGAGGGAGACGGAAGCCCCCTCCCCCAGATGGTCCAGCAGCGTTTCCATGGTCGCATGGAACAGCCCGGCCCAATGCTCCATGCCCGGATGCTTGCGGCCGGCGGTGACGGAGACATAGAGCGGGTCATCGCCCGCCGCCGCCCCGAACAACTCGCGATAGGCGCTGCGGAACCGGCTGATCGAGGCAGCGTCGAGGAACACCTCGCCGACCGCGCGCAGCGTCAGGTTTTCGAGCCTGTCGCCGCTGCGCTGCGTGCCGGTGTCGAACCGCCGGAGGTCCTCGATCTCGTCGCCGAACAGGTCAAGGCGGATGGGTTCGGCCTCGCCCGCCGGGAACAGATCGACGATGCCGCCGCGCACCGCGTATTCGCCATGTTCCATGACGGTGCCGGTGCGGTGGTAGCCATTGGCTTCGAGGAATTCCGCCAGTTTTTGGGGGTCCTGCCTTCCGCCGCGCTTGAGCGCGAGGGTGGCGCCCCGGAAGGCCTCGCGGGGCGGCACCTTCTGGACCAGGGCGTTGACGGTGGTCAGCAGGATGCGCGGGGTGGCGGTGGTCTCGGCCAGGCGGGTCAGGGTGGCGACACGCTCCGCCACGATCTCCGGATTGGGGGAGACGCGGTCATAGGGAAGGCAATCCCAGGCGGGGAAGCGCAGCACCTCCACGTTCGGCGCGAAGAAGCGCAGCGCTTCCTCCAGGCGTGCCATGCGCTGGTCGTCGCGGCAGACATGCAGGACCGGCGTGCGCGTCTCCGCCCGGCGGCGCGCCAGCAGCAGCGCATCGAAGCCTTCCGGCGCGCCATGGACGGTGATGATGCTCACGGCCGGCGGAGTTCCGGCGGCAGGCCGGCGCCGGAGGCCGCGCATTCCACCGCCATGCGGGCGAGCATGGGGGTGGCCACCTCGGCCGGGATCGGTCGGCGGCCGGTCAGCCAATCGGCAAGGTCGACATCGTCGAGTTCCAGCACGGCTTCCAGCTCATCGAGATCGCCCTCGGTGAACACGGCGATATGGCGCGCGACGAAGGCGCCGACCATCAGGTCGGTCTCCTTGGTGCCGCGGTGCCAGGCGCGGAAGGCAAGGCGGCGCCGGCGGGGGGAAAGCTCGGGTGTGTCTGTCACGGGCATGTCGTCTTCGAACGGCCCTGGCATATAGAGCCCCATGGGAATCCTGTCAGCCCAACCGCATGCGGGCCTGCTGGCGCCGCTGGCCAGCCTGCCGGGCGTGGGCCCGACCCTCGCCAAGCTGCTGGCCGAGGCCTGCGGGGGCGACCGCGTGCTCGATCTGCTGCTGCATCTGCCGGAGCGCGTGGTGATCCGCCGCCGCGTCGCCAGCCCCGCCGATGCGCTGCCCGACGCCGATTGCGTGCTGGAGGTGGAGGTGCGCGCACTCCGCGCTGCCCAGGCCCGCACCGGCCGCCCCTATGTGGAGGTCCGCGCCAATAGCGGCGGCAGGGCGGTGATGCTGCGGTTCTTCAATGCCCGCCTGCCCTGGATCCAGAAGCGCCTCCCCGTGGACAGCTTTCGCTACGTCGCCGGCCGCGTGTTGCCGGAGGGCAGCGACCGATTCGCGCTGCTGAACCCGGCCGTGGCCGAGCGGGAGGATGGGCTGCCGCTGGTAGAGCCCGTCTGGCCGCTGGTCCGCGGCCTGACCGGCGCGCGCGTCGCCGCCGCCATGGCCGGCGCGCTGGCCGTGCTGCCCGACCTGCCGGAATGGGTGGACCGGCATCTGGTGGCGGAGCGGCGCTGGCCTGCTTTCGCGGCGGCCATCCGCGCCTTGCAACGGCCGACCGGCCCCTTGCCCGAAACCCCTGCACAGCGCCTCGCCTATGACGAATTGCTGGCCGGCCAGGTCGCGGTCGGGCTGGTGCGCCGCCGGCAGCGGGCGCGGGTGGGGCGCGCCATGCCGGGCACGGGGGAGCTACAGGAAAAGGCGCTGGCCGTGTTCGGCCACCCCCCGACCCCGGGCCAGGCCCAGGCGCTGGCCGAAATCGGCGCGGACATGGCCGCGCCGCGCCGGATGCTGCGGTTGGTCCAGGGCGATGTCGGCAGCGGCAAGACGCTGGTGGCGATCCTGGCCATGCTCCGCGCGGTGGAATCGGGGGCGCAGGCGGCGCTGATGGCGCCCACCGAGATCCTGGCGCGCCAGCATCTCCGAACACTCGAAAAACTGTGCGTCCCCGCCGGCGTGCAGGTGGCGCTGCTGGCCGGCAGCGTGAAAGGGGCGGAGCGCAAGCGCGTGCTGCGCGGCCTCGCCGATGGCAGCGTGCAGATGGTGGTCGGCACCCACGCGCTGTTCCAGGACGGCGTCCAGTTCCGGGACCTGGGCCTCGCCGTTGTGGACGAACAGCACCGCTTCGGCGTGGCGCAGCGCCTGATGCTGGCCCGCAAGGGGGAAGCCGCGGACATGCTGGTGATGACCGCGACCCCCATTCCCCGCACCCTGCTGCTGACCCAATGGGGGGAGATGGCGGTCTCGAAGCTCGCGGGGAAACCCGCCGGGCGCCAACCGATCGCGACGCGCATCCTCGGCCAGGACCGGCTGCCCGACATCGTGGACCGCCTCGGCGAGGCGATGGCGCGGGGGGAGCGGGCCTATTGGGTGGTGCGCGCCATCATGGGCGGCGAACGCGACGATTCGGTGGCCGCCGAGGACCGTTTCGCCGAGCTTTCGGCGCGCTTCCCGGGCCTGGTCGGCATGGCGCATGGCATGCAGGATCTGCCCGTCCGCGAGGGCGCGCTGGCCGATTTCGCCGCCGGCCGCACCCAGCTTCTGGTTGCGACCACCGTCATCGAGGTCGGCGTCGATGTGCCGGAAGCGACCATCATGCTGATCGAACAGGCCGAGCGCTTCGGCCTGGCGGCGCTGCACCAGTTGCGCGGCCGGGTCGGTCGGGGGTCGAAACCCTCCTCCTGCGTGCTGATCCACTCGGCGGGTCTGGGGGAGGCCGAGAAGCGCCGCCTGCTGGTGCTGCGCGATACGGAAGACGGGTTCCGGATCGCCGAGGAAGACCTCGCGAGCCGCGGCGGCGGCGATGTGCTGCGCGACCGCCAGGCCGGGATCGCGGGCGCGCGGCTGCTGGATGCGCGGGAAGACCCGGATACCTACCAGCGCCTGCTCGCCATCGCACATCGGGACGCGCAGGCCCTGTTGGAACGCGACCCGGACCTGGCGACACCGCGCGGCCAGGCGGCACTGACGCTGCTGGCGCTGTTCGACCATGATCTGACGCTGGAGAAGGCGGACGCAGGGTAGGGGTTGCATCCCGGCCCGCGCGTGCTTAATCGCCCTGCCGACAAGAACCGGGAGCTGAGCTTGACCGCTCTTATCGAGATCGAGCGCCTGACCAAGCGCTTCGGCGGCTTCACCGCCGTGGACGATGTGAGTTTTTGCGTCGCCAAGGGCGAGGTCGTGGGCTTCCTCGGCCCCAACGGCGCCGGCAAATCCACCACCATGCGCATGCTCGCGGGCTTCATGACGCCGACGGCCGGCACCGCGCGGATCTGCGGGCAGGATGTCGTGGACAACCCCGTGGCAGCGAAGCGGCACCTCGGTTTCCTGCCGGAAGGCGCGCCGACCTATCCCGAGATGACCGTCACCGGCTTCCTGACCTTCTGCGCCCGCGCCCGCGGGTTCCGCGGCAGCGAACTGGCCGACCGTGTGGCGCACGCCATGCGCCTGACGCAGCTTGAAGGCGTGCGGCTGCAACCGGTCGAGACACTCTCCAAGGGCTTCAAGCGCCGCGTGGGCCTGGCGGCCGCCCTGTCGCACGACCCGCCGGTGCTGGTCCTCGATGAGCCGACGGATGGCCTCGACCCCAACCAGAAGCATGATGTCCGCACCCTCATCCGCACCATGGCGCCCGAGAAGGCGATCGTGATCAGCACGCATATCCTGGAGGAAGTCGGCGCCGTCTGCACGCGGGCCGTGGTCATTGCGAGCGGCCGTGTGGTGGCGGATACGACGCCCGCCGAATTGGCCGCGCGGGGCCCGAGCATGGACGCCGTGTTCCGCGCGCTGACCCTGCCGGAGGCTGCGTAGATGGGTGCTGCCTTCACCGTCGCGCGGCGGGAACTCGCCGGCTATTTCGCGACCCCCGTGGCTTACGTGTTCATCGTGATCTTTCTGGTCATGTCGGGCGCGCTGACCTTCACCATCGGCAATTTCTTCGCCCGCGGCCAGGCGGACCTCAGCCCCTTCTTCACCTTCGTGCCCTGGCTGTTCCTGTTCCTGGTCCCCGCACTGACCATGCGCTTGTGGGCGGAGGAACGGCGGCTCGGCACCATCGAATTGCTGCTGACGCTGCCGATCGCGCAGTGGCAGGCGGTGGTGGGCAAATTCCTGGCGGCCTGGGCGTTCTGCGCCATCGCACTCGGGCTGACCTTCCCGCTGGTGATCACCGTCAATGTGCTCGGCAACCCCGACAATGGCGTGATCCTGGCCGGCTATCTCGGCTGCCTGCTGGTGGCGGGCGCCTTCCTGGCGGTGGGTGCTGCGATTTCGGCGCTCACGAAAAACCAGGTCATCGCCTTCGTCCTCGCCGTCGCCGCCTGCTTCTTCCTGACCGCCGCCGGCAGCCCGGTGGTGACGGAGTTCCTCTCGCAGCGCATCCCCGAATTGGCGCAGGTGGCGCGCGCGCTGAGTGTCACGGATCGGCTGGCCGGCTTCTCGCGCGGGGTGATCGCGGCGCGGGACATCATCTTTTTCATGAGTTTCGTGGCGTTCTTCCTGTTCGCCAACACCATCGCCATCGACCAGCGCAAGGCGGATTGATGAGCACGACCCTGCAACAACAGCCGCGCGGCAGGCGCGGGTTTTCCGCGATGCTGGGGCTGCTGCTCGCCGCCATCCTCGCGGTCGGCGTGAACATGCTGGCGGACCGGCTGCTGCCGCGCGCCAGCATCGACCTGACCGAAAACCGCCTCTACACCCTGTCCGACGGCACGCGGACCGTGCTGCAAGGCCTGCAGGACCCGATCACGCTGCGGCTCTACTATTCGCGCCGCCTCGGTGCCGCGATCCCGGTCTACGGCGCCTATGCGGAGCGTGTCACGGCGATGCTGCGCGAATATGCCAGCGTCTCCGGCGGCCGCCTCCGCCTCGAGATCTTCGACCCGGAGCCCTTCAGCGAAACCGAGGACCGCGCTGTGGCACTCGGCATCCAAGGCGTGCCGGTGGATCAGGGCGGGGAGCAGGTGTATTTCGGCCTGGCCGGCGTCAACCTGCTCGACGATGAACGCACCATCCCGTTCTTCCAGCCCGAGCGCGAACGCTTCCTGGAATACGACCTGACGCGCCTCGTCTGGGAGTTGTCCAACCCGACTCGCCCCGTGCTCGGCGTGCTGTCCTCCCTGCCGCTGAACGGCGATCCGCGCGCCATGATGATGCGCCAGCCGGGTGTCGGGCAGCCCTACATCATCCTGAACCAGGTGCGGCAATTCTACACGGTGCGCGACATCGCGGCCGATGCTCAGGTGATCGAACCCGATGTGCAGGTGCTGCTTGTCGCGCATGCGCAGAACCTGCCCGACGCCACGCTCTACGCCATCGATCAGTTCGTGATGCGCGGCGGGCGGCTGATCGCGCTGACCGATCCGCACAGCGAAAGCCAAATCTCCCGCCCCTCCCCCACCGGTCGTCCGCCCGCCGACACCGCCTCCAACCTCGATCGCCTGTTCAACGCCTGGGGGATCGAGGCGCCGTCCGACAAGGTCGTGCTGGACCAGCGCGGCGCCTGGCGCGTGCGGGCGGACCCGCGGGATCGCGTGCAGGCGGTGGACTACCTCGCCTGGTTCAACGTGCCCGCACCCGGCCTTTCGCGGTCTGAGATCGCGACTGCCGAATTGCAGCAGGTGACGCTGGCCTCGGCCGGCGAGGTCCGGCTGCGGGCCGGCAGCACGCTGGAATTCGTGCCGCTCATCACCGCCAGCGAACGCACCATGCTGGTCGATGCCGCGCGCGTCCGGCAGGAGCCGAGCCCGGCGCGGCTGTTGGCGGAATTCCGCCCGGATGGCGAACAGCGCGTGCTGATGGCGCGCATCCGCGGCGTGCTGAACAGCGCCTTCCCCGAAGCCCCGCCGCCCCCCGAAGGCGCCGAGCGCCCGGCCGATTTCCCGGCGCATCGCGCCAGCACCGGCACCCCGGCCAACCTGATCATCGGCAATGACGCCGATCTTCTGGAAGACCGCTTCTGGGTGCGCGTGCAGGATTTCTTCGGCCAGCAGGTGACGACGCCGATCAGCGACAATGGCGCCTTCCTGATCAACCTCGCCGACAGCATGGCCGGCGGCGAGGCGCTGATCGGGCTGCGGTCGCGCGGCGAATCGCTCCGCCCCTTCGACCTGGTGGACGACATCCGCCGCAACGCGGAGGCGCAGTTCCGCCAGACGGAACGCGGCCTGACGGAGCGGCTGGAAGCGACCGAACGGCGGCTGCGCGAACTCCGCCAGGGCCCCGGCGGCGATGCCCGCGCCAACACCCAGGCGCTGATCACGCCCGAGCAGCGCGCCGAGATCGACCGCGCGCGGGAGGAAATCCGCCGCACGCGCGGCGAACTCCGGCAGGTGCAGCTGGAACTGCGGCGTGACATCGAGGGGCTGGAGGCCCGGATGCGCCTGCTCAACATCGTCGTCGTGCCGCTGCTGCTGACGATCTTCGCGATCGTGCTCGGCGTGATCCGCGCCCGGAGACGGGCGGAGGCGCGCGCATGAAGCGCCGCAACCTGCTGCTGCTGGGGGGCGCCGCCACGGCCAGCATCGCGGCCGCCCTGCTGCTGACGCCGGAAGGCACGGCGCCGGTGCTTTCCGATGCAGCCCCCCTGGCCTTCCCCGGTCTTGCCCGGCGCCTTGCCGACGCCGCGCGGATCGAAGTGCGGCGGCATGACGGCACGCTGGAGATCACCCGCGCCGGCCAGCAATGGGTGCTGCCTTCCCGCGCCAACTACCCCGTCCGCCCGGAACGCGTGCGCGAGATTCTGGTCGGCCTCACGGAACTGCGGCTGACGGAACCCCGTACCGCCAACCCCGAATTGCAATCCCGGCTTGGTGTCGATGACCCGACCCAGCCCGGCTCCTCCGCCTCGCTGCTGCGGGTGCTGGATGGCGCGGGCGCGCCGATCGCCGAACTGGTGCTCGGCCGGCGCCGCGTGCGGGTGCAGGGCAATGTGCCCGAGAGCATCTATCTGCGCCGCCCCGCCGAATCCCAGACCTGGCTCGCGGAGGGCCGCCTGCCGCTGGATGGCGACCCGAACCTCTGGATCGACCGCGACCTGGCCAACATTCCCCGCGATCGGGTCCGCGCACTGCGCGTGGCGCGGGAGGGCGAAGCGCCCCTGCTGCTGCGCCGGGGGCCGGATGAAGATGCACCGATGCAGGTCCTGGAGCCTGCCGAGACGCCCGAACTCGACGAGGTCAATCTCGACGAAGTCACCCGCGCCTTCGAATTCCTGACATTGCTGGAGGTGCGCCGCGCCGCCGACATCCCCGGCGCGCGGATCGGCGAGGGCCGGTTCGAACTGACCGACAACCTTGCCATCACCGTCGTCGCGCATCGCGAGGGCGAGGATTTCTGGGCGATGCTGAGCGCCGCCGGCGACGACGAAGCCGCACGGTTCAACGCGCGCTGGTCGGGCTGGGCCTACCAGATCGGGCAGTGGAAGGAGAAGGCCTTCGTGCCGCGCCTCGCGGACCTCGCGAAGCAGGGCGGGTGAAGAACCCGCGGGACACCCTGTGACCAGCCCGCGCGAATATCCGACGCGCCCCTGGGTCGGCATCGGCGTCGTTTCCCTGCGCGACGATCACGTGCTGCTGATCCGCCGGGGCCGCCCGCCGCGGCAGGGCAGCTGGTCGCTTCCCGGCGGCGGACAGCGGCTTGGCGAGGGGGCCGAGGCTTGCGCGCGGCGCGAATTGCTGGAGGAAACCGGCACCGAGGTCGGCGCGCTGCACCTGCTCGCGGTGGTGGACGCCATCACCCCGGGCGAGGCGGGCCGCACACCCCGCTTCCACTACACCATCATCGACTATGCCGGGCATTGGACGGGCGGGGAGGCGCGCGCCGGCGGCGATGTCAGCGCGGTCGCCTGGGCGCCGATCGACGCCCTTGCCGCCTATGCGCTGACGCCGGAGGCGCTGCGCGTGATCCGGGATGCGCGCAGCCTGCTTACAGCACGCCCAGAAGCAGCAACACGATGATGATGGGAATGGGAATGCCCACGGCCCAGAGCAGGATGGATTTCATGATGGTCTCCCTCGCATGGTGCGCCGCAATCCGGCGCGTGCGGGGGTAACGCCAGGTATCCAGACGGGTTGCGCTCAGCCGCGCAGCAGCACCACCGCCTCGATCTCGACAGCGATGCCGCGCGGCAGGCTGCCCATGCCGACCGCCGAGCGCGCTGGGCGGCCGGCATCGCCGAACACCTCCACGAACAGATCGGTGCAGCCATCGATGACCTCCGGCTGCTCGCCGAACTCCGGCACGGCGCGCACCATCCCCAGCACCTTGAGAATGGTATCGACGCGATCGAGCGAGCCGAGCGCGCCCTGCATGTTGGCCAGCAGGTTCACCCCGCACAGCCGGGCGGCGGCGTAGCCCTCCGCCACGCCCAACCCGCCGCCGAGCACGCCGGTGATGGTCGTGCCATCGGCATGGCGGGGCCCGACGCCCGACAGGAACAGCAACCCGCCGCCGATGCGCCAGGGCACGTAGTTGGCCATCGGCTGGGGCGGCTTCGGCAGCGTGAGGCCAAGGGCCTGCAGGCGGGCTTCGGCGGACATCGGTGGTCTCCGGACGGGACGTGTGACTATACCGCGCAATCGCCGCGCGCAGGCAACCGCCGGCCCGGGCAAGCGTTCAGGGCTGGTCACCGCGCAGCACAGCGCAACAAAGGAGCATCAGCATGTCCCTGACCCGCCGCCACATGGCGCGCCTTACCCTTGCCTCCATGGGCGCTTCCGCCGCCCTGCTCGGCCTGGCCGCGCCGCGCAGCGCGCAAGCCGCCTCCGCCGACGAAATCCGCCGCGACGTGACGGAGGCGGAGCGCCGGCTGCGCGCGATGCCGAACGCGGCACCGCTGTTCGCCTCGGCCCGCGCGATCCTGATCTTCCCGCGGATCATCGCCGGCGGCTTCATCGTCGGCGGCCAGTATGGCGAGGGCCAGTTGCTGCGCGGCGGCACGCCGGGCGCCTTCTACCGCATCATCGGCGCGTCCTTTGGCTTCCAGGCCGGCGCGCAGAGTTCCGGCCTCGCGATGTTCTTCATGACCGATGCGGCGCTGGCCGCGCTCAACGCCGCCGATGGGTGGGAAATCGGGACCGGCCCGTCCGTCGTGGCGCTCGACCGCGGCCTGCAGGCGAATGTCACCAGCACGACGCTGACCGAGCCGGTCTATGCGATTTCGTTCGGGCAGCAGGGGCTGATGGCGGCGCTGGCGCTGAACGGCACCAAGATCACGCCCTTCCAGCCATCCTGACGCATCGCCCCCCGCGCCGGAGCCCCCGGCGCGGGGACGATTTTCGCCAGCAGGCGCGCATACGAAAAATCCCGCCATGTGGCGGGATTTCAGCGTTTCCGGTCCTGTTCGATCAGCCGCAGCAGGTCGGGCGGGATGGGTTCCTTCGCCACATCGTCGAACAGGGTGTGAAGGCTGCGATCGAGCCAGATGTCGAAGGCCTTGTCGGAAGCCGCGCGCCCATTCCGGCGGCGGGATCGTGGCGGCGGCGCAGACCCGCCACCGCCCTTCCGCGCCGAAGTGTCGTCGTCACTCACCCTGCATGCAATCCCGGTTCTGCCTCAGCCGACCGGCGTCGCGGACGAGACGCGCCCACACCCTTGGCTGCGGCGACAGTATCGCGGGCAGCCGGCTTCGCCAAAGACGATTTTTCGCCGAGCAGCCACACCCGCAGCGTGGCCCGCGCGCGGGACACGCGCGCCTTCACCGTGCCCGCCGGCACGCCGAGCTGCGCGGCCGCTTCCTCATACGAAAGGCCCTGTACGGAAATCATGAGCAGCGCGATCCGCTGATCCGCCGGCAGGCGACCCAGCATGATGCGCAATTCGCGCATCGCGAGGCCTTCCTCCTGCCCGCCGCTGCGGGCCAGGATGGCGGGCGGCGCATCGGCGATATCCACCGTCTCCCGCCGGCTGCGCCAGTTGGAGATGAAGCGGTTGCGCAGGATGCGCGAAATCCAGGCATTGAAATTGGTGCCGGCCATGAAGCTGGCCTGGGCGCCCAGCGCGCTGGCGACGCTGGTCTGCACCAGATCGTCGGCTTCCGCCCGGTTGCGCGTCAGCGCCATCGCCTGCTGCCGGAGGCCCGGCAGGCTCGCGATGAGCAGGTCGTGGAAGCCCCCATGCGCGCGGGCTTGATCGAGGTCGGCGTCGGCCGTGATCGCTGCGTTCTGCATGCGGGGTCAACGCCGGGCCATCGCCGTCGTTGCATGAAGAATTATTCATGTTTCCCCCGGCGGCGCCATGCAACCCCCGCCCGTCGCGCCGGTTGAGCATCCGATGCTGCGTTCCCCGAGGGTCAAGGCGACCCTGTCGTCACAACCCGTCCCGATCCATGCGCGGCGCCGCAGTGCCGCGCGCGGGATGGTACGCCTCAGGATCGAGCAGCATGCGCAATGCGGCGCGGCCCCGGCTGAGACGGGCGCGCATCGTGCCCTCCGCCACGCCGCAGATCCGCGCCGCCTCGGCCGCCGACAGGCCCTGCGCGCCGATCAGCATCAGCGCCTCCCGCTGCTTCGGGTCGAGCCGCGCCATGGCACCCGCCAATTGCCGCAGGTCGCCACCCGCATCCTGCCCGGTGTCCGCGGCCTGCTGCGAAAGCAGCGTGGCGTGGCGGCCTGCCCTGCCCTCCGCCCGCAGCCGCGACAGGAAGGCGTTTCGCAGGATCGTGAACAGCCAGGCGCGGCATTCCGGCAGGCTTCCCGGCCGCTGCGGGCTGGCCAGCGCGGCCAGGAAGGTTTCTTGTACGAGATCATCGGCTGCATCGCGCGAACGGCCGAGCGCCCGACCATAGCTGCGCAGCGCCGGGATCAGCCCGACAAGCGTGGCGCGAAACGCCGCTTCCTGCGGTTCCGTCATCGCGGACGCACCGCCCGGATGCCCGAGATACCAGCCCCGAGCCCGATCACGATGAATCCCCGCCCGCAGGAGACCCCGCGATGAGCTTCGCCCCGGAAGAATTGCTGGCCGTCCTTCCCCATGCACGCCGCTATGCCCGTGCGCTCACCGGCTCGCAGCAGGCGGGGGATGCGCTGGTCGGCCGCGCCATCCCGGTGCTCGATCCGGCCTATCCGCCGCGCCTGGCGCTCTATGCCGGCATCTCCCGCCTGGCCGCGACGGCAAGCGTGGCGGAGGGCGGGCTGACGCTGCGGCAGCGCCAGGTGCTGCTGCTGACCACGCTCGAGGAACTGACCGAGGCCGATGTTGCGCGTGTGCTCCGCCTCGACGCCGCCACCGTCGCCGCCGAGGCGGAGGATGCGCGGGACCGCCTGCGCGCCGCCGCCGCGACGCGCGTGCTGATCATCGAGGATGAGCCGGTGATCGCGCTCGACCTGCAATTGCTGACCGAAAGCTGCGGCCATCACGTCGTCGGCATCGCCAGCACCGAGGCCGAGGCGATCGCGATCGCGGCGGATGGCGATGTCGGGCTGATCCTGGCGGATGTTAATCTCGGCCGCGGCGGCAATGGCATCTCCGCAGTGCGCACCATCCTGGAATCCACGACGGTGCCGGTCATCTTTGTCACGGCCTATCCCGAATTGCTGCTGACGGCGTCCGGCATGGAGCCGGCCTTCATCATGAGCAAGCCGTTCGATCCGATGACCCTGGCCGTCGCCACCTACCAGGCCGTGCATGGCGGCAAGCTTCTTCTGACGCCCGCCTGAGGGCAACCCCGCCGGACCCGCGGCGTTCTTCCAGCATGGCCGCGACGGCACGGCCGATAAGGAGAAACGCGATGAACTGGGACACCATCAAGGGCAACTGGAAGCAGATGACCGGCACCGTCAAGGAGAAGTGGGGCAAGCTGACCGACGACGACCTCGCGGTCATCGAAGGCAAGCGCGACCAGCTCATCGGCCGCGTCCAGGAACGCTACGGCATCGCCAAGGATGAGGCCGAGGCGCAGGTGAAGGCCTGGGAAGACAAGCAATAGCCTGCCGCTCGCCCGCCGCGCGGCACTGCGCGGCGGGCGGTGCCTTTCGCCCGCGGAATGCGGCCTGACATGAGGGTGCGGACGATGGTCGGCTGGACCCTCACCTTCCTGACCGCGTCCGTGCTCGCCGGCATTCACGGCTTCGTCGGGCGTGGGCGCAGCAGGCTCAACGCCGGCATGGCCAAGGCGTTGTTCTTCATCTTCGCGATCCTGGCCGTGGTGTCCCTGCTGTCGCGTGAGGCGCCAGGATCCTGACGCCGGCCTATGCGGCTGGCGGTGGCTCCCGGCTTGTCGCGGTCGCGGCATCCAGCTCGGCGCCGAGCAAGATCAGATAGACACCGAGATACAGCCAGGTCAGCAGCACCACCGCCCCGCCAAGCGCGCCATGCACCGCGTCATAGCTCGCATAGTCGCGCAGATAGGCGGAGAACAGCGCGGATGCGGCAGCCCACAGGCTGGTCGCCAGCAGCGTGCCGGGCGTGACCATCCGCCAGCCGCGCGGCGGCGTCGGCGGCCCATAGCGGTAGAGCATCGCGATGAAGGCCAGCACCGCGCAATACAGCAGCAGCAGCGACAGCAGCCGGATCGGCGTGCCTTCGAGCCCGAGCAGCCGCGGCAGCGCCACCAGCAGGCCAAGCCCGATGGCGAAGGCCAGGATGCCGCCGAGCGTGAACAGCAGCGCGGTCGCGTAGAAATTGACCATGCTGCGCGAATCGCTGCGGCCATGTGCGATTGCCAGCGCGCCGAGCAGCGCGCGGATGCCGGCCGAGGCACTCCAGAACGCGACCACGCCGCTGATGAAGGCGCCGGCGCCGAGCTGCCCGCGCGGCATCGTCACCAATTCGCGCACGCGCTGCGCGATCAGGATCGCGGCATCCTGCGGCAGCAGGCGTGACACCAGCGCGAGCTGCGGCTCGACCGAATTGAGGTCGAACCACAGCCCGTAGACCGAGACGATCAGCGAAAGTGCTGGGAACATCGCCAGCATCGCGTAGAAGGCGCAGCCCGCGGCCACCAGCGAAATGTCGTCCGATACGGCGCGGTGCCAGGTCGCGGACCAGGCGCTGCGCGGCACCACGAAGCGCCTGATGCCGAGCCGGCGCCCGGGGCGATTGGCCCGCGATGCGCCGGGGGCGGGCGCGGCCTTGGGCGGCGGCGTGTCCATCAGCGGCGGGAGAGCCCGCGCACCACGCCTTCCACCAGACCCGCGCCGATCTCGCCGGCAAGGCCACGGGTCGCGGAAGCCTGCGCCAGCTGGTTGCCGACCAGCATCGCGACAAGGCCGCGCACCGGCGAAGCGCGTGCGACCTCGGCGAGCGATTCCTGCCGCACCCGCAGCGCTTCCGCCGCCACCGCGTCATGCCGCGGCCGCGCCAGCAGCAGCGCCAGCCCGGCCAGCAGAAGGTCGATGCCGGCCAGCACCAGCGCCGCCGTCAGCGGTTCATGCCGGCCGGCGATCCAGATCCAGCCGGCCGCATGCAGCAACCCAAGCGACACCAGGCCGAACAGCAGGGCCACGGCCTGGAACGCCACGCCCCGCGCCATGCCGGAGGCACCGCGCCGCAGACGCAGGGCCTCCGCCTGCGCGGCAATCTCCAGCAGGCGAAGGCTGCGCATGGTCAGCGACGCAGCAGGGTCGCGATCACGAAGCCCGCCAGCGCGGCCGCACCCAACGCCACGAAGGGATGCTCGCGCACGCTGCCGCCAAGCCGGTCGGCCTCATGCCGCACGCTGTCCACGCCGCGCTGCGCCAGGCTCTCGGCTTCATCCACCACGGCACGGGCGGCCGGCGCCACGCGCTGCTCCATCAAGGCATCCATCTTTTCGCGGAGCGCGGTGATCTCGGTGCGCAGGTCGAATGCGACATCATCGGCGGTCTTGGCCATTGGGGCAGTCTCCTTGGATTGCGGAAAGGTCAGCGCAGGCCCGCCCGAAGCATCGGGTGCGGCGGAGGGCGTGTTGGCGCTCAACGCCAGGCCGGGCGGCCGAGATCGACCGTGCCCGGGCTGGTCAGCGCGCCGGCGGCGCCGCCGGCGATACCGCCGATCGCGGCCCCGCCCAGCACGCTGCCGCCGGTCAGGGCGCCCACACCCGCACCTGCCGCCGCACCAAGGCCGGCGCCGGACAGGGCGCGGTCGCCCTGGGTCTGGCCGCATGCCGCGAGGCCGCCGGCCAGCAGAAGCCCGAGGGCCAGGTTTTTCAGGGTGCGCATCGCGAGCGTCTCCTTGTCTTGAGTTTCTGAGCCTGTGCAACGCGCCCCGCGGCCAAGCGTTGCATGCCCGCACACAAGGAAATCGACATGGCGCCTTTCCGCCCCCTCCCCGGGCTCACCTCCGCGGCCTGGCCGATGCGGCTGCTGTTGCTGGCGGGCATCGTGGCCGCGCTGTCGCTCGGGCGGGATGTGCTGGCGCCGCTGGCACTCGCGCTGCTGCTGACCATCGCGGCGCTGCCGCTGGTGGAATGGATGGAACGCCGCGGCCTGCCGCGCGTGCCGGCCGCCGTGTTCGTGCTGGTGCTGGCGGTGTTGGTCTGCCTGTCGGTGGTGGGGCTGGTGCTCAGCCAGGCGCTGACGCTCGCGGGGGAATTGCCGCGCTACGAAAGCACGCTGCGCGAAAAGCTGCTGCTGATCGGCGAGGGTTCGGGGCCGATCAACCGGCTGGTGGACCTGTACGGGCGGCTGCTGACCACGCTCGACGGGCCAGCCGGCACGGAGGTTGCGGCGGTGCGCGTCACCTCGGCCGACAGCAACCCGCTGGCCAGCGTGGCGGAGGTGGGGCTGCTGATCGCCGCCCCCTTCACCACGCTGGCGGTCACGCTGCTGCTGATGGCCTTCATCCTGATCCAGCGCGAACAGGTGCGCGACCGCGTGCTGCGGCTGGCCGGCATCCATGAGATGCACCGCACCACCCAGACCATGACGGCGGCGACGGAACGCGTGGGCCGCTTCCTGCTGGTGCAGGTTCTGCTGAACGCCGCCATGGGCCTTGCCATCGGGCTTGGCCTCTGGGCGCTCGGCGTGCCGCAGGCGCCGCTCTGGGGGGCGCTGACCTTCGCGCTGCGCTTCGTGCCCTTCCTGGGCGCGCCGCTTTCGGCGCTGTTCCCGCTGGCGATCGCCTTCGCCACCACCGATGGCTGGACCACCGTCCTGCTGGTGATCGCGCTGTTCGTCGTGGTGGATCTGCTGGTGGGCTATGTGCTGGAGCCCTGGCTGTATGGCGCCAGCATCGGCGTGTCGCCGCTCGCGCTGCTGCTGTCGGCGGCGTTCTGGGCGCTGCTTTGGGGGCCGCTCGGGCTGATCCTGGCGCCGGCCATCACGGCCTGCCTGCTGACGCTGGGGCGCAACGTGCCGGCGCTGTCCTTCCTGGATGTGCTGCTGGGCGACAGCCAGGTGCTGGACGCGCCGGCGCGCTTCTACCAGCGCCTGCTGGCGGGCGATGCCGCGCGCGCGGCGGCGCTGCTGGCGGCCGAGGCAGCGGCGGCCGGCGTGGCGCCGGCGCTGGACCGCCTGGTGCTGCCCGCCATCGCGCAGATCAGCCAGGACCGCGGCGCACCGAGCTTCGGCCCCGCCTTGACCCTGACCAGCGCGCGCACCCTGTTGCAGGCCCTGGAAACACTCGGCGAGCCGGAGGACACCGCGCCGGAGGTGCTGGTGCTGCCGATGGGCGGCGCGCTGGACCGCGCCGCCGCCGCCGCGCTGGTCGCCGTGCTGATCGAGGGCGGGCACGCCGCCGGCATGGAAGCCGCCCCTGGCCACCGCGCCCGCCTGGTGGTTCTGGCCGCCGCCCTCGCCCCGCGGACGCCGCGCGTGCTGCGCGCCGTGGCGGCGGCGGCGGCGCGTGGCACGGCCGTGCTGGCCTTCGGCGCCACGCAGGAAGCGCGGGAGGGTTTCGCCGCCGCCGGCCATGCCGCGGTGTCCGCCAGCGGGATCGAAGCGGCACTCGGCGAGACACCGGACCTGGTCGCCGCCTGACGGCGTCAGCCCGGCGGCGCTTCGTCCAGCGTCGCCAGCACGGCGGCGCGCACGCGGGCGGCGCTGAAGGGCGGCGCCAGGCGGTGCTGGCCGGGCGTGTCTCCGGCGGGCGCGCCATCGCCTGGCCGCAGCCCGCCCACATGCAGGATGCTGCGCGCGCGCCGCTGCAACAGCTGCGCGATCGGCTGCAGCGATCGCCCCTGCAAGGTCGATCCGAGGATGGCGAGGTCGAGCGCCGTCTCCGCCTCGATCAGCGCCAGCGCTTCCTCGAAATCGACCGCCGGTCCGTGCACATCGCAGCCCCAGCCGCGCAGCACCTCGACCAGCGGCGCGATGTCCACCGCATCATCCGGCACCACCACCACGCGCCTGCCCTGCAACCGGTCGCCCATGCGCCGCGCCGGCAGGGCGTGGCCGGAGGTCAGCGCGCCCTGGCCCAGTTGGATGACGCAGCGCAGCCCCTCCGGCTCCCAGAACCGCTCGATGCTGCCGCCAAGCTGGCCGCGCAGATTGGCGTCCACCAGCATCAGCCCGAAGCCGTGCCGCTCCGGCGGGCCGGTGAGCGTCGGGCCGCCGCTTTCCCGCCAGACCATCGACAGCCCCTCCGCCGTCGGGGACCAGGTGACCGCGACGGCGCCGCTGGGCGAGGACAGCGCGCCGTATTTCATGGCGTTCGTCAGCATCTCGTGCAGCACCAGCGTCAGCGGCTGCGCAGCACCCGCGGTCAGGCGCATGGGCGGGCCTTCGGCCTGCACGCGGCCGCCATGCGGCGCCACTTCCTGGGCGATCACCTCCTCGAGGTCGGCGCCCACCCATTTCTCCCGCGCGAGCAGCGTGTGCGCCCGGCTCATCGCCGCGATCCGGCCTTCCAGCAGCTCGACCAGCGCCGGCACGTCGTCCGGCGCGTCGGCGGCGGACAGGCGGATCAGGCCGCGCACCACCGCCAGCGCGTTCTGCGCGCGGTGATCGACCTCCCGCGACAGCAGCCGTTCCGATTCCTCGATCCGCTTGCGCATGGTGATGTCCACGAAGGACCCGCTGACGCCGGTGATGGCGCCGTCGCGGCCGAACACCGGATGCGCGCTGCACAGCCAGATCTGCTGGTCGTCATCGACGCCGATCGTGATTTCCAGATCATGCACGGGCTGGCCGCTGTCCAGCACGCGGCGCATGGCGGGGCCGGCGGTGGCCGCCAGGTGCGGCGCGGCATCCTCCAGCGCGCGGCCGATATGCGCCTCGGCGGGCAGGGTGCTGCTGGCGGCCAGGGCCTCATTGATCGCGATGAAGGTGAGGTCGCGGTCGAGCAGGCACAGGCCGACGGGCGTGTTCTCATAGGTGGCGCGCAGCTGGCTCGCCACCTCCTCGCTGCGCGCCTGGCTGGCGCGCAGGTCGTGGATGTCGATGCCGACCATCGCCCAGGCCGAGGGCTCCCCGGCGCCATCGCGGATGGCGGTGCCGCGCAGCACGAACCAGCGCCAGCGCCCGTCCTCCTCATGGCAGAGGCGCAGCTCACGGCTGAAATCCTCCTCCCCGCGACGGCGCGCATGCGCGACCGAGGCGCCCCAGGCGCTTTCGAACTGCTCGCGGTCCTCGGGGTGGACGGCTTCCAGCCAGCCGTCGCCGCGGCTGGCTTCGAGCGTCCGGCCGGTCAGCTCCTCCCAGTACCAATTCACCGAATCCACCTTGCCCTCAGCATCGGCGGTCATGACGATCTGCGGCGCCACGCGCACCACGGCGGCCAGCCGCGTGGCGGCGCGGCGGCGATCGGCCTCCCCGGTCTGGACCGTCTCGGCCATGGCGTCGAAGGCGGCGGCCAGGCGCTTGAATTCCTGCCCGCCGCGGATCTCGCCGACACGCGCCCCCCATTCCCGCCTTCCCCAGCGCTGCACCGTGGCCAGCAGGCGCTGTACCGGATTGTCCACCGCGGTGTGGAACACGACCAGCCAGAGCAGGAATGTCAGCAGCAGCGAGCCCACGATCTTGATGGCGGTGCGCCGGTCTTCCGCGATGGCGGCGCCGAGCGTGGCATCGGCCTCCAGCCCCACGGTGATGAACAGGCCGATGGGCGGGGTGGCAAGCGGCAGGTAGGCCGCGATGCGCCGCACGCCATCCAGCGCCGGGCCATCCATCACGCCGGGGCCGGGCTCCTGCATCAACGCCCGCGCGAAGTCCGGCATGCGGGTGCCGACGAACCGCTCCGGCTCGCGGGAGCGGGCGAGCACCACGCCCTGGCGGTCCGCGATGGTGGAGGAACTGCCGGGCGGCAGCATCACGCCGCCAAGCTCCGCGTTCAGCCAGTCCAGCGACAGCGCGATGACCAGCACGGCCTGCACCGCGCCATCCGGGCCCAGCATCGGCGCGGCCATGTGAAGCGCGGGCTGGTTGGTCACGGGATCCAGGGCGTATTCGCCGACATGCACCGTCCCGGTGCCCGACATGGCGCCGAGGAAGTAGCTGCGATCCGCCACGCTGTGGCCGGTCGGCGGCACCCCGGCCGCGCAGATCACGCGCCCGTCGCGGCCATACAGGCTGGACGTCGCGTAGCGCGGCGCGGCGCTGACCACGCGCGCCAGGAATTCGTTGCATTCGGCGCTTGGTCGCAGCCGCCGCACTGCGTCATGCGCGGCGATGGTGCGCAACGTCTGCTGCGCGCCGTCCACGATGTTGGACACCTGCCGTCCCACCAGCGCGACCAGCCGCTGCGCCTGGTCGGCGATCTGCGCCGAGCGTTCGTGCCGGGCCTCGCGCTCCAGCTGGATCTGCACCAGCCCCGCCGGGATCAGCGCCACCAGGAAGCCGAGGAAGGCGAGCAACGCAAGCGGCACGGGTCTCTCCGATCGGTGTCCCGGGGTGTGTCGCGCTCACGCGGGCCGGCCCACCCTATAGCAGGAAGGCGGACAGCCCAGTCGCCGGCCGGGCTTGCCCGTGCCGATCACAGGGCCGTGCGGCCGCGCTTCACAGCTTCGCCTGCAACGCGGAAACGTAGCCCCGGTTCCAGGTCGGGTTCACCCAGACCTCATTCAGCACCACATGCGGCGGCAGGCAGGCGATGTAGCGGATCAGGTCGCCGACATCGGCGCTCTGCACCATCCGCGCGCGATCCTCCGCGCTGACCGGGTTGGGCCGCTTGTCGAGGATCGGCGTCGCGACCTCTCCGGGGCAGACCACGCTGCTGCGGATGCCGTTCACGCCTTCCTCCATGTTGATCGTGTGGCTCATCGCGACAACGCCGTGCTTGGCGGCCGTGTAGCCGGCACCCGACAGCATCGAGATGGTGCGCCCCGCCATGCTGGCGGTGTGGATCAGCACCCCATCGCGCTGCGGGCGCATCAGCGGCAGCGCCACAGTCACGGCGTAGAAGGCGCTGGCGAGGTTGCCGCGCACCAGCTCATCGACGCCATCCGGCGTCAGCACCGCCCAGCGCCGCGGCGTGATGTTGAGGCCGGCGTTGTTCACCAGGATATCGAGCCGCCCGAACTGCCCTGCCACGAATTCGCCCACGCGCTGCACCGCGGCGCTGTCCATCATGTCGGAAGGCTGCACATGCGCGGTGCCGCCCGCCGCCGCGATCCGCGCCGCCACATCCCCGAGCGGTGCGGCCCGCCTTCCGGTCAGCACCAGCGTCGCCCCTTCCCGCGCCAGGGCCAGCGCCGCGGCCTCCCCGATGCCACTCCCCGCGCCCGTCACCCAGGCGATCTTCCCTGCCAGCCGCGCCATGCCGCGCCCTCCCCTTGTCGATCCGCCGACGCTAGGACAACGTCGCCCCCAAGGTAATCGGGGGACATCATGGCGGCACCGCGCATCCTGACCGTGAAGGCGGCGAACTTCCCGGCCGATGGCAGCTACGCCTTCGAGCGGGAGGCGCTGGCCAGGCTCGGCGCCGAGATCGTCGAGGTGCCGGCGACCGCCGAGGCCTTCATTGCCGAGGCACCCACCGCCGATGCCGTCTATGCCAAGAACGCGCTGCCGCTGACGCGCCCGATGATCGCCGCACTCGGCGGCTGCCGCATCATCGCCTGCGCCAGTGTGGGCGTGGATTATGTGGACGTGGTCGCGGCGACCGAGCGTGGCATTCCCGTCACCAACTGCCCCGACACCTTCATCGAGGAAGTCGCCGACCACGCGATGATGCTGCTGCTGGCGACGCATCGCCGCGCGATCGGGCAGGACCGCATGGTGCGGGAAGGCCGCTGGCGCGAGGGCCGGCCGCAATTGCTGCAAATCCCCCGCCTGATGGGCATGACGCTGGGTTTCGTCGCCTTCGGGCGCGTCGCGCGCCAGGTGGCGAAGCGCGCGGCACCCTTTGGCCTGCGGATGATCGCCCATGACCCCTTCGTCGATGAGCTGACGATGTCCGCACTCGGCGTGCAGCCCGGCAGCCTGCACGAGGTTCTGTCGCAGGCCGATTTCGTCTCCATGCATGCGCCCGACACGCCCGAGACCGGCGGCATGCTGCGCGCCGAGCACTTTTGCCGGATGAAGCGCAGCGCGATCTTTATCAACACCGGCCGCGGCCCGACCGTGGACGAGGCCGCGCTGATTGCGGCGCTGGCCAGCGGCCGGATCGCCGGCGCCGGGCTCGATGTGCTGGAGCGCGAGCCGCCTTCGCCGGACAACCCGCTGCTGGCGATGCCGCAGGTGATCCTCTCGCCGCACAATGCCAGCGCCTCCGCGCGATTCGACCCGGCGCGGCGCCGGCGCGCGGGGCAGGAAATGGCGCTGGTGCTGGCCGGGCGCTGGCCGATGTCCTGCGTGAACCCGACCGTGCTGCCGGGTAGCGGCCTCAAGCGCTGGCAGCCCTACGGCATGGAACGGGGACCGAACAGCTGATGCAGCACGCGGCGGTCCTGGACTATCTGCGCGGCCCCTTCCGCACCATGGGCGGCTGGTGTTCGCCCTGGCTGTGGCAATTGATCACCCCCATCGCCGAGCGGCAGGCGGAGATGGGCGTGGCGGCGCCGGTCGCCGAGATCGGCGTCTATCACGGCAAGTTCTTCCTGGGCCTGCTGCTGACCAAGGGCGCGCCGGCGCACAACCACGCGATCGACGTGTGGGACATGCAGCAGTTCAACCTGGATGGCGCCGGCCATGGCGACATGGCGCAGTTCGCGGCGAATATCGATGCCAGCGGGGCCTCCCCCGAATCGGTCACCATGCTGCGCGCCGACAGCATGGCGATCACCCGTCAGGACATCGAGCGCATGCGGGAGATCACCGGCGGGTTCTCGCTGTTCAGCGTCGATGGCTGCCACCTGGCCGAGCACACGATCAACGACATCCGCATCGCGATGGAGCTGACCGTGCCGGGCGGCATCATCTTCGTGGACGACTACACGAACCCCGACTGGCCCGGCGTTCAGGAAGGTGTGGCCAAGCTGTACCTGATGGACAGCCCGCGCTTCGTGCCGCTGGCGTGCCTGCACAACAAGCTGTTCCTCTGCCACATCGGCCACCACGCCATGTGGCTGCGGCACCTGGCCGCCGCCTGCGCGCGCCTGCCACAGGCGCGGACCAAGCTCGTGCGGCGCTTCGGCTACGATTCGCTGAACCTGTTCCCGCATGACGGGGGCGAGGATTACCTCGGTGCCTGATCGCCGGCGATCTGCGCATGCAGCCAGCGTGCGAGGTCGTACAGCCGGTAGTCGTTCTCATTGGCCTCGCGGAAGCGCTGCGTGAGCGCGGGGCCGAGGGCGGCCTCGGCCGCGGCGACCCGCGCCGGCAGCTCCCCCTCCCCATCCTCGGTGGCGGTGGCGTTGGCACGGGCGTCGGGGAACCACACCTCGAAGCCGCCCTGGCGCAGCGCCTGGGAGAAGCGCTGCACCGAGCGGTCATAGGCTTCCACGAGGCCGAGGAAGGGCAGCCCCGCGATGCAGGCCAGAGCGTGCCGCAATTCCGCCGCATGGTCGGTCGGCGCGCGCGGGCTGATCGTGCCGAGCTTGTTGGTCTGGAAGTTTCGGATCGCGCGATCCCCGCCCCAATCGAGGCGCGTCGCGACATAGCCCGCGAAATCCACCTGCTTCGCCAGCGTCGCCCCTTCCGACCCCGAGACCTGCTGCCGTTCGAAGGTGTAGGCGGACCGGACGCGGTCGAGCGGATGGCGCAGGAACACGATCGGCCACAGCCGCAGGCCGCGCGCCGCGAAGGGCGGCCGGAAAGTGTGGCTGGAGACGGCGCGAAGCCCAGGATTGTGGATGGCGATCAACGAGAGATCGGCACCCGTCAGCTCCTGCCCCCGCCCTTCCACCGATGTCCAGGCGGGGCCGAAGGCGTTCTGCAAAGCGAGGTCGATGCTGGTGCCCGCATTCTTGAACAGATGATGATGGATGATGAGATCCCGCACGATGGCGCTTCTCCCTGCCCCGCCCCGGGCGGCCGCTTCGCCACCCACGGCGCATCCGTGCAACGAGAAGCGGAAAGTTGCAAATCTCGTGGAGCGGCACATACTCGCGCCGCCGGGAGTGATAAGGGGGCGACATGCCGGAACAACGCGCCATCGATATGGCGCCCGCTTTGCAGTCGGCGCGGCACCGCGCCTGTTCCCATCGCTGACGGCCGGCCGGGGCCAGCGCCGCGCATGGCCGCGCGCCGTATCCCCCTCACTGCCGCGACCGGCTTTGCCGAAGCCACGGCCGCACCGCGGGGGGCATCGACGCCCGCACCCATGGGCGAGGTCGAGGGCAGCCATGAGAACCAGGTCTGGGGCTGGGCCTACGACCCCGCCCATCCGCATGAGCCGGTCTGCGTGGAATTGTGGGATGGCGCGCAGCTTCTGCTGCGCCAGCGCGCCGATACCTATCGCCCGGACATCGCGATCGATGGCAGGCCCGGCCTGTGCTGCGGCTTCACCCTGCCGGTGCCGCGCCATCTGCTGACCCGCCCGCGTCACCTGCTGCATCTGCGGATCGAGGGCCGCGGCGAGGATCTACCGAATTCGCCCCTGCTGGTCGAGCAGGACCGCCCGGTGTTGTCGGTGGAGGCGTATCACGCGCTGCTGCCGCAACTCGAACAGGCGGCCGCCGCCACCACGGATCGCGCGGCCCTCGGCGCGATGGTCGGGCCGCTGCTCGGCGCGCTCGGCCAGATGCTGCCGCGCTATCTCGACCTCGCCGAGCAGGAAGGCCTGCCGCGCGCCGAAGCCGCGGTGGACCTCGCCTTTTCCTACGCTGGCCAGATCGCCGAATTGCTGCGCGACATCCTTGGCCGCTACCCGCCGATCGCGCTGCCGGCGGTGGCCGAGCCCGAGGTCAGCGTCGTGATCCCGGTGCATGGGAAGTTCGCCTATACGTACCAGTGCCTGGCCTCGATCGCGAAAGCGCTGCCGGAGGCGCGCATCGAGGTGATCGTGGTGGACGATGCCTCCACCGATGAGACGATGTTCATGGGCGCGCTGGCGGGTGGCGGTCTGCGCAGTCTGCGCGCGCCGCGGAACGGCGGGTTCATCGCCGCCTGCAACATGGGCGCGGATGCCGCGCGCGGGCGATACCTGCTGTTCCTCAACAACGACACGGACGTGCAGGCCGGCTGGCTGGATGCGCTGCTGGCGACCTTCGCGGAACAGCCGGATGCGGGGCTGGTGGGCGCGAAGCTGCTGTTCCCCGATGGCCGCGTGCAGGATGCGGGCGGCATCGTCTGGCGGCTCGGCGATGCGTGGAACTACGGGCGGGGCTTCGCCGCCGATGATCCACGCGTGAACTACCTGCGCGACGTGGACTACGTCTCGGGCGCGGCGATGATGCTGCCGAAGGCGCTGTTCGACCAGCTCGGCGGCTTCGATGCGCATTTCAGCCCTGCCTACTACGAGGATACCGACCTTGCCTTCCGCGTCCGCAGGGCGGGCTTGCGGGTGCTGTACCAGCCACTCAGCGTCGTTGTGCACCATGAGGGCGTGACGTCGGGCACCGATGTCCACGGCGCCGGGGCCAAGCGGTACCAGCTTCTGAATGCGCGGCGTTTCTTCGACCGCTGGCGGCGCGACCTCGCCAGCCATCGCCTGAATGGCGACGAGCCGGAGCGCGAGAAGGAACGCCGCATCGGCCGCCGCATCCTGTTCATCGACGACACGACGCCGACCCCGCATGAGGATGCCGGCAGCGTCGCCGCCGTCAGCCACATGCGCGCCATGCAGCTTCTGGGCTGCAAGGTCACCTTCGTGCCGGCCGACAACATGGCCCCGGCCGGCGCGCTGACGCAGGCCCTGCAACGCATCGGTGTCGAGGTGCTGCACGCACCCTGGTTCTGGTCCGCCGAGGAAGTGATGCGCCGGCGCGGCGCGGAATTCGACGCCGTCTACCTGCACCGCTACGTCAACGCGTTCAAATATGCGGGCGTGCTGCGGGCGGTGATGCCGCATGCGAAGCTGCTCTATTCGGTGGCCGACATCCATCACCTGCGGCTGGAACGCGAAGCCGCTGTCACGGGCTCGCAAGCCGCGGCCGAGGCCGCGAACCAGATGAAGGCGCGCGAACTGGCGGCCCTGGCCATGGTGGACCAGGTGATCGTGCATTCCGCCTATGAGGGGTCCTACCTGGCCGGCCTGCTGGATGAGGAACACCTCAACATCATTCCCTGGGTGGTGCCGACGCTGCCGCCCCGCACGGGGTTCCAGGAACGCCGCGACGTGGTGTTTCTCGGCGGCTACCGGCATCCGCCGAACATCGACGCGGTGACCTATTTCGTGGCGGAGGTCATGCCGATCCTGCGGCAGCTCGTGCCCGGAATCGTGTTCCGCATCGCGGGGTCCCACATGCCGGACAGCTTCCACGATCTGGCCGCGCCGGATGTGGTGCTGGACGGCTTCATCCCCGACCTCGCCACCTATTTCGAGGATATCCGCGTGATGGTGGCGCCCTTGCGCTACGGCGCCGGCATCAAGGGCAAGGTGTTCGACAGCCTCGCGCGCGGCCTGCCCTGCGTGGCGAGCAGCATCGCCGCCGAGGGCATGGACCTGCAGGATGGCGAGGCCATCGCCATCGCCGACGAACCCCGCGCCATCGCGGAAGCCATCGCATGGCTGCATCAGGATGAGGAGGCGTGGCTGCGCCTGCAACGTGGCGGGCTCGACTACATCAGCCGCACCTGTTCGGAGGATTCGGTGCTGGCGCGGTTCCGCAGGATGTTCGCGCGCCTCGACGGCGCGACGTCCGCGCGCCTCGACGGGATGTAGCGCGCGCGGTTTCCGGGGGCGCCGGCCCGTGGCATGGTCGGGCGCGAAAGACTCCCGGAGGAAACCATGTATCCCGACGTCCACCTGTTCATCGACGGCATCTGGCGCGAAGCGCGCGGCGGCCGTTCCATCCCCGTACTCAACCCCGCCAATGAGGAGGTGATCGGCACCGTCGCGCACGCCGGCACCGACGACCTCGACGAAGCGCTGGAAGCGGCCGCGCGCGGCTTCGCGGTGTGGAAGCGCGTCAGCGCCTTCGAACGCTCCAAGCTGATGCGCAAGGCCGCCGACATCTTCCGCACGCGCGCCGATGAAACCGCGCGGCTGATGACGCTGGAACAGGGCAAGCCGCTGGCGGAGGCGAAGATGGAGGCGCTGGCCGCCGCCGACATCATCGACTGGTTCGCGGAAGAAGCGCGCCGCGCCTATGGCCGCGTGGTGCCCGCGCGGGCGGAGGGCGTGTACCAGCTTGTCGTCAAGGAACCGGTTGGCCCGGTTGCCGCCTTCACGCCGTGGAACTTCCCGATCAACCAGGTGGTGCGCAAGCTCTCGGCCGCACTCGCCACCGGCTGCTCGATCATCGTCAAGGCGCCGGAGGAAACGCCAGCCAGCCCCGCCGCGCTGATCCGCGCCTTCGCCGATGCCGGCCTGCCGCCGGGTGTCGCCAGCCTCGTGTTCGGCGTGCCGGCGGAAATTTCCGAATACCTCATCCCGCACCCGGTGATCCGCAAGGTGACGTTCACCGGCTCAACGCCGATCGGCAAGCATCTGGCGCAGCTGGCCGGGCTGCACATGAAGCGCGTGACGATGGAGCTGGGCGGGCACGCGCCGGCGATCGTGTTCGACGACGCCGACCTCGACCACGCGGCGAAGACGCTCGCAGGGGCGAAGTTCCGCAATGCCGGCCAGGTCTGCGTGAGCCCGACGCGCTTCCTGGTGCAGGAGCGCCTGTATGAGGCCTTCGTCGCGAAGTTCACCGAGGTGGCGAAGGGCCTCAAGGTCGGCGACGGCATGGCGGCCGACACGCAGATGGGCCCCCTCGCCCATGACCGCCGCGTGCCCTGGGTGGACGCGCTGGTCGCCGATGCCCGCACGCGCGGCGCGGAGCTGCACACCGGCGGCAACCGCGTGGGCAACAAGGGCTATTTCTACGCGCCGACCGTGCTGACCGGTGTGCCGAAGGGTGCGCGCATGATGAATGAGGAACCCTTCGGCCCCGTCGCCATGATCGCGCCCTTCCATGACCTCGATGAGGTGGTGGAGGAAGCCAACCGCCTGCCCTTCGGCCTGGCCGCCTATGCCTTCACGCGCAGCGCCAAGACCGCGAATGCGGTGGCGGCGCGGGTGGAATCCGGGATGATGACGATCAACCATCTCGGCCTGGCGCTGCCGGAAGTGCCCTTCGGCGGCATGAAGGACAGCGGCTATGGCAGCGAGGGCGGGTCGGAGGCGATCGAGGCCTATCTGAACACGAAGTTCGTGACGCAGGCTGGTTTGTAAGGGTTACCCCCTCGGGAGGGCGCTGCGGATGATCTGCAGCGCCTCCTCGATCATCGGCGCGGTCACGTCCAGATGCGTACACGCGCGGATGCGGCCGCCGAGCATGGACAGGTGCAGCCCCTCGGCGCGCGCGCGGTCGACCAGCGTGGCGGCGGCCACACCCGTGCCGGCGGGATCGAAATAGACGAGGTTGGTCTCGGGCGTCTCGACGGCCATGCCCGGCATCTGCGCGAGGCCGCGCGCGAGCGCCTTGGCATGCGCGTGGTCATCGGCCAGCCGGTCGATATTGTGGTCGAGCGCGTACAGGCACCCGGCCGCGCAAACGCCACCCTGCCGCATCGCGCCGCCGAGGCGCTGCTTCCAGCGCCACGCCATGTCGATGAACGCGGCCGAGCCGCACAGTACGGCGCCGAGCGGCGCGCCGAGGCCCTTGGTGAAATCCAGCCACACGGAATCCCAGCCCGCCGCCATGTCCGCGGCTGAAACGCCGCTGGCGACGCAGGCATTCATCAGTCGCGCGCCGTCCATGTGGGTCGCCATGCCATGCCCATGCGCGATGTCGGCAATCTCATCGAGCGCCGCTTTCGGCCAGACGCCGCCGCCACCGATATTCGCCGTTTGCTCGACCTCCACCAGCCGCTGCGTCGGCACATGGCGCGACTTGCCGCGGATGGCGGCGCGCAGATCGTCGGGGGTGAACATCCCCCGCGCCCCGCGCAGCGGCAGGATCTGGAAGCCGCCGAGCGCGGCATGGGCACCACCCTCGCTGGTCAGGATATGCGCCGTCTCATGCGCGATGATCTCATCGCCGGCACGGCAATGCGTGAGCGTCGCCGCCACGTTGCACATGGTGCCGGAGGGCATGAACACCGCCGCTTCCTTGCCCATCAGCGCGGCCATGCGGTCGCACAGCGCGTTCACCGTGGGGTCGGCGCCGGCCTGCTCATCGCCGACCTCCGCCGCCATCATGGCGTCCTTCATGGCGGCCGAGGGGCGCGTCTGCGTGTCGGAATAGAGGTTGATCCGCACGGGGATGCGCGTGTCGAAGGGCGCCGGCGCGAAGCCATGCGTGAAGGTGGCGGTCGCGACCATGCGGCGGGCTCCGGCTATACGGGGGCGGCGGGGGTCGCCGGGGCGGTGGCGGGGGGCGCGCTGCGGCGGTACAGCACCATGGCTCGGCGTTCGAAGGCGCGCACCATCAGGCGCACGGCTTCGTTGAAGACGGTGCCGATGACGGCCTGGAGCAGCTTGGATTTGAACTCGAAATCGACGAAGAAATCGACCTCGGTGCCGTTCGCCACCAGGCGAAATCGCCAATGGTTGTTCAGGTAGCGAAACGGGCCCGTCAGGTAGCGCACATGCACATGGTGCGGGCGTTCCAGCACCACCTGGCTGCGGAAGGTCTCACGGAACATCTTGAAGCCGATGGTGAGGTCCGCCACCAGCTCCGTCTCGGTGCGCGTCACGATCCGCGCGCCGACGCACCAGGGCAGGAATTCCGGATAGCGCCGCACATCCGCGACCATGTCGAACAGCTGGTCCTGCGAATAGGGAAGCACGCGCTTCTCGGCATGGGTCGGCATCAGGCTGCCCGCAGCCTGGCAAGGCGCGCATCGCGCAGTGCGGCGAAGTCCCGATCCGCGTGGTAGGAACTTCGCGTCAGCGGCGTGGCCGAGACCAGCAGGAACCCCTTGCCCCGCGCGGCTTGCGCGTAGTCGTCAAACTCATCCGGCGTCACGAACCGATCGACGGCGGCGTGTTTGACGCTCGGTTGCAGGTACTGGCCGATGGTCAGGAAATCCACCTCCGCGCTGCGCAGATCGTCCATCACCTGCAACACCTCGATCCGCTTCTCGCCGAGCCCCACCATGATGCCCGATTTGGTGAAGATGGTCAGGTCCAACTGCTTGACCCGGTCGAGCAGGCGCAGCGAATGGTAGTAGCGCGCGCCCGGCCGGATGGTTGGGTATAGCGCCGGGACGGTTTCCAGATTGTGGTTGAACACATCGGGTTTCGCCGCCACCACAACCTCCAGCGCGCCATCCTTGCGCAGGAAATCGGGCGTCAGGATTTCGATGGTGGTGTCGGGCGTTGCCGCGCGGATCGCCGCGATGGTCTCGGCAAAATGCTGCGCCCCGCCATCCTTGAGGTCGTCGCGGTCCACGCTGGTGATGACCACATGCCGCAGGCCAAGCTGCGCCACCGCATCCCCCACGCGCCGCGGCTCATCGGTATCGAGCGCGCGCGGCAGGCCGGTCGCGACATTGCAGAAGGAGCAGGCGCGCGTGCAGGTGTCGCCCATGATCATCATGGTGGCGTGGCGCTGCGACCAGCATTCGCCGATGTTGGGGCAGGCCGCTTCCTCGCACACCGTCACCAGGTTGTTCGCGCGCATCAGGGCGCGGGTCTCGTGGTAGATCGGGTGGGTCGGCGCCTTCACCCTGATCCAGTCGGGTTTCCGCTGGATCGGGTTGTCCGGCCGGTTCGCCTTCTCGGGGTGCCGCTCGGCGCCCGTCCTGGCGTGGTTGATCTCGACTCGTGTGATCATGGCAGGGATATAGCGACGCCCTGCGGTCCCGCACAGGGTTTCACGACGCGAAGACGGAGGCCGGGCCGCGCCCCGTGTCGGAGGTGATCCGCCCGCTGCGACGACCGGTGATGGCCGCGCACTCCGCAATGACCGCCGGGACGCGCGCCCCGCCTCGCAGGGTTCAGCCTGCGCACATCAGATGTGGATGACGCGGCCATAAGCGTCCAGCACCGATTCATGCATCGTCTCGGACACGGTCGGATGCGGGAAGACCGTGTGCATGAGGTCCGCCTCGGTCGATTCCAGCGTCCGCGCGATGCCGTAGCCCTGAATCATCTCGGTGACTTCCGGCCCGACCATATGCGCGCCCAACAGCTCGCCGGTCTTGGCATCGAACACCGTCTTCACGAGGCCCTCCGGCTCGCCCATGGCAATCGCCTTGCCATTGCCGATGAAGGGGAAGCGGCCGACGCGCACCTCGTGGCCGAGTTCCTTGGCGCGCGCTTCCGTCAGGCCCACGCTGGCCACCTGCGGCCGGCAATAGGTGCAGCCCGGGATGTTCAGCACATCCATCGCATGCGGGTGGCGGCCCGCGATGGCTTCCACGCAGATCACCGCCTCATGGCTCGCCTTGTGCGCCAGCCAGGGTGCGCCGGTCAGGTCGCCGATCGCGTAGACGCCCGGCTCGCCGGTGTTGCCGAAAGCGTCGGTGACGATGTGGGTGCGCTCCACCTTCACCTGCGTGCCTTCCAGGCCGAGGTCTTCGACATTGCCGACGATGCCAACGGCGGAGATCAGCCGATCCGCCGTGATCTCCTGCACCTTGCCGCCCGCCTCCACGATGGCGGTCACGCTGTCGGCGGATTTGCGCAGCCCCTGCACTCGCGCGCCGGTCAGGATCGTCATGCCCTGCTTCACGAAGGCCTTCTGGACGAAGGCGGAAATCTCGGCGTCTTCCACGGGCAGGATGCGGTCCATCACCTCGATGAGCGTCACCTTGGCGCCCATGTTCTGGTAGAAACTCGCGAATTCGCTGCCGATGGCCCCCGACCCCATGACGATCAGGGATTTCGGCAGGGCGGTTGGCGTCATCGCTTCCCGGTAGGACCAGATCAGCTTGCCGTCCGGCTCCATCCCCGGGAGCACGCGGGCGCGCGCGCCGGTGGCCAGAATGATGTGTTTTCCTGAGATATCGGCGACGGCCTTGCCGTCCTTCGTCACGCTCACGCGGCCTTTACCGGCCAGCTTGCCGTGGCCGTCAAAGACGGAAACCTTGTTCTTCTTCATCAGGTGCTTCACGCCGCCCGAAAGCTGTCCGGCAACCTGCCTGCTGCGCTTCACAACTCGGGAAAAGTCGAAACGGATATTGTCGGCGGCGAAGCCGTAGGAATCGAGGCTGTGCAGCAGATGGTTGATCTCGCTGGCGCGCAGCAGCGCCTTCGTCGGGATGCAGCCCCAGTTGAGGCAGATGCCGCCGAGATTTTCGCGCTCCACCAGCGCCACCGTCATGCCAAGCTGGCTGCCGCGGATCGCCGCCACATAGCCGCCAGGACCGCCGCCCACCACCACCAGGTCGAAGTCTTGGGCCATCAGCTTGCACTCCCCAGCGCCAGCAGCGCATCGCCGCTTACGCGTTGCACCCGCCACTCATCCAGGCCGCGCGCGCCTATCCTGCGATAGAAGCGGATCGCGGGTTCGTTCCAATCCAGCACCTGCCAATCCATCCGCGCCCAGCCGCGCGCCACGCAGATAGCCGCCAGGTGCCGGAAGAAGGCGAGCCCGATGCCGTGGCCGCGATATTCGGGCTCCACGTAGATATCCTCGACATAGAGGCCATGGCGGCCCGTGAAGGTCGAGAAATTCGCGAACCAGATCGCCTGACCGACAGCGCGCCCATCCCTCTCGGCCAGGGTGCAGAACACGGTGGGGTTCGGGCCGAACAGCGCGGCGCGGAAATCCTCCTCCGTGCCGACCGCTTCGTGCAGCAGCTTCTCATACTCCGCCAGCGCCCGGACCAGCCGGACGATCTCCGGCAGGTCGGATTCGGTCGCCTCGCGGAGGATGAAGGCTGACGTCACAGCATCAACGACAGCGGCTCTTCGACGATCCGCTTGAAAGCCTGGATGAACTCGGCGGCCAGCGCGCCATCGATGACGCGGTGATCGACGCTGAGCGTGCAGGTCATCACCGTCGCGATGGCAAGCGCGCCATCCTTCACCACCGGCCGCTGCTCGCCGGCGGAGACCGCCAGGATGCCGGCCTGCGGCGGGTTGATGATGGCCGCGAAGTCGCGAACGCCATACATGCCCATGTTGGAGATGGAGAAGCCGCCGCCCTGGAATTCCTCCGGCTTCAGCTTGCCGGATTTCGCCCGCGCGGCGAGGTCCTTCATCTCATTGCTGATCGCCGCCAGGCCCTTCTGGTCGGCGCTCCGGATGATCGGGGTGATGAGCCCATCCGGGATGCTGACCGCGACCGAGATATCGACGTCGCGAAAATGCAGGATCGCATCCTCGGTCCAGGTCGCGTTCACCGCCGGGAAGCGCCGCAGCGCGACCGCCGCCGCCTTGATGACCAGATCGTTCACCGAAAGCTTGAAGGCGCCCGGCCCATCCTTCGGAGAGGTCGCGTTGAGCGAGGCGCGCAGCTTCAGCAGCGCGTCGATCTCGATATCCATCGAGACGTAGAAATGCGGCACATGCCGCTTCGATTCCGTGAGCCGCCGCGCGATGACCTTGCGGATGCTGCTGTTCGGCACGGCGGTGTGCGGCGCGGTGATCGCGGCCGGCGCGGGGGCCGGCTTCGGCGCGGGTGCTGCGGCAGGCGCCGGCGCTTCCACGGGCACGGGCGCGACGGAGGCCACCTTCGGCGCGGGCTTGGCCAGCGCCGCATCGATATCGGCCTTCACGATCCGCCCATTGGGGCCGGATCCCGCCATGCCCGCCAGGCTGAGCCCCGCCTGTTCCGCCATGCGGCGCGCGAGAGGCGAGGCCACGATTCGCTCGCCGCTGGCGACGGGCGCGGGTGCTGCCGTCGCGGCGGGCGCGGGCACGGCAGCCGGGGCGGCCGCCGCCGGCGCCGGGGCCGGCGCGGCCTTCTCCGCCGGCTTCGCATCCGCGCTTTCGCCGGCCTCCACCAGCACGGCGATCACGTCATTCACCTTCACGCCGGCGGTGCCGCCCGGTACGACGATGCGGCCGAGCGTGCCCTCATCCACGGCTTCCACTTCCATGGTCGCCTTGTCCGTCTCGATCTCGGCGATGATGTCGCCCGCCTTGACCTGGTCGCCCTCATTCTTCAGCCAGCGGGCCAGCGTGCCCTCTGTCATGGTGGGGCTCAGCGCCGGCATCAGGATGTTGGTCGCCATCGGTGCGGCTCCTTTACCGGTAGGTCACGCGCTTGGCGGCATCCACGACCTGTTCCAGCCGCGGCAGCGCGAGCTTTTCCAGGTTGGCGGCGTAGGGCATCGGCACATCCGTGCCGGTGACGCGCGCGGGCGGCGCGTCGAGATCATCGAAGCAGGTCTCGATGATCTGCGTCACCACCTCGGACCCGATGCCGGCATAGGGCCAGCCTTCTTCCAGCGTCACCACGCGATGCGTCTTGCGCACCGATGCGGCTACGGTGTCGATATCCAGCGGCCGCAGCGTGCGCAGGTTGATGACCTCCGCGCTGATGCCTTGCGCGGCCAGCGCTTCCGCCGCCTGCATCGCCATGCCGACCATGATCGAGAAGGCGACGATCGTCACATCCGTGCCTTCGCGCTCCACCTTGGCGCGGCCGATCGGCAGCACGAAATCCGGATCCGTCGGGCAGTCGAAGGACTGGCCGTAGAGGATCTCGTTTTCGAGGAAGATCACCGGGTTCGGATCGCGGATGGCCGCGCGCAGCAGGCCCTTCGCATCCGCCGCACTCCACGGCGCGATCACCTTGAGGCCCGGGCAATGCGCGTACCAGCTCGCATAGCACTGGCTGTGCTGCGCGGCGACGCGGCTTGCTGCGCCATTCGGCCCGCGGAAGGTGATCGGGCAGCCAAGCTGGCCGCCCGACATGTACAGCGTCTTGGCGGCCGAATTGATGATCTGGTCGATCGCCTGCATCGAGAAGTTGAAGGTCATGAATTCGACGATCGGCTTGAGGCCGGTGAACGCCGCACCCACCGCCATGCCGGTGAAGCCGTGCTCGGTGATCGGCGTGTCGATCACCCGCTTGGCGCCGAATTCCTCCAGCAGGCCCTGGCTGATCTTGTAGGCGCCCTGGTACTGCGCGACTTCCTCGCCCATCAGGAACACATCCGGGTCGGCGCGCATCTCGGCCGCCATGGCGTCGCGCAGCGCCTCGCGCACCGTCATGGGCTTGGTCGGCCCCCAATCCTTGTCCGCACTCGGCGCACGCGGCGCTGCGGGGACGGTCGCGGGGGCAGCCGGCGCCGGTGCTGCCGCGGGCTCCGGTGCCGCCTGCTTGGGTGCAGGCGCCGGGGCGCGGCCATCATCCAGCTCGGCGATCGGGGTGTTCACCGCGACGGCATCCGTGCCCTCGGGCACCAGGATGCGGCCGAGCGTGCCCTCATCCACCGCTTCGACCTCCATCGTCGCCTTGTCGGTCTCGATCTCGGCGATCACGTCGCCGGCCTTCACCGCATCGCCTTCCTTCTTGAGCCAGCGGGCGAGCTTGCCCTCGGTCATGGTCGGGCTGAGGGCGGGCATCAGGATCTGCGTCATCTCAGCGCGCCTCCACCAGCACGTCGGTCCAGAGCTCCGCCAGATCCGGCTCCGGCGAGGTCTGGGCGAAATCGGCGCTGTCCTGCACGATCGCCTTCACCTCGTCATCGATCACCTTGAGCTCGCCCTCCGCCACGCCATGCGAACCCAGCAGCAGGCTGCGCGCCGTCTCGATGCAGTCGCTCTGCTCGCGCATCTTCTGCACTTCCTCGCGCGTGCGGTATTTCGCGGGGTCGGACATGGAGTGCCCGCGATAGCGGTAGGTCTTCATCTCGAGCAGATACGGCCCAAGGCCGGCGCGGCAATGCGCCACGGCGCGCTGCCCGGCCTCATGCACGGCCACCACATCCATGCCGTTCACCTGCTCGCCCGGAATGCCCCAGGGCGCGCCGTTCTTGGACAGGTCGCGGGACGCGCTGGCGCGGTCCATGCTGGTGCCCATCGCATACTTGTTGTTCTCGATCACGAAGACGCAGGGCAGCTTGAACAGCGCGGCCAGGTTGAAGCTTTCATAGACCTGCCCCTGGTTCGAGGCGCCCTCTCCGCAATACGCCACCGCCACGCGCCCATCGCCGCGATAGAGGTTGGCGAAGGCCAGCCCGGCGCCGAGCGAAACCTGCGCGCCGACGATCCCGTGGCCGCCATAGAAGCCGCGCTCGCGGGAGAACATGTGCATGCTCCCGCCCTTGCCCTTGGAATAGCCACCGATGCGGCCCGTGAGCTCGGCCATCACGCCGCGGGCTTCCATGCCGGTCGCCAGCATGTGGCCATGGTCGCGATAGCTGGTGATGACCTGGTCGCCCTCGGCCAGGCACAGCTGCATGCCGACCACCACGGCTTCCTGGCCGATATACAGATGGCAGAAGCCGCCGATCAGCCCCATGCCGTACAATTGCCCGGCCTTTTCCTCGAAGCGGCGGATCAGCAGCATGTCGCGATAGGCGCGAACCAGCTGGTCGCGGCTCAGGGCCGGCGGCGGCGCGTTGCGGCCCGCCCTTCCCTTTGCCGTCTGCGGCTTGCCAGGCTGTGCCTTGCGCGTGGCGATCTCGGCCATGCCGGCGTTCCTTCCTCAGCGTTCCCTCCGCATCTACGGTGGGGCCGGCGGTTGCGCAAGCGCACACCACCCTGGAAGTCCTTGATTGTGCGGTGCAAAAAGGAATTCAACCGATAGACGGTTAATCGTCATTTCAACCCTGGCCGTAGTTGATGCGCTGCCACCGCCGCGCCGGGCAAGGCGCGGTTTCGCTTGACGCTCCATGCCCCAACCCTGTGCAGCACGCTGCCTTCGCCTGAACGCAGCGCGTGCTCTGAAAGTCATCGATCTTCGACAAGAAATACGTCCCGCGGATGTCATCCGGACGCATATCGCGCCAAAGCGTCTTCAAGCCTTGCGGCTTCGCAAGGCGCCTCGGACAATGCGTGAAGCCGGAATCGTGTCAGCTCATTCGCTTGCGGTGAACCGCCACTCGCCGGCCGTGCGCCAAGCTGCACGCCATGCGCTGCGATTCGCCGCAGGCAGGCCGAAGACCGCCTTTTCAGAACAGGCGGCGCCCGGGCTCGTACAGCACCACCGTCTCATCACGGCCCATCAGGTTGAACAAATGCCGCGCCCGCTCATCCAGCACATCGAGGTCGAGGCGGTCGCCGCGCAGGGCCTGCACGCGGCGTTCCATCGCCGCCTCCTCCTCCCGCGCGCGGTGCAGGTCCGCCTTGGCGGCTTCGATCTGCGCCTCGCGCGCCTGCTTCGCCACCAGGCCGCGGTCGCCATAGACCATCGACCAGACGAAGAAGCTGGCCGTCACGCTGAACAACAGCGGCCAGACCACGGCGCCGGCAAAGCGCGATAGACCGGCGCGGAAGCCAGGGCGTCGGGGATTGGGCTGGTTGACGTCGGACATCGGCGCACGGAACCCCAGGCAACGTCACATAAGAATCAGAGCCATGCGCGCCTGTCCAGCGGAAACGATCAGCGGCGCAGGACGGTGCGCCCGGCATAGCGCGCGGCCGGGCCGAGGTCCTGCTCAATCCGGATCAGCTGATTGTACTTCGCCATGCGGTCGGACCGCGACAGCGAGCCGGTCTTGATCTGCCCGCAATTGGTCGCGACGGCGAGGTCGGCGATCGTGTTGTCTTCCGTCTCGCCCGAACGATGGCTCATCACCGCCTTGAAGCTGGCGCGATGCGCCGTCTCCACCGCTTCCAGCGTTTCCGTCAATGTGCCGATCTGGTTGACCTTCACCAGGATGGCGTTGCCGGTGCCGCTCTCGATCCCCCGGCGCAGGCGTTCGGTGTTCGTCACGAACAGATCGTCGCCCACCAGGTTGACGGTCTTGCCGAGGCGTTCCGTCAGCAGCTTCCAGCCGTCCCAGTCATCCTCGCTCATGCCGTCCTCGATCGAGACGATCGGGAATTTCGCGCAGAGCGCCGCCAGGTAGTCCACCATGCCGGCGGAGTCGAAAATCTTGCCCTCGCCTTCCATCACGTAGCGGCCGTCCTTGTGGAATTCGGTCGCCGCGCAATCGAGTGCGAGCATCACATCCTCGCCCAGCCGGTGCCCCGCCGCCTCGCAGGCCTTGGCAATGAAGCCGAGTGCTTCCTCGGCGCTGCCGATATTCGGCGCGAAGCCGCCCTCATCCCCGACATTGGTCGAATGCCCGGCATCATGCAGGGCGCGCTTGAGCTGCATGAACACCTCGGAGCCGATGCGCACCGCATCCGCCACGCTGCCGGCAGCCACCGGCATGATCATGAATTCCTGGATGTCGATCGGGTTGTCGGCGTGCTGGCCGCCATTGATGATGTTCATCATCGGCACCGGCAGGGTGCGCGCGAAGACGCCGCCGACATAGCGGTACAGCGGCATGTCGAGATCGGCGGCGGCCGCCTTCGCGGTGGCGAGGCTCACGGCCAGCAGCGCGTTGGCGCCGAGGCGCGACTTGTTCGGCGTGCCGTCCAGCTCGATCATCGTGTCGTCGATCTTGACCTGCTCGGCCGCGTCCAGGCCGCCGATCGCGTCGAAGATCTCGCCCTCGATATTGCCGCAGGCGCGCTTCACGCCCTTGCCGCCATAGCGCGCCTTGTCGCCATCGCGCAGTTCCACCGCCTCATGCGCGCCGGTGGAGGCGCCGGAGGGCACGATGGCGCGGCCGATCGCCCCGCTGTCCAGCACCACCTCGGCCTCCACGGTCGGGTTGCCGCGGCTGTCGAGAACCTCGCGGGCGATGATGTCGGCGATGGCGGCCATGGGGCACTCCGGGCGGGGGGGATGCGGCGCGATTAACCTTGTGCGGCGCCTGCCGCAAGGGCGCGCCGCACCTACCGCGCCTTCCGCGTGTCCCACACGGCCGAGAAACCGCGCGTCAACGGCATGCCCTGCATGTCGCTGGGCTCCACCTTGCCGGCCGGAATGGCGATCGCGCGGGTCAGGGTGGAATCCTTCGCGCGCGCATAGCCGGCAAACTTGATGTCGAGCGCGCCGCAGGGGTGCACGCGCGTGACGCGCCCCCAATCCCCGGCGCGCGCCGTCACGATCGGCCCGCCCTCATCGCGCGTCAGACGCACGAGATCGCCGGTCTCATAGATGAAGACGGGCATGCCGCCCTGCCCCGCAAGCGTCCGCATCGGCGCAGACTACGCGCGGCGCTTTGCCCGATCGTTAACGGGCGCCGTTGGTCAGACCTTCTTGTTGCGCCCACCGCCTGCCAGCAGTGTCGCGCCGAAGCCGATCGCCAGCGAGATCGGCACCGCGACCGAGCCGAAAAGATAGCCCGCGATGATGGTGGCCACCACCGTGATCCCCGCGCCGATCCCCATCAGCCGCAGCCTCGCCTTGGAATCCATGCCCGTCACCCTTGCCTCTGGAGATCTAAACCAGCCGCGCCTGCTGCACGGCGGCGCCGATGAAACCGCGGAACAGCGGGTGCGGGTCGAAGGGCTTCGATTTCAGCTCCGGGTGGAACTGCACGCCGATGAACCAGGGGTGGTCCGGCACTTCCACGATCTCCGGCAGGGTGCCGTCCGGCGACATGCCGCAGAAGCGCAGGCCCACTTCCTCCAGGCGGTCGCGATAGGTGACGTTCACCTCGAAGCGATGGCGGTGGCGTTCCTCGATCTCGGGCTTGCCGTCATAGACCTCCCGCACCAGCGACCCATCGGCAAGCTGCGCCTTGTAGGCGCCGAGCCGCATCGTGCCGCCAAGGTCGCTACCGGGGCTGCGCGTCTCCACCTGGTTGCCACGGGACCATTCGGTGAGAAGGCCCACCACCGGTTCCGCGCAGGCGCCGAATTCCGTGCTGCTGGCACCCTTGAGGCCGAGCAGGTTCCGCGCCGCCTCGATCACCGCCATCTGCATGCCGAAGCAGATGCCGAAGAAGGGGATTTTGCGGGTGCGGGCGAAGCGCACCGCCTCGATCTTGCCTTCCGTGCCGCGTTCGCCGAAGCCGCCGGGCACCAGGATGCCGTGGACCCCTTCCAGGCGCTTGACCGCTTCCACATCGCCCTGCTCGAAGATCTGGCTGTCCACCCAATCCAGCCGGACCTTCACGCGATGCGCGATGCCGCCATGGGTCAGCGCCTCGGCGAGGGATTTGTAGCTGTCGAGCAGGTTCGTGTACTTGCCGACCACGGCGATGGTCACCTCGCCCTCCGGCGCGCGCATCGCCTGCACGATGCGGTCCCACCGGCGCATATCGGGCTCGCCATAGATGGACAGGCCGAAATGGCGCAGCACTTCGCGGTCCAGCCCCTCATCATGGTAGCTGATCGGCACGGCGTAGATGCTCTCGGCGTCATAGGCCGGGATCACCGATTCGGGGCGGACATTGCAGAACAGCGCGATCTTGCGGCGCTCATTCTCCGGGATCGGCCGGTCGCAACGGCAGAGCAGGATCTGCGGCTGGATGCCGACCGAGAGCAGTTCCTTCACGCTGTGCTGCGTCGGCTTGGTCTTGAGTTCGCCGGCGGAGGGAATGTAGGGCACCAGGGTCAGGTGCACGAAGATGCTGCGCGTCGGGCCGAGTTCATTGGCCAATTGGCGGATGGCTTCCAGGAAGGGCAGCGATTCGATGTCGCCGACCGTGCCGCCGACCTCGACCAGCACGAAATCATAGCCCTCCGTCTCGGCCTGGATCACTTCCTTGATCTTGTCGGTGATGTGCGGAATGACCTGCACGGTCCCGCCGAGGTAGTCGCCCCGGCGCTCGGCGGCGATCACATCGGAATAGATGCGCCCCGTTGTCCAATTGTCGGCGCGGCTGGCGTGTTCGCCCGTGAAGCGCTCGTAGTGGCCGAGGTCGAGGTCGGTTTCCGCCCCGTCATCGGTCACGAAGACCTCGCCATGTTGATACGGGCTCATCGTGCCCGGATCGACATTGAGATAGGGGTCGAGCTTGCGCAGCCGCACCTTGTAGCCGCGCGATTGCAGCAGCGCGCCGAGCGACGCCGCCGCAATGCCCTTGCCGAGGGAGGAAACCACGCCGCCTGTCACGAAGATGAACCGCGTCATGGGCGTTCCTCATAGCGGGGCAGCGCGGCCGCGCAAAGCCGCGTGGTGGTGCAGGATCGGGGGAAGTCGATGCCGGGCCTGCATGGCAGGCCAGCGTGGACCCTAGTTAGTGGGGACGGCCGGCAGCGGGGGCACGGCGGGCAGCGTCGGGAAGGCCGGGGCCGCGCCACCCGGCACCGCGCCGCCCGGCGCATCCAGGATGGAGCCGCGCGGCGCCTGGCCCTTGCCGAGCATGGCCAGCGTCAGCGCCAGGACGAAGAAGGCGGTGCCCAGGATGGCGGTGGTGCGCGTCAGCAGATTGGCGGTGCCACGGCCCGACATGAAAGAGCCCATGCCCTGCGAATTGCCCACGCCAAGGCCACCGCCCTCACTGCGCTGCACGAGGATGACCCCGATGAGCACGAGGGTGACGATCAGGAACAGGACGAGCAGGATGGTTGTCATGGCGGGCCGTATCTAGCGGTTCAGGGGGCCGGTTGCTACCCGGCAGCCCGGGCGATGGCCCGGAAATCCGCCGCGACCAGGCTGGCGCCGCCGACCAGACCGCCATTCACATGCGGGATGGCCAGGATGGCGGCGGCATTGCCGGGCTTCATGGAGCCGCCATAAAGAATGCGCGTGGCGGCCCCCGCCTGCCCGAAGCGCGCCGTCAGCGCCGCGCGGATGCTGGCATGGATGGCGGCGATATCGGCCTCGGTCGGCACGCGGCCGGTGCCGATCGCCCAGACGGGTTCGTATGCAATCACACCCGCGAAGCTGTCCGGCAGGGACTCCGCGAGTTGGCGGCCGACCACGGAGTCCGCCTCGCCGGCCAGGCGCTCGGCCTCCGTCTCGCCGACGCAGACGATGGGGGTCAGGCCGGCGGCGAGGGCCGCCAGCACCTTGGCGCGCACCATCGCATCGGTCTCGGCATGGTCGGCGCGGCGTTCGGAATGGCCGAGGATGACATGCGTGGCGCCGATATCGCGCAGCATGGGCGCCGAGACATCGCCGGTATGGGCACCCTTCGGGTTGGCGTGGCAATCCTGCGCGCCGACCGCGATGCCCTGGCCGAGCAGCGTCACCGCGAGCGTGTGGATATGCGGGAAGGGCGGGCAGAGCAGCAGGTCGGCCGGCAGATCGCTGGCGCCGGCGCGGATCGCCTCGGCCAGCGCCGCGGCCTCCCGCAGGGTGCCGTGCATTTTCCAATTGCCGGCGATCAGGGGGCGCGGCTCAGCCATGGGTTCCGCCTTCGGTCGGTTGTGCGGCGTGATTGGCAGCGGCGGCCGGGACCGGCAAGGGGGCTATTCGGTGAGACGCCGCGCCTCGGCCATCGCGGCTGGCAGCGACAGCACGAACACCTCCCGCGCGCCTTGCGCCATGCCGTCGAGGTCGAGGCCGGTCATCGCCGCGAGCAGGGGTGCGGCGCCGGGGCGCACCAGGGCGGTGACCAGGCCGTGGACGCGGCCCTGGTCATCGACGACGGGGCCGCCGGAATAGCCCATCAGCGCCGGCATCCGGGCGGTGAAGCCCGGCCCATGCGGCGGCAGGTCCACGCCCAGGCGCTCGACCTGGCCGATCGCCAGGGCCGGGCCCGCCCGCGGCGCCCCCACCGCCCACACGGTCTCGCCGATGCGCGGCGGGGCGGCGGCGGGCGTGGCCGCTGTGAAAAGGCCGATGGGCACGGCGAGCACGGCAAGGTCCAGCCCCGGGCTGCGGGCCAGCAGCCGTGCGGCCACGGGGGCGCCGCCGTCCCCGGGCCGGGCCGTGACCTGCGCGGCCCCCTCGGGCAGGACATGCGCGTTGGTCAGCAGAAGGCCGGGCGCCACGGCGAGGGCGGAGCCGAGCGGCACGCCATGCAGGGCGATCTGCGCGAAGCCGCGCGCGGCCACCGCTTCGGCGGGCGTAGCGCGCGCATCCTCGGCCGGCAGCCGGGTGCAGGCGCCGAGGATCAGCAGCAGGACAAGGGCGCGCATGGCGGACCTCCCGGTGGATGGGAGGGAGGGATGCGCCGAGACGGGTGAAGAAGCGGTGCATGGGCGCGCGCCGGGATAAATTGCGATTTCGCTTCAGAAAAACTCTTTAGAATATTGATTTTGAATAATTCATTGGTTATCGCGGCAGGGTATCCCAGAAAACCGCTTGACCCATCGCAAGGGATGTTTAGAACAAAACACGAACGCCATGGATCAACCCTCCCCCTACCCGCTGCCGCCCGAACCCCTGCCGATGGATCGGCCGGCCCTGATGGCCGCGCTCCGCGCCCGCATCGGCAGGCTGGAACGCGCCGGCGCCGCCCGCGCCCTGGCCCGCAGCCAGGCGGCCGCGATTCCCCTGGCGGAGGCGATCGACGCCGCCCTGCCCGGCGGCGGCCTGGCCCGCGCCGGGCTGCACGAAATCCTGGCGGGCGATCCCGGTGCGGCGGCTGGTTTCGCCGCCCTGATCCTCGGCCGCAGCGCCGGCCCGACCTTATGGATCGGTCCGGACCCGGACGCCTGGCCCCCCGGCCTCGCGCGTTATGGCCTGGCGCCCGAGCACCTGGTCCTGGTCCGCGCCCCCCGCCCCGCCGACGCCTTCTGGGCCATGGAGGAAGCGCTGCGCTGCCACGCCATCCACGGCGCCCTGCTGAGTTTGTCCGAAATCGACCTCACCACCGCCCGCCGCCTCCAACTCGCCGCCGAGGCCGGGGGGGCGATCGGGGTGTTGCTGCGGGCGGATAGCGCGGAGCCGGGGCCGACCCCTGCCCTGACACGCTGGCGCGTGACAGCCCTGCCGGGGCTGGGCGGGCCCGGCCACCATCTGGGCGATCCGCGCTGGCACCTGGAATTGCTGCGTGCCCGCGGCACCCAGCCGCAAAGCTGGACCACCACCTGGCGCACCACCCAGGACCGGCTGGACACCGAAGGCGTGCCCACAACCCAGCCCAAGCGCCGGCGGGCATGACAAGGTCCCGCAAGGCGATACGGGTCTTCACGCCCGCCGCCCCAAAGCCCAGCCCGATGCTGGATTTCGGCGCGCCCGAGACCCCCGCCCCGGAAGCCCGCCGCTTCCTCGCCCTCGCCTTGCCGGAAGCCGCCGCCTGGGGGCCCTGGGCGCTGCGCTACACACCCCTGGTCGCCGTCGCCGCCCCCGACGCCCTGCTGCTGGAAATCACCGGCGTGGCCCACCTGGCCGGCGGGGAGGCACCGCTGATGGCCCGCGTGCGCCAGGGTTTCGCCCGCTTCGACGTGCAAGTGGCCGCCGCCATCGCCGATCGGCCGGCGGTGGCGCTGGCCCTGCTGCGCGCCGGGCAGGACGGCCTCATCGTGCCGCCGGGCGGCGGCGAAGCTGCCGTCGCGGGGCTTGAGATCGGCGCACTGGGGCTCGACCCCGCCATGCTGGGGGCGCTTCGGCAATTGGGCCTGCGGGAGGTCGCCGCCCTGCTCCGCCAGCCGCGCGCCCCCCTGCTGCGCCGCTTCGGTCCAAAGCTCGGCCAGGCGCTGGATGCGGTGACGGGCGCGCGCGCCGCCCCCCTCAACTACCTCCGCCCGCCGGTGGAGCTTGAAATCGCCGAGGAATTCCTGGAGCCGCTGATCACCCGCGACGCCATCGATATCGCCCTCGGTCGGCTGCTGGCGCGGCTTTGCGCGCGGCTCGACGCCGCCGGGCGGGGTGCCCGGCTGCTGTCGCTGCGCGCCTTCCGCGTCGATGCCACGGTGCAGGAAGTCACGCTGGGCGTGGGCCTGGCCAGCCGGGACGCGCTTCATCTGGCCCGGCTGTTCGCGCACAAGCTCGACCGCCTCGCGCCCGGCTTCGGCTTCGAACGCATGGCGCTCGGCGTCACGGCGGCGGAACCACTCGGCGGTGTGCAGGCCGGTTTCGCCGGCGCCGGTGGTGCCGCGCGGCGGGAGGAGCTGGCCCGGCTGTTCGACCGGCTCGGCCAGCGCGTGCAGCTCTGGCGCCCCTCCCCCCGCGCCGCGCATTGGCCGGAGCAGGAGGTTGCGCGCGCCGACCCCAATGCCGTGATCGCCACGCCCGAGGGCTGGCCGCGCGCGGGCCGCCCCGCCCGCCTGCTGCGCCGCCCGATCGAGGTCGCCGCCATGGCCCTGCTGCCCGACGCGCCGCCCTCCCTGCTGCGGATCGGCCGCGACAGCCACCGCGTGCGCGCCGCCGAGGGGCCGGAGCGCATCAGCCCCCCCTGGTGGCAGAACGCCCCCGCCCGCCAGGCGCGCGACTATTACCGGGTGGAGCTGGCCTCCGGCACGCGGCTTTGGGTGTGCCGCGTCGGGTTCGGGGCGGAGGCACGGTGGTACGTGCATGGCTATCTGTGAAACCAGCCAGCCCCCATGCCGACCTGCGGCCCGCAGGGCCGAGCGGCCGAATGGGCGCCGCCGGTAGTCCGGCGAGCCAAGGCGGCGGATGCCGCCGCGTCATGCCGAAGGCGTGCCTTCGGCACGACGCGCTTGAGGGCATCACATGACTCCAACCTTCTCCGAACTCGGCGCCCTCTCCAACTTCACCTTCCTCGAAGGCGCCTCCCACCCGCGGGAGATCGTGGCGCAGGCCAAGGCGCTCGGCATGCCCGCCATCGGCATCGCGGACCGCAACAGCGTGGCAGGGCTGGTGCGCGGTATGGTGGCGGCAGAGCAGGCGGGGCTGCGCTTCGTGCCCGGCATCCGGCTGTGCCTTCAGGACGGCCAGGAATACCTCGCCTGGCCGACCGACCGCGCCGCCTGGGGCCGCCTGACGCGCATGATCTCCACGGCGCGGATGGCCGGCGAGAAGGGCGAAACGCTCCTCACCCGGGACATGCTGCCGGAGGGCTGCGCCGGCAGCGTGCTCGCCGCCCTGCCCCCCATCACCCCTGACTCCACCTTCGCGGAACGCCTGCGGCAGGACCAGCGCCTGCTGGCGCGGCACCTGGCACTTCCCCTGTTCTGCGCGGTGGATCACCGGGCGCGCGGCGACGACCAGGCGCGGCTCGATGCGCTGGCCGGCATCGGCCTGCCGCTGATCGCTGCCGGCGGCGTGCGCTACCATGTGCCCGAACGCCGGCGCGTGGCGGATGTGCTGACGGCCATCCGGCTCGGCGTCACGGTCGAAAATCTCGGCTATGCGGCGGAAGCGAATGCGGAGGCGCATCTGCTGCCGCCCGGGGAAGTGGCCCGCCGCCTGCCCCGCCACAATGAGGCCATCGCCGCCACCGCCCGCGTGACCGCCGCCTGCACTTTCAGCCTGCGCGACCTGTCCTATGAATACCCCGACGAAATCCTCGACCCCGGCCGCACCGCGCAGGAAACCCTCGCCGCCCGCGTGGAGCAGGCTTGCCGCGAACGCTGGCCGGACGGTTTGCCGGCGAAGGTGGCGCGGCAGATCGCGCATGAACTCGCGCTGATCGCGCAGCTCGACTACGCGCCCTATTTCCTGACCGTGCATGAGATCGTGCGCTTCGCGCAGGCGCAGAACATCCTGTGCCAGGGGCGCGGCTCGGCGGCGAATTCGGCGGTGTGCTACGCGCTCGGCATCACCGCCGTGGCCCCCGACAAGCACGATCTGCTATTCGAGCGCTTCATCAGCGCGGCACGCGACGAACCGCCCGACATCGATGTCGATTTCGAACATGAACGGCGGGAGGAGGTGATCCAGCACATCTTCGCCCGCTATGGCCGCGACCGCGCCGCCATCGCGGCGACCCTGATCCGCTTTCGCGAACGCAGCGCGATCCGGGAGGTGGGCAAGGTGTTCGGCGTGGCGGAGGACATCACCGCGAAGCTCGCCAAGGGGGTCTGGGGTGCCGGCGACAAATCGCTGAACGAGATCGCGGAAGATGCGGGCCATGACGATCCGCGCCTGCACCTGGCCATGGAGATCGCCGAGGAAATCCAGGACTTTCCACGCCACCTCGCCACCCATGTCGGCGGCTTCGTCATCACCCGCGGCCCGCTGACGGAACTCACCGTCGTGGTGAAGGCGGCGATGCCGGGCCGCACCACCCTCGAATGGGACAAGGACGATATCGAGGCGCTGCGCATGCTGAAGGTCGATGTGCTCGGCCTTGGCATGCTGAGCTGCATCCGCCGTGGCTTCGACCTGATCGCTGGCGCCGGCGGGCCGCGCCTCGCGCTCGCCACCGTGCCGCAGGACGACCCGGCCACCTATGCGATGCTGTCGCGCGCCGACAGCCTGGGCGTGTTCCAGGTGGAAAGCCGGGCGCAGATGAACATGCTGCCGCGGCTGCGCCCGCGCGCATTCTACGATCTGGTCATCCAGGTGGCGATCGTGCGTCCCGGGCCCATCCAGGGCGACATGGTCCACCCCTATCTGCGCCGCCGGAATGGCGAGGAGGAAGTCACCTACCCCTCGGCGGCGCTGCGCGGCGTGCTCGGCAAGACGCTCGGCGTGCCGCTGTTCCAGGAACAGGCGATGCAGATCGCGATCGTCGGCGCCGGTTTCTCGCCAAGCCGCGCCGACCAGCTCCGCCGCGCCATGGCGACCTTCAAGAGCCGCGGCGACATCTGGAAGTTCCGCCAGGATTTCTGCGAGGGCATGGTCGCGCGCGGCTACGACCAGGATTTCGCCGAGCGCTGCTTCAAGCAGATCGAGGGTTTCGGCACCTATGGCTTCCCCGAAAGCCACGCGGCAAGCTTCGCCGGGCTGGTCTATGTCTCCGCCTGGATCAAGCGGCACCACCCGGCAGCCTTCGCGGCGGCGCTGCTGAACAGCCAGCCCATGGGCTTCTACGCGCCGGCGCAGATCGTGCGCGATGCGCGGGAGCATGGGGTGGTGGTGCGTGCGGTGGATGTCGCGGTGTCCGATTGGGACTGCACGCTGGAGATAGACCCGGCCGATTCAGACCTCCGGGCCATGCGGCCCTCCGGCCATCGGACGGGGGGAGATGATGGCCCCGCGTTGCGCCTGGGCCTGCGTCAGGTGGCGGGGCTTGCGGAACAGGCCGGGAAGGCGCTGGTCGCGGCCAGGGAAAGCGCGCCCTTCGCCTCGGTGGCCGACCTCGCGCTGCGGGCGCGGCTCGATCGCGGCGCGGTGGCGGCACTCGCCCGCGCCGATGCCTTTGGCGGGTTGGCGGAGGGGCGGCGCGGCGCGCTGTGGGAAGCGGCGGGGATCGAGGCGCCCCTGCCCCTGTCGCAGGCCCGCGACGCGCAGCCCGCGCTGCTGCCGCGCGAGACCGCAGGGGAGGAAACCGTGCTGGACTACGCCGCCACCGGCCTGTCGCTCCGCCGCCACCCCCTGGCCCTGCTGCGCGCAGCACTCACCGCGCGGGGCGCGGCGGATACGCGCGCCATCGCCCGCGGCCGGCAAGGCGGGTGGGTGCGCGTGCCGGGCCTCGTTCTGGTGCGGCAGCGCCCGGGCAGCGCCAAGGGCGTGGTGTTCTTCACCACCGAGGATGAATTCGGCACCGCCAACCTGGTGCTCTACCCCGATATCGTGGCGCGCGACCGCGCCGCCGTGGTCGGCGCCCGCCTCGTGCTGGCGGAGGGCCGGATCGAGCGGATGGAAACCCCCACCGTCCCCATCCTGCACCTGGTCGTGAAGCACCTGCATGACTGGTCGGAGATGCTGCACGGCCTGCACCGGCTCGATTCCGAGGATACCTCCTGGAAGCGCGTCCTGGCCCGCGCCGATGAGGTGGCGCGGCCGAATCTGCACGACGCCCGCGACCCGACCAGCCGGCAGCGCCCGGCCGCCTTCCCGAATTCGCGCGACTTCCGGTGACCCGCAATGCTATTTGCGAATTACTCGCAATTGCACTACACCGGAGTCTCGCAAGAACGGAGCCGCGCATGGCCACCACTGGCCTCCCCCACTGGCCCTGGCAACACGCCGAGGCCGACGCCCTGCCCCCGGCCGAGCGCCTGGTGATCGATGCCGCCCGCGCCTGGGCCGCGGCCGCGCGCAACGCCCGCCCGCGCCAGACCGCGCTGCGCGAAGTGCTGATGACGGAAGGCGCGGAGGAAGCGACCGGCGCGCTGGAGGCGCTGTTGCAGGTGCTGGCGCAGCGGCCGCTGACACTCGGCTGCCTGCTGTGTCCCCGCCTGGTCGGCGAGGAACCGGCGCTGCTGCTGGCGCTGGCCTGCGCGCAGCGCAGCCGCCGGCATGAGACACTGGCCTTGCTGTTGCGCCGCCTTCCGCCGCGCGACGCCTATGTGGCCACCGCCGCAGCCATCGCCATCGGCGCCGGCCTGCGCGCGGCCGGCCTGCGCCTGGCCGAGCCCTGGGGCGCTGGACAAGGCGCGACCCGCACAGGCTGACAAGCGGCGGCCGCGCGCCCATCTTGCCCGGCAGTGCCGCCGGAGTGCCCATGGATCGTCGAATCTGGCTGCTGGCCGGCGCGCAATTCGCCTCGGCCACCGGCGCCTATGCCTTCACCGGGCTCTTGGCCGACCTGGCCGCCGACCTGCGCATGTCGCTGGCCACCGCCGGGCAATTGGCGGCGGTCTATGCGCTGACCTATGCGCTGGCCGGGCCGCTGCTGGTGGCGGCGACGGCACGGATGGAACGGCGCCTGCTGCTGGTGCTCGGCCTCGGCCTGGTCGGCGCGCTCAACCTGGCCACGGCGCTCGCGCCGGATTTCACCATGGCGCTCGGCCTGCGGGTCGCGACGGGGCTTGCCGCCACGCTGGTGCTGCCGAGTGTGGCGGTCGCCGCCCTGGTGCCGCCGGAACAGCGGGGGCGCGCGCTCGCCGTGGTGCTGTCCGGCCTGACGCTGGCGTTTTCCTTCGGCATCCCGCTCGGCACCGCGATCGGCGGCGTGGTCGGCTGGCGCGGCTGTTTCGTGTTCTCGGGTCTGCTGACGCTCGGTGCCGCCCTGGCCGTCCGGGCTGGCCTGCCGGCGATGCCGAGCACGGATCGCGGCGGCGCGGGCGCGCTGCGGCTGGCCTTGCGGCGCGACATCATGCTGGTGCTGGGCTGCACCTTCCTGGCCTTCTGCGGCCTGTTCAACATCGCCGCCTATCTCGGCCCGATCGTGACCGCGACCACCGGCATCACCGGGTCGGGCATCGGCGGCATTCAGGTGTTCATCGGGCTGGGCAGCCTGGCCGGCATCGCGCTCGGCGCGCGGATGGCGAACCGGCCGGGGCCGGGCGTGCCGGTCGGGCTGTTCCTGCTGCTGGCCGGCGCGCTCGCGGGGTATTCGGTGCTGCTCGGCTTCACGCCGGAAGTCTGGCACGCCGCACCGCTGGCCCTGCTGGTGTTCGGTGGCGCCATGGCGCTGTTCGCGCTGGCGCCGCTGGTGCAGGCGCGGCTGATCGGCATGGCGCCGCAGGACCGCGCCGTGGCGCTGGCGCTGAACGGCGCCACGACCTTCGCGGGCCAGGGCGGCGGCGCGGCTTTCGGCGGCGCAATCATCGCGACGGCAGGCCTGGCCTGGACCGGGCTTGCTGGGGCGGTGCTGGCCCTGGCCGGGGCAGCGCTGGCGGCCCGGGCTTTCGCGGCCCCACCTTTCGCGGCCCCACCTTTCGCGGACCGGGCGTTCGCCGCGCGCCCTACCAGCGGCGGACCGGCCCGCAATCCAGGTGAATGAAACCGTCGCTCCGATACAGGCCGACGCCGCCCAATTGCAGGTCGGCCGCGGTACGCGCCATGCCGAGGCTGTTGTAGCCCGGCAGCCGGCAATCCGCTGCCATGCCCGACATGTGCAGCGACACGGAGGAGACGCGGCGCGACCGGCTCGCGTTGCGCGCATTGGTCTCCGGCGTGCGGTAGCCGCTGATGACCTGGAAGGGCTCATCGGCATCGAGTCGCCGCGCCACCACGAACATCACGTCGAACAGGCGCGGGTCCATCGGCGTCGTCTCGGCGGCCGAGAGGTCGCGGAACACGAAATCGAGCGACCGCAGCGCGTCCCGCACATAGCGGCCGTCGCGGAAATAGACGCCGTTGAAGCTATCCTCCGTCACCTGGCGGCGCACATTCAGCCGCCGCACGGGCGCCAGCGCCTGGGCGAGGGCCGGCGCGGACAGGCCCGCCGCCGCGACGCCCACCGCCGCGGCCAGGAAGCCGCGACGCGGCAGCACGGCCTCCATCCCCACCGGGCAGCAGGGGCAGAAGCGGTCATGGCCGAACATGCGCGCCATTATCGGACACCCCCGAGTTGCGCCACCTGCTGGCGGGTGGGTTGCGCCATGGCGCGGGCATAGGCGCCGTCCAGGCCGTAGACATCGGGGCGGATGCGCACGCGCCCGGACTCGACCGCCACGGTGTCGTAGCGCAGCAGGGCCGGCAGGCCGCGGCGCAACGAGACCACGCTGGTGCTGCGCGCGGCGATCGCCCGCTCCGCCCGCGCCACGTCCCAGCCCGGCTGGTCCTGCAGCAGAAGAGCCATCAGATCATTCGGCCGGTCGAGCCGGATGCAGCCGGAGGAGAAGGCGCGGTCCGGCCGGCGGAACAGATGCCGGTCCGGCGTGTCATGCATGAAGATGTCGTCGCCATTGGGCATGATGAACTTGATCCGGCCCAGCGCATTGGCATCGCCGGCATCCTGGCGGATGACATAGGGGAAGCGGTCGCGACTGAGGCTGTGCCAGTCGATCGTGCGAGGGTCGAGCTCCACCCGTTCGCCGCCGATCACCGTGAAGACGCGGAAGCCGCGGGCAGCCATGGCGTCCGGATCGCGCCGGAAGCGGGGCAGCAGGTCTTCCCGCGCATTGCGCTCCGGCACGCCCCAGGGCGGGTTGAACTGGATCGCCGTCATTCGCACGCGGAGAATCGGCGTGGCACGGGCCGGGCTGCCGACGATCACCGCCATGCTCAGCAGCTCACGCCCCGCTTCGCGCACCACCAGGCGGTATTCGGGGATGTTCACGTCGATGCGCCGTTCCGCGCCTTCGTCCATGCGGGCGCGGCGCATGTCGAGCGCCACGCGCAGCTGGTCGACCCGGGCAGACAGCGGCCGGTTGAGCAGGCCGAGCGAGATGCGGCCGACGCGGCCATCGACCTCGAGGCCATTGGCCTGCTGCCAGCGGCGCACCGCGGCTTCCAGCGCGGCATCGTAGCGGGCGCCGCCATCGGGTGCGGCGGCCAAGGCGGCGTCCTCCACCGCCAGGCGCTCCCGCAGCGGGGGCACGCGCGTTGCGTCCACCATGCCGGGGTCGATCGTCATGTCGGTCGGGATCGGCGAGACCCGGGCATCGCGCAGCATGGCGCGCTGGCGGGCGAGCTCCGCCTTCAGCGCGGCCGCGCCCTGGGGCAGCAGCGCGGCGCGGTCGAGCAGCGCGGCGGGCTCAGGCGTCGAGCCGAGCTCCGCCATCCAGGCCTCGATGCGAATCGCAGCCGCATCGCGGCGAAGATCGGGCCGGCCGGGCAGGTCGCGCACGCGGCCGAGGAGGAGATCCGCCAGCACCGCCTCGGTCGCCCGGTGCAGCGCGATGCGATATCCGGCTGGGTCGGTGGCGGCCGTACTGGCGAGCGGGATGTGATAGAGCCGGGGATCGAGCCCATCCTCATCGAGGCGCGCCAGGCGGTCCAGCAAGCGGTCGAGCGGGGTGGCCAGGGGGCTTGGCGCCGGCCGGCCCGCGCCGCCGAAGGAAGCCGGCCGCAGCGGTTGCGCCATGGCGGGCAGCGTGGAGCAGGCAAACGCGCCGGCAATGAGAGGGCGGCGGGGGATTGGCATGGTTGAGGGATAACCAAACGCGGCGTCGGGTGCAAACCCGCAGATCAGGCGCAGGGTGCAAACCCGCAGATCAGGCGCAGGGTGCAAACCCGCAGATCAGGCGCAGGGTGCAAACCCGCAGATCAGGCGCAGGGTGCAAACCCGCAGATCAGGCGCACAGTGCAAACCCGCAGATCAGGCGGGCCGGCGGGCGCGCGGGGTTACGCCGCGATCAGCCAGCCGAGGCCAAAGATCACGAGGCCGGCAATCGAGAGGCCACCCAGGACGGCCCAGATCTCGGAGGTGCCGCCCTCGCCTTCTTCCGGATTGTAGTTGGGCCGACCGGGGAGGTCGCCATGGGTGAAGGGCTGCCGGCGCGGGGCCAGGAAAGGCTCCGGGTCCTGCGTGTCGTCCAGTCTCTCGCGCGTGCGGTCCTCAGCCATCTTTGTCTGGCCTCCAGGCTTGACGATAGATCAAACCGTGGGCAGGCACAATGTATGCGTTATCGGAACTATTCATGACCGGCGCAATTCAGCTTGACGCCATCATCAGGAGCCCAAGGCCAAGCACCAGGCAAAATGCGAGCAGGATGGCCACGACTACGGCCCAGATATCGGAACTGCCCGCCATCCCCTCATCCGGATCGTAATTGGGCCGAAGCGGCCGCAGCAGCGGGTCCGCAGGCACCGGCGAGGGCAGAAGGGGGGTGTCCGGCAGCCGCACTTCCCGGAAACCTGATCTCTCGCGTCGCATCCAGATTCCCATCCCTCAAGATATACACGTTCTGCGTGCATCCGATGCGCATGGGCCGCCGAACGGGTGCAGTCACTGCATGCCATATCCTCATGAGTGGAGTGTTTATCCGGATTCTTCGGTCAAACCTGCGTGAAAACCCTGCCGTACAGCGCCTGGATCGCGGCGGCGTCCGGCACGCGAGGGTTGTTGGCGGGGCTGCCGGAGGCCAGCGCCTGCGCCGCCATGGTCGGCAGGAGTTGCGTCCAGCGTGCTGCATCGATGCCCCAGGCGGCGGGGCTCGGCACCTCCAGATCACGATTGAGCGCGCGCAGCTCAGCGAGCAGCGCCGTCGCGGCCGCGGCATCATCGGCGGTGGTCGCGACCCCCATCGCCCGTGCCGCTTCCGCATAGCGCCCCTGCCCCGCTTCCAGGCCGAATGCGGTTACGGCGGGCAGCAGCATGGCGTTGGACAGGCCGTGCGGCACATGGAAATGCGCGCCGATCGGCCGCGACATGCCGTGCACCAGCGCCACCGAAGCGTTGCTGAAGGCCAGGCCCGCCAAGGTGGCACCCCGCATCATCGCCTCCCGCGCCACCAGATCGCCGGGGTTGGCCCAGACGCGGCGGAGATTGGGCGCGATCAGGCGCATTGCGGCGCGGGCGTAATCGTCGCTCATCGGGTTGGCGCGGCGCGAAACGAAGGCCTCCAGCGCGTGGGTCAGGCTGTCGATCCCGGTATCGGCGGTGATGCGCCGCGGCAGGCCGAGGGTGAGTTCGTAATCCACCACGGCGGCGACAGGCAGCGCGGCGAGCCCCGCGATCAGCATCTTCTCGTCGCGTTCGGTGTCGGTGATGATGGTGAAGCGCGTTACCTCGCTGCCGGTGCCCGCCGTGGTGGGCACGCAGATCACGGGCAGTGCCGCGAAATCGACATGGCCTGGCGCCTTGACGCTGCGCAGATGCGCGCCGGCCGGCAGCGCGGCCAGGATGGCGATGGCCTTGGCGGTATCCATCGGGCTGCCGCCGCCAAAACCCACCAGGCAATCATGGTCGCTGTCTCGCAGGGCGGCGAGGCCTGCCAGCACCACCGTATCGGTCGGGTCCGGTACGCTGCCATCGAAGACCGACACCGCGATGCCCGCCGCGCGCAGCGGCGCCAGCGCGCGGTCCAGCAGGCCGAGCGAGACCATCATCGGGTCGGTCACGATCAGCGGCCGCGTCAGGCCGAGCTTGCCGAGCACAGCGGGCAGTTCGGCGACGGCGCCGCCGCCCATCGCCATCAGGCGCGGGCCAACCAGGTTGACGATCATGGCGTTGTTCCTCCGCTTGGTGTGCGGAGGCTACCGATGCGCCAGACGCCTGCCTATCCGGCGTCGCGCCGCGCCTTGGCAGCGGCGTATAGCGCGAGGCGCTGCGCCGCAACCGGGGACACACCGCCGCCATCATCCACCGCGAAGGCAGGCAGGCTTTCGGCGAAATGGCAGGCCGCGGCGTGGCCGGGGGCGAGGTGGCGCAACGCGGGTTCCTCCGTGCGGCAGCGATCGGCGGCGAAGGTGCAGCGCGTGTGGAAGCGGCAGCCGGGCGGCGGGTTCATGGGGGAAGGCACGTCGCCCCCAACCGGGCGCACGCCACCGCGCCGGCGCGGATCAGGATGCGGGATCGCAGAGAGAAGCGCGCGCGTGTAGGGGTGGCGCGGGGTTGCGAACAGCGCGCGCTTCGGCGCAGTTTCCACGATCTGGCCGAGATACATCACCGCCACGCGGTCCGCCATGTGGCGAACCACCGCGAGATCATGCGCGATGAACAGGTAGGACAGGCCGAAGCGCTGCTGGAGGTCCTTCAGCAGGTTCACGACCTGCGCCTGGATGGACACGTCGAGCGCGCTGACCGGTTCGTCGCAGACGATCAGATCGGGCTGCACGGACAGGGCGCGCGCGATGCCGATGCGCTGGCGCTGGCCGCCGCTGAACTCATGCGGATAGCGTTCCGCGTGATAGGGGGCGAGGCCGACGAGGCCCAGAAGTTCCTTCACCCGCGCGGCGCGCGACGCGGCATCGCCGATGCCATGCACCTCCATCGGTTCGGCGATGGTGGCGCCGATGCGCAGCCTTGGGTTGAGGCTGGCATAGGGGTCCTGGAACACCACCTGCACGCGTCGGCGCAGCGTGCGCAACGCGGCACCCTCGATATGCTGGCCGTCGAAGGTGACGTGGCCCGCAGTCGGCTCGATCAGGCGCAGCACGAGGCGCGCGGTGGTGGATTTGCCGCAGCCGCTTTCGCCGACCAGCGCCAGCGTCTCGCCGCGCTCGATCGCGAAGGAGACACCATCGACGGCGCGCACCAGCCCGACCTGCTTCGCCAGCACGATGCCGCGCCGCACCGGATAGTGTTTTGCAAGATCCTTCACTTCAAGAAGGCTCATGCCCAAAAATCCTCGACCGGCGCGCGGATGCAGGCGGCGCGGTGGCCGGGGGCGAGCTCACGCAGGGGCGGCTGCGCCACTTCGCAGGCGGCCTCGGCGAAGACGCAGCGCGGGTGGAAGCGGCAACCCTGGGGCAACGCGAAGGGCGGCGGCACCGCACCCTCAATCGACAGCAGCCGGTCGCGATCCTCATCGAGGCGCGGGATCGAACCCAGCAGGCCAAGCGTGTAGGGGTGCTGGGGGCTTGCGAACAGCTCGGCCGCCGGCGCGCGTTCGGCGATGCGGCCGGCATACATCACGGCGACCTCGTCGGCCATTTCGGCAACGACGCCAAGATCATGCGTGATGAGGATGATCGCCATCCCCGTCTCGGCCTGCAGGTCGCGCAGCAGGTCCAGGATCTGTGCCTGCACGGTCACGTCGAGCGCCGTGGTCGGCTCATCCGCGATCAGCAGCTTGGGTTCGCACGCCAGCGCCATGGCGATCATCACGCGCTGCCGCATGCCGCCCGACAATTGGTGCGGAAATTCCTCGAAGCGGCGCGCGGCGGCGGGGATGCGCACGCGGTCGAGTGCCGCGATGGCCCGGGTGTGGAGGTCGCTGCCGGAGACGCCCGGCTGGTGCGCGCGGATCGCCTCGATGATTTGCAGGCCGATCGGGTGAACCGGGTTCAGGCTGGTCATCGGTTCCTGGAAGATCATCGCCACCTGGCCGCCACGCACGCCGCGCATCTCGGAACCCGACAGCGTCAGCAAATCGCGCCCTTCCAGCAGCACGCGCCCGGCGGCGACGCGGCCGGGTGGCGGCACCAGGCGCATGATCGACAACGACAGCATGGACTTGCCGCAGCCGCTTTCGCCGACGATGCCGAGTGTGCGGCCACGCGGCACTTCCAGGTCCACGCCATCGACCGCCGCGATATCGCCATTGGCGCTGCGGAAGACCGTCCGCAGCCCCTGGATTTCCAGAAGGGGTATCACGACCACCGAAAGGTCGGCGGCGAGACCTGGTCCACGGGGCGATGCGCCCAATCCTGGTTTGGCGCGTTCGCGATGACGCGCTTCTGGGCCTCATGCAGATGCGCGGCAGCGGCGCGGTAGTCCATCGTCACCACCTCGCCATCCGCCACGACCTTGCGGCCATCGACAAACACATCCTTCAGCGCCCGGTCGCCGGCGGCGTAGACGAGGCTACGCACCGGATCACGCCCCGGCCGCATCATCGGGTGCGCCACATCCACCAGCACGAAATCCGCGCGGCAGCCGGCGGCAAGGCGCCCGATGTCGTCGCGGCCGAGCGCACGCGCGCCGCCGATGGTGGCGGCATCGAACAGCTCGGTCGTGGTCAGGCTGCGTGGATCATTGGCCTGGGTGCGGGCGAGATAGGCGGCAAGCCGCATCTCATCGAGCATGTTGTGCGGATAGGTATCCGTGCCGAGGCCCATATTCACGCCGGCGCGCCTGTAGCGCCCGAAATGCTTGAGCGTGATGCCGCGCCGCGCGAACACCGTCGGGCAATGCGCCACGGTCGTGCCGGTTTCCGCCAGCCGGCGCATGTCGCTGTCCGTCCACCATTTCGTGGAGGGATGGTCGTCGAGGAAGATGCCATGGCCGATGATGGAACGCTCGCTCAGCAGGCCCATGGAATCCAGCCAACCGATGGGTGTCTTGCCGGTGCGGCGCGTGATCTCGTGGAACTCCACCACCGATTGCGCGGCGTGGATCTGCCAAGTCAGGCCACGTTTCGCGGCCTCCTGGTGGCTTTCCTTCAGCAGCGTGTCGGTGCAGGTGTCGATCTGCGCCGGCACGACCATGCCGAACAGGCGGCCGCTTTCGTGCTGTTCCGCGCGTTCGATGAGGGTGAGTGCCTCACCCATCGCCTTCTCGCCGGCAGCCTCGTCCCATTCGTATTCGACGACATGACCGTTTTTCGTGAACCACTTCGCCGATTTGAACATCGGCGCGATGCAAACACGCATGCCGGATTCCGCGAGCAGGTCGAGCCACCCCGGATGCGCCATCGACAAATCCGCCAGCGTGGTCACGCCGGAGAGCAGCAATTCCGAGAGTGCGACGCGCACGCAGGATGGCACCGCTTCGGAACCCGCCCGGAAGATCGGCATGAACTCATACAGCGAGGAATTGTACAGGCCGGGGCTGCCGATCTCATCGATCAGCCCCTTGTTCATCGGCTCGCTGGAGGGGTGCGAGTGGATGTTGACCAGGCCCGGCATGACCATGAGCCCACGGCCGCTGATCTCCTCCTCGGCGGGGCCGGCATAGCCGCGGCCAACGAAGGTCAGCGCGCCGCCGTCGAAGGCGACATCCGCGTCGGGCATGTAGACATGCTGCTTCGCGGAGGCATCCCAGGCGACGACGAGATCGGCGTTGCGGATGACGGTGGTCATGCCGGGGGTCTCCCTATCGCACCACGCGCAGGTCGAGCGCCTTGTAGACGCCGATGCCATAGAGCCCATGCGCGCGCACGCCGGTGACGCGATTGGACGCGGCGACATACAAATTCTCGCGCGCCGTGGTGAGCCATGGCGCTTCCTCGGCCAGTTGGCGCTGCACATTGGCCAGCGCGCGGGCGCGCACGGCCGGGTCGGTGGCCGTCTGCGCTTCCACCAGCCAGGCATCGGTCTGCGGGTTGTTCCAGTTCATCCGGTTCGGCGCCGGGCGTGCGCGGCTGTGCCAGTACAGGTTCAGCGCGTCACCGGCCGAGAAATACGGGTAGCTCAGGAACAGCGCGTCGAACTCCTGCGTGGCCATGCGGCCCCAGGCAACGGTCGCATCATAAAGCTGGATGCGCATCTCGATGCCGACGCGGCGAAGCTGCTGCTGGATGATCTCGCCCTGGCGCTGATTCTCGAGCGTGTTGATGCCGTAGGTCAGGAAGGTGGCGCGCTGGCCGTCCTTCACGCGGACGCCATCCGAACCCACGCGCCAGCCTGCTTCGTCCAACGTGCGCGCCGCTGCCGCAACGTCGAAATCCGGCACCAGCTTCTCGCTCTCGGCGTCATAGTCGAGCGTGTTCGGATTGACGATGTTGCGCGCCGGCTGCGCATGGCCGAACCAAACGGCGCGCACGAGCGCGGTGCGATCGACCGCCATGTGGATGGCGCGGCGCACGGCGCGGTCGCTGACCACCGGCTTGTCCACCTTGAAGCCGAGGTAGAAGTCCCAGAAGTAGTTGGGCTGCGTCGTGATCGTCACCGTCGGCACGCGGCGCAGGCTGTCGAGTGCCACGGTCGGCACGTATTGCGTCACATCGGCCTGTCCGGTCTGTAAGGCGGCGAGGCGCGCGGTGGGTTCCGGCACGACGCGCCAGACGATGCGCTCCACATGGGCGGGCCCACGGTTCTGGTACATCGGCGGACCCCAGCGGTAGTTGGGGTGGCGGGTCAGAACAAGCTCGTTGCGCGGCGTCCAGGACGACCAGCAATAGGGGCCGGTGCCGTTGAAGCCCTGGCTGCCGAAATTCTGGCCGAGGCGATCGGTGGTGACCGGGTCGATGATACCCGCGAAGAACAGGGTCAGCTGGGAAAGTAGCTCGCTGAACGGGGCGTTCAGCTCATACTCCACGGTATAGTCGTCCTTCGCGCGGATTTCCTTCACCGGGCCGGCGCGCCACGCCACGGGGCTACGCGTCGCAGGGTCGCGCCAGCGGTTGATGGAATAGACCACATCGGCCGCCGTCATCGGCTTGCCGTCGCAGAAGGTGACGTCGCGGCGGAGATGGAAGGTGTAGAGCTTGCCGTCCGGCGAAACCTCCCACCGCTCGGCCAGGCCGGGACGGATGGTCTTGCCATCGAAATCCATGCTGACCAGCGTATCGGTCATCATGGTCACCACCTCACCGGCGCCGCGCGCGGTGGAGCGGTGCAAATCGTAGCGGTCGGCGTCGATCTCACGCAGGAACACGGCGGTGTTGCGCGGCGTTTGCGCGATGGCCGGTAGTGCGGTGACGGCGGCCAGTGCCGCGGCCAGAAGCAGCTTTCGCATGGTGTTCATTCTCCCTGTTTCGGTCAGACGCGAAGGCGGGGGTCGAGCGCGTCGCGCAGCGAATCCCCAAGCACATTGAAGGCCAGCACGACCACGAAGATCACCGCGCAAGGCAGCACGGAGATATGCGGCGCGAAGAACAGGAAGGTGCGCCCCTGGGAGGCCATGGCGCCCAACTCTGCGATCGGCGGCTGCGCGCCGAGGCCGAGGAAGGACAGTGCCGAGCCCAGCAGGATCACCTGCCCGAAGCGGAGCGTCGCGAAGACCAGGATGGGCGACAGGCAATTGGGCGCCAGGTGCCGCCAGATCAGCCGCGCATCGCCCATGCCCTGCGCGCGCGCCGCCTCGATATAGTCGAGGCCGAGCACCACCAGCGCGGACGATCGCGCGATGCGCGCCATCAGCGGCACGGTCGCGACGGACAGCGCGATCACCACGGCGGTGGTGCCAGGCCCCGCGATGGCCGCAATGGCCAGGCCGAACAGGATGGCGGGGAAGGACAGCATGATGTCCATGAGCCGCATCAGCACGCCATCGAGGCGCCGGTAGTAGGCCGCCGCAAACCCCACCGCCACGCCGATGACACCGCCGATGCCAAGGCTGACCGCACCCATGGTGAGGGTTACCTGCAAGCCGAACAACATGCGGGACAGCATGTCCCTGCCCTGCCCATCCGTGCCCAGCAGATAGTCGCCACCCGGCGGCTGCATGATCGCCATCAAATTGGTGTCGAAGGGGTCGTAGGGTGCCAGCCAGGGCGCCAGGACCGCCGCCAGCACGCTCAGCACGACGATGCCGAGCGATACGGCCGCACCGACATCGCGCACCAGCAGGCGCAGCGTGGAGGGGCGCGCGGGGGCTGTGGCCGTAGCACTTGTAACTCCTCCACTCACCGGCGTGCCTCCTGGCTAAGGTTGCGCGTCGGTAGCTGGGAGAGGGTCGCCGCAGCGCGCTTGGGGGTCATTCCCCGTGCATGAGATTGGCGCCCTCGCCCGGCGTTCCCTGCCCGGACGGTATCCTGAGGTGCGGCCTTGCCAGCGCGCATCCTCGCTTCGACAAGTATGGGCATGAACGCCGGCGCCGAGGCTTCCAGCCGCTGTCTGTCGCAGCAGGAGGGATCATGTTCGCAGGGATCGATATCGCGTCTGAACGCCACGTCCTCGCCCGCCTCGATGACGCAGGCGCTGCGATCGGCAAACCCATCACCATCACCGAGGACCGCGCGGGCTACGACGTCCTGCTTGCCGCCCTCGCTCCGCCGCCTGTCCTCATCGTCATGGAGGCGACCGGCCATTACTGGAAGAACCTCTTCGCCGTGCTCACCGCCGCTGGCCATGAGGTCGCACTTCTCAACCCGCTGATCGCCCGCCGCTTCCAGGAAGCCAGCCTCGAACGCACCAAGACCGATGCCATCGACGCCACCGGCCTCGCCCGCCTGGCCTTCGAAAAGCGTCCCGCGCCCACCCATCTGCATGATGAGGTCGCCGAGGCGATGCGCGAGTTGGTCCGCCATCGCGACCGACTGCGGCAGGATTTCGACGACCGCGTACGCCCACTCCACCGCCTGGTCGATCTCGGCTTTCCCGAGTTCACCCGCTACGTCCGCACCCTCGACAGCCAGCTCGCCACCTGCCTGCTGGCCGAATACCCCACCGCCCATGCCTTCGCCCGCGCCACCCCGCGCCGCGTCGCCAAGCTGCGCTACGATGGCCGGCATTTCGTCGGCGCCGAGCTGGCACAATCCCTGGTCGAGGCCGGCAAACGCTCCGTCGGCCAGCATCACGGCCCGGCCTACAAGCTCCAGGCCCGCCACATCTGCCAGGACCTCGACACCTGGCGTAAGCGTCTCGCCGAGATCGAGCACGACATCGACGACCTGCTCGACACCCATGTCCCGGGCAAGCTCATCGCCACCATCGACGGCATCGGCCCGCAGACCGCCGCCCGCATCATCGCCGCCACCGGCGATCCAGCGCATTTCAAGAGTGCTGGTGCCTTTGCCGCCTACGTCGGCGTCGTGCCCGGCCTGCGCCAGTCCGGCAAGCAGACCAGCACACGCGCCGGTATCGGCCCGCTTGGCAATGCCCGGCTGCGCCGTGCGCTGTGGATGCCCGTCCTCAGCGCCGTCAAGCGAAACCCTTGGCTGCGCGCCTTCTACCAGCGCCTGCGCGCCGCCGGAAAGCCCGCCAAACTCGCCATGATCGCCGCCATGCGAAAGCTGCTCCACGCCATCTACAGTGTCGCCAAGCACCGCAAGCCCTTCGTCATCGCAGCAGAGCAGGGGCGCGCGGTCGAGCCACCAAATAGCGCTACCGCGCGCCACTGCGCGGCGTAACGAAACCGCTTGATAAACGTGACGGTATCTCATGCCGTTCGCACCCGCGGGTCGAGCACGCCATACAGAAGATCGACGGTGAGATTCACCAGGATGAAGCCCATGGACAGCACGATGATGGTGCCCTGCGCCATCGGGAAATCGCTCGACAGGATGGCGCCGACCGCGAGCCGCCCGACGCCCGGCCAGGAGAAGACCGTCTCCGTCACCACGGCGCCGCCCAACAGAAAGCCGATCTGCAAGCCGATCAGCGTCACCACCGGCACCATCGCGTTGCGCAGCGCGTGACGCAGCACGACGATGCGCTCCGGCAGGCCCTTTGCCCGAGCTGTGCGCACATGGTCGGCGCCGAGCACATCGAGGACCGCGGTCCGGGTCATGCGCGCGACGGGCCCGACGAAGACGCCGCCGAGCGTGATGGCGGGCAGTGCGACGGCGCGCAAACCTTCCACGGTCCAGAGCGGCCCCTGCCGCCCGGTAAAGGGCAGCCACTGCCACTGGAATCCGACATACCAGATCAGCACGAGGCCGAGGAAGAACACCGGGATGGACACGCCCGCGACGCTGAACGCCATCACCACGCGATCCAGCAGCGCGCCGCGCCAATACGCCGCGACAGTGCCCATCAAGATGCCGAGCGGGATGGACCAGATCAGGCTCGCCGCCATCAATTCCAGCGTCGGACCGATGGTGGCACCGAGTTCCTGCGACACGGGCACATTGTTGATGATCGAGACACCAAGGTCGCCCTGCGCCAGCCGCCACAGATACAGGCCGAACTGCACCGGCAGCGGCTGATCGAGGCCGAGGTCGCGGCGGATGGCCTCGATCACCTCAAGGCTGGCATTCGGGCCGGCGCGCACGATCGCGGGGTCGGTCGGCACCACCTGCATCAGCAGGAAGCCCACCAGCAGCACGCCGAACATGACGGGCACGGCCAACATCAGGCGCTGGACCGCGTGCCGCAGCATCAGGCGAATTCCCCGTGCCGGTCGAAGATCGGCACGCCATCGCGCAACGTCAGGTCGGCGCGGGTGTCGTGCAGGATGTCCTCGGGAGAACTCGCGAAGATATCTCGGGACAGCACGGCGATGTCGGCGCGCATGCCGGGCTCGATCGTACCACGGCGGTCCTCGGCGAATTGCGTGTAGGCGCCGCACCAGGTCTGGCAGTGCACGGCTTCCTCCACCGTCAAGGCCTCGGACGCGCCCATCACCGTGCCGCGGTTGGTCTTTCTCGAGAGCATGGTGAACAGGTTGATGAATGGATCGACCGTCGAGACCGGGCAGTCCGACGACGCAGCCGGGTGGTGCCCCTCGCGCAGCCAGGTCCGCATCGGATAGGCGTGTTCGCTGCGTTCCAGGCCGAGGTTGCGGATGTAGAGATCGCCGAACTCGTACATGAACACCGGCTGCGGCACCGGCAGGATTTCTCGAGTTTTCATCCGCCGCATCTGATCGCGGGTCACGAATCCGCAGTGTTCGATGCGGTGGCGGCGGCCCGCAAAGGGGTGCGCCGCGCTGTCGGCGGCTTCCATGCCCTGCAACACCTGCTCGATCGCGGCGTCGCCGATGGCGTGGATGTCGAGCTGCCAGCCCTGCTCATGATACAGCTTGAGCAGCGCGTGAATGGTCGCGTCGGGGAAGGTGAACACGCCGGTCCCGCCGCCCGCACTCGCCAGATACGGGTCGAAGAACGCCGCGGTCAGGCCACCCGCGCTGCCATCGGCGAACACCTTCACGGCACCCCAGCGCAGCATGTCGTCGCCGGCGTTCGGGCGCAGCCCGGTCTCCCAGGCCTGCGCAGCGATGCCCTCCGGGTTGCCGGCCAGCACGTTCCACAGCCGCAGCTTCATGCGGCCGGTGGCGTGCGCAATCCGGTACGCCTCCACCTCCGCCATGCCGGCCGTCATGCCGACATTCATGTCGGTTGCACTCGCAAAACCGAGACTGGCCAAATGGTCGCAGGCGCGTTCGATGCCGGCGACCAGCGCCTCCATTTCCGGCGGCGGAATCACGTCCCGCACCAGGCGCATCGCGCGTTCCTGGAACAGGCCGGTGAGCTGGCCGCCGCGCCGTTCCACCACGCCGCCCTCGGGGTCTGGCGTGTTGTGGCCGACACCGGCGGCGCGCATCGCGGCGGTGTTGGCCACACCCATATGGCCGCAGGTCCGCACGATGAAGACCGGATTGTCGGGTGAGACGGCGTCCAGCTCGGCAGCGGTCGGATGCCGTCCGATATCCAGCTCCGCATGGTCATAGCCGCGGCCGAGCACCCAGGCGCCCTTCGGCGCCTCACGCACCGCGCGGCCGATGCGCGCCAGCACCTCATCCAGGCTGCGCACTTCCTCGGCGCGGAGGTTCACGCCGGCCAGCGCAAGCCCGTAGGGCAGCAGGTGCATATGCGCTTCGTTGAAGGCCGGGATCGCCACGCGACCCGCGAGGTCGATCTCCCGCGCATCGGGCGCCGCTTCGCGTATCCCGGCCAGGGACCCCACGGCCTGCACGCGGCCATCGGCGATGGCGCAGGCCTCGGCGAAGCCGCCATGCAGGCCCCGAAACACACGCCCACCCGCCAGGATCACCGACCCTGGTTCCGCTTCACCCGATTTCATGCCGCGATGGTCCGTGGCGCGGCGCATGTCGTCAAGCACGCCGCGGCGCGAAACCTCCGTGATCCCGCCGGGCCTGCCCATGAAACGCCCGTGCCGTGCCACGGGAATGGGCGTCAGCCGCGGTAGTCGGGCTGTTCCCGGTCGAGCTTGCGGCGCAGTGCCTGCCAGGGCAGCCAGCCCTTGCCAGGGCCCGTGCTGTATTGCGCCCGCGTGCGCGCCACGACCTCCGGCGGCGCCACCACCAGGCGCGCACCGCCGGCCTGCGCGGCAAGCTGGATGCGGCACGCCTGTTCCAGATACCACATCCAGTAGAAGGCCTCGGCCACGGTGCGGCCGACGGTCAGCAAGCCGTGGTGCCGCAGGATCATCGCGGGTTTGTCGCCAAGGTCTCGCACCAGACGCTGCCGTTCATCGAGGTTGTCGTCGGCGGCGATGCCTTCGTAGTCGTGCAGCGCGACGCGGCCGTCGAACTCCATCATCATCTGGTTCAGCGGCAACAGCCCGCCTTCGCGCGCGGCGATCGCCATGCCTGCCAGGGTGTGGGTGTGCATCACGCAGGCCGCATCGGCGCGGCCCATATGGATGGCGGAGTGGATGACGAAGCCCGCCGGGTTCACCGGCCATGCGGTGTCCTGCCGGGGCTCCCCGGCGGCGTCCACCAGCACGAGGGAGCTCGCCGTGATTTCCTCGAACAACAGGCCGTAGGGGTTGACCAGGAAGCGGTGCCCCTCACCCGGCACGCGCACCGACAGATGCGTGAACACAAGGTCAGTCATCCCGTACAGCGCGATGAGGCGGTAGGCGGCGGCGAGGTCCTCGCGCAGCTCCTGCTCGCTCGGCACATGGTTCGGGTCGGGGCGGATCGGCGGCGGCGGCAGCGCCATGTCAGTAGCCCCGCGCATGGTCGTACAGGTGCTGCAAGGGCTCGCCGCGTTCGAAGGTGGCGATGGCCTTCGCCACATACTGCGCGCGTTCCCGGCGGGAGGGCAGGCTGGCCAGATGCGGTGTCACCATCAGCTTCGGATGCGCCCAGGCGGGGTGGTCCGCCGGCAGCGGTTCGCGTTCGAACACGTCGAGCAGCGCGCCCGCGAGCTTGCCGGAATCGAGAGCGGCCAGGATGTCCTCGATCTTCTGGTGGCTGCCGCGCCCGACATTCACCAGGCCCGCGCCATCCGGCAGTTTTGCGAGCAAGGGTGCGGCCAGGATGCCGCGCGTCTCGGCCGTGGCGGGCAGCAGGCAGACCAGCATGCGCGAGGCGGCCAGGAAGCCATCCAGCCCCTCCGGCCCGACATGATTCTGCACGCCCGGCAGCGCTTTCGGCGTGCGCGACCAGCCATGCACGGGGAAGCCCAGCCCCTGCAGCATCGCGGCCGCGCGGCTGCCCATATTGCCGAGGCCCATGATGCCGATCGGCGTCTCGGGGGCTGCGAAATCCGGCTCGAAATACTCCCATTTCGCGGCCGCCTGGTTGGTGGCGATGCGGCGCGCGCCCTTCAGCAGCGACAGCACCGCCCAGCATACGAATTCGCCCATGCGCTGCGCCGCACCCGGCGTGGCCATGCGCATCAGCGGCAAATGCCGCGGCAATTCGGGGTCGGCCGTGATGAAATCGACGCCGGCACCGGTGCCGAAGATCACCTGCAAATTCGGCAACTTCCGGAGACGCCCATGCTCGGGGTCCCAGACGAGCACGTAGCGCACATCGGCCGGATCGACGGTCTGATCATCCCACCAGCGCACCGCCACCTGCGGCGCGAATTCGGAAAAATGCGCCTGCCACTCCGGGATCGCGGCCTCGCCGCCCGATTTCACCAGCAGGATCGGCTTGGCCATGCGCGCCTCGTCTCGGGATCGAAGCAGCGACATGCCAAGGGCGCAGCGATGCGTCCACCCCTGGGTCCATCCCTGCCCGGATTGACCATCCGTTCCGCGCCCGGCTTGGTGGCACCGTGCACGCTGCCCTTCCTCCTTCCGCCATCGCGCTGACCGTCGCGCTCTGCGCCACCTGGGGCCTGGCGCAGGTGCTGATGAAGATCGCGGGGGAGGCGATTTCGCCGCTGGTGCATGCCGGGCTGCGCTCCGCCCTCGCCATCCCCTTCCTGCTGGCATGGTGCCAGTGGCGGCGCGTGCCGATCCTGGTGCGCGATGGCAGCCTCGGCCCCGGGATGCTGGCGGGCACGCTGTTCGCGCTGGAATTCTGGGCGCTGTTCGCCGCCCTCGGCCTGACCACGGCGGCGCGCGCCGGCGTCATGCTCTACACCGCGCCGTTCTTCACGGTGATCGGCGCGCATCTCCTGGTACCCGGCGATCGGCTGACGGCCCGCAAGCTGATCGGCGTCCTGCTTGCCTTCGCCGGCCTTTTGGTGGCCTTCGCGGACCGCATCGGCGGCGATGACCGGGCCGGGCTGCTGGGCGATCTGCTTGGCCTCGCCCCCGGCGCGCTGTGGGGTGCCGCCATCGTCACCATCAAGGCGACGCGGCTGACGCGCATCGCGCCCGAACGGACGCTGCTCTACCAGCTCGGCGTTTCCGCGCTGCTCCTGCCGCTCGGCTTCGCGGTGGGCGAGCGCGGCATCGCCGGCGCCACCGCCATCACCTGGCTGTCGCTGGCCTACCAGGCGATCGGTGTCGCCTTCATCAGCTACGCGGCGTGGTTCTGGCTTGTGGCGCGGCACAGGGCGTCGCTGCTGGCGCCCTTCCTGTTCCTGGCGCCGGTCTTCGGCGTCGCGCTGGCCGCGCTGATCCTGCATGAGCCCGTGGGCTGGTCGCTGCTCGGCGCGCTGGCGCTGATCGGCGCCGGGATCGTGGTGGTGAACCTGCCCGGGCGGTAGTCAGCGCTGCCGCCAGGGCAGGCCATCCGCCTTCCAGCCGGCGACCGTGCCACGGTGGCCTTCGGCATCGACCGGGCCCTCGAAGCCATCCGCCACATTGAAGGCGTGCGGGAAGCCGGCTGCCTGCGCGGCCTGCCCGGCGGCCAGGCTGCGCGCGCCCGACCGGCACAGGAAATACAGCTTGTCCATCGGCTTCACGCCGGCGCGGTGCAGCTGCTCGGCGAAGGCGCCGTTCACCTGCATGGTGGGGTACAGCTGCCAGGGGATCAGCTTCACGTCCTTGCCCGCGGCGGACAGGTCCGGCAGGCCGACGAAATTCCACTCGGCATCGGTGCGCACATCGATCAGCACCGCGTCCGGCTCCTCGAACAGGGCCTGGTGCGCGGCGCGCGGGCTGACATCCGGAACGGTCATGCGCTGGTCCCCCAATTCTGTGGCGCCATCCTATGCCGGCACGCGGCATGGCTGCCAGCCGCGCTCAACGCCTATCCCGCAGCCGGATCGCCAGCGGCGGATCGTCGGTGGCGAAGATGTCGAGGCCAAGGTCGAGCACCCGGCGAATCGACTGCGCATGGTTCGCCCCCCAGCTGCCGATGCCGATCCCGGCCTTGCGGCAGCCCGCAACCACCTCCGCGTCGATCACATTCTCGTGCATGCCGATCTCCGCGAAGCCATGCGCGCGGGCGATGGCGAGGGCGCCGGCAAGCCCGATATCGCGCAGCGTCGCGCGTTCCAGCAGCCAGGCGACGCCGGCCACCCCGCCCGCCGCCCGCACCTCCGCCATGGTGTCGGCCTGGAAGCCGATGATCCAGGCGCGGCGCCGCTGACCGGCGGCATCCAGCGCCGCCAGCACGCGTGCGGCGATGCCCGGATAGGGGCGCCCATCCGCGGCGGCCTTGATCTCGATGCGCGGGGCCACCGGCGAGACGGCCAGGATATCCAGGTAGTCCGGCAGCGTCGGCGGTGCCTCGCCGGCCGCACCCTTCACGCGGAGCGCACGGAATGCGGCGAGGTCGAGAGCGCCGACCGGCCCGCGCCCATCGGTCGTGCGGTCCAGCGTCGCGTCGTGCATCACCACAACCGTGCCGTCGGTGGTCTGGTGCACGTCGCATTCCGCCTGCTCCAGCGCCAGGCGGGCGGTTTCGCGGAAGGCCGTGGCGCTGTTCTCCGGCCAGAGGAACAGGCCGCCGCGATGGCTGGCGATGGCGGTGCGGAGGCTTTCGGTGTGCATCGCATGAGTGTCGCAGAGGCGCGCCCGCGCCGCCACGCCCCCGGCGGGGCGAAGGATCGCCAGACGCGCGCCAGGGCATTAGCGTTCCACCCATCCGCGAGCGAGCCCCTTCATGACCCTGGCCCTGGTGCTGCACCAGCCACCGACCCTTGCCGCAGCCGAAATCCGCGGCGCGCTGCGCGACGCGGTGTGGGAAGTCGCGGAGGCGCATTGGACGCTGGGGGATGAGAGCATGATCGTCGCCTGCGACCTGTCGGCCGACTACCTGATGAGCCACTTCACGCGCGCCATGGCGCGGCGCGGCTTCGCCGATCCGGGGCTGATGCTCGTGGTGCCGCTGAGCCCGCGCAGCGCCTGGCGCGGCCTGCCGCCAGAGGCGGCGGCGTGGCTGCGCGCGGGAATCGAATAGCGTGCGGGGCGGGACAGGCGCCGGAGGAACGGTTGGCTCGGCTGCGGTGACTCGCGTTAAGGTTGCGGGTATGTCTTCGCGCATCAGTTATGGTCACATCCGTCCCGGCCGGGTCCCTGCCCAGCCTGGCCCGCGTCACCTGGGAGCGTCCCGCATGGCTGCCTTGGCCCGCCTGCTCTGCCTGCCCGCTCTCACGCTTGTGGCGGCGCTGGCTGCGACCCTTGGCTACGGCCATGGCGCCGCCGCCCAGCAGCCAGCCGCCGCGTCGGCGCAACCCGTCCGAATCAAGGTGGTGGGCGGTCTTGCCGATGTCAGCCAATATGTCCGCTACGAGGAGCCCTTCTGGCGCCGCCGTATCACCGAATTGACCCAGGGGCGTATCGTCGCGGAAGTTTCACCCTTCGATCGCAGCGGCATCCGCGGCCAGGAAATGCTGCAATTGATGCGCCTCGGCGTCGTGCCCTTCGGCACCGCGCTGCTCGCGGTGGTTGCGACCGAGGAACCAGAGTTCAATGCGGTCGATCTGCCCGCGCTGTCGCCGGACATGCGAAGCCTGCGCCAGACCGTGGCCGCCTTTCGCCCGCATCTCGAACAGGTGCTGCGGGAGCGCTACCAGATCGAATTGCTCGGGGTGTATACCTATCCCGCACAGGTCGTGTTCTGCGCGCGGCCCTTCGCGGGCCTGGCGGATTTGGCCGGCCGGCGCATCCGCGCCTCCTCCGTCGGCCAGTCGGAATTGTTGCAGGCGCTGGGCGCGACGCCGGTCGTGACCTCCTTCGCCGAGATGGTGCCGGCGATGCGCGCCGGCGTGGTGGAATGCGCCATCACCGGCACGCTGTCCGGCAACACGGTCGGCCTGCACGAGGTGACCAGCCATGTGCATGCGATGGCGCTGGCCTGGGGCATTTCGGTGTTCGGCGCCAACCAGGCCGCCTTCACCGCCCTGCCGCCGGAGTTGCAGGCAACCATCCGGGACGGTGTCGCGGAGCTGGAACAGGAAATCTGGACCGCGGCGGATCTCGAGACCGGCGAGGGCCTCGCCTGCAATTCCGGCCAGCCGAGCTGCGGCACCGGGCGGCGCGGGCAGATGGTGGTGGTGCCGGTCAGCAGCGCGGACAATGAACGCCGCCGCCGGCTGATCACCGATGTCGTGCTGCCGCGCTGGGTCAATCGCTGCGGGCCGGACTGCGTCGATGCCTGGAACGCGCATCTGGCCCCGCTGCTGAACATCCAGGCGAAGTCGGAGTAGCCGGCCCGGATGCACAATGCGCGCCTCCTTCGCGTCGCTGTCCTTGCCGCCGCCATCGCGGTGCTGCTGGCGCAGATCATCGCGACGGCCCTGCTGCTGGAACGCGCGCGGGATGCCGCGCTGACGGCCGCGCAGGACACGGTGACGCGCATCGGCCGCGCGGTCGAAAGCTCCATCAACCGCAACTTCGTGCAGGTGGATGCGATGCTGGCGGGGCTGCCGGCGATCCTGGCGCCTTTCACCCGCGACGACCGCTTCGATGCCAACGCCGCAAGCCGCGTGATGCGGGAGCTGAGCAACCAGAACTTCACCTTCCGCGACGTGCTGCTGGTGCGAGAGAACGGGATGCCGATCGCGGCCGGCCTGCCCGTGTCGCGCCGCCGCCCGCTGCCGCTGCCGCTCGGATCCGCTTTCACCGATACCGGGCCCAATGCCGGCGGCGTGATGATCGGCGGGCCGGTGCGCAACCCGGCGACCGGCGAATGGGCGCTGTTCTTCGCCCGGCCCGTCGTGATGCCGGTGGTCGGCCGCGTGACGGCGGTGGCCGAGGTGCCGGTGCCGCTGATCGGCAGCCTGATGGCGCTGGTCGGCGACGCGCCCGGCCTGCGGGTGACGCTGGAACGCGACGACGGCACGCTGCTGGCGACCCTGCCGCATGACGAGACTCGCATCGGCCGCCGCCTCTCGACGCCGGCCGCGGCGATGATCACGACGGCGACGGTGCGCAGCCGCTTCAACGACCGCGAAGTGCTGGTCTCCGTCCGGCCGACCCTCTATCCGGCGCTGGTGATCACGACCTCCGTCGACCGCGAGGACGTGCTGCAAGGCTGGTCCTACGACCGCGACCGCGCGCTGATCGTCTCCGGCGCCTTCGCCCTGCTGGTGCTGGCGCTGGCGGCCGCGCTGCTGGTGGGGCTGCGCCAGCGCGAACGGGTGGAGGCGGAACGCGCACGCTGGCGGAACACGCTGGAGAACGCGCTGGAAAGCATGTCGGACGGCTTCGTGATGTTCGGGCCGGACGACAGGCTGATCGCCTGCAACCAGCGCTACAAGGAATTCTACGCGATCTCCGCCCCCTTCATCGCGGCGGGCGCGGCCTTCCGCGACATCATGCGGGAAGGTGCGAAGCGCGGGCAGTATCCGCAGGCCGGCCACGACATCGAGACCTTCATCGACGAGATGGACCGCTGGCGCCACGCCAACAACCCGCCGATCGAACGCCTGCTGCCCGATGGCCGCTGGGTGCTGATCACCGAACGCAGCACGCCCGATGGCGGCACCGTCGGCATTCGCACCGACATCACGCCGCTGAAGCGGGCCATGGAGGAACTGGCCGGCACGCGCGATGCGGCGCGCGCCGCCGGTGAGGCGAAAAGCCAGTTCCTCGCGCGGATGTCGCACGAATTGCGCACGCCGCTGAACGGCGTGCTGGGCTTCGCGCAGGTGCTGCTGCGCGACCCGGCGCTGACCGATGTGCAGCGCGAACAGGTGACGACCCTGCACGATGCCGGCCGCCATCTGCTGGAGCTGGTGAACAGCCTGCTCGACCTGTCGAAGATCGAGGCCGGCAAGCTCGACCTGCATCTGCGCGATGTCGCGCTGCGGCCGCTGCTGGAAGCCTGCGCCGGGCTGCTGGCGCCCGAAATCACCCGGAAGACGCTGCGCTTCGTGCTGGAAATCGCGCCCGAAACGCCCGAGGCGGTGGAGGCCGATGCCACGCGGGTGCGGCAGATGCTGCTGAACCTGCTGTCCAACGCGGTGAAATTCACGCCGCCGGGCGGCGAGGTCGCGTTCCGCGTGGCGCCCCTGGCCGACCAGCCGGGGTGGCTGCGGATGGAAGTGCAGGACAGCGGGCCCGGCGTGCCGCCGGAGAAGCGGCATCTGCTGTTCGAGGATTTCTCCCAGCTTTTCCCGGTGGCGGGCGAAGGGGCCGGCACCGGCCTCGGACTTGCCATTTCCGCGCGCCTGGCCGCGGCGATGGGTGGACGGATCGGCTGCGATCCGGAATTGCGGCAGGGTGCGATGTTCTGGGTGGAATTGCCGCTGCGCGAGGTTGCGATGCCGGCCGCCATCCCCGCCCCTGCCCCGCCCGGCACCGGCGAGGGCGAGGGCGGCCGGAGTCTCCGCGTACTGGTCGCCGACGACGTGGCCGCGAACCGCATGGTGGCGCGCGCCATGCTCGTGGCCGCGGGGCACCGGGTGGACAGCGCCTCCGACGGGGCGGAGGCGGTCGCGGCGGTCGAGCGCGAAGCCTATGACGTGGTGCTGATGGATGTGCAGATGCCGGTGATGGACGGCCTCGAGGCCACGCGCCGCATCCGGATGATGGAGGGCACGCGGCGCGCCATCCCGATCCTGGCCGTCACCGCCTCCGCGCTGCCGGAACAGGTGCAGGCCTGCCGCGACGCCGGCATGGATGGGCACCTCGCCAAGCCGATCGACCGGGAGAACCTGCTGAGCGCCGTGGCGCGCCTGGCTGCCGGCGGCACGTTGCAGGCAGCGCAGCACGCCAGGCCGCAGGAACTGCGCCAGCCCCTTCTCGACAAGGGGGCGCTACGGAACCTTGCGTCCGACCTCGGGCCGACCGCGGACATGGTGATCACGGAATTTGTGGCGGAACTTCGCCTCGGCTACGAGACCCTGTCCACGCCGGACATCGCACGGGACATGCCGCGGTTGCGGAATGCCGGGCACCGGCTGCTCGGTGCCGCGCGCACGCTCGGCGCACGCCGGCTCGGCGCCGCGACCGAGGCGATGCAGGCGGACATCCACGCCGGGCGCGACCCCGCGGCCGCGCTGCGCGTGGTGCTGGAGGTGGCGGCGGCGACCCTGCCGCTGGTCAATGCGCCGCTCGAGCTGCGCCCGGGAAACGATTCGGCGCCCGTGGATGGCGGCCGCATGGCAAGTTCCGGCGCCGGAGACTGACCGCGCTGTAAAGACTTCACTGATTGACCGAAACATCGGTGAATCGCCTGACGCCTTTCGGTTGCATATCCCGGGCAGCGCCTTCCCGCCGCGCGCCGAAAGCCGCACATCCTGCGCATCGCCAGAAGGATATGGTTATGAGGATGTCGCGCCGCACTCTGCTGGGTTCCATGGCCGCAACACCGGTGCTGGGCGCCCTCTCCGCCCCGGCCCTGGCGCAGGCCTGGCGCCCGGATCGCCCGATCGAGCTGGTGGTGGGCTTCGCGCCCGGCGGCGGCACGGACATCGTCGGCCGGCTGTTCGCCCGCCACATGGAGGCGCGGATGGGCCAGCCGGTGACGGTGGTGAACCGCCCCGGCGCATCCTCCGAAGTCGCGATGACCTATGTGGCGCGGGCGCGGCCGGATGGGCATGTGATCGGCCTGACCAACATGCCCTCCTTCGTGACCGTCCCGGTGGAGCGGCGGGCGCAGTACAGCCTGGACAGCTTCGCCTTCATTGGCGGCATCATGACCGACCCGACGGGCCTCGTGGTGCGCGCCGACGGCCCTATGACCGATGTGGCGGAGCTTGTGCGCCGGGCCAAGGCCGATCCGGAAGGCGTCATCATCACCACCAGCGGCATCGGCACCGATGACCACCTGATGATCGCGCTGATCTCCCGCCTGACCGGCGCGCGCTTCACCATCGTGCACTACACGGGCGCGCCCCTGCAGCGGAACGCGCTGGTGGCCGGCCAGGTGCATGCGAACACCATGTCGATCGGCGAGATCATGCCGAACCCGCAGGGCCTGAAGATGCTGGCGCATGGCGGCGCCGCGCGCAGCCGCTTCGCGCCCGACGTGCCGACCTTCCGCAGCCTCGGCCTGGATTTCCTGATGTCCTCCGAACGCGGCTTCGTGGTGCCGCGCGCGACCCCCGCCCACATCGTGGATGCGCTGCGCGCCGCGACCGAGGCGACCGCCGCCGACGCCGCGACCCGCACCACCTTCGAGGCGCAGTTCATCGAGCCCGCCTATGAAGCCGGCCCGGGCTGGGAGGCCCGCATGCGCCAGACCCAGCTCGAATACGCCGAGCTCTGGCGCCGCGCGCCCTGGATCAACACCTGACGGGGGCTTCTGGCGCTCTGCTGCTGCCCGCCCATATCGGCGGGTATGCAGCAATCACCCCAGGCCGCGCTGAAAGCCGCCATCGCCGGGCGCGTCGTGGCCCTGTTCAACGACCGCGCGCGCGGCGAAGCCCCGGTGCGCCGCAGCGCCGACAGCCTGTTCGGCCCTGCCTCCGTGGTGTGGCGCGTGCATGGCGATGTTGCCTCCATGATGGTGGGCGGCGTGTCTTCCCTGCTGTTGCAGATGCTGCACCCGGCGGTGCTGGCCGGCGTGTGGGACCACTCCAATTTCCGCGCCGACATGCATGGGCGGCTGCGGCGCACGGCGCGCTTCATCGCGCTGACCACCTATGGCGCGCGGGCGGAGGCGGAGGCGGTGGTCGCGCGCGTCCGCCGCATCCATGACCGTGTGCAGGGCACCCTGCCGGATGGCACGCCCTATTTCGCGAACGATCCCGCGCTGCTCGCCTGGGTGCATGTGACCGAGGCCGTCAGTTTCCTCGCCGCCTGGCGGCGTTATGTGGAGCCGGGCATGTCGCGCGCCGACCAGGACCGCTACTTCGCGGAGATGGCGGTGGTGGCGCGCGGCCTGGGTGCGGCGCCGGTGCCGGTGGACGCGGCCGGCGCGCAGCGCCTGATCGCCGCCTATCGCCCGCAGCTGCGCACCGATGCCCGCACGCGGGAGGTGCGGAGGCTGCTGCTGCAAGCTCCGACCACCGACCTGGTCGGGGCCGGGGTCCAGGCGCTCGGCAACCAGGCGGCCATCGATCTGCTGCCCGCCTGGGCGCGGCGGATGCACGGCCTGCCCAACCCGGTGCTGGCCCGCCCCTGGGTGCGGGCCGGCACGCTGGGTATCGCCGGCACGCTGCGCTGGGCGTTTCGCTGAGGGCTACGCGCCCGGCGCCAGCGACGCCGCGCCGGTGGCACCGCCGTCGCGGCTGTCCTCCACCGCATGGCAGGCGACCATCGCCTCGGGCGTGCCGAGTGCGGGTTGCATGCGGGGGGCCTCCGCCTTGCAGCGGTCATTCGCCAGCGGGCAGCGCGGATGGAAGGCGCAGCCGGAGGGCGGGTTGATCGGGCTCGGCACCTCGCCCCCCACCGGGATGCGCTGGCGGCCGGTCATGTCGAGGTCGGGGATCGCCTCCATCAGGGCGCGCGTGTAGGGGTGGCGCGGCGTGGTGAACAGCGTCTCCGCCGGGGCGAGTTCCACCAGCTTGCCGAGATACATCACGCCGACCCGATCGCTCACCTGGCGCACGACCGCGAGGTTGTGGCTGATGAACAGGTAGGTGAGACCCAGGCGCTGCTGGAGGTCCTTCATCAGGTTCAGGATCTGCGCCTGCACCGAGACATCGAGCGCACTGGTCGGCTCATCGCAGACCAGGAATTCGGGGTTGGAGGACAATGCGCGCGCGATCGAGATGCGCTGGCGCTGGCCGCCCGAGAATTCATGCGGGAATTTCTGGCCATCGAGCGGGCTGAGACCGACCTGCGTCAGCAATTGCCCGACCCGCGCGGCGATCACCGCCTTGTCCTTGGTCAGGCCGAAGGCGCGGATGGGCTCGGCGATGATGTCGGCCACGCGCCAGCGCGGGTTGAGGCTGGCATAGGGGTCCTGGAAGATCATCTGCATGCGGCGGCGCTGGTCGCTGCTGGCGCGCGCCTGCGACAGATCCTGCCCGTCGAAGATCACCGTGCCGCGCGTCGGGCTGTACAGCCCCACCACCAGCCGCGCCACGGTGGATTTGCCGCAGCCGCTTTCGCCGACCAGCGACAGCGTCGTGCCCTTCTCGATCGCGAAGGAGATGCCGTCCACGGCGCGCAGCGCCTTGCGGCCCTCGCCCGAGAGCAGGCGTTGTACAAGGGGCTTCGAGACGTCGAAGAAGCGCGCGACATCCTGGGTTTCCAGCATCGGCGTGGCGCTAACCATGCGCTGTCTCCGCCTTCGCATAAAGCCAGCAGGCGGCGCTGGTATCCCCGGCCGGCATCAGTTCGGGGCGTTCCTGCCGGCAGCGGTCGAACACCTGCGGGCAGCGGGGGTTGTAGGCGCAGCCCTTCGGGATCGCGGTCAGGCGGGGCATGGCGCCGTCGATCTGCTGCATGCGCTCCAGCCGCTGATTGATGGGCGGGATGGAGCCCATCAGCCCCGCCGAATAGGGGTGGGAGGGGTGCTTCACCACGTTGCGCACCGCGCCGATCTCGACGATGCGGCCGGCATACATCACCGCGACGCGGTCGGCGGTTTCCGCGATCACGCCCATGTCGTGGGTGACGAGCATCATCGCCGTCCCCTTCTCCCGCGCCAGGGTCTTCAGCAGGGCGATGACCTGCGCCTGGATCGAGACATCGAGCGCGGTGGTCGGTTCATCCGCGACGATCAGCTTGGGTTCGGCGCACAGCGCCAGCGCGATCACCACGCGCTGGCGCATGCCGCCCGAGAATTCATGCGGGTAGCTGTCGATGCGCTGCGCGGCCGCGGGGATGCCGACCAGTTCCAGCCACGCGATCGCCTTGGCGCGCGCCTGGCCAGGGTTGAGCGGCAGATGGGTGGTCATCGTTTCGACCAGCTGGCGACCGACCGTGTAGAGCGGGTTCAGCGTCGTCAGCGGGTCCTGGAAGATCGCGCCGATCTCGCGGCCCCGGATGCGGCGGAGTTCATTGTAGCCGAGATTGTCGATGCGCCGCCCGTTCAGCAGGATTTCGCCGCCGGCGATGCGGCCTGGCGGTTCGAGCAGGCCGATGATGGCCGCACCCGTCATGGATTTGCCGGCACCCGATTCGCCGACCACGCCCAGCACCTCGCCGGGTGCGATCGAGAAGGACACGTCGTTGAGGGCCACCAGCGTGCCGCGGCGCGTCGGGAATTCGACCCGCAGATTGCGGACCTCAAGCACAGGAAGCGTGTTCGACATCAGCGGAGCTTCGGGTTGAGGGCGTCGCGCAACCAGTCGCCCAGCAGATTGACGGAGAGCACCAGCAGGATCAGCGCGACACCGGGGAAGATGGTGATCCACCATTCGCCGCTGAACAGGAAATCGTTGCCGATACGGATGAGGGTGCCGAGCGATGGCTGGGTCGGCGGCACGCCGACGCCGAGGAAGCTCAGCGTCGCCTCCGCCAGAACTGCGAAACCCAGATTCAGCGTCGCGATGACCAGCACCGGGCCCAGCACATTGGGCAGCACATGCGTGACCATGATGCGCGCGCGCGACAGGCCGATGACGCGCGCGGCCTGCACATATTCCTTGTTGCGCTCCACCAGCGTGGAGCCGCGCACGGTGCGCGCGAAGGACGGCCAGTTGGAGATGCCGATCGCGAAGATCACCACATACAGCGCCACCTGGTCGTGCACGTCGCGCGGCAGGGCGGCGCGCACCACGCCATCGATCAGCAGCGCGATCAGGATGGTCGGGAAGGTCAGCTTGATGTCGGCGATGCGCATCAGCACGGCATCCACCGTCCCGCCGAGATAGCCGGCGGCCAGCCCCGCCGTGATGCCGATGGAAACCGAGAGCAGCACGGCGCAGAAGCCCACCAGCAGCGAGACGCGCGCACCATACATGATGGCCGAGAGCACATCGCGCCCCTGGTCATCCGTGCCGAGCAGGTAGGTGGGGTCGCCATCCGCCGACCAGGCGGGCGGCTTGAAGGCGTCCATCAATTGCAGCGACGCCAGGTCGAAGGGGTTGTGCGGCGCGATCCAGGGCGCGAAGACCGCGCCGCCCACGCAGATCAGCGCGACGATGGCGGAAGCCACCGTGACCGGGCTGCGCGTGAAGGAATACCAGACATCGCTGTCGAAGAAGCGGCGCGTTGCGGAGGGGGGGGCGGACGTGGCCATCGCCTAGTGCCCCCCCTTCCCGCCACCGATCCTGAGGCGCGGATCGACGGCATAATACAGCAGGTCGACGATCAGATTGATGGTCACGAACATCAGCGCGATCAGCAGCAGATAGGCCGACATCACGGGAATGTCCGCCGCACCAACGGACTGGATGAACAGCAGACCCATGCCGGGCCACTGGAACACCGTCTCCGTCACGATGGCGAAGGCGATTATGGCGCCGAGGTTGAGGCCCGCGATGGTGATCACCGGCACCAGCGTGTTCTTCAGCGCATGCCCGAAATTGACCGCGCGATTGGTCAGGCCGCGTGCGCGGGCGAATTTGATGTAGTCGGTGCGCAGCACTTCCAGCATCTCGGCCCGCACGAGCCGCATGATCAGCGTGAGCTGGAACAGGCCGAGCGTGATGGAAGGCAGGATCAGCGCCTTGAGCCCCGCCCAGGTAGCGAAGCCGGTGTTCCAGAAGCCGATCTGCGTCGTGTCCCCGCGCCCGAAGCTGGGCAGCCAGCCGAGCCAGACGGAGAAGGTCAGGATCAGCAGGATGCCGATCAGGAAGGTCGGCAAGGAAACGCCGATCAGGCTGAAGGTCAGGAAGAAGCGGCTCAGCCAGGAAGTGCGATAGAGGCCCGTATAGACACCCATCGGCACGCCCACGAGCAGCGCGAGCGTGGCCGCGGTCAGCGCCAGTTCCAGCGTCGCCGGCGCGCGTTCCGCGATCAGCTCGGCGACGGGGCGCGACAGGCGATAGGACAGGCCGAATTCGCCCTGCACCGCATTCGCCACGAATTTGAAGAACTGCACGAAGAAGGGCTGGTCGAGGCCGAGATCGGCCACCAGCGCATCCCGCTGCGCCTGGGTGTAGTCCTGCCCCAGCATGATCGCGACCGGGTCGCCCACATAGGCGAACATCGCGAAGGACAGCAGCGCCACCGTGAGCATCACGGGCAGCGCCTGGAGGAAGCGGCTGATGATGTAGGCGAACAAGTGGGGGTGTCCTTCCCGGCAGGCAGAGGGGGCGACCGATGGGCCGCCCCCTTATGGGCTCAGTCCACCCGCGTGAAGCGGAAGTAGGGCTGGTTGTTCGCGGCGTGCGGCACATGCACGTTGCTGCGCATCGCCCAGGGGATCATCTGGTGGTGCAGCGGGATGTGCGGCACTTCCTCGCGGTAGATGCGCAGCGCCTCATGGATGGCGGCGGTGCGGCTCGGCCCGACCTCGTTCTTCATGCGGGCGATCAGCGCATCCATCCGCGGGTCGGAATAGCGGCCGTAGTTCCAGATGCCATCGCCCTGCGCGCCGTTGCGCGTGGCGAGCAGCGACTGGAAGGAATACAGCGCATCCAGCGCCGGCACGCCCCAGCCCAGCAGGTAGATGCTGGTGTCGTCGCGCTGGATCTGCTGGAAGAACGGCGCCAGCGGCTGCGCCTTCACCGCCGTGCGCACGCCAATGCGCGCCCACATGGCGGCGATCGCCTGGCAGATCTGCTCGTCATTGATGTAGCGGTTGTTCGGGCAATCCAGCGTGATGCCGAAGCCCTGCGGATAGCCCGCTTCCGCCAGCAGCGCGCGGGCGCGCGCCGGGTCATGCGGCAGGCGCACATCCTGCGCGGCGGTGTAGCCGTTCACCTGCGGCGGGAAGAAGGTGCCGGTGACGATGGACTGGCCGCGCATGGTGGTGCGGTGAATCGCCTGGATGTCGATCGCGTGGTACAGCGCCTGGCGCACACGCAGATCCTTCAGCGGATTGCGGCCGCGCACATCGCTGTACAGCAGCTCATCGCGGTGCATGTCCATCGCGATGAAGATGGTGCGGATTTCCGGCCCCTCCACCACGCGGATGCCTTGCGCCGCGCGCAGGCGGTTGAGGTCCTGCAAGGGCGGGTCGAGCACGAAATCCACCTCACCGGACAGCAGCGCCGCGATGCGCGTGGCATCCGAGGCGATCGGGCGGAAGGTGAGTTCCGTGATGTTGGACTGGGTGTTGTCGGCCTCGCGCCAGCCATACCATTCGTCGTTGCGGCGCATCACCGTGCGCACATCGCCTTCGCGCGCGACAAGGCGGAAGGCGCCGGTGCCGTTGACGTTGCGGACGGTGTGCATTTCCTCCCGCGCACGGGTGTTCTGCGGGCGGGTCGCGTTGTGCGTCTCCGCCCAGGATTGGGACATCATGTAGACCGAGGCCAGCTTGTTCGGCAGGATCGGGTCAGGCACCTTCGTCACGATGTCCACGGTGAACGCGTCCACCTTCACCACGCGGGCGACGGTGTCCACGAAGATGCCGTAGTTGGAGGTGGGTGCGAGCGCGCGGTTGATGCTGAACACCACATCGTCGGCCGTGAAGGCCTCGCCCTCATGGAACTTCACGCCCTGCCGCAGCACGAAGCGCCAGCGCGTCGGTTCCTCGCTGGTCCAGGACAGCGCGAGGCCCGGGCGCAGCGACAGATCCGGGTTGCGGGTGATCAGACCGTCATACATCTGCTGGAGCAGCATGGCGACGGTGCCGATGTTCTGGCTGTGCGGGTCGAGCGTGTTGGCATCCCCCGCGGCGGCCCAGCGCACCGGCTTCGCTTCGGCGCCAGCGGCGCCCATCAGGCACACGGCCGCCGCGGCGGCCAGAAGCATCCTGCGCAACATCCCCGATCTCCCTCGAAAACCCATGATGCGGGTCTCGGTGCCCGCCCCTTAAAGCCTTCATGTCCATATCGCGGCAGAACGGGCCACGGAAGCCCGGGCTTCAGCCGGGCGGCGGCGGCACGGGCCGGTCCTGCGGGGCGCCTGCCCAATCGCGCAGCAGCGTGTAGCCGACTGCCAGCAGAACAGGCCCCAGGAACAGGCCGAGGAAGCCGAAGGCGAAGACGCCGCCGATCGCGCCCAGCAGCGTCAGCAGCAGCGGCAAATCGGCGCCGCGGCTGATCAGCCAGGGGCGGATCACGTTATCGACGCTGGAAATGCCGGCGGCGCCGAACACCAGCATGAACAACCCCCACCCTGTCTCGCCCTGTGCGAACAGCCAGATCGCCGCCGGCAGCCAGACCAGCGGCGCGCCGACCGGAAAGATCGACACCACGCCCGCCACCACGCCGAGCAACACGGGCTGCGGCACGCCGGCGATCCAGAGGCCGATCGTCGTCAGCACGCCCTGCGCCACCGCGGTGCCGAGCAGGCCATAGACCACGCCGCGCGTCACATCGCCGGTCAGGTGCAGCAGGCGCTGCGTGCGCTCCCCGGTCAGGCGTTCCGCGACGCGGCCGGCGGCGGCGGCCATGGCGGGCCCGTCGCGATAGAAGAAGAAGGCCAGGAAGATTGCCAGCAAAAGCTCCGCCAGGCCCGACAGCACGGCCAGCAGCAGCGACAGCGCGCTTTGCGCGATCGAGCCCGCATAGGGCCGCACCGCGGTGGCCAGCCCCTGCAAGGTGGTGTCGAGCCCGCCGAGCAAGCCGCTGAGATACGGCCCCACAAGCGGCAGCCGACCCAGCCAGCCGGCGAAGTCGGGGGCGCCGTCCTGGAACAGGCGCTCCATCGCGCCGCGCAGCGCATCCACATCCTCCCGCGAGGTCGGCGCGGCGAGCGCGATGGGCAGGCCGATCAGCAGGAATTCCGCCAGCACCATGACCAGCGCCGCGCGGCCAGGCGAAAGGCCGGTGCGTTCGCGCAGGAAGCGGAAGGCCGGCCAGGTGGTATAGGCCAGGATCACCGCCCAGAGCAGCGCGGAGACGAAGGGCTGCAGCACCAGGAAGCAGCCGACGGCCAGGATGCCGGCGGCGATCAGGCCGATCACCCGGGCGGGGCTCAGAGTATCGTGCGCCATGTCGGCTCCGGCTTGCGAGGGTCCATGCTAGCGCAGGCAGACCCCGCTTGCACTTGCCGCCGGCCCGCCATCCGGGCACATGCGCGGGCGGGAGAGGAGACCCGCCATGCCGCGCTTCGCCGCCAATGTCTCGATGATGTTCACCGAGCTGCCCTTCCTCGACAGGTTCGAAGCCGCGGCGAAGGCCGGGTTCAAGGCAGTCGAGTTCCTGTTTCCGTACGACTTCCCGGCCGCCGATATCGCGGCCCGCCTGCGCGACAACGGCCTGTCGCAGGTCCTGTTCAACGCGCCCCCCGGCGATTGGGCGAAGGGCGAGCGCGGCCAGGCCGCCCTGCCCGGCCGCCAGGGCGAATTCCGGGACGGGTTCAAGAAGGCGCTCGACTACGCCGCCGCGCTGTCCTGCCCGCGCATCCATGTCATGTCAGGGCTGGCGCCCGACGGCGTGCCGCACGACACCATGACGGCGGTGCTGGCCACCAACCTCGCCTGGGCGGCGGAGCTGGCGGGCCCAGCGGGCGTCAAGCTGGTGATCGAGCCGATCAACCATCGCGACATCCCGGGCTTCTTCCTGAACACCACCGACCAGGCGGCGGCGGTGATCAACGCGGTCGGGCCCGACCTGGTGGGCATGCAGTTCGACCTCTATCATTGCCAGATCACCGAGGGCGATCTGGTGAAGACCGTCGAGCGGCATCTGCCGCTGATCGCCCACATGCAGGTGGCCGACAATCCGGGCCGCAACGAGCCCGGCACCGGCGAGGTGAACTGGCCCTTCGTGTTCGGCAGGATCGACGCGCTCGGCTTCCGCGGCTGGATCGGCTGCGAATACCGCCCGGCGGGCGAGACGGTGGCCGGCCTGGGCTGGTTCGCACCCTATCGAGCTTGATGCACCCTCAGGCGCCGGGCGCCCGCTATGCGGGCTTGGCTCGTCACGCCACAGGCGTGCCTGCGGCACGACGCATGTGCGGCGGGCCGCATTCGCGGCCTCGGCCGCCTCCGGCGGCCGCAGGTCGCGCCAGTTCACCATTGACATCGCATTCAGCTTCAAGGGACCAACACATGACGAAGATCGCCTTCATCGGCCTTGGCATCATGGGCCGCCCCATGGCGGGCCATCTCAAGGCCGCGGGCCATGACGTGACGGTGGTGGAGCGCAAGTCGCTGACCGCCGAGGACCGCGCCGCCTTCTCCGTAGCCGCGAACCTGGAAGAAGCGACGCGCGGCGCCGAAGTCATCATCACCATGGTGCCGGACACCCCCGATGTGGAGGCCGTGCTGTTCGGCGCCGGCGGCATCGCGGCCGGCCTGGCCGCGGGCAAGCTGGTGATCGACATGTCCTCGATCAGCCCGACCGCCACCAAGGATTTCGCGGCGCGCTGCAACGCGCTCGGCGCCGACTACCTCGACGCCCCCGTCTCGGGCGGCGAGGTCGGCGCCAAGAACGCCGCGCTGACCATCATGGTGGGCGGCGAACAGGCGGCCTTCGACCGCGCACTGCCGCTGTTCCAGGCGATGGGCAAGAACATCACGCTGGTCGGGCCGAATGGCGCCGGGCAGACCACCAAGGTCGCCAACCAGATCATCGTCGCCCTCACCATCGAAGCCGTCGCCGAGGCGCTGGTCTTCGCCTCCAAGGCCGGTGCGGACCCGGCCAAGGTGCGGCAGGCGCTGATGGGGGGTCTCGCCACCAGCCGCATCCTGGAACTGCATGGGGAGCGGATGATCAAGCGCACCTTCGCGCCGGGCTTCCGGATCGAGCTGCACCAGAAGGACCTGAACCTGGCCTTGCAGGCCGGCCGGGAACTGGGCGTCGCGCTGCCGAACACCGCCGCCACCGCGCAGCTTTTCGCCTCCTGCGCGGCGCTGGGGGGCAAGGCGTGGGATCATTCCGGGATGGTGAAGGCGTTGGAAGCCATGGCGGCGCACCAGGTGGCGCCGGACGCCTGACACGGTAGGGGGGCCGGGGCGCGCCACAACCCTGGCGTGCGTCGGCCGTACTGTTCGTTTGCACCCCAGGGTTGTGGGCCGACACCGGGTTACGCATCGCTCGGCGGAATAATTGGTCCGCCTCGCCATTCCGCCTTATTTTGGCGTTGCATCACGCGGCGCCGTCCCGCATTTTCGCCCCAGGCGCCAATTCATGAGACTCCGTCTCCACAACGGCGGTTGTATCTGATTCCAGCGACCAATGGGGGATTGCATGCGCTTTGCCGATATCGGCCAACAGTTGCGGGCCTACCGCCTGGAATCCGGCCTGCGCGCGGAGGAGATCGCCGCCCGCCTGGGTGTCTCCCGCGCCGCCCTCTACCGCTACGAAAAGGGCGAGGTGATCAAGCTCGACACCATTCGCCGCCTGGCCGAACTTCTGAAGATTTCGCCGCTGTCGCTGCTCGGCATCGGCGTCGAGTATTTCGCGCGCCCGATCGCCTTCCAGGAACGCCTCCGCCAGGTCGAGGAGCAGGCGGACCAATTGCTGATCGTGGGCGGCGCCTTCTGCTACCAGACCACCACCGACGCCTTCGATGGCGCGGTGGGCGAGGCCTGGACCGAAGCCGCCGATGCCGCGCCCGAACGCTTGCAGGCGCGCGCCAGCGCGGACCAGGCGCTCGGCCTGCTGGCCGCGCGGAAGCGGCTGTACCAGGCCCGCCGGCCGACCATCATCGCCATCCTGGGGGAGGCCGCGCTGCGGCGCTTCCTGACGGAGGGCGTCTGCGCCGGCCTGCCCCTGCCCGAGCGCACCCGCGGCCGCTGCATCGCCGCGGCGCGCGCGGAGGCGGAGGCGATCGCCAGCATGATCGAGACCGCGCCGATCGGCGTGCAGATCGGCCTGGCCTCCGGCGTCGAGCCGAATGGCGGCTTCATGCTGCTGCGCGGGCGGGAACGCGCGCATGTCATCGCGAGCCCGTTCAGCGCCGATACGCCGCCGAATGGCGGGCTCGGCGTCGGCAGCATCACCGCCGCCGATGAAGCGGTCGCGGCGCATCAGCGTGTGGCGGAGGCCGCGTGGCGGGATGCGCTGAAGGGTGCCGCCGCGGCGTCCCGCGTGCGGGAACTGGCGAAGGCGGCGGGGTAAGGGTCAGGGGGCCTTCACGGGGGCATTACCTCGAACCGCACCTCCATCACCCCGCCATCCTCCTCGCTGCGGCGGGCGGTGAAGCCGAGGTGCTGCACGAAAGCCAGCATCGGGGCGTTGTCGCGCAGCACCTGCCCGGCGATCACCCTGATGCCGGCCTGCGGTGCCCAGGCGAACAGGCGCCGCATCAGATGCGCGCCCAGCCCCTGCCCTTTCATCGCGGCATCCACGATCACCGCGAACTCCCCCGTCTCCCCATCCGGCTCGCGGATCAGGCGCGCGACGCCGAGCAGCAGGTCGGCGCCATCGGCCGCGCGGCGGAAGGCGCTGAAGGCCATTTCCCGGTCGTAGTCGATCTGCGTCAGGCGGGCGATCTGCACCGGCGGCAGCGTCTTGAGCTGGCTGAAAAAGCGGAAGCGGATATCCGCCGGCGACAGGCGGCCGATGAAGGCCGTCAGCGCCTCCGCGTCCTCCGGCCGGATCGGGCGGATCAGCACGGGCGCGCCGGCGCCGCCGGTCCAGGTCTCGACCAGCTCCTCGGGATAGGGCGGGATCGCCAGCAGGCTGCGGGCGCCGGGCGGGCGGAGCGTCAGGCTGGCGTCCGCCGCCACCACGCCGCTGGCGGAGGCAAACATCGGGTTCACGCCGAGCGTCGCGATTTCCGGGAAATCCACCGCGACCTGGCTCAGCCGCACCAGCGCCTCCGCCACCGCGCCGATATCGGCCGCCGGGAGGTCCCGGTGTCCGGCCAGCAGGAAGCCAGCGCGGGTGCGGGCGATCAGCGCGTGGGCCAGCGTCATGTTCAGCGGCGGCAAATCATGCCCGGCATCGCCCATCACATCGGCCGCCGTGCCGCCCAGGCCGAAGCCGATCCAGGGGCCGAACATCGCATCCTCGGCGAGCCACATCCGCAATTCCAACGCACGCGGCGCCTGGCGCTGCACCAGGAACCCCTGCCCGCCAAGCCGCGCCGCCATCGCCGAGGCCGCCGCCCGCACGGCGGACGCATCCGCCAGGCCGAGCACCACGCCGCCGACCTCGGATTTATGCGCCACGCTGGCGCTGCGCAGCTTCAGCACCGCCGGGAAGCCGAGCTTGTGCGCGGCGAGCGCAGCCTCGTTCGGCGTGGTGGCGACGATGCCCGCGACCACCTGCATGCCATAGGCGGCGAGCACGGAAAGCGCCTCATCCTCGGTCGCACGGTCGCGGCCCTCGGCGCGCAGCCGCGCCAGGATGGCGGTGACCGCGGCCCGGTCCGGCGCCAGCGCCAGCACAGCGCGGCCGGGCAGTTCGGCGGCGGCGGCGCGGTTGCGGCGATCGGTCAGCAGGTGCAGCGCGCCCTGCGCCGCTTCCTCCGGCGTCGCGAACACCGCAAGGCCCGCGCGGGCCAGCGCGCCCCGCTCGGCCCCCGCCGTCGCCTGGCCGGCCCAGCAGAGCAACAGGGGCGCGCCCCGCGGAGCGGCGCCAAGGCGGGTGGCGAGTGCCGCGGCCTCCCCGATCTCGGCGGGGGCGTGGGCGGCGATCACCGCATCCACTTCGGGCGTGGCAGCGCGGGCCAGCACCGCGGCGGCAAAATCCGTCCCCGCCGGCGCGGTCCCGGGTGGGCCAGCGAGGCGCCCGCCGCCGGCCAGCACCGCATCGGCGGCCAGCCGGCCGAGACCGCGCCCATTCGCCACGATCGCGATGCCCCCCCCGCCCGCCCGCGCCGCAACGCGGGTGCGGGCCAGGGTCTCGGCGGCGGAGAGCAATTCCTCGAGCCCGCGCACGCACAGGACGCCGGCGCGGCGCAGCGCCGCCTCCATCACCGCATCGGCAGTGCCGGAGGGATCGTCCAGCAACCCGCCGGGGCGCAGCGCCACCACAGGCCGCGCGCGCGCCACCGCCCTTGCCGCGGAGACGAACAGCCGGCGGTTGCGGATGCGCCGCAGGTCGAGCAGCACGGCATGCGTTGTCTGGTCGCGGGAGAGCCAGTCCAGCGCATGGGCGAAACCGAGATCGCCATTTCCCCCGATCCCGATGACATGGCTGAAGCCGAGCTCCTCCGCCGCCGCCCAATCCAGCACGGCGCGCGCGATGGCCGAGGATTGGCCGATCAGCGCAAGCCTGCCGGCCCTGGGCTGGAGATGCGCGAGCGTCGCATTCAGCCCGAGCGCGGGCACCGCGACGCCGAAGCTGTTCGGCCCGAGCGCGCGCAGCCCATGCCGCGCCGCCATGGCGCCGACATCGGCCGCCTGGCCCACCACCACGACCGCCCGGCAGCCACGCGAAGCGAGGGCCGCCATGCCGGCTTCCAGCGCTGCGTCCGGCACGGCCAGGATGGCGAGGTCTGCCGGTGCGGCCAGCGCCTCCAGCCCTGGCAAGGGGGTCAGGCCGGCGGCTTCGAGCCCCACAACATGCGCCGGCCCGCGAAACCCGCCGGCGCCGAGGTTGCGCGCCAGCAGCGCCGCCACCGGCAGCGCCGCATCCGCCACCAGCACGACACTGCGTGGCCGATACAGCGACGCATCGCGGAATTTCGGACGGGTGGGCAGGCTCATGCCGGGAAGGTGGCGCGCCGGCCGGCCTCGCACAACGTCACAGCGCTTGCCGGCGCGTAACGCTTCGGCTTCGCTGCCGCGCCACCCAGGAGAAACGCCGATGCCCGCCGCCGATCCCCGCTGGGACCCCGAGATGCTCGCCTTCTCCGCGATGATGGAGGCCGAGCAGGCGAAGCACCCGCCCATCACGCTGACCCCGCCGCTGGACCAGGCACGCGCCACGACCGAGGCGCTGAACATTCCCCTTACGCTGGGCGGCCCTGCCATGGCGGAAAGCCGCGACGTGTGGCTGCCGTTCCGCGGGCGCCGGATGCAGGTCCGGTTCCATCGGCCGAAGGCGGGCGCCTTGCCGGTGCTGGTGTATTTCCATGGCGGCGGCTGGGTGTGGAACAGCATCGACACGCATGACCGGCTGATGCGCGACTACGCCGCCGGCGGCGGCTGCGCGGTGTTCGGGCCGGACTACACGCTGAGCCCCGAAGCCGCCTTCCCCCAGGCGATCGAGGAATGTGCCGCGACCGTGCGCTGGGTGGCGCGCGAGGGTGCGGCGATGGGCCTCGACCCCGCCCGCATCGTGCTCGGCGGCGACAGCGCGGGCGCGAACCTGGCGATGGGTGTCGCGCTGCTGCTGCGCGAAACCGACCCGGAGCTTCGCCTCCGCGGGCTGTTGCTCAACTACGGCGTGTTCGGCGCCGACCTGGACACGCCCAGCTACCGCGAATTCGCGGACGGCTACTTCCTAACTCGGGAGAAGATGCGGTTCTACTGGGATTGCTACGCGCCGCGTGCCGCCGACCGGCTGAACCTCCTCGCCGCGCCGATCCTGGCCGATCTGCGGGGCCTGCCGCCCACGCTGCTGCATGTGGCGGAGCTGGACGTGCTGGCGGCCGAGAACCGCGCCATGGCTGCGCGGCTGCGCGATGCCGGCGTCGATCTGACCTTCGAAGTCTTCCCCGGCACCGCGCATGGCTTCCTGCGCGCGGTCAACCATGTGGCGGCGGCGCGCCGCGCGGTGGCGGGTGCGGGAGCCTGGCTGACCCGGATCACGGCCTGAGACGGTTCCCAGGGGCGGCGAAATCGGTCTAGGCTCCGGGTATCGCAAGGAAACGGGGAGCAACCATGACCGAACAGGCAAAAATCCCGCGCCGCACGCTGGGTGCCGCCGCCGCCGGCGCGCTGATGGCGCCGTCGCTTGCTGGCGCGCAGGCACCGAGCTTCTTCCGCATCGGCACGGGCAGCGCCGGCGGCACCTATTATCCGATCGGCGGCATCATCGCGAACGCCATTTCCTGCCCGCCGGGCTCGGCCTGCAACACGGCGGGGGCCACGGATGGCGTGCCGGGCATGGTGGCCGTGGCGCAGGCGACGCAGGGCAGCGTGCAGAACGTGAACCTGATCCAGTCCGGCAATGCCGAAAGCGGGTTCACCCAGTCGGATGTGATGCATTGGGCCTATACCGGCACCGGCCTGTTCGACGGCCGGCCGAAGCTGGATCGCATCCGCTTCATCGCGCATCTGTTCCCCGAGCACATCCACGCCGTGGTGCGCCGCGACAGCCCGATCCAGTCCTTCACGGACCTCCGCGGCAAGCGCATCGCCATCGGCCTGCAGGCCAGCGGGGCGCGCATCGGCAGCGAGATGATCCTGGAGGCGAACGGGCTGCGCGCCGGCCGCGACTACAATGCGGAATACCTGAACCAGGCGCAGGGGACGGAGCGCATGCAGGATCGCGGCCTGGACGCGACGCTGACCGTCGTGGGCTACCCCGCCGCCGCCTTCACCGAATTCTGCAGCCGCAGCGGCTGCCGCATCCTGCCGATCGCGGGGGCGGAAGCGCAGGCAGTGATCCAGCGCGCCCCCTTCTACGGCACCGGCACGATCCCGGCCGGCGCCTATGAGGGCATCACGGCGCCGGTGCCGACGCTGACGGTGGGCGCGCTCTGGGCGGTGCGCGACAGCGTGCCGGAAGCGACCGTCTACGCGCTGACCAAGTCGCTCTGGAGCGACACGACGCGCGGCCTGCTGGATCGCGGCCATGCGAAGGGCCGCGAGATCGTCAAGGAAGGCGCGCTGACCGGGCGCGGCGTGGTGCCCTTCCACCCGGGCGCCGAGCGCTTCTACCGCGAAGCGGGGATTTTGCGTTAACCGCTAGCCACGGACGCGCAGCCTGTTTGTCGCAACGGCCCGCCCATCGGCGGGCCGCTTTTCTTCTAGGTGACCCCGATGAGCAGCACGAAGCTCGACCTCGACGCCGCCGCGAAACTCGAACAGGAAGCGGATAGCGAGCTGCGCTTCCGCACGCTGACCGGCTTCGCGGCCAAGCTCGCCTCCGTCTCGCTCGTGGCGCTGTCGCTGTTCCACTACTACACGGCCGGCTTCGGCATCCTGACCGAGCACTGGCACAAGGCCATCCACCTGGCCGGCGTGCTGGCGCTGATTTTTGTGATGTTCCCGGGCGGCAAGCTGTTCGGCGGGCCGCGCATCGGCGGCGTGCCCGTCCTCGACTGGCTGCTGGCCGCCGCTGTCGTGGTGGCCACCATCTACCTGCCGCTGATCTTCGACGACCTGACCTTCCGCATCGGCAATCCGAGCGGGACCGATATCGTCATGGGCACGATCATGGTCGTGCTGACGCTGGAAGCGACACGGCGCTCCATGGGCTGGGTGCTGCCCGCGATCGTCATCATCTTCATCCTGTATGCGCTGTACGGGAACAACCTGTCGGGCGTTCTCGCGCATCCGGGCTCGGACTGGGCGGGCTTCGTCAACCATGTCTATCTGACGCAGGAAGGCATCTTCGGCATTCCGGCCAAGGTCGTCGCCACCTTCGTCTTCCACTTCGTGCTGTTCGGCGTGATCGCGACGCGCATGGGCCTCGGCCAGTTCTTCATCGACATCGCGAGCATCATCGCCGGCCGCTACCCCGGCGGGCCGGCCAAGGTCGCCGTGCTGTCCTCGGCGATGTTCGGCTCGATCAGCGGCAGTTCCATCGCCAACACCGTCACCACCGGCTCGCTCACCATCCCGGCCATGAAGAAGGTGGGCTACAAGCCGCATTTCGCGGGCGCGGTGGAGGCCGCCGCCAGCGCGGGCGGGCAGATCACGCCGCCCATCATGGGCGCCGCCGCCTTCGTCATGATCGAGTTCCTGGAGATTTCGCTGACCACGCTGCTGATCGCCGCCGCCGTGCCGGCCGCGATGCATTTCTGGGGCGTCTTCGTGCAGGTGCATTTCGAGGCAAAGCGCCTTGGCCTGCGCGGCATGAACGAGGATGAAATCCCAAAGCTGTGGCCGACCGTGCGCGATGGCTGGCCGACCGTGCTGCCGCTGATCCTGCTGGTCTGGGTCATCATCGACGGCTACACGCCCTATCTGGCGGCCTTCGCCGGCATCACCGCCTGCGTGATCGTGGGCTTCCTCAACCCGCGCAACCGCCTGACGCTGCGGGATCTGTGGGACGCGCTGGACATGGGCGCGCGCTATGCGCTGGCCGTGGGTGCGGCCGCGGCCGCGGTCGGCATGGTGGTGGGCGTGGTGACGCTGACCGGTGCCGGCTTCCGCATCGGCTTCATCGTGACCCAATCGGCGGCCAGCACGGCCGCGATGTTCCAGCCGATCCTGGACATCCTGCCGGCGGGCTTCGGCAGCCTCCAGGGGCTGACGCTGTTCCTGACGCTGCTGTTCGTCGCGCTGATCTGCATCGTCATGGGCTGCGGCATCCCGACCACCGCGCTGTACATCGTGCTGGCGGCCATCGCCGCGCCCGCGGTGGTGCAGTTGGGCGTGCCGCCGCTCGCGGCCCACCTGTTCATTCTCTATTACGGGGTGCTGGCCGACCTGACGCCACCAGTCTGTGTCGCGGCCTATGCGGCGGCGGGTATCGCGGGCTCGAACCCGTTCCGCACGGGCCTGACGGCCTTCCGGCTGGGCACGGCGAAGGCGACGGTGCCCTTCGTCTTCGCCTATGCACCGGTGATGCTGATCGCGGTGCCGGACTTCACCCTGGGCGCCTTCCTGTTCGTCACCGCCACCTGCGCCATCGGCGTCCTCGTGCTTGGTATCGGCCTGACCGGCTACGCCTTCACGCATATGGGCCTCGGCGCGCAGACCGGCCTCGTGCTTTCGGCGCTGCTCATGATCTCGCCCAGCGGCCCGCTGACGGCCGTCGGCGTCGCGATCGCCGCGCCGATCCTGGCCTATAATTGGTGGAAGTCGCGGCGGGTGGCCGCGTTGGCGTAGCGGCTACGCCAGCGCCCGCTTCGCCGCCGCAGCGAGGAAGCCGCTGGCCACCGGCAGGATGGCGTCGTTGAAATCGTAGCCGGCGTTGTGCAGTTCGCGCCCGCCCTCGGCCGGGCCATTGCCGATCCAGACGAATGCGCCGGGGCATTCCTGCAGGAACCAGGAGAAATCCTCCCCGGTCATGGCCGGCGGCACATCGGTGCGGGTCGGCGCCACGCTGCGCGCGGCTTCCAGCGCCAGGTCGCGCTCCGCCTTGTGGTTCGCCGTCACCTGCACGCCGGGGCGCCAGTTGATGGTGGTCTCCACGCCGAAGGTCACGCCGATGCCGTGGCCGACGCGCCGCACGCCTTCCTCCAGCGCGGCACCCGCGCTGTCCTTCAGCCAGCGCGCCGTGCCGCGGATGGCGACGCGGGCGGGAATCTGGTTCTGCGCCTCGCCGCCTTCCACCATCGTCACGCTGACCACGCCGCCCGCCAGCGGGTCGAGGTTGCGCGCCACCACCGATTGCAGCGCCACGATCGCATGCCCCGCCGCCAGCATCGGGTCGCGCGACAGATGCGGCAGCGCGGCGTGGGCGGCATGGCCGTCGAAGGTGAGGTCGAAGCGGCAGCCGGCCGCCATCACCGGCCCGTCATGCACGGCGATGGTGCCGGCGGGCAGGCCCGGCCAATTGTGCCAGCCGAAGATGCGGTCCATCGGGAAGCGCTGGAACAGCCCCTCCGCGATCATGCGCTTGGCGCCGCCGCCGCCTTCCTCCGCCGGCTGGAACACCAGGTGGACGGTGCCGGACCAGCTCGGATCGTCCAGCAGCAGGCGCGCGGCGCCGAGAAGGGCGGTGGTGTGGCCGTCATGCCCGCAGGCATGCATCACGCCGGGCACGGTGCTGGCCCAGGGCAGGCCCGCATTGGTTTCCTGGATCGGCAGCGCATCCATGTCGCCGCGCAGCCCCACGCTTCGGTTGCCGCCACCGCGCCGCAGCGTGGCCACCACGCCATGGCCGCCCATGGCCTCGGTGATCTCGGTGACGCCCATCTCACGCAGACGTGCGGCGACGAAGGCGGCCGTCGCACCCTCCTCCAGTGTTAGGCCCGGATGGGCGTGCAAATGGCGGCGCCAGGTGGTGAGGGTATCGGCGAAGCTGTCTTGCATCCCCTATGTTTAGGGTGCGGTGCGGCGCGCCTCCACCCCTCCGGGTACGAAGGGGCACGGAATTGAAGGGAACATGGCCTGAATTTTCGGCGTCTTCTGGTCCTGCTGGCTGCCCTGCCCCTGCTGGCGAGGCCATCCTGGGCGCAGCTTCCCCATGCCGTTACCATGGCGGAGACCGGCGACGCAGCGCTGGACCAGGCGCTGCGCGATACCTCACCGCTGCTGCGCCTGGCCGAGCAGGCGCCGGTGGATGCCTTCGGCCTGATCGCCCGCGCCACCGCCGAGCCCGTGGCACTCGAGGATGTGCTGCGCGCCGAGGGCTTCTGGGGCGGCCTGGTGGAGGTACGGATCGCCGGGGAGCCCGCCGGCACGCCGGGCCTGGCACAACGCCTGGCCGAGCCCGCTGCCCCCGTGCCGGTCGAGGTGCGGGTCACGCGAGGGCCCCGCTACACGCTGCGCCGCGTCGCCATCCGCGCTGACTCGCCCGCCGATGCGCCGGTGGTGGCCGCCCTGCCCTCGCCCGCCTTGCCGCCAGACAGCCCCGCCCGAACCGGCGCCGTGCTGGATGCCGAGGCGGCGCTGCTGACGGCGCTGCGCCAGGCCGGCCACCCGCTGGCCGCCATCGCCGGGCGGGAGGTGGTGGTGGAACACGCGGCCCGCGCCATGGATGTCGCCTGGGTGCTGGCCGCGGGCCCGCGTGCGGCCTTCGCCATGCCGGACATCACCGGCACCAGCCGCGTGAACCCGGCGCTCATCGCCCGCATCGCCGGGCGTCTGACCGATCAGCCCTTTGACCCCGCCGCGGTCGAGCGCACCCGCCGCGCCCTGCTGGCGCTGGGCGCCTTCGACACGGTGCGTGCCCGCGCCGGCACCAGGCTGGATGAGGCCGGGCGCCTGCCGGTCACCTTCGCGCTGACCGACCGCCCCCGCAACGCGGCCGGCATCAGCCTAGCCTATGAGACCAATTACGGCCCCACAGCGCGCGTCTTCTACGAACGCCGCAACCTGTTCGGCAATGCCGAGCGCCTGCGGATCGAGCTGGAGGGTGCGCGCCTCGGCGGCGAGGCGGAGGATGCGAATGCGCGGATCGGCGCCAATTTGCGCCGGCCCGGGCTGTTCGATGGCCGGACCAGCCTGGTGATCGACGCGGCCGTGCTGCGCGAAAGGCTGAACGCCTATGACCGCGACGCGATCGTGGCCTCGGCCCTGCTGGAACGGCCTTTTGGGGAACGCTGGGTGTTGCAGGGCGGGCCGGTGGTGGATTTCGGCCGGGTTGGGCGCGATGGGAATTTCGAATCCGCCGAGCTGGCCGGCCTGCTGCTCGGCGGCCGCTACGACACCACGGACAGCGCCCTGGATCCCAGGGGCGGCATCCGCGCGCATACGACGGTGATCCCCTATGTCGGCCTGGATGATGGCGGCGGCTTCGTGCGCGCCATCGGCACGCTGAGCTTCTACCTCGACCTCACCGGCGAAGGCGGCACCGTGCTGGCGCTGCGCGGCCGCGCAGGCTCCGTGATCGGCGCCGACCGGGTGGTGCCGCTCGACAAGCGGTTCTATGCGGGTGGCGGCGGCTCGGTCCGCGGCTACGCATACCAGACGATCGGGCCGCGCGATTCCCAAGGCCGGGCTGAGGGTGGGACCGCGCTGCTGGAGGGATCGGCCGAAATCCGCCGGCGCATCTCGGGCCCCTTCGCGCTGGTGGCCTTCCTGGATGGCGGCAGCGTGGCGGAGGGGCAGGTGCCCACCACCAAGGATATGCGCTTCGGCGCCGGCCTCGGCTTGCGCTATGCCACAGGGATCGGGCCGTTGCGCATCGATGTGGGCATCCCCTTGCAACCGGAGCAGGGCGACGCGCCCTATGGCTTGTATGTCGGCCTCGGTCAGTCCTTCTAACCCGCCCCCACCGCCCCCGCCCCGCAAGGGCGTTGGGCGATGGCCGCGGCGCGTGCTCGGCGCGGTGCTGCTGCTGGTCGTGCTGCCGCTGGCGCTGCTGGCCGGGATACTCGGCTTCGCCAATAGCGAGGCCGGGCGGGGCATGATCGCGCGGCTTGTGGCCGCCGGCGTGCCGGGCCTGACCATCGAGGGGCTGGATGGCCCGCTGCCGGGCCGCATCGCCGCATCGCGCATCGCCATGGCGGATGAGGCGGGCGTCTGGCTGGAGGTCGCGGATGCGCGCCTCACCCTCGACCTCCGCGCGCTGCTCGGGCGCCGGCTGCATCTGGAGGCGCTGGAAGCCGCGCGGATCACGCTGCACCGGCTGCCGGTCGCGACGGACGGCCCGCCCGCCGAACCCGGCCCGTTGATTCCGGATTTGCCGAGCCTGCCCCTTTCGGTGCAGCTCGACCGGCTGCGCGTCGCCGAGATCGTGCTGGCCGAGGGGGTGCTGGGCGAGGCCTTCACCCTGGCGCTGGAGGGCGAGGCGCGGCTGGAACCCTGGGGTCTCACCGCCCGGATCGGCGCTGGCTCCCCGGATGGCGCGACCACGCTCAGCCTGGATGCCAGCCTGCGCCCGGGCACCGGGCGGCTGGCCGCCCGGATCGGCCTGGTGGACCGCGCGATGGGGCCGGTGGCGCGGCTGGCGGGCGTGCCCGGGCCGGTGCGGCTCGACCTCGATCTGGACGGGCCGGCCGAGGAAGCGGCGTTCCGGCTGGTGGGCTCCGCCGGCGATGGTATCGCAGCGGCGCTCAGCGGCGTGGTGCGCGCGCCGGAATCCGATCGGCTCGGCCTGACGGCGGAGGGCGCGGTGACGGGCGGCGCCTTGCTGCCCGCGCCCTTCGATGGGCCGCTGGCGGTCGCGGTGGATGCCGGGCAGATGCCGGATGGCGCGCTGGATGTGCGGCGGCTGCGTGTGTCGGGCGCGCCCGCCACGCTGACGGCGCGGGGGCGGATCGCGCCGGATGGCGCGCTGGCACTGCGGGTGCAGGGGGAGGTCGCCGGCAGCGCGGCCTTCGCGCCGCTGTTGGACGCCGTGCCCCTGGCCTGGGAGGGGCTGGCAGTATCTTCGACGATCAATGGGTTGCCCGCCTCGGCTGAGATCACGTTGGAGGTTCAGGCGCAGGGCCTCTCCTCCCCGTTTGCGCAGCTCGGCCCGCTGCTTGGGCCGACCCCGCGCCTGACGTTCCGCGGCACCCTTCCCGACCGGATCGCCGCGTTGCGCGTGGACGGCGCCGGCGTGACGGTGGAAGCGCATGGTGGCGTCGGCGCGATGCTCGACCTGGCGTTCAACGCCGACCTCACCGCCCCGGACGCGGCGGTGCCGGGCCTCGCCGGCGCGCTGCGCCTCGCCGGCACCGCAACAGGCGCCCGGGAAAACCCGACCCTGGCCCTCACCGCCGAAAGCGCGCGTCTGGCACTGGATGGGCGGGTGCTGGAGGATTTCGCCCTGACCGCGCGGGTCGCGACGCCGCTGACCGCGCCACGACTGGACGCCGAGGCCCGCGGGCGGTTCGGCGGGCAGCCGGTGGCGGTCGATCTGCGCGGCAGCCCGGCCGAGGATGGCTGGCTGCTGCTGGAGGCGGGGCGCGCGGCGTTCGGCGATGCGACGCTGACGGCGGAAGGCCGCATCCATCCGGAGCGGCAGGTGTTCGACGGCACGCTGCGCCTCGCCATGCCGGATTTGGCGCCCCTTGCCAGCCTTGCGGGGCAGGCGGCGAGTGGCGCGCTGACGCTGGACGCCGCGCTCACGCCGCGCGGCTCCGTGCAGACCGGGCGCGTCACGCTGGGAGTCCCGCGCGCCCAGGCGGCCGGCGTGGCGATCCGGGACTTGCGGGCCACACTCTCCGGCAGCCTCGCCGCGCTGGAGATCGAGGCGGCGGGCACCATCGCGGAGGTGCAGGCGGCGCTGGCCGCAACGCTGGCGCAGCAGGGCGAGGCGCGGCTGCTGACGGTGCCGCGCCTGACGCTGGCGGGCTTCGGCGAGACGGCGCGCCTGGCCACGCCAGCGCGCATCACGCTGCGCCCAGATGGCGGCGTGCAGCTCGCACCGCTGACCCTCGCCACCGGCCGCGGCCCGGCACTTCGCGCCGAGGGCGTCTGGGGGCCGGAGCGGGCCGATTTGCGCGTGACCCTGCCCGCCTTCGCCCTCGCCACGCTCGGCGACGTGCTGCCGGGGCCGGAGCCCGCGGGCAGCCTGACCGCCACGCTGCGCGTCACCGGGCCCACCAGCGCGCCCGAATTGGCGCTGGAGGCGCGCGGCACCGGCGTGCGGATCGGCCCGCCCGGCCTTGCCACCAGCGATGTGCGGGTGGAGGCGCGGCGAGCCGCGAGCGGCGCCATCACGGCGAATGCGCAGCTTGCCGGCGGGCGCGGCGCCCGGGCGAATGCCACGCTCGCCCTGCCGCAGGGGCCGGCGGGGCCGTTGCAAGGCAGCCTTCGTGGCCGGGCTGACCTTGCGCCGCTGACCAGCCCCTTCCTGGCCGCCGGGGCCGATCGTGTCACGGGCGAACTCGTGCTGGCGCTCGACCTCGGCGGCACGATCGCGGCGCCGGAGACGCGCGGCGAAATGCGGCTGTCGGGCGGGTCCTGGCGAAACACGCTGTATGGCGTGGCGCTGACGGCGCTGGCCGGCACGGTGCGCGCCGATGGCGGGCCCTGGCGCGTTGATCTGGCAGGGCGGGCGGGTGCGGGGCGCCTCGCTTTGACCGGCACGGTCGATCCGCTGGCGCCGGGCATGCTGGTCGATGTGGCGCTGCGGGCCGAGAATGCCGCGCCCGTCTCGCTCGATTTGCTGCGCACCAGCCTGGATGCGGAGCTGCGCCTGGCCGGCGGGCTCGGCAGCGGCGCCACGCTGAGCGGGCCGATCCGGCTGCGCCGCACCGAAATCCGCATCCCCGAACGCCTGCCGGCCGGGGTGCGGCGCCTGACGGGGGTCACCGAGATCGGCAGCCCGCCCGGCCGACCGCCGGTGCTGGCGCCGGCCGCGCCCCGCCGGGGTGCGCCGCCGCCGCCCGCCGACGCCCCGCCGATCCTGCTCGACCTGCAAGTGGCGGCACCGCGTGGCGTGTTCGTGCGCGGGCGGGGGCTGGATGCGGAAATGGGGGGCACGGTGGCCGTCACCGGCTCCCTCGCGGCGCCCTCCGTCACCGGGGAGCTGGCGCTGATCCGCGGCGATGTCTCCATCCTGGCGCGGCGGCTGGCCTTCGATCGCGGGCGGCTGGCCTTCGATGGCGGCCTGGTGCCGAGCCTCGATTTCCGCGCCAGCAGCCTGACCGGCGGCACGACCGTCTCGGTCGAGGTCAGCGGCAGCCCGACCGAGCCCGAAATCCGCTTCACCTCCTCCCCCGATCTGCCGCAGGACGAGGTGCTGGCGCGGCTGCTGTTCGACCGGCCGACGGGGCAGCTTTCCCCCTTCGAGATCGCGCAGATCGCGCAGGCGCTGGCCGGCGCCAGCGGCATCGCCGGCGGCGGTGCCACGGGCATTTTGGACCGCGTGCGGCAGACCCTGGCGCTGGACCGTCTGGCCGTCGGCGGCGGTGGCGAGGGTGCGGCGCGCACCACGGCGGAGGAGGAACGCCGCGGCCCGACGCTGGAAGCCGGGCGCTATATCGCGGATGGCGTCTATGTCGGCGTGCGACAGGGCACCGAGGCCGGGTCCTCCCGCGTCGGCGTCCGCGTGGAACTCACACCGCGCATCCGGCTGGAGGCGGAGACCGGCGACCGCGAGGCCGGCGAGCGCGTGGGTATCACCTGGGAATACCAGTGGGGGCGTTAGGCGCGCCTTGCCGTCCACACATATTGCAGCGGCGCGGCACGCTGCAGCCATGCCTGCGGGTCCACGGCCAGCGCCGTCAGCGCCGGGGCGAAGCGGGTCGCGAAGGCGCGCGCCTTCTCCAGGTCGAGCACCCGGGGTGCGACCGCGATCGGCGTGAGGCCCGCGGCCTCGATGGCGCGGCGCATGCTGTCCCTGGTGAACCAGCGCAGATGCGTGGCGTCCAGCAGACCTTGCTCCTGCACCTGCCAGGTGCCGGCGAGCAGGCGCGCGACGAAGGACCAGTGCTCGACATTCGGGATGCAGATCAGCAGCAGGCCACGGTCCGACAGCAGCCGCGCATCGCGCTTCAGCACAGCCCAGGGGTCGCGCAGATGCTCCAGCACATCGCCGAACACCAGCGCGTCCAGGCTGCCCTCCGGCACCGGGGGCGGCGTTGCCTCGATATCGAGGCGCAGGACCTGGTCGTAGTGTGCGGCGGCGCGGGCGGCGAGGGCTTCGTCCGGCTCCACGCCGATCAGCCGCGTCGCAGCATTGCGCGCCCGCAGCGCCGCACCCAGCGCCCCTGCCCCACAGCCGACATCCAGCACGGCGCGCGCATCGACGGGCACGCGTTTCAGCAAATCCGGATTGGCGTGGGCGCCATAGCTGAGGTCGAGGCTCATGCCGGGATGCTCTCCGCCGCCGCCTCCACCGCCGCCAGCACATGGTTCAGACCGCGCGTGAGGGTGGTGGTGGCGAAGCCCAGCGCCTCGGCCGGGTAGCGGTCGAGTTCCGCCGCCACGGCCAGGTGGGTCAGCGGCGGTGCGGGCAAGCCGAAATCGCGACGGTATCTTGTGCCGCGCGTGTAGTCGAGTGGCACGAGGTGGCGCAGCACGGCGAGGCGCGTGGCGGTGGCAAGGGCCGGCGGCGGGTTGCTGGCCTCGAAGGCCGCAAGCCTGGCCGCCAGCCCCGCGAAGGCCCGCGCGGCTGGCGCGAGTTCGAAGCGCGACCCCGCCGCCGCGGCGTAGCGCGAAAGATGCCCTTGCAGCTCGGCGATCAGTGCAGCGGGGTCGAGCGGGATGGCCGGCATGCTCGCCATCCGAAAGGCCGCCAGTGCATAGAGGCGGATATCGGTCAGCAGCACCTCCGGGTCGGCCACGGCGATCTGGTCGCGGTCCGTGTGCCAGGCGGTGTTGCCGCCATTCCCCATGACGAAATACCAGCCGCGCCGCTCCACCTCCGCCTTCGGGATGCGCGAGGAGGCGGAGAAGCAGCCGGAGATGCCGAGGTTGTTGAAGGAGAAATCGCTCGATTGCGTCGGGCGCTTGCCGCCGGCGACCTTGCCCGTGGCGTCCGCCACGCAGCCGGTCACGAAGGCACGGTTCTCGGCCATCCAGGGGATGGTCGGGTAGTCAGTGGCGTCGCGGCAGCCGGGGCTGTCGCAGTTGAAATGCGCCACGCAGCCGCGTGCGAGGTCGCGCGCGAAGGTATCGGCATACCAGGTGCTGCCGGCGAATTTCCCGGTGGAATGGCCGGGCCACCAGCAGATGCGCACGCCCCTGATCAAGCCCGCGCGATGCGCGTGCAGCAGGCGGGCTGCCTCCAGCATGCAGGCATCGCCGGTGGCGTTGTCGCCGACGCCGACATCCCAGGAATCGTAATGGCCGTGCAGCAGCACGAAGGCATCCGGATCGGCGCCGGGGATGCGCACCTCCGGCAGCACCTGGTCGAACCAGCCTTCCTCCACCACCGTGGTCAGCGTGGCGGAGGCTCCGCGCGCGGCCGCGTCGATCAGCTTCGCGCCGTCCATCGCGTTCACCGCGCAGCCGGGGATCGGCGTGCGGCCGGGCAGGTCATCGAGGTCGGGCGTGCCCCAGATGGCGCTGCCGCTGCCCCAATGCATGTCGGGGCCGGGATTCACCGCGATGACGCCCACGGCGCCGAGTGCCGCGAAGGCCAGGATGCGCTCGGCCAGGATCATCCCGCGGAAGACCGCGATCTTGCCGCGCAGGTCGGGCGTGCCCGGCGCCGGGTCGTAGCCCGGCCCGAACAGTTTCGCGCTGTTGGGCGACCAGCCCATGGGCGGGTTCACCGGGTTCTCGACGAAAGCCAGCGGCGCTGTCAGCCCGCCCGGCGCCGTCTCCGCCAGTTGGGCCGGGCGCGCGGCGAAGCGCGCGCCCTCCAGCGTCACATGCGCGTCCTTCGGCACCGCCAGGTACAGGCGCGGGCGATGCACCGTGACAGGCAAGCCAAGCGCCAGGAGGCGCGCCGCGATCTCCTCCCCCGCCGCCGCTGCTTCCTCCGGGTCCTGGCGGCGCATGGTGCAAAAACGCTCCACCAGCGACCAGGCTTGGTCGATGCGGGCAGCCGCCATCAGGGCGGCTTCGGCTTGCGTTGTCATCCTGTCAGTCCAAGGTCACGCCGACCTGGCGCACCACGGCGGACCAGCGCTCGATCTCCGCCAGCACGTAGCGCTGCGTGGCCGCCGGTGGCTCACCGACCGGCTCGACGCCGATCGTGGCCAGGCGCTGCCTGACCGAATCGCTGTCCAGGGCGCGACGAAGCTGGACATACAGCGCCTGTGCAACGTCATCGGGAACGCGGGCGGGGCCGGCGATGCCGAACCAGTTGGTGGTGACCAGACCGGGGAAGCCGGATTCCGCCAGCGTCGGAATCTCCGGGAAGGCCGGGCTGCGCGCGGCGGAAGACAGCGCCAGCGGCCGCACGGCGCCGCTGCGGATATGCGGCGCAGCACTTGGCAGGCTGTCCCACATGCTCTCGATCCGGCCGCCCAGCACATCGGCGGTCGCCGCCTGCGCGCCGCGATAAGGCACATGCACAACCTGCATGCCGGCGGCGGTGTTGAACAGCGCGCCGGTCAGGTGGTGCAGCGTGCCATTGCCGCCGGAGCCGAAATTCAGCCCATCCGGCTTCGCCTTCGCCGCCGCCACATAATCGGCAATGCTGCGGAAGGGCTGGTCGCGGCCGACGAACAGCACCAGCGGCAGGGTGCCGATGATGGTGATGTGGCGGAAATCCGTGCGCGTGTCGTAGGGCAGGTTGCGGTGCAGCTGCCGGAAGATCGCCTGCGGGCCGACATTGGTGGTGATCCAGGTGTAGCCATCCGGCGCGGATTTCGCGACGAAGTCGGACCCCACCACACCACCGGCGCCGGCGCGATTCTCCACCACGAAATTCTGCCCGGTCTGCTCCTGCAAGGCCGCCGCGAAGGTGCGCGTCAAGATGTCGGAGGCGCCGCCCGGCGGCGCGGAGGAGATGAAGCGCACGGGCCGCGACGGCCAATGGCCCTGCGCGAGGCCAGGCGTGGCGAGGGACGCGGCAGTCAGGGCAAGCAGCGAACGACGGTTCATGGCGGGCACCCTCCAGAAGCAGCACGGTGCCGCACCGAGCCGCCGCTGTCATCCGGGGCGGGCGGTGCGGCTTGACGGACGGGCGCAATCGCAAGCAACTCCCGCGCCATGGCACCCCCCCTTCTGCATCTGCGCGACATCCGGCTGCGCATCGGCTCCCTGCAATTGCTCGTCGGCGCGGAGATCGCGGTCGGGCGGGGGGAGAGGCTGGCGCTGGTGGGGCGGAACGGCAGCGGCAAATCGACGCTGCTGAAGATCGCCTCCGGCACGATCGAGGCCGATGGCGGCACGCGCTTCCTGCAACCGGGTGCGACCATGCGCTACCTGCCGCAGGAGCCTGACCTGTCGGGCTTCGCGACCACCGGCGCCTTCGTCGCCGCCGGCCTCGGCCCGGGCGATGACCCGCACCGGGCGAGGGTACTGCTCGAAGGCCTCGGCCTGACCGGGGAGGAGGAGCCGCATCGGCTGTCTGGTGGCGAGGCGCGGCGGGCGGCCCTCGCCCGCGCCCTGGCCCCCAACCCCGATATCCTGCTGCTGGATGAGCCGACCAACCACCTCGATTTGCCCGCCATCGAATGGCTGGAATCGGAGCTCGCTTCGATGGACAGCGCGCTGGTGCTGATCAGCCATGACCGGCGATTCCTGGAGCGGCTCTCGCGCGCCATGGTCTGGCTCGACCGCGGCACGACGCGCCGCCTCGAACAGGGATTTTCGGGTTTCGAGGCCTGGCGCGACAAGGTTCTCGAAGAAGAAGAAACCGCCGCCCACAAGCTCGCCCGGAAGATCGTGCGGGAAGAACATTGGCTGCGCTACGGCGTGACGGCGCGGCGCAAGCGCAATGTGAAGCGCCTCGGCGACCTGCAGGCGCTGCGCAAGCGCCGGCGCGAGCGCGTGACGGCGCCGGGCAGCGTGCGCATGGCCTCCCACGAGGCCGAAGGCAGCGGCAACATGGTGGCCGTGGCGGATGGCGTGACCAAGAAGTTCGGCGAGCGCTTCGTGGTGCGGGATTTCTCCACCCGTATCATGCGCGGCGATCGCGTGGGCATCATCGGGCCGAACGGTGCCGGCAAAACGACGCTGCTGAACATGCTGATCGGCGCGCTCACGCCTGATGAAGGCACGCTAAAACTCGGCGCCAGCATCGCGATGGTGACGCTGGACCAGAAGCGCGAAAGCCTCGACCCGGCCTGGACGCTGCAACAGGCGTTGACCGGCGGCGGCGGCGACCAGGTGCGCGTGGGGTCGGAGGTGCGGCACGTGGTCAGCTACATGAAGGATTTCCTGTTCGTGGCGGACCAGGGGCGGACGCCGGTGGGATCGCTTTCGGGGGGCGAGCGTGGGCGGCTGATGCTGGCGCGCGCGCTGGCGAGCCCTTCAAACCTGCTGGTGCTGGATGAGCCGACCAACGACCTCGATCTGGAAACGCTGGACCTGCTGCAGGAACTGCTGGGCGAATACCAGGGCACGGTGATCGTGGTCAGCCATGACCGCGACTTCCTGGACCGCGTGACCACCAACGTGATCGTGGCGGAGGGCGATGGGCGCTGGCAGGATTATGCCGGCGGCTATTCCGACATGGTGTCGCAGCGCGGCCGCGGCGTGGAGGCGCGGCGTATCGCCGCGGCCGAAGGCGCGGCGCGGGAAGCCGGCCCCACAGCCGCGCCGGCCGCTGCGAAGGCGCGCATGACCTTCAAGGACAAGCACGCGCTGGAGACTCTGCCGGCGAAGATCGCGACGCTCGATCGGGAAATCGCGGCGTTGCAGAAGCAGCTTGCCGACCCGGCGCTGTACACGCGCGATCCGCCCGGCTTCGCGGCGCGCACCAGCCTTCTCGGGAAAAAGCAGGCGGAGCGCGATGCGGCGGAAGAAGACTGGCTGCGGCTTGAATTGTTGCGGGAGGAGTTGGAGGGTTAGCGGGTGAACGCTGGCCCCCTCACCCAGAACCGCCTCTGGCTCGGCATCGGCTTCATGCTGCTGGCGGCCAGCCTGTTCCCGGTGATGAACGGCCTCGTGCAATGGCTGTCGCAGCGCTACCCGACGGAACAGGTGGTCTGGGCGCGCATCACGGGCCATCTGCTGGCGATGGTCGCGGTGATGCTGCCGGCGCGCGGGCTGCTGGTGATGGCCACGCGCCGGCCCTGGGCGCAGGCCGGGCGGTCGCTCTGCCAGTTCGGCTCCACCAGTTGCTACTTCACCGGCATCGCGACGCTGCCGCTGGCGAAGGCTGCCTCCATCGGGTTCCTCGCCCCCTTCGTGGTGGCGCTGCTCGCCTGGCCGATGCTGGGCGAGAAGCCGAAGGTACCGCGGCTGGTGATGGTCGCGGTGGCGTTCTGCGGCGTGCTGGTGGTGATCCGGCCGGGCATGGATGGGTATGAGCCGGCGACGCTGTTCATCCTCGGCAGCGTGGCCTTCTACGCCACCTACCAGGTGCTGACGCGCAAGGTCGCGCCGCATGACAAGGCCGAGACATCGGCGCTGTGGTCGGCGCTGCTCGGCGCCGTGGTCTCCACGGCGCTGGTGCCCTTTGTGTGGGTGGCGCCGCACTCCGTCGCGGATGTGCTGGCGTTTCTGGCGTTGGGCGCGCTGGGGGCGGCCGGGCATTACTGCGTGGCGCGGGCGATGAGCTATGGCGCGGTGGCGGTGATCTCCCCCTTCCAGTATTGGCAGATCGTCGGCAGCGTGCTGATGGGCGTCGCCGTCACCGGGCTGTGGCCGGATGGCGCGACATGGCTTGGTGCCGCGATCATCATCGGCGCGGGGATCGCATTGGCGTTGATGGAAGCGCGACGGGGGAAGGCAGGCACATGACCATCGGCGTCGGCGGATCGAGTTTTGCCGCGGAACTGGCCGCGATCCGCAACCAGCGCGATGCGGTGCCGCCGATCGGTGCCGAAGAACACGCACGCCGCGTGGACCGCGCACAGGCCCGCATGCGCGAACTGGGCATCGCGGCGCTGTGGCTGGATGGCACGACGAATCTGCACTGGCTGACCGGCATGCGCCATGGCCAGAGCGAACGCCCTTTCGGCGCCGTGCTGCCGGCGGATGGCGCCCTCACCTACCTGTGTCCCCAATTCGAGGTGGAGAAGGCCAAGACCCTGCTGCTGATCCCGGGCGAGGTCCGCGGCTGGGAGGAGGACGAGGACCCCTACGCCCTGTTCGCCGACATCCTGCGCGGCGCCGACGTGGCGGGCGGCACGGTTGCGATCGACGACATGGCCCGGATGTTCCTGGCGGAGGGGCTGCGCGCCGCGCTGCCCAACCACCGCTTCGTCGCCAGCGGCCCCGTGACGTCGCATCTGCGCGAACGCAAGACGGAGCATGAGGTGGCACTTCTGCGCCGGGCCATGCAGCTCACCGTCGACATCCAGGCCGCCGCGGCGCGTGGCCTTTACGAAGGCGTCACCACGACCGAGGTGCAGGAATTCCTGGCCGCCGCGCATCGCCAGGCGGGCTTCGATGGCGCGCCGGCCTTCGCGCTGGTGCTGTTCGGCGAAGCCAGCGCCTATCCGCATGGCGTGCCCTATGCGCAGACCTTGCGCGATGGCGATGTGGTGCTGGTGGATGTCGGCGGGCCGCTGCATGGCTATGTCAGCGACATCACGCGGTCCTATGTGTTCGGCACGCCGAATGCGCGCCAGCGCGACATCTGGAACCTCTCGCACCGCGCCCAGGCCGCCGGCTTCGGCGCGGCACGGCCAGGTGCCCCCTGTGGCGGCATCGACGATGCCTGCCGGGCGGAGGTGGTGAAGGCCGGCTTCGGCCCCGGCTACAAGACACCCGGCCTGCCGCACCGCACGGGCCACGGCATCGGCATGGATGTGCATGAGGCGCCCTACTTCGTGGGCAGCAACCGCGCGCCGCTGGCGGTCGGCAACACTGGCAGCATCGAGCCCACCATTGCGATCTATGGCGAATTCGGCATCCGGCTGGAGGACCATATCGTGGTGACCGAGACGGGCGCCGACTGGCTCACCAAGCCCGCGCGCAGCGTCGATGACCCCTTCGGGCTGGAGTGACCCCCATGTTGACCATCTACGGCGTCTATCGGTCCCGCGCGTCGCGCAACATCTGGCTGGCGGAGGAGCTCGGCGTGCCGTTCCGGCATGTGCCGGTGATCCAGGTCTATCGCGCCAATGGCGCTGGCCTGCACACGCAATCGCCGGAATTCCTGGCGATCAATCCGAACGGCAAGATTCCCGCCATGCAGGATGGCGATCTGGTGCTGGCCGAGAGCCTGGCGATCAATCTGTACATGGCGAAGAAGGCGGGCGGCGCGCTGGCGCCCGCCAGCCTGGCCGAGGATGCGCTGATGACCGCCTGGTCGCTCTGGGCGATGACGGAGGTGGAGCCGCATTCCATCCAGGTTCTGTACAACCGCGAGGGCGCGCCGAACCGGGATGCCGCCAAGCATGACGCCGCCGTGGCCGCGCTGACCGCCCCCTTCGCGGTGCTGGAGGCAGCACTCGCCAAGACCGGCTTCGTCGTGGGCGGCCGCTTCACCGTGGCGGATGTGAACCTCGCCGAGGTGTTCCGCTACGCGCAGGCGGCGCCATCCCTGTTTGCGGCAGCACCGCATGCCGCCGCCTGGATCGCCGCCTGCCAGGCGCGGCCGGCCTTCGTGAAAATGATGGCGGCGCGGGATCAGGAACCCGCCTGACGCCGCACGCTGAGGATGCCCGGCACGGCTAGCGCGGCGAAATGCTGCGCCGCCGGGATGTCGGCCTCGCTGTACCAGTTTGCCTCGTGCAGCAGGTTGATCGTGCCGATGCTGGTGCCGTTCCAGCGCACCGGCACGTTCAGCACGCTGTCGCAGCCGAGGCTTGCGATCAGTGCGTGGTCGAAGAACACGTCGGCGATGTCGGCGGCGGTATAGCCGATATAGGGCACGCCCTGCCCCAGCACCTTCTCGAACCAATGCGTCTGGTTGATCGGCTTGCGGCCGCCGACCGGATATTCGCGCGGCATGTTCGAATAGTACCGCTGACTTTCCTTGGCGCCCGGATGGATCACCAGAATGGTGCACAGCTTGTGGCCGATAGCCTTGCCCATCGCGGCATCCAGCGCGGCGAACAGCGGCGCGGGCTGGCCGGCCGCCGGCATGGCGGCGACGACGGAGGCATAGTCGGGCGTGGCGCGGGTCATGCGTGTGCCTTGGTTCTGGTCTTCTCGGGGATGATGCCCTGCGGCCGGAAGCGGAGCAGCAGGATGAGGGTCAGCGCGATGGCACCCTCGCGCAGCGCGGCTTTTTGCACGGGCGTTACGCCAGGGATTTCGGCGGCGATGAAGCGCGTGCCCTCGATCAGCGCGATCACGAAGATCGCGCCCAGCACCGCACCGCGCATCGAGCCCACGCCGCCCGCCGTCAATGCCAGCACGATGTAGATGGTCAGCAAGGGTGCGAACCCCTCCGGCGCGATATAGGCGTTGTAGTGGGCGTAGAGCGCGCCCGCGGCCCCCACCACGCCGGCGCCGACGATGAAGGCGCGCACCTTGAACCACAGCACCGGCTTGCCGGCGACGGCGGTGACATCCTCATCCTCCCTTATCGCGCGCAGCACGCGGCCGAAGGGCGAGTGCGACAGGCGCGCCAGGGCCGCGAAGGCGATGCCGACGGCGGTCCAGACCAGCACCAGGTAGATCAGGTTGAATTCCTGCGGCGTCACGGCACCGCGCCACGGCCCCGGGATGCCGCTGATGCCGTCCGTGCCATTGGTCAGCCAGATCTCGTTGGAGGCGACCAGGCGGATCACCTCCGCGAAGCCGAGCGTCACGATGGCCAGATAGTCGCCCCGCAGCCGCGCGACGATCAGCGCCATGATGCCGCCCGACGCCGCCGCCACCACCGCCCCCGCCGCCCAGCCGAGTGGCATCGGCACGGCAAGCTTCGTGGTCAGCAGCGCGGAGGCATAGGCGCCCAACCCGAAGAAGCCGACGAGGCCCAGATTGACCATGCCGGTCAGGCCCCAGATCACGTTCAGCCCCAGCGCCATCAGCGCATAGAAGCCCGCGAAGACCAGCATCGCGACGAGATAGGCGTCCATCAGGTGCGCGCCCCCAACAGGCCGGAGGGGCGGAACATCAGCACGAGCAGGATGGCCAGGAACGCCGTGACCGTGCGGTAGGCGGGCTCCAGCACCACGCCGGCCAATTCCTCCCCCACGCCGACCACCATCGCACCCAAGGCAGCGCCAGGGATGGAGCCAAGGCCGCCGACCACGGCCGCCGCAAACACCGACAGCACGACGCGAAAGCCGGTCAGCGGATCGATCGAGGTATCGAGGCCAATCAGCATGCCCCCGAACCCCGCCAGCCCCGCGCCGATGAACACAGCGACGCGCGCGATGCGATCCGGATCGACGCCCTTGATGTCGGCCAGCGTCGGATTGTCGGCGACGGCGCGCATCGCCCGACCCAGGCGGGTGAAGGCCAACAGACAGAACAGCGCGCCCGCCGCGGCCATAGCGTAGAGCGTGTTGGAGGCCTGCTGCGGGCTCACGCGGATGCCGTCGAACCGCCAGTCGCGCAGGATCGGAAGGTCATAGCCCTTGAGGTCGTTGCCGAAGGCAAAGCGGATGATGTTCTCGAGCAGGATGGTGAGTGCGACGGAAGCGATGGCGACCGTCAGCGGCCCCGCGGGGCGCAGCGGTTTCAATGCCAGCTCATCCGACAACAGCCCGATCGCGCCCGCCGCGAGGAAGGCCACCATCAGCGCCATGCCCGCCGGCAGCCCCCATTGCGCATTGGCGATCCAGCCCGCGAAGGCGCCCATCGTCGCGAAGCCCGCCACCGCGAAATTCGGGAAGCGCAGCACCGCGAAGATGCAGTTGAAGCCGATCGCGGGCAGCATCAGCATGCTGCCCGCGAAGACGCCGTTGAGAAGGACCTGAACCAGGTCCCGCCAATCCTGCATCAGACCAGTTCGAGCAGGCGGAAGCGGCCGTTCTCGGCAACCTCGTAGCGGAACCTGGTGCCCTGGATATCGCCGCGCTCATCGAAGGAGACGGGGCCGGAGGCACCGTCGAAATTCACCGCGCGGCCGGCGGCGATGGCGCGGAGGCCATCGGTCACGTTGTCCACCGTCTCGCCGGCACCCATGCTGATGCGGCGGACATTGTCGCGGATGGCGGTGCCGAGCTGCGCATCGGGCACCGCGGCAGCCTGCGCCGCGGCCAGGATCGCCATCGTCGCGTGGTCATGCGTCTGCGCCGAATAGGGATCGACCTCGACAGTGCCGAAGCGCGTCCGCAGCCGACGGAAAGCGCCGCTGTTGAGATCGGGGCTCGGCTGAAAGGTCACCAGACCGTTGGTCACCTCGTTCGGCAGCGACTGGAAGGTGTTGGCGTTGGCGGCGTAGGCGAAGGTGAAGCGGCGCCCGTCGAAGCCGGCGCGGAACAACTCACGCAGCAGGATGGTCACGTCCGGCAGGTAGCCATTGAGCATGATGGTGTCGGAGCGGCTGCGCATGATCGTGTCCACCTCCGATCGGAAGGCGGTCTTGTCGCGCTCATAGACGATGTAGCCCGATACGGCGCCGCCGGCGGCGCGGAATTTTTCGGTCATCACATCCTGCGAGGATTGCGCGAAGGGCGATTGCGCCGCCAGGTGGAACACGCGGCGCGCACCCTTGCCGATCAGCCAATCGCAGGCGGTCGCGATCTGCAGGCGCGAATTGGGCTGGGTGCGGAAGATGTAGCCCTGGTGCGGCAGCAGCGTGATGGAATCCGCACCCGAGACGGTGAACAGCGGCACGCGGTTTTCCCAGCACAGGGGTGCGACACCGGTGGTGACGCTGCTGGCCCAGGTGCCCATCAGCGCCTGCACGCGATCGACATCGATCAGCTTGCGCGCGCCGCGCACGCCGGCATCCGGGTTGGTCTGGTCGTCTTCGAACACGATGCGGATCTGTCGGCCGCGCACGCCGCCGGCGGCATTCGCTTCCTCCGCCACGCTCTGGATGGCGCGCAGCATGGCGGGGCCATAGGGGCCGCCCGCGCCGGTCAGCGGCGGCAGCGCGCCGAAGGTGATTGGCGTGGTTTGCGCGAAGGCCCGCCCGCCGATCGCGAAGCTGGCCGCAGCGCCGAGCGCGGTGCGGCGCGTTACTTGGAACTTTGTCATCGGAAACTCTCCCTGCCTGATGTGTCGAGATTAGCCATGGTCAGCCGCCGAGGAACAGGCGGCGCACTTCGGGGTCGCCGGCGAGGCTCGCGGCCGCGCCGGTGCGCGCCACGCGGCCATCCACCAGCACGATGCCATCCTCCGCGATGGCGAGCGCTTCCAGCGCATTCTGCTCGACCATCAGGATCGCCGTGCCCTCGGCATGGATCGCCGCGATGCTGTCGAACAGGCTTTCGGCGGCCTTGGGGCTGAGGCCGGCCGAGGGTTCGTCCAGCAGCAGCAGCCGCGGTTCCACCATCAGCGCCATGCCCATCGCCAGGATCTGCCGCTGCCCGCCGGAAAGCGTGCGCGCGGCGCGGCGGCGCTTCTCGGCCAGGATCGGGAAGCGCGCGAACAGCGCCTCCACCTGGCGGGCCACCTTGGCGCGGGGTTCGAGGTAGCCGCCCATCTCCAAATTCTCCCGCACATTCAGGCTGCCGAAGATGTTGGCTTCCTGCGGCACGAAGGCGACGCCCTGGGCCGCGATACCGCGCGGTGGCAGGCCCGTCAGGCGCTTGCCATCCAGGCGCACCTCGCCCGCCTTGGCGCGCACGAGGCCCGCGATGGCCTTCAGCAGCGTGGATTTGCCGGCGCCGTTCGGGCCCACGATCGCCGCCATGCGCCGTTCCGGCAGGCTGACGGAGATGCCTTTCAGAATTTCATCGGCGGCGCCATAGCCGCCGACCAGACCCTCGACCTCCAGCAGATCAGGCATGGCCGCCCCGATGGCCGGAGGGCGGAGGCCGGCTTTTGCGGGCTGAGCACCGGAGGGCTGAATCGGGTCGGCCCCTACACATGCGCGCGGCGGCCCAGATACGCTTCCTGCACGCGGTCATCGGCGGCAACGCTGGCGAAATCCCCCTGCGTCAGGAACTTCCCCTCGGCCATGACGATCACCGGGTCGCACAGGCTGGCCACGAAATCCATGTGGTGCTCCACCACCAGCACGCTCATGCCCTCATCGCGGAGTGTCGCGATATGGGTGGCGATCTCGGCGGCCAGCGTCGGGTTCACGCCGGCCACGGGTTCATCGAGCATCAGCAGCTTCGATTCCGCCATCAGCGCGCGGCCGATTTCCATCAGCTTCTTCTGGCCGCCGGACAGCGCAGCCGCCTGGTTGTCCAGCACGCGGGTCAGGTTGAGGCGCGCCGCGACGGAGACGGCGCGGGCGCGCAATGCCTCCTCCCGCGCGCGGGCGGCGGCGGGGCGCAGGATGGCCTGCATCGCGCCCTCCCCCGGCTGGGCCGGGCCATACAGCAGCAGGTTTTCCAGCACGGTGAGGCGCGGGATGCCGCGGGCGATCTGGAAGCTGCGCACCAGGCCGGCGCGGGTGATGCGGTCGGACCGCCAGCCGGTGATGTCCTGTCCATCGAACAGCACCTGCCCCGCATCGGGCGGGATCACGCCGGACAGGCATTGGAAGGCCGTGGATTTCCCCGCGCCATTCGGGCCGATCAGCGCCGTGACGCGGCCGCGCGGCACAGCCAGGTCGAGGCTGTCGAGTGCTACCACCCCGCCGAAGCGCCGGCGCAGGCCACGCACATCCAGAATAGGGGGGGCGCTCATCGCGCCAAGGCTACATGAGCCGCCCCCCCGCGCAACCGCGGGGCACCAGGGCTATGCTTGCCGCAGCGCAGGCTCCGGCGCCGGCTGCACGGGGATTGGGCTGGCCGCCACGCGCTTGGGCGGCGGTGCCGGCGGCGGCTCTGGCATGCGCAGCAATCCGGAGCGGAGCATCTGCTCCCGCCGGAAGTTCTCGTGCCGCTTGGCGTCTTCGATCACGATTCCTGTCTCGCCGACTCGCGTTTGTCGCCGCGACGTGTAGACACCGGAAGCAAGGCGTCAACGCGGCAGCTTCGGGTCGGCTGCATGAAAGCAGAAGGCGGTTGCCGCTTCGTTACCCGACCCAGCCATGGTCCGCGCCGGCCAGCCAGCGGCGGCCGGCCTCGTACAGGGCCTGCACCTTCTCGCCCTTCAAGCCGGGCATGTCCGTCTTCACATCGTACCCGATATTCGTCTGGAGATAGGCGAGGTGCCGGTAGCCCTCCGGAAAGCGGGCCAGCAGCGCGGCGTCGAGCGTCAGGGTCGCCGCCGGGTCTACGGGGTCCATGCGGTCCTTCTCATAGATCGGCTGCCGCAGGACGATTCCCCAGGTTTTTCCCCCTGGGCCGTTGCGCTCCTCGATGAAATCGTGGAAGCGGCCGGTGCAGACCACGTCCACCAGCACGCCATGCACTTCCGCCCGCTGGCTGATCGTCATCTTGGTCTGGGCGATGGCGCGATGGCCCGCCAAATCGACCGCGCAGCCGCCGAGGAAGTGCAGGATCGAAACCCCCTTCGCCCAGCCGGCCTTCGACGCCGCGATGAACTCCGCCGCCGGCGCCTGGCACCAGGTGGCGAACATGCGGCCATCATCGTGCCAGCAGGTGGCGAAGCGGTCCCAATCGCCGGCATCGCGCCAGACGGCCCAGTTCTGGACCAGCTCTGCGACTTCGAGGCGGCGGAGCAGCGTGTTCATGGGCGGGACCTCGGTCTCGGGTTGACGCGAAAGATGGGTGGCGTAGAGGGCGTCATAACAAACGGTTGCACGTCCAAGGAGCCCCCCATGACCATCACCCGCCGTGCCGCGCTGTGCGCGCCCGCAATCCTGCTGCCGGGCCTCGCCGCCGCGCAGCCCCGGCCCGTCTGGCCGGACCGCCCCGTGCGCTTGTTGCAGGGCTTCGCGCCGGGGGGCGGCACCGATGTCCTGGCACGGCTGGTGGCGCCGCATCTGGCGGCTTCGCTTGGCCAGCCGATGGTGGTGGAAAGCCGCCCGGGCGCCGGCGGCACCCTGGCCGCCGAGGCGCTGGCCCGCGCGACCGATGGCCATACGCTGATGATGCTGAACAACGGCTTCGCGGTCTCTGCCGCGCTGTACAGCCGCCTGCCCTACAATCCGCGCACCGACATCACGCCGGTGGCCATGGTCGCGTCCTCGGGCCTCGTGCTCCTGGTGGCCAACACGCCGGAAGCGCCGCGTGACCTGGCCGCGTTGATCGCCCGCGCCAAGGCCCGGCCGGAGGCGCTGAACCTGGCGACCGTCGGCGTCGGCAGCACGCAGCATTTCGTGGCCGAGGCGGTGCAGACGGCCGGCGGTTTCAGGCTAACCCATGTGCCCTACCGCGGCACGCCGGCCGCGCTGATCGCGCTGCGCAATGATGAGGTGCAAGTGGTGTCCGAGGTAGCGGCCGCGGTGCTCGGGCAGATTCGCGACGGCGCCGTGCGGGCGCTGGCGATCACCTCGCCGCGCCGGTCGCCGCTGCTGCCGGAAGTGCCGACGGTGGCGGAGCTGCTCGGCCAGGATTTCGACATCGAGACCTGGTACGCGCTCGGCGCGCCCGGCAACACGCCCGCCTTCGTGCTGGCACGCATCAGCGAAGCCGCGCAGGGCCTGGCGGCCAACACCGATTTGCAGACTCGCCTCGCGGCACTCGGCCTGCTGCTGCGCCCCGCCGGCACGCCGGAAAGCACGCGCGCCACCATCCATGGCGAGATCACGCGCTGGGCCGAGGTGATCGAGCGCACCCGGATGGAACGCCAGTGACGACAGGCGCCGCGCCTGTTACCCCGCCCACGGCACCCCAACAGGATTCCCGCATGACCGACCGCCTCGCCCCCGTTTCGCACCCGATCCACGCATTGATGCAGGCCCGCTGGAGCCCGCGGAGCTTCACTGATGCTGCCGTGACGGATGCCGATCTGCACAGCCTGCTGGAAGCGGGCCGCTGGGCGGCGAGTTGCTTCAACGAACAGCCCTGGAGCTTCATCGTGGCCCGCCGCTCCACCGATGCGGCGGCGCATGCGAAGCTGGCGGGGCTGCTTGTGCCGAACAATGCGGGCTGGGCGCCGCGCGCCGACCTGCTGGTGATCACCGTGGCGCGCATGGATTTCACGCTGACGGCAGCGCAGGCCGGCAAGCCCAACGGTTTCGCGCTGCATGACCTCGGCCAGGCGATGGCGCAGGTGAGTTTGCAGGCCGTGGCCCTCGGCCTCGCCGCGCACCAGATGCGGGGTTTCGACGCCGATCGTGCGCGGGTGGAGCTTGGCCTGCCGGAGGGGCACCAGGCGGCGACCGCGGTCGCGATTGGCCATGCCGGGCCGGCGGATGCGCTGCCCGAGGCGCTAGCCGCCCGCGAAGTCGCGCCGCGCACGCGCCTGCCGCTGGAAAAGATGGCCTTCGGCGGGGCGTGGGGTGCGCCCCTTTCCTAACCGCCGCTGATCAGGGGCGCGCGGAGGGCGAGGAATTCGTCCACCGCCTCCACGAAACCCGCGCGCTCCGCCGGGCCCACCACCAGCGACAGCGCGACCATGCCGCGGCGCGCGATATACCAGCCGCGTTCCAGCAGATCGAGGAACAGCAATTCCTTGAGGCCCTGGCTGCCCGCCGCCGCATCCTGAGCATCGCGCGGGGCGTGGTTCATGAAGTGGAAGGCCAGCATGCTGCCGCGGCCGGTGACCACCATCGGCAGGCCGCGCGCCTCGGCGCGTTCGTTCAGCGCCGCGCGCAGCGCATCGCCGGCCTGGTTGTGCGCGACCGCCACCTCCGGCGTGTAGATGCGTGACAGCGCGGCGATGCCGGCGGACATGGTCAGCGTGTTGTTGTTGAAGGTGCCGGCGTGGGGGACGGAATCATGGCGGCGCGGATCGAAGCGCGCCATCAGCGCCGCCCGCCCGCCAAGCGCGCCGAAGGACATCCCGCCGCCCACATACTTTCCGAGGGTCACGAGGTCCGGCGTGATCCCCTCCGCGCCGTGCAGGCCGCCAGGGGCGAGACGGCTGGTCATGACCTCGTCGAAGATCAGCAGGGCACCCGTCTCCTGCGCCACGGCCTGCAAGGCCGCGAGGAAGTTCGGCGTGGCGGGGATGCAGCCGCCGCCGCCCAGCATCGGCTCCAGGATGATCGCCGCAAGGTCGCCGGCCTGCGCGCGCGCCAGATCGACCATCGCGCCGGTGTCGTTGTAGCGGCTGAGCACGACGCGATGCGGCACATTCACCGCACTCGGCCCACTGGCGAAGGTGAACAGGCTGCCGTGATAGCCGCCGGCGAAGGCCATCATCGTGCTGCGGCCCGTGGCGATGCGCGCCAGCGACAAGGCAAGAAGGTTTGCCTCGGTCCCGGAGTTGCAGAAGCGCACCTGCTCGATCGCCGGAAAACGGTCGCAGACCAACCGCGCAAAGTCGGCCTCCAGCGCGTTATGGCCGGTCAGGTTCACGCCCATGTCGAGCGCGCGCAGCACCGCCGCGCGAATCTCGGGATGGGAATGGCCGAACAGGCCGGCGGTGTATTCGCCGATCATCGAGACATAAGTGATGCCGTCCGCATCGGTGATGCGGCAGCCCTCCCCATATTCGACGCGGAAGGGGAAAGGGCCGTGGAACAGCACGCTGCGGGTGTTGCCGCCGGGCAGCACCTGCGCGGCTGCCTCGTGATGCGCGCGGCTGTTGGGCCGGCGACGCCCGTAGGTTTCCCGCGCCTCTTCCAGCGCATCGGCGAGTGCGACGTTGCGCATGCCCTTCCCTCCTGCCTTGCCATGCGCATCATGGCGGGCAGAGGCCGCAGGGGGGAAGCATGTTGGCAGGCAAAATCGCGGTGGTGACGGGTGCCGCGCGCGGGCTCGGTGCTGCCATTGCGCTAAGGTTGGCGGCCGAGGGCGCGGAGGTGGTCCGGCTCGACCTGCCCGGATGCGACGTGGCGGATGAAGCGCAGGTGGCGGCCGCGATGGGGGCGCTGCCGCGCATCGATTTCCTCGTGGCTAATGCTGGGCTCGTTCCGCCTTGGCGGAGCGTCGAGTCGCTCGACCTTGCCGAATGGGACCGCGTCTTCGCGGTGAATGTGCGTGGCGTCGCCGCGAGCATAAAGCACGCAGTGCCGAACATGCCACGCGGCGGCGCGATCGTCGCGATGGCGAGCATCATGGCGGAGATGGGCGCGCCGGGACAGGCGCTCTACACGGCCAGCAAGCACGCCGTGCTGGGGCTGGTGCGGGCGACGGCGCATGATCTCGGACCGCGCGGCATTCGCGTGAATGCCATCGGGCCGGGGCCGATCGCAACCGCCGCGCTGCTCGGCCGGATGGAAGCGCGCCACGCAAGCGGGGGCCCCGCGCCGGAGGCCGCGCTGGCGGCAGAGGCCGCGCGGACGCCGCTCGGCCGCATGGCGACCGAGGCGGATGTGGCGGCGACCGCGCTGTTCCTGCTCAGCGATGCAGCCGCTGGCATCACCGGGCGGATGCTGCGCGTGGATGCCGGGTTGCCCTAACGCTGGGCGGCGGCCCGGCGGTTCAGGTAGAAGGCGTAGCTCGGCGGCAGGATGTCGGCGGGCTTTTCCAGGCCGAGCTCGCGCGCGGCGCGATAGGGCCAGGCGGCGTCGGCGATGAATTCGCGCGCCATCGCGATGGCATCCGCGCGGCCCTCGGCCAGGATCGCTTCGGCGAGGACGGGTTCTGTGATGAGGCCGACCGCCATGGTCGGCAGGCCGGCCTGCTTCTTCACCGCCTCCGCCAGATGCACCTGGAAGCCGTGACTCTGCTTCACCTGCATGAGCGACACCGGCAGGCCGATGCCGCCCGCCGAGCAATCCACCATGTCGATGCCGCGCGTCTTGAGCGCATGCATCAGGGGCATGCTGTCCGCCAGCGTCAGCCCGCCCTCCATGTTGTCCTCGAGCGAGGCGCGCCAGAGCAGCGGCATCTCGGCCGGGATCGCGGCGCGCACGGCCTCCGCCACGCGCAGCGGCAGCTTCATGCGGCCTGCGAGGTCGCCACCGTAGGAATCGTTGCGGCAGTTGGTGATGGGCGACATGAAGGCGTGCAGCAGGTAGCCATGCGCGCCATGGATTTCGATCAGGTCGAAGCCCGCGCGCACGCTGCGGCGCGCCGCCTCGGCGAAGGCTTCGACGATGCTGTCGAGGTCGTCTTCGGTCGCGGCACGCGGGGCGCGCCAGCCTTCGCGCATGGGAATGGCACTCGGCCCGATGGTCTCCCAGAACGGCTCCGGCCCATCCGCGGGCAGCGCGCCATTGCCCTCCCACGGGCGCTGCGTGGCGCCCTTGCCGCCGGCGTAGTTGAGCTGGATACCGGAGGCGACGCGATGCGCGCGGTACAGCGACGTGATCTCCCGCCAGGCGTCCACCTGCTGCTCGTTCCAGATGCCGGCGCAGCCATGGGTGATGCGGCCCTCGCGCAGGATGGCCGTGGCCTCCGCGATCACCACGCCGACGCCGCCGAGGGCGAAGCGGCCGTGATGTGCGCGGTGCCAGGCATTGGGCACGCCTTCTTCCGCGAGATACTGGCACATCGGCGCCACCGCGATGCGGTTGCGCAGCGTGACGCCGCGAAGGCTGAGCGGCGTGAACAGCAGCGGGGTGGTCATCCGGGGCGCTTTTCCCATCCGTGCTGCGCCAGGATATCATGGCTGGCGGCCAGATCCCCATCGGGGTCGGTGCCGGGCCGCGCGGCGTCGGTGATGATTTCGAGTACCGTCAGGCCGGTATAGCCGATCTCGCGCAGCGCGGCACCTGCGGGGCCGGGTTCGACGATGCCGGTGCCAAGCCGGTCATGCTTGAAATCGCCATAGCCCGTGTCGCTGATGTGCACATTCTTGATGCGCGACCCGAGCATGCGGATGGCCGCGCCGACATCCTCCTTGATGTAGGCGCTGTTGCAGACATCGAAATTGATCCCGACCGAGGGATCGATGTCGTTGGCGACGTCGAGCATGTCCTTCGCCGTCGGCAGGAAGGTGAAGGGCACGTTCTCCAGGATGATCTCGGTGCCGCTGCCCTTGGCGTGTGCGACCAGTTCCTTCGTGCCCTCCACGAACCATTCGCGCATCCACTTGACCGGCGGATTGATCAGCGAATTCACAGGGCCCGGGATCGCGCAGACATAGGGGCAGCCCCAATCGGCGGCGAGGTCGATCGCTTCCTTGTAGCGATCCAGCGTGTAGCGCCGCATGATCGGGCAGACGCTGTTCGGATTGTTGTCGAGCAGCGGATAGCAGAAGCTGGTGATCGCCGCCCCTTCCCCATTCAGCCAGGACTTCACCGCGCGCTTTTCCGCGGGCGTCATCGAGGAGGGCCAGAGATGCGGCGGGAAGATCATCATCTCGAAATTGCGGTAGCCCTGCGCGCGCAGGTGTTTGAGCGCGCCGAGGCCGCCATGCGAATAGAGAAACGGAAAGGTCGAGGCGGCGACGCGAAAATCGGCCATGGCGGGCGCTCCCTACAGCGTGGATTCAAGGCGGGTGTTGACGATTAGCTCGGCGACATACGCCTGGTCCGGCAGGCGCAGCAGCAGCGCCACGATCTCGGCGATGGTGTCGGGCTTGAGGCGCCCGGGGCCGGGTGTCACGCCGGGCAGGCTTGCGATCAGGTCCGTCTCGATCGCACCGGGGCAAAGCGCGGTGGCGCGCAGCCCCTGCTCATGCCCCGCGAAGCGCGTGCCATGGGTTAGGGCCACCAGCGCGTGCTTCGACATGGCGTAGCCGAGCACGGCGGAGATGTCGCGGATGCGCTTGCCATCCGTGCTGGCGATGTTCACCACGCGGCCGTGGCCCGCCGCGCGCAGATGCGGGAGTGCCGCGCGCGTCACGCGCAGCGGCGCCTTCACGTTCACCTCCCACATCGCATCCAGCGCTGTTTCGTCCTCATCGTCGAAGGTGACGCGTGCCAGGATGCCCGCATTGTTCACCAGCGCATCCAACCGACCATGCGCCGCGACCGCGCCCGCGATCCACGCCTTTGCGCTGGCCGGCACGGTGGCGTCGAAATGGTGCAGCGTGACGGAAGCGCTGTCCTCCAGCCCCGGCGGACGCCGCTTCGGATCGCGCAGGCCAAGCGCCAGTGCGAAGCCCTCCGCGTGCAGACGGCGCGCTATCGCAAGGCCGAGGCCGCGCGACGCGCCGGACAGCGCCACCACACGCCCCGCGGCGGGCAGCAGCGCCGTGTCCATCAGAACAGCCCCTGATAGACGCCGCCATCATTCACGATGTTCTGCGCCGTCATGAAGCCCGCCTGCGCGCTGCACAGATAGGCGACCAGGTCTCCATTTTCGGACGGGTCGGCGAAGCGGCCGGCGGGGCAGGATTTCAGGCGATCCTGCACGATCTCCTCATAGGTGACGCCGCCGCGCGCGGCATGGCCGTGCAGGTTCGTGCGCAGCGCGTCCGTATCGAACAGGCCGGGGCAGACGCTATTGATGGTGACGTTGTGACCGATGAGTTCCCGCGCGAAGGATGCGATCGCGGCGGCAAGGCCCGCGCGCGCCGAATGGCTGTGCGCGAAGCCCACCTGCGGAAACTTGATGAAGGACACGCTGATGTTCACCACGCGGCCGAATTTGCGGTCGCACATGCCGGGCGTGGTGCGGCGGATCAGATCGACCGCGCTGAAAAAATGCTCATCCCACCAGCGGCGCCACACGGCCTCATCCCAGGTGCGGAAATCGCCCGGCACCTGGCGCGTGCCGGGGCTGGTGACGAGGATGTCCGGCGCCGCGCAGGCAGAAAGCAGCGCATCCCGCCCGGCCGCCGTGTTCACATCGGCCGCGACGGTCGAAACCTGTACGCCATGCGCGCGCGTGATCTCGGTGGCGGCCTCCGCCAGCGGTTCGGGCGTGCGCGCGATCAGCGTCAGGTCGCAACCTTCGCGCGCAAGGCTTTCCGCAACGGCGCGGCCGAGCCCCTTGCTCGCCGCGCAAACGATGGCCTTGCGGCCGCGAATACCGAGATCCATCAGCGCGTGATCCCAAGCTCGGCCAGGCCCTGCTTGAGGCCCGCAAGCGACTCCCCCACGCAAGGCTGCAACGGCATGCGCGGCACGCCACCACCCGGATAGCCGAGGTGATCCATGGCGGCCTTCGTCGCGGGATACAGCGTGCGCCCGCCCGTCACGAACAGATCGGTCAGGCGGCGGCAGGTGGCTTGCAGCGATTCCGCGCGCGCCATGTCGCCGGCCTTTGCCGCATGGAACAACTCCGTGCAGCCCTTCCACACATTCGGGAAGCAATCGACCGTGCCATCCGCGCCGAGCACCACGGCCGGCACACCGAACACCGAGGAAGGGCCGCAGAACACGCGCAGCTTGTCCTTCACGGCGATCAGCGTGCCATAGAAATTGTTCCAGTCGCCGCTGCTCTCCTTGATGGCGACAACCTTGTCGAGATCGGCAAGCCGCAGCGCAAGCGCGGGCGAGATCGCGTTCACCGCATTTCCGGGAATATTATAGGCCATGATCGGCAATGGCGACGCGGCGGACACCGCCGCAAAATGGGCAAAAATCTCGTCATCCGTCAGCTTCACGAAATAGGGCGGCAGAACCAGCACACCATCCGCGCCGGCGTCCTTCGCCGCATGCGCAAGCGCGATGGTCTCGGCCGCCGTCACGCAGCCGACGCCAACGATCGCCGTGCCGCGACCGCGCGTGGCGACAACCGCATCGGCATACAGCTCGCGGCGTTCCGCGTGGCTGAGCGTCCAGAACTCCCCGGTACAGCCGCAGGCGACAATGCCGGTCGCGCCCTCATCCAGAAGTCGCGTGATGTTGGCCCGAAAGCCCGCGCGATCGAGCTTGCCCGAAGCATCGAAGGGCGTCGTCACGGCGGGCATCGGCCCGGCCCAGGTGACGCTGTTGCGATCCATTGTCGGTGTTCCCCGTATCAATCTTGCAGTTGCGCGGCGAGGCGTTGGCCGCTGTTGGCATCGAACACATGCAGGCGCTGCGGCCGCGCGCCCCAAGCGAGCGCCTCACCCGCGGGAAGCGCCATGTCCGGCGCGGCGCGCGCGGTCAAGGATGCACCGCCGGGCAAATCGATCGCCACGATCTGTTCATGGCCGGTCGGCTCGACCAGGCGGATGCGCCCGGTGAAGGGGCCCTGCCCCAGCATCACGTCTTCAGGCCGAAGGCCGAGGACCACCTGCGGAACGTTCGGCGGCTGCGCGAAGGCCAGGGTCACCGCAGGATGCCGAAAAACACCGTCGCGCACCTCGCCATGCAGCAGCGTCATCGCTGGCGATCCGATGAAGCCTGCGACGAACAGGTTGGCAGGCTGGTTGTAGACCTCGGCCGGCGTGCCGAATTGCTGCAACGCGCCTTCATGCATTATCGCGATACGGTCCGACATGGTCATCGCTTCGAGCTGGTCATGCGTGACATAAACGAAGGTGCGGCGAATGCGGCGATGCAACTCGATCAACTCGGCGCGCATATGGCTGCGCAGCTTGGCATCGAGGTTCGACAGCGGCTCATCCAGCAGGAACACGCGCGGGTCGCGCACCAGAGCCCGGCCGAGCGCCACGCGCTGCTGCTGGCCGCCCGACAATTGCCGTGGCTTGCGCGTCAGCAGTGCGCCGAGCTGCAAAGTCTCCGCCACGGACTGCACGCGCGCCGCGCGTTCGGCCTTGGTGACGCCGCGCTTCTTCAGCGGATAGGCGATGTTTTCGGCGACCGTCATATGCGGATAGAGGGCGTAGGATTGGAACACCATCGCGATGTCGCGCTGGCCGGGTGCGACTTCGTTCACCACGCGGCCGCCGATGGAAATTGCGCCCTCCGTCGGGAATTCGAGGCCCGCCAGCATCCGCAGCGTCGTGGTCTTGCCGCAGCCGGACGGGCCGAGCAGCGATACGAACTCGCCGCCCTGAATCGCCAAGTCCAGGTCTCGCACCGCGACCGCATTACCGAAGGCCTTCCGTACCTTCGTGAAGCGGACCTCATACTCGGAAAGGCTCACCCTTTGACTCCCCCTGCGCCGAAACCCCTGGTCAGGAATTTCTGCAGGAACGCGAAGATGATGATCAGCGGGATGCTCATCATGACGGAGGCCGCCATGAGCAGCGACCATTCGATGTTGAAGGCGCTGACCAGCATGGACATGACGCCGGTGGTCAGCGGCCGCGCGGCGTCGGTGTTCACCAGCACCAGCGCATAGAGGTATTCGTTCCAGGACAGGATGAAGGTGAACAGGCAGGTCGAGATGATGCCCGGCAGTGCCTGCGGCAGGATCACGTCGAAGAAGGCGCCCATGCGCGTCGCGCCATCGACCAGGGCCGCCGATTCTAGATCCTCCGGGATGCCCTGCATGAAGCTGCGCAGCAGCCACAGCGCATAGGGCAACGCGAAGGTGGTGTAGGCGATCACCAGGCTGAACAACGAATTGGCGACACCCAGCCACACCATCATCAGGTACAGCGGCAGCAGCAGCACGACGGAGGGCAGCAGGTAGGTGAACAGAACGAGTTGCGCCAGCGTCTCCCGCCCGCGGTAGCGGAACCGCACCAGGCTATGCGCGCCGAGTGTCGCGACACCGACCACCAGGATGGTGGTCGTGGTAGAGAGCACCAGCGAGTTGCGCATGTAGGTCAGGAAGGGCGTTTCGAACAGCAGGCGCGCATAGTGTTCGAAGGTGATCTGCTCGGGCCAGAAGGTCGGCGGGATGCGGAACAGCTCGAATTGCGGCTTCACGGAGGTGATGACCATCCACACGAGCGGGAAGGCCACCACGAACACGATGAACCAGGCGAAAAGGTTGAAGGCGATGCGCCCGAGGATGCTGCGCTTCATCGTGAATCCTGCGCGCGGTTCACCCGCAGATACAGGATCATGAACACCAGCATCACCAGCATCATCGCGACGGCGACGGCGCTCGCGCGGCCCATTTCGTTCAGGCCGAAGGCTTCCTTGTAGACCATCAGCGGCAGCGTCTGGGTCGCGATCACCGGGCCGCCGCCGGTCAGCAAATAGATCAGGTCGAATTCCTTGAAGTCCCAGATCGCGCGCAGCAGCACGACCACCACCAGCACGTCGCGCAGCTGCGGCAGGGTCACATCGGTGAAGCGGCTCCAGGCGCCGGCGCCATCGATGCGTGCCGCCTCATAGAGGGATTCCGGGATGGTCTGGAGCCGCGCCAGCACGGCGATGACGACGAAGGGGAAGTATTTCCAGGCCCCCACCAGCACCACGCTCGCCATCGCGTTCGGCATCGATCCCAACCAGTCGAGCGGCATGGACAGCAGCCCCGCCCACATGGCGGCGTGGTTCAGGATTCCGTAAAGGTCATTGAACAGCCAGCGCCACACCAGCACAGCGACGACGGTTGAGACGAAATAGGGGAACAGGATCAGGCTGCGCGCCAGGCTGCGCATGACCATCGTCTGGTTCAGCATCAGCGCGGCCGCGATGCCGAAGACGATCTGCAGGATCAGCGTCAGCACCGTCCAGAGCAGCGTGTTGTACAGGCTCCGCCAGAACTCGCCGGAGGCCATCAGCTCCGCGTAGTTCGCAAGCCCCACGAAGCCACCCTGCAAGGTCGGCGTGTAGATGCGGAACAGGCTGAGATAGAGCGCGCTGACCAGCGGATAGATGATGACGGCGCAGAAGATCAGCACCGTCGGCGCAATCAGCAGAATGCCGAGCAGCGCATCCTTGGCGTCGAGCGGATTGCCCCGCCCGACCGCCTGTCCTGCCTGCCCGGCCACGCGAAACCCTCAGCCCCGCATCAGCGCTTCGAGGCGCTGCGCCGTGGTGCTCACCACCGCGGCGATGGGTTCGTTGTTCAGCACGAAGCGCTGCACGGCCTCGCTGATGATGTGGCTGGCGATCACCTGGCCGGCCTTGGTGTTCGGGCGATGGCGCGTGGTTTCCCAGCCGAGGTTGTGGCCGCTTGCGGCCATCTGGCTCATCAGATCGACGCCGGCCCGGTTCGCCTGGATCAGCGGGTTGGCCTGGTATTCCGGCATGGCGGAGATGGTCTTCAGCACCGGCAGCACATGGCCGGGTGCCGCGTGCAGCTGGCGGATGTAGCCATCCGGGCGGAACAGATGCGCGGCGAAGCGCTTTGCCAGCGCCATGTTCGGCGCGACTTTCGGGATCATCACGGAGGGGAAGTCGTTGAAGGTCCAGTGCGGCACGCTCGCCGAAATCGTCGGGTATTGATGCACGCTGATGCTGGTCGCGATGCGCGGATTCTGCGCCGCGACATTCGCCAGCACGCGGCCCGTGTACAGGCCCGTGGCGGTCGCGCCGGAGACGAAGGCCGTCAGGCTTTCGCCCCAGGAGTAGTTGGTCGCGCCAGGCGGCGCGTATTCGCGCATGGACTTGTAGAATTCCAGCGCGTTGCGGAACGCGTCGCTGTCCACCGCCACCTGCAGGTCGGGCGTGAAGATCTGCCCGCCCGCGCCATGCACGAAGCAGATGAACACGAGGCTGGTCATCGAGTTGCGGCCATAGGGGAGCGGCGCGCCGAACACGCCGCCGCCCTGCATGCGCCGGCACGCATCACGAAGCTGGTCCCAGGTGCGCGGCGCTTCCGTGATGCCGGCGCGCTGCATCAGGTCGGTGCGCAGCCACATCGCATTCGCCGCCGAATTGCCGATGCCGGTGCCGGCATATTGGCCGGGCGTGATCTCATAGACGCGGTTGGCACCGTCATAAAAGTTCTGGGGCCCGATCATCTCGATCACGTCGTTGAACGGCTCGAGCAAACCGGCCTGCCAGTAGTTGGAGACAGCGAAGGACGGCAGGTGCGTCACCACGCTCGGCACCTGGCCGGAGGCGAAGGCGGCGGCCATCTGCGCGGGGTAGCCCTCATCGCTCGTCGCTTCGAACACGACGCGGACGCCGGGGTTCGCTTCCTCGAAGGTGCGGATCTGGAAATTGTAGGCTTCACGCTGCGCCGGCGCGGTCTGCGGCGACCACCAGCGCAGCGTCTGCTGCTGCGCACGCGCCACGCCTGGCGCGCCGATCGCGGAAGCGGCGGCAAGCCCGCCAAGCGCACGGCGCGTGATCCTGCCGCTGTTTGTCTTGGTCATCCCGAAGCTCCCCTTCTTGCGAACAACTTTCGCGGAGTGAACAGGAAGCCCGCAAGCCCCGCAAGGGGGATGGGCCGGAAGTCGAACTTTCGCCAGCACCTTGTTCGCCAAGCGAACACGACGCAAAATGGGTTGAACAGCCAGGCGCGAATCATGGACCACCCGGTAGCCGACATCCTGCCCGACGCGATCGACCACAGCGAGGAACCGCGCGGCCCGGACCGGGAGATCGTTCACAGCGTGCTGCGCCTGTTCGAAGTGCTGCGGGCCTTCAGCCGTGCGCGGCCGCGCATGACGCTGACCGAGGTTGCCGAGGAAACCGGCCTGACGCGCGCCAGCGCGCGGCGTTTCCTGCTGACGCTGGTGCATGCCGGCTACGCGGAGACGGATGGCAAGCGATTCGCACTGACGCCGAAGCTGCTGGAGCTCGGCCATTCGGTGCTGGCAGCCGCGCGTATATGGGATGTGGCGCGGCCGATTCTGACGCAGGTCTCGGAGAAGCTCGGCGAAAGCTGCTACGGCGCGGTGCTGGACGGCGCCGAGGTGCTGTATGTGCTGCACATCCCCTCCGCCCGGCATCTCGTGAATGTCGATCTGCGCGTCGGCAGCCGGACGCCGGCCTATTGCAGCTCGATCGGGCGCGTGTTGCTGGCCGGCCTCACGCCGGATGCGGTGGACCGGGCGCTGGCCGATGCCAAGCCGGAGCCGCGCACGGCGCGCACCGTGACCGCGCGGTCGAAGCTGCGGGACCTGGTGGAACAGGCACGGCGGCAAGGCTGGGCGGTGGTGGATGAGGAGCTGGAGCTGGGCCTGCGCAGCCTGTCGGTGCCGATCCGCGGGCGGGATGGCGTGATGCTGGGTGCGATCAATATCTGCGGCCCAACCAGCCGCGTGCCGCTCGAGGATCTGCGCACGCGTTTCCTGGCGGAACTGCTGGAAGCCGGTGCCCGGATCGAAGCCGCGCTAGACTGAGCCGAAGCGCGCCGGCGTGAAGCGCGCGATGTCGAAGCCGGCATCGCGCCCGTGCATCCTTGCCACCGCCATCCGCGCGACCAGGGGCCCGAGCGTGTAGCCGGCATCGCCCGGCACCGCGATGAACAGGCCAGGCAGGCCGGGCGCCTCGCCCAGGATGCACTGGCCATCGCAGGTGGTGTTTACGCCCGCCCAGGTGCGGATCAGGCGCAGCCGCCCGACCTGCGGCACCAGGTGCTGCGCCAGGCCGAGATTGCCGAACAGGCTGCTGGCCTCAACCTCCGGATGGCCGTGGCCGCCTGCCAGCCGCGCGGGCCAGCCGCCGCCGATCACCACCTGCCCGGCGGCAAGCTGCTTCATGGTGATCATGCGTTCCGCGTGCTGCACGAGATGCCCGATCAGCGGCGCCGTCGCCTCCGTCACGTTCATGTGCAGCGGCTCCGCCACGGTCGGGACGCGGAGGCCAAGTGGCGCGAGCAGCGCGCCGGTACCGGCGCCGGCGGCGATCAGCACACGGCCGGCGCGGAGATCGCCGCGCGTGGTCGCGACGCGCCACGCGGCGCCTTCGCGGGTGATGTGCTGCACGCGCGTCTCCGGCACATGCAGCGCGCCCTCGGCGAGCATGGCGCGGCGGACGGCCTGGTTCGCCAGCAGGGGGTTCAGCTTGCCTTCGTGCTCGCACAACTCCGCGCCGATGATGGCGGGGCCGAGATAGGGCGCGATGCGTTCCAACTCGGCGCGCCGCAGCATGTGCACGCGCAGGCCAAGCGCCGCTTCGCGCGCGCACTTCGCTTCGAGGAAGGCATAGGCGGTCTCATCCTCTGCCACCATCAGCCCGCCGCTGGTGCGGAGCTCAAAATCCGTGCCGAGGTCGCGCTGGAGCGCCGCCCAGTATTCGGCCGCGGCGGCGTAGAGCGGCAGCGAGGCTTCGAGGCCCACCACCTGGTCGGGATACATGCGGATGAAGCGCGACTGCATCTGCACATGGAGGCTGCCGGCATTCGCCGTGGTGCCGCAGTGGCTGCCATCATCCAGCACCAGCACCCCCTGCCCTTCGCGCGCAAGGTCGCGCGCGGCGCAGAGGCCGATGATGCCACCGCCGATGATGGCGACATCGATATCGCGCGGAATCATTTTTGCCCGAGTGCCACGATGTCGGCGATGGCGATGGGCTTTACGGGGGCGCGCGGCGCAAACAGCGCATGGTCGTCGAGCGGCCTGCCTTGCGTCTCGGCGATCCACTCGGCCAGGATCGGCGCGCAATACCGCCCCTGGCAGCGGCCCATGCCGCAGCGCGTGCGGCGCTTGACCTCGCCGATGGAGGGCGCGCCATCGGCCAGCACGCCAGCGATCTCGGCCTTCGTCACTTCCTCGCACCGGCAGACCAGCGTGGTGTCGTCGGCCAGCGTCAGGCCCGGACGCGATGCCGCGAAGAAGCGCCAGAGCGCGTCCTGGAAGCGGCGATGGCGGATGAGGCGCTTGCGTGCGGCGGCATCGTCGCGCAGCAAGTCCGGCGGGATGGTGGCGCCAAGGCGGCGCGACGCGGCGATGCCGGCGATGATCCCTTCCTCCCGCGCGGCCGGTGCGCCGCCGAGGCCGGCGCAATCGCCGATGGCGTAGATTCCGGGCACGTTGGTCATGCCATCCGCGTCGCGACGCAGCTCCAGGTGCCCGCGCCGCGCATCATGATCAGCCGCCACGCCGAGCGCGCGCGCCACCTCCTGCGCCGGCAGGAAGCCATGGCCCATCAGCACGGTGTCACAGGCAAAGTGGCGCCCATCGGTCAGCGTCGCGCGCAGGGCCGTGCTGTCCTGATCCACCCGCGCCAATTGCGCGCGGCGCAGCAGCGGGATGCGACGTGCGGCGAGTTCTGCGACGTAGCGCGCGCCCTTCCACGACAGCGCCGGATCGGTGGTGAGCATCGCTGCGGCGGCGGCCGCATCGCGCATCGCGGCTGTCTCGGCTACCGCGAGGACCGTGCAGCCGGCACGCGCGAGTTCCAGCGCGACCTGCAGGTTCAGCGGGCCATTGCCCGCCACCAGCACGCGCCTGCCTGGCATGGTGCGATAGCTGCGCCAGAGCGTCTGTGCGGCGCCTACCGTCATGACACCCGGCAGCGTCCAGCCCGGCAGCGGCAGGCCGCGTTCTTGCGCGCCGGTCGCCAGGATCAAGGCGCGAGGCGCGAGAAGGCGCGTGTGGATGCCGTCGAAAATCGCGATGGCGTCGGGCGCGAAGGCACCCCACAGCTCGCCCGTGATCATGCGCGCGCCGCTGGACCGCGCAGCATCGACCAGTGCCGCACCCGCTGCCTGCTGCGCATCGAGCGGCGACGCGCCAAGGCCCGGCGCCGCTTGCTTGAAATACTGGCCGCCAGCCGCACGGCGCTCATCCAGCAGCAGCACATCCAGGCCCGCGCGGCGCGCGGTGATCGCGGCGGTCAGGCCGGCCGCGCCGCCGCCGACCACCAGCAGATCGCATGCCTCGGCCACCGGCATCAGCGGCACGTCAGCGGGCGCGGGGGCCGCCACGCGCGGCATCACCGGCGCGCAGGACGCAGGCTGACGCGCAACCTCCAGCCCCGCCTCCGCGCCTACCATGCAAGCGCGGCGGTTGGGCTCGCCCTCCACCACCACGAGGCAATCCTGGCACACGCCCATGCCGCAGAACACGCCGCGGCCGGGGCTGTCGCGGCGCGTCTCGCGCAGGCTGCGGATTCCGGCTTCGGTCAGTGCCGCAGCCAGCGATTGCCCTTCGCGGAACGGCACGTCGCGCGTGCCGTCCGCGTCACGCCAGGCGAAGTGACTCACTCCGCCGCCTGGCGCGCCGCGTCGCCATGCTTGCGCAGGAAGGCGCGCCAGGTGGTGGCCCAGCGCGCCGGATCCTCGCAGCCTTCCGCCAGCACCTTGCCGATGGCGGCGTGGTGCGGTGCATTCCGCACCAGGTCGGGGTCGCTGTAGGCCTCGGCACACACCTTTGCGACGACAGCGACCCAGAGGTCGATATCCTCCTTCGACCACAGCTCGCCGGCTTCGGGCGTGAACGGTTCCGGCACCACCCAGGGCTCATGCGACAGCCAGGGCGCATCGATGCCGTAATCGGTCATCCGGTTGCCGAGTTCGATCACGCCGATCCCGGTCTCCTGCTTGAGCGGACCCACGCCATAGCGCGTCATCTCCATGCGCGGCCCCGCAACATCGGGGTTGGAGACCGCCACACCGCGGATCGCACTCAGCCCCTTCTGCATGTAGTTGTTCGCGAGCACCGAGATGTCGGACGCTTCGTTGATCCCCTGCGCGCCCATGCCGCGCGCCCAGGCATAGGCGCGCATGACGATGTGCACATTGCCGAGGAATTCGCGCACCTTGCCGACGCTGTGCGCCGGCACGTCGAGGGTGAAGCTGCCATCCGCCGCGCGGTTCACCAGCGGCTTGGGCAGGAAGGGTTCGAGCTCGGCGGAACAGCCATAGGCACCCACCGCCGGCCCACCGCCGCCCTTCGGCCCGCCAAAGGTCTTGTGCAGCATGAACATGCAGGCATCGAAGCCGAGGTCGCGCGCGCGGACCTTGCCCATCACGCCGTTGAAATTAGCATGGTCGTAGAAGGCCAGCGCGCCGGCTTCGTGGGTCAGCCGCACCCATTCGCGCATCTCGGGGTTGTAGATGCCCATGTCGTCGGGGTTGTTGATCATCAGCGCCGCCGTGCGCGGACCGAGTGCGGCCTTCAACGCAGCGAGCGACGGATAGCCGCCTTCCTCGAGCGGCAGCGTGATCACCTTGAAGCCAGCGGCCGCAGCGGTTGCCGGGTTGCAGGGATGCGCCTGGATGGAGGTGATGATCTCATCCCGCACGCCGAGTTCGCCGCGCGACGCAAGCCAGCCGCGCGTCACGCAGACATGCGTGTAGGCGGCGTCGGCGCCGCCCGCCGCCTGGAAGGTGAAGCGATCCATGCCCGACAGCGCGCGCAGGATCTGGTCGAAATTCCACAGGATTTCGAGCGTGCCTTGCAGCGTGCAGGGGTCCTGCAACGGGTGCAGCTCCGCCATCTGTGGCCGCAGTCCCAGCGCTTCGGAAACGCGCGGATTGTATTTCATCGTGCAGGTGCCGAACAACGATACGCCGACCATGCCGAGGATCTGCTGCGACAGGCGGATGTAGTGGCGCAGCGTGTCGGGCTCGGTCATTTCCGGCAGCGCCGGCGGCGCGCTGCGGCGCATCGCGGCAGGCACCAGCGATACGGCGGTGCCGGTTGCGGCCACGGCGGGTTCGGCCGCCGGGAAGATCATGCCGCGGCGACCCGGAGCGCCCAGCGTCATCACCACGGGCTCGGCCCAGGAGGCCTGGCGATAGGTCTTCGGAGCGTTCATCACACGATCTCCTTCAGCGCGTCGGCAAGCTGCCGGACGTCGCCTTCGCTGTGGATTTCCGTGAAGGCGTAAAGCGCGCTCTGGCCGAACTGCGGAAAGCTTGCCGAGAGGTCGAGGCCGCCGAAAATGCCGCGCGCGCGGAGCGCCGCGTTCACCCCGGCCACCGTCTTGCCCGTGAATTCCACCACCAGCTCCTTGAACACGCCCGACGCGTAACGCACGCGCACGCCGGGCACTTCGGCCAGGACACGCGCCGCATGCGCCGTGCGTTGCAGGATGCGCTCGCCAATCTCGACGAAGCCCTGCGGGCCGAGCAGCGTCATGTAGGCGCTGGCCGCGACGGCATTGAGGTAGACCGAATTGCCGGTCCAGTCCTTGCCTTCCTCCCGCATGCCGTAGCTCGACTGATGCGCCAGCGCGAGCGCGAAGCCCCATTCGCCCGGGTTCACCGTTGGCGCGATGGAGACGTTCAGCGTCGGGTATTCGCGCGCATAGCGTTCCTCATCGCGGCTGGCGATGAAGCCGCCGGCGCCGCCACCGCAGCTCATATGGATGCCCAGCGTCTGGATCGTGCCCACGACCATATCCGCGCCGTAGTCGGAAGGCGGCGCCAGCACGCCGAGGCTGATCGGATCGACGCCGACGATCACCTCCGCGCCCACCGCGCGCGCGGCGGCGGCGATGGCCGCACCCTGCGTCTCGATCACGCCGAGAAAGCCGGGATTCTCGAAATACACGGCGCTGGTCTTGCTCGACACCTTTGCGCGGAAATCGGCGAGGTCGATCAGCCCCGTCGCGGCATCGAAATCCACCAGCACCACGCCGATGTGGCCATGCGAGCCTTCCGGTTCGCAATACTGCCGCAGCACGTCGAGCCGCTCCGGGTCCATGCTCGCCGGCACCAGGACTTCGCGGCGGCCGTTCAGGCGCGCCGCCATGCGCGCGGCATAGCCGATGGCGCAGCCCCAGGAATAGACGGGCAGGCCCACGAACTCCATGCCGACCAGCTCGCCGAGCTGGGCGCAGAATTCGAACCAGGCTTGGTTGCGGCCATGGTCGGACATCGACGTGCCCCAGACATTCGTCAGGAACTCGCTGCGCCCCGCCACCTCATTCACCACCGCCGGCACATGATGCTGCCAGATGCCGGCGCCGAGGAAGGAGAGGTTTGCCTCGCAATCCTGATTCTTCTTGAGCAGCCCAAGCATGTGCCGCTTGAGTGCCGCTTCCGAGGTCAGCGCCGGCGGCAGGTCGAGCGTGCCCCGAAAACGATGATCGTCGGGGATTTGCGCGAACAGGCTGGCGATGTCGGGTGCGCCGATCTCGCGCAGCATGGCGGCCTTCGCTTCCGGTGTGCTGTTCGCCATCCAGGGATGCGCGGTGCTCATCGGCGTTCTCCTCTCATGCGATCCTCATCATCATCCGTTGGCCAGGTGCCGTGTGCACGCCGATATAGCCGGCGAGCATGGCGTCGATCGCCGGATCGCCGGTATCGACATGCAGCACCGGCGGATCGAGCGCGATCAGCTTCCGCGCGCCTGTCACCACCATGATGTTCTCGCGCCCCACGCGGCGCAGGACGGCGGCGCTGATCTGCTGGTTGCCGCGGCCGAACAGGAAGCCCTGCCCGCCCGTCGCACTCACCACCACCATCGCCGGCGCGCGGTCGAGCAGGTTCAGCACTTGTGCTTCCGTCGCATCCACCGCGATCAGCCGCCCGCCGAGCACCACATCCACGCCGAGCAGCGTGCCCGCCACACCGATGGCGCGCTTGAGGCGCTGCGTCGTGGTGCCGCAGCCGAAGATCAGCAGCCGGTCCGCCGGCCATTGGCGCGCAAGGCGGCGCGCAAGCGCGTCCAGCGCATCCTCGTCCGCCGGCATCGCCGGGCCCTTGCGCGCCTGCATGGTGCCGCGCGCTACTGGGGCCATCGCCGTGCCGAACAGCCGCGCGGCCAGGCGGCCGGCGCGCAGCGCGGCTTCGTCGAGATCCGTCACCTCGGCCTCCCGCAGGGTGCCTCCCGCGCGCAGGAACTGCGCGGCCAGGTCGCCGGCCGCTTCCGGCGTGGTGGCGAAGACGGCGGAGTGCATCTTCACCCCCGTCGGCACGCCGAGGATCGGCACGCGATGGCCGATGGCACCAGCGATGTCGCGCGCCGTGCCGTCGCCGCCGGCGAACAGAAGCAGGTCGATTCCCGCTTCCACCAGGCGCTGCGCGGCGTCGCGCGTGTCGGAGGGTCCGGTGGTGGCGGGTGGCGCGCCCGGGAGCGCAGCGAAGGCAAGTCCGGTTCCGGCAAGCACATCGGCACCCATCGCGCCTGGTGCGGCAAGGATTTCGCCGGCGCCCGCGATCCGCGCCAAGGCGCGACGCGCGCGGGTTGCGGCCACCGGCGCCGCGCCCAGCGTCAGCGCGCGCGCAAGGATGTCGGCGCCGTCCGTGCCCTTCAGGCCGACCCGCCCGCCCATCCCCGCGATCGGGTTCACCAGAAGCCCGAGACGTCGCACCCCATGCCCCCACCCGGTGCGCCCTGCGAACCGCAAAGCGTTCTGCGGACAGTGTAGGAGCTAACGCGAAGCCTGCAACGTCACCGCGGCGGGTAGCGGCGCTTCGGTCCCGGCCCTGTGCGCGGCGTGGAACGGCCCGCCTCCACCGGCTCGATCCGGATATGGTCGTCCTCGCCCCCTGGATCGGGGCGCGCGGCGGCGGCGGCGAAGCGGGCGGCGGCCCAGGGGGCGATTTCCACGCGCGTTTCGCGATCGCGGATTTCGATGCGGCCGATCTCGGCGCGGGTCAAATGGCCGCGGCGGCAGACGAAGGGCAGCAGCCAGCGGGGATCCGCCTGGTTGCTGCGCCCGACATTCAGCCGGAACCACACGCCTTCCTGCCCGCCGGGGACCGGCACGCTGGCATCCCGGGCGGGCCGGATTTCGGTGCGGATTGGCGGCGGCGGCGTCTCGCTGAGTTCCTCCGGCGCCGGCAGCGGCGCCCGCAGCGCCCTGATCAGCGCGGCCGCCACGGCTTCCGGCGTGCGGTCGGCCAGCAGGGCGCGGGCCAGGGCGGCGTCGTCTTCCTCGGCTGGCAGGTCGGCGGCTTCGCGGGCCTGCGCGGCCAGGCGTTCGCCGTCGCGGGCGCGGATGTCCTCGGCGGTCGGCGGCCCGCCCCACACGGCCTCGATGCGCGCATTCTGCAACAGGCGTTCGGCGATTCGGCGGCGGTTGTGCGGCACCAGCAGCACCGCGGTGCCCTTGCGCCCGGCCCGGCCGGTACGCCCGGACCGGTGCATCAGGGTTTCCTTGTCGCGCGGCAATTCGGCGTGCAGCACCAGGCCGAGATCCGGCAAATCGATGCCGCGCGCCGCCACATCCGTCGCCACGCACACCCGCGCGCGCCGGTCGCGCAGGGCCTGGAGCGCCCGGTTGCGCTCGGCCTGGGTGAGCTCGCCCGAGAGCGAAACTGCGGAAAACCCGCGCTCGACCAGGCTGCCATGCAGGCGCGCCACCTGTTCGCGGGTGTTGCAGAACACGAGCGCGCCACTGGCTTCGAACCAGCGGAGCGCGTTCACCACGGCGGCTTCCACCTCGCGGGGCCCGACAGCCATCACGCGATAGGCGATGTCGCCATGCTTGCCGCCGGCGGCCGTCGCCGCGATGCGCAGCGCGTCCGTCTGGTATGTCTTGGCCAGCGCCTCGATCTCCCGCGGGAGCGTCGCCGAGAACATCAGGGTGCGGCGGGCAGCGGGGGCCGCTTCCAGGATGGCTTCCAGATCGTCCCGGAACCCCATGTCCAGCATCTCATCCGCCTCATCGAGGACGGCGGCGGCCAGCGCCGAGAGGTTCAGCGGCCCGCGCTCCAGATGGTCCCGCAGGCGGCCTGGCGTGCCGACCACGATCTCGGCGCCGCCGGCGAGCGCCTTGCGGTCGGCGCGCATGTCGGTGCCGCCGACGCAGGCGATCACCCGCGCCCCGGCGCCGGCATAGAGCCAGGCCAGTTCCTCCCGCACCTGCAACGCCAATTCGCGGGTCGGCGCCACCACCAGCGCGCGCGGCTGGCCCGGTTGCGCGCGGGGTCCGATGACCTGGGGCGAGATCGCCAGCCCGAAGGCCACCGTCTTGCCGCTGCCGGTCTGGGCGGAGACAAGCAGGTCCCGCCCCTCGGTCGCGGCGTCGAGCACCTGGGATTGCACGGGGGTGGGCGAATCGTAGCCGCGCTCGGCGAGGGCGCTGGCGAGCGGCGCGGGAATGTTTTCAAACGGCATGATGCGGGGTGGTTACGCCTTTCCACCCCCGCAAGCTACGGCGTGTTCGCGGCCGCAAGGATGCGCCGAGCGCGGATCAGGATGGGTTCATCCACCATCCGCCCATCCACGGTGAAGCTGCCGCGACCGTCCCGCGCCGCCGCCTCGGCCGCTTGAAGCTGGCGGCGGGCGAGGTCCACCTCCGCGGGACTCGGCGCGTAGCCCTCGTTCAGGATGGGCACCAGGGCCGGGTGAATGCAGGTCGCACCCACGAAGCCGGAGCGTTTCGCGGCCGCCACCACCCGCGCCACATGCGCGGTGTCCCGGAAATCCGCCACGGTGCCGAGCGTGCCGAAGGGCGCCACACCCGCGGCCACCGCCGCCAGCGCCATCTGCCGCTTGGCGAGCACGATGATCTCGTCATCCGAGGCCGCGCGGAGTTCGGCGGCGAGGTCCTCGGCGCCGATCAGCAGGCCGGCGACGCAGGGATGGGCGCGCGCGATCGCCTCGGCGCGCGGCAGGGCAGCGGCACTTTCCAGCATGGGCACGATGCGCATGCCGGTGCCGGCCAGCAGTTCGGCCGCCAACACCACATGGTCGGGGCCGAGCACCTTGGTCAGGAAGATGCCCTGTGCCCCGGCGGCACGCGCCGCCAGGATGTCCGGCACAGCCAATTCCAGAGGCCGGTTGACCCGCACCAGCACCTCCGGCCCGCCATTCTGGATCATCGGTACGGCGTCGGCCAAAGCCGCGCGGGCCTCGGCCTTGTTGCCGGCAGGCACGCTGTCCTCCAGGTCCAGCACCACGGCATCGGCGCCGGAGGCCGGGGCCTTGGCCACGAAGCGCGGCACATTGGCCGGCACATACAGCATCGAGCGCCAGATTTTCATCAGCCTTCCCTCACCACGCCGGCGTCGCGCAACCGCGTGTAGTCCTCGGCGCCGAGCAGCGGTTCCAGCACGGCCCGCGTGTGCTCGCCAAGGCGGGGCGCCGCGTTGCGCAGGATGCCGGGGGTCTCGGAAAAGCGCGGCACGAGGCCGTGCATGGGAAGCACGCCGCCGGGCATCTCATTATCAGGCACCTCGATCAGCGCCTGCCGTTCTGCCACGTAATCGTCGGCGTCGAGCCCGGCGGCATCCAGAATGGGCCCGATCGTCACGCCATCCGCATCGAAGCGCGCCAGCGCCTCGGCGGTGGACATCGCGGCGATCGCATCGCGCACCACGCGGTCCAATTCCTCGATATGGCGCAGGCGATCGGGGTTCGTGGCGAAGCGCTTGTCCTCGGCGAGTTCGGGCCGGCCGATGCTGCGCATGAGCCGCACGAAAACCGCCTGGGTGGAGGTGGACAGGCTGAGCCAGCCGCCATCAGCCGTGCGATAGGCGTTGCGCGGCGCGGTGTTGGTGCTGCGGCTGCCGGTGCGGGGCTTTACCGTGCCCATCAGGCGGTAATTCGCCATCTGCGGTTCCAGCACGGCAAAAAGCGGCTCGAACAGCGAGAGGTCCATCACCTGCCCCTGCCCCGTGCGTTCGGCATGGCGGAGCGCGATCATCACGCCGGCGGCGCCGTACAGTCCCGCATAGGCATCCGCCATGAACATCGGCGGCAGCACAGGTTCGCGGTCGGCGAAGCCGTTCTGCGCGGCGAAGCCGGCATAGCCCTCCACCAGCGTGCCAAAGCCGGGCTTGTGGCGGTAGGGGCCCGTCTGCCCCCAGCCGGAGATGCGCACCACGACCAGCGCCGGGTTGATGGCGAGCAGGGTTTCGGGCGCCAGGCCCATGTCTTCCAGCACGCCCGGCCGGAAGCTCTCGACCAGGATCGCCGCACCCGCGACCAGCTTCAGCACCGCCGCCATCGCTGTCGGCGCGCGCAGATCGAGGCACAGGCTTCGCTTGTTGCGGCAGAACGCCTTCCAGGAGGTCTCGACGCCACCGACCTTCCAGGCGCGCAAACTGTCGCCCGCTGGCGGCTCAACCTTGAGCACGTCCGCGCCGTGGTCCGCCAGCACCTTGGTCAGCACATTGCCGGCCACCAGCCGCGAGAGGTCCACCACCCGCACACCATCCAGCGCGCCGGTCGCGCCAGGGTCGAAGGCGTGCAGGGATTTCGGGCGGGGCGCCATGCGCGGAAGGCTACGGTCCCTACCGCGCCTCCGCCAGCACAAGCAGCACGCCGGCGCCGTAGCGTTCCAGCTTGGTGGCGCCCACGCCCGGAATGGCGGCCAATTGGTCCAGGCTGGACGGGCGCTTGGCGGCGATCTCGGCCAGGGTCCGGTCCTGGAAGATCACATAGGCCGGCACGGATTGCGCCTGCGCCTCCGCCCGCCGCCAGGCGCGCAGCGCCTCGAACAGAGGTTCGCCGGATGCGGCGACCGGGGCCGTGCTGCTGCGGGGCGCCGCGTTGCGGGACGGCGTGGCCAGCACATCGGCGCGCAGCATCACGCGCTCCTCCCCCTTCAGGATGGGGCGGGCGGCATCGGTCGGCACAAGCTCCCCGTGGTTCTCCACCGCCACATCCAGCGCGCCATGCGCCACCAATTGCCGCGCGATGCCGCGCCACGTCGCCTCCGGCAGATCCTTGCCGATGCCGAAGGTCGGCAGTCGGTCATGCGCGAATTGCGCGACCTTGTCGGTGAGTTTCCCGCGCAGCACGTCCACCACGTGACCCAGGCCGAAGCGCCGACCGGTGCGCAGCACGGCTGACAGAAGCTTCTGGGCCGGCACCGTGCCGTCGAACAGGCGCGGCGGGTGCAGGCAGACGTCGCAATTGCCGCAGGGCTCCGGCGCATCCTCCCCGAAGCAGCGCAGCAGCAATTGCCGGCGGCAGGTCGCGGCCTCGGCGATCGCCACCATCGCTTCCAGCCTGGCGCGCTCGATCCGCTGCTGTTCCGGGCTGGCCGGGCTTTCGGCGATGCGGTGGCGGGCGAGTGCGATGTCGCCCGCGCCATACAGCAGCAGCGCCTGCGCCGGCAGGCCATCGCGGCCGGCGCGACCGATCTCCTGGTACCAGCTTTCGGGGCTGCGCGGCAGGTCGAGATGCGCCACCCAGCGCACATCCGGCCGGTCGATCCCCATGCCGAAGGCGATGGTCGCGCACATGATCACGTCATCCCCGCGGGAGAAGCGGCGATGCGCCTCCCGCTTGGCGCCGCCATCCATCCCGGCATGGAAGGCCAGCGCATCATGCCCGGCGCCGCGCAGCCATTCGGCCGTGCTGTCGGTGCGCGCGCGGGACCCGCAATAGATGATGCCGGCGCCGCCGGAGCGGCCGTTCTGCGCGATCAGCGCGCGCAGCTGCGCGCGTTCCTGTTCGCGTGGCGCGGCTTCGATGCGGATATTCGGGCGGTCGAAGCCGCCGCGGAACACCGGCGCGTCCTGCAAGCCGAGCTGCAGGCGGATATCGTCCACCGTGCGCGGATCGGCCGTCGCGGTCAGCGCGAGGCGCGGCGTGCGGCGGAACCGCTCGGCCAGCACGCCGAGCGCCCGGTATTCCGGCCGGAAGTGGTGCCCCCATTGGCTGACGCAATGCGCCTCATCCACCGCGAACAGCGCGATCGGCATGGCATCCAGGCGCGAGAGCGTGGTTTCCAGCGTGAGGCGCTCGGGCGAGACGTACAGAAGCTTGAGCGACCCGTCATGCAGATCGCGCAGCACGGCGCGGCCCTCATTCTCCGGCAGGTCGGAATGCAGCGCGGCGGCGGCGACACCCTGCTGGCGGAGCGCGGCCACCTGGTCCTCCATGAGGGCGATCAGCGGCGACACCACGACGCCGACACCCGGGCGGCACAGCGCGGGCACCTGGAAGCACAGCGACTTGCCGCCGCCCGTCGGCATCAGCACCAGGCCGGAGCCACCGCCGGCCACATGGCGCACCACCTCCTCCTGCCGGCCGCGGAAGCCGGCATGGCCGAACACGCCGGCGAGGACCGCGAGGGGGTCGGTCACCTCATCCGGCCAGGTGTCGAAGGGGTCGGGGGGCAGGTCGGCCTCGTCCGGCCCCACGACAAGGTTTGCACTGGCCTGCGGGGCCGCGAAGGCGGCGCTGGCCTGCGGGGCCGCGAATCGGGACGTAACGGGCATGGCCCTGTCTGGCACGGCGCGGGCACGCGGTCATGCGGCCCGGCCGCGCCCGGGGTGCCGGGGGGCGGCCTATTGCGGCCCGATGCGGACCTCGACGCGGCGGCTTTCCGTCGCCGTGAGCTCGAACGGCACTTCCCCCCGCGCCGAGACGCGGATGCGCCCCTCTGCCACGCCGTAGCGCTGCAAGGTGGCCGAGACCGCCTGCGCCCGCGCATTCGACAGCGCCCGGTTGGCGGCGGAGGAGCCTTCGGGGTCGGCGAAGCCCAGGACGCGCACGGGCTGGGTCGGATAGCGGTTCGCGACATCGGCCGCGTCCCGCAGCACGCCGAGGGCGGCCCCCTCCAGCGCGGCGCTTTCGCCTTCGAAGAAAACCACATGCACCGGCAGTGCGGTCAGCGCCGCGCGCTCGGCGCAGGCGCCGACCAGCGCGGACAGGGCGATCAGCCCGAGAGGCAGGGCGCGACGGTTCAACATGCCAAGGGCTCCAGGAGGATAGCGCCCGCAGGTCACACGGGGTCGCGCATAGGTTGCGCGGGCCGGGCGGGCCGTCAATCATGA